>Ga0207877_10009_pt1 | contig 839851 bp, 652 predicted proteins | sample LinPmetageLP29_FD_184046 | JGI IMG/M metagenome (GOLD analysis project Ga0207877, IMG submission 184046) | Marine viral communities from the Pacific Ocean - LP-29 (SPAdes) | ecosystem: Environmental > Aquatic > Marine > Oceanic | place: Pacific Ocean | collected 2009-08-23
TACTATTCTTACTCCCTTTTATTAGAGATATTAGTAGGAGTATAATCTCGGAGTAATTTCGGATAAAACGCCGATAGAAGTTATAGAATCCTAAGAATACTTAAATATCTCGGAAGGTATAGGGAATCGGCTACGAAAAGATATTAGATACCTATTATAGATCTATTGAGATATCTTTCGAGGAGATAATAAAGCTAAGGAATTCGACCTAATCTTAGTAGAAAGTATATTTACTAAGTTTTACGTATAAACCTATAGATCTTATTCGTTCGAGAACTTAGTAGATATAATTAGTATATATATTATAGCTTAGTAAGAAGATTAAGATATTATCTAGATACGCTACTATAAAGATATCGAGAAGGCTATAAAATACTATATAAATATATAATTAAAAGGTAGCCGATATATTAGTAAGCCTAAATAGTATAACTATATATTTAAAATAGCTATAACGTATATAGAAAGCTATCTTCTATTTATTATCTTCCTAGATATAGATCTAATAATATATATCTTTAATATCGATCTTACTAAACTATTTTATACCTATAAGATAGTTAAGTATCTCTAAAATAAAGAGGATAGGGTAGCGATTCTTAACTAAGATATAGTTAAGTCTATAGTAATCGATATATAGTCGGAGTCTACTATCCTTCTTAGGGGCAAAAAGAATAGGAGTACCTACTAGGCTCTTAGATAGTTAGATACGCCTATTCTCTAGGTTTTCGTCGATATATTAGCGTAGTTCTACTAATTTATTTTATAAGAGAGGGTAGATTAGACTAAAAAAGAGAGTTTAGTTAGCGATAAGTTCGATAGTATAATCGGTATCCTTAAATAGAGAGAGAATCGCTACCTTTTCGTAAGAGAAAATATTATAAAACTCCTATAATTCGGTAAGGATTTCGGATAGGTCCTAAGGAGGTTAATCGTCGTTATTGTCCCTAGGAATCTAGATTTCCTTAGGTAGTTTAATAGCTACGAAGACGTAGGCTAGATTACGGGAATATTTAGCGAAGGTATAGAGTTTTTTAATTATAATAGATAATACTTTAAACTACTAGAGGTAAGACGCTAGCGTAAGGTAGATATTTAGGTATTATAGTATTATTATAGAGAGGAGAATAGGGCTACCCTATAGGTTAGGATTGTAGTCGATAGCGATATATAGGCGTTCGAAGGATTTAACTATTCTATAGGAATTAGTTATAGTAATTAGGACCTTCTATACGCCGTAGGTAGGTATTAAGAATATATTAATAGCCTTAATAAAAGATTTAGATAGCTTAGCCGATTAAAGTTTATATATCTTAATAAACTAAAAACTAATAATATTAATCTTAGTATAGCTATCGAGGTCTATATATATTTTGATTATATTTCGAACGCGAATCGGTATATAAAGATAGTAGGTAGTCTCTACTTAAGGATAAGGAGTTAGAGACGTAGAGTCTACTCCGACTTATTAGCTTTTCCCTAAAAGATTTTGTCTATATAGGTACGTCCCTAAGGATAAGTAGGTTATATATAGCTATTACTACTATAGTTAAAGTATATAAGGCGTTGTCTATCTTATCCGAAAAGATTCTTTTCTCGAGGTTAAGACGGATCGTTACGGTTTCGGACCGGTTCCTTATTTAGATTATTAGTATAACGTCGGTCCCTATTCTAGTTACGGTAAGGCTAGCGTTAGCCCTAGTTTAGTCCGTAAGAGTATTTAGGATTACGTAGGTAATCGGTTTTAGATTTAGGATAGAAGTAGGAACCGTAGGACGACTCCTAGGAGCGGCGCTTAAAAAATCCCTAATTCGAGGCCTTATCGTCGGCTTTACGTTTTTATTTCTCTTTAGACTATAGAATCTCCTAATAGTAGTAGGCGATATTAATTATCTCGTCCTAAGTCTTTAGGAGGTTAAGGATATAGAGGTTAATAAGATTCTAAAGCGGATACTAAAGCTTCGCGAAGAAAGAGAGGCTTCTTTCTATTTCCGAAGGGCGAGGAAAGTATTATTTAAGGGTATCGAGACGGGTATAAAACTCCCTTAGATCCTCGTCGGACCGTTAAAAGGTCTTCTCGAGTTAGACCTAAACTTCGGCTTAGAGGTTAGCGGTATTCTTAATAAGGATAATAGTAAAATCCTTAAAGTAAGACTACGTCCCTTCGGCGTAACGCTTATCCTTCGGTACTAATTCGCTAGCGTATCGGTACTATCTTATCCGATAGGTTTTGTCTATAAAAAAGATACCGAGGAGGATTTTTCTACTATTGTAGCGGTATTTCTATAGTACGCCTATAAAGATAGTTATAAGATCTAGTAGCTAGTTTTATCGCTACTAAAGGTTAAACGTAACTTTAAATCGCGAAATATCTTTAAATTTAATTTTAAACTTATCTTTACGGTTAAATTTAGAATTATTATAGTTTTGGGAACAATTCGCTTAGCTATCGAGTATAGCTTTTTTAGTATAAAGTTCTACGATACGTCTCTTTAAGGCGATCTTTTGTTTAAGCTTTTAGATAGTCTCCTAGTTAAGCCTAAGGTATTTATCTAACTAGTTAGTATCGATTTAGCCCTCGTTAGTAGGGATTAGACTTATATCACGAGGGGTCTCGATAGCCGGCTATAGTTCGATAGTACTTCGGTCTTAAGACTAGGCCCTTTCGACTACGGATTGGGTTTAGGGAGATATCGTAACCTTAGGTAATCGAAAACAAAGAATTAGAATTGTTACGAACTAGTTAGTAGGATAGTAAGCCTATCGATTAGGTAAGGTACGACTATCTAAATACTATAGATAACTCTTAAGAGGAGGTAGAGGTAATATATTATAATAAGAATAGAGACTAATTCTTAAAGAGAATTATAGCTAAAGGATAGGACGCCTTTTCTTATAGAAGAGGCTAATATAATATTTATACGGTAGGGAAGGAATTATAAGCAAAACGTAGGTAGATCGGAGGCGAATCGCTACTAGTATAGTACGTATAACAAAGAATCTAGGAATAGCTTTAAAGAAGCCTATTCCGTAATACCTCTAAGCCGAAGTTCGAGTCTAACTCGAGAAGATTTTCTAGTAGTCCGACGAGGATCCGAGGGAGTTTTATACCTATCTCGATACCTTTAAATAATACTTTCTTTGCCCTTCGGAAATAGAAAGAAGCCTCTCTTTCTTCGCGAAGCTTTAGTATCCGCTTTAGAATCTTATCAACCTCTATATCCTTAACCTCCTAAAGACTTAGGACGAGATAATTAATATTGCCTACTACTATTAGGAGATTCTATAGTCTAAGGAGAAATAGAAGCGTAAAGCCGACGATAAGGCTTCGAACTAGGGATTCTTTAAGCGCTACTCCTAAGAATTATCCTATAATTCCTACTTCTATCCTAAATCTAAAACCGATTACCTACGTAATCCTAAATACTCTTATAGACTAAACTAGGGCTAGCGCTAGCCTTACCGTAACTAGAATAGGGACTAACGCTATACTAATAATCCGAATAAGGAACTAGTCCGAAACTATAACGACCTATTTTAACCTCGAGAAAAGAATCCTTTCGGATAAGATAGATAATATTTTATATACTTTAACTATAGTAGTAATAGCTATATATAACCTACTTACCTTTAGGGACGTATTTATATAGGCGAAATCCTCTAAAGAAACGCTAATAAGTCGGAATAGACTCTATATCTCTAACTTCTTATCCTTAAGTAGAGACTACCTACTATCTTTATATACTAATTTACGTTTAAAATATAATCGAAATATATATAGACCTTAATAGCTATACTAAGATTAATATTATTAGTTTTTAATTCGTTAAGATATATAAACTTTAGCTAGCTAAGCTATCTAGACCTCTTATTAAAACTATTAATATATTCTTAATATCTACCTATAGTATATAGAAGGTCCTAATTACTATAACTAATTCCTACGGAATAGTTAAATCCTTCGAATACCTATATATCGCTATCGACTATAATCCTAACTTATAGAGTAGTCCTATTCTCTTCTCTATAATAACGCTTTAATACCTAAATATCTATCTTACGTTAGCGTCTCGCCTTTAGTAGTTTAAAGTATTATTAATTATAATAAAGAAACCCTATACCTTCGCTAAGCGCTCCTATAATCTAGCCTATATCTTTATAGCTATTAAACTACCTAAGGAAATCTAGATCCCTAGGGACGATAATAATAATTAACCTTTTTAGGACCTATCTAGAATCCCTACCGAATTATAAGAAATTTTATAATATTTTCTTTTACAAAAAGATAGCAATTCTTCCTCTATTTAAGGATACCGATTATACTATCGAACTTATCGCTAACTAAACTCCCTCTTTTAGTCTAATCTACCCTCTCTTATAAAATAAACTAATAGAACTACGTCGATATATCGACGAAAACCTAGAGAATAAGTATATCTAACTATTAAAGAGCTTAGTAGATACTCCTATTCTTTTCGCCCCTAAGAAGGATAGTAGACTCTAATTATATATCGATTACTATAGACTTAACTATATCTCGGTTAAGAATCGCTACCCTATCTCTTTTATTTCGGAGATACTTAACTATCTTATAGGTATAAAATAGTTTAGTAAGATCGATATTAAAGATATATATTATAGGATCTATATCTAGAAAAGTAATAAATAGAAAATAGCTTTCTATATATATTATAGCTACTTTAAATATATAGTTATACTATTTAGCCTTACTAATATACTAACTATCTTCTAATTATATATTTATATAGTACTTTATAGCTTTCTCGATATCTTTATAGTAGCGTATCTAGATAACGTCTTAATCTTCTTACTAAACTATAATACGTATACCGATTATATCCGCTAAGTCCTTAAATAAATAAGATCTATAGGTTAATATATAAAATCTAGTAAATATACCTTCTACTAAGATTAGGTCGAATTCCTTAGCTTTATTATCTTCTCGAAAGGTATCTCGATAGATCTATAGTAGGTATCCGATATCTTTTTATAGCCGATTCCCTATATCTTCCGAGATATTTAGGTATTCTTAGGATTCTATAACTTCTATCGGCGTTTTATCCGAAATTACTCTAAGATTATACTCTTACTAATATCTCTAATAAAAAAGAGTAAAAACGGTAAAAAACCTAGGACCTTAGAGCTTATACCCTTAGAAACGGTAGCGTTTTACTATATTCTCGACGCCTTTAAGACTATACTACTACTCCGATATTTTAATCTAGAAAGACCTAGAAGAATTAAGACTAATATATCTAATTAGGCTATAGCTAGAATCCTCTCTTAGTCTAACGATAGAGGTATCTAGTATCTTATCGTATTTTAGTTAAAAAAGTTTAATAGTATAGAAATTAACTATAGTATACCGGATTAAGAGCTTTTCGCTATCGTTTAGTCTTTTAAATACTAGCGTTACTACCTCGAAGGAAATATATACCCTATTAAGGTTTTATCTAATTATTCTAATCTCTAGGTTTTTATAAAATAACTAAAACTTAATAGAAGATAAGCTAGATAGTATCTACTTTTATCTATTTTTAATTTCTATATTAAGTACTACTCTAGGAAGATAAACCTTATAGATAGCTTATTATAATAATAGGGCTCGGACTATAAGGACGCTTCTAGTATCGAGTTACTAGGCCTATTTTAGGACCGAATAATAAATAAATTACGGCTATCTAATTAGTAATATATAAGAGTTAAAGAATTAACTATAAAAGACTTAATATCGGCTAAGACCTACGATAATAGTAAGGTCTCTACTATAGATATATATATTCTAACTATATTTCTAAGAGAGACTACTACTAAATTAGCCTTAAATAGTAACTAGGAAGTAGGTTAGGTATAGCTAATCTCTATTAATAAGTTATATAATACCTATATTATTAAAAATATCTACTAAAAAGAATCTAGAGACGAATTAAAAAACTTTATTAGGCGACTCTAGGGCGAAGACCTAGAGACTTAGCGACGAAAGTATACTATTAGAGAAGTAAAGCCTAGGACTAAAGACTAGTTAATTAATTTAAAAAGGCTTATTCGATATAAGTACTATCTTTATATCCTAATAGAGAATAATTTAAGAATAAAATTAATAAATATCTATTATAATAACTTTCTTACTAGCTATTTTAGGCGTAACTAAACGGCTAAGCTTCTTAAGAGAAAATACTATTAGGTAAATCTTAACCGAGATATTAACGAATATATCTAGATATATCCTATCTATTAGGGTACTATAGCGCTATAATATAAACTTTATAGAAGAATAGATATATTTCTAATTCTAAAATAGCTATTTATAGAGTTATCTATAGATTTTATTATAGGCCTACCCCTATCTATCTATTTAAATTAAACTATTAATAGAATTTTAGTTATTATCGATAGGTTTACGAAATAGTCCCTTTTTTCTCTATATCGACGATAATAATAGCTATAGACCTCGTATAATTATTCTATAATAATATTAATCTTCGGTACGGCCTACTAGAAGATATTATTACTAACTATAGATCGCTTTTTACTAGCAAATTTTAGTCGGAATTATACTATATCTCTAGGGTTAAAATAAGGCTTTCGATAGTATTTTACCCCTAAACCGACGGCTAAACGGAATAGATAAACTAAGTCCTCGAATATTACCTTCGCTATTTTATTAATATCGAATAACTTACCTAGCCGTAACTACTCTAGATAGTAGAATTCGTATATAATAACGCTATTAATACGATAATAGGCTATTCCCCCTTTAAAGCTCTCTTAGGCTATTCGCTAGACTTTTACTATAGGATCGAGGTCGATCTTTTAGGGAGAAGTATCCTAGCTATAATAGCAAGAATTAAAAAGTTATAAGAAATTCGTAAAAAACTTATAAATTATTAGCGTAGTATTACCGAGTTATAGGCGAAATATTATAACCTCTATTATAAACTACTTATCTTTAAATATAGAGACTTTATCGGATTATTAACTAAGAACCTAAAGCTTAAAACGATACGAAAACTTAGCCCTTATTTTATTAGGCTATTTAGGGTACTTAATATAATTAGAAAATAGGTATATCGGTTAAGCCTACTAAGTTAATACGATCGAATTTATAATATCTTCTATATCTCCTTTTTAGAGCTATAGAAGGAACGCCCTAGGAATAGTACCGATTCGATACCGATACCTAAGCTTAATAATAATAATAAATATAAAGTTAAGGAAGTATAAGGCAAAAAACTCTTTAATAATAAATAGTATTACCTAATTAAATAGAAGAGGTAGCCCTTAGAATATAACTAATAGGTCCTTTATTACGATATAGCGAATATATAAAGTATAATCTAGCGATTTCTAAAGATATTAAAAGGCAAAAAATTATCCTAAATTAAGTATATAAACTAGAATTAACCGCCGATACGCCCCTAATTTACCCTTAAAATACGTATTTAAATACGCTTAATAAGACCGATAGAAGTATTATCTATAACCTCCTTAAATATAGCCTATATAATACTATCTAGTAGTATAACTATATCCCCTATAACTATCTCCCTTAACTAAGCGTACCTAGCTATACGACCTAAGATAATAGCCTTAATAGAGACTATAAAAATATACTTAGTACTAGCCTACGACTACTAACTAAGGTCCCTAGATAGCGTATATAGTAGGCGATTACTATAGTAGTTATCCTAGGCCTTAGAATAGTCCTAGATCGGAGGTATAACAAGGCTAGATAGCTTACGATAGCGCTAGGAATAAAACTCCTTATATATCTAATTCGTATTCTATAAGAAATATTAACGAAACCTAACTAAATTATAGCCTTATTACTTATAGAGACCTTCTTAAACGTCTTAGAATTACTAAGAGAGTAGGTAGTAGGCCTTTATAAAGGCGTTAAAGGCGCCGATAAGGGCGGCCTACGTAAAAGCTACCTAAATCTAATATAATTTAGCCTATCCTAACGATATATTCTCCGTATCCTCCTACTAGAACTCCTCGGTAGTCTAGCGTAAGAGCTTACTAATATCGTAGAGATCCCTAAGGATCTCTATTAAGGCCTATACTATATTAGTATAAAGAAGAGCTAAGAAAAGGGCAACAAAATATACTAAAAAGTACTTATTACGCCTTTCGGAATACTACTAGTATAATACCGATTTAATAGCGTTAAGAACGTATTAGACCTCGAAAGGTAAGCCCTCTATAGGGTTAAAGCTAGTAGCGGTCGTACGAATATACGCTATATACTAAAAATATAAATACGCTAGCGGATTTATATAGCGAAGGCGACGACTCTTTAGCGAAACTACCCTAATTATCTAAAGGAACTCCTCGTTATTAGAAGCGTTAATAGACGTAGGACCCTTATCTTCCTCCCTATCTTTATACTCTTTAGTCTCGTTAAGCGAAGCAATAACTTCTCTAGCTTTAGTACTTATTTTAGCTAGGCGAAATAATAGTAAATAGTAATTAATATAAGGTAGAAGAATAGAAGAAATAGTAATAATACGTAGGGATATATAGTATTATAATAGATAGAAGAAGGATAAAGGAGAGAAGTAAAAGAACGCGTCTTATACCTACTAATTCTAGGGTATATATTTTGATTTCTTTATTTACAAAATTATTATATAACCTACAACGCCTAGGGTTAGGCGTTAGGGAGAGGAAGCATAATTATTACGGAATAGGCTTCTTTAAAGCTATTCCTAGATTCTTTGTTATACGTACCGTACTAGTAGCGATTTGCCTCCGATCCGCCTACGTTTCGCTTATAATTCCTTCCCTACCGTATAAACATTATGTTAGCCTCTTCTACAAGAAAAGGCGTCCTATCCTTTAGCTATAATTCTCTTTAAGAATCAGTCTCTATTCCTATTACAATATATTGCCCCCGCCTCCTCTCAAGAGTTACCTATGGCATTTAGATAGTCGTGCCTTACCTAATCGACAGGCTTACTATCCTACCAACTAGTTCGTAACATAGGGGGAATAATCGTTGAAGTCGAGCCTCAACAAAAGCACGAGTGTATGATGACTAATAGTCCTAGTTGGGTGCAAAATAGAGGGTAGCGGGCGGTTAGGCGGCGACTCGCCGTCTAAGTTACGGGTGGAAAGGAGGCCGTTTTTGGCGCCAAAGGCTGTCATTTTCGGCGTCGTTTTCATAGGTCCCTATATTCTAGGTGTAAAAGGTGCTTAAAGTTAGTATAATGCTCGTAGAATATATTGACTGTCGCAAATTATGGATTTACCTAATACCACCGTAGAGTGATGCGATAATGAACACTTGACCTGCAAGATGATAGTTACTTCGAAGGTTATAGGTAGTACGTAATTTTACAGGAGAAAATTGACGGATAAAGGAAAAAGAAAAAGACAGAAAAATGAAGATAAAAGTAAGGACAGTATAGGAGGCCTTAGGGTCGACATACTACTTCAAACTCTTGATCCTAGCTTAGTCGTACTCTTCTAGCCTCTTACCTACCTCTCACCTAGTCAGTTTCCAACTATCCCTTTACCTCTTGTTCGATCAGTATTTCAAATCTTACTTATTCTACCTTTCTACTTAGTTAACCTTTAGACTTAAAAACTTATCTAGCTTACTCTTACTCTTCTAAGCTCTTTCTCTACCTAACCAGTATTTGAAACCCCTACTTCTCCTTCTACCTTCCTATTTAGCTAACCTTCAAAAACAATTAAGATGGCGAATCCAACTACCCTTAAGCGCGTTCGAGATACCCTAAGCGAACCCTTGCCTAAATAGATTTACGGATAAGTGACCACTGTATAACTAGCCTAGCGTTGCATAAAATCAGCTTTATCAGTAGTATCTAGCAATAGGCGAACTTTAAGGCCGATATCCTTAGCTTATTAAACTAGTTAACTATAGGGTAATATTAAAGGAGAAGTAAGAGAAAAAGTAAGAGAAAAAGTAAGAGAAAAAGTAAGAGAAAAAGTAAGAGAAAAAGTAAGAGAAAAAGTAAGAGAAAAAGTAAGAGAAAAAGTAAGAGAAAAAGTAAGAGGAAATAAGAGGTAAGTAAGAGGGAAGTTAGAGGGAAGTTAGAGGGAAGTTAGAGGAAAGTAATATCTTCTTTATTAATTATGACCGCGTAATATACCTAATAAGTATTACCTACGTAGATTAAAAGCTAAATCATATCGTAGAATTGTTAAAAAGTAGCGATGATAAGTATTTAGACCAAAATAGGTCCAAAGAATAGTATCTATTCAAATAAATCACTAGTTTTTCTTTTTATAAAATACTATTCCCTTATTCCAACTTCCTCTCATTGGGGTTACATCAATCGCCCATAAGACGTATATACCCTACAGGGTGGCCGACGAGGGTTTTCGGACCTTCACATCTTTCAGTACCCGCCCGGATTAAGCAGAGCCACCAAGTTCTTGATCACACAATGTAAGAGAGCGGGGCTACAGAACCGCGAGGGTACCTAGGCCCAAGGGCGAGACCAATTGCGGCACTATCTGGCGGCAACACACCAAAGACGCGCTATGCATCGTCGGTCACCTATATATCGCATTCTCGCCATCGGCCGTGAACTCTTCGCTGCTTCGCCTACTTTCCGCCATTACAATCAAGCACCCAGCTGTCAACTGCGAGTGGATGGCTCACCGATTAGCTCTCAAGGCTACTTTCGATTCGGGGGCTGTGCTTGAGGCTCGAGTTGATGGGTACATAGCTACGGAATAAGAATGACGGCAAGATCAGGGTCATCCTTGAAGTCAAACAGGGACTCCGTTTAACGCACGGAGGTTGCCGCTTTTCTGAAGACATATAAGCCAACATACACAAAGTAAATAATCCCGCGAAAGACGCGCAATTAATGAGCTCCCAGCATTATGCAGGTCTACAAATACAATGATATCCACAGAGACATTGAAGACTGGGCCGCCGATGGCATACAACAGGGACAAAACTAAGACTTGCGGAAAAGCCCGGATTATCAGCTAATTCAACAGATTCTGGATGAGATTCGAAGCAATGGTTCCCTGAATCTCTCCCGATCCCTACGGCTCTTGTGATCACCGGCCCGCTCCCAGGCAATACGTGCAGCGCTGCTAAGAAGATATACCAATCTCTTGTCGTATCCTTCCCGGATCATTCTGTCGAGATCATTGGAGAGATTCTGAAGCTTGTTCGCTGGTTGCCGGTCTCCTGCTCCGACTCTATCTTCAGAAAGTGGTGCCTCTATGATCCTTAGACAGTCAGACATCTCTGAATGGACTACTCTCGAGTGTTACAGAATTGGTTTCGGCCAGTCTGCCGCGGAGAGCCCTGTCACTGTGCGCATGAACATTCTCCGAACGTCCACAAGCACAGTGGAACACCTGCGACGCAGCGCATCCGTGGGATTACAAAAGGGAATTGCTAATCCGACACCTCTTTCGCTCGTCCGACCAAACCTCCCCTTTGCCTAAAAATCGGGGTTCCATCTTTTCGGCCGCACATATCGCCCCTAGTTTCTAAAATGTCTATTTCTTTACCTACAGAGACTCCGAATTCTAGTTTCTATAGCAAACTAGAGGTTTTAGGCCTAGGAACGTACGAAATACATGACATCACAACAATCATTATTTTAACTTCGGTTATCCTTGTTTGATTATCTGTACCGAACTAAGATCGGTTTCATTTTGTGTACTATAACTATCGGTCCTCAGGTAACTAACTACATAGTTGAATAGAGAGATAGTTAAGTAATTAGTTAAAAAGGCACCTTCACAAATCAGCAAGCAAACGAACTGTGAATGCTTGGCGCGCTGACACTCGGCAAAGGTGGAGCGCGCCGCTGCTGTCTCCCGTTATCGCGCCTCGTTGGCCGATTACGACGCTCCTGAAACTTGCTACTTGCAACTTGGCCCTCTCTTTACTTCCCCTCAATTCTTGCTGACCACCTGTCCCTCTTTTGTTCGGGTCCGATGTCCTTCCTCTGGCCAACGCATCCAACGACCGACATCCTGGGCAACACTCCGCCTCGATACGCGTGATCGCACCCTCGTTACCGTACACCATTTGAAGGATAAAGGAGGGAAGCACTTCGGTATAGCACAGATATGGCTGGCTCTCTCCACTCGACCGCCCGGATCATCTCCGTTGTCGCGGGCACTCTGGTGGCTCTGTCCTGTGGAACAAATGTAGGCGATCTGGGATTCTTGGCATCTCCGGTGACGATTGACGGTTGACGGGTTCCATAGTATGCATACTCCGCGTGGGCTCCGCAATTCGCTCATCAGATGAAACTCTCGTCGACCGAGAGCAACCTGATCGTGAGTCGCATGTGACGTGGTGGAAGACCGATGTTGACATCTTGGCAGGGTGCGGCGGGAAATCTGGGCATGTATGCCATGGGTATCCCCATGGGTTTATTGACTGACGCCCGTGGTCCACGACTCATTACGCTGGTCGGTTCAGTTCTTCTGGCTCTGGGATATTATCCAATCTATCTTGGTAGGAATTTACTCCCCCATAATGGCGGCGATAAGATATTCTGACCTTCAACAGCGTATCAGGGTGGACCTGGGTCGGTCCCCATTATTTTTGTATGCTTCTTCGCCTTCTTGACAGGTATTGGTGGCTGCTCAGCCTTTGGAGCTGCCATCAAGACGGGTACGTGAAACTGCCAATTCATACATGCACAGGCGAAACTGACCCCATTGACTCAGCGGCTTCCAACTTCCCCGACCACCGTGGCACCGCGACGGCTTTCCCGCTGGCTGCTTTCGGACTGAGTGCTCTGTTCTGGTCCAATATTTCAACTCTCATATTTAAGGATGATACCGGTCGCTTCCTCCTTCTCCTGGCCGCCGGCACGTCCATCCTCTCATTCTGCTCAATCCCGTTCCTTCGAATCTTCCCCCACGAGCCTTACTCGTCCGTGCTGCACGCTGGCGCTGGGGACCTTTCCGATTCTCAAGTTTTACGCCGACAGTCTATCCCAGAAGCTTCCGATTCTAGCAATCATAATGCCACTGGCTTTGAAAATGAGCAATCGGCCCATGCACGCACGCAGTCGGTTGTCTCGGGCCACCGACAGGCAGTTCATCCTCATGACTCCGATGAGACCTCATCCTTGATGTCCAAAACGGATGTCAGGCCTTCATTTGATACTCTGGATGATGACTTCCTCGGCGACGTGGCTGTTGAGGCCCACCACCCAGACATCAGAGGTCTGGCCATGCTCAAGTATGTCGAGTTTTGGCAGCTTTTCATGACCATGGCGCTTCTCTCGGGCATTGGCTTGATGACAATCAAGTAAGTTCAGACACCCCAAGAGAGCAACAATGATTGAGTGGCTAACAACTCTTGTAGTAACATCGGCAACAGCGTAAGAGCTCTATCTCCATGTTCTCACTCCTTTTCTAACCATTTCCCAGACCAAAGCTCTGTGGATGTATTACGACGACAGCGCTTCATCCAAATTTATTCAACAGCGCCAGGTCATGCACGTCTCCATCCTGTCCTTTGGAAACTTCCTGGGGCGTCTTCTTAGCGGTAAGAAACACATGCAATCCCACGAATCTCACGCCCACTGACGAATACGTTCACCATAAGGCATTGGCTCCGATGTTCTGGTCAAAAAGCTCAACATGTCTCGCATATGGTGTCTCCTTATCTCCTCTGTGGTCTTCTCCCTCACTCAACTCTGCGGAGCCTCCATTTCCAATCCGAACACGCTGGTCGTTGTCTCCGGTTTCACAGGCGTCGCGTACGGCTTCCTATTCGGTGTCTTCCCGTCGTTGACCGCACACACGTTTGGCATCAGCGGTCTTTCCCAGAACTGGGGTGTGATGACCCTGGCCCCGGTTTTCAGCGGGAATGTCTTCAATCTTGTCTACGGCGCCGTCTACGACCGCCATTCCGTGATTGGTGAAGATGGCGACCGTCAATGCCCCGACGGACTGACCTGCTACCGCTCCGCCTACTATCTGACCTTTTTCTCCGGCCTCGCTGGTATCTGTGTTTGCCTCTGGAGCATTTTCCGTGAGAAGCAGATCCATGACTCGATGCACAAGAAGAGTGGCCACCGTTTGGCATAATCGTGTTTTCTCTTTAACTTGAAACAAGAGGTACTGTCGGGTTCTTATGAACTGGCCCGAGTCAATGCTGCCCTGCCCTCACTCACCCGAATCCTTTTCTCCTAGGTCGTTTGCAACTCTCATGAGATCGCTTTTTGCTGGTCAAGTATCTCCCTGGTCTGATGTCGCTGTCAGAGTTACCTATGCATTCGTTGTTTTTCTTTTTTCCTCACGATAGACTTCGATCCTATTTGCTGTTTTGTCCCTCGTGCTTCTTGTGATTTAATCCGTGGGATTTTCTCGGGAGATTCCAAGGTTGTACATAAGACTTATTCTGAGACCAATTGAGCTCAGCTTGTGGCTTGGAATCAAAAGAGAAGCACCTCAGCAAACCTGAGTCTTACATCTCCAAGAGTACCCCGAAACCTTCGGCTCGCGCGATGTAAGAGTGAAGTTTGCTGGGGTGCTTTTGTCTTGATTCCGAGCCACGAGCTGAGCAGGTACTTACGTAGCACATCATGTATGAGGGATCAGGAATAATCTTGGAACTCAACTCGATTTAATATAACTCGGCTTGTTGACCTGTCAAAGTAGCCAAAGAGATCAAGCACCCATGCTGCCATTCTATCAGGGCAACCGACACCATTCCTAACGCAACCTGCCAAACTCGGATTTCAAGGCAAAAGAGACAATCAGAACCTGATTCTCATTGTGATTTGCAGTGCATTGCCACGCTAAGCTGTCCGACGTCCCACTTGTGTTCGCAAGCAGGATAAAGAAGAAAAAAAAAAAAAAAGAAAAGAAAAAGAGTACTATTAGAAGCATACTGGGAGATTTCGTACACAAACCCGCGGCGAGAAGCAAATTAAAAAAAAGGAGACCTGTTGCGACACATCCGACAGGAAAGAAGGAAAGAAATTAGACAAGTATCGAGCTTTTTTGTTGAAGTTACAGCCACCAAAGATGAAAGTCGGAAGGGTATCAAAAAGACCAGGAGAGATCGGACAAGCCAGCAACCACATGGATGGTAGAGCATATGACCGGAGTAGCGGCTCAAAAGGCCACAACTACCGTGGATCTGGTCGCGAAAGTTGGTTACTCTGATTTGACTTGCGAGGGCGACTCCTCGGACGACTGTTCTACCATATCCGCCAGTCGAATCCGCTTGGCTTGGGGCTCTGAGCCGTCACCGTCACCGGCACCGCCAGCATTCAGTTGCTGCTCGAGATCTTCAATGCGACGCTTGAGATTTTCCTCGCGACGTTGGGACTCGTCAAGAGACCGGCGCAGGCGAGCTTCGGAGTCGCGCGCGATCATCTCCGATCGGCGCGCACTTGCATCGCTCTGCTCGAGCTCCGCGACGCGACCGCGGAACAGCTCATTGATCAGGTCGAGTTCACTCACGCGGGTCTTGAGAGAGGTGTTGAGAGCCAAGAGGCTCTCGTATGTCTGGGGGGATTCGCCGAGCTGGCGATCAATGGCTGAGGGAGAAGGTTGCCGGAGCGGGAGGGAAGGGAGACTGCCGGACGAATTCAAGGTACTGTCGCCCCGAGTGACACTGTCGAACATGTGCTGCGGCGCGATGTTGGAGTTGTGGCCATGCATGGCGGCAAAGCCAGGTGTCTCCGTTCGTGACAAGGGCGAATTCGAGCGATCCGAGTGGCCCGGGGACATTTTACGCGACGCGCGACGGTAGCCATGGGAGCCAAGAGGGGGCGACCCTGCATCGGATTGTCCTGCGAGACCGTTGGCATCAATGGGCCCGCCAGACTATAGAAGATCGCAGTGGTCAGCATCGGGGAAATTTCTTATCTAGGGACAGGAACGCGAAGAAGGCAGCAGAAATTTCGGGTCGCAGACTCACTTTGCGTTTAGGGCCCTGTCCAGTCTTCACACGGTTGCGACTCTTGATCACATCGGTCTTGAGGCTTATCGGACGAGCCCGCCCGTGCAGCTTGAGGAACAAGCCACATGCATTGCACAACACGGAGCCGAGTTCGTCCCTACGCCATAGAGGCGTAGTCGAGGTGCCGCAGTTCTGGCAAACGGGCTGTAATTGGGGACGCTTGTCGTCAGTCAATGTGGTCGCCATAGTGTAGAGTAAAGAAAGAGGAAAGGACAAGAGGAGGGTGGATGTGCGATGATAAGATTGGGGAGAGATTTGACGGGTTCGATAAGGATTGCAGCGCACGGATCGGGTGGTGCCAAGACTTCAGTCGATAATTCCGGCATCGCAAGATAAGCGCGATAAGGTGCAAAATCATCTTCCTCTGAACTGTCTGAACCTCTGAACTTACCGGTCCGTTGCCCTGTCCTGCCGTTGTAGCCGCCGGTGATGATGTCGCGTAGCTCATGTTTGTCATGTTCCCATTCACACTGGATCCCCTGTAGAAGCGAAGGTAAGAAGAAACCCGGTCAGCCAATCCAGTCGCGTCTATTTGCGCTCATTGGTCTCCCATTCCTGCAGAGGAAAAGAGGGGTTCTCAGCTGAAAAGAGGGGATGGGAAGAACGGCGCTTAGTTTCTTGATGAATTCGAGACCGCCTGACTTCCATTCTCTTTCCACTCCTATGGACGTACCGTAGATTCGAGGTGGGCGCGGAGGCGACCGAGGCAAGCGCTGCCAACCCCGGAAGCGAGGTACTCGCGGAGACCGAGTCCGGGAAGTTATCACGATAGTCGAACTTTCCAATGCTACTCAGATCCGGCAGCACTGGGGAGAATGGCTTTGGGATATCCGTGCCCGTCGGAGGGCTGGTGGTAGAGACGTCAGACGGGGAATCGAAGTGAGTGAGGTCGGGCGTTTGCGAGGACGAGGCAGGGTTGAGAGCCGTGTCGATGGGCGACGCCCGATAAAGGATGGAAGCCACAATGGAAGGCGAGGGCGAGGATTCAATTCAAATTCGGCCGCGTGAGACCGAGCGGGAGGACAGGGGGAGAACAGCACGAAGGTCGAAGAGTCGAAGGGTAGGTAAATCGTGCGATGCTGTCAAATTGCAGTTCAAGACAATAGAAAACAGATAGAACCGGAGAAACAGCAAATCGAGAAGAGAGGACGACTCGATGCGATCAGCACAGCACGGTAATGAAGGACCGATGCTCTCCGGATATCAAGGGCGAATTGCTTTCGAGGAAAGTCAACGAAAGAAACAAACGGATGGAACAGTTAATTACTTGAATCGAGGAATCAACGGATCAATGAATCAATGAATCAATAAATCTCGGGGAAGCCAAAGGTCGTGGAGATTGCGAAGATGGAGAAGCGCACAAGTCTTATCCTCTGCCGATTGTTATTATCGCGCGTATCGAATTCTCTCACTTATCTCTCGCATGCTTCTGGTAATTTTCCCTCGGAATGCTCTACCCTGCCTCACCAGTCTATGCATTATTCCCGAATCTACAGAGAACCAAGCTAGGTTTCATATTTTATTCATATTTCGTTCACATTTAAGGATCTATATTTTCAAACCCTTAAATTATGGCCTCAATTCACGGATCTAGATCGGTCTACCTGGCTACCTACATACAGTACGTATGATATATTATATAGATACTCTGCAGTCAATCTATACTCCGTACCCTGGTAGATTCTATAGCAAGTGGGTCACCAGGCCCTAGCTCCAGTCCTCCAATGTGAAGTTGTTCACCTAAGTGCAGCCCCTTTTATGCGATGGGGACCCACTCAATGGCGGTGCGTAATGGTATTACTTCCGTATCAAACCGCACTCTTTAGGGTCTCCTTAAAACTCGACAAAACCCCGCTGCAATTGGCGATTCTGCCGTGAATCGGCCCACCGCCACGGTAAATGGCCCGTCACATCAACTTGAGCGCCCCCTGCCTCGTTACGATCCATAATAATCATCGGTGACGGGTGCAGTTATTTTGCCTTTGACGCTCTGCTTTCAACAACCTCCACCCTCATCGTTCTTGTCATGGATTGATTTTCTCTTCATGTCCTTCGTTTTCTTTATAAGACCCTTATCATTTTATTTAGCCCTTCATTAGATCCTCCCCTTCTTCATCATGCCCAAGAATCGCCCTGCCACGTCGGGATACGCCCGTCTCGCCCAGGAGGAGGAAGAACGCGGCTACCTCCACGACGAATCCGAAGATGAAGACCTCGGTGCCACCTCCTCGACGGTCTCTGCCTCCGCCCCTCGCTATGCCCCCATTTCGTCTCGAGCCCAGATGCAGGCGTCCGGTCTCGCCACACCCCCCAGCCATCGACGGAGACACAGTGGATTTCAACGCCGAGGGCGTCGAAACTCCGGTGTCGATATTAAGGCAATCAACGCGCGCTTCGAGCGCTGGGCGGAGGAGATCGCCGCCAAGTTTAAAATCAACCGAGTCAAGGGCAAGACCTACGAGGAAGAGAAGCTGGAGATTTACCACTCCGTCTTCCAGCCTCCTCCGGGTGTTCGACCTGTAACCGCAGAGGATCTAGAATCGGACGAGTTCGAGGGCCAACAACGGAGAGCGCGAGCCGAATATGAGGATATCATTGAGAGTGTCCGCCTGGCAATTGACATGGACGTGCACCCCCGCATGATTTCACAGGGCAGCTCGGGTAGTTATTTTGCTCGCAACCCCGAAGGCAAGGTGGTTGGTGTCTTCAAACCCAAGGACGAAGAGCCTTATGCATCTCGCAACCCCAAATGGACCAAGTGGATTCACCGAAATTTGTTCCCCTGCTTCTTTGGCCGAGCCTGTCTCATTCCCAACCTTTCCTACGTCTCCGAAGCAGCCGCCTACGTCCTCGATGCCCGCCTGCGCACCAATCTAGTTCCCTACACCGACATCGCTTACCTTTCCTCAAAGTCATTCTTCTACGATTTCTGGGATCGGCGCAAGGCATGGAAGGGGAAGAAGACCCTGCCTCCCAAGGCCGGCAGCTTCCAGGTCTTTCTCAAAGGGTATAAAGATGCCAACGTTTTTCTCCGCGAGCACCCTTGGCCCGATCAGAATAACACCGGCTTCCGTGCCGAAGATGCCCCGAAGCGCAAAAAGCACCCGTGGAACGAAGCTTGCCGTCCCTCAGGCGTAGAGTCCGACGACGAAGATGACAATGAAAATGGCTATCTGCCTTCGCCAAACCCGCGTGACGAAAGCCGCGAACGGCGATTTCACTGGACTGAGGCCCTCATGCAGTCTTTCCGCGAAGAGTTGGAAAAGCTAGTGATTCTGGACTATATTATGCGCAACACTGATAGAGGGTTGGATAACTGGATGGTCAAAATTGATTGGGGCAACGAGCAAGTGTCCATCGTCGCGGATCCTCCGCAGCCCAGCGAACCCACTCCCAGGCACGACGAGGACGAACTCCTCCCTCCTCCCCGACCGATCTCTGTGAACTCGAACGGCACCCATTCCCCCCATCCTTACAGACGGCATGATCCGATGCAGGCCGTGAGCCGGACGGGAACACCTTTGGCATCGTCGGAGCAGCAAGCTTCGATTCAAATCGGTGCCATCGACAACAGTTTGTCATGGCCATGGAAACATCCGGACGCAGTGCGTTTTATACCCCTACACGACCCCCCCCCCCCCGAAGCATTCAGTACTAATGGACACTACAGTGGCGAAGCTTCCCCTTCGGATGGCTGTTTCTACCTGTTTCTTTGATCGGACAGCCTTTCTCTCAAAAGACCCGCGATCACTTCCTGCCGTTGCTGACATCGACTGCATGGTGGACTGGCACCCAAATGGCTCTGCGACAAGTGTTTTCCCAGGATGATGATTTCAAAGAAAGCATGTTTGCCCGTCAGATCGCGGTCATGAAGGGTCAGGCCTGGAACGTGGTTGAGACTTTGAAGCAGCCTGACCACGGCCCGCTCGAGTTAACTCGAAGAACTCGGGTCTGCGTTTGGGACGACTTGGTTGACGTGCCCGTTGCCATCCCTATGCAAGCGCCAACTTCAGAGATGCAAAGACGTCAGACGACTGAATACGATCCAGAGGAAGAAGAGATGGATATTGGCGCGGCCAATTCATCTCAGCAAATCCCCGAAGTTGAACATGATCTCTTGGGACTAGGCTCTGACCTGCCCAACCCCAACCGTTTCGAGCTTTCCCGGGGCCAGTCTGTCGGTGACAACCACAAAGCCACCGATCCATTTGGCAGTCCCGCAACCTTGAATGGGAACGATTTGGCCCGACACAACACTGACGGCACCTACGCGAGGTCCCTGGATGGATGGCCTTCGCTGCCCGCTAGGCCCAATAAGCACCGTAAACACGGTGGCTCTCTTTCCTTCCGCGTGCCTCATGTGAACACTTTTGGTAGTGACGACCTGGAAGGCGATCTCGGATATGCGGCCGCCGAGGGAATGGAAGGCAATCAGCGCAAGGTGATCGTGGAGCGCTTGGAAGCCGTCAAAAGCAAAAACCCAGTCTTCACATGGTGCTGAGAAGCCTATTGCTTTGCACATTTCTCCCCCGCTCTCCTCTATTTCCCCCGTTTTCATGCCCTCGCATTTCCTCTTCACAAATATCTTGCTTCTTTTAATTCGCAAATGCTTTCTTTAGCGTCCTTTTTCTTGGAGCCGCCTCCAGACGATCGCTAGATCCCCGGCATCAGTCTCTTCTGTTCTTGGTAGCAGATGTTATATGTCCCACTGGGCATTCTGCACGTGCCCAGTTCTTTCCACTTCTCTTTTTCGCATGCCACGTTCATGATTGGGGAATTTGTGTTTGTATATAGACATTCTCTGGTTGTTCGGGTTGCCTTGGCTGGCGCATTGATTGAGCGCCTCATGTAGCATATATGACGAGACTTAATTCCATGATACCATCGTCCCTATTTGAATTTTTTCGATATATTTGCCAAATCGCCAGGTTATCCAAGGCTCTATCTAGTTATAAGGACGTAGTACCTAGGTAGTAAAGGTATAGCAACAAGTCTCGAAAACACGGAATATCGTTTTGCATCACCATTTTTAGGTATATGGTGATAGAAAACAAAATCTCCAAAAGTACCTTGGTACTCGAGTAAGACACATTCCTCGACATTTTGCTCGTTCCTTCGATCAAGACTTCGACATCGTCCACATTACCCCTGCAGGGAACCTTGGCGGCTCGGATTGATAAAGTGCGCCCTTATCGGCGGGATCGCCCGAGCGTCCTGTGAGGTCATGGTCACTGTCTGTAATCCCTCTTTTTCTTTAACCTCCCGCAACCCCCGGACAGATTAGAGCACGGCACGACCTGTGCCGACTGCTCATTTCTCTCTCTTCGCAACTTCAAATGTCGCGCGACCCACGGCGATCTACGTGTCGAGATCGCCCACCTCGTTTTCTTGGTCACCTGGACCTTACCCTCTGATGAGCCTCACTCCATTCGGCCGCCTTTCACTTAATCGATCACTTCTTTCCTTCCCCTACGATCACCGTGACACGACCCGGAGCGACTTTATAGCTCTGAATAAACCCCACCCGAGGCGCCATGGAGTCACAGGCGGCGATGCTTCTGGACCCCAAAGCCTATAAAAAGAGACTCCAAAGCAATGGTAACGATCCTACCTCTCCTCTTCTCCCCGGAAATGCGCAACAGTTTGACCTCCATCCCTTCGACAACATGCCGCAGGACCCAGCTGGAAACCCTGCTTGTCCCACTCCAGATCCTATAGATCTGAACTCGACCGGACATTGTGACTTACCTTCCGCAGTCGTGTCTCAGCAGAATATGAACCGATCTCCCCGCGCTGCTGCGCCACCCATTGCTCCGCCAGGAACCGTCCCTATTGTCCGCCCCTCCCAAACCGAATCCCGTAACCTCTCCAGAACGACCAGGCCCGCCACGTCCAGTTCCGCACCGAGCAACGCACCGAAGCCTGTATCCGATCCGGCTGTGCAGTTCACCAGTGTGGACGACGAAGGCAACGAAAGCGATGCCAAGCGCAGCTACTACGAAATAGGTGACGCCGAAGATGTCGCACGTTCTCGCAATCTGATCGAAGATGTATACGATGTGGAGCAGCGGAGGCATCAGCCGATGATGAAAAGACAGAAGCTGGAGGAGGAAGACTCCAAGGCCACCTTTGCCAAAAGGCCAGTTGCGATTTCAGGCAACAGTGGTCTCGGTCAATTCATGAAAGACGGCGAGGCCAAACCAACACCGCCGCCTTCTGCAGCCGATGTGGTGGATTTGACGGCATCGGCCTCAAATGACGACGATGATCTGCAAGTGACCGGGTCTAATGACCTTAGCAACCAGCGGGTGTGCTTTGGCAAGGTCGAGAATGCCATGGTCAATGCCAGCCTGGTCCCTAAACCCCTTGCCAACCCCATCTTTGGGGACGAGACAAATACGTGGCCGACTATGAGACTTCATGTGCTTCGCCAGCGGCGCGATGACGCTCGGATCGATGTCGCAGATCCCCACAAGAAAGTCTTCGGCGTAATAGATGCGAAAACAGCGCAAGCTCTGTGTCCCTTGCTGGATCATGCCTCTATACCCCTGGAAATCACAGCGCGCTTAGACATACGCAAAAAGGTGCCAGGAGAGGTTATTTGGGAGCCAACTTCGGGTATATACCGGGCGTCTCTTATACTCTATGGCGAGCGACGACATGCAGCGAGTATTGGCACCCATTTGGGCCAGAAAAACGTCTGGCTGGGCACACCTCAATTTGTGGAGAATGGCGTGCCGTTATTTAACCCTCATGCAGAGCGAAGACAGGCATTGGCGGCTGCAGCTGCAGCTGCAGCAAACAACAATGGACGTGATCGATCCGGGCAAGGTATCCGATACGAAGTTCGGACAGCGGAGGAGGTCAATGATGCCGTCATGAAGATGTTCGATCAACTTGTTACTGCGGATATCCCAGCAATGGAGCCTCCGGCGCAGGTGAAGACGCCTCTTCTGCACCACCAAAAACAGGCGCTCTGGTTCATGACGGAGAAGGAAAAGCCACGCAAATTTGGACCGAAGGAAGAGGACAACAATTCACTATGGCGTCTTGAAACTCGGCCCAATGGAAGCAAGCAATACCGAGACATCATCAGTGGTATCGTCGTTGACCAGGAACCCCCGCAGGTCCTCGGTGGTCTTTTGGCCGACATGATGGGTCTTGGAAAGACTCTTAGTGTTCTTTCCTTGGCCCTTTCCTCGCTCAAGCAATCTCGCGAATGGACAAGACAGATGCCTGACCGTCAGCTCGTTCGCCAAACCCCGGGAATTCGGAACACCAAGACCACACTCTTGGTTGTGCCACTCAGTGCGGTCAACAACTGGGTGCATCAAATCAAAGAGCACGTCAGGCCCAAGACTATATCATACTATGTCTACCACGGCACGGCACGCACCGCCGACGTGGACGAGCTCGCTAGCTTCGACTTGGTGATTACTACGTATAGCACCATCCTCAGCGAATATTCCGGCAGAGGCACCAAGCGCGGAACTCCCTTGAAAAAGATGAACATGTTCCGCATTGTCTTGGATGAGGCTCATACAATTCGCGAGCAGGGAGCGCAGCAGACAAAGGCAGTCCTCAACCTCTGTTCTCAGCGTCGCTGGTCTGTGACCGGTACCCCCATCCAGAATCGCCTGGAAGATCTTCTGTCGGTAACAAAGTTTCTCAACTTGTTCCCATACGACGATCGTGCCCGTTTCGGGCAGTATATTTTGAGTCCTTTCAAGACGGGCGATCCCACTGTGTTGGCTAGTCTGCGTGTGCTGGTTGACTCATTCACACTTCGCCGAGTCAAAGACAAGATTGACCTTCCACCCCGCGAGGACAAGATTATAACCCTCGATTTTTCGGAGAAGGAGCGCAGGCTGCATGAATTCTTCCGCAATGAATCCCAGGTCATGATGCGTGTTATTGCCAACGAGAGCAAAACCAAGATGGGTGGTCGCATGTACCACCATGTGCTCAAAGCCATGATGATTCTGCGTCAGATCAGCGCCCATGGGAAAGAGCTTCTTGATGTCGAAGAGCGTGAAAGGATCAAGGGCATGAGCGTTCACGATGCTATCGACTTGGAAGAAGGCGGCACTGACGACAGTCTACTTGCGATGAACAAAAAGGCCTATGAAATGTTCATGCTGATGGGGCAAGATGGGGTTCCTCCATGCCAGATTTGCAATACCCCCTTATCCGAGCCTCTCAACGACGCAGGAGCTGTTGATCCTACTGCGCCAATGGCCATTTTCCTGCCATGTTGGTGTGTCCTTTGCCCCGACTGTTTCGCGGGCTGGAAGAACGCATTTGACTCCACGTCTGGAACAGAGCTTCAATGCCAGGTCTGTGGCGGCTGGATTCCTATGAATTATGCCACCATCACTGCAGGCGGGCTCGAAGAACAGCAGGTGATAGGCAACGCCAAAAAGGCAAACAAGATGCTCGGAGACTACGAGGGCCCGCATACGAAGACTCTCGCGCTGGTTGAATACCTGCAGAAAAACGTGGAGGATAGCAAGAAGTTGATCGGCGAACCTCCCATCAAGAGCGTCATCTTCTCAGCCTGGACATCCCATCTTGATTTGATTGAAATTGCTCTACGGAACAAAGGCCTGGGCAAGTTCACTCGCCTTGATGGCACCATGACTCTTCAAGCACGTGGTAAAGCACTGGATGCCTTCGCCAAGGATGACGAGATCACGATTCTCCTGGCTACCATCGGCGCCGGTGGCGTTGGTCTCAATCTAACCTCCGCATCTCGGGTGTTTATCATGGAGCCCCAGTACAACCCCGCTGCGGTGGCCCAAGCCGTGGATCGAGTCCACCGACTCGGTCAGCACCGCCCTGTGGAGACGGTGCAATTCATCATGAAAGGCAGCATCGAGGAAAAGATCCTTGAACTGGCCAAGAAGAAGCAACAGCTGGCCGACATGTCCATGAACCGCGGCAAGCTGGACAAGCGCGAGGTGCAAGAGTCTCGCATGCGGGAGTACCGCAGCCTATTTAAATAGTTTGACTTTTCGGCGACATTTTACTCTATCGATGAGGGTTCTTTTAACGTTATTTCACGGATATAACTTCGGTTTCGGATGGGGTTTCAATGGCGGTCTTGCTCTTAAATTTACTTGATACCCGGCGAAGGAGGTTGATATTTTTAGGCGCTGGACAGTTTTCATTATCGCTTCTCTGCTTTTTTACTACGTACATACATGGATTATCTTTTGCTTTACAGCCCATACACGCATGTACTTATCTTATAGAATGCTTTTCCGTAACAAGAGCGCACGAGGTGTGCTGATCTAGATTGGCATGCTTTCGAAATCAGAGACTGTTTTTGAGATCTAGGCCGTGACTCTAAACAACCTTGCCGTACTGGTATAGTTCTAGGTTTACCGAATGACTTCTGGATCGACTAAACGGACAATACACAATGTCTGGTGAAGAACGAGGGCGAGTATTTTCATTTTAGTTGCCACGAGACTGCAGATAAATCAGTTCTTAGCTGGTTTGTCTCTGTGTCGATTTAATTCAATTGCACCCGCGCCAGCTTTCATAAGCCTTGTAGTCAATTCTTGCCCAAGTACATTAGCGTCCTCATTGGTCTGCACCGTTGTATTCATGGAACCTTGGACATTTTGAGATCCATCAAGTCTAACAACTATCAGGACACTGCCAACAATGCTATCGGGTTGAACCAGTACGACTCATTGTTTGCTCACGAGTCTTTCCCAGATGTTATCTCGATCTTTTCGACGGTTGGACCCGTCGATAGTCTCAATCGTTACCAGTGGAGGACGGACGTTTAGCTGTTGCAAGGTCAATTGAAAAGCAGCTATACGAAGGAGATCGTGAATCTCAGTCGATGAAAGCCTTGAAATGACCTATTGTGAAGCTACTCCCTAGTAGGCTTCGATTGTGATTGACGACGACCTTATCATTCCCGGGCCTTCCAAAGCTTGGTAGATCTATTTCGATCCGGTCGAGAACCGTACTAAACTGTATATTTCCGTGCCCATCACTGATATCTAAACGACATAAATAACCAACCCAACAACGCCCACATTACCGCTGAGAAAGAACAAAGACATATCCTGGGTATCGAAGCCCTCGCAATGCAATCAAAGAAAGCCTTTTCACTTCTGATATTCCTTATCACCATAGATCCCCACCGAAACAGCACCAAGAACACTCTCCAATCTGGCCCTCAACTTCCGCAACTCGTGTGTCTTGGCCATGCGTTCCTTCTCCACTTCCCGTAATTGAGCCTCTAGCTCGCGGATCTTTGACTCTTGCTCAGCTTCAGAGGCACCGATACCGGGGAGCACAGAGATCAGGTACTCGATTTGCTGCTCTTTGATAATGAGATCACGCGCCAGCTCGCGCTGTCGAGCTGCGAATGTGCGGGGTGAGTCGGGCCGTGGAGGAAGGTTCGGGTCTTGTTGGTTTTCGCCTTCTCCTGTGCCGGGTTGTTGTGTGGGTGGGGGGTTCGGTGATGCTTGTCCTGCGCCACCGCCGCCTGCTGCAATGGAGGCTGGGACTGGAGGTGATGTTGTATTTTTGGAGATTTTGGCTAGGGCTGGGGCGGCGTTTGGGACATTTGGAGGTGGGATGGCGGGGGAATTGTCATGGTAAGTTGTGAGATAGCCGAGCGTTGCGTAGATTTGAGTCGCAAGCTGTTTTTGTCAGGTGTTGGTCGAGGACGAGGACGAATTGTCGCGGGTCTGGAAAAGCTTACCTGGTCAAGACAAGTCTGTAGCTGGGTGAGAATGTCCGCCATGATGGCTGGTCCGAAGGGATAGACGAGAAGCAGACGATGCGATTTTGGAGTTGATGCCGAGCGCAGGAAATGCGGAGAGAAGCTCCAATGCGGTGAAGGCGCTCTTTCACCTCAACATCACTCAATGCGTCTGCGCCCGCGCCATGGTCTCGCTACTAGGCTTTCAATACTCCAATATTCTAAACCGATAAACCTCCACCGGTCATTCTCCAGCTCTCGAACCAGCAATGACCTCACAGCCTTCACCCGCCGCCTCTTCAAGCTCCCCTCTACACCACCCACGCCGACCCAAAACCACAACAACCTAAGCACCTTTCTCTCCTATGCCGAGCACATATCTCTCCCCAAAGCAAGCACCGTCTACGTAGGAGTCCACTACGAATACACAGTCCTCCAAAGCCTACGGCGCTCTGCGCTCTCCCTGCAGCGGATCGGCGGCCGCGACGACGCCGGCATCGATCTGGTAGGCACCTGGCACCTGCCGGAGCGGGAACGGGAACGGGCAATTCGTGTGCTGGTGCAATGCAAGGCACTCAAAAGCAAACTCGGGCCGAACCTTGTCCGCGAGCTCGAAGGCACATTTCGCCAGGCGCCTGTCGGATGGCGCACGGACCAGACGGTGGGCATGTTGGTCAGTCCGCGCGAGGCAACCAAGGGTGTTCGGGACGCGCTGGCGCGGAGCTCGTATCCGCTGTTTTGGATGATGGTGGAGCGGGACGGGACTTTGAGGCAGGCGCTTTGGAATGCCCGTGTCGAGGAGCTCGGGTTGGGCCCTCTCGCGGTGGAGATGCGTTATGGCAAGGTGGAATCTCAGTCAGGGGCTCTTACGAAGGAGGCTGCTTTGACTTGGGATGGGTGTGATATCCCGAATATGGACCAGGTGGAGCGGAACTTGCTTCGCTTTGAGGACCAGTGGGTGGCGTCGTGGGGAGCGAAACTGGCCGATGTTGACAAGGACGTCCTTCTGGATGCTGTAGAGAAGAGCTTCCCTGATGGTCATCCTGAGCCCGGACCGGACGGCATTGTGTCCGAACTGCATCAGACAAAGGTGTTGCATGAACTACAAAAACATTGACGACATTCGAAATAATACCCAGATATAAGCGAGGAAAAGGACGAAAAGAATTGACGTGATCATGATATGAGAATAAAGCTTCAAGGGTATAACAACTCCAATCAAAGATCGACCATAAAACTCCAGGCAAAACACCCATGTACCGCTCATGATTATCCCTGCATCGTGGACCAAAAGTAGTTTGCATAGAAGAAGCGAGAGAATTTAGGATCGATGTTGACGACGTGTACATCGCCCTTGCGACTGTTGCGAATAACCGCCCGATTGAAGTTGCCGGCCTCGTCGGGCTCGATATCGATGCCCAAAGAACGGAAGATCTTGAGTCTCAGTCTGAAAAACAATCAGCAAGTAGAACATTGCGCTCAGGCTGCGCCACTCACATTGTCGCGTCATCCGCCTCACGTTCGCGGCGCGTGGCCTCGTCGCCCTCGAGACCCTGCGATTCCAAATCTGCCAGCTTCTCCTTGAGCATCTCCAGTTCGCTCTCTAGACGCTCGCTTTCAACCTCTAGTTCGGAGGCTGCCTTGGCAATGCGGAATTTCTTGGTGTCCAGTTGCACGATCTCTTCGGCGTGTTTGCTGGAGTCGTGCACTGCCACGGCCTCTTCATGTTGCGTGCTCAGGGACTTGAGTTGGCGACTAAGTTTGCGCAGCGAGGCTTCGGCCTCTCGGATGCGCAGGTCGCGCGACTGCTGGAGTGTGGCGAGCGAGTCATTGATGCGCGTGACGGCTTGTTTATCCGGATGGATATTGAAGTTGCCGATAGTGTGGTGGATGAGCTGTCAGCATTATTAGTTGGAGATCATTCATTCGTAGTAAAATAAGCGCATACAGTAGCGGGATCCTCGTCGAGCAACATGGTGTAGTTAAAAGAGATGAAGCGGGACAAAACAGGTGTTTTGATTGTTGCTGCCGCAACCGCCACAAAATGCACCGCCACATGTTGGTTTCTCCGCATGTGACGTTTCGCCTCTGCTTCTGCCTCGAGCTTTTCCTCGTTCATCTTTCCTTGCTATCCAACCCGTTCCTATCTACCGCCATGTCCAATCTTCCATGTGAGTAACTGTTGCTGTTACTGTTGTTTACTAGAGTTTGCCTCCTTCATGTTGCGAGCCTTCACTGACTCGGCGCCACGTTACAGATGCCGCAGATGCGGAAAGGTCCGTTGCCCCGTCGCAGCCTCATCCAAGCCCCTGAAGATTGCGAACTGACTTGGTTAAACCTAGCCCGCTGAAACCCGCTGAGCTCCAAGTGCTGCGCGCACAGTACGAAAAAGAAGGCGATTATGTTGGCATCCAGACCAAGTTCAACTACGCCTGGGTATGGAACACTATGACCTCGGGACACATGAGGGGGTTCATGCTAACCAGTGGTCTCCGCACCAGGGTTTGATCAAGTCGAACGTACGATCCGAACAGCAAGAAGGTGTCCGTCTTCTATCGGAGATCTTCCGCGGAGCACCGGAACGACGACGAGAATGTCTATACTATTTGGCTCTGGGCAACTTTAAGTTGGGCAACTATGGAGAGGCTCGACGATACAATGATCTACTGCTCGAGAAGGAGCCAGCCAACCTACAGGCGGCTAGTCTAGGGTCGCTTATTGATGACAAGGTGGCAAAGGAAGGCCTGATGGGCATCGCGATCGTGGGTGGCTTAGCAGTAGCCGCTGGAGTTGTTGGCAGTTTGATTTTCAAGGGAGCCAGAAGACGGTGAGCGTTAGGGTTGGGGTTGGGATTGTCTGCAAGGGCTGTGGCACAGTTAGGGCTGTCCTTGCGTCTTGTATAATTTGTACTTTCTGGAGCTTTACTTTTCCAGCCTTCGCATTGTCGGCGTTTCTTCATCTCTGCTCTGTTGGTTAGCTTTCGGAGCCACGTACATAGGTCCTCATCTCTGTTAACCTACGAAATGCACGACATGGAAGTATTTAGGTATTTGTTCTGCTACTTTTCTATATCTTCTACCTTTTTACTATATACTATATACTACATACTACATTGCCACCTTGCATAACAAAACTCCGATCTCGAGAATTAACTACGCTGCCTAAAACATTGTTGCTATTTTTGGGTGCATGAAATGAAGCCCTAAATCGTTGTGAACGTTAGTTATAACGGTTTTATCGTGCCGTTGAATAACTAACGATCTAGTGCATAGGCTTCTCTACCTTAATCCTGCCCTATCGGCCTAGTGGAAGGCAACCGGGAGACCCGACGTCATTGCCGCTTGCTGTTCTTTCGCCTTTTTACACGTCAAATTTCTCGCCTCTCTTGTTCTACGTTTAATTTTGAAGCCCCTGAACGAGGCGCCGACGTGTGTAGTTGCCCCGCGCTGATAAGGTCATGACTCGTGGCTGTCCGCCGCCGATTTAGTCTCGTTACTCCCCACCTTCTCCCATCACCATCTTTCTTCATGCCATGGCCGATAACGGCGATCGCGTGTTTTGCCATGCTTGCGGAGGGGTTTGGTCAAGAGCCGGCAGTGATCTGACTTGCCCACACTGTGGCTCCGATTTCACCGAGATTGTACACGCCAATTCTGTGATCTCCGTCCTGGTGCAACGGCTAACACTTGACCTCATAGGTTGAAATCCCTCCAGATCCCGATAGTCCTCCACCAGAACAAGATCCTGAACCTCATACACCACCTATAAATCCATGGGCAGATCATAATCCTTGGGGCAGAGATGAAGCCGCAGGACCGCGGCCATTCGACTTTATGGATTCGGGATCACCTGGATACTCCCAACGCACGTATAGGTCCCCTGATGGCCGCTTCACCTTTAGCAGCACCACTATCGGTGGCGGATACTCTCCGCGGCAATCCGCCGCTACCGCTTCTCCCAACCCCATGCTTCCGATGATGTTCGAGAGCTTGAACAGAATATTCCAGGGTCTGTCAGAGACATATGATCCCCACAATGCCAATGGGTCCAGGAGTCCGGGTTTTGACGATCCGTTCCTGGCGCATTCGTCTAGTTCGCCAAACCACCGTGCCGGACTAGATGCACATGAAGGGCTATCCCCGCGTGATACAGATAGAGCGCAGCCCAGGACTCCGCCAGTGGGCTCTTTAGCCGAGTATGTTTTCCCCGCCTCCTATCCCTCAATATATCCGACTAACGGGTATCTCAGTCTCCTGGAGGCCTTCCGAACCGACTATGGAGCACAGGGAAGGCAAGGCAGACATGGTCCCCGCGTAACAGGGCCGAACCCTCTTGCCATGCTCTCTGCCCTATTAAACATGGACCGAAACGGCGACGCGGTGTATTCCCAAGAAGAACTCGACCGGGTCATCTCGCAGTTGATCGATCACAACAACACAGGATCGGCACCGCCACCGGCATCCAAGGCAGCAATCAGATCTCTGCCCACGAAGAAGGTCGATCAGGAAATGCTAGGGCCTGATGGGAAGGCGGAATGCTCGATCTGCATGGATACGGTGGAACTCGGTACGGAAGTGACAGTGCTGCCCTGCACTCACTGGTTCCACTACAACTGCATCGAAGCGTGGCTGAGCCAGCATAACACCTGCCCGCACTGCCGGCGGAGCATTGATTCGGTTGGAACGTAAGTGATCTGATAACGCGCCGAGGCAAGAGTTGTTGGAGCTGACGGAATGTTGTTTCACAAGCACGGGCGAAGGCACCAGTGAAAACCCAGTCGTCATCCAGGATAGTCCTGAAGCGCCTTCCGAGCCAAGGAGACGGCGCAGTTCGCCCTTTTCCCTACGCAGCAATCGATCATCCGGATCCGGGTCTAGATCTACTCCGCAATCACCGACTCCCGAATCCAGTGAGCCCCGCGACAGACGTGGAAGCCGGGGTAGTCGAGGCAGTCGCAGTGAGCGCGGAGGAATTACTGGATGGGTCTGGAGCCGGTTTGGAGGCAGCAATGAGTGAATGTGAGACAAAACGATTCACGATATGCAGATTTGCGGGGCCTTTGTTCGTTACATATTTTGGGAACTTTTGATTCCAGGTCGCGTTTCCTCTTGGCGATTCAGGTTGCTTTAGCGCTCGTTTCTCATCCATACCCCTTTCTTTCCTTTCTCTTGGAGGCGGAATTCTATCGTCCCATGGCTGGTCTTCCATGGGCTTTCTTGCTGTCCGTGTATATATTCCCTATCTTCCAATCCCATCGATGGATATTTTATACTCTTCTACAACAGCGGGTGCCAATACTAAAGTATAGAGGAACCAGTTTTCCAAAGGCGTTCGTAATTCACACTATCTCCGCTACTCCCAATATCACCGTAGCTCATCACAAACATCAAATCCTATAGACTGTCTTCCTAAACCTTAACAATCTTCCCCGTTTCAACTTCATACAAATACCCCGTAACAGGAACATCCAAAACGAACGGACTCTCCTTCAAGAACCTCAAATCATCAAGAACACTCTGCTTCAAATCATCAAAAGGCAGAAAAGCAATATGATCAACATTCTGTCCCAGATCCGCACGAACCTTACCCCGAATCACCTCGTCGGTAAAAGTCAGCATTCCACAATCCGTCTGCGACGGTCAGTATGGTTGATTCATAGATCTAGATTTGTAGTGTACAGGTTTACGTACGTGATGCACGATGATGATTTCACGAGTTCCGAGAAGCTGTTGCGAGATAATGATACTGCGTAGGGCGTCGGATACTCGACCTCCTGCGTTGCGGATGACATGGGCATCGCCTTCTTCGAGACCGAGGGCTCGAGCGGGATCTGATTCGGTTAGAGTGGGTTATTAAAGGGTCTGTGGTTATAACTTACCAAGGCGCGCATCCATACATGCCACTATGGCTACTTTTCTGATGATGTTGAGCTTTTGATCGAGTAGATGGGAGATGATAGGAAATACCGTTGTGGAGGAAGCGCTAGATCTCCTTTGGTAAAGGAGGCTGCGTATTTGGCGTTGGCGGCTTCGACTTCTTGGGCGACAGACATTGTAGATGTAGTTTGAGATAACCTTGGAAATTGGATGACTTCAACGGAGTGCGGGATGCGGGGATACAGGGCAGGATATAAAGAGAGTTAACTGATGAGGTGATCTTTGCTTACCGGGACTCTGAATGGCGTGATGAAGGATGTTGAGAGCTACACCAATGAAATTGAAATTGACCTGATTCTTGAATACGTGTCTCGTTTACATTCTAGTTAGACGGTCTTTCAAAGTCACCCTCTAGATACGATAGATACAATGGTGCCCGATCCAACCTGCTCGCACATGTCGCGCAGAATACCTCCCAACCACTCAAAGTCACTCTTCTCCAAGAAGATCTGCCCACTCAGACGAGTCCACAACCACGACCCATGTCGAAAGACAGGTACGAAGGTATCGTGCTTGGACATCAGGGTATTCTGAATCCATGTGAATACACCGGGTGCTTCCTTTGGCGACACAGTGACGAGAGCACCTGGAACAGGTTCATCCGCGACAGCAATAGGCAAGCGCACCGTTGTCATGGCACACTGGCGCATATTGCTGATCTCGCTGGCCTTCAGATCCGGCTCCTGAAGCACATCCGTTCCAAGAATAGCTGCCACTGCGTCGGCGGCATCATTGGCGAGTTTGATGCAGTAAGACATGATGGCTTCTTCTCCGCCGCAGACTTCTTTGCGGAACTTCAGGGCGGCTGGGACACAGAGATAGGCGGAATCATCGGCAGTTGCAACAAACTCGAACAGCTCTTCAAAGGGCCTCTTTTCCTTGATGGCAGTTGGGTCCTCGAGAACCGATGGCTGGGTTTCGGGGGAAGAAAGACCGGGAATGAAACCCCATGAAGTGGGAAGAGTGGTGCGCAGAAAGTGCTGGTTGTGCTTGGGGACATAGAGAACGGCACAGCTGCGAGGAGTGTAGAGCCATCTTGGAGAATGTTAGCTTCAGGTCATTAAGAGTAATGCCAGAATTAAAATGTGTGTATATCGTACTTGTGACAATTAGAGACGAAAAAGTCCGGCTGCAGCTTCTCCATATCAAGTGGAATTTGCCCGATACCATGAGCGCCATCGATAACACTCATGATCCCCTCATCCCGACAGATAGCCGTGAGCCGCTCAAAGGGAAACCGTACACCGGGATTACTGACGATAGTGTCGAACACAGCAGCACGAACCTTGAGACCCTCCTCGCGAGTCTTACGGACAACTTCACGGAATCGGCGCTCGAGCTCGTCCTCGGTGATCGGGAATTCAAAGCGCACTTTTCGAAGTTGGAGGTTGGAGTGCTCTGCCAAGGAGACGACGCCTTTCTCCACGGCTCCATACACACACTCGAAGTAAACAAGGGCCTCTCCGGACTGGAAGTCCAAATTGTATAGCACCGTTGCGACGCCAGTGGTAGCGTTCTTCACAAACACACACTCGTCTTTCCGGGCATTGAGAACCCCCGCTGCGTCTGCGCGTGCTTCGTTCAGATACTCTGCATACTGTACTCGTATATACGGGTCTGGTCGCCCTTCGGCGAGGTCCATGAAGGTGCGCTGGACAACGCGGATAGCGGCGGGGTGTGCGCCGAAGGAGCCTGGTAATGTCAGATTGTGAATGACATGAGTGATATGGACACTGGAAATGGTACAAACCGTGGTTGAGGCTCTTGTAGGATGGGTCAAATAACCAATACTTTAGCATCGGTTTTCCGAACGGGGTTAGTTGATTGGCCATGATATCGGGCAAGGTCTCGATAGATGTCAATGGCTTAGCGAAATCCGTCTTTCGACTCTATTTAAATGAGACAGTAATGCAGTGAATCATCTAGGGTAAGAGGGGTATGACTCTACCTTGTTATAATCTTATTAATGTCAACCAATGAATGGCGGAACTGGCTTATTCCAGATCCACCGTAGACCTCGAAGGGCGTGCAGAAGTCTACTTGTAAACATGTACCACCATTTACTCGTATTTACTCAACATCGGAAAGATCGGAATATATTGTGATGCATCTGTTTTCAGATTCACATTGTCAAATTGTAAAAACAGAGTACATATTGGGATATGATAAGGCAAAGTAAAGTAACGCCCATCTACAGTCAGCTTCCAATAATCCGCTGAGAGGATCCCGATGTCATCATCCCGTCATCCATGGAGGTCCACATCGATCAGTCCTCATCATGTAACCTTGTGTTCACATCACGGAAACTCTAGTAAGTGCCAGATGAGATGACTATAGCATATTGACTACCTAAGATGACTTCGTTCAAGCTTCCCAGGGGCCATTCTATGAATGGGCCGCGCTGGACGAAGCTCGGATCTACGAACAGATACCTAGCCAGATGCACAAAATACAGTTATATGCTTCTAAAAGACGTATGCAGTACATGAGCGAGCCAATCCAGAGTCGAAGGAAAAGACTCAAAATCGGAACATATCTATGGAGCAGAATGGCTTGCCGTAATCAAACGGTTGAAATACAAGTGTACCTGGCAAGGGACACCTTTACCGCTTGCCCTTCTTGCGCGGAGCGACAACCTTGAACGAGGCGCTGGCAGTCTCCTCCTCGCGCGCAACCTGGGCTGCAGTGCTGGCGGCCGATCCCTTCTTGGCAACCTCGCTCCAGCCACCGCCGTTCTTCTGTTCGCCAAAGGCACTAGGCGAGACAGGCTCGACGATGCCCTTGTCGGCAAGCTTGCGGCGGCGAATAAATTCCTCGGCAAAGCGGCGGCCATCCATGGTCTGCGAGTTGGCGTATACAGAGTCGGAAATGATCTCAGCCTCGGCGGGCAGGAACAGCAGTTGCTGGACAAAATCGTCGACTGTAGATAGTATTAGTATTATGTGGGATCTGGACAATGGAGAAAACCCCAAACTTACCATTGATGTTGCTGTTCAGCCCCTTACCAAGGGTGAATTTGGCCCATTTGGAGAATTCCTCAACGGCCCGATTCGGGTTGGACTGGGGGACACTGCTCGCGGTCACCGTGCGGGTAGCAACAGCTGGGCGAGGTTTGGATGAGACAGGGGACGCAACCGGGACGCTTCCACTGGTAGAGCGCGGGCCAAGGGGTGCAGCAGGCGGGGCCTTGGCCTTGCCACCAGCACCAACGGTAGTCCAGGCACCAGAAACGGCTGGGCCGGCGGCGGTAGACGGAGTAGGAGCTTTGCTGGCGAGATCGGCGTAGCGCTTGCTGGTAGAGGCGGGAGGGCTAGGGGTTGCGGTGTGTGCCGCGGCGGCAGCAGCAGCGGCCAAACGCTGCTTCCGGGCCTCTTCTTCCTTTTGGATTTGAGCGAGGGTCTTTTTGGTGGAAGTATTGGTAGGTGTAGGCTGGGTCTTGGTGCTCCACGCGGAACCAGGGGTCGAGGCAGAAACTCCAGGGGATCCAGCGCTGGCCCAGTTGGCCGACGACGGGAGACCAGGAACAACCTGAGCCTGGGCCTGGCTGATGCGTTCTTGTTCAGCGAGAAGCTGGGCGCGGCGATTGGCCGCGGCAACTTCCTCGCGCTGCGCGGCAGTGCGGGCTTCGGCCTCCTGTATTTCCTTCAGAGAGGGTCCCTTGGGCAGCTCATGCGTATCCTTGGCCCATGGAGCAACGGAGGTGGCGGGAGCATCAATGGGAGTCTGAGTCTGGGACCGAGAACCAGCAGCGAGAGCATCGGCCACATTCTGGCGGTTGCGCTGAGCGGCAGGTGCCGGCAAAGGCGATTCAGATGGCGGAGGAGGGAAGGGCTGGGGCATGGCACGGTCCACCTTGCCCCAGACCGACTCGGGGGCCTGTTGTTCCTCCTGCTCCTGCTTCTGCTGCTGTTGACGCTGAGCAGAGGCAGCCTTCTGGACCTGTTGAGACAGGGTGAGAGCAGGCTCTGACGTTTCAACCCCTGAGGTGCGCGTCTCCGCTGCACCTTCCGAGCTCTTAGCGGCAGCTTCACTTTCGACTTGCTGGGACACGGCAGCGGGGTGGGTCGGAAGACCTTCTGCGGTGCGCACCATATCGCCTTCCTGAGCCCGCAGAGCGTTGAATTGACGCAATCGCTCCTCACGAGCCTGCTGAGCAAATAGGTCGTCGGAGTTAGCCTTGTCGAATTGTTCCTGTTCATCCTGCAGCTGAGCACGGTCCTGAAGCATCGATGCAACTTGCTGAGAGTGAAGGAAGCTATCGGGCTGGCGGCCAGAGAACGAAGCCCCACCAAAGGCAAACGGATCTTGTCGGCCAATGTTCAGACGATCAACGAGGGCAGCAAGCTGATCTTGGTTGCCGATATCGGTTCCCAGCATCCCAGGAGCGACGTTCGACAGTCCACCCTGTCTGAGCATTCCAGCGGCATCAAATAACCCTGGAACTTGCTGGGACTGCTGTTGGCCTTGATTGGGTGCCTGGATAGGAGACGGCTGGTACGCGCCAGGGGAGGTGATACTGCCAAAGCTGGGCTGGCTGTGGAGGCTATGGGCACTGGACTGGTGCTGAAGTGGAGGCTGCACAGATGCCGGCGCACCGGGGATGTGCATCTGTTTCATGATGGCTTGCTGCTGAGCGAGATGCTCCTTCTGGCGGGCCATCAGATATTGTTCCTCCTGCTTGCGTCGTTCAAGTGCATTCTGCTGCTCGGCTGTCAAAGTCGTGCCGAAGCTGGGGAAGCTGCCAGGGAATGGAGGTTGGGCAGAGCCGGCAGGTGCGGCCCCGGTCCACTGAGGACCGTTGGGTTCTGGCCCATGAGGGATACCAATCTGAGGGACAAGGAATGGCTCACGCGAGTTTCCAATGCGTCGAACCAGTTGTGCGAGTGGCTCGAATTCGATGTCCTCAAGCTTCTTGATCTGCAAATCGGGGCTGAAAAATCCAGCCTTGAACCAGTCGTGCATCTCAAGCCCGGTCCAGGGCCCTTGAATGTTGCCTTGCGGATCACGGTAGATCCAGCGCATCCGGTCAGGCATGACCATGGTCCGTTGCTGGGCAGAAGGGATAGTGCCACCTGGAGTCTGAGCCTGGCCGATGTCGTGGGTTAGGTTTGCAGGGAGAGAACCGACTGCCGAAACGGGTGTTTGCGAAGCCGAGTTCGATCCATGCTTACTTGCCGATCCATCGAATACTGTCTGGGATGGATCTTGTCTCATAGCATCATCCAGGCCCACGGAGTCAGGGCGGCTTTGATCGTCTTGCATTCCCGAGAAGAGCGCGCCCAATTTGCTAGATCGACCAATACTCCCGGTGCCAGAAATGCCGCCATGTGGGCTAAAGAAGCCACCGCCTCCGAGCGTGGACAGGCTTGGGGACTGAAGATCACCCATCGAACCGAAGATAGGATCACCAAATCCACCAAATGCCGTACGCTCGCGAGTTGGAGTTCCAATAGCACCGCCAGAAGACCATGCAGAGGCTCCACTCAAGCCAGAAAGACCTCCCAGGCCTCCAAGACCGGAAAAGTTTCGGTTGGCGTTGGCACTCGAGTTTTGGCTGCGATCGATTGTAGGCAGATCCATGCCTGAACCGACCCGTTTCATGGAGCCGAAGGGATTGGAAGAATCCCGCAGTCCGCTCAGGCCAGGGTGCTGGGGATGCTGAATATCCGACCCATCGGTGTCCACATCTTCCGTATCCACTGCATTTTTATCACCGTGCGGGCTTTGATAGGGGTTCGTACTGGTCGGGCTAGTCGGCTCATGTCCCTGGAGAAGGCTGGGGGTGGGGTTCCGCGAGTTCTCATGGCTCTGCATCAGCTCCCGGAAACCGGGAATACTCGAGGTCATGCCGAATGCACCAAAACCAACGTCCGCCTGAGACGGGGCCTCAACATCCTGAGAGCCGCCGAGGGCAGCACTGCCACTGCGAGGCTCGTCGAATGGATTGGTTTCGCTCCGGCCAGCACGTGTCTTGAGCGCGTCCCCCCATGGGGACTGGGAGCGTGAGTGGTTGTCGTCTTCCGTAAGACGCTCGAGGCTGCCCAAAACCTTATCCCTGGCGGATCCCGCAATGTCCTCCGAGCTATCTTTGGAAAGCAAGCCCTTGAACCTACTCTCCCCTCGGAGGCTTCCAATTCCGGCCTTCTTCTCGGTCGTGGGGGTCTGCGCAGCGGCATTCGATCCGAGAGAGAAAGCCCCAAATGCGCCCATGGGAGAAAAGTTGGCGCTTTGAGAAGCAGAAGCAGATCCCCAGGGAGAGCTAGATCCACCTATGGCCGTATTCAGAGGGTTGGTAGAGCTGCGTTTCAAAGAACCGAATGGAGAAGCAGCATCTGGGCCGCCTTCCTTCACCTTTTCGTCCGGCTTGGAGTCTCGGAAATCGGTCTTGCGACGCAACAGGGCCGGGGGAGGAGTAGAAGTGTTTGCTTCGTCACGGAAAAAGCGAGGGTTCGAACCGGTAGGAGACATGGGATTGCCGATAGAGTCACTCGTCTCTCGGCGTCGTGCGCCCGGGCGGGCGGCGTTAGGAGAAGAGGTACTGTAGTTGTTAATGTGACCCTGGGTGTAGGAAATCGATCCTTTGCGACCACTAGTTCCCGGAGCGACATTTTCCTTCGATGTGTTGGTGGGCGGCGGCTTCAGAGGCGAATTGACAGAAGCGGAGAACAACTGCAGATATTTAGCACAGATATACAGCTCGTAGAGATACAGGAATGACCTACCTCTTTCTCTCCGTCAGACATATCGGTCAACCCAAGCGGCTCTGCCTGACCACCGTGATCCCAACACACTTGGGGCCCCGCGGAGGTCTTGTGGTCGTCCCGCTTCCCCCACGCCCCATTCACGGGCGGTGTCACCATATGAGGGTCCCAGTCGGCCACGAAGTATTCCTCTACATTTTTGCCCAAGGATCCGGACTCCCGCTGTGCCCTATACACGTCCAAAAGTTGCTCCTTGGAGTACCGGGCTTCCCCGTTCCGCAGTGCGCTAGACATGGTATTTGAGCTCATGTGGGGAGGCATGTAGGCTCCGGGGGTGGGCGTCGAGGCAGATGCAAGCTGACTACCTTCCCGGTTCGGGTTGGTAGCAACGGATGGGCGCCGGAAGGTTTGAGTAGCTCCGTTCATGCGAGTTCGGGACCTAGTCCAAGTTTAGCATCGGATATCTCAGATTGGATGAATTGAGCATCAACAAGGCAACCGGGGGGTCCAGAACGGATCGGGCGAGCTGGACTCCGGACCACGGGAGGTGTGGGAAGACAGGGCACGATTGCATACCATTCTCCACCGGCACCTCCATCCCCTCTTCGACTGGGGTCCTGGGTGTTGCCAGCAGCGGCTGACGCGAAGCTCGAAGGGAGTGGTGTAGGCATTATGGAAGTTAGGCTGTTTAGGAAAGACTAAGGATCCTCCGGAGAACAACCGAGTGTGAAACAGTTCGTCGCGAGACTTTGTGGCGGATGTGCGTTGTGTGATGCGAACGGAGATGCGACGCAAAACACGAGAGGTTGGAAGAAAGGTGGGAAAGGTTGGGTGACAGCTGCGACGCTACTCAATCGATAGACGAGGTAGATTCGTAAAAGAGAGGGAAAATGCAGAATGCGAGCGCCAGACGAACAAGGTCGAGAAGAGAGATCGAGTTTCGATTTCGCTTGGATTTGGATGGAGCAAAAATGATTTAGCGCGGACGTGGCAATAAGCGCACCGAGGGTGAAATTACCGTGTATTTATAACCGCGCAGTCGCGTGAGCACCACTCATTTAGGATGTAATATGCAATACCAAATTACACCGCCTGCAGCCAGCCACCGTACACACAAAACACACACTCTGGCCTTCGTCATCGCCCTTGTACCCAGTTCTACCAGACCTCCATGCCACTGAAACAAGGTGTTTTCCATCTCGTAGCAAACAATGAGAACGGTTTCAGTTTCCGAAAATTAAGAAAAAAGACAATGACTCCAATTCAAGAACTATCTCTCTATATCTGTTCGACAGCTTGGAATACCGATGTGTGGCATTAATCTACTTGACGTGTCTAGCAAGCTACCACCACGCACCATATGCAATTGGACGAGCTACTACTTTTTTAAACGGTTAAAGTTGGATTAGATTGGCCACATTTCCGACGAGTCGTGTGCGTCTTTGATGCTGTAGCCCTTGCGCTAATACGAACGCACCAGAGCATAGACTCACTTCTATGTAATCTCTAAGGTGCCTCAAACAAGATGTCCTGGGTGGAAGGGGCCCGCACATAGCTAGCATCCCTTCCCGACTTGTCCCAGCCCCGTTGACACCTGATATTGCATCGCCCTTGTTGTAGGGAGGATTCAGCCTGCATACTTAGTAGCTCCCGTTTGGTTTTGGACCGGGACCTGGCTGGATTGGGAATTACATTATTCCTTGCCTGACACCTCCATATCAACTTCCTTTGTTGTTCTTTGTGCAGCTGCAGGCTTGCTGCTGTTCTGGCTGCTGCTCAGCTCTATGCTGACTTACAATGACTTACAAAGCTCTAGCTTGCCGTTGCTCATTATCTTACCTTAACACAACCTGGTGGGCTTGGTGTACAATTGCTATAGATGGGGTGTTGTCTTGACATATAAAGACCTCCATCCACCCTCTTCGTTGTCTTCTTTCTCTACAGGACAAGACAGTCTATTCAACGCTTACTCTTTCTCTAGACCCAGTTTTTTCTGTCTAGGCTTACTCTATTCAACGCTTTCGGTAATTCAAAGAACATTTAGCCCTATCTTCGGAAAATGCGGAGCAGTTCACGTCAAAGTTTCCCCATCCAGGACTATTTTAACGGCAAATCGATACACAAAATACCTCCCCGAGGTATTCCAATCATGCCACTTCCAATCTACGTTGGTGCACCCTACAGTGATATCTCTTCTGGCAGTCGACGCTCTTCACGAGCGTGGCCAGCCACCGACAGAGGTCATCCTTCTACGCCCAGTGCCAGCGATGCCTCGGTCTCCAATCAGGCTCATAGGTGTTGCGTCAATTCTTGCCATCGGGCATATGATGCAGACTGTGCTCGAAACAAGAAGAAGCGCCAAGGCAACAATCAAGGACAGAGACCCTGTGCTCCATCCCCGATCTCGTCAGCCTCATCCAGTACGAAGGTAGCGACAGCGGTGCCACATCTTCACTATTTGTATTCGATCCCCAGCCATGGTGTGATGCCCGCATACCCTCCGGATCCTATGCACAACTACATTCATCCAGCTCATGCACAGGCAGCCCCATCTCCGCAAGCCCCGCTCGAGATCCCGCGAGAGATTCCTCAAGCAAGGTGTACCTGTCCACAGCCCGCGGCTTCTCCCGAGCCTGAGACAAGAAACTGCTGCTACTGCGGTCACTCAGATGATTCTCGCTCTGAAAATTCGGGCGATTTTGATGATGTTGCTTCTGAAAGCTCTACGGATGCTGTAGCTGGACATGAATATGAAACCCCGGCTGAATATCACTACTACCACCCCTTCTGTCTGGCTGTCCCATTTGGAACGCCCATTATGGAGTAGCCCATGGCATATTGGCTTTTATGGAGGACCTGGAGGTGAACGCAAATTTGGTTTTCTGCTTTGTTATTCAGTCGACTGATATGCTGTTTCCTGTGTTTTCTATTAGAGTAGGTAGCAAAAAAAATTGAAGACCTTGAGCACATGACCAATGTCTAGCAGATCTGAACAATAGAATCGAGATTGCCTAGGCGCTCTTTAAATTGCCCGGGTAGCCATCTGAATTAGGTCCGCTTAAAAAGCCCCCATAGGTCTCTCCCCACTTTCCCCATGGTCATACGTAATGTCACTAGAATCTCGCATATATATCCGATCCACATACCTAGCTAGGCCTCTAACATGTAACACCAATGCCCTCGCACCTCATTCGATCCAGAATTATGAAACACTCAGCACATAATACCTAGGTAACCGACAGAGATCGAGTGGCCCGAGATTTTACCTATTCCATGAACGCATATTGTACCTAGCTTGGTAGCTGGACAGCTCACATCCGAGGTTGGATTAGACTGCTACCTAGGTAATTGGGTATCAAGCTTAACTACCAACTCCGCAAGATGCCAAGAACCAGGCTTCGCGCTTTATAGCTCCCAGAAAGCACCTCCGATTTAGAGAAGAGCATGTATGGCGACCCTGACAAATTACTAAGACCGCTCATCCGTGGACCGAGGTCCGCGTGGATGTAAGTGCGGACGTTCAGCGTTCACTTGTGTATACTTGATATCTCAGACTGGCCATGGAGGTCTTGCATCATTCATCTTAAATCTATTGATTACTTACTCACTGTCATCTTCAACTATTTCGCTCAGAATATTAAACCATCGCGGTCCCCTGCTTTCGTCACTGGGATCCTCGGTTATCGATAAGAAGATCCCCGCACCAACTATCAATAAAGCCGAATCTGCGACCATCCTAGAGAAACTCGTATATTAATTTGGTTTCAAAATGTCCAAGGCAGTGTACATTGAGCCCATTGATGGCAAGCCCGGAAAGCCGGGCCAGGTTTACTACCCGCTCACTCTCCGCACTCATCCCCAGCCTTCCCCGCAGGGCCGCGAACTGCTCGTGAAGTTGACTGCTGCGTCACTCAACCACCGCGACCTGTTCCTTCGCCAGCATCTCTACCCTGGCGTGACCTTCGACGTCCCACTTCTGGCCGATGGCGTGGGTGTCGTTGTCGGTGCTGGCCCCGATGTCTCGAACCCAGACAAGTGGCAGGGGAAACGCGTCATCTTGAACCCCGGTGTCGGCTGGAAGGATTCGCCTGATGGCCCAGAAGAGGCCACAGGATACCGGATTATGGGAGGTACCAAGGTCTACAACAAAGGCACTCTCCAAGAGTACATCGCCATTGAGGACTCCGAGGTCGAAGAAGCCCCCGAGCATCTCTCGGATGCCGAGGCGGCTGCTCTCCCTTTGACAGGCCTAACTGGTTGGCGAGCACTAGTGGCCAAGGCTGGTGAGAAAAATAGCAGCAATGGCGCTGCTGTGCTAATTACTGGCATTGGAGGCGGTGTTGCATTGATGGCGCTACGGTTTGCAGTGGCCCGGGGCGCCCATGTCTTCGTGACGAGCTCCAGCCAGGAGAAGATCCAGAAAGCTGTCGAGCTGGGCGCAACTGGTGGGGTGAATTATAAGGAACAAGGTTGGGACAAGAAGCTACTGAGCATGCTGCCGTCTGGAAAGAAGAACTTTGACGCCATCATCGACGGTGCTGGAGGAGACTCGATCGAAAAAGCTGCCAAGCTACTCAAGGTGAGTATTTCTTAAACCACGTTCACGGGTATTTTCCCTCTGTACATCTGCTAACCTGAATAGGCTGGCGGCGTTCTCTCCATTTATGGAATGACGGTCTCTCCCAAGATGCCGTTCTTGATGCAGGCTGTTCTCAAGAACATCGACGTGCGTGGATCCACGATGGGATCCCGAAAGGACTTCAAGGAGATGGTCGACTTTGTCAAGTCCAAGCGAATCCATCCAGTTGTATCCCGAGTCCTAAAAACCGAGATAGACGACCTAAAGGGTATCGATGGACTGTTTGAAGACATGAAGCAGGGCAGCCAGTTTGGCAAGTTGGTGATTGACTTTGGAGGAACATCCTCGAGCAGCAAGCTCTAAATATGGATACCATTAATGAAGCAATGATAGTGTCAACGTTCCAAGTGTTCCATAGATCGAAAATCGAGAGCTTGAAGATGGAAGTAGCTAATATTTGCCAACATTTGTCCGCACCTTCCTCGCCGCGCTTTCATCGACAACACTCATCACAACAGCTTCTCTTCCCTCTTATCATCATCAACACTCTTTATCCCTCCCCAACTTGTTCATTGACAAACTACCAACCTCGCTCTTTGAAACCTTTCCGATATCCATTCCACTCACTCATTGTCCTTAGCCTGCCCATCATGAGCCGCAAACTGCGAATCCCATCTGGCAAGGCTCTTCGCACCCACACTCGTGGCACAGGTCCTATCCCTCTGCTCCAAGATGCATCGATGTTTTCGTCCGAGGCATCTTGGTCCGAGGATGACGATGACATTCTGGTACATCCCCCATACACACATACAACCACCCCCCTCACACCACCCTCTTGTGTGCTCCTTGTCATGGATATTGAAGCTGACTCCCAGCGGTTTCAGAAATTCAACGCCACCCAATTGGCTTTGAAAGCTACCAACGACTGCATCCAACGAAAGCTTACAAAGGTGCAGGCCAACATCGTCCGCCTCAAGCGAGAGCTGTGGCTGCTCCAGCGGCACGTCAAAAACTTCAACCATCCACTGTACGAGACATGGGAGGCTGATATCCTCACTCGCCTTATCGAAATTGCTCATGCGTACCAGCGCTGCCATAAGCTTCATGCAGGTGTTGCCATCAGTAACATCACGGTCGCCGAGCGTGAGAATATCTTTCACGCATACAGCAATGCTGCCAAGCAGGTTCGCGAGAGTACTCTGCTCAAGCTGGGTCTTGGGGAGAAGTACTATGAGGCACTGTCGCGCTACCATGAGGTACGCGAGATACTTCTTATTGGCTGATTTCAAGTCTGATTATTTTCTCACGCACGCACACAGATCGCACAGTACCGAAGCCCAAATCCATTCCAGACGGAGAATGCCTTTGCAAAGTGGCTGATCGACGAGAAGGAGCAGCGGCCCGAGAAGTTCGCGTTCTGGGCCAAGTTGTTTCCAGTCTGCTACGACCGGACTGTGGAGGAGAGCGCCGCCATGTTCTGAGCGCCCTGGACGACATCTTTTTCATTCCTGCACATAGTGAGCTCCTTGTGAATAGCATTTTCGGTCTTTCGTGATGTCTGGGGTAGGCTCTGGGGGTCAAGGCGTTCGTCGTGGGATTGTGCCAGTCGCTTGCCTGTCTTCGTGACTTGGGTTAGCTACGCTTCTTTCATTTCAGCGTTGAGATTTACCAAGCATATTGTTATGGCTATAGGGCGTCAATGCAAAGCTGACCGCACCAATACCTGCCTAATCCATAGTGGTCGGATATGACCCAGTAGCATCTTCTCTCTCATCAGGCAGTTCACATAGGCTCGCACGGCAGCGCGCTCTCTCGAGGACACACAGTACTCGATAGGCTGCGAATATCACATCCCTCTTAAGCAGATGGTAGAAACCAAGCCGTCGATCACGTCCTAGTGGAATATGGCTCTTTCCCTAAAGTAAAGGTATCGTCTCGGCGTACGAGCGATCTCCTCATTTGGTTTATCGTGGGAGAACATATCGACGGATATTTTTTCCGCATAGATCGACCTCAATATATGGCGATTTCTATACTCTATCATCGTGGTGAACAGTGGGGCCTTAGGCCTCAGGGTCCCCGATCCATCCCTACTCGGTCAAGTTCCGAAGTCCCCAAATTTCGATGTGATCGTGCAGCTATTGTTGGCTATCAGTGAAGCATAGATTATGCCTAGAGAAACCTAATTGCCACTGTCGACTAGACACAATATTCAGTCTTCTTCTGGGGACATATTAGTCTTTTTGTTTCCACCCAAAACAAAGCAAAGCTAAGATACGGTCCACAAACGGATTCACGATTGCCGGATTAGTTGCAAGGAGAGATTGAGTTAGACCCCATGAAACTTGCCGCGATGTCATAGCCGAGGCGGTGCCTGCCTTGGCGGCAACAGCACAAACCGTAGAGGGTTGAATGGGATAACAAGTTCCACCAGTTTCAAAGGGGGTTCCATACAGAGCACCGTTTTGGAGAAATAGAATGAAATCATAAAATAGGTGGACCGTATCGCTTCGGGGGTTCCGTGTGCTCCACCGGGGCAACGAGCCAGAAATAGCGCGCACTGTCACCGCGCCGTACCCGCGCCGGCTTGATGCGGTATAGTCAGCCCTAGAGTCCCTCAAGTGCCAACGTGCACATTTGTTGCTTGTGCGCTCCACTCGGTTCAGGATCGGTTAGCGGGAGGCGCTTCACCTTGAGCATACATATTGTGCATCGATCATTGCAGTGGCAATGATTTGACATACATATTATGTATTCAAATTTCCCGAGCCTCTTAAAATAGTGGTTAGCTTTAGGTGCATGTCGAGCCTTGGTTTGGGGCTTGGGAGAGGAATCGAATCAACTTGAAACGGTCGTTTTTGGGTCTATGTTTTAAGCCTCGACGATCAGGCCCGATCGCTGCGAACTGATTCGAACAGCCCAGTTTATCAATCGACTTGTGATAGTTAGTTAGGGTTTTCTAGAAGTCGGTAAAACTACGGAGACTGTTCGGGTTAGTTTTTGTTTTGATTTAGTGAAGGACTCGGGAATGCGTGTATATATATCGTGGGCCGCAATGGATCATCCTAGTTCCCAGGTGCTCGTGCTGCAGGTAAACCTTTAGCACACGCTACATTTCACCACAATCTCTTCAATCAACTTTCTACACCGAGGTTCATTACTGCCTAGCTACTCATAACCACCATGGTCTCAAAACTGCTTTTTTTTTGGAAAAACCGGAGAATTGATCCCGCTTCCAAAATCGGATCGGCCAAGCACGAGGGCTAAAACGTGCACTGGCGGTCACAACATAGAACATGAACCGGATATCTGTTTCACAACCTTTGACCTCGGGAGCCATCTATCACAGGCGTAAGGCCATCATGATGCTGAAACTGAACAAGGAAGGTCAATATCTTTCGCAGTGAGAATATTTTAAGTTCCTAATTGCATATCTCCAAGATGTTGACCGGGTGGATCAGGCTTAGCATCACGACAGGAGCTAGGAATATGGGCTATGCTTCTTTGGCACCAGCAGCTGCTAACAGCGCACCGAGCATAACGTAGGTTGTCCGCTATTCCTACTGCGGATGGGATCGTCAGGCTCAGAGCGGGAAGTGCTCCATTCACTGGTTGAAGAAACGCCAGTTCTCTAGGTATCAACGGTGAAACCCTTCCTATGATGTTTCCGCTGCTGAGACATGCTCGTATCGACTGGATCAGCTGGGAAGTGGATGGAGAAAGCGGCAGACTGTCAAATCGATGCTGAATGTGCGATGTTTATAGATTGGGGGTTGAAAGTCGCGCTTCTCGGATGAATAATTTCCAAAGGTTGTCCGTGCTGTGTCCATCTATGCGAGCATTGACCAGCTTATTAAATATACGGCCGTAGACATTCACGGTCCTAGTACGGGGAGGCTCTACCTCAGAAGCAATATCTATTGACTAGGTACAGGCTGAATGCTCTTCTAAGGGCCGATCTTGGTGCATTGCAGCGATTGGTCTCTTTTTCCCGCAGTGGTGGCTCACTAAACAATGAATGGAAGGAGCTTCTAGGAATTAACGCGACAGGGCGCCAGCTCTACTCCGTACTCACTTCGATAATCTTAGAATAATAGAAGGGTCGATGGAAGGTTGGAGCTAACTTAGTTCATTCCTGGACCAAGTGAAGAACTGGCAACCTTAGTGGTCAGTTGGTACCTGGCTCCGGGGCACGTACCCAGGAAGAACGCCATCGGAGCAAATTAGGCCATTTTTAGCAACTGAGTGTAACGGCCCCTTTTTATGGTGGGAGACCTGTGTTGGCTCGAAGGCATACTTTATTTCGAGGCTCAAAGACGAACTGTAGACTACGGATGGAACTGGCACAGGGCCAGAGGGTGTGGCTGAGCCTCCAGTCCTATCACCTTCAGCGAGCAGCTGATATATGCGCACCGAATGGGCTGCATTGTTCGTTTCCTCCCCAGAGCCCATGTGGGCATGCGGCAAGATATTCCAACCAGACACAAGAGCACCGCGGACGGACTTGCAGACGTTTGACCGGGAAGAAAGCAGCAAGGGTCCTGAATCGAGGATCGATCGCGGTTTCAGGTCCATTGGACAAACCCACTTTGATTGACATGCAAGGTTCCCGTATGCCCTGGCATCGTTCCCCTTGGGTTGCCATCTGCTTCGATTTTGCGCGTCCCAAATCTAAGTTGAAGGTTGAACAATAGTGGCAAATGGTGGGGATCCTATCGCAGGAATTGGCCATTTCGGTAATATGAGATTCAGACAGGAGCCGATACAAACCGACGCAGTATCAGTCCGGAGAACTCTCCAAGAAGGTTGATGCTCCGAAACCCTGGAAAATACCCGGGCTCCACCATTTTTGCGCGGTAATATATCATGACGTGAATGGGGTCTTTTTTCCACAGTCGGTGCCACTATCTAAGATGGAGAGGTTTTCCAAGCAACATTGAAGTTATAGTGGATTTTTTCTGGAAGGGAAGGGGGTGTGGATACTTCGTATGGCGTACTGACAAACGGGCGCGGTTTGAATCCGGAGCATCAGATACATACAACCCTTGGGAAGGGATAATTAAGATCTGATACGAGCTGGTCTTCATTTGCTCCTTACCGAGGATGTTCTGATCGTAAATAAGATTAGAAAAGTAGGGTGGAATGCAATTAATTGGAAGCCGTTACGGGAGGCTGGAGAAGTATCCGCGTTGGACTTGACTGGCGATCACGATTTGGAGCTTCATGATGCGACAGATTGCTGATCATTGACTGATGATGATCCACCGTCGCTCTAACCGAGCACAGTGTCCCCTGGTTCAGTTGTCGATTGACCCCTCCACCCGAACCATTTCTACGCACTACTCGTTCGAGGATAGTGCGGTCCACCACGGACGTTTTCCTTGTGGCGGAATCGCGGAGTTGGTGCTAGAAGAATGGGTACTTTTCTTGAGGGTCACCGGAGGGACCTCATCCGTAACTATCCGCTCCCAGGTTCTTTCTTCTCTCATTGGTATCTGGGTTTTGGGTTTGAAGATCGTGGTGGCTGGATATGCATTTACTCGATCTGGATTGAGTTTTGCACCTGAACCGTTAAACACAGTCGCAAAGAAGGTTTATTTTCGGTTTCTATGCGATGCTCCTATAGTAAAAGGATCTACGATCGAAGACCTTACCTTCCATGACCTCATTCGGGTCTCTAAGATTAAGTCTATATACAGAGTACCCTTGCACACACTTTGTCCCTAAACGTGCAGTCTGCCCTAGCTTAGGAAAATTAGCACCAACCATCCCCGTACCTGACTACATAAGTATAATCTCGGGTAATTCAATTCATTTGGAGTGATCTTCTGCATAAGTACATGTACAGAGTACTGAGCGACCGCCATGATCGACATCGTGTGGTGCGTGAGCCGTTGAGATGACCACCTTTCACAGTAGGTAAACTCGAGAACAAGGCTCATGGTGAGATACACCACGTTCTGGAAATAGAACAGCGAAGAAAACAGAAGGTGACAGTGCAGAGTGACGGCGTCGTGAATGATACGGTCCCTCCGACAAGGATTGACAGCACGGGGGAGTGAGGATACTTTGACCGTGCAGGCTTAGCGTGGATCGGGGTTATACTAGATCCAGCATAGTGCTTTCCCAGCCACCCAATGAGAGTGGTGAATCCTTGCATAGTCAGGCCACCAAGTCACCTGAGATGCAAGGTGTACTATGTTTAGACTCTGTGTCAATACTTGCGTACTGTACGGCTTTACCCGAGCTTGGTGACATGTTTATGGATGGACAGGCTCGGGACAGTCAGATGACAACACTTCAAACTCTCTTTTCTGAATTGGGCGGTATTCGTAGTCTACCAAGGGAGATGTGTAGCGAGAGTACAGTCGTGGTATGATTTAAGTAGTCACCTCATGTACGCTAAGGCTAAGAGATGGGGTATGTCGTGCGCGTGAGGTATCAATCTGACCTTATGCATGATGTTATAAGGACACACGAGCGGGGGAAAACGGCCCTAAGGAATTCGTTGCCCAATAATGGTCGAGCGATGGCGAGGGGCACCAACTATTGTTCTCAGAGAGGTCCAGCGGATAAAATCTTCACAAAACGCAGGGTCCTGCCATATTAAGGGGGGTTGATTGAGTGCTGGTCGGTTAGCTGAGGCCTACAGGTTCGGTGGTTGGGGCCTTGGCTTCCTCTCTGTTGGCACAAGGGTCGGTAGGACCCAGCAAGGGGAGCAGAACTCTGGAAAGATCGCACTAAGACGGTCATGATGAAGGTACCGGGCGGACTTCACCACGCTAAGTTAGGGCGGGAGCTAACTATGCTAATTATATCAGCAAAATGGACGGCGTTGTGGGAGCCTCGGTATGATTGGAAGGAAAAAAGGGATGAGGAGACCACGGTCCATCGGAAAGGCTGGCGCCCGGTCCGTGATTGGATGGAGCTCAAGTTCTGACATGGATCGGTAGGTTACCACCTCCTCCGCCTCCCCCCTTTGGGTGGTTGGGCTTGGGCTGGGAAATCTCTAGTTGCAGAGAGGCTGCGCAAGTATATTCATTCCATCTTCGCATGAAATCACTAGGAACACCAGAAAAACATCCCGTATGACAATCGGGCTGAATCTGCCATCTCTCTAACCTTGCTGCAGCCCTGCCTCGGTAGGATCGGTAGCATTTTCCTCTTCACGCCGTTCGACTTTTGGAAGATCCACTTTTCAAGCGGCTTAGGCCGCCAAATAGGTGTTAATCCCGGCTTTCTCTGAGTATTACTCCAGTTATGCCCCATTTCACAATTTAGACGAGGTTAGTTCCCAAGGAACTTGACATATTCAACGGTAGGGGAAAGAAGAAAATGCCCGACTAGCAGATTCTTTGGATCTGCCCGGTCGGAAACTTCGGAAAAACCACCACGCGCGCTTCTTGTTGGTTTCCGGCACGCTGGACTCCCGTGAAGTACACTTCACTACGCTAACTAGTTATGTATGGGGTACCCGTGTTAGTACTTAGTGATCCCTCGTGGTACATGTTAGGATCCTTCGACTATCGAGTCCAGGGCCGTTAGGTATTGGCAGCATCAGCAGGGAGCGTATCATTGGGAGGCCGGTTGGATGATCCCCCGACACCCTGGACCGTGTCACTGCTCTCTTTGCTCCGGTGTAGGTATGACGGTATAACCAAATTAAAAATACCTTGTCCATGACGATGCCCCAGTCCCTCGATAGATATCGGTTGCTCTGTGCATCCCCCGCCACGATTTCCCACTAGTCTGACTGCTTGGGGCTCAGAGTGGGCAAACCCAGAAAAGCATTATTCAATTTTTTTTTTTTTTTTTTTTTTGGTTTTTTTCTCGACATTTCTTTTTTGGATTTAAACTTTCCCTTTTCGATTTTATAATTTTCGGGTTTCCTGTTCTAAGCGTAGAAAATACTCCACAGCTCGTGGCCCTGTACAGTTTAGGCCCGAGTTGCACTCTGACCTGCGACTGCTAATAATAATCACACATCGTATATGACCCTCGTTGCTTTTAACCCTTCTCCGTTCCTTGCTTCCATTCTGATCCTTTCCCCCTCCTCCTTCCTCTATCATTCGTTCCCCCTCCCCAAGGCCTTTCTATACTATGATACCTTGAAAGGTCCACATTCGCTCACCCACGTTCGCTCTTACGCTCGCTTTTTGCTGCTACGAGAACCACGTTCGCTACGTTTATTACTTGGCTCCAATTCGTTAAGGAAACAGAAATCTCTCAAAACGAAAGGGAACTACTCGAAAGGAAATAACGGCTATATCCCGCAATTTTTATTTTTTTTTAATATTTAATTATATCGAACCACCTTGCGCTTGGTGATTCCGCTGAACGCCACCCTTGATATTCGGCCAACACGACCATCGACCGGACGAAGTACGAGTGGAGAAGGAATTCCTAGAGTGGTGCAGGGCTCGGAGATTGACCACAATCATCGCTGTTTGATTGGCGTTTGCATATCTCGACCTTGACCTTCGTTGCCTGTAGAAGTCCGTTTGTCCCGACCCGGACGCCGAAAAGCATACGGAATACCTTTTTGATCGCGATCGACCTATTTATCGAAATCGAAATTCCTTCCCGTATCTAGGTCTAGAGCCGGGTATATTGCAAAGGACTGTCTCGGCTGAAAACACGGCATCGATCGACCTCTATTGGAAAGGTTTCTGTCGCCAGAAGCCTATTGCACCTATTACAGGCCAATATCATAAGGTTAGCAAGAGAAACAGAGTGATCTCCACTCTCTTCACCCCCTCCCTTTGCCCACGGTCTCACTTGTCTCCTCGTGCCTTGCATTATTTCCTTATTGGGTCAGTTGTCGCATCTCCTTGCAGCCGGAAATCGTGCTCTCAGGATCTACGGGAGATGACGAGCGTCAATGGCGTCGATAGAGTCTCTAGAAGCCGCCGGACCACTTCCCCGTCGCATCAAATTATCAATAATCACCCGCGAAGGGAACTGTTTGTTGTTGACGTTCAATCTTCTCCTTAGGTGCTCAGCTCTCCGCGAATCTTGCATAATAGGCCACATCTGGCAGGTCTGTGTCAGTCCTGTCTCTCTTTTCTGATTCACACCGTGAGCTTCCCTTTCCTCCTTGGCTTTCTATGCACTGTTCCGGTCTCTCCCTTTGCCTTCCCATCTCTAGAGAGATTCTCATTCCTTAGAGTAGTTCGCCTCTCTGTTGGTGCCCAATCCGCTTGAACCTTGAAAGTCTTTCCCGAGACCTCACACAGGATATCAAAAGAAAGAAAGCAAAACATCGCCAGTCCGCGTGCAGTCGCCCCCATCTCGCCACGAATAGCGGTGACCGCGTGTTCGGTATTCTTTCTTCACACTCCCCCGCCTCGGCTTTATGAACCTTTGGACACAACGTGATCCGAATCTTCAGCTGCAGCCATCCTTCGCTTAGTCTCAGAGCTTCGTGATTCCGGTCCCAACTTTCCAATTACTGGATGGTGATTCGAGGCCTTTTGTTGCCGGCCTTTCTGTGAGACTGACAGCTTCATCTCGTTTTGTCTCGGCTCCCCTATCTTTGGGTGTCGACTTTCTATCGTTGCGAGGATAAATTCTCAGCCATTCGCTTCTTTCGGCGGTTCTGTCTCGTTGCAGTCACTGCAACACCTTCAAGCTGGCTTACCCGAAGACACACGGTGTTTTGGTGAGATCAAACCTTTCTGTTTCTCTTCTGGATGCCCGCATGTTTTGCATCCGATCCCGGATCATTCTGTTTGAAGCTTCTGCTCCTCTGAGTCCCCCTCCGGTTTTTGCCTTCTACACTCGAGAGACTCGTCCGCTGACTCTTTCCCCTCTTTTCAGTTCGACCCGGACTTCCAAACGCCTCTCATCCTCGGCGAGTCGTTGGATTTCTCGGATTCTGAAGAGTCACAGTTTGTCGGTGCGTTTTCAGACGGCCTGTGGGCCAAGTCTGAGCCCATCCTGTCTATGTCTAGCTTTCCGAAGCCTTCTGCCGGCGCCATACTAGGTATGTTCATCTCATGCGTGTGGTTTAGTCTTTTCCCCCTCATACTAAGTTCTGTCAGACTACGCTTCCACGCGGTCTTTGCATGATGCTGGCTCTTACTCGACCTACGGTCAATCCCCATACGTGAATACGCCTCTTGTGCCATCACCTATGGCCGACCAGGCTAGTCAAGTGTCAGAATGTGTTCCTTACCTTGCCAACAACGAGTATGCCAGCTCATACGAAGATGCACAATCTCCCATGATGGTTGCTCGCACTCGTCAGCTGCCGGAGATCGTGTCTTATACTCCTCAGCGAGGTGGTGAGGGCACACGGGTCGTTGTGCAGGTTCAGTCTCCATATGACCTGCACAGCTCCACCTATGGTGCCTTGTACTTGGTCTTCGGCTCGAAGAAGTCCGAGTGCCTGCCGCACTTCCTTGGATTCCAGGAAAATGCCTTCCAATATGCCCTCTCGGCAGATGCACCGGCCTTTATCTCGACTGGCTCTGGCTCGTACGCCGTCCCCATTCAAGTCATCATGGAGACACAGAGTGATTGCGCCCCGACCACCTTGCAAGTGGGCGTCTACACATATGAGCATGTCTCTCAACCCTCCCCTGCGGGAGGTTCGCGAAAGAGAAAGTTTGGCTCATATTCGGACAACCCCCTTCCTGTCCCGGCCAAACGAGCCACAGGCCCAGTGATCAAGCGGGAGTCTCAAGATAACTACTCCTACCGGGATAACCGTGCCCCATCCTACCCGCCGTACATGCAGAACCTTCCCAATTTGACTGGATATATGACCCCCTTCCACGCTGCATCGTCTCCGCGCACTGGACCTATCCAGTACTCTAATGTCTCGACTACTTCCCAACCCGCCATTCGTGCTCCGTCTCCTCTGACCCCAGTATGGAGCCCATCCATGCTATCGGCCTCTCATGATGGTCGCCAGGGACTCACCGTGGCCCACGGAATGCCCCAGCGCAGGGGACCCTCGCCTGGGCGTACTGGCAGCGCCCCGACTTTGATCCGCACGTCTACTCTGCAGCAGACAAGCGGCTTGGGATCGCACCAGTCCTATAACCCTTATGCTTCAATCTACGGGACCAAAGCCATTCTAAAACTCAATGGGGATTTGGACATCATGACCGAGGGCTGGTCCAAGCAGGAACGAGACTCACAGCGTCGCCTGGTGCAGTTCACCCGGAATCAGGTTGGAAGCACCATTCATGCCGATTTCAAGCCTGTTGCTCCCGAGGACCGTCCTCAAAACAGCATTTGCATCAGTTGCATCTCATGGGAGGGTAAAGATGAGTGCTACGTCACCAGCGTGGACACCATCTACCTGCTAGAGGCTCTTGTTGGCGTTCGTTTCACAGTTGAGGAGAAGAACCGCATTCGTCGCAACCTGGAGGGATTTCGACCTCTCACTGTCTCCAAGGCCAAGCCAGACAGCGAGGACTTTTTTAAGGTCATTATGGGCTTCCCCGCTCCCAAACCCCGCAATATCGAGAAGGATGTCAAGGTCTTCCCCTGGAAGATTCTCAGCCATGCTCTTAAGAAGATCATTGGGAAATACGTGGGTACACCTTGTCATTGGTTTGTTGGTCCATCAACTAACTATCTATCATAGTCTGCCAGTTACTCCTCCACCGCGGGCGCGCTCCCGACGTCGATCACACATTACACTACCCATGCCACTGGTTCCGACTCGGGCACTGAGGGACACGCTCCCTCTCCCCAGTCGCTATCCGACACTAGCGCACCCCACAATTACACTACTGGAATGGCAGCCCCGGTCTATTCAACGCAACCGGATCAATGTGCCTCGTTGACAGCGGCTCCCGATCTTCGATCGGTCATGCCCGCAGCCAGCCAGCCATACACCTCCGTCGGGACCTATTCCTATCCGGCCATGTGCCAGCCACACAACGTCCACGGCTTGGTAGCCCCGAGCCATCGGACTGGATGGGACATGCACGACCTTGGTGCGCCGACACCAACTGCTGTTGAACATACTGGGTGCTACTCCTACATGGACCCCGGGTATCCTCTACACGACGCAGCCAATGGCCATTGATCTTTCTCAACACTTTGTTTGTTGCGATTTCTTCTTGATTTTTCTTCTTTCTAATTCATACTTCCCCTCTGCTCCGTTGATACACAATTCTCTTTCTCGTCATTCCTTATCATGCCCAGTTGACGTCGTCACGCGGTGGAGTCATTTCATTGCGTTGACAGACTTACGATTTTACGTCTCTCCTTCCACATTTGATGCCTGAATGCCCAACCCACCTTTTGCATATTACTGCGGTTTGACACCTGCTGGTTTGCACTGTTTCTAGATTCTGTCTTGTTCATTCCTTTCCGGGTTACCTTATTGCCGGGCATTTTGGGCTTTCTCTCCTTATTTGCACACATCTGGGCTACTGTACGAGTATTTTGCATAGCATAGGCGCTGCAGTCATTCCTTTTGCATTCGCAGGTCGATTTTGGATAGATTTGGGTTTATTGGTTTGGGATTGGGAAACTTCGGGCCAGCTATGGTTGCTCCCGGCGCATCGGGGAATGGGATTCTGGTGAATAGCTCGGGCTATTCTTACCAGGATTGCACTCTCCGTCTGGATATTACTGGGAGTTCTTGTTTTTGTTTCTGTTTCTTATTTTGAGCTGAGGGCTGTTCTTGTTTATTGCATTGTTATGGCGTCTAGGAAGATAGGCCGTACCCCCGCCTCTTAGTGTCTAGTTATTTATTTGATCTTGTTAATCGATCTAATTTTGACCAGCAAGACTTTCAGCTAAGCATTCTCTTTAACAACGCAACACAATATTGGTTGCCCTACACTATATCTCATTAAGAAGAGCCTACCCGCCTCACCTTGTCACTCAACTAAATAACTAACTAGGTCTTGGTGGAGCACGTGCCCGAAAGATTGCTGACTCCTCATTATCTTATCGGCTTCACGTGATCAGCGGCGACAGCGGCGAAAAAGGAAATTCCCATGGTTGAGTCACATCGCAAAGACACTTTATATCTCGCATATCTTTCTGCATAGGCTTGCTCCCAGTCACAAGGACGGTTGGACCCCTCGGTTCTTTTGAATATCACTGACTTCGGTCACAATTGTCCTTCTTCTTTTATCTCTTACCTGACCTTTCTTTTGCCCCGCGCTGTCCTCCTTCCCCACAATGGACGCTATTAAGCAGACCTTTGCCAAGTGCAAGGAGCAAAAGCGGGCGGCCCTGGTGGCCTACATTACCGCCGGCTACCCGACTGTGGAGGAAGCCGTTGACATTCTTCTTGGCTTGGAGAATGGCGGTGCTGGTATGTGTGCTTTTGGCTTTCATTGAGTGGTGGGGTAGCCGAATCAGAATGGACTCATTGACTGACCCAATTCGCAACGCAGATATCATCGAGCTTGGAATTCCCTTCACTGATCCCATTGCGGATGGACCTACTATCCAAAAAGCCAACACAAAGGCTCTCGACAATGGTGTTACAGTTACGACGGTGCTGCAGCTTGTGCGCACCGCCCGCAGCCGCGGTCTGAAGACTCCGCTGATGCTGATGGGCTACTACAACCCCGTGCTACGCTACGGAGAGGAGCGCATGCTCAAGGACTGCAAGGAGGCTGGTGTCAATGGTTTCATTATGGTCGATCTGCCCCCGGAAGAAGCCGTCCGCTTCCGTGACCTTTGCGCCAGCACTGGCCTGTCCTACGTTCCCCTCATTGCTCCCGCCACATCCGATTCTCGCATGAAGCTCCTCTGCAAGATTGCCGACTCCTTTATCTACGTCGTTTCCCGCATGGGTGTCACCGGTGCCACCGGCCAGCTTAGCTCCAACTTGCCCGAGCTTTTGAGGCGTGTCCACGAATATTCTGGCAACGTCCCCGCTGCCCTTGGATTTGGTGTTAGTACTCGTGAGCACTTCCTGACTGTTCAGGATCAGGCCGAGGGTGTCGTCATTGGTAGTCAGATCATCACTGTGGTCGGCCAGGCGCCTGCTGGCCAGGCGGCCAAGCACGCCGAGGAGTACCTCTCTAGCGTCACTGGTCGTAAGCTCGAGCGCGACGCCCAGGGTGCTGTCACCCGTGAGATCAATGTCCTCGAGTCTATTGAGAAGGCTCAGGCTCCTGTCGAGGCACAGCCCACCAAGGTTATCACCGAGGCCGACACTCCCGACGGCCCTGGCCTCGCTGACCAGCTGGAGGCTTTGAACGTTACCAAGGACCCTTCTGCCCAGCCTTCCCGCTTCGGCGAGTTTGGTGGTCAGTATGTCCCGGAGTCCCTGATGGACTGCTTGGCTGAACTTGAGCGTGGATTCGACGATGCGTGCAAGGACCCTAAGTTCTGGGAAGAGTTCCGTTCCTACTACCCGTACATGGGCCGGCCCAGCAGCCTCCACCTTGCCCAGCGTTTGACTGACCATGTGGGCGGTGCCAACATCTGGTTGAAGCGTGAGGATCTCAACCACACTGGTAGCCACAAGATCAACAATGCCCTCGGTCAGATCCTGGTTGCCCGGCGATTGGGCAAGACTCGGATCATTGCTGAGACTGGCGCTGGCCAGCATGGAGTTGCGACCGCGACTGTATGCGCTAAATTCGGTATGAAGTGTACTGTGTACATGGGTGCTGAGGATGTCCGCCGCCAAGCGCTCAACGTGTTTCGCATGAAGCTTCTTGGTGCTTCGGTTGTTGCTGTCGACGCTGGTAGTCGCACTCTGCGTGATGCCGTCAACGAGGCTCTCCGTGCTTGGGTTGTCGAGCTCGACACCACCCACTATATTATCGGTTCGGCTATCGGCCCTCACCCGTTCCCTACTATTGTCCGTACCTTCCAGTCTGTCATTGGTGATGAGACCAAGGTCCAGATGCAGGAACTTCTCGGCAAGCTTCCCGACGCCGTCATTGCCTGCGTTGGTGGTGGCAGCAATGCCGTGGGTATGTTCTACCCCTTCTCCAAGGACCCTAGCGTCAAGCTAGTCGGTGTTGAGGCTGGTGGTGACGGCATCGACACTGCCCGCCACTCCGCCACCCTCAGCGGTGGCTCTAAGGGTGTTCTTCACGGTGTGCGCACCTACGTTCTCCAGAACGAGCATGGCCAAATCTCCGAAACCCACTCTATCTCCGCCGGTCTAGACTACCCCGGGGTCGGCCCCGAGCTGAGTGCCTGGAAGGACGCCGCCCGCGCCACCTTCATTGCTGCGACCGACGCTCAGGCTATGGCCGGCTTCCGCGCCCTCGCCCAGCACGAGGGTATCATCCCAGCCTTGGAATCTTCCCACGCCGTTTGGGGCGCCATGGAACTGGCCAAGACTATGAAGAAGGGCGAAAACATCGTGCTGAACCTGAGCGGTCGCGGTGACAAGGATGTCCAGAGCGTTGCCGACGAGCTGCCTCGGCTGGGTCCCAAGATCGGCTGGGATTTGCGATTCTAAGCTTTTCACCCTCTCACGATCCGGCGTATAAAATTACTGCCTCATATATTTGAAGAGCTTTGTACAGGTCCACTACTCTTCCTATCTATTTTTCTGTTTTCCAACATGGCATCGATATATGATATACGGGGCTTTTACAAAAAGCGGTTTTTTGTCTTTCTCTCCCTGTCTGTCCTTTTCTGTTGGGCTCTGTAGAATACCTGAATCGATACCTTTTCGTACTTTTAGGCCTTTTTAATTCGTGTAATTCGTTCACGGCACTTCAATCTCCCTATCAGATTGTTTGTTCTTTGGTTATTCAGTTGTGAGGACCTGAGCCATAACCAGCCATTAATCATACAGAGCTTGGCCAACGCCGATGTAGGGAAACCTGACATTCTGCCATCCAAGCTGCAAGCTAAATTATTTTACACGATCTACAAGTCCCATCCTCTAAGTAGATCCAAAATTGTATTGTGGTTGACCAGAACAGACGCAAGACCAGAAAAAAAGAGAAAAACTTAGCATCAGATACAGTCGCACAGAAGAGTATATGCAATGGGACAGAGGACATGCGGATCGGCTTTGACCACCCAATTCTTTCATCCACGAAAGAGAAAACCGAGACTTCAACATCTAAATCACGCATCGATAAGGTTGGAGTACTGCTGCGCCGAGCTCTGCTGCTGCTCGCCCGAGTTATCCCGGGTGTCCTTGCTGGCGATCTTGCGGGCGGAGCGGGCGTAGAACTCATCCAGGACGCGCTTGGGGATACGGTTGAGCAGTTCCTTGGGGTAGATGCGGAGCAGGTTCCAGGAGATATCGAGGGATTCAAAGATGCTACGGGACTCGTATGGAGACTGGCTGATGAAGGTACGCTCGAACTTCTCGAGGAATTCGAGGGAGAGCTTGTCTTCGGAGGAAAGAGCTTCCTCGCCGACGACGGCCTTCATGGCGGCTATTTTGGAAAGTTAGAGAGAAAAAATAGGATCGAGAGGAAAGGGGATACTTACCGGCGTCACGACCGATAGCGTACTTGGCGTACAGCTGGTTAGACACATCTGAGTGGTCCTTACGCGTGCGACCCTCGCCGATAGCGGACTTCATCAGACGGGACAGCGACGGCAGCACATTAATAGGAGGGTAGATACCCTTGTTGGCAAGTTGACGGTCAATGAAAATTTGACCTTCAGTAATGTAACCAGTCAAGTCAGGAATGGGGTGAGTGATATCTAGAGAATACGTCAGTCGCCAATACAAGAGCTCTCCAGTCAAAAGATCTCCTACCATCGTTAGGCATGGTCAGAATGGGAATCTGAGTGATGGAACCGTTACGGCCCTCTACACGGCCTGCACGCTCGTAGATGGTGGACAAATCCGTGTACATGTAACCGGGGTAACCACGACGGCCGGGGACTTCTTCACGGGCGGCGGAAACTTCACGCAGAGCATCACAGTATGCCGAAAGATCGGTCATGATAACCAGGACGTGCTTCTCCAGCTGGTAGGCATAGTATTCGGCAGTGGTCAAGGCTAGACGAGGAGTAATGATACGCTCAATGGTGGGGTCGTTGGCCAAGTTCAGGAACAGAGTGACACGCTCCATACTGCCGTTCTCCTCGAAATCGCGAGTGAAGAATCGGCTAGTTTCCATGTTAACACCCATGGCAGCGAAAACAATCGAGAAGTTCTCCTCGTGGCCGTCGTGGACGTCCTTGGTCGGCTTGTTGACCAGACTGGCTTGACGACAAATCTGAGCAGCGATTTCATTGTGGGGAAGACCTGCGGCGGAAAAGATAGGGATCTTCTGTCCACGGGCAATGGAGTTCATGGTATCAATGGCGGAGATACCGGTGGAGATCATCTCCTCGGGGTAGACCTAGGGTATTCCATCAGCTCCCAGAACTGCAAATGTAGGAAACGGCGGCGACGCATACTCGTGAGTAGGGGTTAATAGGCTGGCCGTTAATATCCAGATAGTCTTCCGCCATAACCTTAGGACCCTTATCAATAGCACGTCCCGAACCGTCGAAGACACGACCCAGCATGTCCTCGGACACACCGAGCTTCAAGCTGTGGCCGCTGAACTCGACTTTGGTCTAGCCTCGAGTCAGCGAGCGTGCAATCATATATATTTTATCGCAGAACAGTATACCTTCTTCACATCAATACCCGAAGTGCCTTCGAACACCTAGTATAATATCCGTGTGTTAATAACACCTATCGCATTAGGGGGATTGGTGAGGCATCGGTCTTGATTCATACCTGCACAACGGCTCGGTTTCCTACAACCCAGATAAAGCCGTCAGCGAGATATCCAATGGAATACTTGTAGCAAGTACATGAGCAGCACAGCGGACGGGAGAGCTTACCTCTAGCCTCCAGCACTTGGCCGGAGCGCTCCGTGCCATCGGGCAGCGTCAAGGACACAATTTCATTGTAACGGGGAAACTTGACCTGTCCCGCAGCAAGTAATATTAGCAACGAACGTCTTCCCGGCATCAATCTCTCCCCAAGGCAGTCTCACATTGTCGAGAACGACCAGCGGTCCGTTAATGCCTCCAATGGTGTTGTAGCGGATGCGAGGCTTGATGTTGGTCATCCGGGGGTCGACAAACTCGGCCATGACGGGCGGATCGGATCCTCCACGGGCGCAGCACAAGATAGAGAGGATCAGATGGGAGGGAAGCAAGGTGGGACGGGCTGGGGGGTTGACCAAGCTGTCTGGACGCTGGAGCTCAGGCGGTGACGTGGCACGTGATGGCTACTTGCCTAGAAAGTCCAGGGTTTGACCTCTGCGGTTTATTCTATAGAGTCAGATGACCGACAAATTCTTGTACTTTTGAAGTCATAGTATTTATCAAGTATGTACAGTCCTTATCAGGAATCAACGGCGGCGCTCACGATATCCTATGTTCTCGTTGTTGGGGACTACACTAGGAAGAGTGGAGATATCCACAACTCGAATCATGATAATGATAATGATAATGATAATGATATTGCTATTGCAATTGCTACTGCTAAATGTTCCTCCGGTTAACATAAGTCTCGTCAACAGTCAAAGGACGATGTCAGATCGTCAGGCCCACCTCAGATCGTCTTTTCCTTATCCCGGGAAACATGAATGATATGGGAGGATTAGCTGGCAAAGCAAGACAAGAAAAAGGCAAAAGCAAGAAAAAGAAAAGGCACAAGCAATAAAAATAAGAGGCCTAAGCAAGAAGAGATGAAGGGTATCAGGAAACGGAGAGATAAAGAGAAGTCCTGGGAGGTCGTGAAATCGCAGAAAAAACATAGCGCCGCCGCCTTACTCGACTTTAGCGTCGATAAGACTCTTGGGAGTCTTCAGGTTGTTAGAAAGCCGAATCTTCGATGCTCGGCTTCCAGACTGGCTACGCTGGAGTTTGCGTCGTGCGACCATCACCGGGACGGAGGAATTGGAAAGAAGATAGTTCGAAAACGAACCAAGAAGCACACTGCGATATGTTAGCCGTAAGCACATTAGATTGGTATATGAAGCTCTCAACTCACCCCTTCAGGGCGCTCTGACCACGAGCACCCACAATCGCCATGGTAGGCTCAAGCTCGTCAATCTGAAACGAGGTTAGCATAAATCTTTGCGATGATACTAGTCGATGGAACTCACTGCTTCAGTGACGAGGAGCTTGGGGCTCTTGCAGTGGATCACCTCCACGACAATGCGAACCTGCAGAAGGGTTTTCCGAAGCAGGTGAAGACAATCTTTGGTAATGATCTCCACGGCTTTGACCCGTTCCGCTTCTGCCGCAGATGAGGCCCGAGACTCGGTAGAGCTTAACTTGCCAGCAGCTGCCGGGCCCAGTCGGCCAAAGAGATTGCGGGATGCAGCATGATGATGGCCCTGGCTGACTTCTTTGGTCTGAGTGCCAACAACGGCATTGGCATCTTTCATAGCCTTGGCACCTTCACCAACCTGCACAGATTGGGTATTGCCATCTTCGTGAATGGCATACATGGCGTACAATGTGTCGCCGTCTCGGAGGACCCCGCCGATGGCCCATTCGAGAGCGTAGTCTGATTCAGCACTCAGATCGAGTGCAACCAAAAACTTGCGCTGGTGACGACGTCCAACGTCAGCTTCCTCCTGCATGGTTGTAAACTGGTCGCGAACGATCGTGCGAATAGACCGATTGGGCACACGGTTATCAATGTCGGACATGACAATGCTAAGTTGTTGCGCACGATGAATGTCCTCCTTTTCGGCTTCATCTTCTGATCCGTATGGCGTGCCAGCAGCAGACTGCGTGCGTGGAGTCGGGATGTCAAAGCTCGTCTGAGGATGGACAACGGACTTCAAAGCCGACTTTCTGGGTTTCTTGTTCTTTTCCGTGTCCCGAGAAGTGATATTCCCGGCGGGAGATTCTATTATCCAAGTTAGTACATATTATACACAGAGTCAAGGGACAGAATAGGCACATACTATCGCCTGATGACGAAGCGAAGTCGCCGGGCATGAGAACGCTGACTTCGACGCCCTTCTTTTTGGGGGCCCGCCACTGTCCCAAGCCGACGTTGTCATCGTCGCTGAATGACTTGTCCGTCTCTTCATCACTACTTTCGAGGATATTCTTATCCCGATCAAAGACGTCCTTGGCCAGACGCACCCCAGTTTCCTCATCATGGGCGGGGTTCACGTAATCCGGAAGACGACTGGAGCGCTTAGGCAAATCGTCATCTGAATGATAAACGTCATCCGCCATCTTGCGTTTCAATTCCGCTGCGTGTTCGTCACTAAAGGTGACTTTTCGGCCAGGGTGGGGAGAATGAATGGATGGAGAACGACGTTGCTGAGACGAAGAAATGGGTTTAGAGTCGAGTGACGAGCCCCGCCGAGACGAATTTCCACTTGCGTCTCTTCCACGTGAAGAGCTCCTATGAAAGAGTTTTGATTCCCAGCCGGACATCATCGCAGCCATACCGCGCTTCCCTTGGACTTTGTCCCGCGATTGTCTTTTTGCGGCCCGCTCCAGCGCCACCTCAGATTTGTTATCGTCGTCTTTCTCCGTCACAGCTTCTGTTGACACTTGATGATGCTTCTCGCTATCAATCGCGTCCAAAGATCTCCGCGGGGTGTCGTGAGTGTCGTCGGTATCGGCCTTGGGCCTTTCCGGGGAACTCGGAGCGGAAGGCATGACGGTAGAGCTAATCCGCAGCGGCGAAGACGCGAAGGGCTCCTCTGGACTGCGACGTTCACGTCTTCCAGATGAGGCAGCCCCAGTGGTTGCACTCTTTGAAGACCGACGCTTCTTCTTCAGCAAATTCTGTACAACGCGACTGAAGCCCGAATGTTTTTGACCCGAAGATTTTTTGTCCAAGGATTTCTGGCCCTTGTCTGGCACAGATGGATTGGATGAAGTTGGCTGTATGTTAGGTCCTTCGCTTCCTTCAGAGGAGCCAAGAGGGATGCGCTCCGTGTGGGACGACATCGCGTGCGGTTCCGCCTCCGGCGGGCTTAACCTTCTGTGGGGATCGGCCATCCCGCTCGACCAACGAGGGTCTCTCGCTCGAGGAATGTGGAGCAGATCGCCCACCTTATGACGAACTATGTACTCCGGGACCTGCGATTGATCAGCAAGAACGCTTCCAATCTATTGCGTTGTCAACTTACACGTTGCTGGGGGTCCTGCGCACTGCGCGCTGCGCAGACCAGTTGAGAGTGACGCTGCGATTCGATTTGAAGCTCTTGTGAGTGCGTGCGTGCGATTGAGGATGGGGAGGATGGGGAAAGAGCGAAAGTGCTGAGGTGAGGCGCGAGAGAAGGTGCTGGGGGGTGAGGCTTCCCTTTCCAGGCGCTGCGACGTGATCACTTTTAGGCGTGGGGCCGCCTATTCAAGCCGCGAGGCTAAGCGTGGGGCCCCCTATCCGGCCGCAGAGCTAGGCGTTGGTACTACCTATCCAGGCCCAAGGTTAGGCGTGCTCTATCCAGCTATAGGCGTGGCTGCAAATTGCTGCTTTCTACAGGGTAGATCAGCCGTTGCGGAGCAGCTATACAATGGGAATACTATATTATGTGCACAGCTAGCAAGGAGACATCGATGACAATCATCGTAGTGAAGAGTTCGTTTCCTGCAGCCTTGGTGGTTCAGTTACAGACATCTGTATCTATGCAAGAATAGAACTTTCTGCCCGAGTACTTCCGTCCAAAATTGAAAGCGGTAACTACATTTCACTACTAGGAAAAGTAACAAACCAACATGAACAAATATTTGGAAGTCAAATCAAGCTCATTCATTATGCAAGCCAGTAAATTGGATTATCAACTAGCCCAGATGCAATCGCAAACAGAACCCCTAGCTCCTGCCCACCCAAAAAAGCGCCTCATGAATATCATACAGGTCAATCGGTGCAAGAAGGCATACAAGTGCCAATATTGAAACTAGGCCTTAGAACCCTTCTTCGGTTTCGGCTTGGTATCTTTGGACTTCTTGCGTGCACCAACAGCAGCAAATGCCTCCTCAGGAGGTTCATCAACTGCACCACGCTTCTTGCGATTGCCACCATACTTCTCTTCCAGCTGTGCCAGGAAGCCCTGCCCACGGTCCTGCTGTCTCTTGCTGATCATAGCCAGCAGATCATCCTCACCAGCCACGGAGCCGCTAGATGCCTTTGAAGAAGCAGCAGCTTTCTTCTTCTTATCGGCGTCCACCTTCTTGGCCAGTTTCTCTGCCTGCTTGGCTTCTTTCTGCGCGCGCTTGACCCGCATCTGTCGCTGCTCCTCGGTCTCCTTGGAATATTTTGGGAAGTTCTCAACCTCTCCATCGGCAATGGCTTTATCGATAATCGCGCGAAACCGCACATCGTCATCCAAGACATTGGAGAGCATTACGGAGTCATAAACGTGATCCATACTACCTTCGAATTTCTCAAAAGCCTCCAGCAGGTCCTGCCTCTCCTCATCGGAGCCCTGGTACTTTTTCTGGAAATCAGAGATCGCGCGAGTATCCAGCATGGCGGACAGCTGCTCGCGGTAGAAGTCCATCCAGTCAAAGTCTTCATCATCGGCGAGTGACTCCTCGGTGCGCCCGGTGCGGTCATAGGTCTTTCGGCGGCGTTCATCGGACAGCACGGCGTATGCGAGAGCGATCCGTTGGAACTTTGCATTGGCTTCTTCGCGGGCATCCTCGCTGACCTTGTCTTTGACCATTTTTTAGCTTGGGATAAATTGAGGTTGTATATTCAGGGACATACCAGGGTGATTCTTCAAAGCGCTCTTCTTGTATGCTGTTTTGATCGCGTCAGGTGTCGCATCGGACTGGACGCCCAGAATTTGATAGAGATCTTCCTCTACTGAGGGAGGTTGCTCAGGGACATCATTGGTCTTTGCTCCTTTTGCCATTGTGAATGATTTAGAGCAAGATAACCCAGTAAAGTACAGTACTGTCAATATGTGAACGTGAACAGCTCGCGCGGGCCGAGCAACGCGAAAACCGACGCGCCGGGCGGCTGCGTCATCGTTCTGCTGCTGCTCCCCGCTTTTGCCTCTACTTGCATTCCACCCTCATCTGTCGCTCAATTCCATTGGAACCCAGTTGGATCGAGCCCGTTTACTTTCGACTGCATTACGGGACTATCTATCTACGCAATTCATTAAACACTCCTCTCTCATCACCAGGGACGAGCTACAATCACCCCCACCATGGCGAACACTTCCCCTCACAAAGCCTACATGCAAAAATGCATCTCCCTCGCAGAGCAATCCCCTCCTCGACCGACAAACTTCCGTGTCGGCGCACTCCTCCTATCTCGCAAAGATGGAGACACCACCGGAACCGACGACCGTATCCTCTCAACCGGATACACCATGGAGCTAGCAGGAAACACACACGCCGAACAATGCTGCTTCTCCAACTATGCCGCCATACACCAAGTCCCCGACGACGAAGTAGCCACCGTCCTCCCTGTCGAGCCCGGCCGGAAACTCATCATGTACGTGACGATGGAACCATGCGGGAAGCGACTATCGGGGAACGTGCCGTGCGTGCAGCGCATCACGAAGACACGGGAAGGTGGCCGGGAAGGGATCCACAAGGTCTATTTCGGGGTCAAGGAGCCCGGCACTTTTGTCGGGGAATCGGAGGGGTGTAAGATGTTGAGTGCGGCGGGGATTGAGTGGGAACATGTGCCTGGGTTCGAGCGGGAGATTTTGTCGGTTGCGTTTGCGGGTCATGAGAATTCGGCGGATGAGGTTAGGGCTGCGCTGGGTGAGAAGGGGACTAATGTTGATGATATTAGTCCGGAGGAGAGGCAGATGCAGGAGCGGGCTCCGAGGAATCCGAAAAAGAGGATGATGGAGGGGGAGACGATGCTCTATTAGCTGAGGAACTGCGAAATGAATTCAAAGTGTTGGATTGATGCTATATAGCCAGAATCGTGTAGACATGTTTTGGACTGCGTAAGCTTGATCGAAATGATTCGACCTAGAATCAATTCTCCAGATTGAGGACCGTGCGAATGAAGCACCGAGGCAAATCACGGAAAGCGCGTCCTTAAAACCGCCACGTGACCCGCCCTTCATGCAATTTCAACGCATCAGCATTGCTCTTCCGTCATCACGACTTTGACAAGAACATCCACCAACGAAAAAATGATCCAATGGAGGCAGAAGATGGCGCGGATCCCATTTTCTACCCCGCGTTCTGCTTCAAGGCGTCGCCAACCCACTTCGCCTGGGTGAAAATGACCGCCTCGGATGTCCATCGACTGAAGAGACCGCAAGGCTTTGGAGGTGGGTTTTGTCATCTGTGCTTCCTTTCGATTTGTCATTGTCTTGAATTATTGTGTGGTCAGATCCATGTAGCTCGAGGGCTGTTGATAGTTGCGCTCTTATTGTCCATTCTTGCTCTTGCTCTCAAATCATAGTATTAACACTAGCCACAGGCCAGAAGATCTTCTTCTACAAGAACCACCCCATCCGCTTCGTCAGCGTCGTTGGTATCATCGTGGCCAGGAACGAGATCACTCGCCGCACGATCCTAACGCTGGACGATAGCAGCGGATCCACGCTAGAAGTCGTCATTCTGCATGCCGATCCAAATACACAGGCGCGAGCAGAAGCAGCTCTAGCATCTGAGGGCGTAGCCGCCCAAACAGATGCATCAGCCCTCAATACCTCAGCAGGGACATTAGGTATCCGGTCTAATCAGACCGTCTATGTTTCAGCTACAGATCGGACCACTTTGGATATATCAAGCCTGGTTCCAGGTGCTATAGTGAAAGCCAAGGGCACTTTATCCATGTACCGACAAATGATGCAATTGCATCTAGAGCGCTTTGTGCTGGTTCCGGACACGAATGCCGAAATGCGGTTCGTGGAGGAGCGGGTGCAGTTTCTTGTTGATGTGCTGTCCGCACCATGGGTTCTACTCGATGAAGAAATCGAGCACTTGCGAGAGGAAGCGGAGCAGGAAGATTTGAAGGCTGTTGAGGAGAGGAGACGTGCTGCGAGGAGGGTTAAGAGGCGGATTGAACGAGAGGAGAGGGATCAGCGACGTATTCAGAAACTGTATGAGAGGGAGGAGAGGAAGCGCGCGAAGGAGGCGTCGGTTTGTAAGGAAGATGGTGCGAGAGTCATGCAGGATATTCGGCGGAAGAGAGAGTATTCTGCCAGTGGAGACCATCGGGATTAAAGACTAGTATATAGACAACAATACTGGTTGAAATCATATCTAAAAGCTTTGGTAGGCTAGAAAGGATATGTATTTGGAACAGTCGGACGTGAGTCGTCATTCGTCAAACAATGAGCTATCTTCATGCCATAACAACGCCGAGCTAGGTAAATACAATACATACTCCAAGTAGCAAACGTCAAACGTACAAATCATCAATCAGTGATAGTACTTGGCACCACCACCTTGTCCACCCAACATGCCGCGGTAGTACTCGTCCTCAGGAGCCCGGCTACCTCGATGTGGCTTTTGGTCTCTGTGCCTTCGATTATCTTCTTCAGGTAACATTTCAGTCGGGGACTCCGAATACTGGTCTGCAGACACCCCGTTGTAGCGGGGAACACGGTCACGATCCAATAGATCACTTTCCGAGTTTCGGTGATCATGACCCATACCCCGGGATGAGCTGCGTGAGCCCTTGGAGGACCGGTGTGCAGAAGCGGATCCAGACCCTGAGCGAACGTATAGTGAATCTCGGTCGAATCGGTCTGACGCTTTCGGGATATCGGGTGGTCGGCTCGTGGAAAAAGACCCCGTACGGCTGCGGGTGTGACTCGGCTCCATTTTATGGCCTGACTCGCCGTACTTCTTCCCGCCACCGGGTTGAGCAGTGTATGGTTTTCTTTCACGCTCAATAGGAGCCGAGGAGATTGATTCATCCTCATCGTCAATCACCGCTGACGATGACGAGGCGGCGGGCGGTGGTCGTCCTCGCTCGTATGACCGGGCTCGCTCGGTAGACGAGGCAACGGATGAGGATGAAACCTTCCTCGAGCGTGTAGCCTGGGAACGCTCCTCTTCGGTGATAGGTGGGAGGTCGACCCCGCAGTGCTTCATGATATGCTCCTCAACTTCCTCTCGCAAACTGATATCCGCGACCTCGGGAAAGAGCCGGCGAGGAATTTGCTTGGGGAAACGCTCTTTCCTGTCATCCGGGTTGCTTATTGGCATATTCAGCACGGCCTTTTGCAATCGCTCATATTCACGTTCCGGGCTCGCCAGGATCATCAAAGTGGCCCATGTCTCGAATCCCTTGGGAGTTAAGCCTGGGATATCCGGTCGCTCCTTAAGATCGTCGGTTTGAACGAGGTGGTGCTGCGCCTTTACTTCACGGAAAAGTCTGGAGATTGAAGATGTGCGATCATCGAAAATGTCTATGCAATCTCTGTCAGAAAGTTCGCCATTTGTAGCCTGCGCAATGATCACCAACCTTGCCATGGATAAGTATCCCACGACACGCTTGTGTCCGAATAGAACTTCTGCAGCTTGTCTGGGACAATGACTAGAGTATTGCCGGGCGGATAATCCTCAATCTTGAAGAATAAGTTAGCAACGTATGTACAAGGGTCTCGTGCTGTAATTAAACCCACCAAGTGCATTGCAATCCCGCGCAAGAACTGACCAAGCCTCTTAGTCGGCTTTCCATCCTCGAACAGCTTCCCCCAAATCCTCTCCAATGTAGACACTTCCATAGCTGTGGTATCACGCGATGGGGGTTTGGGACGGGTGGCATCCGTTCTATGACTACCGTGACTGGAAATCGAATCATGCCTGCGAGGAAACGGATCTGGTCGGTTGTCGCTCGAATAACCGGAGGGAGCGGGGTATGATGAGGGATCATAAGTATCTGACATGGTATTTGGCGTAGGGGTTGAGTCACTTTTCTGCGCAATTGGTGGCGATTCAGAGTGCGGTCGCGGTGGGTACTCAGTTGCGGAATATGGGGACTGTTGCGACTCCGATCGTGGAGGGGGCACAGACGCAGGTGAGGGAGCTGATGCCTGGATGTTATCCAGGCCGGATGCTTTCAGCTGTTGGATGACGGTCGCCGTGATCTGCGACAGGACCTCGGGAGATAGGTATGACGGTGTAGAAGCATTGTTGTGGACCGCGGAGCTGACAGCGTCGTTGAGGTTCTCCGTGCTTTGCGCATACGAAGACCGGGGATACGGCTCCACGTTCGGGACTGGTGATGCGGTCGGCCTCTCAGGCTGCGGCATATGAATGCGATCGGACTCAAAATGCGACGGGTAAGGAGGCGTGGCCGAATAGCCGTAAGGCTTATTGGGATCGGGGTCCATGTTGCCCATCTGATTGGAGCTTTGATGGTACCCGTAAGCCATGATTAGGCCAAGGGATGAGCTATGGCTGGCTCTCTCTCTGTCTCAAAGCTTGAATCTGTAACTTGTCTAGTCAAGTGATAGAATGGCGAAGACAGAAAATATGTTGGCGGGACAAGACTGCAAGGTAGAGAAATTGTAAGGAGATGAGGGGCTGTGGGGAAGTGGCGATCCAAAACACTGGCGTCATTGGCTTTGTACCAATTTTCCTCACAATATAAACAGGAGACAGAACGGAGACTCGAGAGTAGGGGTTACTTGGGGGAACACATTCGACGTCACAGTTCGTCCGTTCATTCGCGTTGTGGCGAAATCAATCTATTAAGGTGCCACAGGGCCGCGCTATCAGGTTGTCAGATCGCACTTTGGCTGCAGTGTGGTAATCGTCAATCTATGGACTCTCAGCCTCTTCCATGCGATGCCTGCAGCGATTACGATTCCCCGCCTCTCAGAAACGCTAGAGCCACGTTTCGAATCTCAGTCATTCATGCAAGGTGGTCGATCTGACAGTTGACATTGCATATGCTTACGGGATGATGCTTGGACTCCGTTCCAACGTGCAAAAGTACATTGCTCGGCATAGTTTCTCATGTTGCGCTATCGAAACTATCCAATTTATCGAAAGCACGAGTCAAATTTCAGTCTAATATTTAGGGTGGCGAAACCACAGACGCTATTGAACTATTTCATCTCTAGCGTGGAATGATGTAGGTAATACTTTTTGAGTTTGTACTTACATAGTTTCAGAAGCTATTTCTACGCGCCCGAATCATCTAAACATAGATACCTAGTTTCAAACGTGGAACCTGAAACGCGGAATGCGGAATGTGGAAACGTGGAGGCGGAACCGACGATGTCATCGTGCGAAACCATGGTACATTCCCGTCGATTCTAACAAATCTCACGATGCGCATTGCTTAACATGAGACTGACGCTGATAGAAATCAAAGAGCACACATCTCTCCTTACTCCTTGTAATCAGAGTCCGTGAGACTAGCATAACTGAATGGTAAGACTTTGAGACAGCATGGCTTGTCTAGGCATCTATGGCCATTCTCTTGATGCCTTGCAGAGTAGCTTATACATAACATAACTACAGGCTGCTCATTCTTAACCCGTGACTTGAAGAATTCGAATGTATTCTTGTACCCATAGCCTCGACACTTGTTTTGATGGCTTTTTCACAAGCAGTCCTTACACTTGGCAATCTTCTGGGCCTTCAGAATTCCCCATCCGTGTTTATAAATTTGGCTTCGAAGCTCATCCTGCCGGTTGATAGAATGGCTGTCTAGTTATGGGAAGCATTGTCTTGCAGGACTTACAAAGGACCCTATATTTAGATCAACGACGACAGGTAGGATAGGGCGCTCACTCCATAGACAACTCAACTCCCCTTAGCCTCCAACTGTTGACTGCTTGTCAGATAGGCCCACCATGGATAAATGCTCGTATAGCAGGAGGCATTATTTCTCCGCGAGCTCACTGTACCACCTTGCGCAGCCCTTGGTCGACTCATTTGGTTGTTATCCCAGAGCTATATATCACCATCGGTGTCTTGTGACAAGAACCTGGGAAGGCTTATTATACACAAACTAAATACCTCAACAAGTAACAAAGAGCAAATTCACCATCGAAGCTACTACCGACGGATAAAACCTCCTGGATCCTCATTGTATCATCTCATTAGCATGCAGACCATCAGTGTCTCAAAGCATAATCCAATCCAACAACGTCAAAACAAAGCGAGCTGTGGCTGGAGGGGCAATTAGAAAGGAAATGACGATTGTCCGCACCTTCTCCGAGCAACAATTAAACAAGCTCCCACTCTACGCCCTAATGCACGGCAGACACGGGATATCGCCAGCTCGAACTTAGAATGTCCACCGGGCCGGAGATTATTGGCCGACAGAGACGGAGTCCGGGAATGACAGTCTTCCAGAAAGTTCCCGAGCTCATCGATCAGGGGTTGCAGCTCAAGAGGTGTCGGAAGTAGACTAGCCAAGGCCATAGCATGTTCGAAATAGATGCAAGTCGCCGCAGTCAAGAAGCCGCGCATCCTTTACGGTAACTCCATAGAACACGGTTTCGACCTTCCAGAAACGCTAAGCATCGGGATAGGAGGACACGTTACTCCAGTGACGGTGGGCCGCTACCCCAAGGGAGACCCGGTGTCCCGAGTACTAATTACTGAGCATGTACTCCGTACACGGTACTTTGTGCCTCGTGCTGTTTCCCGGGCACTGGGTGTCATCACGTACATAGCATGATCCGTGGGACGATCGATGTCAGAAAAGGGGCACATGTTGCCACGCTGATACGTTCACCGATGCCCCCGGTGTCCTAACTAAATGGGGATCACAGTTATGTTCGGCGTCTACTGTGGGTCAAAGTTAGCACTGGCTTACTGTAGCAGCCAGCAATCTGATCCTGATGAGCGGCTGGTTGCGATTTTCGGGACATTCTCGAAAGACGGGGCCTGGTCGTGGGATGGGCCTTGGTGAGAGCGGGAAATGGAGCAAAGGAGGCAAGAGGCGTGTGTCCAGTCCGCCATGCACCCTCGATGCTCTCAGCATTCTTTGAGATCCCAAACTTTGGCGAGTGTTCTAGTGTACGATTATGGATCACGAATTGCTGACCTTCTCGAAGGCCTAAAGAAGGGGCCGGCACGCCCCGGCACATTGGCAACGGTCAAATAGTTCGAATCCTTGGTGGCAAGAAAGGGAGCGATCGTTCCTTGCGCAACGCTACCATGGCCGCGGCCTCTCGGGTACAAGGGACGGGCCTGGACGAGGCCCACGCGGTGGAGCATCCGTCGTCCCCCGAGTGCACCAGCCTCCACCAGCCTTCAACTAAGTACATTAACAAGCCATCGGGCCCACCGGCATGGAAGCTCTCAAATTGAATGACGGCGTATGGCGTACATACATACATACGGTGTAGACCAGGAGAGGAAGGCCAAGAGTGAACCGGTGTCCATTTTGTAATTTCCAGCCATACGGCGCCATCATCATCATCATCTCGGCCAATGGCATTGTTGGCGCGTAGTCGACTCCATCGCACTATGGCCTGATGGAGGCACTCATTGGTACAGCGCCAAACTATCGTATCCAGTACCCGCGGAGTACGCTCCGCAGCGCACACCATGCGAGGAAGGGTGCAGAGGCGCGTATGTACATTGGTCGGTATCGTGTACACGTTGTACCGAGTACATACACACCGTGTACGGATACATCACGCGTTGTGTTCCTGTGATGTTTACCCAAGACTCTTTAATCCACTTGGAACTTGCTGGGGGGAAAATCTCATGATTGGCCTCTGGCATTTTTGAATCGAAGGATGGCTCCACTGCTAAGTTGGAGACTGCGTATTTCCTCGGCACGGGCCATGTTTCACCCGGATGACTCGATCTTTCTGCAGAGAAGTGGAAAGTGGAAAGTGGAAAGGGGGAGGCGAACAGCTCCAGCTCCAGTTCGTATGCACATCGTACATCCTGCATAGAGATACGGATGCACTCGTTTGTTGTTGTGACCAAGCACTCTGCTTCAAGAGGGGTAAGGAGGAATAATCCCAAACAGCCAGAACAAGTTAAACATTAGACGGAATCTTGGAACGGGCCAAACGGTTGCCCCAGGGTTCGTCGGGCTGTCTGACAGGTGCGTTCTACTGTATCCATGCCCCTGCAGGCAATACATACTCATGTACTCGATTACTCGATTACCCTCGTATCATGTATGATCTTCCCGTGACTTAGACTCAACTCCATCAACTCCATCCATCCAAATAATCGGGTGCTCTCTGATAGACAGGATCGTCCCTCATACCATTCCCACCATGGCGGTTTCTCGTGGAGTAGTCCAATTCTAACGCTACCGCGGGACCGACATGCTTTCCGGGCCCGCAAGCAGGGATCCTGATCTTCGCCCCAGAACGAAACCCACGGCACAGGTACGGAACACTAATTTGGAAAGCGATCGATGGAGATTCGCTCAAACAAAGAAACGGGGATGCTCATCCGAGTAAACGGAATCATGTGCCGTTCTCCATCGGTGAGGCTGCCCGGACAACCTTGGCAACCTATGTAGTTCATTGGGTCTTGATACGGGACCACATAGCACACCGTCTTAAGCTCATTCTACAGACACCCTATGCGAACGCGTCCATCCATCCGAACTAAATTTTCATCTGGTCACGTTTAGCCACTCGGGATCAGCCGGAGGCCTGCAAAAGAAGGAATGCTCGGGTCCATAGAGATCATGTGGCGAGATGCGGTACCCGGTCAACCAAGTCAATAAGCCCGAGTGAAACAGGGGGGACTGTGTAGAGAAGCCATCCTTGCGACGACCGAATCCGATGTAGGACACATGACATAATAGGCGGTAATTGGGCAGGATATTGTCTCGCAGGTAGGATTCTCCTTGCTGTTGAACTGTCGGGCCTATCAAATTTGTTAAGCCCTAGCCAAGAGTGACCTGTCGGATGAATAACAAAATGATAGATAACCCCAGAGATGAGATGAGTTGGCTGGGGTATTACAACGTCATGCATATAGAATGTTGGATGCGATTTGAGAGAGAGATCCTGGGAATAAATTATTATAAATCACCACTTGCGGCCCGACCTCTCTCCCCGTGAGGGGCCGGATGCGCCCCAAGAAGGCTACGGCTAAAGCTGCGTGGGCGACCGCTACAGGCCACAGATAATTGTATGCCCAACCTCTCGATTCATTTGGGCATCATGCAGTCGCGCATAGCTCCGTAAGTTATAAACATTAGAGAACCTACTCTCTTCAAATCCGGTGCCAGTCCTAGATAAGTCCGTAGCAAAGGAATGAAACATGAGGTAATTTCTTTTTGCCCTTAGTTTTTCGCTCTGTCTAGAACAGGGTCGAAAGGCAGCATATTTAGCCTCTAGTCTTAGTGTGTTTATGTGTTTCTGTGTTTTTGCCTTTCGTATTGTAAAAAACTTCAGGAACCCGGCTCCCGTCCCGCTCTTTGCGTCCCATTGGTTAACACGGGGACTACCCATTATTTTGTTGGCCAGAAAAAACAAAGAAGTGAACGCTTCGACTTTAAAGGGTAAAATAACATTAAAAAAAGATCGTGTATTTCTGCACTGTTTATTACAGCGCTACTAATCCATCACAATGGATGTGTTCGCCCTTCCCCCCCCTCTGCCCTCGTGTCCACGCATATATCCCATTTCACTCTTTGCATCTGTCATTTATCAATTGTGCCACCCCTCTTTCCTTCTTTTGCTCCCATCTTTCCTCCATCTACTCACTATACTTCCATTATTGACCCAACTACGGAGTCCCTTGAGGGGCCAATTTACCCAAGCCCATTTAGTCCGGTGGACTGATCTGCATCGTTTTAACGTGGTTAATTTACCGTCTCCACGGCCCCGTCTTGGAGGTCGAGCTGTCACCGCGTCAGGGGTTTTCGTCCTCGGCCTCCGATCGACTGTTCCCACATCCAGAACGGGTCCTCTCCTATTCTGGGTTGAATTCCTTTTTATTGCATCGTGCCCGTTCTTTTGGATCCATGACCTCTGCCCCCTCCCCCTCCCCCCTCTATACTCCCTATACATTATAGAATCCCTATCTCCTCCCAACTATTCCGTCACTCCTTACTCGCGATAACCCCCTCCTGCCTGCTATAATCTGCACTTCCGGATGATGAGCATCTGACTCAATTGGATACTTCCCTTCAGCTATTGTGGGAAGGCTCGAACACCCTTTACCTAATGTGAGTGCTGCATGGCACGTCGCCTGGGTCTGGCCGCTGACTAGGAAATAGAAACCCGCTCTTCTTCTGCAGGCAGATCTGAAGAGACGCACACCATGACCGTCACATACGAGACTCCGTCCAGGAGGACTCAAACATCAATGGCGAGTCTCGAAGACCGTTTTCAGGTGATGAAGGAAGTTGGCGATGGAAGCTTCGGTAGCGTTGCTGTTGCACGTGTACGGACTGCCGGATCACATATCGCACGACGAGGAACAATGGTATGTGACATACGTCACCGGTGATGCTTATCTTCAGCTAACACCGTCAAAAGGTCGCGATTAAAACGATGAAGAAGACCTTCGACTCGTTGCAACCATGCTTGGAACTTCGAGAGGTCATCTTCCTGCGGACACTCCCGATCCATCCGCACCTCGTCCCCGCGTTGGACATCTTCCTTGACCCCAGTTCCCGCAAATTGCACATCTGCATGGAGTACATGGATGGCAACCTGTATCAGTTGATGAAGGCCCGTGACCACAAGTACTTCGAAGGCAAGCATGTCAAGAGTATTCTCTACCAGATCCTGTCTGGATTGGACCACATCCACGCCCACCACTTCTTCCACCGCGACATCAAACCCGAGAACATCCTGGTGTCGACCTCGGCCTCCAATGACTCTACCTTTAGCCGCTACTCCAACCTCGTCACTCCCCCCTCTACCCCTCCAACATATACCGTGAAGATCGCCGACTTTGGTCTCGCTCGCGAGACCCACTCCAAGCAACCATACACGACATACGTCTCCACACGCTGGTACCGTGCCCCTGAAGTGCTTCTTCGTGCTGGGGAATACTCAGCTCCCGTGGATATGTGGGCTATCGGTGCGATGGCAGTGGAGATCGCTACCCTGAAGCCCCTGTTCCCCGGAGGTAACGAGGTCGATCAGGTTTGGCGCGTCTGTGAGATCATGGGCAGCCCCGGTAACTGGTACAGCAAGTCTGGCGCTAAGATTGGCGGTGGTGAATGGCGCGAAGGTTCGCGATTGGCGCACAAGCTGGGCTTCACCTTCCCCAAGATGGCGCCGCACTCCATGGACTCGGTTCTTCCCCCGACACATTGGCCTGCGGCTCTCAGCGAATTTGTCACCTGGTGTCTGATGTGGGATCCCAAGAGTCGCCCGACTTCCACCCAGGCCTTGAACCACGAGTACTTTGCGGATGCAGTTGACCCGATGCGACCAAAATCTTCCACCTCATCGCGGTTGCTGGGTCGTAAACAATCCGAAAAGAGCTTCAAGTCCCCCACCCTTTCTCCTAACGACTCTCCCACTCTATCCTCGAAGCCCTCCTGGTTCCGCAGATCCTTGATTGTCCGCTCTGAAAGCCCCGTCCCGGGTGTTGAGAACGACAGCCTAGCCAGGCCTGCCGCCGTCTCGTACAACACCGTCCCTGAGATCCAGCCTGCTAAGGCTCGGCCAGCGAACACGAAGCGGGCCACCTGGGCGAATGGTGCCCCGATGCCCATTCTACCTTCTATTCGCCCGGTTTCTCCTCTCTCCAACTCGGTCACGGCACAAGCCAATACGACCGTGGCGCACTGCGATACGTTGAAACCTGCCGAGTCCAATGCGGATAAGATGAGCAAAAAGATTGGTCGGCAACTGTCTGTCAACTCCAATGGCAACCACTACTCGGACGTCCACCGTCAGGAGGCTGAGAGAATGCTGAATGGTTCTGGTCAGACGACACCAAACACCAAGGAGAGTTTCTTCTCGCATCTGCGCAAGCGCGCTCGCAGACTTTCCGGTCGCAACCAAGCTGCGCCGCCGAGCGATGATGTCGAGGCCAATGCTGGTTGCATTCCATGGTCCAACCGGTCTTCGGTGGCACTGGACGGTGCTACTGTGAATGAAGCAAAGCCGCATTCCGACTTGAGCGAGCTTGACAAAGCTCTTCAGAGTGTGAAGTATTCTTTGGACTCATCCACACACAATGTTCCCGTGCACTTGAATTCCGGTGCCGAGTGCAGCATAACCAAGCGGCAGTCGATGCCTCAGACTACTAGCACCAACCCGGCCCCCATCTCCAGCCGAACTCGGCGCGCAATGCAAATGACCTCCCACCCGGTTCACCGTTACGAAACGCCGGAGGAAGAGGATGAGCTGCTTGACGAGGTGCTGCACTCCACTCACAAGGCGGCTAGGCGGCTGGCACTGACCCAGTCACTGGCTGGCCAGCCCACTAGCGTGGGTCAACGACAGACGGACAACTCTCGCGCACTGCCGAGCCCTTATCCCACTCCTTCGCCCACGGCCATGGCTGATGGCTACTTTGAGACACCCATCAAGCAGGTCGCGGCCAAGACGGATGCAAACTCCAACCGTCAATGGCCGACTCCCCCTTATGAGGAGTCTGAGTGGAACCACAAGGCATCCACTCAGTTCTTCTCTTCCGGATCCAACTACATCTAAACACGGGCCGTTCTCTCTACGACAGCTTTGAAAGACATCTACCATCACACTCTCTCTGTCTGAGCCGAGAAACTACAAAATCTGGCAACATTGCGCAAAAAAAAAATAATACAAATGGAGATAGGCGTACGGTTTCTCTTTTTCTCAAGGTCTGGTCGTTCTGGTTTTGATTTCCCGGGCGTGTGATTATTTGCCCCTTTCATCTTTTGGTCATTTCTCATCATTTTCTACATTCATACCCCATAGGCCCTTGATAGATGGATCCGGCCTTGCACGCTTGTTATTTTTTCTCTCAGGAAGTCCCCGGAGTCCTTTCACTTGTCTGATAATTTTTGAAGGGGGCGTTGCACAGGGTCCGTTGTTACTTTGATACCACCACGCGCGAGTCGCATTTATATACTCTCCCTTTTGCACTGGCATCTGCTCCATTTCTATGAACATGGCGCTTCACCTTCCTTTTGTCTATACAATTATCACCCTCTTGTACATTGGCTACTGCCCTCCTGCCTCTCCTTTCCTACCGACTCCTGCATCTTGTCCCAAGCTCACTGTTCGCTCTCTCATGTATTATTTTCATCCGGTGGTCTCTGGGCTGGCTGGGTCCAGTCTCTGTATTATAGCACAGCAAATGGCGATGAGCCAACTACATATATACATATTCACATGCACAATTCTGATCTGATAGATCTTCTTTCTTATATAGTAAATCATTACTCCTTGTTGTCTTAAGGTTGACTTGACCCATAACTAGGCAACTCACTAGCTGGCCGTCGTTGACCTTTGCTGTGAAGTCTTAGCGGAACAACTATAATCCGGCGACGATCAAGATTTCCCAATCGAGCATGCTCCTCTTCATTACTTTTTTTTTGCCTCAATCCAAATCGCCGGCGCTTGACTGGTGCTATTTCCACATTTACATTCCAACCGCAGGTCAGGCCGGAATATATTCTCCAGAACCGGGGATCGCAGGCTACTTTCACTCGAACCTGCCGATTTCAGCTTTATCAAAGCGACTCTGGCAATTCGCTACTCTACTTTCTCCAAGCTCTGAGAAAATCCCTCCACACTCACAATGTCCAACCAAAGGCAGGCCTCATCGGCCTCTCAAACCCCTCACCTCTCCCCCGCCGAGCTCTCCTACCTCTACACCTCCCTCTCCCTCCCCCAAAGCCCCATCCGACCCGATGGCCGCTCACCAACTCAATTCAGACCCTTAACTGCGGAAACAAACATCCTGCCCGGTACAAACGGCAGCGCACGCATCGGTTTCGCAGATGGGACGCAGGCCATCGTCGGCGTCAAGGCAGAGGTTGAAAAGACGACGTTATCGGTGGATACCCTCGATGCGCGGAATGAATTCGGCGTGAACGATGGTCCCGAGGGCCAAGAAGGGTCGGCCGCTGTTTCAGGACATGGATCGTGGGTACAGATGTCCATTGAGATTCCAGGATTCCGGGATGACGATGCGCTGCCTGTTTTCTTGTCCGAGATGATGCGCGAGTCGTTGGTCGGGTCTGTTGGTGCCGACGAGAGCGGTATGGCTGGCGGACTTAAGGGGAGACTGGTTATTAATAAACGGTGGCATTGGCGGTTGTACATTGATGTGAGTCGCCTATCCTTGAAGTCCTACGAGGAACCAGTGAACTAACTGTCTACTAGGTCCTGCTTCTTTCTCAACCTTTGGCATATCCTCTCCCGCTTCTCTCTCTCACGACTCATCTTGCTCTTTTGTCTACCAAGCTCCCCAAGCTCAAATCCCAGGGCGAGGAGGATCCTTTCTTTGACGATGACTGGGCTGTTGCGGAATACCTCTACCCGCGCTCTTCAACTGCCTTGAAAAATTCCCCTTCACAGCATGTCCGCCCGCCGGTGACACTGCTCGTCATCTCGGTAGGCGACAATGTCATCTTCGATCCGAACCGGGAGGAAATTGCCGTCGCAGACGCCGTGCTCGCCCTTTCCATTACCCGTGACGAGAGCGGAGGCTTGAAGTTGCTTTCGATCCGCACTATCGATCCTCCGTCTCGACTTACGCAGCCGGCTATCCCCAGCTCGGAGAACGTGAATATGATGGGCGCTACTCCCGCCGAGGAGATCATTATGAGCCAGACTACAGGCGAGGAGGAGGTGCCGGGCGTGTGGCGCCCCCGACGTGGTGGAGTCAAGCGCAGCGTTGTTGCGAATATGGTCAGGACGGTTTTGAAAAAGGGTGGTGTGGGTGAGGAAGTGCTTGAGGGACTGGATGGTGTTGAGGTGGTATGATCTATAGTGTTGATGTTGGGCGAAAAAGTTAAGCTTTATACCATATCGCAAAATGGCAAAATACCAGAGAGGCGATTCATGATCATGAAATATCGGAGTACAAACATGCTCAACATGAAGGATCTAATATACAATGCATTGTCCATATCCACACACGTAACTCTCAATCCGAGATCAAAGCCACTTCACCTATACTACGCAGTCATATGCAGACCCTCACCAAATCCCAAGCCACTTCTTAATAGGCCTCCTCTTCCCCTCCTCCCGCTCCACAACCTCCCCATCATTCTCAGCCGCAACAGGCGACTGGTCATCTACCTCCTTATCCTGCTCATTAGGCTCTTCCAGCCCATGCGCAACACGATACTGTCTCCGTTTCTCAGCATCCTCAATACGACGATGACGCTGCTCGCGCACGCGAATAGAGTTATGCTGCACATCCATGCGCCAAACATGCAAGAACTGCGAGACCGTATCGATAGGATGCGTGAAGAGACTCGACCAAGACGGCAAGAGGTGAGCGAAGGGAGAATTGGCCTTGAAATTCGTAGAAAAGACGAAGATTGCGAGCGAGGTGAGGATGCTCAAAGAAATCCACACGTGAATCCATCGACTCGTCAGGAACTTGTGCATAACTGTTCCCTCTGGTGGGAACATGCTGGGATATTGCTTGCGTTTCTGCGCCTCGCGCTCCTCGTCTGTCAATCGGGGCCCATAGTTGATCGGCTGGCCTGACGGCGAGGTGCGCGACGGGGTGACAAGACGGGCTGGGTGTGACGGTGGGCGGAACTTGTCTGGCTGGGCTAGGGTGCGGCTCTTGTCGATTTTCTTGGCCGAGGCGATTCTGGTGGATGTGAAGTTGCGGGTGTTGATGGCGCGCTGCTGGTGCTGCAGGGTCCGTAGGGTTCGGGCTGTTGGGAGGCCTCGAGGGAGGAGGAATTGAGGGATTGAGGAGGGTGGCATGGTGGGCGAGATATCACCAAGGTGTTTTGTGGTGATAGCTAATCTCTACCGTATGGTGCACTCGGTGCAGGGTGTGTTTTTCCCCGAACGGGATTTTCTCGGGATCACGTGACCCGAACATACGAGAATCTTGGGAGTTTCTCGGGCCGCGTTCGCATTCCGCGGCAAAAAAAGGTCTCGGAGTGTCGCATACCTAGGTGTTTCCTTTTCTACATAGCTTCTTTGCAAAGATATACATAGCTAATAATGCCATTGACCACTGCACAATGGCGGGACATCTAGACTAGCACGGGTAGGCGCGTAGGTAGCACACGTCATAGGTCAATTGGCAGAAGAAGCGAACTGACGCAGTATCAACGGCAGTGGCTACCTCAGGACCTATGGCATCGGGTATTGCGGAGCAACCCGGGCGAATGAAAGTGGATGCATTTCGAATCCGCGGTGGACCGGAGATGCGATTCTCCAGTTCTCAAGGGGGGACTACTCCGTAAGGGTATGCGCGCAACAAGGGGCACCGTGGAATCAAAGGGTGTTGTCTGTGTTGTCAGTGATGGACGGTTCAGGAAGAGTCCCGGTCATGCTTATTGGGAGGCGAAAGCGGGAGATGATGAGAGATGAGATCATAGATGACAGAATCGGTACGGTAGGGTAGTCCATCAGATCAATGGTAATAGGAACGAGTTGGGCAATGGCATAGAAACATAGCAATAAACAGTAAAGGAGACAGCCCCAAGCTGTATAAACTAAATGTAAAGAGGTAAAAACAGGGAAGAAAGCAAAGAGACTCACCGAGCCAGCACCGACCCGGTTGCGCCCGCAAAGGTGAATTACCTGTTCGTTGATTGGCTAAGGTGCATGTCACGGGAGCCGACGGGGGCCGTAGGTACAAAACCGCGGGAAAATCTTGCTCGTCGTTTCTTCTTTCTGACCCGAATTCTGTACAGCTGTCTTATTCTCTTTAATCTCACCTTTAATCCCACCTCTACATCCACAATGGGCAAGGACGCTTCTTTCGCTCCCGGTAAGTTAACGGCTTCCCCCTTCTCCTTGAGGTCTGGATTTGCGAAACTGGGGATGACGTTGCGCTGGTGTCGCGACACGGCAAGCACTAGAAGGATATGGGAGAAGTGAATGAAGACAATGATGAGTAGAGCTCAACTGCGGCTGGCCGATTGGGATTTCCAGGTCTTACCAGGTCTTGCCAGGTCTTGCCAGCGCTCTTCCTCTCGCTCGTGTTCTCACTTGCGACTTTCAACTCTCACTTCAACCTTCAACCTTCCACGCTCTCGCAACCATCAACATCGCAATTGCATATCCACAGACATCCAATTCCAGACTTCACCTTCGCTCGCCACCATGACCACACTCGACGCGCTGGGGACCATCGGTCTTCTGCACATAGTCTGGGAAATGGAGGCAGCCAAAGCCGAAGCCGAAGACGAACGGCTAGCTAATACGATCTGCGGTCTAGGTGACTCTGCCAAGGGTGCCAAGCTCTTCCAGGTAAGCTGCTCTCGTCGCGATCATGACACGGTCGAGAAAACTAACAGAACCTACAGACCCGCTGCGCTCAGTGCCACACCGTCGAGGCCGATGGTGGCAACAAGGTCGGCCCCAAGCTCCACGGTCTGTTCGGCCGTAAGACCGGTGCCGTCGAGGGCTACTCCTACACCGATGCCAACAAGGGTGCCGGCATTACCTGGGACGAGAACACTCTGGTAAGGCTCACAGTTCCAAGTCGACAATGGTAACGGAGTGTTAATGCTCTTTTCCCTACAGTTCAAGTACCTCGAGAACCCCAAGAAGTTCGTCCCCGGCACCAAGATGGCCTTCGGTGGCCTGAAAAAGGGCAAGGAACGCAACGACCTGATCACGTATGTTCCTCCTGCAGCCACACGCGAGATCGCCTGCTAATACATCTTTTACAGCTACCTCAAGGAGGCTACCGCATAAACGACCTGATGTTTTATTCCCCTACGGCATTTTGTACTCGTTCTCGTTCTCTCACACCCCGTCCCATGGAATGATAGACGTCTGGGATTCGGTTGTCGCCGTGGCTGATTCCCGGATATCCAAGGGACCGGGCATGTAATTTTATGGAGATTATCATGTCGCAATAGATTTATAAAATCTTTTCTCTGCTCTGCATTACTCTCCGTTTCTCTATTTTCCTTCACGGGGACTTGGCGTAGTGGATGCATGCAGACATGCAGGTACTGACTACAAGTCGACTAGGCTGTCGATCAGTGACTCAAGTGTCTCGAACTGACAGTAAGGAGTACAAAGTAATGAACTGAAGGAAGGACACAGGGATAATTCGTACTCGATATTCACCGGTTAAAAACGGAGGAATGCAGTGTTTCAGCGGGGAAAGACCCATCGATTGGGCGACAATGGCGGTCAGGCACTGGGGGCGGCGGGTACACGGGGGTCTCTCCTCCACCTAAGTTCTATGCTTAGTTACAAGAATGTACAAGGATGTACTTCCAAGTGACTTCGTCCTGCTCGGCACACATGACTCGGGTTGATTGGCCCAGCCTCCCTCTCGAGATGTGAGGCCTCGCATCTTGTCTGCTTCGGCTCCTTTAACCCGGTTCTTCGTTTCTGGTCCCGTTCAACATCGTCGATGCTCGATCACGACTGTCCCAGAATTACGAATATACCACTGGAATCGCATTTCCCGGGTTTTCGCACCCCCTCTGAAACTGATCTCGTCGCATCGCATCCTATCGCATAGCATTTTAGCGCGCGGGGTCAATTACCTACCCTCTGCGCTCTTCTTCTAACCGCGCAGCAAACCCCCCGTATCAACTGTCGCATGAGATCTTTGCAGGGCGCTTGCACTAACCGCCCTGGTTTTAGCCATTGAACCACCGAGGATTGCGATCGCAAGCCACGGTGCGCTGCGTCGCTGCGACACTGCACCCGCTTGGAAGGGCCAGCATCGCAAGACACCGTCGGCCATGTTGGACGATCTGGACAACGAGTTCGACGAACATCCGTCGCTAAATGCCTCGCTCGAAGATTTTGAGGACAACAGCAATGCGCACCGCTCCCCACTCTTCGGCCTGCCGTCCCAGCACTCCGGCTTTCGGTCTGAAGAATCGGACGGTGAGATTGATGATCCCGATGACGATCGCTGGTCGCCGCCCGGTTTGCGCCAGCATGATCATGTCCAGGGCAGTGGCTGGTACCGTCACCAGCCCTATTTGCACCAGGGAAATCTTCACGAGCGCTTAGAGTTGAAGCCCACTGTCGGCCTGAGCATGTCGCCTTCTATGTCGCGCGAACCCAGTCCCCAGTATGAAGATGCGCTCGAGGGCCCTCCCAAGGAAAAGGCCCACGGAGACCCCGAGTCTGGCGACATCACAGTCGCGGCCAATGTACCCCTGCCCATGGGCCCAGGCACCCCGCAGACTGGCCGCTCCCCAAGCCCACGACCTGTGGAGGGTGGTGGTGCGCCTCGCAACAAGCCCGAGGAAGATCGGCTGGGGTTTGGACCAGAGAACTTGAGTAACTGTAGGCACTGTCTGACCTGGGTATAAGTCCTTCTCTGCATGCACACAAGCACTAACTTATTCTTGCGTATGACTTGAAGACATTCGGTTTGCCGTGCGCGCCGAAGTCCAACATCGCGAGCCCATTGCTGCCATTCTTGGCTATCTGCGCAGCAAGTTTGACCGCATTACTAGTTCCAAGTCTAACACTACCCTGTCCGTCCTCATACTGTTAGTTTCGGTTGCATTTATGCGCGCATTGCTGCTCCCTGGTCTGCCACAATCTATCCCGGACCTAGTCAAGCTTTCGAGCTTCGCGCGCTCCTTTGAGCCATTGATCTACTACTCGGAAAATGGCGTCCAGCAGATCGGCACTCTCCAAGAGACCGGGGTGGCTGTCTGGGACCTGAGTGAGTCGGTGCGCGGTACCAACATGACCAGCGCGCCCATCATCGTGCACCAGTTAGATGAACTGTCCGACTCACTCAAGTCGCTTTCTCTCGAGTTGACGCGATTCTTCGCCAACGTCGACTCGGATATCGACTCGATTTTGATCGTGATGGACTGGGCCAAGCGAGAGCTGGAAACCTTATCCGCGCAACCACCGAGCACCCTCCCAACCATTGTATTCGACAACATGCACAATATGCTTTCGCGACTCGGAGCATTGGAGCGTACAGCTGAAGTGGAAGGTGGAATTGGCGCCACTGCAACAACAACTACCCTCGGACACCTGGTGATGGCCGTCCTCGGCCCAACATCAGCACAGCGCACTCGCGCCACTCTCACCCGAACATTCACCGAATTTCTTTCTGTTCTCGAAGAGTCCATCAACAGTGAACTTACCCATTCAACAGCCCTTTTCGCCCTTTTCGAATCAATCGACCGCCAGTTCCTGAACCTGCAACGCACAGTTGTCCGCGAATCCGACGCCCAGGAACGTGCCGAAGGTGAAATGCTCAGCTCCCTCTGGACACGCGTACTAGGCCCTGATGCCACAGCTGTCCGCAAATACGAAAAGAACAAGAAGCTACTCGCCAACGTGCGCAGTCGGACCGTCGCGAACAAGCACCTCCTCGTCGACCATCGCGGCCGTCTGCTCACCCTGAAAGTTAACCTGGAGACATTACGCCGCAAGCTCGTGAGCCCGCTTGTGCGCCGCAATGATTCCGTCAGCTTCATGGGGACTGTCGACGGTAGCGGTGCTGGGGCTGGGAGCTTTGGCGCAGCTGGACGCATGCTCGGCCCTGTCGAAGCCGTCATCGATAACCAGATCAAAGGGCTGGAGGGTACGTACGACTATCTCCGGTCCGTCCGCGAGCGACAAAAGGCCAAATTGATGGAGATGGTATACGGGGCTGGGCGAAAACCGTCCACGTCTATGTTGGGATTGGATGGGCAGGAAGAGTAGGGGTGTTGCCGGAGTATGAGCTTCCGTCTTTCTACTTCTGCAGCCCTTTTCTGTATCTGCGGTCATCTAGCATTGGATTCGGTGCGGGTTTCGGCGTTACTCTACTTTTATGGTTTTTGGTTCTGCTCGCGGTGTCTGGGCTCATGGGTATTCAATGATCAACCCTAATTAACGCTGGCGTTTCCGGTCTCGAGGCATACGCAAGAGAAAAGGAAGGGATAGACACAGGCGGCACATATCCTCAATCTAGCGTCATTTTTCTTTGATAGCAATTCAGTACACGTTGTTTCACAAATGCCGTACCGTAGAATAAACGACTCAAACATATCCAATAAGAACCTCCCACAGCATCGCTTGAGAATATCAAATCATCCCACGAGTTGCCAAGGCACTCGCGACTGCTTTCTGGGGAAATAGATCTAGAGTTATGCGGTAGCAAAGGTGGAAACCTTTCAGGAAGCAGGCCGATATGAAGATCGTCATGTGATTCCTGTACCTGGTTTGACTAATAATGAAGATGAAAAAGTAGCCAATGAAAAGGGGGATGAACGATCAAGAAGATGGAGATGAATCTTGATGATTTTCAGTCTAGTTACATGGGCCGTATTTATGGGCAGAAATGAGAGAATCAGAAATAGCCGAAATGATCGAACACCTCGGTACGAATATGGGGATGCAGCTATAAGATGGGATAAATGCAGTCACGCCATGTGGTCGTATCGGTTTTGGGTAAAAATGAATGAAGAACAGAGATGATATCCTCCATGTTGAACTGGATGGGCTAGGCCATGATGACTGATGGTTGTTTACACATCATATGCACCGATGTTAAACTATTCCAACAAAACCTGTTTTCCAAGGCTAAGGGAGGGGCGCTCAGCTCTTTTTAACCCCGCCTCATGAATGATCCGAATCTTTCCTTTTCATATCAATCTTCTCACCCACAATGGCGACAGTTGAAATAAACGACGCTATCTTCTGCCAACCCCACATACAAGAAGTGGTAAGTGTCCGATAAGTTTGGATTGTCCAACCCAGATAAGTGTAAGCAGTTTGATATCATGCCGCTCCCTACTAATACTTTTACAGTGCGAGGACTGCGGGTTTGACGGCCGCGAAGAAAATGATGCATTCTATGGTGTAAGCATTCCCTCAAACCTGCTATATCTTTCGACATAACTACCTAACGACTTGGCCGAGAAGTTACAGTCCATAGATCGTGAACCTTTGCAAAGCCCCTCGGTCAGTCAGGCCGAGGACGGTTCATACAGATGCAAGCAGCATGGAAGTCCTTGTGGGTCTATTTTTTCCATTGTTTAACTGCGGAGCTTTCACTAGGGAATATTGTCTCTAGCTAAGAGGAGTCTGACGTCGCTAATGTCTTCAAGTTTGCAACCAGTGCTTCGGTTGGAAAAAGCAATTGGTAAAACTTCAACGCGCCGCAAAGGCGGCCGGCAAGGGATAGAAGGTGTGTTGAATGGAGAGATGGTACTCTACCATCAAAGAGGTGGAATGGAAGTACTCGTCATGCTCGAATGGGTCATTGATGATTCTAAAGGTCTACTGTTTTTCTAGCATTTCGTGTAATTTTTGGTTACATGGGTAAATAGATTGGAACCCCGTCACCAACATGCTCCATGATATGCACCTCAGTCAAAAAGAACAACTGCACTATCCTTCACAAGCTTCGGTCCCAGCACCGCGGCCAGCTCGGCAATGATGCCCTTCAGTGACTGCGGACTATCCATAGGCATCTTCTCCCAACCGACAAGGTCCTGCAGAGCGTCAATGAATAATCAGGACAGAATTGACAAGGCGAATCTTACAATCATTTCCACAAATGTCCCGTGGTAAAGTAGGAGCCAATGGTCCAGGTCCAATGCCTTCACCTCCTCCATAGTCAACACACCGGGCATGTGGATGTCAAAGAGAGAAAGTTCTTCTTCATTGACATCGTCATCCAGTGGCTGGCTTGGAGGCGAGTCACCAGCATCGGTGGATCGGTCTCGAGATAAAGAGACATAGAGACGCTTGTCGAGTTTCTCGGAGAGCTCGCCAGCCAACGGGTCCCATCTGTAAGATTCGGGGTCTATACCAGAGGCATTATGAAGGGATTCGAGGGAACAGGCTAGGTCGTGAGGACTTACCGAGGATATACTGTGGTCGAAAATTGGCCTTGTAGCGCATCTTCACGCAGCTGTGAATGTAGTATCCTGCAGCGCATGTTTAGCAGTGCAAGTTTACGAAGCAATGAAAACACACCCATGTAATAGTAACGATAGTCATTCTCGAGGCAAAAGGAAATCTCACGCATAGCACTAAGCTTGCCAAACTCCCATTGCTCGTACTCGGGATCATAGCTAAACGCTCGTTAGCAATGCACTGAACACAATTCGAAGAATGCTCACAAGACATAAACTGAGCTCACTCCACTCGGGACCAAGTCCAGTACTGCAACAGCGATCAGCTTCCCATCCAGTCGATAGCACTGATGCCATGAACCGAGCTTTTTCTCGTCGGCATTCATCTTTGTGATTGTGGCAGGAGATCGCTTGATCCCGGAACACAGGAAGCGCTGAAAGTCCTTGATCTTCCAACGTGACACATCCTCGCGGTGGACCTTTGTCTGGTACTTGACGAAGAGGTCAAACTTCGCCTGAGAGACCGAGTCACCTTCGATATTGACCTCGAAGCGATGAGCCGGCTCCAGAGGACGTTTTGTGGTCGGATCAATGGGCCGCTTGATGTTGCTGTACTCAGATTCATGGACTGCAGACACCACGTCAAAGTTGCACTTTCGGTGTCGCTTTTCTCTACACAGCTTGTCAGGGGTTAATTCCCAATAGATCGAACCAGACACTCACTCTCGAGAGCGGGGACACAATCTAGCTGCCTTGCGCATGTATTCTGGACCCAGAATAAACTTGTTCCAGCGATTAATGGCCTTACGCTGGTCACGGCGAGGTTGGTAGGCCGCAGCCTCCAGCCTCAGCGTGTAGTGAGGACAGCATGATCGCTGCAGGTTCTGCTTGTAGTACAGCGTGCCGGATCTGTATACAGGAAAGAACGTTAGGCATATTCGGGCAGACGTATATCGACGATCATACCGTCTCCAACCCCAATCAATTAGCTCCTCATAGTGCTCCGGCCGCACAGCCACAGAGCTGGTGTAGTAGGATGTGCCTAGAAATGACGTGTCAGGCAATCTTTCCCCTGAAAAAGAAGGGCGCGGAAATGACAGACTTCCATTGTCTGATTTACAGTAACCGCAAGAGTTTCGTTGATAACCTGCCAGTGATTGGTTAGTATTGACGTAGTGGGAGGGGAAGACCGAGCTGCAGGTGATTGACAACGACATGACTCTCGATGTTGACATGTTGACCCCAGGCCGCACTCAACAGGGCCAGTGACCACGCCACGGGGGACACGGGAGCCGATCTTAGTGGCCCATCGCAGGGGTCAAGTGAAACGCACCTAGTGGTCGAAAGAGCGACAGCTGTCGCGCGCGTTCAGCGTCAACCGGTTCCATTACTCCGTACAAATTGAGGCTCTCGGGCTGGCGGCACCGGCGGAAGTGAAAAACTAGAATGTGATCTGCAGGCAGATACAGTGACAGTCGACCGTGGCAAAATTGAAGGGATAAACGGTGAGTTGGGAGTTGAGAGCTGAGTGAGAGAAGGGAAGTGTTGAAGGGAGAAGAACATGCGGGCGGAGTCGTAAATGTGATTTTACAAGGCTCTTCGTGACCACATATCTACATGTCTACGAGTCTTCATCTACCGAGCACCAATACTATAATCCTAATGCTATTTTATATAGGATCATCTTGATCCTTTGGATTGCTTACCAGATCCGATCCCCTCCGACTTTGTCACTCTCGGGACTCGAGGCTATAGTTACATAGTACACTAGAAGTCGGTTTAATCACGGCTAAGTTTGTCTAACAAGCCATAGAGCATATAAATACCTTAATACCTAGCTACCTAGCTACCTAGATATAGAGTACGTACCTAGGTATGTAAAGTTCGTACGGTTAGTCAGTTGGCTTTTTGCCCCTCCCAAGCCCACACCCACACTTTCCCCTTCAATCCTCACCCTCCGCTTCCATTCTCGCTCATTTCCTCTATTTCTCACCATGTCTCTTCTCAATACCTTTCGCTTCCTGTCCGTCTCCGGATTGAATAGGAAGACCTAGTTTTCTTTCGTCCTGAATCATCTCTGCGTTGTTCTCTCCCCTGGGAAAAAAATTTCCCTCCGACCGCCCGCCAGAAAACCGTTGTACACCCGAAGCGACAGCTTTCCCTTCTCCACCCCAACTCCTCCCCCCTTCCCCTTTCAAGGGCTCCCTGGGAGTTTGAGCTGAGAGCTTCTCTGTTGGACCGATTTCTCCCTCCTTTTCTTGATATCCCCCCGACTTCCGATCCCCGGGTCCTCCACACTCTTTTTTTTTTTTTTGACACTCCCGGTGTACTACGAACTCGGTAACTGAACGGGTCGAGGAATCCTTGTGCATGACAATGGCACAAACACAAAATCGGACCATGGAGTCCCGTGTCGGGCGCAAGAACCAGCGTGAGGCTCATTTTGCGCATGTGGGGTGATCAGCCTCAATGATCGTACTGACCCCGGATTTCCTTACAGGTTATGGTTCAAAAGGCGAGCGCCTGGTGGCCGGCGTCGTCGCGGTCTCCCCCGACAAGACCAAAGTTCTTATGATTCAGTCCGCGGGCCCTGGTGGATGGGTGCTGCCCAAGGGAGGTTGGGAGACTGACGAAGAGACCGCCCAGCAGGCTGCGTGCCGTGAGGCCTGGGAGGAAGCCGGCGTCATCTGCACCGTGCTGAAAGATCTTGGATTGATCCCCGACATGCGCCCCGCCGACCTCCTCACCGTGCAGGCCCCCAAGGCCTCTTATCAGTTCTTCGAAGTTAGCGTCGACCGGGAAGAGACGGAATGGCCTGAGATGCACAAGCGAAAACGACAGTGGGTCGACTGGAAACAAGCTTCAACTGCACTGGCCAATCGACCCGAACTGCTGGAAGCTTTGAATCGCAGCTCGCTCAAGCGGTAGTGCCGCTAGTACATACTATGATACATAGCTTCGTACAAGCGAAGCTGGGGTTTTTCTCATAACCCGATTCATGACTTCTCACGACCCAAAAAAAAAAAGAGATCGGTGGCTTTCTTGCTTTCTGAATTTCCCACCTTCCGACCTCCCTTTTACCGCCACCTGTTATCTTTGCATCACATACGTCTCTGCGTTCGGACTGCCGTATTATCCGGCCCCATTCCTCTGGCGTAGGAATATCAGTTCTTTGCTTTCTCTCTTGTATCCTCATAGACGCCTAGTGCAGTCCCCACTCTAGGCTCCCGATATTCTAGGAGGCCTGCTATCTCAAGTGGTCAGACCTTAATTGACCTCCTTGCTCTTTCTACCTCTACAGGAAAGCAAGACAAGCTCGTCTAAAAGAGGTAGAGTGGGGAGCTCTTGCTCGCACTGGGATTTGCATCTGAACCGCGTCATGCATCTTAAGCAAACTGCAGGTAATCTGTAAGTGAGAGCGTTTGACACATCTCTCAAGCCATCATTGCTCGCACTCAATTGTCGTGACGTTGCAATGTGCGAATTGGCAGTTCAGAGTGGTATCTCAATTAGGAAAGTGCCAAGGCATCCGACTACGAGTTCAACAAATTCAATATCGACTTTTCCTCATCTGCTCTAACCTCTCCGTCCACTCCCATGTTACAGATCCCTGCGCCTAGCCCGCATCTCTATACTATGGTGACCAAGCATTTTACCAATACATATGTACCGTGGATTTGTTTTTGGTCTGTTTCCAAGTCTTGTTACATAACCATTATTATGAGCATGGTGTATAATAGCCACCTGGTTTATTAATAAATTTATTAACCTGATACGATTTGGCTCTACCTAAACCAGGCGACGAGGCCTTTGAACTTGGTGTAGTGAATTCGCAATCTCGTTATTGTACATAGAGAGTGCAAGGCAAATGGTGAATTCTGATTTGGTAATAATCGGCAAGGTCACGTGCCTAGCTGCAGCGGGTTCTCACCCTGCAGTGAGTGTGTAGTCACGTCCACTGCGCGAAATTCTGCCTGGAGCAACTGTTCGTTTGAAAATCCAGCAGATAGACGCGCACATTCGGAACCTTGGGTGGCAGCGACAAGCGCTGCAGCAAAAGCACATAATGGATTACGAGATGGACCTGGAGCCTCAAGGGCCGCAGGTTACAGTCCGTGAGGTGAGTTGACGGCACTTTTCCAAGCTATCACAGCAGATGACTGACTGCCTCCTCGCAGGCTGAGCCCTATCGCGTTGATTTCCGACTGTCCTCGGTCGACCTAGCCTTTGCCAACTCTCTCCGCCGAGCCATACTGGCTGAAGTCAACACCGTCGCACTGGATTTGGTCGAGATCGAAAGCAACACCTCCGTGCTGCCGGATGAGATGCTTGCCCATCGCCTGGGCATGATTCCTCTCAATTCCAAGAACTGCGATTCGGACCTGGAATACACGCGAGAATGCGACTGCGAGGACCACTGTGTACGGTGTAGCGTGACTCTATCGCTGCACACGCGTTGCAGTCAAGGAATCATGCCCGTCTATGCGCGTGATTTGCTTGTTCAGGGCGAGCGGATGAACGATCAGATCGGAGATCCCGTCATAACGGACGCAGAGGGGAAGGGCGCTTTGATCTGCAAGCTTCGGAAGGGCCAGGAGATCAAGCTGACCTGCTTGGCCAAGAAGGGTACCGCTAAGGAGCATGCAAAGTGGGCGCCCACTGCTGCTGTGGGCTTTGAATACGACCCACATAACAACTTGCGGCACGTGGACTACTGGTATGAGCAGGATGCGAAGAGTGAATGGTATGCATTCCAGTATTCCAGTCGATGTGATGACGCATTGTACTGATTTTGAACTACAGGCCCATCTCTGCGAATGCTGAGTGGGAGCCCGCTGCCAACCCTGACCAGCCGTTCGACTACGATGCCGAGCCCAACACATTCTACATTGACGTCGAGAGCATCGGCAACCTCGAGCCCGATGTCATCATCCAACAGGGTATTAACGTCCTCATGAAGAAGCTCGCAACCACCATCTCCGAGCTCTCAGGTGAAGGCGCAAACGGCCATGAAGATGCAGAGATGCTGGGCGCTGGAGACCCTGATGCCTACGAGCCGCCAGAGGGCATCGATGGAAACCTGACCTCGTACGGAAACGGTGCCGCCAGTGCCTGGGGAGCCAGTGCACAGACTCCCTACGGTGCCACGCCCTATGGGCAGAGCGCCTACGGGTTTTAAGCGATGAAAGGGAATAAAATACCCAAGACAGACTCGAGCATGCAGGTTGGAGTTTCTTTCAGTTTGTGCTTTTTTGGTGGCTGGCGGCGCATTTGGAGTTCCATGTTGAGTGTGATATTATGCCGCGGTCTAAGATCGTCGGAGATTCGAAACCGCTTTGTCTATACCTTCCCACTATGTTGAAACAAAAAGCCTCCTTGTCTATCTACAATGAAAATAAAAATGAATTTGTTCTAAGGAAACCTTCTTTCGAGTCGGTATTGCAGATGAAGGCTATTCTTCCGCCACTCAATGCAAGGTCACTGTACAGCCAAAGTCAAATCTACCTCCTCACTCTCACAGTTGTTCTTGAAGCCCAATTCCAGTTGCGCCAGTCCAATCTCTATTAATCTGGCTATGAATTCACGGTGAATTTCCCTCTACGGCTATTTAAACCCAGTGCTTCTGCGCTTTCTTTCTTTTGACTCCAGCTTTGTTATCCTTCGACAGATATAGTCCTTTTATACGAAGAACTTGGTTCGCTGCATTGTTTCCAAGCTTGGACACCTAAATAGGTGGTTCTCATAGACTTTGTCTTTGTTCTCCGTCCCAAAATAAGTCAACAAAGATAGCATCTACAAAGCAGACCTCGATTAGGATTCGATGAAGGACTGGATATTCACCTGATATCGAGAAATTTAAAAGCTAGACAATTCCCTCGAGTGGTACATTCAACCACCTTTCATTTATCTTGTACGCTACTGATCGAATACTTTCGAAGTCTTCTATGAAATATGCCGGCCAGATTTCCCTATACAGTTCTACTACTGGAACTGGGGTGATATGGCCGTGACCTTGGCCACAGCTGCTGCAGGTCATCCCGGTGGTTTAGCACGCCAGCAACAGCATAATTCTGGACCACCAGATGAAACTTTACGTGAGATTCTCAGGGTCCGTTGCCTTGACTGTTTCCAGCTTCTCGTCCAGCGGTGCCGTCTTAAGGCCGAGGGCTTTGATCGTGAAGGAAAGAGCTTCCTCTACATGGCGCTTCAACACGGCAATGATCACTTGGCTGATTATATCATTCATAGGATGGAGGTATCCAGTTTATGGAACCCCTATATCTATTGATCTCGATGCTCACTTTGGTACGGGTCAGTACGATACTTTGCTGATGATGTCACATTCTGCGACCATGAACCGGCGCTGGATACACAGAACACACAAAATAAGAATGAGGGGTAGACTTATGCTGCCACCTCCCCTAGACCATTTTGGCCATGAGGCCGCTTTGATAGATATGGCACCTTGGATTGACAGACAGGCAGCTGAAAGGCTGTGGGGTGTCGGCATAAACGTCGGAAAGGGCTATGAAGTTACTAAAGGGACAATATGGAACGCTATGATTGCCAAGCAGAACCCTCACCGATATGAAATCCTTCATTGAATGATCGAGCATCCATTTATCCCAACAACGAACGATCCCCATGGTACTATGATCAACAAAGTATCATATGTTCCTGACAGGCAGTTTCCTCATGGCACTCTATTTCCTGTCGGAGAGTACCCACCATGGGCGGTGGCAGTCCGGCTGGGAGACGCAGCCGCGACCCAGATTATTAGCCTTTCGCCTCATATCGACCCTTGTGTAATAGGTCGAGCTCGCCCTCCTTGGAGTTATCTGTACCATGTTCAGGCCCTGATGAAGACAGCGTGATTGTGCGAACGCAACGTATTGGTCAAGCCGCGGCCTGTCATATCAACAAGAATGGCCTGGAGATGCTTCGACACTGGGTTCACCGGGGAAGCCACCGCCTCACACAGCAACGAGCATACAAGGGACTCTGGATGATAATTGAGCGAATCATTATCCAAACTTCACATGACCGGCGGCATATCCAAGCCTTAGCTCAACCAGTTGGTATGAGTGCTTCTGGGTGGGAGTTAAGGAGAGCCCGCCTTCGGAGAGAGAGACTGGAGGTGGCGATCAAAATGGTCCGGGTAATCCTAGATAAGAGCATTTGGAAAGTTCGGTACTTGGATGAAGGGCAAACGGTCAGGACCCTGGCTGATACTGACGAGTATAAGTATTAGGTTCGAAGAATGAGAAGTAGAACACGTCGGTTTCCGGACGTTCGTTCACTTATCTTCCAATTGGACCGCCCCACTGGCGCTCACGCTCGTGGCCTCCGCAGCAGGAGTACTACCTATTGACCACGGGATAGAAGGGCTGATTATAGGCCGCTGTTACTTCGAACATGGACAAACCCAATGTTTTAATCTAGAGATAATCTCTCGGGCTGCGTATAGATATCATATAGACTTATTTATGTTTTGGTTGTTTTAGAAATTGACTCATTGGAATAAACGTAATATTTTATAACAACCTATCTAACGTGACAAGGAAGGTTGCGGAAGTATCTCCTCAGTAGAGCCATAGACATCTCGGCGATCTTAAGACACACGCCACGTAGCTATAGCGCCAGCACAGCCTTTTATGATTACTGTGTGTTTTTCATATATTTTATGATTCAGTTGGTTAATCCGCATTACGATGGGATTTGTTCTTATTCAAGTATTAAAGAGTCCCTGATGGTCAAGGTCGAGTCTTCGTATAGGATAAATGACTTGTTAAGCTCGCGACATATGGACCAAGTGTTCGAGAGACTATCTTTGCATATTGAACCCGTAAAAGCCAGGAGCTAAAAGCTTTTTGTCGTCTAAATAACACAGGGAAAGAAGACAACGAGTTATTGTTCATATTCTCTAAGTAATCCGTATCAAGTGACTCGGTCGACCATCGCCCCTTCTGCCTCACAGTGCACTGCGACTTCTTAACTCGACCACGAATCCTTACATGCCACAATATCACTTCTCCAAGTTTTGAATACCCTTCGATCCCACCCACCCTTCTTTCATCTCCACGCCCACCATGGCATCTCCAAAGCACAACACCACCCAACCCTTCGCCGAGGAGCGCGACAGACTCTTTACCGAGCTGAAGCAGCAAAGCATTGCTCTTCGCTGCTCTCCAACCCACTACCTCGAGATCGCCGAGATGCTGGACGAACTAGCCCGGCAAATTTCATCGATTAAAGTCGACAACAACACGCCCCGCTGCTTCAGCATCAAATGCAATGCCCTCACCATCACCCTACAGAACCACAGCGAGCTGTTGAAGTCTCACCCAAGCCGCTTTGTCCAGGTCGCTGACGCCATCGACTTGATGCAGCTGCAGCTGGGTCGACTTACCGTTAAAGCTGACGGCGACGATGATTTCGCGCAGAAGATGGATGTTCTGACGGCCCGGATGGAAACTTCATGGGTGCCAACTGATGAGATGGATGGGAATGAAGCCAGAATCAAGGAGCATCTTCGTAAGATTTGGCGCGAGCTTAATATCAGAGTGGTCGATTGTGGATGCGACCAATGCCAGGATCAAGATGAGAAGAGGTTAGTGGTGGAGTCGACGGGATGATGCTTTGTTTCCCTGGGCTGACTCTTTCTAATAGCCTGGATGTGGAAGTGGATGAGGTTTACTTCATAGGATGTTAAACTGGTCTACTAGCTGGGATGAGGGCTGATAATATCACGTGGATTCAGGATCACGTGGAGATGAGATCACGTGGAACAAAGTTAGGGGATAGCTACGGACGAAATGCAATTTGCAAGTGAAAGAAAGTGCAGAGTTTAGTATGTATATTATTATCAATAATCTTTCAAGCCGACAAAGCCGGCATGTAGTGAAGTAGTGAGCCTGTAACCGAATGCAAAAAACAACCACCAATCCAACGCCAAACAAAAAGCACGCCATCTTGTGGATGGTCTATGTAGAACCCTCGCTAGAAATGCACACGAACAATGTACCTTGAAAACAAGCATTTAACTCATCAGCTCAACTGGGGGCCGCGACGTCTTGGGTGGCATCTTCTTCAACGACATCTCAACCGGACTTATGTCTGAGTCCATGTCGACATCCTCCTCATCCTCATCTTCAACACCCCCCAGACTCACATCCTCCACCATCACAGCCGGCAGGTTAGGACTGCGGCCGTAGTCCTCGGGGTTGAAGAGGATGGTACTGCTGCGGCTGCGCTGCTGTGAACCTGCCAGTGGCCAGCTGCCGGTGCGCTTGTCGGAAGAAATAGACACCGGGGTGGCAGGGTCGACAGGGGCCGGCTCGGACTGATCAGTCTTGAGCTTGGCGAGGGCATTGGCGAGGTCACTGGCGTGGACTTCTTTGTTGGGTGGGTCCTCGTTGCGCATGGTCCAGCCGTGGGGAGGGCTGGGTGGCGGGGAGATGAAGAAGAGCTTGTCGAGTTGTGGGGCCTCAAGGTGGCGCTTGGGCCGGTGCAGCTCTTCCTCGCTGAGGACGGGCGTTGGTTCGCCAAAGTAGATTCGCGGTCGCACGTTGCGGTTTAGGAGTCTGGTGCCCTCCAGCAGCTTGCGGACGGCGACAGCATCGTCGCTGGAGTGGAATGAACAGACGATGCGCCGGAATGAAGGGAGCGGGGAGAAAGAGTTCAGGCGTGCCACGACGGTGATCTGGGCACGGATTGCCTCCAGTGATGACGGCTGGAACAAGACGAGATCATTGAGCTCGGTGATCAAGAGGGTGTTTGAAGGTGGCGTAGGCTGCGAAAGTGCGGGGATGTTGGAGAGATCGATGGAGAGCGAGGGCCGCGATGAGGAGCGGCTGGCGTGGAGAGAGGGAGAAGATGGCATCGAGCGAGGAGGAGAAGCGGATTCAGCCATGGTGTGTGTGATTTGTGTTGTGGAGGATTAAAGGTGTTGCTGTGTTGAGGAGAAGAGAAAGATAAAGGGGATTTTGCCACCGGATGTAGAATGGTCTAGATGGTCGGAGGCGACACTGGGCTTCCACCTTGTTTGATCGGAGACTGATTTAGAGATGAAGGGGACAAAGAGTGCTATTTAACCGAATCCCTGATTCATTCCAACTGAAAACCTGAGAGGCGCAGCGGCGAACATCATCTGACACGCCTCTGCACAGCCCGTGTCAGTCCGATTGGGAACATGTGTGGTTCCTGGCGATCCACTGGGAGGAACATGAGCCACCGCTAATCTACAAACGGTAACGATTTCATTCTTTTTCATCGAATTGCCTGCATCCGCCACTTTATGCGCCACATCGGCTTCCCCTAAACACACTATGTACACCACCCAACTCCGCTCAGCCTCATCCCTTTCAAGAAAACCTACGGAGTGATGTTTACTTTGTAATTCATCTGCCTGAAGGATAGGGCTTGGATGCGCTTCGCCTGGCAATGCCACCTCGGACTAGCCCTTCCTATTGCGCAGAGGCTTCGTCGGTTTCGGAAGTCAACTGCCCAAGGGGGTGGAACTTAATTCCCAATGCAAGGCAGCTCTATTCTATGTTTATTTACACTTATTTTTGGCCAAAGAGTAAATGCCGCTCGCATATGATTTATCCGAGCCCTCTTTGGCGCCTCACACAGCGGTGCAAACGTGTCGCAAGCGTGAGACAAGCCCGGATAGATGTAGAATTCCACCTGGACGTTCCCATGCGCCAGCCTTGAGGCTTACTCCATCGTTTCACTGAGGAACATGTCCAGGTTTCCAGAGTTTAGATATTTAGGTGGCAGTCCTCTGAGATTGGTCGCTCGAGCTGAAGCCGCATACTGGGGGACGCTGTCGGTGCCAAAGTCCGCTCGTAATGCTTAATGTTGGCCTTGGTCGATGACGCCGAGCCCTCGAGTGCTGGATGGTTCGTGATGTCGCGATCGTTTCGCCAGGGGTAGACGAGGATGTGCTTCGCATCATCTCGCAAATACATTCTTGGCTATCAATAGATCCAATTCAGCCTACATAATACTGCAGGGAAGAGAGGAGCGACCGTCTTCTATACCCTGGATCCCAACAGACCCTTTTAAATAATCACGTGCCTAGCCGCTTTTCTGCGCGAGAAGTGCGACGCGGTCTTTGCCAGTGCGATGTCACTGACAACCGCCACGTTTCAAATGGCTTTTTTACTCTTGTCGCAGACACTGCGGCGATTCCTGTCAGTATGCTATAGTCTCAAGGACTGGATGGAGGTTATGTTGATTTCTCCTTTGTCGCGCCTGATCCACTGGCCCATTTGTCACGATATTGATGCGGTATGTCAAGCGTCCCTTACCATTGCAAGAGCTTCCTAACCCACTTACAATAGGGACCTCAACACGATTACAAAGCGAACGAAACTGGACACGGAGGGATCGAAGTCATTAGCAGAGATGCTCGAGGACAATTCATCTCTGGTGGGCTAACTGGGATTGTGGAACTCCTTGATGATGGTACCGTCCTCAAATCTCCATTTCCTGACGCTGAAATGGAAAACCACATCCGGGACATTTCCAAAGAAGCCAGTATCTACCATCGCGTTGGCCCGCATGAGAGGCTGGTACGGATATTAGGTCACTCTAGGGATGGCCTTCTCCTTGAGTATATGAAAAACGGTGATCTCAAAACATATCTTCAAGCTCAAAAGTCGATTCCGATGAGCCTAAAGTTGAATTGGGCGTACCAAATTGCGCAAGCCGTCTCTCTCCTACATAGTAACGGCATAATCCACTGCGACATCAAACCGCGAAATTTCGTTCTGGATGCGACTCTCAATATTAAAATGATTGACTTTTCTGGTTCTTCACTAGATGGGTCTAAACCGGCCTCTGGTGAGGGAACTCGGTTCTATCTCCCACGACATTGGAGAGACCCACCTACTTTGGCTACGGATCTGTTTGCACTCGGATCGACTCTTTACGAGGTTTTCCAAGGAACTAGCCCCTACGAAGAGATTCCTAGCGATCAAGTGGAAGAACTTTTTAAGAGAAAGGAGTTCCCTAATGTCTCCAACATTCCATGCGGAAAGATCATCAAACGGTGTTGGTTGTCCGAAGTCGATTCAGCCGAACGTGTGCAGGAATTCATCCGAGATACAATTCGCAGCGAGCACAACGCTGACTTTACACCAATGCTTTCTTCAGGTCCTGTCATGGAGAGTTCAAAGTGTCTAGTAGGTTTATCTTAATTCATCGTTTATAAGTGCACTCTACGGAGTATCAGGGTTGCAGAAGCGACGGTGGAGGCCTGAGGGTCCCGGACTTTGAACGTTCGCTGAGCGCAAGCTGTTCACTGGATTTCCACTGGGCTGTTCTTTATCCTACATCTATCACAAAAGCGGCGGCAGCCGAGACAGAAAAGCCCCACCCGCCAGACATTATTCAGTCTATATAGCCGCATATAGCATGTACAATAGCGGTTTGAACAACTAACAAGGCGATTCGCCTGTGAATTCGTTACTGTAGCCAGTTGCATCAATGCCCAGTCATAGCCACACGTACAGTGACCCTAACGAGATCTGGATGGCAGAAAATGACCGCCTGGGTTGACCGCCCTATTATAATCACATGACTTCGTCTACATTGTATTCTTGATTCCTGATTTTCAAGGCATAAACACCCTCTAAATAAAGCCTTCCCCACACCCGCCAAGCTTCCCTTCTCCACATATTCTCCACCCCTCCTTCCAATCATCCAAGTCCACCATCATCATCCATCATCATGGTCATCAGTCATCATCACGAGCGTCAATCATCATGATCATCAGTCATCCCCAATCATGCCTGCACTCTTCATTCCATCCTGTCCTGCTCTATTTTCTACCATCTCTCAAGGCCTCTATGACTTCTCAAGCCTTGCACGACCTGACTTGCATAACCTCTCAAGTCTTACATGACCTCTCAAGTCTTGTATAACCTCTCAGACTTGCATAACCTCCTTGCATGGCCTCTCAACCACCCTACAAGGTTCCGGTTCATGGAAAGGTGAATTCACTCCATCGTGTCCCCTATACCTTCAACCTTCGACTCACCTTCGTATAGCCATTCTTCAAGACCTCTCATGACTTATGGGACTTCCTAAGTATGGTATGACCTCATATCTCTGCTTTCCTTGTTGTGTTGTGGCGGGCTTTTAGCCTCAGGACAATCAATACATCAAGGGACAGCTTTGGTCTTTCAACCTTCGGATTTCACGACTTCTTCGGCTCATTCAACAACTTCGAATCTTTCCTCGCTCGACTTCCTCTGCTATTCTTTGCTGTGTTGTGGCGGGCTTTCAACCTCAGGACAATCAACACAGCAAGGGATGACTGCTTGGACTCGACGCTCCATATCAAACAATTCCATGACCTCTCAATACTTGCATAACCCCTCAAGTCTTGCATGGAACAACCACTCTGAACAACAACAAAAAGTTCAAACAACCAACACATCCATCAAGGTTCCGGTCGGTGGAAAGGTGAGCTCACTCCGTCCTATGCAGCTACACCTTCAACATATAGCTGATTCCTATAGCCATCCTTCAGAGCTTCTACCCTCCTACGGTCCTCTCCTGTGTCACTTGTCAATGCTCCGACATGACACCTGACCGTGGGTTTTGCAACCATCTCCATACTCCACTTTGATCAAGCTTCCTGTATCCATATAAAGGTTGGGTTCAGCTTAGTGGAACCAGCTAAAAGTTGAATGGGACCTGGATAATCATGATTAGCTATCTGAGTAGCCTAATTTAATGGCCTTTCAAGGGTCGCTACCTACCGCAACTAAGAAAGTTTTCAATTTTGTAAAATGATACAATTTGAACTTCCTACTATGTATGTACAGAACTTCATGCTCGCCTCGGGGGGCAAAAAAAAGATGTGCTCCCACAAGATCAAAATCAGTATGAATACCCGCCATACCGCCGGTGAAGGTAGTAGTTATCTATATACGAGACCTGGCTGATTTCCGAATACTCTGACCATCACAGATGCTTCTCCCCACTCTCTCCCCTACCAGCATAGTACTCCCCATCGTATTCGCTGCCGGCACAGTCGGCAGCACACTGGCATCCGCGACCCTCAGCCCATTCACACCGTACACACGCCCGCTCTGATCCACAACCCCGCATTTCTCACGACTAGCCATTCGGCACGAACCGCAGAAGTGATAAGTTGTCGAATATTGAGCTTGAATATATTCATCCAGCATCGTATCGTCGGCTACAACTTCCGCCGTTATGCCCAGCGGAGCTGTGAGTACGGTTTGCATGGCAGGCGACGTGAGCACGGCATACGCAGTGCGTACAACCTCTCGTGCCAGAGCTTGATCGTGTGGAGTGCTCAGATAATTAGGACGTACCATCGGCATCTGATTCGGGTCCTTCGAGCGGATCTCCACCGTGCCGAGTGAAGTGGGCTTATTTATGTTACATCCTATTCCCGCAACATGACCGCTCTCTGTGCCTCCCAAGCTTCGTCCTTTTGGCATGGAAGGATCCGCGGACTGGGCGAAGAGATATGAGAAACACACCATCTGCAAGTCGATAGCCCCGGTATGCAGTGACGATGACCACCGCGCTTGCATCTGCAAGGAGTAATCCGTGTCCGTGTAAGCACCGGGTCGGGACCGCGCGACGAGTGGGATACATGGATGGTCACTAAGATTCAATCCTACCGGCAGCTCGACCAAAGGCGCAATCCCATGTCGCCCAAGTAGCTCTGCCGGACCGATACCCGAGCGTTGCAAGATAGCCGGCGAAAATACTGCACCCGCACAGAGGATGATTTCGTGGGTTGCGTGTATCTTGCGGCCATTTGCCAGCACGACTGTCACGGCCTTGCAGTCCTGGAAGAGCACCCGATCGACTGGTGAATTGGCTAGGATGGTGAAATTTGGATAGTGCCGAATTGGGTCGATAAAAGTGTCCGCTGCACTGACTCGAATGCAGTCGCGACGACAGACGGGTGCCGGACCGACTCCCTCTGCTCCAGTGGCCTGCAAATCCGGAGTGCGTTGAAGACCGCGAGATACAGCGGCGTCGACAAAGGCAGCCTGAATTTTGCCAATTTCGCCTGCTCCATCCATGTCCGCTCTGGCAATGGGATGCGGGCCGCGTGTACCTCGAAGAGGGTCACCTTCGATTCCCTCGTATACAGCGATTGAAGTCTCGAAATCCCAGCCATCATTTCCTAAGGCAACCCATTCATTTGCATCAGCGACTGTATGTCGTAAAAAAGTGCCTCCGTTGATACTGCTCCCTCCGCCAATAATCTTCGCCTGCGGGACAATCATCCGCCCTCCGCGAGCTACATCGACTTCGAGATTCCAATCAATCGTGGGGTCAAAGATCTCGGATTGGCCCGCCATGGGCACCCGCCGGGCATCACGCACACCATGCGGGATGGAGGATGGGTCAATGTCGGGTCCGGCTTCGATGAGTAGAACGTTGAAGGCCCGATTTTCGGCCACCCGACGGGCCACAATGCAGCCCGCCGAGCCGGCGCCGACGACAATGTGGGTGAATCGGTCGTGCATGGAACTATCACTATCACTATCAGTGATGGCTGATTTTCTTTCTTTTCTTTTCGCCACTTTGTCTTGGGGCTATACCTATACCTCGGATACAGAGAGTACCTACTCGACCCATGACCACCTGGGCAACCGTTGATTGGCGGGACACGCTTCAATGGCCAAACGGCTAAACGTCTAAATGTCAGCCTCGAGAATGCGGGATGCGGGGAATGAAGGTTAAACTGCTGAAAGGCTTTCAAGTTTATCCCTGTAAGTTATGTGGCTAGGACAAATACAGTAATGTATCCGATTGGCATCCCTAGGTCGCCCCGCAAGATGAAAGTATCTGGGGTCTGGGGTCTGGGGTTGGTGCTCGTCCTCGCCCGCGTCAGACTGTACATGAATATAAATAAATAATCAGTCCTCCTGCGATCTGCTTGGATAGAATCCTAACAGCCCTGGAGCACTCATCTCTCGTCTACCTTGACCTGCATTTCCTTCAATCTCGTTCAGTTTCGATTTACACAGAACGTAGTGGCAACCCGACGTATGCGTACGAATCCTCACCATGGCCGTCCAACTATGGAAACATGTACCCGGAAGGGCACTCATGTTTCTTCTTAACCTTTTCACCGCGATTGCCCTCATATTCGAAGGTTACAATCAGGGGGTTCTTGGCACCGTCAGCACGACGAAAGGCTTCATTGATATGGCCGACATCGGGTCCAATGGTCGCGTGACAGACAGCACCAAGCAGGGTGGTCTGTTAGCAGCGTACTATTTCGGTGCCATGTGTGGGTGTTTCACTGGAGGTACGGAGAAATAACTACCATTCCTCTTCTATAGATACTGACGGATGGGAAAAGGTTGGGTGGGCGACAAGCTAGGCCGCAAAAAGGGCGTCTGGATCGGCGCACTCTTCTGCATGCTCGGCGCGGCGCTCATGTCCGCTAGTCAAAACAGCAACATGTTTATCTGCGCGCGTGTCATCGCGGGAATCGGCATCGGGTTCATCAACGCTATCGTTCCGCCGTGGGTGAGCGAGCTCTCTCAAGCCCACGACCGCGGCTCCAACTTCTCCCTCGTCTTCGTTGCGAACTACGGCGGCATTGTGATTGCGTACTGGCTTAATTTCGGTATCAGGTCGTACGGAGTGGAATTCCAATGGCGTTTTCCCCTGGCATTCATGGCGGTTCCCATGTTGATTGTTGTTCTTACTGTCCTCTTCCTTCCCGAGTCGCCGAGATGGCTGATGGCTAATAATCGCCGTGAGGAAGCGGTTCATATCCTGAGCAAGATCCGTGGCGACTTGGATCTCCATGATTCTAAGCTACTTGTTGAAGTTCAGCAGCTTGAAGCAACTGTCGAAGCATCGTACCACAAACGAAATGACTTTGTCAATCTCATTCGCGGCGGTCGTCACTCGGGGAAACTGCATCTTGGCCGACGAGTTGTCATGGGTATGGCACTCCAGCAGATCCAGCAATGGACGGGTATCCTGGCTATCGCCACCTGGGCTGGTACGCTCTTCGGTCTTGCAGGGTTCGATGACTACAAAGCATCCTGGTTGGCCGGTCTGGTCAACACCTTTGGTATCCTGGGCACCGCCGCTGCATCATTGGTTATCGATCGCGTAGGCCGGGTTAAATCGCTCATGATCTCTTTCGTCATACAGGGTATTGCCTTGTTCCTCGTCGCGGCGCTGATCAAGACGAGTCAAGATCGCAAAGCCACTGATCCCGCAATGTCATCCACCCTAGGTACCGCCGCAGCAGCTTTCGTCTTCGTCTTCCTCTGGTTCTTCACCATGTTCAACATCGTCCCATGCTGGATCTATGGCACGGAAATCTGGCCGCAGGAAGTCCGCGCAAAAGGTTACTCATTCACTATTTTGGGCTGGGCGATCGGGTGCGGAATGACCACCTTTGTGGTCCCCATCATGCTCGCTCACTTGGGATGGGCCACCTTTGTCTTCTTTGGTTGCATGAACATTGTCGCCATGCCACTCGTATGGTTCTTCTATCCCGAGGTCGCCGGTAGGTCACTCGAGGAGGTCAACCTGCTGTTTACGAGCGAGTCTCTACTTGTTAGCAAGAACATGAAGGAGTATCACCGGCGCGTCGATGAGGCCGGTGGTAACGTTGCGGTGGCTGCGCGAAGGCTGTTGGACGAGGTTGATGGCACTACACATCTCGATCCGTGGAGGGTGGTTGCAGTGGAGGACGAGAAGGATAAATCTCTTCTTGTAGAAGATGTGTTGAAGGAAGTCTAGGGAAGATAATTTGGGCCGACTGCGGATTCGCAGTCAGAGATGAGAAGGATATTGTCTTGTGTACGGCCGACGATCTTGGCGCCCTTCAAGGAGTTGTTCTGTTGAAGTCATGCTTTGTATACATTGTGTTATATATGAGAAACTTGGAATGGTATATTTCCATATTTTCGGACTGAACAAGGTACGTATTTAAGAGATGTAGTCTCTTCTGAAATAATTGTGGTAAGTAATGGTAATGGTAATGCCCAATGCCAATATGGAGTTGCAACATATGTTTCAGCTTCTATTCTTAAGCTCATGCTAGAACAGCTGGGTGCTTCCAAGTACTTGCGCCGCCATCGACCAACAGATCCTGCCCTGTATACCACCCACTTGCGCCATCACAGCATAGATACAAGATAGCGCCCTTCAATTCCGCGGGCATCCCAATCCGGCCAAACAAAGTTTCCTTCTCAAACTGGTCCACCAGCTGAGGTTGCTGTTCCTGTAATCCTCGCATCATATCCGTCATCATATAGCCCGGACTTAAGGAATTGACTCGGATCCCATACGGCGCAAGTTCCATCGCCATGGGCTTCACCAGCCCCTTGACTGCTGCTTTGGATGCTGTGTAGCAGCTGATCTGCTGCGCGGTGGAGGCAATGTGCGTTGCGATGCTGGCGATAAAGACGATTGAGCCAGTGGTGGGCTGCTTTGCTGGCTCGCTGCCGTGGACATATTTGTACCGCCTAACCATGCTCTGTGCACAAGCCTGTGCCACGAGAAAGGAACCTGTAAAGTTGACGGCAAAAGTGCGATTGATGTTCTCATCGGTGGTTTCGAGGAAGGGCTCGTCTGTCACCACGCCCGCGGCATTGATATTGATATCAATTCTCCCAAACTCCGCTTCAATCTTCTCAATTGCGGCAGAGACCTTGTCACGCGAGGTTATGTCTGTGCGGTAATACTCCACTTTGATGCCATGTTGGTCCCGCAGCTCGAGAAGAGAAGGCGAGGGCTCGGGGAGGATGTCCAGCACGGCGAGGTTGCAGTTTGCGCTTGCTAGTGCGGTGGCAAAGGTGAGGCCTAGGCCGCGCGCTGCGCCGGTGAGGACAGCAGTCTTGCCTTTGAGCGTGAACTGTAGCTTATTAGCAGAAGCTAAGTATGCAGCATTGCATTCACAGTACTCACAAGGTCAGTTGCCATAGCGAAGACTTGGTGTGTGTGAAAGTGCCGATGGGTGGGTAAACGATTACACGGAGACTCAGTCTGGCAAGAGGCTTTTGTGTTGAATCGACAGTGTTTGCTTTTATAAGGAAAAGTCGGCTTGAAGCGTGTCAGGCCATTATACTATAGTACAATACGAGGGGCATAATCTCCGAGAAATATGATATGATGGGGTATCCCCGGGGACCCCGCGTCACCGGTATCGCTGCCCATATACTCTGATGGTCCAAGGTAGCTTTTAATAGGCCATTAACTACTCTAAAGCGGCATTTTGTGGGCTTTGATAATATTCATGAACGACGGTTAAAAGGTTGGGGCGGTTAAACGGTTGCAGGCCTAAATGGTCGAAGGAACCCCAATCTATGTCCGGGGAAAGATCGGATAAGCGATAGAACAGGATATGGGGAACCCGAGAGAGATACCGATACCTCGCTCCTCAATTGCGACTATTTCCAACCTCTGATAACATCTCTGAAACTCCCACCTGCGGAGACACAAATCGATTTATTGGACGACCAGTCATTCCCAAACCTAAGCCACTGTCAGAAAGGCTTGAACTTCCAGCACTGCATTACAATATCCCACGATGTCGCAGAACCAATTCACCTGCCGCTGGGCAGCGCTCTCCCTCTCCAACATCGCCTCCGTCTTCCTACCAGACGTGCTCCTCCCTCGGGAAGCTTCCTCGTCTATCAAACATGAGCTCGTCTCAGTCAGTACAACTGGTGGGGCCTCTCGTGCAGCGGACTGGTTGGCGGAAAACAAAATACCCAATGCCGATTCCATTACCGTCTACCACTCCTGGGAAGAAATGCTGGAAAAGGGAGACTTCGACGTCGTGTACATCTCCACACCACACCCCCTGCACTACGCCCACGTGCAAAAAGCCCTACGATGCAAGCGCAATGTGCTCGTTGAGAAACCCGCAACGATGAACCGCACACAGTTCACTCAACTGTGCCAGCTAGCAAAAGACCAAGGTGTCGTGCTGATGGAAGCCATGTGGACACGCTATCTCCCTGCTACGCTCTACCTCCAGAATGAGCTACTTCCGCGCATTGGTGATGTGAAGCGTGTTTACGCCGAATTCAGTTTCCCCATCGTGTCCCCAGATCTGAGTCACGAAAGTCGGTTCCTCGATAAGGCGGCTGGTGCGGGAAGTTTGTTGGATCAGGGCGTGTACGCATTGACGTGGGCGGATCTCGCGCTCAATGGTCTTCCATCTAGTCAGGAGGGGACGAAGACCGAAGTTGTGCATGCGCTTTCTATGCCGGTCCCTGGTGTGAAGGGGGAGGTGGACGATATCAACACCGTGATCCTCGCCAAATCACAGAATGGTGATAGTGGCAGCAAGCATTCGGAGGCCGTCGCTATAGTCACGACGAGCATGACTCTTCCGGGCTCCAGCAAGCCTGCTTTCTATCAACGGTTACAGGCCAAAAAAGCATCACCCGCCGTACGTATCGAAGCCACCAAAGCGTCGGTATCGATTCCTTTCCCTCCTATCAGACCTCAGGAACTACATGTTCAGTGGTATGATGAGGAGCATCTGGATGGAAATGGCATCGAGACGGAGGAGGTGGTTAAAATGCCCGTGGAGAGGGGTTGGGGCATCTGGTACCAGGCTGACGTTATTGCGGAGAGAGTGGCGAGGAGAAAGGGAGCTTCTCAGAGCATAGGCGAGGTCATTGGCGAGGAGGAAAGTAAGAGGGTGTTGGGATGGATGGACCGTGCTAGAGAAATGGCCGGCATTGTGTATGATGCGACGCTTGAGGAGGCGTAAAGGGATTGTCAATATACTATCTTTCTTGTCACTGTCTACTGTCTAGCAGAATTAGTCCGTTGAACCACGCTCCTTGGTATTCATCCTGACACAGAGTTCCCCCATAGGTCGGGGAAAATGAGTAGAATCGCGGACCCAAGCTGTGTTCCAGCAATCGCCAGCTTTTTTCTCTACCTTTCACTTAATAGATGCCACCTTTCACAAATTGCCTTCCTGCCACTCCCTCCAATCAATCAATCCAAGCAACAAAAAACCACAGAGGAATAAAGCAAAAACAAAACATACAACAGCAGGGATTCGCTGGTGGTCACCCACCCAACTACTAACCTGCCGGCGTGTGGCTTAAGTACGGCTGAGCGGACGGGAAGCCCTGTTCTCCACACCCTATGGTCGTATGTACTATTCACATTCTCTTTAGGATATATAAGGGTACAGACAATATAGTTGTCGACTGCTGAGAAGGGTGCGCAATAAACATGGTGAAAATCGGGTGAGAATCACCCTACATTGCCCGGCTGCTGTACTGACTCAGCTTACCTACAGTAACTATGGATTATTGGGTTGCCTGCTTTTGCCTGAAACACTCGGTCTCTTAGCATCTGCATATGTACTTGAAATTCATTTCAGTGTTATCAGGTCACGTACTAGTACTACAGCTAATCTTGGTTCCTGGTGGATGTCACAGGCTCAGTTACGTAGCCGAAACTAATAATGCATGGAGTGTATATGTAGTAGCAAGACGGAATAACTCAGCTAGGGAAGAGAAGAAGAGGAAGAGAACCAGAACTAGCAAGATGTCTATAGTCATCGATGCATTGATGCCTTATCGTGTCGGCATTAATCAATGACTCATAGTGAAAACACATGTGACTACATAGTGGTTCGTCACAGTGAATAGGGATAGTTAATCGCATTCCCAACATGTCAAGCGTTGGTTTTGAGGATGCCTCATGCAGCAACCCCGCGACCCCGGGGCGCTATCAACGTCTACCGCCTCAAATCAGTTAGCAAAAGTCTCAGAAATTCCAAGAAATCCAGAAATATCACACACAAAACCAGCTGCTACCCATTAAAAACCACCTCCTTGCCGCGCAAATTGCCTTTAGATTATTCGTGTGCTCGATCGGAATTAAGCTATGATACTGCGGTGGGAGCAAATCTCGTTTTAACTGACTCTTGAGGGCAAGAGCCATGAACAACTCGGGAAGAATATTGACTTGGCGAAATACGACGACCAGAGCTGATCATCTGCGTCAATTATAATGTTCGATTTAAGGATTGCTGTATAGCAACATATCATCCTTTCGAGACTAAAATCGACCTTATGTTGCTTCTGGTGGGGCATTTTGAATGCTTTAAGAACCTAGGATAACAATCATATTAGACCTAATGCTGATTTGAGGCGAGGAGAACTTACACGGTTCATATGGCCCTCCAAAGCCTCAATAGAAGTATAGTCCATATCTGAACCATCTTGTTCCCAAAAATCGTCCATAAGTATTTGACCGCCGTTAAAGGGGCCTAGTGCCGCATTAAACAGGAGGCTCAATAGAAACAAGTTCAGCAAGAGCTTTAGCCCTCTGTATATCGGATGTGATATGATCAATTTCGACAAACTGCATGATTACATATGAAAGATTATCGGTACCAAAACAAGCGTAGATTTCTGGGATTCGAATAGTTAGATCGGCTCGTTGATTAACTTTATCAGTTAAAATTTGCTGGTTCTGCCATTCGCTAACAGGGATGCCGTATTTGATGAAAAACTTTTTGTACGTGGTGGGTATATGTCAGATGGTTGTCCCCTTCACGGGCTTCTAGTTGCTGCTTGTCGTGAATCTTGCAAAGCTTTTTGGTTTGGGCTTTGCTAGGCAAATCCGGGGCGCTCGACGATAGAAAATCAATGACACCAGCGGCGTTGTTTATCTCGGCCATTTGAGTTGAGTATCTGGGTTGGTGATATTATCAGTGCTGGAGGGAAAATGTTAGATGTTCTTTAATAGACGGAGGAGGGGAGAACCACGGTATGTAAATAAGGTCCTAGGATATAAAGGAGTTCGTATATTGACGTAATATTGACAATTACATAGGAAACCTTGAAACTAGGATTCTGATATATATTTGAACTATACATCCGGTCCTCTCTTACTAAAGGGAATCACATAGAATGGAGATAAATAGCTATTTATCTCGTGTGCTATATTTATCCCCTTCGCTTCGAGACTTATGCAGTTTGACAACCATAGCTATGCTTGCCTACAGTTCCGATATTCAATATTGCTTCACGGGAGCATACGTTGCACAAGCTGGACCGTCTCTGCGTTAAGCTTTCCGTGGTCTTTCTGGTCCTGCGAGCATCTGAATATGTCGAGACTATGCCGACAAACAGACCTTATTCGGTTAACTATAACCCCATCTAGATCTTAGCTAATGTAGTTTGCTTGTTACCGGCTGTGGAATGGCTGCCAGCCTGCTGATATGCACAATTGGCGACTCACCCCCGCCCCCTTCTCTTTGTTCCTGGAGCCTCACTCGTTATAGCATACTATGTGATATACAAGATTTCCTTGAAACTGAATGATATTATGAACATGCGCAGTAAATCCAGTAGATAGATACCAACAGCGCGTCTCCCGCATTCGCGCTTGGGTTGTGGGAAAACCTATCAGGAGAAAGCCACTACCGGAGGGTCCACGATATTCGGCCAACTCACCAAGTCCAAGTCCTCATGTACAAAGTAAGAAAATTCCAGAAAACGTAGTCGAGAGTCATCGAAGCCTGATCATCTACCGAAACGAAACAATCCTCATCCTCATGCCCAGTCTGCCTCTGAGTCCAGGGGGTGAATCGGAACTTGGGCATCAAAAAGCCATATTTCCCCAGTAACAATAAGGTGCTGGAGCCAGCTAAGTCCCGTTTGTACAAGTAGATGCTTTTCAAACTTTTCCACCACTTGTTTGCTTAGCTGACGGAACTTTTCGGAGGCAGTGAAGCTGCTCGGAGGAGGGATCGGCTTCCAGTGGAGGCCAGCCATAATCGTTATATCTCTCAAAATCTGCTCACACTTTCCACAAGGCTCTCGGTGGTCTCCCCGGTACCTATTAGAGCCATAACGCATAGATGTGTAATGCAAGTGGACTATGGCAGCCATTGCATACACCCCCGAAATGGGATCTGAGCTTGCCCGATGCAAAGTAGCCTCGAGGTAGGTATGAAAGGCGTCTTCATATCCTAATCCGTATATAGCGGAAACTCCGTTCTCATGGTTCTGTGCAGCTGTATCGCTCCGCCAATCTAGGAGGTCATGAGTCGCCATGATCAGTTCCGGCGCAACAATTCCATCCTCCAGAGATCCCTGGCCCCAAAGATAGCTACTGTACGGTGTTGTGCAACCTCCAACAGCTCTCCAGGCCATAGCCGCCTCCACTGTGAGTTGATCCCCTGTCCCAATAGCTTGCAGAGCAGCCCCGTCCACTAATACATTCACAGTTTGGCCACCAGCTTCGTAAGCTGCGCCAACCGAGAGAGCGACCATGCGAACCCTTGCTGCATATTCCATAGCAGTGAATGCATGATATTCATCAGCAACTGCAACGTGGGAGATCATCCCGGACTTGACGGCTTTTTCAGGTGGGAGCCACGCAGATGTCACAATTGAGCAACAAAGAGAAGTCAGTTCATAGCATGCCACAGAAAGCAAGCTTGATTGGGGATAAATACGCGGGCAGGACTCCGATGACGCATAAGACGAGTTGTGTTTGACTTTTTATCGACGTGAGCGATATTCAGGGGATTTCCTTGGTAATGGTTGCGAGCAAGTGCCTCGCAGCCGCTTTGTGCCGCTGCTATGATTTCCGGACCGAACCTCTTCAGCAAGTGGCGACAAAGATCTGAGTATGACCTGGCCCACTTGGCGTCTGCGCGCTCCGAGGTATCCTGGGGACACCGAATAACCTCGCGACAATAATCCATTGCATCCGCCCAGCTTTGTCCAGGTATCCCTATTCTTCCGAGAAGTGATAGCAGTCCATTGCGCATGGTCTCCTTCTGCACTGATTCCGCGTAAAAGTAATCAGGCAAGCCAGGTTGGGAGAGCAGGTTGGTGCCTGCATCCAACTCCTCTAATGCACGGCTTAAGGATGACAGAAGCTCTGAGTCGATGATTGCGTCTGCCTGAATCACGTCTGTCTTTTCCATTGGGCGGTCAGATATCCTATCCTGCGGCATGTAGGGGCCGTGGTTATGGAGTAATGTCGGGCTGGCGGTTTGAGCCATTGTAGTTCGAGGTTTTGGAGTGGAAAACTCCGAGTAAATCACACAATTTTGGCACTTAATCTCTTCGAGCAGCCCTAGTACAAAAGAAACAACTGAAAATACGAACGAGTCGAGTTGTGCTTCAAGTCATAAACCTAGGAAAGGCGCCTTTTTATAACTATATCTGCATTCATCTTTGCATAAGCCATATTGCCACTCAGCTACCGAAACAGTGCACTTACAGCTGCATTATCTCTAGAGGGTGTAAACAACATAGATCTTCCTCATTTTCGGATGTATGGAGTTAATCTCAATGCAGCCATCTCTATATTGAGGAAAAGTACGTCATGCCACTTGAAACCAAAAGGGCGTTTCCCAGCAGTGCGGTAAGTCCGGATGCACAAAGGTTACACAAAGTCGCGCTCAGTCCTGTCCAATGCATCATTCATCAGGGCCTGACTACATTGCATATCCAATTCAGTATTGATCAACATAGGTTATCTACATCGTTTTTTTTCTGGGTATTTTTCGATTCTGTTCTACAATTCGATATGGCGTGATTCCATTCATAGGATCACCCTATCGCGCGACTCTTGCCCCTCTCACGGGCTTCTTGTCGCTACTTCTCGCAAACCTTGCAGAGCTTTTTGATTTGGGCTTTGCTAGGTACATCCGGGGCGCTCGACGAGAATATCAATAACATCAGCGGCGTTGTCTATCTTAGCTATTTGAGTTAACCGTCCCCACTCGCTTGGTCGCGAGTTGTAGACCAAGCGAGTGGGGCCCGGAGGCACGGTTAGGATCGGTTAGGGGTATTATCGGAGCCTAAAGGAAAGCTTTAGATATTTCCAAGCGGAACGACGGTGCATAAATAGGATCTTAGGATATAAAGGAGTTCTTATATTCACGTAATAGTGACAATTAAGGCAATCTAGGTAGCTAGTGAGCCAAATTCAATCACCTAAGCCCTAAGAACATGATAGATTGCTTGAGATCTATAGAGGTTACTAGTAAATCATAATAAGCCTGTTCAGAACCAATTCGACATATATAAATACCGACATCCTATGTAGCCCTGAACATTAGAGAAATAGACAAAATGGCAGTATGCCAGAAGCCTGTATCGGGTTGAGAAAGCTCTTGTAGGGTCGTTTCTTGACGTATGAGCACTTGCACAGCCTTGAGACCGCTATAGCTGTCGCTTGTGTAGTTTATTGTCTTGACTCGCAGCTCACTTCCCCATATTCAGAGTCCTAGAAATTGTGCCATAGATAGCAATGTCAATGCTAACGCCCTTGGTTTCAGTGGGTGCATATAAAGTATTATTGGTGATCTCGTCTTCGGAAAGTAGCTTCAATCTCACATTGTTCTTTTTCTTGTCATCGTCATCTGGTTCGGCTGTCTCAGCCGCATTCAAAATCTCTAGGACGCATAGAGCAACTTTCTTTAGTCTCAGTTTAGGTGAAATTTTGTCATGCTGCTAGGTTTGGGCTCTAGTCACAAGTTACCGTATATTCATTCTATGATGCAGGAAACGGAATAATATGCGCTCTACCCATATACGCTCCTTCGGTGGGTCCGAAATCGATACCGTCGGGGAAGTCCTTTGTAGATCTTGGTACCATCTGACCGGTTAGGACACATCGGTTATTATCGTAGTCTCGGCAAAGGAGTCTCCACGTTAGCCCGCCGCTTTATATAAGCAGAACATATAACAGTAGGTAGTTCAGATCGAGCTTTTACTATTCCTAAAGATTTGCCCCAGATTCCGAGGACCCACAACCCAAGAAGCGTAAGCGACACCACCAGACAGATGATGACTTTCTTCCGGAGAATGTCCAAGCCACCCAGCCGAACATCCAAGCAACGCCAAGCCCCTAGACCAAGGCCGATGCTCAAGAAGCCACCCTCAGACAGTTCGTACCAGAACATCGCATGATCGCGGAAGTCCTAGATGACGCCGAAGTCGCTAAGCTCAAACTGCAGAAGGTCCACGAAGCACTGGCTAGGCTATAGCCCTACTTAGAAGAGAGGTCTATTCTAGTCGCCCATCTGCAGGACCTCCGTTCCTAAGCTACCGACGGCCTACACGACATAAAGTATACTAGTATAGACAAATATTTTCTAGGCTTACTAGTGATGGTTCCTCTTATTTTTACCTTGCTTTTGTCTTACTTTCCTCTCACTTTGCGCTCACCTTTCTCTTTCCTTCCTCTTACTTGTAGATTCGCCGTCCTTACGACCCACGCTCCCATAGGATTGCCTATAAAATCTGGGCCCTATCCTCCCTAGTTCCCTTAAAAGAAAGCTTTGTATGTCTTAAGCACCGCTTGCGGCTTTTAATTCAACATAACTATTTTCTGGTAATCGTCCTCGATTGCAAAGCTTTTACTTTACATTACACTCCAATTCTATGTTGTATATACCACCCTCTTCCTTTATCGTTCCAATCAGAACATTGCCACAACCAGTACCATAAGTTTCATCTGTTACGTATATAGTCACGTGCCTAGTTCCTGTTAGCATGATGAATAGAGCAAGCACCCTTACATCATTTATTATAAGCTATACCAATATCCATCTCAAGTCATAGGTCTTTCTGGTAAGAGATGTGTGAAAATAGGCGTGATTCCGTATCAATAACAGTCTCTATACTACACCCACCCCTATGACTTCTTGTGGTAAAAGGAAGCGATCACCATCGCCGTCAGGTTCAGAGCATCCTCGGAGCTCGGCACGGCTTGGAGGACGTATGCCAACACGGCACCAGGAACCGGGGCTGTTAACATTGTCGACTGAGACCGGGGCATCTGAGACCTGGCCCACATTGCTCTCGACAGCCACTACCAAGATCGACAAATACAAACCGCTCGGTCACACTCTCGAGGACATCCTCGTTCCCTCCTTGAAAGCATTCCTTGCCTGGTTACCACCCGGTGGGCGAGAATTGATAGCAAGAGACATTGAGCAAACAACCACCGACCAGGAGCTCTACGATGTTTTCCATAATCTCCTTACCGGTCTCGCAGTCCCTAGTAAGTTAGGAAAGATTTTTTGATATCAGTATACTTCACTAGCTAATCTTCAGGAATAGTGAAAGCTCGATCCAAGCCACCGACCGTTACACCTTCCCCTCATGCAAAGCGGCGGGCCAACGTGGAGACTGTAGCGGCGTCGGTCGATCAGCCTAACTCCCGCGATGCCACATTCGCGGCCCTTTGCCGACGCCGCGATAACGACCGGTGTGTCATAACCGGTGAAATGGATACCAAAATCTGCGAAGGACTGGGCTTCCCCGAGGGGATCGATTTCGGACCCACCGAAGGGGCGCATATCATTCCGTTTGCGTATGCCTCATGGGATAAGTCTACGGCAAGTTGTCCTTTGTGTCTATCTATATTAATATGCTAAAATCACTAGGCGCCGCCGGAAGATAACTTAAGTGCATGGGAGATTTTGTACCGTTGCTTCCCCCTTCTTCGAAAACAGGGTGGGGTAAATGCAGAATCCATCAACAATATCTCGAACGGGATTACACTACAAGACTACGTCCACACCCAATTTGGGAAATTTGCAATTGCTCTCCAACCAACCGTGAGTATTCAACCGTTCAATATATTATTAACTTATACTAATGGAGGTTAATATGCGATTAGGACCAAATCCATCGCTATCAGGTCAAGTACTACAAGAGATATCCAAGCCGCCTTCGACAACACCTACCAGCATATGTTGAGTTAAAAGCCGCAAACGATGCACAAGACTTGGCCCTCCCTAACCCCGACTTTCTGGACTGTCATTACAGGCTTGCCGAGATCCTCAATGCGTCGGGGATGGCGGAGTCCATCGAACAACACTTTCAGGACTGGGATGATATCAAAGCTCGTTCCTCTGAGGGGCTCAGGGAGGATGGGGCAACTGACATTGCCCGAATTTTAGAGGCTGGCCTATGGGAGCGTGTCATCGGTTGAACGAACACAAATTTTACTTGTATTTTTATGTTAATGACTTGGACAAGGGTTCTGCAAGTGACGCTCATCTTGATGAATATGATGAGAGTGAGCTTGGAGTTTGATGAAAACTAATATCCAGCTAGTCGGCATACGCACTTTACAAAAACACAAGGAAAAAAGACCTCCCCCTTCCTCTTATCGAAGAAAATGTAAGTGAAGTGATGGCATGAGAATAGACTAGTCATTAACTGGGTTACCTTGGGTAAATCCTCCTATTAAGCTCTACATCGGAGAGCTTTTTTGCCCCGTTGAAGGTTGCCCTAACCACGTAAGTCTTACTTATAAGATAGAAAAAAACCAGTTATTAACTAGTTATTAGAACAAGTTCGACTCTACAAACTTCCTCCGAAAGCAATATAGGGCTAAGCACCCCAATGATATTATATCTAGCGGCCGAGGTGGCCGCCTAGATAGAGCGGACCGGATAGATTAGATTTGTATACCTACGTCTTTTTCACAATAATCTTAGGTTATTTAAATACGATGCCAATGTAAAAGAAATGCTGCAGGGGATAGAGACAAATGGAGGGAAGTACTATTGATAATATTGGATAGTATTGACTGTCAGTAGCTCCCGAGGTCCGCTGACTGGAATAAGAAGAAGCAAGCTATTCAAAGGCTGATTTCCATATTTTGTTGTCGGAAGGCCACAGCTCTGGCGGTGTCATCGCTGTGAGCATCGGGTAAAGTTCCGGAATAATTGAGTCTACGGCAACTCGGAAGTATCCTGGATATTCTCCATCTGGAACTTGACTCTCATGGTCGAATGACAAATCCAATGCATACACCCAGGGCGTATCAGTTGCCATGGAGTCCATAGCAGCTGAGTCAACAACCAGACACATACCAGTATCAAGTCCCGGGGGCACACCTTCACTCTCTCGGTACCCGTAGTATTCTCTGTCGCGATAATCAGTCAATAGCCACCTTTACAAGCCTGGAGCAAGGATGGGAAGGAATGTGATCTTACTCCTGAATCTGCTGATGATTGGCGCCATCTAGCTCCTTGTCTGTATAGTTTGGCATGCAGCATTTGTCTTCGATCTTCTTTCCCCCGCTAGCCGTCTCCAACGAGGCGTCCAGTCTGCGATCGAACTGTTCATACCACCGATCCCAGCGTTGATCATCTGAGTAATCAGTTCGGAAGACGATAAATCCAAAGTCATCGTATCCTGCCCTTTCCACTACCTGCACAACTGGATCGTCATTCTTTTCAAAGAGTGGCGCCATGGGAGCAGGTGGCAGGCCCCGCCTTGCGCGTTCTTGTCGTCGGCGTTGGTTGTTAATTGCAAGGTAGATAACTTGACGGACTGGAACATTCTCGAAGGGAATTGATTTTACGTCAATCTCATGGAGTCTCTAGACAATCCAAGGATCGTTAGCAATCTATATTGAAGGATATGAAATGTTCGGTTGATCACTTACTTCTTCTGGTATTTGGCGTAGATCATCCACTGTTGCAGTTCGAAGTCTCTCTACAGTCCATCCTGGGGGTAGATAAGACATGTGGTGTGCTTGTGTGGGGATGAACTTTGATTAACTTTGAAATAGCAAACCGACGCTTTGAAAGAAAAAAAAAAGGAAAAATGTCTGCAGAAAGGAAGGATGTGAGAAGGAGAAGTCAAGGCGAAAGCAATGAATTTCTATTTCTGGAGGCTTGTCAAGGCAGAAGCGGGCGGTAACTGGTGATTGGCACTGGGTACTGTATAGGCCACGATAGTGAAAGCTTGGTTCCGCTAGAAAAATACCCCGAAATGGGGGAAACGAAAAAGACAAAAAGGCGTAGAACGCCACCCGTTCTCGGGACTTTGAGCTGTAATTGCGAGTGCACTGTATGGTATGCACATACATGATCCTGATAAGGAAAGATTTAACACGACTCCAGACTCCAAGATGAGAAGCGGGATAGGACCATAGAACCATCAAACCGATGTAGAAATCGGCGACGTTCTTGGCTCCGAGCCCTAACATGGGTGGCCACCAATGAGATGCGGACGGTGGATACTGGAAACGTCGATCATGACCATCAACCAATTACATTCAAGACGATGGTCAGCATAGCAGCCACGTCCAATGGCAACGATCGGATTTACGAGAGCTCCCTGCATCGCAGCTACGCGAAAGCGCATGTCTGACCTCATTTGATCCAACAGTGGCTGTCGCTGACTTTTGTATCGACGCTGATTGGGCACTAGACCCCTCCTTGACGAATACGTCTAATTTTTTTCGTTCTTTGCCCGCGCTAACTGATAGCGTGCTGTGCTTGTCTAGCTGCTTGTTGGCTGAGACCGGTGTTGTGGATGGTGTTATAAGGGTGTCTTGGGTCTCTGTAATTATTAAAGACTTTCGTTAATCTTTCATCTCGTCCTTTATCCTAGCGACTCTTTGAAAGATCTTGATACCCTTCTCCCTTTACTGTTTTTCGGACGTCCTCTTTTCTACTTAACTCACTAGCTTTAATTGAGCGCCACGGTCTTCCTTCTATCTTTGGATCTACTGGTGTAGTATACACGCCCTGACGTCAGTCACGCTTGCCACTGCTTGCACAAAGTAGCCCGAGAGCGTGGCGTGGGTATTATCAAAAATCATGGCCCTTCTCTTCCTCAAGAAGAAGCTGTTTCCAGCCCAGGAAACAAAATTACCGAGTAGGTAGCAACATCACGAGCATGGAGGGAAGCAGATGCTAATTTTCGGATACCAGGCAAGCCACTTCTAGCTCGCACCGACTCGGAGGACCTCGAGTCTCAGCACGGTCGCTCCTATGATACCTTTGGACGCTGCATCAGCAATGACGACTCCACCGTTGGTAGCAGCAGCAGCAGCAGCGCACGCGCACGCATCAACCCGCGTATTATCTCCGATGCCATTCTCGGGTTATCAGATGGATTGACGGTGCCCTTTGCCCTGAGCGCAGGTCTCTCCGCTCTTGGAAACACCAAGGTTGTCGTACTGGGAGGTCTGGCCGAGTTGGCAGCCGGTGCTATATCCATGGGGCTGGGTGGGTATGTCGGAGCAAAGAGTGAAGCGTAAGTTCCTAGCCAAAGCACGCAAGGCAAGCCACTGACAAGCGTATAGTGAATCATACGACGCTACAATACGCGAAACACAAGCATTGATCGAGAGCGACCCGCAAGAAACGCAAGATATGGTCCGCGAGACTTTTGCTCCGTACGGACTATCCAGTTCCGTCGTCGAAGATATCACGCGCGACCTACACGCTTCGCAAGAGCGATTACTGGAGTTCTTACTGACCTTCCACCATCGTGAGTTTGCGCCGGATTGTAACCAGGCTTGGATATCGGCCGTCACGCTTGCGCTGGGATATTTTGTTGGTGGTTTCATTCCCTTGATTCCTTATTTCATCGTGTCGCAGGTCATAACAGCCCTGTACTGGAGTATCGGTGTGATGGGCGTGACCTTGTTTGCATTTGGTTATATCAAGACTTGCATTGTGCGCGGGTGGAACGGACGAGATAATGTCGTTGCGGGTATTTGGGGAGGTGTGCAGATGTGCTTCGTTGGAGGCGTCGCTGCTGGTGCGGCTATTGGATTGGTGCGGTTGATTGACGGGGCGAACTAGACTCGGCGTTTTGTTCCTATTTTCTGCATGCGCAAAAGCATTGGAGTCTCGGCTTTGCTTTCTCTACTCATAATGATCGGACGATTTCTGGTGTCTATCGGTGATCCTTGCGCAAGCAATAGATATTTTATCATCAATGCATTTATTTATTCGTTCTATATATGAGATATCTACATTTTAGAAACCCGCAGATTTAAGATATATCATCAACCAGACAACGCCCGCGTCACCAAAGCCGTCGCACGCTCCGACAAATCAAGTTTCAATGCCTCAGCATGCCCAGCTTCCGACATCTTCCCCCACGTCTTGCGTAAGATATCAACCATTTTATCCTCATCACCAAGTTCCTTCTCGAACTTATCAAACTGATCATCCAGGAAAACCAAACATGCCACATCCTCGAGGGTCTGCGTATCCGGGTCCCCGCGCTTGAGATCCGCCTTGCGCACCATTGCGGCCACTCGAGCTGCCTCCTCGGCACTATACCCACTCTCCAGACAGATCTTCTCGACGAGCTCGGCTTGTCGCTTCTGCAGCCCGGAGCGCCATGAGTGGTACCCGATTTTGGTGGCGGGGTACGAGCTGCGCGGGACTTCCCAGCGGCGTAGGTGCTGGGCGCGGATGGCGAGGCGGAGGAGGTCGGAGGCGGTGGGGTTGATACGCTCGAGGTAGAATGTCATTTTGCGCGCGTAGTGTAGCTCGTAGGGTAGTGTGGTGTTGTTGGATTCGATTTGGTTCGGGTCATCGCTGTGCGCTTGGTCGATGCGCTCAAGCGCGAGCTCGTATTTGGCCATGACGGACGATGGAGTGGGGGTTCGAGGTGTTGGTATTATTCTCAATTGATGGACTCTGATTCTGGAGGACGAGATATTGCAATATTGCAACTTGGGAGGACAAAAAGATATCTGAATCGCTGATAAGACGTGTGGGGGTTTAGCAGGCTGCTGATTGGCTCTAACAGGGAGAACTATAACTATAACCGTCAGTATAACAAGGGCCAACCTCTTTCACACGAGTCTAGTCAAAACCGGAGTGTAAATAGGAATAAGGATCTGTGGTCTGGTGAGCAATTGCCGAGATTTGACGAGTTATTTACCGCATAGAATTGTCCTTGATGCCAAGCGCATGAAGACAAGTCTTGTTGAAGCATTTAATATCTCGATTCCCACATCATAATCTAATTATCCTGGTCTATATTTCTTCTTTTTTCGTCCAAATCTAAACAAACCATCATGGACAGCAACGCCACCTCGAACATTTAGTCTGGCCTCTAACCATACTGTGATCGATTGCTGAGACGTGTTCGTCTAAAATGGTGATGCAACCCAGCATCAGAGCAAATTAGGACTTCTATTATCGCCCGTGATTTGAAATGGCGATATGATATCTACATAATGACTCGCGATCAGTGCGAACACTGCGCACTCTCCAGATAAAGTAGTCCAATAGGCGCTCAAAGCCGAGCGCAAGGACCCATTAGCGTCCAACGCAGCGCTTCGGACCGAGTCGACGATTGTGACGAACTGATTGGCGGATAGAACATTCTAAATAGAACGTCGCTTGTAACTTGTTCGACCTCGTTCGAGCTTTGGGTCTCGAGTATCAACCTGGAAGAATTACCAGATCTGAAAGGTCTGGTCTTTTCGGACCACTGTCGGAGCCTTCGGACAAGTTAGCGCGCTCTGTGCCCTAAGTCAGCCACAGCAGCCTCACGGCATCGCCGATGCTCTCTTTGCTTCGCGGGCTTGTGAAGATGGCTTGGTCAAAACAGAATATATTGCGGTATGCTGAAAAACATCTCCCTTTAATGGTGGTATACCTTGCTAGGCGTTGTGGTGAAATGGCTGTTTCAAAAGCTGAACGTCGATTTTTTCCTCTCTAGGCCTACGAATATGATGCACTTTACATCTATTCAGTCAATTCATCCCGACCAGTCCCAGATAGCCCGAGTAAAGGCCCTAGGTACTGTGATCGAGGCCTAATATCGGACACAGAAGGGACAGACTCCCATGAGAAAACCCACGTAAGGGCTGAAATATCACACAAAACAAACCAGAGAGACCCTTGGCGGTAGCACGAAACACCCGTTGCAGAAAAGAAATGAAACCAAAGCCGCAGTAGAAATCGCGGGGGAGAATTACGCAAAAGCACAATTAGTATTCTCGTCGGAATACTTTGTTCCCACCCCTCCAGAACGCCGTCCGATATGAAGCCGGGTATATCCAGCACCGTGATGCAACATGTACGAGAAATGAAAATGGGAAAAACAAAGCGGGGGCCCTTGTGGCTGACTGTGGGTATCAGGGAGGCTGGGCGAGTCATCCGGGACCACAGCAAGGCCCGAAAAGCCAGAATATCTAATTGATAGTGGCAGTCGGCTGTTAGATCTCCCAGTGTCTAGCCTTGAAGCTTGCCCCAGGCCTCTCACCGATACATTCTATTACCCATTCTGAGCGAAGCTCGTCTGATGCTTTTTTCTGAATCATTCCAGAGAGCCAGACCACCCATGGACCAAGCGAGAAACTTCCAAGTGGCGTTGGTAGTACTGCTTTATCCCAGTCTCTGGATGAACCGAGCCTTTGAAAGGTGCACCAGACTACTCCGGTCAGTGGGGTTGCCATCCCCACGGGTAAAACAAGCATGATCTCAATAGCCGCGCAAAGGAAAAAAAAAAAAAAAAAGACAAAGCACTGCTTTTGGGCGTCTCATCTGGCGCCAATTCCGAACATACCTACTCCGTAGCTCCCGCCTCGTTCAGACAGGGGAGTGGAGACTTTTGAGACGTGGTCCTGTTTCAAATGAATGTTAGTCCATGGTCCAGGAATCTGAAGAAGGCAAGGTCCCATACCTTCTTTCGTTTCTTTTTCCCGGTCCCCTCGCCGTTCGAGTAGAATCCGGGATCATCATCGTCATCGGCAAAGCCTTCGCCGTAACCAACAAAGCTGTTGTCATCGTAATGTCGCTTGCGGCCGCGACTGGGCCGTGCCCGCTCTTCTTGGGTCGCCATCGGGGTTGCATTCCCCTGCGTGGAAGATCGGCCTCCTTGAGCGGGAGCAGACTTCTTGCTGGTCTCTCCAGAGCCCTGGTTCTTGACCGGTTTCTCATGGCCGAGCACGTCCTCCCAGAAGTCGTTATTTGGAACAAAACCCGGTTCCAATTGCATGGCGCGAGAATGCATACCCTGAAGGGCGGAATCGATATCATCGACCTTGATTTGCTTGCCAAAGACCTTCTGGTTATACCATTCCTCCTCGGGCCACATAGTGAGGTGCCGCAGACTGCCAGGCGCCCCCGGTTCCTGCTTCACGGGCTTGTTCCGTCCCGCCAATCCCAGTCCTTTCAGCTTTCCTTCGTAGGACTTTCTCAGCCGATTGATCTTCTCTCCCGTGACAGGGTCAATTCGTGCTACCGACTGCGCAACCGAGCCTAGCCCGTAGAGGGAAATGAGATCCAGCGACGGATCCGGTCCGGTTGCAATGGGCGCTGTCAAGCACAAAGAGCAGAGTTAATAAGACTTTGGTTCCCAGGGTAGTGCAATCGCAAAGCTGCCATCGTGACAGCCGTGGGCAAACTCGGGGAATTCTTACAGCTTTTGCAAATATGGAAAGCCGAAGTGAAATCCTTCTGAAGAGAATCTAGACCGAGATTCCGGGTCTCGTGGCCAGAAATGGATTCTTTATCCAGATCCATGGCGTCACCGTCCGACGCCTGCTGGCCCTGTCCGGTGGCAAAATCGCGTACTTCGGCCTCTGCGCCTGTCGCCGAAGGTTGCCGGTCGTGATCGGTTCGTCTGTGCTCTGTAGATTGGTGATTAAACACCTCACTTGTGTTCCTTGATGGCTCCTGCATTCCTGGGCTGAACGATTTATGATCTGCGTCCTCCATCGACGCCGCATTCACACTACTCGCAGGAGTGGGGAATGAGTTCGTCATGCTCAAGGTAGGCTGCTGAGAAACCTGTGTCGACATCGGCGTAGATGAGGGAGGTGACGATGTGTTGGGTGGTTGGGTTGTCGCCTGGTTCGGTGAAGTATGGGAGGACGCAAAGTTGGAGACATGGCTTTGGTCGCTGACCGACATCAACGGAGGCGATGTCGGGGTCTGAGGAATGTGATCCGAGGAGACGGGGAGCGGTCGGTTTTCTTTGAGAGACCCGGCAGCGGGAGATGAGGGTGAAGGAGGACCTGCTGGGAAGGATGCTGAAAGGTTGCGATCAGACATGAGAACCCGGCGGAAAAGCTAGTTCCAGAGGGTTTCCGAGCCGACAGAGACTTGCTTCCACGGGCGAGACAGTCCGAATCGCAAAGTTCGACACGAGCGCTGGCCGTTGGAGAGGGGGATCCCGGTCGACGGTCGACGGTCGCTCAGGCGGGCGAGCAGGTCGTTCCACGGCCAGCCTAGATCATATGCATTCCAAGGATCAAAATAACTCGTCGCGGTTGGTGAGGATTGGTGTGGCTGATGGGATGGGCGAAGAGGGGGGTGAATGGTCAAGATGCTGTCAGAGACGGCGTTGGGATAGAGGGAAAACGGGTTGGGCACGTGATGCGCGACTCGGTCTCTGGGCGCGCATGAGAGAGAAGTCGCGGGTAAATGTATAAGCAGACAATGGGAGTTTCATTCAATTATCATACAAATCTGAAGCCTTTGTGATCTTTATTTCATTGTCTTCGATTATAATCATTTGATGTAGTCAACAAGCGTCGACGGCAGCTAATTACTTCCTTATCATACGTTGTGGCTCCAAACCTTGGAGGTTTCCTCTCTACACATGAAAAAGATCATTGTTAGAAAGACCGGGGCTCACCCCGTGTTATTTGAATTCTTAAAGGAGATCCATGTCAAAGACACCTGTCGATGGAAGAACAAGGCAGCCGAAAATAGAACATGTCATCCCAATCGCCATGTGCTCATAACTCGTATCGCTGAAGCTCTCCAGGACATCCTCCCAGTGTATAGGAATAACCCGCTTTCAGACCGGTCATGACTGGTAAAAGGCATTGGACTCGCGCACCAGCTGAGCAGAGACGTCCGGAATGTTTTGCTCCAGTGATGCCATGAGTTCAATCTGCTCCTGCTGGCTGAGCGTACGCCCGCGCCAAGACTCCGTTGGGAAAGGTTCATTAAAGTATTGAGAATACTGGTCTGAGATGGAGGTCGTCCATTGCATTGGATCGACCGCGGCATCAATGTAAGCTAAATGACCGGCTGTTGTGGAGGCAAGCGAGAAGTTAGGGTCCCATCCTTGGAGACCAGGAACCACCGAGGGCATCGGGTTATAGGGAGTGGTGGGGTCAATGGGAATGTCAGCGAAGAGGTCATTGAGTACACAATAGTCCTGAGATGGAAATTGAGTCCCAATGTCCGGCGCTATGGGCGGTGATTGTACGCCAAACGTCGGGGCTGAAGGGGCGACCGGTTTTGACTTTGCCGGGTCGGTGGGATAGACGGGTGGCGTAGGTTCATGGGTCACTTGTGGGAATGGGTCGGCGGAATGGCCCCGTGAAAGGGTACCGGTCAGAGGGCTACCATCGGTCGAGGCCCTTCCGTTGTATCGATAGCCTTGTGAGTAGAATGAGGTAGTCGTGGTGCTGGAGGGGCTGGACATTACTGGGGGAGTCAGGACGTCTTGTGAAGAAGTCGGAGTCGGATGATTGGAAGGCGAATGTACGACGAATGATTCTTCGGTTTGGTACGCTTTCAGACAGGCCACGATGAGGCGTTTGTAAAGGAGCAGTGCAGACTGGACACCGGGCCATCGTTCAGCTGCAAAGACGATCACCTCAAGAGCCATATCCAAGTAGCCCTGGACCTCCTCGATTGGATGCTCTTTGCGGATTTCGGGGTAGGAAAGTGTCCAGAGAACAGTGTTTACAACCATAAAGAGGGATTGAGTGAAGATCCACGTCAAATCGACAGAGCCTGTTATTGTCTGCTCTTTGTGCATGGCGATGTTGAAAACTGCTGCGTCGTAGCATATCTTCGCCGCATTGATCGACGGCTCGGGTATTTGAGGCGATGGCCGATACAAGAGACATAGTATAGTATTCCGCCTGCCTTCGAACCTGTAGAGAAACAGCCCATTGTTAGAACCCGCCAGAGAATCAGGGCGGCAATGTACATACCATTTCACATTCAGGCCGCTGCCATCGTCATTTTTGGGGCAGGATTCCATCCAGTGGTCCAGCTTTGCCTGCATTTGGGAGAACCATGGATCCTGATCGTTGACCGGCCTTTCACGCCGATTCAAATATAGTACTCGTCGCCCCTCCAACTGCAACAGCCGCATTTTGAGGAAGTGGATGGAAATACATTTGGAGAGGACGGGTTTCGCGTCGGGAATAATACCTTCGGCTGTGATATACCGGTCATCGACCATTTCGAAAAACTTGACGTCGACATTGTCATGAGTCACGCTGTAGCAGCAGGAACGGCCCAGGCTATGGGAAAGTCCAAACTCCATGGACAGTACAACCCAGAACAGCCGTCGACGCATGTCAATCTCCAACGGGTTCAGAAGTTGGCCACAAGGCGAGATAGTAATAGTGGCCTCTTCTGTTAACCCCAAATCTTGGCACAGTTTGACAGCGGTTCCCACGACCCAGTATGCAGCCGTTCGAGTAGGCGTCAGCATGGAATACTGGGCAATGAGCACTAGACACTGCAGTGCCCTCAAATCCATCCGCTTTACGGTCGGTTCCAGATATGGCAAGGCGGCTAGGTAGTAACTGTCGGCTAGACCAGCATAATCCGGGCTCAGCTTCTGCATGCTGATGGCAATGACCATGCGGAGTTGGAAATTGTAGCAGGAATCAGTCGAACCGTTGAAAACCTCTTCAACCTCCCGTCGGAAGCTTGGTTCGTGTAACGTTGGGAGGAGTGCTTGCGCTGAAAGTAGACAAGGACGTCAGTCACCACCACGAGAAGTCTTCACCATGGACATGTACCTTTTGCGACAAATAGATCGATCAATTTATAGGTGAGGTTTCGCGGGGGCAAGTTGGGCTGCGGAAGCGAGCTGATCATGGGATACACCTTGGAGGTCGGTTTCGAGTCCTCCTGCGCAAAAGCCGCCTTGATCTCCTGGGCCATCAAGTCGGGGACAACATCCTTGATGCTTTTCGACTCGGTGTTTTGTTTCGCAATCTCCATGACCAGGCGGGTCATGGCAATGCCGCTCGAGGGTCCCAAATATCGCGGCTCATCATGCTGGTCGAAGCGGATGCGTCCAGCGCTCCGCACCATCAACTCGGCGTCGGCGGCATGCTGTATATCCTTCTCGGATTTAGAGAGCTCTCGTTCGAGCGCGCGAGCCTTCTCCCGTAGTGATACAATATACGTTCTAGGAATGGTGGTGTTGCGGGTGGAGTCGTAGTAGACACACTTGGCATTGCTTCGTTCACAGGGTGCGCATCGAGGAATCCCGGGGTCGCATCTGGATTTCCGCTACGAAGACCGAGTTAGCGGGATCTCGGAAGGGCCGGAGGATGGGGCCGCAATTGGGTTCTTTCATCGGGGATATTGCACCATACCTGTCGACATCTCGTGCAAGCCGTGAGCGTGTGCGCGATGCGACCATCGGGTGGCTCCAGCGAGGGCTCGGGCGACGGTAGGGCAGTCTGCGACATGGCTCTAGTATCCCTATCTTGTCGCGCAGACCCGTAGAGAAAAGAAGACAGGTCACATGCGCGTTACAAAGTCCGACTTGATCGAGTCCATCAATGCAAGTGCCCTCTCAGTCAACATGGTCTTTTTGTCCGGTTTGCGGGGCAGACCCAAGGTCAGATCCGAGGGGATCCAGGTGGTGCAAGGCGGGGAGGCGAAGAACCGGAGAGGGCCCTATCACAAAGCGGGCATGCGGCTGTAATGCGTACAACGGTGAAATACCTGAGGGTTTCGTTCCAGTCTCGGTCGAGATCTGGATCGACGGAAGAGAGTTTGGGAATGACGGAGCGACGGTAGGTTTCCGTTAGCAGTGGAGACACCAGGCGCAGGAAGGGGTGGTCCTTATTTGCAGGCCCGTAGGTGAACCACGGTCGATAGCAGTCAAAAGGTGTGAACTATCACTGAAAGGAGTAGGAGTGGCTAGTATTCCGTATCCTCGGCTCCGAGAAGCGAAAAGCGAAAAGCGAATGGGGCTAAAAGCTAAGATTCAAGTCCGTGGTCGGAAGTGAAAGAACAAGTCAAAAGTCCGTTTCCTGGTTTTGTATTTATCATCTTACAACGTCTTCTACTTCACCGAGTAAGCTTTATTTTAATCTTATTTTAGTTTTATCTTTATCGTTACTTTTATCCGAGGGCAAAGAAAAACGGCCTTTAGCTCGGATCAACCAACTCAATAGATTCGACATTTAACTATTTAAGTTAACTCGTGTTGATTTCCGATTTCATGTGAGTCTACAAAAAGAATGTGGTGACGCGACCACCGGTGGGGTCTTTCCTTTTGACAAGGCTGGAAATGGTGGAATGGGAAAAAGTACCTTTACTGACCCTACGATCCCCTTAGCCTAGACGATGAAGAGCTGTTAGGATGCCTGCCACGGCCACTACTTTCCTAGACTCTCCACTGCTCAAGGTCAGTCGTCCCGTCGCCGCCTGTTCACGATGTCGTACCGCGAAGATCAAGTGTGACGGTAAACTCCCCGCCTGTTCCGCTTGTGAGAAGGTTGGCAAGGCGAGCACCTGCTCCGGTGCTAGCGATGAGTTCGCCAAGGGGAAAGAGCGCAGCTATGTAGCCTCACTCGAGGGCTACTGCGAGAAGCTCGAAAAGAAGATTGTTCAACTGCGAGGTCGTCAAAGTTCCCTGTCCGCCGAAGGGAATGGCGTCGCGCGGGAGATGTCCATCACGTCGACCTCGTCGGATGGTCCCGTCGGACCTGCACATCGTCGCGAAGTGTCCGACATTGATGACTTAGTCGGGGATTTCGGTTTTCTGTCGGTCAATGCCACCTCGCGCGACTTCCACGGCATCACATCCAAGACCACCTTTGCCAATCTCCTCTTATCAGTCGCAACGGTGGGAAATCCACCCCCACCGACACCCAACGCGCTGCCCGCTCGGCACGAAGCCACGCCCTTACTACAGTACTATTTCGACAACGTCTTCGTCCAGCTGCCCTTTTTTGTCGAGACTAGTTTTTGGACCTCGGTAGATACCGTTTACCAGTCGGGGGGCCGCTTTGCCAAACCCTTTGACCATTGGATGCTGCGTATGGTGCTCGCTGTCGCCTCGGCCTCGGTCTCGTATCAGAATAACGACAAAAGTCACCAGCGGGCGTTGGCCTTAGTTTCGGAGGCTTTGACGTACGCCGAGGACGTCCTACGCCCCGGCTCCATCCCATGCATCCAGGCCATCCTACTGCTTGCACAGTATGCCTTGGTCGACCCAGGCCGTTTTCGCAGTTGGCATCTCGTTGGGATGGCCGTAAGAGTAGCGGTGGATTTAGGTCTCCATCAGGATCCTCCTGCAGAGGTCATGTCCAATACGAACCGCCTCGACCTCCGGCGTCGTGTGTTCCACTGCCTCTATTCCTTAGATAGGTGTGTCCATTTGGTCTGAACAACTAAGATATAATGACTTGCTAACAATACACCAGAGGAATGAGCACTGCATTGCAAAGGACCTTCTCCTTCTCCAATGCCTCCGTCAACGTTGCTATGCCATCGACCGGAACGTCGGGGGCCTCGACCGGCGAAGCAAGCCACATCTTCCTACGGAGCCCAGCTCCTGCACTCCAGATCGTAAAAATTCGACAGATCCTGTCCGATGGATACCAAGATATGTACTACAGTACCCGTGAGCCCTCTCCACAGGCTCTGGTCCAAATATGGACACTGTGCGCCCGAACTCGGCAATGGTTCCACGAGTGTCCCAAAGATGCCCCCAACCACTTCTCCCTTCTCTACCGCCTCGAACTTCTCTATACCATGATCATTCTTCTATCCCCCTCTCACAGATACCCCGTCCTCAGCGACTATAACAAGGCCCTCCTCTTCGACCGGTCCATGGACTACATCAGCCAGATTCACCAAGTGCTGGAGAATCCGAGTGTCCTGCCATTCCTCACCTTCTTCGACATCCAGCGCGTGCACCAAGTGGGACACAAATTCGTCAAAATCCTATCCGACAACTTCCACATGCTTCTAAGTCCCACAGTCCCTACTCCTCCTCATGTCCCTGTCGGGACCCCTGATCCGCCCAAGTTACACGAAGAGGATCGGATCAATACCCGACCGCGCGCAATTCATTGTATCGCCTACGTTCGCGACCTACTTAAGTACTGCGCGAGAAAATGGAATCTCCCGGCCCCGCTGGAAGAATTCGAGAGGCAGTCAGCCTCGTTAGGGAAGATGCTGGTGGACAGCTCCATGAGCTATGTAACAAATCGAGGGGCGTACACGCAGGCGCCATCATCCGGATTGCCGCTGGCCGGCAATGGGTATTCGGAATATCGTTTGGGATGAATTTGTATTTTGACGGCCCAACAGTATTGTTATCGTGGTTCCTTCTGGGACTTTCCCTTCATGTAATTCCGAACAGCCCACCCTATCATCTGTATCATAACTCCTATTACGGCAGTAGTGCTACTTCAATCCTTCTAGTTAGTTATCGAACTGCAATGATCAACTAGTTATGGCAGTTTACAAATACACCCTGATGAACTAGTTAGGGTGGATTTTCCGCCATATTGATCTCACCACACTGACATTGATGTTACGGCCAAAAGATCACGATCGGGGGGGCGGGGTGTCCGTGCAATTTCCTAGAGAAGTATCGAGACTAAGAAGGAAAGAAGAAGTGAAAGAGAAGATCCCGTGATAACCATGCCCTCCTCATCGCCTGACTTCCGAGGTTCTTGATATCTTCCATTCTGGTATGATCAATTAGACATCACAATGGGCAGCTATTTTTTCTACACCCCATCTCTATGTATAACTTGCTAACGGGGGGAGATCATAGGAGCATTAACCAGATTTTACAGGTATCCCCGAGAACCAGACCTACCTGAAGAGGATTCGGAATTCGTCTTAAACATCTCGTCTATGACGAATCGCGACGGAACACCTTGCTCTGATAGAGTCAGGTGATTATGCGGCGCTGAACTTGAAGCGACCTGGAATTTCTTAAATTTCTTAAATGCCCTGACAACCTGCTCAGTGTTAGCACCGGTTGCTCAATGAATCAAATATGTCGCTGGATACCCTGCCATCGGAGCTTGTGCTCCTAATATCCGGCTATCTATTGCCAGTTGATGCTGCTTGCCTGGCTTTATGCAGCCACCATTTTATGCCTTTCTCTCCCGGCTTCGATGGCCTTTTAGGTAAATCATTTCCTGGCGTCCATACAAGAAGGCCGGGCAAAAAACTGCGGATCGACCTCTTAACCAGGCTTGCTCGCGATTTGCCACAGTATTACCTCTGCTACGCCTGCTTACGACTTCACCTTTGGCGATATGTCGACTTGCCATCGCCAAAGTTCAAGCTCCGGAGTTGTTCCGATCGTATTACGGACAAACGGTCCTTTTTCCTTATGCCGGCTTATTTGTGCCAGTACCTCGCTTACGAGCATCATAGCTTTCATTCTGTACATCTCCATTTTGTACATCTTCATCTTGTCGTGAGGAGGTTCTACTTCGGCCCATCTTTTGGCATTTCTGCAGAGTCGCTGATGTATACCGATGTGTCATTCCGAAAGTCCTCTAATGCATGGTTGCCTGGAAGAGAGTCCTTGGACTCTCATCGGACCAACCTGATGTCCCTCGAGGCGCGTATCTGCCCCGACCCTCCGGGTCTGTGCGTGCGCATACAACATCTAGCGGTAGTTGAGCGACAAAATGTGCTACAGCTTTGCACGGAGAATGAATCTCCCATCCGAGCCTTTGAGCATATGGGATCTATCCCCCGCTCCACATGTTCGCTTTGTGAAATGTACTTCGGACAAGGCCGAACAGATATTGGCAAGCTTTTGCGTGAAGGAAGATGTAGCCAATGCAACACATCCTGGAAGCTGCAGCTACGAGAAATCGGAAAGGAGGATATATGCTTGCTTTTGACCCAGTGGAAGGACTTAGGGCCCGGTTTGGATCCAGATGATGGCCGGTGGGGGACCTGGACATGTCGGAGCGAATTGAATGCCAGTGAGATGGTGGTTGATCCGCGCATGCGATTCGAGATGCAATCGAATGAGCCAGGGTCTAGTTCTTCCCAAACTTTGTCAGAGGAGGACATGTTTCTTCGGAACGTGTCTCTTTTGCGAGCACAGCGTTATCGAACTGTCATGAGACAATGGGGTGAAGGGTGGTATCTTCAAGGGAAAGAAGACGAGGTCAAGGATTCCTAATGTATTGTCATTTGAATGGAAGCACCTTTTGGCAAGAACTACACTGAGCTGACTTGCCTGGTGAAATGAGGAAAGGCAGGAGCGAGTGCTGCTCACCACCCCAAACCCCAGTTCCCTTCTCCCTCTTTTTTTTCTTTCTCTTCTCTTCTTCGCGCCCCATACTTTTGCTAATTTGTCTGCTTACTCTGTGACACTTCGAGCTTAGAATGTCGGACGTAAGGAGTTCTGGAGCCAGCCAAGTTGAGGTTGCTATCGCCATCACGACAGCCCTCGGGCCGATTGCTGGTGGAATCGTGAGCACACCCCTCAGTTTTTGGCTCCAAAAATGGTGTATTTCACACAATATTTCCGATCTGGAAGATGGACTCTCGTCCGCCACACAAGTGACGGACTCTATGGGAATTAGGCTAGGCAACTTGGAGATGTTCGCGGCCTTTTAGGCTGTTTATGCTGATCTAGAACTACGAAAGGAAGAGAAGAAACCTACTAAATCTTCGGGAGGCGGTAGCTCGGCTTTAGGCTTATAAGTCTACCTAGTACTATTAATGATAGAGGGCCTTATAAGTCTACTACGTCTAGAATCGGGGTAGCTATAGTTATCCTACCTAGACGTAGGGACGATCGGGGTATATTCTTAGATAGATTTTACATCCTCTCTAGTCCTTCTATAAGGCTAATAGGCGGTAATAATTCTAATAATTCTATCTAAGTTATATGCCCTCGGACTAACCTTTAGAAGATTTAGTAGGTTTCTTCTCTTCCTATCGTGGTTCTTGATCAGCATAAACAGCCTAAAAAGCCGCGAACGAACTCTCCAAGTTGCCTAGCCTAACTCCCACAGTGCTATTCAGTTGCGTGGCGGACGAGAGTCCATCTTCCAAATCGGAAATATTGTGTGAATTGCAACATTTTTGGAGCCAAAAACTGAGGGGTGTGCTCACGATTCCACCAGCAATCGGTCCGAGGGCTGCTATATTGGTAGGATCGTTAGTGTGCTTCTAGGTTTCGGGATTCAAAAAAAGTGCAATGTACGGAAATTCTGATCTAAAAGCTGGACTCCTCCGTTCTGTAAGTGACGGGCTCTATGAGAGTTAGGCTGGACAACCTGGAGAGGTCTCGCGACTATCCAGGTTGTTCTGGCTGGTCGAGAACCACGAAAGGATAAGAATCCATCTACCAGAGCAGAGGCTTTTTGTGAATTGCGTCTTTTGCTGATCCAAGCGTCTCGAAGCATATGCACTGCATGTTTACTAGCTACCTGCTCGCCTAAACATTTCGAAGTATGTGTATCGAGGTCCTACAAAACGTTCGAGATTAAGTTAGTGAATGGACCTTAAATTACTTCTCAATAGTACATAGTACACATTAGTTACAAAATTTGAACTGCTGCTCAGGGGACTCAGCCTCTATGAACACTACATGCTAAGGTCATTGACCAGATAAGAAGAAAATGGTAAAAGGGCGGGATATGAGACACCAAGAATCAGAATGATCTTCCAAAATAGTGTATAAAAGGAAAAGCACCGCTTCCAGTGGGCTGTTATATGCACAAAGAAGCTATGTCGGGGGGGTATTCACAAGGCTCCCGGAAGCGCTATCCATTGCCGCGTAAGAAAATGCCCTGCTTAGACAAGGTATTTGTCTATTTACAGGTTCTGGCCAATGGTGGCAACGACGGCGCCGGCGGGGGCGCCGACGGAGGGGAGGCCAAGGCCGCTGACGAGGGAGGCAACCTCAGGGGAGAGGTGGACAAGAAGCTCCTGGCCATCCTGACCGGTGACGGTGAGGAGCTGCTCAACGGGGGCGGAGACGTCGTTCAGGAGATTGCCAGCACCCTGGCCGGCGGTCTTGATGACGGCACCGAGGGGAGCACCGACGGTGGGGAGGCCGAGGCCGGAGACGAGACCAGCGACGGAGGGGGCCAGCTTGACGAGGAGCTCCTCACCGTTGGCGCCGGTGACACGGAGAGTGGAGCCAACGGTGGGGGCGAGGTCCTGGGCAATCTCACCACGCTTCAGGGAAGTACCGAGAGTAGCAACGACAGTGCCAACGGGGACACCGACGGCGGGGAGACCGAGACCAGAGACGAGACCAGCAACCTCAGGGGAGAGGCCAACGAGGAGAGCACCAACATCGGCACCGAGGACGGTGACGAGGCCGTTAACGTGGGGGCCGAGACCAGAAACAAGGCCACCGAGGCCGGAAGCAGAGGCGACGATGCCGCCAACGGGAGCACCGAGGCCACCGAGGCCGAGGCCGGTGAGGAGACCGGCAACTTCAGGGCTCAGCTCGATGAGCAAGGGGCTGACATCACCGCCGGTGATGATCAGGATGTTCTGGAGCTCAGGGCCAAGGTTCTGGAGGATCTTGCCGTTCTGGGTGATGGGGGTGCTGCTGCTCTTGCCGTTCATAGCAGAGGCGGGCAGGTGCAGGACCTTGGTGAGGTCACCGAGGTTGTTGACCACGGGGAGGCTCTCGAGGTTGAGCTCCTTGGTGACATCGCCGAGGTGGAGGTCGTTGACGAGACCGTCAATGGCCGAGAGCTTGGTCAGATCGGTCAGGTCGGGAAGACCAGCCAGGGGAGCAGGAGTCGGGGCGGCAATGGCAGCAGTGGCCGCAGCGACGAGAGCGACGAAGGAGGCCTTCATTGTGTATTAAATAATATAAGGATATAAAAGAGTGACTGGAGTCGGATTGATCCAAAGAGTGACAATAAAGTGAGGTGAGAAAGTTTAAGACGAGGGCAGCAACGGCAGCAGTATTTATACAAAGAGCCCCATGACATTTCTACGACAAAAGGACCGATTGTGTTGCGGGTCTTGCGTCCCCTATCGTGGAGCTTCTTGTGACCCTAGTGTCCTCCGTATAGAATGTCTTGTTTTGGCCAACCACGGGTGGGACTGCCCTGCTGTATCGTGTCAAACTTAACCCAGACAGTCCAGGGTCTCATTATCGAAGCTATACGGAGTTGCACAGTGTTTGTATCTCTACTCTCTCTAATCAACAGCTCTACGACGCAAAATTCTCGTAGACGGTTATATCATCGTGGGACCACACGAGCCAGAACAGGAAATTTATTCGAATAGCTGCCTTTTTCAAAGATCGATACGCGGAATGACCGGATTACCATCAATACCAAGCGCCTCCAAATTGAGATCGACGGGTGTGCCAAAAGAGTGGGTAAAGCTGTGATGGCGGTGGGTGGCGAAGGGAGACAATAGGTGAGAGCAGATGAAAGAGGTCCATGGTCATTCGATCGTACTGACTAGTGTAAGCTTATATGGGCCCTCGTGGTACCGAATATCTCCAGGCTAAAATAAATAGCACTGTCGATCTGCTGCCCACGCCAGTTAGAAATTTGGTACCAGCTCCGCCCATCCGGCAATCAGGTACGAAATTACTTTTTAAGTAATGAATGTCGTGATTTCCCGACTATCAGTAGATTCAGGAACAGGTAACTACCTAGTTAATATGTTTATTATTTACTAACTATTTAGAATTGCCGTCGTTGTTGCCCCCGTCTTCTCAGAGAAATCACGAAGAGAATACATAACGTACAGTACTATAACAACGCCCCTTAAGGGTAAACAATGCCAAGAGGATTTACGCTCATGCTCTAATGCGGAAAATGACATCCAATGACAGGCGTCAGGACCCTGAAATGCCCACATGGCCGCTGTCGCGCTTGACCTCAATGGTTGAATGCTTAAGAAAGCGCCCCTCTTCCAATCACCTGCCGAATTGCATCCGCCATCCCGCCCGGTTTTCCTGCCCCGTGGATAGGGGACAGCTAGAATATGTACCAAGGTACTGGCCAAGCCACCAGGTACTCCGTACTTTCACGATCACTCCAGACTTGAAAGCTTGGTTTAGCCACTTGCAAAACCGATCACTCCTACTTCCGACCTCAGAGTTTTTCCTTCTTTCATGTAGGAGTACAAAGTAAGCAGTAATACTTTCAATAATATCAACCACCGGACCATAAATGGTGGGCTGTTTACCCATAATGATAGGAGAATAATAATAGTGGCTTTTTGCCGTGGAACATTCGGGACGCTCATCATTTCCCCGAGAGAATTCGGACTTTCCCCGTCCACGCCAAAATCACTAACCCTATGTATGACCCGAAACGACTATCCCAATCTTACGGCCCTTCTTCCGAAATGATCCATAACCTGAGAACATGAACGTCAAGCATCGATCCAGATTCTAGATCGACTTGACCCCTGGCTAGTAAATCGCAGCCGGCTTTGGATCCCGTACTTCTGATCCAAAAGCGTTCTTCCGCACGCTAAGATCCGATGACGATGGCTCCACTTATCGCTGATTGTCATGAGCCGGATTTGCAATAATTTATCGAGCTCGTCCTTTGGTTCAGGGACAAACCGGTTCACAGCTCATAGATTCTTTCTGGGGCTCGTTAAATCAAGTTTAATCTATGATCCCTGGATGACGCCATGGGCTATGCCGGCACAAAGGCAATACATTCCAATACAGTCAAAGCCAATATTTGATCGCCCAGGACCCTACACATTCAATCAAGCAGGAAATGGGATCGTCACTCTACGTCCAGAAAGTGTGTAATATTCTGGGTCCTCTCGTGCCCCTCAAGAGTTCTAGACTACAGATCTAGCATCGCCTTCGGCATAGCCTTTGGTGGCGTAAATCGTAATTTGACATAGGTCTACATGACAGTACCCCGTACGGAGTAGATCCAGCTGAGCCCTGAAAGTGGGTCGGCGGCTGTTTACTCCGTACAGTAGAGTCGGCATGGTGTGAACAGCTGCCCCTGGCTTTTTCTATTGGTTCGTACAGCATCCATCCATGGTTCACTCTTCATCGATGAGTACGGCCTCCGTTTATGATCTCTGATCTCTTAGAAACTGAGTGTATCTCCTGTTGGAACGGTATACCATAATCAAGGTCCAACAACTGATGGTTATTTATGTCTCAGCTCTGCCGCAACCCATGTGATCGGGTTTCATCCGTACGAGACAACGAGAGGATCAAGCCGGGCGTTATTCACCTTGGAAATACATGAAAATACATGGAGTGATCTAATGGCAAGAGTCATTTCTGGTCCATGGCTTCATCGGAGGGATAAGATCCCGGTGCCTCTGAATAGCTCATATGGTCATAGGAATGTTAGTTAACTAGTTAGTTAGTTACACGTTGTTGATTCATTTACTCAGCCTCATCTCAATCAACATTTGGATGGAAAAATGGACACTCCAATGCCGGAAAGGCAATTCAATAGTACAATGTATTTCTAACTGTATTGCTAAATATATTCCTCAGGCTCCCGAAATATTTCATGTGGTCATGATATGTACTCTCCACGAACGAATCATAATCAGCCAGAAATTGCACCTGGAGAACATAATTGGCAAAATGAGCGACGATAGTAGAATCCATGATTACTCTAAAAGCCATCAATTTCTTCAAGCGAGCCGAAGCAGGATTCCGACTCCGAAGTCGGCGGTCAAGTATCATCTTCTCTGACAAGCGGATTCTGTGCTACACCATTTCCAGACGTAATCAAACATCTAACGATCGTATATTAGCCTGTCGGTACTATCCCCGCGTGTAAGATCCACACCTCTAATATTACAAAGATGCACAAGTCACTATTTATGTAGGTATTCCAGTGGTATGGATCAATGATTTACGTATAGTGGAGCTCGGTTTTGAGATATGTAACGAAGCTTAACTACATAACTAGCCATGTTGTCGATTGCTTCCAAATGACCATGTTCACTTTCAAACAACTCTATTCTGAAAGGAAGCGTTGTCGATATCTCCCAAAGTTTTTAGCGCAAAAAACATCAAACTTTAAGATATCATCCCCTTACTGTGACATGTTTTCCGATGGATAGGTAGAGGCTCTGGAAAAGGCCCCGAATATCGATCTGGTCGAAGGCAATCTATAAGCCGAAGAGATCTTGTCGACGCGGCTCTTAAGAGTAATATGAAGCAATTTGTGTACACTTCTGTTAACTAACCGAGGCGGCGATTCAGAGGCGGCGATTCAGAGTGTGATTGCATATGACACTGATTTGAACATCACCGTCGCTCGCCTATCAGCTTGTTGTTCAGTGCATGGTTATCCACTAGACAATATCTGCCCAAGTGCCCCACCCTATCCTGTCCATACCTAGGTAGGTATAGATATACGGTCAAAGCTGTGTTTCAGGCAGATTGCAAGCTACCAGATGCTATCTTGGGCAATTGGAGATACGTTCACACTGACAGCACGATGTACAAGATGGGCACGTGACTAGTTTCGAGGTTCACTTTCCACGCATTAAGTTCAGTTCTAAGCTTTCTGACGGTTAAGATCAATTGTATTTCCATCTGGGCATGTTGGAAGTGTCATGCTTCATTGAAGGTCAGATATTCCTGGGCAGGGGCTCTTTTGGCACCAATATATACAGTTCTAGCCCACCTTTGACCTTCAGCATAAGCTTCCCTCTCAACCATGGAAAAATAGAATGGAGATAAACCTCGCAACACCCAATCATATTGAGTAAGATAACACACTTTGACGAACACACTCGAGTCCTTATTGAGGGGTTCTAGAGTATCCAACCAGGGCGTGGAAGTACATACTTAGTACTCGTCGCACGTCGACCCACTCCACCAGTACAGGCTGGGTCAGACGTGCGACGAGTATGGGCTAAACGTTCCCCCGGGCGATAGCCAGTTCGATGTCAGTTTCCACGGTCGCAACTTATCTAACTAACTATCAGGTATAGAGATAGGACATCAGTTTGCGTCTAAGCAAGCCAGGCTGCCGGTAAACAATTTCGGTAGGACATCCCAGAAGGCAAAAGTTTATATGTACAGTCGTGGTGATGGTGTTCTCGGTGGCTGGTGCACTGAAAGTTTCCACGGTTTATTAGTAAAGTGCAGGAATAATGGACTCCTTATCTCCGAAACTGATCACCCTTTATGCCAGATACAGTAATGCACAGAGTAACTGATCCTTCTCTTGATCTTACAATGGGATCTCAGATCTAGAGCCTCAAGGAGCTATCAGATGTGAAGAAAAGCCTTCCACACTCAAGCCGCATTTTGCCAGTAGAAGCGCGCTTATACCTGCCATTCGCTGGGCCGCTATCGGGGTTATTTTGATTAGCGTCTGGCGAATCAAGAAAATTCACACTATCGCCCGCTCGTGCTCGGACTTTTGAGCCTTCTCCATTCCCCACAATATCTGTAGTGTCGGCCAATTGTACTCGAGGGATATCCGAGATAGGTCGGTTATTATCTCGTCTTCTCCGCCACCTCCCTGTACCTTTCCTTTTTCTCTGCACGCTCTCGGTCGAGCACCTGGGCATGCAGTTCTAATCCCTCTCCATATACGTATACCCAGGGCTTATATACACCTGTATATGTATATGGACTCTAATTGATCACGATCTTCTCATGACCTCTAATTTATCATTCGCTTACCCCCTTTAATGATCCTGTAACCTCGCCTCCACTTGCGATTTGACTCGGCCGCTGCAGAGAGAATGCACTTATGTCGAGTTACAATATCCCGGACAGGAACTTCGGTCTATCCGAACGGTCTGTCAGCAACTTTGCTGAGCGCACTACGGTGGCCTGCCTCATTGGTTTAGCGTGGTATAATGCATTGGAATTGATTGTCCTCTGCTTCACCACATTCAAGCGATATGGCGGGTGCTACTTTTGGTGTCTGCTCATTTCATCCGTGGCCATTATCCCGTTCGGTCTCGGATACCTCCTCCTCATCTACAATATCTACACCAACCTGTTCCCGGTAGCAATGGAGCTCATTGCCTGGGTGTGCATGGTAACAGGCCAGTCCCTCGTGCTCTGGTCGCGATTACATCTCGTCGTCCAAGACCCTACCGTCCTCCGGTGGACCCTCGCCATGATCATCATCGACGCGATCGTCTTCCACATCCCCGCCTCCGTCCTCGAACTCGGCAGCCATTCCAACAAGTCGGCCCTCTTCACCTCGGGGTTCAACGTTTTTGAGCGCATACAATTGATCGCCTTTTCATTACAAGAGGTGGTGCTTTCAGTGATATACTCCTGGGAAGCAGTGCGCCTACTCAATCTCCGCCCGAGAGGTCACTACCGAGGCACCCTAGTCCAGCTCCTGATAGTCAACCTGGCCATGATCCTGATGGATGCTGCGGTGATCGGGGTACAGTACTCTGGCCTCTTTGACATCCACGTCACGCTCAAGGCATTCGTCTACAGCGTCAAACTCAAGCTGGAATATGCGATTCTGGGCAAACTGGTGGCCTTTACGGAAATGTGTGCCAGCAGCTCGCAACCTACCGACCTGTCGGATTTTGTGGATCTCTCCTTTCACCCCAACCAACATGCGGATAGCGACAGCCAGGCTCGAGTTTTTGCCAGGTCCGAATCCAACCTGCCACAGCATGTGCATGTGGCTTCGAAGCACCCTTCTGACCCACGAATATCCGATACGTCTGGTGGTCCCAGTTCAAGTAATGAGGCTTTGTGATGATGGAATGACTGTTAATAAGTAAATATTTGTTCTTGATTGTATACAGTGCAACAAATGCACCTTGCACATAAATGTTCATCGAAAGAGCGGGAGTGTTTTCCCCTCTGTTGATATCCATGTCTAAAATGATTCACGGCACCTACATGTAGGCTTTTTCTGCCGACTCAAATATGCGCCACTACATCATCTAGGCAATTTCCTCGACTTTACAATGACACGCGATACTGAGTCTAGCAAACACGGTGTGAGCCCATCCATTGGTCTCTCCCTCCTCACCCCGGCCCAACTCGATAATGGCGCGTCTAAATGCCTGGCGCTCCAAGAATTTGCCCATGCCCTCCACCAGAAGACCTCGAGAGATCACTCGTGGCAATCAACGTCATTTCTGTCACTGTCGCATGTGCGCCATGCTGAATGCGATAACGACTCCTGGGACTACCTCGGGGATGCACTATGATATCACCCGGGAGCCATGTACCATGTGCGCCAGGGACCATTTCCTGGGCGCATATGGGGCTACTGGTGTACTTGCTGCAGCAGTTGACCAAGGGAACTCGGAGGACCTTACGCTAGACCTCCGTTGCCGCGCAATCTTCCGGACAGGTCAGACTAAGGTGGAGGTGACCGGGCCGTTGACCGAGGGATGGGAGTGGAAGGTCGCTGAAGATAGTAGGCGGTACCGGTCGAAGCATGGCTAGGGAGGACTTTATAAACTACGTGGTCAGCTATATCGAAAGGTCCTGCTTTTTGCAACCATGGGTTCGCAATGGAGTAGAGGAAGTGTAGTTTGCTTTTCTTCCAATTGACATCTCTTAGACCCACATGCCACGAGGAATTGAATGATTGAATGAGCGGATCTATACAATTTGTGTCTGGATATCAAACTCCACAGTGGATATGGCAGAAGCTTTCTACAGGGAGCCAACAAGAATGAGCTGGGCCACAGGCCAAAGCCACACTAACATGAGGTACAGTTGACGTCAAGCTGATGCGGAGGAACGAGTCCAGTTCTGAAGTCCAACTTTGCCCCCACTTGGTGGATCCCGAAGCCGCCAAGAGCCCACTTGATCTGGGAAGCTCTGCAGATCGTGTCCTTCAGTCACTCGATGTAGTTTAACGCAGTGGCCCTGATATTGGCGGGTCAACTCAAACCTGGGTGATGTAGACCTGACAAATCTAGCAGCCTTATGGAGAGGGCAGAAGTAGGAGTAGGCAGCGAGCAGCTGGTGGAACAGCTCCAGCACCAGCTCCAACTTTACCCAGAGACCAAATGCAAATGCAAATGCAAATGCAAATGCAAAGAGTACAATCACAATTGGGGGAAATCGGGTCCGTGTGCAACGAAGGAAGCCACGAACGTATGACGTCAGCGTAGTGTCAACGAAGAAAGTCCAAGTTACATCTTCTCTCCTCGTTTCAGTAGTGATTGCCTCCCTTAACCTTTATAGCTTTCGTCATCCCTTGTTTCCCCCTTCTCCTCTCCTAACATACCTTCCTTCATTCCAGTGATACCCCGTCTCCTTGTTTTGAGGAAAAAGTTGCCTCAGAATACTTTCTAATTCCTAATCCTCTGTTTGTATGTCCCGTTTGATGCTGCAAACTTGGTCGCGCTAACAAGGGTGTCAGTAATACTTGACATACCTGCCTCCCGAACTTGTTTTCTCTTTGACACGATTGACACGAGTTCCATCATGTCTCCCAAGGCCGTTAATCGTCCCACCGACACCAAACAGAAGGAGAAGGTATGCTCCATCATGCGACCGGGCCCAGTTGGGGTTTCCTGGACCACGTCACTAACCTCACTCTCTCCAGGACATCAACCAGAAGCTTCAGCTGTTTGGTATCTACCATGGTATGTCCAGAAACCCATCTCAGCCAATTGATCATGTCGCTAATGCTCCTAAAGCTTTCCAGAATAACAAGCTCCCCTCGGTTAGTTCCATCTTTTCTGCGCCCGCTCGTCGAAGAACTCCCTACTAAACCCCCGCTTCCCTACAGAACAAGCAGTGCGATGTTGCGCTGAACAGTGCCTTGAACTCCAAGTACCTCGCGTCGCCGCCGTCGCAGCTTTCTGACGAGGGCAAGGTCCTCGTGCAGGATGTGCGCGATGTGCTTGAACAGGCCAAGAAGACGCTTTTGATCAAGAACGACGGCGAGCTTCTTCAGGACTTCATCTGGCAGGCCCAGAATATCACCGCCGGTGATGCCAAGGGCCCCAAGACGCCCCTCCCCAAGGATGATGCCAAGCAGGATGCCAACAAGGCCCTGGAGGGTCTTAAGACTCTCGGCACTCTGCTGATCACCAACGGCGAGTTCAGAAAGCTCCGTAAGCTCGAAGTCATTGCATCTCATGCTCCCGCAATCTCTAACCATCCTTAGTGAGCGACGCTACCGTTCTTCTCAAGGATATCGCCGCCGATGCCTCCGAGCATGCTACCCGCCAGCTTCGCCCGTCCGAAGAGCAGCTCTCACAGATCGACACTCCCGCCGAGGAAAATACGTGGCACGAAAAGCCAAACATCAACAAGGAGGATCTCAAGTCCAAGTTCAAGAAGAGCGACAAGTCGAGCGCCGGCGGTCCTTCCGGCGCCGAGACTGGCACCGCCGACAATGAATCGGAGGAGAACCGCCGCCAGAAGTACGCCAACCAGACCAAGGAGTACCTCCAGGAGAAGATCCCCAAGGAGCGCCGCGAGCAGATGATTTGGCGACTGAAGAAGATGGTCATTGAGGTCCAGGGCCACGCTGACTACCAGCAAGCCATTGAGACCCTTCTGGACATGGCCGAGAAGTATGCCAGCCACACCAAGAATATTGGCGAGCAGAGTGGCTCTCAGGCTTTGAACGTCCGCTCCAGCGGCAGCGTGCAGGCCGTCGAGAACGACCTGCGCATTCTCATTGAGCGTTTCGCCAACAACACTTCCCTGTCTGACTTCTTCGAGTCTCTGAACAAAATCTACCGCGATGCCGACCAGGACCCCGAGCTGCGTGGCTGGTTCTCGAACGTGGACACCTTTATCCGCAGGGCTCTTCGCGAGCAGGGCTTCATCATGGATGATGAGTGTAACCGCCAGTGGAACGAGCTTTACGACAAGGGCCGCTACCTTGTCCGTGAGCGCTACCGCAGTCACACCGATAACATCGTCGACCAGATCAAGTTCCTGGCCGATCAGTTCGACAAGGACCCGCAGAACAGGGCTCTCGCTGACTCCGTCCAGAAGCTTTTCAAGGACCTCGGCCGCGACGCCGGCGGAAAGGTCGTCTTTAAGAAGCATCTGCTTCAGGACATCCGCGACGTCATCTTGCCCGGCCTCTTTGAGAACGTCCGCTATGTTCCCATTCCACGCATTGAGGTGTCGGACCCTATGGTCGATTTCGTCATTGAGAACCTCGTCATTGAGAGTGACAACCTGATGCCCAACGTGGTTGAGTTTGGCAGTGACAACTATTTCCGCTGGGGCCGCAAGAAGATCACCAACAAGCGTGACAACAAGATCATGATCGCTGCATCCGGCATCCAGGCCGACCTGCGCGATGTCAGTTATTACATCAAGAAGAAGCAGGGCTTCCCCTCCATCACCGACACTGGCGTCATGGACATCTTCCTGGGTGGCGACGGCTTCAGCTTCAAGATCGCCGCCTCTAGCGCCGACAAGGGCGACAAGAAACACTTCGTCAAGGCGGACAAGGTGTCCGTGAACATCCACAACATGAACATCAAGCTCCGCAAGTCCAACCACAAGCTTCTCTTCGCTACCTTCAAGCCCTTGCTCTTCAACGTTGTGCGCCCCGCTCTCGAAAAGGTCCTTGAGGGCCAGATCCGCAACGCCTTTGAGCGGGCTGACGCCTACGCTCATGAGATCCACTCTGAGGCCACCAAGGCCCAGGAGGCCGCTCGTGAGGATCCCGAGAACGCCCGCAGCATCTTCTCGCGCTACGCCGATGCCGTGCGCGCCCGTACCCAGGCCAAGGCCGAGCAAGCCGAGGCCACCGCCAAGCGCGACACCAAGGTGCAGACCGTCACGACTCTGCACGAGTCGATATTCCCCGACATCAAGCTGCCCGGCGGTGTATCCAACAAGGCCACCGAGTACGTCGAACTTGCTAAAAAGGGCGAGCGTTGGGAGTCGCCCATCTTCAGTATCGGCAATGCTAAGGAGTCTTCCGACATCCCTAACCCAGGCTCTATCACCCGTAAGGCCAAGACCGAAGGCGTTGGCCTTGCTTCCGAGGCTACTGGAGCCTCGAATGCTCCTGGGGTCTCAGGCACCCAGGGCACCCAGGGCATCCAGGGCACCAACGGCTTCTCACGCGAGGTTGACCAGGCCTTTGTCAATGACAAGACCAAGAACCTCAGCGATGGGGTCGCCAGCATCAACGGCACACGCGTCGCCAACGGCTCCACCGTCGTTTAAGGTTGATGTGCAAGCAATTTTTTTTGCTTCGATACAGTCTTGATGGCATACGCAAAAACGACGTCTCTGTGTGGATCCAATTCCGGGGTACTCGCAACTCCTCTGATTACTATTCTTTCCCTTATGTTTTCGTGACTTTCTTGCTTCCTGCTTATGATTTCCCCCTTTTGCAAATCTTGTATGAGTATGGCTCTTCTATGTCCAGTCGGTAGCCTAATACATAATGCCATCGCTATCGTGCGTTCAGTATTTTTTACCAAGTTCAGAGTCCTGCGTAACCTAGTTAGTAGATATCATTATGGCTGAAGTTGTTCCCTGGTAAGTCTATCCACAGTGGGCTGTTGGCTGTTGCGCAGGTGGCTCTTTGCTGCGGGGCCAGGTCCACTGCGCCTCCGACATTTGGAAGATAAGCTTAAATGAACTACTGATTGAGACGAGTCCCGCACTTGGTTGGAATGTCATTCATTGTCGTCTAGATCTGGTATAAAAACGCCTTCCCTTGTATAAGACAGAAAGAACATGTCTATCATCTGTAAAGCTTTGAGAACTAATTCTAGCAGGCTTTTGGGTTCCGTTACACATAATCCAGAAACGTTTTACATCTGCTCGAAGTACTTCTCCCAGCCCAGCTCCCGGAGCTTGGTGCCATTCTTCTCCATATTCTCTGCGCGGGCCTCCTCAGCATACTTCTCCACCTTGGCCTGAATGGTGGGATCGAAGGCGCCGATAATGCGAGCGGCGAGGAGGGCGGCGTTGATACTATTGTTGATTCCCACAGTTGCGACGGGAACACCTAGATAAAGCGGATTAGCTAGGTCCTAGATATCACGAATGTTATGACTTACCGCGGGGCATTTGCACAATGCTGTATAGACTGTCCACGCCGTCCAGCGAGCTTCCCTTGACGGGGACACCGATGACGGGCAATGCGGTGTGAGCGGCTGCCATACCGGGGAGGTGGGCAGCACCACCAGCGGCGGCAATGATCACCTTGATGCCGCGCGATGCAGCCTCGGCGGAGTACTCGGCCATATAGTTAGGGGTGCGGTGGGCCGAGGTGATCTCCACGGCGGGCTCAATGCCAAAATAGTTCTCCAGTAACTTGAGACCTGGAACGAGAGTCTTTAGGTCACTGTCGGAGCCCATGACGACGGCCACTTGAGGCGCGGGCTTGGATGGGCCGGACTTAGCGGCCTTGGTCTTGATGTCGCTGCGCTGAGCGCGCATCTCATCTACAATGTCGACGAGCGGCTGGATCATGGTCTCGGCCTCGTGCATTGTCGCAGCAGTGACGGTAACGTGCCCCATTTTACGACCGGGCTTGGCAGCACCCTTGCTGTACAGGTGAATGCTTGCGTTGGGGATCGAAAGCGCGGCCTCGGCAGCCTTCAGGTGGGAGTCGGGGGTGGCGCCGCCAATGATGTTGAGCATAATCGAGGGAGTGCGGATTTCGAGACTCTTGGCGGGGATGGGAAGGTCCAGAATAGCGCGCATGTGGCTGTCGAACTGCGACAGTGCGCAACCCTCGATGGTGTAGTGACCGGAGTTGTGGATTCGGCTGGCGATCTCGCAAAGCATCAGGCTGTCGTCCTCGAGGAGGAACATCTCCACACCAAACGCACCCTTGCCCTCGAAAGCGGAGACAGCCTTGCGGGCAAGAGCTTGAGCCTCCTGGTTGATCTTATCGGAGACGTTCCGGGCTGGTGCGTACACCAGCTTGCATATTGAGTCCTCCTGGACCGTCTCGACGGTGGGGTAGGACAGAACGCCATCCTTGGTCTTTATAGCCATGACAGCAAGCTCCTATAGAATGGACTCGTTAGTCACGGCCTTGAACACCTTGCAGTATAGATTCCACGAACCATCTTGAAGTAGGCCCACTTCTCCGCATACAACGGTCGGTCCTTGAGAGCCTCAAGCGCCTCAGGGATATCGGCCTTGGAGTTCACGCGAAAGTTCCCTAAGATAAGCATTAGTATTTGTTTCTCAGACGGAGCCATGCATTTCACCTACCCCGCCCGTCGTATGCCATTGTCTTCGACTTCAACATCATCGGGTAGCCCAACTGCTCCCCGACCGCGGCCAATTCCTCGGGTGTGTTCTTAACCAATTCCCGGTGATCCGCCATCGGGATACCGTAGTTGCGCAAGTGCTCCTTCTGGTTGAACTTGTTCTGGATCGTGCGGATGGCCTGCCAACTGGGCTCCATGCGGACTTCTGAAGCGACCTCCTCGAGCGCATAAGTGTCGACGTGCTCAATCTCAGCAGTCAATACGTCGCAGGTCTTGGCCAATTGGCGCACTGCCTCACGCTCCTTGAAGGAACCGGTGACATGGCCGTCGTGGAAACTGATCTGCTTGGCCGGGGCGTTCTCGGCGTCGAGGACGTTGCACTGGATGTTCAATCGGTTGGCGGACTCGACAAGCATGCGACCAAGCTGGCCACCGCCGAGAATTCCGACCTTAGGCGAGTTCCACATTGTGATGAGCGAAATGGTGCTTTTCGAGGAGAAAAGAGTCATCGTAAACTGCCCCTCTGCCGAAAATTCGCGGGGAGTCACATGACCCTATCGATAAGGTGCGCATGGACCAATGAAACGCATAAGTCCCCACCGCCTCAGCTGGCCCATTTGATCGCCGTCTCCTGCAGCTTGAAACACCTCGACGATGTCGCTGGGTGAGTCTCCCATCCTGCTGGTGATGGCTGTTTATAGCTGATGAAGATCTCAGACGAAGAAGCCCTCGAGGCAGTCGCCAATGGCGGCTCGATCGACTTGTATGTGTGATCTCGTGATTATAAGGTGCCCTTGGATCACACAAAACTGATGCTCTGATACAGAGAGAAATGGGCGGGCATGGTTGCGCCTTTACTGGAGCGACTGGAACACGTATGTTCTACCTAATGCGACCCTACCGTTGGGGTTTCTGACCGGCCATCTCAGATTGTATACAATGTGTTCCCCATGCCCAAAGTGCCTTCAGGGTCGTACGACCAACAGTCCCAAAACCCATCCCAGAACTCCGAGACCACCACTGTCCCACCCGAAAGCAGCAACAAGGAGAATACTGCCCCGGGATACCCACAAACTCCTCAAGCACGAGCCAGCTCCCCGCCGTCGAGCGAGCCCGTGCCTGACTCGCAGCCCCAGTCCTCAACGCAGTCAAACAATTCACTACCGCCTCCACTTGCGCTTCTCCTGAGCTCCATTGAATCTGCGGTTCGGTTCTTGTTCGTGGACAAGCCGCCGCATACCATCCAGCGACTCGCGGAGCTTATTCTCCGCCCCACGGCTCACTATAGGACACTACCGGCCTATCTCCGTGCTGTGGACCGCGTCGTTTCGGTGACTAGCGGCGCAGACGTCTTTCCTTTCAGCACTCCAGCAAATGCCACTTCCAATGCCCAGCAAAACGGGCTTGTGCACCCCATCAATAATGCCAGCACCTATCTACCTCCGGACTATACTGGCTTGGGGAGTGACGAGTCCCTTGGTGGTGCTCTTCTCACCCCGATCCCTTGGTTGGCCACCGCCTCTTTCGAAGCCGAGGATGTTACCGCATTGGGTGAGGGTTCGTTTTCCTCGATCATCTGAGCCTGTTCGCCTCGGGCAAATTGTTTCACATGCCTAACTGAGCTTACTGTGTATAGAACAAGCTGCACCAGCACAGCTACAAACACCGGAGAATGACGGCAACAACGTCGCAACAACCACCGCGACGACTCCTACAACCTTTACTGATGTTGAAGAAGCGGCTCATCGTGCTGGTCAGCGTGTCTCTGCTTCTCCGCCGGCGGAATCCGCAGACGAAGTCCCACATGCTCGCGGCCCATCACTCTTAGGCGTCGAGGACATGGGCCTGCAAGATGGAAAAGGTTTGGAGATGAACCTTGGTGATCAAGCTGCCCAAGACGCGACAGAAAATAGAATCTCCGATGCCCCTGCGGCCGAGGGCTCCACGGAAGCATCGCATGCTCCTGATGGAGATGGCGATATCGTTCTTGACGACACCAAACCCACGGAAGAGAAATCCAAGACAGAAATCTCGACAGCGATTCCCCCGACGAGCGAGGGCCCTGAAGCAGCTGCAGGTTCCGCGGTAGCTCCGGAATCTGAGAAGAAAGACTGAGGATTGCACCTGCGTGTTCGAAGTGTTTTCTGTTCCTGCCATCGTTTGGCATCATGAGTAACGACTTGCAATACATATGCTTGATATGCTGGATCTTAATGCATCTGGATGGATATCGTGATATGAATGCGTTTCAATATAAGAGATCAATAACCAAGCTTTATTCAGAGAAGGTTGACATCCCTATTTGGTCTCATAGTCAGCGTACTCATCGAAAGCTTGAGCAAATCCGCCCGAGTTTCAGATCTCTGTAAGGAAATTAGCATTGCGTCTACCCGCTCATTTGGATTGAAATCTTTGAGATGGGATGAGACGTGGTTTAAATTGGGGTCTGGTTCGTCGCTTTAGTGACGGCCTGAGTCGTAACCCTACTTGGGAACAGTAAGACGAGATAATCCACAATCTTGGAATAGGTAGGAGAAGCGAGGAACGAGAACTTAGTGGTTTGTGCTTTCAAGGAAATTCAATGAATCTATCGTAAAAGGAGGTATCAAACATCTAGAATCAACCAATGCGCCAGGAGTATATCAAGCCAATTGAAACCGAGACAACCTTGACTGTACAGCATGAATGTGCCATCGTACAAAGGTAAACAAAACATATCAGACAGGCTCAACAGTCTGCAGTGGGACATACCCCTCATCATCGCGAATAACGGTCCGCTTCCCAGTGACCACGGACCAAAGCGCAGAAATGGTATCGCCAGCCCAGCGACGCAAAGAGCGTGGGCTGTCAGTGGAAAGCACGGTAGCAGGTGCCCACCAACTAGTCTTGTGCGCGTGAGACCTACCACCACCAAAAGCGCTAGGGTTTGAGCCAAGCTCTTTCTCAAGACGCTTGATGTCCATCCAGGATGGACGGCGCCAGAGCTTGAGCAATAGACTGCTAACGACGACCGAGACGCTAGATGCAGCCATGGCGGCGCCAGCGGCCATCGGGGGAAGCATAAAGCCTGTGAAGGGTAGGAAGATGCCCATGGCGAAGGGAAGACCGATGATGTTGTACACACAGGCCCATACTAGGTTCAGCTTGATGCGATTGAACACTGAGCGAGACAAAGATAAACTGGCCGGGACTGAGAGAAGATCCTCGGGACGCATGAGGACAATGTCGGCTGCTTCCATGGCGACATCTGTACCTGATGCTAAAGCGATACCCACTGATGAGGTAGCGAGGGCGGGAGAGTCGTTGATACCGTCACCGACCATAGCGACTCGATCTCCGTTTAGTTGTAGGTTTGAGATGATGGTTCGCTTGTCGGCGGGTGACGCCGAGGCGTGGACTGAAGCGGCTGGAATGCCGACGGCTGCTGCGACTGAAAGAGCAGTGGAGAGTGTGTCGCCGGTCACCATGGAAGTTGAGATACCCATGCGGTGCAGGGCAGCCACCGCGGCGACAGCCGTATCCTTGACGCTGTCGCGGACGGAGATAGTTCCGGCATAGAGGCCATCTATAGCAACATGAATACGTGTGATGCCGGAGGCGGCAGCGCTAGGCTTGGGAGCTGTTAGATCCGAGGCTTCTACTGCTTCCGATGAGTCGGGATCAATCGATGCGGGCACAGTGACATCTAGCGAGCGGAGATATTCTGCATTTCCAAGCAGAACTTGGTACCGGGTCCGTTCGGCGCTGGATGTCGGCTCAACGAAAGCAGAGACGCCCTTACCCACGATCGCTTCAAAGTCACCAATACTACCAGGCAACCCATCATCTCCGGGATGACCAGATTCAGCCTTGGCCTCGGACAGAATGGCCCGACCAATGGGATGCTCACTGCCCATCTCTGCAAGGCCAACAATAAGCCACCACAGCTGACGACGCCAATCATTCGTAGTCCAGTGAGGCGCAATACGGACCTGAGCCACGCTCATTCGACCCGTGGTCAGGGTGCCTGTCTTATCAAAGACAACGTGATTGATCTTAGTAGCAGCTTCAAGCACGGCGCCTCCCTTGACAAGCATTCCATGCTCTGCGCCAACTCCCGTACCAACCATGACAGCTGTTGGCGTGCTAAGGCCCAGCGCGCAGGGGCATGCAAAGACGATGACGGAAATACAGAGCTTCAAGCAGACCATTACGCGGCCACCACCATCTTCGGCCCGGAAAATCATGGGTGGATTGGGCAGGATATGGCTGAGGAACATCCAGCCGAAGAAAGTAAACAGACCCAGACCAATGATAGTGGGGACGAAGTATCCAGCGACAATGTCAGCCATGCGCTGGATTGGAGCCCTGCTGGTCTGCGCATCCTGGACCAATTTCACGATCTGACTCAGTTGAGTGTCCTTGCCAGCACGGATAACCTTGAAATCGACTGAACTTGTGCCGTTGACAGTGCCAGCAATAATGTGGCTTCCTTTCTTCTTGTGGATTGGGAGGGCCTCTCCTGTAATCATGCTTTCATCAACGTAGCTTTCCCCTCGAATAATCACTCCGTCTGCGGAGACCTTGTCACCCGGGCGAAGAATGACAACGTCACCAACCTGGATCAACTCTGTAGGGATAATCTTCTGGTTCACCGATGAATCATCGGAAGCCAAAGCCGGTTTAGAGCCATCGGAGGCACCTCCCGCTGTCCATCCATCAGCCATTTTCTCTGCTGCAATGGGGTCTTCGTAAATTGTTGTCATAGATGGAGTCAAGGACATGAGGCGGGACAAGGCAGCTGATGTTTGCCCTTTGGCCCGATTCTCCAACCAGCGACCCAGAGTGATGAAGGTGATGAGCATAGTGCTGGTATCAAAAACAGTACTCGGACGCTTGTGATGGACGTCGCAAATAGCCATGACCATAGTAAAACAGCTATAAAAGAAGGCGGCTGATGTGCCCAGCATGACGAGCACGTCCATCGTTGGAGATCGATGCTTGAGAGACTTATAGCTGGTAACGTAGAACCGCCGACCAATGCCAAATTGCACAGGAATAGTCAGCGCTAGACAGACCAGATCTCCAAGGAAAACACCAGGGAACAGCTCAAAGCTGCCAAAATCAAGCTTGGGCATATACATCGGCAAAATCATGTTGATGAAAAACACGGGGATCGCAAAGGACACCGAAGTTGTAAATGCGCGTCGCCATTCCTGGATTTCTTTCGTTTTCGACAATGATTCCAATTGCGCATTAGTGTCGTCCGAGTCTGTGAGCAAAGCGTTGAGTCCAGCAGCCTCAATCACTTCAAACACAGATCGAATCCCAATCACGGACGTGTCGAAGGCGACAGCCAGTTGCGAGTTTGACATAGTAATCGACGCTGACTTGATCCCTGGATTTCTCAAAAGATCTTCCTCGAGGGCCGAAGCAGAACTGCCGTCTCGTAATCCGTGGAGACTAAGGTTGACTTGTTGGATCTTCCTGGAAAGCGGTTCCTGCGCCTCGGATGATACGATCGATGCATCAAACCCGACATCCTCCACCATGGTTGCAATTTCTGTGGCCGTGAGGATTGACGGATCGTGCACAATCACTGCGCGCTCAGCGAGCAGACTAATGTTGAACTGGATCACGCCCTCCACATCAGTGAAGGCACCCTGGACACTTGATGTACAGGCACCACAGGTCATACCTCCAATTGCCACGGTCGTTACCATGTGCCCTTTCTTATCTTCCACCATATCGGCGAGTGCGGATCCGTCTTGCGGTCCGGCCGATGACGTTTTTGTTTCCAGCACTCGCGCTCCAAATCCTCGGTCTTCAATGATATCTGCAAGTTGCTCCGGTGGGATGATCTCTGCATCATGATTGACCACCGCACGCTCAGAAAGTAGCGATACCTCAACGGAATGAACACCCGCAACGTCTTTCAGCCCGCTTTCCACCGCAGATGTACACGCGCCGCAGGTCATGCCCTCGACCGCAAGGGTTGTCTCGGAGGATTGCGTTGTGGGGCCGTCCAAAGTACCAGTGTGCGTTCTTTTGGTCTGTTCCTCGGTCGATAGAACGGCGGCATCGAAGCCGCAGTCTTCAATCATTTCCGCGACCTTAGCCGGCGAAAGTATGGAGGGATCGTGCTGCACGGCAGCTCGGCCCATGATCAAACTGACCGAGACATCACCAACACCATCAACACCCTTGAACGCGCCCTCGACCGCGGAGGTACATGCTCCGCAGGTCATCCCATCGACTTTCACGGTTGTGGTGGCCATGGCGGGCAGAGGGTCGGGAGTCGCATCGCCCGCGCCACGAGGTTCTACAGACATGGCGACAGGCGAAGGATCGTATATCACAGATCGGACAGCGAACTATAGCATAAGGGCGTTGTCGGAGAGGCAGACAGTTCGTATGAGATGGGCGGAGGTGGATAGCGTGATGGCGGAACGGATGCTCTCGGATCGTCGCTGGCCGGGTCAGATCATCCCCTGATCGAATGACGACAGAAGCAAAAACCAACAGGATAGATCAGAACATCATGCAGAGGCCACGTCGCGTGGTAACAGGGTTGAGAGGAAAGCAAAGGGAGAGTGGACGTGATTACGCAGAGGTGGATCGCGCCACACTGAGGAATGCGAATGTGGTCCTGGCCAGAGCGATAATCAGCCAGTCAATATAGTGTCCACCTGATATGACAGCCTGGTTCCTAATTCTTATCTGACAGGCGTCCATAGTCAAAGATCCTGAAAAGAGTAAAAGGGAAAGGTCATGAGTAGGCGCTGAAACAACAGCGTTCGTGTCAGAGAAGGGTGTTTTAGACAAACAGGAAAGTATACAAGTCAGGACAGAGCGACGTGACACTGCCTTGAAGGGACCTGAGAGATACATAGTAGAATACGAACTACGATCTAGGATCATCCATGTAATAGACGAGGATTCAGGCACATAAAACGATCTCTTCATCTAGTTAACTAAGTAACTAAGTACATGCTTCAACTTCGTCGATAAGCCGGGTTTGCACTAAATGCAAACCACCAATCACCTCCCTCTACATCACATCCAACTCCAACTTGTTGATACTACAACTACCTTGAACCAGCTTTCGTCTTTTTCTTTCTATATCTCGGGATATTAATTCTACAAGCCGATCAACATCCCGGATTCCCTTACGATCCCTGACCTTGTGACTCTCATCTTCCATCCTTTCCCTTCCATTGACCGCATCTCATGGACCAAACACACACCCGGGCCCGGGAGGCTCTACAGCCCTTCGTCCACCTGGCCAACTCCAACAGTGCGACTTCGCCTCGCTTCGTAGCCAACATCATCACAAATGCCACCTCCAGCCCGCAGATCTACGTCTTCGCCGAGCTGCTCGAGACACCCACCATCCAAGCGCTCAGATCACCCGACACCCCCACCGAGTACCAGAGCTACCTGACGCTCCTAGAGATCTTCGCATGGGGCACATGGCAAGACTACCAAGGTAAGCCCTGTTCCCAAATACGAATAGTAGAACGCAGCTAACAATCGCAGCAACACCCGACCTTCCCAAGCTGAGCACCGAACAAACCCTCAAGCTCCGCCTTCTTTCCCTTCTTTCCCTCGCCGCAACCGTTAAACCCCTCACCTACCAATCTCTAATGACCGCTCTCTCCCTCTCCTCAACCGCCGAGCTCGAATCCCTCGTTACAACCGCCATCTACGCCTCCCTGATCACCGCTCGTCTCTCCCCTGCCACGAACCCTCCCACCGTCACCGTGACTGCCGTCGCTCCTCTGCGCGATGTGCAGCCACAGTCTCTGCCCAAGATGATCACACTCTTGACGCAGTGGGAGGCCCGGTGCGGGGAGGTAGTGTCGGATCTGGAGGCGGAGATTGCGCGAGTAAAGGAGAATGCGGAGAAGCGACATGACAAGGAACGGGCGTATCAGATGCAACTAGAGGAGGTAACGAAGCGGCGGCAGGCGGCGCTAGAAGGGTCAAATGCTGGAGGTGTGCGCACCAGGGCTGGAGCGTATGGACGGGGTGTCCCGCGGAACAAACGCGAGGCGGATGATATCGATCATGATGGGTGGGAATCTGACTCGGGGGCGCGTATGGATATCGACGACGGCGCAGGCTCCCGCGGGGGAACTAGGCATTCGAAACGTCTAGTGGGCCGCAAAGCATAAAGCCTCCCACGCCCTGATGAAATGGTTTACGACTACACTTGCTGCATTAGTTGCTCCAGAGCAAAATCCGATCTGATGCGAATTGACAAAGGATTGATATATGGACAGTAATTGCATTCGTAGCCCTAGAGGCAAAACTCATCGAGAACATAGATACAAGTGATCAAAAGGGGTATTGGCAGAAGAGAATAAAAGACAGCGAAATGAGGACCAATATGAACAGAACAAGGGAAAGAGATTAAGAGATAGCATCGCCGCCCAAGATGGCAGGTGGAGGGGGACGATGCCCTTCGGGGTCGCAGAGTCCCGGTGAATTAGGTACCCCTGGGCATCGTATCCAAAGATTATGCTTCGCAGAAGCAGATCAGAACATTAAACTTGGACGCCGCGCTAGAATCACCTTTGACAGATCATATAGACGCAGGGCATTGGCAAGAGAACAAGTCGCATAGATCACTCAATATTGACGAGTTCAGAGCATGGTGCCAGGGACGAAAATGAACAAGATACTCAGGGCGGCAGCCGTCACGAAGGAGATTCCTGCAGCGACCAACGAACGCTTGTTGAGGAGCTTGCGGACATAGGGCTCGCGGATGGGGGCCCAATTCATGAAGGTATACTCGCTGTAGCCGATGAAAGCCATAACCGGATCGATCTTGTACTGATACGAGACGAGGAAGTAAGCTGCAATGGCAAAGGGAAGAATAACCCAGCAGCGAATGTCCCGAGGCTTGTCGCGAAGGACCACGTAAAATGCAGCCCAGAAGCCGCCGAAGAGGCTGATCAGAGCGAAGGTCAGGCGAGCCACAATGCTCAGGGGCACAAGGTTACCCAGTGCCTTGGCCTGCAAGAAACCGGGGAACGCATCACGCTCCATGGCTTGGAATACAAAGTCCTTCGGGGGGTCGAACACCTCGGGGTCGTCCCGGCCGTCATCCTCGATCATGTTGATAGTCGTGCTAACCATCGCGTCGGGCAGCCCGATTTCTCGTTCAGCACCAGGAAGTAGATAGGTGTACAGGATTTTCTCAGCGCTGGCACGGATATCATTACGAGCCACGGTGTGTCCGGGGGAGTTGGAGTCGTCGCCATTGCGAGTGCCCGAGCTAGGACGGTGCTGATCGTGTTGCTCGTGCTGCTCGTCAATTGACTGGCTGTTGTACCCGGATTGAGATCCGACACTGTTCTGCGGTGAATGATGAGACTGAGTCTCGGAACGCAAGAAGGCGGATAGGCGTTGATCGGCATCACGGTCCTTCTCGTCTGTTCGTAGGCGTGAAGGCCCAGCCTCAGTCATCGGAATATCACCCAGGTTTTCCAAATCCTCAAGCATGGCAGACTCTCGTCTGCTATCGACTCTCTCAATGTCTGGGGTCGCAACGAGGACTGAACGGCGAAGCTCGCGGACATAGTGTCGGCATAAAGACATGTGTTGAGAGACATCGAGCCTTCAAAGACCAAACATCATTAGTTCGCTGGCAAGAAAGTATTATGGGACGCATTGAGCTTACCAGAAATCTAGGTAGTCAACGGAACGTCGCTGGTCTCGCATGTAAATGTAGAACGAGAAGAGGTCCACAGGCGCCAAGGTGCGACGACTCAGGACCTCAAAGAGTGTCGGGAGCCTATTACGGCTCTCGATTTCAGAGAAAGAATCGGGTGAAGCCATTTTTTTTGGTTTTTTGTGGGTGTTATCGGTGGAATATCCAGCACCGAGGAAGTGAAGTCAAGGAGGGGCGCAATAGGGGTAGGGAGCGTGCAGAGTCGCGTGGGCCTAGGTGGCGCACAATCGAAACGTCGACAAACAGTGATATGTAACTAGATCAAGGAATGGAAAGCACTATGAGGCGTGCAAAAGAAAGGTGTTGTGAAAAGGATCGAGTCGAACTGTGGCAGGACACGCAAGTGGCCTGAAAGGAGATGTCTGTTTTGGAAAACCGCCAAAGTCGATAAAGGGATGCCAACAGCCCACGGTAGGCGCAATTAGGAGAACGCTAAACACAACAAGCCCATGAGGCTGGAAAGAAACGAACGAGACCAGGGCTCCGCATAGGGGTTACAGGAGGAGAGTCCAGCCTCCTCATGCTTTGCTTGGTATTCCACGCTCTGAAACGACACCGCATTAACGTTCATCCGGACCCGCTACAATATCATGAAGAAACGCGTATTGCATCACACTTTAATTTAGCACCTTATAGATTGATGAGGGAAGTATTCTTCATTCCGTTAAACTTTTTAAGTTCCTTATGCTCCATTAGAACTATCCACAGGGTATTTGTAAATCCGACTAAGCCCCCCGAACGCCGTTCCGTATAAACACCTTAGAACAAGGAAAGCGAGCACTTTAGTGCCCATCAGCAAGATGCTGGAGACGTAACACTGTTAGTAAATAATTCAGTCATTATAGGATGTATGATGCAAACGTACCGACCACTCGGGAATGTTCCGGATCTGCTGCCACATGAACTTCTCAAGTTTGTTCGCGCTCTTGGCATACGGGGTGCTTTCGTTGTTATACCGCCGGCAGTTGTCAAAGATCAACATCGCATCCTTGATGAAGTCCTGCGGGGTTGGGTACATGTCCTTCTCGTGCTTCTCCTCCATAGTTGACAGGTCCATTGGTTCCAGTATTACCTCGTAGTAGTCTGGTACCTCGTCACGGTTGACGGGCTGGGTGAATGGCCACGCTGAGCTGTGGTTCTGCATATCATTTAGCAGGTGCAGCAGTTGGTTATAGTTCGGGCCATGGCGGGGCTGTCGAGCCAATTCGTCCATGTCTGGAGACCATCCGGACTCCTTGATAGCAGGCATGGCAAGTGGATCGATCTTGTGGACTCCGTTCTTCCATTCCTTAGGCGGAGGGTGGATGATGTGCGATCGGCTAAAGGCGCGAATCTTCGCCTGCACGGCTTCTTTTTGCTTGATCAGCATTCGGCTCATTTCTAGGTACCGGACCTTGGGCAGCATGGTGCACTGCATGATGGTACCACCCTCATAATCCTTGATGTATCCCATCCAGATGGACTTGTCGAGGGTAATTTCCTTTGTAAATCCCTGTTTCTTAAAGTAGCCAATGGCGTAGTTGTCGGCATAAGTGAGGAAATGCATGATGGGAGAGGTCGCTTTCACATAATCCTGCCGTATGCTTGTTAGATCGAATCGCCTTGACGTATAAGAGAACCGCCATACCTTGAGATGGGACATCAAATGAGCACCGTAGCCCTTGACTTGCTGGTCAGATGAGATGGCACAGAACACAATCTCAGCAAATTTGCGACTGTTGAAGGGACGGTACGTAATGCCTCTGTAACAGCGTATTAACATCTCCGGCGTGAAAGTATTCGATTCTCAGTGTACATACCCCACAACCTCCAGCGGATGCTTTACAATTGCCATGGATAAGTGTGACCGATCATACACCAGTCGCGCAATGTAGTCCTTGGGCATTTTGGGGAGCTGCTTCTGGAAGATGCACTTTAGACCGGTCAGGACGATGAAGCTGTCGTGCGATCCATCGTTGTTGACCACACGGAACTCGATATCACCTCGACGCTCTTCCAGGACAGCGGGCTTAGGGTGCACGTTAGCCAGTTGTCAAAATTAAATCATCGAGCGGATGCACAAATGTATGGTGGGTGGCGGTTGAGGCGGGGATGGGTGCTCACTCTCTCCTGGAAAGGTACTATGCGCAGAGGCGGGTGTTCCGTCGCACCATCTTCCTGCTTGTATTTTAGATACTGCCGAGGCCCAATAATGTGTTCTACACAAATCCTACCTCTTTTTGGGGCGAGTCAGTCCGTGCCTTCTTGCCCTGCTGCTGAAAATCCGGGGAAGCGGCCTCCTCCGAGGCTTTCCTCTTTGAACCTGGAAAGCATTAGCATGCTAAAACAAAGTATTCGGAGGAAGCAGTTCAAGCGCACTTTTCGGAGAGCCAACAGCCATGGTGCATGAAGGAGGCTACTGTCAAACAGCGCGTTCCTCGATATAACATGACGTTCCCCAGGCTTCGGCGCCGGATTAATTTCAATCCGGGACAATCGGCCAGATCAGTCGCATCTACATCAACTCCGATGCTTCAACCTGCACCATTCTACTCAGTTCCCACCAATCTTCACTCATGTCTCTGAACCGAGTCTGGGAGGCATCCTCCACAACTCCCTTCTCACCTCTTGTCTCTAAGGACAACCAGTTCACCGTCGGATTCAACCTGCTCGTGCTTGGTATGCGTAGCTCTCCGCAGCTTCAGGTCCCAGTTAACCATGGATGATATAGCAATCCTCTTGACAGGGTTCTTCGGCCTTAGTAAGTGCTTCTCGCTTGTTTATTCTCAATTGACTCGGTTAACACCTTTCAAAACAGATCGGTCGTTCCTGAGCTTCATATCCCTAGGCGTGCCAGCGTCTGCTCTATTTGGGTGAGTGATGGAGGTGACATTGTACAATCAAATGCTAACCATATGGTGCTTCACTCAGTTTCGGAGCTGTGTTTATGATCTGCGCCGTCGGAGTCTATGTTTAACGTGATACCCATTGATCTGCTCAACGTCCCCTTCATGTACCGTAAGCGGGGAATTGAAAGGAGCCTGTACTACTAGAAGCTCCAAGTCATCACACTTTCGCAAACCTACGTTCCCACAATGGAGCCACTCTTCACCGGTGTCTCAAATAATGCCCACCATCTCTACACCCTGCTCTCCTGCATCGGCTTTGCCTCCAGAGCCACTGTCCAAATCACCCCCGACGGACTTCGCTTCTCCACGGAAGAAGGCCGTGTGCTCCAAGGACTGGCTTTCCTCGACAAATCTCTCTTCACCAGTTATACATTCAACGCCCCAGACACCAATCAAGATGAATCCGGCCATGGTGAGGAGCCCGAAGTGGCCTATCCGCACTTCGTCGTCTCCCTCTCTGCTCTCCTCGAAACATTGAAAATCTTCGGCATCAATGACCTCTCTGAGCCCAATGGCTCCCGTGACACAAATCTCCCGCAGACCAACCCAGCATCAAGTGCATTCAGCGCACCAGCCTTGCTAATGGACAGGTCTTGCACGCTACAATATGCATGCCATGGTGCTCCACTCATTATCGCCATCACAGAGGCAGGTGTAAAAACGACCTGCGAGCTGGTCACCTACGAGCCCGAAGACAACGAAAGCGATATTCCGCTACAGCGCGACGCCATCATAATGAAGGTCATCATGCGCTCTGCTTGGCTCCACAACGCCGTTGGCGAACTCGACTCCTCAAACCCAACGATTCTCAAATTGTCTGCCTGTGCCAAGCGAGAGCCGTACTTTGCTCTCTCCGGCGCCGGTGGTCCATTCAGTGAATCTACCGTGGAATTCTCGATTGACCAACACCTCGGCACTGATCAATTAGGACAGCAGTCTCAGACGCACAAGGTGCTGGCTGATGACGGATCCTCCCGAGCCCGTGCGACTCGAACAAAGATGGCTCCAACAGTCACCGAGACGTTCCTTGTCGCCCCGCCGTCCGCGATGGGCGAGCGAATCAGACAGAGCTACCGATTTGCACTGATCCGCAAAGCTGCCCGTGCCATGTCCGTCGCCAATAAGGTCAGCATTCGGGGTGATCAGCAGGGTGTGCTGAGTTTGCAGTTCATGATCGAGCTGGACGATAATGCACCGGCTGGTAGGCCTGTTGGTGCAGGTGTCAAAGCTGTGGGTCCGGTGTGCTTCGTGGACTTTCGTTTTGTGCCGCTTCTGGATGAAGAGGAGGCTGAGATGGATGTGGAAGCCGATGATGAGTAGTCACGCTCTATTTTAAGTTTAAGATACCTCCAATCGATTCATTCAAGGGATAATCATACGAAACATATATCTATTTTCTGAAAGTATTCCGTAGCTTTCTTGTCCTGGGCATCCGCCGTTGCAATCTGCTTTGTGCTATCATCAACTCGTTTAACCACTTCTGGGCTTCTTGATCACTTGAGCTGCGCAGTGAGCCCAAACACGCATACGTCCAGGGCCGAGAAGCGCCTCAAGGTTCCACCCGAACGCACGAAGCTGTAAAGTGCTGGATATAGAGAACCCTGGAAATAGGATAGAGATAGAAAACAATGCATTCTGTTTATAAGAAACTAGCATACACCTGAGCACTGCCGATGTGGTAAAGCAAAAGGTATCAATAATCTTTTTCGAACGCCTAGATGCGAAAATGCTTCCTGGTATTTGCGCCTGTAAATGAAATTGCGGGGAATCTCCTTCCCATACGAAGCAACATAAAAAGTAAGCCATGCAAGAACATGCTAGCAAGTTAAGACAGGCTAGGCCATAAAGAAGATTACATGACCTAGAGCAAATTAGCTTAAATCAGCAGCATGATCTTGGTCAAGACATACCTCAGCGATAGACTGCCTCTCAATAATCGACTTCTGCCTCTCATTTCGCGAAACGCGGTAGTAGTAATCACTAAAGTCTCCACATTGCATATGGCGCAGGAATTCCTCGTCATGGGTAATGACAATCAACTGGAAGTTGGACTGCTGCTGACGAGTGCGAATAATGTCGTGTAGTGACTCCGCAAGAGAGCGGATATTGTCGCGGTCCAGGTTAGTGGTCGGCTCATCAAGAGCGATGAGCCCACAGTTGACGCCGAAACACTCAGCCAAAGCGAGACGAATGATGATACTGGCCAGCACCTTCTGGCCCGCACTGCAGCGGCCTCGCATGTCCATTTCTGCGCCTTGCTTGACCATGCATACTCGGTAGTTGTATGATCGATTGCCCTTGGCATTTTCATTATCGGACCGGATCAGGATCATGTCGACGTCTGTTCCGCGGTAGGTTTTCTGCCAGAGTTCGCCGATGATGGAGTTGATTTCTTCCATCTTCAGACCGTGGTATCGCATGATGGCTTTGTCAAGGGCACCTCCGTAGCGAGCGAGATCCTCCACGGCTGCTTTAGTAGTCTCCACCTTGATGTGGGCTTCCTTGTACTTAGAGGCTGCGTCCTTGTAGTCTGTGTTCCAATCCGCCAGAAGCTGCATGAGCTGGTCGTCTTTGGACTTCATTTCACCCATCTTGCTGGCTTGCTTAGCAGCAATGGCGTTGTGTTCGCGAGTCCAGCGCTCAGACTCTTGCTTGAAACGGCTGCGGTCGACTTCCGCGTTTTGCTCTTCCAGTTGCCGGACTTCTGTCATAACCGTGTCGAGCGACCGCGTAGCTTGCCTGTATTGCAGATTGTCGGAGTACTGTCGCTTCGTGTTCTCGCTGTCCTTCAGCTGGGTGGAAATCTTGTTGATTTCTCTCGTAATCTCGGCCTGCTCGGTCTCAAGCTTGCTGATTTCCTCCTCAATGTTAAATAGTTCTTGCTTGCTCCGCTCGAGCTGACTCGGACCTCCTCGTTCGTTGTACGAGTTTATGTCTTCGTTTGCAAGGTCAAGTTGATGGATGCTGTCTGACAAGCGATTGATATCATGCTGCAGATCTCGTTCTCGCTCTTCAGACCGCTGGCTGATATCATCGTATCGGGCTTGGGCCTGAAGCAATTCAGGCGTTAGGCTTTCAATATGTTGATCGGCGTTCTCGATTGCTTCGCGCTGCTGAGAATTGAGTTTCTTGAATTCATCAATCCGGAGACGCAAATCGGCCTTCTTCTCAAGTTGAAATTTGGTCTTGTTGAGGCTATCTCTCACGTCTCTGAGCTGGAGCTCCAGATTGTTGATCTGGTTCCGAGACTGATCTCTCTCGTTCGTGAGCTTTGTCAGAGTCTTCTTCAGCTCTCGAGACTTTTCGCTGGTTGCTGAAATCTCATCCTGTATGTCTTGCAGGGTACGGGTAGCAGAAGCGTTTTTTTCCTTGGCAGAAAGCTCCTGGATTTGGGAGGCGAGATTTTTGATATCGGCATCGTATCTTGCAATTGTGCTCACCGTCTTGGAAAGAGTTTCGACGTCTCGTTTACTTCCCGACTTCTCACTGACGATGCGGTCATGAGATTCGAGCTTTTCCAGGAGCTGGTCCCCTTGCGAGTCGTATTCTTGCTCCTCTTTCTCCAGCTCTGGAATGTCAGTCTCGGAGAGGCGAACCCATATATCGTAAGCACCACTAGCCTCGCGGGCAGTTTCAAGATCTTTTTCAAGACCTTTCAGATCATCATCGTCAGCGCCCGCACTAGCCTTTTTCACCAGCGCTTCTAGCTTTCTAGTGAAGACCTGGAGTTCTGTCTCATTCTTGAAGGACCGAGTGCATGTGCGGCAAACCTTGTTCGCTTTTGCTGCATCGAGACACTTGGTGAGGTATTCGCCCATGCCCGCGTATTGATCGGCATCTTTACGAGCCATATCGTACTGCGCCTGCCGCTCCTTGACGATATCGGGGTACTCAGAAGGCTCTGCATCCACTGCCTCGTGTATTTCCTTCACGCAATCGTCGAGCTCCTTTTTCCGCTGCTTCAAAGACTTTTTCGCATTGGCGAGCTTGAATTGGACTTGTTCCAGCTCCCGGCTAACACCATCGCGAACTCGCTCAGCATCGCTCACATACTTTGATTCTTGATCGACAGCGTGTTGAAAATCACGCTCTAATGACTGGGGTTGCCAGTCGGGACCAAGAACTTTGGCGAGGCGGTCTCCATGGGCTCCCTTCATCGTCTGCAGGCTGCGCTCCCTGTCCTTTACTTCCTTTTTGAGATGATCCAGGCGAGCAAGATCGCCCGCTTTCTTTGTGGATTCAATCAACTCAGCGTTCAATTTCGAATTCTGGTCCTCTAGATCGTGGATCTGTGAATTGATGCTCTGGATCTCTTGATCCCAAGAAACTGTCTTGGCTCTTTCTTTGGTGTGCTCAATACTGGAGGTAATATCTTCGATCTTAGCCTCCAGAGAAGCTTGAACACCTTCGTCAACCTCGATTTCATTGAGCTTTGCTTGATAGGTGGCCGATTCTTTCTCATTGGCTGCAATCTGCCTCTTCGAAGCGTTCTTAGTCTCTTGCAGGGCCGACTTTCGCTGCCCGATTTCATTCAAAGTTTCCTGAACTTCACGGAGCTCCCTCTGAGCCTCGCGCTTCACTCGGTCGAGTGTCTGGTTCTGCTCTCGCAAAAAGCGCCGGATTTTCTGCATGAAGCCATCGACAGCCGATTGATCCATGTTATCATCGAGTCCGCGGATGTTGTTCCCGCGGGCAACTTCGTTGATCATGTTTTGTCGTCTTTGGACCTGCCGCTCGAAGTTGGCCTTGTCGTTCTCGAATTTTCCATTCTCGGCCTGTTTCAAGCCAAGTCTGTGACGAGTTCGCTCGATTCGTTCCTTGAGCTCCATGTATGTTCCCTTTCGAGACTCTTCCTGTTGCTGGTACTCGAGCTGTTTCATCCCGAATTGTTCCAGGGTGGACTCGAGCCACTCGTCCGAATCATCAAGTTCAACTAGATGCCTTTTCAGATTATCGATGGTCGTCTGAATGCTTTTGGCTTCAATTCGCTTGCCCTCCAAAGCACCCAGAACCTGGGCATAGCTCTCAGATTCTCTCCAGGCTTTGTCGGCCAGATCTGCGACTCGCCGCATCTCTTTCGACATCTGCTGGGTTTCCTCTCGCAATGCCTCGATCTCCTCTTGCAATCTGACGGACCGCTTTTCTGCACGATCGGCTTTATCCTTGTCCTCTTTGGCATGCTGCTCCATGATTTTGAACTTGCCCAGTTCTTCGTTTTGTTTCTTGCGTAGGGCCTTGATATTATCAATAGCTTTTGTGTACTTCATTGCTTCGAAAATCTCGTCAAACTTCTTCTTGAGCACGGATGGTTCACTCATTGGCCAGAGACTTTCATCCTGGTGACAAAAGATGACGGAGTCCAGGACGGCTTTGGACACGCCCAAGTACTGCGGCATGATCTGGTCGAGCTCAGCTACCCGCGAAGATATGGACGTGCGCTCGCCGTTCTTGATCATCATCAAATTTCCCTCCAGTGTCTTTTGTTGTCTCGTGGTCTTCTTGACCGTAAGCTGAAGGCTGCGCGTTGCCACCATTTTCGCACCGGACGTGCCCATGAAAGAGAGCTTCACCTGGGCAAGCACTTCCTTCTCGCCGCATAGTTTGGGATCGTGGATAAAGGCACCGCCTTTGCTGTTCGGAGGGAGATCGCCTGTTGTGGCATATTTAAGACACTCGATAATGGTCTAGGCTAGTGTCAGCTCCCGTGTTGCGCCCTTCAGCTAGAAAGTTTCTGGTCATACCGTTTTCCCAGACCCATTGTAGCCGACGATCAAGGTAAGAGGGGCATGAAACTGGATAGTTTCGCTGCGCGTGTTATCGAAGGAGCGGACTCTAGCGGAGCAACTTGGTTAGCATCCATGCAGAGTCGCGTGACGACGGCCCAGGATGGCTCAAGATGAGATACATACCCCAGAATTGAGAGCTTATCAATCCTCGCTGTTAATCAAGCTATGGTTAGAGTTAAGATTGACCCCACGGAAATTTGCACACATACACCTGCATGTCCGTTAGCAATAGATATCGAAGCAGGGGAATGATCTGCACTCACATCTTGCAGGTCAGCGGTAGCCGGCTCCTCGGCAGATTCAGTCACGCTGTGGACAAGCAAAGGTAATGGGTCGAAGGACGAGTGCTCGGATCGCGGGCAACTTGCGATGGACTTTCTCCACTTCGCGCCGGTGCGACACGAAGTCACGTGGCGACTCCGCAGGATCGTCAAACCAGTTGACTGTTCGGCGGGAAGGCATTTGAGTACTCCGCACCCCGGTGTCTGAGGCTCGGATATGGCCTTTTCTGCTCCCCCCTATGTTCGGAGAATGCGCCTACTATCCGCGGAACCCTGCTTTTTGAATGAGCATTGCCACGGCCTCCTTCCTCTCCAGCTGATCTCACCTTCATTGGTGCGCGCTTCGTCGATATGGCCGGGAGCCACCAGCAGTCTGCCTACGCCGGCATGAACTTGCCTAGCCCACTTCCATGGGCAAGCTCTGGTGAAGGCAATGCGGGCTACATGATCGACCGACAGAACGTGGTGGGGTCTTCTGGTCCACATGCGATTCAAAGGCAGCAAGGAGGATCCTCCAGCCCGCAAAATGATCCAGGTTGGATTGAACGAGTTCTGGAGGAAATGAAGGATATGCTGGTTTTACTAAATGCTCAGGGGCGCATCATCTATGCATCGCCGTCTTCCATGCAAATCACCGGTCGTACGGCAGAGCAACTCGAGGGCAGCCATCTGAGCCAATACATCCATGAAAGCGACAAGGCTATTTTCTTGCGAGATATGGATGACGCGGTTGCAACGGACCGGCCTTTTCGCGCACACGTACGATTCCAAAAGACCACCGACACCTACTGCCTGATGGAGATTCATGGACACCCGCATATCGCCAGTCAGAATGAATCTCAAGCAAGACACACCTCTACTGAGGAGCGCTGTACGGGCTTCTTTCTGATGTGTCGGCCTTATCCCACGAAGAATTCGCAGCTTCTCGACTCCTTCCTGGAACACAAGCTCGAGAATATACGTCTAGTGCAGCAAATTGCCAAACTCAAGCAGGAAGAAGAGGAGGAGGCGAATATGAGCCGCTTGTCTTATCCCAATGTCGAACAGCACAAGCCATTGGTCGAAAACTCGACCACTGCGCAAATAATTCAGAGCGAACAGGACTCCAGCGAGACTGCAGCTGCGAACTCGAACTCGGATGACTCTGATGATGAGTCAGGTGATTCCTTCGCGGATAATCCTCCCCAGAATGAAGGGATATCACACATTGAAGGTATTGAAGTGATGACCGGTCTCTACTATGGCGATGGTGAACGGTCGCAGGGCCTGAGTACCGGCTTGCGCAAGGGCCGATTGGTTCACTGCGACATCGACATCACCACGGCCGCAGACCAAGCCCGCAATGCCCAAGAAGGCGACAGACGCAAGAGGCTCAAGGGCGGGCGCATGTGTGACGACTGCGGAACAGACGACTCGCCCGAGTGGCGAAAGGGCCCCAATGGGCCCAAGACATTGTGCAACGCCTGTGGCTGTGAGTTCTTGTCACTTTTTGTCGAAGCATGGAGTTGAAACTAACGGATCTCATAGTGCGCTGGTCCAAAAAGGAGAAAAAGCGCGGATCTGCTTAGGTTCCTATATCTATTAGCAAACTGGCAGCTCTCCCCATCTCTTCGCAGCGGAAGATTGTGTCCGTGTCTTTCTTCTCTCTTCACATTTTGCGATTTGCGCCAGGTGCCCATTCAGCGGTTTGAGCAATCTAGCTTTAAACGATTTCGGCGTTCATCTATGAATTTGGCCCTGAAGCAGCCTCATGCTCGATGCTCAGCATGATTCATGAAGTTATGACCAATATAGGATCCTATTAACGGATGTACATATTTGGGTCGCTTCTTAACGTTTCTTTTGGATATATTTTCAGATTATGTCGACATCAGCAGCATCGTCAGCATCTTCATCCTGTCTTTATTTCGCAAGATACCCTTCACAATTTGTTTAATGAAACCCTCACAAGTATTAGCGTGTTAATCATATGATTTGGTTAAATGACCACGAAAGCGAACTCCTAGGTTCTTCATCTATCTCAGACAGTCTGAACAAGCACACTAATATGGTAGCCTCTGTAAATGGCCTTTACGGCATATTCTCGGTGGGTCTTGGGTACACCCATGGGTACATATGTCAATGTCTACCGCGTATCGTATCTGTCGTTCTTAACAGATAAGCTAACAGGTATCACACGCTGTTCACGCTACTTTTCCTATTCCGGACGTAGAAACTGTTCATTTGATGAGGTATTAGAAAGACATCTGCTATATCTCGGCGCAATGACCCTTGTTCAGACGCCATGGTATGTACTTGGATGATGATTTTGATGCTTCAAAGCCCGTTAAAAAGACTTAGCCTGCGAGTTTAGGTGTCACGCAGAGACTCAAGTCCCTATCAGAAAGGAGAGTAGGGGTACATAAAAACAAAAATTGGTATCGTGAGGAAAGATTTCAGAAACAAAGTTGACAGGATGAATTTAGTTCTTGCTTGCCTTCTTCGGGGGCGGGGGGAAGTACATCGGCGACGCTGTCCCTGTCCTGATCTCTGTAGTTGTTATTTGCGCTGGCATCTGGGATGTGGGCATGCTGGGGCTATCCCGCAGTGGAAGATCCGACGATGTACTCCCATTGCTACCACCGAGTCGGTTAAAACCCAAAGTGCGTGGGGTGAATGGTGAAACTGGCGATCCGTTCTTGATGTGGCCCATTGCGGCCGCGGGTGGGAAGCCTGGGGTACGAGGGACCATTCCCCGTTGCGGCATGAAGCCTGGAATCATGTGTCCAGGTGACATTGGACCTGGGGTCAAGGGAATCATACTGGGAGACTTGAGGATCTCTTCTTCGAATTCCTTTTCGATCTTCTTCTCCTCTCGCTGCTCTATAATCTCTTCGCGTTCCTCTGGGGTGATGAAGCATGAGTGGATGCTGACACAGAGTTCCACAAAGTAGAGGAGACTGCGGAAGATGTTAGTTCCCTCGGTGTAAATAGAACTGTGGGAGCGTTTGCATACATTAAAACAATGGAGATGGCGAAGAGTGCTTTCGCCTGCTCGCAATACCCGATATTGGACTTGTGAGCGGCGACACTGCAGCTCTTTGTGATGTACCACGGCGGTCCCGACTGAGGATGCTTTGGGTCCGACATGTCACTTCCTCCTTGATATGCTGCTGACACCATGTACAGGATCATGCCGCCTCCATGGATTGTTGTAGCGACGGGAGGGTAAAACAGGTGCATGCAGTGGAGGGGGAATTTCACAATCAGCAAGAAGATGCTCAGTACTCCAATGACCAGTTCATAGTTGGTCAAGCTATCCTGGTGTTAGTTCTTGATCTTTAAGTTGGTAGCTCGGATCCGAGGACGACATACAATCCCGACCACACCATAGGCGCTGTATATGGCCGGTAATTAGCAGCGGCGTAGAGGGCCTCATCAGGTGCGCTGTTGAAACCATTATCCGCGCCATCCTGCCATAGCAAGGACCGGTACAGATTGTGCGATGCGATACCCGTCAGAGTCAGGATGACGACCGTAATCGGAAGCTCGACAACCATCAAGTAGAGCGTCGCTTTATAGTGGCGATGTTTTCTTGGGAAGAAGAACTGCATGTTGGGTGGTTGCGCGAATGTGGGCAATTAGCGCCGAGTGCTTTTCGCTTTTCGCTTCGAAGGGACGGTTCGGTTGAGAAGCTGCAAAGTATCAAGGAAGCTAATCGACCAGACCGGCTGGCTGAAGCATTCAATGCTTCGCAAAGTCTCAAGGAAAGATCTTCGCACCGAAGGCGAGAAAATCAGAAACGCTCAAGTCTGGGCACGGAGGTCGTTAGATATGAGCTCGAGAACCCTGGTCTCCCAGAGGCCAGTCGCCCATCGCACCAGCACGAAGAGGGGCACGAATCAGCGGCAAAGCAGGATGCAGCATGTCCTGGAGTGTTTCCGGGAGGTGCATCTGGCCAATACTAGATGGCGGCAAAGCGCCAGAGCAAGCATTGGGCTATGACTGCTGCACCAATAAGACAAGGGAAACCGGGGATGAGCTGCGCGTCGTCACACGCTAGTTCTTCATCACACGGTCGGATCTGCAGCATTGCTCCGCATCACAGCGATAACTCAGCACAGTCGGGCTCGCTGATGCTAAAAGTGAGGTGCACGAAGTGCAGAGATACTTATCTGGCGAAGCGCCGTAGTGGAGATCGAGTCCTTTGCATGATGGCTCGTGATGTGCCATGCATTCATTCCAAGGATTGCGGTAGTATACATATCCGCATGATGACTTTGCATCTGACTCATTCTATCATTGTAGAACTTCAAGGCTGTAGAAGAATCCAAAGAGGAAAATGTGTTCAATAGTCAAATCATAGTGTCATGTGGGGCATTTCCTACTCCGCATCTCGCAACGTCCACCTTAGAAGTTGGAACTAACCTTGAAAGACCTCCAGGACATCTGCTCTAAACAGATGAGGGGTCTGCGATTATACCAACCAATCCTACGATCTGCGTACTCCCAACGTGCCATCACAGTCACGGCCCGCAGCATGTCCCGCGAAGACTCGATTCCGCATGAACTACGCACGGCGGCCGAACCCCGGCAAAACCGCCTATACCCAGTACGACTGTCACAAGTGGATCAAGTCAACCCTTCAATCCGCCTGCTACAGCTGGCCCTGCCAGATAGTGTATGCCTCTGTCACCTTGGTTTATACTCGTGATAAACCACCCAAACACAGAATCCCTCGGCTTATACTCAACAGAATAACAAGGAACAAGCATTCACCTTTCTTCCAGGCCAATGGCTAGATGTTCACATTCCCTCTATCGCCACTGCTGGAGGGTTCACCATCACATCCACACCGGCAGATGCCAAATTGCTGCCATCACTGGAGTCTACAGATCCATCACTTGGCGCGGAAACTAGCGCATCAGCATCCCAGGGACGACCGCCTTATGTGGAATTAGCCATCCAGGCATCCCCCGGCAACCCACCAGCTGCATGGCTCTGGAAACCCAAGGAAGAAATTCTCGGTCAAGAAATCAATATCCGCGTGGGCGGCAGCTTTGTCTGGCCTCCTACCGGAGTAGATATACAAAAAGTCAAAAACGTGGTATTTATCGCCGGCGGTGTTGGTATCAAGTAAGCAGTCCTTTTTTTCTTGTCCTTTTTTTCTTTTGGCTTCGGCTTGTACAACCTGTACAACCCAAGAACAGGATTCTGGAATAATGCTGACATGGATTTAGCCCGCTTATTTCCATCCTCACCCACCTTCATCAGACCCAGTCGTCTCAACCATTGAGTGTACATTTTCTGTATTCTAGTCGGTTCCCCCAAGGGCATGAGTCTGCGTCTTTGGATACGGTTCTTGACGAAATCCTCTTCCTTCCCCGACTGCGCCAGATCATCCGAACCCAGGCGCTTTCGCAGCGTCTACGCATTTCCCTAGATATCTTCCTTACTAATTCCTCCCCTGGTCTTGTCGCTTCTGGTTCTCCCCCTGATCTCACGATCCATCCTCGACGGATCAGCGAGGCCGATCTTCGTGCTGCAGTCGTTGGGGATGGTAAATTCGGTCCTGACCAGACAGTGGCTTATGTCTGTGGCCCCCCGAGAATGACGGACGAAATGGTGCAATCACTAAAGGGGGTTCTTGGAGAGGATGGAGACCAGAGAGTCTTTTTCGAGAAATGGTGGTAAAAGCCCACACCATAGATACTCGTGTTAGATGCACGGGCTAGATAGAAGCATGATGAATACGTCTTAAAACAAAGATTGGAAGGGAAATGAGAAATATTCAATGAGAGATACCCTAAGGACGCCGACCTTTTGTAGGCAAGGGGAGAAAAAGTGGTATACGACAGAATGGCAAAGACACAATCGCCGATAAAAAAAACAATGCTAAAGGAAAAGACTTTCGTTAAGATGCTTCACTAGGGCCCTTGACAGCACCGCCGTCGATGATCATCATCTCATCGATCTTGGCTTCTGTTTGTCCCCATTCCAGGCGTTTGTAGGTTGTGACACGGCCAGGGCCTATATCAAACTCGAAGAAGCGTACTCGCCGAACGTAATCGTTGTAGCCACCATAGCCACCTAGGCCGGCGCCACCGCCGTAGCACATCCAAAGAGAGGGCTTGTCGTTCGCATCTGGCTCGAGCATACAGTAGTCGTTGACATGGTCACTGCGTGGGGGTTAATATCTGAAATCCGGGTTGATATGGAGGGTGTACTTACTGTCCGCAACTGACAAAGAGGACGCCCTCTTCTTGAAGAGCATCCTTGAAGCCGGAATTGAACCCAGGCGCTGTGGGTGCCTCATCCCACTGACCCTTGAAGTATTTTCCGCTGCTCCGGTACTCGGGCAGTGGGATATGGATAAATGCCATGTTCATATGAATGTGGGAGTATTCCTGGTGTTTCCTCCGAAGGCTCTGAGCGGTGTTCTTGAACCACCGAGTTTGACTCGGCTTGATCCAGTCGTAGCCTCGGAACTGGCGTTCATCAGGGGAGTAGGAGTGGGTATCAAGGAGATAGAAGGTAAGGGCAGAGTGCGTGCTCTTGCCGCGATCGAGGACTTCGATAATATAGTTGCCGACTCCGTCAATATCTTCGGGGCCGGCTGCTGCAAGCGAGTAGGGAAGGTCTTCGTAGATGGACATGAGCTGTGCTCGGTTCAAGTCGCCTTCATCGTCGTGGTTGCCGAAAATGACGGCGTAGGGGATCTTGCGGTCGACTAGGAGTTGCACGCCCTTGAAGACTGCGCTTTGGGCGTCAGGTGCTGTCTCTCCATTCACCTGGTCTCCGCTTAAAACAACCATGTCGGGTTTCTCCTCGTCAAAAAGTCGTTCCACAAATTCCAAGGTTCGGGGATCGGCTTCACACTGCTGCCCGGGCACATGCTCAGCCGGAACAGGGTCACGACAGACCCCGAGACCGGTGCTCAGGTGGAGATCCGCCAGCTGCATAACCTTGAACTTTCCATTCTCGTTGATTCTCGGCGTGGGCTTCTTGGTCTTGGTCGGGTTCCCCCGTCGAATGCTGAGACGAGTCTCCAGCCTTTCCGTGAAGGCGTCCAACAACAAAGGGGTGTCTTTGACCTCCCAATTGATACGAGGATCCACAGCATCCGCGCCGAAAAGCACATCGATATATGTCACCGCCTTTCCAGAATCGCTCGCGTGGCGAGAGGCTGAACGCTTCAGCCAGAGACCACCCGGTCGCGGTTCCCACGCTTCGACCTCACCCTTGGGACTATACTCAGTCGGAGGAGTGAGACGACTGATTTTCAAATCGACAACGACCCTGTCATCCGCAGTCAATTCTTCCTCCTTCTTCCGCTGGAATTGAATGTAGGCACTCGAGGTCCAGCCCGTGCGCAGGTAGAGATCCTTTTCGATGCGATACCACACAGCCGGGTCGAGTTTGCAAGTCGAAAAGGGGTTGAGCGATGAACACCTGGTGACGGTCACATCAGTGATCACGTAGCCAGAGTAGTGCATGGGAAGGTGGCCATGAATGGAGTCTGGAAGGACACGGAATCGATTATCGAGGAATACGACCAAAAGGATCGCAAACGTTACTAGTAAGCCGAGCTGAACGCCCGTTCGGACCTGTACAGAAGATTCGCATTAGCTTGACATCTCGAAACTTCCAAAGGAGACGTACGAGCCGGCGAGCCATGATGTACTTGATCACCCTGGCAGGGACTTCGAAGAGAGTTGAGAGGCGCAGTGTCGCATGATGTCACCCACAGACAAAGGGAGGGTGCGATCCAGGCCAAGAGAGGGGACGGGCAGAACCAGGGTCAACTCATAAAGCCATGGAGCCGTTCAATGTTACTCGTGGATGGAAACTGGAAACTAGAAGTTTGTTTGGGGTGAAACTTCGAGGTCTCTTGGGCCCGCAAGGCGGTCACTCCTCGACTCCTGAGTCTCCGCTTTGATCGTCGTGACGGATCCATTTCTATTGGTACTTTCTATTACTGGTAAATCTGGGGTTAAACCGCTATCTTTGACGTCTTTGACATCCGGTGCGCCCTCTAAATGCTCCTGTCTATATGGTTTCTTGTTCTTACGCGCTCTTGGCCCTGACAGCCACCTGACTGGGCGTAACCTTACCAGCGAGGATATCCTGAGTGGTCGAGAGGATGGTGGACCAGTTCTGGAAGGTCGTGTAAGGTATGCCTCGACGCTGACAGAAGGTCACAAGGTCTGGGAGGAGTGTCAGTTCCCAATGTCGAACTGGGGAGGTTGGGATGTTACCTTTGCCCTCCTTGGCAAATAGGAGGTTGGTCTCTGCAGCGGCCGACAGGTCGGAGACACCGTCACCGGCGTACAGAAGGATCGGGCGCTCATCATCGTTCAGGGCAGCGTACGGCTTAATCTCGAGGGACTTGTCGTGGCCGAAGTGGCTAGAAGATGAGCGTGAGTATGCTTATTGGAAAGGCAGCCCATCCGCAGACAGTAAATACACCTACCTCTCATCGTGGAACTCGATCTTCCAGCCGCCCTCGCTGTGGATATCCTTGCCGTCCCGGCTCACCACTTGATTGGAAACAATGTGAAGGTGGCTGCGCGGCTCATGACCCAGGAACTCTTCGAGCAGGGCACTAATGATCGGGCGCATGCCCCCGGAGAGAAGGACAATGGGCACGTTGTTCTCCTGGGCCCAGTAGTAGAACTTCTCAAAGTATGGGTCCAGCTTCATGTTCTTCTTCAGGATCTGGATACACTCGTTGAATGGAGTGTTGATGCTATCGAGCATTTCGCGGAAGGCATCCCTGAAAGATAAAGTACGTCAATTGATGAACACACCAATGTATTTATCCGTCCTACCGGAAACCAAGAGTCTCGTCGAGGACCCGCTCGTTCAATGCCTGGCGGCGATCGCGGCCAAAACCGAGATTGTCAATCTGCGACGGTCAGTGTGCGAAGGGCGAGGGAAGGCGAGAGACGGTATAAGACACGGACCATAAAGTCATTGCCTTTGAGTACTGTTAGCCTCGGGCTCTATCCGTCTAACAGGGTATACCCACTGTCATCAACAGTGATAGTGCCATCGAAGTCGGTGAAGAAGATCAACTTCGGCTTGGTCTCCATGTACGGAAGAGCGGTGGACCCCATTGTGACAGGATTGGGCTTTTAGAGGCTGGAATCTATACAGGGCTCTCAAGAGGACGGAGTATGGAGGAGTGAAGGGGGGAAAACTTTGAATATTGAGGGGCCGGTGAACCAGCGAGGGGAAACCGGGGATTAGTGGGTCAATTATAGCGCTGGAGTGGATATCGTCTTTGGTCGCGACCAAGATTTTCCCGTTCTGGATACTTTTAGCCCCGAGCTCTGCAATGGCTCGTCTGCTACAATCTCTACGGCGCGTCCTGGGTTGGACTCCGCCGTCGACTGCTCCTCGCGTTCGTTCCATCGACACCGATTTCTCCATCTTTCGAGGTGCGCTCATTGAGGACCTTCGCGCTGGGCTGATAACTGACAACGCGCAGAGGGCGATCGGGCCGTACTGCATACCAAACAGCCTTCACTGACGAAGCCATTGACAAAGGGCGGCAAGACAACTCTGCGCCGCGGACACGTTGATCATGATCACATAATTGGGAGCCGGGTGCGAGATGCTGTTCAGGCACACAAAGGTAGGAAGCAATGGCATTCTCCTTGGCAGAGAACTAAACGTCGTTGTAGGCCCAGAGCTTCGATTGAGCCTTCCAACGTTGGAAGAATACGTCGCTCTGACTCCTCGACATGTGACGCCGGTATGCGCATCGCCCATATCAAACAATTGAAGCACTCCCATTGCTCACGCCGTTAGATCTACTCGCATGATGCCAACCTGATCGTTTCCCTCCTCGACATTCACGTCAATCCACCGGCCGCCGACGAGACACAACCTCCGATAGAGATTCTTGAGTCGGGTACCGGACATGGCTCCTTGACTTTACACTTGGCCCGCGCCATCCACGCCGCCAACACAACCCCACCTCCTCAACCTCAACGATCTCAGATTCAGTTTGTTGAGGATCGATTTCGACGGCCGGGAGAGAAGGATTCAGAAGACACACAGTCAGCCACGAGTGTCGAGCCCGTACAGCAAGAATGGGATACTTGGCGGGCACAGCGCGGCGCTATCATTCACTCCGTGGATGTCTCGTCCAAGTTCTCTGCGCTGGCGGAGAAGAACGTACGGGGCTTCCGGCGCGGTATCTACACCGGCGATGTTGATTTCTACGTGGGCCCAGTCGAGAACTGGGTCGCCGAGCAAAATAAGCGGCGCACCAAGACCGGTCTTGTGGCTTCGCTGACCGGTTCACGATCAGTTGAGCCTTACCTGTCTCATGCCATCCTAGACATGCCTTCCGCACATCTTCGGATTCCCCACGTGGCTCCTATCTTGAGACGAGACGGTATACTCGTCGTGTTCATGCCCAGCATCACCCAGATCGGTGATTGTGTAAAGATCATCCGCCAGCATCGACTGCCTTTCTTCCAAGAACGAGTGGTCGAGCTCGGTCTTGGACTCAGTAGTGGCCGGTATTGGGATGTCCGTCTCGCGGCTAAGAAGTCTGGCGCTGACCCTTCATCTTGGGGAGCTGTCTCCGAGGTTGATGAAACTACTCCAGCTGAGTCTGATGAAGCGTCAGATAACCCTTCCGAGGCCCCTTCTCCCGAGGATTCGGGTAAGGAAGATGACATGGTCATGGTCTGTCGCCCCAAAGTCGGCTTGCGCACTATGGGCGGAGGCTTTGTTGGAGTTTGGCGACGCATTGAAGATCCGCCTGCACGATGACCTCCCTCCGTGGTAAACATGTATCAACACTTGTACATTAAAGACTTAAAGTCCGCAACAATTGTATAACTAGTTAATAGACAGCTATATGTAATCAGCCAAATCCAAAGCATGCTACATCACCGCCAACCTCACAGCTTCGCCTTACATTTAACCTCATCCTCAGTCACACCTGAGATAGCCCTATCCCGCTGGCCATCAGGACATCTCGCCAACACCCAACCCACCACATCCTCCACGAACCTCCCCGTCATCTCACCCAACTCAGCATGCAAAGTATGAAAAGCCCCCTCATACCCAACAAAAGTAACATCCCCCTTAATCCCCAACCTCTCCGCCAAAGCCTTCGTCCCCTCAAAACTAGTAACCCCATCACAAACCCCATGTCCAAGCCACAACGGCACGAGTCCAGCCCTCTCATAAACATCAACCCCAGCCTGGTCCAACCACACCCCCCTATCCAGCATACCTCTCAACCCCTCCAAAGTCCCAATGTCATGACGCAGCCCATCAGCCTTGTGATCTTCCACCACCTTCTCATCCCGAGAAATCAGTCCCGGGTCAAGAGGCGCGTATCGCTGCCAGCGTGGAAGGATGCGCGATGCAAGTCTACCCGCTATAAGCGTGACTTTCCACGGCTGGGATGACGGGTTCAGGGTAATGAGGGGTGCCCAGACGAGTACACCGGATAGTTTCACTTTGGGATTGGTTGTGTGGTAGGGTGAGGAGGGGTGGAGGATGTAGGTTAGTGCTTGGCCGCCACCCATGCTATGGCCTAGTAGGAAGAGCGGGGTGTTTGTGGTGGCGGTACTTGTTATAAATGAGTGCATGTCTGAGAGGACTTGGGAGGTGTCGCCGGTGTTACCGCGGTCTTTGGGGGTTTGGACTGATCGGCCCCAGCCTCTGATTTTAGTGTTTAGTTGGAGGCATAGAAGGATGTGGGATTGTTATTAGGTTATCTGGGAGAGGTACGTACCGCTGGTCAAAAGCTCTTACCTCGAGACCGGAAGAGGCTAGGCTTGGGAAGAAGTCGTAGTAGGCATTGCCTTCATGGTTATAGATGAATGACTCGACTCTAGGAGGTATGGCTTTGTTTCTAGTAGACTTACAGTGATCATTGAAACCGTGGATAAAGACCAGGACAGCCCGAGTTAGTCCCTTTGGCTATGAAGGAGATAGGATCAGCTTCACATATGCTTGCCTTCGAGCTTGGAAGGGACCGGTACTGGATGAGTCTCGGTGGGTTCACAGTGGCATGCTTCTGTGCCCCTCGAACTAGAAAACGAACGAACCTTCCATGTCTTCGTATAGAGCTGTAGCCCATCGGGCAGAGTATGAGTGCCTTCAGTAATCATGATGTTGATCTGTAGGAAGAAAGAAAGAACCTTGGAATACAGTTCTGACGGGATATTTCATGTGTCAAGGCATGTGATGCACCACCTGACACTAGTCCACAAAAGTACGAATCTACAGTTCGATGTTCAAGTTGAAATAGCCACCCTCTATTCTTGATAAGGCACGGCATAACAAGTACATGGATCAAAAAACTCCCTTCGCCGGGCAAAAATCAAACAAGCAACCTCGAGTCCTTCGGCCACCTGTTCCACCTGAACACCAACCCGCCCTAAGCGTCGTGAACCCCAAATGACGTTAGAGATTTAGGTGAGATGAAACCGAGAAGATATCAGGAAACCCCAACGTGAAGAACGTGAAGACCGTGATGTGAACAGAGATGAGAAAAAAGCAGTGGGGGGGAGATGTAGGGAAGCGAGACTGTCACGCCGTTTACTACTTCCAATCGGAACTCCGACTGGTGGAGACGTTTCGACGGCAAGGCAGGAGATAGAGGACAGCAAGACGGTAGAGGAAAAGGAAACAACTTCATAATCACGGTGAAGAAACAACAAGAAGAAAGATAAAAAAGAGAAGAGACAAACAATAAAGACAGCGAGCTAAGAACCCACCGCTCCAAAGATTCGAGATAACAGTAAAGGAAATGAGAAAAAAAGAGGAAAAAAAAAAAAACCAGACTAGACAAGCAGACCAACACCCCGTCTTCAAAAAGACCCGAAATGCTCCCCTCAGCGTCGTCCAGTACGAGCTTGCGGTCCAAAATCCGCTTCCACAGCCTTACCCTTTTTCCCTTTAACGGTAAACTCCGCGAACAATGCAACGTGATCACTAGGAAAATGGAAATTGGGGAACCCGGGCACTCGGCTGAGATAGTCCTTATCTACCTCACCCAACAACGCCGACACATGGAGTGTGTTGGAGGTGTACCACACATAGTCCAGGATATCCTTGAAATCCGGTGTATAGTTGGTGAAGCTCAGTTCCCCGATAGAGCCATATGCCGACTTGAGCTTGAATGGATGCGTCATGCCAACCTTACTGAGGTTACCGTAGAGGCGTTTCTCCAGTTCCGGGTGCTCCTCAACCAGTCGACCGGTGTTGATCAGGTTGTACGCGGCGGAGCCGGGTGAGGAGTTGAAATCACCGCACATGAGAAGAGGGATTTGGTCACCGCTGGCATACTCCACGGACGGCGCGGGCTCTACGGTCGGTGTGTTCTCGCTTTCGGCTTCTCCCTCTGCCTCTGAGAAACGGAATGCGGTCTTGTCGGTACACGCGGGCCATTTGGCATATTTGTCCGAAAGCCTCGTGAGTTCCTCCATCAAGATGGCGGTCTGAATAAGCTTCACATCCTTGAATGCCGGATCCCAGTAAAGATGAGCATTTACAACAATGAAACGCGCTCCAGTTTGACGGTTCTCCAAGAAGACTACAACCGCGATGTGATCTTTCTGCCACAGCCGGTTGTATATATCATCCTGGCCCTTGGCATCGGGCCGCCTGACAGCGGTTTGACCAAAGTTGATCAAATGTTTGTCCAGCAAGATGTATTTGCTTCCCTTGAAGAATGTCGCGCAACCGTCGACATTCTTTGCATCATCCTCCTGCATGCCCATGGCACGCCCACGCGGCCAAAAGACACCCTTGTAGTCATTGTAGGCAAGTTGCTCTCGGAAGAAGCCGTTGTAGCTTCCTTGATCAACTTCCTGAAGACAGACAATATCCGAATTGTGAGATCGTAATTCATTAAGGATGAGTTCTCGACGGAACTCCCAGGATAAAACGCGGGAGGGGGCGTAGCCGTAGTGCGACTGGGTCGCAGAGGATTCACAAAGGGTGTTGTAGGAGAGGACCGTGATTTTCTCAGGGCTGTTAGTTGAGCTCGCGGTTTCATCGAGGATGACCCAGTCTCGATCTGGCGGGGGCAGGTGAACTAAGGAGAAAAGGTTAGCCAAATTCAATTCACAGAATTCCGAGCCGTCAAAGCAAAAGCACAATTAACATACCAGGCATCTCTTCCTTAAGGTACTTGATCAGTGCCTTGGTCCCATCCTTCATGATCTGAGATTTGAGAACGTCGTTGAGAGGGTTGCCCTCAATTCCCAAAGTGTCCAATCGATACAAATAACCCATCTCGTAAGGGAGATTGCGGATATTGTTGTCGAAAAGGTAGAGCTTCTTGAGATTTGACAGCATGCCGATCTCTTCGGGGAGCTCAGTCAGGTCGTTGCCGGAAAGATCGAGGTGAGTTAACTTCCGGAGCTGGCCAATTGCCGGAGGGAGCGCTTTCAGCTTGTTGTGGTTCAGATACAGCTTCTCAAGGAAGCCATAACTAAAAAGCGAGGGAGCCATAGCGCGCAATCCTTGTCCACCGAAATCCAACGCACTCCAACCTTGCCGAGATGCCGATTTCCCTGCGACTGTGCCATTACGCCCATCGACCCCGTTTTCTGATGCATCTGCATGATTGGATATGATCTGGATTCCCTTGGACTGCTGTGCCATGACGCGGGCATAGTAATGAGGAGAATTAGCCTGTCGCGACTCGGCAGCAAGCTGAAGCTGGTGCTGCCAGTGCTCGTTCATCGAGTCATCCATGTCATCATCCACGCCGTTCGGCGCGCCATTCTGAAGGTGGGTCGGGGTGAAGTGAGGAGTAGTCGTGGAAAGAGCGGCGGCTGAGAAGTTGTTGTGATGGGTGAGGGTGTGCGTGGCTTGCGTGTGGTGCGTGTGGTGGTGTGGTTGCTGGGCGTGGTGGGGATGATGACTTTGCGACTGAAACTTGGGGATCTGCATTCCAAACCGCTGATGGGCTTGACCGCCATTCATCATGACATGCTGTCCTTGGTGGCCCTGGCCATACATCGTGAATGGATTCAAGGAGGCTGATTGGTTTGCAGGAGGCGATCGAGATGGCGAGGGGGTGTCGTGGTTGAATTTCAGTCGCCCCGGAGAATTGGTTCCGTTCTGAAGGGTGTGTCGTTGGTGCGAGTGCTGCTGCGGTTGCGTGTGGAAAAAGAACGGCCCGGCCCCAGGCTGCTGGAACCTGTAGGTACCATCTGCCATTTAACGGGGCAGACGAGACCTTATCTTACTTCCCTGGCGAAGGACCGGGGGGTGGGCAAGCGGCGACAGGATCGGAGTGGAAGAGGTGAGGAGAGGAGTAGCGGATCGGATACGGTCTCTTCTCTTCTTCCACATAGAGTCCTGAGGCAGAACGACCCCGTCTAGAGAGCAGAATTGAGGGGTCGGTAGCCACAGATGACCTTGGAATGCTGGGTTGATGGCAATCGGTGATGGTAAAGCCGGGTTTGGATCGAGCGGTACCTAAGGGCGGAGGGCGGGCGGAGGAGTCACAAAGCACGATGATCGGTCTAGTGACCTGACGGAAGGTTAAAAGTCAGAGACAAAGTGTGGAGGAAGTCAAGAGTCCGGGACAGTTCGCACGAGTGTCTTTTCTGGAAGAGCGGTCCGTCGATAACCAAGGTAGAGGGATCGAGATGACAGTCTTGGACGGTTTGGCATCGAAGGCGGGAGTAACGCATCACGTGATGTACCGGATGTGATTCGTCTGCGCCAAGACTTGACAGGGCCGATTCCTATGTTTGGCAATTTCGACTGTGGTCTCTTTCTTGTAAGAGGAAAGTGTTGATGATGAGTATGTTGAAGGGACTGTCTGAAAGTAGGTCATGGAGAGGCGATAGCCGGACGCCTAAGGTTTGTGATACTGGTGGCTGGTGGTTGCTCGCTCAGTGGCGTTAGGCGCTAGGAACATGTTCTGGCGTTGAGCTTGCTCACTTGGACATGCCTAGCTATAGCAGCTCTAAGTCAGGTTTACGTGAAGTAGGCTTACGGGTATCATATCAGAGACCGCCGATAGCCAGTGCTCTTACTGTTCATCATTCACTTGAATCACTTCATCATGAGATATGCGTCAGAAAAACATAGACGAGAAGTGATGAACCCTTCTAACCCCCGTATCGAGAGAATTTATAGGCCTCCTAAAGTGAATAATCATGGTACAGAGGGAAGAGGTCTCACTCGGACACTTATACAGAGTAGTTGGCACCATACTACGGCTCCTGGGATCACGGCCTCGTGTTGAGTGCTGCTGAGTGCGAAGCGAGACATTACTTCGAGGCTTGTACAAAAAGCACTACCTTTGATGACACAGACGTTATTTACTGACCTTGTGTCTCCAACTCTTTGGCCTTTTCATTGTCCCTCTGAATTCTGGATGTCATATATCTGTTGGGCAAGCTCCTTACGAGTAGACGATGTCCCACGAGCCCTACGCCAAGAATACTCTCAATTTAAGGGCTGACAAGGTGCATAAGCCGGAAAAGCCCGGCTTCTCAGGTACTTTTGCCCTAGTCACACGACTGCAGCACGGTTGCCTCGAAATCTCGCAACCGTGCTAAGTTGAAGCCGTAGGAGAAAGCGCGGCGTTATGATTGTTGCTTCACTCTAGATATGTAAAAGGAGAGGTCATATTCCAGCTCGAGGACTGAGAATCCAGCAAAAACAGAAGAATCGCATGAGCCTGGGGTATGATGTGCACATACAGTGTGTAGATCCACTCCCATCTGCAGGTACGTACCTATTTACCGAAACATCTCCAGGGTAGCAGGGAAAGCACGGAGCAGGTATCGGATAGAAGAGCCAGGGGCAGAGGCTAAGTCTCACCAACCGCTAGTCTGGGCTCCGAGTACCCGAGGGTTGGGACAGGGATCTCCGTTGTATTAAGTCGTACTATGGAGTACGGAGGACTACTTAGTATGTACTATTGTTCCGCATACCCGTTGACCAGTAAGAAAGGTACTTTTGTAAACTGCAGAATTTTCTATAGGGTCTAGGGGCTGTCAGTCTGAACATCTCCAGGGGCCACAATCATATGGTCCCGGCTCTCTACACGTGTCGACTACGCACGCACCATTGAGAGACCCTGGCTGGACAATTTTAGGACGTGCATGTGGCAGCCCCTCTAGGAGGGGCAATTCTGAAATGAAAGGAAAAGAGAAACCGTTGATATAACTAGCTAGCATAGTTAGTTAATGCAAAGCCCGGCTTACATACTCCATACATAGTTGGCGCGCCTTTTGCCTGATCCGGCGAATCTCTCAAACATCAACTCGGGACAAGTGGCACGAGCGGCCCGTGGGACTCATTCGACTCGTGATGTCAGTCAACGTCGTGACGACCAACTATCATCTATGTACCCTACCCGGTTAGTCGTACCGAAGCCTTGATTCGTAGGGAATTTCAAGCTCAAAAACGGGTTTGTGAAAGATGTTAGCCGAATTAGGGCCAGTACTTTGTCATTGGCGGGTCTCTCTTTTTTTTTATTACATCGAGGGTCACGGAATACTGACTAGCTTCCCTTCTGGACTCATGTGGATACTGTTCAAATGCCTCTTTGATCCAGGGGGTCGGGACCAGGCCGCGGTCTTCTACTCGAACTTTCTCCCTCTTTTCTTTTTTTCGACTTTGCTTCTTTCTGAAGGTATAGTGCATCGTTTATATGCTCGAACTACATGACTCAAGCTTGAGTTCCTTCCTCCAAAACCAGATTTTCAACACCTTCGACAACACTAAGGATATTTTCCGACCCGCCTGCATCCTCACGCGAGCTTTTTTCTACTTGCATTTTTTTTTCCTTTCCTCGAAATTAGCATACCCCTCGAGCTTCCCATTTGGACAAGCATGTCGCATAGTTCATGAAGCTTCAATTGCATGAGAATGCAACCGACCGGAGAACCACATTGAAGAGTCAACGGGGACAATCAATGTTCTTGAATCGGAGATGGATATGATGTCGTCAGGAACAACCTCGTTTACGGGCCCCGCGGCCTCGGGCTCGGACATTCACTCCAACCTCAGCTCAACCTTTGCCGCGACCTCCTCCTCATCCTTGGGCTCCTTGACGGACTACAACAACTACCCACTCGCGCGATACGGCGACCGGACCTATCTCCGCGATCCGGAAAACACATATCCTCTACCATGCGACCTGCCCGAGATCCACCGCCAGAGTTTGCGCACCATGATGCTCCTGCGCGTCTTTGGCGGCCCGTTTTGCAACCCCCACCTAGCTAAGCACCCGCCTAAGCGCGTCCTGGAGATCGCCTGCGGGTCTGGTCTGTGGTCCGGCCTGTGCCACGAGTACTTTGTTCGCCACGGCCAGCCGAACGTTTCATTCGTCGGCATCGACATGGTATCTCTGGCACCGGATTTGCGTAAGCAGGGAATGAACTGGCAATTCAAACGACACGACCTACGAAAACCTCGTCTACCTTTTCCCGATGATTATTTCGATTTTGTTTTTATTAAAGATGCCGGCATGTGCCCCTCCAGTCCCGCGCAACAAGCTTCAGGATTGAGTGAACCTCTTCGAGTCTTGAAATCCGGAGGAATCCTCGAGGTGTGGGACTCGGACTGGGTATTCCGGTCACTGCTCCCTAACCCAGCACCGGCTCGCCAGACCTCCACGAAAGACCAAGAGATTGCCGAGTCGACCGCCACATACACGTTTTCCTCCGCCACACCCTTCACCAGAGCACAGAACAAATTCCTTGTCGACTACAACTCCTGGATCGAAAAGTCATTTGACCAGCGCAAACTCACGGCCGTGCCATGTGCCACCATTGGCCTGTCCTTTAATTCGGAGGTGGACGTCCTTGAGAACGTGGACAGTCGCCGCATCGCAATCCCTCTCGGCGACTTGCGATGGGAGCGCGAAGGCGCCGGCAAAGATTCCAAGGGTCGTGCACACAAGACACTGACTCCCGAACAGGCCTCGCTCCGAAGGACCGCCTTGCTCACGGTCATCCAGATGATCGAAGGATTAGAACCCTTGCTTATGGAGGCCAGTGGAAAGGGCCGTGATGAGTGGGACCGCTGGTGGGCGGCAATGACCGCGGACCTCTTCCAGAAGGGTGGTCTCGCCAGTGGTGAGTGTCTTGAAGTGAGTGCCTGGTGGGGTCGAAAGAGATGAAACCATCTATGAGTCAATTCCGGTGTTTCGGTGGGCGCAAAACAGTGATCCTTGATGTGCGCTTCGTATTGGTGATACCCCAATTTGTGATTGTTTTTTTATTATCTTTGTTTTGTCTCTCCAGGTTTTCTAGGATGCATATATATGGTTTGGGCATTTCTCGTCTGGGAGTTTCGAGGTCCGTGGCCTGGAAGGTGGGCTTCAAGAAGGCTCATAGCGCTGTTTCAGCGTCCGGTACCGCTTCAAGTAGTACCTGGAGTTTGGTGATCTCGTCAGTGTCCATTTCAAGCCAGATCTTCGAGTTGTGGGAAGGGGGAATTCGTGCTAGCATGATGCAATGATGTATGACGAAATGTGTGGATCGGGGACAGCCGCCTCGTATATCGGCTCTGTCCACGGGCACAAGAAAGCAATATATAAAAGAATGACTGAAAAACTCGACGGATTAGGTCTAGTCTCCATATCCTCGTATTGAAAGGGAGGGAAGGTCGGTGCAGGCGTAAATCCGGTAGTCAGAGGGGTTATAGAATCGACCTTACAGAGCTTCGACTTCTGATAATTCAAAATTAACCACTGTTCTTCCTAGAGCGAAGAGGTAACGGTATTGGAATGTCTTATCTTACCTTTCTTCACAAACTCAGCCCTGGCGATCCCCTTTCGGATCTGCTCCTCATCGCGGAGATGAGCCTGACCAGCAAAGGCGCGGTGGAGCCGGTCCCTGAAATACTGGTATCCGAGGGGATATTCCCGTCCCATAAAGAGAAGTTCTATAAGTTCCAGTCAGTATGTACTTCTAGAGATGCGTCTGCGCTGTAGAGCCGGTGCGATCGTACCTTTGTACACGGTGATGACCTGCCGGCGCAGCTCAGGGTTGACCATGGTTACTTCATGTGATGACCGCTGGCGTTCTTGTTTGAGGATAGTATAACCGAGTCAATCAGATCCGCAGAGTAGGGGGTTGCATGGCAAAGGACGGGGATGTGAAGTCGCAGAAGCCTCGGGAGTTGGTTACCTATCGGTGACGTACGCTGTTATTTATCGGCAACATCCTTGGAAGTCAACAACCATCTTACCTCGGCTGGGTTTTCAGCTTTTTATCCTGATTCTAGGGAGCCTATTCATTGTTCCATTGCTTATCGCGTTTCTAGAAGTTCGCTGCTTTGGAATGCAGTTACCGGTTGAGCAGCCCCTAAAGGGTCTGTTGATAGAATCCAGGTCTCTTCGGACATCTTGACAACTGCGAAGATATGGGCCAAGTTGCGGCAGGATCTGGCGAATTTGTGTCGCTGGCACTTTCGTGTTCTATCGTCGAGCAGGAGGATCTTGTATGTTGTGCAGCTCTTGAGCTCCAGGCTTGGCTATCACCCTATGTGCCGCCCACACAAGTAGATACGTAGGTATTTGCAACTTTGTATCAGCACGATATAGACTATATAGCGGGCTTCTCCACTTTACGTAGCAGGGCGTATCGATGTCAGTCGAGGCCCAAGGCAGGTCGGCCTGAGCATTGGGGTGAGCGATCAGGCTGTCAAGGAGCAACTCAGGGCGGCGGGTGAACTGCATATCTTTCCACGAGAACACTGTTCAGCGACATCCATGGATGCGGGGTTTGGGGTTCTTGCCGAGCCCTGACCGAGCTTCGGCATTCACTTGTCCGCGGTTATCTGATTCAATTCCTCTCCACACCAGAACACCAAAACACCATGATATCGCGAACCACATTACAGAGGCAGCTGCCCGGATCAGTCTCTTCCCTCTGCGCACGTCGTTTCCAGTCCACATCCGCGCCAGCACAGAACGCCCCCGGCCCGTTACCACAAAACCCGGCCGCGCGACCGCACGCGATCGATTCCCGATGGCTCACTATGATGAAGCGACGACTCGGGCGGTGCATGATGTTCGGTCTGAAGCCGACCCAGGTTGAAGAGGCGGGGAAAATACTACAACAATTGGCCAGGGACTGGCGAGAATTGATTGCTGGCAGCGAGGGCTTCTTAACCGACGAGAAGAGGCGGAGCTTGTATCGCCATAACGTGGTGTGGGGAGAGATGGTATGAGTCTAGCTTCTAATCACCTCTGTTACAGGATTGAATCAAGCATTGCTGACATCTAGGATGTGACTTGTCTAGGATGTCATGGTAAGCTTGCGTTCCTATCCCTTGTCGCACTCGATGCGCAAGCCGCTTTGCCATCTCAGTTAAAACTAACATATTTGTTTTAGGGTATGCACCTATCTCATGAGTTAGCAAGGATTACCTATAGACTCATAAAATCTGACCGTTGCGCAGGACATGTCAACAACGTTACCTACGTCAGGTACGCCGAGTCCGCTCGGGTCAACTGGACACGTAACATTGGCAACTATATCGACCAGGCGCACAAGAAGGAATGGCTCGGCCTTGTTAGCTCAGTGGGTATCGGGCTCATTCTGCGAAGTATCAAAGTCGACTATAAGTTTGTAAGTCCTCGACAAGACGGTATTATTCATGGACAGCTTGAATAACGACTGTATCGCCGCAGCCCATGAAATTCCCGGACAAAATCACTGTCTACCAGAAGCTAGTGCATGATTCGTCTCTCGCATCGCAATCCGCGTTTCAACTGCAGGTAATGATCTTGTCGGAAGCTCGTCAACGCCCTGCGGCTCGCTGCCATGAGGATATTGTCATCTATGACTATAAAAAGAACCAAAAGACCCCCGAGCTACCACCCTTTATCTTTGAACAATTCAAGACAATCTGGGAACTACAGGAGAAAGCGAAGCAGGACTGGCAGCAGCGCATTCTGGAGATCGAGGATCGAGTGCGGGTCCTGGAGACCGAGAGCTGGGATCGTGCAGATGCGGTTGAAGATACAGGGTCCGCGAAGCAGTAAATTACAGGCATAGATCATTCATATCCTTTGACCATCTGGTTTGGCTTTCCGTGAGTTAGGTACTACGTTAGCACAAAATATGTATATCCGCGAGGAAGCAACACTTGTATGTGTGTGGTTTTGACGCTCGGCGGACAAAGATGGTTTTATCGTAGGATGAAATAACGCCGTATCTAGCGTTGTGCTTATCCATCCTTTTCGCTAATTGCCCTAATAGTGATCATTAGCTTTTCGAAACACAAAATGCTCTTCAAGACTGTTGATGTCAAGCCGTTCAAGGATATACATACCCCACATAGCATCTCTATGAATCCCAGGATTGTCTAGATCAAGGGTCCATGGGGTTTTGAGCTCTCCTACCGAAACAATCCCCTTGGCAGTATCAACCATAACAATATCAGGCTGGCCTTCCTTTCCATGACCTTTAGGCTTTCCATTTCCCGCGTATCCTGGCCCACGTAACCTAGTCTGGGATACTGCTGTGGTTGATCCGGTAGAAGAGGAACTTAGTACTATCTGTAGCAATGCCGTAGACAGTCGTGTCGTTCTTGCCACGCTCCTTACGGCCGGCATGGACGAGGCCCAGAAATTGTATTAGCGATGCTTCTGGTATGATGCGGATGACTCACCCATATAGGTGAGCACCTGCCGCTCGCCCTTCCCAATCTCATCAGTGGTCTTCGCCTCCACAATCACTAGGTTGGTCTCTAGGTTTGCTTGCGCTCCGTACCAAAGCGCGTAACGGGGGCGGTCGTGTATGATCTTCTTCTTGGCATTTATCTTGATCACTATATGAGGAGAGGATTGTTGCTTCTATTCTACCACAAGAGTTACTCCATACTGTTATCATATGGTCCTGCTTCTTTTTGACTTTTATCTTTATTTTCCTCTTACTCTTCTCTTGATTTCTTCTTATCTTCCTCTTAGTTGTAGATTCGCTATACTTATAACTTGTAACTAGACAGTTACCTCTATTAAACTATTATCCAGAGGGCATATATAGACACACGGATATTCGCTAGTTATTATATACGACCATATCTATAGCCTATAGTTAGCTTAGTAACATTGATATAGAGCTATTTACACGTCTGTATATTGGCTTCGAACCATTCGCAGTTCGACTGAAGCGGGCTGTAGTCTTTGCCTTCGCAAACCTCCAGTCTATTGCCACGGAGTTCAATCAAAGTCTCATTTTTGTGTGTCTACATACCTAGAGCATAAACTTGCTATGAAACTAATACTAACAGGTTCGATGCAACATGTCCCCTCTCGATCAAACAGGTACCAGCAATGGAACTTCAACAGGAAACAAGCCAAAGCCCGGGGGCAGTGGCCCCGCTGGAGTCCTACTTGGGCCCATGCCCGTTAACTGATGGAAGACTTCAACCGAGAAAAGTGGAATCAGTTGGGCTTTTTCGCGGCGCTCTACGTTGTCGCATTTCTCTTGCGGATGCTTGGGGAAGGTGATCGAGCGATATGTCGATTTGTAAGTACAACCTCTGCAGTCTGATACTTCCATAGCCTCTCTCCCCTTATCGCACCATCTGGTTACCGTTAGTGTCTTCCTATCAATCGAGGCGCGCCCGGGGCTGTCTATCCCCAAAAGAAGGCGGAGCCGGTCACCTCGCCCTTCCTTCCTTCCAGGACAAGAGCCTACAACGGAGAATCGAGATGGTGGACAGTCTACTGGCTGTCTGGGCCATCTGTCGAAGTTACCAATTTAGCTTCGGTAAGATGAGCAAGCCAGCCCGGGAGCTTCTGCGAGCAAGATGAACGAAGAGCGTGCGATCGTCCTAAACCATCGCACGGGCAGTGAACCGCCAGAGGCTCCGAGGCGTTTGGGTCATCTGCAGGACCAGGTATATGGTCGTGACAGCACTGGAGTATCTGGTTCCAGTAGCCTACAGTAGCCTACACTGACCACAATCTCACGAGGTCCACTGCTTCTTACGCACTTTTGATGTTACTTAATGGCGTGATGAAGACCATTCAAATCCCTTTAGGTATCTAAGTCGCCAGAAATGATAAAATAGCGTCATAAAAGCATGTTTTATATAGACGGGCCTTTGACACTCTATACAGATCGACGCGCCCTAAGAATATCTCACAATGGTACAGCGCTTGTATAGTATGGAGTAGAGGTTGAATAAAGTTAGTTAAGTCCACGTTGGCTGAACTATGAAGACTTCAACTTCAAATCACTCTGGATCGATCACGGCTACAACTACAACAACTACGCAGAAATCGAAGAATCGAGTGTAATACAAAACAAGCTTTTTTTCTCTCTCAAGACAGAACTGCGACTCATCTTACTCCAAGTTGATCCGGCACTTGATCTCTTCGCGAGGAACCAGTCATCTTATAACAGCCGGAACATCCCATGACCATCACAGACATGACTCGATGAAAGTACTCCAGAGGACGCAAGGTGAACGATTATCCAACAGACAGAACGGAAAATACAAGCGCAACATCTCAGACGAACCATATGGCAGAAGCGCAGAACTCGAAAGTATTAACCGAGCGTTAGACTCTCGGAACTTCAATCGTGTGCCGACTTCGGACTGCCACTGCCACTTCTGCTGCCGCCACTGCCGCTGCCAGCTCCACTACCTCGACTTGCAGCTCGTTGGAAAGGACTCAAGGTCGGACGGCCGTTCTGGTGCAGGAAGCCGTTGCCATTCCCGTAGCTATCAGATGCAGATCGGTGCTTTTCAAAAAGCAATTCAGCTAGATCGAACTGCAGAGGAGGCAGGCGGTTGGACTCAAGGAACTCAGAGCCGTATTGGCTGCTGGCGGAGCGGTTGGAGAATGAGCGGTCGCGGTTGACGTCGGATCCAAAGTACGAGTTGGCATTGCCCAGCGGAGAGGTCGGGAAATGAGGCATGAAGACATCTTGTACGGGGCTAGTTGGATGAGACGAGTTCTGCAGCGGACTGGGCTTTGTCGGAGGAAAGCTGAGGCCTAGCAAAGCACGGCTGTTTGGAGCAGTAGTCGTCGGCAGGCTTGCCTCGGACAGCGGATTGGTGCCTGGAAGATTACCCTCCGGGGTGAGGGGGCCGGATTCGAGGAGCATTTGTTGTTGCTGCTGCTGAATCGACTGTTCAATAGCGGATGCCTGCTGCCAAAGTTCACTAGTGCGCAACTGGAAGTCCTGCACAGACTGACTGATGCTCGCAAATTGTTCGTGGAAGTTGGCCTCCAACTTGGCGTGATCTTGCTCTCGGGCAAACTGTTCAGCCGCCCGACGCTCTCTCTCATTCAATCCCTGGGCATTGGCGGAGATGATGCGCTCGTACTGCTCGTTGACTCGTGTACGACGGCCCTGAAGACGCTCGCGCTTCTGCACGACCGTATTCAGCTCCTGCTCCAGCGCCGCTATTTGTTGGGCCGCGGCAAGCCGTGCTTCAGCGAGGTCTTCCTTGGCTGCGTTGAAACGCTCCAGTTCACGGTCGAAATCGGCTTTGTGGGCAGACCACTGCTCAATCTCCTCCTCCGGCACATTCTCCATATTGTCCAGTTGAACCTTCAACACCGCGGTCGCTTCCTCTGTCTGCTGAATGTTCCGCTCGAGCTGGAGCGAGCGCTGCTTTTGCCGATTTTCATCCGTTCCGCTCTGAAGACGGTGGGTGAAATTGTCCAACTCCTTTCGGATTTTCGAAATAAGAAGTCTGTGGTCGTTCTTCGTCTTCTTCAACCGAGCGCGCTTCTCGTTCAGCTTGGATTCGGCATTGATAATGGAATTCTTTAACGTCGTCGTGGGGGAAGAGGGTCGATAGGGTGGCTGCGGGGGAGTCGAAACCGCGGAAACAGCTACTTGATCAATGAGACTAATGGCCATTATGGATCGTAATCCAGGCAAGAACTCACCTTGTTCTGTGTCGTTCGTGGCTGGGGTCCTGACACTCATGGAACAGAATTCCTCGTCGGTGTCACTGCGCACAAAGGAACAAGTATAAGCACAGTTAGGGGCAAGTCCAGAGATCTCGCCCTGCCAATGCACCATGCTTGGCCCCTTCGACGAATCGGAAACCCTGCAGATTGTAACGGTGGCCCAAAGTGCCCCGTTGACACAGACATAAAACGGTTCCATCTCTCCCTCCAACCGGGAAGCTTCACAAGAGCTCGGCGCCATAGACTCGTCAGAAAGATCGCCCGCGGCAAACTTGATCGTAGAACTATCCACATCCGTAATCCATACCAATCCATCGTCGAGAGAAGCGCCTTGCAAGTCCTCCTCGGTCAACGTAAATCCGCGTGCCGTCTTGGATAACGCTCGCGAGTGCTCGTATTCGCGCATCACCGTAACTTTTGTACTGGCGAGAGCGGCCCAAAACGGTTGGCGACTCCGGACCTGGTTCGCTTGGCGTCTGCGTTTCTTTGCTGAAGTGAGACGATCTTTACTATCCTTGAGAAATTGCCCATCTGGGCCCATGAGAGAAGACGAGAGACTGGCGGCAGACTCGAGAGCAGAATCGGCCTGGCCCTGAGAGCCCGCCGCAGCCTCTGTGTCCCCGCGCTTGCCACTCCTCGGCGGCGCAGGAGCCCGGTTCCTAGCCATCGAACGTCTTGCCATCGCAGTCCCCGCTTGTGCTAAAATATGAACGGCCAGAAGACTTCTCAGCCAACTCGGAGATGTTTGCGATTCGGTTCGTCGGAATTCGGCGGGTATGATGTTCGAGTATTGAGAGAGGAGGTCGGGACTGATGAGTTTGGCGGAAACGAGATGGCCCGTGACAAAGTCTTGAATACCTTTGCTGCGGATGATATGAAGAAGCAGAACAATTCCGACACACATGGCGTTGACCCCACCATTCTTGCCGGAGCCTCCGCCACCTAGCGTGATGGCAACCTGGACGTGGGCGAGGTCTATCGCAAAATTTTGTGCCCATGTCCACATGAAGAGGCCCCAGAAAAGAAGACAAAATCCGTCCATGGCGATCATGGTCCCTAGAGAAGGGGTGCCGGCCGGGCCCTGAAAGATGTCGAAATTCGACGACAGAGAACCAGCGGCAGCACCGCCCGGAGGCATGAAGGTCAGGGAGGCGAACAAGAATTGAACCAGGGTCAGGACCATCGGTGGGAGTTGCAGCAAAAAAATCAATATAGCGATGGTATCGTACATGGGACACGACTTGAGGATTGTGGAGGCAAGCTGGAGGGGATTGACCGAAGCGTTGGAGCCAGAGCGCTTTGCAGAGCCATTGCGCGAGGCCGGACCTGCCATGCCACCATTTTGCGGCACGGCGCCGTTTGTCTGACCACAAGCCATGTCCACACTCTTTATATGTCCATTCACCATCCCACGCACATTGCCATCGGCCTTGGTCCCATCCACACCCTTAACGACAGTCGGAGAGGTGAGCGCGGTATCACTGCTGGAACGACTTGCAGACAGATCGAAGGGAGCGGCGGCGCCCGAGCCGGGAGCAGAGCCGTTGCCGGGGGAGCCGTTGAGGTGTCCGCTGGATTTCTGCTTGGTCACTTTCTTGCCGGGACCGACGAGGCCATTGTCGTGCCGATTGTTCTGGTTCTTCCTACCCGCAGCGGATGAGCGTGGCATGGACGAGGGAGCCCGAAACCCAGGTCCGAGTCAGCTTGGCGGGACACGGCCAAGGACTGGGACCAGGCAGGAAGGGAAAAGGGGACGAGAAAAAAAAATCCTCCTCCGGTGTCCCGAATGCAAATCGATGAGGACTGAGGGGAGGGAGGGGAGAAAGGAAAGGCGGTAATAGGAGAGAATGAAAAGTCACTGCTGGAACGACTTGCAGACAGATCGAAGGGAGCGGCAAAGAAACAGAAAAGTTGTAAGGTACGGTAACCCGTCGATCATACAGTGGGGTTTCAAATGTTTGAGTCCAAGATTTTACCGCCTAATTTTCTGCTACCCATTCTGCCGCATTTTCTGCCGGTATAAACCTCGTCAATTTTCTGCTATTATACATGCATACCCTTTAATATTTTGTATACCAACTATTCGCCTCAATAATAGCCTATACACGATGGAGCATAGTCTTAGATAGATGCCTCATTATATCTAGGTCCAATGCATCCTATGCCTACTATGCGGTATCGATCAAAAAGCTATGCGTAGCGTCATTGTTTGGCATATTTCTTAACTTAGGAGAGAGCTTATAAATCTTATCCTTTAGAAGAGCCTAGAGGTTTTCGATAGGATTAAGATTAGGCGATTTCGCCGGCTATCTTATTACCTCAAAATGCATCAATATTAGTAAATCGCGTACGAAATACGTAGTATAAGTCGACGTATTATCCTACTAAAAAATACTATCACGGTTTACGGTTAATATAGGTAAAACACGACCGTATAGATCATAAATAAACCTCGAATTAATACCTCTACGAGCCGATATAGGGTCTCTAAACAAAGGAATTAGGCTAGTACGTCGCGTACTACCAGAAAATATGGCCTAAAATATCTATTTAACCTACTTCCCTTTAATCAATATTAGCCGGATATCTTACTTAGCAATTTATTTACTTCGTAGAGTAAAGGTATACTCCCGATGTATCTACTCAAAGGTCCAACTAGCGACATTCCGTAGCTCAACGAGCTTTGTACGCATATATACGTCTAGCTAGCACCTCGCGCGACGTGGAGGGCCCACCAGGGGTTGCGATGATCGAGTAGGAGGCATAAAGAGGTATGAAAAGAGAAAAATATTGAGGAATAATAGAATAAAACCGCCCGACGCGTCGAAACGCGTTAGGTAGGACTATATAAGGCGGTAAGGGCGGTAGGGGCGGTGAAATCATGGACTCAAACTCGACACCCACTATACACGCCGGGCAGGCGGTACCTGCCGCTTTATTCCTATTGTACCCTTAAGGACTCGAACTTACCACCAGTTTCACTTGCCTTTTTCCCTAAAGATTATCTTTATTAACTTCCTATACTATTGACAGATCGAGATATATGCTTCTTTCGCCTTAATGTACGGTCTAGGTTTAGCCCGTAATTATTTGTACGGGTCAAACACCACATAGTTCCTACATACTACCGTCCACAATCATGCACTTGTGGATAGTGACATGGCCACCAGCCCATAATTTTACGTCTCTAATCAGTCTGAAAAAGAATCCTCCTGCATCCTCGTCCCAAACTGTGACCCCGGTCAAAACTGCAACTCCGGGGTTGGCCCCATCGGGCTTCATACCGCTTTATACTATGATAAGTCAAGCTATGGGAAATGAGCGCGTGATCAAGTCCTATCTCAAAGTCATTGGCTATCTGGTATTGTAGCGACGCCACGACGATCAACGGTTCATGGGCCGTCCACCTGCGGGGTTATCCTTGCGGCAGACCTGGGGCATGCATAGCGACACGAGTCCTCCAGGCTAGCAACATATCATTGGGGGATTTATGCTTCATTCATTAGCATGCAGATGCGGAAGACGCAACTAGTTGGGGCACGGAGACGTTACCTAAACGCGTGTGGCGTATCAAGTTTCCAAAAATGGGTACATAGTCTCTTCACATGATCGGCTATCTCGTGGCCTTAAAGAGGCTCCGATCAGTGGCACAAGTTACAACGTCCGATCCTGGAAAGGGAAAATGCAACCAAGGGACCTCTTTAAACCCTAAGCAAATCTTTGGAGCTTGTATCTCGCCATCAATCAAAGGCGTGAAAACAACCACAAACCCCTCGGCACGATTGGCAAAGGCTTGGCATCAAGGATTCTCGTAGATCCTGCGTCTATTTGGCAAGGATCCGCGTACCGGTCTTGGGGTATCTCAGCCCACTTCTGCATACCTTTTGATCCCACAGAGAGTTCCCCATATCTACTGTACTTTAGGATGGCAATAATTTGCACAAATTACAACTTGTATCGTGAAACTTAAACAGAAATTATCTGGGCTTCCTTGTGCCCGTACCGACATATAGTCCCGGGAGTCCGGGCTTAGTCTTGGTTTCGAAAAACGGCTCGACAAGATTTGTGCCGATCTCTCCCTCATCTTACTCCTTCCGGGTCGTTTCAGTCCCGACTATATCGGGAAGATCTCCGAGCCAACTCCGTTTACCATTTGTCTAGGCACATTGTTGCAAATAGGTTAGAAGTTAACGAGAAACTACACCTTTCTACAGTGTAATATTTTAGTCACATTCCAACGCACGACCCAATTTAGCACTGGTCGATCGCGACTCCGAGGTCCCGGCGGTGAGATGCTCGGGCAATGTGACAACTCCTCGCGTCTTCTCTAAATGCTCGTTTTCGTCGTCAATGTTGCAGGTGTTGTCCACCCCCAGGGCTCAAGGTAGGAAATGCTGATATAAAAGGAACTGGTTTGGTGGAAAGACTTAAGAATACTTGAAAAGTTTCACTATTAACCAGTATGCAACCCCGGATATCAGAAAATGAACCCGTTGAGATTCTTTTCATTCTCGAGGTTCCATGCCCTTCTAATCAATTGATCAACTTTGCCCGTGTCCGTGAAGCCACCATAGGTGGCGAGGGCTCGTGTCTTTCTCTCAATTTCCTCCCTAGGAGCACAAAGTCAGCTTTAACATATCTTGCGAAAACCATAGCATTCAATAGCATACCTTGTTAACGGAAGTTCAGGATCCCCCTTGGCAAATTCCACTGTCTCTGTAAACTTTTGCCCAGACTTGGTAGTGACAATGACAGTTCCTTGCCAACTTTCCGGGAATTTGCTCTCGATCACCGGGTCCAACTCCATCGTCACGCGATTTTGGAACTCTCGCAACGACGAATCTTTCAGATCGTCCTCGGTAAAATCAGTGATCATAGCCTGGCCTTTCTTGGCAGCGACGGCGAGAACAAAGCCCATCGAGAACTTGCTTTGGTGAACTGTCTCTCCCCTGCCACTGAGACCGAGAACGTTAAGAGCAGCCTGATATGTGCGTGCAACCACAGACTCAATATCCTCAAAAGCGACCCCGTTTTTCTTCATGAGGCTCAACAATGCATCAACGCTGGGATGAGTATGCCGGCAGGAAGCATGCCACTTGAAGCTAGACCGAGTCACCTCGTAGTCCTTGCCCAGATTCTGATCGATCGCCTCAGGATTCGTGCTTCCGGGAACCAAAGCAATACCCATCGCTCGAGGCCCTTCAAGGATATCACGCGGGCCAAGAAGTCCGTCACGGGCAGAGTAGGCTGCGAATATTCCATCGAAGCATGCTTTTCCGGTGTGCACTTGTTTTGAGTGTGTCGCATCCATCAAGAACTGCCAAAGTCCTGCTGCTTGGGTTCCAGCCGTCCCAATGGCAGATAGAGTCTGTTCGGCGTCGAGCTTCAGAAGGTGGGCGATGGCAGCTGCAACTCCGATGACGCCTCCAGTTGCCGTCGTGTGGAAGCGCTACGTCAAGGTAAGCAGGGAGGATATCAGTATGGGAATCTAAAATAGCGTACCTCGTAGTGACTCTTGCCCAGGAACTCTCCTACCCGGCAGCCAACCTCGTAACCAACGACGCAGGCTGTAATGAAGTCTTCTCCGCTAGCTTGAACATCCTGAGCCACTGCAAGGGCTGCGGGATATATGACAGTCGCCTGGATATAAATCAGCCTTCATCTCGAGAAGACGAAGGAGGTCGGAAACTCACAGGATGCATAATACTGCTATTGTGGAGATCATCCTGTTCCACCACATGAGACGAAGCAGCGTTGACCAAACTAGCAAATGCTGGGCTAGTCGTGAACTTCAGGTCACCGTCAATCAGTTCACTTTTCCCATTGGAAGGACCCATTTGCATTGCGAACCGGGACATAGCAATGACAGCTGGATGGTGACGACCGGCGATAGTACATCCCAGTGTATCCAAGAAGAAATCCTTAGTCTTCGCGACCACGTCTTGGGGGATATCGGTATATCGGAGGTTGGCAGCCCAGCTAGCCAAACGTTCGGTCCTTGTGCCACCAGCGGGCAACTTTGAAGTCGAAGCCATTGCCTAGGTATTAGATCAGGGACTTTCTGTCCGTGGATTGTTTATTCAGGATTTGAAGATTATGAGGACTATGCACTCCTGTACATATTGATGTGTAGAATGTGAGGGGCATCGCGGAGGCTGATCCTTCAACCCATTAAAGCCCACTTTCCGAGGTAAAACGCAGGTCAGTATCGTACCGAATAGGCGACTCTGATTATGGTGGGGCGACTGAGCTGGCCTGTAGAGCCCCAAGTTCTGGGCATACGCTGGTGAACCTACGGCATATAGCCGACCCAATAAGGCGTGTGCGGGATAATTGTGTGGAGCATCCAAGTGAGGTTGGCCTTTAGGATCGAACAACGCATGTATGTAATCGAGTATAGAGCAACTCATGAGGGGTCATTCTTACCACGCCGATATGTACAGTTGGGTGAGTTGTTAAACACGGGCAAGTCAACATTGGTAGAACTGACAGTCTCGGAATATGGCCGGACTATAGAGATCAAAGTTCTGGAAGTAATGCCTGGATGAAAAAAGTCATTTCTATATATACACATAGCAGAACGTATACTGCTATATAGGTTTTATGTACAGCGCCACATCCCGCGAGAATAGTGATGTCTTCTATGATGAGCTTCCCACAGCCCTGGAGGCCCCATCGCATGCTCAGGTATCTGGCAATCAAATCTCGCTTCCCATCTTCCAAAACCGGGCATTGACATAAGTCAGACATAACCGTTCCCGTGAATGCTCATCCACGTCGGAACAATTATACTCTGCACTTGCGTTACCCTCGATTGCGCGGACAACCGTGCCAAGAACAATCGAGTGATCATGCACATCGATCTTGTGCGGGTGGAGGGTACATTCGAAGATGAAAGGAAAGTCCACATTATCAGCATGCGCCTGTTCCTTCGAGTCCTTGGTTCTCCGCCTTAATATAGGAAGAGGTCTCTCGGCTTCTCCACCAGCTTGCGCGTTGGTCTCAACGTCCAACGCTCTAAATTCAAAGTCCCCGTGTCCACTCAGGATCGAGGAAAGTGTGGTATTCCCCTTGGAAAAGTCTCTAGCGAGAGTCGCAGTGTCGGGCCCCGGCGCGAGTAAATGAACAAGGAAGCGCCCCGAGGCTAATAACGCATTCAAGGTCTCTGATGGCCGACGCACGTTGAACGAGATTACCGGATCTGGTGTAAGGGTGACGGTGTTAAAGGAGGAAACGGTCATTCCGCGGAATGAGGTTGTATCTGCTGGACCGGAGGGATCGGTGGCTGTAATGATGGCGACGGGGTAGGGCACGCGGCGCATGAGGAGACGGACATGTTCGGATATTGAGGATGCGGGTGGTGTCTGGAGTTTTTGTGTCCACGAGGCTGCATTTTGGCTTGCTCCTTGGGTATCTCTTTTCGAAGCTGTAACATTGGTGTTGTGTCGCCTAGAGCATTGCGATTGTTGATAGCTCGGCTTGGGCTGATTACGGATGGGCGAGGACCAGGTCCTCGTGACAGGGACAGAGGGACTTAGACATGATGACTCTTAAAACGTGTTAGGAGCACCATACATCATCTAATACGCTCTGGGAGGTCGAAAAACTCACCTCCGAGGCCACTCCGAGCCGCAACGCGCGGAATCGATAGCTTCATCCGGCAGGTTGTTCAGGTGGAGCTGTCACCCGGCTCTTAGGAAAATTCGCAGGAGTATTAGACAAGCAAGAGGCCAGTAGTCGAGTGTCAATTCATTTCGGAGACGCAGGCAACATGGACCGATGGCAAATTCGCAGTTAGATTCCTTGGATTTCGTCCGCAAAAGGTGTCGGGGCTGCTTACTAAGGCGTGATAATTTCTCTGCGGTTGTATAGCATCAACTCACCTCAACTCTGTCCTCCGCAACCTCCGTCACCGCATTGCGCCCACCTGATACATTGATAGGGGCCGCATATTCTTCCAGTTCATATCCGCTCGCCATCCGGCGTCAATCCATTCACAATGTCAATGCACACGTCTCTGCGCCGCGCCGCGGCCACATTACCCAACTCAACAACCACAATCCTCCCCACGGGCCGGCTCCCAGTCTCTCAAACTAATGCTACAACTTTTGTCTGCTCGCAATGCCGCCATGCCACTCTTCTCCGCCGCCCGAAGAGGCCCTATACCTTCACCCAACTCATCACCCTCTCCGACGGCAGCGCCTTCACCCACCGCACCACCTCTCCCGCCCCGGTCTACCGCTCCACGCGTGACACACGCAATTCCCTGCTCTGGAACCCATCCAGCAGCAAATTGATGAACTTCGAGGAGGATGAGGCCGGTCGACTGGCTGCTTTCCGTGCGCGATTCGGCCGCGGCTTCGATGCGAATGCCCCTGTTTCGGAAACCAGCTCGAGCTCAACTGATCCCGCAACCAAGAAGGCTGAAGAGGAGGCTGCTAAGGCTCAAGCTCAGGCGGACCAAGAGGAGGAGGATAACTTGTTGGACTTGATTAGCTCCTATGGACAGGAGGAGCCCCAGCCGACTGGGAAGATTCTCGACAAGAAGAGGAAATAAGAGGCTTCATTGAGTGTTGGAGGTGAGCGTTGAGAAGAGATCAAAGATTTGATTCTCACCGGATGAGCCTGAGTTCTTTGATTCTGTATCACTTGTCTTGTACACTATACATACGTCCTTTTTACTGTGCATGAATGCCCATTTCGCTTTTCTATTTCACGTTTGGAATTTACTTTCCTTGAGCTCCATAATGTGTCCAATAGGCTGAAGGTTGTCAAGTATGCAGATCATGTAAAGACCTTCATGCACCACCCTTTTTGTGTACTTCAGAGCGTGGGCCAAATTACTCGTTGACTGTTTGGATAGTGTATGTATGACCCGCCGAGGTCCCCAGACCACCTGGGCACACCATGATTGCCTATGTACGGAGTATATGGTGAATAACTATTCAGCTCTCGGTAATCAAGAAACCCCAGTTTGGTATCGGGTACAATACACGAATAGCGCGAATAGTGGTATTCGGACGAAAGTTCTCAAGACGCAGGGCACAAAGGAAGTTGGAGAAAGGGAAAAGAAAATCCACAACTGGCTGAAAGTCGTCATTGGGTTGCAGTATCCATATGGAATACACAACGGGGCTATAAGGCATGTTTGCTAGCCTTGAGGTTGAAACATCAAGGTCCGGGGATCATGTATGATGAGAGCTACGATTCGTCGTCGGTTGCTGGCACAGCCGATGTCACAGACTCTGACGGTGCGGCTTCGCCGGTCTCACCGGATGCCGGTGGCACATAGTACGGAAGGCCATCTTCTCCAGCATCGAGACGCAAAAGGAATGTCTCCCAGAGCTCGATTAACTGCGGGAATGTGTGAACAACGGGGTATCAAGGACACGGGTTTGAAGTTCCTTACCTCCTTCTGGGCCTCGACGGCACTCTCCAGAAAAGTTTCCACGCCGGACTTGAAGTCCTCCACCTTCTCCTTCTCAAATCGTTGCAGTTCATTTCGCATTAAGCGGCCCATGTCCTCAAACAACAAGCGCGTCTGGTGCACCTTGCGCTCCGCATCGGCGACGTCGGCGTTGATTTGGTTCAGCCGGTCCTGCTGAGACTTGCCCTGCCGGAGTAGCTTGTCCTGCGTATGCTTGCGCTTCTGTAGATCCGACTCCGCGGCATGCCAAGTGTGGAAAGCCTTTTGCCGCTGGCTAAATGCCTGCTTTATGCTGCCGATCAGGCGAATGTACTCGTCGATGGTGATCCCCAGGGTCAGAACATCCTGCTGTGCCTGGCGCTCGTAGAGTTCTCGGATCCGCAACTGAAGTTCCGACAGACCGTCCAAGGGCAATGATAGAGCGGGAGAAAGCTCGACGGAAGCGAGTGCGTGCAGTGAGCCAGAAAAGTCTCCTGCAGCCTCCGCGAGGCCCTTTCGCTGTAAAACCACGGTGTCCATTGATTTCAACAGAGCTTTCAGCTGGTTTTCCAGCGCATCCAAGTAAATCTTTCGGTCGTGGAACCACTATTCACAGGTGAGCAAGCTTTACCAATCAGCTCGTTGGGTGTACTTACGTCGTCATGCTCCACGAACTTGCCTCCTCCGCCGACAGAGATTCCCAATGAGCTTAGCATACCCTTGCTTTGACCCAGATCAGGTTCCCGGTTCTCCTTGTTCTTAACATCGACATTGAAAGCTTCGCTCTCAAGGAAGATTTTCAAATCGCCATCGTGTTGGAGGATAGGATGGCCAGCAATCTTGTTCAACATTCGCTCCAGAGCAGCTCTGCGCGACTCGACAAAGTTCGTGTCGAACCGACCAACGGCCTGTTTCTCCGGTGGGGGAGCAACGACCACTCCGGGATTGTTGCTGTGCAAGGAGTTATACAGCCAGAGGAAATCTCGGTATCGACGACTGACAGAGAACTCGGGCACACGGTATGCTTTAGATGTTGTCTGGTTACCAAATTCAGTTAGCTCTTACTCTCCCATTCGCCCTATATCGCATTCTACATGATAGGAATCAATTACCCTTGTTCGGACTTGGTAGACAATATGACTGCTGGTCAGATCTCCAACTTTGTGCGGATCACCGACACTGATCTCGAATGTTGGCTTTGCAGCCTGCTCCACGCTCATACTGGGTTGCGACTGTCGCTTCAGTCCGTCCACGTCAGCCGGTGGTTGTACGGGCGGAGGTCCTCGGAAACTACTGCCATCCTCTTCCAGGTTGACGGAATCCGCCAGACCGGCTCCACTGGATGTCGGAGAAAAAGGTGAGTTCGGCAGCGGGCTGCGTCCAGCAAGCGATTCCTTCTGGGGAGGTGCTGGGGCCTCGTCAGTGGGTGTCACGCTTGTCTCGGTCGTCGCTTCTCCCAGTGGACCAAGGGGATCGAATGTGTCATCGACGGCCTCCAATCGAGTTGCCTGCGCGCTAATCTTGCGCGTACCCCGTGGGCCTCGTCTTCCAGGCGTGCGAACCTCAGGAGTGCTGGCGGACAGTGCAGGCTGGGCGGGAGCTGTAAGGAGACCCGTCGTTAATGAGGGGTTGAGGGGAACGGAAAGGTTGAAGAGCAAGACGCACCACGGTCATCGGTATCTGATTTCGACTTGGCGGGGCTGGAGGACAGGGAGGGCTCATCTGCACTGTAAATTAGATCGCAATGCAAAGAGCTCGAGGTATCATGACTGCCTACCGCCCCACGGGGAGTCTCCCGTGTCAAGGTCCATTGTTACCGATCGTGGGCAAAGGCGAAGCTAACGAAAAACGCTGAAAGAGTTGTAGAGAAGGCACATCAATGATGGTTTAATCGAAGCTTCAGAGAATCGGCGAGTTCGAAGGTGGGAAAGCTGGCAGCGGAGGCGGAGGATGATCCGCGGTCTTAGTCACTCACGGGATCTCCAACCCCCAAGGTTCGAAGCTGGTTTCTTCTCTCTACTCATCCTTTTGAAATTTCGAGAGCAATCAGTCTATCGCTATAACTTTACACAATTTCTCTACTGTCCATCACTGAATTGCGTGGAGTCGTCTAGTACATTAATACGTCGCATCATCTCTCTAGGGAACCCCAGATTCGGTCAATCTTTACATGGATGCTAGTCAAACTGGCCATCCACATCACGAGGCAGTAAAGCATGGGTCTTGAGAACATCATTTTTTGATCCAAGGGAGGCCCAGCTTGTGCATTTCCACGGCCAGCTGGAAAATGTAATCCAGACTCTCACACTGAGTCTTCGCCTTGGCAGGGTTGTCACCCCAGACATAGCTGTTATCATGGTTAGCGGATCAGGACTCTCATGTCAGAGCTCGAGCCAGAAAGCTCCAAGGCCAATGCTTACATTCCGTGTCTTCTCACAAGCACCGCATAGGTGTCGGGGTACCTGTTCATCGCCGCCTCCAGACCTTCTGTCAGGTCCTCCTCGTACGGTGTGTTCTCGATGATGGGGATGCGCAGAGTGTCGTGATAGTCCAAATATCCCTTGCCCTTGCCGCGGGGGATCCCCTTGATCTGCTCGATGTGGCTAATCTCGAAGCATGCGTCAGAGCCCATCTCCCGTTCCACCAACAGGGTCACCAGGACCGCCCATTGCGAATGAGTGTGGATACAGCAGCCAGCGCCCTGCTCAAATGCCGTGAGGAACAATGGGGTACAGGCAGACGGCTTTAGTGCGAGCGGCTTGCGAATATAGTTGCGGTCTTCGGCGGGGTACTTCTTGGTAGGCCATTGGATCACGAAGATGTTGTCAGATTTGATGAGCTCCTTTTGGACACCAGAGGGCGCAAGGAAGATGTGATCGCCGTGGCGAATGGATGTCTTGTTCCTGTCAGTGTGCCGTTGCGCTTTCTAGCGCGCAGAGACTTACCCCTCCTCCGGTACCGGTGACCCAGCCCCAGTTGTAGAATTTACGGCACATCTCCGGGATGAGGTTGGCGGGATGCTCGGGGTCGTCCGACTGCACCAGGTAGTCATAGTTGGTACTGGCCTCCATGGCCTTGTGTCCATCACCGCACATGGTGGGCTGAGGAATCAGGACTCTCCGTAGACACAAGAGACTTGAGGGAAGTTGGCGAGACAGCAATTGTAATAGCCTCAAATCGGGGACAAATCTAGGCCCAATACGAAGCCGAGAACCAGTGAGCGGAGGTGGTTGATCGGAGATGAAGAAACATGGTGTAACGGCGCAATCGTGCAGTCCAATGGATCTTGTCGAGTGGGGTGGGACTCTGCAGCTCCGCCCATCACACAGCACAGAACATTGGGGTTACGATGAAACAGTCCAATTACCTACATACTAAACAAAAAAAGACAAGCATATAAAGACAGGAATATTAGAGATTGCCAGTTCCATGTCAGATTTATGAACATCGAACAAACAAAATACATATTTACAAGTATCTAGGTATTGTATACCGGCTCTCGCACATAGAAAGGGATCGAAAGGCAGTCGCGGGTACCTCGCAGGGGCTAATCCCGATTGGGAATCGATATGGAAGAGGCCACCTGGACTGTCGCTCTTTCGTCTTCTATATAACCACCCCAGGCTCCGCTTCTCCTCTTTTTTCCTCGGTGTTCTCTTTCCCTTTCCCGGTGCCGTGCGCTTCTTTATCTTCTTCATCATGCGCTTCGACGCTGCTGCCTTTACGGCTCTGGTGTCCTCGGCCTCCCTCATGGGCTATGCCTACGCCGAGGAGCCCGAGACTAACGCTGATGCCTCCTCCGCCATTGCGAGACCTACCTTCACGGTTCGTTACCCCGCTCAATTCCCGCGGTTGGCCCTTCTAATCATTCATTTATAGCCTACTGCCCTCAAGACTCCCTTCCTTGAGCAGTTTACCGACGATTGGGAGACCCGGTGGAAGCGCTCCACCGCAAAGAAGGATGATCCCAAGTCCGAGGAGGACTGGGCCTACGTTGGCGAGTGGGCGGTCGAGGAGCCCACTGTCTTCAAGGGTATTGAAGGCGACAAGGGTCTGGTCGTCAAGAACGCGGCCGCTCACCACGCTATCTCGGCCAAGTTCCCTAAGAAGATTGACAACAAGGGCAAGACCCTTGTGGTCCAGTACGAGGTTAAGCCGCAGAACTCCCTGGTCTGCGGTGGTGCCTACTTGAAGCTTCTTCAGGACAACAAGAAGCTTCACCAGGAGGAGTTCTCCAACAGTTCCCCGTACGTGATCATGTTCGGCCCCGACAAGTGCGGTGCCACCAACAAGGTATGAATGCCCAGCCAAGCTAGCAGTGTGGTTCAGCAACTGACCGAACATACAGGTCCACTTCATATTCCGTCACAAGAACCCCAAGACCGGCGAGTACGAGGAAAAGCACCTCAAGACTCCCCCCGTGGCCCGCACCAACAAGGTCACTTCCCTCTACACCCTCATCGTGAACCCCGACCAGACCTTCGAGATCTTGATCAACGGCGAGTCCGCCAAGAAGGGGAGCCTTCTGGAAGACTTCAACCCTCCCGTCAACCCTGAGAAGGAGATTGACGACCCCAAGGACAAGAAGCCGGCCGACTGGGTCGACGAGGTCAAGATCGCTGATCCCGAGGCTACCAAGCCCGCTGACTGGGATGAGGAGGCTCCTTTCGAGATTCCGGACGAGGAGGCCGAGAAGCCCGATGACTGGCTGGAGGATGAGCCCACCAGCATCCCCGATCCCGAGGCCGAGAAGCCCGAGGACTGGGATGACGAGGAGGATGGTGACTGGATTCCCCCCACTGTCCCCAACCCAAAGTGCGCTGAGGTATCTGGCTGCGGCGAGTGGACTCGCCCCATGAAGAAGAACCCCGAGTACAAGGGCAAGTGGTCCGCTCCTATGATTGACAACCCTGCCTACAAGGGTCCTTGGGCCCCCCGCAAGATCGCCAACCCCAACTACTTCGAGGATAAGACCCCCTCTAACTTCGAGGCCATGGGCGCTATCGGTTTCGAGATCTGGACCATGCAGAGCGATATTCTGTTCGACAACGTGTATATCGGTCACTCCGTTGAGGATGCCGAGAAGCTCCGCCAGGAGACCTTTGATGTCAAGCACCCCATCGAGGAGGCTCAGGAGGAGGCTGAGAAACCTAAGATCGAGAAGCCCTCCGACGGCACCACCGTTACCTTCAAGGAGGACCCGGTCACCTTTGTCCGCCAGAAGATCGACTACTTCGTCGGTCTGGCCAAGGAGGACCCGGTCAACGCCGTCAAGACCGTGCCCGAGGTGGCTGGCGGTCTGGTGGCTCTTCTTCTCACCTCGATCCTGATCATTGTTGGTGCCATTGGCTCCAGCAGCCCTGCTGCCAGCCCCGCGAAGAAGGGCAAGCAGGCCGAGGGTGCCTCCAAGGAGAAGACCGGCGAGGCCATCAGCTCCTCTGCCGACACCGGCAACAACAGTGGTGCTACCAAGCGCACCACCCGGTCCGCTGCGGAGTGAAAAGAGCCGGAGAGTGGAAAAGAAGCTTACCCCAAACGCAAATGAGATCGCTCAGTCTTTTTTCCCTACGTTGATTCCCTTCTCTTTTTGTACTTTGGCTTGTGTAGTAGTAGTATTCTAGGTAGACCGAGATCTACTTCGGAAAACCAAACCAGTATACTTGACTCCGATATGCAATCATGGTCTCCATATCCCCACTTTGGAGATTATTCTCTCCGTTTTTTGAGTTCACCGTATAGACTTGTAGAACAAATCTGATAGACGAGGCGACATCACTTAAAGCACGTTAGATCAGGAGATCAGGACGAGTGCGGGCAGCTTCGGCGATATGATCAGAGCTGTGACAACTGCTTATTGGCTGTCAGCGCCGAGGTAGCTTATCGGAGAAGAAGCCGAATTGTTTGATTGTCTATGGGGTAAATCCGATGAAAGGCGGTCGGTTGACATCGGGTCTGGTCTGGGGTAACAGTAACAGGCCTTCTCCTTGCTATATGTACTCGCCACCCCTCTTCACTACTCTTCTACTCTCTACTCTCTACTCTCTACCTTTCTTCCCTCTCTACGAGATACCTTCCTCATCCTCATATGACTTGCATTTACACTATGGCTGCCCGCCGGTCTTTGGCCTATTCTTTCCCCGCTCTCCGCTCCATTCCCCGCACGCCTGCGGTTGCTGCCTCGGGTGCTCGGTCTCTCACTACCACGACACCAATTGCTAGATTGACTTCTCAGAGAGCAGTCTCTACACCTGGAGGCATGTCAGCTGCTCGCCGATTACATGCCACCGCCCGGCAGTTCGCCCCTTCTACCACCTCGGCTGCTACAACCGCAACGGAATACCCGACGAGCCACCAAAAGATCTCCAACCCTATTGACACTGCCAACTTCCTCGACAATGAGTTTGTGGCATCCAAAGCCACTAAATGGATCGACCTCCATGACCCGGCCACCAACCACCTGGTGACTCGCGTGCCACAAAGCACCGATGAGGAGCTGCAGGCCGCAGTCAAGTCGGCCGAGAAGGCCTTCCCCACTTGGCGCGCCACTAGCATCATGGCTAGACAGCAGATCATGTTTAAATTTACCAACTTGATCCGCCAGAACTGGGACCGGCTTGCCGCATCTATCACTCTTGAACAAGGAAAGACTTTTGGCGATGCTAGGGGTGATGTCCTTCGTGGTCTGCAGGTCGCCGAGACCGCTTGTGGTATCACCACCCAGTTGACCGGTGAGGTCCTGGAGGTAGCCAAGGATATGGAGACCCGTAGCTACCGTGAGCCATTGGGTGTCGTGGCTGCTATCTGCCCGTTCAACTTCCCTGCTATGATTCCGTTGTGGTGTATTCCCGTTGCCACTATCACCGGCAACTGCTTGGTCATGAAGCCCTCTGAGCGTGACCCCGGTGCTGCTATGATCCTGGCCGAATTGGCCAAGGAGGCTGGTTTCCCTCCGGGCGTTATTAACATCGTTCACGGACAGCACCGCACTGTGGATTTCATTCTGGATGAGCCCGCTATCAAGGCCATTAGCTTCGTCGGCAGCAACCGTGCCGGCGAGTACATCTACACTCGTGGCTCTGCCAATGGCAAGCGTGTGCAGGCCAACTTGGGTGCTAAGAACCACGCCGCCGTCCTGCCCGACTGTAACAAGAACCACGCGCTCAACGCTATTACTGGTGCTGCCTTTGGTGCTGCTGGTCAGCGCTGCATGGCCCTGAGCACCGTTGTTATGGTTGGTGAGACCAAGGAGTGGCTGCCTGAGATTGCTGAGCGTGCCAAGGCTCTCAATATGAACGGCGGCTTTGAGGAGGGTGCCGACCTTGGTCCTGTCATCAGCCCCGAGAGCAAGAAGCGCATTGAGGATCTCATTGCCAGCGCTGAGGCAGAGGGTGCTACTATTCTCTTGGATGGACGCGGACAGGTGCCAGAGAAGTATCCCAACGGCAACTTTGTATGTTCCCTTCTTTTAAACCAGCCTTTCCTTGCGACAATACACTAATGATTCTTCCTATTTAGATTGGTCCCACCATTATCACCGACGTCACCCCTGATATGAAGTGCTACAAGGAGGAGATCTTCGGTCCAGTCCTCGTGTGCCTGAACGTTGAGACCCTGGACGACGCCATTGATCTCATTAATGCCAATGAATACGGAAACGGTGCCGCCGTGTTCACTCGCTCGGGCTCGACTGCCTCACGATTCCAAAAGGACATCGAGGCCGGTCAGGTGGGCATCAACGTCCCCATCCCCGTCCCGCTGCCCATGTTCTCCTTCACCGGTAACAAGAAGAGTATCGCTGGTGGCGGTGCCAACACCTTCTACGGCAAGCCGGGCTTGCAGTTCTATACCCAGCAGAAGACTGTGACCAGCCACTGGAAGAGCGAGGATGCAGTCAGCACCAAGGCCTCAGTCGTGATGCCTACCCACTCTTAAGTCCATTGGTAGTATGTCGACTTTACGTATGTTACTTCACGTCATGACCACACCCGCCTCCATATTTTTGTCTCCACAATATTGGCCATGGGCCCCCTCACATGCAATGAAATTATATTAGGGCATTTCTGCTTTCGTGTGATTCGGATTGCCGGACTAGTGTATAGTATATTCCAAGTTTGAATCGCGGGATGACAGGTAGGTAGTCAGTTGATTTTAATTATCTGCGCCCACAGAATTTCTAGCAAAACAGACTCGATCACAACTATTCTACGTTCTATCGAGCTGCAGAATAGCACCAGCATTGTGGATGCGCCGAGGCTCATTCAATTTCAACTCTTTTACTCCTCAGCCCGGCGCTCCTGAAAGGTGTAAACAAGCCGTGCCATCTCGACCTTGGTATCCTTGGTATCCTTGGTGACAGCAACGCGACGAGTGTGGCGGCGCTGGCCATCAACAATTTCGAATCCCCAGACCTAAAAGGGGGGAATGTGAGTATTTGATCGCATCTGGTCCCGGTAATATTGATACATACCTGCTCAGCGGTCCAGCCGCTCTCCTCGTTCACAACCCAGCTCTGCAAGTACAAGCCCTCACCCTCGCCAAACTCAGCGCCCTCCTCATCAACAAGGAAACCCTCCGAAGCCGAGCCATCAATAAGGACCTCTCCACGGAGGAAACGCTGCACCTTAGCATCGGATTCCGGCTCGCCGACCTTGGTCTGGACTTCGACAGCTGGGCGCACCTTGCCGTCGTCACCCTTAACGCCGCGGATAAATCTCGAGCGACCGTTAAGCTTGCCGAAGATGTTATCAGTATGCTCACGCTCCTGCCAGTCAAGCTGGCGTGCCTCCTTGCTACCAGTGATGCCGCCAGTGATGACCTGGTCAATGTCGATGTGGTACACCTGCGGGTTGGTCGAGTCAGGGTACTCGCGCACATGCAAGGTAACGGTAGCGTATGGGAGGGCTTTGCGGAGGAACCAGCTCATGCCTTGCTGCGTAGTGTCAGTGGATATTCTTGCTACTAGTTCACTATTGGTGTGCTGAAGCTTTGTGCGACGCTATCCACATGTGACAGAGGGGTTTGGTTGTACGTACCAGAGCTAAAATGGGGTCAGTGGGGTTGGACAGGGTTGTGTCCTGTTATACAGGGTGTTCGTGAGCCATGAGTCCCCTTCCTGCACTTGATCTTTTCAATACTGGACACGTACCATCACCCATTGCCCATTGAGGTTCTTCACTGTGATATCAGCGGGGGCGGCCATTTTGACTTGGAGCTTGGAATGCGGGGTGGTGGGGTAGTTGTTGGATTTGTTGATATGTTTATCGCAAAGAACAGGACGCGAATTGAGCGTGAGCGTGAGCGTGAGGTTGAGGTTGAAGAGTGTAAAAGGGTTCAAATAAGGAAAATACGGGAAGAACTACGTAACATGGGTTGATCGTCCACCTTGTTATACCTGGCTGCATCCCACGGTCTACGCCTGCCTGAGCATGTGTTAGTTCCGAGGGTTACATGTGAATGCTGAGTCATTATTTTGTGCTTTTATGCCTTTGATATATTGATGCCTGAGGTGTCAATGTTTACCCGACTAAGAGCTATAGCGGGCACCTCATTGTTGACGGTCTCCTCCCACTCCACCAGCAATGGCTTTCAACAAGAAATATGCCGGTCTTCCAGACCTAGTGAGCTTCCTTTGACAGTACTTACTCAATTTCTACTAACCACGTCCCAGGATCCCGCCCCGGATATCTACGAAACCCCTGACCTAACCGACGAAGCATCCACCGTCCCCGTGAGTCCACCATTGCCAGCAAATGCCATTATGGACCATACTGACGGTCAGTCCAAATCCAGACCACTACACTCCGTACCGTATCCGATCATGACGATGCAGGCTACAGCTCTGATATTGACCGCGAAGGCGTCAACGCGGACCAGGCGCGTATGCATTTCATGGGTGCTGCGGTGGACGCCCGTGACGTGAATTTCTCCGACAGCATTTCCACAAAACGCCAAGCCTACCGCAGTAAGAGCAAGAGTCGGCGCTGGCGCCGCATGCGCGAGGATGGTGCCGAGGAAGTCGGCGACTTTAGTGACAGCGAGGACGAGTCGCTCGAGCGGCGGCTGGCACGCCTGCGCAGAGAAGTTGAGGAACTGAAGGTGGAGATGGCGAATGAGGCGGCCTCTGGCAAGGATGATAGCGTCGAGAGCGGGACGAACCAGAGCGCGTCTGCGGCTGGGAACCCGACAGAGAATGCGTTGGGTGATGGCGTAGCGGAGCTGAGCCGCGCGCTGGACAATCTGCATGCTTCCTCGCGAGGTGGGCAGACCACTTCGCACTCTGCTGCCGCTATGCTGTCTCGGAAACTTGGATCTGAGAATGGCTCTGTGCCAGCTGCACAGTTGCAACAGCAACAACCTCCGGCCGATGGTTCAACAGCCGTTACAATTGTGCCTTCGCCTGCGGCGTCATCAGCAGGCATTCTCTCTCATGCAGCAGCTTTTGAGAGCCGGCTTTCGCTCATTGAAGCTTCAATGGGCATCTCAAGCTCTTCGAACCCCTTTGTCGGAGATGGTATCAGCGAGCCTGCGCTGCAACCAGTACTCCCATCCCTAGATCAGCTTACATCGCGACTCTCAGCCCTCACTGGTCTTCTTGTTGGAACAAACCCCTCGGCCGGTGCCCCAGGTACTGCTCCAGGCTTAACCACTCCTCATCTCGAAGCGCTCTCCACACGGGTCCGCAAGCTCACCACCGATGCCGAAGCCCTTGCATCGGCCCGCAGACGCGCAGTCGATGCTGCCAAGGCTGCCCAAGCTGCGCGAATCGCCTCTTCTGGCTCTGATGCCGACGCCCCCACTGCCGAAGGCTCTAGCCCATCTGACGATGACAATGCAGCCAAGATTCAGGCTCTCTACGCCACACTCCCCACCATCCAGTCCCTGCACCCATTGTTACCCAGTGTTCTTGAGCGTCTTCGCTCTCTCCGTGCCTGCCACGCGGGTGCCGCCCACGCCGCGGACTCGCTCGATACGCTTGAGAAACGCCAGGCCGAGATGACTTCGGAGATCGAGCAATGGCGCGAAGGCCTCACAGCCGTTGAGGAGAAGATGCGCCAGGGCGAGGCTGCCCTTAAGTCTAACATCGAGACTGTCGAGCCCTGGGTGCGCGATCTGGAGTCTCGCATGGCACGCCTTGATGGGCCCCCAGGATCGCTATGAGATGTCTCAAGTTTGTCCATTTGAGTTTGCCTTGGAGGGCAGCTGTCATGATACGTAATACCCTGTTGCATGTATTTTCTTCGAAATCACTAGTAGTTGATTCTTGGGGTCGAGATATTCTCGACTCTGTTACCGAGGCCATCCATCCAATCCAAGTGGATACGCATCCCTCTGTTACTGAGATGTACAGTTTAATCAACGAATATGAAAAGAGAAACCGAATTTTACTATTTACACAATGTAGTCTACCACTCTAGAATTAATGAACCCTCTTCAACACCTTCAGTTTCGGCCGCATCTTCAGCTCAACCCACCAGCCTCGTAAAAGGACTTTACGAACCGCGTCACGAACTTGCCCATACAAGTCCACTGTACACTGACCCCCAATCATAGACAGAAGCTTGCACTCAGCAGCTCCATCCGCTGGGGATCCAGGTCTCAGTACAGAAATACCAGCGAAACCATCGACGGTCTCCACCGTTTCCCATCGAGAATTAGGGAGCGCATCTCGCAATTGAGCCTCATCGCTATCCCTATACTCGGGGTCCGCAGATGCCTCAACAAGGATATAGTCGAATTGGTCCCAGAAGATACCCAGAGACTTGGTAGCTTCATCTTCGGTCTTATCGTACTGCCAGCCCAATTCAGCGGGTTGTTGCAAGAACCGCGTGACGCCTGTTTGGCATGCCAGATTACCGAGGTAAACGGTGGCGCCGTGATGTTGTGGGTCATCTCTAGGTGCTGCCTGGTTGTGGTACCTGTGTAGTGCATTCAGAGCATGCGCGCCGGGATAATTAGCCGCCGAGGCTGGGAGAAGCACAAGATTTGAAAAGAGGAAGGTTGCAAGTGTGGAAAGCACCAAGAGATGGGAGGCGATGCGGGCGAAGAGAGAGCGCGAACGATGGGTCCAGAGGTACCCGGCACCGAGCGAAGCTGCAGTCGTGAGAGATGGAATGACATAGATAATGAAGCGCCATTCTTTGTGGGGAATGATGCTGTACAAGGCGACGAAAGCGAGGGATGGCACGAGCAGCGGGATCGCCGGCTGCCGAGTCGCGGGTTGGCGCAGCGCAACAGGAATGGCAAGTAAATAGGTGAGGGGGTTGAGAAGAAGACGAGGAAGGGCATTCAAGAAGTAGAAATACCAAGGGTCGGTTCCCCATTCAGACGACTGGCCCGAGATGACATTGAACAGGAACGCATCCAGCTCCGGCCAGAGAATACGGTCCCAGAACAACGAGTCGGTGATCACGGTAGCAAGGAGACCTGTAAAGAGACCAAGTATACCTGCATATATAACATCTTGGAATAATCTGGCCTGGCGAGTGATGAGCAAGAATAGAGTCTGCGTTGCAACTAGCACAGCTAGCTCCGAGCGGAATATCACGCCTGCCATGGTGAGCAGCACCAGTGACAGACGGCTTTCATCAGACCGACCTATGCGAATCATAGAATCTGGCAGAAGGTAGCGCATTGCCAGTGTTGTCAGCCCGAAGGCGAACATATTGGATAGTGGGCGTGAGGCATAGTAGATGAGATGGAATTGGCTGGCCTGAAAGGCCAGATACCATGTTGCTACAACTGCGCCGAAGCTCCGTTGCACACCGCGCGCAAATACAAGTAGTGCGAATACATTGTATAGGCCCAGAATAGCTCGAGCTAGGGAGGTGTTAGCTTCGTTCGGTAGAGAAGACTATATATGTCCTACCGAGGATCTGTCGATCGACTCCCTCGCTCAACGTAGGCAGGTAATTTGATAATTTAGCCAGTGTCACAGCGATACCAGTTGGCGGGTCAGCTTCGAACAGGTTCAGGGGATCAGTGCCGTTAAAGTTGAAGCCACCGCCGGCTATGCCCGGGGGATTGATCGCGTTGCTCAAGGCAATGATGGGTCGCGACAGCCTAGCAAGAATGGCGGCGCCTACGGCACTCCGAGGCACAGCTCCGGGGAAAGCGAAATGGTCATAATTGGCGCGGTCGAGGTCAGGAACATCAGCGGGGAAGCCATGGACGAGTATGTCGTGGGTGGCCTGGATGTGGAAGGACTCTTCGACTTTGGTGTAGGGTGCGACAAAAAGATGGAGAAAGATCAAGATCGGAAGGAGAAGGGCGAGAATGTTGAATACTGTAGACATTAGCTATGCGCATGGAGTTACGTGGTGTGGACTGACCATGTCTCATGGTGAGGAAGTTACTGTTGACGGATATCTGGCCTCCCGAACGTCACCTTATCAACGCTCCCCTTCAACGCGCAACGATGCTGTTCTTCGGCCTTGGGAACCTTTTCTTGGGTTTGTTCTCTCATGGTTTTCCTCTTTGATTGAAGCTAATAACGTTCTAGTCATCATTCTCATCATCAACGCCATTGCTGTCCTGTCCGAGGACCGCTTCCTCGCTCGCAGTACGTCCACCGTTTCCACCCCAGTCGCATGATACCCTGCTGCGAGCGCTTTCTCTGGATCAATATCTAATATGCTTCGATTTCCTAGTCGGATGGGGCCGCACACAAGCTGAGCCGGGCTTCGGCGCGTCGTACGATAGCACCAGCGTGAAGGCGAAGACGATCAACTTGATTGCGAGTGTGCGGACAGTCATGCGGAGTAAGTTCTACCTTCTTGTTTCTTCACCAGCAGTCTCGGCCTATTCAATCTACACATTTCCCAGGGGAGCATGGCATACTCGAAGTTGAGGACGGATAAATGTACAGCAGAAGTCGAGCATACCCGCTAACGTATGAATCTCCCACAGTACCCCTTATCATCATCAACACGGTCGTCATCGTCTACGAGCTTGTCCTTGGTTGATCCCTCACAAACCCTTACTTCCAGCTGAATCGGCAAATGCGCATAGGAGAACAGGCTCTTCTACTCTCCGTCCCTTGACACCGTCACTCGCGCGAGGCAGCTTTTCAGAATTTGAGTGAAGACAGGCTATAGCCTGTTTGTTTCCAACCGCAAAAATTGCGGTACGAAGTACATGAGCAAAAGAACTATTCGAACAAGGGAGAGGTGGGACTGGTAGGACAGACTATTAGTCCGAGATAATTCATATGGATGGAGACCCCCATGTATATACCCAAATTCGCCTAGTCAGAAAGGTACGGAGACACAAAAAGCTAGTATGATCTAGATATCTCCAGGCAAGAGTCTTAAGTATGCCGAACAACTGACCTCGGGGTCACTCCAATGATGATATCAAGTAGAAGCTCCATTCTATGGTTCCTCTGCCATGTCCCAGGCAATGGTGTCATGAATATGCGCGCCTCCATATGTTCCATAATGAATGAAAACAGGCCAAGGCTGGGGTGGCGAGGCCAAAATTACGGGCGCTAGGAAAGATTGTCGGTATTTCTTTGTTGGGCAGATCTGATGTTTATGGCGACGAATTAGAGCTTCTATGCAAAGTGGATGCATTACACGTGGCAGCTCCATCTCCAGCATCCTGAGGAGCAGGCGCTTCGGCACAAGAGATCATTTGCCGAACCTGCTGGAAGATATTCCGACTTGCATATGCGTGACAGAGTAGGCACATACTTGCTATGGTATGTTAGGAGCTTTTGGGGGGGGCCATAAATAGAGGCGTTTATTTCGCACGGAAACAACTTGTCTATTGAGACCCAGGAATAACCACGAATTCGAAACACCATTCCAGGTATTTTGCATTATACTTATGCTTATTGGCGCGCTAGGCTAACTATATATAGAAGCATGGCGTACGAGCTATCTATAGACATATTCGGGGAGGGTGGAGACCCCCAGCACCGATCTCATTGGGGATTTTTCATCCATACGCCCCCAGGTGATCTCGGCGACCTACTCCATGTCAGGGTGATCGACCTCGACAGACTTTGGTACCAATTCGAACAGAGAATGAGCACCCCAGTGCTGGACACCATGCAAGCCGTTGGCAGGGTCAAGCTTGCGGATCTTAGTGAACAGCAGCGCCAACATGCCATACAAGTTATCAAATCTTCGCCTGCGCCAAGGGATGGAGAAAAGAGATGTCAGGATTGGGTCTATGATACCTTGCTGTCACTAGAGGTGGAAGAGCTGGTCCCATCCGGCGCATGTCACTTCTGGAAAGGAATGGTTGGAAAGTCGGCGCGGGCTGTTCAGGCATCTACTGGTGTCAAATGGATGAGTCTGAAATGAATGACATGTACATCGAGTTCAAATCCCAGTATAATCCACCATGGATTGATTAATTTCAGCCCAAAACTCATACTCATCGACTTCGAGTATAGTGGATATGAGATTCTTCCAGTCTAGATCCAATGCTTGCCATCGTAGGCAGAAATATTCCCTTGCTGATACGCTATAGCCAGATGCGCCCCATTCTATGATTCCCGTCACCACGTTACCGTTCACAATGATATTGCTTAGGTGCAAATCACCATGCGTGAATACCTTTCTTTCGTCCTGGCTATCCGATGCAAGAATCCTCTCCACTAGAGGCTCATCTCTCTTCGTGAGCTGCGCATTGGGTCTGGCGTAGCGAAGCCTCCACCACACCTTGATTGAATCCCTTTCTTGTCAAGAAAGGTCCATATCGACGAGGCGTTGCATCCCATGAATGCTGGAAGAGGACATCTTCACATGGACCACCATCGATAGATCCAAAGAGCGGCCCTTCAATCTGGCGCCATTGCTGAATAAACCCGTCAAGCTGTCGGACAATAGAACTCTTGGCATCCGGGTCAAATCTTTCCAACATTGTCTCAGAGTGACACCGGCGATTTTCGACATTAGAATGAATCCGTAATCGGCGATTGTGTAGGGATTGAAGACTTCCGGGACAGGGACGGATGTTCTCTTTCTCAGAAGGCAGAGGGCCTCGGCTTCTCCCATGTGAACCACAGGTCCGACTTTCAGTATAGTTGATGGGTTGATTTCCAGGATTTTGCAGCCTCCCATACTGTGAGGACATAGGTCTTTGGCACTTTGGATTTCTTCCCATGTGACAATAGGAGGCCGGTCTTTCATTGACGGAGCATAGTGTATGTCGATATTAGACGAGAGAAGATAGGGGATGTAGTTGACCCAGTCCAAATATGAGGGCTATCAGAGGTTAGAAGGTTCACTCTAAGGAGATGCACCTACTGGGTTACCGTTGTCAGAAGCCTCATACATTTTGCCTCGAAACTTGCCTAGGTGGTTAGGAAGGTCCGGTCCTGCAAAGAGTGCAGGTGACTGCAGTTCAAAAACGTACTGTATCGTTACTGTAATCTCCCATGACTCGTCAATACATAATCACATCTTGAGTCAATTCTATGTGTGCCGTTAAACTGCATGCTTTAAGCAAGTGGTGAAAATACTAACCTACTGTTCATCCATATTGACAAGGTAAGAAGGTAATATAGAAATATGCATGAATAATCCATATTCGCTCACAAGGCAGTAAAAATGCCGCATCCAAACCCTGTTAATCGCCAGAATTGCAAAGACCAAACGCCTGTTTGGCACTGACCACCCATCAACGCAGAGATTATGCCAACGTACATGTTACAAACATCAGGAACCGGTAGCTATGGTATAGCAGAAAAGCAAAATATAGCCATGATCAAAGATCCAAGGGTCTAAAAGGACATGCCTGGAAATATCTCGGGTTGAGGCATTCACAGGAGAATTGAATACATGGCGCATATCATAATGAAGAAGATCAAAGGTGATGATACATCCACGGAAGCTATGTGCGGAAGCAGGTGGTGCTTGTATGTGCATGAATATGGGGGTATCTCTGAAACCCAGCTAGGAGCTGGGTAGATGCAAGAAAAGATAATGGTTTCCCGGAATACATGCGACGCAGTTAGGGTTTCTTGAGGCTCAGTGACCTCCAACGGCCAACTTTCTCGGGTTTGTTATCCTTGGCAGCGGGTGGGCTGTGCCGCGAGACCATTCTGGGGCTTGGAAGGAAGGGACTATCCTTGGTGCGCATCGAAGGTTGAACAGGCTCGGGCTCTTCTTGGTGTGGCGCTTCAGGAACTGAGGTCGGGATCGGTGGCAGATCCGAGGTTGACACTCGAGGCTCCTTATCCTTGCTCAGTCGTTGGCTTAGACTGCGGCTTCCCCGTCTCAAGAAGCTGAGCTTTCTCGGTGACCCGTTCTCGGGGCCAAGATCAGAACCATCGTTCTTAGCTGCGTCGGCTTTGCTGGCTTCGATAGCCCTCCTCATTTCCTCTGCTTCGCGTCGCTCGTACATCAGTTGTCTAGCCTGTTGCAGCTCGGCCTCTTTGCGACGGAGCTTTTCTGTTCGTTCTCGTTCCTTCTCTGCCTTTTCTCTTTCCTTCTCTAATGCTTTGCGTTCCTTCTCCTCTTTTGCCTTTTCCTTTCGTGACTGGACATCGCTCTTCTTCGGGCTGAGCACTGGTGGCTGCTCATCGGGGATAGGGGGCAGTGGTGGCTGAGGTGATCGAAGGGGTAGTGGGGACGAATCCGACTCTGGTGCTTCCGGGTGCGTCGACATCTGAGGCGCCGTGGGTACGTGATAGAGGCCATTCACACGGTTCGCATCATCCGAAGGTGCTTGAGACGCACTGTGCACATGGGACAGACCGGGTGACATGGGATGCCCATTGGCTTTCCCTGCCTCCCCGTTCTCAGTTGTCGGGGTAAAAGAGGCTTGGTCCTCCTGAGCTTGTTCCCGAAGCACAGCTTCGAGGGTGGTCTCCTGATAGAACAGGACATATGCGCATGCTAAGCCTGGCCGATCCCCAAAAAAGTTACGCACGTAATTCTTATCCACAGGCTCCACCAGCTCATCATCAAAGAGCAACCAGCCGCGGTCCTCAGTCTTGATTATAGCAACGTAGTGGCCGTGATAAGGCCCTCCGCCGATGTGAACCACCACGGCATACAATTCGTAAAGTCTGTCCGGGTCCTCGGCGTCATCCGTGGTATTGAACAGGCGGAGATGATATGGGTAGACAACGCGGTGGAACAGCTTCTGCAGTCGTTGCAAGTCCTCGGTGTACTTGAAGCGCTTCAGATGTAAAGCTAGTACACGGGGCAGGCGTTTGATCTTCATTCGCTTCTCGGCTTCCTGAAGCCCTCCACAGTTGTCGCAGTGGAACTTGTTTCGCTCGCAAAGCATTTCTTCCGCGGAGAACTTGCGGAGACAAGACGTCACCGATGAGTGCTGCTCAAGATCCACCGACAGATCCAAGAAGACCTCGTCCCGCTGGGAGACCTTCTCACAGGTCAGGCATTTAGTTTCGGACGTCAACGTCCCCTCAAACAATTCGTGCACCCATCTCGTGGTGTTGGGCGATTTGGAGCCGGAGCTGGGCGTCATGGTGCCAAGAGAATCGGCACTTTCGGTCGGTAAAAGTGACTTCTCCGTAAAGTTCTGCTTCGTCGCCTCAGCCTCCACATTCGCTACCACTTCGTTCAATAGTAGATTCAGAAACTCGTGGGCATCCTGGTGCATGGCCGTCCGGAACATTTCATGCTCGCGTCGCAATACATCCAAGAACTGCTGTGGTCGGATCACACCCATACGAGACTGACTGCCGGCCAAAGATTCAAAAATATCCTTTAACGAGGTAAAGAGAGACTCGGACATGCCGTAACTATGGGCATTGTTCTTGGTCTCCAATATTGGAAGAGTCTGGAGAGCCAGTTTTTTCTTGAATTCCGGCGAATCTTTATCCTCCGGCTTCTGTGGTTGGTTCGGAGCACCGGCCTGGCGTGCGGATGGTGATGTAGCCTGTGCCTTCTGCTTGGCGGCCTGCGCCTCGGTCTCCAAGTGTGCGTTGGGGTTCGGGAATCGTAGATTCTTTGCCAGGGCCGCCTCCAGACTCTCCAGGGGAGTACGCTGCGGGTAGGTGATCACGGCCTCGCGAAAGGGGACGGAGTAGTAGAGACATTGGAGAATCGAATTGCAGTAGCAAGTATTGCCGTACTGGGGCGCATGTCGCGGTCAGCGTGAATAAATCACCGAGACGGCTGGAATACTCACGTTTTCCATGCCAAAGAACTTGTCGCTCCCGTCAGCGCGTATGGGACCCATGTCCTGCAACCTTTTCTCCAGCGGCGTTATCTGTGGCAACTGAGGGTCTTTCTTGACGGGCGCGGCGGCGGGCGAAGGGGTGGACGAAGCCTGTGCGAGGTTAGATAGTCAGTCGCCGATGTCATCAGAATGATACCGCGGGACGGTGCGCAAGTGTTGTGCCACCGCGAGGAGGACTGCTTACCCCATTGCTTCGCGAGCCGATGCCGAAGAGCCCCTTCATTGTGGGTGAGTGTCCCCGCCGATCGCACGCTGCATGGAGGAATCACTCGAGATGGGAAATTGCCGGTCGCAGGCAAGAATGGACATGAGATGGATGTGAGAGTAAATGATGTAGGGGTGGGGGACGGGGTTCGTGTTCACGTTGAAAGTCGGGGAAGTCGGAGAGGCTTCCAGAAACGCTTAGTCGCGGAGAATGTCCGGGGAACTGGGAACAAGGAACGGCAGATGACACTAGGTCTGAATTGAGGGGAAGCAGGAGAGAGTAAAGAGGAAGTAGGAAGTAGGAAATAGGAAATAGGGATGAGGTGGAAGATATGTAAGGTATGTGGCGCGAGAGTAAAGAGAGAAAAGTAAAGATTGGATCTCGGGAAGCAACTTATCTTCTCTTACACAGAGAAGCACATCAGACCCGCCATCTCCATGTCCATTTTATCCTTTGATCATTTTATTTCACTATTCACTTTCATGCAGCAGGAACGTCCAGAAAAAGCGCGCATCCCACAAATTACAACGACTACGACTACGACTAAGATGAGTATGCGCTCGAGCCACGTGGAGTTCTAAGGCAGGTACTGGTCCAATCGCCGATTTTCCCTTGCACGACCTTACGTAGAGTCTGGTCCGAGAGATGAGGGGCAACTAAAGCAACTTAACAGTGCCATTGGTTCTCTGTCACTTCTGTCTTTCTCGGTTGTCCCCCCATGACGACCATGGAACGGGCGCCTCCTTGCGACTCGGAGGGAATGACGGAGTAACAGAGTTCATTGTCTCCCAAACCATTCGAGTCATTGGCCATTGCTCTCACAGACCATGTGTCCGCCCCTCGCATGGCCACAACGGCCAATGATCGTCCAAGACGTGGGGAAGCCGGTGTTTCCATTTCTGGACTCGAGTATGTACTCGACGAAGTACTTCTACTGTATGAGACGACTTCGGGCACTCCGATCTGATTCAAGACCCCATACTCTGGACCGGCGATTCAGAGTACATACCACTATCCGAACGGCGCCGGAGAAATTGTGCAGTAGCGCACCCACCTGCATGGCATGTCAATAATAGACTCCTTGCGGGGCCCGGCTGTGCGCGCTAAGCCGCTACGAGGCTGTACCGTGGTCTGCTATATACGAATGGCAGGCACCAACTCAATATCATCAATCTAAATCAGGGTTTGACCACCCGGTCATAGAGCATCACTGACCGGGAGGATACCTTAGCTCCAAGTACATCATAGTGGCTGGTCGATTCAATATGGAAGTTCTAAACAGAGGTGGCTACTCCGTACCGTGGCGGAACTACTCCGTACCGTGGCGGAAACTGCGGACGACTTGGCAAACCAACCCGAGCCAGGCCTTTCCTACTGGAGTAGGTGCTTAACTTGTTCGTCCGGATCCAGCCGGATACATCATGCCTCCACATTTGATATCTGATGTTCGATATTAATATGACGTCCTGACTGTCGCGGTGCCATTATCTCGTCCAGGCCGAGCTACTTTTTAGCCATCCGATTGATCGTCCTTTTATATTCTATAGCTCAATATGGATATGCTCGTGGACGCTAAGCGCCAACGGTCGGCATTAGACAGATGAGAAGAACCTTGGAAATGAGAACAGATGAGGACTTGTTGGAATGTTATCTCATGGATGTTAACTCCATCAACAGAATAATCTATGTACGCTACGGCATCACCCTGCAAATATGGCTAGTAAGCTAAAGCTCAATCAAGAGCTCCGAATGCCTGATGCTGTCGACTATTCCAGTCTCAATCATGTTCCGAGGTTGTTCCTAGTACGAAATCGGATAAATATATCGGAAAAATTCCCCCGAAGCAGGAAGATGGGCCGTTCCAAATTCGCTGACCACTTCTCGTTCAGTCCATTCGCGTTTGTTTTTATGCCGTCCCTTCCTTTTCCTTTACGCTCTGCACGACGAGCAATTAGCGACAACATTGGCGCGCGCACTGTCGGTCGTCTGACTCATTTGCCTGCCCAAGGCCTGCGTGCGACCTCGAATCAAATTTGTCTCCTCCCCCCCACCATCCCCCACCATCAAATCTATCCCCGCCCTCGTTACTTTTCTTCAATCCCTCCTCGCTCCGATCGTGTCGATACAATGCCCAAGGACAAGGGTTCTTTCAACCTCAAAACCCCCAAGGGGACCAAGGACTGGTGCGGCTCCGACGCCCTCCTCCGTGACCGCATCTTCACCACCATCGCCGACGTCTTCAAGCGCCACGGCGGTACTGCCCTTGATACCCCCGTCTTTGAGCTGCGCGATATCCTGGCTGGCAAGTATGGCGAGGACTCCAAGCTCATCTACGACCTGCAGGACCAGGGTGGTGAAATTTGCTCCCTGCGCTACGACTTGACCGTCCCCTTTGCCCGCTGGCTCGCCATGAACACCGACGTGCGAAGCATCAAGCGCTACCACATTGCCAAAGTCTACCGCCGAGACCAGCCCGCCGTCAGCAAGGGCCGTATGCGCGAGTTCTACCAGTGCGACTTCGATATCGCTGGTGCCTTCGACCCCATGGTGCCTGACGCCGAGGTGCTGCGCATTGTCAGCGAGGTCTTCGAGGAGTTGGGCTGGAACGGCCGGTACACGATTAAGCTGAACCACCGCAAGATCTTGGACGGTGTCTTCGCCGTATGTGGTGTGCCCGAGGACAAGATCCGGCCCATCTCGAGTGCCGTCGACAAGCTGGACAAGATGCCATGGGCGGAGGTGCGCAAGGAAATGGTTGACCAGAAAGGACTTGACGGTGCGGTTGCGGATCGTATTGAGGGCTACGTCATGAACAAGGGTAGTCGGGAGCTGCTTGAGAAGCTGGTGCAGGATGAGAACCTCACTGCCAACGCCTCGGCCAAGGCTGGTCTGGACGACATGGCCCTGATGTTGGAATACCTTGAGGCGTTCGGCGTGCTGGACAAGGTCTCGTTTGACATGTCGCTGGCACGTGGATTAGATTACTACACCGGTGTGATCTACGAGGTCGTCACCGAGGGCTCGGCACCCGCAGTGCAGGCCGGTGCCCCGGAGGCTGAAAAGGCCCAGAAATCCAGCAAAAAGGACAACAAGAACGAGGATGAGGACCGATCCAACGACCCCACTCTAGGTGTCGGCAGTGTCGCCGCAGGTGGCCGCTACGACAACCTGGTGGGCATGTTTATGCCCAAGGCTCAGATTCCCTGCGTGGGTATCTCTTTCGGTGTCGACCGTATCTTCTCTATCACAAAGGCCCGCCTCGAGCGCGAGCAAAAAGCCGACGCTTTCCGCAGCAGCGAGGTGGACGCCTATGTCATGGCTTTCGGCGGTAAGGGTTTCACCGGTATGCTCAAGGAGCGTATGGAGGTCTCCCAGAAGCTGTGGTCGGCCGGTATCAAGGTAAACACGAATCATATCCTCTCTACATCTGAACCATACTAATGCTCTTCCAGGCTGAGTTCTCCTACAAGGTGAAGCCCAAACTTCCCCAGCAATTCAAGGCCGCCGAGCAAGGCGGTGTCCCCTTCGCCATTATTCTCGGCGAAGAGGAGCTAAAGGCCGGCAAGGTCCGCATCAAGGAAATGGGTCTCCCTGAAGGCCACCCCGAAAAGGAGGGTGTCGAAGTCGAGCTGACCAAGTTGGCCGAGGAGCTCCAACAACGCCTCGCCAACAAGCCCTCCGCTTCTGGAGCCACTCTGGCAGAGCAGTTGGGAGGTGTGAAGATCAGCGCCTAGATGGGTCGATGCAGGCGTTTTGTGTTTCCTTTGTTTGAGTACGGTTCAAAATACATAGACGCTTTCCATTATTTCCAAAAGAAGTCGTTTGTCTCGGCATAAGAATCTGGGATATACTAGCGGATTCGCAAATACCCAATTACATTACTTGCATGGATTCATTGGCAATACCTCTCCGTAGTATTAGGTGATTTGAAACAGTCCAAATGTCTACCCAGATCCACGTCAGCAGCGATATGCATCGAGATTGAATGTCATCTGATATTCGAAAAAAAGGAAACTAGATATACAGTATAGACACAGAAGACACGCCTAATCTAATACCCCTCCGCATTCTTCATCAAGAACGACTTAACAAAGGGTAACTTGTCAATAACATCCAGACCTAGACTGCGCGCCCAGGTAATCGGACCCTGTCCAGGGATAGTATACATCTTATGCAAGAGATCGCAAGCACCGCCGATCTTCGCATTAGGCAGGTAGCGTTCAGAAGAGTACCGCTCAAGAGTAAGGAGATCACCAATATCCATTCCGTGAGAAACGGCGTATTCAATTGTCCGTGAGAGAGCGGCCACGTCCGCAAGGCCGAGGTTCAGACCCTGGCCGGCGAGTGGGTGGATGACGTGTGCTGCGTCGCCGACAAGTGCGACTCGGGGCGAGATGTATTGCGCAGCATGGCGGAAGCGTAGTGGGAATGAGGCGACTGTGCCTGGTTGCACGGCTGTAGCGGAGGGAGGGATTTGCGAAGGGCGAGGGGTGTGTTGCACGCGCCAGGCGAGTTCGTCTTCATGAGATGCTTGCTCGGAGTTGTCCATGCTCATCATGTATTTCAGATCAGGCATCGAGAGTCGGAAGGCGGCGTTGACCATGGCTAAGAAGGCTGATGAAGAGAGTGATTTCAGGTATGCGGCGTGCTCGGGTGTTGTTGACCAGACCAGTGTGGCATGGTTATTCGGTAGCGGGAGCAAAGCAATTGGGCCGCCTAATGCGGGCAAGAAGCGTTGATAAGCTGTGCGCAGGTTTGGTGGAAATGCAGGTGTCTCGAGGTCTGCAAGTGAGAGAGTTGCAACAACGCCGTGTCGGTTGTAGTCCCAGCCCTGGGTGCTAATGTCGGCGAACGAGCGCACGGGGCTATTAATTCCATCCGCGCCGACCAACAATCTCGCCGCGATGCGAGAAGTTGCTTGTATCTCTGACCCAGGTCCCGTAGGCTTGATAGAAAGAACAGGCCAAGCTGAGAGGTCAGGGCCGGCAGCCTGAAGATCGGATCCATTCTCAATGGAGGCAACAGTAGTATTCGAGAAAAGGGTGAGGCCCTCGTCGCCCGACGCAGCAATACGGCCAAGAAGTGCGCGCACGAGATTTGAGTTCTCGGTCATGGTTGCAACTGGACGCATATCTTCGAACGGAGGTGTCTCCATGGACCAGTCAAACGATATTCGCGATCCGGTCTCCCCATCCCACACCTGCATTCCCTGGTATTCCTGCACACGGCTGGTATCAAGGTGCTCCCATGCACCGATCTTGTGCAGGAAAGAAGTAGAAGACGGGGTGAGACTGCTGACGCGGTTGGAGAACTGGTTCGATGGGAGGTTCCATGCCTGGGCCTTGTTGAGGTCCTGGCTTTCGATGAGGGCGACCTTGAGCTTTGATGTGATGGGCGAAGCGCCTGTATTTGACACCTCAATGTTAGAACACTTCTTGATGAGCTTCATCTGAGTTATGGCGTGACGTACGGAGTGCAGCCAAAAGTCCCAAGCCCGCCGGACCACCCCCGACGCAGACTACGTCGTAGATGTCGGGTGTTTGATCGGTTTTGGTGCCGAATAGCCGTCGGCCAGCCCCAATGCCATGACGGCAATATGCGCAGATGTACGGCCGCAGCGCAGCTCTTGAAATTGGGCGCATGGTGTCTGGGGTTTGGATTTGGCGAAGAGACTCGGATGATCAGGATGAGGGATGTCCGCGGTGCAAACAGATCAAACGTGATCTGAATCCAGCAATCGTACGATAACCTCAAAATAGACTACGGACAAGTAGATGACTGTGATTGTATGGTTGTTATGGAATGGTAGGCAAAAAGAGCTAGCTAAGGAAATGTTCATGAAAAGCTATACCAGATTCATCCGAACTCATTAACAATCCTATCTAAGGGGTCTACCGCACTCCCAGAGCAGCTTCTTCGGCCTCAAGACCTACTTCAGAGTCGCCCTCCATCTCGGCAACGAATCTCTCCCAGGTGGATAGAACGCCCTGGTAGAAACCGATGTGTGACTCGGCAAGGGAGCCCAGAGAATCGCGGAACTCCACTGCCTTGATGCGCTCAAAGTCCGCAACCTCTCGGACGACCTCTTCGTCAAACATCTCCGACGTCGTCCTAGCTGACTCGACCTCGCGGGTCAGCTCGTCGATGCGGAGCTCGAGCTTACGGACCCTTTCACGGCGGGACTGCTCATGGTCGACGCCGCGCATATCTTCCATCTTGGAGCGGATAAAGGAGGCTGGAGATGAGGTGAGCGGGTTTGAGGCGTAGTAGGCGGCTGGGTTGGCAGCCAAAGAGTCGCGTTCGGCCACGGCCTTGTTACGGTAATCGACCAGAGCCTCGAAGTCCAGTTGCTTTTGTTCGCGAGTCTTCAGAAGAGCTTTGACCGACGTGATGTACGAGTCCATATCGCGTAACGAGCCCAGGTAGTTTTGATCTGTGTGATCTTTCAAGTCGCGAATACCGCGCGCAGTTTCTTCCACCGAGGCCGCGAAGACTTGCAAGGGCATCTCAACTGCCGGCTCAAGAGGCACAAGTTTGCGGAACTGCGTCGCCAGCTCGGTGTAGTCCGTCTCGAGGTCTGATTCTCGCCGCGCGACCCGCGCCACGGTCTTCTCGACGTGCGACAGGTCCTCGTCCAGCTTATCAGACTTCTCCTTCACCTCGATGAATCGGCGATCCGGCTTGTGGACCTTCGTGAAGGCGTTGACAAACGAATCAGTAAAATTATCAAATATGCCTGCGCTTGAATTGTCCGATCCAGTAGCTGTTGATCCACGGGTCGAATGAAGCCGCATGTGTGCATTCCAGTCGGGCGACTCCAAGAAGATGGTAAGGAGCGGTGCGCGGCGCAGTACTGGATGCAGTGTCAGGCGCTTTAGAAACCGGTGTAGCGACCACGCCCGGCGCTTCGTGAAATCCGATCCAAACCGGTCACCTGTAACATATTCCATCTTCTGCTTGTCCGGCAACGGTGGAACGGCGCATGCTGGGTATTCGCGATAGAGCGTCTTATACAAGAAATGGAAATCGGTGTATCGCCGCCGTACTGTAAAGTCGGGCTTTTGAAATGACTTGAAGTCGGTCTGAAGTGGATGTATTAGCGATGCTTCTGAAAGGCCTCGGAGTGTTCAACGGGTGGGACGTGAGCAGGCAGCAGTAGCAGTCCGGGCTCCCGGCGCAACATCAAAGAAAGACGGCAGCACCTACATGTGTTGTAACCAGGTATGAGATATATGCATCCTTGGTGCCATCGCTTTCCTTCAGAGGCGAATCGACTCGGCACTCTAGCACACCATCTCCGATGCCAGCCAGGTCTACGGCGTCGGCCAGCGGGCCTGCCTGGGGCTCTTCAAGAGCAGAGCTCATTCTCCGCTTGCCATTGGAGTCATGGTTGTCTCTATGTGACTCTTCCGCATCTGTGCCCGAGGTCGTCGGCCGGGAAGCATCGCTATCTGGATCGTGTCTCCAGGAGACACTGTCGAAGTCGTCGTGTTGATCCATGACGGGGAAGGTATGGGCTGCAGTCACTCGGCGGATTCTTTATTAGAAACTGACCGACCGCAGCAAATGAAGGAAGATAGGAAAAAAGCAGAGTTGAGGAGAATCGTGGGGCAAAGTAGGAGCTGGGAACTGGGACATGATCGTCGTTCCCCCAAGGCGGAGTCCCGTCCCCCAAAAGCGGCAACGTCGTCATCGGGTTTTTGTGAGAGGGCCGTGTTTGATAGAGATTTCAGATCTGTTTTCACTATTTATCTGGGCTTTATATTCTATCCCATCCGCTATGTGCTTTTTTACTTTTTTATTTTTTTATTTTTTGTATTCTCACCTGCTTTGACTTTCATTTGTCGTGAAGATAGTAGATTTACAGACGCCAGACAGCCGATTCCTTTCTATTTCCAATACACAATGCTGCCCATATCAAATATAGCCCACGTAGCACTAGTGACAACCCAACGGAAACAAATGCCATCAAAATCCGACTAGCGCTTTTCGGAGAGGAGATGGCTATCCTCTTCGCCATCCTTCTCCGGGATGTTGGCTAATCGATCCCGGTATGGTTCATCGTTATCGTCACTGAACATCTCCTCATCACTTTCTCCGGCAAATGCATTGTAGAGTTCACCGCCGCGACGCTGGGTGCGACCGCCTCCCGTCATGGGGTCCATCTCATCGTCGTCCTCAATCATTTCGAACTCGTAGTCGTCCTGAGGGTTAGTGCGGCGACGCTTGAGCCGCTGGAGCTGGAAGAAGACGCCCAACCCGATGAAGAACACAATGATCATGGCAAAAGAGGCATAGATCCAGACCTGCGTCCGCTTCGAAGCACCAAAAGTAGGCAAATACGAAGACAAATACTGTTTCGAGGGATCAGAGGTAGAGCTGGGGGATGAAGTGGGAGATGAAGTAGGACTGGGAGCAGTCTTGGTTGACTCTAGTTCTTCTGCAGGGAATTCCTCATCGGCCGATTCGGTCGGTTTTGCGTCCGGGGGCTTCTCGTTCACAGGCCGGTCGTGGTGGTCGTCCGGCTTGGTAGGAGCGGGTGTCTTTGCTGGTGCTACCTCCACAGAGGTTGTCGCGACATGGGCATCCTCGTAAGGGTGATCATCATCGTGCTCGTCAGGCAACGGGTGAAGCGGCTGCTTGGATCCATCCCGAGATTCACCCCACAGGTTAAGTCTCCAGTCGATGAAAAAGCCATCAAATTCATTGACCTCGGTATCCTTGACAATCACGGTCCAGTCACCCACAGGCGATTCGCCCCTAGAATATATTTAGTTCGTAGCTCTCGAGGAAAGAGTTAAAATTACATACCAGTGAGCAACGGACATGAAGGTCCAGTCAGTGTAGCCAGCCACCTCCGCGTCCTGCTTGCGCGCAACACTAAGATGGCTGACGATACCTGCAGGGCTGCGCATCTCGACACTGAGATCACCCCGGCGGGTGTGGTTGACATTCATCGTGACCGTCACATGCTCCAGCCGGTCGAAATTGGCGTCTTTGAGTTGATCAGCAGTGACCGAGTACTTGCTCAGCAGCCCCTGTGAGCCTTGGGGGATATTCTTGTGCACGCGGAGCCAGGGCGAGTTGAACCAAGCCTGTGGTTTCACCAGTTCCCACGTGCGAGCTTTCGAGACTAAGGCATAAGTATCAACCTTTCCGAAGCCCCAGTCGTGACTGAACTTTCTGCCTGATGGAAGCTTCTGCCAACTACCATCGTCCTCACTAACGGGGACGGCGGTCTCGACCATCAGATATTGAACATCCCGCCACGACAGTTCGGGCCGGGCACTGAGGGCAAGAGCCACTGAACCTGCGCCGAGGGGACCGGCTGCAGAGGTACCACCGTGCAAGTTGTAGCACCTGTCGACACCCACATCGGTCGTGTGAATGGCATCGCCGGAGCCACTACTGTAAGCGACAACGAGTTGAGCCGAGCACGACTCCGAGTATGAAGGGTGCTTTCCCTGTCGATCAATGGCACCGACCGTGATGCTATAAATGCTGTTGGTGTAGCCGTCGAAGTTGCAGTTGTCACCAAACATAGCTCCGTTGCCGGCCGCAAACACAAATATAGACCCCTTTCCACTGCGACCTTGCTGGACGCCGTTGACCATCGCTCGCTTGATCAATATTCCCGGTGCATCCATGGTGGCACCGTCGTCTGGCGGACCCCACGAGCAGGAGTAGATGTCATTCTTCTGATATTCATAATTAATGGCTTCCGCCTCGTCGTGGTCGTCAATAGGTCTGGACAGAATCCGAATTCCCGAGATCTTGCTGTCATAGGCAACTCCAACTCCACAGACGTCGTTCTTTGCCGCTGCGATTTCGCCGCAGCAGCGGGTACCGTGCTTGTCGTCGAACAGAAGAGGTTTCGGCGCAGGCGAGTGTTCGTTGAAGTCATAGGAGCCCTCGGCAAAGTAGTTGGGCTTCAAGTCATTGCTGTCCATATCTAACCCATCATCTACCACCGCCGTCGCAACTCCGTGGCCTGTGATGCCTTCCAGCCAAACGCCCGTCACGTTCAAGTCGTGTCCCGGCTGCAGGACATTCATGAGATGCCACTGTTCTCTGAAGATCGGGTCGCTGATACCGAGAGTGGACATGATTCGGCTTTGTTCCTCGAGGAGCTTCAGCTCTGCCTCCGCTGCAAATCGCGGGACGACATCCTCCATAGGTGGCGGCATCCGCTTCTCCAGCCGTTGCCTGGGAGCTTCGAGCTTATGCGACCACAAGACGGCATCGAACGCGTCTTGATTTTGGGATGCGAGGACCTCCCCCGACCGTCGCCGAAGCTTTCGCCTGGCCCGTAGGTTGTCTAATAATGCATTGAAGTCGGAGCTCTGGTCTCGCGGCAACGAGAAGGTATGGTGGTCTGGAAGCTCTCCGATGCGGCCTTCGTGGCGGATATTCAGGAGACGTGCAATCTGGGAGGGAGGAGTGGCAGCATCGAGATGCAGGGCGAAGAAGTCGCGCGACTCGTCGGAGCGAGGATGTAGGTTGTCGGAGGAAACCGCGCCCGCAAGACTGAGGACGAGGGCAATGCCGCCAGCGACACGCATAATGAAAGGAGTCGGATGAGGCGAGTAAATAGGCCTCACTCTCGGATTGAATTAAAGGGGACAAGGAGTAGGGGCCATGGATGGTCCCCTTTGACTTTGTTCGAGACAAAAGGAGTGGTACGTAGAAAGTGGCGAGCGGAGATGAGAGAATAAGGAGGATCGTCAGAACAACACGGGAACCGATGGAGCACGCAACTCGTCATCTATAGAAGGGAGAGCGGTGTCTTTGACTCTTTGTGACTGAAACCGAAGACTATGATATATGGCTTATGGGTTATGGTCTCAAATACAATTGGCCAGTATGGAGTACTTGCAGTATTTCTAGTATTTCCACTCCTTCTAAGAGTTTACGTACGACCTGTGAAGGTCCAGACATCATCATTTATCAGGTACTTAAAATACATCAAATACAGTAAAACCAAGAGTAGCTTTTTATGCCCAATAAAGATTGACGAGTTCCTGCTGCATGATACTACTAGCTCACTGGTGTCCTTGCATGACAGACATCAATCATCGAACGTGCCCGTATAAGGAGCACAGTGTGTAGCCCATAGTCCACCACAACTTACTTTGAAAAGGATCAATGAGCACGATAAATGATTGCTCTTGAGGGTAGTTTGTACGATGCATAAATAGATTATATTTATTTTTGAACTCGTACTCCGTACGTCTTTATATGTCAGACCCGCATCGATGGCCCCGAAGGCTGGGGAGACCAGCCACCGCGATAATTATGTATAGAGTCGCTGTCACTTTTTCCACTTTCCACTGCTATTCTCCCGTCCCTTTCATCTGAATTTTTTGTTCCTTTACCTTTCCCTTTCTTCATCTATTTTTGTTTTCTTTTTTTTCTTTACCTGAGATCCTCGTACCCGTGCGACACCTCTTCCCTGTCACCGCCATCTTCCCCGCCCTAAAGTACCTGACCGTCTGGACCTTTCGGGCAACGATGTGGTGAGTCTGCCTGAGAGAAGTCCGATTGTGGCCATATCTTGGACTGAAACATCGTACGTCAACTGCCACTCTGCTCAGCCTTTAGTGTTCTCATGTCCCGAGCAATGCCTTTGTAATTGAGATTGACGAAGATACTATTTCAGCTGGGATCGTTCGTGTGTCGCATTGTCGACTCTCATCCCCGCCGAGTCATATCATCTCAGCGACTCGATTAGGAAAAACGGAGGTCGAATATGGCTGCGGTTTCAATGCACGCATCACCCGACATGACAAACGATGACTCCAACCCACAGACGACCAATGGGCCACGAGGGGCAGGTAGTCGCAAGTACAACTCAGCTGGCCCAAATATTACCGGCTATGAAGAAGACATGGACCGGGAACTGCCAACAGTAGAAGTTCCGTATCAACGGTCAGCTCCAAAAGCCACCCCGGGACAGAAAGGACGGTCCTTCTCCGCCAGAGCTTATGATCAACCAACCGCCAACTTGAACTACACCACACGCAAGCCTGTTCTCGACATCCCGCGAGGCACTTCAGAGGAGTCGACTACCCCTCGAGGTCTTCCTCCTGCCGAGTATACATCGGACCCCGATGCAGCTATGCAGAGTGAGGAGAATACACACTCGGTGGCCCCCATTCCCCAGGGGCAGCCATCACCTCTAGGTCACTCAGATACCACACGGTCCACAGCAGAGCAACGACGAGACTGGGCATACAATAGATCGCCATTGCAGAAACTAGAAGTGACTCTCACTGGCATTAGCAAGGAGGAGAAGCGCGCACGGGTTCAAGAAGCCGAAATGCGCCTCCGAGAACGACTTGCTCGCCAAAAGGCTGAGCGTGAGAAAGCTGAATCCACAGCGGTGGTCCCTCCACCGGGCCAAATGCCAGAGACTCGTGCCGCTTCGGGGACACCCACAAAGAGTGGGCGCAAGGACATGATCGTGGGTGATGTCCCTCAAGGCGCACCCGTGCCACGCCAACCTGAAGGCGTTGCCCTGCGTCATAATAGGAATGTCTCTACAAGCCCCCAGTATCCGGTTATTCAGCCCCCCGAAGATGCTCGATATGCCCAGGCAGAGGTTGCAGTACCCGTTTCAGCAAAGATGGGCGGTGTGCCTCGAAGGTCTGTGACAATGAGCGGACCAGCGTCCAAACCAGGACCTGTCAGTGGCCGCATGCCCTCGGATCGCTCCGTTTCTCAGTCTGGTGCTTCCAAACCCGTACGAGCTGCAGAAGCAGAAAGGGTGGAGACTCCAACGGCAGTACGAACAGCGCGAGCGGTCCAAGAAAGTGTCGAGTCACATCAAAAGCCAAAACGAGAAAAACAGACAGTGTCGTTCAATGTGCCGCCTCCCACCCCTCCCCCAATTTTCGAATGGAAGAATTCACCCATTGCTCGTCTCGGTGCCTCTGACTTCGATTTTCAACATCTCGACATCAACAGGAGCAAAGCGTGGTGGGAAGGCGGCAGTAAGGACCGCCGGAAGAGCAGGGCTCTTCCTAAGAATTATCAAACACCGGCGCAGAAGCTGACAGGTAAGATGCTCGGATGAAATGTGGTGAGAGGAAAAGGCTAACTGGGCATAATATCAGGTGTCACTGAACACAAGAGCTTCCAGCCCAAGCTTTTCTTAAGATGCGGTCCCCTTCTTCGATACACAGGTATCAAGAAATTCAACCCTAATGCTTCCCAAGGCCCTGTCGGAAAGGAGATCTGGCGAGGCTCCATCTTGATCGTGACAAAGGACTCTCGCTCTTCATACGACACCCCACCTACATTAAGGCTGTTCTCCCAACCAATGGATCTCCTTCCTCCTCCTCCGGCAGAAGTCAATGGGGATAGCGGAGCCGAGCTTGCACCGGAATACATTGACCCAACTGCGGGATTAATGAAAGTCGGTCGCGATGGGCGACCGCTCTATGTCAAGCCAGTTGACCATCTCGAGGAAGGAGTGGACCTATCAGCCGTCGAGAATGACGACGGAATTTATGAGCTATCACCCAGCATAGTCGATCACATACCCGAAAGTGGCAAGCAGCCCATTCCTTCCAACCGCATCCACGCCGTCGATGGAGAGACAGCAGGATTTCACCGTGATATTCCTGGAGTCCGTCTTTACGCTGATGCTGCGCGAGATGTGACATTCTGGCGATTCAAACTCGAAATCGAGCTCAACTCGACGCAACAGCGACTTGCGTACCGAATCAACCAGGGACCTGCCCTGGGCTTCTGGGTGCCGGCCATGGGCCAGCCCATGAATATCATGTATCACAGCGGCAATGGGTTTGGCCCCTCGGTCGATCCTAATCGGTTCTGCGGGCCCGATCCCCTTTGGCGAGACGTTTTGAACGAGCATCAGACTCGCCCCTTCCATGTGATGATTGGCGGAGGTGACCAGATCTTCAATGACTCGATCCTCACGGATTCGGCTGAATTCCAAGAATGGATCAAGATCAAGAACACCGCAGAGAGATATGGTGCGCCTTTTACACCTGAGTTCCGTGCTGAACTTGAACAGTTCTACATGGAGCGCTACTCTTCATGGTTCTCGCAGGGCCTCTTTTCCCTTGCGAACTCCCAGATCCCGATGGTCAATATGTGGAATGACCATGAGATTTTCGAGGGCTTCGGCTCCTACCATGAAGACTTCATGCAGAGCATGGTTATTTCTGGATTGGGACGAATTGCATTCAAGTATTATCTGTTATTCCAGCACCACAGTGTGCCGGAGGAGACCGAGATTGAAGAGCCCAGCTGGCTACTCGGTGCTCATCCAGGACCCTACATTGAGCAGAGAAGTCGAAACCTGTTCATGTCTCTTGGCAATGATGTTGTTCTTCTTGGCCTGGATTGTCGAATTGAACGAAGGGTACGGTATAATGCTCTATTGAAGTGACAAATTATGCTAATATGACTTTGCAGAGCAATGAGGTCCTCACAGAGGAAACCTGTGACCTTATCTGGGACCGGTGCCACCGAGAAATCATCAAGGGGGAGACCAGACATTTGATTGTGCTTTCCAGCGTGCCCATTGCTTACCCTCGAGTGGTGTGTATTATTTCTCTCTTCCTAGGGCAAGCATAATCTAACCATATTCCAGGCAATGCTCAAGAATTTCTTGAATAGTCGCAAGTCGCTGGGCAAGTCCAGGATGTTAGGCGGGATTGTCAATCGATCAGGAAGCAACGTGGAGGTATTCGATGACCACTGGGCAGGAAAACACCTCAAGTCCGAGCGAACGTGGCTGGTTGAGGACTTACAGGACCTTGCTGCAGAGAAGTCTGTTCGCGTGACGATTCTTAGCGGAGATGTTCAACTGGCTGCCGTCGGACAATTCTATTCCAGCACAAATCTGGCCCTTTCCAAGGATCGGGACTACCGATACATGCCAAACGTCATCTCCTCTGGCATCGCTAATATGCCCGAGACAGAGCTTATCTCGGACATGCTCAACAAGCGCAATACTGTGCACCACATGGACTCAAACACAGACGAGGACATGATCCCCATCTTCACTCAAGATGTTGATGGCAAGGCCCGAAACAACAAGCGTCTGCTTCCTCGACGAAACTGGTGTTCTATTCGAGAATACCATCCAGGTTCAACGCCGCTTGGTACGCCCGAGTCTGAGATGTCACCCACTCCAGAGCCCCGGCCAGGTATGCTTCAACGGACCCTCTCTCTCGGCCGTAGCGACAAGGGAGCTGGCGGCAAACCACTCGGTATCTTCCGCCGTCTGTCTACGCGGGGACCACCTCCAACAAGGACTATGAGCTTTGGCGGGGAGGGCGGGGCTCCCCGATCGAGTGTTGATGCTCCCTTCACTCGTCCCCATGAGACTGGAAACAGTTACTTCCCCGGTGTTCCGCAAGCTCCTCGGCCTGGACGCTTCCATCGCCGGCCAACCAATCTCAGTGAGAAGGCAGCCAAGAAAGCTGCGAAACAAGGCGATGACGGTGCAGGGGCCTTTGTCGATCTTGAGGGCGGCCTAGCCATCACTTTAAACATGGAGATCAGCCCGCTTGATCCCTCTGGTATCACTGTACCCTACAAGCTGCTCGTGCCCGCATTGCGCTACGAAGGAACCGAATACGATCCGCCTCCCACCCAGGTGGTCAAGGGCTGGCGAAAGTGGCTGAGAGTACCGCGCCGCAAGAAGCAAGCTGAACATGACGAGGCCGACGATGACGAATACGATGATTACGAAGACCATGACACGATGAATAATACCCGCGCCAACGCTGCCGCCGCCGATCCCAACCAGTATGAAGGATATCCGGGCACCGACGAGGACGATTCAGATGAAGTGCCTCAGCGACTGCCGCCCGAGGCTCTCACCGATTCACCGCGCAACAGTGAAGAACCAAGTCAGCAGAAACGGGACAAGTGGTTCAAGGTGATTTAGGTATTTGTAAACTATGAGTTATGCTGGTCCTTCGATGGATTGCTTTACGACGTGTATGATTTTGGGTCTTTAGATCCTTTCTGAATCCTGACACTTAAGTCATGCAACTTGGCACATTTCCCCGGTCAGCAGTGGATATAGTTATCTAGCATGGGGTACCTTGGTAATCAGGTACCTAGATTGTCGACAGTAAGCATTATTAAGCATCATGGTCGACCAAGGTATTGGTAATATGGATACATAGTTAGATAAGTATCTAGGTAGGTCGGAGATCAGATATGATCTAATCAGCCACATCTAGCCAAGGTTGAGGCACTCGGGCTTTATACCTTCGGCAGCAGTGGCGTGATCCTGCCGAAAACGTTCCGCCGAGACTATATCAACCACAGAGTACACGGACTCCCGCTTTGACGAGATCACCACTCCATAGAAAGGCCATTCTATCACTAGTAATGCGTAAAAATATAAGACTAGACTGTTTGGTCGGAGGTGGATTACAAGACTACGCAGTGATCTGAATGACTTACATCAGCGGTTCTCGGCCCTGTCACGTGGTCAATGATTAGAAAGCGAGGGGCCTCGACACCGGAAAATGATTAATTTGTACGGAAAGACACAGAAGCAACCTGACCTCATCCACAGGCTCCACTACGCTGTCTTGCCCCTCCGATAGAAAAACGCCCTGATCCTCTTTCTCCCTTCTTCCCGGAACACCTTCAAGCTGTTTTCCTCAACACTCCGACGTTTTCCCTCCGCTCTCCGGTCCATCGGACTCACTGCCGCCGCTGCTTCTACTCTCCATCAACAAACCCCGCCAAAGCCTCCGGTCTTCTCACAGCACCTATCGACGCCGGCGCGCGTCAATTCTATAAGTCCTGCCAGAATGGTGCACTCTCAAGTTGTTAGTAAGTGTCAATGACTCCGTTGATCCTGTTTACTCCCGATTGATCATATGCTCACGAGACCTCTTTCAGTTATTGGCTCCGGCCCCGGCGCCCACACTGCCGCCATTTACCTTTCGCGCGCAGAACTCAGCCCTGTCCTTTATGAGGGTATGCTGGCCAACGGCACTGCCGCCGGCGGTCAGCTCACCACCACCACCGATGTCGAGAACTTCCCCGGTTTCCCCGATGGTGTCGGCGGCCAAGAACTGATGGAGAAGATGCGCAAGCAATCGGAACGCTTCGGCACCGAGATCATCACCGAGACTATCTCGAGGATCGACCTGTCCCAGCGCCCCTTCAAGATGTGGACCGAGTGGAGTGACGGCCCCAACGACGCGCCCGCTCGCACCGCCGACGCCGTCATCATTGCTACTGGTGCTAACGCCCGCCGTCTGGACCTGCCTGGCGAGGAAAAGTACTGGCAGAACGGTATCAGTGCTTGTGCCGTCTGTGACGGTGCCGTGCCCATCTTCCGCAACAAGCCCCTTTACGTGATCGGTGGTGGTGACTCGGCTGCCGAGGAGGCCATGTTCCTGGCCAAGTACGGTAGCAGCGTCACCGTCCTTGTCCGCAAGGACGGACTGCGCGCTAGCAAGGTCATGGCTGAGCGTCTGCTCTCCCACCCCAAGTGCAAAGTGCGCTTCAACACTGTCGCTACCGAGGTCCTTGGCGAGGACCGACCCAACGGCATCATGACCCACCTCCGCGTCAAGAGCACTGTTGATGATAAAGAGGAGGTTGTTGAAGCCAACGGTCTGTTCTACGCTGTTGGTCACGACCCCGCCAATGCTCTGGTCAAGGACCAGCTCAAGCTCGACGAGGATGGTTACATTGTTACCCAGCCCGGCACCAGCTTCACCAGCGTGCCCGGTGTCTTTGCCTGCGGTGATGTTCAGGACAAGCGCTACCGCCAGGCCATCACCAGTGCCGGCTCCGGCTGTATCGCTGCCCTCGAGGCCGAGAAGTTCCTCGCCGAGACCGGTGCCTCTGAGCCTGCCGTCGAAGAGAAGAGCGGTGCTACCGAGTACAAGTCCAACCCTGCGCTTTAAATACCCTTTTCATGCCATTTTTTTTCTCACGGAGTGAATTGTTGGGAATGGCTGTGCGCGCTTCTAGATTTGTCCCATGTTTCAATTCCCCTGCATATCTTGTTTTCATCTCATGGTTGACGCATTTCCTTTTGTTCTCGCTTGCTTATTTTTGATAGTGGGTTTCTGCTGCTAGCCCATCCTCCCGAAGTCTATACGCTTGGGATGATCGTTGCCTATAGAGATAGAAATAGATTAAATCGTCTTATCACTTGGTCTTAAAGTGAGAGCAAAGTAAACTTAAGGTGAAAAAAGTAAAAGCAGATTCTTTCACATTAAGTCGCGTATCCTCATACTAATACAACAGGCTCAAGCAATAAAAGACACAGCCTAGTCGAACCCAGACTGCGGCGCCTCCCACTGCTTAAAGGGATTCTGCGCACACCACTGATCCTTCACCTCATACGACCTTCGCTCCCACTCCGTAACAACCACCTTCCACTGCTCCCATTGCTCATCATTCGTGTCTCGGTTCATCTTCACTTGATCCACGTACGGCTGCTTCTCGGCTGGTGATGCCTTGCGCCACATCTGGCCGAGGGCGGCGCGGATTTCGTCGCGTGCAGCTTTGGCATTGGGGTTTTTGGATGATGCGCGCCTTGCTTCGTCGCACTGGTCACGGCATTTGGCCCAGTAGTCCTTTTGGTACAGGAGGAAGGGGTTCAGGCCTAATTTCTGGGGCCGGGCTGGTGCTGTGCCGATTTCGGCGTGTATTGCTGTCCACATTGCTTGCTCGTAGGTGTCTCGGCGGTATTTTTCGGTAGGTTGGGGAGTGTGCGCTGGTGTGGCGATGTTTGTCGGTATTGAAGTTGTGGATGGAGGGTCGGCTTGTTTCTGTGCAGTGGTTGCTGTGCCAGTGGGTGTTTGGGCTGCACTGCCAGTTGGCTTTTCGGGCACGAGATGTTCTGGGATCTCAATTGGGCCGACGATGGACTCTATTATCTCTGAGGCTGCACGGAGCCCAGATAAATAGGCGCCATGAACGGTTGCGGGATGTGTCCCGCAGGTGGCTTCCCCGGCAAAATGGAGGTTGCCTACATTTTGGGCCATGAGATTATAGTCGTCAGGAAGGGCCTCTGCAGCAACATAGGAGTAGCTACCACGCGTGAATCGGTCTAGAGCCCAGCGAGTAATGATGGTCTCCAGGGGGTCCGGCACGATGGCATCCTTGAAAACGTTCCGGAGCTGCGCGGTAACTTCACTGATGATCTCCTCGTCGGGGGTATTCTCTGCTTGGTGTGCAGCGTCACCTGCCATGAGGGCAATCAGGACGGGTAAACCGGTTGTCTTCAAGCAATTCCAGAACAGGTAGAATCGGCCTCGATTGGCGGCATAGTCTTCCTGGGCCATACTGTCGGGCTTTGTCGGCTCGCGAAGCAGACCGAACATGTCTCGCTGGACATCCCAAAATGGCTCATCGAACACAAGAACAACCTTGTTCATGACACCGAACCCGAGTCTGTCGATTGCTCCCAATTTCCATTCGGGCAAAGGAGGGTCAAACGTAATGGTGCGATGCTTGAGGGTGCCGAGAGAGCCAGTATACACAACATGATCCGCCATGAATGTCTCCCCATCCTCACAGTGAATGGCTGCTTTGTTTTTCCCATGCCCCTTTGGATCATAAGAGATGTTGGTCACAATCTTGTTGGTGCGTACATCGAGCTTCGTGGGAAGGGAATACAATCCATATGGCAATTGCTGGTAGCCTCCGATGACTGTCGAGTGCTTGCCCTCGAATTCGTTGCCTATGTCCTGGTCCCACCCAGACAGGCTGAGCTTATTGACGTTTGTAGCGTTTGCGTACTCGAGGTTGGCAAAGTGCCAGTTCAAAAGTCGCAAATCCTTGGGTGTCAAGGGAAGCATGCGCTGGTATTGCTTGACACCTTCATCCATCACGGCTCCAAGGGTCTGGGTACGCGACTCGCTGGCAATGTAGTCCAGCTCGAGTGTATCGGCTGCAGAGTAGCCTGGATTCAGCTTCCACCCTATGGCCTGGCACGCCAAGCCAGCCGGATGATCTTCTGAAGGACCCACGAGATCTGCTGCCACATCGTTTGGTTCGATTTCAGCTGTTTTGTGACCCACTCCTCGACGTCGACGAACATGCTTTGTAGGAACAAGTAGATCGATGGTTCCTGTCGCGCGTGCATCTTCGTATTGTCGTACAGTAAGACCGTCATCCGTAGTCGTTTCACGGCCGGTATCAATCAACTCGCGCTCACCCTCGGCAGTGGGCTTAACCAGCGCGGCGTGGCGATAGAACCCAGTCCTATCTAGCACGTCGTTGTACAGCTTTTCGTCCATCGAATCCCGCATCTCATCTACAGGCGAGCCATCAATATCGTAAATCGTGGAGATATCGCGTAGCAAATGATAGTGAAGAGCCAACTGGCCACGAACGATCTGATCAAGGGGGTTGCCATGATCGAAGCCAACAATGATCTGGGCGCCCATTTCTGCTTTAGGAACAAGGCCCGGTGGAAGCATGCCAGACTGGAGGCTCTGCAGTGGGTGTGAATAGATTCTCCCGCCGATCCTCCGACGTCCCTCGAGAACAACAACGCGCGGAGAAGTGTCTGAATCTCGGTAGTGACGGAACAGACCCTCTAGTTGCCGTGCACACCCCAGACCTCCCACACCACCTCCCACAACAACGATGACAGGTCCCTCCTTACGCCTGCCACGCCTGGGAGGCACCGGTGGAATCGGAACTTCGACGCAGCCGAAATTGATGTACCCATGGCGTGCCAACCAGTCATATGCAAAAGCGGCCAGATTCATCCATCGATAGTCCTTTGCACAGCCCAGTGCTTCTTCTCTGGTGACAGCGACCATGGGGTTTCGGGTCCAGAGTCGCAAAATACCGTTTCGAATATTAAGGTAGACGGTAACGTGCATGTGGCAAAGCTGGTCTTGCAGAATTGCCTGCTCCTTTTCGTGTAGTGCATACGGGTCGAGCCGAGATGCATAAGCAGCTGCCACGCACTGCTGTCCATAGACAGCCGGCGCCAGCTTCGCCGGGATGGATGACCGTGGACGACATTTGGACAAATCTACCTTTCTACTGTCCAGAACGCTCACTCCTGCTGATACGGGCGGCGTAGGTAGATACTGCGAGGGAGTACTTGGGGGTGTCGTGGATTTGCTCGATTGGAAGGACGGCGCCAAAGGAGTTGTTGCGGTAGATGTCATAGGGTTGCTGCCGTATCCACCGGCGAATGGTCCCCCTAACGTAGCGTTAAGAGCATGATATCCATTTGAGGGTGTCTGATAAGTGCCATTGGGAGTCACAGGATGTTTCGTCTCCTCGAAGGAGATGGATAGCGGGGCTTCGGTAAGAGGACCGTCCGAGGTTCGCATCCGCTTCCGAGGCGGTTCCGACTCTTCAAGGTGAGATATGAACAGATTCCCTTGCTGTCCAACGGTGCAATGGCCATTTGTAGCAGTTGATTTGATGTACGGGTTCTGGCTGGGAGGGATCCCAGCTAGGGCGTGGATTTTCATAGACGCGGTGGCATCCATGTCCGACGAAAGATGAAAATCAGGTTCTGTTCTCACAGCCTGGTAACTGGAGTTTGACGAAGACATAGCAAGCAACAACACTTGGCTCTTTCTCACACAGAAAGTATGCCCTTGATATCTTGTATCTGGAGTCCAAAGCGGGATATCAAATGTCAAGGGTTCCACGTGTATTCAACTCATGGCGCGGTTCGCATCGCATGAAGGTCATCAATGAGGGTACTCCAGTAGGACAAGTCTCGATAATCTGCATCAGAATTAGAGGCAGTGTACATGCAGCGCTGCTTAGTTTTAGATTTTGCAACTGTAGATATTGCAAGGATCATGGGACCGGAGAGCCGGAACAGCACATACATTGTAGTCACCCACCTCCCCCGCAAGCCCGAGCCTTGACAATAAGAACTCGGGCATCAATCGAGGATCAATTGCGACCAAAAGCGACGTCCGAAAGGGAGGAGAGAGAAACCTTAGGAAGAGAGAGTGGCCGTTGTGCCTTGATTCCTCGGGCCGGAGCGTATTTCTCAGTCCGCCTTCGGGTCAACTACGGCGTCTTCGTTCACACTATATATAACTTTGGATAACTTTGGAAATATTCACGACTGTATAGGTAGTGTCATAGTTCCCATTTCAATGATATACCTATTCATTTGCTCCGCTGATTCCTTGATAATTCTTAGGCCTCCCGCTGAACGTGGCTGTGTAGCCCGTACGCCTCGTCCTGGCCTGGGTGATCATCCGAGTCATTATCCGTGAACTCATCATGGTAGGATCTCCGGTTGTTTTTCTTCCATCGGTCGGAGTGATCACTGTCGCTGTCATCTCCGAGTTCAAGGTCGACATTATCGTCATTCAAATCACCAAACCCAATGCGCTCCTCCTCTTCCCGGGCTAACATGGTAGCAGCCTCGTCCTCGTCAATATCGTCGGAGAATCTGCCATGAGGCCGATGTGCTGCATGGTCGGCTTGGAGGGATTGCCGGATTTCGGCGCGCTCTTTGTCTTCGAGTTCTTTCGCCCGAGCCAAAGTCCTAAAACATCTCGTAGTTAGCATCGAGAGATCAGAGGTATGGAAGATGAACTCGAGAAAGAACCTACCTTTGATAGATGTACCACCCGGTGCCCACTCCAATGGTGATGGTCGCGAAAATACTTATGATATTCACGGCCTTGGATCCTGCGCTCATCTCCTCGCCTTTTTCAGACAAGAGGCGCACTCGACTGCCAATGAACGCAGGGACCAATAGTTTGGGGGATATGATGGCCGTCGCCAGCCCGTACATCAAGGGCTGAACCGTAGGGAACGTAGATACGGCCCCGTTGCAGATAGAATATGGCAAGGGGCACAGACGGATCATGCAGAGAAGTTTCAGTCCGTCATACTTCAAGGTGAGAGCGAGCGCGGCGAATCGCTTGTCGTGTTCCATTAGACGCTTTACGAAACCCGATAGCACCGTTCGCGAAACATAGAATGAGGCGGTAGAACCGAGGACAGTCGCGGTGCTGTAAATCAACCATCTAGAAGGATCGCGCATCAGCATTTCTTATCAAAGTGTCAATATTGGGTTGGGATTCTTCTGCTTACCCCTTCCACACGCCAAAGATAAACCCTGCCACAGTCCCAAATGTCGACCAACCCACCAGCGGCGGGAATGAGACGAAAAAGACGCATAGCCATAATACAAATGCGACCAGTGGAGATCGCTCCCACTTTTCAGCGACGGGGCCCAGCCAGATGAACACCTTGCCGGTCAAAACCAGAAACCCGATACCCAGCGCAGCGGCGACTAAGGACGCGGCATAAAAACCAATCTTCTGCCATAGTGTCATGCGCTCCCATCGTGCATACAGCTTGCGGTACATGTCTTTTGCGCGGTCAACGACTTTGTCGCGCATGGTGGTTGCCTGGCTACCAGTTCGGACAGAGTCCCGCCTGCTCGAGCGACTCCAGACCGGCGATTCGGCATCGCCATCAGGAGATTGGGGTAACGGCTCTGGCGGTGAGGTAGACAGTGCCAATGCCCGTGCCGTGGACTCATAGTCCGCGGGCATGGTGGGACAAGGTATGGGTTGATGGGGACACAAAGGATCAGGACCTTGGAGAAGCCTGAGCGATCGGCAATTGTGGGGGTGAAGCTGAGAAGGGTTCGGGGGGATGACAGGGTCCAAGGGGATAGAATGAAGTAAACAGTACGGAGTATAGGGCGTCAAAAAGCCCTACAACTGGGCGCCGAACATGGAGGTTGAGGCGAAACGCTAGCCAAGGCCGAGTCGGAGTCGGAGAGGCGCAGTGTCTCGCTGGCCACAAAAGGCGGATCCGCCGGAGCTTAGGAAGCTTGGAGTGTTTATTCTGGATCTACAGAGTACACTAAGATTCATCTGCACCGTGTGCATCTTGCCGTAAGGACTGAAGAAACTAAAAAAAGCATCAATGAAGACTCTTTAGAGATTTTTACGTTCATTATGCTCTATATTAGTGCCCATTGATTGCCATCGGACACGGCCCCAATAACCCAAAATTAGCAATTTTTGCTGTAGTTAGTCACTAACCTTTACGAACAGTTAGAAAGTCAATCCCATTCAGAGACAATATAAAAATATAGTCAGTGGAAGTAAGTTGGCATAGTGTATACTCCAGTTGATGGCGATGAAAATGCGGGTTGGAATAGGAGTGGGCTGAGTGCGGAGAGCGACCTTCCAATCTACAACCCGATGTTGATCTTCTCTCTCCACTCCCCCCTCTTTTGTTTCTCCCTTTGTCTATTGCTTCTTTGATGCAGTCTCATATGCTTGAGGGTAATGCGATGTAATCGCTATTGTCTTGGTTCGCGATCGACTACCACTCAGATCTTCTGCCTCAACCCCCCTTTATCGCTTTCACCCTCGGTCCCCAATCGACTTTATCAGAGAGCATGGATAGAAGACTCTGACGACCACCCTAATCATCTTATAATTACAGTGATACCGCAAATCTTTCTGCATCCTAGTCGTCGGCGCGTCTGAAGGGACCCGGAAGCCTTTCCTCCGCCATTTCAGCTTGTTCCTTCACCGCGTGTCCATTACCCCCACCCATAACACCATGGTTTCGGAAGAGCTCCTCGAAAAATGCCTGGACATCCTTCAAGATCAGGAACTGGATGAAGAAGAGCAGGCGGAGAAGGTTGAGGATTTCTTGCGCGCCAACACTTCACTGTCTGGGTCGCCGCTGGAGAACGCCGTGTTGGACATCCTCTGGCGCCATCGCAACCGCTCGCGACCCGACTCGTCTCCCCCTCCTGCTCGTCATACAGTGATTCGCAGGTCATCTCCGGCTCCATGGCAGATGCAGCGCGCCTCAACTCCGCTCTCCCCTCATTCCAACCTGGGGACCAGCCCCGGGAGTACCTCGTGGGTGCAGAGCTCGCGCGGGGCATTCTCCCGGCCTCCGCTTTCCTCGACGGCGTCTCCGTTTACCTCGCCGCGTCCATCGCCCCGACTGGCTCTCGCACAACCAATCCCCCACTCTCCTAGTCTACATGCCTACGAATTCTCCGATCAAAGCCAAGTATCGGAATTTTACAGTGATTTTGGTAATGACAGTAATGTCGACTGGCTAGTGGCAGATGAGGAGAATAGCACCACTTCCTCCACGGGTCTTAGTGCCCCCGCGTCGCTGAGCGCGACGGCGATGGAATTCGTGCCTGATATGAGCCCGCATGATATCTTGCGCACTGTTCTAGGCGACAAGCGTTCAAACGACGAAATCGAAGCGGCCCTGGAAGCCAACGGCTATGACCTCGGAGCCACCATTGCATCCCTGACGCAGGATACAGATGCGGATGGATGCTCGAGGCAACAAGACGGCCGTGTGGTAGTTGGAAAATCGATGGCAGTGGAGCAGCGGCCCGCGACGCCCTCAGGGCAGAGTCGCAGCCCCGTAGTCTGCAAATACTGGCTATCTACCGGGCAGTGTCTACGCGCAGACTGTCGCTTTAGTCATGACTTGACAAGTCATCTATGCAAGTGAGCTATTTTTCCTTTCCGCATAATTAATTCGAACGCGAGCTGACCAAAATAGGTATTGGGTTATGGGCAGCTGCCTGGCTGGCGAAGGGTGTCCATTCTCACACGACCCCGAAAAACTAATATCCAACATCAGTCTATCAGGTAGTAGTCGTCCAGCCTCGCGGGCTGGGTCGCCGTTCCAAATGGAGAGCGGATCCGATGCCTTCCCGCCTTTGCAATTGTCAGCGGGGATGGAAGACCAATGGCCAAATCAGTATACTGGCCGGTATCCTACCCATCTCTCCGGCAAGGCGATACCTCCAGGGCTCCACCCTGGTATGGGCAGAAGAAACGGGAGCATGACCCATTTAGGACGGCCAAATTCTCGCCCAACCAGTCGTCATCAGAACCGGGAGTTGAACCCTACTGCTCCATCCGTAGATGATCCAGATGCCTTCCCGACTCTTGCTGCCGTTAGTGCAAAGAATGCCGGAAGAAAGAACAACGGCAAACGAGGCAACAACCGCGACATGGCCAAAGAGAATACCCCCTCCTCCCTGGCAGACATGGTTCGTATGACACCATCCCCTACTCCCAGCAAGGCAAAAACAGCCTCCAAAAATGGCAAAGACAGCAAGAGTCGAGAGAATAGTACGGCGGCCATGTCAATTCCAGCTCCACAGAATATTCCTTGGCTTGAAACCGGTGCGCGGGCAAATCAGCAATATATCAAGTGCCGCACCGAAGCAATTCGCCATGGGACTGTGCGGAACAAGTTTCTCCAGAGGTATGCTCCCGATAGATGCACTCCAACCCAGGAAAAGGTCTCTTTACTTATCAACACCTTCAGCGCTGCGCAAGCCTGGAACAGAAACGATGCTCGAGCTGCAAAGGCACTGTCACTGCGAGGTCAGGCGGAAAATGACGCAATGCGTCGTTGTCACCGAGAAGCTGCACGTCAGCTGTACGAAGAGCGCAACCAACATTTGGTCCAGGCTGGCCTGGATGAAGCTTCGGAGGAGCTCTACGTTGACCTGCATGGCCTGCACCCAGAAGAAGCAATTGAATACCTAGAAAAAATTCTCCTGAGGCATGCCCGTGAAGGTAGCCGGGTAGTCTATGCCATCACGGGCACTGGCCACCATTCCAAGAACGGCAAGGACAAGATTGGCAAGGCTGTCAAGGCCTGGCTGAACGAATGGCGATACTTGTTCCGGGAATTCAGCGTTCCCGGCGAGCGCGGAGGCTATGTCGGGGGTATCCTCGGCATTGATCCAACCAGCTATGACAAGTCTATGGCCAAAAGCCTAGCGGAAGGCGACGATTCGGTGGGAATAGACAGTGGACAACCAAACCTCACGCTAGGCAAGATTCAATTGCTTAAGCGTGAGGATATAGGAACGCAGAATCAATGATTTGGTGTGCCCATTTATCGTGATCCCTTAACTGATGCACACGATGCCTGATTTATTGTCAACAACCCTTAGCACTGCTCATCCAACGAGTTCAATAACAGATTCATTGGTTATTCGGTAATTCTCTAGGTTGGCATTTTAGGACGGGCCAATGTAATACTTTACTTACGGCACCCGAACAGTAGATGTAGAACAAGTATAGAACCTCCCTGCTTACTCAGGCTCCTGATGCTGCCACTGCTCGCGCAACGCCTTAATATCAACACCACAAGCCTCCGCCTTCTCTACAATAGCCTTCGCCTTCCTTGCAACAGGCACATCAATCATCTTCCCATCCAAAGTCCAAGCACCCCGCCCCGCAGCAGCCGCCTTCTCATCCGCAATAACCACCCGCATCGCCCACTGCGACTCCTCCGCATTAGGTCCGAAAATCGTATTTGCCGTCTTCACCTGCGTCGGGTGGATGCACTGCTTCCCATTGAATCCTAGTCTCCTGCCATCCCGACACTCTTCTTCCAATGCTGCAGGGGGTGACCCATCTGCCTTGTCAGATTTGTATGATGTGCAGACAAGATCAATCGTCGAGGGTAAGTCCGCTGCGCGAGCTGCGGTAGCGATCGCCGAGCGCGCGAAGAGGAACTCTGATAGCGAGGGTGTGCGTGTGATACTCAAATCTAGCGCGAAATCCTCAGCTGCGAAGACTAGACCTTGTAGAAGGGGCGAAGCAGCGCAGATCTGGGACAGGTTCGTGAGCGACTTGGCTGACTCGACAAGGGCGAGCAGTGAGATAGGAGGTCTCGCTTCCGACTGCTCTTGCGCTGCAAGAGTGTGGTTCACGACGTCCGTGACGAAGGTAAGGTCCGAGGCCGAATTGACTTTCGGGATGACGATGGTTGTCAGGTTTGGTGATCGTAGCTGTTGTGGATTAGTCCTTGCACTGGGTGTTTGCCTTTCGTCCGGAGCCACTCACAACTTCGGTGAGGTCACCTAGTGCTAATCCGCTATCCACCGAGTTGATTCGCACTGCTCGTTCCCGGATTCCTGCTGGCGCGGGTTGGTCGATCGCTCTCCGCACTAGGCCTCGGGCCTCCGCCTTCATATGCGGAGTCACGCTGTCTTCCAGATCATAGGCAATGCAGTCTGCAGTCAGGGAGCGGGATTTGTCGAGGAAACGCTGAGAGGATCCGGGGACTAGTGTTGCGGAGGGGCTTGTTAGTTTCGAGGTCGTCGAGCAGCGATTGAAATGCGGGGAAAATGCGATAGCGACGCTGGTGGACTTACCGTATAGTAATGAGCGGCGAAGAGTGTTGCGGGCGGCCATTGTGAATGATTATGGAATATACACGGGAATTCGGAAACGTCTTGTCGCAACGGCGCGTTGATGAGGTTGTAGGTTGCTCCGCGTTGTTAGTGAGGAGAGGATCCACGCAAGCCGAAAGCTCCACGACCTCGGCAATTCCGCCGCGCTTGGATACGAATAATGTCAATGGGGTTGGAGTTGGAGTTGGATTTCTGATTCCCTTTTGCAACAAGAGATGCCGATTATGATCTTGAATATGTACTCGGCAAGACCTTGGGATTAATATTAATCGTTACGTTCGGGTAGAAGCCGACTAAATCGGCTATATGCGCCTATATAGACAGGATAATGTATACGGCGACTCGAGCTCGAAGTCTCAGGTATACGAGTTGGTCAACCGATCGATATTTGATGAAACCGTCGCGATCACTTGTCGAAGAGCGCTTTTATTCTCGTGTCGAGGTCAGGGGAGGACTTTTGTTACTTAGCAAGGGAGCGTATGTCGACGTCTTTTTTGGAGATACAGGGCCACGATGAAGCACCCTCCTCCACATCACAGAATGCAACCGCATTGATTGCGGCAATCCAATGCTGATACATATTGCTTTTTCTACGATGGTGCCCGGCATTGTACATAGTTAGGATGGCGTCGATCAGCATCATGAACGGTGGGTACCTCTCTGCCGTCCGGCGTAACAGTGGAGTATAGGGGTCGCGGGGTCGCTGCATGAGCTATACTATGTAGATCATCCCAGTAAGGAATACATAGATTATATTGGTCCGGCGTGACAGTCCGATCCACTGGCCCTAAACCCTAGAAATGGGAGGTTGGTTATGCTCGCTGATCGGCTCCACTTCAGGCGATGTCATACCAACAAGCAGTTTGCTATTCAATGGCCGCTTTGCTTATGACTTTTACTTGGTTTCCAGCTGACACCTCACGGGAATATGATTTCTTAAGGTTAAGCGTGCGTCTTATGTATAAGCTTGGCAGGTAGCATAGACAGCCGCGGCCGTGAACCACACACGGTGATTTTAATCGTTAGCGCTTTTGATGGCGATGTTGATTCTTTTCAGAACTGATTTCGTGCTTTCTCCGGTCTTCCAACCATCTGAATGTCAAAACAGTTGCTGCCAAAGCTGAAATATAATCAATGAGAGATAGCAACATACAGAGTTTGCTCTTTGTAACTGGGCCTTGTATGCCAAGTCTACGGGTGGCAATTTATTTGCTTTTGTCAATCGCTGTACATCTTTCTTTTCTTTTCAGGTATGTACTCGGTACTCCGTACAGCTGCATACTCGTCGCACGTCGACCCACACACGTCGACGAGTAGTACATAGTTCAGCTCCACAGTTCAGCTCCATAGTTCAGCTCGATGGTTTAGCTCCTAATCTCGGCTCCATAGCGATGCGTCTCTTATCGTTGAGATGGGGTGGCGATTTTAATATGGCTCATACAGCTCCACAGTCCCATATTTGACGTCATGGATCGACTTGAGCCGGGAGAATAATGTTGTCATGATGGGTAAATCACTGGATCTGGATGGGTATAAATAATACCTCCAACGAACCGTCATCACAATTCATTATCTCCAGTTCTACACCCAGCACAATCCTAAGACATCTCTTTAAACAATGCCGCCAACCCGGATTGTCGAAGTCCTGCTATTGCTTCTTCAATTCAGCTTCCATGGAGCAAGTTTGGCATTCGGAGACGCTGAAAAGAGAGAATTCAAGCTGTCGGCAGATGATGAAAACCACCAAACCCTATATGCTCAACAGATCATGGGTGCTGCGTTTGCGAATATCTTGGAAAATCCCCCTGCGCAGCATGAACCAAGCTGGCTCGATGCCCAGATTCTAGGATGTGTCGAAAAGCAGAATATCACGATGCACATTGGCGACCTGTCAGTAGTATATTCACAAGGTCGGGTCAAGGCGCTTCCCAATACCGAACCCATCATCTGGTCGCTAAGTTCCTACCCTGATTCTGACGCCCCTGGTTTTGGAATCACGCACTGGACGCCTTGGGGAAAGCCTGTCTACTGGAAGTCGGATGACTGGAGACTTGTCGCTTCCTCCAACGACATGTCGCGCATGAGCATCAAATACGCCCAGGGCAAGCCTTCTTCGCCCCAGGTTGTTGTTTCAAATGGAGACGGTCGCTGTGTTCATTTCGATAAGGAAGGCGATGCACGACTGGAGGACGATTCATACTGTCAGCCCATCTCGATTCGAATTGCCCACCCAGTTGAATGGCGAGATGCTGCGGAAAAGGAAGAATGCTCTTCAACCCAGATTCGAAAACTTGTGAAGACAGTTAAGGGTGGGATGAAGGATGGGAACAATGCCCATACGGCAGGTTTTAGTGACATACTTTGGTAAGTGCTTTTAGTCCTGGAGCTGGCGTTAAAAATATATAATTACTGACATTGCACACAAAGCGGGGCGGCTAACAAGGTCGTGGATTCCATTGGTTGTGTTTTCAGAATGGGACGTGCCTGCGAAGCTGCTTCGATGTGGCGCCCTAATAATTGCAGATGATTTCTGCATTATTTGAGGGACTAGATGAATTCTTCCTTTCATGTGCTTTTCTACCGCTGTGATGAGTTATACTTCGTTGACAATTTATCACCTAGAAAAAGCGCAGATGGTTTATTCATATTGAACGGGCTATGTTGAACGCGTTGAAGTCTAGTGATGCAATATCTACTATAGTTCTTGTTTGGTTGCGATTCCGTGGTCATGATGGAATTTTAGCTACGAGAGATTTCTTCTACTCAATAATAAAGACTCAAGTTTGTCGTTGATTCCATTAAAACTAATAAAAAGAGTAGTTACACTCGGGGCAGCTCTTAGATATTGCTTAGACCGGATATCTTCGGACGAACAATTGATAGTTCCAGCCGATGCAGTAGATCAGATCCGCGAATCTCACACGGTAGTCTTTGCCCTGTGGTCACTATACCATTGTTAGAAGAGTCCTGGAATGCTAGGTGAGTGGAAAAGTAGCGCTGCCAGCCGGGGGACCACTTAGAAACTAAGCTTGTCCCAATATCAAAAAGTATCCGTCCTAGTCAGTCAAATGATTGCTTAAATCGATACGAAGCAGTGTCCTTGATTATCCGAGTGCTCGGCTAAAACTCTAGACAAAGCCCTTTGCCTAACTGTGGAGTTGTGTTGGGGGTGAAACGTGGGGGTCTGACGATGTCACAAATGGGCCTTCTTGGTGTAGATGTGAATGACCAGCCGTTTAAATGGTGCTTGGGAGATTGTGGACGTGACATATCATGGGTGTTTGGATCTCCGTCATTAATACAACAATGGTCTTAACCTTGGAATCCGTTGGCAAAATGATCCTTATCTATGTGCCCGTCTATAATCGGGGCTTATATATACGACCATAACGAATTATCATAATTACTAGGGGTTTGGAGCACCATAATATCCGGATAATATTCGGTATCGCCGACACTGGTGGGTTGCAACGGGGCACATCTGGCCGAGTTCACGAGGAGCCATTTGACTGATATTGAGGCAGGCAATTCTCCACTCAAAGCAGGTGGCTTGTCCTAGAATGCCCTTAAATACTTATAGGAGTGGTCAGCAACAGCTAGTACTTTTCTCAGCAATTAGCTCGTGTAAGTTACAACAGCCTAGGAGAGAAAAAGGGGCTCAATAACTGGTGCAACACACTACCCCGCAACGACTGAGGATAGACAGCGGCACAGTATACATCATGTCTTTCATCACGGTCCCTCTGGCACCTCTCGAGGCATCGGACGTGCGATCGCCTTCAACCTGGCAGCCCGTGGCTGTTCCATTCTCGGGACCGCCACCAGCGATATGGGCGTTACGGCGATCTCCACTACCCTCGATGGGGAGGTCACTAGTCGGGCCTTTGAAGCCACATCTCGATCGAGGCCCGCGAGTCTTAAGATTACAGCAGTTGTCGCTGACATCTTCTCACACGACTGCGCCCGCATTATCACCGACGAGGTTAGCAAGAGCTTCAATAGCCGGGTGGATATATTCGTTAATAACGCCGGCGCCACTGGAACGGGCACTATTGGCGAGATGAGTGCAGACCATATCCAGCGCAGTCTTTTCGCCGACGCTTCTTCCAGCCTAACAGCCGTATCGTCTACATCTTGTCTGTCCGACCACGCTTTCCGTGGAGCGATAATCTAATGTACTCCGCTGGTAAGTCGGCGGGAGAGTCGCTATGTCGGACTTGGGCGCAGGCCTTTGGCGGCAAGGATGAGAGATATTCCTTCATGGCTGGGACCACGGCAAATTCTGGGTCGGTTGGCTTGACCGAGACGGATACCGTTGTCGCCGACTGCCCCTCGGAGATAGTCAAGCGACTACAGGATGAATTCTTTCCCTCGCAGAGCATCCCACGTTTTGGGCAGCCTGATGATATTGCAGATATCATTGGACTTCTTTGCAGCTGGGACGCACGGTGGGTTACAGGCTGCGTTGTCAGTGCCAGTGGAAGCTGTATCAAACTTTGCTAGGGATGATGGCAGGTATTTATGTCAGTAGGGGAGCTCCATGTTATGGCTGGAAGAGCTACCTCAGTGTACCTTGGGATGGCATTCAAAGATTTGTCAACATATCTTCTGAGGTCTGGGCTCTAGGACTGATCCGACTTGATCATGCTTTTTCGCTGTAGATTAGGGTCACTCCACCCACTAATTACTGGCACACCAAATAGTTGAAAATACGCCTCTACATTGTCATACTTTGGGCGATAGCAGAAGTGGAGATTGTATACCTTACAACCAATAGGCGTTGGGGCTCTAACTATTCTGCCATATGACACCGCCGCTAGGTATTCCGTATTATGAACACATCAGGGATCTCCAAACAACAGCTTCCCCGAGCAAAACAGCAAGCCTTCTGCTGCTCAACAGTGCTTTTCAAAGCTTAAGGATCAGTGGTCTCCAAATCTTCACCATGGATCAGAGGCAGGAAGGAGAACTGAACTGGCGTCTCAGCGCCCACCCGATCACGCTACTTGTCTTCTTGGGAATCCGCATCGGTTCGTGCTGTTTATTGCAATTAACCACGAAAGGGACACCAGACTGACTGATATATCCAACAGGTGCCTTGATGATGTATCTCTTTGGCGTTCTCTTCATTGACAACTTGTGCGTCCTTCCTTGTCAAGCTATCTGTACTTCCCGCCACAGGACCCCACCCCGCTGACCTGCTCGTGCAGCATCCTTGTGTTCATCCTGACCTTGCTTCTCCTCTCTGCCGACTTCTACTACCTCAAGAATATTGCCGGACGCAGACTGGTTGGACTACGATGGTGGAATGAAGTCAACACGACCACTGGCGATTCGCACTGGGTCTTCGAGTCTGCAGACCCCAACGTCCGCACGATCAGCGCTACTGACAAGCGGTTCTTCTGGCTGAGTATGTACCTCACACCGGCTCTGTGGGTAGGACTGGCCGTGCTGGCTATTGTGAGACTGGTTGGTGTGATTTGGCTGAGCTTGGTTGGTAAGTGCTCCTGTTACCATGACCAAGGAGTCTTGAGGTTGCTTGATTTGAAAAACTTACTCAACAAATGTAGCTATTGCCCTTATCTTGACGATCACCAACACTGTGGCTTTCTCTCGATGTGACAAGTTTAGCCAGGCGTCGACATTCGCAAACAGCGCCCTAGGTGGTGGAATTGTGAACAACATTGCTGGTGGCCTGCTGGGCAGGATGTTCCGGTAATTTAAGGACACTATAGTCTTATTGGAATTGCATAGCAATGACACGCTCTTGCTGTACTGCAATATGTATTGTTTACATGTTTTGATAAATTCCCAATGACATGCATTTGAAAATCCAGCGGTGCCTGATTAACATGTGCTTTCTTTGCTCAATTGAAGCCTGGCAAGCGCGAAAACCTCCTTTATGTGAGACACGTGCTTTCGTGGTGTTCTCGTGTCTATCCTGAGCTCTCGTTTACTTTTATTATCCACGTCCTCTTCTTCTTCCTCTTCCTCTCACCCCCTCCCACATCCTCTTTCTCCCACCCCTCTCCCTCATCTTCTACTTTCAACACACTCATCTGCTGATCGATTGTAAACCATTGTGAATTCCCCGTGAGTCTATGCCTGATATCTGTATCCTCATTATCACCCCACTACATGAATTCTGACACGAGAGCTGTACATGTCCAGCTGAGCGTGTGACTGACTCTTCTCTGTGCTTTCCATTCCCGACCTCCCATCCAAGACTCCTCCTAAGCTGCACCTACTCATCAGCCCGAGGCCCCTCACGGGACATCTGAAGCCGTTCTTCAGGCTTTGTGTACCCGTTGCTGACAGTGTGACTTATCCAGATCAGTCTACCTGGAGTCGTGATCTACCTGGAGTCGTGACGACTTCTGCTGTTCAACATGTCTGACATGTGGGACCCGGCAAGCGAAGGCGATTGGGGAAAGGAAGCCAGTCATGAACTGGACATAGGTACGTCTGAGCCACATTGTGCCTGTGAATGACAACTTCATTCCTGACAGAGGAGCTAACCATTGACAGGCCACGAAGGCAATGAGAACGTCAAGCCCCAGTTTGACAATGACAACAACTGCCGCAAGTATGTCTTGTATTCATTGAAAAAGCTGACCAAATCACTAACTGTGAAACAGCTGCAGTGCTCCTGATCACTTCGCCCGCAACTGTCCCAATGCTGATGCGGATGCTGGGGTCCAGGGAGGAACTTCGATGGGCGCGTGCTTCAACTGTGGCGAAGAGGGGTAAGTTATCAGCTGTGAGCTGAAACAATGGCTGACCCTATTTGGATGACTAGACACTCAAAGCTCCAATGCCCTCAGCCTCGAAAGCTCACTGGGGCATGCTTCAATTGCAACCAAGAAGGGTACGTTGCTCCTTCAGAGCCATTGGGACACCTGTGAACAATAATCTAACACCTGGACAGTCATTCTAAGGCTGAATGCCCAAACCCCCGTGTCTTCACAGGCACCTGCCATTTCTGCAGCCAGGAGGGCCACCCAGCTTCAGCCTGCCCTGAGAAAGGACCCGTTGTGTGCAAGAATTGCAAGACTGAAGGTACGCACCAGACACTGGGTGGGAACGACCCCAGGCAATAACAGGATTTGATAGGCCACACGGTCAAGGACTGCACCAAGAACCGACAGTTTGACTTGAACAATGTCCCTGACAAGCTTCCCGAAGAGGCTTGGGCCAACATGAAGAAGGCTAGTGACGACAAGGACATTCAGGAATTTCGTGAGGTACTACAATCCCGTTCTATCTTGATCGGGCCCTTGCTGACACTTGAAACAGGCTCTTCAGGCCTATTCAAAGGCTGTCCCTGAGGCAACTTATCAGGAGATCGCAATCAAGATGCGCGAAGAGAACTTCAAGATCTACCTCATCGGCCTTGTAAGTTTGCCAGACAAGTGTTTGATGAAAAGGCGAGACACTTAATGCTGATACCGACCACAGGAGAAGATTAATGCTGATGTCATTAGCTTGATTGACCTGCAGGGTGTCTTGGACCGTGAGTACGCGGTCGGGTTTTTCTTCAGTAACAAGCCGAGTCGGAGCAGCCACAAGCCTCGCTGGCCTGAGAACGACGAAGACAACATCGAGCGACTGGCCAACGCCGGATTGCCGTACGATCGATTGATCGTCAAGTGCCGCAACTGCGATGGTATTGACCTCTGATTTTATGTTCTTCTTCCCAGCGGTTGATGCTAACTTCATTTAGAGCTCGGCCATATTGCCAAGTCCTGCCCGCAGGAGGCCAGGGAGTTCGAAAAGGTCGGAATCAAATGCAACAACTGTGGCGAGGCTGGCCACCGTGTGCGTGATTGCCCCACGGCGCGCAAAAGCAAGTACGGTTGCCGCAACTGCGGGTGAGTCTATATCTCGAGATATTCTTGGACTGTATCATACTAACTTACATGCAGCCTCGACGGCCATGTAGCTCGCGAATGCCCTGAGCCACGCTCCGCAGCCGATGTGGAATGCCGCAAGTGCGGTGAGAGTATGTTATGGCCCTCGATAGCTTTTGCTGCCATGTTGTGTGTATGCTAACAATCATCAAGCTGGCCACTTCGCAAAGGACTGCCCCCAGGGTGGTGGTGGCCGTGCTTGTCGCAACTGTGGGCAAGTATACCCGATTCGCAAAATGTTTGAGAATGTGCAGTGCTAATACACTATAGATCTGAGGACCACCTTGCTCGGGAATGCGACAAGCCTCGTGACCCCTCTACTATTCAGTGCCGAAACTGCGACCAGAGTAAGTGTCCACCTTTGAGAAAACGGCATACCGATCTTTGAGCTGGACTTTTTCGATTAGATGAACTGACACTCACTTTCTACAGTGGGACATCCTGCCCGTGAATGCCCCGAGCCAAAGGACTGGTCCAAGGTGCAATGCAACCGCTGTGGTGAAAGTAAGTCGTGCTTCCACGTGTCTGATCAAAGGAAAATGCTCACTTTATCCCAGTGGGTCATACTGTGCGACGATGCCCCCAGCCTGAGGAGCCTGCCGGGAACGAATACGGCAGTGGCGACTATGCCGCTGGAGACGACTACGGCCAGGGCAACACTCAGCAGGAGGAGAGCACCTGGACTGATACCAACGAGATCACCGACCAGTTCGCTGAACTCAAGACGGTCGACGCTCAGGAAAATTCTGGGTGGTAAGGGCCTGGAAAGACCGGTGGTAGGGCTTTGATCCGTGTAGGGGAGGACGATGTTAGGTCTGTTTCGAGGAACACGACGCAAGACGGGTAGGACGTTTTCGGTCTCAGGATGCTTCACAGTGACCTGCAGATAAATGACGACCGATGTCATGCGAGATCGTGCGTTACAGGGTCGATGGGTCTTCTCGCGAACAGATTGGCCTCTCTTCTGGACATCCTGGCCGGAGGCTGTGTGCACTCTGAATTTTATGGGAAGGAATCATTTGTCCTCTCGATTTCGATATTCTTATTCTTCGTCAAATGAACTCATTTATTATTCTTTTGAAAAGCCGAGGAGCTTGATCGTAGTCGGAAAAAGATAATTCGGTCAGATTCATTGAGACATAGCACACTGCACTGCACACCATTCCTTATCTGATATCAAATCAGTCGAAGTCTATCCCAAAGTTTTCACTGACCGTTTTTCCATAATAACTTATCCAGACTGTTCTGTCAATCAAAGGAACCTGAACCAATGGGACAGCCAAAGTGCAAGCAGGATCTATGACCTGGTTGCATCCCGACAAGCAGAAAAAATCAATGCCGTCATCGCAGCAGCCCGAATCACGACCCCCTGCACACCGCATTCTACTCGGCGACAAGTCGACTTTCCGACATGGCATGCCTGACGCTCGGCCTCGCGGCCTCGGCCCTGCCGATCAAACCAGCAAATGCCGCACCAGCGTCCAAACCTAGTTCCGGCAGAGTCAGCGGACTAGCATTAGCGCGGTCACTCCTCGTGCTGTTGACAAGCGCGATGATCTCATACTCGCGATAAGCAATGTTCGACTCCTTCCTGTCGGGTTGAGCACGGTATAGAAGGGGACGGTGGAGGTCTGATAGGATGCTACGGTGGTTTCTTTTCACCGAGATGTCGGGATGCCTGGTAATACGGTGTTCTGGCTACGTGCGAGTGTATTGTGGGCCATTTACCCAATCCAGAGCCTCAGGCGTGGCTGTGTTTTCCCTTACGTTCTTGATTAAATGTGCTAGGCGATGTATGTACGGTGGGAAACTGATACATAGGCCATGGATGCTACAGCAAGGAGGTTCGATCAATCAATACGAATCATTTCGGCTTAAACGTTCTTCCGTAAAGAGTTATGGCTCATGCAGGGACTAAGCGGTCTATGGATGGAGCAAGCCTTGTATATCGGCAAGATTGGTACATTTCTGTATGCTGTACACGTGTACATAATATTCTAGGAAGATTTCCGATGTTCTCGTGGTAGGAAGCAAGGAGAAAGGACAGGCGACCCCAGTTTTCATTCTCCACCACGCGAACCGGGTTCGCCCGATCGGGCAGGCATTGGCGCGGCAATGCACTCTACTGCATTATGCATAGGAATAAATACATCACATTGGACTCTGATGTCGTTTGTATCCCATTTAGTCCACTTATTGATGATACGATTAACAATCAATTGGGTCCTATCAATGGATCGTTAACAATGTACAATTAACTAACTAGTTACAGGTTCATATAGTAGGTAATCGAAATGGAGTTCCGGAAAAGGCAAGCCGGGCCAAACCCACAAGCGGTCCACTCTGGAGACTTGGAGACCCCAGTATTCGGCCCCGACCGAACTGGGGGATTCCAGAAGATATGTAATCAAGTTCAGAAAGTGACAGCACCTGGAGTAGGTACACTCCAATCGAATAATTCTGAGCCCTGTAATAACAGAAATAGAGAAGTTTAGAATTTGGATTGTTGTATTCTCGTCACTGCGTAGGTTGTGTCTGATGATGTCATTGTCAGTTGCCGTCGCGGCGATCGCTATCTTCATTTCGGACTATTTTCACATTCCAAGATTTCTCCGCCTCCGCTCAAACTGGGGTAGTGGCTACGATACCCCTGAGATGGTGGTCTCCTTTCACCCCTGGTACCGTCCAGCTATTCCGAACTGTGTTTCATAGAATAACTGTGTTTCTATTAGCAAATGGCCTGCAAATACACAACATGAGAACCCGGTGTAAACTCGCCCTCGCGAAGCCTCGGGAAGAAAGGTCAGTGCGCCAGCATGAAGCCGACGCCGTGGTTTGTCGATGGATCCCGAAGCCGGGCTGATCCCTGTCGACACGGCCTCTAGCACGGCATTACGGTGGAATATTATTCGATGAAGGCTTTAGAAGCCAGATGACGTAGAAGAATTACAGAGAGGGATTTATGTGTTGAATGCACGGAGTACTCCGTACACCCCGGTCAGGGTCTTGGCGACCACCCTAGGAATCCGGGGAGGGGCCCATCGGTCCACAAAACGTACCATCCACAGTCCACAGTCCACCACGCGAGCCACGAGGAAACCTGCATCATTGATATGGTCATCTGGTCATCCACTCCAATTTCATTCTGAAAGCAGCAATTGGTGCTCGATTTCCCGACTTCAGTCCTGTGACTGCATTTCGGGTAAATTATTGTGATACCGGACAGTTACCGATGAGGCTACATATGAAATCTACGTCGAGCGCCGGTGGACCCGGTGCCGAAAAAAGGCTGGAGGCAACGATGCCGAGCCGTGATTTGATGATGCCGATGCGGAGTGACCCTCTCCAGCCTGATGGTGGAGATAATGTCCTGCTCTCCCGATCCGGCCGTGTCGTTTCGATGCGACCTTGCTGCTTTTTACTGGGTATCGTTCGATCCCACTTTTCCCATGCTCTGCTGGTGGATCTTTGGCCGTTTCACGGGGTTCATAAATCCCAGCTGTTTCCCCGGACCTTTGAGGTCTTTGCTAACCATTCTTCTTCCCCTTCTTCGTCCACAGGCTTGGACTGTTGGCTTTTGACTTGAATCCCGATACCGGACCTATCTGGAGCCTCTATTGTTTACAACCTGTTCTTTGCTTATATACTGTTCGAATCCACTTCAAGTCTGCCAGCATGAAGCCGTATTTCGGGCTGAGGGGCACGTCCCTCAATATCATGATCAGTATCATTGCTGGTCTTGATTTCTTGTATGTGCTTTCCGCCAATTGGTGCCGCCCTTTCTGACAGCAAATATATAGGCTTTTTGGTTATGACCAGGGTGTCATGGGTGGTTTGTTGACGTTGAACTCGTTTGTCGTAACCTTCCCGCAAATCGACACCACCAAGGCCGGTGAAATGGGCCTGACGGCGGCCGAGAAGAGCACTCGCTCTACCGTACAAGGCATTACCACTGCCTCGTACAACTTGGGTTGTTTCTTCGGTGCCATCTTCTGTATCTGGATCGGAAACTATCTGGGTCGTCGCAAGACCATCTTCACCGGATCCATTATCATGGTCATTGGTGCGACGCTGCAATCTTGCGCATACTCACTCCCGCATCTGATTGTCGGCCGTATCGTGACCGGTATTGGTAATGGCATGAACACTTCTACCGTCCGTAAGTACTTATCCATGTCTGCTGTGCAATATGATGGTCACTGACGTTTGAAATTCCAGCCACCTGGCAGTCCGAGTGCAGCAAGTCTCACCACCGTGGTCAGCTAGTAATGGTGGAAGGTGCTTTGATTGCTGGTGGTATCACCATCAGTTACTGGATTGATCTTGGATTCTCTTTCCTCGATCCGAGCTCGGTGGCATGGCGTTTCCCCATTGCTTTCCAGAACGTGTTCGCGCTCATCATCATGACCTGCGTGTTGCCTCTCCCCGAGTCGCCCCGGTGGCTGACTCTCAAGGGCCGCGAGGAGGAGGCCATCACGGTTCTGGGAGCTATCTTGGATTTGCCAGAAGATGACCATTACGTGCACTCCGAGTTCGCCGCTATCAAGGATGCTGTCCTTGCTGATGAGAGTGTCGGCTTCCGTGATCTGATCAGTATGGATGAGAACCGCCACTTCCACCGTGTCGTCCTCGCCTACGTCAACCAGATGTTCCAGCAAATCTCCGGTATCAACCTGATCACCTACTACGCCCCCGTTATTTACGAGAATTCGATCGGTATGGGTAGTCTGATGTCCCGTATTCTCGCCGCCTGCAATGGAACCGAGTACTTCCTGGCCTCATTGATCCCTATTTTCATTATTGAGAAGGTCGGCCGTCGGACTCTGATGCTGATTGGTGCTGCGGGCATGTCCCTCTCTATGGTTGTTCTGGCCATCGCCACCAGCTTTGTGGACAACTCCAAGGCCGGTATTGCAGCCGCCGTGTTCCTCTTTGTCTTCAACACATTCTTCGCCTGGGGCTGGCTGGGCATGACTTGGTTGTATCCCGCTGAGATTGTAAGTCTTCCTCACTCATGAACAATATTCTAGTCAGCTAACAGTCCTTAGGTTCCCCTCCGCATCCGTGCTCCTGCCAACGCCCTGGCCACTTCCAGCAACTGGATCTTCAACTTCATGGTTGTCATGATCACCCCCGTGGCCTTTGAGACCATCAAATACAAGACCTACATCATTTTCGCAGTCATGTAAGTCTTCACTATCCATAGTTCTGTCTTGACTACACTGACAATCCTCCAGCAACGCATTCATCTTCCCCGTCGTCTACTTCTTCTATCCCGAGACCTCCTACCGGTCCCTCGAGGAGATGGACAGCATCTTCAACAAATCCACCAGCATCTTCAACGTGGTCTCCGTTGCCCGCAACGAGCCGCACCGCTACGGTAAGCACGGCGAACTTCTCATCAACTACCAAGACACAGAGCAGCACCTGCGCCGTGCCAGCCACGTGTCCGAGAAGGGCAAGAGTGGTTTCACTGCCGGTTCCGAGTTGGAGAGTGGCAAGGGCGCTCACATCGAGCACCCCAATGGCAGCATGTCTGACAGCAATAGCTAGAGTCAAGCGAGCTAGCTGATGCTTTTACGAAACGCTATACGCTTGCCCGATCATATCCCTGCGGCACTGACGCTATGAATGGCTTTATGAACTTTTTATTTTTCTTTCTTTCTTTCTTTTTTCTTTCAGTTCCGCGTCGCTGATTCTGGGTAATCGTATCTCCGTCCTGTGGACGGAGCGTGGAGCTTGGGAATATCTTCTTTCGAGTCGCTGCTCGCCCTGGTGTGCTTGAGCATGTGGCTCTTTTGGTTGGTCATTTGGCTTTTTTTTGTTGCTTCTATACCCATGTACATGCACCACCCCTTCTCCACAGACATTGTAGGTGGCAAGCTTAGGTTGTCACCTCCTATCAAATACGACTAATGAAGTCGGTGAGAAACGAAGAATGAAAGTTGGATTATGAGACTCAACACTTGTAGAGTATAGTAACCTACAAAACTAGGGCTAGCCGTTCGTATTGCACAGTGCGACCGTGAAATTGCTCGCGAAATTACTTGGCTGTGCCGAGCCATAATATATCCAGCCGGACGAAACGCCACTCAGGGCAGCGTAGAAATGATAAAGGAAGGTTAGGGCTTTGGTAAAGGAGAAACAATCAAGGTGAAGAATATTTTCCAAAAGCATATAGGCTATAGGAAAGCTAGTCACTTAGGCTCGAGTCGGGATAGCATTCTGACAGTGAAGATCACTGCAAGAGAGTGGCCTGATCAAAGTGAAAATGTCCCCGAACTCATAGATCAACCGACCGTGAGTCAGAAGATTTAAGGTTATCCTCGGTGAGCACCTGTTGGGGAGGGAGTCAGGGTTTTCCCGCGACACGCTCAACCTCAACGATTCAACATCTTTTTCTCTTTTTTCCTTTTCCTTTTCCTTTTTCCCTTTTTGGCCATCTCTTAAATTAGGGACTCACGTGTGTCTTGAGATATAACTACAGAGTACCAGGTATCAATATCAGTCGAGGGACAACGAATGCTGGGACTGCACCTGCCAAGACACCCCTCCTGATCGGCTTATCAGATCTGAAAACGGTTGTCTTCTCCGCCTCTTTTTCTCCGCTCGTCAATCTTGGTGCGACTTCGCGAGGTTAAGCGGAGGCCGTAAGAGTCTGTGTGGTATAATCTATTGTTGGAGGTAGGTCTATGCGATGCGCCCTTTCGTTTATCTGCTTTTGCTTCACTTTGTGCTCCCTCGGGTTCTAGATCTCGGTTAAGGTTGATGAACCCAATCTTTTCGGTCCCGCTAGACTATATTTGAGGATGACCAGCCACTGACAATGACACAGTCGCGCGAGTGTTATATATGCTCGTTTTGATTCTACTGCCAATGCTCGGATTCTTCTGAGCTCGTCCGGTTGAATATTTTATCTGAGCAAAGGCCTAAAGAAACGAGAGAACCAGGCGTCACTGGAGAATGTCACCCCAAACTCCCCAGTTCGACATGAGCGGAAGCAAGGAGCCTGCGTCTGAGGATGTCTACGAACAACCACAGGGCTCCACGACCTCCCGAGAGCTGGACCAGATTGAGCCCAGCGAGTTCAGTCAAGAAAACATCGAGCGCATCTACAGGTGAGTCACGGCATTCTAAGTCATTTTGCACCCATCTAACATAATGGAAAGCAAATTGGACTGGCGCATCATTTCTGCTTTCTGGGTGATTTATTTTATGTGCTCGGCCATTCGATCGAACATTGGCCTGGCGCAGACAATGAATGAGGACTCCGGTCATGATCTTGCAAGTGTGCTGCACTTGAATAAGCACCAGATCTCGACCGGTCTGGCGCTGTTTTACGTCTGCTACGTGGTGTTCGATCTGCCTTCCAATTTGGTCATGACCCGACTGAGTCCGCATATTTGGATGAGTCGTATTGTGATCAGCGTTGGACTGATTGGTACCTGCATGACAGCCATGAAGGCCGCCTGGAGTTTCTAGTACGTTTTCCTTCCGTTCATATTGACACCCCGATATTAACATAACCAAAGCCTCCTCCGTCTCTTACTCGGTATTGTCGAAGCCGGCTTGTGGCCTGGCATGACCTACTATCTCACCCTCTTCTACCCGCCATCTCGAATTGGCAAACGCATTGGTCAATACTTCACCGCTGCACAAGTCTCGGCTGCCGTTGTCGGCCTTGTCTCCGCGGGTTTTCAGAAGATGGACGGTGCACGGGGGTATGTTGGGTTCCAGTGGATGTTTCTAATTTGGGGTGTCGTCACCATCGCTCTGGGCTTCTTTCAACTATGGTGGCTTCCAGACCGTCCAGTTGTTCCAGGTGAACCACTTCCCGAACGACAATGGCTTCTGCGCTGGCTTCCTAGAACCAACCTAGCCCTGACGGGTCGGGATGCGGTGATCCATTATCACGATATGAAGCGCGCATACCACAGTTCGAAGTGGAATATGCGGGACCTGCTGCATGTTTTCATGGACTGGAGATTATGGCCTTTGCTCATCATGTACTTTGGTGTTGTGGGCGTGGGTATTGGCGTGCAGCTCTATGCCAACGTGATCATTGCGGCTATCAATCCGTCGCTGAATGGTGTCGACCTGAGCTTGCTGACTGCTCCTATCTGGATCGTACGTCCATTCACCCACTGAGAGTTACCTTTTTTTGCTAACTTATCCCAGATGGATCTCATCGCCATCCTACTCGTCACTCCCCTTTCAGATCGCTTCCACCGCCACCGCGCTCTTTTCTTCTCCATTCCAGTCTTGCTCCAGATCATCGGCCTGCTACTCACCAGCTACGCGGGCACTGAGGAGAATTCCTGGCCCCGGTACGGCGGTCTTTTGATTGTTGGATTTGGTCTCGGACCAACCGTGCCTATCACCATGACGTGGACCGCAGAGATCTTCCAGCCACGACATGGCGAGGTCGGTGTTGCAGCTGCCTCGGCCGTGGTCTCGGGATGGGGTAACCTCGGCAGTATCCTGACAACATATGCACTGTACTCGGGATGGAAGAGCGACTATGAAGCTCCTGGACGGCAAAAGTACCGCAAGAGTAACTGGGTCATGGTGGGCATTCTGATCGCAAGTATCCTAGCCGCCGTGGTTATGGAGCTTCTTCTTCGCTACGTGGATAAGTGGTATGACCAGCCTGTGGAGGATGATGAGGGTAACACTGTCGACTTTGCACGTCGTCGTGAAGTGAAGCAGCGAGGGCTTCACGGGTTGGGGGCCGGTCTGATTGGATGGGCGAAACGCGGCAAGGCTAACCTCGGGTGAAGGTAAATGGGTGTAGGATTTGATGGTTGTAAATGGACTTGACAGAGAGTGATATAGACATTACATAGTTTATTAGATTCTGGTCTCGAGAGGATACGAATACCCGTGGACCTTCCTGGCTGAGTATCTCATTCCCAGAAAATGTTGACATCGCACACCACACTGACTTTATAAGTGCATAGAAAAGAAACATGGCACATCACAAACTTTGAATAATTCAAGTATCAGAGAGCGTCAAAAAAGAAAAGCAAAAAAGAAGAAGAAGAAGACCGTCGGAGTCCAATCTCAGTGATGGTTCATGGTTCCAGCATCAGCTTTTTCAGCCAGGTGCTAGAGCTCCCATCAGGATTCGAACCCGCGACAGTGGGAATTCCTTGAATCGGGTGTCAGGCTAATTCCCACTAGGCCACAGTGGAGGAGCGGTGCTAAAGAGGTCAATTTACTGAGATATAGAGTAACCACTTCCCCAACTTATCTACGGTCCCCACCAAACTCGATTCTATTGGTTCCCGCACAAGCTGGATATAAATAACTCTATGAGCATCGACTCAGTTCTCGTGGTTTGATGCCGAGTTTATTAGGTCTGTATTGGTTCTAGACTTAGGTATAAGCTATTAATAACGTGAGTTGCTGATGATAACTTGGCACGGTATGGAACGTAAATAGTCGTAAAGAACTGGATCGAATATTTGGCTATTGAACCGCCAACATCAAGACTACATCTAGTCCCATATTTCATCTTTGAACATATGTCGTCCCTCTTAATTGAACATTTTCAGGGTCATTGTTGGCTTCGTCAATTGCCTGTTGAACAGGGGCCTCATCAAGGGGGATGATCGTGGTGCGACGGATCAATTTATAGCCTCCGTATGCCAAATGACGACGGTGATATCCCCAAGCCTGCTATTACATTATTGACAAGCATTCAAAGGACTTTCTGGATGACTTACAAATAGAACGACACGAATGAGGTAGGATTCCAGTTCCCTTTCGTGAAACTGCAATCCTCCTCCAGTTACAATATGATAATGCAAGAGATCAAGACGAACCACCTGGTATATCCTGGAGAAGTGTAAGTATGAAATCTATAAACCGAAAAACAGGGTGTCAAGGTGCTTCGACTCACTCGTTATGTGGTTATGCCACCGTAATTGATCAGCCGAAATGTCCCCCCTTCTTCAGTGTTTGTAGCAGGCGAATGTGATTCAGCACAATGGTATTCCAGGATACCAAAGTGCCAGCAGCCTTCAAACCCACAAACTATCAGAAAACATCCATGGCGCTGTGAGGCGCACATATAGGATAGTAAAGAAAAGAGAACCTGTAGCGCAGCACACGTGTATGGGATACCGCACTTCGTAGTCATCTGCGCTTGACATTAAGAGCGCAACGAGGAAGAAATGGACGCACGGTCAAACACCAGCTTGCCAGTCTTGGGGATGTCTGGCGCGGGTTCTTGGTTTCAGCAGCGGCCATGGCCAAGTCTTCACGCCGGCGAAGGAGTAGACAGTATTGGTCATGCAAGCCCACCAGCCTAAGAAGCATCCCCAACTCTCCGAGTTGATGTACTCGACGAATGGACCGGGATATTTCCACTGGTGAAATCCCAGTCGTGGAAGACCGGGGACTCCACCAAGGTCGATCACCAAGCCCAGAATGACAATGAATACAACAGGAGGATCTTCAAGATGGCAGAGTCAAATACCACTTCACCGTACATGCGAATGAAGGAGACAGCGACTACCGCAGACGATGATCAGGATGGTCACCCACGCGGCGTTGATATCCGTCCAGTACTGGATCAGCGCCACACTGGCGGAAGTCTCACTCGTAACGCTGATGGAACATCCATACAGGACATTTTCTCCGATTGCAATACCAGCGCAGGGTCTAGTGGACCGTAGCAATGGAGCCGCCAAGTCCAAGAAAAGACCGGACTTCACATACAGTTGCACCCCCCATAGCGATTGTCTGGGCATGTCGTTATGACAATCCGCGGATCAGCCATAGCCGTTCGTGCTGGGAAACGATCTGCTCGTTGTCAGAGGCTCGGAAAGGAAGGACCGATCGTGGGGACAGTGGATCGACATCGTGCACGATATACTGATTTCCCTCCACACCTTGGTCGAGTCTGGTCGTCTATTATACTCCCGTACAGAGGGAAAAGGAAAAGGCAATCACCCCACGTGAGTGGTTGATGAGGGGAGAGTATCAAGGTAGGGTCTAGCTTATGCTCGACAGGTGGAAAGGATAATACGGTGTTACGAAGGGTATGTTCTTGTTTTGTTGGGCAAAAGAAAGTTACTTAACTCGAAAGCAATAGTCACATGCCCTGAGGGGTATAAATATCAGCTTCCCCTCATCACACCAGGGAAGCCTTCACCTTCTTTCGCTCCACTCTATTATACAATACTGTCAAGAGTTCCATCATATCACACGTTTGAAACAGATCATGTCTTGCATAGTAAGAGACTGAGTATTCCTCACAGCTTGCATTTGTATGATACTAACACCGCAAAGAAAGACGAAGACACATCACAGACCTGGCCACGCCTCAGACACTCACCATCACTTAAAGGCATCTCCCAACTTGCTACCGATGGAGTGTACCGCAGTTTTAGCTCAACTGGCGAGGTAGTAGATTATAAGCAAATGAGCCCGGCAGAGATTACAAAGATGCTAGAATGGTTTGGAAAATATGTTGACTCTAAGACTTCTGAGGAGGCTAAGAAGAAATTTCACGGTGTGGATGGTAGGAATGTGACTGATTTGGAGCAACTGCTTCATCCAGGACAGGAACTGTGTCGAGCGGAATTGAATAAAGATCGCACAAATTCTCCTGCTTCTCTCTGTCTGTCTCGCCCCTGATCATGTCCTATACTATCCTACAGTTTACTCTAATTACATACTGCTGCCGAGCCCCATGATACGTTTACTATATTAGCGGACTTGTAGAGAATAGTATATCGGATGTAGGTCTAATAAGTAGTCTACGAGCTAGTCAGATAGTTATTCTTTAGTAAGCTTTGTACCTAGGAAGTGGCGTACTACTACCTTTAAGAACGAGAGAAGGTATAAAGCTCTACTCCTTTGCTCTCTTCGTAGTACGAAAAGTGGATAGGGTAAGGGGGTCAGGTCTTACGGCCGAGTAAAGTCGGTGTTGTCGATACGCGTTAGGCGCCGAGGTCGAGATTCTATCACCTAGGCGCTAGCGAGGTAGCAGATGGTTAGAAGGCAGAGAGAAGTAGTAAAAAGATATATTGGAAGCAAACGATAGGGAAATAGAAGACTCGGGATGCCTCTTTTCAAAGGCGCCTGATCGCAAACAGACTGTCAAGGTGCCTGGTGTCGAGTGGATGGATGATGCGTTTGATTATTACTTGCAGGCGCTTCATAGCTACCTACGTATACAGCATGTTTATTTTCAAGGCATAGGTAGTTGGAAACAGTTTACACCAATGGTGTTCTCAAACGATGGTTGATTTTCCATCCATGTAATGATTCTATGCTATTGTACGTGTCACATAACCCATCCGGTTGGTTATTGGCCGGATCCAAAAGAAACAAAACAAGAGATTCGGCGAGTGCAACGAGGGAGATAAGATGAACGCAGGAGGCGGACCCCGTTGTCAGGGAAGAGAAGGATAGGATGGCGTTCAGAAAAGAAGCCACGGCAGAGATGAAAAAAAAGGCACAGGTCAAAGAGAAAAATCTATGAAGGCTCCCTCACGCAGTCAGGCCGCTCTCATGGTCCAAACTCCCAGTTGATGCCGAGAGGGTATCGGAGCGCTAAGACCAAATGATTATAATGTCCATTTTAGAGGCCACCACACAGAGTCTCGACGATGATACCAGTGATCTGGTAGGGATCAGCGTTCGAAGCGGGGCGGCGGTCCTCGAAGTAACCCTTGCCGTCCTTGGCGACCTGGCGGGGGATACGGATGCTGCCACCGCGGTCGGCGACACCATATGAGAACTTTTCGATGTTGCCAGTCTCGTGGCGACCGGTGAGACGCTCCTCGTTGCCCTCACCGTAGACGGCAATGTGCTCAACGTGGCGGGCCTCGAGCTTCTTCATGTAGGCCTCGATCACCTTCATACCACCGTCGGCACGAGTAGCGGCAGTGGAGACGTTGGAGTGAAGACCGGCACCGTTCCAGTCACCCTTGACGGGCTTGGGCTCGAAGGAGATGCGGACACCGAACTCCTCGGCGACGCGGTGGAGGATGAAGCGGGACATCCAGAGGTGGTCACCCACTAGGGTCCTAGTCAGTCTCACGGGTTACACGTCGATTGGAGCAAGAGGCAACTTACTGTCGATGCCGGGGCAGGGGCCGACTTGGTACTCCCACTGGGAGGGCATGACCTCGGCGTTGATACCGGAGATGTTGATACCGGCGTACAGGCAGGCACGGTAGTGAGCCTCGACGATGTCACGGCAGTAGACCTTGCCGGTACCGACACCGCAGTAGTAGGGACCCTGGACACCGGGGTAACCACCACGGGGCCAGCCGTAGGGCCAGCCATCGGTGCCGAGCAGAGTGTACTCCTGCTCCAGACCGAACCAGAACTCCTCCTTGGCGTTGGTCTCCATCAGGCGGGCAGCCTCGTGGCGGTAGTTGAACTTGTTGGGGCTGCCATCGGAATCCCAGGTCTCGCAGAGGACGAGGATGTTGTCACCCTGGCGGAAGGGGTCGGGGAAGATCGCGCAGGGACGGAGGTAGACATCGGAGTTGTCACCGGGGGCCTGACCGGTCGAGGAACCGTCGAAGTTCCACTCGGGGAGCTCGTCAACGCTCTTGACGGGCTTGGAGAGGGTCTGCAGGGCGGGTTAGTAGACGATCGAGTATACTCCTCCATTTCTCACGTGATGCGGATAAGTGCAGCTCGCGTACACAAAAATTCGCCGTGCACAGGGATTATCGAAGCAACGATAAGACACCCCACACGAGAGAGTGGAGATCGGAAGGGAAGATGGCATCTCACCTTGGTCTTGGAACGAGTGCCGCCGACGGCATCAATCCAAATGTACTCAGCCTGGACGGCACCACGCTGGTCCAGGGTCATGTACTTCATGAGCTATCCACCCCATGCAAGTCAGTATGTTTCCTCTCCGGCTCAACGGCCATTGTGGAAATCCAAAACATCAAGAATCAAACGCACATTCTCCGTGTTGGAGACGACAGTTGAATCAGCCTGTCGGAAGAGCTCGTCAGTATATATGAGTCATCCCAGAAGTGTGTGTGAACGTACCATAATGAATGATTATGGGGTATGTGTCTGTAGAGACGAGGTCTTTGAGCTTGCAAGCAAGCAGGGAAGGGGTTTGAAAGAAAAGGAAGAACGGGATCCCGAAGGATAAGCAAACGCAGAACGGATGGATGGGAAATCCAAAGAAGAGGGAAGGATGGAGTTTTAAGATGGTGGGGGGAAGAAGAAGGAAGGGAAGATAAAGATTTAAATTTAGTCACGCAGCGCGAAAAATCAACGAGGAAAATTGCATAAAAAGAAGGAAAAAAGGGAAGGCGCGGATCGTATTTTTCCAAATATGGTTAGCGGTCATTACATTACAGTAATCGAATGCCCTTCTTCGTACGAAAGTGCACAAAGTGCCTCATATCAAGGACATTCTCGAGCCCTAAAATGGGGGTCGTTGGGGAAACAGAAAAATCACTCACTGTCGCATGACTCAACTCATTCTACTATGTAGGTAACTAGCTACTTTAGCTATTCTATAGTTAGTTTCTTTTTCTCTCCATTTTTAGTATGTGATCGAATACAAAGTCAACCCTGGAAAGCGCTGCGGTTGTGGGATTCCCATCTGCCGAGTTTCACGCCACCCCTCAAGTCCCCGCGTCATCATCGTCGCATCATACAGTGCGCGGTGCCGGTCGTCGCCGATATTTCTTTTCTAGTGATCTGATCCTAAATGCAACTGGCTCGTCTCTAAATTTCCCTATGTCAAAATCCTAGATATCTACTCCGCATCCCAGCATTTTCTACGTAATATCAATACCGCGTAGACCGCCACCTGAAATCATCTTACTCTCACCCTCGCTCTGTAGAAGGTTCTTCTTCGTGATAACAAAGTTCCGGCTCAGATCCAATCAGCATTCAAGCCTTGTAATAGTCCCCATTAGTGTGATCAATCGCTTCTCTCCCGTTGGGCCGATAACGCTGAGAAAGGGCTGCTATGGCCTTCAATGCATTCAAATCGTGCGCTATCAATTGGTAGAAATGCGCATCTGCTTCCCAGATCTGGTCGTCGGCTCCATCACATCTTCTCCGTGCCACCCCACTTATCTAGGTACTTTTATCCAGAGCGGGAAAAGTCCGGGGGAGAGCGTGGTCACCCGACATGTCAACGTCTGATCCGACTACAGCGGTGAACGCATTTGCCCCTGCGTCTACGTAGACATGGCGATAACCAGATGATACTAAAGTACTCTGTAACAAGTTGCTAATTCTTGTTAGCAACCGGCGCCGGGATCCCTGGTCTAGGCGCATATCAGCTGCAAGGGTAGAATATAGACTACGATTCGAGACTCGAGAAAACAACCCCATTAATAAGTAGGAAACTTTGACATTTCCCATCGAGGCTATCGCGCATCTGTCCGAAACTCTCGATATCGGATCGAGCACATGGACTGTGCGACGTGATCGAATTTCTCCGCGATCTATTCGGTTCCTGAGATCCTGATCTTGCGCGACGGCGTTATCCGTCCTTGTGCGGACGTGGCCGGTACAGATATGACTCTAGCCCATCTATGTATGTCTATGTATGTATCTAGTGTATCTATCTAATGTATCTTGGGATGTATCTCGCGGCTAGAGACGCGGACAATTCTCCGTGTACCTGCATCCTATACAGCGATCGAGATGGAGCTACGGAGCTATACAGATCACAAGTGACCGATACCCCATACATACGTATGCGTAAGGATATGACGATCCGCAACCCCATTTCAAACTGAAGGACCCAGCCACGTCGGGCCTCACAGCCATCCATCTCAGTCGGTGCAAGTGGAGCGTGGCAAACCGTTCTCGAAACCTCCGCCGACTCACCAATCATACTCGGGCAAGCCCACAGAACCGCCCCGACGTCGGCCGTGGGTTGGTATTCAGTACGACGGTGTATTGAGTCTTTTATTACTGATTACTTACTCGGCTATGTAAAATAACCCGCATTTGGCAACTTCGGGTCTGATTCTGGTGAGGCCGAAGTCTGGGGGCAAAAGAATGGGTAGACAGGGATTCTCCAGGAAATGGAATGAGAACGGCTAGAGAAAAGTGGCGACTTCAGCTTCCCCGTATTTTCGGAATGATCGAAGGTTAACAAGAAGACCGGGGATTTTAGGAATCGGATGGCGATTTAGTGGCGGCAGGGCTCCGCGATCTTTCAGCCCTGTATACAAGTGTCTAAGAATACACCTAGCTAAACCCCGGACTTGGAAGAGACCCGTGCTCGGTAGAATAATCGAATTGGCGTACCACAGTGGCGAAGGCGCAGTTCTATTCTCCGATTCTCTATTCTATTCTCTATTCTATTTTCTGCGCGGATATTAATAGCTCAGTGAAACACCGAGGCGGTGTCAGCCGCGCCGAGTCGAGAACGCGCCCGTCGCACAGAGCTGACGATCAGACATCAGACTCTGCGGATTGTCGACTAAGCACATTCAAAAATAAGAAAAATAACCAAAACAGAACAGGAACAGGAACCAGGGTCAAACCAGAAGACGGTGAATTGTAATTGAAGGCCCCAACATCGATCGACGGTGCCTGTATTGCTTATCGGTCTGTTCTCATTGGCCTGACACATTGCGCTGACTGTAGTGGGTGCTCTCAGTTACCTAGGGCCGACCTCTTTATTGTGGGATTTACCCGAGCTATACTTCTCGACAGCTATATATTCCAAAGTACCGACGTATCTAGGTATGTACATGCTTAGAATTGCGAATCACATGGCTGTATGTATTGTCTACAGTTATGCTCCTGAAGGTCTTCCTCACCGAAGTGTGAGGGGAAAAGAAAGAGGGGCAAGCTCCGCTGCTTTTCCCAATAATAACCGACTATGCCTGGCTAGATCTGGAAGCTGCTATCATAAAAGCCTCATCTGGTGGGGTCATTTCGGCCCCTGGCTCTAATAGTGGCTCCTAGTCTAAATTATAATGCCTGATGTTTCGACTTAGGCCCGTCTCGAGTGTTCTAAAGGTTGTCTGGCCAGGTAAAATGCCTCGCGAGCTCCTTTTTGTTCGCATCTGGCGGCTCGCTTGGATATTGAGCGATATATACTGTACCTCGTATTCACCTCTGTATTGATGGAGCTGATCATGAACTAAGCTGCAAGGGGACGATGTGACGACGCAGGACCAGTGCTGCCCCCACACGATTCATGCTTATCTGATCGCTTCCTACAAGCTTGGAAGGCGATGATGTGATACCACGTCGTTGCACACCGGGCGGGGAAATGGATCAAGCGTGGCATTCATGTGACGCCGCTCAGCCTTGACATAGTTGTCGTCTATAGTTTTTTATCTGGGCAGCGATGAGTGTGTTTACAAGTTCATACGATTTATACGATGAACCTTAACGGTAGGCAATAGGCTGGAAAGCGTCGCTGTTCTCAACGGAGACAGGTCTCAACCTGTATTGTTGTTGATTCAATATATTGCTAGAATAGGTCTGCTGTCTTGCCCACATTGTTCGAACTCAGTCAAACTGTGTATCAGCTGCAAGCTGGGATCGGTGCATAGCATGATGATGTATCTCAAGATACTGCAAAGTTGTGCCCAAGCCAAGAGATATGTATGCATGGCATGAAGCCAATGATTGACTATCCGCATGAGGCCAGGTAAGACTGATCAAGCTTCCAGAGGCCACTTCGTCTATTGCTTGTATATCACCTTCGTGTGAATACCGGCTGTGCAATGAATGACGCTGCGATCGGAGTGCCGGCTGAATCGCTCAACACACTCTGCACTGCCAAGGTGGACAGTTAGCTCGCTGGGACAGCGACCTGTATGATGAATGGCAGGGTTTGCCCCGGTTTCTAAGTTGAAACACCTTAGGCTACCCGGAATCTCCCGCCTCAAGCCTCACCCGCTGCCGGCCCGCTGCCGCTGCCAACGTAGGACCCACTCGACTAGGATGCCCAGGTCTTGCGAGATTTCCAGGGCCCTGGCGATCTTTTTGTGGATCTCCTGCAGCTGTGCGTCGATGCTCTCTGTCCCTTGCATCTCGGCACGGCCACCGTCCTCTTGGTCGTCGATACCGAATCCAGACGAGTCCACCACTGAAATGCGACCATTGAGGCCGACTTCGACACAGATCGCAAGTTGCATTGGTTCAAGCACAGGTCTCTCGACGCTTTTACCCGGGTCTGTGATAAGTAACATGAGGGCTGGTGCCTGCCCAAGTTGTGTGCGTAGGGTCACGTCCACTTTGACATCATCATTGAAAATATGGCTTTCGCTTTTGCTTGATCCAACCGTGGATGCTGTATCACTTTGCTGGCTTGAAGAGCCAATTCCAAAGAGACTGTCCAAAATATCTTCATTGGGGTCATCATTCGTCAAGGTAATGGTGCCCTCTTTGCCAGTTACGAATACTGGGTCTTGACCGACAGGGTCTGTGGGCTTGATCGATGTTGCTTTAGATGGCTGGGGGTGATCTGCTTCTTCCTTGGCGAACGGGTGGAAAACATTCCGGATCAAACTCGCAAGCAAGGCATATTGACGGAACATCTGGAGAAGATCAGTATTGAAGTATGCATCCGCCCAGAATAAGTACGTACCGGAAGAATTTCGGCAAGCTGCCGAGGATGTGAAAACGGAAGCTCGCGGATTGCACGACCTGCAACAGACTCAAATGCCTGAAATGTATAACTGTGTTGCTTTGTGCATGGCGTACCGGTCGAATCAAATGCCTGCACTGACATCCTGCGCTTTCTCCGACCAAGTTGAGGTGAAGAACCCACTGATAGCGGCGACCCATCCGAAACCAACAAGCCATCATACGTAACCAATTTGAACTCTTGTGGTAGCTGTATCCCAAGATGTCGATATATTTCAGAGGCTGCAAGAATTGGCATGTCAAGAGCCGGCTCCAGCTTGGCGACAAATCGGCGGTTAGGAGGCGTGGATTCAAGCATACTGGAATCCAATGCCATGGGATCAGGATGATTTCCATGCGACAAACGCATAGTCTGGGGTGGATCGAGCCACTTCACAGATCTGGTGCCTTCGGCTGGAGATTCTTCGTCACTCTTCTCGCCGGGCGTAAACACTTCATTCCCAATCCATTCCTTCGAGATACGGAGAGACGGGTATCCCTCTTCACATTCAATCATGACAGTCCACGTCTTCTCCTGATCATGCATCTCCTCGTCTGCATCCTGGTCTAGGTGTTGATCGATTGCCATTGCGTCGGGGTCCTTCTGCTTCTTTGTATCCAAGACCTTGGCTTGTCCGATCCAGTATTCCAAGCCGAGTCCGATTCGAGAGCCCTTGTGCATGCTTGGGCGGCCGATTATCCCTGTACAGAGATGTTCGTAGTCCCCACTGTACTTTCCGTTCGTTCCCTCTTCCACCCAGACCCGCTTGAAATTCTCCTCGAGGCCCTCCAAGGCTTCAAAACAATTTACTTCTTGGCTGAACTTATCAAGTTCTGCCAACCATTGCAAATTCTCGTAGAACCCTTGGAGCGACTTCCATTTCCCAGTCACCCCATCCTGCGGAGATTGAACAAGATTGCGTTTGAGGACAGCGGTAGCTTCCCCCCGTAGCTCGCCTTCCTGGTACTCAGGCGTAGCATACCGCAAGCGAACGTCTTTGACGATATCGGAGCCATTTGGATAAAAGTCAATCTCGAGGTCGACGAAGTTGCCAGCGATGTTGAGATTGTCGAACGTCCAGATCGATTCAAAGCCCTCAATTTTGCCCAGTCGCTCAACACCTTCACGAGATATACCCCTACCTGCCACAGCCGTACGAAGACATTGAAGTACTTCCTCAATTCGGTTTCTCATTTCCTCGTCGCTATCTCGCGCGACGCCGAGTTTGATGCCTTGCATGCCCAGGTTCTGAATATCGTTCTCATTCATCCCCGAGCCAACAAGACTGTCGTGGACTACAGGAGATGGACTGATGCCTGTATAGCCGCCGAGCGCGAGCAGCGCTGATGGCGAACTTAAATTGACCGGGTCGTCGACTGCGCTCGTAACAGCAAGAGGTGTGGCATATTGATGAGAGGAGCTGCTGGGCTGGTGAGCGTGGCCCGGCCCCGAAGCCGTCGGAGTTCTTGTTGAGGGGGATTTATGGGCCATGGAGCGGGAAAGAGCTGCGGAGGATGGGTGCGGAGAGGAGAGGTGGGTTGGCGTTGCGCCAGGTTTGGCTGATGGAGTCGCCATGATGATGAAGTCCAGTCCGTGAGACAGCTGCAGGGCGGTTATGAAGTTGGAATCGCAGTCTCTGAGTGGAAATGCCGAAGAGAGGGCGGAAATCGCAGTGCCCTTTATCGATGCGCAATCAAATCACGATGCGCAAGCGTTGACAAGGAGAGGCAGATCAATAAATGGTGCGAACTGAAATTAATGATCCAAGCCCGGCTCCTTCATCCAGTTTGGCCAGCACCAGCACCGTAATTGACAGGCGCAAAGCTCGCGACTGATGTGGTCCTTCAATAACAAAGCTGTGAAAGCGGATGAGGCTGAGAGCTTTCACCGCCTTTCAGTCAAATGACGCTTGAACCTTCCCCGATACTTCATACTTTCAGACCTCAACAGTATCAAGTCTTCGAAATGTTTGCCCCAAGAGCACTTTATCGTCAGGCTGTGCGCCTTACCAGGTGGTCTCAGGTTCGCCCTGTGTCTACATTGGAAGGGAACCCTCACATTGTACGGCTCTTCCCCGGATTCAACCCGAGATTGTTTATATACTGACACTATCGCAGTATGTGTTCCCCAATGATGGTTCAAGCAATTCTCATATTCTCTCACTTCTACCCTCTGAGCCAGTCAATCCAAATATTGCAATCGGAGTGACCTCCAAATTGCCACCAACCACAGACTCGGTCAGAGAAAACCCCAAGTTCCTCGGCATTCTCCAGGGAGTCTTTTCGAAATACGCACACGAGGATCCAGATGCACAGTCTCAGGCACAGGTCATGGTATCAACATCTGGAGCGAACTTGAACTCCGGCGGTGTGCTGTTGACCGGCCAGCGCGCGAGGAGACGCCGCGCTGAAGTAGGTGACTCGGCCGGTGGTGCAAGTGGTCAAGGTGGTGCGGGTTCCGCTGGTCGCGGTGGCTGGATTCATATCTCGGACAGCAGGCGACCACCTGATTTTGGAAGAATTGCATGGTGAGATCACTTAGGTGCTATGGAGTCCATGTTTAGTCGCTGACAGCCTCCCAGGCCAGAGGATATTTTTGGAAGCCTCGAGGTGGATGGCCAGGGTCAATTTGTTGGTGGAGATGGAAATTACCAGGCTAGTGGTAAGACATATCTCGCTTCCCTTGTTTACTGCATCTAATTGACCCGTCATAGGTACCTACAGACTCGTAACTCGGGATGGAATGTAAGACCCGTCCATTTGAATTAAGCGCCATAAAATTGGACTATGCTAACTTTGAAGACAGTTTGGGATTGAGTCCCTTCCTCAGAGAAAAGCTTGTGCAAAGGTTGCGGGAACTTGAGAAACAGTAGGCCCGTTGTTCATACCAGCCAGCTCTTGTACAACAGTATTCTTCAATCAATAATGATATCTACTCTTCAAAGTACATTTGACGGGGAGACTTGCCTAGAATCAGAATTCACCATATCGTGTCATTAGATTATCCTTATTTCTTGAAAAAGCTCGTAATTCGCTGCGAGCCGTCTGTTGACTTTGCAGTTTCCTTCATGGGTGTGTTGTGAGTGGCACTCCGCGTCTTCGGAGGGGACTTGGAAGGTTGCTGCAACTTTATTCTTTTGATTTCCTCCTTGACGCTGGGCGTATCTGGGGTATGCTCTCTTTTTATGCCTTGTGCAACGGACTCTTTTTCTTCATCCTTGACCGTTGGCTCTTCCTGTGAAGCAGGCTCCTTTTTCGGAGACAGGTCCTCTTTCTTTTTGGCATTGGCGAAGAAGTTTGCAATGTTGTTCTTGTTTTCTTTGCTGTTGACAGGTATGATGAAGTCGGGAGAATTGTTCCCGACTTTACCGACTTCTTTCGCGACTGGGTAGCACTCCAGCTCACCCTTGTAGGGTTTCAGAATAGACTGCAGATCCTTTGACCACGTTGTCCTGTTAGGATCGAGCCATGTACTCATTGCGTCGGTGCCGGGATCAACAATGACAGGCATGCGGTGATGTAGAAAGCTCAAGTAGGGGTTGGCAGAAGTTGTGATGATAGTATAGGTGTAGAGCTTGTCCTCGGAGCCTAAACGCCCACTTAGTTCACGCCTCTATTTATATAGAAATACAATTATGGTAGGACACTCACCTTCGTAAGACACACAGTCCCACAGCCCAGCAAAGCACATTAGATCGCCGTCTTTGCGCCGTATGAAGTGCGGAATCTTCTCTTTCCCCCCTGGTCCCTTCTTCTGCCATTCATAGAAGCCCTGGCAAACGACAATGCATCGCTTGCGTCGCTTCATCGTTGTCCAGATGCCACGATCTTCGATTAGCGAGTCGTCGCGACAGTTGATCGTACGCATCATGGAGCCGTAGTCCGGTTGCCGCTTAGTCCAGAAAGGAATAAGACCCCATTTCATGCTCTGGATCTTATATTTTGGTCTTGCCTTATCCGCTGCTTGGTTAACGTTTCTGTCACTTTTGTCGTGGGTCTCGCTGTGTTCTGGGCGTTGTTCATCGCCGATCTCTTCCCCAGGGCCTGAAGGGTGCCTCTCAGGGACTTCCGCACGGTAGACGGCTCCGAAGTTACCGGGGGCAAAATTGAATGTCTCTCGTACTTCTTCATCGTCAGGCACTTCATCCACTGGCATACCTCTCTCCCGGAGGCGTTGTTGGATGTACGCCAAGCGCTGCCCTGTGAGTATGCGATTCAGCCTGGATGGAAAATGTGACTTACCACGCCCAAAGCATAGCGTCCACACATTGTCGATTAAATTGAGCAGGTACTAGAACGCTTGAAGAGTCCAATGCTCAAAGTGCAAGTAAAACGAGCTTGTCAAGATAACGCAAAAGCGGACGACGTCATATCGCGGCGAAGAAGCTTGGGCCAAGAGAAAATCGACCGCGGGCTCGTCCCGTCTTCAACTCTTCAACCTTAGCTCCCCACCTACCAAACTATCCTAGCCCTCAAAAAGAATTCGAAAGTTACGCACCAAGCTATTGAAGAAGAGAATACATAGCCAATGTTCCGCACAGCATCGTTGCGCATCCGCGCCGCCCCGCGGCTCCTACAAGCACAACGCCAACCCGCGACCCGATCAATATGCAGCCAGAACACCCGGCCAACGACACAATCAAGATATAGCCTCGCGAAACCCGTTACAAATGTCTACTTCCCTCGCCCTCGATATCTCTCCTACATGCAGCGCCTGCGCATGAACTACCGCGAGGCCTCCAAAGGGATCTTCCGCAAGAACCCCATCATGCTACCACTAGCCATTTTATCGGTGATCGGTGGTATCGGCATATTCGCCTACATCTCCTATGTGGAACTCACGCAGATCCAACCGCAATACCACAACTTCCCGCAGCCAGTCGCTGAATCGCTCCGCACCGCAATCTACTATACCGAGATCGATCTGAACCCGATCAAGGCGCTGAATTCTTACAAGGAAGCTTTGCGGAGAGCACTTGATCTGGAAATGCACCCATTCTCAGACGAGGTCATGGGGATTAAGTTGCAGGTGGCGATGATGTTGGAGAAGGCCGGCTTGGTGAAGCCAGCGATCGAGGTGCTGGAGCGGACGAAGAACGAGACGATGAAGTGGATTGCGCAAGGGCGTGTCGCGGAGAATGCAGCTGAGAAAAAGGAAGTTGTAAAGTTGCCTACACCGGCAAATGATACCCCGGCCAATGTCCAGGACAAAGAGGGGCAGGACCCAGAGGAGGAATTAAAGAAGATGCAGGCATTCGAGGCCCGCCAGCGCGACAAGGCACTCAAAAAGGTCGTGGGGATGGAGATGAAACTGGCAGAGCTATACTCCAGCGATCATATCCAGGAAGACCAAAGGGCCGAGGCTGCGCGGGTCGCTGCTGTGGAGCTTTGTTTGAAGGAGATGCGCCGCCGACAAGAGCTGGGTCTCCCCGTTGGCGGAGGCAGTGACAAAGACAGTGACGCTTGGTTGAACATGACCGAGATCGCCACAGCGCTGGCGGAGCTCGCATCTACCTACACAGCCAAGGATCGACATGAGCTCGCCATGCCATTGTATCTGCGCGCACTGGAAATGCTTCGCGTGGCAGAGGGTAGCTCGCCGTCCTGCAAACAGGCTACCCTTCTGAACGATGTCGCAAGCGCTATGGCTGGTCAGGTACAGCTGCCTGCCTCGCCTCGCGCCCAGAAACAGGCCGTTTCTCGGGAGCAGACTGTCGAGGCTGCGCGGCAATGGGCCCAGAAGTCTCTTGAGGTTGCGGCACGCATTCAGCCCCCGGTCCGTGATGAGGAGTGTGATGTTACTTGTGTTGCGGCCACATACAATCTGGGCGAGCTTGCAGAGTTGCAGAACAAGCCTGATCAGGCTAAGAAGCGGTACGCTGAGGCCAGGTCGCTGGCTGATGGGTTGGGATACGAAGACGGAGTCGCTATGGCGGATGCGGCCTTGAAGAGATTCAAGATTTAGGCTACTATGGGCACATGAGGAGCTGTGTCCAGGTGTGTCTGATGTACATTATGACCATGTAGAACACCACCTTACTCCTATATACGGAACGACAGATCTCTTCCTATTTCATCTTAAAAACAAGTTGCACGTAAGAGTCTGCAAAGTGCTTGCTCCCGTACCCACCGGTATATTCCGCCACGCAGCTGGAGATGAATGGCACCAAATACACAAACTGCGTAAACCTTGTGGTTTCCTTGCATGGCCCCAGACGCATTAAGTATTGGAAGAAGCTATACCAAGGTTCTGGGATGGGTAGTGAAGGCTGCGAGGCTATATTAACTACCTCGAGGTAGTCTGCAGTCTAAGTTGCTACGGCATACAGATTCATAGCCACCTGGCAGCTACGTAAAAAGCGCGAATGAAGAAAAATAGGAAACATTTTGATGCCTTGTGGTATTAGAACATCACATGCCTTCACAAGATTCCGCACATTTGATTTTAATGTTGAATCAAGCTAGGCACGTCAGAAAACCTCCAGGCCAGGTCTCATTCCCGGCACCGGGAGTGCTTCATTGCTCGTGGCTCATACATCCCAAACCAATGCCCTTCTTGTCCTGGTTTTGAACTTTTTTTTGATTCCCAGATAGATCAAAAACAGGCCTTGCTCCCTCACCCGCACATCATCAACTCATCTATGCCCGCGACATAACACCCCAGGCACGGATCTTGTTGTCAGTGTAACCGGCGAACAGGGTCTGGCCGTCGGCGGACCAGGCCAGGGAGATACACTCGGGGTCACGGCTCTTCTTGCCCTTCTCGACGTACTCGGGCTTGAGCTCATCAACCTTGCTCTTCTTCTCGAGGTCGAAGATGGTGATGGAGCTGCTGGTGGCAGCGCACAGCCAGTAGCGGTTGGGGGAGAAGACGAGAGCGTGGATCTCATCACCGGCGTGGAGAGAGTAGAGGTGCTTGGACTCGTTCAGGTCCCACAGCATGGTGGTACCGTCCTTGCCACCAGAGGCGCAGAGGGATCCGTCGGGGGAGATGGTGACGGTGTTGATGTAGCCGGTGTGACCGATGTGGTCGGTCTGCAGGCGGCAGGAAGCGAGCTCCCAGACCTAAATTGCAGGATCAATGGTCAGCGGTGGATTCATCCAGGCAAAAATGAGTTCAGAAGAAAAAAAAGTTTTTCTCGTCCAACAAATTGTTGGACTCTCTTTTTAAACATCAGGCATTGGGTGAATGGTTGTCTCATGGCCGGTAAGGGCTCTGAAGTAGCAAATACGTATAATATGCAAACATCATGTGAAGGGCAAACACAAGTCGTGTCGACTTGCTCCGAAGGAAATCGAGATTGATAGCGTACCTTGACGAGCTTGTCCCAACCGGCGGAGACAATGACGGGGTTCTGGGGGTTGGGGCTGAAGCGAACGCAGGAGACCCACTCGGTGTGGCCCTTGTCGGTGATGGTGAACTTGCAGTCACCGAGGGTGTTCCACAGCTTGATGGTGCGGTCACGGGAACCGGAGACGATCTGACGGTTGTCGGCAGAGAACGAGACGGAGAGAACATCGTTGGTGTGGCCGACAAAGGTGCGGGTGGTGTTACCGGTGGACAGCTCCCAGAGACGGAGAGACTTGTCCCAGGAGGAAGACAGAGCGTAGGCACCGTCGGAGGAGATCACCTATACGCAGCAGAAAAAGACCAGCGGTCAGCCAAACAGTCCAATTGACCCGGTACTTTGATCCGATTCCATGGTATTTACGTCCAATGAATTCTTTCACTCAATATCCGGTCGAGAGGGGGAGTAGCATACACAGTCAGAGACGATGTGGGAGTGGCCCTCCAGGCTGCGCTTGGGGTAACCGTAAGCCTGCTCGTCGCGGGTGAGGTTCCAGATGATCAGGGTCTTGTCGCGAGAGCCAGACAGCAGCATGTTGGGGCTAAATGGCGAAGTGAAGTCAGAGGATTATTCGAGGCGAAAATTCGAGACAGGTCTCTTACTTCTCCAGAGAGGTGGCAAGGGAAGTAACCCAGCCATTGTGGCCCTCGAGGGTGCCGCGAAGAACCAGCTGCTCAGCCATGATGGGAATGAGACGATGGAAGGGGAGAGATGGGCGGAGTAGGTCGTTGACGCTGAGGAGATAAAATCGCAGAGGAGGGAGACGCTGCGTGCCCGCCCAAGCCCTAACCCGGTTGGCCAGCGCCTTGTGTGGTTCCGCCGTGCCCTAAACTAAGCGAAGGTCATGTGATACAACTCTATACATCTCCAATATATTCAATTCAACTGTTCTCATCTATTTTAAAGGTTAGTACTGTCGATTTACTTGTTTATCCTCCCCATTTACCGGTGGCATACGCGAGGTTCAACGTAAAATGCAGTTGCCCTGAATAGGCAGAATACGACGAACCAATACCCTGTACATTAATATGGCATGCATTAAACCATTATTAAACATGCTATGCCAGATTAAGTTACTATTCTACCGATAAGTCCTCGTATACAGCTACTATTGTCAGTCTGTTCGCCGAACTTTATAGGGCCTCGAGATGCCGTCGTCCCGCAGTATGCAGTGCATTTTGACAAAGGTATACTCATTGTATTTACTGCAGACGCTTAGTCTCATTCAACCAAGACACTGGGGGCTACTGAGCTATCCAAGTATCAAGTGGCATGTTTCACATATCGTGCAGACATTTTATACTTATAGTATCCATTGCAACTAGGTCTGGGTCCTATACGTCCACTTCTCAAACATCCAATTCAACAAAATATACAGTTGCTCTTAAGCAGGTATAGTACAAAAGAGTAAGTAACGGCACACCTAACTCTTACGAGTTGAACACCTGAACATTCGGCATCCGTCCCAAACCACCACCAGTCTTCTTATTCTTCGCCGATTCAAAGCCCGTCGCGCTCTTATCGCGCACATGCTCCCTCAATAGACGCAGCACCTCCGACTGCTCCCACCGAGACGGCACAGGCCGGTACGCCGCCTTGAACGCGCCAACAGTCTGCTTCCACTCGCCGCTCTTGGCTCCAGTCTGCTTCCAGGTCTCTGTGAGGGTGTCCTCAGCTGGCCCGGGGGAGTCTTCAGCGGGTGGGTCCTGCGTGGCCCAGTAGTAGATGTCCCAGTCGTTCTCATCAAGGAAGCGGTCGTATTCCTGCAGTTGCTCCGGGCTCATTTTGCCCAGATAGACGTCGGCGAAGGTCGAGAGGAGGAGATCGGACTCGAGAATTCCGCGCTTTCGGCTCTGGTCTGTTATGAAGATTAGCTTGGCTCTTGAATAGTGTGTTCCATGTTTACAGGTAAAGAGAGAGACGTACATAGTAACCGGGCACGCATAGTGGCCACATCCTCATTCGTCCGCTTCAATGGCTCAACCTTGAAGGTGATACCCTCCATCTCGCCAACGCCGAGCTCCGGCTTCTGCGCACCGCTCTCCTGGCGACCACCAGTGAAGTGCTCGACCTTGCCAGGGTACGGATCGGCCGGGCGGTAGTTGGGATCGACCGTGTTCAGCATCTCGGGCGGCGACGGCTTCTGGCCGACCTTGGGGTAATCCTTGGTCATGGTTGAAGTAGTGTTCGGCACAAACTGGTTTGGCTGCTTCTTGGCCTGGTTCTCACGGTGGGCTTGGGCATTTGGAGGGGTGCGGTCACTGGCATCTTTGAAGCGCAGAACCGAAGAGCCGAAGAAGCGTTCCAATGCTGAGATCGGGGTATAGCTTGATGGCGATGGCCGCACAAGGCGGGTGATGAGACGCGGGGCGACCATTTTGGTATCCTCTTATCTGTCCTTGGAATAATTGAAATCTGGTATAATGAAGGTTGATGTGTTCGTAAGCTAGGACGCAGGCTTGATGTCATCTGTTAATGGTACGTACCCGGCGGCCCGGGGTTTGCATTGTTTGCGGGTCAGCGGTCCACTGAACCTGGGAAGATTACACAGCGGTGTTTGAACTGTTTGGTTGGTTGTTTGATATAGGCTAGCACCTTATATCATATCGAGGGCGTGCTATATGCAAAAATTCAGCATACGACAGTTGTCTACTGGGCCACTTGCGACAGAAGGAACCGAGACAACCATCTAGTAGAATAAATAGTCCTTCTATAGTAACTCGATTAATGCCCAGCATGTGCAGAGCCTATTTTGTATCATTGAGGTCATGACTGTTGGAACAGAATGCCATAAGACATGAGCGAGTACACACACAGCGAGGAACAATCCCTCGAATGCGCTCGTGCGTAAATCCGAAAAGAAACGAGCAAATAAGCAAACACTCCAAAATGCAACCGCTCTTCAAATCATCAATCTAGATAAGGTGCTTAGATCGGAAATAAGCCCTTAGGTAGACAACCTGCCATGCACCCAGTCCCATCAACATGCCCATGGTGCCAAAGGCAAACCACTTCACACGCTCATTGGTGCTTTCATTTGTATCGCGCAGACGCTGCTCACGCGCACGCAGGTACTCCATCTCTGTAACAATGTCCTGGACCATCTCCTCGATGCGGCGGAGGTCAGTCTCGACGGGCTTGAGCTTCTCTTGGACCTGGATGCTGGACCAGTCGCGGGCGTCGGCACCGATCTCGATGTCGAGCTCGACTTCGCGGAAGGGGTTTCCACTGGAGCCTGTGTATGGGTAATGTTAATTTAGCAGTTATTCTCATCGAGAAGGCCGCTCGAATTCATAGGGTGGTTACTCACGACCGACAAGCTGGTTGTCCATGCAAACGTCGAAAGCAGTGTCCGCAGTAGAAGTAAATGCCTGGCGCACCTCGCCGACAATATCTTTAGGACGGCCGTGATCATTGCCCATGGCATCCTTGATCTGCAAAGGTGTTAGCTGTCGCGTGTTCGGTGTCAGAGGAGCTAACACCCTAGCAGTCCAATTGTAACAATTGAAACTTCGAGCCCCTCAAAAAAGTATTCCACGTACGTGCATGTTGACCTGTTGGCCATCACCCTTCCGACCGCTCACGATAGCTGTGACCACGACCAGCTGGTCGCGGGACACGAAGTTGCGGACGCATCGCTCGTTCTTGCCGTGGCCAGCGACCAAATCGAACTTTAGGGCGGAGACCAGTTGGATCGCGAGGATGAAGAATGCAAGGGCGGACCTCATCGTGAAGGGAGAGGAGCCCATGGTTGACAAACGGAGTGGTATACAGGTATGCTGTTGATGCTGTTGATGCCACCTGGAAAGGGGAGTCGGAATCACCGGGATCAACGATGTTCCGGCCCAGGTACATCTATAAAACAGCAACATAGCAAGGTTATTTACATTATCTAGATTTGCCTTCAAAAATGAAAACATCAGCTTGAATTTTACCCCTGAACATAATAGGTCACCTCCTTCTTTCCCGTACATTAGCTCTCGCACCTACTGCCCTGAATGTTTACAGATAGAATCCGAGGACGTTTCTACTCCAGGCATTGAAAATTTAGCCAACTTCATGGCGACAACGAACAGCAAAAATACGGCTGTGTCCGGTACAGCCAGAGAATGTTAAACAACTCCATGCGTGAATTCCTGAAGCTTAACAATTGTTTAATGACGCTCTACTGATCATAGACTCGTCTTGCTAGCATACTATAAGAGATGACAAAGGCCAAAGTTTTCTAAAATCCAATATTCGATATTCGACACTAGAGGCTTCCGAGACTGCAGACACTGGTACTTCCCGTTCAGAATTTTGACTTGTTGCAAGCGGTCGAGGTGCATGAATACCATCATCTATCATCTGCAAGAATCATTCCACCCGGTTCCCCCGTGTCAAAGCTCACATGGGCTTGTTGGTCCCTACTGCTATGAACCAAAACATCATCAGTTCTCGTGAAAGTCAAAGTCTCCTGATATTGGAGAGCCTTACAGCATCACTCCATGAGGGCAGGGTTCTGAGACTTGGACGTCTCCAGAGCTTTGCAATACCCTTGAAAATCCATTGCTCTCACGGAGCGGGTCTCCATATTCCCAGCCACATGGACAAATGGCATACGTAGTTCCATTCCAGCATCCACATTTAGGGCATTTCCACATGATGATTGAATCGGAGTGAACCGATATAGAACCAGTCCAGACAAGATCTTGATAAAGATGGATAAAACTTAGGATATGATTGTAGAAAATGATATGAACAAAGTCTGGAGATTTCAAGTTTATATAATCATTTGGACTAGAGGTATGAGCGCATAGAAGCCAACCTCGGCGGTAAATCTCGAAGCATAATTCGTTATAGCATTCCAACGTCGTTATCAGTCTGCAGTCAGACACTAGTGTACATCGTTCCGTCGCATCCTAGTGGACCACATCTAAACGAGGCTCGTGCGCGCATGTGGTTCAGTCACATATACCACTCCTTCCAAGTTCCTCTTCCTTGTGTCTTTTATATAACTCAAAGAGTTATTTCGCGGCCACCCGATTACAACAAAATATGAATTATTCATCGGATAAGGAGTGGTTGGAGAAATGCCGACCCGAGGCTCTGCCTGTTCCACCATTTGATCGATATATCTATATGCTCGAGAGTCATGTCGTGAAGAAAGCTCTTCGGCCGGGTGAGCTAGGCTATGATGGTTACCAACCCGACACATCCACAATTTCCCAGCGTGATGAAAATGAAATACGCACCCTAGAAATTGTTCGCGAGTATACGAACATTCCAATACCGAAGCTCATATATCAAGGGGACGGGTAAGTTCTGATCTAAAGATTTTGAATTTTGCAAGATACTAACAAGTGCAGGTTCAACGTCTTCGAGCGAATCCAAGGCATGACGATATTCGAAGGTTCAGTTTGGGACAAAATCCCCCCTCGCCAACAGGAAGGGATTAAGCTGCAAGTGCAGGATTATATCAAACAGCTCGCAAAGATCCCCAATGACGCTGGTGGCGTTCGATCACTAAGTGTCTCGGGGGAAATTTATCACGATAAGCTTCCTCATCGTGGGCCTTTCAAGTCTACTGATGATTTCCTCCGGGCATACAAAGATGAGGATGTGGCTCTCATCTATGAGACCAATCCTTTGAGTTTACCGGTGCTGTCGCATATGGATTGGGATCTGTCGAATATTGTATTGCATCCAAACTTGGATGCAGTGGCAGGAGTGATTGACTGGGAAAGGGCTGCTTTCTTTCCGGAAGGTGGGAAAAGTACTCATCGCATGTGCCATCAGTGGCGCGGATGGGAGACGCTATTCGATGGTATTCAATTTCCTCTAGAATTAGGTATTGAGTAATTGCTTGTACTTTACTTAACTCGCGAGAGTTTAATATACAGTCGGCAGCCCCCATTATTTTGCAAGACCAAACCACCAGCCGGGCTCTGCCTTCCAGTGCTTTTTCTCATCTCTCGATGATAACTACTAAGGATACAGAGGAGTTACTAGAAATGTAATACAGATCTATAGAGTTTCTGCGCGACGAGGCTTTTCGATACTAGCTCAAACAAGATGAAGCTCAAGTGTCTAACATCAAGCATGGTATCTCGCAGAATTCAAAAGGAAACCAAGAAAATCCCAGCCAAGGCCCACAGAAGGGGGAAAGAAAAGAAAAGGAAAGGAAAAAGGATCCGTATTAGTCGTTCAGTGCCGGAAAGTATCACATCCACAGAAAAGAAAATGGAAAGAGAGCAGGTCACATGAGGAATCAGGAAAAGCCACCGGGTAGTAGCGATGACAAACAGTGTGATAAATAGTCAGGATCAGGATCTATACAGAAGTGGGTACATGATAGGTAAGAAAGAGTTAATGATGGATATGTGAGAAATGATCGAAACGATGGACATGAGATATGTGGATCGTGAGATGAACTTGAAACGCTCAAAGCATGACATCGATGTGTTCGGGGCTTACGCCCCGATCTTCCGTCGGCGAGAGAAGAACCGAGAGAATGAGCCCTCCTTCATCTTTGGGTTCATATCGGCAGGAGGCTGGGGAGGTCCGGTGTTGCGGAAGAAGTCTGCCAGTGCGCCGGTGTCCGTCTGCTTGTGGAATGTAGATGGCATGGTGCCTGGGTTGCGATCCATGCCAACCTTGGCGGTGTAGTTGGACGGGGAGTGTCCGCTGTTCTGCGAGCGCAGCGAACTGAGGGACATCTTGGTCGAAGGACCCTTGTCTGCGTTGCCCCGGAGCAGGCGAGCCTTCAGGTCTGATGCGCCGCTCCTGGAGCTCGGCGGCTGAGGAGCGTGCTGCCCGTAGTCGGGCGGAGGCTCGCTCCGCAGGAAATCAAGCAGACTCTCCTCTTGTCGCTGGGGTGGTTTCGGATTCATAAGCTCTTCCATCATCTCATCGTCATCCTCGTCGTCATCGGGAATAGCGTAGGGGTCGGGAACACGGTGCTGCTTGCGAGCAGGCCGAGGGTCGTCCGGTACAGCGTTGCTTGCCGACGGCGTCACCTTGGGTTGGCTAGTGGCGCGTTTAGATGAGTTCAGCGGCTCAGCCTGCGAGCCGAATGACTTGTTGAGTGCCGAGCTTCCTCGGGTACTAGCGCTCGAGCTGCCCTTCGCCTGGCGAGCTGTGGTGTCAAGCTGCAGATCCTCCGAGTCAATCGTGTTTCGGAACGGTGCAATCGTGCGAGGGATACGGTGAGCTCCTGGCTGCGAAGGTCCTTCGCGGATGAAGTCGATCAACTCAGACGTGGCTGAACGCTTGGACTCGGCAGGACGACCCTTGGGTCGAGATCCATTTGAACGACTAGTGCTCTTTGTGCTGCTCGACAGGGTCGACGGAGGACGAGAAGACTTTGCCGCTCCGAAGCTGCCCTGCTGATAAAGCACGCTCGGGGGAGGGCTGGGAGTAAAGGTACTCCCGGTAGGGCTGGCAGGGCCAGTCGACTTGATGAACTCGGCAAACTCCCGAATCGAATCGGGGGAAGGGCGGGCATCCCGGGCCTGTGGAGACGCGGAAGGCTTGGGTGAGGGAGGCGGTCGAGGAGAAATGGGGGAAATAGGAGGGGCAAGGGGGCTCTTGGGAGGGTCGAGAGCCGCCCTGGGACGTCCAAGAGACGTGAACTCTCCAGTCGGCTTGGTGGAGATAGACAACTGACGCTTGTTCCTGTTCGCGTCCACCTGGCGAGCCTTCTGCGTGTCCTCCTGGCGAGCCTTGTTCGCGTCCTCGCCGGGTGGACCGGTGTTCTTGATGAAATCGGCCAGATCATGGGTGTCCTGAGTATCTGGCCGAGGGATCGGCCGAGGCGATTCAGGGAAAGACATTTCCCTCACACTCCGCGGGGTCAGCGTGAAATGGATAGTCTCGTCGCTGTTGATCAACTTGTCCAAATCCGCCGAGGTGTCATTCTCCACGGAGTCACCACTGCCAGATACCCGGCTCGTCTCAGACGAGCTGCGCAGACGGAGCGAAGGGGAGTCCCCCGGTTGGCGGCCCATGATGCCCTTTATTTTGGTTGATACTTGGGATGTGGTTGAACCAGCAGTCACTGGCCGCTTCTCACGAGAACTGCTGACACTCTCCGATCGATGAGACCTAGGTTGGGCCGAAGAGACGGATGTGGATGGGCGTGGAGACATTCGCTGAACGGCTGCTCGCTCGGATTTTGTAGAACTGCGGTTGCTGGCTGTAACAACCAACGGAGTTGGCCTGTGTCGGCGGGATCTTGACGATCCGTCGCTATGTCCAGAAGTTGACGAAGGTCTAACTGTTTCGGGAGAAACAGAAGGCTCGTGAGTCGTCTTGGGCACGGCATCTTCGACGGAGGGCTCAGTCACAGAAGACATGACCGACTTATTTTGATCGTCGTCAATAGTATCATCTTTGTCGTTAGGAGATCTGATAGCCTCGAAAGTGCCGGCGGATGGTGTGGGGGTGAGTTCTGCCCCTTGCGTCGCTACTGGTGGGGCTTCCACGACAGATTGCATCTTAGGCTCGCTAGTCTCTGCAACGATCGCCTTTGCATTAGGCTGTGCATGATCTCTGCTAGACTGTCGCCGTGGTCGTTGAATCGTCGACATTGGTCGGGGCTTTCGGCACACCCCTTGTCCCTCGATCACCTCCGGACTATTAGCTGATTGATCAGCCGGGGATGAGACCGAAGGTTGCGCGTCGTTGGTTTGCTCAATCACCTCCTCCTCCTCCTCCTCCTCCGGGGTAGCGGACCGCAAGGATGCGACCGTTTCGTTGACTGGTGGAGCTAGTTCCTCTTCCTCTTGCACGATCGACATTCTCGCCTTGTCGGCAGATTCGGTCACCTCCACTGGCTCATCGTTCGGTGTGCTAATAGCGAGGCCAGGCGCGGACTCTGCAGCATCCACGAATTCGGCCGATTCATCATCCTCGTACATGGTGTCGAGTATCTTGGCCTTTTCGCTGGGAGTAGGGGATGGCTGCTCGTCCTCTGCAGGCTCCTGCGCCTCGCCTGATGTGCTGGCCGCCACATTTGGCAATGATCTAGTGCGAGCATGGCGAAGCGACTTCGGGATCTCAATGACCGAGGCACTCACAGGAGACACGCTCTTCGACCCGGGGGATCTGGGCGCAAGCGAAGGTGAAGGAAAAACCATCAAACTCCGAGGCCGCACCTTGTGAGCAATCACCGCCTCCATCGTCTGCACCTCACCCTCCAATTCGTGCGAGTAACCAGGCACCTCGATCTCCTGGACATCGTAATCGCCCATCGGCAGAGGCACGGCTGCGGGGTCCACGGGAGCAGGAATCCGTTCGGGGATATGCTCCCTGGGAGTCACGGGCTCCTCGATGGTTGCAATGCTGCTCCTCCGGCTGGTGGCCAGGGAGTAGCCGCGACGGCGGAAGGACTCCCGAGACTCTGCCCGAGACAAAGATCGGGAGACGGTGGTCCCGCGTCTGCGCTTTCTCCATGTACGCCACAATCGGCCGAGTGTCGCATTCAAGGCCAATTTCTCCATGTCGAGATCCTCCACCACCAGTCGGTCGATTTTCTTGTACTCTTCTTCCATGTCGGTCGTGGTATCCGCACCGTCGTTGAGATTCGCTGACAACCGGGAGCGCGCCGTCTCGCCTGCAATGACGAGGGCCCGCTCGCCAATGTGCTCAATGATCGAAGTCAGGAAAATGGCTGCCGCGGGGGTGATGTTATCGACATGGCTAGAGAAGCGTCGGGGGGCGCCATCACATTCGCCGAGACCCTCCTGGGCGATAAATTCGTCCTCGTCCTCCTCTTCCATGTCACCCAGGCGAGTGTAAACCATGCAGCGTAGGCGCGTCAACTTCCAGGAACGCACCAAATCGAAATTACCGCCAGGCTCCTGGCCGCCGCGAAATTCGGTCTGCTCATCCTCCGCCCCGCCCATATATTCACTCAGCTCCTCGTCTGCGGTAGCCACGACTTCCCCAGCCAGTCGCGGCTTCAATACATCGGCCAGACATGGTCGGATAGAGGCCAGTTGTGTAGATTTGGACGCCGCAAGGATGTTGAAGAGTAAATTATCGAGAAAATTGTTCAGGAGAGAAAGTGCGGCGGGGGTGACCAGCGCATTTGCGCCGGACCCGGCCTCCTCGTCGTCGGCTACAAAGTCGACCGTATTGAACTCCTGGTCGGATGTGATGATCTCGGAAGCAGCCGAAGATGAAACGAATCCAGGCGGCGGTCGAACGGAAGGGGGAGACATAAGGTTGACTCGGGAATATTGCGAGTCGCCGGAGATGCTGCTGGTGCGAGAGCGGGACTTGGGCTCGGTGTCCAGGAAATCGGATCCTTTGTAAGGCTGCATTATGGCGATGCTGGACCCCGGTCGATACTGTTTTAGCGATGCCTTAATTTCTTTTTCCTTTCTGTCGGGAGAGCACCGCCTCGAACAGGAAGAAGCGGGACTGGGTTGAAATCAAATCAACTAATTCAAATCATTCTGTACTCCCGTCAGCTTCAAGATCCCAGTTTTCCTTTGCCCTGCTGACGTTGGGGATTGGGGGCCTTTCCGGGAAGGTTCACAGCAGGCAACGTCACCCCGGTTCCCCTATAGAAGGATTTCCAACGTACCCGTATGGAGTGATGATACGCCGGCTCATTCGGGGAAGTATAAAGGCGAAAGCACGAAAGGAGCGAAAGGAGCGAAAAGGAGAAAAGGAGAAAAGGAGAGAATAGAGAATAGAGAATAGAGAATAGGGAGAGGGAGAGAGGGAGAGAGACAAAGAGAGAAAGAGAGAGGCAGAGACCGAGAGTCTAAAGGAGTAAATTATGGCGTTGACATGGAGTGGGGAACTGGTAAAGCATTCGGGGTTTAACTAACCTGAAGAATCAAATTATGGAGAACTTCCAAGGTTTTGCCCCGGTTGTCTTTGATAAAAGTATCGGTGTTACGCGTTCTATACAGTTCCCTACAGTGGCTTTCCCTACACAAGGGACTTCCATTGCACAGTTCAATTAAGGGGAAATATGTACGGTATTCTCGCAATCTTCTACGATCTGACTCCGTACCTGAGCCCGAGTTGGGCAACCCATGGTTTGAACACGTTCAGGCTATACCCGCACCTATCGCATTGAGAAGGCAGAAAATGAATTCAACGATCGACGGGTCTGAGTTACGCTAAGAAAATCCACACGTGACGGATTCGTCCAATAATGAATACCGTGTGTGCTTTTAGTCTTTGAGCTACGCCCACTTTATACGAATTATTGGAATCTCTCCCGCCTCAGCATGTGTTCCCGCACTCGCTTTACCCCTGTCGCCGACTCTCATTCGAGTATTCCTTCTCTTTTCCATTGTGGTTCCATACCTTCCACCCCTCGATCCTTTCTGGGGCTTGTCTTCGATAGTCTTGAATCCGACTCCACTTTCGGCCTTTTTCTCCAGTTCCATAACCACGTTCCTCAGCTGCCGCCTGTTCCATGGGTCTCATCCACGAGCTTCCGAGGAAGAATCTCCGATCGATCGCTCGTCCTCTGATCTTTGTACATGTACAAGTTCTAGCTCAACGGACTACTATACAAATATCCCGATGTACAAATGACCAAATGACCGCACAAATTCCTTCCATGTGCTCCTGGCATAAACCGGACGTACCTTTCTCCGATTTGATCCTGCCAACGAACATCGCCAGTTCTCCAATCACAGTTGTCCATTCCCACTGCTCAGGGGCACTAGTACTCCGTGGCTCCGCCCACTATCAACCCTTACTCCGTATGGAGTAAACCCAGAAGACGACATACATAAAATCAAGCTCTGTAGAGATAAAGTAACAGAGATAAAGCCATGCGTCAGAATATCCCCGAAAGTGGGCCATCAACAAGAGGTCAAACGGAGCTTCCCCCGAGCAGTGTTTATAATCAAGTTCAAACCCGGTTTACCGCCTACTTTCTGCCGCATTTTCTGCTACAGTATATACGGGAACCACGAATATCCTGTCTACCATCAGCCTCAATACTGTATCTGCATCTATCTTGTACTTCAGATACCGTGGAGGGGCCACTAGAGAATACAAATATCAAGAAGTAGCATATATAGTAAACTCTCAAGATACCCTAGGGCGCGTTTGAATGCATCGGATAGACGGTTAAATCGTGGTTTCAACGTATGCCCACTATACTCCGTATGCAATTACATAGGATACGTAACTAGCCATCATATCCTACAGAGTAAAAATGATATAAATAGGCAGATCCCCTTAATTCATGCATACGTGCATCTGCTCTCATTTCTCCATCTCCGGTCCACGATCGGCAACTTGGCGGGTCCGTGAGCCCCCGTACTCGTTACTCCGTACTCCAGGTATGTAGTCCTTCTGTAACCCTAAGGCGTAGACTGCCGCTCGAAGCATTGCGCTGCAGCAGGGAACTCAAATCACTGCTGCATTGCATCGTGCAACCGCTTGACATACATCAGATCTAATCGCAATGCATACATTTTCTATTGACCTCTTAGCGCCCCGATTGGTTCCCGGATCTCGTCCCCAGCACGCACGCATCTCGTAAGCTTATAGGACATGACAGGGATGTGCTCTCAGCAGCCGTGCAATTCGGCCACGAGAATTCAAGCCATCTTTTCGCCTGGGTCGTTTGACCCCGACCTGACACACGGATGTCGCACCATCTGACCTTGAAGTATGTATTGAAATTCCCGGCAATTCCCGCTAACTATATTGAGTAGTGATATGTGGCTCACTAAGCTCCATCTTTCATGACCTCAATTGACCACGCGGTGGTCCACTTCCGTCCCTGTCAGGATTCTTCACGTCTATTCGGCTCCATTTGCTGTTATGCAGGTCTGAGTACAGAGGACCCTGTGGCTCTGAGACGCAAGAGTCAGTCATATCTACTGAGAAACGAAGGATCAGGGAAGATTCAGTCTTAATACACACGCGATGTATCCCATGCAGAACAGACCGGCTCTGTGTCTGTGTTCCAAGGTTTACTGCTAACTGCACGATTCATCCATGATCGACCGAGGGCACGGAGGAAGGTCATTCCTTCTGTATTAAGTAAGGTATCTTCACCGCATCGCGAGAACCGGGATCCAGGCCCGGCGTTGTCTGTGCTTTTGCGCCGTTAGGATCGACACAGCACAACGGCACTCTGGATACTCGACCTATCACTTCTGCATAGTATCAAATATGAAGTTCCCTGCATAGCATTACAGAGTAGTGATTTCACTGTGCGCTGGGCTGGGTTTTGCTCATCAATATTTTCCCCGATTTGCATTTCATTACTCGGGAAATATGTCTTCTCCACTCCGTCATGGCAGCACGTCAACCCCTTTTTTCCTTACCTGCAATAACAGCTTCCTACCTGTATTGTCTCCGCTCGTAGCTCATTTCGTCACATCGTCATTTCGTCAAACCTGAAAAATAAAACGAATCTCCCAATGCCCCCGCTAACGCCTCGGGTGCATGTCTGCCACTCGACCTTCGGCAAGGACATTTGCATGCGCGTTTCAGATGTGTCCCGATGGCTTCAGGCCCTGCAGGACTGTTCGGTAAGGGGCGGAGTATGGAGAGGGGATCTGCGGAAGTAGACTTGAAACGCCGGTGGCTATCCATTCGGTTACGGATTAAGATTAGATGGTTTCATGTTTTGGGAGTTGGTGCTTAGGGTTGAGGGTGAGTCTATCTCCGTACTTGTGAGGTTACGTGAAGCGACGCCAAAATTCTGAACACGGAGTTCTTCGTGGTATATGGGAGATTTTGTAGATATGCTCCGCTGGTGGACTGAAATAGATGTCTAGATGGGGTTTTAGTGCTTGGATGGTAGGCGAGGCCGACCCGTTGGCTGAGCGTGTGGCGTTCAGTTGATATTATTAAAGAGACAGGGGTCTAAGAAACGGTCGGTGTCGCCAAACTGATTCTACGAATGAGACTAATCTCTGGATGAGATGGATCACGAGGTCTACAGATGAGATCGATCTACGGAGAGACAAGGAACTTTCAAATAGTTTAAATATCAAAGCTAGCTTGGCCAGATACGTGACCTGTGACGGTCATCAGAGCAATAAAGACCGAATGCTTTTCTTGCGTGTTACCTAGGTGAATCCTTTGTTCGCTTCGCCTGAACCTGATGAAGCCAATATAAACCGATTTCTTCATAATCGTAACGTCGTAGCGCTGTTTAGTGATTGATGTTGGGATGCACAAGGGTCTTAATCCGCTGCAGGGAGATCCTTAGTGCCGAGAGCGTGCGCAATACCACCGGCGAAAAAGCTCAGCTCGTCAGGACATACCTCCACACGACCGTTGGTCAGTCGATCGAGGAGGAACCGCTCGATCTTGTCCAGCAGAGCCTGATGATGGCTCAATGCCGAGCTCGATGTATCGATGGTGCCTTGTTCGGTGGCCAAGAAAGTTCCTTCGCGGAATGCGACAAGTTCATTCAGTTCATCCACAGCAAGGAGATTGCGGAATACCCCGATGACATGATCGAGGATCTGATCGAGGTACATGCAAGGCGGGTCGTCGGGATGCATAGACTCGGCTCCGTGGCCAAGTCGGATATTGTCCACCTGGGTGCGGAGGTAGTTTCTGTATTTGGTGTCCGCAATCCCATGGATACAATTCATCTCTGCGACAAAGATTTCCCGGTCCTCGTTGACAGCCTCCCGTGGGTAATCGTCTAGGTGGTGCGTGACCGTCCGAATAAATTCTTTACGATCGCTCTCAATCTCATCATCCGTGTCGTCCTCCGTGTGAGACTGGTGTAGAGCGTCTTGAGGAGAACTTTGTGTCATGTGGAGAAGAAACTGCTCATGACATGTCATCTGACTGTCGGACATCTCCTCATCATCCGAGAATTCCGGGGAGTCAATGTAACAGACATTGTCATCAAATCGAACCATCGAATCGAACCCGATGAAAGAGTCGTCAAAGAGATCAGTGTGGTCCTTGCGCGATTCAGGCACATCCTGCGAGGTCTCCTCCCAAATAGAGAAGTCGGACATATCATCGTCGTCATTTTCTTCTCCCGAAAGATCGTCATAGTCATTTTCGATTGCGTCTGATCCATATCCGGATTCAGATCCGGAGTCATCCAAATCTACGCAGGAGTTTTTCAAGATCGACTTCAAGAATGGGTTCAAGGATGGCTCCTCGCGCTTGCCAATGTTGGTCGAAACACTGGAGTGCAACGGAGCGGTATTGTTGGAGGAAACGGAGACTTCATCTGATCCGTAACAGCTGTCATGAGAGAAAGAGACATCAAGATGTTCCAAAGTCGAGGCAAGGGAGTCCCATGATTCTCTTTTGAGGTTGGTAGTGGTGGCCATTTCGGCGGTGTTTCTTTCCTAAATCCTGGAAAGGAAGACTGTGAGGTCGAAACGGCGTCTTGAGATGCCACGAATTTCCCTAGGCGGATAGAATCCGATATAGGTTCGTGGTGTATGGAGAGCGAGGTCGAAAGTTCAGTCTAAAGCCAAAAGCACATGTGGCATTGAAAGCCTCCAAGGCACGGATAGAGACCCATGGTGAAGGCACACGAGAAACGTGTGATTGACTAAGGAAACTTGACGGGGATAGCCCCAACAAGAATATCCAATGAGTACATAGTGTTTGCAGTGTCTGTGGTCGCGGTTTCGGTAAAGGGGCTTTCTTGCTCTGCGAGTGTGTGCGGATGTCTCGGGTATCAAATGGGACGACTGAAACAATATTGAAGTGATTCCTCGGTGCGGGAGGTCAGGTGGGAAGGAAGAGGCGACCGTTGGTACTGGGTGAGAGATGATGGCAAGAGTGAGAAGGTGTCAGCGTAGGTGTTCCCGCCACGCGACGCAAACGGAGCGGGAATGCTGGAGCGACAGGGGGTCGCAAAGAGCAGGCGGTCGCAGATTCGACTGCGACGAGAGGGTTGGAAAGTTGGAGACGGGGAAGAGACGAGGAGAAGTCAAGATGGAGACCCGAGGATAAACCCACGTTGCGCGGGGCGAACAGAGGGGTTGTTGAGTCACCGTCGGCTGCACTCCAGAAAGGCGACCGTAGGAAAGATGAATGAGCACAGGAAAGTCAGGTGCTCTTTGAGCGCTATGAATAGTGTGACACAAGCAAAAGCAAAGACAAGGCCGAACAGACACGGGGCCTAAGTAACTAAAAGCAGGAAAAGTGAATGACTGATTCTAGTTCTTTCGTCTCACTGCGTCATTTCTGACTCAGCTGTTGCCTCAATTTTGAGGCGAAAGTTGTTCACCACCACCACGTTAACTAACTAGTGCGGTCAATCCCATCAATTGCAGTAGGACTCATCGAGAAGCAAAATACTACTACAATTTTCATGTCATTCTATAGGGAAGGCTCCTTGATCTTGTCCAGTACATGATCTGTACCGATGGCGGTAATTATGTTACTTGATGGGCTCCCCCACTGACTGACCCGGAACAAACAGAGCGCTCAGAAGTCCACATCAGAACTCTCTGCGTCCGCTCTTTGACTCCAACATCAAACATCAGGGCCCCAAGTCTTTCAAGGCTTCGAGTTGTGCATATTGATGTGCAAATGACTGCTATAGAACACTCTAGCCTCGCCAGGGTGCCAGGGTGCCAGCCCGCGACGCGTGGACAATGAAAGGGTGCCGTTACAACGGACTTCTGAATGAATACGCCGCTTTGTCCTGGAGGCCTCGAGCAGTCCCCAGCAGCCGGATGTGGCTAACCGTACCTTTGTTGGACTAAAGATAGCGGACGGGAAGATCCCGAAGTCTGCTTTGGCCGTGGTGAGCCCCTCTTCAAGAGCATCCTTCCAGACATGTTCGATATTCTTTCCACTGCTGCATCCGATGATGGTCTGCAAGGTGATTAGGTCTGAGATTCTGTGCCTGGGGATAATTTTAGAATGGAATTCCAGTCAACGCCAAACGATGCATTGACCAACAATCTCCTGCATATCGGAGCTTTCCCATCTAGCGCTGTACTCAGCAAAAGCAGGTACGAGAGTCAATCTAGCCTTATCGAGTTCCAGACTATTCTCTGCATTGTTGGAGTGGGCGGTTCATTCCATCCAGCCTCTGCATTCCACTCCGCATTCCAGTCTTATCGGCAATCAATGCATTGGGCAGATCTGCAGCTGTGGCCGCATGGCATTGACAAATGATCGAGCCGAATGGGTAGGGCAGCCACTACAGTAAAGGTAGGTATAGATCCTACCGTCGCCCGAATTAACCTTGTTTGAGCGATTGATGATCGAATTACCCGCTGTCATGACGCATACATCGACAGCAGCTGACCGGCTCTCCGCCAGTTAGAGCGTCTGTCCTGGCATCTCCACCTGTTTGTGGCGGCTCGGGCACGGCGAGCTTTCCGATCCACACTTAGCCCTCTCCAATGCCATCACTGGAGGTCGACGGTGGGAGAGTATCGATTTGGCATGCCGTACCTCTCCCTCCACACCCGCCACTTCGACCTATTCAGAGTCCACGCTGCTTTGGGCTTAGCGAAGGAGGGTTGCATTCCTGACAGTGGCCTATCCGCAGCAAAGCTTCCTATACGATGGACACCCTCCAACGGCTTTCTTAGCCAAAGATATTTCCGCGTCCTACGATTGGCCTGACCAGTCCAGCGGAGTCCTGAATCATTCCTCCGGGGCCCCGGTGGAGCCGGTGATGAGCCAACCGGATCATTTAAAGTACATTCTTGGGCCATCCCGGGGAGGCATTGGAATGTATGCAGAAAAGATGAGGCTGGAGCTGCCCTCGGACATTCAAATAGTCGACTCGATCTGTTTGTTTGCTTTGCTATCTTTGCATACTCTGCAGTGTTTTCTTTCTTTGACAAACAGTCAAACACTTCTCTTTGACTCTTTTGCACTCGTTTTGCATAGTCTGCATACTTTACACTTCGGGATCTCCAGCCCTAGATCTTCTTTGGTCACCCAATCACATCATTTCGTCTCCATTGGCCGCAAACGGAAACAAAGAGCCAAAATGTTCGCCCAACCGTACAATCACTCTTTCGATGACTTATTTAACCAATACGTCAACGTGGAGAGCTCTGGAGCTGATGGCAACAACGATCTTGACCAGCTCTTTTCGCTTGACTCGTTGTCGAGTAACGGTGGCGATCACTCCCCCACCGGATCCACTGTCAGGCGTGAATCGCCGCAACCTTGGACCAAAGACTGGTCCCTGCAGGATGACGGCCCGTCAGTTGATCAGTTCGCTTATCAAGACACCGTCCACCCCTCTGCCATCTCAGACCTCGGTCTGAACAACTTCGAAGTTTCTTCCCGCCCTGCAGGAACAAACGGGGATATTACTTCTCCCTCTACTCCTCCGGCTACTCCCCGGCGCAAGGCTGTCTCCAAAAGTGCTCTCATCACTCCCAAATCTATTCGTCATCGCGATCCCAATGAGCGCCGTGCGCTCCTGCGCAAGCAAAGTTCCTCCCCCAGTTTGATGCGTTCTTCTGTCCAGCACGGAAGAATGGCATACTCCGATGCCTGGGCCCAAAGGGTTCACAGCTTCAGCCTTGGCAGCTCAGATCGTCTTCCTTTGTCTCCCCCGCCTTCCGATGTTATCGTTCAGCATGAGAACATGTCCGCCGATACCATCAACCACACCAGAGAACCTACAGAGATGCCCCAGTATGACACGCAACTCTTCCATCAATCCCCCGCTGTCTCCATGCACTCTCCCTCTGCCGGTGCGCTTGCACGCCACCAGCAGCAATACATCAGCCATCCCGGCTCCTCGGCTTTGACCAACTCCAGCCCTCCTCCTGCCGATGACATCTTCTCCTCCTCGCACTCCTCAGACCCTCACTCCATCTCATCATGGCAATCTGATGCCTTCAGCTCCACCCTCTCCTTCACTCCTGATTTCCAGGGCCCCGAAAGCCAGTGGTGGTCCCCCATGCCTAACAAGGTTGCTCAACAGCAACAACCCGCTTATCACTCTACACCTCAGCAGCGCATGCACAGCGCTGGCAACCAGAACAATATGATGCAAGGTGGACTTATGATCCAGATGGATCCCTCATTTGATGTTTCCGCCGAATCCTCTTTCTCATCCTCAGGCATGATGCCCTCAAATGGACAAAAGTTCATGACTCCTTACACCGTTCCTCAAGTCCAAAATACCTCCCGCTCCCCATCTCTCTCCCCCAAGGCCACCCCACCAAAGGGCACCAAGGGCCACCGCCGCACTCACAGCCGGAAGCTCTCGGAACAGAGCATGAATGGCCCAAAGTCGGCCAGATCATCCACCAGCCCTCGCGGATCCAACAAGTCCGTGAGCGTCTCCTTCGTGAACTTCACTGCCAATGACAGCGATAAGATCCTCGGCGGTGTAGCACCCTCCGGCAGCTCCAAGACAAAGGCTCGTCGGGAGCAAGAAGCTAGGGAACGGCGCCGCAAGTTGAGCGAAGCAGCTCTCAGGGCTGTGCGCAAGGCCGGTGGTGATGTCGACGCTCTCGAAGCCATTTTCTGTTGAATGTTTAATATCTGGTTTATCTATTTTGATATGTCTGTTCTTTGAGCCGGTGTTTTGGGTTTTATATCATTGGGAATATCTACTGGTCGTTCTTTGGTGTATGGTCTGTCTTTGTCTTTTCCCCAACTTTGATTCCAGGGTTATACCCACGCCAAAATGTCAAGTGTATTCTAATATTTAGACATATACATGAGTGTCTCATAATATCAAAGATATACAAACCTCCCGAGGTCTCTTCCCTTGTATGACTTATACCTAGGTATCTCTAGGCAATCCAGCTTTGTCTAATACAATCATAGCTACCAATATTGGAAGGTCTGGCGCCTGCTCGCACTTAATCTCGAGGCTTTCAACATCACCTGTTCGGAGATTAGTGGTAAGTTGCGCCTACTCTCTACATGAGCCCTACCTAGGTAGTTAGCTGACCGGCATTCATCCTTATGACATATCCGCCTGTAGTATTGCAGCTTAAACTTTCTGGCTTGATCTTGCTTCTGCCACAGGTGCACACCAAGGCCAGGCATACTAAGTTGCTTTAATCTAGCATTGACTCAGCTATGCGACCACCCTAGAGTTTTCAATATTACCGTGGCTGTCTATGACAGTTACTGTGACAGTTCCATCTAGGGAAGTAGATATGCCTATAGTATAGCCCATACGCCGGCTGGTACTAGATATGGCCCAGGTGGTGCAGGATTAGGAAAAGCTTTGCGGTGGTTGAGGAGTTCTCTAATCACATTGTTGGCACTAGGCATCGTGGTACGGTTGAGTCGTCAAGGGTAGGTAGGTCATAGGTCATATGGAATGAGAGAGGTTTAGGTAACAGAACAGTAGATAAGTTTCCGAATAGGCCATCGGAGTGAGAGAAGTGCTCTTTACTTCAAGTATGTGGTATGATACTGGAAGTAAGGAGAGGCTGCTTCACAACCTAGGTAGCCGTGAACATATACTGATATGCAACTTCATAGTCCTTAGTGTCTTTGATATTGAAAGGCTAATAATTATTAGAAGTCCTTATATAGTTGACTTTGCTATGTAATTTGCTTTACCTTACGATAAACCTCGTACTGGGGGTCTAGAATATCTTGTAGCACTTTTAGCTACAAGCCTTGTGATTTCTTAGTGTAGACAACCATATACATATTGTGCATCGCCGAAGCCCGCTGCTTTGACTGGCATGCACTGAATACAATGATACTAGCTATAACACTTTCTTCCATCCACTAGCTGTTCTCCCCCTCTACTTAGATCTTTCTTCCTGCCATAAACCTTCCTTCTTACTCACCCATAACGACTGATTTTCTTTTTTTTCTTTACATACAATTTCTGTCTCCCATAGAGAGAGGTAAGTGAGCCTAGTGCTATATACGTAGATCGCTGTTTTTGCATGCAAAATACACTACATACTTCCTATCACTGCTTTCATTATTTCCCTCTCATTCTCCTCTTACTTTTTACCCTACCATCTAGTTCACCTCTGTCATTTTTACCCATATCGAAAAGCACAAACCTTCCGTATTTCAGCAGGTATAGCATCTCAAATTCATCATTTGTGTTGCATTCACAATCTTAATCACTTGAGCGCGCAGTGAAGTTGCTGTATCTCAACCTCTCAAGTCCTTTTCCCCCTCCACCTTTCTTATATCTTCCCCAGCCTTTTGAGTGTTCTCTTCTTCATCCATCTTCATCTACCTTCATGATCCTTCGTCACATTTCTCATTCAAAGTTCGTCGACTCTACCCTTATTCCCTCCTGCTATCATCACCCTCTTGCTCTATCACATCTTCATTCCAGCATTGCATCCTTGGCTCTATTGATGGTTACTGATTACTTTTCCAGACTCCAAATTTTACCCAAAAAAACCTTCTCCTCGAGATCTTCCTTCCTCCTTTCCACCCACATTCATCTTCTTCCCCTCTCCTTCCTTTCCAGATTCTGGCATTGAGTCTGTTGAGACTCAATAAGTCCATTGAATCTGTCCTCGTCATACCCCTCCTCATACTCTTTCTCATACTCTGCCTCATCCCGCACTCCTACTTCCTTTTGACCGCTCAACCTTGCTCATTTCGACTTCAAATCCACAATCTCCGTCATATCCTCATACCCAGAGTCTTTTCCTCAAACAAGAGAAGATGTCTAACGTTCGTGGAGGTCGAAACCTCCCCTATCATGGTGGCCCTCCTGACCGAGGCAGAGGCGGCCCTCCCTCTGGCGGGGGCTTCCGAGGCGGTGGTGGACGTGGCGGTGGTCCCAAAGAGCCGGACGTCGACCCAAGGTAACTCCATCGAGATTGCCCTGCAATGACATACTGCTAACATGGCTTGATATAGTATTCTCTACCAGTCTGTACCCAAGGTCAACAAGGAAGTCGAGCAGTTCGAGGACAAATGTATTGCCCAGAACAAAGGCCTACGGGCCTCCCCGGGACAACTCGCTCTTCGCCCTGGCTATGGTACAAGCGGAACTCCAGTTATCCTGCGCTCCAACTTCTTCGAGGCCATCTTCAACTCGCCAAAGTGGATGTCCCACAAGGTGAAGATCAAGCCCGACCCGCAGAATTTACGTCTGCGCCGGGAAGTCTTCATAGAGCTCATGGGTAAGGATGAGCTCAAAGCGGCGCACGCCGCCACTGATGGCGCCCAGGAAATTGTTGCCATGAAAGACTTGACGGTTCACAGCCCGATGAAAATCACGCTCGACGCAAACTTGAAGGGTGCTAAAGAGTTCCAAATTGAGCTGAGCCGAGGCGAACTGGGTGCACCCTCGAAGTTGGTCACCAGCCTACAAAACCCGTCTCTTCGACAGCAAACCCCGGAAGAGCTTACAACCATTCGACTCATGAATATTCTCATGAGTGCCCATCCGTTCAGAGATTCAGGCGTTGTGACCATCAAGGGTGCCAATGGTACCAAGGTTTTCTGGACCGATAACAGAAAGCAATCGTGTTATCTTGAGGGCGGCATCGAGTGTATCCGTGGCTTCAACTCCAGCGTGAGGATTTGCGACAACCGGATCTTGGTGAACTTGGGCATTAACCACAGCTCGTTCTTCGTCCAAGGACCCTTAGCCAATATTTTCACCAAGTTCAAAGACGTTCATCAAGGAGACACCGTCCTGCTCAATCGATACATCAATCGACTTCGTGTTGACGTCACTCATCTTAGCAGGCGCATGGAATGCGGGGTGTTGGTCTATCGGCAGAGAAGCATTTGGGGCCTTGCCAATGCTGGTCGCGATGGATACGACCCAAAGACTGATTTCCGAAAGCCCATCGACGCAAATCCTCCCAGAGTGCCACATCTGGGAGCCACGGCGGACCAGGTCCAGTTCTACAGGTACGACAAGGATAAGGAAGGGAACAACCTTGCAACTGGAAGATACATCAGCGTCACTGATTATTTCAAGACTGGTATGTACACGCTGGTTTATTTTCTTCTTGTGCAGATGTGACTAACACTATCAATGCAGATCACAAAATGGCCCTTAAGTATCACGACTGGCCTGTGGTGAATATCGGCAGTTTCGTGCGGCCTGTCTACCTTCCTCTGGATGTCTGCATAGTTCCCGCTGGACAGCGTTTCATGGGTGAATTGGCGTTGATCCAACGCCAGAACATCATTGCGTTCAGCTGCCGCAAGCCACCCGCGAACTACCAGTCCATCACACAGGACGGTCTGAAAATCATGGGAATGAGCGCCAATCAGACAGACGCACTTGGAATACGCTTCCACAAGGAAATGGTTGCTATACCTGGACGCATTCTCCCGACTCCTACTCTAAAGTATGGAAAACAGACGCTGGTTCCGAGGTTTGGCGCTTGGAACCTTCGGGATCAGATTTTCTGCGCACCTATCACGATCAAGTCCTGGGCCGCTTACGTGTTCCACAAGCCACGCCAGGAGCCGCGCGGAGACGTCCCGGGTGCATTCCTGTCTTTGGCCAAAGAGGGAAGGAAACAGGGTATGAAGTGGCCTGACTTGGCGCGCGATCCCATTTCGGTCGAGCTCGCCGATAATCCCAGGGACTGGATTGAGCAGGTTAACGGCGTATTCAAGAGTCTTCTCAATAAGCCGATTGACATCGTCGTTATCGCGCTTCCTCCCGGAGTTGATCGCATTTTCGATCACATCAAATGGATCAGTGAGACTAAGGCCGGCATTTTGACTCACTGCTGTCTCGCCAACAAGCTAATCAAAGCCGACTCGCAGTACCTGGCTAACAATGCAATGAAGGTCAACTTGAAGCTTGGTGGTGTCAACCAGACGCTCAACGCTCCTCCTCGCTTGATACAGTCAAAAAACACCATGGTCGTTGGTCTTGATGTGACTCACCCCTCTCCTACTGACCCGGAAAAGTTCCCCAGTATGGCAACTATTGTGGCCAGTACGAATGCGTCAATGGGACAATGGCCCGGTGAGGTCAGAGTGCAGGAGCCCCGTCAGGAGAAAGTCGAGCACCTCAAGAGCATGATGCTGAACCGTCTGCACCGATGGAAGAAGGAGAACAAGGTATTCCCTGCGAACATTCTCATCTACCGTGATGGTGTCAGCGAAGGCCAGTACAAGATGGTCTTGGACCAGGAGCTCCCGCTGGTCAAGAACGCAGTCCAGTCTGTATACCCCGATAAGCAGCCGAACATCACCATCGTCGTGGCGAGTAAGCGGCACAACGTGCGCTTCTACCAAACCAAGGCCTCGGATGCGGACAGAAGCGATGGCCCCAAGAATGGAATGGTCGTCGATCGTCACGTGACTCGCTCTATCTATTGGGACTTCTACATGCAGGCACAGGCACCGCTCCAGGGTTCAGCCCGCCCAGCGCACTACATAGTCATCTGGGATGAGATCTTTGGCGCAGCCAATTCTGACCCCAAGCCGGCTGACTCCCTTCAAGAACTGACCCATAACATATGCTACATGATGGGCCGATGCACACGCTCTATTAGTTATGCCACCCCTGCCTTCCTCGCAGACAAGTTCTGTGACCGGGCCCGGCGATACATGCGAGCATACTTCTACCGGTGTGACATGATGAGGGAAAGGCCCGACTTGACCGATCCCACAAAACTTGTCAGTCTGTTTGGTAAGGCAAATGAGAGCATGGTCTACATTTGAAGGGCTAGTCCAATTTTCTTGAAGATTTTCAACTCTAATCGCTTATTCCTTGTTGGATACCAAATTGCCCATGACTTACGCTGAAGGTTATGTTCTCGACAAGCGACTATGGCGATCAGAGGCAAGTAGGAAGAAACTATATAATCATAGACCAAAAAACTCGAAGCCGGAAAATACCTGAAAAAAACGTTGCTGCTTTCTCGAGATCTCGATTGCACTTGTTTGCTGAAGTTTAACGCATATGCGCATTTGGACGCTTTGCGAATGCATGATACACTGACGAAACTTACAAAATCATGAAAAAAAGTGGAAAGGAGACGGAAACCGACTAAAAAAAAAAAAAATCAGACTGCTTTATTTGTTTTGGGAGGGAGGGAGGGAAATAGATAGAAAATTTGGAAAAAAAAAAAAAAAAAGGCCTTCGGGCCGCACAAAATCACTTCCTTGGTTCTAGAATAGAGAGTAGGAGACTAGGAAACCCTTAAAGGTGGAGCATGAAGCTTATCGGAATTCGATGAGTGGAATTGTCAACCTGAAGATGTAGAAGGCGTAGCCTTTATATAAGATACGATGAGAGTAATGTACAGAGGCCAAGTCGTGGCTAGCCATAATATGACTGGGGAAGAGCACTCGCCCTGGCGGTGCACGTAGATGAGGCGTTAGGTCAAACAACTGCGAACTTGTCCGTGGCGGGTCTTCAGTACTCGGGTCGGGTGCAAAGAGATGTCTGCTCTAGGAACAAAATGGCATCAGAGCATGGAGACACCAAAGACTTCCCAAAAGACTGGATTCAATTTCATACAGCCACGATATTGATCCCAGTATAATCATCGAGCTCGGAGTAGCTTCTGCCCAGTGCGTTTGTATCCGCCAATCACAGCGAGTCAATTAGATGTCGATAAAGAAGTCGCTTATCTCCGCATCGCTTTTCACCGACGAGATGTAGGTGTCCATGAATCAGGTTGCCAGTCGTCGCCTGGGTTGACAGCCTTGTCCCATGGATTCTCTAGTTTCTTGGTCTTTGTCTTGGTCTTGGTGTTGGTCTCGGTGGAAGCGGGTTCAGGCTGTGGCGTTTGCTCTGTGGGTGCCGAGCCATTCTGTATCGAGGCAACATTGTCTGGCGTTGTATTTTCGGTAGCTTGGCTACTTTGTAGTGTAGGGTTTGGCTGTTGTGTCTGAGGCTTATCAAGGAAAGATGGCTTGCTGGCCCAGCGTTCGTCGGCGAGTCGAGCGAGCTCCTTCATATTTGCTTGGCGCACGAGCTCTTGTTGCTGTTCCTCAATGGTCGGCGGATGTTCGCGAACGTACCGAAGCCATTGATGCCATTGCGCTGTTGATTCGAGTGGTAGTTAGCATGGCATCCCTGGTATAAAGTATGCATGCTGCGGTGGCAAGCCCGGCGCGCATTCTCCTTAATGGATGGGACTCACGTGTAACCTTGACCTCGTCGAAGTGGGTTCCGGGGTCGAACTTAGCGATGCGACGTAGTTTATTAGTACCTGGCTGTCTGAACACCCAGAAGGTGTTGCCAGCGAGATCCTGGCCTGGTAGTTGATCAGCGAGGGCCTGGAAATTCCAGGCGTATAAAGCGCCGACGATAACAGGACTACTCACCGACCATCCATGTTTTGCGCCATGGTAGGCGAAGGCTCTTCCACTTGGACCAAAGGTTGTTCACCATTTTGCGGGGAGTGAAGTTGGATGAGGCGTGGAGAAAAAGTTGCGGGAAGAAGAGAAGATCAGGAACGTCATCGGAGCCGAAAATAAACAGCCCCGAACATTCCATTTCGCCTTCGTCTCTCTCACTTCCCTTGCAGGGATTTTGGAATTCTTCTGTGATTTCTATTTCACTCTTTCTTACTTGGCTAATTGTACGGTATTTTCTCGACTCTGATACATACCCAACCCCCTCTCCACCGTTGGGTCCGATCAGGCACCGGATTAAAGGGATAACTTTCGGAACTCAACCGTCCATCTTCACTCGCACATATTATACGCCCTGAACTGTATATCGATGATCGCATACCAATCATGGCTTCGGTAACTTCACTTGACAAAGACCTGCGCAATATGCGCCTATCCCGCTATACCCCGCAGGCAGCCGCCGAGGTACGCGACTGGATCGAGGAGGTGTTGCGCGAGAAACTGCCGTCCAGCGATCTGCTGGAAGGCTTGAAGGATGGCTCGGCTCTCTGCAAGTAAGTAGTAAGTCCCAGTCGCGAATGGAGTTAAGACCCGGACTAACCCCTTGTCTATCAGGCTGGTCAATCTGGCCGTGTCACCCGGCGTGAAGTATAAGCAGTCTTCGATGCCATTTGTACAGATGGAGAACATCTCGCACTTCCTACGCGCATGCCAAATGCCACCTCTCAATCTTCCCCCTCACGACGTCTTCCTCACTGTGGACCTCTACGAAGCCAAGGATCCCGCGCAAGTCCTTCAGTGTCTCGCTGCGTTTAGCCGACGGGCTAATGCCCTCGAGCCAAGCAAGTTTCCTCGAACCGTTGGTCCCCAGAGCAAGCGGAACATGGTCAGCCCTAATACGACGGGACCGCCAAGCCCGGGATTATACACTCGGACAAGTCGTGCATCTAGCAATGTCAGTGATACCGGTCGAACTGCCTCCATGAGTTCCTGGAGTAAGAAGGGAGACGAGTCATCAACCGCGCCGGCCTGGAACATTCATCAATACGGCTACATGGGTGGAGCTAGCCAGGGCAACCAGGGCATCGCATTTGGTGCTCGGCGGCAAATCACCTCAACATCTCCCGCTATACCTAGTCTTGCCGAGAAAGAGAAGCGGAGACGAGAGGAGGCAGAGCTAATCCGCCAGCAAGAAGCTGAGAGGGAAGAAGCTGAACGTGCTCGTCAACGAGAGATCGAAGAGCAGGAGGCTCGGGCTAAGGCCGAGGAAGAGAGACGCTGGGAAGAGGAAACGGCCCGTATGAGGGAGAATGAACGCCGTGAGATGGAAGCAGAGAAGAAGCGGTGGGATGCTGAGAAGCGTCAATGGGAAGCAGAGGAACAGCGCCGAATCGCAGAGGAAAAAGAAGCCGAGGAGCGGTTCGAGCAGGAGCGACAAGACCGGAAACGAGCCAACGATGCACGTCTTAACGGCCAGTTCCTCAGTCAGTATCAAGCTGCACAGGCTTCTGCTCCTGCTCCTGCGGCCGAGCCTACCGGAGAGACAGCAGAGAGCCGCCGCATTAAGGAGCTTGAGCGTGAACTAGAGCTTGCCAAGGAACGCGAACGTCAGTACGAATTTGAGAGGCAGGGACTTCAAGACCAGAAGAGCGGAGAGCCTTCAGCACGCAACAACAGCCGTCCTGGACGTCCTGTGCCCGTCCCTCCGAAGCCCAGCTACAACCTCTCCTCTCTTGAACAGGAACGCCGCATGCTCCGTGGAGAATGGATCAAGAACCAGGATATGCCAGCATCGCAGGAAGACCCGGAGCAAGCTGAAGAGCAAGCATCACCTCCGCCTCCTCGGCCCCTCCCAAACCCCGTCAAGTCATCTCAGCCAACTCTGCCAGCCAGGGAGCTTCCACCGCGTCCCCTTCCAGACCCGGTATCATACTCTGCCACCCGTGATCCAAACCGTGTAGATCGTTACCTTTCCTCCAACCCTGCTCCCGCAGCCCCTGCGCCTGCCACTCACCGTCCTCAGGACTACTCCACAACCTCCGAAGTCGACGCCGAGAACAGCCGCCGCATGGCCTCTCAGGAGAAGACCAAAGCCGGAGGCTGGGCATCAAAGTCCCTACTGGAGCGTGAGATGGAGCGTGAACGCGAGCGCCAGCGCGAGTGGGAAGAGAACCAAAAGCAAACCCAAGCCGCCGCCAGCCGTGGCATCAACGATCCTACCTCCGGCTCAGGACCGGGCCAATCCTGGGACATTCATCAGTATGGGTACCTGGGCGGCGACAATCAGAACCGCAGTGGTCCTGGCTTGGGTATTGGAGGTGCCAGGCGACAGATTATCGGGCCTCGGCCGCCACGGTAAGTGCTTGATATTGAGCTCGCATATCCACCTATTCAACCTAGGAAGCTTTTTTTGGTCCTTTATCTTCTACTTCGATACTTCGGCAGCCTGAAGGATTTTCTTTTCTTTTCTTTTCTTTTCTTTTCTTTTTTTTTTTTTTTTTTTTGCGTCGGCGCGGTTGGATTTCTTTATACAATGATTCCCGCCCTGAAGCTGCATCTTCTTATTTGTTTCGAATGGAGGCTACATGTCATGGTAAAGGTTGTAGATAGCAGATATACACTTACTTCATTACAGTGCCTTTTAAGGTGTTATACGTAGTCGCAGGAAATGACAGTGCTCACCGTGATATAACTGTTACTGATTGCCCTTCCAAGGAGAGCATAGATGTAGAGAAGCGCTTGAATATTAATCGTAAATATCATTGTCGTGAATATCGTTACTAGCTCTCAGCCTGGGAAACCTGCTGAGTAGGCCGCGATGCCAATAGCTCAACCAAAAACATCAATCTCTCACCACTCTCCACCAACCAGCACCACTCGAGCGATTCCATACTCCGGCTTGCAACACTACGCCTATCATCCTGAGCCCTTTCGGCCCGTCGTAGAATCCCACTCCCAACAGCTTCTTTGAGTGAGGGCGTCGGTGTCAGCATGTCTCTATTGGCCAGGAGAACAAATAGTGCCTCGAGCAGAACGGACACCTTGGCGTTATCAACCACGCTTGTTGTCGTCGCTGCAAACGGAAGCAAATATGTCTCCAGCTTAGATTGGCTGAGGTCTTCTTCATCCTCGCTTAAGGCAGTGCTTTCTCGCATGAAGAGTAGTAATGTTTCACAGAGATGCGTCTGTTGGTCGTCTGGGAGTTCGGCGAGGATATAGGGACTGACGAAGGCCTGGAAGATTGGCAGAGGGAGGGGGCGGATGTTTTCCACGAAAAGGTAGTAGAGCTCGGAGCTATGCATAAAGTCATTCGGAAGACGCTGGGAGACGGTTGATAAGAGTCCCAGGAGCCTTTTACGCAGTCCGAGCGAGTCTAATCCGCCCATGGTGGAAACACCGCCGCTATGCTGGGTTAAGGCGGACTGGGTTGCGTCTGCGCATTCCCCGAGTGGCTTGGCGGTTGGATCTGCTGCGTTTCTTGTACCTCGTCTTGTACGTTTCGTCCGCCTCTTTGAGCCTGTCGGGGAAGACGAAGAACCGGATTCATTGCCCTCTTCATCTGAGTCATCTTGAGATAGGTAGTCACCGTATTCTTCGCGCTCGATATTGACTTCGCGGTCTCGCTTTTTGGCCTTTTCCGGGGCTTGTTTCGACTTGACGCGTTTCAATTCTTTAGGGAATACCTGTCGGAACTCATTCACCGAGGTACTGCTACCATCTGCAAAGATAGCCCTGATGATTCGGCGACTCTGTCCATGCGTTCCAGTGCAGATGTACCGATAGAGCATGCTTCCCCGGAAGGTATCCAAATCGTCCTTCTTCTTTGACCTGGATCCTTTCCCTCCAGGTTCCTCCGTTGTATATTCCTGTGTATCCTTTTGTTTCTTCTCTTGGGTTTCTTCATACTCCCGCACTCGGTCATTCCAATCATCCAAAAGTATATCGCACATAAACTGTAGCCAAGTCTGCCAGCGCTCCCAGCGCTCTGGATAGAGTACCGAGCAATTAAATGACCATCCAACAGCATGCCAAAAGTCTTCAGCGCGCGACCATAACGAGGACTCGTTGGCTACATCCAGTCTTTGCCAGTCGGTCTTGTCATGGGGTAGATCAGAGCTAGAATATCCATCGTCTGCATGAAGCAGTCTTCCCGATCGCGAGGTCTGAGTGCGTTTGAAGGAAAAAGCCAGGTCAAGTCTGGCATCCTTGGGGGTAATCAATGTACTAAGGAGTCGCAACAGTCGTAGCGCAGCATGGGCAGCTTCTTTCTGTTCTGCGGATTTGGCATGGGTTGTAGTTGATGGGTGGACAAGGAAGGTGCCGGCAAGAGCAAGATGCTGAGGCAAGGGAACTATCACTTTCTTTGAGACGTATGTCCCAGAGGAGAGAGTGTTGAATAGGAGGTTCAATGCTTGGGTATCTGTAGTCGGGTTAGCAGGTGGTTGGCCAAGAACTGAGAAAAACATACATAGCTGTTCCTCGAAGAAGATGCCGGTATGTTGAATGAGCTCAAATGGAAGCACCGCAGGCGTGCGATACACCATATCGCCTGGGGGACCCATGGCCTCTGAATGTTCGTTCCACATCTCGTTTGATCGCGTCTTTGGACGCGCTTATCGATAACTGCTTAGTCAGGTGATGTGTTTTGGCGGTTCAGGCAATTCAACAGTCACGACAGTCAATAGAGAGATGAAGTGGAAGAAAAGGATATGAGTGAGATCTGTTGAATTCTGGCTCAATAGTGGTTGTTTTTGAGGTGAAAACAAAGAAGTTTCTTGGTGTCCAGTGAAGTTTAGTATATCCCAGTAGTGTACAAACAGTTGTAAACATCACCACCAATATACGAGTTTCATTGCAAACAATTGACATAACGTAGACCCTTTACTAGACTGTTTGGTATTATGAGCAAAAACCAAGCGCAATATAACTAACTAGTCAGCACTGTTATTATACATCTGAATATACAGACATGACAAAATGCAGCCTCATGCTATGATGCAATGTCACCGCGTAGCCAAGCCAAGCCGATGACTTGCATATCTCGGGAGCCCTACAGGGTCCGTGTTTACGTATCGCAGCTTCACATGGTCTCCAAAGTTACGGTATAAATAGCCTAGTGCCAACCTTGGAAAAGGCCCAGGCCATAGGAGTAGAACGAGAAGATTGGGCAGATAAAATATGCATGGCTCTAAAACTGTAAGATCTAGACAAAGACAGGTAGGTGAAAGACCGGGCTCTGTCGCTCGCAGGTCGAGGGCACGTTCGTCATATTTGCCAAAGAGAAAGAAGATTTGCAACAGCCAACGACGGATCAGAACTCCGTGGATCAACGCAATGCAAAAACCTCAGTGTGAGGGAGCGGGCGAACAAGGAGAGGCAAAGGACAAGGAGCGAGCTCGGAGGCCGAAAAAAATACGCCAATGTAGCAAAACGAAAAAGGAGAGCCGTAGGGAATGACTATGATTCCTCTGGTAAATCGGAGAAGAGGCCTATTCGCAACCGATGCGACTGGAAGTGGGTTAGCGGATTCCAATCCCAGCGGATAAAAGGAGAGACATACAAAAGGCAGTTTAGGAATGACAACCCCCAAGGTGGCCAGGAAGTTGATGATGAAATAGGTCACGTCGTAGTGTGTATAGTGGGTACTGAGGAGGAAGAGCATGATGGGCACGCTGAGGAGAAACTTCTTGGCCGGGGTGTACTGGTCGCCATTGTCGATCTGTTCCCACATGTTGAGATTGTCGTAGGCACCGGCGTTGAACTCGAACGGAATTCCCCGCACCCAGTGAAACATGAGGAAGGAGCCGAACATGTAGCTGATGTTGGTAAGGGTCCACGAGGTCTCCTGTGAGATGCCCGGGATGATATCGTAGAGTACCTTGAGGGCAGCGATGAGGACGAAATGAATGGTCCAGGCACCTGTTCATGCGACAGTATTCCAGTCAGTACTGATGTTTCCAAGGGTCCTTAAGATGGGTTTCCCGTCCACGGTGTCCGGTCCGGATCGGTCGGGGGAGTTTCTGGGATTCAGGAACCAGTCCAACTTACCCTTAGCATTGACCCAGTTCGCATTGAGGTTGGGCAGGGCAGCCTGGTCACTCGTGTGTTCGATGGATTCGGCGGGTTCCTGGTAGATGAGGCTGCTGGAGCGTCGCCGGCGGCCCTGCTTCTGGGTATTGGGGGATAACCGCTGTGGCCCGTCCATCTCGTGAGGAAAGGAGATGGTTCTGGGGACCAACAGGGAGGATTTGGAAGTATTGGTCGCCAGCGTGACTGGAGAAAGGGTTTGAGGTAGATTGGGAAAAGGAGCGTGGGGATGAAGGTGGCACACGGCCCAGAACTCGGAACTGGAGAGAGAGAGGCCGGGCCGGAGTTCGAAGTCACGGGGTAGTCTTGTTCTTTTTTTTTTTTTCTTTTTTTCGCTGTATTCTGGATCGAGTTGAACTAATTAAATTCTGGAGGGGATAATATTGGGGATTCTGAAATAGTTTTCAGTACGGAAAAAGGAAGTTGGGGAATGAGAGAGAGAGAGAGAGAGAGAGAGTCTGGGCACGTGCAATGTAGCTTCGATATGCACGGTTCACTTTGAGACAATGTATTGTTACCATCACCACAGCTGAGGTGGATGGAGACAAGAGATATGGCCTTGAATGTTTTACTATTTTAATCTTAGTTATTGCCTGTAAAAATCGAATCGTGGTCTAGACCGACCACAGTCTACTGTCCTTGCGTAAGCCCGTTCTAACTTTAGGAGGATGCACGCAAAAGGACCTACAATGAAGCTAGTTACCTAGTTATGTGTACTTTGGGCGTACTACGTGTTTTTGAACCCCTACCTATGTATTCCCGACACTTTATATCATCCACTAATTGCATTTATCTCGCAAAATCAACCCTATGTAGATAGAATACAAACCAGAATGGTCCTTATCTTGTGGACAGCGCATACACTGCACAAGTGGTCTGTACGGTCTACCGTAAGATTTACACGGATTCGAAGTCGCGGAACGTCCGAGTCTTCATGAGACACGTCCCACCATGCCAGATTCTTCCGGAGATGAGGCTGATTCTCGGACGGCTTCATTTGGCCTCCAGCGATCTAGACCGAACATTCCATCTGCCCATAACTCCAACGATGGCGATTCCCGACCCGCGAAGAGGCAACGCCGGAGCCGATCTCGCGCAGGCCACGATGTGAAAGATTTTGTTCCCCGTGGCGCTTCTTTCAGCGAACACTCTTTGGAGGTTGATCCGAATGACACATCGAGCTCGGGTTCTCGCTCGGACTCTAGCGACGATTCGGATGAATCGGATGCTCCTAGCAACCCACCTTCTGCCAACCCTCATGCAGGAAGCACTGCGCCTGCGATCAGCTGGAATCAGGGAAAGAAAGCCGCTGTTCGCACAACGCTTGGGAAGAGGAAGGCCCAGCCGACCAATGGAACCGCGTCAAATAACACTGCCGACCAATTCAAAGCCGTGAACAGTACATACTGGCGCACTCGTAGTGCATCTGTCTCATCTGGAGCGAGCGATGCGCCTGAAATCACAGGGGGACAGGACAAAGGCGAGGAAAGTAATGAACTGGAAGAGGGCGAGGTGGACTCGAGGAGTGAATCAGACGGCGCAGTGTCTTCAAACTCCGAGGCTGATGACTCCATCATGTTAAATCTTGGCGCGAAGAACGCAAATGACTCTACTCCGGCAGAGGCTCTGCTTGCACAGCATCCGCATACGAACGGGAATGAGAATGGCCAGACTAATGGGGTTGCAAAGGCGCCGCTCGTCAATACCGAGTCCGGTTCGAAGGAGGATGCGTTCCAGCGCTTTTCTAGCAAGTATCCTGCTGCGCCCATTGCCTTGGTGGATTTGAACCAGGAAGACTTTGAGACTCAGGCAAGATATGTGCACTGGGCTCTCGATATCAATGCCATTGATCTCCAGCTGCCCGTTGTCTGCATTGAGTGTCAACGGGCGGGCCACCTGGCCGAGGTGTGTCCGACAAAAGAGGTATATACATCACCCATAGACCATTCACAACATTATGCTGACCAAGTAGTGCGTACACTGTGGTGCATGGAATAAACACGCTAGCTCTTCCTGCTCCTCATGGCAAAGATGCTCTCGATGCCGAGAAAGAGGCCACAGTGAAGCTCAATGTTCGTCTCCATTGAAAGGTTCCACTGTCGAAGTCCCGTGTGACTTGTGCGGCTCGCCAAACCATACCGAATCCGATTGTAGTGCCCTGTGGAAGCCCACAGTGCAAGAACCGACTGCAACGGGTGTGAAAGTCTCCCTCTCATGCGCTCGTTGCATCAGTGCAAGCCACTTGATCGGCGACTGTCCGTCTCTCCGGACACCACTTTCTTCTACATCTTTCACCCTCAGTGGTGTTGACCCCAATACTATCACGAACCTCAACACAGCACCCGTCTCAAAGCCCATATCTGCAAAACCACCTCCGCCAAGCAGCGGCCCTCGCAGCAAAAACCGCAGAGGTCCCAAGATTCGTGATCCATCCTCAGAAAGTGACGATGGCGGTATGCCGCCTCGTGGTGGCCGACGGCCTCTGCCTCCACCTCCAGCGCGCGGCAGGGGTCGTGGCAATATTCAATTTGGCAGCAGCTCATTTGTTCCTAACCAGTCTCGGGCAAAGCTCCCATCGCGGCCTTTTCCCAAAAATCGTGCTCCCCCTCCCCCGAGAGATGGTGGTAGGGGCCGTGGGCGGGGTGGTTCCAAGGCTCGCAGAGGCAAATAGACCCTGAACCTTGGAGGTTCGTGTTCGTGGTAGGATAATAAGGATTTACGAACGTAATGCACATGTACATTGATCCTGTCACTGTCTTTCCTGCCATATCTATGTGGATACTAGCCTCGCTATCGCTCAGCTATTAACGTTTAGAGCATTGCATCCTATCTACTGGAATCGCTACATTCAAGCTACTTCGTAACGTGAGATCTATCATATGAAAACGCACACTCCCAAAGCCAAAATATCACCAAGATATCACTCTGGCGCACGGGTACCAACAAACCCGTGTTCAAGAATATCAACCAACTCATCCAGCCGACTGATACATAGATCCGTATGAGGATGCTCTTGAAGATGAGCATTACGCTCATTCACAAGCAAGACCGTTGCTGCGCCTGCCATATGACCGGACGTCATATCATCAATGCTATCCCCGACCTATTACACGTATCAGTTTTCCAATCTCCTCCAAGAATACTATGAAATAGAGAAAAAAACCCACCATAATCAAGTTCTCTGCACGATTCGTCAACCCCCATTCCCGCGCAATATACAGGATTCCTGCCGGGTCGGGCTTGGGAATGACATGCGGCGTGTCCCGCGTGATGATGGGCAGGAATACATGGCTCGGCATGTGGTTCTGAATGAGATATTGCACCGGAGCTCTGCTCCAGTTAGTTTTCCCAAGCAGTCAGGTCCAAAGGCATGGCGTACTCGAAATTCCGGGTACAGAGTCCCCGTCGGAGACTGCGTGACTGGAGGTAGTCCATTAACCGGGCTAATCCAGGCTGGGGTTGTTGGTCGAGCATGGCCCGTCGCTCCACGGCTTGAACTTTGGCCACGGCTGCAGCTTGGTCTTCGGCTGTCGGTAAATGGCGGATGTGGTCGAGAATGTCGACTGAGCGGTCAATTCCGAGCGCTTCTCTGGATTTTGTGTTAAATCGGGCTAGTTTATGATGCTGATAATAGTCACCTCATTTCTGAGAACATGTGGTGTTGCGGGAGACTTAATTTGCGTTAGTGGGATTTGCACATAGAAATGAAGCGGACAGAGTTTGCCCGAGTCCGATGTATACCAATACTCTTCATATTGGATAAGTGCATCTGCAATTAAGAAAGATACGATACATGAAGGATGGGAAAAGACGGGATACCAAGTAAAAGAATGAACTGAGAACAGCTTACCACAAAGTCCCATCTACGTCAAACACGATCCCCTTCAACGGCGGCGCATCTGATGCCCGCGTGGGATCGAGAGGCGCGAATCGTCGCGGGCGGAGGTTCTTGCATTCGACAGACATTACAGATGACCAGATGCGGCAAAAATGAGTTGTCAGAGAGTATTGAAGCGGTGATGAAGCGGAGTGGAGGAAAGAAAGTCTAAAATAGAGCAGCCCCACGTGGAGTATAGAGTTGTCTTTTATTATACAGTTGTGAGTTACACCTTCCACTCCCAGCACTTTCTATTTTCACGTTATTACTCACTGATCTCCCACGATGGCTCAATCATTCCAACTCTACACTCTCTCACATTCATTGATTGAACCAAACCACCCAAATGCCGCTGACAGTTCCCAAACGAAACTCCCATTCCCACGCCAACCTCCCCATAGCCCTACTCACAACCCTGGCCCTTGTAGCAGCTCTCTTCCACCTGCAACTCTTATACGGCATCTCCTGGCTCCTCCGACCATTCTACAACTCAAGACAAGAGTTTCCACCTATGCGGCGCAGAATCGAGCGAGCTGAAAAGTTGACAGTCAACATCATCCTCAGCATCGTGCCTACATCTTTCTACCGCTCGCCGCAGACCTCCGGTCTCCTTCATATGCACGAAGACCCAGCTCGACGTATGATGGGCCCCAGATACGCTTACGGTTCATCGCACACTCAGCACACTCAAGCTACCACTGTGATGCCTGTGACTCTATTACAATGCTATCCCTCGAACTCTCCTGAGTGCTCGGGCGCTGCTACATACGGTTCTGTCTCTATTCAACCGCCCCCAGACCGGCGCGAGCCCTCCGTCTACGACACAGTCAAGAAGTATGCCACCGCGGGAAAGCAGCGTATGTCACTTTCTGAAATACATCGGTCCACGCAGCAAGCGTCCCAGCAAGCATCACAGCAGGCGTCCCAGGCGTATGCACATGTTGAGGACTCTCAGCCTTCAGTCCCTGTTTGTGATACACCGCAGCCGTGTCAGAAGTCGCCCGCTGCATCATTTGACGGGGCTCGCGAGGCGAGTATGCACTCGTTCCCGACGGATACGGATGATTCGACGGATTCACTGACGCTGTGTTTGAGTCGCGGGTCGAAGTCTCGTTCGACGGAGAGTTATCCGGGCAAGTTTCCTGTCAGTGATGGGTTGATGTATAGTAGTCTGGCTACGGCGTCGTTGAACTTTCGGGAGCGGGGGACTACTTCTGTGCGGCCTTTTTCGGATTATTAGCTGGGGTTGAACTTGTCGGGGACTCGCTATTTTGAGCTGGGGTGAGGTGTCGAGGCGTTTTCTTCCGGGGTTTTCATGTGGTTATAGGCCCGGACTTGGTGTTTAGGATGGAAGTATAGTTATCCTCTGTATGCAGTCTCTCACTCTTAATGAAATGGTCAAAGAAACTCTGATTAGCTCTTGATTGCTCGGACAAATATCCTTAACATACAAGAAGCTTACGTTTATAACCTTGCAAATGAAACATGTCGGACAGTTGCAGTTTTCCAACCTAGATTTAACTTTTCAAAGGCCAAACAATCTTTATGAAGATAGAGTATATTTGCCGCTACAATGTACTATCTACAAAAGACCCCTCGCGATTACTCTCAAACATGCAAGAAGAGACACGAAATAAACAGTGTCATAAGGTAGATTCACAAAACAGAGCTGCCGCTCCCATCAAATGACTATTAACACTGAAAGCCGCAAGCTATAAGCCCAATTGCGCTCAAACGAAAAAGAAATAAGAAGGAAATACAGAAGATTTTTGCACTCGTTGCTCGTAGATGGAAGAGGATGATAGACGTTCAGATGTAAGGCATGGTCATCACTGTCGTAAAGGGCGCGAGACGCCACACTTCGTCAAAACACAAGAAAAATACAAAAAGAAAAAGCCAAGTCATAAGTCGCTAGACACAAGTACAACCCGTGGGTCTGGGGTATCACAGTGCGGTCTTAGTATTCATCGTCGTAGTCGGTCTGCACCGGACTGCCTCGGTAGCGGTTTCGTTTGATATTACCGGGGCTGTAGGGGCCACCGGAGGTGAGGGGCCGCGGGCCTGTGGGCTTGCGCGTGGGTGGGGAGCGGATGGCGGAGCTCTGGGTTGGTGTGTTAGCTTGGGAGCTATGCAAACTTTTGGATGGGGAATGTACCCGTGAAAGGACGCGGTCCCCATAGGTCTGCTGTTCTTCCTCGGGAACTTTGGGAGGCCGCTCTGGAATCAGTGGACCGTCGTCTTTGACCTTTGGAGGTCGTGGCGGGCCGGATTGGCGGGAGCTTGTCTCTGTGTAGCCTGCATCAGAAATAGGAGACAGTCGGCTGCCACCGCTGAAGCGTTGTTGGTTCGGATTGACTGCAGACAGGCTAGGGTTTGATTCCCAGTGATCTGAAGTCGGCGACTCTGGGCCTGCGTAAGTCTGCGCCTGAGTTTCCAACTGGTTCTTGTAGCGTCCGGTGGGACCCTGTCGAGGCTGAGGGTGTTGCAGATCGAGACTGCCACGGTGGGCACGATACTTCGGTGCCTCAGAGACTTGGGAAGGAACCAATGGAGATGGGGGCCGGTTCTCCGGCTGGTGGTCCTCGTCTAGAGTATAGGTGGACCGAATGCGGTCGTCACCCTGAGGGTCATAATAGTCGCCCTTATAGGCATCCTGGCCGAGATCCGATCCAGAACGAGAGATCTCCGAGTGCGGACGCTCCTTACGAGTAGGCTGGATGCTGTTGCGGATGTTGTCACCCATGGAAGAGGCGGTGGTCTTGGACCACCGGGAGATCTTGGGGAAGATGGAGGAGCTGTTCGATTTGTGCTTTCGAGACTTGTCAGCCTTGTCAGAAGGCTTAGGGGTCGTCTCAGTGCTCCGTGCTCCCGCAGCCACAGGCTTGCGAGGAGGGGTGGAAAGAGGCAGGGATCCAGCACGTTCGTGGCGAATGGGCTCTTGCATAGGCAGGTGAGCCGTCACATATGGATCGTCCTCGTCGATTTCGAGATCGTCTTCGTCATCCTCATCCTCCTCGGGCACAGTACTGACACGCGGATCGGCATTAGATTGCCGCGGGCTTGACCGGTAAGGAGAGCGGCTGCCCAGAGGTGCGCCACCCTGGTCATCGGTCTTGAACCCAGCGGGGTCGGTATTTGCTCTGCGTGTATCAGGGCGAGGGCTTGGAATATCTTGCCCTTCTCGTAGTGCCTCCACCTCTCCAAGCAACTGCTCCAGCATGCTCTCAATCTTACTAAGGTCATTGCCCGACTTCAAGCTCAGGCCCTTGAGTGCGCGCTTGAAAATGTTCTTCCGCTTGGATTGCAAGTCTTCATCCTCTGCGTTCAGCTGGCGGGTGCGAGAAGCGCTTAGAGGCAATGGCCGGGGGCCACTGAGGGCCCTCAAAGTTCGGTCGTGCTCCTTTTCGGTTGTATCCTGGATCATTTCGTCCTGCTGGGCGATGAACTTCTTCATCGCTTCGAAGGAAGTACGCATCTCGGCTGCGCTCCGGACCAAGGTGACCAGGATCTCAGTGTCTCTGGCATTCCGTTGAGCATCGCGCACAGTAAGGTGGTCCATCAGGGCGACAATGTCCTTGGATTTGATTCTCTCGATGCCTCGACCGGTAGCACTGTCGTACAGCGGCGACTCGACGCCGTGGGAGTAGCCGCTGAAATGGCGCTGGTGTCCAGAAGTAAATGGATCATCTCCCTCGACGGGGCTGTCAAAGGCACCCATGCCGGCAGCGTCCGCGCCACCCAGACCACGGCTGCCTCGCTTGGGAGTAATGCTCGGGGACATCGGATTGGCAGCAGACACATATCCTTCATCCTTGGCCCCGGAAGGCGTACCGAAAAGCTGCTGGGCTTGCCCGTCGGGATAGTAGTCATCGCCACCAAAGATGTTCCTGGCAGTTTCGTAGTACTCTGCATCAAAACCATGCTGTTGATCGCGGCCTAGCTTCTTCGGGCCCCCAGACTGATCATAGTATGGCATCTCAGCTGGCGGTGATCGCGAGTCGTATGCCCAGTGGTCCTGGTTTCCTTGACCAACGCCCCCAATCGGGCCTTGAATAATGGATGGGTTGGTGTTGATCTCAGATTCAGACTCCTGGCTCCGAGAGTCGGCATCCGGGAGAGGGCTTTCAACTCCATGAGCGGCGCCAGCCACTTCCTCCAAGTCGTCAATGGATTGAGTGACACTCTGCGGAGGAGATGTAACGCCCATACGGCGAGGGAAGGAGGTCTCATCAGGGCTTGAAGCATCCTGTACTTGCTTCAAAGGACTCCCGCGTTTTTCGGGGCTGCGACTGCCGGCTCGCTCAGCGAATTCCACCTGGGACCGGTTTCCCGAATGATTTGACTGGGACTCGAGAACAGAAGGGTCCATCAAAGAGGCCACTGCCGATTCTACGCCCATTGGATGGACAATCTGAGGAGTAGCAGCCACACCACCACCAGTGACCTGATGGCCTTCCTTAATCTTGTCCATAAAATCAACATCACTGTCCTCTTCACCACCCGAAAGCTTGGATTCCTCGTCAAGGCCATAGACATGGTCTTCCGCGGAAGTATGGCGTGATTGTTCATAGCCGAGTTCAGGAGCTCCTTCGCCGTGGAAAGCCTCGCTGTGGCTCTGAGGGCTAGTGTCATTGCGGGTAGATCGTGCGAGATTGGTGCTGGGTGCTGAAGATAAGGAGTCAATCGACAGGCGAGGTTCCATTTCTCGCTGGCCTTCGGGGTGGTGATGGTGATGGGCTTGATAGTAATCGCCGCGAGTCTCGGTCTGATCACTCGCAACACTCTGGATAGGACTTAGGCCCCGGCCGTACTGTTCACCGTCCGAGGCTCGGTGTGCCGGTTGAGCAGCGTCAAGCAGGTTGGCAGCAGCGGCAGCGGTAATGGCCCAGTCTCCAGAGCCCCTCCCAGGAGACTGGCTCTCGCCACGCAGATCACGGTCTGAGATACTGCGTATGGAGAGATTGTGGTGTGACTGATTTCCGTGATGCATGCCTAGCTCGTATCGTGAGTCTAGCGGGGTGCGAGTCGGCGTACGGGTGGTGGAAGAGGCGAGCTGTCTCGGCGACCCACGGAAGACTTCGCCGTGGGAGATCTTCTTGCGAGGAGTAGGACTCTCCGTGCGTTCAGAGACTAGTGAGGTTCTGGTTATTTCCGAGTCCATCGCACTGTGCATGGGCATGAGCGGTATGTTGTGTTTCTGGAAAGCGAGCTCAGTCTCGTTGTTTTTGAAGCTCTCAACGCTCTTGCGGGAGCCGCTCCCTCTGCGTTCACCCCGTTCAGTTTTGCCGAGGCTGGAATTGGAGTCATGGTGTTTGAGTGCTGCTTGGGTCAGCGCTGAGCCCACTCGTCCAGCGGCTTGGGCATCACGAAGGCCTTTACTCTTTTGCCTGCGGATTTTGTCTTGCTCGGTGAGCTCGGGCCGGCCCCATTTGACCCAAGCGGCATCCGAAGTCTCGCTGCTTTTACTCGACTTGCGCTCCCTGGAACGTGGTGCTGGATCGCCAGCAAGAACGATTCCTTCGTCTTTGCTGTCTTTGTTCAACACAACCATGGGCTTCATGACATCTGGCGCACTCGCGTGCTTCGACAGACGTCGACCCAATTCATCTCGGGAGCTGGTAGACGAGTACGATGTAGTCATATCCCTTTCAAACTTGGATTTGTTGGACATGACCTTTTGGTCCTTCTTGAGCTCCTTCAATTCCGGTAGAATCAACCGTCGGATGGCATCTTCAACAGTTTCCAATAGCTTAGGGTTGTTGATAGAAGACTTCGAGGCGCCAGAACGAATAGAATACTGATCGCCGGACTTGCGGTTCGATGAGACTGCCGATGTGCTCAGGAGACTCGACTCCGGACTGGTGATGTATTCCTCGAGCTTTTCGTGGCGTCGACGACGAGATGACTTCGGCTCAGCCTCGAGATATTCCTTGCCGACGTTTTCGCTTTTGCTCTTGCTCTTGCTCTTGCTCTGGTGTCTGCCGCCGGAGGACTCTGTGGGTGACTCGTTGAGCTTTTCTGCCACACGATGCGCGATGCGCTCTCTACTCAAGCTGCGGCTCCGTTGCCGGGACGGAGCCTTCAGGTGGCCTTTTTGTTTCTCTTCGCGGGGTGAACCGCGCTCGAGACTCTGGCTGCGTTTCCGCCGAGGCCCAGCCGACGAAAGAGCGTCGATCATACTGTCGGCAGGCATGGACGAGATATCCGATGATGGAGGCATGTATCCTGGGTCGCGCGAGACCGTGGACAGCTCACTGCCTTGGTCGCGATTCATCAACTCGATTTCGACGGGTAGGCGTCGTGAAGGTTGTGGACTCTCCTCCTCAGCCGAATTGCTATCACTGGCACTCTGATCATCCGCCGCGGAATCGGCCACTTGTCTGTGTTTCGAGGGCGAGGCCAGCGAGATACGGTGTGTGTAAGAGGGCTTGCGACTTCCGCTGGACTCGGTGATCTGAATATGGTCTCGGTCCTTGGCCTTCCTCGCACCGGAGGGCGTTACCCGTACTCGTACACTTGGTCTTGACACCACGCCTCCGGGGCCTTTCCCACCCTCGAAGTACTCGATGAGAAGCGAAGTCTGGGAATCGCGATTTGAGCGCGACGCCTTTTCGTCGCGGTCCCGATGGCGCCGGGTGGCGAGAGTGATAGGACTGCCGTCGTCCGGAATCGAGTAAGACGTCTTGTCTGTGCGGCGAGAAAGGTCAGTGGCCAGATCTGTGGGTGTTGTGCTGTCGCCGGTGCTCTCGATGATGGATTCTGTGGGAGCGGGAAGAAGTGGTCTGCGAGTGTCGACCCCCATGGTGGAGAGGACTGTCTGGCTCAGTCCGACAATCGCATGCTCCTATTATCGAGGAAGTTTGTATTTTCCGGAGGTGGGGAGATGGTGGTCACTTTGATGCTCCGTGCTTTTGGGTTGGCACAATAGTGGGGGGGAGGAGAGGAGAGAAGGTTGGGAGGGAAGATCGATGGGAAAGGAATAGGAGAAGAAACTCGAAAGTCCGAGTTTGAATATTAGGAGAACTCAGCGTACCAGCGCAGCCACCTTACGGCGAGGGGGTAGAGAAGAGGAGTGAAAAAGAGAAGCAACGGTGAAGGTCAGTGAGATGGTTGCTATGCGGGCGGACAAGCCTCTCTCCGCAGATCGTAGCCAATTGGGCTACGAAGTAGAGAAAACGATTAAGGGAGGTTGAAGGGGGAGAAAGGGAAAGAAGAGAAGAGGGTCATGCGAGGGATGAAGCATGGGCAGCAACAGTAATAAACCCAGCCCTGCTAAATTGAGAGAGGACAGAAAACAAGATGGCTGGAGTTATAAACAAACGAGGTGGATTGAACTGCGGATCCGGATCTTCTTTGGTTCCCCGGTTCAGATTTGTGGCTGGTATCTACACTTTTACTCTTTTTGGACACTTTACTCCGTACTTTCTACTTCCCATCTTCACCCTCTCCGTCTTTGGGTACCACTCTGCTACCACTCCCGATATTGACGCCTGTTGATACCCCTCGTCACACAAGGTGCACACAGACCAGATGTGGCCTTCCGTAGGACCCGCTAGGAATAGAACCCGTTCGACTTGACTGGTCGCCCAGACGACCCGCAAACTCCTAAGGGAGCCCTATTGATTGGCCCTGGCGCCTGCCAACTCATCACTTCTATCACATCTCTACAGCTGGGACCCGGTCCAGGGCCTGATCTTGGAGGATATTCAATTTCGATTCTGGAGAATCATGACCTATGTATGCCATTGCAAGAGGGTTTGCTGCATATCACTAAATATTCCTATTGGGGCCGCACCTACAGGTGCTCAATTCATTCTCTCTGCGGCTACATGAAAGCCTATAAAGCGCGAGATGGATGAGGTCACAGAGTTCCCTTCACTTGAAGGGTCTCGACACTGTCTTGCCATCCCATAATTCTAACTCCCGCAAGGATAAGGCTTCGCTAATGGGGCTCTAGACAAGAGGTCTGAAGTTGTTCCCTGTCTGCCCTAATGACCACGGTCACTGAAATTTGATAGGTGTCAATTCTGCTGAGAGCCTGAGAGCAAGGATCCGAGCTTCACTAATTTAGTTTGGTACATGACACGGCTGAATGGCAACTGACAGATACTTAGCCGCGCAATTGCTGCACTGATATTGTCACCTAATCCCGACATAGGGTCGTTTGGCTATCTGCGCAAATTTGATACTCCACGTGGGAGCCTTTTCCACATGGCACAAACCTTGAAGGATTCCAAGGTTCCAGGCAGTCCACCACATTCCACAATAGGGAGTACCTTCGATGTATATCCGACACTACCAGATCAGTGCCGTAGAATATCCACGCGAGGAACCTTGGAAACTCATTCAGAAATAGTCATAGAAAATTGAAATTGAAATAGATATATCTACACTAGTAAACTCCATGCCGATAATGAAGATGCAGACGACCAGTTACTTTTTTGTACCACATTCTCTTCATACAATTAATCATCGTGCTTGCGCTTGAACTTTAGCCCCTTGCCGTTCTTGGGCTGGCTGCCATACGTCCGCCGTCCCTGCTGTTCCTGCTTCTTATCACGGCTCAAACTGGCACCCAGCTGAATGTCAATCCGCGGCGGAGTCGGGAATCCGAAGCCCTTGGCCACCTTGATAAGATCCAGCTTGTTCACGTCGAACACTGAGCGAAGAGAGTGGGAGGCGTATGCCTGCAGGTATGATCGGTATCCATCCTTCGCGGACTGTAGCATAAGAGTTAGTCATGATCCATGTGATGTGGGTGGGTTGGGTACTGACCTTGTTCAGATAGTAATTTTGTCCAATGAGCTTCTCCAGCTGGGACTGGACGTTGACGATCTTCGAGGCCGGAAATTCGAACTCTACCACCGGAACTCTCGCGTCCTTCAAATGCTTGAGGAAGCCAACCTCTGAAGGCTGCAGGAACATCAAACTGCGGCCCTTGCCGTTGGCGCCACGGGCAGTACGACCCACGCGGTGAATGTAGTCACGGGGGTCATCCGGGGGATCGAACTGGATAATCCAGTCGACGGCGGGAATATCGAGACCACGGGCAGCAACATCAGTACAGATCAGAGTACCCTGGGTGGCGTTACAGAACTCGAAGAAGGTGTTGGTCCGCTTTTGCTGTTTTTGCTTGCCGTGCAGTTCCAGAACGGGAAGGTCGATATAGTTCAGAAGCTCGGCGTGGTACTTGACGCAGTTACAGCTGGAGAAGAAGACAATGATCTTCTTCTTCAGGTTGCGCTTGAGGAAGGAGAATAAAAGCAGGAAACGCTTATCGGCTTCACAAATAACGTAGCCTTGCTCCAAGCCCTCGACTGTGCTGTGCTCCTTGCGGTGGTCCACATTGATGTAGAGCGGGCCAGGGCGCAGGGATATCCGGGCCAAGTCCTCGACCTTGGTGGTTTGGGTGGCGGAGAAAAGCATTGTCTGGCGCTCTTCGGTGGGAAGAATCTTTACGATCTGACGCATCTCGTCCTCGAAACCGACCTCGAGGATACGATCAGCCTCGTCGATGACCAAGGTCTTCAAGTTCTTGAACACGAAGCCCTGGGTGTTCTGGAGGTGATCGAGGAGACGACCGGGAGTAGCGATCAACAGGTTGACACCCTTAGCCAGCTTCTCGGCCTCGGCGCGACGGTTGGCGCCACCAATAACGATACCGTAGGTTTGGGAGTGGTGTGCCATGAGTTCACGAGCAACACCGAAAATCTGCAGCGCCAGTTCGCGGGTGGGAGAAACGACGAGAACACCAGTACCTGTGCAGATAATCAGTAAACAATTCTCCGAAAGGCTCAAGTTTAGATCGGACTTACCGTTCCTCGGCTTGAAGCGCAATGCAGTCAGCATCTCGACTGCCGGGATTAAAAACGACAGTGTCTTCCCTGATCCGGTCTTCGCAGCACCCAGGACATCACGTCCAGCAAGCAATGGAGGGATAGTACGCTGCTGAATTTCGGTCATGGTCTCGAAGCCCATATCTTGAATACCCTTCATCGTCTTCTCGGAGAGGTTCAACTCGGTGAACTTTTGCAGCTCGCCCTCCGCCTGGGGAAGGCGGACATCGCCCACAACTGGGAGGTCTGTAGCATCATTTGACGCACCATCGACAGCATCTGCAGGCTCCTCAGACTCCTCCTCGCTGTCCTCCTGTTCATCAAGCTCCTCGACCTCGTCGGCGCTCTCCTCGTCGCCGCTGGGTGAATGGCTCACTTTGCGCTTCTTGGTCGACTTGTCTGATGCGGACTTGGAAGGGGCATCGGCGTTCTTCGAGGTCACCTTGGGGCTAGCCTGAGCCTTTATGGGCTTGGGAACTTCGTCATTATCAGACTTGGCACCGTGCTTTCTCTTGCGCTTCTTCGCGATCGAGTTTGCTGTGTCCACAGGGCCGGGCATCTTGCCGGTTGAGCGCACAGGAATTAGTGCAAATCAGGCAGGTATGTGGAGAGAAACCGGAATCGGATCGGCTTGTCTGCGTGGATCGTTTATGTTTTGATCCTCGAAGAGGCTATCGCTGCGGAAAATCATTCTGCTACTTTTTTTTTTCTGATCGGTAAGGCCCGGCAGAATCTCCACATCACGTGCTGATAGGGGCATTCTGATGCCTAATTTGTCAGGCAACAATATGGGATGCATTGTTGGTCAACCAAGTTATCGACTAGACACTGTACGGTCGGACTCGTTTATGAGGCATCCTTTTGTCATCTAATGCTTACCACACGTGAAGAGTCATAGTAAAACATAGCTCCCCAACTCTTCATGGTCAGAGGGTGTGAACGAGTACGTATGGTACGGATTACTGGGGCTCGAGGATGTACGCGTGCGGGAACATCTCGGGCGCTACGAATACGCTAGGCATCTGCCTAGACGCCGCGAGCTTGGCTGACCCCGAAGGGGTATGAGATTCAATAACCTAGAGCGCCAGAGGACAAAGTAGCAGTCATCACTCCGTATAGCAATGTCTCACACCAATGGCGCGGGCAGCTCTTGCCTGTACATATATCGATGGACGGCGCTTTGTTTCCTCGATAATAATCCCTTTTCAATAGCATCCGTGTTACACCAGCGACCCTACCACGAGGGTTCAATTGAGATACACAAAATATTCAACAGCGATCCACGTGGGTGGAAGACAGCCTTCTAAAATGATCCACTTAATGTGCATGAGCCAGGCGGCAAGACTCTATACAAATACATCGAAAATACATACTTAAAGCAGAAGTTGCATGGCAGAGATTTCATGACAAGCAAAGTGACGACGAATCAGGAGGGGCGGTTCATAGTGCCATATTGAAACCCTGATCCAAAAATAGGCTACGATTCATGGCTCGCGTTGGAAGTGGTGACAGCCCAGCGAGACGCGCTTCAGCACATCAGGGGTGCGTGTGATTCTTACACCAATGGCGTGCTAGGAGTAGAGACTACGGAGTACGGAGTAGACGGGATACAGACACACCCACATCATAGCGACCTGCGATCACCACATATTCCCCGCCGACGATCAGGAGCGAACCTGGCTCGTAAAGTCCCAGGACGAGATATGCAAAATGGTGTAGAGCACACGAACTCCTAGCGCCCGAAATCTGATACGGAACATGTTATTCTACATGTGCAACAACGTACTCCGTAAGCGTGGCCAAGGGAGGCTGTGCAGGCGCTAAAGCCCCGGTCATTTGATTGCGACCGCTGAGCTCGTAGATCACGTATCCTCGTTGATTTTCCTCTACAGTAGTCTTCACCAAATACGGTCATGGGCGACTTGGCCTGACTATACCAAGGTATACTTGAGGTCTGAGGGTCTGATCCTTGAGACATGTAGCATTGTTACAATAGAAATAAAGAATGAGAGTGACCCATCTTTTTGTTTACCCCCTTACTCCATTCAGGGGTACAGTACGTCAGAGGAATTAGGCTCACTGGGTGCCAGGCAGACAAGATACGTAAAGTACGGAGTACAGGCAACTGTACACTCTGTACCCTAGGGCTCAACCTTGGAAAGCGTCTGAATAGTAAACGATGTGCAGCAGACGGTCCACTAGGAGAAGAGGGACACCAGTCACCGCAGATGAATTGACGCACTCCACAGTTTCCTCTGGGTGGATGAGATAATATAACCTCTGCAACAAATCGATAACCCGCGAGAACCAGCCACGATCCACAACCCCAACCGCTTCCGGGTCCAGAAGGGCTCCCGAGGACGCGCGTGCACAGGTCTAGTTTATCTACTCTTAACTATAACTATATATGTATCTTCAGTATACAGTCTATATAGTAAATGAACGTGTCTAGGTAAATCTATATGGATATTCTAGAGTGTACTGGGGTACAAACAATGACAATAGTACCTTCATACTTAATATAGGCTTCCAAGGATCCCCCTCTCTAGGAGAGTAAAATTACAATACAGGTATGTACACTATTGTTTCCACAATTTCCATTGGGGACCCAGTTTAGAGCAAAACACTCCAGGACTCTCCCCCATCTTTAACTCCCCTTCTCTTTGTACGCCTGGAGAGTCACCCTTCTCAAGGGATCCTTTTCTAATCCTTTCTCAACCCTGTACTTCGGTACTTCTTGGCCCATACTGTGTGTGTCGCCGTTTCGCTCGCTCTTCCAACCCCAACTTCGCTACCTCCCTTTTTCGCCAACTCCGTTCCCTCTCTCGACTTCGATACGCCATTTCCACTTCTTTACCGGCCCTAGCCTCTACTCTGGCAGCAATTTGCTTCGTCGCCATTCGGATCATCATCCACCTACTCTCGTTCAACTCAACAGTCGCGATATCTGACCCCCTTGTCGATTTCGCAATCTGATGACACTGAAAGATCACACATAAATCGATCGGATTATTGCATTCTCAATATCGCACGCCTTTGAAAGGTATCGTCTATAACATCTACGCCCACCTTCGGAATTCCAGTGGTCCCACCCTATTTACCAACTCGGCCGCCTGGGACACTTCCGCATCCGGCGGCTGCCAACGTGGTACTCTGGAGTACCGCCCTGACAATCGCCGTCATACTCTTTCTCTCCCGTCACCTTCCTGCTCGACTTGGATTTTCCCCCTTCTTTTGACGACCTCGATCGCAAATCGCAGATCGCCACTATGAGGTTGTTATCACTGCTCACCTTCTTTGTCGCCTTTTTGGCGCAAATGGTGTCCGCAGTGAAGCTGCTGGAGTCCAATGCGCTTAGCGTGTGTATGGAGTCTAGCAATTTCACTGCCACCTACTTTAATGTCGTCTTCTACCCCAATAACAACACGCTCACGATCGGTTTCGACGGTGTATCCTATATTTCCGGCAAGGTCATTGCAGACATGACCCTGACTGCATATGGTTACGAGGCCTACTCGAGCACTATCGACCCTTGCACTATCTCCGGCATGGGCATGTGTCCTATGGCCCCTGGTCCCATTGACCTGGGTCCCGTTTCTCTTCCCCTTCCTTCGGACACGGCATCCAACATTCCCGGTATCGCCTATACTGTTCCCGACCTCGATGCGACGGTGAAAATTGTCATTAAGAAGAAGGATACTGGAGAAAAGATTGCCTGTGTGTCAGCAAACCTTTCCAACAACAAGACCGTCTACCAACTGGGTGTCGCATGGACGACTGCAATCATTTCCGGCTTGGGCCTGGCAGCATCTGCCATCACCTCAGGATTGGGACACTCCAACACGGCAGCTCACGTTGCGGCAAACGCGCTCTCCCTTTTTGGATTCATGCAGTCCCAGGCCATGATTGGTATGACTTCGGTTCATATGCCCCCCATTGTGGAGTCGTGGACCCAGAATTTCCAGTGGAGTATGGGTATTATCCGCGTCGGATTCTTACAGACAATCTGTACCTGGTACCAGCGCGCAACAGGTGGCACCCCCTCCACCGTTCTCTCCCAGCTCGGTGATACCTCCGTGGAGGTGCTGCGTCGCCGCAAGCGTGATTTCGTTGACCCTGCAATCAACACGGTGAAGCATGTACTCAATTCCCGGGCACTCAGCTCTCTGTCGAAGAGATCCGGCTCGAGCCAGAAGCTCTTGGTTGTGCGGGGTATCGATCGTGTTGGCTTCCGTGCCAATATCGAGGAAACAAACATCTTCTTGACCGGGCTTATCTTCTTCGCCGTTTTCGTCTGCTTCGTCATCATCATTGTCGCCTCCTTCAAGGGGGTTTGTGAGTTGTTGGTTAAGAATGGCAAGATGAACAGTGGAAAGTTCCAGGACTTCCGCAACGGCTGGAAGGTTGTCACTCGGGGAATTCTGTTCCGTTTGACTCTGATCGGTTTCCCCCAGATGTGTGTTCTTTGCCTCTGGGAGTTTACCAAGCGCGACTCGGCAGCTGAGGTTGTTTTGGCTGTGGCTATGCTTCTGTCCTTGCTCGTCGCCTTGGGCTGGGCTGCCCAAAAGGTCATCCGTCTTGCCAAGCGCTCGGTGACCATGCACAAGAATCCGGCTTATATCCTGTATTCCGACCCCTCCTGTCTCAACAAGTGGGGATTCCTGTATGTGCAGTACCGGGCCACCGCCTACTATTTCGTCGTTCCCTATCTCGGCTATCTTCTGGTCAAGGCAATGTTCATCGGTCTGAGCCAGCCCGCTCCGGTCGTCCAGACTGTCGCCCTAGTGGTTCTCGAGATCGGCATGCTGATTGCTGTCTGCGTCCTCCGCCCGTGGATGGACAAGAAGACCAACATCTATAACATCTCTATTGCCGTTATCAATTTCCTCAACTCCATTTTCCTGCTGGTCTTCTCGGACGTCTTCAACCCACCCGGCATGATGATTGGTGTTATGGGTGTCATCTTCTTCGTCTACAATGCAGTCTTCGCCCTGGTTCTGCTCGTTCTCGTCCTGATTGCGTCGGTCTATGCTGTTGTTTCAAAGGACCCCGATACCCGTTATCAGCCCATGCGCGATGACCGGGGCTCATTTATCAAGTCCCAGACTCAGCTGACCACTGAATTGGATGCCCTGGGTGCCACCGCACGCGGCGACATCAAGTCTGGACAATACCACCAGAGCCCCTTCGATGACGACTCTGCCTCCATCTCGAGTGGCAACGGTGCCAGCATCAGCCACAACAACCTGAATGTCGCCCACAACCATGGCCAGCCCCCGCATTCGCCCGTAGATCCGTCAGTACCGCTCTTCCCCACCAACAGCTCCCCCACCCGAGGTCCCCCGCCTGGCTACGACCAGTTCGGCCGGTCAGCGTCACCTCGGCCAGGCAACTATGGCGATGCGCCAGTTGGCGTGTCTGCCATGGCACCAACCTTCAGAGCCCAAAATAATGCTAGTCCATGGCAGCGGGGAGCTGGTTATGACCACTAGGCCAAGTCAAACAGTTCTTGAATTATTTTCCAGAATTTTCTGAGATGAAGATATGTGAATTTTTAGCGGGCAGCGATGGTCTATGATCCTTTCCATCCGCCATCCTTTTGGGTCCGGTATCTTATTTTTGGTTGTCCAATCTCCGTCCCTGCTCTTTTGTCGACTTTCTCTCTCCCACTTCTCTTCTTGATCCACCTTGCAGCTTTAGGTGTGATTACACCCTCCGTTCGGAGCGGCTTTCAACCATGCTTTCACTACTGTGCCCTTCCATTCTATTTCCATCTCAAAACTTCTGCCTGTTGGAAGGTTTTCAACCGTTGCGGTCGACGTGTACTTCTCTTTTTCCTTACTACACCCGGCGTTTCTTTTGCATTTAGGGTTACGGATATCGGCCTTGGGTCTCTCATGGGCTTCGGAATATACATCTCCTTTTGGTTCCAAGCTGCCCTTTTTGGACGTTGTGATTTCTTTGTACGCCATGGTACGCGCAAAGTAGTTTTAGTGTTTAAACGAGATCTTGTCTACTCCATACTATCTGTGACTGGTATAGAGAAATAGCAGCTTGACATGAAAGATTTGATTTGCCTCGAAGACATTGGGTTCTGTCGATAAGCATTCCTACCCTGCGGTCGGTTTTTATCCAGAGAAACCCAAGTCCTCGCAGAAACCTTGGTAATGCAGATTTAGTGCAAGTGAAAACCAGAGAACGCTATTGTACAACACCGTAATAACACCTTAGAAGCAGAACATTCTTTTGCCCTTTCCGCGACGATGCTCCGGTCAGGAGACACCAAAGGACAAGTCGCAACGTGATCATGACTAGAATGAGGGTTTCAACCGATATAAGATAACGTCGAGATGGGGAACCGTTAAGAAAAGTTAGAGCATAACACCACACCCACTTGGAGATCACCACCTGTCTCCCCGGCCGGGAGGCGGAGGGTACCCCTCCGAGCCACGAGGTCCGCTGGGAATGGGCGAATTCGACGCACCGCCGTGAGGAGGCATCGGAGGAGGGAAGGCACCTCCAACCATGCCGGGAGGGGGCACCGGGAAGTTCGGGGGGAAGCCACCAGGAGGCGGGGGCAGGTTTGCGCCGCCGGGCATGTTGGGCAGCGGCGGAGGGAAGCCTCCCTGGGGAGGAGTGCCGGTAGCGTTGCCGGGCGGGAAGGGAGGCGGGAATGGGAGACCACCGGGGGCTATCGGATTGTAAGGGATTGTTAGTGGTCTGTCGGCCATGCTCCCATGGGTTATAGGATTGTCTGATTGACTTACGAGGCGGCATTCCTGGGGCGCCTGGAGCCCCGGGGGGTGGGAAACCAGGAAGACCGAAGGGAGGTGGTGGACCTTGGCCTGGATGTCCTAGATGACGATTAGTTCTTCGGCTGGTCCTTTGATATAGGGCTGCAGAGTAGTAACGTACCAGGGAAGCCGAAAGGAGGAGGGAATGCGCCAGGCACCATGGCGGGATTGGGGAGAGGCTGGCCCTCGGCAGCGTAAGAAGAGGTGATGGAGTCGATGACCGACTGGGCTTTCTCTTGACCGATTTCTGAAAAGGGCGTTGTCAGTCTTGCCGTAGAATCCCTGGGTACATCAAGTTCCCAAAACTCACGCTGATAGTACTCTACCACGTTGCGGAGGTGGTTGCGGCCGGAGTTATGCGCCTTGCGCACACTCATCGAGTCGTGCGTGAGGTAGACATCACAATAGTCGCCTGTAGTCAAATTGAAGGTCAGTTGTCTAGCTTTCGTGATACGGAAGTGGTGGATATGTGAGGCTTGTCGGTCTCGACGGGTCCGGAACCGGCTCGATATGACGGGGAGATCGAGTGTGGAGGAAACTAGAACTAGGTGCACCTACAGAAGAGTGCAAGAAAGGTCAGCTCGAGTACTCGGTCTTAGGGGGTTCAAAGGGTACATATATTTCGGCATCTTGCTGGCTCACTCTGCAAGCACTTGGCCGCAGTTGCGCGCAAGACGAAAATTCCCGTTCGGGAGGTGAATCACTCGGCCGGGGTCTGAGCTGAATGTACAGAGTATGCAGCTTCCCAATATATCGCAAACTCAAATGATACCCTTGCGATGGGCGACGAGGCGGACAATGTGGAGGAAAATGCTATACGGAGAGACGCAGGATGTCGAGCAGCTTTGATGGCGAGGACATTTAGGCGGTGAAGAATGGCAGAATCTGGGTTTCTTGTACATCAAGAGCTACCCATCCGCGAGTATACCGCTTAAACAAACAGACCTAAAACGCATCATGTCTTCGGTCAATTTAGACACCTTCAATACCGACAGCGGAGTGGACGACAATTAGTGATGACACATCGTTGGCGCGGAAATAAATCAGCATAACTCTCGCAATTACTTGAGAATATCGTGTCACTTCTCATCACATTCATCATGGAAATCATCACGATTGACATCCTGCCGAAAATCAATCCCAACCTACAAGTCCTCGACCATACGATCAGGAAGCTGTCCTTAACCTGATTGGCCATCGTACTGACCACCTCACACTGGTCAAAGTACTGTATTCAACAACAGCGGTATCGATGATGAGCAGCATCTCCGCATAAAATACCCGCTTCTCGCCGGTCCATGCGATCCAGCCCACATCTCCAGGGATGGCACGCAGCAATTCCTTGCTGCGATAATCCGTCTATTCAGCGGATAGGGCCCGAAACGGCGGCGCAGAGCGACGAACTGTTCATACTTGGAAATGGAGTCCTGTTAAACATTGTGCTAAGGAAACTCAACCGAATCGGCCCTTCATCACTTACGCCTTCATTCTGGCTCTTTGTCGATCCAGTAACCTTGCGGGCGGAAGCATGAGTTTTCTCCAGCGACAGGAAGGCTATCACCAGCCCATGCTGGGCGGATACGAACGCGGATCGGTTCTAGGACGTCCAGGGGATCCCCCGTTCATCTCACCCCAGAATACCTCCGTCGACCATCGAAGCAGGTCGCCTAGGTCGTGGCAGTCGCCGAGCACACCAGTTGGAGCCTACATTGTATGTCAGAATCCGGAAGCGCCACGGTACCGGTCCCAGCTCTAAGGGACCCCGCAGACGATCCTCTCATCAAGTCCAACAAGATTGTCACCGTGATCTCGGCAGCGGACTTTCGAAACCTAAACGACTTCAGCCTCGATCTCATTTCGTCTCGCTCAGCTACAGTCGACCGGGAACTCTTTACTAGTGTGGAACCTGATCTGGCAAAAGAGATCCTCGAACTTCTTGGGTCTGAGCCGCGCGTCCCGTATGTGAGAGATGCGAGGCCCTTTGACTTAAACTGGTCTCTTCTATTAGGAAAACCTGGAATAGCAAGCGCTATACGCTATGTCTTCGGAGAATGCCCATATATATACGCGATTGCCACCAGGGGTGGATGTCATCCTCGGTATCTGAATGGCAGATAAACGGGCTAATCACAGCGAATGAAGCCCGCAGCGTGTTGCGTGGTAGTGGTGTCGCTATAAGTAAGTCTAACTTGAGTCACAACAAGGTACCTCGAAGCTTACGCACCTTAAATAGCACTCCAATTCAAGTACGGCCTTACCGTGGCTCAACCAAACAGCCAGACTTCCACATCACGTTAAACAATAAAGGACTCCGCCTTCCTACTTTGGTCCTTGAATCCGGCTGGAGCAAAGGACGGCCGCCAATGAAGGCTCATCCTCGACGAGGCACAGAGGGTGCGAAATCGTACCAGCGTGCTCTGGCACCTCATTAAGCTGGACATGTCCGAGCAGCTGTTACCTGATGGATAAAATACTAAACTACGCCGCGATTGCAGCACCGCTTCAAGCACGAAAAACAGCCATGCTGAAAGGCGCCCCGATCGAGGGGCAGGCTAGAAAGAGCTTCGCACACACTCGGCATACGACCTGGATCTCCGTCAAAGAGCGATCTCTACATGGTAGCTAGTTCTTGTCCATGCATTCTTAGCTTGTTTCAAATCTAACTGGATGATTTAATAGGTTCTGTCCATCTTTCTGAATCTAGTCTATAGCCCATAAACACGGTGACAATTGGTAGAGTTACGGAAGACGAGAGAACGTCATGGGCATACGCAAGCAGTATGTATCTGGTATCGCTGACCGGCCACACCCAAGTGGTGACCAACCTACCCACACGACTTAGCCCAGGAATGTGCTTCTGACATTCGCTCATTAGTTTGCTAGGTTTCTCTAGATGAATCCACGTAATGTATCACTCTCCCATGGCCTCGACTGAAAACGTATTGAGATCCACAAGCGGATAATGGTCCACATAGCGGGTAATGGTCCAAGATCAACTTCCGAACATTTCTACAGTCATTGACCCAAGATTCCGATGGGGTCCATCCTTCGGGCCGCTTCCCTAACCCCCCGCAATGATTCCCGTCCTACCCCGGGTTGCCCCACAATCCCTCGCAATTTCCCCGCACTCAAATATGGTATAGTTTGAAAAAGGCCTATATCTATTGGTTGCTGAATTTAGTATGTCCAGTAAACACCGAGAGGAGTATTTAGCCTTTTGGCATATCCGATATCCCACTTCATAATCCCTATCTATCCGATATTTCGGACCGATGACTGACGCTTTGATGCGCATGAAATCATAAATCGGGAGGGAAATCTGCATTTAAGATGCCGTGAGCACGATTCTAGGACATCACCAAGACGACTCTTGACTTAAAGTGTCTGTACATTCAATTCAGATGGCTGTGACCTTAATGGAGAAGGCAGCCGTGGGCTATTCTTTCAAAACCTACATCGTCTGCGTCGTTTTAGCCGCGGTTGCTCTCCACCTCCTCACAAACCGGTTCAGACGTGGGCTTGGAGATATTCCTGGGCCCACACTTGCGAAATGGACAAAGTTGTGGAGGGTGCACAATGTCTGGAAAGGTGATCACCAAACCACCGCCATTGACTTGCATCGGAAGCACGGAAAGCTGGTTCGCATCGGTCCTAACCATGTATCGGTCAACGATCCTGACGCTATCCAAGTCATCTACGGCCTTAACAAGGGCTTCACCAAAGTTCGTGTTGACCTTTCCAGAAAAGTATTGGGGTATCGGCTAACAAGCACCAGACGGGCTTTTATCCTATCCAGTGTATATCATGGCAGAAGAAACCCCAAATGAATCTTTTCTCCACCCGGGACGAGATGTTCCATCGTGAACAGAAGCGACCTGTGGCCAACGCCTACAGCATGACTTCTCTTCTTGAGCTCGAAGCCTCCATCGACTCGTGCACACAAATCTTCCTGTCTCAGTTAAGGAAATCCGCAGATCAGAAAGCTCCCGTCGATCTAGGAGAGTGGCTACAATACTACGCTTTCGACGTGGTGGGGGAGATTACATTTGCGAAAAAGCTAGGTTTCCTGGAAGAAGGACGAGACATTGATGGGATGATCGAGGCAATCCAGGGCATGCTAGCCTATGCCAGCGTGTGTGGCCAGATACCCGAATTGCATCCCCTGCTACTTGGGAACCCTCTCTTCCCAATCCTCATGCCTAGTATGGAGAGCTGGAACATGGTTCTTCAATTCACCCTCAAGGCAATCAATTCGCGTTCATCTTTACAGCGGGATGGTGAACTTGACGACGCGGAGAAGGGACAAGGAAAGGATATGTTGTCTAGGTGGATGGCAATTCACCATTCCGATCCTGAGAAGCTTTCCACGAGAGATGTTATCGTGCATCTTTCAACTAATGTCTTCGCCGGATCCGATACAACAGCTATTGCACTTCGGGCGGTCTTCTATTTCCTCATGCGCCATCCAGCCGTCATGGCGAAGGTGCAAACCGAACTTGACAACGCCGCGTCTGGTCAGAAACTCAGTGATCCAGTCTCGTACCGGGAATCCATTACACATCTCCCTTACCTCGGTGCAGTTCTCAAAGAAGCCATGAGACTCCATCCATCCGTCGGATTGATTCTCGAGCGCGAAGTGCCAAAGGGAGGAATGTCAATCAGTGGAAAGCACATCCCGGGCGGAACGATAGTCGGCATCAATGCGTGGGTCTTGCATCGAAACAGTGAAATATTCCCGGATCCCGATTCGTTTATACCTGAGCGATGGCTCGAGAGTTCTCCCGAAGCGTTGAAGGAGATGGAGAAGAGCTTTTTCACGTTTGGGGCTGGATCGCGAACATGCATCGGCAAGAACATCTCCCTTATTGAGATGCACAAAATCATCCCACAGCTGCTGCGTGACTTTGAGATCCGACTGCACAGCCCAGAGAAAAATTGGAAGACTCGGAATGCATGGTTTGTTCAACAGGAAGGGTTGGTCTGCGATCTTGTGAAAAGGACATGACATGATGGTGGAAGAGCCTGGATCGAAGCTACTCTACCTTTTCCTACGTAACCTGCGATGCCGTAGCGTTGATTTGTCGTTTCGAAAGCTTAGTTATTTTTGTGAAATTCAACCAACCACCACATGGAAACAAGTATCGAAGTTGTATCAATGGTTCTTCCTCAGCAGCAGTACAACGTGAACTAAGCATTCCATCCAGAACCACAACTGGTAAACTTAGCAGCACCCGCCCAAATTCCAACAATATCGCAATATGCTTGGGCAGATTGAAATCCCAAAGCTTAGCCCCAACCTCAAGTGACACGTCACACAGGTGACGGTGCTCACAGAATAAAAGTGCGCATTGCAATATACGTTACTATTACTACATCGCGCATCATCTTAGCACATAAATCACGCAATTATGATCAGCAACATTACTACATCCGGCACATATGAGCAATACGCATGGCTGGTGAAGACATTTTGCGTCATTGAAGCACCTTGCTGGCGAGTCGGCCGTCCGGTGGTCGAGACCGAGCCGAGCCGATAATTATGTGTCATTGAGCTCCACCATTAGATAATAAAGAAAGAGGTGATGGGCAGGTTCCTGATGTCTCCACTGGGATGCATGAGGGTTTCAAGGGAAGGCAGTGGACATGTTGGGGATGGCCGGCGCACCGAGGTAGAGTAGAGGTAATATGTATGTGCGACGCGGGGGATCGGAGACTGCCGTTTAGGTGTGTTTAATCCCGCATTGGGTACGTGGAATGGTACAGAGTGCGGGGGATGCTCTCCATGGTTCGCAGAGACCGGCCTGATTTAATTAAGTTCTAGGGTAGGTATGCGTGTATAGAATGTTCCAAGAACGAAGAAAAGGCTACAGGTAGACTTGAAAGAAGCCCATACTCAGGTGGGGAATGATTCCTCAATGCAGACGGGCATTCCGAGGTAACTCTACGCTATTCTAGAGTGCTAGCTGCTTTCAGTATCATGGGATCTGGTCAGGCACTAGACAAGTCATGCACAGGGAATGCAGAAGCAGAGACAAGTCCTGTCGGAGTCTGGGGAAGATGAAAATCTGGGGAAAATGCCGCAGCGACAGCATTCGTCTCTGATTGGCCTGGGGCGCCGGTCGGACCTCCAAACCAGTAAAAATTTGACAAAATTTGAGCGGGAAAACTCTTCCTAAACTTCGTTTTCGGCTTAGTTTCGTCGTACTCGCTGTTCTGTTAATTACAGTCAGTCCTAAGAACTGCTCAGGGGTTGCCGAGCAATTTGAACGAGGCTGACACGTTCATGCTGGGGCAATGTCGGTCGAAATGACTATTGAATGCTGAGCATGGGCAAGGTCTCGGCATTCTGGGCATTGAGGCATAGTGCGTGAATTGTTGGTGATCGCCCCTGACACTAGGCGTAGCCCTAGACCGGATCTATGGGGCAGAGGGGAAAATTTATCCCGCGGACCCCATCGCGTTGGAGTCATCGTACTGCGATCGGCGAGCCCCTTGAAAATCAGATCTCTATAGTTGTATGGATCGTTACGTGTATTATCTACCTTGAGGGCCAAGTGTGAGCTGGAAGCTTCTCACGAGTTCTCCGGTCAAATGACCATGACCATGACCATGACAATGATAATTATCATATGTCGTGCTATAGCACGACATCTAGATCAAGTTAGGAATTCTTAAGCTATAGACCCGAAAATAGAAAAATAGTACGGAGTGCCCGGATGACGCGATACATCGTGAACCGGTCATAGTCACACGGGGGCAATAGCGACAAGGAGAGCCGAGCTGAGCCACGAGGTGTCAAGGAAAGGGATGCGGTGAATGAATGGTATTACCAGTTTGCCAGGCTGTTTCAGTCTGGGCAAAGCGAGCATGAGGGTTTTTTCAGGAGTTTTCTGGGGGTAATGGAAACCGACGCGTCAACCCTGTTTGAAACGCTCAGAGTTATGATTGGCGCCCACTGCAGTTTCTGTTACGTGTGAGTCACTTCTATTGGATGGTGGACCCGGTCAGATGACTACCGTCAGAGACGGCTTTGTTAAAGCAGCGAGTACCATGGGTGGATCTGGTGGAGGGTTCTCAAGTTCCCTGACCAATGATATGCGAACACTGAGTCACAGGGCTGTTGCTGGAGCACCCACGCTGCTTACTTAATGCACCCAAGTCATCCAAAACGGACATGATTCGTTGCCGCTTAAAGTATTATGACGCTACAGTCAATGATGAAAGAAAAATGAAAAATGAAAAATCAAAAAATTCCCCACAGCGATCCCACCGTGTGACCCATTGTTGTCCGTGCCTGGACATCGTGACATGGCGAAATGGTGAAAATTGCTCGAAAAATGACTCCATGGCCCCAATCCACTATATAACACCGTTCCCCGCCTTGTTTGGCTCCATCCTCGCAATTGCAAAATTTTCATTATTTGACTTGACTGGCAGCTACTTCACATCTACACGTCTGCACATCTACAATGCCTTCTTCAAATTACCGCGTTATTGAGCCACATCCCTCCGTCCCTCATACCAGTCGTCCGGCTGTGTATACTGGTCGCGGAGGCCAGGGCAATGTCATCAGTCTTAAGAACACGACAACCACGCCCTCCCGCACTGCTACCGGCCCTGCTTCTCTCGCTCGTCTCGACTCGCGCACCCCGTCAACCTTCACATCTGGTCGCGGCGGTGCCGGCAACGTCCACAGCTCCAGTGAGCGCGCCATATTCAGCTTCGATGAGGAACTCGAGCGTGACCTGCGCCGTGCTGCACCCGTCTACCACGTCGGCCGTGGCGGCGCCGGCAACATGATGTACCGCGACGACTCGAGTACCGTCAGCCTCAGCCGTGAGCCCTCTGCCGGTAGTACGGCCACCAACAGCAGCGCCGGCTCCGTCACTGACCGTGCTCGCGACATAGCCCGCCGTAGCCTCGAAAAGGGTTGGGGCAAGCTCAAGGGCGCCGCCTAAAAGGCACATCATCATCACGACACTCACGACTTCACGAACCCCCCCAAAAAAAGTTATTGCTCTTCACCTTTCGCTTTATCTCGTCTTTAATCGCGGATTCGTCACAGACGAAGGGGACGGTATCGTCTTTCCAGACGCGGATTTTTCTCTCATTTGTTACGTCGCCCGATACCCCCGTTCTCGCGACCATTGCATCGACATCGGCTTTGACATCCCCTGCCGAGGGTGATATTTCTTTGTGACTTCTCCAATCATCATGGGTCGGCGTTTTACATTCACATCACGCCAGGTTCTGGAATCAGGGTGATTTCTCTTTACTATGGACCTATATTTCGTGCTCGATCGCGTCATCCAGATACTTTCAGTGTCTCGCATCGGCCGGAGTCTCATGTACTTAATTCTTTTGCTATCCACATTTCCTGTGTATTTCTTTAGTTCAGATTCCCCTATCGCGCCATGGCTACTACTTTCTAGCTTCGGGCTTAACAATGAAATACATGCCGTCGGCTGTGTTCAATGACTCAAGTCAAAAAAGTTTTTCTTTCTTTTCTATTTTTATATTTTTTATACAGTATTCTTGCTTTCGTAGATCGTGTGGATCTTGCGGTGGACGTTCTTGTTGTTCGGTGGAGCCGATGGCGACATTGGACTCGGGTGCCACTGCAAAGTTTTCCTGTCGTAGCCGACTGTAAGCGCCTGGGTTTGCCACTTCTTGGTCGCATTTTCACCGGATTTTTATTATACTATAACTTGTATCTTTTATCCGTCATTGAGTCCAGTTGGAAAATATATTGAAGACATCTGAGATATTTCTCGAGGTGGATGAGTCTTGTAGATCTCCCTTCACAGTGTCTAGAAGAACCCTGCTTAGCCTTTTAATCAGCAGAGTACATATAAAATGTACATAGGAACCGATCACAACAAAAATGCCGCTATTGCATCACCGAACTACCGTTAGCAGTTAGCTCGGATTGTCGAGCAATAGTGGCCATGACTCACGCGATTGAGCGGCGACACCAGGGAAATATTTCGGCGTGTTCAGAGACCGAAAACGAATCCAATAATATCTCCTGCATCCCTTGAAGTGATCAGACTACTATCCTCGGATGTTCTTTGCCTGACATGAAATCACAGACTGATAATGGTCTGTAAGGAGTTATAGACATCAGGCTGCGGATCCACCTGTCACCTAACCAGCCTTCGGTGTCCATTAGGATAGTCGCAAAGAAGTATGGCGGTGTGCTTAAAGCAAGCGACGCTCCGACATTGAACTCGTTGCTGGAAGAAAAATTGGCGTGATGGCCAAGGAGTAGGCGACCACAGTGCTAGACCGGTAATTAACGTTAGGTTAGCATATCGTTACTTGAGCAAAATAGTCCAGCATGCGGGAAGATCAACGAAATATCCCACATATTCAACTCCAGCGCAGGCCCGTTGAATGCCGGCCATGTAAAAGGTTCCGCATAATGGCGACCTCGGTCAATTTGTCGCAGGACGAAGTCGATTTCTCGCCGCGACAGGGAACGGCTGTTTGTGTGGATCCCGAGAGAAATTCACCAGAGCATGTATCTGATGACAGCGACACATGTGAGAAGATCCTCTATTGCAGAAGTCCTTTGTCAGGCTTGCAGGCCCCGGCTTGTGCACGATTTGTTGCTGCTCACGTTGCGGAAGCCGCAGTCGTCAGTGACTGACTCCGCTGAGTGATCGGCCATCTCAGTGCGTTCTGAGCCTCCTTTGAGACTTACTTCCATACTTGCTTGGCTGAATAAAAATTATAAGGCACACTGCTCCACACGGGACCTCAGCGTCTTGAAATCTGGGGTTGAATGCGGGGATGTCGATCTTCGGTATATTCGCCGTCTAAAGTGACCCAGTGCGTCGATCTAATGGAATCATTTCTGTGTCAGGTAAGCTTCGATCCACCGCTACCATGCCTATATCGATACACCCGGCTCGCTTCTCGGGCACTATCGAGCCATCTTCAAGTCTGCGCCTGGGCGCACGGCCTGGGATGCCCAAGACTACGCATTCCTACAAGGCAACTGTCCGGATACCGTGCATCCGAAGCTATGGCGGCAAGGTCTACTCACTCATTCTGTTCTATTCGAAGCTATAAACGGTGTCTACCAAATGCGTAACTTCGACATTTCAGACATGACACTTGTGGAGGGAACCAAGGGTGTGGTTATCATTGATCCTAATATCTGCCTTCGAAGTTCCTCTAGGTCTCGTCTACTTCACCACGACAGGACCGGTTCATTCAGGTTGGTATTCCCTAAGAGACCCTAATTTAGGAATTTCGACTAAAAATTATCGGCCGCTATTTTCAGTGCTGAGGACACAGGTTATGGTACCTACACGGTCACTCAGCTTGAACTTGACAATGATCTGCCAAAGTCTGTTAATTATGACCGTGTTCAGATCGACTTTAACGCATCCGGGATAAGGATATAGTAATAAGCTGATATGCTTCCCAGAGGCTTCTATCTAACATGCTTAATAGGTTGTCGGATATTTTATCACATCTACCCTTGAGATTGGTGTTGCACTTTATATCTTCGGCAACAAGGTTGGAAACTTCTTTGGCGACCTGAATGATGGCCTTGGTATTAAAGGCGACACCTTCCAATGGAGAGGTTCCATAAAATTATATCTGAAAAATGGAAACGAGATATGGATTCACTACGAGATTGCGCCTAGCTTCACCAAGTTTTTCCAGGACGACAAAAAAAAATACTTATCTTTTGAGGAAATCTATTTGGGCGAAGGACGGCGGTCGAAAGATGTAGGAGTTTCTGAAGGTATGGTATGTTCCCTCAACTATGCCTCTTCTATTTGCTGACTATTTGTATAGGTGTTTGGCCAAGGCAGATATTCTACTTTACATATCACAATGCTGCTGTTGGAAATTTGCATAGGGTATTAGGAATCTGGTGATGTTAGGTGTCTAGACAGCTATCAATTAGCCTTGGTAGAGATTTCCCCTAATATCAGGGTTTTCCCTATGCTATGATGTGAATGCAAACGCTTGAGTTACTACAAAAATCGTCGGGAAGAAATTTGACTTATATTCCATGAAGCAGGGAAACCAAAACCCTGCAGATATCTACAGATATAACCCTACAACCCTAATGCCAAGGCAGACCAGGCCAAGGAAGTTTGTCATTAGGAGCGTAGCGAAGGTCTACGGGTAGCTCAAGGGTTAGTAAACCCCTTCAATTCGTTCCTCATTTCAGAGCAAGTGTGTGCGCACTCAACCACCACCGTCCCGAACAGACAGACTTACCTGTTTATTTGAAAAGTATTTTAGTAGCTCTTCGTATTGAAAAAAACAATGACAGTACGTAGGTGATGACACCGTTTCCCAGAAATACTGTACTAGTAGGTACATAAAGTTTGTATAAGGTGGAAGCAGTATTAATCAATCGTCTTCTCAACCTGGCGTGACTTGGTTTAGACAGTTCCACACTGCTCGATCCTGATCATAGACTTGGGCTTTCCATTCTTAGTACCCTCAGCCTCAATCTTTTGCACAACATCCATTCCTGACACAACCCTGCCAAAGACAACGTGCTTTCCATCAAGATGGGGGGTAGGCACAGTCTGTAATAAAGTCAGAATCGCGAATTTTCCAAATTGAATATGAAAAACCTACCGTGATGAAGAACTGGGAGCCGTTGGTGTTCTTCCCGGCATTGGCCATGGAAAGCAAACCGGGCTGGTCATGCTTGTGGACGAAGTTCTCATCATCGAACTTGGCGCCGTAGATGGACTTTCCACCAGTACCCTGAACCGCAAATCAAGTCAATCAGTCGATCCATACATCAAATTCACCGGAGAGAGTAGAGTGGGTTGGGTTAGGATGTTAGAGATAGCTCTACGTACATTGCCCTTGGTGAAATCACCGCCCTGGAGCATAAACTTGGGGATCAGGCGGTGAAAGATCGAGCCACGATATCCGAAGTTGTTCTGGCCGGTGCAGAGCTCCCGGAAGTTCCTGGCAGTACGGGGAACAGTGTCATCAAACAGCTCAAAGACGATCTGTCCGGCCGGAGCTATATTGTGTTGTAGGTTAGCATATTTCTGATTCCTTTGTATTGTGATACAAAAATATGGTATAGGCTCACCCGACTGGATGCTGACGTCAAAGAAAACACGCGACATTTTGTGGTATTTTGGTGATGGATGTATGAATGTTGCATGTAACTGGTCGATGGTTGGGCTTTTCTTCTTTTCTCTGGCGGTCTGGGGAGGCAGAAATAGGGCAAAACAGGGTTAGCGTGAAATCATACAATGTGTAGGCCTAGATCAATGTTTCGAGGCTCGGAGAGATTCAATTCAAGGGTAAAAAGATGTATTGTCAAAGTAAATATCATGTCGAAGATATGAACTGTCTAAACACTCCCTACAATGGGCCTACCCCAGTAGTCTGTAGTAACCACAGTATAAAATCCTGCTCTGAACACGAACTCCCAGTAAAAACAAGAAAGGAAATTTATTTCCACAAATCAACAATATGGGCGGCAAGGTGCCAAATATGTCACATCGCAACACATGGACAGGATGAGGGGACATGATGGTTAAGGGGTATCAAAAGTCGCGAATACACGACTCGGATTCAAAGAGTATCGAGCGCTGCTATGTGTGCCACGCTCGTTATTGACAACGGTGATGCATGGCAGTGAATTCGGTCTGAGAATGTTCTCTTTCTCGTCGAGGGTTAAAACGTTGGAGTGGGAGGTATTGGCAATCCACAGTTGTACAAGCAATGTATGGGGCATTATCTTTAGGCGAATCGCTTGAAGATAACTTCGGGATCCTCATGCCATTCATCCGCGCTCACCCACATCTATGACAATAAGTAAGTATATGATTCTCAAATAGGTTGCCCTTCCACTTGATACATACCTTTCTGAACGTGCTGAGACCGGCAAGAATGCTGCCACCGATCCAGGTGGTGTACTTGCGCTCTGCCGGCGCAGAAATACGGATCTTCATATCCTCAACTGCCAGCCGCTTGATCTCGCGCATCAATCGATCAGGGAAGTTTTTGCACAGTGTCGATCCACCGGAAAGCACAATGTTGAGGTATAGTGATTTGCGGAGGTCGAGATCTGTGCGGGTGATGGCATCCTGGACAATCTGGTGCACACCGGGATATTCGAGGCCAATGAGTTCGGGGTCAAAGAGGATCTCGGGGGCGCGGTAGCGTTCTTGGCCGATCTGTGAAGCAAAGGAAATGGTGTGAGTATGGGTATTCGACTGGTAATGGCACAGCACGCCTTACCTTGATCTTGTGTCCGTCAGGCAGAGCGTAGTCCACTGCCTTGGCATCCGATTTATGGTAGCTGTTCATCCACTCCTTCTCCTCCCGCTTGGGGTCCAGCGAGACGTAGCAGACCTTCTCCTTTATCATGCGCACCACCTCCTTCTCCGCACTGGTGTGCAGGACATGGCCGGCCTTTCTCAAGAGTAATTGCATCTGCTCGGTGACATCGCGACCAGCGACATCAATTCTCCGGATACTGTTCGGAATAGCAAAACCTTCAAACACGGGCACAGCGTGGGAGACACCGTCTCCGGAGTCCAAGACCACACCGGTAGTACGACCGGACGCATATAGTGACAGCACTGCCTGGATGGACATGTACAATGCGGGCACGTTGAATGCCTCAAACATCAATTGGGCGGCAATGTCGCGGTTGGCGCGAGGGTTCAGCGGTGGTTCGGTGAGTAGGACGGGGTGCTCTTCGGGGAGGGTCTTCAATTCGTTCTCGTAGACATAATGCCAGATTGACTCCATATCTTCCCAATTTGTGACGATTCCATGCTCGAGGGGATACCGAATCTTCAACAGTCCGCGGAGTTCCTGTGCACGCGAGCCGATGAACGAGTCGCCCTCCAGACCACCGGCCATGACCCGCGGATGCTTGGGACGGCCAACGAACGAGGGAAAGTAGCATGACGGAATTTCCTCTCCTGCAAAACCAGCTCGAATAGTTCCACTGCCATTGTCAATGACAATTGGCACGTTGTGGAGGGTTGCCTCGGCCATTGCGGGGATGTGTGTGAGATCGAGGAGGTCGGGGGTTGAAGGCGCGAGTGTCTGGAACGGCCCCACGGCCTAGAATCAACCACTCGGGGTATGAGGGGCAAAGGCGGAGGGTAAAGAGCAGGTATATGCGCAGTAGTTGGCGATAATGTTTACCTCGTTCACGGCGAGTCAGGAGTGGAACATTTTCGCGTCGGGAGTTGTCAACAAGGAGCTTGGGCCAATGATGGAGGCGGATGTCGCCCACTCGGCGATCCATTTATTTGTCACTTTTGGATGGAATCAATATTCTTTTGGGAAATGTTCTTCCGGAACTGACCAAATGATATATTTATTTATTGTAGATATTTGATATTTTCGATGACCTAAGGAATAGATTAAGCCATAGGAGCTGTGGAGACTTGCAAAAAGTCAGCTGTTCCATAGAATATATACTTCACTACATCATGGGAATTCCTTTTACCTTACCTCTCCAATAATCTCTAGGGTCCGCAGATACATAGCTATTTCGTATTTGCGACCTGAAAGCCTGGAATGCGTTTGCACTAACCAGAGGCCTTCCAATCTACTTGCGATAAATCACTTTGCAGTATCCTGCAGTTCACGAAAGATTTGAAGTACAACCGGTAAAACGCCCATGTCATTATTTCAAACCCTGAAAGGTTGACCTTCATAGCCCAACCTTGGGGACTCCTGAGATCCTAGAATCCATTCATCGCCTGAATGAGAGGGGAAACGCCAGGCAGAGGCAAGCTTGCCTAATAAACCCATAATTAAATCATATACAAAGAGAAAGAGAAAGCCTTCAGTCTAGGGTTGCCAGCTGATCAGCCATGGCACCACTGACCTGTGCTTCTGTCTCGCCAGTCCAGCTATGCGTGCCAGGAACCCTGTGGCGTCTAGACTCAGCCTTCTCAATCGCGGAGATGATATCCCTACATCAACATTAAGAAAGCCCACCCGGAATGTCATAGGTGTGAGAGAACTCACTCTGCTGAGGAGTGCACTGCATGTCCAGTCTTGTCTAGCTGGATTGCCAGTTGTTCCTGGTGGTTACCGGCCAGATCGGTGTTGGGGACGACGACAAGAGTAACCCCAGCCCGAAGGCCTTCAAGGATGGAGCCAGTTCCTACTAAGTAGTCAGTAATGAGGTTCAAGCGCGCAAAAGTTGGAAAGCGGCAGCTCTCACCTCCATGGCTGATCATCAGTCCCTGCTCCTGCTCTTTGGCAGGATTGTGCACCGTCATAATGATTGACGGGATCATATTCTGGGTGAAGTCGAAGCCACCAATCCCAATCCCATGCAGGGATTCACACTCTTCAGGGTTCTTCTCCAGGAATTCGTCCATAATAGGCTTGCCATCTTTGCCATATTGCACCAGCAAGTGAGTATAGTTGTGTTGCTGAAGTGATGCCAAGAACGGCTCACTGAGGACTTGTCGGATGAGCTTCTCAAAGGGAGCAGTTGCTCCGACCGTAACAAGACAAAGTTTCATACTTGCGACTGAAAAATTCGAAGTTGGGGAAACTGTCCAGGTGACATGGTGATGGACAATAGCAAGTGTATGGTGATCGTGACCACGTGATCTCGAATTAGCGCGCTAACCCCAAGGAAGCTTAGCGCATTACGGACTTCAAGGTGGAAAACATCGAAGTTGCACCCTCGTCCAATCTACTCTCCACGCCTGCAACAATGGCTTGCGCTGTCCGGTCATTGACTCGCCCAGCCCGAGTTCTGGCCCGGAAGGGCCCAGGGTCCCTTCCTGTGCGGTCTTTCTCGGTCTCCCCGTTCCGATTCGTTTCTGAAGACCCGGTCATTCCTCCGCCTCCCAAGGATCTCAAGCCAGAGGACTTCCCAGCTGCACCTGAGTATTCCCCAGACCTCCTTAACAAGGAGGAGCGATCCATGTACGATATGATGTCTCCTGATCAGCGGGCTGAGTTTGATGCCGAGAACCGCCGGGTTGTGGCCGAATTCAACAATCTCGGAAAGCGCGCGGAGATCTTTGCCGAGCTGGATAAGAAAGTCAATCAGCTTGACAAGGAGGTGGATTTGCGAATCGACGAAGATCGGACCAAACAGCGTGGTTTTTGGGCCGAGGACGATCCGGATGAATTCGCGCAGGTAGAGGACGGTGATGAAGAGATCAACGACGACGAAATCACCTCAATGGCACATGCTGAGATGGAATTGCACCGGGAGGCCAGGGAACACGCTCGAATTGCAGCATGGGATATGCCAATGCTGAGCAGTAAGTTTGGGACTCGCCCTTTAAATGTGTCCAAATACCTGACCCAGACTTTCTCGTACAGAACTGGCAAAGCCCTTTACACTGCCTCCCGCCACACACATCCTCCGCTTCCGCTATACTACATACATGGGCGAGCAGCACCCGGCTGAGCCCAAGGTGGTCGTTGAGCTTGCCTCCCGGGATCTGACCCCCAAGTACCTCACCGAGGCCCAGCGCCAGACCTTCCTGAAGCTGGTTGGCACCCGCTACAACCCCCAGACTGACATTGTCAAGATGTCCGCCGAGCAGTTTGGCTCACGCGCACAGAACAAGCGGTACTTGGCCGATCTTGTCAACTCTTTGATCAATGAAGCCAAGACGGGCGATGCGTTCACCGACATTCCCCTGGATCTCCGCCACCACAAGCCTAAGACTCGCCATCAATTCCCTGAATCCTGGAACATGACCGAAGAGCGCCGGCAACAATTGGCAGCTCGCCGTGCTGAACGTCTCAGTGCCGAAAAGGCGCGCGAGGCTATCGTTGATGGCAACAAGGTTGTTTCGCATGCTATCCAGGCTCTTCCCGAGTTCAACCCCGCATTGAAGGCCCAGGCTGCTGAGGAGCGGGAGCGTGTTGCTGTTAAGGTTGGAGCTCGCTCGGGCAAGAAGTCGGCTCGTCGGTGAGGGGTTGTTGACAAGCGGTGTGTATGCTTTGCATGGTCTTTTTCTTCCGGTGTGTTGGATAAAACTGTGGTCGACATTTGCGAGGCGCGGGCGCATATTCCAGGAGGTCTAATCGGCTTCATTTTCTTCTCGATGTACTATAGTCATATCATTACAATCCATTGGCGTCTCGCTGCCACTGTTATCTACTTCCACTGCTTCCAAGGTTGTGCGCTGTTGTAGGCTCGGGGGTTGATTCTATCCATCACGGTGGGAAATGCATCCTCGCTCCGGCCCTCCCCATCCCACCCCGTCTTCGCCATGTCTAGATTATACATATCTACGAAATGCAAGCAAGGTAAATAAGGAATATCATATTTCATAACGTGGTAAATAAATCAGCAAATGTCATGCGAGATCCCTCATCCGTAGATATCTCATAGTATGCATCTCATATCAAGTCGTCTCTTGTACGCCCATAGTCCCCTGTAACGCCACAACCCATAAAGAGTAGCAAGTCACTAACCACAAAGGAAAGGCAGCAAGCCCACCACAAGGGCGGCTTAAGCCGCAAAAAGACAAAGCAGAAGCCAGATGAACGGACATTGTCAGACTTTTCATAGTTCTTCTTGTCAAAAATCTTCATGTCAGTCTTCGGGAAGAACTGGTGACTGACGAAGATGCTGGTCTTTAGACATTGTCAGACCCGCCGAAGCCCTTGATGTTCTTGTTTTCGGTCATAGGGAAGAACGGGTGAACGCCGAAGATGCTAATCGGGGTATTGCTGGAGTTAGGGCACTCGGTCTTGGCGCCAGGACACTGAACAGGCTCGCCGATGGGGCCGAAGTTGAACTGCATGTCACGAGGGTGAATAGGCTCGCTGTCAGCAAGCAGGGTACTGTACATGTTGCGACGCTGCTGGAAGCTGGGGAGGGGTGCACGTTCAGCAGTGGCGGGGCGAGTGACAGTATTGCCAGCAGCAGTGTTTCCAGCGGCAGTATTGCCAACGACGGGAGTCTTGATATGGCTATCACCACCGTATTCGTAAGGACGACGAGACTTGATGCGGAAAGCACTCTTTGAGGATTCACCAATGGGATCTTTGGTGTCCAACTTGGCCATCAGAGCAGTGGGGTCACTCTTCTTGGTGGCCTTGCCTTCTTTATCCAGAACGCACCGACCCATGGAAGAGACAAGACCCGGGTTCAGCTGAGCAGAGGAATTGGGGATATCCGTGGCATTGCTGGGCCCCTTGGGCATGATGAACGAGCCCTCACTCGAATCACGCGAAGCGGAACTGAAGCTGGGGGTAGCATCAAAAGGGTTGCAGTAGTTATTACGCTGGCCATGACTCTGCTTGTTCCAGTTGTCATGGTTCTTGTTTGCCCGGAAACCGGGACCGCGAGGAGACTTAGGGGCTCTGTAACGACCCTGCTTTCCACGATGATCATGAGTGTTGGCGCCCTCAGCAGGGAGACTCCACTCGGTAGCTCGCTGAGAGGACTGGTTGGCAGGGTGAGCATGCTCAGAGAGTGCGAAATACTGGTTATGGCCGCCGCGATGGTTGCCATAGTTGGAGTGCAGCAGACTAGGAACACCGAACTTCTCACGGTACCAACGAGGAATATCACGTAGACCAAGCTTGTCAAGCATGACAAGGTCCATGGGCATCTCATGCTTGAACAAACATCCTACACCTCAATAAAGTCAGCAAGGTTCGTATGCAAGTATGAGAAACTTCATTCACCCTGTTGGGAGTAGTCACACTCGCCGTGACGGAGCCAGTAGGAGCAGTACGACTTCTTGTTGTGCGGCTGCGGGGTAAGTCAGTCACCTTGATCTAATACCAGCCAGTAAATTGACAACTTACATTCTTGTGATTTCCATGGAAGTTGCCTCCATACCCGAAGTTAGGAGAGTCCTTGCGGTTTTGACCCGCACCAGCCACGGTAGCGGGAGCTAGGGCAGGGACAGAAGTAGGGGCATCAAAGCCACGGAAGAGGATCTCCTGAATGGAAGAACGAACCTCAGAGCTGACATCCTCCTCGCGGAGGATCTTGTACAGCAAGTTGTGGAGTTCGTTCATTTTGTCATCGTTCGTGACGCGAGATCCAGCGGGAGGACCGTCGACAACCCAATGATCGGTGCGGGGAGGAGCAACACCACAGCTAGTCATACCTTGAGTGTCACCAGGAGTCAGGGTGCGAGAGACACCACGGATAGACAGGGTAAGCGGAAGTTCGTCAACCGCGAGGAGGGGAGTTAGAGTCCCATCGGGACGCGAGCAAAAGAACGACGGACGTTCCTGACTGCCCATAATGAAGACAGTAAGGCGTTCGCCTTGATACAGGTTACACAAATAAAGATATGTGTAGATGAATAAAGATATCCGAAGATAGGTGGAAAGGATGAAGGGTGAAGGTGGGTGGAGGAGGGAAGAGGAAAAAGAGGCGGGGGAAGAAGAAGAGTATTGAAGTGAGAGAAGTGAGAGAAGAGCCCAACGCGATGGAATTATGGAAATAGCCGATAAGCTTGACACTTTAGCAGTGAATATCGACATCGAGTAGTGATTCTGCCTCACTACATTGAAAGGATGCCTAGATTGACATACTACTATACTGATACCGATATAATAGAAGAAGATCCTCAGATTCCAGCCTATTTGAGGTACAATAAAATCGGAGTATTGGATGTTGTTGTGCCGGTAGGCGACAATAACTGTATTCTTGAACGCCATGAATTTGCCTGGTAAATGTGAAAAGAACGCGACAAATTGGTCGCAGTTGCGCAACACGAAATCCACACGAAGTTGAATGCAATGGATGACTAAAAGCCTCTCTGCCCAGAACTCAGCTGCCATATATAGGGTTCAGGTTCTTAGAGAACTCTTAGACAGACGGAGCCCGCCGCAATATTTATGCTGCTTCAAACAACCGGGGAGTGGCCGGCTAGCTGCATCAGCCTCCCGGTCGAGATATCAATTTTTCCTTCTACACGTTTTCTATGTGGAACACTCTTAATCATAATCGTGTTGTGGGCATGCAGCCCATCATACTACCCGCTTTGCTCTCTTTGACATTCCCCAGTCGACGCCGGAAACCATTGTACACAACAATGGCTGTACCAATTCGATCTCAGACCGGCTAAGCAGCAGCTGAATCTCATGTCACATCTACCGGTTGACCCTACTGCCAGGAGACCACTCCGGCTTGAAAAGAAGCTTAGCACCTTTGCCGTGTCCATTGAGAGAACCTGAGCTAACTCATTCTCTTAATATTAGGTAGCCACTCTCTCTCAATACACAGCTTCAGGAGCCCTCAGCAGCAGAGCAATGCCAGTACCAAGCCCCCAAGAAGAGCGACAGTCCTAAAGTGGTGGCTACACCGAGAAAATACGCTGCCGTCGAAAACCACGGGGGATACAGTCCAGCACTATGCCCTACCTTGGGCAGAGAATCGTTCCTGTTCCTACCCAGATTCATCGAGGATCATTATGTGCATGGTATAATATCCACTCCCCTTTTAAGGCCATGGAATATCTATTGAATGACTTGTCGTGGCAGTGATATAGATCGAGTTGGTCTTGGGTGGTCGTTGAGGACCGTGGTCCCGTGACCTGATTAGACCTAATCTCTGGCCGCTCGGGATTCAGCAACAAGAAGAACAGCACGCATACGAGACCAGAACGTCGCAGACAGAAAGAATGGCCATTGCCATTTCATTATATTTGAGTAAGTTACAGTCAATGAGTTACAGTCGAAGTCGAAAGCGAATCTCCCTTCGTGCACTCACGAATTGCTTATCGAGAATAGGCATAGAGATCGACTCAAGTCGAGACTCAAGAGCACGTCTCAAGATCTGCACATTCGGACATCCAAGAAGAACCTGACTTAGATACTTCTGCTCCAGCAAGTTGACTAACAGGTGTTCCTTTCAGAATCAGTATCGGACGCATCCAACTACCTTACATAGGGCCATGACTACGCACCATCACAAGCACTTGCGCGACACCTGTCCAGGTATTGATTGTTTGAGGACATCGCAATTCCAAACGATCTCGCCTCTCTTGCGTCTATGCGCATGTTGCGGAAAGCTATCGCTTGTCCAGACAATTCGTCAAGTCAACTTATGTAGTCGTTCAAAGACTGCAGTACAGAAAAGCCTGCAGGACGGGTAGCCCAAATATGTTCTGACGGAGAGATTTTTATATTTACCTAGGGTAACACCAAGCATGTTCTTCATGTCCAGGTCCCAAGTGTCACAGTCTTCGCAGAGATGCATGTTGACCGTTGAAGCCCAGCCAACGGATTGAAAGAGCAGCTTCCAATAAGCAAAAATAACAAAAGTAAAATTGCCTGTCGTCAGCTCTATATCTGGGGAAGGGCATTATGAATGCTACCCAGGCAAAAGACGGAAGGGACGGCGCGGATTGTTACCTGTCGCTAAACGATGTTTATGCTAAGCCGACCACGCAATCCGCAGTTTATACACGGGAGAGAATCCAGTTGACTGCTTCTGCTCATTCGTACGGCAGGCGATAGTGATCAAAGTATCAAAAGTTCAGCACTGAAAGTACACGACCGAAATAGTTAACTCATTTGGTGACTCATCCAAAAATAGAAATTTAGACACCTGAGGCTATACGAACCCTGCGCATTTTGATTCTGCATAATAAAATCGGTCTATTTCTAGACACTGCACCCTCAATACTGAAGATAATTATATGATATTAATACCATGAATAGGTCACATGTATTTTAAGAATATATATGAATCTCGTTTTTTTATCGATTTGATATGATTTTTTGAGAATATACAGAGTTGATGGGCCTCTGGAGACGGGCTAGTAACTGATTTTTTAGTCACGTGGCCCAGAAAGCGAGGACCATTTAATATGGGGAAAGGACTTTTGACACTTTGATCACTGTCGCCTGCCATAGTTCGAGAGATCACGTTCATGGCCGTAGGGGAAGCTGGCTTCGTCGGCGGAGGTTTACCGTCATCTGCTATACACTGCCTGGAAAGATATTTGAACTACCCACTTAGTTAAACTCCACTGCACTGAAATATAGCGGTTTTTTATACAGAACAGAACATATATATTAAACACTACTACATACATAATGGTTATTAATGAGGGTAGTATTTATTAAATTCGTTACAGAACTACTATAGTTACATAGGTAAAGTGCAGTAGGGTTTAACTAAGCGGGTAGTTCAAATCTTGCCAGGCAGTGTATATACCTTGTGGCATATTATCTCATCTACTAAATAGAGATCAACGTCTAAGCGTCTCGAGATTCTGATGTAATCTAACAAAAACAGGGGGTGTCATCAAAGGATATCAAGAAAGATCAAAAACTCCCCGTGGACCTGTACTCCCCGGTGCGCATGAGAATTAAAAAAAAGCAGATGCTTCCTCCTAGGATCTAATGAGCATCCTGTCCATGCTCAATCTTTGTGCTGCCGCGAAATCATTAAGCGTGATGATATATGAAAAAAAGGGAAAGATCGATTGCGGAGGGGAATGAAACGTGAGTGGCGGGCTCAAGAAGGAGGGAGCTGCAAGTGGGTTGGGACATCGAAGGATGGAGCTGGAGGCTGAAGGACATTGTCGACACCTGGGCCGGTGAGGTCAATCAGATCCGGTGCGCTTCCGGGACGCTGTGCGGTGGTGGGAAGTTGCTGGGAAACTCCCATTTTTTGAGAGACACCCATATTGGGTGTCAGAGATGACCTGGGGTTGGTTGCTGTAGATTGTTGGGAGGCCCTCATAGGTTGATAAGCATTGGAGGTTGCTGATGCCCTCGCAGCTCTCGCCGCTTTCTCAGCCTTCTGACGGTCGCTCTGCGCAGAACTCGCAATGATGCCGCGCAGGTACTTCGTAGCCATGGCCACAAGTCTTGGGTCCTCTTTGCTCTGGGACAGTGCTGCCAGCATGCGCTGAACCTGAGTTGGCGACTGCAAGTGTGGACAGGCGCGGCGCTTTCCAAAGTGTGCCAGGCCGCAGAGCGGACAGTTCTCGACTCCCGCCAGCTTTAGTGGACAGGTACCCAGTAGATGAGACTCGCCACATGCAATGCATTTAGTGCCGGCTTGCGTGGGAAGATGGGAATCGGTAGCACCATCAAGACTAGATGGCGTCGCCTGTGGCGCCAGCCGAACACGCTTGAAGGGGCGAACCCTTGGCTTCTGAGGCGTACCAGTATGCAGGTCCAGGTCATCTGGGGCTGCGTCCTCGTCGCCCGCTGACTCGCTTTCTGGCTCGTACCCCCGGAACTCGCCATCACTGTCATTGTTGTTGCGCGGCTTGACGGGCGACGAGTCGGGTATGCCGAGATCACCTATCTCTTCGTCTCTGACTGTCTGGTAGTTGACCGTCGCTCGTTTGCGCTTACCACGACCCAGTCCCTCGGCTTTGCGATGCGCCTCTTCGTTGGCATCGCGCTCACGCTCGCGAAGAATTTCTTCCCAGGCATTGACATCCGCAGAAGACGTAGCTTCAGTTTCGTCGGCAACTTCTTCCAAGGTGCCTCGATCATTTTGCCAGACGCGTGCAAAATTGAAGCCTGTCTGTTCTGCAGAGCCAGAGTCATTATCAGGAACATGCTCTTCTTTTTCAACCTGACTACGGTCCAGAAGTTTGTCAATGGACGCCGAGTCATAGTGAATGTCTCCCGAATCATCATCATCAAATAGAGATGCGGCACCGTGTTGAAGAATCGATTCTAGATTCTCCTCGTCTTCATCGGCTTCCATGCGTTCAATTAGAACATGATCGAGGGCCAGCTTCTTCTTGCCCTTCAGCATGATCTTTTCCTCCACAGAAGCGCGCGTTGTCAGATGGAACACGAGCACAGTCTTCTGCTGGCCAATTCGGTGAGCTCGGGATAAAGCTTGCATGTCTTGCTTGGGATTGAAATCAGGGTCCATGATTATGACGGTGTCCGCGGTAGCAAGATTGATCCCCACTCCACCCGATCGAGTGGACAGCAGGAAAGCAAAATATGGAGAGTCGGGGTTGTTGAACCTGTCAATCTGTTGCTGCTTCTCCTTAGCCGCCAGCTTGCCATCCAGACGACAGTATTTAAGACCAAGACCACTGAGAAAGTCCTCAACAATGTCAAGATTCTCCAAAAACTGACTGAAGATCAATACCCGGTGTCCACGTTCGTGTAGTTTTGGCAGCATCAAATCTAGCAATCGAAGCTTCCCGGAAGCTTCCACTAAGTGTCTTTGCGCCAAGGCAGCGTCGTTAGTATACTCTTCGATGGCTTTGTTGTAGATGAAAGGGTGGCAAAGGCATTTTCGGAGCTGCATCAAGATATTGTTCAAGTTGTGCCGATCTTGCTTCTTCATTTGACCGGCCTGTTTCTTGACAATGGCCCTGATCAATTGAGGATTTTTCCCAAGAATCGATTTGTAAAGTTTCTTCTGCAAGAGAGACATTGAGACCGGGACGATGATCTGCACCATGGGCGGCAAGAATGGCAATGCCTCGGCTTTAGTACGACGAAGGAAGAAAGGCCGTATCATTTCATGGAGGGTCCGAATTTTCTCTTGGTCAAGCATACTGTACTGCTGTTCCAACTCTTCAGCGTTCTTCTCTCGGTCGAGGAACTGCAGTAAGTTGAACAGTTCACGGATATTGTTTTGCAGGGGAGTGCCGGTGAGGAGGACTTTGAAGCCAAACTTCATTTGACAAAGCCGCTCGTATAGCTGAGATTTGTCGTTCTTCAGACGTTGTCCCTCGTCAACCACCAAGCCTGCCCATGGGACCTTGTTCAGAACCCTCTTCGCCTCGTCATCGATCATGCTTTCATAGGAAGCAATTACGACATGACAGTGGAGATCCTTCTCGTTTCGAGGGAACATTTCATAGTCTCTGGCCATCTGACGCGAATATTGAGTCCCGAAATAAGTAACGACTTGAATGCTCGGTGCCCAGTTCTTGATCTCACGTCGCCAATTTGGAACGGTCGCATTTGGACAACAAACTAAGAAGGGCCAACACGTGTGCTTTTCAATGAGAGTTGCGAGTAGACCGATGACCTGTATGGTTTTTCCAAGACCCATGTCATCCGCCAGAATGGCATTCTGCTGTTTCACAAACATGTAGTAAAGCCAATTCACACCATCCATTTGGTACTCCATGAGGTCACCGCCGGTGATTAGCTTGGACTGGTTGTACTGCAGCAGATTTTTCTGGAAATCCTGGGTCCGGATCGTGGCCAACTGGTGCTTGAGAGTGTCTCGGTCCGGGGTCCGGACATCAGCCCGGGCCAGCCAATCATTGAATGCAGCCTCGAAATCCGCCCATCGACCTTTTTCGGTTGGTTTGGGTGGCTCTTCCCATACTGAATCCTCGTAGTTCAGGCCCTTGTATTTGACAAATGCCTCTTTGACCATCTTAGGGTCAGATCTGTCTTTGGTAGTTGAATCGTCCAGGTATACCACCTCAAAGACGATGTCTACCCGTAGTTTATCCTCGGAAACCGCCTCTTCTGTCGTCGGGGTGGGTTTTCGAGCAACATCTGAGAGGTAGAAGGATCGACGCGTGGTAGGATTACTGACGCAGAAAACCCAGTCACCGCGCATCCAAGCGACGCGGAAGTAAGACTTGCGTTTCCACTTGATTAGATACTCCTTGTCAACTTCCGGAATGAGCTCAGCATGGGGAACATCTCCTCTCATAGATTCGGGGTTGCGGATACGCCAGGCAAGAATTTCCTGGATTTCGCCCGGAGCATTGGAGCAGTCGTTACATTGCCAATGAGCGCTATAACGAGAGAAATTATCGGCTGGATCTTGACCATCCATCGGTGGAAGATGTTCAACGTGGAAGGCTCGATGGCAACCTGTGCATCGGAACAGGACGTTGTCGATGTTGTTCACACGAGCCATATCAACCAGGGTGACGGGATCGGTACCACCATTAGCAACACGTTGCTGCTGCTCCTCTCTAGAGGTAAGACGCTCTCGCAGTGGCTGCGCCATTGGGCCTTCCTCATGGCACACAGCGCACCGGCCCAAATGAGGAGAAATATCGTGTTTGCTGTGAGCAACGCCAAGACAGCGGCGGCACTGGAGAATGAAATGCCCTTCATCAACCTTAGTGACAAGATGTTCCCGACTACTTCGCGGTCCGAGACAATTTTGATGGTACGATGCGCTGCAACCCTGGCAAAAGACTAAGGGGCCCTTCCGCGGATCATCCTCGTAGTAACTGCAAGTATCGCAGCATGCAAAGTGTCTCTGCCGGAATTCATCGTCGTGCGAAATTTTACGGAAAGACTCCCTGGCTCCAGCATATTTTTGCTGTCTGGGAGCGTCACTGGCGGCCTCCGAAAGATCGTCCTCGAATCGCTCCCGCAAATTCTTTCGGAGAGATTTCCTATCACGCCCCGAGACACGCGTGGCCTTAGTCGGGAGAGTGTACTCATCCGAAGAGGAAGTGCGAGTATATTTCCCGGTACCTCGTTTTGTGCCTCGCCTGAGCCCTCGGTTTCCCGCTCGTCCGTAACCGCGTCCCTGACTCCTCGTGCGTGCCCGAGGCTCGGTGAGCTCGTCGGTTGAAGTTCCCTGATCGTCGGCGTCACTGTCGCTAGAGCTTTGTGCATTCTTGTAGAACCCTGAGTATTGCCCACGTGCAGTTGGACGGCGAAGGGTGCGATGAACTGGAGTACTATCGTAGTCCGAGTCATCCGATGCAGCTCCATCGCCACCCAAGGACCTGCGAGAGACCCGCCCTTGATCAACCAAGATTAGATCGTCATTTGAATCATTGTACTGGTCTAGAGCCTGGGTGCTGTTGTCTAGATCCATGAATCGGTCGTGGGTCATCTGCAAAAAGTGAAATCAAAAGGTTAGACAAAATGTCATGAGCAAGTGAGATTAATTGAGTACGCACTGTTTGACGCTCTCCACTTTGGAGGCGGACCGTGTAAAGCGGCTTCTCGGTGGTGGAATCGAGCTCCAAGATAGAGCGCACCGCAAAGTGACCAGGGAGGTATTCGTAATCATTCGGGTTTGGAATGACCGGGGGCACAATTTCAAAGGGCGGCGCGTCTCTAGCTGGGGAAGCTTTGGGGCGTTGAGATTCTCGAAGTTCCTGGCCTGGATTCCCCGCAGTGAATACTGCATGAGAACTCGGGCCCTCGAACTGACTCAACAGCTGTTTAGCAATGGCGTCATCATCTTGAGGCTCTTCAACCTCTGCATGAATGCGGGACATAGTGCCGACGTTCGTTTGAATAGTGAAAAAAGTAGAAAGTACGCATTAATAAAAACCGCGCAAGCTGTCTATCAAACGCGAAGGTGATAAGAGGTTCAGGTGAGTTTTGAGAAAAGATTGAGGATTGAAAATTGTACTGCCCGAGAGAATGAATATGCAGACTGAGGAGGTAAAGACTGGCCACCACAATACAGTAGGGTGTAGTGTCCAGAGCAACGAAGTGATAGGGAGAAGCGACGACGCGGAGCGCGTTTTAAGCGGAAAAATGTTGTTCCGTTATCACAGTTATCTTATCTTATCTTTATCGGGAGCTGGGCCGGAGTATATATAGTCCGTTTATCTTTTTGGCACTGGCCTCGACGGGCGAACAAATTACAATCATCTCGAAAGCCTCAACATGCTTTGGAAAGTCCCAAAACCAAGATTGGGCGGGCGCTTATCCCTTATAAGCTCACTGCAGTCCCCAATACCGACCCGACATGCCTCTTTGACTTCTGCCATTGGCCGGGGTATTCGCCGGTCACAGGCTGACGACACTTCGCCGTCTCGATCTTCTGAGGGCCGGGATGGACGCCGGAGAGTGAGGAGGGATGATGCCCGATTCCCATCGAAAGACGAAGGGAGGTGGCCTGGGAGGAAGCCTGAGAGGAAGCCCGAGAGGTGGACCGAGAGAAAGCCCGAGAGAAAGCCCGAGAGAACGCCCGAGAGGAGACGCGTTGCGGATCCTTTTGACCAAGACGAGTTTATACGGACCGGCAGTTTTCGACACCCCCCGCATGGCCAGGATCGCGGGCAGTCAAAAGGGAAAGGCGAAGCACGAGACTGGGATTCACCATCGTCAGGGAAGGCAAAGCCGTCTTCGCGAAAAGTCAGTACCCACGGAGTCTCCCGTGGTCACCGAGCTACTGCCGGTATCCCGGAGCGTGTGAAGGAAAATGTCAAGGTCCCGGAGTCGATACCCTATACGTCACCGGCATCTGAGTTCATATACGGCACGGGTGCTGTGGAAGCAGCGTTGCGTTCCAGCCGGCGCCAACTGTACAAGCTCTATCTTTACCAAGCGGCCGGCGAGGAACTAAGTCCGACAAAAGTGGTCCTCCGCAAGCTGGCTCTCTCAAGCAATATCGAAGTCAAGCTGGCCTTTGCCGGTTGGGACCGGCTCCTCGACAAAATGAGTGCTGGTCGACCGCATAATGGTTGTGTCCTGGAGGCATCACCCCTACCAAGACTACCCATTCGTGGCTTCCTCCCGGTCCAGGGCATGGCTGACAGCCATTTTCGTGTAGAATTGGCGCCCCAAACACGGGAAGAAGCTGCTGTTAATGGCACAGATGATCGCATCTCTATCCTTCATCCCCCAATTTCGCCATCGGGGAAACAAACGCATCGGTACCCCGTGGCTCTACTCCTGGACGGTGTTGTGGACCCCGGAAACCTCGGTGCTATCATACGATCTGCTTATTATCTCGGAGTTGACGCGATTGTCTTTGCTGGCCGCACCTCGGCACCTTTGTCGCCTGTGACAATCAAGGCTTCCGCCGGCGCAGCAGAGAACATGTCTCTCCTTCACGTTAAGAATGAGGTGGATTTTATCCAACGATCCCAAAGCAATGGGTGGAAGTTTTATGCGGCCGATGCGCCTGGTCCTGGTGCCACGTATCTCGATCGCCTGTCCGCAGGCGATGGACCCAATGGCAGCCACCCTATCACCCAATCACCGAGTGTGATCATGATGGGGAGCGAGGGGTCCGGGCTAAGCTCGCATATCAAATCACATGCAGATGCAATCGTCAGCATCCCAGGTGCCCGGCATAGCCATCATCTGGGAGTCGGGTCCGATCCAGCTCGCATCGATAGTCTGAATGTCAGCGTTGCTGCAGCTCTTTTGATGGAGATGTTCTTGCGAACCCCGCTGGGGATTTCGGAACCGGCTAAAAGGGGAAGGAGTAAGATGTGGTGATCAGTACTATAATCTTCGCATTCACATCTGATACATGTACATTATTGTTGATAGTAAGGTAGCTGTGGCTGTGGCTGTACGAATATAACTCTTTATCTCGGCTTTTCTCGCTCCGAATTAAAGACACGGTTACAACACAGTATCTATCCCGGGCTTTAAGGTTTGCTTTCATCATCGCTTACTAGAATCTCCAGAATAAGCCAAGGTTTGCGTACCCAACGGATTTACGGCAGCTCATGTCAGCGTTCTGCCACCGTCGATGTACCGATTTTCAACTCCGAAGCGGGATTTCCGTGGGGAAAGCCGGGGAGACCCCGGTGCTGCGGGGAAATAGGAAATAAGTTATTAGATCGATAAAGTCCTGAACAGATCACTGAAACTCAAGTCCCGAACTCCACATCATAAGAAGGTGGCATTCGATCCCCGGATTCCCCGGACTTATCCCCAGATTTATCCCCAGTCCATTCCCCCAAGTTACCCATTCTCTACCGTTTCTACTTTTCCCAAACTTTATTCTGTATTGAAGCCGCCCACTATGATTCCTGAGAAACAGATCCCTACACAGGCCTTTGTGGTCAAAGCACCTAATGCTCCATTTGTCCTTCAAGATGTTGTCTTAGACGAGGTGCGGGATAATGAAGTCCTCGTCGAGATGAAATATACTGGTCTGTGCCACACGGTATGTTTCATCTGCGCTTTCCCCGGAATAACCAGGCCAATATTTACAGCGCTAACCTGGATCATAGGATCTCGTGGTCCAACAGGGTGGTATGCCAGTCGGAGATTACCCCGCCATCCTCGGCCATGAAGGTGCCGGGTATATACGCCGTGTCGGCAGTGCTGTCAAGAATAAGGACTTAAAAGAGGGCGACCAGGTCTTCCTCAGCTTTAGCTCGTGCGCTAGCTGCAATCCCTGCAACGATGGACGCAAAGGATTTTGCCGTAATTTCACCTCCATTAACTTCTGTGGTGCGCGTGGTGAGTCTGCCGCCGATTCGCCCATTTCCGCCCCGGGAGGCCAGCCTATTCGAGGACAGTTCTTCGGTCAGTCTTCATTGAGCAAGTTGGCCATTGTGAATGAGGCTTCCGTTGTCAAGAGCCCCTCGGTGATTAGCGATGAATACTTTGGCGCACTGGCTCCGCTAGGATGCGGTTATATCACGGGTGCCGGTACCGTCTTAAACGTCCTGAAGCCTAGGCCTAAGTCTAGCCTCGTTGTGCTTGGAATGGGCGCTGTTGGACTGGCTGCTATGATGGCCGCCCGGGCTATGGGTGTTGAGACTGTGGTTGCTGTCGATATTGTTGACGCGAAACTCGAGCTGGCTACCTCTCTTGGAGCCACACACACGCTGAACACGAAGCGCGTCTCCAGCCTTGCGGACGGTATACATCAACTGTTCCCCGGTGGCGTCGATAACATCCTTGACACTACTGGTGTTGTGCCTCTGCTTCAATCATCTATCGACGCCCTGGCGCATGAAGGAACACTGGTCTTTGTGGGTGTTGCCCCGCCTACTGGCACGCTTACCTTTAACCCGCTGGAATTTATGCTCAGCTGCAAGCGAGTGGTTGGATCAATTTTGGGGTGCTCGAATCCACCTGAGGTGAGTAACAGCTCTGCTAAACTAAATAGGAACCTAGGCTAACATGTATTCTATCTTAGCTTATTCCTCAACTGCTCGAATGGTACAAGCAGGGCAAGTTCCCAGTCGACAAGCTGGCGCATTTTTACAACACAGACTCTTTGGACCAAGCGTTGGAAGACTTGCACTCCGGCAAGATTATCAAGCCGATCATCAAATGGGGAGAACTGCGAAGCTCGAAGATGTAAAGTCGAAACAGTTCCCTCGTAGGCCTTTGGCCCGGACAGAAAGCAGTAACTTTCCATTTCTGAGGTCGTGTTAGCCCTGTGACAGGCATATCCTCAACAACCTTAAACTGCTTCAGAACATTCTCAATCATTGTTTTTTCTATGTCTTTGTCTTGAACCACATAGCCATTGTCTCAATGAATAGTGTCATTTTGACTTTCTTGCTCGGACTTAGTTGCGTAATTCAATGTATCTTTATACGTTTCAATCCTTTGTCTTCCACGGGTATAGTAAAACTCTCGCCTTTGTCATTTCCGAGTTTATCGAAGATTTGTCTCAATTAAACCTTCAGTGGAAGGTATTTAAGTCTGCTCCATTCCCTTCGATTCCGTATAAGCCAGTTTCCAGAATCCTATCAAGCTAATAGGTTTTGTAGGCGGTTTCCCAAGACAACTCAAGAAGGTCAGCATATTATGTCTGCCATTTCCTTCAATTACGAGGAGTATACGTCGCTGGACAACAGACAGAGGGCTGGCGCAGAACTGCAAGAATGGATCGTTAACCCTATCGGGCTCTGTCCGATTCCCAAGTCAACGACTACTTTCGAGAATCTTCAGAGCCAGGGTTGTAAAATTCTTGGTGACTACTTCGAAGATCTTCCGAAAAGGTACCACAACCAGGCCTTCCTGCCGGACTTTTCACCCGAGAAAGTTTATCAATTCTGCTCACTTCTCAAGCGCGAAGAAGAGGGTATTGTGTGGGAGTGGGAGGGATTCATTGGACCGGGAGTGATATTTATCGAGGGTGTCATGAAAGCTACACAGGATGTGACGCCACCAATGTCAGAAATTACTCAGGCTGTTTATCAAAAGGACTTCTCCCTTAGCGACCTCAGGTATGTTCTTGTGTCTGACATTATCAACACGGATACACGTGAGTTTGTCACAAATCACTTACCTCAGCTACACAGGGGACCTGCCGCTGCTGCAGGCTACACTGAAGTCACAACTTTCGAATACAACACAACAATGTACCAGGCCTTGCTAGCTACAAGGATTGGCAAGATGGTTGTATACTTGGTGCTGGGAGCATTTGATCGAGGTACGCGACGGATTGCACGAATCAACGTGTGGTTTTATGAGCGCAAATTGCAGATGCGGTTCGACATTGAGGTCCCTGCTTAGGCCTGACCTCAACACCCATTTGAATCCTACATAGGTATGTTTTATTCTCTTCTCTTTGGAGGTATGTCATTTGCTGTGGGTATGTGTGTGTGCGTGTGCATACTTGGCACAATTGCAGTTGATAGTAGCTTTCTGGTGCGAGCTTTTCTCTAATCCATCTATGAGTACACTACCCTACCAAAAGTCTGTGTGCAGTCCGCCCCACTACCTATCACCCCAACAACCACCCACTATTTTATTTTTCTTCCTATACTACCCCTATGGCCCCGATCGCTATACAAATTGGTGCAGAACGTAGCTAAGGGGCTAAACTTTTAGCTAAGCAGCGTACTACCATCATATATGCTCTCGAAAATAGGCTTTCTAGCTAGGCTAAGTTGGCGGAGGAGTTTGGTTGCCATCGCAATACAATAGCTAACACCTTCAAACGCTAGTAGGAACGTAACGATACCGAATTACGCCCTCGAAGCGGCCGACCCCCTAAATTCGGCACCTAAGCTCGTCGTCTAGTTAGAATATACGCCCGTCGCAACCCTTTTTGGTCCTATCGAGCCTTAGGAACTAAGGTAGTTGGTACTCTATCGATTAATACGATTCGGCGGATTTTGAAGCTATCGGGGATCGTCTGACGCCTTGCAAAGCGTAAGATCCCTATTAGGAGGGCCCTTGCGTTTAAACGAAGGCGTTTTACGTATCGTTAGCGCTCCGAATCCTATTCGCCCGCGATTCGAAATTGGATCTTCTCCGATAAATATTCCGTCTAACGAACTTCGAATAGTAGGCTATAATAGTGCTAATAGCTTACTTCCGAAGTATACCGAATTGATCTTATAAATCCTAAGGTTTATGTAAAAGATATTTCGTAGATAGTTTAGGCTACAATCTAGCTTAGAGGTCGATCAAAGTTAGTAGTTATAGAACGGGATAATTCGACGGAAAGAGGTAGATATTTACGCTAGAGTTATATAGATACGCTCGAAGAAGGTCTCCTTCTAATCTATGAACCTAGAATAATATTTTAGCAAGATAACGCGAGGATTTATACCGCGAAGGATACGTAGAATTAGTTTGAAGAGCATAGGATATACGTTGAAGATTGGCCTCCGTACTCGCCTAATTTAAACCCTATTAAACCGGTCTAGAATATGCTTAAGCGCCAACTTTTCCGTATATTTCTAGACCTAATATATATAGGAAGATCAGAAGCAGATTAGGCCTATTTCAAGAGGTATATTAGGGCTACATAGGATATATTAGATTAGGCGAAGATTGATGCCCTAATATTGAGTATAGGGAGAAGAATAGACAAATTGTGGGCGAATTAGGGGTATTATACCAAATATTAAGCGAGAGAAATTTGAATATAACCCTAATTATTTATTATATTTAATCTTATATTAATCCAATAAGAAATAGTGGTATAGGATATATATATTTGATAGGGTAGGGTGGCGGGGCGGCATGCACACAGACTTTTGGACCCCATTGTATATTGTAATAGTAAATGACTCGAAGCGATGGCCAATGCCTCCTACCTACTATCATATCATAAAAGTGGGTGCATTAAGTCTATAATGACTTTAATGCAGCAGCTGGTCACCCCACTACATCACGCACACCCAGGATAACTGGTTATTACCATAACTTGTTCATAACCCACCCTAGGCTATGGATGCCGGATCTCGATGACTCAGCCCCCGCATCTTGTGAATTTCATTGGTCAGTTGTGGTGGTTCATCTGGTGACTAATCAAGTATATGCGGGTTCTTGGCGCGTACCCGTTATCCGCCGAGGATGAGTGCTTTCTTGATACTTCAAACTTCAGTACGTTTCAAGTCGAATCCCTCTAGGAGATCATGATTTGATGAGCACAATTAAAATACCTTAGCACTGCCCATGCCTCCCCACTACCAGCAAGGGCTTGACCAGGGCGCGTCGTCGCTTTCCGCACCAGTGCGACAGCGGTCAAAACAAGCCTGTCTCCCTTGCCGACGCCGCAAGAGGAAATGCGATGGGAATTTTCCCTGCAATATTTGTAAAGGCTATGGGTATGACTGTGAATTTGGCAATGGGACCCAGGCAACAAATCTAAAAAGGCGTGTGCCCTTGGATGGGTCACCGGAGCCTAGGAAAGTGACTCGCTCGAATCATCTCCAAGAACCCCCAAAGCAACACGCAGAGTCCTCCGCCTCCCTTGGCATTCTTGAGCCATCAAAAGCCCGATATGTCGGGAGGTATTCATCTATCGCCTTTCCGCTTTACGTCGGTTTAGAGGTTCAGGCAACGAAGATCCCGCGTCTGCACTCATTTGCATACCACACGGGTATTCGCAAGGAACCGCCTTGTGCGGTGACTTGTGAAGCTGCCCACAAAATCTCATGGAACACAGCGAGAAGTCTTATCGAAGTTTATACGGCTACAGTCCATCCCGTATTTGGCTTCTTGGATATGGCTCAACTCTATGTACGGTGTGAGAAACACTGGCATGGGCAATCCCAAGACTTGGTCTTTGAGGCCATGATAAGTGGAGTCATCGCTATGGCATCATTATTTAGTGACGCATTGGATCAAGACACAGAAACGTGGTTCATCTTACACACGAAGGAAATCCTGGAAGATTGCGTGATTAGTCGCTTCCCTTCTTTGGAACAGATTGCCGCATGGACATTGCGAACCATTTACATGCGGTGTACTGCAAGGCCACATGTGACTTGGCTCTCCAGTTGCACCGCCATGCATCTCGTGGAGGCAGCTGGCTTGCACCATGCATCTGAATTCGTGATGCAGACGACTGGCAATGCGACACCGAGTCCAGTGATGTCCAACATTGTTAATCGGACTGCGCAGGTCGCAACCTCCCTTCATATTCTGATTGCATTTGAGTACGGAAGATCTATCATCACCTTGGATGGTCAGATTCTCGAGAATCTGCACTCCACGACAGGAGGGAAGGATCTGACTTTTCAACTGTGTAGCTTGGTTGCTGCTGTTCCTACGAAACCATCCGGAGATCCTCTATCCATGATGCAAGAGCTATTCTTGTCTTTGGACAAGATAACTGATATCACTGTCGACCATGACTTTCTTCTTCTGCTACGTGCAGACCTTGCATTGGGCATATACCGTCGCCTTCGCGTCATGGATACTAAATTCCAACAAGGACACAATGACCGAGTGGTTGCCGCAGGGATAGCTGCCTTACCAGCAGCACGGAGGCTAGCTAGCCAAAACCAGCCTTGGTGGAATGTCATCGGCACGGTATTCCAGTTTTCCTGCGCTCTTCTCGTCATGGATACGCCGACAAGCTGCGAGAAACTCGTGGAAACTATGGACAACTTGGAAATGATAGTCGATCACTTGAAAACCCACTTGGCCAAAGAGGCTCTTACAACGGCCCGTCAGCTTGTTCGAGCTTCGTTGGACAAGAAAAGGAGAGGCGTTGAAGCCCTGGAGCGCATAGCTCGAGATACCTCACCCGACCCTGCCATTGGCGAAACCAACTACCACTTGCCGCAGGACATTGCAGCAATGAGCCCGTCCCTCACGGCGCAAGGATCACTTGATCTGGATTCTCTGTGGGCCATGGAATTTCAACTTCCATTGTAATTATTGACAATACTGCTTTTCTATATACGGCTGAATTCAGCCTATGCCAAGCTTTTCCTAGATGACGTCCAAGTCGCCACCAAGAAACACGTCGCAATGATGGTACCCAATCCTGCAAGACCGACGCCCAAATATGTGGCTCCCCGGTATCCTCTGAGGACATCCTTGTTATCGTTGTTGACATATCGTTCGACGGTCCCGGCGAATCCCAGGCCCAATGAGATTGAATAGTTCACCACTGTGTTCACAAGGGATCCTGCAACACCTTGATCTTGCTGCGGCATGGAATTACTCAAAATGAGAATACCCGACGGGAACGACATGTCCCTGTTCTTCATTAGTTTGTGTCTTTTGCTTCAAGCGAGGAAGCACTTACATTCCCCAAGGCGTGACCAACATGGTCACGAAAGCGTTAGCCCAGTATATCTGTCCGACAGGCATAGACGCCAAGAGTGCCTGGCCTGCCGAGAAGGCCAACATTGCAATGAACATGATGATGCTTGCTGGGATGCGACCAAGGAGAAGACCTGTGATCACAGCAGCACAAGCTCCTGACACAGATGCTCCCGCCCATTTAGCCGTCACAAGCAGTCCGCTGTTTCCGTCGATATTTTCCAGAATCTGATAGTAGTAGAAGACTAGAACGCCGAAGCTCGACCACCCGGCCGCAATGCAGCCGAGAACCCAGCCAACCTCGCCTTGCAATGCCGTACGGGGAAGCAATGGATAGGCAGCTCTGCGTTCGAGAAAGAGGAATAATACCATGATCAGGATGCCCACAATCAAGAGGACGTATGTATATGGCACCTCCCATCCAACAACCGCAGCCTGGTTCCACGCAAAATTGATCAAAATCAGACCAGACACTCCGGTGACGGCACCCCATCCATCAAGACGATCAAAGGTCGAAAGATCCGGTCGCAGTGGCTCTTGCGACATGGTAGGAATAATAAAGTAGCCCAAGACGGCAAAGATGACGCAAGCAATGGCCATGATCCAGTATCCCCAGGGCCACCAAAGACGTTCAGCAAGCAAAGACGAAAAGGTCGCGCCTAACGTAAACCCACCCGGTGCAACGGCACCAAACATACAAAACACCATTCCCTTGCGATGACCGGGAGGATAAGATCTCCCAAGGATAGCAACTGCATTCGGAAGAAGTAGAGCAGGGCCGATACCTTGGAAAGCACGACAACAGTCGAAGAATCGAGGGTTCGACCATACGGAAAACCCTGCCAGGAGCGACCAGAGTGCAAACCACATGAAGCCAATCACAAAGAGCAGTTTGTGTCCATAGACATCACCCAGTCTTCCAGACACGAAGATAAAGGTTCCGACTGTCAAGCTGTATGCAGAAGATGCCCATGTCAGGTCTCTCGGAGTGCTATTGAAACTGGCACTGATGATGGTGAGAGGTGCGATAGAGAGTGAGAGACCAGCTTGTGTCATGAGCTGAGCAGCACAGATGACAACGACGAAGAGTACTTCATGCAGTAGTGTCTTCGATGGTCCATAGTCCGGTGTTCCTTGCTTGGCTTCTATGTCGGATGAAGCGGGTCGAGAGCTAGGGGTGTGTTCTGGCATTGGATTCTCGGCCACATTATTGGCGGACGCCGTGTCTTCTAGAAACATGCGTGAGCCAAGAACTCATCGAGGAGTATAAGCAGTATAACATACCTAGATCGTCGCCCATGACTGTTAAATCATTCAAGCTGGGATGCTTGCTCTTTTATGGCTGATTCAAGGCCCAGACCAAGACGTGTGAATAATAATCATTTCACGAGACCGGCTTGACAAGTTAAATAAACTGCGATTTTTCACGCTAACGCATCACCCTGAAGATCGGCGTCCACGTTTTCCGCGTTTTTAGGAGATTGATAACCCTATTCGGCCGCGTGGCCCGCGCGGTCCGCACGGTACGCCGCAATCGGAAGGCGTCAATGCCGAGACGGGCTGATTATTATTCGCTTTCAGACGTCACTGATGCAGAATAGATCAGATTATCATTGCGAATATTTCCGAAATACCCCATAGAGCAAACTTTAATAAGTCGTCTTCCCCATCGCGACCCTAGATGTAAATAATATCCCACTTCAGACCCCGATCAACACGCGATTAACAATTAAACAATCGATTCCATGGAGCCCAACACAATGAAAGCCCTCCGCCTAACACGCGTCTCCCCATCTTCAAATCCGACACTCGCAGTGTCATTTCTTCCAATTCCACAGTTAAAACCCGGCCACGCCCTCGTTCGCATCCGCTACGCCTCCATCCAACCATCCGACAGACTGAACGCGCAAGGCCTCTTCCCATTCACCAAATTCCCCATAGTTCCGGGACGAGACTATTCCGGAACCGTGATCGACATTGCCGACGATTCGCAGCAGTCAAAGTCATGGATAAGCAAGAACGTCTATGGAACGAGCGGATCGAACCTCAGCTTCCAGATTGATGGTACCCATGCCCAGTACTGTCTGATACCTCAAGCTGCGCTGGTTGAGAAGCCTGCTCCGTTGTCTCTTCTTCAAGCTGCTACTGTTGGTGTCCCGTTCACCACTGCGCAAATCTGTTTACGTCGGGTCAAAGTGAAAGAAACTGATGTGGTTCTCGTGCTCGGTGCAACTGGGGCGGTTGGGTCTGCGGCTGTGCAGATGGCTAGGGCAATGGGATGTAAACGAGTCTTGACGGCGGCTCGACGGAGTGACTCTAATCCTGATATCGTGTTGTCTTCAAGCGATCCTGGTGCTACGCTTGGAGAACGGATTGCTGCATTGACTGATGGGAAGGGCGTGGATGTTGTTGTTGATACGGTGGGAGATCTGACGCTGATGTCAGTGGCTGTGGAACAGCTAGCTATGAAGGGGCGCTATGCGTGGATTACTGCGCCCAGGGGCGATGTTAGCAAGAATATGTCATTTGATGTGTTTCAGGCTTATCGGAAGGAGTTGTCTCTGCTGGGATGCAATTCGGTGACTCCTTCGGTTGTGGATACGGCGGAGTATCTGAGATCTATGAATGGTTGGATTGATCAAGGACTACTGGAAGCGCAGAAGGAGTCCGAGTTTGCAGTGATCAAGTTGGATGAGACTATTGAGGATGGATATGGGAAGCCTCGGAAGGCGGTTATCGATTTGGAATGACTGAGTGTATCAAGATAGCGCAAGGAATCGAGACGAATGTACATATTGAACCAATGAACGCGGGACACGGAAGAAGTGAAGAATGCAAGCCGAAGACTGTGTAGCCATGTTTACCCCAGTATCCTTAAGTAAACTCCTATCCTTATCTACTGAGGAGGAGTAGAAAGGTTCTGGTCAACTTCCTTTCGCTGCACGGCGCCAAAGCGAAGGTTGCCGACGTCGAACACCTATGCAAACGCAGATTAGCTTTGATCCATACACACAATAGATAAGGTCACTCACGGCATAGACAGCCTTCAGGAAAGTATCACCGAGGATATCCATAGTCATGGAGCCGCGGCTCTGAATGCCACCGTACACATATCCCGACTTGGCCTCCGCAAAGCCGAGATCCTCCTTCTGGACAACAAACTGCTTATCACCAACAGCAAACGAGACCACAGGAAGCTTATCAGCAGAAGTGTCACTAGGGTAGATCCACCCCTGGCTTTCATCGTCGTATTGTGCGCCTGGGATCGCGTCGTAGATAGCCTGGCATGTAGAATCATCCACAAGGGCCAGCGTAGTGCCCGTATCGGCAATAGCCTTGTTTCCAGAGCGAGTGATCGATTTGCCATTTACCGTGGCAGAGGTGGAATTGAACATCCAGAATCCCTGGCTATTATCAACAGGGGTGTAATAGATGTCCTCGCCTGAGGCCTTAACGGTGTCCTGGTCAATAAAACCGAAGGTATAGAACGAGTCTCCCTTGTCAGGCTCGTTGGTGTCGCGCCACGAGCCTAGCTTGGCTGTAAAGAGAGATGCCGACTTGGGAATATCAGACTGGGTGATCATGTTCTCGACAGGTGTCTTCACAGCCTTGGGCTGGACGGTGTTGATGCTGCCGAATGCAAGACCGAGGAGTCCGTCTCCGGCACCGCTTGCGAACTGCGCCGACATCGTGTCTGCTAGCTCGACTGCCTGACCTTTGACGACTACACCACCGATATTGACATTGTCGTTGCCCACTGTGCCGGATGCAGATGATCCATCTCCGTAGGAGATTTTCCAGGTCGAGCCCTCCTTATCCTTGAAGGTACTCGACTTGGATGGGTCGAAAACCGTGTGGTTCGTATGCTGGGACAAGGTCGCAGCTGGCAGCTTAGTCGACCAGACCTGCATTTGCCATTAGCTTGAAATTTCTCAAGTGTAGAAGGCAGCATACTTACCCAGAGATCCGCCGAGCCAGTATCAAAGTCTAGACTCAAGTTCTGCGCCGGCGATCCAATACCCACCTGAGCCAGGTACATGGCATCGTTCTGCACATCGTCGGCACCGACCTCGCCGACCTGGTCACTATCGGTGCTCTTCTTCTGCAACACCTGGCGAGAATAGACGCGGCCACCAACAGGCTTATCGGTGTACTGACGGCCGGTCTGCTGCATGGTCACGCCGAAGGAGTACGGGCCAGGCTTGGTCGGGGAGAAGCGGTACTTGCGCATGGCATACAAGTACGACTTGGTTCCCGACTTCTGGTAATGGGGGTTGGCGATGAGCTTTATTCTGGAAGTAGATGCCATGGTTGGGGCTTTGCGAGAGAGTTTGGACTTGAGGAATTTGAGGAAGGACATTGTTGCAGCTATCAGACAGCTATATAAATAGGGAAAAGAAGCACCCCACTAAAACAGGGAATGGGGATAATTGAAATCCGGCTAAGAGAACTTCGCGTTTTATGTAAATAAAGGAAGGCACAGAGTCAGATGTAGGTATTGGTCACTTGCCCATCGCATCTTTCGTCATTGCCAGGTGACGGTTTCTTTTAGCGTGCATATCATGCAGGTGTCGATCTTTCGCCACGCTGAAAGTCTACCATTTCAAGTTTGTTTATCAGGCACGAGATACCTATGTAACATTGGAACCTTTAGCCTTGAAATTACTCTATCTTTCTTTGCCAATACACAGGTGGTAAATCATCATCTGCCAACGCCGATCCTATCCGAACCTCCCACTGAAGCAAAGCACTTTGAAACATACTATAAGACCAAATCACTTCTTGCGGCCTTTGCCTTTGGGCGCATTTGAAACACTGGCTGCCCGGGAGGTCGCGTTGGAACCAGCCTTGCTGCCCTTGGTGTTTTTGATTTGCTTGGCCTGAAACAGTCAATCGGGGTTCACAATCTGGGAGTAGAGAGTACTAGCTAGTGCTCTTCAAACTTACAGTGGCGCCATTCTTAGCCTTCTTCTTCGCAGGGGCCGCGTCATCGATTTCCTCATCTTCCTCGCGGTCGCGACCACGGCCCTTGCCCTCTCCGTTGGCCTTGCCATCGGTCTCAAACTCCTTGGCCACGGTGTTCAGCAGCGTGGTGCAGCGGCGACCAATCTCCACTGGAGTGCGACTGAGGAAGAACCAGTCGAAACGGAAGAGTGGCGAATCTCGGATTTCGTCGCGGATTTTCTCGTACAGACCTTCGCCCTCGACGCCGTATTTGTCCAGCATCACGAGCAGGAAGCGGTCCTCCTCCTCGGTGTACACCTTCTTGTTGGTCGTAGACACGGTATAGTTGATCTTGAGCTGCTGCAGAGGCACGCGGTACATCTCCAGTTTCTTGCGGAGCATCTTGCGTTGGTGGTTCTTCATCTGCAGCTTCTCCTCACCCTGTTCAATGACCTTCAGGTACCTGGGATAATCCTGGATTTCGGTGTACCGTTGCCAGAAGACATTGGCATACTCCTCGACCTCTTCAGGAGTCTTGCTGTCCACTTCGGTAGCAATTCCAACGTAGTCGGTACGCCCAAACTTGGCCGATCCGTTGACAAACTGCTGGAAATCACGACGGTTCCAGGAAGAGAAGCCTTCCTCCGACATGCGGGCTTTCTCAGCTTGCTCTTCCTCGTTGAGAGGCACGGCATTGTCGATTTCCTGCTGCTCGAGATCCCTCTCGGCCTCACGCTCGCTCAACTCTTCCTCCGGACCCTCGGGGAGTGGAGCCTTGTAGCCAATATCCCTGTGGAAACTGGCGGTCTCCCTCTCCTGCAACTCCTGCAGACCGGGAGGGTAGAACTGCCAGTCATGAACAGTGAGTTGCTTGGGCGCCCGCGGAACCTTGGGCTTCGTATCAGCGGTCCGGCCACCGGTGGCCAGGGCTTGACGATAGTACTTGTCGATCGAGTAGAACTTCTCCTTGCGCTCGCGCTTGGCCGGGTTGATCCAACTGATACCGATATCCTTCTTGCGCTCGGCGAAATCCTGGCCATTCCATTCGTAGGCACTCTCCGAGCTGAACTTCTGCAGATCGTCGATGCCAAGCTTCTCGTACTTCTTGTTCAGCTGCTGCGTCCGCTCCTCACCCTTGCGTAGAATAGCCTCGAAATCATCTTGGGAGATGTCATTTCCATCGACGGTGTCCGTGCGACCGAAGACATCGGCAGCACCATGCTGAATCATACCAAGCAAGTCGTCTTTCGAAGTAGCTTTGTTTGACTGCTGAGCACGGCCTTGCTGGATAACCAATTGATCCAGACGCAATTTCTGGGCGGCTCGCTCAAGAACCTTTTCCTCGATGGCATTCTCCGTAACGAATCTGAAAACCTTGACCTGCTTGGTCTGGCCAATTCGGTGAGCACGGTCCATGGCCTGAAGGTCGGCCTGAGGGTTCCAGTCACTGTCGAAGAGCACCACAGTGTCCGCCGTGGTCAAATTGATACCCAAGCCACCTGCACGCGTCGTAAGAAGGAAGACGAACTTGTCCGATCCGGGCTTGTTGTAATCATCGATGGCAGCGATACGATCCTCGTGAGCCGTAGTGCCGTCAATTCGACAGTATTCGAACTCTCGGAAGACACAGTAATCCTCCAGAATATCCAAAACACGACTCATCTGAGAGAAGATAAGTACTCGACTGCCATCCTCCTTCATACGTTTCAAGAGTTTGTCCAAAATGGCCATCTTTCCGGCGTTGTAGATAAGATGTTCGTCGGTCGTGTAGGGGGGGCCGGGCTCGGCTCCCTCAAAGAGGTAGGGGTGATTGCAACATTTTCGTAGTTGCATCACAATGTTCAACAGTCGGGTCTTAGACTCTTTCTTGCCAGCCGCACCATTGACCGCATCGATATCCTTCTCCAGAATCTTCTGGTACCATTTTCTTTGCATCTCGGACATGGGCACATAGAGATTGACTTCCTGTTTGGGCAACAAGCTCTTCTCGACCTCACTCTTAACACGTCGCAGCAAGAATGGTCGCAGCACACGATGAAGCTGCTGCACAACAGTGTCCTGGTCGGACTCTTGGTTAGAGAACCACTGGTCAAAGGCCTCCGAGTCACCGAAGACGTCTGGGAGCAAAAAATTGAGCAAAGCCCACAGCTCGTGTAAGTTGTTTTGCAGTGGGGTTCCGGTGATAAGCAAGCGGTTGCGGGAGTTGAAGAGACGGATGATCTGCGAGAGTGAAGACTCCTCGTTCTTGATTCGGTGCGCCTCATCAATGATGATGTATTCCCAGGCGATCTTCTTGAGGGAGGATTTCTCGCGGAGAATCATCTCATAACTGGTGATGCAAACGTCGAAGTTGTCTTGGAGCAGCTCTTCATTGATCAACCGTTGTCGCTCGTCCTTGTCACCCTGGAGAACCAGGACTTTGATATCCGGGATCCACTTTGCGAACTCGCGCTTCCAGTTGTCGAGGGTAGACTTGGGTACGGCGACCAGATGAGGGCCAGGGATATCACAGATGAAGCGCAAGTAACCCAAAAATGAGATTGTCTGCAGGGTCTTGCCCAATCCCATCTCATCGGCCAGGATACCGGAGATACCATTTTCATGAAGCGAGACAAGCCAGTTCAGGCCTGCAATCTGATAATCACGGAGTTCACCGTTGATAAACGCAGGCGATTCACGGAAAACCGTGGTTGTCTCGCCGCCCTGCCGCTCGTCCCTCAACAGCTCCGCATCCTCCTCTTGCTCAGTTCTACGCCGGCGTTCGTTGCCCGCACCGCCTGTGCGCGAGGATCCCTTCCGTGCCTTTGCCTCACTCTCCGAATTCTGTCGGTCGATTTCGGCGATGATCTCCTTAATGCGCGGGTTCGGGTTGGTTTCGATGAAGTGGCGGAACAGGTCTGTTAGACCGAGGAGATAGCGGAATCGGCGAATCGAATCATTTTCCTATTTAAATCATTAGTCTACAGCGTAAAGAAACAGCGCAGAAATCGAGCTCCGTACCTTAGACTCATCCAGGCGGCCGTGTTTCTTGCTCAAAATGTTCTTTCTCAGCTGGGTAGCCTCCGCCCGGCGTCTGTGACCATCAGCTGCAGCGTCGCCCGCGACGCTGCTCGCAGTAGTGTTTGGGTTCGTATCAGAGTCCTGTGAGGGAGGGTGTCAGCCACTATCTCTATCTTGAGTTGTACGCGGACTCAAGATGTTATTACCGTGTAATCGGGCGTGTCTCGGTGGGCCTATTCAAAAAAGGAAAATCATCAGTGATTGCTCGCTGTGTGCGCACTTAAGGTACACCGCAGTCGAGGGGCGATGCGACATTGCGGCACAAATCGGAGAGAAGCAGGTCCACGTACCATCGGCGCGTCGACAGGAATTGACGGAATGGCATCGTCATTTGTATCGGTCATAGGCGTATCCGCCTGAGACGGCGATTCAGCTTTTGCGGGTGCCATATTTTTAGTTCGGCGCGCAAAGCGCAAGCGTCACGTAGGCACAAGCACGTCTCAAATTGTCGGCGGAGCGTGTCTGAAAGAAACAGACGAATGACGTTGGTTGAGTATCGAGAAAGGATGATTGAGCTCCAAATACTCAAAGTTGAGATGAGGAGAGGTGTAAATGGAAGGGAGAACTGGGTGAAAGCGGAACAAATCAAGCGCAGCTTGGATCGAGAGAAACGCCTCCAGGCGCGCTGAAGGGGAACAAATGAGAAGGCGCGGCGAACGACACGCCCTGATTGGCTACAGCTATTTGACTCAGCAGACAAAGTCGCGGTAAGCGGAGAAATGAATGTTCCAGAAAGTGGGGTCACGTTACCCGGTCAGTGCAAAAAGCGCAGCCGATCATCTGCAGCATCGGTTATTACGCCTTTAGTTCCCCTCCGGCCTAGTGACGACCTGCCAGTACAGAGCTAGGGAACAATTTTCTTCGGTTTCGAGTTTCTATTTTCTTGCTTTGGGAACTCGTCTCGGACTTTATACTGTCCTTTCTTTTTTTCTTTTGTTTGGATATCACATGGGACAACATCGCCTTCGAGTGCGCCTAAAGTACCTCTGACCACGTCGTGACCACACCTCCTTTCATACACACACAACCTTCCGCAGGGTCCTCCTGGCTATCCACAACAATATGGACTCTATGAGGTCGTTGAACACCTCCTTGCCGAGCTCGACACCTCGCCCGCAGCCGTCCGAGCAACTCCTGCAATCCTTCAAAGCGGCTGCGTTATCTGTCACCAACCTATACAAGAATGCCGTCTGCGAGCAAGCTCAAGCCCGGCAAGCTGGTTATCAGGAGGCTATAGAGGACCTGCTTCACTTCCTTGACCGCGAGAATCTTGGTCTTGGTGACGGAGAGGGGTGGCGGGTCCGTCAGTGGGCAACCGAGAAGTGTGATGGAACTGCTCAATGTAGCGACGATGATGAGCGAGCCGACTCAGCTAAGCATGAACGAAGCGCGACTCCCGCAACTGCTCGTAAAGAAGCGTCCTCGTTCGAGCCCACTTCCCGACAACCGCCTACCTCCGCTCCCACCTCCGCTCCTGCTTCCACGCCCCGCCCGGAGACCACAACCCCTGCACCTCAGCCTCAAGATACACCGCTTGGATCACCGACAGTATTCACATTCACGGCTGGCCCGACATTCCCCCAATGTCAGGATCTTGAAATGGACTTGCAATCTTCCGACAATTCTATACCTCCTTCGCAAGACGGTGCACCAGTCAGTGTCTCCGTTATGCCTCGCAACCCTCGCCATCAGCATCAACATCGCCACAACAATATTGCTCGATCGAATGCCCGCCCCTTCCCCCGAGAGTCCCCTACTAGTATAGGGTCCAAGCGGAAATTCAACGTTCCGGACTTCTTTGACCTATCAGGGGACATGTTTGGGGGAGGCAAACGTGGCCGGTTCACCTAGCACGGTTCTTCCTAGACTATACGAAGTCGACGAGATGACGAATCTTCTATTCTGATTGTCATGTAGCAGTTGGAAGGATTTGGGCTGCTTTTTCGGGTGTATCATGGGATGGGGGACTTTTGCATATGGCTTCACTGCATGACTTGACTTTTGCGTTCTTTTCTTTTTTCATGGATTTCTTTTGTCTCTTCTTTTCCCCTTTCCCATTCGTGGCCTCATACCATTCTTCGATACAGCATATAGCATATAGAGAGAGGTTTCTGTGGTGGAAATACCCAGTGTGGAGGCGAGGCTATCATTACCTTTTCATGGTAGTACAACAAATCAATATATTACAAACCCTTCAAAAGATCCCTCCAAGGTAGTGAAACGCTTCTTATTATACAATGCCCATCCCAGTGCTCCCTGTATCGTCCTGCATAGTATAGTTCAAATTTCCAAAGGATTGCCACGAAGCAATCAGTTGAATGCTCGATAGATCCCCAGGCCGACTAGAGTCGCAGCAATGGATGAAACTCCAAGCCGACGTGAGCCCATTTTGTATTGCGATGTGCTCTTCATGATGTTCTTCTCTTGTTTGCGGAGGTTGGCCATGCCGCTGTAGTAGCTGTAGATACCGGCGCCAATGAATGCAGCAGAACCTATTTCCCACATATCAGCAACCCATCTCTTCCACGGGGATTCTGATAGACCACGTACCGGTTACTCTGCAAGACATGCAGTCGTCCCACTTGTCTTCTGCCAGTGCTTGTTTGGCATCCTTTTGCTCTGATGAAGAGGCCATCTCCAGGGTGAAAATTGCTGGCCGAAAAGTTCGAGAGATAAGGAACTAATAGAAATTCTCCAAACCACGGATTTAATCACAAGTTGCGGAGAGAATCGCGTGGGCCAAAAGGTAATCCAAAGCGGGAGTCGGTGGCAGAATGGCCAGCTTCACCACGAGCTATACAACTTCAATCCTTACTGCTTCAGACAACAGCCACCATGAGCGGCGAGATTGATGCCGTCTACATTTATGACGAGCACAAGTATGGCTTCAATGATCCTGTTACTGATTTGTACTGACAGTCCGATCCAGTGCTCCCATGGTCGAACATGTATACCGAGCCCGCCCGCCCTCGGCGGCCGCAATCCTGCCCCTCTACCTCGCTCATGCCGCCCCTCGTCCTTCCTTACTATACGTTACGAATGCCTCGCCGCCGGTGACAGTGTTTTCAATTGTCCAATCAAATCTGCTGTTTCTCGCCGTGAGCGAGGTGGACACCGAGCCACTCTTGGCCTTGGAATTCCTGCATCGCGTCGTCGATGTATTGGAGGAGTTTGTCGGTGCGCCGTTACTCGCGACCAAGATCCAGGCCAACTACGACGTGGTTGCGCAGTTACTGCATGAGATGTGCGATGGGGGAATAGTATCCAACACCGAACTCAATGCTTTGCAAGAGGTCGTTGAGGTGCCCGGCTGGATGGGAAAGCTTCTCAGCGGAATAAGCATTCCTGGGTAAGATTACTTGACTGGCATCGAGCGAAGGCCTCCGTTCTAACCATCTGATTTCGCCTTAGGACATCATCACCGACATCAGGCCCTGGCAACCCTCTGAAGCAATCACTCGCCGCTTCTAGCGCAGCCCAGGGCCCCGCAATCCCTTGGCGACGAGCTGGAGTACGGCACACGTCAAATGAGTTATACGTTGATATCATCGAATCTCTTCATGTGACTATGGCGCCATCCGGACGATTGCTTTCCGCCATGGCATCTGGCACTATTGCATTCACCTCAAATATATCGGGAGTTCCGGACTTGCTCCTGTCATTATCGGCGCCTGGTGGTCAGCAATCGCTCGCCCGCAAGATTGAATTGCCGGTCTTTCACCCGTCCGTTAGACTTGCTCGATGGCGAGAGCGGCCCGGAGAACTTAGCTTCGTGCCTCCGGATGGACGATTCATTTTGGCCGGGTACGAGGTTGATCTTCTTCCGATAGACCCTGATCTAGACGGGCCGCCAAGCCACATGGAGAAGCTGTTTCTACCAGCCATCGTGGACATTCGCAAATCACTGGGGCCGTCCGGCTCGGATTTCGAAGTTAGGTTAACTCTGAATACCAACTTCCCCGGTCATGGTTCCTCGAAGCCAAATGGATCAGGGGCATCAACTCCTTCTTTCCTGGGCGGTATAAGTGGCAGCTCCACTGGACCCGTGCTGGAGGAAGTAGTCGTGAGCGTTCCAATCTCAAAATCCGTTCGGCACATTACAGACATGCAGGCGAGCCGTGGTGACGCACAGTACTTTCATAATACTGGTCTCCTCGAATGGAGGGTTCCTACAACCCGTGAAGCTGGGACCATTTCAGGCACTGCGACTCTCCGATGTTCCGTTGCAGGCTATCCATCATTCGACGAGGACTACGATGACAGCGTGGAGGATGACGAGGATGCCAATGCAAACCTTCTTCAAGGCTATTACGAAGCCCCTACCTCCTACAACGACACATCCGCAAGCACCACCAGAAAGAGCCGTGACCCTTCAAAGAAAAAGAAAAAGAAGAAGGAGAAGGGAACCAAGAAATCATCTCGCTCTGTCGCTCTTCTCGAAGAAACAGGCGAAGGCGAAGGTGAAAGTCCTGCCGAAGGACTATCAGACGCACCTATCAAAGCGAAATCACCATCTCCGAGCCACTCTAAATCTCACACGCCTACTCCTCCCCCACAACCTCAACAACCGTCTCAGCTTCCCTCATTCTTTGCATCTTCATCCACACCTCGCCCTGGGCCCCGTAGAACCAAAGCCCAAGTCAATGCAAGTCTTATGCCGACCTCTGCATCCATATCCTTTTCCGTGAGAGGGTGGCTCCCATCCGGCATCAAGGTGGAGAGCTTAAACATTGATCCGCGTCGCAGTCGTGGGCTCGGTGACAGTGTCAAGCCATACAAGGGGGTGAAATATCTATGCGTGAGTCGGCGCGGTGTGGAGCGACGTTGCTGATAGGCAAGCTGATCTTTGGGAACTTGCGTACTCAACTGTACTCAAGGTGACTCAACTCATATATTGGTGGGAGGTGATCTAGAATCTGCGACGTGATGGCATGAATAACGATCTACCATTGAAATCAAATCGAAGGCTACATACTCATGTAAATAGGTGATTTGCATAAATACCATCTAATAACGGTCCCAGAATGGCCTGTTACTGTTCTATCTCCCATCAGCGGGTTTATCTTGGGTTGAATACGAGTGATACCCGAGAGACGCAGATGGGATACCCCAGACGAAGACGATGAATGCCTGGGAAGCACCACGTTAGACAGGTGGGAAGGGTTTAGACCGTTGTGAAGAAAGGCAGTAGGGCCTGTTAACAAAAATAGAAACAGTGAGAGCAAGGACCATCCTTCCAGAGGGTTCTAATTGCAAGGATCCTGAATGATGAGCACATCAATTTCCAAGGTTACTTAAAATAGACTTAGTTACCGAAAACATCGCATTAGCAAACTTAAAACCAAATCCGTTCCAGGTTCTTCCTATTCGTATATTAAAAGACGACTCGTATCCATCACAGTTTCGAGGAGCGGCGCTCTAGGGCCTGCATCACAAAGTAGGCAACTACAGAGACCATGTTAGATGAGTTCAAGACTGGGTATTTTGTGTCTTGCAAGCACGAAGGAAGACAAGGGAGGCTCCATTAAGATTAAGCATTTAAACAGTATATGTGACTTCTGGGTATCCAGTCCTGTGAAAGAGACTTTTGGCAAGGAAAATTGAAAGGAGGGAAATGTCCAATATATAACAGGATGAAGCAGCGACTGCTCGAAATGGGTATACAGAAGTATGAACAATCCCAATGAAGGGGGGGAATCGGGTATGTCGCATAAAGCTGCTGGAGGAACTGGCTCCAAGCTTATTTGTCCTCGTCTGATGGAGATGGGCAGCGGTGAGAATGGCATGAGAATGGCAAAAATATACCAACAAAAACATGGGGCGCAAATGAGGTACATCGTGACATATATCAAGGGCAGAGGGTTTACTCACTAGCAGCAATAACGGCAGCACGGCCAGCACCGGCCTTGGCACTGCCTCCGCCCAAAGTCAAAATCCATCGCAACCAGCTGACCTTCTTGCCGCTGCGGTCAAAGCCGGGGGCCAGGTAGCTGGCAGCCTTCCACTTGGCTAGCTTACTGGCGTGATAAGGCGGGTAGCGTATAGACAGGATAGCCTCCAGCCAGCTGGGGCTGCTGGTGATTGGGCGACGGTGCACCCAGACGTCGAAGCTGGCGCGGCCACGGTATGCACCGGTGCCACTCTCGCCGACGCCACCGAATGGCAGAGTCGGGATGTGCAGGGCAGCGTCATTGCAGGCGACACCACCGGAGCGGGTACTAGCGACAACTATGGGATTGTCAGAATTTCAATCAAGAGAAAGAAAGGGAGGGAGCTTACTCTTTGCAACATCGGCCTTGTTGCCGAATGGGTAGAGACCCAGTGGGGTGGCCTGGACGCCGTTTGCCAGGTTAATGGCCTCGTCGATGTCCTCAACGGGCAAAATAGGGATGAAGGGGCCGAAGCTCTCCTGAGTGCACATTGAGTCATCAACCGAGTCCACTAGGACAACAGTAGGCTCAATGACAAGCTTCTTCTCGTCCATGGCACCACCCATAACGATCTTGCCCTTTGTGTTGTCAAGCATATACTTGAGACGCTGGAAGTGGGTCTGGTTAACGATATGCGAGTAGTCAGGCGAATTAATGGCGCCATCGGGGTAGAACTCCTTGTAGGCCTTCTTAAACTCCTCCACTACATCGGACACAAGCGACTTGTCGACGAGCAGGTAGTTTTGCGAGGTGCAGAGCTGGCCCGCATTGAGGACCTTGGCCCAAAGCATACGACGAGCAACCAGTCTCGGGTCGGCATTCTTGGAGATAATGGCCGGGTTAAGACCACCCAACTCGAGCACCACGGGGGTCATGTGCACCGCAGCGGCCTTGGCGATGATTCGGCCAACATTGGCACCGCCCGTGAAGAAGATCTTATCCCATCGCTCAGCAAGCAAGGCCTGCGTCTCACTGGCACCTCCCTGGACGACGTGGTAGCACGAAGGGTCGAGGCTGGCCTCGAAAATCTTCTGCATCACAGCGGCGCAGCGAGGGGCATTCTCGCTGGGCTTCATGATAACGGTGTTTCCAGCGGCGATGGCACCGATAACGGGGCCCAGAGTCAATTGCCAGGGGAAGTTGAAGGCACTAAGGAAACGAAAGTTGTCAGTTTCTAGCTTCACATATTTCCAAAGCACCCGCTTGCTACGGACGAACGTACCCGATGACCAACACGCAGCCCAGGGGGTCCTTTCTGATCTTGGGGGACATGAACTTGTAGGCGAGATCGATATCGGGAGCCTTCTCATCCTTGACCCATTTGTGGAGGTTGCGGGTGGTGAAGACGATATCATTGAGCACCCAGCCGCTCTCGGCGACCTCGGTCTCGAAGCGCGGCTTGTTCAGGTCCGCGGCGCAAGCTTGGATGATATCCTCCTCATGGTCCTTGATGCTGTAGAGATGTCAGTCGGTATTACTAGAATGCATTTGAAGGCCACTCACGCCCAGTAGAGCTTGCGGAGCTGCACGAGGCGGAACTCAACATCGCGCGTGCGGTGCTCGAGAAACGCCTTGCGGGCGGTGGAGACGTGCCCAGCGATGTCCTCGACCGGCGTAAATTGCAGTTCAGGAAGCGGATACTGCACTGGAGGAAGCTGGAGACCCATATTGACGGTTTAAAGAAGCAAATAATCCTTACATGAGAAGAAGGGAAGGGGAGGAGGGAGGGGCGACAATTTAAAGTGAAGAGAAGCGGCCAAGGTTCTCCGCATCCACATGTTCTCGGCTCTTTTTATCTTCCCCGAGTGGATCAACCCCTCTCTCTCCTCTCTGCCCTCTACTCTCTACTCAGGTGCTCTCTGACTAGTTACTTGTCGCAAACACTATTACTTGCAAATTACGAATCACCGTGAACTAAGTTACAGGACCTACCGGGTTCTGATTCCTTGACAGTCATCCATCTGACCGCCTCGCCTGTCATTCTCCACCCCTGAAAATGACGGCTTCACAATGGACCCACAACAATAGCTGGCCAGTTCCCTTTGGGATAGCTTCCTCCGCCGCGGAAATTGACTATTCTGCATTGACAGCGGGATCCTGCCTATACAAGTCTAGGCTTTACGACTTTTTTTTACTTTACTCCTTTACTCCTATCTTCTCACACAGGTTCTCAAAATATACAGAGTACAGTTCATTCAAGCATCAAATTACTCAGTGATTTTTGCAAAAATGCAATGACAAGTCAAGCGGTCCTACAGGACAACTCGGACGGGAATCAAGTCATAGACCAAAAGACAGAAAAAGAAAACGCCGCAGTCATACCAATATACACGGCCCTCAGTTCTTGAACTGGTCCTCGGTCACACCCTTACCCATAGCCGCGGTGCTACTAACGCCACCGGAGACCATCTTGAGCATGTTATCCACGTAGTTGGCACCACTCCACTTCTGGTGAGTGACCACGTCGACGCCCTGCTCCATCTCGGGCTCCTGGACCAGTTCTCCGTAGGCGCGCATGCCGTGCTTCGCAAACGCCTTGGCGAACTGGTGTGAGATCAGCGCGGTCGTGTGCAGACCCGCCAGCGTGATGAACTGCCAGGCGTAGCCCAGCTCGCCCAGGCGCTTGATGTAGGTCTCCTGCTCGTCGCGCGGCATGGCCTTCTTCCAGTTGAACGAGGGCGACAGGTTGTAGGCGAGCCTGGAGAGACTGTTAGTTTCGAATTCAACCATGGTTTTCTTCGTTTTCGGGGTGAACTCACTTCTGCTCGGGCCACACGGCGTGAACGCCGTCGGCGAACTCCTTAGCCTGCTTGTAGTCGGGCAGCTTGCTCTCCATCCAGATGAGATCCGCGAAAGGCGCGTACGCCACGGCACGGTTGACGGCACACTGGGTACCGCCCTGGTAGCGGTAGTAGCCCTCACGGGTACGAGGAGCATCCCAGTCCCAGTGAATGTCAACACCGGTGATACCCTTGGCAATGGCGCGGGCTTCGCTGTTGCTCTTGCCCTTGGAAGACTTGAGGTACTGCTCGATCAGGCCGTTCTTGTCGGCGTGGACACCGGCATTGATGGTGTCAACCACGGCGTCGCTGAAGAGCTTGAGACCAGCCTGGGAGGTCCATTGGTCCTCAATGGCCTGAAGCTCAGGGCCGGTCTTACCGGCCTGCTCAGCGGCGACCATCAGGTCGTTCAGGGGCTGGAGGTTGGGGTTGGTGGAGCCGACAATGAAGGCATGGTCGCGGTGGTCGATGGTGGAAGTGATCAGGGTGGCGGCCTCGGAGTCGGTACGGGCAATGGCCAGGAGATCAGTGCCCATGATATCAGCCTGGGCACGGATGGCAACCAGACGGTTGATGTGTTCGCTGATGGGAACCAGCACCTTACCGGCCATGTGGCCACACTTCTTGGTACCGGGAGCCTGGTCCTCAATGTGAATACCAGCAGCACCGCGCTCAACGAAGAGCTTGGTCAGCTTCATGATGGCAGTCAGGCCACCATGACCGGTATCGGCATCGGCAATGATGGGACGGAGATAGTCGACGTTGGCGACGTTGGCGCGCTTGTCCTTAGGGGTGGTGACACGCTCCTCGCGCTGTTTCCGGTCGTGGAAAAGCTGTGCCATAAAGAGTTGGTTGACCTTGCGGGGAACGGTGTCCTATGTCTCAATAAGTATATGATAATCCTAATTGCACTGATAGCTCAACCTACCATAGGGTAATCCGCGAGATCGGGAGAAGGCTCATCGGTGGACGAAGCAGTCGAAGAGCTCTGCCAGCCAGAAACGTAGATGGTGTCGAGGAACTTGCACATTTGGGTGATCATAGTAGGCTCGAGGCAGCCATAGGTGAAGCTAGCCTGCTTGTTCTGTCCACGAGAGATCTGATTAGTTACTTGCTTCTCCGTCCCGTGGCGACATTCCATACCTGGAAGTTATTCTCCAGAGTGCTCCAGAGCTTCTTAGACTGGGCATTGGAAGGGTAGTCGATAGTCAGGTTGCCACGCTTGGCGACAATCTGCTCGGCCGTGAAGGGTCGCTTGGTGTATCGCCACCGCGAGTCCTTCCACCAGTTCTTGACAGCCTGCACTTCCTCCGCATACTTGCGGTCCTCATCTTCGAAATGACCCATGATGACTTTTAGGGTAGAAATACAGGTGGGCGGCGAGGTGATGCAAAAAAGCGTATATATTCAGTGGCAACAGTCCACCACTCTTGTAAATCCACAAGAAAAAAGAATAAGAGTATAGACAAGGTAAAAGAAGAGGGGAGAAATGCGGAGACTAGCACAAGAGAAAAGAGAGCGATCACAAGCCAGCAGGAAACCCCGGATACTTATTTACTTCGTGAATGCGTCACAGCTCCCCGGTGGTCGGTAAACTCTCGGCTGACCGGGACAAGTGAAATCCAATCCCAGTCAACCTAGGTCTGAAAACAGCTACTCAACCAATGTTCAGGCTTCGGACGTCCGAACGGCGGAAGTGGGTGCGGCCCTTCGGGAGAGAGGATCCAGACTCTGATCCTCGGTCTAATGGACCTTTTGGCTCGGCGCTTTGCCACTACATTCTGCTACGCACCGGTGACTCACGAGCAGTAAGGCATTATCGCTGTATCGGTAGCTCTTCAATACATCGCTAGGAAATTAGCTTTTTATTCTATATAATATAATCCCTACTTTTATGGCCAAAATGAGGGAGTGAAGGTATCGGGATCCAGAATCACAATGACGTCTTCGAACATGTGTGTCTATACGTGACAATACCTACAACTTGGATGTGCATCTACGATCACAGGCTCGAAGACCACACCTGAACAGCACGATCTATATACATCTTATCTAGCCATTATTAGATCAGGTCAATGTCCCGTATCTGTAGATTTCATTTTTGGCATTCTCTTGCTCCCATACGGTCAAACAATCTGCTGCCAGAGTTGACTTCCTGTATGAGTCATCAATACAACCCTGTAATGCCCCGGTATTAGGTCATCTCCACCGAACTTCTGGGCTGACGAACATACAAGGCATGAGAACACCAGCTAGTTCAGCGGCAATTACTCGGGACTGTAAGGAGTCAAAAAAAAATAACCACTAAGAGTTGTCCGCTCATCTAGGGACTATCTTCCCAAATCCACAACAGCACATATATTAAGAACACAGCACATATATAACGACGATCAAGACATGAACGCCATCGAGTCACTTATTTGCCTCAAACTTGAAATGACTCCAGAATGACACGAATTCATACCGGAAGAGATGAAGCTCTGTAGCAATAGAACCAAATACCTGTCCAACATCGGACACTCCAGACTCCACCCGATGATCACTGCGATGAGTCAAGCTAACCGTCTTCGTTGGACCTCGGCTCAGCGCTTACCGCATTCAAGGTCCCTGCCCTTCAACGTCCAACTGACAGCAAAAAGCCCTGCAGATCGGCAAAAGGGTCCTCAATCCCCTATAATCAGCTGATTAACCTCCGAAATCGGCGACTCCGCCACCTCCATCTACACGAGCTACATAAGGTACACGTACATCAACCGAGGCCAAGCTCCAAACACGAGCTATATTTGAAACAACCAATCAAAACCAATCGCAGCGGTGAACATGCCAAAGAAGCAATATACATCACCCTAGACCGTAAGCCTAGCACGCAGCCACGATAATAGCCTCGGGAAAACCAGGGTCCGTCAGTGCACCCGTGTCATTGCCCAACCTGGGGTATAGTCAGTGCATCGCAGCTAGGAGGGCCTGATGGCGTGGTTTAGGATTCGGGATCCCTCGTTGGCCGGGAGGGCTTGCGACTTGCCGATGGCTGCCGGGTTATTTTCGCTGTGCGGTTCCTGGGGATTGTCTTGCGGATTGCGGGGATAATGGCAACCTCTCTTTGCCAATAGGAAATGAGCTCTTTTTCTTCAATGGAGAGGAGGTTTTAAAATGGGACCTCGTTTTCGGTTTTGCGTTGACGAAACATGGTTTGATTGTCGGGACTAAACTACGTAACTAGTCAAAAGATACTTGACTAGCTAAGCGGCTAAAGGGCTATCAACCCCGGCGTAACTACTACACATCTTCAGCTAATTGACACCTGCCTGATTCATTCAATTCAAAGTGCAAAGCAGAGCCGTTGCAACCACAAGACGGCAAAATCTGTCAATACTCAATTCTAACTATATGACTTTTTCTGTCTCTACCAAACACCCACACTCTCCGCGCACTAGGGTCCAGTCACTGGGCATTCGAAAGCCCCGACTATCCGACTATTAATCATCCTGGGCCAAAACCGCCTTTCTGTAGGTCTCGTACGGCGTGATAGCTCCCAAAGAGCGGCGCATGTGCGCATTGAGAATCTCCAGTCCGTACACATAGCTAGCATTAACCCAGCCGAACCTGTTGTACCATCATTAGCATTATAACTCCAAAGCCACAGAGATCATCCAACTTACCCTTCACGTGGCGCCCCCTTGAAGTTGGTTCCCTGATTGCCATACTCGGCATCGACTCTGTGTGGATCAATCGGCCGAGTCACATCATACTTTTCCACGACCACACCATTAAAGTCGACGAATGCCTTGGTGATCATGTACAGCCACTTATACGCCAGGCGCTCCGCCTCTTCCTGGTATCCGTACCGCAGCAAGCCAGTCCACGCGAGCATCTGCTGTGGCGCCCAGCCGTAGGGGTAATCCCACTGCCGATTCGGTCGTTCCAAGCCCACTGGACCGCGGGAATCCTCTGTACCGGACACCAGGCCGCCGAAGGCTTCCAATCGAGGCAAGGCCTTTGATACCAACGCAGCCGCCTGAGCAGGCGTAGCGAGTCCGGCCCACATCGACCAGAATGTCGTCGCGCTTTCGTAGTCTTTGCGCTCTTTCTTGACGGTGTCGTAGTCAAAGTACATGCCCTTCTCTTCGTTCCAGAGATATTTGTCCATGGCTTGCTTGCGCTTCCGGGCACGGCGGTCCCAGGTCGCCGAGGTCTCGAACTCAATGTCCTTGGTAGCGGGGGTGCGGAATTCAACGGGGATGGACAGCTTGTCGTTGAAGTGGATACGGATGATGCGGGCAATGTCCACCTCGTACTTGTACAGCAAGGAGTTGAGGTCGACTGTCGCCAGGTTGCCGCAAATGCGCTCAAGGCGGTAGCTTGTATCGTGACCGGACTCGCGCACGGCGCGGTCATGAAGGAAGTACTCGTCTAGCTCAGCTTCGACCACTTCACGGGAGTTGTACGCCTTGACAAACTGCTTAAAGGTCATGCCGTGCTTTTCAGCATATGGCGTGAGGATATGAGTGAAGTGGCTTGGCTCGGTCTCGGGTGGCACACCCCATCCCTCAGGGCGATATCTCGACAGACCGGTAATGTGGTCGAGACGCGGTTCCGAAACCCAGACACTGTAGTACTCCTTGATAGCAGCGAGAACAGCATTTCGAAGGAACTCCTTTGAGTCCGGCTCGTTCTTGATTCGCTCGTACACTCGCAAAGCCATATCAGTCAAGAACGGGGGCTGCGAGCGGTTGAGGTAGTAGGACCGGTTGGCGTTAAGGATCTTTCCGTAGTGCTTAATGCTGAAGCAGAAATTCACGACCATGCCCTTGGCAAGATCGACACGATCACTGACGATAAGACCGAGGGACTCCATGTAGCTATCCCATCCGTACAATTCATTGAATCGACCTCCAGGGACCACGAACGGAACACCAGTCAGCTCTTCTTTCCCCGACGATTCGTTGATCGTCTTGGTCATTGCTAGTGCCAGTAATCCCGGCTTGTCACCGAGCTTCATGACATATTCGGGGGTGATATCAGCTTCGAGCATGATCACATCCAAGCGCAGTTCGGGGTGATCTTTCGCAATCCGTGAATAGTATTCAAACTGCTCTGGCGCCCCCGGAGGGACGTAGATGCGGGGCCGAGGGTCATCCGTCCAGTCTTTCGGATCTTTGCCCGCAACCTCAATGTTGGATCCATCAATGCGTCTTGTCAATGCCACCCAGAAGGACTTTTTGATCAAACGCGAAAGTCGGGCGACTGGGTTCTCGCTCAGCCGGGCCTCGTCGAGGATAATCTCCTTCCGACCGTAGTCTTTCGCGATTGTAAGCTCCTGCAGAAGGTTAGAGAGCATGTAGGTACCGCGCACGTCGACACGCTTGATGCCTGACGAGGATGCCGTTCCGACCGAGAGCACCTAAAGTCATCAGTATATCGCCCAAAAGATATCAATCGGCCAGCGTACCTTTGGTCCAACGTCCTCGATTGTGATTTGCATGTTCTCATCCGTGTCTTCCTGTTTCAGTAGAGACTCGAGAGTCTCGTCCACCTTAATGAGGAACTTGCGGGGCTGTCCGGATGCCTCATCTGGGTGTAGCTATCAGCATTCAGTGCAGCACGGAAACGGGAGAGTCTGTCGGCTAAACGTACCATGGCTCCCACGTCGCGAAGGCAAATTGATGTGCGTACGGCCGTAGTCCTTACTGATGCTCTGCGCACAAACAAGAAGAGAAAAATGATTAGCCAAGTGTCCGTGGAGGTAACCACACAGGCAATGATGGCCACTTACCACCGAGAAGGCACGGCGCCGATCTCTGATCCTGGACAGCGAGTCCTCGTTTCCATAGTAGACATCAGGGTGAGAGTACGGATCGAAGGAAGGAGCCCGCGGGCGACCATTTGACGAGCTCATGGTGAGGGAGAAGGGAGAAGAGAGGGCGAATCCAGACTTAATTGTGCGTCACGATAGGTCTGTCCAACACCGACGTCCCGGGTGTTTCCCAACCGGGTGTATACTGCACCAGGGTAACACGCAATATAGGCGGCGGTGGATGTTCCACAGAGGATCTCGGCTTAATCGGTTGAGCAGGGGGTATCCTTGCTCGGGGATAGGACAGTCTCGGCTTCAATTAGACGAGGCTTTTCAGGCTAATTTGATGGGAGAATTCGAGGATGTGGTATATGAAGGTGGGAAGAAGGTGGGATGGTCTGGATGATCTTCGAGGATGACGCTATGTGGACGGTGGGCAGTGGACAGTGGACAGTGGACGATGATGTCGCCACTCCACACTGTTTTGCCTCCTGATAAGCAAAGCAATGATAACCCCACCCAGTTTTCTTTGTTGCGATACACGCGTGATGCTCTTCTTTTCTTTTTGTTTCTGTGAGACCCAGTTTCGAAGAAAAGAGAAAAAGCAATGACCTTTTATTAGAATCCAAAATGCGGTGACGACCAACCTTTGCTTGGCTGGTCGGACTACTCCGTACTTTCCACAGGGATTTGCCCCGCAGTCCACATTGGCTTCCGGAATGTAGTTACTGTGTTTGTACTCGCGCTCGAGGTCTGGGCTATGGGCTATCTGCACTCGGAATTTGATATTGCTTAGATCTTGGCAATGACACGTCTAAGGAGCTCCGATGCGACTCAGAGGCAAGCCAGCCTTAGTTGCCTCGCACTCTCGAAAGGACCATAGGCCGTGGTGTCGGAGCTACGACATATGTATCGAATAAACTTTCCCTTCCACTTTAGCTTTTTGCTCACCGAGTAGAACTGAGCACGTGATAGAAACACGAGGCTTAACGAGATTTTGACCGCCTTCTGTACTGTCGGCATACATCCTACACTTCCTGATGGTATGACCATATTCCAAGGAGAGCATCTGCCGGCCGCTTTCTCTACATGCTTCTGGTCTAATACCTTCAGATGCGGTGCAGGAATTCGAGGTTCTCTAGTCGTGGAATGTATGCCTGGAGGCCACCAATCGGCTCAAATCCTCTAGAACGGGTGAATTCAGATTCAATATAACCTCTATTCCTTACTGGGTTGATCTAGTGTAACTCATGCAGCGAGCTTCGTGCAGCAATCCCGTGACCCCTGGACCCGGTGACAGCGGTACATACTTAGGTAGACACCCAGCAAATGCCCAAATGTCCCCTTTCATCCCTCATTCTCCTCACTACAGCTCTCCCACATTGGGCTGCAGGGAGAAAAGCTACGCGTCTGATGCGTTTCCTTGCCGACTATGGTGCGGTTGTGAACCTGCAGCTTTTCGAAGGTACTGTGACCTCTCGTTGCAGGTCTCTGTAGTTGAGGATAATGAAAATTCATGCAGCCTGTTACTTGAGCAAAGTAGTTACAGAGTTGACGAAGTCGAATTTATTGCCCCTCCACAAAGCCGCCATGAAAGGTCAGCGTCTATCCTGGACGGATTTATCAAGAATGAGGGAGCCCACGTGGATTGCAAAGATGGTATTGTCTATTGTTGGAGCACCTGAATAGTCCTGCACCTCATCTCTCTGTTTGACCCTGTCTACGACACGGCGCGCCCCCTTTTTGTCCAACATCTATGAACCTTTTTACTGGGCTATCCAGTGGTAGGCTATGATAGACTCTATGTTACGCCAACGATACAATACGGTATAGGAAACGTGGAGGAGATGCATATGCACTACTGGAGCTGCCTGTTGATACACCACATCGCTTAGCTACCTGGATACCCACTCATGCAGCTGCTTACAAGGAGGACGTGGATCCTCTTGGGAGGACCAGCGATTAGTCTGAATATCATCATACCCATATCAGACACATCTCATTCATCACTCGTATCGATAACGTACCAGGACACCCTCAGAGGACTGTCCTAACACTCTATTAGTTTCCAGTGGCTTCTGCTCTTCAAGGTTGTTGATCACACGGCTATCAGCAGCCTTCTCAGGAGAGGCAATGTACGCCGTGGCACGCCAGTACCATGTTGATCGCTCAAGCAAAAAGAATAAAAAAAAAATAAAAATTATATGACTTGATGCTGTAGTCCTCTTAGAAATTTTAAAGACGTATAATATGTAATTGCGGGCTGAAAGAGAATTCCCGGGTTACCAAAATGGTGTTGAGTTACAGGATGAAGATATCTATGTTGGAGATGACAATGGTTTCACTTGGAAAGGCAGTCTACTTTTATTCAACTGTTTATACCTGCCTGAGGCAGGCATTCAGGAATGACTTGACTGTGGACTGAGGGCAAGATCAAATAAAACAACGATGTGTCTTTCGAGTGCATACTGTATTTTCAAGGAATGTCTTCAAGTGGAAAAAATGAAGCATGTTGGATTTTGTGAACGAGCTTGAGGACTTCATCTAGATTTCGAGTACCCGCAGCGACGAGATATTGCTGAAAATTGTCAATGGCAATATTTTTGAGAGATAGGAACAGTTTGCACTTACGCTCTGTAAGAACTCAATGTTTTGGGCCGATGAAACTGCGCATAGGAATTTAAATGCTCTTGAATCCGCTAGCCAGCGATTTATTTCTCCTACATCGGCCCTACAGTCATGTTTTTCCGTTTTGCGCATCAAACTCATGGCAATCGAAGGAAGTGATGTAATATATTGCGTTGCTGCTTGATGGGACGAATAATCTATGCAAGAATCTAGTCAGGCTGAGATCTTGTTAGCGAGAGGAAGTACGGGTCTAGAAAATACAACAACACAACCAATCTTGATAATTCCATCCAGACCTAACAATATCTCGCGGCATGAGAGATGTGGATGCGTTAAGCCACATCCAGATAAGAAGTAAATGCCATCCAGGACCTTTGATAGTTAGTCATATTTGTCCTCTTCGGCTGTTCACGCATTCCGTGAGATTTGAAGACAGAGAAGCTCTTTGGAAGATACGTGGCCCGTTATAGATGCAAGCTGTGCTTCAGTAGGGTATAAATCAGGGAAGTTGACAAGCTGCTCCAATGCGAATGGGACTATTTCGTATAGCCGATACGTCGAATTTCCACTCAAGTATATTTCTCGAGGAAAGAGGACAGTTCCATGGCTAATAAACCGGAGACGATTAATAAAGTCGTAAGTAATGTTTCTTCTAAGTTCTCGAATAGAAACCTTCTTAAAACGACGAGAGGGGCAATGTGCAACTATCATAGGACCAGCTAGTTCCAATCTACTTTCTTGCTGGTACTCGGACCGCACAATAAGTCCCGAAACAGGTGTCCGCGCTTTACATATTTGAGGAAGGCCAAGGTCCTTGAGAGACCCGCAGATGATCTTTTTTGTTACTTTGAGCACAGCCATTTGGTATATTATTGTACAGTAGTTTTCGAAATTAGCTATACCTCTGCACTCTTCCTTCTTGTTTCCGAAGCAAGGCTCGACATGCGCTGGTCCCGATACGGAAACCTGGAACTCCCTGCCGTCAGGCTATGTAATTTACACGAAACTGACCTTTATGTGGCATCTTCTCGGTATTCAAGATATGGCAACAGAGCGAGAAAAAGCAAAGTCAGTCCCAGGATACCCTGAGAGCTTGGTCTTATGTATTCAAGACCGAAGTGGCTGGCAGTCGTCACGAAATGACATTTGTCGCTTTGGAGAGGGGAAGGAAATTGGACAGCAAGATAGGTGCCTTAGATTGGATCGCCTAATAAGATCTGACAAGTTATACCCTAATGATTAAGATGCATAACCAGAGCTGTTTGCATCACTTCGCCGCGCTATTCGTCGACCGCCCAAGCGAGCTACGTCTATCATGCATAACAACGGGGAACATGATCCATCGCGAGAAATATCCCTCTGGGGAAGGCTCAAGGACATCTAGCTATGTCTATGGATGGATTGCGGGGTAAGACTGCGTCAAATCAGGGTTTCCCCTATTCTACCGTAGTTCAATGCTGAAAAGTTACAAGCATGTAACTTTTCAGCATTGCCCATACTCTTCTCGTGTATCGCTACATTTGACTTAAAGCTTCACGAGTCTGAACCACCTTTGCCTTTTCTGCTCTCCTTATCTTCAACTCTTGGCACAACGCTTAAGTATACTAAATGCATTCAACCTTCACTCCGTATCAGAGTGTTCATGATGATACCACCCAAGATCTTCTGCCTCGTTAAAGGGCCAAATTGGCTCAAGACACTTGCCTTTTAGCATCCAACTCCAATCGTACCTATACCCACGAACTCGATGAGAAAAACACCCCCGAATCCCAGCCTCTCGACAGATCTCCCTCAGCCACATATGTTTTGCAAGATTCTCGGCTTTTCTCACGCGATCCAGATGGATCGCAGCCAATCTAGGAAATTTTTCCGAGACAGCCAATTCTGCCAGATCATCTAAAGCTTCACCGAAGGAAGGACCTTCGTCGAGGATAAGATATAGTGTCTCCAACGACGAAGGAAGAACGTCCTCAAGCTTTCGAACCTTTCGCGCAGTGTTCTCGGGTATGTTCCAATCCACATAATCAATTCCCACAAGGCCTGGCAAGGTCATGGCGATAGCTTTCATAGCTGTAAAGTCCACAAAAGACCCTATCCATCCATCACTGCCCTGGTCAATCGAAAAACTTGACATCCAGATGGCCTCCAGTGTAGACTTATGCAACAAAAGCGACTCGTAAATTTTCCGGTCCTGCGCATCATGTTTCCCGGACTGGAATTCAGAGTGTGATAAGAATCCATTACCGATTCTCCGGAATGATCTCAGCGTTTTACAAGCTTGGAACCATTCTCGCATTCCATCAAAACAGCTGGCCTCCACGAGGTCGATGACTGTTATATTTGAAGACCGTGGTGGGAGAATTTCTTTCTTCAAGGGAGGCTCATCGTCCTCCGTTTCAGGTTCAAACTCTTCACGCTTTTGGTCCCTGAGTCGCGAGCAACCCAACTTGCGCATAGATGGGAATTTGAAGAACGGGTTCAGAAAATAAGCCGGAATCGAGCCGCTACCCTCTTTCCACCAAGTTGTGTAGACTTCCTCGAGATGAGGAAAGACAGGTTTTATGCTATTTCCAGCCTTTCGAAGCATATTCAAGATATATCTCTGGTTATACGGCCAGTCCATGCTGAGCTTCCGTAATCCCTTCAGTTTCGGAAGAAGCAAAGCCATCCACGCTTCGGTCTTGAACTCTTCGAGGTCTTTGAGCCATTCAGATCTTTTTCCTTCAGAATACCCAGTCATTTTTTCGACTAGTGTCCGCATAAGGTCTCTGTCAAATCTGGCCTCCCTTTCATCTTCTTGATATTGAATGTCAACTCCATGGATATTCCAGCCGGATACCTCCAAGGTGAGAACGTGATTGGCCAGCTTCGGATTTCGGACCACAGCATATAGAAAAGTACTGACTTTATACGATAAGGTGGGAACCCCCCTCAATGCGCAGAGGTCAGACAATTTCACGTTGGTAAAGAGGCTTGGTTGTAATAAGTAATAGAGTTGACGTGATGTGGATACCAGATGGCGGATATCCCGATTAGAGACATGGCGTACAATGAGCTGGAGTATTTCTGGTGGTAGATCGTCTAGTAGCATTGACGCGGTGACCTTTGAAGCGCGTCGTACATCTGAGGAGTGACCGACATTGCGGAGCAAAGCAATACTGTACCGAAGCCGGCAGACGATCATGCCAGATCGCCAGAACTGCCATCGATTCTACGAGATTCCATATGGCGTTACAGTCTTAATGTGAATCACTACCGAGTGGGACAAACCACCGAGTGGGACACCCCAAAACACATAGTAAATATGATGAAATACAACTTATATCTCGACAACAATAACTATTTACGGGGTCTTATTGTAGGTTAGCACTGTTTATGGTAACCCTTATGCATTGATCGAGGTTAAAATTGTTGGTGGCTTCTGATATATATATTTAGCCACTTCATGTAGGGTAATTTATGAAATTTTCGGTATTGGCAGAAACGGCATTGACATAGACATCGGCACTAATATAATATTATTTATGATACTAAAAAGCACTAGTAGACCAATAATAGAGCAAAACGAAGTTATAGTTGTTGTTATAATTTTTTGGATTTACTATGTGATTTTGGGGTGTCCTACTCGGTGGTTTGTCCCACTCGGTAGTGATTCACGTTATACCGATGACTCATTCAATTGTTACAGTTCGGTACAGCCATTACAGCTACAAAGCGGTAGCCCAAAGCAGATTAGCGCACCCGGAACTATTTTCCGGGAAAGAGGCCCCAAGAGTGCGGAGGTATAACTGATTTCGAAAACTACTGTAATTCTATTGAAGTCAGTCCTTATCTCTCGGGCTAGCATTTTGTTATTCCTATAAAGTAAAGGCACAAAAATTGACGTGAATTTATTTTCTCTAATCACACACGACGCTTAACTATCATGGCAGGCTCTGATGGGCATCCAAAAAGATCTTCCAAGCGAAAACGGGGGTGCAACGAGGGAGGGAATATTTCGAAAGACTGCATAACGATTCTGTTGAGAGGTGTCACATGACCCGGGACGTGACCCTCCTCGTTTGCAGCTATCTATATAGCTGAGGCGCTCCCCCAGATAGTTTTTCCCACGACGACGATTTTATCTCCTCTTGGTTCTCTTCCCAGTAGCGAGTCATCGTCTCCCGACAGGTTATGAGTCTCTCTTTTTGATTATTCATCATCATTATCATCAATATCCATCAAGATTAATGATTCCCCATCGCATTTACGTGCACTAGTAGCGAGTTTCGACCCTACATCATCAACCATGGCTAAGCAGCCAAATCCTACGAGTGAGCGGGAGGCTTAAAACGGCGTCAAAAGCGGCCGTTTCTGGCCTCCCACTCACCGTCTCATCGTTATGTGTAGTATTCGTAAGCCTTATTCGAGAGCTTTAAGATCTTAAGAAGTCTCTTCAAGTTCCTTGGGAAGACTCTTTAGGCTCTTTAGGCAATGTCTAAAATGGACCTGGTTCCCCTTTAGCTGCTTCCTCTTTTAGGATTTTGATCACTCTCTAAGTCATATCGGCGAGGCTTTGTTCTAAATTCAACTCGCAAATTAGCTCGTAATCACTATTGATGCCATCGTAGGCTTGACAAAGCGGATTAGTGGAGTCCCAATAAATATTGGCTAATTCTAGCATGTTGCGGGATCCAGAGTTCATAGGTCGCGGGCTTTGCGGCTTGGAGGTCGCTGCATGAGTTATACTAGATCAACCCAGTAAGAACTATCGGAATCTATACACCCCTCCGCCTCATCTTATCTCTGGTGTCATAGGTTGGTTGCCTGCCCAAATAGGGTGCTATATCCTATTATTACTGGTGTTGAGAATCAAGCAACTGTAATTTTAAAGACGAAATCTCATACGAAATGAACCATGTAGAATATCCGTCCCACCGCTTTTCCGCCCACCACTACTATTCTGCCGAGCATGCCATCAAGTCACGATCACTTGTTCTGCTGATGTCTACTCAGCGATCCTGAGCCTGACCGTCCTCGTAAAGCGGCGGGAACCGAGATAGACCGAACAGACAAGCCGAGGCTCTCGGTTCCACGGTTTCTCCGAGTCGACTGCCGCTATTCCTCTTTAGTCTCCAATTTAGGGCAGCGCCGTAAGGGTTTCGCGGGGCGACTCTGCAATGCGCCTTGTTTGTTGCTTGACCAGCAATTTTCGTTCACTTGCATCGGCCCTTGATATTTGATACCGGACCTATTGGTCTTCATCTTCATAATGGAGGAACTCCTGGCAAAACACCGCAAGGAGCAAAAGGACCTTCAAGGGCGAGTCACCCAGAAGAAAAAGTCCGCCACCAAGAAGACCCGCAAGGGTGTCAATGATGAATGTGACCGGATGCAACGGGAGCTCACAGAGAAACACCAAGCTGAGGTTGCACAGCTGAATGTGGATCCAGTCGAGGCCACAGAAGCCCTTGAAGATCTGAGCCTGAAAGACGATGCACCGACAAATGGGGGATCGAACGGGGACCAAACGACACAGCCAACCCAAGACGACCCTGCACCTAGCCCCGACTCAGAACAGCAAGCCGCCCGTGGCAAGAAACCCAACCGCCAAAAAGCTCGTCTCGCTCGGCGCGCTGCCGAACAAGCTGCCCAGGCAGAGGCCGCTGCCGAAGAAGCCGCGAATCAAACCAACTACCGAGGCAATGAGCAGGATGTCATGGACGCCGTATTCAGGAAACTAGGTCTCAAGGAAGTCGAGGTTACTCCGGACGGCCACTGCCTGTACTCCGCGGTTGCAAAGCAGCTCGACGAGTCCGGAGTCGGCTTGCGGCCGGACCCAAGCCGAATCATCCTGCAGCCGACTACACAATCCCGCATCGACACAGTCGCATCACCACAACATGATGGATACCGAGCGGTCCGGGCTGTCGCGGCTGATTTTATTGTGGAACATAAGGAAGACTTCGAGGCGTTCATGGAAGAGCCTCTGGATGTTTATACTCGGAAGGTCAAACTTACGGCCGAGTGGGGTGGCCAGCTGGAGCTGCAAGCTATTGCGCGGGCATACGGAGTTGACATCAATGTCGTGCAGAAGGATGGCAGATTGGAGAAAATCGAGTGTGGCGACATGGACAGCTTCGATGAAGAGGAAAAGCGCAGGCGCGTCATATGGCTGGCATACTACCGACACTCCTACGGGCTCGGCGAGCACTACAACGCTCTTTTCAGGCAGAAATAGACCATTCGCAATACCCATACCCAATACACTGTTGTTTGGCATTTGGCATTTTTGACTCTCGAGGCCTGGGCATATCGCCAAGATTATTTCTTGTCTTCTTCTGTTCGATTTCCTTGATACGAGCCACATCTAGTCACGTCGACGCCAGATCGAAACTCTGTCATGGATCACCCCGTTCTCGGCTTTGCCCCCTTCATGCGTACGCTCGGGCTGCCAATACGCCACCCTTTCCAGACCATCTTTGCTCGCTCCTCGAAGAGGCTCGTGCCTGACGACACCGTTGTTGTAAGGGATCTCCTCCCCGGGATGACTCAGGTGCTCCATATACGCCTCAGAGGAGGAGGAGTATGGGGGCCCGGGAGCTTGGGGATCCTTATGACGGGGGAACTCGAGACAAATCAAGTTACCCGACGGTGATGGAGCCAGCAATTGGGTGTGTCGAAGCGCCCACTTGGGACGAAGTGCCGGGTTCAGAGCACAAAAGAACTATATGCATGGTTAGAAAGGAGTACAAAGCACATACAAAGATGAACAATGGAAGAAAGGCATCACGATACCGTATAGTCATAGACCAGATCAAATTCGTTCAACTTGACTCCAATCTTCTGCAGCCAGGCGTCATCGAAGAAATCGCCCTGCACAAAAGTAACTTTGCCGCGACCGACCGTCTCATCTCGCACAGGATACCGGCTGAGGTTCTCGGCTTCCTCCTTCCTGCACGCCTCGATGGCAGCAGCACTGTATTCAAGGCCGTAGGCATCGTAGCCGAAGCTAGCAAGCAACAGCACATCCACTCCCCTGCCGCAGCCAGGGACCAGGGCCTTTCGTCTGTACGACTGGCCCTGTGCATCTTGGGCGATGGGTCCGCCAATAGTACCTCGTTGCTGGACCAGAACATCTTCCAAGGCGGGATTGGGGAGTCCCTTATCCCAGGGTAGACTGCCGCCTTTATCCCAGAGCGCGGCCCAGCCATCCATGTACTTGTCGCCCTGGTACTGGGCTAGGACCGCCTGGACGTCTTTGATGTCGACGTTGGTTGTCATGTTTAACGTGTGATTGAAGTAGTCTGGAGGTTGTATGAACAAGTTCCAAGGTTGGCTCGGCTCTTAAGTTGATTCAAGAAGAAAGAGGCCAATCACGTCGAAGGTTCTCGTTTACTCTCGTGAATAGAGATTATTAATCATCTACTTGCACCCTTCGGCTTGAGCCTGTATGACGCTGAGAGATTTGCTCTGTTCAACATTCCACTCGCTTCGTTCATGATGAACTGGTGTTTATCAATCTTTATTGATTTCTAACTAACTAGTTATGGAAATTTACTGGGGTCAGGGTCAGTGGCAGGGCCAGAACCTAGAACGTTTCACCCCGCGAGTCCGCAAATCCACGAGTGGATTTCAATCACGCAATATTAGGGCTGAAGTATAGCCAAACAATCAATCAAGACTTGACATCTGAAATCTGTCGCGAGCGAACTCGTCAAAGTTCTGGAATTGTCACCTCGGTCGGGACTGTCCGCCCAAGTCTTTGCCGACGGAAAAACGGCACACCCGCACTTCACGATGACTGGCTCTCGGTCGTGGATCGTGGAGGCACTAGAAATAAAAGCCTTCTTGTTTGCCGACCCCTCACTGTCGGATCCTCGGATTAATATCCAGATACCCACTGATGCTTGAATTGAAAAGCCATGCTGCTATCTGTGTGTGCATGTCGGCGTTCCTGCGTGCAGATGTCTTGATCCTATTCAGCCTGCCATTTCTCTTGCTTCCAGAATTCATCCTCTGCTGTATGAAATAAGTATCAGAAAGGGCCGATCCCCAGTCTCAAACTTGCCACTAGCCACTTCGGTGCGCTGCCCGACAGTCGTTCCTGCTTTCTACGGGTTCCCAAATTTATATTCGACGATCAAAGGTCCCCGCCTTCTGTTTTCGGCGAGTGAGAGAATCACATCCGTCGCCTCGCTCTTCTTTTCTCAGCTGAGGGTCGCGAAGGATTTAGCCCATTCATCTTATCGTCTTTATCTCTTCCTGATTCGGCATCAACCTTTGGGTGCCTTGGCGAACGAACTATTTGCTTCGCTGATCGTCCAGGCTGTGGTGTTTCATATCGTTACATTGTTGAAATTTAGGGGATATTCATTATCCGTTTCATGCCCAGCGGGGCTGTCTTGCCACCTTCGAATCTTGGTCGGTTAAATCTCGAGGCCCTCCACTGAAACCGTTCATCGATCTCGATCAGAGACAAATCGACTGGACATGTCTGGGGAGACCGCAAAAGGCGGTGTCGAGGCATCGGCTTTGCCGCCCTCTAGCTCGGGCAGCGATGGACGGGACTCGGCCAGTCATGAAATCGAACTGGAAGATTATCACTCGCGGTCGCATGCCTCGAGCATCGCCGGCTACGACGAGGAGAAAAGTGCGCCGGAGCCCGAGCCCGCGCCCGTGCCCTTACAGCGCGTGTCCACGGAGCTTGGCCCTGCCGTCAAAGTACCACGACTGAAACGCAGAGGATTACTCGGCCAATTTGCCTTGGTGGCTGAGGTCCAGAACCCGAAAACATACTCGCGAAGGATGAAATGGTTCATCACTTTTATTGTCGCGGTAGCAGGAGCCGCTGCGCCTATGGGTAGCTCCATCTTTTTCCGTAAGTCACCTTGTTACTCTCAATATTCGCCTGTCCAGATCTGATGGATGTCTTCCAGCCTCGCTCTCTCAGGTAGCCAAGGAGCTGAACACGAGCGCTACCGTCACTAACTTGTCGATTGCTCTATACATGCTGAGTATGGCGATCTTTCCTCTGTGGTGGTCTTCCTTTAGTGAAAGACTGGGACGACGTACCATCTACATTACTTCTTTCGCTCTCTTCGTGCTGTTCAATTGCCTCTGTGCCATCTCCGACTCGATTGCCATGCTGATCGTAATGCGAATGCTCAGCGGTGGTGCCGCCGCCTCGGTTCAAGCTGTCGGTGCCGGAACTATCGCGGACCTTTGGCAAGTTCGGGAAAGAGGGCGTGCAATGGGTATATTCTACCTCGGCCCGCTGTGTGGGCCGCTGCTGGCACCCATCATTGGTGGTGCCTTGGCTGAACGTTGGGGATGGCGCAGTACCTTGTGGTTCGCCGCAGCATATGGCGCGGTTACTCTCATTTTTGTCCTTGTCTCTCTACCAGAGACCTTGGTGTCACAGAAACCCGTGCTTCCACCGGTTGATGACAACGAAGACTTCACTGTTACTCGCCCTCTCAGCAGAGTATCGACTCAACAGATGGCGAAGACCACGACCAGATTGCTCAAGATGCTCAAGGTGGTCCTTATCGACCCTCTGAAGATTATTCTTTACCTGCAATACATCCCGGTCCTTCTATCGGTGTATTATGCCAGCATTGCCTTCGGATCACTCTACGTTCTGAATGTCAGCGTTGAGAACTCTTTCGGTAGAGCACCCTACAATTACAAGACGATTATCATCGGCTTGCTCTATATTCCCAATTCACTAGGCTACTTTGTAGTCAGCCTTTTCGGTGGGAAATGGATGGACAGCATCATGCACCGCGAGGCGAAAAAGGCGAACCGATACGATGAAAAAGGCAGGCTGGTGTTTCGCCCGGAGGATCGAATGCGTGAAAATGCTTGGGCTGGTGCTTTTCTTTATCCCGCTGCTCTGATATGGTATGGCTGGACCGTGGAGAAGGGTGTATTTTGGCTGGTACCGGTATGTTGGCTCTTCCCATAATCGTTGACATCAGACGACAACTAACGCTGTCCTTCTAGATGATCGCCAACTTTTTCTTCGGAGTCGGGTCAATGCTCATCTTCAGTATGGTTACCACCATGCTCACTGAATTCATGCCCAAAAAGTCCTCCGAGGGCGTGGCCCTGAACAATTTTGTGAGAAACATCTTCTCCTGTGTCGGATCCCTCGTCACAGCCCCGATCATCAATGGTATCGGCAATGGCTGGCTCTTCACCATCCTCGGCCTGGTCAGTCTAGCCAGTAGCTCGGTCATTGTGTTGATGAGAGTATTCGGACCTCGCTGGCGCGTGAAGATGGACGCGCGCATGCGCTAATCTGCACTGAACTTGCATTTGGACTGGCATTCATATACGGCGTTTCTGTATATCTTTTATGCTTTTTAGGAGATTTGATCTGGCAGTATTACTCGATGTTGGACTCGCTTCTCTCCGCACGGGTGATACCAATGCTCTCCTCTTTCTGCGTTTGTTGCTTTTGAGGTGTCGAATGTGCTGTCTGCAGTCGTTTATGATACCCCTTATGTGATAACGTCCATTGTTATGACTTTTAATGAATAGAGTGACGATACTAAATTTGCGACAGGAACTTGCATATCAGACTAGGAAGCGCTACTGTAGACTTCCACCCATGTTCTCCGGGTGCAATCCAACCCGCAGGATGTAAAGCAACTAAACCACACACCAAGGCAAGGCAGCCAATCAGGCCACTAGTCTAATACAGCAAACGAATACTCTAGCAGCACGATAAGGGGAGTTAGGATTGGGGACGGATTACTGTTTCTTCCGAGTTGTTACACCATGGCTTCGGAGTTACTGAAGCATGGATGGATTCGTCATTTGTGTTGGCTACATGCGCTAGTGAGATGATCCCTGTGAGGGGATGGATTGCTTGCAACACATGTTCATGTGCCTGTACCCGTGGACTCTGTGCGCTTGCGGGGATCTGTTGTCATCGTTGGAAGTGGGTTGCGAGTATGATGTATTATGGGGTTAAAGTAAGATAACGGGAAAGGGGATTTGATGCATCTAGAGGGTTTACTTTACTGCTTGTTCTTAGAGGAGTCGAAACTATGAGAGCAGATATTTAAGATTTGAGCAGACACCATGCTTTGTTTATCAAGTCCTTGGACTTGAGAACTGGAGAAATCGAGGTACAGCCCTAGAGGTATAGAGATGCATCAATTGTAGCAGAATTTACATAGATAGTGTCGAGCCTTAGGCTGTAAATATTCAATCTATGGTCTTGGATAGGGTGATGTTTGCTCCTTAGAGCCCCCCTGTTTCTCTCAAACAAGACTCAAGTCAATAGTACTCTGAAGACTTGTAGATATTAGATCAAGTTTACACCTAATATTGGGCATTGCTACTAAACTAGGCTAGATTCCAACACATTTTTCAACACATCAACTCATAGTTGCACATGTTTCATTCCAAGTGAAGCGATCTAGTGTGTGTCATGGAATACTTGTAAGCGTGGCATGGACGGCCCGCTGCAGGGCGTTGGGTAGTCAGTTGACCCAATTTTAGAAAATGACTGGCTACAGCGGATCGGGACATCTATGGCAACATCGGGTCGCCCCGAAAAACAGAACCGGGTATGCATGGATCTGCTTTAGGAGGATGATAACGAGAACTGACCCTCAGGCCCATCAGATAACCCAATTATTGTTGGACGTGGTGGATGAACAGTGGAAGATCGTAAGTGAGCTGTCACCTGATTCCACTTTCCCCCCTTCACATCGTTCCACCACCTTTGCTTCTGCAATGCACGACCGTGCATAGGATGGAATGCCCAATCTCCATTCAGACTGCGTCCTTACCGTGGGAATGTTCATGAAGCATTTGGCCCCGACAGAGAAAGAGAGCGAGGATCGACCTGGTGAAGTGTCGGTGTCGAGGGTGGAGTCAAGATGGCCACTGCGCGACTCCATCCACACCATCCACCCCCATTTCGCTATTTTGATTTACCACTGTTAGTGACTGGGTCGAAACTCCCCTGGGTAAAGGACAATTCCTCTAGCAACGGGTTTCTTTGCGACCTTCGACTCCCCACCGGCGCCAGGTGTGCATCTATTTGCCGCATTTGCCGGGAGCGTTGGGCAGAAATGGGTTGTTTGACTGCATCACTTTTTCACGCCCGGCACTATGAGCACTCTCGGGGACACAGCAGACAAATTCGGTGTTGCTCGGAAAGCCCTTCGATTGACTCGTAAGCCATACACGAGTTGTCTCTTTTTTGCCCCAATTGTCGTGTGGTATACTATACTGGCAGCAAAAGAAACAATAGAAGCAACAAAGATTTGACCAGTGGTAACCGCTCCCCACTAAGACCCATAATTCTCCATGATACCGCAGCACTACCTTTCCTATTTGGACCATTTTGAGCCAGTTGGCTTTCCGACTCCCAATCCAATTCGCCATGGGATGCTTGCTACTGCAACACTTTTCGCGGGTGGGGTTCGTGCTGCCCTCACCCGGCCCTAATGAAGGACCCGGTTCTCACTAGATTCCCCATGCCGGTCACCACTGCATGGAGACCGAAGCGACGTGGTCCAATGGCATTTCCATGCCCTCGGGCAGTCCATTGATGACGTTCGGGGCCCAATACCGCTCCTGCAGTGGTTCGTGTCCTATCCACCGGATAGCGGGCGAACTATTATACGCTGCCTCACATTGACTGTCCAATGCTAATTTCGCATCTCCAAAGAAACAAGCATATGCCCTTTTCCAATTCCGTCTTCTAATACATTGTACCCTGCGCCAGTCTCGAGTTCCTTAAACTTCCAGTACTTGTTCCTCCTTTTCCTTGCCGCCCCAACTTCCCTTGCATCGCCTGACAGCGGGTTGTCAACATCCCGTTATTCGCAGTCAGCATCGCAAATATATGATACGTCAATGACCCGAGGTCATGGCCAAAAAGAAGAAGAATAAGAACAACAACAACAACCGCCTCCCCGTCGGCTCTGCTGCTCAACCCCCCAAGCCTGAAGAAAGCCCCAATCCGCCTACCCTCGACTCGGAGGCTGTAGGCGTTGAAGATGAGGCCGGCAAGCTACAAGTACGCACAGCTCCCTAAGTTTCAGTATCAGCCCGTGCAGCGTCATTATCAGACCTTCGATTACAACACTGCTTCTTATTATACTTATCCTATTGCACCTTCCGATGATCTGACGGCACCCAAGGTCCAGGACGACAACGGGCCAAGTGCCGAACCAGAAGAGACTTCTCCAGCTGAGGCTGCAGCAGAGGAACCAGCAGCTGAGCCAGCAGCTGAACCGAGCAGCTCTCCGGATGAGAGCGCAGCATCGCCTGAAAATGGAGGTAAGTGTCTAACCCTGGAATATTACCAACTCGTACATTTCAAAGGAGGACGTCTATAATGGGTGAGGAAGTCACTCATTTGAGATGTCCAGAATCTTCAGAGGCCACACCACCGACAGAGTCTGCTGAAGCTGCCGATGCCAAAGGCGAAGGTCAGGACGCCGGTGCTCCCGCAGGAGATAAGCCTGATTCGAGCGCAGAGGGCGATGCTCCCGCAGGAGATGAGCCTGATCCGAGCGCAGAGGGCGCTCCTGCAGCAGAAGCCACTGAAGAACCGCCTGCGGAGGGCATACAAAGCACAGAGCCTGAGAATACCGAGACCGAAGAGCCAGCAGCAGATGACAGCCAACCAAAGAAAGACGACGACGATGGAAACAATGGTAAGACGTGCCTCTCACCCATGATCATTGGAGTACTAACCCTACCACAGATGAAGACTTTCCAGAGTGTGACCCTGAACTCGGACTCGACGAAGTAGAGTCTGAGAAGGAGGCCGCCAAGCGAGCAGCGGAGGAGGCCGAAGCCGAGGGAGAACTCCCCGACGGCAATGAGAATAAAGACGCCTTAGTCGACGATGCACCAGCGGAAAGCAAAGAAGAGCCCACGCCCGAGGAAGCTTCACCGGCTGATAACGAGGAGCCGGCTTCCGACAAGCCCGATGAAGTAGCCGAGGATCCAGCTCCCAAAGACGACCCAGCTCCGACGGAAGCTGCTGAAGATTCTCCGCCGGCCGAAAGTGCCGCTGAACCCGAAGGGGAAGCAGAAGCTCAGCCTGAAGAACCGCCAGCTCCGACTGAGACGGAGCCAACGCTGGCGGAAGCGGATCCTCCCCCCGAAGAGAAGCCTGCGGAAGAGCCTGTGCCCGAGACTTCTTCAAAGAAGAAGAAGGATAAGAAGAAGAAAAAGGCGAAAGCCGCCGAGAAGAATAAAGAGCCTGAGCTTGAGCCTGAACCTGAAGCCAAGGCGGAGCCTGAGCCTGAGCCCGAACCCACGGCCGAGCCTGAACCTAAGGCCGAGTCTGAACCTGAGGCCGAGCCTGAGCCTGAACCCAAGGCCGAACCCGAGCCAGAGCCCGAACCCGAGCCAGAGCCCGAACCCGAGCAGGTGCAGACTTCGTCCAAAAAGAAGAAGGATAAGAAGAAGAAGAAGGGGAAGGCCGCCGAAAAGGATAAAGAGCCAGAGCCAGAGCCTAAGGTCGAGACCGAGCCCGAACCCCAACCTGAACCTGAACCTGAAAAGGATCCTGCCGCAGATACAGTTCCTGCATCCGAGGAGCCGGCCCCAGAGCAAACGCCAGAGAAGGCCGGTGAAGCTGAAGAGGCAGAGACAAAGCCCGACGATACTACTGCAGAGCCCGCTGAGCCCGCTGAGCCCGCAGCTGCCGAAGACTCTGGAGATGCTCAGCCTGCACCGGAGGAGGAAGCACCAGGTGAACCTGCCAAGGAAGCGCAAGAGGCGCCGACTGAGGCTCCTGAACCCGAGGCTTCGCAGGACAATGCGGCCGATGCTGCAGTAGCGGAGTCGGCCGAAGAGCCCCCGAAGAACGAACCTGTAGAGGAGCCAGCTGCTTCTGAATCCGAGGCCAAATGCGAGCCGGAGCCAGCAAGTGAACCAGCCGAGGAGGACAAAAAGGAAGAAGCTCCTGCCGAAGATGCCGCTGCAGAGCCAGCTGCAGAAACACCTGATGAAGATGCACCCGCCGAGGACACGGCTGAGAAATCAGCTCCTGAACCTCCTGCCGAAGACATACCGGAAGCAGCGCCTGCAGAGGAGCCTTCTTCGGAACCGCCTGCGGAAGAGCCAGCCGCTGAGACAGCGCCTGAAGAGGCACCAGCTGAATCAACTCCTGCACCAGATCCCGTACCCGAGGAAGCACCTGCCGAGGCAGCCGAGGAGCCTGTCGAGGACAAGAAAGAAGAGGAATCACCTCCTGAGGAGCCTGTAGCCGCGGAGGAGCCTATAATAGAGCCTCCCGTCGCTGATGAGCCCGCTGGTGATCCTCCTGCCGATCCAGAGCCCGCTGAAGAGCCTGCCACTGAAGAAGCGCCAGTCGAGGAGCCCGTGGTCGAAGTTCCTGCCGAAGAGGGTCCAAAAGATGAAGCTCCGGTCGAGGAACCTGCCGTTGAAGCTGCTGCTAGCGAAGAAGCCGTGGCAGAACCGCCTGCCATCGAGGAACCAGCTCCAGAGGCCCCGGCCGAGAAGGTCGAAGAGCCTGCTGCCGAACCAGAGGCCGCCGATCCGGCTCCAGAGACACCTGCTGAGCCACCCGCGGAGGAGCCTGCTGCATCTGAAGAACCAGCAGCCACAGAGATTTCAGACGCTCCTCCTACAGAAGAGGTAGCTCCCGAACCGGTGAAAGAGGCACCTGAACCGGAGCCAGCCAGTGAGACACCTACGGAAGCCGCGCCTACGGTTGATGAAACAGCAAACGAGGACCCTGCCCCTGACGCACCAGAGGAGCCAGTAACCGTCGAGCCAGCTTCTCCAGAGGCTGCAGCGCCTGAAGAGGCCCCAGTTGAGCCACCAGCAGAGGAGCCCGCTCCCGAGGTGGAGCAATCTAAGGATATCCCTGCTGAGACCCCAGCTGAAGCTACCCCACCTGCTGATGCACCCGTGGAAGAGCCCCCTGCAGCTGAAGAAGTGGCACCCGATGAAGCTCCAGAGCCTACTCCAGAAGAAGCTGCTATAGGACCTCGCGGCGAAACCGAGCCCGAGTTCATGGAAGACCGTGCTACTGACGCTGGTGACGCCGTTAGAGAACGCCGGCGTAAGAAGCGCTCACCCACTAGTGGTCGTGAGCGACGCTACTCGAAGACATCATCCAATGGACGCCGTGATCAGCTCCAGCGCCAGAAGAGCGAGCGGAACGTGTTTACGAACCGATGGGCCAAGGCTCTAGAAGAGGCTCGTCGGCAGCATGACGAGAAGGAGCGAGCCAAGGCACAAATGCGACGAAAAGCTGAAGCTGTCAACGCCGACAAAGAGCGCAGTGGAATTCCACCGTCGGAAAAGTCCAAGCGCTCAGATCGTGCGAAGGAAACATCACCGCCAGTTGAGGCCAAGCCGAAGCGTCGTGCGTCCCATCAAGAGTCGAGCCGACCTGTCAAGCCTCCCCCGTCTTCGAAACAGATGTCGACCTCTGCTCCCAAGCCCAAGGCTTTCCTTCGGTATATGAGCAATGGCCAGTCGGAGAATAACGGCCCCATTGTGCGCGTCAACACGTCCAAGTCCACGTCCAAGTCAACAGCTCCGACGTCTGAACAGTCCCACAGAGCTTCTACATCCCATAGCCACGGCAGCAGTCACCGCGAGCGTGATTCTCACGATGAGAGGAGGTCTAGTGGACGGTCTAGCGGATCTCACTCTCGGCGTGAGGATGATGCTGCCCGGCATGAGAAGAAGTCTCGTCGTCGATCTGTCGTTGAGCCGGAGGCTAGCAAACCCCGGGAGAAGGAGAGCCGGGAGAAGGTGGGCCGGGAGAAGGAGAGACATCATGAAAGCTCTCGCCGCCACAGAAGCAGCCACGAGAAGGAGCCGCGTGAGAGCCGTGAACCTCGTGAAAGCCGCGAGCATCGTGAAAGCCGTGAGCCTCGGGAGCGTGCCCATCGCCGACACCGACGCGAGGAGTCTCCGCCTAGGGAGCAGTCGAAGTTGAAGGGACTCCTCAAAGCCATCAGTGCATTTTGAACTTTGTGTTTATCCATTCAACCTTGTTTTTTTGATATCAATTTGGGGACGAAGAATGATGTGTATGATGATTGATGACTGCATAGAGGAGCAACGCATTGTCGGAGTCTTGTTTTTTATGTGTTGAAGACTGTTTGAATCAGACTGTGAGCATAGTTGGGTATTAGCGATCCACAAACATCGAAGTCTACAATTATCCTGATAACAAAGCCTGTCTACCAAATTGTACACAAGTAACTCTGAAGGTTCCCGGGGTCACTAGACAATGCCTATTGTTTTCATACCGATCTTATGGGCACTCAGTATACACATTCATCAGGGTCATAAAGATATAAAAGTCGCCAATGCAAAATGCAAGCCCATCAATTGCAACCAGCCTCTGTCCTCGCCGGTATCACCCTAGAACACCATCCACACCAAGAACGATACGAACCAGCCTCCTCTCTAACGAGATACTTGCCCGTCTCGCGCTCATCCTCATATTCAACCACACAAGCACCCACCATCACGCGCTTCTTCGATTTCTGCTTCACCCTCCCCCCTAACCCAATAATCTCTTGTCGGAAATACCCCGGCTCCTCATCATCATGGCTATCATTCGAGAAAAGATCATGATGCGAATGGCCCGCGGGGCTGTGACCCGTGCTACTGGAATCACTAGACCCTTCATCCGCCTCGCAATCAACTTCCAGCTCGATCTCCTGCGCGGCAAGACATCCCTCACCCCTCCCGCATTTCACTCCCTGGCTTCCCTCGCCGATGCCAGTGCCTAGCCCGCCGCCGAGGTATGTGCTGTACCGTGTACGCCAGGCCCAGACGCGTCGGTAGGTCGTGTCATTGCTGCGTAGGGTTTGGCCGCATGGTGTACAGAGCCATACGAGGTCATCGCATTTACACGGACCACGCGCAAAGGCGCCTAAGGTATCTGATTCCGATCCGTCATTGAAGAGGTCTGTGGTTGGTTCTGGATGTGTGTTGGAAAGATGGTAGGAGAGCGGGACGGTCCCGCATGTTCGGCATAGACGACGAATACGGCTCTTCAGCGCCGCTTGGGAGGGAGGTTTGATCGTGCAGTTCTAGAATAATCAGTCTTTTTGTGCCTAGTATGTTGGTTGGGGGACCTACTCTGCATACGACCTTGTTGCAGCGTCGACACTCGCTCACCATGTCGCGCGCGCATTTGCCCACCTTTCCTCGCGTCATTCGGCCTTCGCCGTTGCCTTGGCTTAGTAGCCGCAGGACGGACTTGACGCTGTTAGGGAGGAGGGCTCGCCCGTCTAGCATTTCTGCCACTGTCTCGATGTATTCATTCTCGCAGCGGAGAGTCTCGCGGACGAGCTGGTGTCGGAATGGTGCCAGGTTTACGTGGAACTGGCGACATGTTCGTGACAAAGCGTGGAGGGTATTTAGATCGACGGCGCGGGCGATTTCCTTGACGATGCTAGCGTAGAGATGAGTTAGTTTTGGGTCGAGTGGGGAGTGGGGAGTGAGACTGTACGGGTAACAGCTCAACGCCGCAGAGAACGCGTTCCGGTTGGGGTTCTCCGGCACTTCATGCGTTGTGGTGTCTGCGCGCTCATCGATCGAGGTAGGTGAGGGTGGGAATGCTGTCGAGTCTGCTATGGCGACCGGCGCCTTCAGCTTGGGCACGAAGGGTTTCTCCGGGGAGAAGGTGTGCTCAAAGGCATCCAGGTCAACAAACACCACCATGCTGCAGCTGCCATCAGAGGCTAGATGGATCAGCACATCAGATAAGATGGAAGATCCGATTTTTTAAAGGAGTCGGTGGAGAATTCAAGTGGTTCTGTTGGAGTCGACCGGCTGTCGTGTTCCGAGTGGGATGATGTGCGTGAGTGATGTCGTGCTTCGTTCGGTCGAGGTACTTCGAGGGGAGTCACTAAGGAAATCGAGGGTATAACTATAGTCATAGAACATAAAAAATGGAAGAGTAGAATAGTAAAACATAGAACAGTTGAAGCTATTCCAAGTCACCTGGCCTATGACGTCTCACATTCCCCTCCTTTTCCCGTTTGTGATAAAATTAGAACATTCTCAAGTCTAGAACTGAGGATTCCTGCACATCCACAAACTAAGTTCACCAATTCATTCTCTATACAACTACTGTACCTGATCTTATCTAGATCTAGTTGCAAAGGGTGAAATCTGCCAACCCTGTATCAGGAACTGTCTCCTGTGGTAGACAAAATGCAACATCTTCTCCCTTGAGATCTTTGAATACACGTGAGTATTCAGTCTATAGTCCTGGCTTTAGCATCCCGAAGGTGATATGTCGAAACGACAGCAGACTGACACTAATAGTATTCAAAACTCATCGTAGATACCGTCCGTCTTCATCTTCTGGCGCACAAAACCAGTCACACCTCCAAGTAGAGCATTGACGGTGGTAATCTTGCTGTCCCAGGTAACAAGTGCGGAAACTCCAGCACCGTCTCTGCGGGTAGATTCTGTGCTTCCGTAGATGTCTCAAAGTAGTTTCAGTATCAGCAATGGCATGAAGATAGCAAATACAACTCACTCTGCATTTTCTTCGCAGCAACCGTATTCCTCCACCATGCCAGCCCAACAGACCGGTTAAACAAAATAGTCGGGAACACACTATACGGAGTAATGACATCCAGCTCCTGGATCGTCTGATTGGAGATCGAAGGGATGCCGGCGTTGGAAATATAACCAACGACATCCCCATTCGAGGGATCGGTGATATTATTGACGGAAGCGAACATACCGGGGACTTTTGTGACCACCGAGTTGCAGGTGCGCACACGTTCGGCATTTTCATAAACGCGCCTTGAAGACTACCGTTAGTTCGAGTCGATGGCCACCTCTGGGGTTAGGCGTACCGGACAATATCAATATCGTAGTATGGCATTTCCATCACCTTCCACGTCTCATGGCTAGAGAACCAATATCCTAGTCTTGGTTAGCGGCGGCTGGAAAGCTATTAGAGGACTCCAACCTTTTTGAACAGTGATAGGTCCAACATTGTCCATGTGGTATTCGACACTGACCAATTGGGGTCGCTTGACCTCCCAAAGCGCTTTCTTGTCCGACTCCGACAGACCACCGAAGAATTGAAGCCAAAAGGTAAATAGCTCTCCCTCGTAAGGGTCATTGAGCAAACCATCGCCCTCACATGTGTAAGACTGATCAGGATGATCAACGGGTATAGATTGATTATTGATGTCTATAAGCGCGCAAACCCGGCCGTTGCCTTTATAAAAGATCTGTTTGAGATATAGTATCTTAGCGTAGAAAATTATAACAAACACTCTAGTGAGCTTAATGTGTTACCTTGGCCGCAGTAGTTTTGGTATAGTCCATCCAAGCTTGCCATTTTCTGGCGAGTTCAAGATAAGACCTGTTTTCGGTACTCTCAAGGGCTTGGATAAATCCGTACACGGCCCATAGTAGCTCACTGTGGAGAGAGAACCTTACATTAGCTTTAATTCGGTTGCGTGTGGGTTCCTTACCCATTGTCAAGAGCCGGAACACGGTTTACCCAGTCGGAAGTGGGGGTGATATATTGCGTGTCTGAGGTAAACCAAGGCAGAAACCCATCGAAGCCTGGATATGCCTCGTTGAATGATAGATAAGTCTGCAACTTCGTCTCCATGATAGAAGCAGCAAGTTGTGGAGCCGCAGCTGGATGATCAGGGGAGAGGAAACGAGCAGCTTCCGAGAATCCAGCAACTGCATGAGCATACAGCATGACTTGAAGGGCCTATCAAATATCAGTCAATTGGAGATTTGAACCATAACACAAACAGATACTCTGCTTACCTCCTTGCTGGCGGCACTGAATGGATGCTTGAGAGTTCTCTCGCCAGTAACCCAGTCAATGTTTGTTCCGTCATAGTACATACCATTGACCGTGTTATATGCGACGTTGTTCTGGTGGAACTTGCCCTCCCAGTACAACATGTCACTCACGAAGTTAGTGGGGTCGTGAAATATTTGCTCTTGAGTATAGCGAAGCGCAAAGCGACACGAGGGCTGATTCGCTTTGTTTGACCTTTCGGGTAGACCTTGGGCCAAAGCCGCGCAGAGCAGAGTCGATATAGAAGCCTGACTGAGCCGCATGTTGTCGGACTTTGATGGATGTCAAATGGGATGACTACTATCACAATAGGACTTGATGACGCTACAAGCAGTTCTATCTTATATAGATCGATTTCTGCCTGAATCAAAGTCAACCCCGCAATATTTCCCGGTGATTCCCCGATTCCCCGCATTCTAAAATACCCCTGAAGAAGTCTAATTGTAGCCAATCAAGTTGACGTGCGCTTTTATGATCAAACTCGCAAATTATAGTTATTCAGCTCCTTGACATAGTACACTCTTTGTGTGGGGCCAGCTAAGCTTTCGGGCGGAATAACCTTATTTATTATTGGTGGTGATTTCACTTGACTCGGATTCTCAAACTACACCACTTTCACCCTCCGCCACTCCAACCCTTCGCGTTTCACCACAACATTCATCAACGCCACTCACCATGTCATCCTCTGACTCTGAAGATGGAAATCCATCATCCCCTAGACCATTCTCTACTCGCAGCCCGAAGCTCGAGGAGCTGTTCAAGATAGTGGCGATACCGGGCTCTGAAAAGCTTACCAACACGAAAGAAGACCTCGCCGCGCTCGGAATTTCTCTTTCCTTCTCGAAGTTCCCATGCTTTGCGGATGAAATGAAGTTCTTCCAGCCAATCAGTGCCGCCGATCTGGCTAGGTACAATGCCCCCGAGGACAGGTTCGAGGAAGAGTATGAATACCTCTTGGAAGAGTACAGAGAAACAGATCGTCTCTGCACGTTGATCGAGTCGACGCTTGACTATCGTTATCGCAGCTTGAGGCGTGGCAAGAAAGGACGCTACCTGGAAGAGATCTACAAATGGACGCCAATCACGTTCGTGCGCAGTGACCCCCGTCCATAGTGCGTGACTAATTCCCTAGAACTAGAATTGAAAACTCTTTCTACCGTCATCGCGGGGAGAGTTTTCTCCGAGCCTTAGGCTCGCCCGCCGGGTGGGAGCGCACCTCGCTCGAAGAATGGATCCAACCAGGAGGCGATGAAATACCCGAACCACATGTTAGAATGATCACCATCAACTATGGAGTCCCGGATAATACTCGGCTCCTCGTGAGCGAGCTCTCGGCGATTGTGCAGGTTCTCGACAAACGCGTTAACCAGCCCGAGCTACAGGAGGCTTCTCTTTTCCCGGTAAACTCATGATGAAATCAAAAGAATGTCCTGCACTCACACTGATACTCGAGGAATAGGTCCTACTGATCTCATTGTCCGGTCTCGGCAATGGGCGCATTATCGAGGCGCTCTACGATGTCGAGCAAGATGAATTGACCCTCAGAGCCTCGGAGATAATTAGCCTGGCGAAGAATCCAGCACTTGATTTGATTCTACGATTCATGGCAAGCAAGCCTCAGGTCTAGCCTTAACCTACGATGTTCTCTTCAGTTTCTCTCTGCGTATCAACTCTGTTTCATTGCTACAACCCATTTATGAGGTTGCTGGAAAGAAGAATCGTCGTTCATAACTATGTAGCCCAATTTAACTAACTAGTCCTTATTTCTTTGGACTAGTAAGCGCGTTTTCAATCCTCAATGCGGATCAGTACGAGAATGAGTCGAAGATTCAACGCCAGCAGTTGGCTCGCACTCCGCGTTAAACCACATCACTGTTGTTGTATTTACCAAGAGATGGAATGAGTAGGCTGGCTTAGACAATCTTGCTGCTTGTGACTGATAGCTATAATTGGATATGCAGTTGATTTATCCTTGGTCATGTAAGCGACGGCGGGAGCAAGTCTTTCGCCCTGGCGGTTTCAGGATAGGTGAGGTTGAAGGTTGAAAGTGACTGATAGCGTGCTTTGCTTCATTCACCTGTCCTGGTATGGGCGTCTGTTCAAGTTGAATGTACTGGTTTTACACCGGCAAGCGCTTAGATATTGATGGCCTCAAAAGGCACCACGAGCGGTATATCAAGTGAGTAGTTTAGAGAACAATAATGCCACGAGTAAACAAATGTTGGGTGGGGTCATAGGCTCCCTCCATGTAATGTTTGCAATAATTTTTGCGAGAGCCTGAACAGCTTGACCGACATTGATACCAACTCTTCAGTTTCGTTCTTGCCAGTTTTTCACCTTCTATCGAGCTTCAGTTTCTCCATTTCCCTCTGACCACTAATCAACATCAACAAACATCTCGTTTAGCCACTATGGCTCCGAGACGATCCGCTCTACAAGGCAGGAACTTCCTGCCTTGTAAGGATAGGTAAATTAGACCCACTTAGTAGTATTAGACCTACTTAGTAGTCTAGGTACCTTGCCTTTCACCTAAGCTTTTTTTCTTACTTTTCTCTTACTTTTCTGCCCTCTCATCTACCCTCTTATCTACCCTTCTATCTCATCTTTGGTATGCCCTCTGCCCTTTGCTCTTACTTCTGTCTGCCCTTTGCTCTTACTTTAGTCTACCCTTTACTCTTACTTCTTATCCTTTAATCTAATCTCTTTGGTTTTACTTAGGTTTGGTCTAAACTAGCCCTCGTTAGTTCTAGAAAGAGCATAAGGCTGAGTTTCCTACCTTAGTACGTATAGCACGGGATATCTTCTCTATCCCTACTACTAGTGCCGGTATAGAAAGACTATTCAATTCACGATTTAGGCTAGTAAGAGACTGATGCGTGTTTTGTCTAATGTAGATAAGAGTGATAATGATTTAGTCTCTTTGATGCCAGAAAGCTAGATTCGGACCTCTAGTCGGGTGAGAAAGCGTCCGAGGGTGTTAGATGACTATGAAGCGATGTAAATATTTTCTCTTTTATGTAAATATCACTTTTCTGTCTTATCTGACACCTTTTCTCTCTTATCTGAATCACTTTTCTATCTTATTTTAATTACCTTTAGTCTGTAATTTTCTACCTAAAAACCAAAAATTACTACATAATATTCATTAATTATACACCTTAGTATTATGGGCCGCCAAGAGGCCCATAAGGCCTATGGGCCTGTCAATGTCTAGCAGGAAGTGTGGTACGCTATGCAGTCCAGGTGACAGGGTGGTCCACAGGATAGTGGTTCGCAGTGATTCAGTTTGATCTACGGAGTCATTTGGTTCACCGGGCTTTGCCCGGGCAATGGGTTTCGGGTCGAGACCCATTGGCGCGGCCGGAGCCGAAGATCTCCCGATCGCGTTGGCGAAATTGTGAACCCCCGAGCTTTGCTTTTGCTTTGACTCTAGTTTTGGTTTGGTGGGACTGGCTCCCCCTTGACTACTCCGTAATGATTGTACATTGGGTTAGTCCGACGGATTAAGTAGTAGGTTTGTGGTAGCTCGATTCTCTTTGTCGATTTGGAACGGGGCCATGGATGGCGGCGATCGGTGAACCATGGTAAGCTGGTTGGGAACATAATAGATCGCCATCGCACATTGGTTTGATGCTAATCCCATGTGCTAACTACTTGGGCAACTAGGTATTGGGGAGAGTCTCATAGCATTTGTATGCGTAGTTGCCATTATGTACAGAGGCTATTTCATATATCAAGTCAGGTCCAGGGTTGGGGTATACAGCAGTAATAATCGTCAAATCATAGAAACGCAACACCAGATGTCTATATCCACCTTTTAGGATTCTCAGACAGACAGAGGAAAGAGATTGGTACTAGGGCCCCGGTGGAGTCTTGAAGCGGAGAAAGTTCTCCATTGACTCCCTCGCGCAACTTCCGTGAGCGCGGCTCGCGGCTCGCGACACGACATCCGAGTCCGGTGTGCCCCGCCCCGTGAATGGGGTTGAGACATTTGAGCTCCATTAAGCTCGCGCAGCCCCGTCGGGAAAGCCTAGTCATGCGCCCAAGCACGTGCTCGCCGGTGAGGCGGAGGAGTTCAGTTTGTGCTCATCTTCGGTAGAAATCGGCCCTCAGGATGCGTTGCCTCTTATGCGAGGCACGCTAGCAGTGAATAAAGAAACGGTTGTCATAACTCATCAAATGGAGCGAGCTCCAAGGTAGGGGCCCTTTCACATGGCCCAGTGCTTCCAGCTCATGGGCTGGAAATGGGCCAATGAATGAACCTGCTCTTCGTATGACAGGCAGTCGTTGCTGGACCAGGGAGGGGAGGGGTAGTGGCACTGGACCGGTGGTTGGATCAGGTTCTCTTCCAGAGAGATAGGCACCAGATGCGACGGAGACATGCCATCGTGGCTATCCCATCGCAGTGGTGAGTGCATCGGGAGTGGGGAAGTTGTGAGGTCGTTCTTCAGGATGTTCTCGGGGTACTGGTCAATGGCCGAGACGGATGCAGAGGAGATGGAGGAGCTGGAGTGCGAAGGGAGGGAAAAGGTCGCGTCCGATATAGGCGAGGGACATGTCTCTGCGGGCGAAGAGTAGAAGGGGCTGTCGACAGCGGACTCGGGGAGGTGGTTTTGGAACAGATTTGCTGATGGACCCTGTTGCAGAGGCAGGTCCACGCCATTCCACACCAGAGCGCAGTCGCTGGACAAGTCCGGGTGCACGCCGGAAGCCACGAGAGAACCAATCGACGTGGAAGTCGACTGCTGGGGAGCAACGGCTAGTAGAGATTCCCCATCGATGGGTACGCAGTGCGGGACGGTGGTAGACTCGTTGACAGAAGCCTGACTCCGCGGCGCCCATGTGGATGTGGACTGCTCTGGCTGTGACTCGAGCTCACTGTTGCCGATTGTTAGCCTTGCAAATTTCGTATCTGAAAGACTAAGCTACTACTCACTGTCTCTCCATGTGGCGCGCCAGCAGATCCGGCCGGTGAAAGGCCTTCTTGCATCCAGTCTCTGTACAACGGTAGGAAGCTTCGGGGTTGTGGTTCAATTCATGGCGTCTGCGGTGCTCAGCGCGAGTGAAGACCTAATGCGCGGTAGGAGTCAGCTTCATTGCGCTTCACGGTACGACCAGGCGCATACCTTGTTGCAACCGGGGAACTCGCATGCATGTACGCGCTTTCCCTTCTTTGCTTTGCTGACGCGGTGGGTGGTAGGAGTATAGGTGATATGCATCGAGGCATCGGCCTGCGGGCTGCGGCACACATTCTTGCGGCCAGCCATGGTTGATACGGAAGCGAGTTGAGGTTCAGGAGACGGAGAGCAAGAAGCCGCGGGGGAATTGAGCACCAAGATAGTGTGGTTTGAAGACAGAGAGGCGTTCGACTTGCGCTCGGTAGAGGACCTTCGGGCCATCCTATAGAAGAGTAGGATGGGAGAGGAGGAAAGATATATAGGGAAGGAATGGCATGTAATGCAATTGGTAGGAGAATAATGTCTGAAACCGCAAAAGAGTTGGAGAGGGAGAGTGGACTGATATAGAGAGAATGGAGAATGGGGACCAGGCTTAGCCTCATATCCGGCAGATTAATAGACTTCCCAAATAGAACGAAATAGAATTAAATTAAATAGGATAAAATAAATAAAATATAATAAAATTCAAATCCGGTAATCCAAAAATATCAACCTTAGATCAAAGGGAACCAAGCACGGGCGTGGAGGTGATGATCGCTCGGGATGATCAAGCATAAGCCAGTCCTAAAATTACACCACGTTGTCGAAGCGTACAAGAGTGCGGCTGAGGCGTGAAATGGCCGTACTAGTGACACACGTATCTAGTCTAGTCTAGTCTAGTCTAGTTATGTACTTAGACCGTGTCAACGGCTCAAAAGGCGCCGATCCAGCGCCCGCATCGGCGTTTCTACCAACGGGGTTATTTTCTTTTAGTGTTGGTTGGGATAGCGCCGGACTCGTTACCATCCCGGGATGTATCCACTTTGTTTTCTTCTCAAGGCTTTTCCCTTTGTTAGTTTATTCCATTGCTTATTCTCATTAGGGTTCTCACAAAGAGAGTTGGATAAGGACATTCCAAATGGAGATCTAGGGCTTTCCCAAGTCCAAGCTCCCAAGGAACAGAACGGGGTTGCCCCACTGTAGAGAGATGGTTCTCCACGCTTTAGGAAACTCGCAGGATCGCATTCTATGCCAGATGTAGTATAGGGGAAAGTCTATGCCCCTCAGTGACCCCGTAATTGGTTACCCATCTTACAGGCTGTGATGCATTGGAATCCCGTGTGAACCCATGCACTTGCATAGATGCCTTGTACTTTTGTACCTGAGGCTGAAACGTATTTTTCTTCCTCTATTCTCTAGTATATTTTTCCTCCTCTCTCGTCTTTGACTACCTAGGTAGTATCTATGTATATCTATGTACGTAACACTGAGTGTATCTCTCAGATGGGTCATATGCAGCACCATGGCCTGAGGTCTAAGGCCCGAAAAGCCCCGGAGTCAGCCTAGTGGGTCCGAAGTGCGCCTTAGGATGTGAACCCTGTGTCTTGGCCCCTTGCGGTTTCATGCTGATCTTTTACTCTATAAGGTGAATGAACGATTTTCCCGTCCCGAGCCCCCCGAGCCTCTCCAACGTCACTGGGAACTCGATCTTCGTATCTACAAAGCTCAGTTCCAAAATAGAAGTTTTCTCTGCAGGGGCCCAAGGCAGAATACACTACGATATCACACGACATGTACATCTTTTCCTACTCTCACCTTCCAGGGACTGCGCCCGACTGCCCGGGTGCATGACATGCGCCCCATACTGTACAAACCCGGAAAGCTCCCCCTGGCCCTCGTGGCATCCTGATACAGGGGGTAGATCCCTGCAGTGGCAAGCTCGACGGGCATATACAGGATCTCTGAAACACGCAATGCATTTAAACATTCTGGAATGAATCCTTCGATCCTTCGTTCGGCACGTTCCTGATGTCAGGAACATTAATCATTACGCTTATGAGGGTGATAGACATGCAGGGGGCAACAGTCTCACGTACACTACTACATGGATAAGGCGTGCTGTCAACTGAGCGGCATAACAACGCTGAAGTCAGCATGAATTGAAGACAGACGTGGGGAATTTTTAGCTTCGCCGACCCCAATTCAGTAGTCGAGAACTAGTACGGAGTACGGAGTTTCTTGTATACACGTTCCAAGTCAACCTCACAACCCGTCCTAACCGGGATCGTCGTCCTGGTCGTGGACCAGAGTTTCTTTTCACAGTTCCAAGTTTAGAGTAGCCTTGGGCTGCCTCCCAGGGAAGAAGCATCTTAGTTCCGTTCGCGTTTCTTCGGACAAATCAACAAATCATGCTCCACTCCGGCTAATCTCAGTCTATACCGCTTCTTAACTAGGGCGGGCGTACAGTAATCTCGCTTGTCCGGGGCTGTGGTTGGTAACTAGTTCGGGCCAGTCCCTTCGCGCGACCCTTTCCCTCACGTGAAGAGCGATCTTCGTGTCATTATTTTGGAGTAACCTTCAACTGAGATGGGGAAGAGCCATGGCAGAGTCCACTCAATGGGAAGGTACAATACCTTGCCGCTGTACAAAGTACTGCTATGGCCGTGGTGCCATAAATACTACGTACTTGGCCTATATAGGAAGTAGGTACGGAGCAGAAGCAATCTGCAATCTTGGTCCCGAAATTGAGTCTCTACTAGTCTCTGCCCAGGTGCGCCGATCGCACCCGACTCGGTTCCTAAAGTCATGATTCAGGCCCTTGGTCATGATTCGCATCGCTTACTTCTTACGGGTGCTATGATCATCATCATAGCCCTCTGCAGAGTGAATTTGGTGTTGACAAGTCAAAGTTCACGATTGAATGTTGGTTCTTTTTTTAGACGTGGCCGATCCCGGGGCGCAACCATGATAGGGGCCACATTCTCTAATGCGACCAGCATACAGAGTACCAGGTAAGGTGTGCATCTGAGATCGAGACTGTACTCCGTACAATCCACCGGAATACAGATCTTGACCCCTTTTTTCCGACCACAAAAGTTCAGGAGTTCCTCAACTTGTTACAGCGATCTCTCGGAATCTCCCCGGGACCCCGGGATTTCGGGTGTTGAGGCAAACACCGAGCGGATGAGCTCCGTCCTAGCGAATCCCGTCGCTCTCGTCCCCACTACGAGGCTCTTGTGATCCTGTTTGACGGTCTCGACTTCTGAATGCCCTTCCCTGGTGGTAAGTCTGGAGACGAGTGGGACCAGTTCGAGCTCAGAGAGGAAGGTCATTTCATCTCCTGACTCGAGTCTTGACGAAATCCCTTTCGGTCGCTAGTCAAGCCATCTCACACTCAGTTGGGATCGACGTTTTGCACAGCCAACAGCGGCTTTCTTCTAATGATTATTAGCAGATCACGACTCGTCACAATCTGCGCCAAAGTGGCTCTGCCAAAATAGTGGGAATAGTGAAGCATTTGACCCTGGTCATCGGGTTGTCTGCCCTTTCCGAAACAGGAAAACGGTACAACATGTACCATATCCCAACCAGGTTGAGCGGTCCATCTGGCGAGTCATGAGACCAGATGAGGAGTCCCAATTCCAGCTCGTCGGAATGGAGCTAGTCAATCATTGCCCAACAACGTAGTGTATCTCGGTCGAACTCTCCAGTCTCCAACAACGTTCAACGCGCTAACCCTGACCCAAATGTACGTCCTGATCCTTCCAACTTTAACAGATACTTGGCCGTTGGTCTCAACCCAGTCTGTGCTAGTTGCGCTGTTAACTGCCAAGCCGCCAAGCGCCATAGGCTTCATGACTTCTTGGGCTGTACATTATCCTCTCTGGGCTTAGTGGTACGAAAAGCGGCCCACCCCGTTTCCTTGGTACGGCGATTATGAGCTTATCTCCTTTCTCTTTGCGCCGTTTTCGTTGGTCTTAGCTGAGATCCTGAATTCTGTAATTCGACATTCGACATGCAAAATTCCCCGACTGAATCTCCAGGCCCTGCTTCTGCATTTACGGGCCAAGCATTGCCCGGGATGGGGAAGGTAGAACGATCAAGTCAATACTTCTGATGTGCCCGATGGCGGACCTGAGCGATGTAGACTGCGTGACACGATTAGATTTTCAAAAAGTAATGACGGGCCGAGTCGCATAGGGGCAAAGCTATTGACAAATGGTGTGCAATCTCCCTTTCATGTCAGCTCTTAGAGAGCTCTAGAGCCCTCCACGGTATACTAGATACTGTCTAGGTGCTACACCTAGGCTATGCTTCCTAGGATCGCTTGGAACACTAGGCTCCGCAAACCCGCATAGATCAGGAGGCCAATCCGTCAACGCCCTAGGCTTCTGCAAATCTCGGAAGGCTCAAAAACAATAGCCTAACGTAGGTCCGACCCACAATGAGTCCTTCGCAGATCATGATAATCTTCCACTCGTAACCCTCGCCCGGTCTGGCAGGATACCCGGTTGAAGTGGATCATGGCCTCAGTGCACAATATGCTTGCTTTTGCTGTTCCTGCTTCTTACGGTTGCCTGCATCTCATTCAGGTTACCGGGTCACTTGGCCCTATGAGGAGTGTCGTTTCACATTTACAGTGGGAATCAGGCCATGTGGCCGTCAGCGGCAAGGCAGACTACCGAGTCAGCCTAATCATGCAGCTCGGTAATGCGTCCCATTACTCCGTACATACAGTACAATGTTTCGCGATGTGCAGAGTACCAATGATGGCTAAGGGATATCGCTCGGACGGATTTTGTCGGGCTTAGGGCTTTGACATCTGCGATCCGATCGAGACGGAACTCCATCCGGCCCGTACTGAAAAAAATTCGCCGCTCCTGGATGATCTAGTCATTGACGAGTGAAAAGGGGTAACGTGGAGAGACCCGTCGAATAACTGATCTGCATCAGAAGTCTACCTAGTTGATCTTCATTTCGGCCAGTTCGGAGAATTAGCCAACAGCCGAGCTCGCATCGCTTTGAACCATCTCTACGCCCCATCTTAATCGTGGATTTAGTCTCATTTTCCCTTTAGACCTGGACTCGTAACGGCCGTGCATAGGATACACATCCCTACATAACCATATAGCCGAGCGATGGTACCGAGGTGGCACTACTACTGCGACTAGACATTACTGCACCCGCTAGGCCATTCAAGGTAATTATTATCAGGTTGTGAGCGGGCAGTTTATTCTAGACCAATTTCGAGGTGTGTTTCACCTTCCTTACAAGTAGACGCTTTAACGCGTTGCCTATATCCATGGATCCACTAATCACGTGTGTGTCCGGGGAAGTCAATAGAATTGAATATGGTGGACTGTAGATACTGTAAGTTGGGGAAGTGGGGAGTGCTCCCTTATATCTCAGTAAATTGTCCTCTCTAGCACCGCTCCTCCACTGTGGCCTAATGGGAATTAGCCTGGCACCCGAACCAAGGAATTCCCACTGTCGCGGGTTCGACTGGCTGAAAAAGATGTTGCTAGAACCGACGAGAGGTTGGACTCCGACGGTCCTCTTCTTCTTATTTTTTGCTTTTTCCTTTTTTTGAGCCTCTCCGACTAGAATTATTCAAGGTCTGTAATGTCGTACTTTCGAAGACGTCAACCTTAAGATTGATCCACCCGGACAGGGGTTCTTTTATCCTTGCACCTGGGCATCAGTATGAGTGTTGACCATCTAGACAGCACCATATCGACGCTGGTCCTATGTTTTGTCCTGCACTTTGCTATTATCTACTGTATGTACAAATCGCGCAAAGGGCGTGAGGCGAATGCCCCTGCCAGCCATGTGCTGATCGACTGTTATGTTTTGATTGCCGATGCTATCTTCGGCAATATCGTCCGGGCTCAACAATCTGGAGACACTCGATTTTTCCACGGACTGCCTTGCCTATATTATTCACAAATAGGGACAGGTGCGTTGTATCTCATCAAGCCAGCGCTAAACCAGCCCCCAGTTAACCAAATTTGGTCTTCAGAACTAACAAGGATAGCCTGCAGATAATAATCCTTGTACAACCAACACGCCACCAACACGCCACCAACAAGCCACCAACACGCCACCAACAAGCCACCAACACGCCACCAACAAGCCACCAACAAGCCACCAACAAGCCACCAACAATACTATCCGACACGAATCAGGAATGACTGCCCGCCATCGGCGCTTGTGCAAAAAAAGCAGAAAATAGAGCCCTTGTACTGATTCCAGATTGACCCAAACACTGCCTAGGTACTCAACTTTCTCTCGATCCATCCGCACGACGACATCATTCTGTCTTTCTGTCTTCCAGCGAGTCATGTCTCTACTTTACTGTTGGTTTGACAGAGTATCGCTATTAGCTACTTACTGCAGATAGTGATCCAGTTTAAGATGCAGGATTGGCGAATATGCATGCAGCATGGTCTTTGTTGTCGAACGAATTGTTGTGCGGGCTATTGCTTATTACGAATATCGACTGTCCGAATCCCGAGATTGTTATTACTTAACTATGGATCTACGGATTATCGAACTACATCAAAGCAGACCCCATTCTATAGAGGGTATTCATTTCTCAAAGACAACTCTTGCTATACAAGTACCTTGAATATTCACAATCCACCACATCGACCATCATCTCTAACACTAATAATCAGAACCACCGCAAGGCTCCTTAATGCGCATTGGATGGCACTCAGTGTTAAACACAAACTCATCCAGACTAACCACATCAGTCTCAGTGAAGGAGAGGTAGAGATACTTTAGAACCTCAGCAAAGTAGAAGCTAAAACCATGATAAGTAAAGATTCATCTAAAGTACCGCTCCATACTCACCTAGCAACATAATTAATCAGCTCGCCACCACCAGGGGCATTCACATCAGAGATCTCAGCGTAGGGAACAGATTTGGACCGCTTGGTGTCCAGAGCCTGGAAGATTTCCCAATTATAGTCCTGCCAGCGAGTATCGCCTGTGATGCGGTACGCGTACCAGATACTCTCGATCGGCTCAGGGTAGTCGCGGTACGAGGGGTCGGTAATGAAGTATCCGTTTTTGGCGGCTTCGGCGCGGTAGGTAGCGTTGTTGTTGTAGGTGTCGTAGGCTGTGTTGTTGGCATTGTACCAGGCGATCACTGTATCTGTTAGTTGGTGGAGCCAGGGTTTGGGGTTGGCTTTTCTGACTTGATGGGTTCAGGCCAGTCGTGGTGGTGTTGAAGAGCCAGTGGCAGCTGTCAGTTACTTTGACTCCTAGGTCGGTGATGTCGGGACGGTCAAGGTATGCTCCACCTAGGAGGAGATTACCACCAGCAAAACATGCCTAGCAGAAATATAAGTCAGCCAGTAATGAGTATCCAGGGCAGGGTTTTGACGGACGTAGTCATCCATGGTCCACATAAGGCTGCCGTTGGTGTCGGATTGCGACAGGAAGGTTAGTTCGGGGCGGTGGTATGGGTGCAGTGCAATATTCTTAATGCTCGACTCGGCGGTGATGACCCAAAAGTCACGCATCTGCTGCGCGTACTCATCCGAGGGGTTGTACTGATAGGTCTTGATCAGGTACTAGGAGGGAGGTTAGTCTGCAAAGCCCGTAAGTCCAGAATCGACGCTTACCTCAACAAAGCTATCCACACCGGCTTCCCAGCCAGCATCAAAAGTGATGAGCTTGCCGGTGTCGGTGTCCAGTTCAGTGCCAATAAGTCCGGGGTAGATGGGAGCTGGGCTTGGCTTGATCAGGTAGCTTTCGGCCTTTTTCGCCTATGGGATTGCGAATTCTATTAGCAAGTCATTACCGGATTTATCATTCGTCCTCCGGGGGCCGCCTACATGCTCGCGGAAAGATTCATCGCCAGTGAGGTCCGAGAGACGGTAGTACTCCAGGATCATGGTTCCGGCCTGGGCAGTGTTGGTACTGTTGTAATTGGTGCCATTGATAGTGCTGGTAGCCTGGATAACTTCACCGGTCGTGAAATTCATTTGCGACGCCGGGAGACCAGTGACGGTGTCAAACACAGGGCTAATGGCCGTTGCCAGGGACTTGGCCTGGGAAAGCAATGCCTCGACGAGATGCTCGTCATAGGGGTTTGGGAACTTTCCACTTCTGAGCAAGTCATACGCACTTAGAAGACTACGAATTGTCAGATATTCAACCGTTGGCTCTTCGTGAATACATCAATATAGGCGAAGCTTACCCCCCAAGATAACGGATGTTGATGTCGAAAAAGTTGACGATATAGGCGGACTTCCTATATTCGGGTTTAGTAAATAGCGAGAGGCCGATTTTCCAAACTTACGTGAAGTCCACGGAAGCAATGTGATTCAGCTGCTGCTCGACAATATCGGTCAAGCCCATGACAATGGCAGTATCGATTCCATCGACAGCGCTGGCACCCCAACCGAAAAGGTCATTTGTGCCATTGTGGGTGAGTGGCATAAGGTCGTCATCGGGGAAGGCATATTTGTAGTACTCATTCCAATCACGGACATAGGCCTGCTTTACAGCTTCGGCACGAGGGTCGTTCTTGTTTGTGCCTGCAGGGAAGTCGTGCTGAACCTTTGGGCAAGTCTGGCCGGGACGCGCAGCGACGGCGGGGACGAGGGTCGCCAGGGCCAACAGAGCGTGGGGGATGCGGATTACCATGTTGATCAGCCTTATCCTACTATTTGTGATAGGTGCACTAAATTTTGGAAATTTAAGGCACTAGATTGGCAAACAAGGGATATATAGTAATTGCTCCTGCAGATCGACAGGGGCGTGGTCACATTGCTGGAAGGTTACATAGATACTCCCGGGGTTGAATATCGAAGAATCAACACCGTTCGGCTTCCGTGAGTTGACTTTTGGGCTGCCCATTTGAGTGCACAATTCCGCTATGCGCGTTTTTATTGAAGGGGCCAGCGCAACAATGAACCTTGTCCTAGAATCGGAACGAAGACCCGCACTAATGCCACCTGCGGTTCACTCAAGCTTTTCCAAGCATCCTTCAAATGAAAGCTGGATTTCCGGGGAAATGCCCGAAACATAGTCCAAATTGAAGGATTTCTCTGCCGAAACCAAGATTGGGAAAGGCATAAGTCGGGTCTGAGGTCCTTTGTGTTGATTTGCTTGGTCTCAGGGAGCGCGTCGAGGAATAATCAAGTAGAGGGGTAGAGGCTAGTCCCGCTAAGGCCGCCACCTCGTCACAGTTATACTTTGTATAATACGGTGGCTGCAAGCCACACGGACCGGCTTAGGGTGCCTAATTAGGGCAGGCGCTTTATGGTATAACTTTGTAGATAGGTAAGCAAGTGATTTAACTAATTAAGTGGTTAACTAAGCCGGTTAACTGGTTATAGGGTGACTATTTCCCTATACTATATTCATGAATATCGGAAGACACGACTAGTAGAGTTTCAGGGATTTAACATAGCGAACCCTAATCAAAACCGTTATTCAGGCGACTGGAGTGGTTGATGATACTGTGGCCGAGGAAGGAAGCAGACGATTTAGGCTACGAGTATGGACCAACTTGAAAATGCCCGTGGGCAGTCAAACACGGAGCTTGGGCGATCATCTTTCACAGTTTTAACCTCCTGTTCTATTGTCTCTGAGAATCACCGGCTCATTCCAACAGGCCCATCTCCTCAGTCGCGAAGGAACAAATTCCACGTGCGGACTGAAAGCCTTGCAGTTGACGAAATGTTGACGCATATGCTTCAATACGAGACGCCGAACCCTCTCTGAACATTTAATACGCCAAGTCGAATCCTTTCATGAGATGCAAGAGTTGAAATATGGTTTCTATAGTGATGTTTCATATAGTGGTGATGATGTAATGATTGGGTTTGCTTGAGTTGGGTTTGTCAAATCATTGCATAGTCTTATAAATCATGCTACTCATCAAATCCGTACGCGAGACCAGAAAATATGTCACTGAAGAATATCGTATAATCGATGTCTTGTGGAGGAGGTGGGCCGAGGCTTCTGACTAGCCATAACTCTAGCCGGCGAGAGGATGGCTTACCAACTCGCAACAGAAACTCTGTAGCTTTGCCACCATGAATAACACTGCATGCTTTCCGTGCTCGCCTTGTACGGTAGGTTTGGTGAATACCGCCCGTCTCAAGAGCAGTGCAAGATCTGTTCTCTTGACAATCAGGACAGATATACTTGCCAGTGTCGCAAGGCACATTAGAGGACAGGTCCGTACATTCCATGTGTGACCAGATATAGCAAACCGAGCAGTAAACCCCCATGGCACCCGATGTAGTTCGCTTTCCGCAACATGGTATTGAGAGGGCGAAGTTTTGTAGCTTGACGCCATGGATCTGGGGAATGGAAGAGTAATACCATTTCTCAACCAAAACAGACGCCTGCGCCATCGAGACCAAATCCCTTGGTGTAGATGCTTCAAGGATCATGTCGAAAATCTCTGTAGGTATCGTAACTCCCCAATATTCCCCGAGCTTCGCCGAAACTCCCATGCAGCGATTTGAAGTGAATATATACGCCAAGATCCTGAGTCCGGGGGAGCAACACAGTGCTGAAGTATCGGTAATAAGGGGAATAGGGGAAGAATAACGTATATTGTCATTGCAAATCTCAAAAAGTGCGATATGCCGTATGGAGATGGCTATCCCATGAACAGTCCCCGCGTGGTTGTTACTGCGAGATACGAAACACTTTGCTTTTGTAGCCGCAGAACTGCCGATTTGGTCGGCGTTGCAGTACACGATCACATAATTGTGGAACCAGAATATGTCGTCAGTAGTTGCCTTCCACGATGGGAGGGAGGAAAATGAGATCGGGACTTCCTCAGTATCCATATTCCTGACCTCAAAGTCCCATGCTGCGATACGTAATAGTCCAACAGCAAGGGTAGAGAAGAGGGGAAACGAGCCTTCCCAGGTAGAAGTGGCATCGAAGTAGAACCGCCACATGAAAACAAAGTCCGTAAAGAGCTGAAATTGTAGCTCGTTTAGCTGCGCGGGGAGACCGGGCTTGATTCCAAATGCTTTCAATAGATGTTGCACATCGGTTTCATCATTTAAATTATTCGGTGAGTGATCATTGTGCTTAGACCCCTTTACCACATCCTCAAGGAGTGTCTCTATTGTACTGAGTGATGTTTCTCTGATACTGGCCAACGACGCCCGCTGGACTCTTGGGTATAGAGCCCCATCCACCGATTGCCACTGGGTGACTGTAAAATGGCCAGCATCTTCATCAATGGTATAGACATAATCGAGTTGAAAATGAAGCGGTGTCGAAAATGGAATAGTATCCCATTTGAAGTTGTCAGATCTTGAAAGGATTTTGTGGATAGTTCTCAGAGTTGATGGCGTGTCTAGGGATGAAGATTGTCCACGGGGAGGGTGGAACCAACGGTACCATTTCCCTATAACGGTGTCAGTAGAGTTTAATCAGTGATGTGAAGCCCATACCATCGACGTGCAAGTTCCAGAGTCCCCTGGTCACCATCGCGTTGAGAGCAATGAGTCAAATTATAGGACAGGGGCAAGGAAAGGGAAACGCAGAAACTCCTCAACAGAATTGCCTAGGTAATCTTACGGTAATCTTACCACTGAGGCTGACAGACAACTCTTTACTTGAGCATCTATCTACACGATGGACAAAATCATTCCGACCGATCTTGACTTTCCCTTTTGGTGGTATAGTAACTATTGGTTTCCAAGCAAGTAATAGCGGGTAGATGGGGAGAAGAGGAACACTTTATTTTATTTACTTCACCCAGGGACGCGCCAAACAGTGCTGAGCACTCTATAATTTGCCTACGTGGTTAGGCCTTGTTTGGAAACTTTTCGACGTCGCCCCAACTTACTCTTATAGAGTGAACTAGTCAAGACTCAAACTAATTGATCCCCTTCCCCACAGTGTCATCACTCCGATCCTACCAACACTGGCGTCCTACAGATGAACCGGTTAATGTGCATATCCATTCTCGCATTAGGTACCTAATCCATCTTTCCAAAACTCCCAACCCGACATACGCCTAGAATGAGCAGGATGTGTGCCCGCTGAATCAGTCGCATCTAGCGGACGGGAGACGAAGAAAATAATCTGTTGACAAGGAAAAGAATCATGTAAAAAGAACGGTCTGCTCATGAGGGTGCGAGCATTGAAAAAGCCGAAATGGAAATACCCATTCAGGTACGAGGTCTCCGCTGGGATTCTCCGCTGAGATGCAGTAGTGTAGTAGACTGGCACACATCGCTCTTCTCGGGGACGAGTTCCAGATGGACACCCGAGGATCCCCAGACAGCACCCGCGGGAGGCTGGGTTTTGTCCATCCAGGGCCTGTGCAGCGTATCGAGAGACCCAGCCAGAAGATAAAAATCACCAAATATGGACACCGAATCGGGTCGAGCCATATGCTTCAGATATCATAACTCCGCTAAATAACCCGAGGAAAAATGTGAGAACTGAAGAAAAGGGTCGAAGAAAAGGGAACAGTCGAGATGCTCGCCGAGATGGATGAGGAGAGGTGTTAAAACGGGATGAAAGGAAAGAGTCATGCAATTTAGCGGCCAGGCTTGGTCACTTAGTAGTGGCCCCGGTCGGGGTTGGTCACCTACTCTGGGATTAGTACATTGGCGAGGGTAGTAATATAAATAGAGACGTACCTGCAAGATCCGGCGAGAGAAGTCGTGATCATCATCGATGCTGCCATTGCTTTGGCGGCGCTGTGCCATGTAGCCCCCGTCGAATCGGGAGTCCGACATGGATGGCGGCTGCGAGTCGCGATCATAGCCACCGCTAGTACCGCGGAACCCTTGGGCCTTTTGCTTCTTGGATCGGTAGAAGAACCAGACAGCACCTGCCAGAGCCGCCACGCCAACGACACCAACCACCACACCGGCAGCAATTGCGGCCGTGTTATGGGTGCTTTTCTGCTGGGCGCCCATGTCATCTGCGCTAGGCTGTTGCGGCCGGCTGGAGCTGGTCACCACGGTCGTCTCTCCACCCGCGGCGGTGGAGACAGCAGCTGTCGCCCCGTTGGTGTTGGTAGCGGTCGACTTACTACCATCACTTGTAGTCGATGCGGATACACTGGAAACATCTGGATCCAGACCGGTTGTGTACACTGAGTAGAAACCACTTCCACCGCCTATTGAATCGTCAGTACCCAACGCATGAGACTTCCAGAGCAAGCATCACATACACATATCCTGAGGCCAGCCGTCACAGGGCGTGTTGCACTTGTCCTTGGATGCCTTGGCAGAGTCCGGGGGAAGTTCATCACCACACAGGCAATCTGAACCCCCCGCCAAGGCAAACACGGCTGAGTTATAACCGGAGCCGGAGCATCGATCCTGGCACCATCCAGAGCTCTGAAAGGTATATGAAGTTTTGCTGCCTAGGCCCTGGCTGCTGCTGTAGCAGCCGACGAAGGTCATACCTCCTCGCGGTGCCAGGCGGATATCGAAGTCGAAGGATTTGGCGGCAGCCGAGCTGGCGAGAAGCAGGCTCGACGCTATAAGGGCGGTCGCTGTGAAGCGCATGACGAATGAGAATACAGAGTACTTGAGAAAAGGCGGGAAAAAAAAACACCCTCTAGACACAGTCTGGGCGAGGATGAACGAAGAACCAGGAACGACCTGCGTAACCCTTGGGACTTCCAAATGGAATGTGCCGATGAACGTGTTGATCGCGAATTCGAGGTGACGTTGTGTTTATGGTTATCAGTTCCTCGAAAGAACAGATTCGACGAGGACGAGGACGAGAATGAGGCAAGTCGCACGAATGAAACAGGGTCGAAGGACACACAAGGCGGGGAGCGAGAGGAAATGGGATAAACAACCCAGGTGACAAAGGGTCGAGTTCACCCCCTGGTGGGCTTTTGTCGGGACAGCAGAAGGGGCTCAATAGATGAGTCCAAGTCGATGGAAAGAGCGAGGCCTCGATGGAGGAGTAAACGAGTGTGATGAGAGAAGATCAGGGAGAACTCAGGAAGGGGTCTCTTCTTTACAGTACGGGGTGCTCCGTACGGGAGTACAATAAAGAAAGAGCAGATGAGTGCTGGCTTGTTTGTCCCTTTCGTAATTTACAGCTCCGCTTCTTGTAATTCTCTTCCAATGATGTGGCGCCATCTTATGAATACTCAGGCACCATCGAAGCGAACCATGGGACGGGTCGATCGCCTTCCCCTTTCAAACAGAAACGGGTTGCATGTCTCCAGTCACATCTATTTTCTGATCCCTCTTAACTTCATCATCTTTGATCGACACAGAACCTAGCGCCTTTGCCATATGAAGCCACTGGCCCTACAGTAAGTAGGCCTCGGGTACGGAGTATATACTACGCAACGCCACGCCCATGGATGGAAGGTGCGTCCTTGGCTAGGGGACTGGAGGATCCCCATCTGGAAATGAAACTCGTTAGCGCATGGAACCAATTTCCCGTGGGGTGTGATGGATCCGACAAGCGCCCTGAAGGCCCGAAGACCCGACCTCTAGTGGCAGACCCCCTAGGGTCGGCTATACATACTCATCCTCACACTCGACTCTTCACATGATCGCATGGATATCTGTACTCCCAAGTAGTCACTTGGACAACCACGCACAGAACCCCTTTTTTGCTGACCAAGGTATTAATTACCACGGGACCTGTGCGGACATACCCGCGGCCCCACAAATTTCAGCCGTCTCGCGCGTACGGTCCCTGTAATAAATGACATGACGAAAACCTGGACTTCCGGGGCTGCGCTACAGTAACTAACTATGTACCTTAAGTGATTACCGCATCCCACATACATACTGCGGATACAAGAGCATGTTCGCTTATTACAGAGAACTGTTTCCCTGGTACCTAACTATGTAGCAATTAGTTATTGATTCAACCAGAAATTAGTTAGCTGGTTTGAAACACTTGTGGCGATGCGCTGTGTGATCAGCAGGCCCTGCATATCGCCCCGATGGGGCGGAGTGATGGGCGTCTGAATGACACCATCCTAGTCCTGGTGATGCCAATTCTTTAAGGTCCATCTATGACCCAGTACTGAGAAGCATGGGCCCAAAAGCCATGCATTGCTTATTCTTCCTAGCTATCTACTCAACTGTACCTAGTAGTCCTTCGACAAGGCTTTCCAAGCATCTACTATGTATATCAACGCCCCGCTTGGGCACCAGAACAGCTCATCACGGACACAAAAGTTGGGTTTGAAAGCATTCCCCTACAAATTAAGCCTTGACGTCGACATTGAAAAAGATCGAGCCCGATAGCTACGTGACTTTTCATAACAAACATCGTTCTGCATGGGCCTCCTTGTATCCTCGAAGGTTAAAAGTTAGAAAGACACCCGGGCATCCCTCTTTGACCCCTTGAGTCGATAACTGAGCTTCTATAGTAAACAATCATCCAAAGCGTCCTAGAGCTTGGTCAAACCCATCGCATAAGACAACAACACAACGCATGTAACACTCAGGGACTTTGCATCAACATATGTACGTAGTACACGTCTAGACCTACCTTGACTCACCACACTGTTATTCCTAGAGCGGTGGCGCCGGTAGCTCGGTTGGGTTCTCCACCTGCCAATTGAAAAGAAATAACGCCCCTTGCGCCGTCAGGAACAAAATGGAACATATTGAAACGTATTTCTAACGTACATGGCTTCATGAAAACTCTGACAGGCCTTGCTCTGGATCGAAACATCAGTCTGTACAGTATTCCGTATCACCTATCGTAGATTCGTTGTGGGGTGGACATGTGCATTCCTGAAGCGGAGATCGAGGTCTAGAACATCGGGATCTATTCCATCGACTGGGCCCACCATTAATAACATCATTTGACAGGCTTAACTACATCCGGGTATGCTCGGGGATGCCATAATGGTCCTGGAGAGCTAGAATGCATTCGGAATCATCGGTGTTTACTAGTTCACCGGTGGCACATTGGTCATTACTAAATTTTGACCAGGGCGAGATTTCAATCGTTCAGTCTAGAACTGGGTTGTTATGATCTTGTCGGCAAATGAAACAACTAGAGTACGTAGACCTGTCTTGTCGTTCATCATACTCGCTGTTACCCAAGAGAATGATCAAGGATCAAGTATCTAAACAACACTAGCCTATCCAGATCACTTAGATCCACGACTCCCAGTCAACCCTCAAAACTGACTAAGATTATCTTGATGCTATACACGAGTGATAGGCATACGTTTGCTTTCCAGACATTATGCCATCAGCCTATTACATGAAACAATGAACCTGTCGTAGGTTGCTTCAAGCTCTCTGCAGGAGGCCTTAAGCCTCGCTGGGTACATACCCCAAAAACCCGCTCTAGCATTTTTATCAACATTGTGAAGGCGGATTCTCTTGCAGACACCATGCAAGCCGCGTCTGCGATGCTTTGGCTCTGGCAATGGAACTAGTTTCCACAAAGTAGAGAGCCCGCGTTAAACGAGAGAAGTGGGGTGGAAACACCCTGTGGGACTAATTTCCATACTTAGAGATACTGCTGGAACAACTATCGTGTTAGTTTTCACCTAGTCAACTGCCTTCTATAAGCGCTATCATGTTTCCCTTGCTAAAATCGCAGACCAAAATAACAAGAAACCGGAAATTTTCTGCAATATCAGCTCGAGCGCACTATGCACCCTTCAAGTAATTCGTGGGAATTCTAGATCGGGTTACAGCAATGACCCTTGATGATGAATCATATCAGAAGATTTATAATTTTATATACTAAAACGAACAAATAGACAAAGAAGCTATGCAAAGACAATACTATAGCACCAAGAATTCAACAAAACTTCATTCTCAACTCATAAGTGGTAAATTCCAACCCCGAGATAAATATTCATAAACCCCATTAATGGGATTCAAAACAGGGCAGCCATGAGTCCAAAGCAGAAGTGAATAGATTCAACCCACGAACCATAGGTGAAGTCTTATCACTCAGATCACCACTAAGATCTTGGGCGTGAGTTGTCCCGTTATGAACGACACCAAAAACATCGCCATGTTCGGGGGCCTTGTTACAGGCAGGCACAGTTTGGACAACCTTTCGCTGAGGAGCACCAATACTGTATTCCTGGCTCATAACCGAGTAGGCTCTCCACGGGTCAAACTCTCCCTCAGTGAACATGACGTTGCTGGGATTCATGTCCCAGCCACCGTACTTCAGAACCTTGGACAGATTAGGACCATGAGCAAAGACTTTGGTGGCATTAAAATCGAATGCCTCGCCCGTTTCCTTGCGAACCGCCGTGTAGTTATACCAGTGGCTCACAATGGAAATATTGCGCGGGTTAGACCCTTCGAAAATACCAAACTCCTTTTCGACGATCCATTGCCACGACGCATTATCGACGGTGGAATCCGAGTCAGTATCTTCGCTATCAGTGCTGGCGCTACTGGCAATATTCTCGCGAGCATAGCGGCTGTATGCGTAGATATAGGCTTCCAGTGCAATAGACGGGTTGTAGGTCGCAGCAAGGCCCTTTTTAGTTGGCTTGCCGCCACGGTTGCTGAGGATGGCTATCTCAGGACTCCTTGCGTTCTTAGCCGGAGATGTGGGATCGTATGCCTCCATATACCGACACATGACATCTGTAGTCATCTGAGGCCCGTAGTCTTGGAAGTTGGAGGTCCAGCCACTAATCAACGCGCTTCCAATATCTTCCCGGGTCAAGGATGTGGCACTCGAAATATCGTACGCCGTTTTCAACCCGTACTCAGTTTTGTCTGCAGCATAGACCAGTTTCTTCAACTTCTCCCAGGCCAGTCTTCCGTGCTTGCCATCCATAATTTCATCGGCGTGCTTGACGCTAGCGATGATATCAGCTCGACAGGGCTGTGGCAATGCCCGCTCAATGGGATCATAGTAGGCTGATCCATCAACGCGCACTTCGACGGGAGCGGATGATGCCCAGGAGGCATAGAAGGTCTCGGGGTTGCGAAGTCGGATCCAGGCCGCTCTGGCACCAGGGTAAGAGCCGCCAACCCAGATCCAAGGCGTATGGTTCGGCGAGATTGGGTGTTTCAGGGAAGCACCAGAAGTATCAGTGAGCTTGAAGTGATGAGCAAAATACACTGCATCCTCAAGGGCCTGCTCGATCGTCAGGAAGCGATAACTTCCAGGCGCATCAATGGGGTTGTGGGTGCAGTCGTCGGATTGAGAGCAGGTAAGTGGATCGGTGGGCGTGTTGTTGGTGAAAGATAGAGGAAACGGAAAACTCAAGCCAAAATAGCGGTGTTCCCAACCAACTGCCAGACCATGGTGCTTCTTCGCGAGCTGCATCACAGCAGATGGTCCATATGATTCGGCAAGCCAGGCGGCCGCAATATCGGCTGTGAACGCGGCTTCTCCATTGTCAAAGAAGAACACGGGACCCCCTGGCTTATAGTAGGTATCGTTGACATAGTATCGGTTATTATATGTACGACTGTCCGAAGAGTTGAAGTGATCGATAGGCATAGAGAAATTATAAGCAGGTACCGATGGGGATGAAAAGCCATGCACCCCAGTCACTGCTAAGAGCGAAAAGACAGCGAAAAAGGAAAAGTCAACCATCTTCACGTATGGAGCGGCATGCAATAAATATTCTCTGATAGAGAAAAGGCTTCAGACTGCCTGCTATGACTGTACTTATATTCTTATGTCTCCCAAACAAAGTCTGAGGGGCAGTGATTCTAGAGACGATCATCGCGGCTTGCTTATTACAGCCTCATTAGGGGAGCCTTTTCTGAACACGTTATTGGGTTATCTATTTTCAGATAGCCTTACCTAGCAAAGCTCTGCCTCATAATTTTGTGACGATCTCTGCTACGCCGCTTGGGCCCGTGGGGGCCAATCCGGACACGGCAGAAAAATGAGAAAAATATATGGAGTACACCTCATAGCTCTACGTAGCGGGATTTTCTAGCTTAGGCTATGCAGTGAATTGGCATGAAGTGTCAAGTATTAGTTAGTTATTCGATTTTATCTATAGTCCGAAAGAGATCCTCCGATTTCAAACGTCAAAAAAAGCAGAGAAAAGCAGGAGCTAAGATGAATCCTAGAAGATAAATAGAAGCTACAATGCAACCTGATGAATCAACATTCAAGACCAATCACTTGAAAGTGCATTTATATCCCGGACAGAATCGTGGCCATCAAACACACGTGCGCTATGACTTGAACAGCTGAAAGTTGAAGGATCCGGTCCACCTACAGAGGGGATAGCTCTCTCAACACAGCCACCCATCACCAAGATAGGCAGGTCAAACTTCGCAGTTGATTTGTTATCTTCAATAACTGGTGCTTGTCTTAGAGAAAAACATTTTGTGTGAGTCAAGAGTCATCGTCTTGGCCAGTCTGCACCTTGTGCTGGCCTGATATCTCAAGGCAGGAATTATTCCGAATCCACTCAAGCACTCTGTCAATATCTATAACGGGGGTGATGTGCCATTGAGCGCCACGACATTGGCCGATGTTGCCAAGGCCATTCTGGGTGTGATTGCGCAACAGAGAGAGACTGCCCAACCGCATCGTCTATATTCAGTCCGCGTTAGTCACTCAGAACAGAGTTATTCAGTATGCAAAGGATATCGATGGAAGAGAGTGGGACGTCCGTCTTAAGTATACACAGATCAACCGGGAAAACTACGAAGAACTAGCTAAGGGCCCTCGGGGTGATGCGGACGCTGCAATGCTAGAATTCTGTATCTTTGCTTCCTGGTCTCCCGAATATAGATTTGACTTCTCGGGTCGCTTGGATAATGAGCTGTTTGGGGTGAAGGGGTTGGAGGAAGCTGGACTCGAGGGTTTAATGAAGAGTTTCCTGTGATCGGTCAAAGAAGATTGTTATAGGCTTGAAGGGCATTGTACGGAATACCTTCCTCGTTGAGAGGTCTGATCACCGAGACACTATATATGTATAGATATTGGATAGAATTTTCCACTTCCTGCTCGTTAGAAGGAAGGAAAAGAACTGAACTTCAAGGAAACAAAGCTACTTAATTGCCTGCATACTGGATTGGCGCCACCGAGGACATGCACAGTGGGGCTTCATGAACTGCAGATCCCACAGGCCGTTATAAGCTTTCATTTGAGCCTATCTCTTAATAGCTTACTTTCCATAGCCACTGTGAGTCTCGGGTTTGTTCCAATTGCTGTATCAGTCGGATCATAATTTCAAGGCTGGACCTTTTCCGACTACCTGGACTACTTATAACAGCGAGGTTTAGGCTGCGGTAAGACCAGTGCTTCCTGTGAGGGCTATGGCGACAGTGATCAGGTTGGAGACGTCTGCCTTAGCAACCCGTGTCAATGAATGTACCTAGATGGACTGGGTGTTGGGTGTGATGGGAGATGCAGGGAAGGGAGTAAGGATGGCAGTGGTGAAGTGATGTTGGCCGCATATTCCGGTTATGGAGATTCATAGGGTGTCAAGATCAATTCAGTGTTGTGATGTAGACTTGTCAGGCTGTTCGAGTGTACCTCGAAGATAATCTGTAGCCAATTGCACTTTTCCTACGCGTTGGATATCTTCAAATACAATTCCCCGTTTAGTACGAGCTTCAAAAGGCACCTCTCTCCATAAAGGAATGCTTATTTTTCGTGGATATCACTCCGTTCCGCATCATAAAGGGACTGGGTTCGTATCATCTATGAAACCGTGGCCCATTGAAATCATGAGATCGTGTCCAGGTTTTCTTATTGATAGCAGCCCTCCTGGCTTGCTTTCATGGCCATCCGTCCAAAATAAGATACAAGCATTGGCAATTTTTTCCAAGACTAAATTACCCGATCACGTTCGCTCACGGCTTGGGGATGTGAATCGTCTTGCTGACCATCAGACAGCCATGCAGGGCAAACATAAGCACAATCGGGTGGAACTCGAAGACAGTACCCTCCGCGATTAGGCCGAAGGGTATGTTCTCGTGGGTCCAGCCCTGGGAGACCCAGTAGGCCATAAGGGAGACGATGCCTAGAGTAGTGGGAATGGGAGTACCCTCGAAGTATTTTGATTTGCCGCTCTTATCCTTCGGCACGAGAGCCACTGTGACGTTAAACCGAGCCAGGCGGGTCAATCCGCAGAGAACGAAGAAGGCGAGGAAGAGGTGGTCGAGCGATGTACGGATTCCAAGCGCGAATGCTGCAGCGGCGGGAGCGAGGCCAAAAGAGATCTGTAGTGACGCCAGAGGGTTAGCAGCTCGTTCTGTATACATCATTTTAAAGATAGCCATACCAGATCGGCGAGCGAGTCGAGCTCCTGGCCCATCAGAGATGATTTCTTGCGCAACCTGGCGATCCGTCCATCCATGAAGTCAAAGAACAGGCCGAATGGCATGAACCCGAGAGCAGCCCAAATGGCACCGTATTCAGTGGGGTCGCCGAGACAGTAGCGCATAGATGAGAAGACGGACATGACTATTCTAGCGGTCAGCGGCAGAGCGGCAATTCGCGAAAAGGTATGAGCTTGCCTCCGCAGAAACCATTAAGTTCAGTGACTAGATCGGCAAGATGAAGAGCTCTAATAGCAGCATTAGCAGGAGTCTGCGAGTCAGGCGACAGTGAAATCTCAGATACTGACTTGATCAAGCTGAAATGACCATGTTCGGAAGAGAGCAGCATCTTTTGCTTTTCCTGACCTCCGTCGCCCGAAGATGGGCCGTTGCTGGAACCGTTCGACGCCATGGTCGAGGTTCTGCGAGACATGCTCAGAATAAAAGGTGATAAAATATGGTAAAAGGTGTCTGGTGAGGGGTTTAGAGCGGGAGTGAGATTGAGGAATGAGCAATCCTGCTTTGGAGTGTTGACGGACGCACAGATTCGCTGAGCGGTCAAACGTCATTCCCGAATTGCTGGGCGGTGCAACTGCGCCACATACTAACACCAGCCACACATGAGAAAAGCTGCCAACCCCGACTGTAACTATTTTACCTCCGCATTTTTAGTCTAGAATATGTGGAGGAATCGATTGAATAAAGACAATTTTTTGACTGGATATATTCTACAGTCTCTGCAGCTCAGAGGCAGAGAAGCAGCAATTGTGTCAGGATGCACAAGAAGAAAGGAAATATTCCTGCAAAAAGCTCCCGAATCCCCCAAACGCCATAAAGAGACAGTATCAACGGTCAAGTTTTGCTTCACCCGCGACCACGGAAACCGCCGCCACGGCCACCACGGCCACCACCACCACCACGAGAGAATCCGCCGGAGCCACCACGGCCACCAAAGCCGCCGCCACGGCCACGGGGAGCACCACCACGGCCGCCGAAACCACCACCACGGCCACCGAAACCACCACGCCCACGAGGGGCACCACCGCGGCCACCGCGGGCACCACCAGCGCGCTTGGGCTTAGCACCCTCCGGGGCCTTGGGCTTCGGGAGGAACCTGTATCACAAGAGTTAGTTTCAATCGCAACTGCGAAAAGCGGGCAAAGGCGACACGTACTTCTCCAGAGGGAGGAGCTTGTCACCGCCGATGAAGACCTTGTCACCAGGCTTGAATGAGGCAGCGACAATGCCCTCCTGGGGCTTGACGGTGAAGTACACCTGGTTGATGGGACCCAAAACCTCGTCGACCTTACCGATGGGAGTCTATTGCGAAACAGTTAGACTCAAAGTTGCATTCACCAGTGTATTTCAAGTCCAGCGACAGCATACCTTGTTCTCCAGGTAAATCGGGGCGTTGAAGTAGGGGATTTTAGGGTTGATCGATTCGCAGACCATCTCACCCTCGCAGGCGTGCATGACAGTTCCCATTTCTAACCAAATTATCAGTACCGAGGCCATAGAGTATGCGTATATCAAGGATAATTACCGAGGACTTGCGCGGGGGGCCCGAAGGACTGCTGGTAGCCTCCGCGGCCTGGATCAGAAAAATTTCGTTAGCTTCATCCGAGCCCGATCGCCAACGTCGCGGAGGCACATTACTTACCACCACGGTTACCAAAGCCGCCCCGGTTCGCACCGGTGGCATTACCACGCCCACGGAAAGACATGTTGAGCTGTTGAGGAATAGAGGGTGATGGGCAAAGAAGTTTTCGGATGGTGGAAACTTCATGTCGCTAGCCAGGGCAGTTTGGTGTCACATGATTCACCGCCCATCCCCCTCACAAAAGAGTCATTTTCCCTCAACGCGGAGTAAGAGTCCGTTTCCAAGGATTATCCCTCCTTTCGTCGCGGGTCAGTTTCTCTGTAAATTGAGGGATTTAATCATGGCTTCCGACTCCCCCAAGGATCTGCCCGTGCGGCCTGCCGAGGATGCCAAAGCGAAGAATGCCCCTCCTGCCGATACGCTCCCCCAATGGCTGATCGAGCGTAACGAGCTCTTCGAGAAGCTCTGGCAACAACATCTCGAGGAGACCAAGAACCGACCTCACCCCGAAATCAACGTTACCCTCGACATTGGCGACGGCAACCCCTCCTCAGTCCCCGCCAAGGCTTACGAAACCACTCCTGGATCTTTCCTGCGCGACGTGCCCAAGGATGTGAGCGCCAATGTGGTTATTGCGAAGGTTAACGGAGAACTTTGGGATTTGAACCGTCCCCTGGAGGGTGACTGCGCAGTCCTTCTTCTTCCGTTCAGTAACAATGAGGCGCGGGAGGTTTTCTGGCATTCCTCTGCCCACGCTCTCGGTGAGGCATGCGAGTGCGAATTCGGCTGTCTTTTGTCTCACGGTCCCCCTACTCCCCAGGGTTTCTTCTACGACATGGCTATGCCTGACGGGTATGTAAACATGGCGCATATTGGGATCGGACAATGCTAACAATGAGTTAGACGTGTCGTCCGCGAAGCCGACTGGAAGCCTCTCGATAACCGTGCTGGAAAAATCTTCAAGGAGAAGCAAAGCTTCGACCGTTTGGAGGTGTCCAAGGAGAACCTGAAGAAGATGTTCGCCTATTCCAAGTACAAACTTCATTACATTGATAAGCTGGTTACTGGGGAGAAGTCTACAGTGTACCGCTGCGGTACTCTGGTTGATCTGTGCCGTGGACCCCATATTCAGAACACTGGCAAGATCAAGGCCTTCAAGATCATGCAGAACTCGTCCGCCTACTTCCTTGGTGACCAATCCAATGACTCCCTGCAACGTATCCGTGGTGTCGCTTTCCCGTAAGTCATACATATCACCTTCGGAACTCATCAATACTGACAATAATAAAGCGATAAGGCGAAGATGCAGGAACACCTGAAATTCCTAGAGGAGGCGGAAAAGCGCAACCACCTACGTATTGGTAAGGAGCAGGAACTGTTCTTCTTCGACGAGGTTTCCCCGGGTTGCGCCTTCCTGCTTCCCAACGGGACCAAGATCTTCAACGCCCTCCAGAGTCTTCTCCGCAGCGAGTACCGGAAGCGTGGATACCAAGAGGTGCAGACCCCTAACATGTACGACGTTGGTATCTGGAAAACCTCCGGCCACTGGGCTCACTACAAGGACGACATGTTCAAGCTGGATGTTGAGAAGCGTGAGTGGGCTCTTAAGCCCATGAATTGCCCGGGACATTTCGTCATGTTTGGTCACCGCGAGCGTAGCTACCGCGAGTTACCTTTGAGAATTGCAGACTTTGGAACCCTGCACCGTAACGAGGCCTCGGGTGCTCTCAGCGGACTCACCCGGGTTCGTCGCTTCCAACAAGATGACTGCCACGTGTTCTGCGAGCAAAGTCAAGTATGTTCTAACCGGAGTATTACTTTGGCGCATTGGCTAATTCATCTTCATAGATCATGTCTGAAATTGAGGGTCTCTTCGACTTCTTGCAGTCCATCTACGGCCTCTTCGGCTTCCAGTTTAAACTCCAGCTGAGTACCAAGCCTGATAGCAGTCTCGGCTCCCAAGAGACGTGGGACGAAGCGGAGGATCAGCTGAAGAAGGCCATGACCAAGTTCAAGGGCGATGACTGGACCATCGACGAGGGTGGCGGTGCCTTCTACGGACCCAAGATCGATATCACCATTGCCGACGCTCTCAAGCGTGAATTCCAGTGTGCCACGATTCAAGTATGAAATGTTCAGAGTCCTGTCATGAAAGGTACAGCTACTAACTGGATATAGCTTGACTATCAAGCACCGCTGAACTTCGGGCTTGAGTATATGACTCACGAGCAGGTCGAGAAGACCGAGAAGCCCGCAAAGGCTGAGAAGGCCGAGAAGGCCGAGAAGGCTGTAAAGACTGAAGAGACCGAGAAGAAGAAGGAGACCAAGCCTATCGACCCCGGTCCTGGCCGTGCTCGCCCCGTTGTCATTCACCGTGCCATAATCGGCTCATTCGAGCGGTTCCTTGGCATTCTCATTGAACATTTCGGCGGCAAGTGGCCCTTCTGGATCAGCCCCCGCCAGATTCTGATCGTTCCCGTCATGCCGGCTGTCAACGACTACGTTGAGGAGTTGCAGCAGATCCTCCAGGGCGACAAGCTGAACGTTGACATCGACATCAGCGGCAACACAGTACGTCGCTCTTAATCCAACACCTCGTACCTCAACTAACAAATGGCACAGATGCAAAAGAAAATCCGACGAGGTCAGTTAGAGTTTTACAACTTTATTTTGGTGGTGGGAGCTCAGGAGAAGGAGTCCCGCTCGGTGAATGTGAGAAATCGAGATGATCCATCCAGCCAGAAGCATGGCACAATGGTCCCCCTGGACGAGTTGCGGGCGAAGTTGAAGTCACTGCGCAAGGAACGGAGGTTGGTGAATGCCCTGTAAGGGTTGGATTGAGAGTCCTGGAGATGTGTTGCCGAGATACGAAAAGTGAAATGAAGTACATGCGGATATTCCACTGTATTCCACGAAATATATCCCATACATCAGTAATGCAGTAGAGTAATCAGGGTCTGGGCTGAGCCACGGAACGCGGTACCCTCAAAGCGAAGACACCTTGGGTGATCTTGAAGACGGGAGTGCCTATTCGAAGTTTAGCATAGTTAACTAACTAGTTAGTGATTTTCCCCTATTCTGTTGTAGGTCTATCCTTAATACTTGGTTTCTACCGCCGTTTGGATCAATTTACTAAGCTCTTTAGGTCGATTGATGGGGAGATTTCGTTATGAGAAAGACAAGCTGAACCTATCTAAATAGCGTGGAAGATATGTTAGTTAGAAAACAAACTAATTTTCTACCTCTATTAAGGAAAGTAAGCTGTGATAGAGAGAAGGGGGTTTGCAGCAGTAAACTTCTAATCTTGTCTATCTTTCTACTTGTTATATCTAACTGCCTTTAATCGATTTGGGTTAGGTCTAGGGAGTTATGAGGACATGGCATTGGGCCACGCATTCATCTTCAAGTTTGCTTCCAAGGTTATATCCTCCTCTGTCGTAGCACGTAGTTAGTCCCTCATCATCCTTACTGCTTCAGTTTCACTTCCTCGCTTCCTCGTCTTGCTTCACTTTCACTTTCTCACTTCCTCGTCTTGCTTCCTCGTCTTGCTTCCTCGTCTTGCTTCCTCGTCTTGCTTCCTCGTCTTGCTTTCTCGTCGTCAACCTTCTTGATCGCACACACACGTTCGTACCCTCCATGGACACACACGTTTCTGAGCTTCATGTAGATAACATGGAGCCTGGTTCCCTTGAGGAGCGAATCTGCTTCCAATGCCCACGCGCAGAGGAACTTGGATGCACCAAGACGTTTACCTCGAAACAGTATGCAGGCGATCATGCTAAGCAGGTGCATGATAATGTCAGACATCCCTGCCCACGCGCAGAGGAGTTCGGTTGTGAGGCGACGTTTTCTTTGAAGTCTAATGCAAGAACGCATGCCAAACGTGTACATGGCAGATTCACATATTCCTGCCCGCGCGCAGAGGAATTTGACTGTGACAAGAGGTTTACTTCGAAGCATGGTGCAGAGATGCATGCCAAAAGTGCACATGAAAAGGTCACATATGTCTGTCCCGTCGAGGCATGTGTTAGGGAATTCACTCGGCAAGCCAATCTCGAAAAGCACGTAAGGACAAGTCATGTTGAAAAGCCAACTCCGACTCGGAAAGGAATTGATTGCCCACGCAGAGATGATCTTCAATGTCTCAAGACGTTTGCCTCGCCTCGCAGTGCCCCCGACCATGCTAAGCTGGTTCACGGCACAGTGGAAGTTGCCTGTCCCCTCGCAGAAGAGACGTTATGTCTGAAGAAATTTGCTTCAAAATCGAGAGCCAAAAGGCATGCAGACAGAGTCCATGTTGATCAATCGACTAGGAAACGGTTTTCTTGCCCACGCGCGCAGGAGGAAAACTGCGCCGACAGTTTCGCTTCTCCATCAAGTGCGAGAAAACATGCTAAGAAGCAACATGGCGAAGTTGAGGCGGACGAGTCCTTTATTGCGGCGTGGCCCAGCCTCTTACCACATGTGCCCCTGCTAGACGAGTCGGGAAAACGAATACCTGGATGGGACAAGCTGCCAGAGCCGTCTGTTCTGGACAACGTGTTCGCATGCCCCCACCTAGGTTGCAGCAATACAAACTCAGGCTCCCGTAAGGTAAAAAAGCACTACGTGGCGGAGCATATGGGTGCTCGTTGGCCCTGCAAGTATGTTGAGATACTGGGTTGTAGCAGAATCTTCTCGTCAAAAGCTGCCGCAGTGCACCACTCAGAGGGGCATATACCCAAGATATGCCAGTATGACCGATGCCTTGCTCATGTACAGGGTAGGAAGATGGTTCCAGGTACCTCGTCTTGCCACTATCGCTTGCATGTTCAACGAGGACACTTTCAAGAGGGTGAATGCACACCTTTAGAGGTACGTACCAATGAAAGAACAAACGAGCATCATTTAATGGGAACAACAGGTCTTGAGTCTACGCTCTATTCGGGATATTGAAGCCGAGGATGAACCGTTGGCCAAGGTTGAAGAAGACGGAGATCCTGGAGATTGGGGCAGTGAAGCCGAGGACGAAGAAGCTGAGAATTCTGAGAATGTCGCATGTGAGTCGACTACGGAGTCGGCAGCTGCGTGGCTGGACCCTTTGCCAAAGGACCAAGCCATCCTCAAAAAAGGTAAGACATATAACATATTGCTGCCTCATACCCCATTGCTAATTCCCGTAATTTAGAAGCTCAGGGTGCAGCCTTTCAACACTACGGCCTCAAGTGCCCAGGGCCAGGAAGGGTCGTCGACTTACTAGTGCTTGGTACGCAGGTATGCCCAAATGGCGCGACGATCTCGTTCGAGACAGGTGTTCTTTTCAAACAGAGAACGCGTTCGTATTCTAGCCTCAGAACCCGATGCACATCCTGCCATGGGCGCTTCATGTTCAACCAATTTCTGAGGACCAATTATCTTGAAGCAGACGCTGAGCAGAAAGTGTGCTGCAGTAAGAGCTGCGTCAAGCCTACGTGGGAAGGATCAAAATTCTGCCCTGAACACTTTCTTTCCTGGACGCCAGCAGACATCCTCAGAGGAGACGAAACCGCGATGGCTGAGCTTAGAAGTTTGTTCAAGGAAGCAGCTTCTGAGCAGTGGTTCCCCATGGCCCAGATAATGGCCAAGGCCATAAAGAGGGTGGAATCCGAGAGCGAGGCCAGGATCCCGGCTTCCAAGATGGTCAACATCGACCTGGAATTTAGTCCCGTTTCCAAGGAGGTGCTTCAAATCGGCCTCGCCGATCTCGAAGGAGCGAGTGTGCTCGATTGTCATACGAGATATAGTGAGGGAGTCATCGCGCCTTCCTCATCGCGCCTCCCTGCACCGGCAGGTTTCCCACTAAAGCATTTTGAAAAGAAGGTCAGAGCCTTACATTCACACGACGGGACCCTCGATGCAAAGAGGATCGCTGGGAAACTCCGAGAAATTGATATTTCTAAGAAAACCATTTTCCTGTCTTGGGCGCAATCCTCCTTCGACCTGTCTTATCTGAGAGACTGGCTGGAGGCTGAGGGCTTTAACGACGTCCTCCCCGGAAATGAGAATGTCTGTTTACTTCTCATGGAGTTCCGTGAGAACGTGAAGAGGGTTCTTGGTAGGACTCGCTACCGAGGCCGCTCGTTTCCACTATCCCTGCCGGTGTTGTTTCTGCTGCTTTTCGGAGAGAACCACAAGCTCTCGGGGTGTAACCACCATGCAGTGGTGGACGCCCAGCAGTTAGCCCTGATGGGAAAGCTGTTCATCGACCTTTGCAAACCCCCTAACAAGCGGGATTTCTGGCAGGGATCGGACATCAAGAAACTGCCCTTAGGGAAGAAGAGGCAGCGAACATTGGAAGAGATTCTCCCTCAGACGAGTTCAACCAAAAAGGCAAGGCTTTCGTGAGATGGGTTTGGATGAGATTGTCTCGTTCTTTGCGCCCGTGGACGAGTCGCAGGCCAAGCTGAAGGCGCTGCGTAAGGAGCGTCGTCTGGAAAATGCATTGGAAGGGAAAGTCGAGAGATGTGTTACCGAGTTACGAAAAGTGAAATGAAGTACATGCTACCGCGAGAGGGATCAACCGGTCCAAACTACGTTAAGTTTTGATTTTGAGGCGGAAAATCACATATTTAAACGTATGCTTTTGCGAAATTAGACACCTAGAAACTGGGTAAATGCGTTGGATTTTAGTATGCGCCTATACGCAGTATACACAGGGTTTTGTCCGCTGTCTGGGCTGCCGCCGCTTTACTGCGTACACAAACAATAATTAGTAAGACGGTGTCCCCAGGGGTAAGCTTTTGAAATGTCACAGACCAGCATCCCTCTCCACCATCCGCATCACGGCCTGTTCCGCCGGCCAAACCTCAAGGAATTGCTGGATTCTTAAACAACAGTCACTATCCCAGTACATGAATGCAAACGGGGAGGATGCAACAAAGAACTCCCAGTATTGAGGATACCACCCAGCTTCCGCCCAGTCTATCAGCACAACATCAAACGACCGCCCCCCCCCCCTGCGCATTACGACCGCTACTATTTTCTGCGATCATAATGTTTTTCTGCTGGACGTCTCCGTGCGTCAGCGTCAGCCGATGCCCCTTGAGGAGACTCGGCAGATATTCTTCGTAGTAGCGGACCTTATAGTCCGGCCTCCGATTCCGTTCAATGTGCGCGCGGTAATTCCCAACCATGCCCGCGACGAAGTTTGCTTCCCCAATATAGGGTCCTAAGGATTCCGGCAAGCCACCCCTCCGGTTATGAAACAGGTAGTGGTGGAGACAGCCGCCATCCAGACCGCCATAGAAATCAGGCTTGGGACACGGAACCTGTCGGAGATTATCGAATATTTGCCGGAGTTTATTGATAATATCGTCTTTCTCGTCCTCGGCCAATGATGGCCAAATTGCGTCTAGCGGCTCGCCGGGGATGCGCTGCATGACCAGGAACGTTTCAAGCGTCTCGGTGTCCTTATACATAGCGTACAGTCGAGGCGCTGGAATTGTGGGGACATGGCGCTCGAGAAATATCAGGACCTGGCCCTCGTATTCTTGGACGCCGCGGCCGAATTTCACCACGATCCCGTCATTTATGGCGACTACCTTGTATACGCGCTCAAAGAGAATATTGGTGCAAGCACGAATTTCATCCTTGCTCGGTAAGGGGGATTCAGGAAGCGAATTGCTGGTAAAAGGCAGCGGTTCTGGTTGCCAGACCATTGCGAGTGCCTTGTCTCATCTGGCGCTGCAAGTCGTCCAAGTAGACGGATCATCTGGGCGGCTACAACAATCTGTTACAAGTTACAACTCACGTGCCCGTGAACAGGCCTGTGGCTGTTATCACGTGACCCATGCCTGTGGCCATGCTGCTGTGGCGGTGCATTGAACATTCCCAAACCCCCATGTCAGTTCTTGTTTATAGCTTTATAGCAGTTCTTATTATGGCTATATAGGAGTTCTTGCTTGCGGCTATATGGAAGTTCTTGCTTAACCATGAACCATGGTAGTAGGAAATGGCCTATTGTGCCTATGAAGAAGGTGACGCTATAGCTTCGACCAACTGGCTTACATGACAAAAAGACCGCCAGTAGTCATATGATTAGATCAAATATCAATGCATTCAAGCTTAAGCAATTCGTGGTGTATATGTAAAGGCTAACTACTGCGTAAGTTATGATCAGCGGGGACTGCGGGGCTCATCTCATCACACGTCGAGTCGAGACTTCCCCTTTCACTCGACTTTCTCCTTCTCTCGTTTCATTACACTTCCTTATTTCTTTCTTTTCTCTATCAATCGCCTCGACTCCTTTCCTTGTCCTTCTCCGTCTCCTTCTCCTTTCCTCCTCCTCTCCTCCTCTCATCCTCTCATCCTCTCCTTCCCCTCTGAGTTCACCGTCGCAATGGCCGATTTACAAGGTCGCAAGGTCTTCAAGGTCTTTAACCAGGATTTCATCGTGAACGAGAACTACAATGTCACCAAAGAGCTGGGCCAGGGTGCCTACGGCATCGTCTGGTGGGTTTCTTGATGCGCCCGAGTGGTGCCCCTTCTTAGTGCTCGTACTGACATTGTTGTCCTTCTCTAGTGCCGCCACCAACGTCCAGACTGGCGAGGGCGTCGCTATTAAGAAGGTCACCAACGTCTTCAGCAAGAAGATCTTGGCCAAGCGCGCACTGAGAGAGATCAAGCTGCTCCAGCACTTCCGCGGCCACCGCAATGTGCGTTTATCTCTCCCTTCCCCGCTCGCGATGCGTGCCCCGCTAACACGCGCGCCCTCAGATTACATGCCTCTACGATATGGATATCCCCCGTCCAGATAACTTTAACGAAACATATCTTTATGAAGGTATGCTACCATAACGATTTGATAATTGTGGGTATTGTCTGACAACGCTGCAGAATTGATGGAATGTGACCTAGCGGCCATTATCCGCTCCGGTCAGCCCTTGACCGATGCGCATTTCCAGTCCTTCATTTACCAGATCCTCTGCGGTCTCAAGTACATCCACTCCGCCAACGTGCTGCACCGTGATTTGAAGCCTGGCAACCTCCTCGTCAATGCCGACTGCGAGCTCAAGATTTGTGACTTCGGTCTCGCCCGTGGCTTCTCTATCGATCCAGAGGAGAACGCCGGCTACATGACCGAGTATGTCGCGACAAGATGGTATCGGGCACCGGAGATCATGTTGAGCTTCCAAAGCTACACCAAAGCCAGTATGTGACCCTCTCATCGAGTGTAATAGCCCATCAATCTAACATCACCCACAGTCGATGTGTGGTCTGTTGGCTGCATTCTCGCGGAGCTCCTGGGTGGTCGTCCCTTCTTTAAGGGCCGCGACTACGTGGATCAGTTGAACCAGATCCTGCACTACCTGGGCACTCCCAACGAAGAGACTCTGGCGCGGATCGGTTCTCCTCGTGCGCAGGAATATGTGCGCAACCTGCCCTTCATGCCCAAGATCCCCTTTCAGCGTCTATTCCCGAACGCCAACCCTGATGCGCTGGATCTGCTGGACCGGATGCTGGCATTCGATCCATCGCAGCGTATCTCGGTTGAGCAGGCGTTAGAGCACCCGTACCTGCACATCTGGCATGATGCCTCGGATGAGCCGACCTGCCCAACCACCTTCGACTTCCACTTCGAGGTCGTTGACGACGTCGGGGACATGCGCAAGATGATCCTTGACGAGGTCGTGCGCTTCCGTGCTACCGTCCGCCAGCAGTCTCAAGCTCACGCTGCCCAGCAGCAGCAGATGGCTCAGCAGACCAATGTCCCCATCCCCGAGAACCAGCAGGGCGGCTGGAAGACCGAGGAGCCCAAGCCTCAGGAGGCGGCCGCCGGCGGCGGGCACCCGAACGACCTGGAGTCCTCGCTGCAGCGCGGCATGGACTCTGTGCATCATTGATTGGAACCTTGAATTTTTGCAATTGTGGTTGTCTATGTCTGGTTCGGCTGATTCACCCCCCAGCAAACTCGGTTTTCGCCTGCATGTCGATATAATGAATTAGCAAAGAGATACCTCCGAGAGAAAGGCCGGAATGATTGCGTGTTCTTTTTCTTTTTTATCTTCGCGTCACTCTAGTTTCTGCTTCTATCAGTTGGATTGCTGAGTGTGCTTCTTACGCTTGATCTGACTCTGGATTTATCTTGCATTTGTGCCCGTATGACCTTTTGGATCGGATAGATAGAGTATTGTAGCCAGATCCAGACCTCCAAAAATGAGATTGGTATGAAGCTAGAGACATGAATCGTGTGATTGATATCTAGAGAAAAGAAGAAAAACGTCGTTAAGTAAACACCCCTTGCTAAATAACAGCAAAAGCAAATATCCGCTCTGATATGCCGGCTAAACAAAATCAATGTAAAGAGATAAAAGAAATGGATTCAATGGTAATACCCACGCCACCAAACAGCCATACAAGCCGCAACCACAAGATCCAGCATCTTGATACCCTCATCTTCAATAATCAACTTTCCCAACTTAGCACTCTTCCCACGCATCCCACCACCCGCTCGTTCTCGCGCAAGTGATAAATCAAGTCGATCCTCGTCTGAATCCGGTCCACTGCTGGTGCTCGTGCTGCGACGCCGGTGCGAGAACTGGTTCTGGCGCGCGAAGCGCTGAGCTCGAAGGGATGTACGCCGGAGGATCTGGGATGGGTTGAAAGATTCGAGTTGTGGGGCGTTAGGGCCTGAGTGGGCGCGTGGTCGAGAGTATGTGTTTGGGTTCAGGAGGTTGGAGAATGAGTTGCGTTTGGAGGTTGTTAGGTTTGGGTGGGTGGGTGAGTCTGGGGATGGGGGAAGATTGAGAGTTGAGTGTTGGGTGAAGATGGGCTGGTGGGAATGTGGACGGTTCGAGGTGTGATAGTGCATGTTGGCTGCTTGGAATGGCGTGTTGAAGCGGATCTCGGCTACGGTCACGGCGGGGTTCTCTTCTCCCACTGGGGCGTGGCTGGAGATCATGTGTTTGCATTTTAGACTGCGGCCGTTGATGCTGCTGGCGAATGTGCAGGTGCCGTTCCAAGGTGAGTTGAAGACGTAGTAGCCGCTTTTGAGATCGGAGGGATTCCGGCTTCCTGTAGACTCGTCGAAAGGCTTTGAGACGCAGACCTGGCGGTGGAACTTGCGTGGGACTGACGGCTTTTCACTTGGCTGTTCGACTGGGAGGGATTGGGGCATAGCGGTTTCGCTGGTGCGGATCAAGCCTGGGGGGAGGTTGGCAGCCAAACTAGCGAGCGAGAGGGGCCGGTTGGACCCGTTGAACCGGTTATACCCCGGCGTAGATATCTCAATATCAATCGCATTGTGGTCCACACGCGGAGCCGTGATCGTTGCAACGTTCCACTGCGTCCCAGATGAGGGATCGCGTCGGATAAGCGTGATTTTGAAACCTGAATCGTTTCCATGTCTGGGTGGTCCCTTTCGCTGTCGATTAGGAGATGATCCTGGGCTTCTATTCGCCGAACCTGGACGGTCCTGGGACGGTGGACGAGGCGGCAATGCCGGCCTCCTATAATCAAGACTATGTCGACCAGCGGATAGAGCCTCGTATTTCTCTTTCCAAGCATCCAATCCACGATTGTCTGCAAAAGCGGACCATCGGTTTGTCTTTCTAGGTTCGTCATTGCGGGCTGGGCGATCATTCCATGGCTCTTCGGTGGACGGCACGGGTGGCAGAGGCCTCCGAGGGATAGTATTGAGGGTCGCCGGGCTCACCAATCCCTGTACAGGTTCACTTCCAGGGGGTTGCCGCACATTGGCAACTGGCGTTCCAGCAAAAGACATATTCTCTGTCGAAACTTGGGGCATGGGAATAGGTGGTCGCGGCGGCAATGCTGGCGGTGCTGGCGCATGTTTCGGCTGCGTCGGCCCATCATTTTCCTGCTCCATCTCATTACCACCAACGGGTTTCCGTCGAACATTGTTCATGCGAAGGAATTCGCGCTGAGCAGGATTGTCTGCGCCATGCGCCTCCAAGGCCTCCCTCCGCCGCCGAGCCTCCTCCTCTCGCTCCTGCTCGACTTCCTCCAATAGCGCATCGTCATCGGGTGTCGCAACATGAAGATAGTATAAGGACGCGTTGATTGCCTCGGCAGAGACGCTAGATTTTGTAGGCGGCTTTAGAGGAGAGAGGAAAATATCTTCCAGGCACTCGGTCAGTAACGGCTTATCATGATGACATCAGGTGCGATAAATCCAGGCATGAAAGCCACGGGAAATGGTATGCAACTATGAAACCGAGGAACCGAGGAACCGAGGAACCGAAACACACGCACCTTGGCTGCCGGGAACTCGGACTATGTATAGCACCAGTGGATCGTACTTCTCGTGGGTGGGATTGCGCGGGTAGGCGGGGGGATTGGATGCGATAGCGGTGATGGATGAGAGCGAACGTGCCTCGACGGGGCCTGTCGCAACGGTAGACATGGCGCTGCAGTGCGCCAGTCCCGTTGGACTCGAGTAGTTTCAAAGTCGAAGTGTTCCAAGTGTTCCAAGGTTGAGGAGGATGAGCAGTGGGATGGTAGGTTTGAAAGGGCAGTAAACAGAGGCGGGTCCGTTCGGCAGTGGGCCCTAAATTAACAATGACCTGTGTTTCTTTCTTTCTATATCTCTATACGTTAGTGTAACACGTCAGCCCCGGAATGAATGGTCGGAAATGAATCAGTGAAGCAAGGGAAGTGCGACAAAAGGGCTGCCTTGAGGTGTGGCGCAGTACGTGATTACGTTGATGTCGATGGTGTTGATCATCTACTTCAATTCAACTTCAGTCAGTCTGGTATTTGACATTTGGCATATTCAACAATTGGTATCTCCATAATAATTACAACCTTCAAAGGCTATAAAACGAGAGAGAAAATGCAAGAAAAGAAAATTAACAGAGAGTGATTGCTCCAGATGGGGATGCCCAGAAATGAAAAAGTAACAAACTCCGTCTTCCCAACGCCGCAGTGATTGATCCGAAATTCCTTCCCAATTAAACCAATTAAACGACTGTTTCGGACCGCTCGCCCTCTGCAATCACTGGCACACCAAGGCCACGGTCCGGACTCTGCAGCACCAGTTGCTCATGGCGCCGGGCCCGAAGGAAGTCACTGACCGCGCGGATCAAAATAAACCACCCGACAATCATAAGAACATAAGAAATCCATTCGCTGGTGCTGATAGCTGATATAGCACCCCCTCCATCGCCTCCAGAGTTGTCGCCAACCGAGCTTGGATCGAAACTATGGCTGTTGGGGTCCGGTGGCGGCACGTATTGATCGGTATCTCCACCGTCACCGCCAGAGGGCTCACTGCCGCCCTTCATATAGAAGCCATATTGAACGAGGGTGAGACCGAGGCCCGCTCGGCTGCCGTTCTTCGCGGCGTGTGTGGTGTGCAGGAGATATGTCAGCAGGAAGCCGACAAGCTGAAACGACATCGAGATCATCGCGTTCCACACAAATGAGAAGACGGAACCAACGGGTAGTCCGTCCACATATACTTCATCGGATGCGATGCCGGGCGCCACAATCGTGGTTTCCCAGTATGGGGGTGTGGCATCGGCGGCGGCCTCTTCATAGGACTAGATATCAGACAACATATTAGTAACACATCCCGGTCACCTATATTCATGCTTAAACTCACAGGAGGCAAGTCCTCGTTCTTCTCGCCTCGTTCTGGCTTGGCCGCCAGGTTGGCGAAGACACCGTCATTCGAAGGAGCGACAGATCGACTACCCCCTGATGCTAGGGTAGTAAAACTAGGCAATATCGTCGGCCTTCGCGGGAACCCGGGAGCGCCTCGAGACGGTTCTTGCGCATCATTCCTAGGCTCTGACGATGAAGCCGCCGCGGTTTGTCCATGATCTGGCGGCGCCCATCCATCGGGGTTGGCCCGCATCAACCGCTGCCTGTCATCTGGCTCGTCGTCATCGTCAGACCCATCCTCATCTCCAAAGGCATCGGCCAACTCCCGGTCATCGTTTCGGAGTGGATCGGTATGCAGTAGTCGTCTTGATGATGGCGAAGATGAACGTGAATGAGAGCGGAATGAGGGCGGCGGAGAAGTCGGCGGGAGATCGGATCGAGCAGGGTTCAACTGGTAGGAGTGAGAGCCGTCCTCTTCGTCATGGGCATTCACCTGAAGGATGTTAGTCGGATAAGAGTCATGATTTCGAGGCAGTTGCGACTGAGGCAGATCAGCGGAGGGGAAGACGAACCCGTTGATAGCGCTGCGAGCTCATGATGAGCTGAGCTGAGCGGGAAGCTCGGAAAAGGAAGCAGTATAAATGAGGGAAACCAACTTGGTAGGAAGAAAAGAGAAAGGCCAAAAGAGAAAAAGAGAAAAAGGATAGTCGAGAAGGCGAGATGGTTGGAAGCGTCGGGAATCGAAGGCAACAGGGAGTGGCGGTGCCTCAGGCAAGGATCAACGACTTTCCCGACAGACGATTCCGGATTTTGGTCATCACTTTCCAAGTTCTCAACTCAATCTCCAACCATGTCGAAGCCTGTACGTAACCACCACTTTTGCTAGCACCGTCTAGTAATATACCACTTTCACAATCTAACACTTCCACAGTCTGTCAACCCCAGTTCCCTCCAAACTCGCCTCGCGCATATCCTCAAACATTGGCCTTCCGACGCCGTGCGCCCGGCCTCTGTTTCAGTGCAAAATTACCTCCAATCACGCATCGCAAAGCCCGGAAATGGCTCTACACAGCCCAAGTCCACGCCGGTGCCCAAGACAGAGATCTCCGCGTCCTCAGTGAATGCGCTCTCCGCGCTGCTAGAGAATCGCTTCGCGCGTCGCTACCCACTGACGCAGAAGATTCGATACCCGGCTAGCGACCCAGAGTACTACGATAATCTCATCCGCGAGTTCGAGGAGGCACCGAACCGGGACTGGTTCGGTCGGATAAAGAAGAGACTCGGTGGTATTCTGCGGTTACAGTGATATCAGTCTCGCGTTTATATATAAATGGGCTTGTGGCTCTTTTGAGGTGTTTTGGGGCTCATTTTGGGGCTTTATGGGATCGCATGGCATGTACCAATACCTGAGCTGTTTCGTTTCTCTATGGCTACCTACCCGAGTCTACGGTTGTATAAAATACTGGTCATCACCAGGGCATACGAATCATTAATTCTGGAGAGATCAAACGATGCATTTCGCCCGGATATACTAACTCCTGAAGCTCAAGTTCCCATGTACAACTCCAAACTCGAATGGCCACGATGCTTCGAATATTCAACGAAAAACCGTGACTAGGTATAATGCATTTCACAGCATGGGCTTCAGATCATCAGCGACCTTGAACAGCGCCTCGGTCTTGGCCTTGACTTCCTCCACAGTGACACCATCGGCGATTTCAACCAGGGTGAGACCCTCGGTGAAGTCAACGTCGAAAACGCAGAGATCCGTGATGATGCGGCTGACGCAGGCGGGACCCGTCAGCGGGAACTCGCACTGCTTGACGATCTTCGGGTTGCCCTTCTTGTCGGTGTGCTCCATGGTCACGACGACCTTGGTGGCCGATGGGTTGGAGACCAGGTCCATGGCACCGCCGAAGCCCTTGATCTTGCCGGGGAGCATCCCTGTGAGAACATATTAGAAATTGAAACAAAAATGGAAGGGACGATATCACGTACAGTTGGCCAAGTCACCCTTGGCGCTGACCTGCATAGCACCTAGGATGGTCAGATCGATGCGGCCGGAGCGAATCATGCCAAAGGACTCGTCGCTACCGAAGCAAGAAGCACCGGGGTTAAGGGTTACGGTCTCCTTGCCAGCGTTGATCAGATCGGGATCCTCCTCGCCCTTCTTTGGGTAGGGACCGAGGCCGAGGATACCGTTCTCAGACTGCAGAGTGACCTCGACAGAAGGATCAACAAAGTTAGGAGCCAGCATGGGCATACCGATGCCTAGGTTAGCGTACATGCCGTTCTTGAACTCCTTAGCAGCACGGCGGACAATACGCTCGCGTTTGGTGGCGGTGTCGCCCTTGCCCAGCGCAGAGGCATCGGCACCCTCTTCCTTAGCGAAGGTGTATTTCTCAATCTTCTTCTCGGTGGTGCTCTGAACCACGCGCTTGACATAGATACCGGGTAGGTGAATAGCAGCCGGTTCGATCTCGCCGGGCTCAACAATGTGCTCAGCCTCGACGATGGCCATTTTAGCATTGCGGCCCATGGCACCGTTGAAGTTGGCCGCAGCGTAGCGGAACTGGCAATTTCCAAGCTTATCGGCCTTCCAGGCTTTGACGAAGGCATAGTCGCCCTTAATGGCTTCCTCCATGACATAGCTCTTGCCGTCAAAGACCTTGGTGTCGCGCGGCTGGCTGTACAGGGCAACAGTGCCGTCGCTGTTGTGGAGCAGAGGCAGGTCGCCGGTCTGCACGACGGTGCCAAAGGCCGCAGGAGTGTAGAATGCAGGGATACCGGCACCACCAGATCGGCAGCGCTCAGCAAGTGTTCCCTGAGGAGTCAACTCAAGCTCGATCTCGCCGGTAAGATACATGCGCTCAAAGGTCTTGTTCTCGCCCACATAGCTGGCGATCATCTTCTTGATCTGCTTGGATTGCAGGAGCAGGCCGAGGCCGGAGCCGTCCACACCAGCATTGTTGCTAGCCACCGTCAACCCAGAAATAGACGGGTTAGCCCGCACGGCATTAATCAGAGTGTCGGGCACGCCCGAGAGTCCGAATCCACCAGCCAACAAAGTTGAGTTCGATTTCATGTCCTTGATGGCTTCCTCGGCCGAGGCAAACACCTTGTTGATAGCGGCGCGTTGGACGGAGCTAGAGAAGGCGCGCGCGAGGAAGCGCTGGTGCTATAGAGCAATATCTAGGTCAGCATTGAATTGCATATTAGTATTTTCGAAACTCTTACGTTGGCCGGATCGGCAGAGAACTGCCGCGCAATACGCAGGCATGTTGCCACTTGTGAAGGCATACTTTGCTAATTGTATGAAAGGAAGATGGTACAAGAAGGGAGACTGAGAGAGTAGGGCGCAAGAAGAATGCCGAAGACCCTCTTTATGGTGCGGAGGCGGCGGCGATCGCGCGGAATGAAGTACGTTTACCCCGTACCGATCGGTTATCCATGGATGTTGTCGGTAGCTGGAGTTCACCAAGAATTGTTGGTTTTGGAGATACAAGAAGGCGAAGGAAGATGCTAATTAACAGTGTACGTTTAAAGAGATGTGCCTCATCTGACAGCTATGTACACGGCACAACAGTATCGGTCTTTGATCGCTCCATTCTATTCCCGCTGTGGGTATGGGGAAGATTCCGGGGAAGCCAGGATCGCTGACTCATCTCTTCCGATGGCCATTTCGAAACGTTCTTTGCATAATAACTCTAACAAATTCTTCATTCATGGTATCTTCCATATGTACATGATAGAAATGGTATTTTCGCTCATGCAGGGAAATCAAAAGACATACGGGCATTAAAAGAGAAAAGATGGGATGATGATGACCTATCAAGGCTTCATAATTCGCCGTCCAGATTCCACGGGACTCGTGCATGAATTCGTGAGGATACAGTATGACATTACCAGGGCGCTTCTGAACGTTTCTCATCAGCAGTGGTCTGGGAAAAGTCCTTTGCGCCTGGTATCTCATCGTACGACGGCGGATCCATGTTCACCTCTTGGGAGGCGGGATGTGTGGTCTGAACATCTTCCATGGCGACGGGCATCTCTGTGAGGTTCTCGGCGATCGGCGCATCCGGCATGGGCTGGGCGATGTCGCGGCAGACGGGATCGACGAGGCGATCCTTCATTCTCTCGTTGATGTAGACAAGGAAATAGGGGGTGGGTGGGTTGGGGTTATCGGTGTTCTTGAAGATTTCGTCCAAGTTCTTGACCTCGGTCACATACTCATCGTTGTACTTTCGCCATATGTCCTTCCGGAAGTCGTAGATGTAGATCCAGTAGTGACCAAATGAGACGGAGCCGTGGTGCACAAAGACCGCGTAGAGGCGGTACGGAAGATTCTGATATTCAGCGAACTGGTTCGAGATCAGCATCTTGGTGTCTTGAGCTTCCTGGTCGATCTCTCGGAGCTCGGTGTTCGCTCTCTCGGAGAGCAGATCCAACTCCGAGGATAACTGCGAGTCGGGTTGCATTTGATCATCCGCGGTGATCTCCTGGAAGTCCTCGAGCGCTTCCTTGGCATTGCTCAATAGCTGCGACATATTGAGACCGTCATCCTCCTGAAGGAAAATCAGTTTATCCGAATCCACCCTTGGGATAATGCCTTGCCAATGGTCTTTAGGGCATACCTGCTTTCGGAGCAGCTCCGTCTTGCGAGCTTCGAGTGACTTCAGAGCACTCTTCCATTCCCAGCACTGGCGACGGCGATTCACGATTTCCGGCTTGGACGTGTCCATGTATCTGTCCATGTAGATGGTCTCCAGCAGGTCGAGGTGATGTATGGACTTGAAAGACCTCTTCTTGACCGTGTCGAACTGAACCCGCTGAACCTGGATCTGCAGAATCGGGGGCAGTCGAGTGATAGATCCGAATTGCTCGGCTTCGGTGTTCTCGACGCTGATTTTTTGAGCATCGAAGGCTCCGTCGATAGCAGCGTAGATATCTCGCGAGCCACCGGCGACATCAACTTTGATATCGCACCATCGTTCATCCTTGGAGCGTGTACCTTGTTCCGTGGAAATATACGACCTAGTTTGACCGTAGAACAAGCTGGAAGAGGAATGTTAGCACAGATTCAGCAATCCAGATAGGCCATTCTTACTCTTTGATCTGATCGACCTGTTCACCATCGGCGGCGACCCGAATAGGTTTGATAGCGCACTGGCTCTGGAATAGAACATTGTTGATCACCTCTGTGACATCCTGCTGGGCACCAATTTCTACCTCTTCGATCAACTGTCTCTGGCGGTCGGTATCCGATATTGGGCGCGGGGGAATCGGCGGCGGACGATTGGGTGGTTCGGGATTGCTGGGATCGAGCGCTACATCTCCTTCGGATTCCTTTGCCTTTGGCGAAAAGACGCCTGTGTCTTTATTCTCACCATGCTGGTTGTTCCCGTGGTTTTCGGACACCAATGTGACATCGCTATCAACATCATTGACATTCGTGTCCTTTTTAGTCACCGATTTGTCGACATCAGAGGCTTTTGGTTGCTCGCTCTGCCCCTCGGCGGTAGGCTGAGGGGGGCCGAGGGGCCCCATAATAGGTGCTCCGTTGATTTCACCCAGACTGGAAGACTTTCCTATCGTCGACCTCCGACGAATTGCCGCTTCGCCCCCTGGACCGATTAGGGTTAATCTTGCAAGCTCCTGGCTAGGGACGACAGAGGATCGCGGAGAGCCGATCATGTCATGAAAGAGGATACGGAGCTCCCCAAGGACTGTAGGGAGTCAGTTTGAGTCAATAGATAATCATAGATTGGCAAGGACGACTGACACTTGAGCGAACGCTCGATCTCCTTCTTGGCCACTTTTCGAGATCCAACCTGCTTCTGCACCATGCTCCTTTCGTCATTCAAATCCATTTGATACTTCTCAATTTCAAGGACCATATCCCGGAATGGGAGAACCGAGAAGTAGAACTGGAGGAGACTGTTAAGATAGCAGGTGTTGCCGATGTTTTGCAGGCCGACAGGCCAATCCGACAGGTCACGGTCTGGCTCGGTAGAGATACCGGCCAAGTTCTTCAGCCCGACATTGTCCATTCCTTTCGCAATGATTCTCAAAGCACGGTGATAAGTCTCAGCCTGACCAGCATTTTCATCGACGCATATAGTGTACGCTGCCATGATGGCGTCGGCATCTGCAGTCCGGTCTGGAATTTGCAGCAACCGGTACGCATCGCCGATGTCCATGTCGCCCTCTACTGTTTCACCTGTATCAAGGAAATGCTTCAGACCAATGGAGCCCCGAGCCTCCGCGATAAGCTTGACTGCCTTGTCCGCCAAGTCTTTGCACGCCGGATTATCATTGAGCTGTTCCAAACAAAAAGAAACACGTTAGTAAATTGCGAGTCACTTAGCCATCATACGAACCTTTGCAGTGTACATCGTGATGATGAAGTCGTCGGGGGTGTTTGCGTCGACCCCAAGAAAAACTTCAGCCTGCTGAGCGGTACCAACGCCTATTTTTGCAACTATAAGCCATCCGGTGGAAGCCCACAGGTTGTGTTGATTTCACTCACGATCTTCAGAAACGGCCATAATCCGCTCGCTGCCTCTGCTGTGGCCAATTCGCCACAAATGCCTGGCAGCTTCCACCACCTGGTCACCCTGGCTAATCGAACCCAAGTATGCATAGTACTTCCCAATTATGTCGTCTTCAGTGATGCTTGCATCCTTGCGTGAGAGATGGAAATAGTTGTATGCCGCTTCCACATCGTCGGCGGTGTACTTCCCTTCTGCATAGGCTACCTGGATAGCCTGCTCAATGATCTCCCAGTCTTGACCCCCTCGAAGCATCCCGATGGACTTGAGACATTCCAAGTAGAGAGATGCACTTGACGGATCCGAGGAGACCTGGCGATGGTACGCGTCAATAATCAGCGAAGTGTCCATATCTTCGACCACTCCTAGATCTTCATAGTACCTTCAGCAGAACAATTAGCAAGGATCACCCATCGCGTACAAGAGAGACGAACGGAGCATAAGCCATATCAAACTGTTCGACGCGGGATGCTTTTGGGTCTTTTCTAGTGGTCAGCTTCAGTGCCTGTTTATCGATGAGGTAGTACTGACAATCCATAGCTTCTAATGCTTGGAGAATACTGTCCGACGCGGTTGGGGGCAAGGGAGGGTATTGAACTTGTCTCCTTTCTGATAAAGGTCGTTGATCGATCAATGACAACAATTCATGAATGACGTCGTCAAGAAACACACAAAGGGCATCTTGGTAAGGCGTAACCGCTTTCGGATCTGGCTGAGGAGGTTGCCAACTTGAATCCTAATAATAGCGTCAACAAAGGCTCCAGTTTGGCACAAAGGGATATAGCACAAACCTCGCGACGCGTGAACCCGAGAAATTCCAAGAAGTCTTCACAAGGTAAACCATCCACACCAAAGGAGATCATGAACCGTTTGTTATTTGCGGATATCGGCTTGCTGAGTTTGCTGTTGTGCAGGGCGTTGGATAGGTATAGACGCAGATTGTCCAAGATGTTAATGGGCAAAGGCTTGGCCATGCCCTCCAGGCGTTCTGGTTCGACCGAAATTGCTTCCTCTGCTCGTAGGCGAATTGCCTCTGGATCCGTCAAGAGAAATAAAAACTCCGGATTGATTAGTGGCGACAGGATCCGCAGCGACACCATTGTCGTGCATGAAATGTGAGAGCATTGATAGTGGAATGTTTCAACCACCTGCCCCTGCTCTGTCACTTCTACAGATGATGTGCCTTGCTGTCTCCCGGACTTGTACACCAGGTGATGGATATGGCCCTCCTTCACCTGCCTTGCAAAAGCATTCCCGCCACTGTTATGGTTGACCACTACCTGTAGATGGCACCGGCACCTCGAACACATAGCAGATACCTTAGATGATGCACCTGGTCTCCGTTTCTGCTCTTCCTGCACTAAGAAAGTTTGATCTGCCTTGACCAAATACTTGTGTTGACATGCGTCGGACGAGATCCAATCCTGAGGTCCATGACTTCCCTGAAAGACCGGCGGTACTTCAGAGAGCAGGTTGCGGCCAGTGCCTGGAGGATGTGCTGGATCATACAATCGAATATCCTCTGCTAGCCGAGGAGCGGTCTTGCCTATAACATCATATAGAAGGCTACGTCAGTAATATGGTCCACAGAGCTGTGAGACTCGGATTGTGTTCTTTGTCATTACTCACCGGCCTTCTGTGGATGCGCCATGATGCAGGTGTACTATGGTCACAGGACAAGAGAATTTGCAGCACTCCTTCAAAGGGATATAGCAGCTCTGGGGACTCCCAGAAGGTGGCAACCCATGAGATGAAACTGACAGTCTGCGTGCAGGTAGAAGGTCGCGGTCTGTGATTGTGATCTTGCTAGTGGAGCGACGGCGGGGAGGCCACCGCAGTGACCGCACTGGGCAGCAGCGAACGGCAAAGCTTGGAACCGACTGTCCAGAGGCTGCAACGGGAGAGTTCCGATGAATGCGAGCTCGAATGTATCGTACGAAGCTAGAAATCCAGAAAGCAAGAAAAAAGAAACGAAATGCAGTGCACTCGACGAGTACTGTTGCCTTCAACATGAGCCCAAGCTCCATCTCGAGCGAGGCGGTGAGAATGGCGGTAAAGGCGAGCAGAATGCATCCCAAAATCCCCATTTCAAACAACATCCCGTTGCACCCGCAGCTCCATCCCTCCAACCCACCATGGCGCACCACGAGTCTGAGGACCACAGCTACCACCCCCAGGATGCGCTCTCAGTGGCCATGAAGGCCACTGTCCTGACTGGTGGCCTCGGCTTTCTTGGCTCTACTGTCCAGAATACCCTGGCCAGGCAGAACATTGGACCATGGGGCGTCTTCTGGCGCAGTGGCAGCACCATAACTGTCCTTGGTATGGGAATCCGGTATAAATTCCAGTGCGGTGGTCAATGCTAATTTGTGTGTCGTGTCTAGCCGCGATGGGTGGTACCTTCTCATTCGTCAAAACTGCCTCGGCCAACCTGCGTGAGCGGGAAGACACCTTCAACACCAGCATTGCTGGCTTCTTCTCCGGTGCCATCCTCGGCCTTCGAGGTGAGACTTGAAACATATCGGCTGTTACATCAATTGCAGGATGCAAACTGACCTCGATCGGCCTCAGCCCGCACCTTCCCCGCCGTCCTAGGTTATGGCGCCGCCCTGTCGGCCTTTGTGACTGCCTTCGAATACACCGGTGGCACCTTGTTTGGATACGAGAAGGAGCGCCATGAGGATGAGTATGATCACCGGACAGCGATGCGGAAGAACTTCCGGTCTCCCGGCGAGCAGACTATCGCAGAGCTGGGTGAGGGGCGTGGTATGTTATCACCACCATGAACAGCTAATTCGGTGCTAATAATTTTTCAGGTGTCTACGGCCCGGGCTACGAGCAGCGCCGGGCAGAGCGGATTAAGGAGGCGTATGGAATTGAGGTTCCCACATCTCCAGTCCCTGCATCATAAACGTTTCTTCCATTTGATATTCCGATCTTACCTCTCTCTTCCCGGGCGCGTTATGTAAATTATCCCCTTTTATCATGTTGCGTCTCTAACATGCCGGACACGTCAATCCGAATATGTTTTTCTTCTGTGGAACTCGTGATATACGGTACAAAGTGGGCTGTGGGATCTGGGGTACATTACCAGGTGCCGCGTACTTCGTAGCTTGGTCGTTTATGGAGAGCTAGTGCTGCTTAGACGCTTGGGATAATCGACAGTACAAACTCCACGGCACGTTGTATACTCAGCTTGAATGCAGTTGCATATTTTCATCCGCAATAAACGGTGTCGTGGATGTTAAGTCATTGTGGGGTTCTCCCAGGGCGGCCAATGATCGTGCGGGTATATCAAACTCTCCCTCTCGAACACCAACCATCCCTGATTATCCATCTATGTACGGGATATGTGTCTACAGGGGAACACTGACATCAAGGATGACTAACTCGACCGTTTCATTAATCGCTGACGATATCTTGAGTTCCAGTGATGCCCCAACTTCCATCAAGGCGGGGCCAGTCTCGCACCGCTGGGGGATGATGGGTTTCGTCATGGGTCGCCAAGTGCAAATGGACAGAAGATACCTATATCAAAGTTACATACGGGTACATATGCCCACCATGGCTTAGGAATGGCCCAGAACGGACAAAAACGTACCAATCTGACCCCGGAAGAAGAGCTCATTGAGTCATGGTGGCATCAAAGATCGGAAGCACCGGCCTCACGTGCTTCTTCCCCGTGGTCACAGCAAGGGACAAGTCCCAGATCCGACGTCATGCAGCTTTCACCAGGGGACATCGGGCTCAGGCTCAGGCTCAGGCTCCTGAAATGCTTACCCCCTTTTCCTGGCTGAGCCACAGGTAGTGTGGGTCATGGACGTCCAGGGGCTAGTACCTACTACACTACACTGCATGTGTACTACATATTCTCCGTAAGTATTTCTACTGCCCAGGCTCGGCGGGACGGAGCCACTGTTGTCAGCCACGCAGGCAGCCAGAATGGTCTCGATCTTCAATAGTTATGGAGCTGAACCCCTTTTGAGTACGGTATACTCTGTACATACATCCCCCTATATGTACTCCATATTCTATCCTCCATAACTTCGTACAAAAGGAGAAAACATGAAGAAAAAAGAGAGAAAGCACTTCGGAGACAAGTTCCGAAGTCCTCGACGTCAACCATCGCCAGTATTCACTGAAATTAGCTTTGGAGGTGTTGCGTTCCCCTCTTCAACAGCCGGCGTTCCCGTTTTCTCCCAAATTTAGGCTCGTCATCACTTCCTGATCTTTCTTTGATTCTTGTAGACGTCATTCACTGTGGCTTCATATTATTGTGCACACCCCTCCTTCTTTTCGACTTTCTTTTTTAAACCTCTATCCTCCTTATCCCCTTTACTTTACACGCCGTCCCTCGATAGTCTGTTCTGTGGGGCCTTAAATTGATCTCCATTCGACGCCCGTCACCCAAAGCCTGTTCTACAGCCAAACTCCCCGCAAACTACCTGTTCGCCTGGTAACCACTTCCACGCCATAGTCTTATCCTTATCTCATCACCTTCTCTCCTATTTTTTTCCATTATCATTATTACTTTTCTTTGTCTTCTTGTCTTTTGTATCCTCTGGCTTTGCATCCTTGGGTAACGTGTCTCCCTAACGTCCACCCACGTTCCCGTCCTTCCCGCAGTCATGGCCATGGCCGCGCGGCCACAGACACCCGTGCAGGATGCATATATGGGCTCGCCCGCCAATGACCCCAACATGCTGAACCGCGAATATGGCTCCCTCCGTGCCTCCTCCCGGCCCAGTTCCTACGCCGGCAACAGCTCCGCCTTTCACTACAGTCACGGTGCCCTCGATCAATCGCAGGCGCCCCATATCCCCCGTTTCAAGGAGGATTTCGAGACCGCCAGTCACCGCAGCTCCATCGCTATCGATCGCCCCAGCATTCAGCGATCAGCCTCGCAGATGTCCGGAGTCCCCTCGCGCTCCAGTACCCTGCGCAAAAAGGCCTCTCTAAGCAAGAAGGGCAGTTTGCGACGCAATGGGAGTCGCCGGTCCATGCGCGCTGGCAGTGTGCGGAGTCTGAGCTTGGGCGACCGTGAAAAATACAACACTGACGGCGTCGAAGACATGAACAGTGCTTTCGCTGTCCCTGTCCCGACAACCGGCAACCCAACCGAGGTCCTGGCCAATCGCTTTCAAGGTATGGAATTATGGATGTCGCTCGTATCTACGGAACCCCACTGACTGACTGATCGCGCAGCTTGGCGCAAGATCCTCAAGGACCTGATCGTGTTCTTCAAGGAGGTCCAAAAATCCTACGAGACGCGATCGAAACTATTCTTATCCGCCTCCAATGTCATGAACAACCAGTCTGCGCCGCCGGGCTTCCTTCAGTCAGGTGGCCTCGCCGATGCAACCGAAGTTCTTCAAGGTTTCCACCGCCAGGGCTACCTGGAAGCCAACAAGGCCGTTGAGGTGGAAATCGAGGTCATCAGCCAATTGACTGGTCTGCGAAGCGACCTGCAGAAGAAGACGAAGGAAATCAAGAATCTCTCGGGAGATTTCAAGAACACAGTCGAGAAGGAGATCGATGGCACGCGCAAGGCAGTGCGCAACTTGCAGGAGTCCTTGGGTCTAGTTGATACTGACCCATCCGCAACATCGGGCAAAGGCGATCCATTCTTGATGCGCCTTAATGTCGAGCGTCAAATTGAGAAGCAGATCGAGGAGGAGAACTATCTGCATCGGGCATTCTTGAACTTGGAGAATTCTGGCCGCGAACTCGAATCGATCGTCGTGAGCGAGATCCAGAAGGCTTACAATGCCTATGCCAGCATTCTTAAGCGCGAAGCCGACGAGGCCTACGATACGGTGGAGAAACTTCGGGCCGGGCCAATCTCGATGCCTCAGGACCACGAGTGGAATGAGTTCGTTGCCAACACCGATGAGCTGGTCGACCCTCGCGTGCCTCTGCGGAACGTAGAGAGCATCACTTACGCCGGCAAAGACCACCCGGCTGCGGCCGAGGTTCGCGCCGGTATGCTGGAGCGCAAGAGCAAGTACCTGAAGAGCTACACGCCTGGCTGGTATGTCCTGTCGCCGACCCACCTGCACGAGTACAAGTCAGCCGATCGCGTAGAATGGCAGACTCCCGTCATGTCGTTGTATCTGCCGGAGCAGAAACTCGGATCCCACTCGCAGGAGGATTCAACTTCCCACAAGTTTATGCTCAAGGGCCGTCAAACCGGTGCAATGCATCGAGGCCACTCGTGGGTCTTCCGCGCCGAATCCCACGAGACCATGATGTCCTGGTACGAGGATATCGAGAGTCTGAGCAACAAGACGGGAGAGGCGCGAAACGCCTTTGTGCGACGACACGTGCGGAGCTTGAGCGGCATGTCCGCCAACAGTGAGGTGATGGAGGATGACGAGGCCGATCGAACTCCGTACTCTGCGGAATCGGTGGTCCTCAGCCAAGAGCGGCCCACCTCCGCCTCCCGGCAACCCGGCGGGGCCTTCCCCAGCGATGTGCAAATCGACCGGAACCTTCAGGCACCCCTGTCTCCATCCAGTGGAGACAGCTCCGTCGGACGAGACACGATCGCAGCTGCGGGGTCGTATCCCGAGGGAAGCTCTCTACAGGATAACTCGCGCTTCTACTCCCGCGATGCAGACAATGCCACGCCGCAGGTTGCCATGGATAGTCCTGCCAGTCGACCCCAAATGTCTCCACATGACAGCTACTACGGCGAATGGATCGGTCCTGCTGCCATTCTGGCCAAGCAAAGACAGAACCAGCAGCTCGAAGCCGATGGCCGAGAGGTTCGCTCTGACGGAGACCACAACTCAGTAACTGCCATGTCCGGTGTTGCCATGGCGGAACGTCGCGATCAATCTGCGCCTCCCAATATGGCTCGCCGCGAAAGTGTGTCCACGGCACCGACCTACACCAACACTACGGACTTTACCAACCATACGAACCACACCGTGGCCACGTCTGTTGACGACACCAAGGATAAGGATAAAGATTCGGGGGTGGCCGGATTCACGAGTACAGATCACTCCAGTGGACTGGAGGATAGTGCTGAGAGCCCCGGTGCCATTGCCAGTGCCATCCCCGGGTGGGACATGTCACGTTCCAAGCAGGACAGTGTCGTGGCGCTTGACATGAAGATCCCCGGGCGGTTCCCACCGACGAATGTGGCGGCATGATCCACACTTTCCTTCTTTTGTTCCTATTTTTATTTCTCATATCCTTTCCCGTTCGCTGTATATGTACACTTTCCCGTGACCCCGGTCTCTGATGCGTCCTAGCTTTGCAGGCGTTGCAGTGCTCTCATTCTTTGTTGTTGCGTTTCCCTCTATGCCGCGACTAGAAACGGAAACCGTAGGCTTTTGTTCTGGAGGCGTCACTAGGTGTTCTCTTTTTTCCCCTTTTCTATCTTATTTTCTTCTTTTGTTTGTGATTCCCAGGGTGTAGAACACCAGACGCTTTCGTTGATAGTTGGGTTTACAAATGCAATGCAATGAAACATGAGTACAAGGCACAGGCGTGGCATTTGATCATAGTAACTGAAATACAGGTTGCTGACACAAGGTAGGCCAGACCAGGATGGGTAGGATTGCAATGTGGTACGTTGGAGTACCTTTCCTACTTATCATATGCGAACTTGGTACATACATAGATAGTACTTATGTAGTACTGTAAGATGTAAGACATAAGGGGTAATGACCCTATACATAGACGTGGTGCTATCTAGATATGTACAAAGAACCCTAGGTTATAGGTAGTATTGTATAGTACGGCCCTGATGGACTAGAGAAGAGTCCGGGCGGTGGGGGCATATCTGTTCTGTCGAGTATCAGAATTCTGCATTGCAACCAAAACAACTTCACTTCCACGGCTCCTTTCCTCCTTCCCTACACTCTCCACGCCAAAAAGCATCACTTATCTCCACGCGCACGTGCAACTCTTGAATCATGGGTGGGTTCTTGTTCTCTCTTGCTCTCCCTATTCACCTATACTGCTGTATTCTGTATTACCTTTTGTCCCCTTGGTACATTCTCAGCTCCCGACCATTCCAGTCCTCCCATCCAATCAACCGCCCTTCCCAACCCATTGACGCCTGACTCTTTTCTTTTTCCCTTTCCCCGCCCGCTTTCCCTCCTCCTTCCTCCTTTTACCCCCCTTATATCTTCTTCTATAATCTTCGTTCTTCTTTCTTTCCTGCTAACAGGCTTTCCCCCTATTCCAGCTGACGTATATCGTCCGTATCAAGTAAGTCTGGTTCTCTCTTATTCTTTTGGTCTTATTCTTGTTCTCGTTCTCCTTCTCCTATTGTTGCGATGCTCGGGGGGGGGGGGGCGCGACTTGGCTATCGCGATGGTCAGTGCGGGGCCCACGCCATGCGACTCTTGATGTCTCTCCATGAATCTCCTCTTAATAGGGATGAAAGGGGGATGTCAAACGTCATTGGAATTCAGCCCCTGAAAAAAGCAGAACCCCTCCCAAGAAATGCGCCGTGTGCGAAACCTACCGGCGCAGTGCCCCCAAGCGTAAACGTCCGGGGTCCTCGTTTGCGCATGTCCTATAGTCACCTGACCCGGCCTAGCCTCCGATCTCTCCGAATCTCTTTCCTTGTGCTCAGCCTCCCCCTCATATCTTTTTGCTTTCCATACCCACACCCTTCCACCCTTTACCCTTTCTGTCCTTTACTCTTTCTGTCGCGCGCATCCCCCCACCCCCCACCTCTTTTCATGTCTTCTGGATACCCCGATTCTGATCGCGTGAAGCGTGAGAGATCTCGTTCGCCCCGTCGTCGTTCTTCTCGCAGTCCCCGACGTAGCCGTCGCTCGTACTCGCCGCGCAGTCGCTCTCGCAGCCGTGACGATTATCGCCGTGATCGCCGTTCACGGTCCCCCTTGAGTGCTTCCGGAGCTGCAGGACAGGGCTCTCCCTACGGTGGACGCAGTGGTTACGCGCCGGGCCGTTTCGAGGATCGTACCGTCGCCAAAGAAAATATGATGCAATCCGTCCGTGATTCGTCCCAGCAGGACCGCCGGGTCTATGTGGGCAATCTTTCCTACGATGTCAAGTGGCATCACCTCAAAGACTTTATGCGACAGGGTGAGTTCTTTGTCACCGGATGTGAGAGATGGTGTGCTGATAATGGGTACAGCTGGAGAGGTTCTCTTTGCCGATGTGTTACTTCTTCCGAATGGAATGTCGAAGGTGGGCGCCAATGCGTAGAGTGGCTGGTTCCTTTTCTACTCCCTGATTTTTCGCGGTTTGGTTTCTTTGCATGGACTGTTGGGTTGACGGGCTGGGCCTGGCCGTCCGGACGATGTAGGGATGCGGGTGAGTTTTGATATCTCGTCAATCTCCGAGGCCAATTGCTGACCTGTCGCAGGATTGTGGAATACGCAACGAGGGAGCAAGCACAGACTGCTGTCAACACGCTCAGCAACCAAAACCTGATGGGTCGTCTCGTCTATGTTCGCGAGGTATGCATGAACCTCACAAGTGAGAATTGCGTTAACCATCTGGGTAGGATCGTGAGGCCGAGCCTCGTTTCATCGGTGGCCCTCCCCGTGGCGACTTCGGAGGCCGCGGCGGCTTTGGTGGTGGATATGGTGGACCTGGTGGTCCTCCTGGTGGTGGTGGTGGTGGCGGCAGCGGCCGCCAGCTCTATGTGTCGAACGTTTGTTGCCCTCGCAGTCCCCCTCTTTTGCTAAAGTTGGATGAACCAGGTGATATTAACGGGTACACGTATAGCTTCCTTTCAACGTGGGATGGCAAGACTTGAAGGATCTGTTCCGCCAAGCTAGTAAGTACCAATTAATGGCCGGATTCTACCGAGTCACGATTTCCCATTACCTTTTGTGTGAACGCTTGGCGAATTGACTTAAACCCCGTGTGTTATAGCCCAGCACGGTGCTGTTATCCGTGCCGATGTGCACACCGACCCCACTGGACGTCCCAAGGGATCCGGTATTGTTGCATTTGAGTCTCCGGACGATGCTCGCAACGCCATCGCCCAGTTCAATGGCTATGAGTGGCAGGGCCGTCCCTTGGAAGTACGCGAGGACCGATTCGCAGGCGGTGGTCCAGGTTTCGGTGGCCGTGGCGGCTTCGGCGGTGGCTTCGGTGGCCGTGGTGGTGGTTTCGGTGGCCGCGGAGGCTTTGCTGGTCGCGGTGGCTTTGGCGGTGGATTCCGCGGTGGCTACGGTGGCCCTCCTGCCTTTGGTGGCGGTGCTGGATTCGATGCCGGTGGTCCTCCTCCTCCTGCTGCTGTTGGCTCGGTTCCTCCGAACCCCTTTACCGACTTTGCTACCTCTGCCGGCGAGAAGAGCCCTATCATCTACGTGCGCAACGTAAGTACTGACGTGCATATTTATCTTTTGGGCAGATGCTGATATCATGTTAGCTGCCATGGTCGACCTGCAATGAGGATCTGATCGATCTGTTCTCAACCATCGGCAAGGTTGAAAGAGCCGAGATTCAGTACGAGCTTAACGGCCGCTCGCGCGGCACTGGTGTCGTCGAATTCGATACTGCGGATACTGCAGAGACTGCAATTGGTGGGTTTCCACGAGTCTAAATTGAGGTTCAAAGCGTCGCTAACTCTTCACAGCTAAGTTTACCGGTTACCAGTATGGAGGTCGCCCTCTCGGCATCACCTTTGTGAAGTACCTGAATGCGGGCCCGGAACCAGAGGACATGAACGTGAAGATGGAGAATGTGGAACCAACAGGTCTTACCCAGGACCAGATCATGTAGGCCATGTCTGTTTTTAGTCCTTTCCGATGATTCCCTTATTTGCCAAACTGTTCTATCGGGACTCGATCTGTTTTTACGTTTAAGAATGCAAAATGTCTGTGCTTGTGCACGTGCAGATCCGATCCACTTGAACTTGAACTTGAACTTGAACTTGAACTTGAACTTCAACTTTGTACCGTAGCTTCACATCTACAACCTCACCTTTAAAAATGGCTTCACTCCGTACTATCCCTCGAAGGGCCCTCACTTCTCTATCCATTCCCAGGCGCTCAACCTATCCAACCCGCCAATTCCTTCCCCTCCAACCCCGAACCCGAACACAACCACACCAACCTCAAATCCGCCCCTACCACTCAACCCTCCACCCCCGCCTCCCAGACCACGAATACAACAACAGCCAAACAGCAATCCTCTCGGCCGCCCTCCATCACATCCCAGAACACGGCTTCTCGTCTGAAGCCCTCACCCTCGGCGCCCGCGACGCAGGCTTCCTCGACGTCTCCGTCCAACTCTTCCCCCGCGCCGAATTCGACCTCATCCTCTTCTGGCTCGCGAGTCGTCGCGGCCTCCTCCGCGCAAAGGTAGAAGAGGGCGCTCTATTCCGCCGTGTGGCCGATATATCCGGACGCGATGTATCTTCGTATAGCGTCGAAGAGAAATGCCGAATTCTAGTCATGGAGAGATTGAGAATGAATGTCCATATCAAGGGACAATGGCAGGGAGTGAGTCTCCCCAACCTCTTTCACGTCCAATTCTAATTCCAATTCCGGGATTGAGATGCTAATCTTAATTGCATAGGCCCTGGCTCAAATGTCCCTCCTTGGGCATATCCCTCTCTCCCTGACTGAGCTACATGCCCTGTCTAATGATATCCTTTCTCTAGCGGGTGATTCGGCCGTTGATGGGTCCTGGTATTCGCGTCGTTTGGCCTTGTCTGCTATTTATGCTTCGGCGGAGCTGGTTATGACGCGTGATCCGACGGTGGATCTTAGTGAGACTGAGGCGTTTGTGTATCGCCGGTTTGAGGATAAGGATGCGCTTAAGCAGAAGGTTGAGGGTCTTGGACAGTGTGTGAGTTTCTTGGGGAATACGGCTGTTGGGGCTGGACGGTCTTGGGGGTTGAAGATTTAGGGTGAGATGGGGTTGTGTATTTATGTCATTTCATTCTTGGGCCTTTTGAGGTCGCTGCTCTTCTCTGGTTAGTTTGGATGGAAGCAGTGTTGTATTTTTACTTTGATTCAATAGCGTTTTACGAACTGAACTAGCTCTACTTGGTCTTGGGTTATCCATTGGAGGGATTATGCCTTGTCATGAAGATCATTTGTATACCTATTTACCTAGTGGAGAGATACATTCTGCACTGCCTCTTCCACGCTCAATGGTGCATTTCTATCCTCGGTTTGTTCAGTCGGTGACACTAGCAGCGTGGGCGATGTGGGTGATGTTGGTGAGAAGGGGTCGGAGAGTGCTTCGTGCTCTGGTGACTGCGGTTGTTGCGTCGGAGGTAGCGTGCTCATGGCCACAGCTTCCGCGTCATTCTCCTTGGCCAGACTGCCGCTGCTTGTCCCGCTCTCGATCGAGTCGGTCTGTGTATGCTGCTTGCCGCGACCCCATCGCCGTGTCTTTGGCGGAAGTGGTTTCTGTCCGTGCTTCCCCGGTCCTGGTCCGGCTCCAGCTGGTGGTGGTGTCGGGCGGTGGTGGCTAGAGGAAGGGGTGGTTTGGGCTGAGCGCCGGGGTGGAGGAAGAGCTGGGGGTGGGTTTGATGCGGAGCGGCGAGCGTGTGCTGGGATTGGGGGCATGAGATGTGAGGCGTTCGTGGAGTTGCGCCGTGCACCGGGTGCCGCGCGAGAAGATGCGGTAGCAGGTGACGGTGTTGGAACCGTGTGCGCGGGCTTTGGGCTGACTTCTATGCCTTCCGGAATTGTGTTGCGGTCGCTGCTCGTACCTGCAGAGTGTTGTTGATGTTCGTCATCATCAACAGCTAGGCGCCGGCCTCGCCAACGTCGAGCTTTGGGAGGCTCAGGTTTGATCTTTGGTGGGCGGATAATCGGTGTATCGGCGGCAAGGTCGGGGGAAATGTGGCCGTCTTTACGGCTTGGCGTGATAATGCCTGGTTTCTCGTGCAATGAGGCAACGGCTTGGACACTGAGAGAGGATGCGGATGCTGGTTCATGCATTCCGAGCCGTTGCGCAGCGCTGAGTTTCCGCCGTGATATTGGCGCCTCTGACGAGCCTCGAGAGTCCATCGAGTCCACTCTCGTGGGTGATGCGGTGCCAGGCGAGTCCAGGACACTACTGCCGCGAGAAACGGTGCGAGTTATCTGGGGTGACTCTCCGAGGTCTATAGGAGACTCTTGAATGGTCTGGTCAAGAACGGTATCTATTGTGGGAGTGACCGCCTGGGTAGGAGTATCCTGAGTAGGCTCTTGGTCTGGTAGTTCCGGATCTCGTAACCACTCAACGGTCGCACATCTGGCAACAAGCCGTCGGGTGGTTTCATCCACTTCTTCGAAGTGAAGCATCTTTGCCTGTTCGGATTCGCTTCCATAAGAGACCTGGCCCCGGACGAGGATGTTTAGCAATCTCCTCAACTCATGCCGCTTATAATGTGGTGGCTGTCGCAGCTGTGTATGTGCCAGGAGCGGATAGAGAACGCGCAGGTAGGTATGTCGCAATGCAGCAGCTTCTTCAGGCAGGTCAAGAAGATTCCGTATCAAGATATCCACCAGCACATGGAGGTCATTGGTGAAGAAATATTCATAGGTGCTTGGAGTAGTGAAGATCAGATAGAGCAGTTTGAGCGTCAGGAGTTGCAACGAGGTCTCCGCTGTTCAGTTCTTAGTTATAACTCCCATCAGAATGCAGGATTTGGCTCGTACCCTCGCGATTGATAAGCAGGATGATATTCTCGCCAAAGGTTTTGTACAGACCTCCGTACACCGACAGAGTCTTGATAACCTTGTTGGTCAACTGGCCCGATGAAGATTCTTCATTCACAGGCTCGTGAGCCGAAATCATGAACTGTTCATTCAACACTAGCTACACAGGCGGTCAGTATGGGCTATAAGCAAGGCAGTTTCAACACTCACCAGGACCCGGATCACAGGATAGTGATAAGGATCCGTGACATCGAAGGAGAGGCCCTCGATAATGTCAAAGAGACATCGAATGAAATCGTCATCCACAAGCACTGTCCACACCTTGTCAGTTAACGGCCTCGGCTTGCACACCAGCTCAGACCTACCTAAATCTTCAATCTTCACGCGCTGAATCCTCGACATCTCATATAACAAGTCCATCAATAGTCGGTGGAGACCCGCTCCGCCATTCATCTCGTCCTTCCGCAGTGCCTGAATCAACTCGAGGAGTCGCGCAAACGCCCCCTCCTCATTCATCATCTGCAGCGCTACTTCATTCTGCCGGCCGTCGAAGAGGAGAAACGACGCGATCAGATGGAGGGTATTCGGATCGTCTTCCTGTGAAAAGAGTATTAGAGTGTTTCTGCGTTTCTTGGGCGGTTCTCCGGGCCGAAGTCGTACCTGCAAAAGACCGTAGATAATCTGCCTCCGCACATAATCCGCGTGTGCGGCGAAGATGCTCGAAGCAAAGAGTTTATACGAGCAGCGTGAGATGTCGTAGTCCGCGCTGAGAAATGCATCTGCCCCCAAAGAATCATCTGTCAGCCGTGTGTTTGTTTCGAAGAGCGTCCTGGGAGGGCACGAGAGCCGCTTTGCAGGGAGGATGAAGTGTCACCTTTGTACTGGGTCGAGAAGCTCAGGTACTCTCGCAGAGCGTCGTCGATGCGGTCTTCGGAGTCGCATTGCTTGGATACAATTGCTTCGAGTTCTGCCGGGTGTCAATGAGTGTTTGGGATCGTCGAGATGTCGGAGAACAAAGATGCAAGAAATCTCGCGATCTCAGGACAGGGGCTCATCTCACCATTCCAGAACTGCTCGGCCTCCAAAACCTCGGGCTCCATTTCCCACCGAGCGAGATCTGCGTCTTCGGGGCTGTGTCAGAGCACTCATCCCGTCCTGCGTAGAGGAGTTGGAGATTCGGAATGCGTTGGAGGCGGGGGAACCACTGCGGGCCACACTACACCAATTAGTATACACTAACCTATCTTAGATGACGGACTACAGTAATATATACGATTTGAAATGTAAGCAGCATATGCGCTCTGGTATCACTATGCAATACACGATTTTTAAACAAGAAACAAATTCAACATGGCTCATGAAATTGGGCGCAGGAAGGGATGCGCTTCGGTGTTCCTAAAACAAAGTCAGCCCTAAACAGAAGACCCACATCGACGGCGGATGTACTCACAATACGTATTTATCCAAATCCACCACACTGGGATGGCTGAAGAGCAGGTAGAAGTACTTCAGCGTCTCCGCCAGCCAGAAGGACTCCATCGTGTCCTTCTGGGTCGGCTTCTGCGACGTGACGTCCTTGACCGAGGCATGGGCGAGTTCGCTGCGTGTGTTCTTCACGATCGCCTCGAACATCTTCCATCCCTTGACCCGCCAGTAGTTGTCGCCCGTCAGGCGGAACATAACGAACACTGACTCAATAGCCTCGGGTCGAAGTAAGTACTCCGATGACGAGATGCTCGCCATGCCGGCTGGGAGGCGGTCACGTCGCTCGTTACCCTCGGTCTGTGACAAAGCCGGTGATGGAGGGAGGCGAGACGCATCACGATTCTCAAGACTGTCACTGCCTACTGCAAGGCTTGGTAGAGGGGATGGGCTCGAGGCTGCTCTCCCTACCGCAAACGAATCACGTTTATACAAGGGGTCCTCGTCATGGGGGTTCAACGATCCCGGCATGGGAAGAGGAACAGCCACGCCGTTCTGACCAGGCTCCTGTGGTTTGTTATCCGAGTTCATCTTCACGCGCTGTCCGTAAGCACTCTCGCCCGTACGGAAGCGGGCCTGCGCCTCGGAGTCAAGGACCGAGAAATAACGTTGAGCTTCCTTTTCATAGCGGACCTCATCCCATTCACAGGTCCTGTCCTGGTCGCAGGGCAGAACCCGGAATCTTTCCGGCATAAGACCGGTGTTTGTTGCCTCATAGGCCCAGACACAGCCGTCGGTCAATTTGGAGGCGAGTTCCATATCACTTTCAATGCCGAAGGCCTTGGCTCCAACCGCTACCATGCCGCCGAGGAAACAGTGCAGATGCGAGCTCTCGTATACCAATTGACTAGAAGTAGGCATATCCTTGGTTTCGGGATTCAGGGATTGGGTAGACGCCGTAAAGCGAAGGTCACGTTCACCCTTCATCATAGGTCGGAAGAGGAGAGTTTTGCGAGCAGCGTCCATCGCCTTCTTGTACATCTTCTTATACTGGTCGGTCACACCACCAAGCAGCAAATGCTCCTTGGGCAGGTACTCGTAAGTCGAGTCGGCCAGAGCCCCCAAGCCGTACTTGTTGTCCCGCTGGGACACGGGCAGCTCCAATCCGCCGTCACACTTGTCCGCAGTCGTGAAATCCCCCTGAGCCTGACTCCCGCCGTGATTGTAGACGGCAGGCTCGGATTGTGAATAGTCGATTGAGCTATCTCGCTGAATCAACCTCAGGTAACTGTCGAGATCAGTCGGCACAGCGACCGGCTTACGAGTGGCCGTCGTGGTTGTAGCAGAGGTAATAGAAGAAGCTCGTCCTTTTTCCCGAGGGTCCTGCCGCATCGGAGTGCCAACGTTACGGCTGGGAGTATACTTGGCACAGCCCTGCGCATTAACGTGGAGAGGCCATAAGCCAGGAATGTTGGTTTTATCTTGCAGTTGCTCCAACTCGTTCGTGACGCGGGCAATCGCATCGTAGTATTTGTCGTCCTTGGTCAATTGAGCCAACCGGGTGAATTCCAAAGACAGTGATCCAATTTCTGCCAGAGCAGCCTTGGCCGAAGCTCGATGAGGTCGGGCAACATGGTCTCTGCAGTCCAAAGTTAGCACGTAAACTTGACATTCAATGGTTCCATAACTCACGGGGTCCAACGGTAATGTAAAACCGGCATGCGGTTCGGGGTATCGAAGGCGCCAATCAAAATCTGGGCAAGCTCCTCTGCCTTTTCCAAGAGCACAGAATATCTTTGGCCCGAGATATCATAGGCACCGAGCAAACCACCCAAGTACCGAATCACAGTCTCAAAGACGGGAATGTCCTCTCTAGCGGAGGTAGTAAAGTCAATCTTCTTGACCGCATCCACAGCCTCGGAGAATTCATCCTTCATCTCCATAATCCACAAAGTATCGAGGGAATCCACCAAAGTCGCTCCCCAACCATTGAAAGGATCCTCAAATCCAGCCGTCAAGGGCTTGACCTCGTCGTGACCCATAGCAGCCTTCTTGTATCCTGCCCACGCGTGCTTGAACTCCGCCTTGATGGAGCCCAGTTGCTGCAACCGTTCCTGCTTCTCGACCGTCGACTCGTCCTTGAACTTTGCCTGTAGCTTGGGAATAGCCTTGGCTCGCTCCTTGGGCAGCTTGATTAGCTCGCTCGCGGCAACAGGGAACTGCTCAGGGAACTTCTGCCAATGCCTCAGCACGCCATTTTCAGGGTGCTCGACCGACAGTCTACCCGCGCCGCCATGGTCAATCTCTTCTGCCAGCGAAGAGAGAGAGTTTGCTGAGCTTGACGACACGATTGCTGGATTCAAAAGCGGCTGCTTGTCGACACGGTCGACGCTGGCCGCTTTGGTCGCATCATCCGAGTTGACCTTGCTAGGAACATTATCAGCAGGATTGCTGCTCGATGCGGCCCCTAATGGCTTATTAATATTGGCATTTGATGAATCTTCCGAGGCGATATTTGGGAGCTTCTTGGAGGACGAGCCAGAAGACCCGTAGTTGGGCACCGGAGGAGGATACTTGCTGTCCTCGGCAGGGGCAGAAAGTGGCTTCGTCTCTGGACGAGTATTAGGGTACACAGGGTCAGACGAGGGGACCCTGGCGGGGTCTTCGATCACGGTGTAATTCCAGTCGCGCGACCGGGCGAAATGCAGGAAGGTCAACACAAAAGCCGCCGCAAATGCGAGCAGAATACGGTAGCGGCGGGCACGAAACATGGCGAGCCGTTACCCTTCTCTCTGCCTGGAGGGAAGGAATATTTAAAAATGGGAGAGGCTCAGAGGAAGAACAAGAGGAGAGAGTTCAAATGTCACGAGACTCCACCCTAAACATGCGGAGAAGCTGAGATCCACAACCGAAACGATGGCTTGGGCTTTAGCTTTGGCGCCCGGTTGTTAGTCTGCCTGGATTTGCTATCTATAGCACGGTCTCAACTAGCGCTAGACTGCACTTAGCGCTGTGGCCTTTGTCACATTTGTCCCATTTTCTCTTCATCCTTTGTGGCAGCCCCATCCGGTCCGAGGTTGAGTTCTCGGGAAACCAGCATGTGCCAAACCGCGGCTCTCTCGGATCCCTACTTTGTTCAACCAGGGCCGAATATCCACCGTTCGCTGGGGTCAATGCCCCTGGATCGGAGGATCAGCAAGGATGTGGAGGATCGACCTATCATGAGCACGCGACCGAGCCTAGACTAGTCCACAGGACCCATCTCGCATGTAGTCCTGATTGCTTTGTGCATGTCCTGGTGTTTTGCATTTTTAGCTGATGGGTATTAGGGGTGGTAATTAGTAGAGGGTATATGCAATGATACTGCATTAGTAGCCCACATCGAGGTATATAAGGGTCTAAAAGTAAGCAAGACCGAGGTCGCTGGCACTGTAGACTTGGACGCGCCTTATCCGAGCTAAGCAGATACAATTAGTGCGCTGCAAAAAGTGACCTCCAGTAAGGTCATTCATGTGAGGGAAACGATCATCTCAGCTCCTTTGATCCTCGTCCTGTGCGTCGTACTGTGCTGGGCGCTTTAGATATTTCTGGGTCATCACAGATGATCTGGGTCTCTCGGATAGCCATGGCCCCAGCGATGTCGTGAGCCTTGATATTGACCTCCTACGGGAGGAGGCGGTTGCTGAGCTTGCCGAGATGGGACTCGGACCTGCAGTATGATAAATTTCTGGGATTGTCGGTTTTGCTATATCTCTTCGGTACCAACACTTTCAAGGTTGGATATTGTTAGACACAGTTACGTTTATTGAACTGAATTGCTTTAGATATTGAATACAGCTATTTCCATCGTACCGTAATATTCGAGATCCCTTTTACCACTACACTCCGATTCCCCGGCATCAGCTAAGCAGGAAGAATGTATGTTTCTATCTGAGAAAAATATACATAGGACATTTGGAAGAAAAAGCTCCATATAAAACTCCGGGTTAGTCGTGATGTCGTGTCATGCGCATAAATCAGCTGCAATCCTAGATAGCCCTCCAGCACAGCCCGTAGGCAATTGCGCCAAAACCGTCTAGATGCCCACATTGGTCCGTCGGCCTTCGGTGTTGGCCTTCTGGAACTGCTGAATGAGACCCAGTACACCAGCACCGCCAGCAATAGCGTCGATGTTCTCGTCTTCATCCTCGTCGGCATTGGGGTCGTCCTCGGGGAATGGATTCATGCGCCATGAATCACCGAGGTTGCTGTCAGTTGTACCTACGCCACCGCTGGAGGCTCCGGCCGTGGCAGGCTGGCGAATGGATGAGTCACGGACTTCCTGGGACAGCTCTTCGTCCTCAATGGGATTCTCCATCGGGCGCACCAGGCGAGAACGCTGGTAGTTGCCGTTGCGTGCGGGGCGGAAGCCGGACGTGGATGGCTGGTGGTGAGGGTCAAGCAGTATGGATGGAGCAGGTGAGCGCTGATCGCTTGGCATCATGGGTCTGAACCGGGAGCCACCCACGATAGACTGAGGACCGTAAGGTCCACCGCCGAATCCAGCGCGACCCTGAGGGTCGTATCGTTCAGGATAGCCACCCAAATCAGCCGTGGAGTTAGACCCCAGCGTGGGCAAGCCCGGCGGCGGGTGGAACGGGCGCCGCGGGTTGGGCTGGTTGTTGGTGCCGTAGTTATCCAGGAAGCCGTAGTATGACGCGAGCATCTTTCCATCCTTAGTGGAGAAGTAGTCGGTCCGCAGGTCTTGCTTTGCAATGCCTCGCCGACCCTGAGATGTGTCGTTGGCTCCCTTCTTGAAGTCAAAAACTGCGAATGAGCAGACATAACCCATCCCATCGACGTGCACGGTGAACTCGCGGAAGAAATCAATCAGTCGGTCACTGCACTTGGGCAAACTGAACCACAGCACAAAAGGCGTGAAGATCATGCTCAAAATCTCCTCCAAGAAGATGACAATCTTCAACTGGTAGAGCATTGCAAATTCCTTGCGCACCTCGTCACTATGCAAGCGCCCTTTCCAGGCTGAAGGGCAATAGTGTGTAAACTCGATCAGCTCACGAAGAGCGTACTCTGGATCGAACACGTCGGTCTCCTCTGGAGCTAAGCCGCGAGCAAATGCCCAAACTGTACCGAAGATTCCAAGGTAGAAGAGAACTGTACGGTCATGGGTGATTTCAAAGCCAAGAAATAGTTCAGGGTCGACCACGGAGGCAAGAGCAAGGACCGATGCCAAAGCTCCAGAGACGAAGGCAACAAAACGACCGATCTGGGCAGTCTTGTCTTTTGGAAACTGGTCAATGTACCGGCTGGCAAAGGGATAGGACATGTTGATCCGGCGCTCGAACAAATGCCAGAGTTCGTTGAACTCGCGGAATTTCCACTCCGCCAGCGGGGTGTACTGGCGAGAACCGATCTGGCCCGGGTTCTTCTTGAACTCGTTAAAGTAGGTGAAAAAGTAGTGGATCAGGAAGTAGACGACGATGAACGGGGCGACAAAAATGTTCATAATGCCGGCGAAGATAAAGCGTCGACGCAGACCATCACTGAGAGCTCGTCGATGATTAGACTTTAAGAACAGAGATCGCAGCTGCCCTTGTTCGTTGAACACATAGTCCATAATACACAGGTTCAGGTTCCATTCTAGGGTTCGAGAGAACAATTGCCGGTTCCTGAGGAAAGGGACCGGCAAAGTCAGGTCTAGAATGTCTTTGTTAATTAGAGCGATCATGTAGTTCTCTTTTCGCATCAAACGATTAGCAATGTCGTGAGCATCCATGCGCTGCTTCGACTGGCTGCCCAGGAATCTGCGGTGACGAGCAGAGACAGCAGCAGCGGTGGCAGGGTTGGCATCGCGCAGCGTCATCAATCGGCTCACCACTTCCTGCCATGAGATTGTCTGGACCTCGGCGTCGGCGACTCCAAGCAGGTAGTAGTAGAAGTCGTGCATTTGCTTGAGTCTACGGATGTCCAGCAGATACTGGAAAAGCTTGCCAATCCAGAAGAACGTTAAGAGCCAGAGCAGGAAAGTGGACATTCCAGACATTTTGGACGTGCATTTGGGGATGAGGATCTCTTCTAGGGCCTTGCTGCCGCGGACTCGGCTGTAATCGATGCAATTGGTCAAAAACGTAGTGAATCCCACGACAAATGCGAAAGTTCTGTAGAGCTGTCAGTGCTCGTCTTGATAAAATCAACGTGTTCTGAGAAGCTCACAAGAGATTCAAAGCTCGACTGAGTAGGATGGACCAGAAGCCGTTCCCTAGAAAGTAAATGTAAACATCTTTCAGGAAGTTGTCGAGGTCCTCGACGTTCGCCCACCGCCACATGGCTTTCTTCTTGGGGTCGATGTTCGCGAGGCTGGGGTGCTGTTGTCCGAGGAACCAGCGTCCCAAGGGGTGTTGATGTTCACTGATAGTATCCGATGTTTTGCGATGTGGAGATCCGTCATGGCGGTGTCGGGTCATTCTAGGTGGAGGGTGAGGGCTCGGAGTGATGGAGCGACTGGGCATACTCTGAGGCGGAGGGGGCAAGCGGGCCTTCAGTTCTTCATCGTCGTTGCCTTCCACCAACAGCGACAACGGCACATCCTCATCCCGGTCATCCAGATCGTGTCCCGCAGACGACGCTTGAGGCACCCATCGTGGCTTTGATGATTTGCGACGACGCGACTTGGACTGAGAGCCGTATCGATCAGGCTGCGACTCTCGACGACCCATCAAGCCCGCCCCGGGGCTTGAAAACCCGCTATTCCCAGCATCTGCCAGCGCATCTTCCAGCTCTCGATCGCTGAAGCCCTCCTGCCGGGCATCTCCGGGCAATAGACTCGCGCGGTTTTCGACATCAGAGGAATCGGAGCCAGCATCATCCTGTCGGATGGCCTCGTACACGGACGGTGAGTCCGTAGGCGGCAAGAAACGGGAAATTATATTTGAAGACATCATCTTCAATCAGATGCAAGCTGGTACAGAGGATCCTAAGTGTTCATCGTGCAACGATTTACGAGGGAGACTGCGAGGAGGCGACAAGATGACAAGGCGACGAGGCGACGGTGAGAACTGACTTTCGCGTCACTCCAAAATGACCGCTAGTCACCGTCGTTCTTTCGGTTTAATGAGAGACGGTGCCTTTGATCTCAGTATAGGGATGGAGGTCCATATGACGAGGTCAGACACTCTGCGCGTGACTGGTTATAGCTGTGGAGCTCCGTGATCACCGCCCCTAGTGACATAGTTGGTGGCCTAAGGCTGCGAAGATCATTACTAACTGACTTCATAGTCAAGTTGAGCGCTTCTAGTTAGTTAGTTAACAACTAAGCGGTATATCCAAGCACTATGCAGACGTACATGAGAAACATCAATGATATCAAAATAGAAAGGCGAGGTATGGACATATTGTCAGTCATAGTACTTCATGGTTCTATCACTGAAAGAAACGCTATGGACTTGGGCTCATTCGAAGACAGATTTATTGATAAACCGGAAATGAAGATCAGAGGTAAAATGCACAGAATTATCCTTGAGTACGATAGACAGAAAGTAAGTAGAATAAGATCTAGATAACTATCGGTACAATGGAGGGGAAAAAGAGCGGTAAATGAATCCGCGAGTCATGACGAGTTAGGTAATCATGCGGGGTCAAACATGAAACGCGTCGAAAACGTGCAACTTTTATTCAGAATCGTCCCGATGGCTTGGGACATCGTCTAAACATTGAACTTCCTCCCCGAGCTAGATTTACCTTAACTCCCCCATAAGATCTAGCGCAACTCAAGTCTACCTATCAACGGTACTATGTAGACTCAAAACCTACGGTGCCCCGAGTGGCTCCACTCTCGGAAGTTTCCCACCATCGGCTTTTGCCAATTTTTCTCATTTTTGCTTGAGACTTACGGGCAACCGGATATCACGACTAACCAAGGGTCTACCCTGTGAATCTACTATTGAGTGGATATAGGACTTGGCATATCCACTCAGCTCCCCGTACTTTGGGGTCTATCATGTACTTTTGTACTGTTAAGTCATACTAAAATATGCGGAGGACAAGGGCTCGAACAGGGGAAGTAAGAATATACTGAATACAATCAACGGTCAAGTCCTTGAGCCTTTAACCTCATGTTTCAGAGACGAGTTCTAGTGTGCCGTGCAATCTAGCATTGAGTACGGAGTATCATGCCTTATCAACTCGGGATGCCTGGAACTAAGTCCGGGAAATATCCTCCATTGTAGTCTTCTAGTCTACTTGGCATTTTCGGTCAATGGCTAGAGAGGACCTGCTGAAGCTGAGTAGAGAATCACAGCGTCTTTTCGCGGGAGGGGCGCAGTGGGTTTCCGTGGAAGAAACCGGTCGAATCAGGGCCAGGGAACTTAGGGAGACGAAGGAATAGAGAAATAGAGAGGGAAATAGAGAGATAGAAAATTAGAATTGGGCAAAATGCCGGACTTGCGGTCAATGGGAAAATAGAGCCGCGTCGTGGTAGTAATCTTCATATAACGGAGTACGTCCATGGACGCTTCAGCTCCCGCTATCCACTTCTCCCCTCTCCCCTCTCTTCACCTTCACCCTTCAACCCCCGTCCACATCCACATCCGCAACTCATATGGCTTTGCGGATTTTATAAGGGTCATTTTATTTGGCGCTACTTTTCGTCCTGTCTGCGCCCTCCCTAGGCTCATTCGCCCCGAAGTGGCCATCTTTGCTGGGGGATCTGCAAAACACGGACGCACACAAACGCCCAAGCCCCCTCCCACGCCCACGGCGATATCTCAAGACCTCTGAATTTCAAAAGGGACTGATGAAGGTATGTGCGCGCCTTTCCTTGCTCTGGGCCCTCGTCGCTTGCCTTGTGTTCCCTCTCCCTCCCCTCTCAATACTAATGATATCACGCCCCTCTCTCATCCCTCTCGGCTGCTTCGGGCCATAATTGACTTCAGCCCGACGGCGACATCTGTCGCACTTCGATCTTTAGCGAATTGGATGCTCACCGTATTCCCCCCCTAGGCCTTGCATGTATCAGACAAACGACGGTGACCCGCGCCTCAATCGTCCTTTCGTCCCACCCAGACCGAATGTACGACAACCGCAACCCCCTTCCTCCTAGACTCCATGCGTTCTCCTGGCAACTTTCTGGACCAAATCGACTCCCAATTGTTGAATCGCGCACGAGGTATATATACCGACTGTTTTGAGGGGAGGTTGTGTCGGGCGCCCTAATTGCCTCTTCCCTCCGTGCGGGCCTCCTGTCGACGCGTTCACGTCGGCTCTGACGGAGCTCACGACCGAGCAGAATGGAGTCCGATAATTCCCACAGCTATAAGCGGAGATCGATGCACCAGGCCTTCCACAGTCGCCCCGTGGAACGACGACCGAGCAAGAAGTCATCTGACCAGGATCGCCATGGTATGGTCTATCCAGACAACTTTCGAGAAGCGACCATTCGAACCGTCACCCCAGAATCTCACTCCCCTCGGTCCGAATCTGAGCCTTTTACCGCGAACAGCGCGCCTTCGCCCCCGACCATGATGCGACCGCGGCCCGTCGATCGAAGCGAGGAAGAGACATCGGTGGAGGGAAGAACTCAGCGCACGCGATCACGAACCGCGACTGTGGATGAACGAGGCGATAAGGCATCCAGCACATCCAAGCCGCGAACACGAGTCGGATCAGTAAATGCTGCCAGTGCGTCTCAGTCTACAGTGGCAGAGGAGAAGGTGTCCGAGGACTCGTCTTCTTCCATTGGTTTCCCGTCAATTCAGTCGCCGGCTTTCGTTGGTCATCGCCAGCGAGTCAGTAACCTACCCAGCTCTTTCACGGGAGCAGCGCAAAACCAAGCCGCCTTCGCCTCGCCCCTCTCGAATACCGACGCCGCAAAGATCCTACACCTCATGAAGACCACTTGTGGGAGAATGCATGGTATCCTCTGGTTTCGATCGGCAACCACCGGTTCCGGGGCATCTAATGCGTGGACTTCTGGATATTGTGCTATCAACGTTGCGACCGGAAGTCTGATCTACCAAGCAAAAGGAGAGCCGGCTTTGGCCAAGACTCTGATCCCTGATCTTCGCGGTTGCCGGGTTCTCACGCTGTGCGATCCTGAGCTTCAAACCACCTACCTGAAAGTATCCACGTTCACATCTGGACTTGGGATTGAACTACGGCCTCATGTCAATGAGACTTTCGACTCGTGGCTTGCTGCTTTGCTTTGTTGGCAGCCCATTCGTCCCAAGGGTGTCCAGAACAAAATGACCAAGCCTCAAGAAGTCGTGATTGGGGAGCGCCGGATCCCAGAGCGGCGACGAAACTCGGACAGTGCAGCTCAAAAAGATGCGGCCATTATCAAAGTCGGGAAGATGCTTCTATGGGATAGACCATCGGCAGCTGGCGCACGACCGGTCTCCACACGCCGCGTCTCTACGTATCGACAATCCAGAGCTCTATCTTCTTCGTGGCAGCGTGTCAGCTGTACATTGCAGGAGAATGGTATCTTCAAGCTCTATACCGAGTCCGATGTCACGCTCGTGGCTTACATTCAACTTTCCCAGTTGTCACGCTGTTCTATCCAGCAATTGGACTCCTCGGTTTTGGATGATGAGTTTTGTATCGCCATATATCCACAGTATACAGCGCATCCCGTCCTGGATCCAGGCATGCGACCTATTTATCTCGCCCTCGAAACGCGCGTCCTCTTTGAGGTCTGGTTCGTGCTTTTGCGTGCATTCACCATTCCAGAGCTTTATGGACCCAAATCAACAGAGAAAGATGAGGACTCGAACCAAACGTCAGAAGCGGAGAACCCCGAACAGGCCCCGCTCAAGGACATGTTCCGCATCGAAAGAATCCTCAATCTCAGAATCACGGAAGCGAAGTTATTCCAAACCAGGGAAGATGCGCCGCGGAGCCGGAAACAATCCAGATCCCACGGTTACAGTGCTCCCTCGTCCCCGCTAAAACCCAGCGACTATTATACCGAAGTTCTTCTGGATGGAGAGATCCGCGCCAAGACTGCTGTCAAATACCGCACCTCAAATCCATTCTGGCGCGAGGATTTCATTTTCAATGACCTGCCACCAGTATTGTCCCAGGCTTCCATCCTAGTCAAGACACTCAATCCTGCGCAAAGAGACTGGACACTCCTTTCGTCTGCGTCGTACTCGTCTACTCAGGAGGTCAATGCAATGCAGATACTGGATGAGATTGAGATTTCTACCAAAGACTCAGTTTGCGGACGGGTTGATCTCCGGCTAGATGATTTGGAATCTGGTGCGGAGACAGAGAAGTGGTGGCCCATTCTGGACGATCGCGATCAACCAATTGGAGAGATGTTCATGAAAGCTCGAGTGGATGAGACAGTTGTGTTGATGAGCGATGAATACGCACCAATGGAGGACCTCCTTCATCAATTCACCAACGGTCTGACAATTAGCATGGGTCAAGTGATGTCGACTGAATTGACACAGTTATCGGAGATGCTTCTGAATATCTACCAGGTCTCTGGAGCAACGGTGGACTGGATCTCTGCGCTGATCGAGGATGAGATCGACGGGATACACAAGGAATCAACCGCCAATCGACTGCGCTATACAACAAGGATCCATTCTAGTGACCCGAGAGAAGGCGGCCAAGAGCGTGAACTCCTTGTGAGAGATATGGGAAGGACAGCTACGGTAGAGGCGAATCTTCTCTTCCGTGGCAATTCGCTCCTCACGAAAGCGCTCGACCTGCATATGCGTCGCCTTGGCAAAGAGTACTTGGAAGAGACGATTGGCGAACGACTACGCGATATTGATGAGAGCGATCCTGAGTGTGAAGTGGACCCGGCTCGTGTACCACGCACAGAGGACCTTGACCGCAATTGGCGAACCCTGATTGCTCTTACGACGGGCGTATGGAAGTCGATTGCGCTCTCTGTCTCGCGGTGCCCTCCGGAATTGAGGCGTATCTTCCGTCATGTCAGGGCATGTGCAGAGGATCGTTACGGCGATTTTCTACGCTCTGTGACCTACAGTAGCGTTTCGGGTTTCCTGTTTCTGCGCTTCTTCTGCCCGGCCATCCTGAACCCCAAACTGTTTGGACTTTTGAAGGACCACCCTCGTCCTCGTGCCCAGCGCACCTTGACCCTCATTGCCAAGGCCTTGCAAGGACTCGCCAATATGACAACATTTGGTAACAAAGAACCGTGGATGGAGCCCATGAACAAATTTCTGGTTGGCAATCGCGCTGATTTCAAGCAATTCGTTGATCAAATCTGCAACATCGCGGCGGACCGCCCCGCTCCCGTTGTCACTCCTTCCTATACCACCCCTATTCAGATCCTTGGTCGCTTGCCAGCTACCTCCCGCGAGGGATTCCCCAGCCTGCCTTTCCTAATCGATCACGCTCGATGCTACGCTCACTTGATCCGTGTATGGCTCGATATCGTTCCGCATCGGATGTCTGAACTTGAAGATGTGGATCCATTCCTCACCAAATTTCACGAACTGGCCCAGCGCTTGCAAGAACGGACTGAGGAGGTCCTGCATGAAGCTGAGCAAGCCGAGCGGCCCAGTGGGGACCTCGAGGTCAAGTGGGAGGAACTAGTGGAGTCAATGGAGCGAGCCGTGACTTTCTACGATGAAAGCTCGAGCAAGCCAGCTACCCCGGCGCCAGAGTCGACCGTCGCAGCGAATGTACAGGTCCAGGGCCATCGCGGTTCAATCGGCTTCTTTGCTCCGCGACCGGCTATGGGTCGTCGATCGACCGACTATGCTCCGGATGAGGACGACACGCCCCCTAGCTCATCGTCTGCCACCTGGGATCAAGCCCGCATGCCCTTCTCCCTCCCAAGGTGGTCCGACGCTCGTGATAGCACCGGCAGCTCCAAGAATTCTTCCACCTACTCTCTCGAATACTCAGAGAACTCCAAAGCCCGCAGATCTAGTGTTACCAAGGAGTCTTCCAGTAAATACCGCTTCTTCGACTTTGTTCCTGCCCCCTCCCGACGCAAGGCCAAAGACCGCGATCAGTCCCAGGCGCACTCGCACGAGGATCTCCGGAACGAACTCTGACTCGACCGCACGCCATCTTTCCCACCACTTTCCCATCTTGATTCGACACTTTCCTTCCTCTTCTAAATGTGCTCATGAAGTCCACGCATCCCTTTTTCATCTCCCTTTTCCTTCTTCTCAATCCTCCCTTCTCAGTGTCCTCGCAGCATGTGTCACGGTGTTGATACCCTTCCCTCTCTTTCTAGTTTCACGTGCGTGCTTCAGGATTCACACATAGATGTCTCTCCCCCCGAACCCAGCTCAGCCTGGAGAATAAAAGCAAGACAAAGGAACATCTGTACATGGACACTGGGTATAAAAGCGGTTTGGGCCCGCTGTTCGATTCCCTCTATGCTGCTTGTGCTCGTTTTCAATGGCAATGTCCATGCGGGTGGGTTGACTGTATATACTTGATGTGTTCCTGATAGACGAAATGGACACTTATTCTCGTTATTCTTTCTCTACATTTTCCTGTTACTTGATTATTCCCACGCGAGCTTCTCCTTCTATCCTCGGCACCTTCGGTCTATATTTAAGTCACAACTAGGACTTTTCGTCACTAAATCTGCCTTTAATAGCAGGATCTCGACACCGGGTAGAGACATATATGATAAAAATATAGTCACGGCTACGGCAGGCATAGAGGGTAAAGGGCCATAACGATTTTCAAGTCCTACGTATTAAACGGACTAGTGTATTATGGAATATAGAAGGAGAAATCTACTCATTGAAGAACCCAATCCTATCTATATGCCGCGAGCATACCTAGATACCACAATGCGAGAAGCATAGTCAAAGAAGGGCTGGCCTCTATGCCAGTTACATTCCATAGGATAGAATTGGATAGCTCTAGATTTCTACCGCAGTCTAAACGCCGGATTACGACAAGTTCGCGATCGGTAATAATAAAGCCGTAACGGGTGTGATGCTACTTTATGTAGAAATTTACCTAAGATAGGACTTGTTTGAATTCCGTTCGACTGCTTATACTTAAGATCTGAGGCAAGAATATGTCTATTGTAAGACGTAAGGGCTAAGATCTAAAAAGGGGAACCGGTAGGCGGTGACCGTGGCAGAAAGCCAGGTACCGTGACCGTAAGGGCGCGTATATAAGGGTCTAGGATTATAGTACTATCTTAATTTTAGTCTAATAGATATTAGTATCCGATCTAGTTATTTCTATTCAGCTAAGCTTAATAATATATAATAACGCTAGGATATATATAGGGAATAACTAGAATCACCCCCCCCCCCTACTAAAATCGGCCTAGTGTATCCGAATTAATCCTATTAATTTTTCTGCCGCATTAATCGACCCTGGTTTTTAAGGTGTCTATTTTCTTACATGCAGAGTTTTCGCATTCTGATTCCCATAGTAAAACTGCAGCTTTTAACCCCATTAAATCACTCGTTTTTCATGCAATTAAGCCATCTCTATACATCTCCATATATCTCCATTGATTATGCCTCAATCCTGATTCCTATGACACTGCTGACTACTCCGTAGGACCGTCATCCATCCCCTGCGACCGTCATCCATACCCCGCGACCGTCATCCGTCCCCCGCGACCGTACGACCTATTGTGTTGATGCTGGTGGGCGCCCTGGGCGCCCTCGCGGCCGTGGGCGACCCTGGGGCTCAAAAGCCGACGGCTCCCGCTGCGTTGATCTGTTGAAGCTGATATCTTGCGTACTCGGCCTACTCGAGGCCTAGGAGGGTTGTAAGAGGTTGCTAGCTCTACGTGGCCTTCCCCGGCCTCGGATAGGCAAAGGGTCCTGTACTAGAAGAAGAGGGTCAATAGGTGGTGCTGCTCCGAGCTTATATAGATGCTATTGGGGATGGAAATCGGATAGCTTAAAGCTTGTGTTCTCCCGCTGATGTTGGATGATCAAATAGATATAGGGGTAGCCCGTAGTTTCTACCGATCTATAGTTATAGATCGGTAGAATAGGCGGTTTACCCTCTACGCCCTTAGGGAGACACCGTTTAATCAGCTCCTCTACGTATACTATCGCACGAACCGAGATACGCTTAGATAGTCGTACGAAGAGCGGATTGACTATAGTTAGTATCCTAGTTCTCTCCTTCTCAATATTATACTAAGTATCAGCATAATAACGATCTAGAGTACGCTCAAAAGATTGTAGGACGACTAGGAGATTATTGGTTGATAACTAGAGCTCCCGTTTTAGTAGCTAATAGGCGCTTTCGGTCCTTGAGGTCGTACTCTCGCGTAGATAGAGATATTGATATATATAGACGTATAGGAATCTCTCGGGGTAGTCGTTTAACTATTTATCCTCGATATACCGTAGTAGAGGTTGGAAGATAGGGTCGCTATACTAGGACTAGAATTGGGCCCATACGGCTTGAAGGGTAGCGATAGAATCGGCATAAACGATACGGTTCCAATACTTTAGCATTTTAGTCCAACCATCCTAGACTAATCGACGAAGATCATCCTCGGTCTAGGCCTCGGTTATAGGGTCCCGGCGCGCGGTAGCGATCTAATCTACAAGAATTGGTTTAGCTTTCTTCATGATATTTATGTTGATATACTAAATACAGACTATCGTTTTTGTCTACGGAAAAATAGCCCCAATTGTATTAATTAGTGCTTTTTCTTTGTCTATAAGGATCGTACAAGGATAGGGTAGCTTCTCCCTATTATATATAGCTATAAGGTAGCCTAGTATAACCTCGTAGGACCCCTTCTTTTCGTCCTTAGTAAATACAAAACCGATATAGAAGGTCGAACCTATAGGTATAAAGCTGTTACGAACTAGTTGGCAGGATAGTAAGCCTGTCGATCAGGTAAGGCACGACTGTCTAAATGCCACAGATGACTCTTGAGAGGAGGCGGAGGCAATATATTGTAATAAGAACAGAGACTGATTCTTGAAGAGAATCATGGCCAAAGGACAGGACGCCTTTTCTTATAGAAGAGGCTGACATAATGTTTGTGCGGTGGGGAAGGAATCACAAGCGAAGCGGGGGCGGATCGAAGGCGAATCGCCACTGGTCCGGCACGCACAACGAAGAATCTGGGAATAGCTTCAAAGAAGCCCATCCCGTAACACTATGGCCTAAGGGATTTTACTTACCCGGGGTGAAATCTGGCGCGGGAGTCTAGATCCGACACGTAACCCGAATGAAAGCGTGAGCCTTGACATCGACCTTCTACGGAAGGGGGCAGTTCTCGGCTTGGGGAAATAGGACTTGGGCCTGCTGTGTGATAACTTTCTGGGCTTGTCGGCTTTGTTATATCTCTTCGGTACCAACACTTTCAAGGTTGAATATTGTTAGACATAGTTACGTTTACTGAACTGAATTGCTTTAGATATTCAATATAGCCATGGATTTTTTGAAGAATACCTTATGTATCTCCATAGAGTGAAACGGATCCGCCTGATCGCAGCCCCCACCTACGTGGAGGAGCTCTTTGAATCATGACCCACGGGGCATTACTTGATACATTCAAATTCAACTTCTGGCTCTGCTCTGTAGAGCATTAGCATAGGTTGTAACCATAGCTAAGCAATTTCAATTTCTGTGAAAATATCCATAGACGTCTTGTAGTTCATACTGTGTCTTTTAAGGTAGTCCACAGTTTGCAGAGCCTCACAATGAGTCAGCCCGACCCAACATCATTGGGCGGAAGACCGCCGCCCGCAACTGCTGCCTCGTCAACATGATCATGATCGAGTAATGAAGTGGATTCTCACGGTGTTTTAGACTCGATAACTCGACCTCCTGCTTCACTCAACCTGATTGTTCTCCCTGGCACCCACGATACCAAAATCTCAAGGGAAAAAGGATAAGCTCCAGGGTGGGGCACGACATTGAAATTTATATCGAAAAGCTTGAGCCCGTTTTCTCGGTCCGCTGGGCTGCAGCAAGAAAGAAGAGCAAATCCTCGATATCAATAATCTGTGGATCCAATTTCCTGCTTCAAACGACCGTCTTCGATCATGGCGCAGGCCGTAGAGCAAGATTTCTTCGGCGGGGCCATCCGAGGCCTTGTGCCGCAGCGCTGGATCGATGCAAGGTTAGTAGACACTTTCCCATCTCCAAAGTCCCCTATATATGTCAAGTTCTGGTCAATGGAGAAGAAACCGTGTGTTCAATCGCTCGGGAGCTGTCTGCAACTCAAGGGCCAGCGCAGAGACATCACCCAGCATTTTATATCTTCGGAACCACCAAATTCCACCAAACCAACAAACTGACCAACTGCATAGCAATCTCCGCGAAATCCCAGACCATCAAGAAATTTTTCTTTCACCCGACACACTCTCCAACCTGATCATCGAGATCAACCAGCGCGTGAGCAATGAAGACGCCCTGAGCACCTTCGCCACGCTGAGAGACCAGCATCCAACACTCGCAGGCAGTACCACCAGCGAAACACCCGAAAAGCTTGACCAGGCTGCCGCCCTGTACCATCTGCACGATCTCTGCGATGAAGGTGACTCTATGCAGAAAATCACCCCGCCGCAGCGGGTGAATCCCGCCCATCTGGCCGCATCTGCCCCGCCCGGTAGCACAGTCAGTGCGTACAAGGGTGTTGTTGAGTTCATGACTGCGTCGCGCACACGCGGTGCGCGAACTGCTGATGGGATCAATGCGTCAGCGGATTCGGCAGTTTCCGGGGCATCGATTGATGGAAAGGCAACGTTGAGCTCAAGATTGACCTGTCATTATCTACTTGTGAGACTTGAGAAGCAGGAGACGGATCTTTTGGTCTTCTTTAATGTTCCACATGAGGAGTTTGCCAAGGGTGGGGATGTGAGGGGGTTGTCAAGGGAGGAGAGCGTTGCGGATGAGATTGTGGCTGCGTTGGTTGAGAAGTTGGAGATTCGAGACTGGGGGCTTTTTGCTTAGGTTTAATTGCAGGGTTTGGGAATGGGGCGGCAATGCTAGAGCGATGATTGATGATATTGGGAGTCGGATATGGGAGCATATGGAGGCATCTCTGTCTACTGGGAAACTCGGGAGGGCGGATATTGAAGTAGATAGTAGATAGATACTAGTCAAGGTCTAGGTAGTTAACGAAATCAAATGGAATACAGTAAAGTCAGCCAGCCATGCAAGTGAGCTATGGCGTCTACCATTGTCACAAGAAAGCACGGTATGTTCCACATCCAAAGGCCACAACAGCTTCGATCCACTCGATCCGGTGTCATACCAGTCACAATCAAAATGAGATACATACATACTTGCACAGTAATTTCAAAATCACTTTTACAACTACATTCTCTAGTTCTCCGGCATCAGCTAAGCGGGACCAGATAAAAGTTGAACGGGACTTGGGAAAGTACACATGAAAGTCAATTTCGCTACTAACTGTACATCAAATATCCACATGAAAATAAATGTCCTAGACATTGCTCTAAAAAGCGCCAACCCATAAATGCAAGAAATGTTGAAATCTACATCTCAATCTGAACCTGAGCAAGGCTCTTCGTGACTTGAGCCATCATCTTCTTCTGAGGCGACATGCGCGGCTTGGGCTTAATCTGCTCCAATCGATTCTTACACTCTCCACAGCGTTGCCGGTCAGGGTCGATACTTTTAGAGTGACGACCATATGTCTTGCTGCAACCCGTACAAGCCCATACGTACTTCCAGTCAATCTTGTAGGAGTGCTTCGTCGTCACATTGATCTGGCCTCCATAGATGGGATGGTCCTTCAATGCCTCGGCGCACTTCTTGCCCCAGGCTTTGAAACTAGCGCCGTGTGGGTTGTCGATTACGCGGGAGACCATGAAGTTGGCCAGATGGCAGTACTCGTGTGCAAGCGTGTTGATGAGACGGTACTCGTCGTCAATAATACGCTCGGCGAGCTCGATCGTCGCATAGTGGATGTGTTGCGAGGCGCCTGTAGCCTTGTCGTTCGATGCTGGGCATTCCACTCGCTCGCTACGCCACTGTGCCCGGCCTGCTGTCTTCTGGAGGGTCTTGGACCAGGTGATTTTTACGCCGCCGGTTGACTTGGCGAGGCGATTGACTTCGCCGCCGGTGGTAGCGTTGTCCAGAATGTGAAGAAAGGTTTCCGCGAAGCTTGCTTTCTTGCTGTTAAAAGACTCTCTGCGTGCTTTGGTTGCACGCTTTGCTTCGGCTTCCGCCTTTTTTATTGCCGTCTTGCTGGGTGTCTTGGGAGTCTTGGGAGGGGTGCTTTTGTCTCGATTGGTGGAATCAGATCTAATGCTGATACTGGAATTTGGGCTGCTGTCTTCCTCATCTGAAATGTCGAAATCCTTGAGTAGTTCAATCACAGAACGTCCGGTGGGTTTCTCTTTGCGAGGTGAGTGCTGGTCAATCCAATGGTTCGTCTCCGTCTGGCTCCAAAAGGCATCGGCATTCTCGTGATGTGGCGTTGGCGGTATACGGATCTTCTCTTTCGTGGGAGATTTGAGAGGGCCTCGTGATGGGCTGGATGGTGGTGTTTCTGGTCTCTTTCCAACAGGTTCTAAGGGTGGTGGTAAGGAGTCCAGGTCTATGATTGGGCTATGCCGTATAGTTAGCAAGCATGTCCATATCGTATACAGGTACATATAACTCTTACGGAGTAATGTTCGTCCCCAGCTGATCAGCTGGCTCATCTTCATTGTCCAACGCTAGCTTGTTAAGCTGTGTAGATATCGGAAGGCCGTCTTGAAACAGGTGTTCAGAGGTCTCCTTCGGGGTGGAGTGGGATTTTATGGCGTCGGGGATCTTCACCTCCAAGGGAAGGGGTGCTTTGAATATATTTCCATTCAGACCCTTTGGATCGGTGTCGGTGTTGGGTCTTCTTCCTCTTATGAGTCTCTTTCGGGTGAATTTCGGCGGAGGTGGTGGTGTTGGAGCCTTTTCAGACTCTGTTTCAGAGGCGGATGTCTCATGGTAGCTTATGTCTTCATTGTCACTGACAACAAAGCCGTCCAGTGAGTTAAAGCTATTGTCCCCACAGTTGTCTTGCTCTTCGGTTGCAGCGTTTATGTCTTCATCGTCTTTGTCGCTGACAACAAAGCGGTCCGGTGAGTCAAAGCTATTGTTCCCATGGTTATCTTCATCTTCGGCTTTCGAGTTCATTCCTCTCGGCGGCCTATGATCTGCTCGGCTTCTCCCGGTGCTTCGCGGCATGTTTCGGTTTTGTCTTGTCGGCGACCGTTGCCGAACAGGTCCCATTGATGTTGATGGCTCTGTGAAACTTTCCTCTCCAACATCATTTTCTTTATCATAGTCATCCGTTTCCAACTTGGCACTGGGTCTTTGACGAGGTTGTTCTATTGGTAGCAGGAGAGGATTGGCTTGCGTGGTTTTGAGTGTGCGTGATTTCTTCTGTCTTCGAGGCGAGTTCGATGCTGAGCTACTACTCCCGGTGGCCGGATCAGGGAAAATGTCGAACATGGGGCGCGATCCGAGTTTGTGTCTTTGCGATGACCCTCTGGAGAGGGTGTATGTACTGCCAGTACATTTGGTATCGGGCGATTCGGCGGGTGTTGGGGGTGAGGGCGCGGTTCTTTTACTGGCTGTAGCTTTGCGCCGGGTTGTTTCATGAACCAGTGGGTTTGACGAGTTGAGTCTAGCCATCTTCGACTCGTGGGGGTACGTCTTGGGTTGCGTTGGTTAACAATATGGTTTATTGACCAAGGCTTGGCCTGTCGAGGGCCCTGGAGGACAATGATGGCTCGGATGCGTAAGGTTGGAGCACCTCCGGTGCTGGAGTTTCCAAGCACCGTTGGCTCTCAACAGCTAGTTGTTGGCACGGCAACCATTTGCCCACCCAACTCACATCGAACTATACTGAAAGCATTTCACTGCAATGCATCGGTAGGCATATGCAAGAACATTCTCTATATACAATTTCAGTTGCTGGTATAGTAGGTGTCCCTGGAGGTACAGGTAGTCCTAGTTCATGAGTACTTGGTTATTTCTAGAGTTGTATATACCTAGAGGCACCGGAACATAAATATTCCAAGGTTGTTGCTACGATGGGAAATTTTATGAGATAAATGACGAGGAGTATTCCTATTCTATCCATAATTTTATCCTTTATGAGAGGAATTGCTCAGCAAAAAGACAACAGATATGGGAAGTGCAATTTCTGTTGAAAGAAAAAAATTAACAGGCCCGAGCCGCGGATCGAACGCGGGACCTCGCGCAAGAGTGCTTAGGTTTACCCCTAAGCGCGAATCATACCACTAGACCACCCGGGCTGTTGTTATATTACGCTAGCAATTATGGCTAATTGAGGAGAAAAGCGTTGTAATGTAATATGCGGATGTCTTATAGATACATGGCCACTGTCTAAAGTGGACTGCTTTACACCGTTTTCAATTGTTATAGAACCTGAGATATAAAAGTGATATAATAATGATATTCAAGCAATGGTCGGTATAAAATATGGTTTGACGAACGAGTGTAATGGTGGCTTGCAATCGGATAGTCGTTGTCGGAGTTCGATATATGTTTGCACTTTCAACCTTGGATCGGCTACAATTGACCAACCCCAAATAGCAGACAACCTTAGAAAACAGCTAACTCTATAGGATAGATTGATACATCGGCCTCCGAATTCAAGATAATTGAGACCATGATACCTAACTTGCCTATTCAGCTAGGCCACCGAACCTGGTACCAGTGGACAGAGCAAGGACCTCGGGAAGCAACTATGTACTCGGGCACTGAAATATCTAAAGGTAGGTAGGTACTTTGAATCTCTACACCAAACCTTGCTCTCACCAATTCTACATAAACAAGGACCAAAGAATTACATTAGTAGTACCGGCTTTACCCTATGGTCATAGCCACTGCCACGATGTACAGACAGCGAGAGCAGTACTACTACAAGGGACGAAAACTCCGACCACCACGCCAAACCACCAAACGGTAGGTAAGCTAGTCCATGCAACAGACACATGTCTTAGGTACCAGCGTTGGCGCGCGACCCATTGCTAATTTCCAGCAAGCAGGGACTGTAGTCACCCAAGCCACATACATCACAAAAGGCTCGTGATCTAGATCCAACGAGGCAGGAACAAGCCTCGAAATCGCCCCAACCACCAGGCCAATCTCCCTCACATGGTAGCAGCTTGAAACAAGAGACTGACGCGAGGACGGTGCACCTGCATGACCTGCATCTGTACCAGAGTCGCCTCACACAAACCTTAAGCTAAGCTGCTTACTCTGTACCGGTAAAGGTAAATCTGGCCACGTAGCCGTGGAATGGACAGCCCTCCGAATCATGCTGATCACACCGGAGGTCCCTGGTCCCTGGATCGACAAGCCCCAGCCGGGCTCTGGCTGCGGGCAATCGGAGGCTGAGCCCCAGTGGCATGGCATAGGAATGGGATGATCAACGTCCCCTTGCCTCTGGGTCCCATCGCACGGAGTCGCGAGTCAGCTATAGAGCCTGGACCTCAATGTCTGATCCAGTGCACAGTTTGATGGTTGAGAAGTCGAAAAAGTATTGACTGGCTGTAACTGGCAGGTGTATGTCTATCACTGGACAGATAGATTTTCAATGGACTCTGTGTCAGACTCACGATCGGAGCGACCATGTTGAAAGTTGGGTGTATCGTATGCATACAAGAGCCATGTCTACAGAGTACACAGCACTTTGACTCCCGTCACTGCTGATCATAGAAGTGTGAGCTGTAATCTGGTTTACATCCTCGCAGACTCTAAATACACTGATTGGCTCCTCATCACGTCGAGGTGGAGTACAGCTCAACCGAGCATAGGCCCCTGATTACTTAGACGGAGGCGAATCTAAGTCGGAGGATCAGCTCGTGTGTCATTATCAGATGTTGCGGTGGCAATTCGGGTGAGTTACTGTTTGGAGGTCTGGCCCCTAACCCCGGCAATTCAGGGGCACACTGCAGATGATTACGGCAGTTCCAGTGACACCGATGGCACTCGCAGCCCTAACAACAAGCCACTCACTGATAGAGCAGCATAATTGGTCCAGCCACACTTAAGCCTGAATAGGAGTAGAGTGATAGGAGTGTGGAGTGTATTGAAAAGGTGGCGGCTTAATACAATAAACTTGCAACACTAGGGCGAGTCCACCAGCAAGTGATCGCCGACTACTCCGTGGACTCGTCGAGCATCCGGGACAAGTTATTTTTGGATGGTAGTGATTAGCTACTGCAAACTGCAGCGAACCTAACTACTCAGGGGAGGAGTACATAGAAAAAAAGACTCTGGCACATAAGGAGGCCTGGAAAGGCTGGAAATGACAGTAAAGGCGGCCCCATCTTTCTGCAGTGGATGTGTCGTCCTACGCACTGGCTTGGTGTCCCGCCGTTGGACATGTCTTGAGTACCTACATATGTACCACGTAGCACTCTGTACTACATGGGACAAGACTGGTTTTCGGCATAAACTGCACTCTATGTCAGCCCGGTTTGCATAGGCTTCGCAGGCCGTTGGGTATGCAGGTCCTGGGATGACCCAGGCTGGACTGGAGTGGCCCGGGTCGAGGCTTCTGCCCAGGTGGTCCGTGAGAACAGCATTTGGTGATCCACTAGCATGTGGATAAGAATAAAAAGGCCGGGTCCAACTGTGGAGATGGGCTGCGACCAGCTGTTACTAGTTGTGCATACGGCAATACGTGAAACATAGTGTGTATCATGGATACTGACTTGTCTGCCCCAGGCCTATGCATTACATGTCGGTCATCTACATTATAACTAACTATCGTGGGAAATATACGTACTACACATGGCCTCAACAGGGAAGATCGTTCGATTGATTTTTCAGAGTGTCTATTTTTAGCTACATAGGTACCGGAAGTCCAAGCTCTACAACTTTACGGTGCCACTGTACGTGGCTAATCCCAATTTTGCCTTAGTTACCGAAGGCATTGGAAACTGTGGCTTCGAGAGTTTAGGGAGCAACAGGTTTGCCAGCGAAGGGTGGGGGTTGAAGGGTGTTGAGTGGTCCTAAGACATTGAGACGGGCTTATCAGAGACCGTGTAGTGCAGGATCCGAGATTAGTTCAACGGTGAAAACCACGCTAAGCAGTACAATTTGTATCGTGGGTGGCAAATTGGCTTTCTAGCGTAAAATCCACGATCTTCCATCCTGGAAATATCGTGAACACGAGATTCGAAAGGAAAAAAAAGAGGACGATCACTGTTTTAGACTAGAGTAGAAGGGGAAATAATCCAATAGAGTGGGTGTGTGGCTCCTATCGCTTCAGAGCCATGGTTCTTCTCCCGGTGGAAGACAAAGCCCCAGACAGCACCCAACCTCCTAAGATACCTCCTCTGTAGGTACAGAGAAAAAAAAAGATTAAGAGCGCATAGATACCAAGTGTGCATGGAAACGAGGAATGAAAAACATCGTACAACACCATCCCTGCATACCGTGGTAACAATAACAAGGCATGGACAAATAAGAAGAGGAAATGAGGAGCGTCGTAGGTATCGGTCACATTATTTGTTACCAGATTACAATTGCTGGATCCTATTGTGGGGCAGGTTTCAGGGGCCGCTCAGATTTCCCTTGGAATCCGAACTGTGTACTGGCTTCATTATTGGCCCATTGAATGCTGGAGATCAAGTCCCCGTGTATGGTATCGTGGGACAACAACGGTATCAATGGAAAAAAGAACACAGAGCACTTGTGTCTCCCCGGCCCCCCTGAACAGAGTGCCGTTGTATCAGTACATAATTGATTAAGGGGGGACCCATATTGAGGAAAGTATCCGTACACGCGTGTACATACGTCAATTGTAAATTAGAGCAGGTTAGCAAATTCCCCCGATCCCAAAATAACAGCACAGCCGATATTTTCCCCTTCCCTTCACTTTCTTACTCCCCCCTCCCCTTCCCTTCGTTTGCCTTTGCCTTTTTGTCCATCCCACATCTTGCTTCCTTCCATTCGTTTTTAAGAGAGGAAGGCTGGAGCAAAGTTGCTCTTTCCTCATTGGGGTTTATCAAGTTGTCTCGTTACGTCTTTCGCTCATTCAACCAGCGCGGAGTTTGACACTCGCCCAACCTCGCCCTTTCTCGGCTTCCATCCCACACGTCGTTACGATCCGCGCCATTCGTTCCTGTGTCCATGCTGCAATAATTCATACGCCCGGCACATATAACTTTTAATACTGTGGATGGGTCGTGGTTGAGGTAAGAGTGAACGGAAGGACCCCGGATCCGCAAGCTGCGAGGCCTGAGCCGGCTTTGACGGGCGATCTTGTAGGCTGACCCACGATCCCAGAGCTACCATAGAGCAATCGATTGCGACTCTCTCATCATGTCCGGCTACGCAGGAGGAGGCCATTACGACGATGGCTATGGCCATCCGTCGGCTCACGGTGACTCCTACTACCAGGATGAACATGCCCAGGGCTACTACGACCATCAGAACTATAACGATGGCTACTATGACAACGGGTACGGAACCTTATGAGAACACGTCGAGCGTGACCCAGCTAACCCTTCAAGCTACAGTGGCTACTATGGGGACGAAGCCGCTGGCCACGCCCAGGGCTACACTGATTCCGCCTACTACGACCAGCAGGATGGCTACCACGGCGATCAGTACTACGATCAGGCTGGCCACGGCGCCCAGGGTCGCCGCCATGACTCCGAGGAGGATTCTGAGACTTTCAGCGATTTCACCATGAGGTCCGAAACCGCTCGTGCCGCAGACATGGACTACTACGGCCGTGGCGACGATCGCTACAATAGCTATGCCGATAGTCAATACGGCCGCGGCTACAGTGGCTACCGTCCTCCCTCTTCCCAAATTTCATATGGCGGTAACCGATCGTCTGGTGCCTCCACCCCTGTCTACGGCATGGACTACGGAAACGCCTTGCCGCCTGGCCAGCGTTCGCGGGAGCCCTACCCTGCCTGGAGCGCGGATTCCCAGATCCCCTTGTCCAAGGAAGAGCTTGAGGATATCTTCATTGATCTGGTCAACAAGTTCGGTTTCCAGCGGGACAGCATGCGTAACATGTACGACCACATGATGACCCTGCTTGATTCCCGTGCCTCTCGTATGACCCCCAACCAGGCGTTGCTATCGCTGCACGCCGACTATATTGGCGGTCATAATGCCAACTACCGCCGTTGGTACTTCGCCGCCCATCTGGACCTGGATGATGCGGTTGGCTTCGCCAACATGAAGCTCGGCAAGACCGATCGCAAGACCAGAAAGGCTCGCAAGGCTGCCCAGAAGGCCGCTAAGCAGAACCCCGAGAATGAGGAAGAGACTCTCGAGGCATTGGAAGGCGACAACAGCCTGGAAGCCGCCGAGTATCGGTGGAAGTCTCGTATGAATCGGATGTCCCAGCACGATCGGGCGCGTCAAGTTGCCCTGTATCTGCTCATCTGGGGCGAAGCTAACCAGGTCCGTTTCCTGCCCGAGTGCATTTGCTTCATCTTCAAGTGCGCCGATGACTACTACAGCTCGCCCGAATGCCAAAATCGTGTTGAGCCCGTTGAGGAGTTCACCTACCTCAATGATGTTATCACGCCCCTATACCAGTACTGCCGTGATCAAGGATACGAGATTTTGGACGGAAAGTATGTTCGCCGTGAGAATGACCACAACAAGATCATTGGTTATGATGATATGAACCAGCTGTTCTGGTACCCGGAGGGTATTGAACGGATCCACTTCGAGGACAAGACCCGACTGGTCGATATTCCCACCCAGGAGCGTTGGCCCAAGCTGAAGGATGTCATTTGGAAGAAGGCATTCTTCAAGACCTACAAGGAGACGCGTTCGTGGTTCCACATGGTCACCAACTTCAACCGTATCTGGGTCATTCACCTGGTCTCTTTCTGGTTCTTCACCGCTTACAACGCCCCGACTCTCTACACTCCCAATTACCAGCAGCAGTGGGACAACAAGCCTCCCCCGGCCAAATACCTGGCTGCTGTTGGCTTTGGTGGTGCTCTTGCCGCCTTTATCCAGATCTTCGCGACAATTTGCGAATGGTGTTACGTTCCTCGTCGCTGGGCCGGTGCTCAGCATCTGAGAAAGCGTTTCATGTTCCTTCTGGCCGTCTTTATCGTCAATCTCGTCCCCGGTGTTATCATTTTCGGTTTCCTGGACAAGCTCGGTACCAAGAAGGTTCAGGACGCCGTGGGTCTCGCTCTCGGTATTGTGCACTTCGTTCTCGCGCTGTTCACAACAATTTTCTTCGCGGTCCAGCCTCTCGGCGGTCTCTTCGGCAGCTATCTCAGGAAGAACGGTCGGCAGTACGTGGCCAGTCAGACCTTCACCGCCAGCTTCCCCCATCTGCACGGAAACGATATGTGGATGTCGTACGGTCTCTGGGTGTGTGTCTTCGGTGCCAAACTCGCAGAGTCCTACTTCTTCTTGACTCTGTCGTTCAAGGACCCCATCCGTATTTTGTCCCCCATGAGCATCTTTGAGTGCACAGGTGTCGTGTACATCGGCAATGTCCTCTGCCACAAGCAGCCCCAGATTCTGCTCGGCCTCATGTTCTTCATGGATTTGACCCTCTTCTTCCTGGACAGCTATCTCTGGTACATTATTTGCAACACCATCTTCTCTGTTGCCCGGTCATTCTATCTCGGTGTCTCTATCTGGTCTCCTTGGAGAAACATCTTCTCGCGCCTCCCGAAGCGTATCTACTCCAAGGTCTTGGCCACCACCGATATGGAGATCAAGTACAAGCCCAAGGTTCTCATCTCGCAAGTCTGGAACGCTATCATCATCTCAATGTACCGTGAGCATCTGTTGGCCATTGACCATGTCCAGAAGCTGCTGTACCACCAGGTCCCGTCCGAACAGGAGGGCAAGCGTACTCTGCGTGCACCCACCTTCTTCGTGTCCCAGGAAGACCAGTCGTTCAAGACCGAGTTCTTCCCCGCCGGCAGCGAGGCTGAGCGTCGTATTTCTTTCTTCGCCCAGTCCTTGTCGACTCCGATGCCCGAGCCTCTGCCCGTTGACAACATGCCCACCTTCAGCGTGCTGATCCCGCATTACAGTGAGAAGATCTTGCTGTCTCTGCGTGAGATTATCCGTGAGGACGAGCCGTACTCTCGTGTCACTGTTCTGGAGTACCTCAAGCAGCTCCACCCTCACGAATGGGACTGTTTCGTCAAGGACACCAAGATTCTGGCTGATGAGACCTCGCAATTCAACGGTGAATATGGCGAGAAGGGTGAAAAGGATGCTCAGAAGAGCAAGATCGATGACCTACCCTTCTACTGCATCGGTTTCAAGTCTGCCGCCCCCGAATACACTCTGCGCACCCGAATTTGGGCTTCGCTTCGTTCGCAGACCCTCTACAGAACGGTCTCCGGTTTTATGAACTACAGCCGTGCCATCAAGCTGCTTTACCGCGTTGAGAACCCCGAGGTTGTCCAGATGTTTGGTGGCAACTCCGAGAAGCTGGAGCGTGAGCTGGAACGCATGGCCCGCCGCAAGTTCCGCATCTGTGTGTCCATGCAGCGCTACGCCAAGTTTAACAAGGATGAACGCGAGAACACCGAGTTCCTCCTCCGTGCGTACCCCGACCTCCAGATCGCCTACCTCGACGAGGAGCCCCCCCTGAACGAGGGCGATGAGCCCCGTCTGTACTCTGCTCTCATCGACGGTCATTGTGAATTGCTCGAAAACAACATGCGCAAGCCCAAGTTCCGTATCCAGCTGTCCGGCAACCCCATTCTCGGTGACGGAAAGTCCGACAACCAGAACCACGCCATCATCTTCTACCGCGGTGAATACATCCAGCTCATTGATGCCAACCAGGACAACTACCTTGAGGAGTGTCTTAAGATTCGCAGTGTCCTGGCTGAGTTCGAGGAGTTGACCACCGACAACGTTTCGCCCTACACCCCTGGTATCGCCACACCTGAGACCAACCCGGTCGCCATTCTTGGAGCCCGTGAATACATTTTCTCCGAAAGCATTGGTGTTCTTGGTGACGTTGCTGCGTCCAAGGAACAAACGTTCGGTACTCTATTCGCCCGTACTCTGGCTCAGATTGGTGGTAAACTGCACTATGGTCACCCTGATTTCTTGAACGCTACCTTCATGACAACTCGCGGTGGTGTGTCCAAGGCGCAAAAGGGTTTGCACTTGAACGAGGATATCTACGCCGGTATGACCGCTATTCTCCGGGGTGGCCGTATCAAGCATTGCGAGTACTTCCAATGTGGTAAGGGTCGTGACTTGGGTTTTGGCTCCATTTTGAACTTCACAACCAAAATCGGTACTGGTATGGGTGAGCAAATGTTGTCTCGCGAGTACTATTATCTCGGTACTCAGCTGCCTCTGGATCGGTTCTTGTCGTTCTACTATGCTCACCCTGGGTTCCATCTTAACAACATGTTCATTATGCTTTCCGTGCAGATGTTCATGATTGTTCTGATCAACCTTGGCGCTCTCAAGCACGAAACCATCACCTGTCGCTTCAACTCGGACTTGCCCATCACGGATCCTCTTCTGCCCACCTACTGTGCTGATTTGGTCCCCGTAATCAACTGGGTCAACCGCTGCGTTGTGTCTATCTTCATTGTGTTCTTCATCTCGTTCGTTCCCCTGGCCGTTCAAGAGTTGACTGAGCGCGGTGTCTGGCGCATGGCTACTCGTCTGGCGAAGCACTTCGGCTCGTTCTCCTTCATGTTCGAGGTGTTCGTGTGTCAGATCTACGCCCAATCTGTCCATCAGAACTTGTCTTTCGGTGGTGCCCGCTACATTGGTACCGGTCGTGGTTTCGCCACCGCTCGTATCCCCTTCGGTGTTCTGTACTCCCGTTTCGCTGGTCCCTCGATCTACGCTGGTGCTCGACTGCTGCTGATGCTGTTGTTCGCCACGTCCACTGTTTGGACTCCCGCTCTCATCTGGTTCTGGGTCTCGCTGCTCGCCCTGATCATCTCGCCCTTCCTGTTCAACCCCCACCAGTTCGCCTGGAACGACTTCTTCATTGACTACCGTGACTATCTTCGCTGGCTGTCGCGCGGTAACTCGCGCTCGCATGCCTCGTCATGGATCGGTTTCTGTCGTCTCTCGCGGACCAGAATCACTGGATACAAGAAAAAGCTTCTGGGTGTTCCTTCGGAGAAGGGCTCTGGAGATGTGCCTCGCGCTCGCATCACCAACATCTTCTTCAGCGAGATCATCGCGCCCTTGGTCGTGGTCGGTGCGACCTTGATTCCTTACTTGTACATCAACTCGAGAACGATGTTCAGTAACGATCCCAAGTATGCCCCGAATGCCATCATCCGAATTGCCATCGTCGCCTTCGCTCCGATTGGTATCAACGCGGGTGTTGCTGGTGTGTTCTTTGGTATGGCATGCTGCATGGGTCCCATCTTCAGCCTGTGCTGCAAGAAGTTCGGTTCCGTGCTCGCGGCGATCGCGCATGCCATCGCCGTTATTGCCCTCATGATCTTCTTCATCGTTCTGTTCGTACTGGAATCCTTTAGCTGGCCTAGAACCGTGTCAGGCTTGATTGCGGTCATGGCGATCCAGCGCTTCATTTACAAGTTGATCATTTCCCTGGCTCTGACCCGTGAGTTCAAGCATGATGAATCCAACATCGCCTGGTGGACCGGTAAATGGTACAACATGGGGTGGCATTCGTTGTCCCAGCCTGGCCGTGAGTTCCTTTGCAAGATTACCGAGCTGGGTTATTTCGCTGCCGACTTCGTTTTGGGCCACGTCATTCTCTTCTTCATGCTGCCCGCTCTCTCCATCCCCTACGCCGACAAGTTCCATTCGGTGATCCTATTCTGGCTGCGCCCAAGGTATGTTTTTTTCCAATCTGCACAACCGCATGCTCCCATGCTAATAACTATTTCCAGTCGTCAAATCCGTCCTCCCATCTATTCCCTCAAGCAGTCGAAGCTTAGAAAGAGACGTGTTGTTCGTTTCGCCATTCTCTACTTCTTCATGCTGGTCGTCTTCGTCGTTCTGATTGCTGCGCCGCTCGTCATTCGCGACATGGCGTCCATTAGCTACAACATTCGGCACTCACTCTATAACGCCGTCGGCGTCAAGGAGAATGGCCTTGGCCTTTTGCAGCCTTTGGACGCAGGTCTGAATGACACCAAAGGCTATTACACCGGAAGTCACTTGCCGCATGGCTTCAAGTCGCCCAAGGTTTCCGTGACTCCCACGGGCGGTAACTACGATTTCCACCGCATGATCTAAAAGGCCCCGAGCCTCCCTTGTATGAAAATGGCTTGTACAAAGTTTTGTCTCCTTACCGTCATTTTTCCCTGCTCTTCGCTGCATTCTTTCCAAATCACCGGCGCACTTGTTGATCTTAATGGCTTTTTTGTGTCGAACGACTTGTATCTTAGTGGTTCAACCACGGCCCATGGGCCCATGGGGGCTTACCTTCGTTTTCCACTCTTATAGCTCGTTTTTCTTTACAAACTTAACGGAATACAATCTGCATTGCTTCGACTCTTATGATTTCCTTTTTTTTTTTTTTTTTTTTTTTTAGAAAAAAGGGTAGACCGTGTATTGTTGAGAAAAGCTCTGGTGAAGAGTATCGGAGTGTCCCTTTGTCTCACAGTCACGGGATTCACACGTGACATATATTAGTCCAACGCCCGACGGCCCCGGCGTCCCCACCTGTATCTATTCTTTGTTGAATACATTCCTTCTGTTTGCTTCCTTCGCTCTCTCACCTACCGGAATCCCTTTGCTCGGTTCTCCCTTTCCCGGTGTGCGTGCGCTACGAGCGCCCCCCAGATAACACCAATGGACCTCCCGGAAACACAGCGTCTCCTTTCCGAGTACCTGCACGAACTCGCGAACCTCTTCCAGCGCGTCCCCGGCTCCGCAATCTTCCTTCGCTACGTGAAATCGAGTTATCAGGATGACCCGATTCGCTCGGCTGTCGAACTGTTCCTCTTTCTCTTCGCCGTGCGCTACTTGCTAGCCCCGAAATACTCGACCAAGCCCGGCGTGGTGCCATTGTCAGAAGATGAGATTGATGACCTCGTGGACGAGTGGTCGCCCGAGCCACTTGTGGGCAAGCCTACTACCTTTGAGGAAATGGAGGTCGATAAGCGGACGGTAATCGTGGGGTAGGACCTTCCCTTTCTTCCGCGAAGACGAAACTCTCGGACATCTCTTGCTAACAAATTCTCGCGATTTCGCAGTCCTGTCGGGCCCAAGTCGAAGCTCGCTAATGGGCGTACCGTCACGAATCTCTGCTCGTTCAATTTTTACAACTTCAACACCAATGAGTTTCTCAAGGAGTCGGCTATCCAAACCCTCCGGGCTTACGGCGTTGGCCCCTGCGGCCCGCGAGGATTCTACGGTACTCAGGATGTCCATATGAAGACCGAGGAAGACGTGGCATCGTTCCTTGGCACCGCGGCTTGCATCATGTACTCTCAGGCCTTTTCGACCATCTCTAGTGTTATCCCTGCGTTCTCGAAGCGTGGAGACATTATCGTTGCCGATAAGGGTGTCAGCTATGCTATTCGCAGGGGCATCCAGATTTCCCGCAGTATCGTCCGCTGGTATGAGCACAATGATCTCGAGGATCTGGAGCGGGTACTCGCCAAGGTTACCAAGGAGCAGGCTCGCAAGCCGTTGACTCGGCGGTTCATTATTACCGAGGGTCTTTTCGAGTCTTATGGTGATATGGTGGATCTTCCGAGGGTTGTGAGTGACAGCGACCGCGAGATTCGTTTTGTTCATAGGCTGACCATCGCTGCAGATCGAGTTGAGACTTAAGTACAAATTCCGTCTCATCCTGGACGAGACATGGTCGTTCGGTGTCCTGGGCCGCACGGGCCGCGGTATTACCGAGCATCAGAATGTTGATGCAGCCGAGGTCGACATGATCGTGGGGTCCCTGGCTGGCCCTCTCGTGGGAGGCGGAGGCTTCTGTGCAGGCTCCGAGGAGATTGTGCACCATCAGCGGATCTCTGCTGCGGCCTACACCTTCTCTGCAGCCCTTCCCGCTCTCCTATCCACCACTGCCAGTGCTACCATCAATCTTCTCCAAAACAATCCTGACACGGTTTCGCAGCTCCGGGAGTACGTTAAGATCATGCGGGGTCAATTGGATCCTCGCAGTGATTGGGTGTATTGTACCAGTGCGCCGGAGAACCCTATTCTCATTTTGGTCCTCAAGCCCGAGATTGTGGCTTCAAAGAAGCTCTCCTACCAAGACCAACAGTTCCTGCTTCAGGATGTTGTCGACGAGGTACGTATATCAAACGCTTCAACTCTGTGTCATGTTACGACCGAATCTCGCTCACATTGGTATTCGTGCAGTGTCTGGCAAACGGAGTCCTGATCACCCGCCTCAAGACCCTGGAAGACAACTTCCAGCCAAAGCAAGTGGTCCCGGCCGCGCTGAAGGTGTGCGTGACCATCGGCCTGACCAAGAAGGAGCTTGAGAAGTCCGGCACAATCATCCGGCACGCCATTACGAAGATAATGAGTAAGAAGAAGTAGAACTGTTCCACTCATTTTTCGCGGTGTCTCGCTCTCAACGAATGACCGCTCATGCTCCAATGACCTCTGCTATCTGTTGGGGTTGACAATCATCGTCATCAGCCATACGCCCTAATGTTTCTTCCCGTGTATTGTTAAGCCGCTTTGCTTGTTGATATGCATCTCTATTGCTCCCTGTACAGCACTGCCCACTCACTTCTTTTGCTTCCAAGGGCAGTTTCATACTTTTCGAGTGCATGGCTCTAGATTGTTTAATACTATTCTTTTCTGGCGACGCCTTTGGCTGTGCCAGGTGCATTCATAATTCGTTGCATTGTATGCCTAAATACCTGAATATCCCTTAGTGTCAACTTCGTCCACAACTGACACGTTTAGTGGATGCGTCCTTCATTCCTTGAACAGATTCGTTGGGATCATCGTGGCCAACCACGACCAGCTTTGTCTGGAAATGGGAAGCTCCAGTTAGGGCAAAGTCAACGCAAGTTACTTCCTGCGTCTTCATACCATGACCACACATTCTATCACAATCCTACAAATTGCGACTCCAATCCGCCAGATATCCGAGCGACCTGCCTGGAATGGAACCAGCATTCCAGAGACCTGCAGTAGCGTCAGGAGAATTCCTCGTCTCATCCCCAACAAGATCTCGACCAAGATCTCCTCTCAATAATTCCAACCAGGGATACAGGATCCTTAACCCTGATCTCATTCCACATGTCACCCCACACTAAATAGCTATGCCTAGATGCACCATTGTTTACCAAGGGCTGCTCTCCCGTTCGGCCCTTGGAATATAATCCGCTTGATCTGCACGATCGCCCTCGTGTGTTTAGGGTCTTGTCCGAGTACCTAGGTAAGTTCTAATTCTCAATGAAGCGCCTTAATCTGGCGCTAGGCCTGTTCCTTGTTTGTGGTGCTTATGCTGAGACTCGGGGTAAGTTCATTCGCGATCTAATGTATCAAAATTTTACTGACTTTTACTCCTAGGACAATGTTCTGGAAATGTGCAGACTCGAGTCTCTGAGGTAGTTGTTTGGGTCAATGAACGTGGAGTACCAATTAGTACAGAGACCAACCACATCGCCCCGACTGCCGTGCCAGAGAATGTCAGTATACAGGTCTCAATCAAGGATGTTTCATGGATTCTTATTGATTTATCAATAGCCTGCTGTTGCTCGGGTCTCGATACCGAAGCCAAAGCTCGATGTGAATGTCGACGTCCCGGCACCCATCGAACCTAAGCGTGATGCACCAGAAGATAATCCTGCGCCGGTTAATCAGAGGATAGAAGGACCTTCTGTTAACCTTGCACCTCCTGCACCTGCACTCCCAGTGCAACTACCTGAGCTTCCCAAGCCTCAGCCTCCCAAACTTCCACTCCCTCCGCTCCCTCAGCTTCCTGGTCATCTTCTTCAACCGCACCCACCTCATTCACCCGACCCAGCACCTCATCGGCAATTCGGAATCTCCTACTCCCCGTACAGGGCGAATAGAGCCTGCAAGAGCCAAGCAGAAATAAACAAAGATCTGGATCAGCTGTCCGAATACAAGTACATCCGGATATACGGCACGGACTGCGACCAGACGAGGCTGGTGACCAATGCAGCCAGAAAGCGTAACATGAAAGTATTCGCAGGAGTCTACGACCTAACTGGATTCCCTTCCAGCCTCGAATCATTCAGCAAAGCAGCCACCGGACCCGAGGGGAAGAAAGATTGGTCGATCTTCCACACTATCGCCATTGGCAACGAACTCGTCAATGGCGGGGTGGCTTCACCCGAAGATGTCGTCCATGCTGTCAATCAAGCTCGGTCTATTCTACGTGGCCAGGGATACCACGGACCCGTCGTAACGGTCGATACATTCTCCATCCTCCTCAAGCATCCCGAGCTATGCAAAGCATCAGACTATTGTGCTGCAAACTGCCACGCCTTCTTTGACGCCACCCAGCATCCTCATAATGCAGGCCCTTATGCTCTGGAACAAGCCCATAGCATCTCTCAAGCAGCTGGCAAGCACACTATAATCACGGAGTCTGGATGGCCGCATGCTGGACAATCCAACGGCGCAGCAGTTCCTTCACCAGAGAACCAACGGGTCGCAATCGAGAGCTTGCGAAAAAGTTTCGCCCATCGAAGCGATGACCTCGTTCTCTTTACTGCGTTTGATGATCTCTGGAAAGATGATAACAGGTGGACTTTTAATGCAGAGCGATTCTGGGGAATCAATCATGAATAATGAGTCTCCGAGACGGTTTATTTTTTTGATCCTGATAGTACCTTATTAATGTAGATAGACGTTTATTTGCCGCGTATTGGCCACCGAAGGTGACGAACGTTCCCCACTGAGCATTGAGGCGGAGATGAGGGAATGCATGCTCGACAGACGGAGATACTTACATGTTCATGTGCTCCAAGCTGTAGCGATCACTCTGCTTATTTAGCTTAATCTCTTTCGGTTATAGTCCACGGTTGATCTACTCTGTGAGCTTATCCAATTCCCACACGAAACAGCACCAAGCTTGATTCACTTTCCTTTTCATCCACACAGGACTATTACCTCGGTATCTACCGTCGAAATAGACGACTACTCCCAGCATCTGATGAACACGGCTATCCGTCAGCGGGGGTGTTTCCGGTTCGATCAACAGGGATATTTACCATCTATAGATACTCAAACTTTGCTCTGTTGATGATGGTACACACAAACGATGAGTTCGAAGAAACGCTAAATGTCTATTATTATACAAGTTCATATCTATTCATCCTATACAGTTTCAGTTTTGTACAATGAGAAGAGACTCTAGGTGGAGCCAATGCCCTAACCTGTCAAACATTCACATACGCGTGAACGGAATTGGACTCCTGCGTCGAGCTTGCTCATCCAACCTATCCAACCAACCACCAGGCCCAGCAAGCTCCTGGAATGCCTTTTGGTTCGGCGGCAGCCGCCAGAAAGAGTCCATGCCAGTATCAGAATGGCGCAAGTCACGGAAGCGCTGGCGGACAATATCCTTTAAAAGCCTGCGGGATTTAGAGCTCGGAGCGATGCCGTGGAGATCCATATCATGCAGGAATGATATCACCGCTGGAAGATCGTTGCAGCCGTGCCAGTAGAAGTAGATCATCTCATCGCAGAGCGCAGCAGATGTTCCGAGGACGGAGGATGTGCGGCCCTGGGTCTTTATTATGGAGCGGAATTGGCCGATAAGCTGCGATTCGGGGAAATGGGTATTCAGAAGACGGAATGCGACAAGGAGGGTGTTTGGGTATAGCTTTGCCAGCACCGGGGTGACGGGGACCGGGGCCGGAATGGTAAGAGGACCAGAAGAGGGCGTTGGGGTCTTTGGTCCGTCCGTGGAAGGCGTGGACAATGGCTCCTCCAGATGTTGCAGCATGCTGAAAATGTGCTCTTGGCACTCTTCCCACAAGCCCATATCGCCTCTACCCTCCTCAATTGCCCCGAAAAGCTCATGTTCGATTCTTGTCGACTCCCGCTGTACGACCATATCAACAGCATCAGTCACTGTGATCTCAAAGTCCTCAGGTCCAGAAGCTAGTTCTGGGAAGCCAAGGTCACTGAGGAGAATCTTTTCTGCACCTCCCGATATATCAGAGGACTCTTTCCCGGAATCTGCGCGGGCAGTAGCTTCGGACTTCTGCTGCTTCTTCGTCTTCGTCTTTTCCTTTTCCTTCTCGTTCAATATAGAGTCAAACATCGCAATCAAATCATTGACATTGTCCGGCTTGGGTCGGCGTGATGATGTCTGCGACTTTTTCTGTTTCGTGGGACTCGCCACTGGCTTTTCACGCTTGAGTTGTTCGATCAGGTCCGCGAATATCATTTTCTCAGCGTGAGTGATCGTTTGGAGCGGGCGCGACGTGGGCGCTGGCTTCTTGGGTTCGGTTTTCGAGACAGCCAAATCGGCGCGCCGGCGCAGAAAACTTCGCCGAGGTGCAGGACGGTCATTTGTCGCTGGGGTTGATGTTGCTTCGGAGGGGATTTCCGAGCTGGAGTTTTCATTTGCTGAGCCGGTCTCGCGTCCATCGTCGTTCTCGGGGACATTGTTCCCCGAATATTGACGTTGAGGCCGAGTGAACGGAGGACATAGCGATTGTGATAACGGCGCAAGGGTGCGGGTCTGGTAAAGAAAAGGCACCGAGCTCGAAGTGGCCGACAGAAGGAATGCGCGAGAAATATGCATCGCCATCGAGCCGATTTGATGCAGCGCAGTCTCAGAGCTTTGCAAAACAGCGGAGCTTTTTTCATTATGATCACATGATCCCGCGTCTTCCCCACACGCGCTCCGCGTTTCCAATCCACCCATCGCCAGCATCGACTGGTATCTCATCATCTACGGTTCATCATGGGTTCCGAAAACACTCATGAGCTCTCAGAGTTCGAAAAGCAGCGTCTTGCGAATATCGCGGAGCGAGATGCGCTTTTGAAACAGTTGAACCTCAAGGCGCAATCAAATGGCATCTTTGGCACCCCGAAGACCTCTCGTAACGGCCCGAAACCGAAGAAGCCAACTCCCAAGCGCATCAAGGAGGAGGCTTCACCTTCACAGCCTCGACGTCAGTCATCCCGCTTAAAGGGCATTGCCGCAGAAAGCGAGGTCCTCAAGCGCAAAGCCGAAGATGACTATGAGGCGGCGAAAGAAGTCGAGCGTGCCAAAAGGATGCGCCGAACCGACGAGTTCACACAGAATGATATGTTTATTGCTGGACAGAAGCTGAGTGGACTTAGTCTTGTCGGTGTGGATGTTATTACGAAAGGCGTTGCAGAGCCATACGTGCGTACTTTTGATGACGACGATATCAAGAAGACCACGGACAAGGACTTGAAGGCTCTGCGAGAGGAGATGAGTGGACTTCAGCTATGGGAAGCATGGGATCCCCAGAGTATGGTCCTCTGAAATATTGTCTTCAAAGTACATCCTACTTACTGATTTAACAGGAATCAAAATCACACCAGAGCGAGTTTACACCATGACTTTCCACCCCTCGGAGTCGAAGCCGCTCATCTTCGCTGGAGATAAGATGGGCCATCTCGGCATTCTGGATGCATCACAGGAGAAGCCAGCCACGGGCGACGAAGAAGAGGACGATGACCCCGATCCGGTGCTCACCACCCTCAAACCCCACACGCGGACCATTAGCTCTATGATGGTTCACCCGTCCAAGCCCACCCATCTCTACACAGCCAGTTATGACAGCTCAATCCGCGAATTGGATCTTGAGAAGACCACCTCCGTTGAGAAATACGGACCGGAGTCGAAAAACATTGACGAAGCCATCTCTGCTCTCGACATGGCCGCGGATGATCCTCACACATTGTACTGGACTACTTTGAATGGTGGTTTTGGCCGCTATGATACACGCACTCCTCTTTCCGAGAATACCGTCTCAACCTGGCAGCTCTCCGACAAGAAGATTGGTGGCTTTACACTGTGCCCATCGCAGTCTCATTATCTCTCGACCGCGAGTCTGGATCGCTTCATGAAAGTATGGGATCTGCGAAACCTGTCTTTCGATGAACCAACCCCAGTGGCTGAACATGAGAACCGTCTTTCTGTTTCTCATGCTGCCTTCAACGCCGCGGGTCAAATCGTTACCTCTTCCTACGACGACACACTCAAGCTTTACGACCTCGGTGCCAAGGGTCTCTCCTCCTGGGATAAGGGTCACACCCTGTCTGAGGAATTCCGCCCTGATACTGTCGTTAGACATAACTGCCAGACTGGCCGTTGGGTTACCATGTAAGTTTACGACTGCTTGTCAATGACTCGATACTTACCGTTCTATATAGCCTTCGACCCCAGTGGCAGCTGAACCCCCAGTCTCATATTCAACGTTTCTGCATTGGCAACATGAATCGCTTCGTGGATATCTACAGTGGCTCTGGCGATCAGCTGGCCCAATTGGGCGGTGATGGCATCACTGCTGTCCCTGCGGTCGCTGTGTTTCACCGCAGCAAGAACTGGGTTGCTGGTGGTACTGCTAGTGGCAAGCTATGTCTCTGGATGTAGAATCTGGAAGATATGGAGTTGTGTCTTTTCTGGCTTTGGTGGGAGGATTTTTCGGTTAGCAAGATCTTTAGCACTCTTCCAATTTGTTCGAACTGTACGGTCTACGACATCCTGAGCCATGAATCAGAGAGTAGAGAAATCACCACGCTAGCACTGAGAGATACGCCCACTGTAGTAATCCAGTCATTACAGTTAGGAGGGTACCCCGAATAGCAGTGATAAAAAGGATGGGACTACTTCAACAAACAAAAAAAAAAAAAAAAAAAAAAAAAACGGTCAAAACATAAATAATAAGAGCAGCAAAATCTCGATCCGGAAAAGATTATAGACCGTACGATCACACAGCAGGCCGAAGTCCCATATCCGCAAGCTCTACAACCGCCTCCTCCCGCAGGAGGTCAATATCAAGGGTCATAACTTCGTCGGGGTTACGGGTCGGCTCTAAACTTCCCCGCCAAATTTGACCGCGGGTGAGTACAAGCCCTTGGGCCGTAGGGAAGATTGGCCTAGGGAAGATAACCTAGAAGATGTTAGAATATAATCTATCAAAGACTTCTTGTTAAGCTTTCAACATACCTCAGTCTGCCTCTTGACAGGCTGGTCAGAGCTGTTCAACATCCAGACACTCGCTTCGCCTGAAACGGTTTGGGATCGACGACGTAGAGTCCACTTGATTAGAACCACAACCTTGATGGTACCGCCACTTCCTCTCAAGAGGAGCTCGCAATCAGCCTCGAGGGCAGCCATACCCTCTGACCATCCGACCTCCACTGCCACAGAGGGCAGACGTTCGCCATCTTTAGGTCGTAAAAGGAGATCTGGCTCCTTTGAGCTTTGAGTGTAAGGGGAGTAGGCCAAGGTAGAAGTTGTGCCGACTTGAGGATGGATGCCATCCTGCTCGACTCGAGTGATAATACCGTCCCGCAACCAGTCAGAGCAGCATCGGAAGAACCAAGGCAGAACGCAGTTGTGAATCGCGGTGGGCATCTTTAGGTGTAGCACGCAGTCTCGTGAGTTCCAGGTCTTTCTAAACTTGCTATCAAGGAGTTAGTTTTCCGAGATTCACTCGCTTCAAGAGTCAGAGAAGAGTCACAAACCGGGGAGAGTTCTCATCGAGCCAAGTAATAATGAAGGGCCCCAAATCTGGGGGTATATCAGTGAAGTGAAGGTCGTTTACTTGGTTCGCCTTTGATTCAAGTATCCTTTTGATAAATCCAAGGAGGTCTGGCTTGGATTGGTGAGAACGGGCTGAAAACGTGCAAGCCCAGGGCTGGGAGGCCGAGCTTGAGTCTGAGCTTGGTGAAAAAGTTGATTCGGTGCTAACAGGAGAGAAGACAGGAGCCTGTGGACTGGTCGTCGACTCTGAAGAGCTTGAGCTGGAGGGATTTGAAGATGGAGATTCCATGGTAAGCGTAAGAAGTAGGAAAAGTTCGAGGCAAGATTGAGAAAGCAAGGAGCTGGAGTGTAAAAGTGTTTTTGAGGCAAGAGCGGAAAAGTTTGGAAGTGTCAAAGTGTTTAGTTTTAGAAAGAGTAAAGGTGAGCCTACAGTTAGGCAGATGAGGTCATCTTAGTATCTTAGTCAGCAGGGATAGTTAGTTAGTTACCCAAACGGTACTAGTTAGTAGTAGTGTGGGTCAAGTCAAGTCAAGGTTACCCCGTAAATGTGGGCCTAGCCAGGATTAAGGTACTATGCAAATCGCAAACAATAAACCTGATCGCGTTGGAGACGTCACGTTGTTTGCTGTCATGGAAGTTCCCATGTGAAACCATAGGGAGAAAACCTATATAAGTGGCCTTCTGTCACTTACTATTTCTTCCTCTTCAACCACTCCAATTTTCTACATCCTTTCCACATCCACTAAACAAATTCACTCAACTTCAAACTACTTCCAATCAATCATCAACATGTCTGACACCGGTCGCAAGGATTTCTCTACCAGTAAGTGCCTTGCAGCTTGTCAACCTAAATCATGTTGCCGATACTGAATGCATCGCAGAGGCCAAGGAGGAGGCCACCCCCGACTCCATGAAGTCCACCCAGGACAAGGTGAAGGAGACTGTCACCGACACCACTGACCGCGTCTCTCGTGGCATCCAGGGTGATGACAACAAGAGTGGTCCCCAGGAGGCTTTTGACAAGACCCAGCGTGCTCATGACAACGAGGCTCACGGTGGTACTTCCCGGTCCATGTAAGGCTTCCTTCCCTGAAACTTTCCACTTCTACAAAGACTGACCTATCTTCACAGCGGCGACAAGGTCAAGGACACCCTCGGCATGAACAAGACCAATTAAGGTGCCTCATGGCTTCCTTGCCCGTCTCTTCTTCGGAAGTCACGCGGCCATCATGATTCGACAGACGATACCATTTGCCTCTTTATGTGTCAGCTATTAGCAACAAGCCTTAGCTAACACCCTTACCATTCAAATTCCAATCTCGGCCTTCCATATTTCTGTAGATCTAGAGAGCCTTCTGCTTCTCTCATTCATTCATATATACAACGGCGCGTAGCTTGCGCTGTTTCATATCGTACAGTGTACACTTCTGCATACCTATGCAGATTAACTCAACAACACGCGAATCTCCCCAGTGGTTCGGGGGAACAGAGCCCGCAAGCTCCACTGATCTTCCTTCTCGTCCTCTGTCTCATCGCCATCCTGATCATCCCCATTCTCGCGCGATTTGCCACTCTGGCCACTGACCACGCTGCCGCCAGTCCCCAGGCTGACCTGGGTCATGCCCCTGGCTTCATCCGCGGCAATGATCATGCCCTCGACAAATTCAAAGTCGCGGCAGAAGGCTTCGACAGCGTCTTCTGTGACGCTTTGGACAAGGGATGCACTCTGCACACGCTTGAGGTGCTCGGTGGCATCCATAAGGGCAGATGGGAGGAAGTCGTCCAGTTGTTGACTAGACGCGACCAATGCGTCGGGCTGAAATGCTGACAGGTTGGTTAGGTCAGCGAGATGGGGTTTCGGCTGTTCCCTCTCGGAATCCGATTCTGATTCCTTGCCCGTCTTGGAGAATGGCTCCAAAGCATCCAGGAGGACTTGCAGGCCTGAGGTTTCGAGAAGAAATTGGTGCTGAATATCAAGAAGATTCGTCCGCAATGTAGATAGAGCTGCGGATAGCGGGGAATTATGAGTTTCGCTAGCAAATGCAAATGATGAAATGATGCCGCGAGCCGCGAGAAGAATGTTCGTGCGGTAAATTGTCTGCGCGGTGATATCCTTGAGTTCGTCGGATGAAGACCGAGCCAATGTCAAGAAAGGGTCAAAGGCGGCGCGGAGAACGGGTGTAAATCGATTCTCATTGCCAGAGTCGGTCGGCTCCTCTGGCCCGACTGAAGCCTCGTGTGTCTTCATGAGCGAGACCAACTCTTCCAATGCATCCAGCAAGAATTCTGGAGGCGACAGATCTCTGGGTGGGATCATGGCACCATGATCAGTAGAAAGAGCGCTGACTTGGTCACGCATCAAGGTCTCAAAATGACCGAATGTAAACTTTTCCAAAACTTGCATCAAATCCACCAGCTGTGACTGCGCACCGACCAGCTTGGAAAACGTCGTGCGGTAGAAAGACAACAGGTTGATCACCTTGTAGCAGGTGACCGGGTCATCATGGCCTTGGATGACCAGCTCAACGCGCTGGCGAAGCGATCGAGAAACTCCCGTGAGGTCACGATTGACCAAATCACTCAGTGCCTTACGGCCATCGAAAGTGGTCTCTTCTTCCTCATCGATCCGGGCCCAGGGCTCGCTGTTAAGTCCCGCTTGAATGCCCCGTGCAAGCTCCTCCCCATCCGCAACGAACAGTGCCTCTAAAGCTTCACGTTCCGACACAGTAGTCGAATGCACCCAGGCAAGCATGTCACCGATATATCGAAGCGGGTCGTGTGCCGAAAATTCAATCGGCTTCACGCTGGGATCACCTCCGGCGCCAGCTCCAGTACCGCCAGACATAGCATCTGTCAGCGCATAGTGGAATGCATCAGAAAGCACATAGTCGCGTGCCTCTGCGAAGAAATCTAGACAGCTGTGGAACAGACTCGGCCGCTCGGCCAAGACCCGCAAGGCACGACGAATCGAGCTGCTGATCCGGGGGTCCTCGAGATTCAAGGACTGGAACTCCTTCTGAATCCACCGGTATAATTTTTGGTAGGCAGAGTTGAGGTGTCGGGTACTCAGCTCCATAAGCTCCAAGCCTAGCCGTTGATTCTCACCGCCGAGGAGGTGCTCACAGTCGTGGTGCACTTGTTTGACACGCGCGAGGATTTCGAAGAAACGTTCGTCAATGGGCTCTTCTGCCGCTGTCAAGAACATCAAGTCTTCTTCGGGTACTAGGAAGTGCTTGGAGAAGGCGTCTAGCAGCCGCTGCTTCGTCTCAGTGTCCTTCTTCTGGGCCATGAGCGCAGTCGCCTCTTCTAGTACGGGAGTTGTATCCTGTTTAGCCAAACTGATGTGTTTGCGCATTTCATCACAGGTCTGATTTAGTGTCGTAATAACGCCGCCAATTCGCCTCAATTGCTATAACTATAGCATTAGCTTCCTACTTCCTCGGTGTGGATACCACGAGTCTCACCTCCGCCACCTTCCCAAAGTCCCGCACAATCTCCGCATTGCAATCGACGACTTCTTTCTGCACATCAAGTCGTAGCTGCCGCCGCGTCTCGGCGGAGTTGTGGATTCCTCGTACACTCAAGGTTTCGAGGGCGTCGCGGATATCGGAGTCGGCGTAGGACGCGGAGAGAACGGAGGTCAGGCGGTTGGACAAGGCAGAAGATCGTTGCGTGGGCGGGGACAGCGGCGACTGCGCTGGAGATGAGCCATTGCTGACGCCAGGAGGGAAGTAACTGGTCATGATTGACGAGCAATGGCCCAGGGTCGAAAGTTTGAGGAGAGAGGACAGTCTCGCAACGTGGGTGGATCCAGACCGCCTTCTTATCAGCATCAACAAAGTTCCCCAAACAACGTTTGCGATTTCCCAAGACCACCTCCAATTGCACAATGGACTCTTTTGATAGTCCACTCGCTTCCCCAACGAAAGCCCGCCAGGCTGCTATTCTAGCCAAGGATTGGGCGTACGTGAACTCCTGGCTAAGCCGACAGTATGCGCCCAAGCCAGTACCCCCGTTCGAACGCAACGAAGATACCCTCAAGGTTCTCCTGACACTGGCAGCTGCCAATGACGCCGCCGACGAAGAAGCTCTTCTGCAACACCGCGCGCGTGAAGAAGCAATCCAAGTGTCCAAGTTACGGGAAGAAGCCGAACGCAAAGACGCACATGAGCGACAGAAGAACGAGGTTCTAGACGAGGTGGAGATGTATCTCGAGAACAAAGGCAGACAGGACCTGGAGGACCTGGCCGAGTCAGCAGTCGTTTTGGGCAATACACTGAACCCGGATCCTGGTGATCTCGGTCAGTCGATAGTGGAGCTCACGGTGGAAGACTTCGACGTGCGAGAACAGATGGCAAAGGTGGAAACGCTACACCGATACCTTCAAAAGGAGCTCTCACGGTTACAACTTGAATTAGAGGCTCTAAAGTCCGACAAGGCTTATGAGACTCCGTCGGATATCCAAAGCTTGACGTCCGAGTGGACACGGGGCACAAAGACATTGGCTATAAAAGTCGGGGAATACCAAGACCGCATTGCCTCTCTCGAGCGAAATCAGCCACGAGGCCCTACTATTGAGGGGCTAATGGTGGAAGAAGAGAATTTCATCCGATTAAGGGAGACAGTCAAGTCGCTGGAAGCACGGGTGAAGGCTTTCCATGATCTTCCCACGGATATACCTGGTGCAAGGGCCAAATACAAAGAGCTGGAGCGTGTACTAAGCCAGCTTACGCGGCAACGGGATACGATGTTTGAAAGCTTAGTGGGGCGACGATGAGGCTGCATACTTCAGAAAGGATCTTCAGCCTATTTCCAGGGCCACTTCAGCCTATGTCATTTTATAACACTCGTGTATGCAGTATCTAGGTTCACGGGTAGAATCTAAGTCTCGCCAATATGATCATACACAAACCTTCCAACATCTAGTATTTATTCAGAGCAGTTATTCAAGCCCCCCCGGGGCAGATCCATCAACACAATAGAAAGACGATGTCCTGCCTGGTAAGGTATAGTTATAGGTCCCTAGCCATTGGGGCTAGTCACTGCGAGTTCGCTACTCTTACCAGCTATCTAAGGTCTTTCGAGCACTCGTTTTGCAATATTTTACAACTGGAATCTGAAGACCTGTGAAGTTGACGCCAGAAATGGCCGCCGTTCCACGAGTAACTTCGGACGACGAGCACTGTTAGTCATCGTGCGGTCCTGATGTTGGCGCTCGACTTCAACAGTCGTGTCCCCGTCCACTACAAACTTAAAGAACTACACGACAAGTATGGAAACGTCATCCGAGCTGCCCCCCATACACTCGTCTATCGCAGTCCACAAACAGGGAAAGACATCTACGGCCACCGCAAGTCCGGAGCAGGCTCATTCTTAAAAGATCCCGAGTTCTACCTCCGCGGACCGACAGGACCGGACGGCACTTCAAGCATTCTCACTTGGAGCTCGGAATTGTCTTGGGAAGAAGTGAGTATCGATATTCGGGTTTTAGATGTTGAACTAATATGTGTCTGTGACCCAGCCTGGCCTATGCGGAAGAGGCTCATTGCAGCTAAGGTTTTATGGAGGATAAGAGCTCAGCTAGTTGGAACATCCAGAAAGCGTACAATATCTGGGAGAGGAAGCCGTTGCCGGTGAAATTGTCAAAGGTACAGCACCATGAGTGAAGAGAGGTTCGAGGTTGAGGTGGTCAAATGGTACTCAAGTTGAATGCAGAAGCATCCGCAAGTCCATTAGAATCTATGTATCGATAATCGACACCATTCTATGTATGTCATGGACTCCAATTCATCTTAAACGCCAGATGCAGAAATACCCAACTCAATGTAAAGTTGAACCACTGAACCGACCGACCGAATAGCACGTATCATGCGAACCTGAAACATCAAATCATAGACCATTCCATTTCCTACATCAAATGCCTAGAACACGTCCAACGCCCCAAGAAAGGTTACAGGAATGGAACAGGCATGGGCCAGCATCAACGCTAACCACCTCTTTCACCAAATTCTCGCGCCCACTCTTCATACTTGCGGAGCCCGTCTGGCGACACGCTGGGCCGGATAGAGTACAAACTCGCTTCAAAGTCTTTGAATATGATGGGCCGGATCTGGTCCATTGGCGTGTGAAGTAGTGCTTCGCCGAGGTTGCGGAGTGGGCCCATGGCGGCATCTTTGGCTAGAGCTGTTATGTCGGAGCCGGAGAATCCTGTTGTGATGGTTAGAGATGGTTCTCATATGGAGGGAGAAGAGGAATTACCTTCGGTGACATGGACCAGGACCTGGATATCCGCATCACTCAGCGTCTGGTGCTGGTGACTGAGAAGTTTGCGTATCTGCTGCTCGCGTACATGGTGCTCTGGTAAGGGGATATACTGTCTCCGAACGAAGCGGCGACGTGCAGCCTCGTCGATATCCCAAGGCATATTTGTTGCCGCCAACACCAGGACACGACCTGCATCTCCTTCCTTTTTATCCTTTGCGGTCAGTTCTCGGCCTGCGGCGGCGCGCTGAAGATCAGACCACTGGACCAGAAATTCAGTCTTTGACCGCCGCGAAGCTTCGTGCTCGGAGCCAGAAGACCGTGCGGATAGAAGAGAGTCGATCTCGTCGACGAAGATAATGGACGGGGCGAGGACTTTGGCGAGTCCGAATAGAGCACGCACGAGCTTCTCGCTCTCGCCGTGCCATTTCGATGTGAGGCTTGAGGAGGACACGGAGAAGAAGGTGGATTTGGATTCCGTGGCTACTGCCCGCGCAAGCATGGTTTTGCCTGTACCTGGTGGTCCGAAGAGTAGCATACCACGTGCTGGTTCACGTAGACCCGAGAAAAGATCCGGTCGCAGGAACGGATATACCACTGCTTCTTTGAGGGCTTTTTTGGCCCCCTCCAACCCGGCGATGTCGTCCCAGTGTACTTCATCGCCGCGTACGACAATATCGTTTAGGATCTGTCGTGCTGATTGGAGATCCACGCCCTTGGGCAATTTGTTCAAGATATTGACAATATCTTTGCTATCCTCCTCTTCATCCTCATCCTCGGCTTCGTCTTCGGATCGCTGTCCCAGAGAGTCCTGATCGCTCGATGGGGGCGTCTCACGACGTTTGGGTGGAGCCGCTTTACGCCGAATAGCGCCGCCGTTCGCGGCAGAAACGGACATCCGATCAACTCCACGCTGAATATCATCACTCGACGATGGTGATATATAGGACGATGGCTCGGTTTTAGTGACGCGCGGCACGGATGTCGTCCGCGGCGTATTACTCGACAAATTCGTCTCGCGGTCCTGTCGCGGTGTCATCGGTCGAGAGCTGCCCTCAGACTGGACCTGTCTAGTGCGAGGAGGATGAGGTGGAAGTGAGGATCGAAGTCCCGCAGGTTTGGGTTTGACAGATGGTTTAGGTGGATAGCTAGGCGTGAAATCCTGTGGATCTGGCATGTGCACCGGGACTGGAGGCCGCCTGCGCCTTTCAGGCGATGCATGAGGCTGACGCAGGACCGGTGTCTGGGTCACAGGACGAGGAGATGATCGAGCTGGGGATGACCGAGCCGGAGACGAGCGATGAGGCTCTTGCCGATTTGCAGTAGGGGTCCCCTCCGTTGACGGGTTCTTTTGTGGAGACCGCCTGATGAAGACAGGCTCTTCGCCAGAACTCGATTTCGGCTCCGGATCACGACGCATACTGGGATCTCGGGCAGCGGTTGATCGGGATGAAGCCAGTGCCGCATCGCTCACGGTCTTCTCGCTCGTTGACGGAGACCTGTAGAGACTGCCCCATGCTAAACCCGCAGCTTTGGAAGCAGCCGGCCGTGACTCCTTCTTGGAACTGATCTTGCTTTTCTTACCATTCTTCTTCCCACCGGTATCGCGCAATGTCGTTAGCATTCCCTTCCGTCGCTCGGGACTAGATCCGCGGGATTTTGTCTTGCCCGAAGAATTGGACTCCACGCGCAGTGCTGGTGTGGCACTCAGCGACGGGACTGGGTCATATAGCGTCGGCGGGTCGGTATTTTGCCGCGCCATCGGAGGCCGATGTGGTCGCCCTGGTATAGCGGCCGGTTTGGAAAGATCAGTGTAGCCGACAGCGGGGATGGTGCCGTCTCCGATCCAGCCGGGAGTGTTGGAAGAGGGAGTAGGTGGGTAGGTAGGAGATTTGCCCTTTGTCAGTGTCGCAGGGCCTTCTTTAGCGCCGTTGGCTTCGGAGTCCTTTCGGCTCTCGCGTAGGGCTGCTAGAAGATCGACTCGCTCACGGCATTGAACTTCTAGCGCACGGATGGAATCCTGCAGGGCCTTTTCGGTTTCAGACTTGGGAGTGTATGTTGATGAGACTCGACGGGCATTGTGGTGATAGATAGTCTCGAGGGCGGATCGCCAGGACCTCAATGCCTCGTCCTCGTTGTTCTGATGTCATGAGTTAATGGAACCGACCGAGGCGGCAGACCTCAAATTGGGAACATACCTGGCCTTCAAAGTAAACAGCAGTAGAGCACAAAAGATAGCACTCATCGTATGTCTTCTGCATAGAAGACGCAGGCCGTGGGCGCATCATGGAGAAAGTATAGGCCCGCGCCCATTTGTAGTTTGTCGGTGGGGAGAAAGGGAAAGCGATGATCTCCCGTTTAAGGGATTTTTCGCGTGACGTCGTCCTTCCGCTTGTTACTGCATGCGGACTTTTACACTTTTTACTTTAAATGATCGGGTATCGTCTCTAGATTCCTCGTGGTAGCACATCTATGGGTACATGCGAATAAATAAAAGACAAGTAAAACACAAATAAAATCATGTATCGATGCAACAAGAAACCCAGCCCGCACAATAAATGAAAACCCGAGCATCCACGTTCCAACGCCGGTAACGATATACGACACATCGGACGGGGAGAGAGTCAAGAAGAGTAAGAACAAGTTGATCTCCAAGCCGGCTTGTAGCCATTTCCAAATGCCCTCCCGTTTCAAACTATACATTGCCAGAATCGCTTTTGGTGAATCGAAGCCATAGAAGTCCCAAACATGCAGAAAGATTGAAACCCGGGCTTACATGACCCATGACGCACCTTCATGAGGGTTTATCGGGCACTGCCCGTCCCTCAAAGACCCATATCGCCTCAAGAGATCAGAGAAACAAAAAGAAGGGCACTACGTGGAAGGTCCACGTAGTGCGGTATATTGAACAAGTGGAACAGGATTATCGGGATCGGTAGATGGCATCAATCGGCAAATGGTGATCGCGTGACAAGCCGTGTTTTTATTTATTTTTCGCTTTGTTGCTTAAAGTAAGCCTTGGCCATCTCATAAGATGTCCTATAAAAGGAGTTAGTGATTTGAAGAACTTAACCTTTTGAGGGAAAAACAGAACATACCAGCAGATGGCTGTGGATGGCATGGTCGAGATAATCCGGGGGCGCATGCCTCGGAGGAAACCAGCCCAGCCGAACCGACGCTTAATTATGGCGGCAGCGTTGAACAGACCGCGCGCAGAGCGAATCTCCTCGCTTTCGGCGAGGCCACGGGTCTGCAGAAGAGTCTTCACGACGTCGAGGGGCGTGGTGATACCGGCGGCAAAGGCACCGGCAAGACCGCCGGCCATGCAGTGGGTGAAGGGGTCGTATTGCTGGGAGGGGTTCATCACCTTGGAGATGGATTCATAGGCGACAAACTGGGTGGCAGTGAAGGGGACGGTCATGCAGAGGGTGGTTGGGTAGGAGACGTAGAAGGCCTGGAGACCTTCAGTGCGATAGAGGGTTTTGGCGCATTGCATCAGGGTCTTGTGAACCGATCCGTGAACCTGCATACGCTGCTTGATGACTGCTTTGGTGTCAGCTCGGCGTCAAATTGCCTGATTCTCCCCCAAGAAACCACCTACCATCGAATGGGTTCATCAGCGCATCACTAGCGATCGTGGCCGAGGCACCGCTCAGAGCTTCATTACGTGTCAGTCGCGAATCCATTTCCTTAACAGATTCAAAACCTACCAGCTGCCAATGGGTGGTGTCCATCATCGACATTGCCACCAGCCATATCCTTCACGATCTCATACGTTCCAAAATACACCGCGTGTGCCGGGCCTGTTCGCGGGGTCAATCGTCCGTCCCGATTATCCCGTAAAAGCTCTCAAACTCACCAGCGCCGACAATTACACTCGAAACACCCTTCCATAGTGTCCGCCAGCCTTCGATCCGATAGATTGTGGAAACCGCATTGGTCAGGCCCGTGTACAGGCCGCCGCTTGAAGGGTTCAGGATTTGCATGCGAGTCTAGAAATTGAGAAAGTCCATTAGTCCAACCACTCACAGAAATCTGGGATAATTTCGAGACGCAGAATCTTACCTTGAGCAAATCAACCGGGTACATCACCGAGTGTTCCTTGAATCCGACCATCAGCTATGCCTTACCAAGTCGATCGTCGCCAACATACCGCTATCCCTGCGAAAGCACCCGCAAGCATATTCCGGCCTAAGCCATAGTTGGAAGGGAGAGCTTCGTAGCTGCTGGGAGAAGCACCACGTTAGTACGTGTTGCACACCCGGGTCATTCGGCCCAGATAAAAAAGAGCCACGGCGAACTAGCGGGGACTACACAAGTCCACCAGCAGAAGGCAATGACACGCTCGTAGAAGCCTCAATCGCTCTGCAAGTGAATGGAGTCACCCTATCCTGCCCAGCGATGGAGGTCGGACGTCGCGTTGCCCGCTCAACGAAAATTCAACGCGGAGAGCCACCTACTCATATTCCTGCTCCAGGATCTGCTCGGTAACCGCCATGGAGCTCCGCTAGCTCGGGGCGCAGCGGGCGCAATTCAAGAAAGGGATAGAGGACGGAGGGCAAAGGCGTTGTCGTGGTGCGATGACCGAGGTGCGCAGGATCGATGGCTGGTGAGTGGTGAGGTAAACGGGGATCGTGGAGCCAACAGAAAACAGGCACAAATGCGCCCGAACAGAACTGGGAGAGGAGAGAAGCTGCTGCTGCTCAAGGTTGAAAGTTCCCAATTTGACCAACGGACTTGAACTGAAGGGACTCTGTCAAATTTTCTATTTTTCGGGCGCCCGGAGAAGGAGAAGATGGGGACTGGAATAATGACAAGACACTAGGGAAATTATTCAAGACCGAGCTTCGCCGGATTCCACAATCTCCGACCTTTGACAATCGACAATCGATCCAAGCTCCGAGTGCTATAAAGTGCTATAGTGATTTACTCGGTCGACTCTATTGTTTTTCATTCTGTTTCTACCTTCTTTTGATTTTTCACAGTGTATTAATCAGAGAATAAGGTCCGGAACCCGAATCTCAAACCAGTTCATCGACCCCGAAGATCCGATGACGGAGCTTAGGTAACTCGTATTGTACCGGCCGTGCATACTGCACTATGGCAAGATGGGTATTATACGGGTGTAATACCAGTAAGTTTCATCAATCTGATAAGCGTTTAATCTGTTGCATCCTTCAATCGGGGTTTAGCTTATGAGGAGGTGGACCGGGGATCTGGCGAACGGTAGAAGGCCATCCCGAGTCTTCGAGAAGCCGTTGATCGGCTGGGTGACTCTACCTTGGGTGTCGTGGTCGAGGGTGGTCATGATACTCGGTGTGTTCTATGGATCCTCTGCATATTCCGATCCTTTACAGTCCTTGTTTCTGCAAAAGTACCCTACAGAACAATGTCAAAGATGCACATTCTTGAATACGAGCCCCCTACGGAAGGGGCACTGCCCGAACACGCGACTCTGGGTTTGAGCTGCCGAAGTCCGGGTGGGCGGCAGCCCGCGCGGACTAAACCTTTCGTCGACATTAAGGCTGCCAATACTTTCAGATGTGTCCACATCACCCTACTTCCCCGTGAGGGAGCTGCAGGGATATTACTTCCTATGTATAGAGCCGCAATAGAAAGGGGATACTGCAAGGAGCCTCTCCTAACTGGGTCCCCAGGTGAACATAGGAGAGTTCTGAATGATACCGTAACTCAATAAATGAATGATAAAAGAAATCGCTATGACATGATTGTAAAAACACTGCTATTTAACCATGATAGTCCCAACAAATGATCTCAACACCTTCTGCGCCATAGTCTCGGCAAATGGAAATGGGGCAAAATCAAAGATAGAGCGGGGTTTCAGGTGCATCCGAACCATTTCGATCAGAGAGGCATATAAAAAACAGCCACTACCATCACTCCAGAGTCCACCGATGAAGAAAAACGAGCTTGGGAAGATGGAGGATCGGGTGGCAACAAGTTGGGGGTTCGTTCACGTCGTCAAGTTCTCATCGGCTATCATCCGTAGGCGAGGTTTACCACTCGACGTTGAATGCCCATTCTCCTGCAGCTTATGTTAGCGTGTCTAACAAACAAAAGCACGTATATATTGACTTACCATTCTTCAAGTTTTCCGCGGTGTCACTCAACAAAATGACTCGGCGCTTGTTACAGTAGGCCGTCTTGTCCAGAATATCGACCTTCAACTTGGCCAGCTCCGACACGGGCTTCTCGAACATCTCACTGAGACTCTCAACGGCCATCTCAAGATCCTTCTGGTTGTCCTCGAAGATCTCGGTGAGATTGTTGCGTGCCAGGTAGAATGCGAATGCATACGTCCACTTCAAAGTCTGCCGGCACTGTTGTAGTGCCTGGGACGCAGTGTCTAGGAACTGAACTTCGATCCAGGACAGCCCCGACTGCGACTGCAAGCTGGTCATCTTCTTCTCAGTCTTGAGATATAGATCCTTGTCCAGTTTGGCAGACTGCTCGTGGTTTGCGTATCGGTTATAGTAGTGTAGGTAGCGTTCCAAAGACGCTCGTGACTTTGCCTGGGCACTTCGTGCCTCTGAACCAGACTTCTCCTCATATCGGTTGCAGTTGTACCAGCTAGTACCGTGCTCAGACCACAGTCCCATGCACATCCAGCAGAACTCGTGCTTGCACTTGCGGCAGGTCATATGATTACAACCGCCGTTCTTCTCGATCGTCGACATGCATTTGGAGCACTCCTTGGTGTTGGCGGAGATCCAGTTGGCCGTCTCGGAGTCGTCCTCACACTTCTTCAGCCACATCTTCACCAAAGTGCAGGGAGTCGGTTGGTGGTCGTTCAGGGAGCAACCGAAACAGAACTCATGTTTGCAATTACAGCGTACTGTTGGTACAATGCGGCGGAGGTCACGGGCTTTGACCGCGCAGTCAACCGCATACTCGCAGTTGGGCGCTGGGCACCAACGAAGATTATCCTTATCATCCACGTACGTCCGGGTGAGAAGCGTGCGATACCTATGGTAAGCATAGCTGTCAGTCATCTTTCTTTCTGTTTCTGAGAGTGGGGTGGCATACCGTTGCAGCAGGGGGTTGTCGTCTGCCAGAAGCAGTTCTAGCGACTTGGAGTCCACGATGCGGTGACAGTTATCGCCCGGGCATTCAATACGAGCGGCCTCGCCCTCCTCCTTGATCTTCTGTGCCAGGTAGTGCCGGTAGCAGTCGACACAGAAGCGATGACCGCATCGCATCGCATACGTCTCAAGGTCGGGCCCTTCTTCGCAGCAAATCTCACACATGAAGTCCGCGACCTTCTCCATCTTCCCAAGGCCCTCGAAATCTGTCCCCAGGCCTGCTTCATCTAGTGTCTCCTCCGGGTGTTCCATGTAGCTCTCGATAAGTTTCTCCTGCTTCCACCGACCGAACCGTAACAAGATCGCCGCCGACTCTGGGGGAAGCCCAAGGATTGCAGAAACATCGTCGACCTGCACATCCTGCTCATGCTGAATGGCCACGGGATCTAGAACCTTATACTCGACTTCGTAGGGTTTTCGTTTCTGCTTGATAAGGTCTTTATCATCGGAAAAGCCGGTGTCGAGGTCATCACCGAAATCTGTTTGTCGCGGAAAAGCCAGGTCAGCAGAAGGACGTCATCACCAAGGGAGCAGACATACCATCGCCCAGACTCTCATCGTCGCTGTTCTGGGCGTCGAGGAAGTCACCGGCACTCGACACGTCGCTCAGGAACTCATCGTCGGAATCCATGCTGCCCGTAGTTGTTGCGGGAGTCACAAGATCCCGCTTTTTCTTACTAGGACTAGGCCGACCGTCCCTCTCGCAAACGATAGCGAGCGAAGAGACCGTGAGAGACTCGGGTTTGTCGCGCGGATCGGAGGCAGTGGCGTTCGAGGCGTGGGTAGCCTTGGTGGCGGCTTTGGGGAGAGGCTGGTCCGCAATCGCCGCCTCAGCCGCCTTTCTCTTCCGCGTAGAGGGAGGCGTGGTGAAAAGGAGATACGGCAGATTGCCGACGAGGGAAAAGGATGTGAAATAGAAAGGAAGAACCGGAATCGGGACGTCACTGGGAAAATGGGAAAATGGGCGGACGAATCGTGGTCAAAGAGGGGGGGCGAGAGTGGGGAAGGGGCTGCGATCAGGCGGATCTGTTTCACTCTGTGGAGATACAAAGAGGTACATACCTGAATAATACCTCGGGCTGTTCAACATGGATATATGGATACTGGTCTTTTAGGATCCAATGTGATGTTTTGACTAGCTTGACCAGCTTTGCCTCTTCCAGGGCTTCCTGGCGAGATCCATGGGTCTAGCTAGGACTATCCTAGGTAGGGTTGCGTATAGAACACGGTAGAATATGGCATAGACACGGTGAGCTATAGCTAGTACGGAACAATGTATACTACTGCGAGGGGGATGTGTCCTGTATTAGATTAATAGCGACAGTATGAATACCGTGAAATCACCAAATCACCAAATCCACTTTGAGCGAAACACCCATAGAGTGATGTATCTTTTTAGGTGGCGAATCGTTCGACAGCGGTGTTAGCTTACTGGTTAAGCATACCGAATTCCTTCGGGTTCCCAGGTTCGAATCCTGGTGCCGACGCGCCGTCGGTATGGGACAGTGGTTACTCCGTTCGGCTGCTATTTCTGAGCTACATTGTTGTTTTTTGTTTTTATATTTTGTTCTTTTTTTCTCTTGCCTAGATAACTATGTATTGAATGCTTGAAACATAATGTCGGCCAGTTTGCAGCTTAGCCGCAGGCACACCTGCAGATTTTTAACCACGAATTAATGGCACGACAGCTAGCAACAACTAGCTATAGCTTTTAGCCACGAGTATGACGCAAAAAACCAATGCCCCTTACTCGCTCAATAACTTACCCTTGCACTTTTGGAATCAACGATATTCGACTCTCTTTGAATAAGAAAATAGAGTCTGTTGGTAGAATTGAAGCATGACCCACGAGAGAACTTATGCCTTTATAGACTAATTCAAAGTTGTTACAAGTGTCAAAGTATAGACTTTAGGCATTCCTAAATAGTTAACGCTGCTATGCTAGTGAATGCTAAGAGTAGTCAGGGAAAAACTCTAAAGGTAGGAGCATAATTTAATATCTACTTCTCTATCTCTTACTTTACCTTTACTTTGCCCTTATTTTGCTCTTTGTCTTATATAGGTTTTTTTATCCTTCTACGTTCCATAATACACTAGTCCGTTTAATGCTGGGAACTTGGAGACACGATAAAACAGAAATAACGAGCGTAGCAATTCTCCTTTAGGAAAAGATTAAGGACAACTATACAATCAGAGATTCACCTTAACTCAATCGAGAACCCAATCCTGTCCATGAGCCGCGAGCATACCCAGATACCACAATCCAAGAAGCACAGTCAAACAAGGGCTTGCATCTGTGCCAGTTGCATTCCATGGAATAGAATCGGAGAGCTCTAGATTTCCATCTCTATCCAAACGTCGGACTGCGACAAATTCGCGATCGGTGAGAATGAAGCTGTAACGTGTGTGGTGTTGCTTCATGTAGAAGTTGACCTGGGATAGGACTTGTTTGAATTCCGTACGAGCACTTGCACTGGGACTGTTCCCCTGATCACGTGACCACATGTAGGATGGTTTTATGTCGCCAGGAGCCCGATTCGGCCTGGTTCCCGCGGGAAGAGTTGGATCAAAGAAAGCAATGTCAGGGACGTAATTATCAACTGTCATAGCCAGAGTTCCAGGGCCATAATGCAAAGTTGTGAGTCGAGTCGGCTGCTGAGAGGCTATGATATGGGTGAAACCATAGCGAAGAGCCCGTATGATTTGATTTGTCAAATACCTATCAATGTGGGACCGAATAGCAGCCTTAAGAGTTGACCGGCTGTGGAGGCGAAGGGAAGACCGGCTCTTCTGCGATGCTGTTGTTGGATAGAAGCAAGGTTGAACGACTCCCAGTGGCCAACACTATTGATATCCCTAGACCGATAGCGATCATTTCCTGTATTCTGCGGTGACTGTCCTTCATCGATGACTGGGGGACTTTGGAACCCGTGTTGTAAATAAGCCATGAGGCTAACCTGATTTGCCATTTTGAAGAGAGGATAGCCTGTTGGAAATATTTTATTGATGACGACCAAACAGCCTGAATTCGAAAGAGGGAGCATTCGCAGTGTGGTTGAGTGGTGAATCTTCATGACCTTGTTGCCTGAAGGAGCTATCTTAATAAGGAAAGCGGTGTCACGTGGGTTGTTGTTATGGTTCTTATAGAGTGGTGCTAGATGGACACCCCCCAAGCCTATGTGGACACCCCCGTTACCCTATTAGGAAAGGTGCGGTACTGGTAATACTATATGCAGTATCAGTCCCATCTAAATCAGACCGGTTGATAATATGGGCTCTGAGGCATAGTGTAGTAATATTTCAATTGGGACTGATACTCTATATAGTAATACCAAAACGACGCTAAACCCTTTCTGGGGAGGGGGGTGTTCACATAGGCTAAGGGGGTGTCCATATAGCACCACTCTTCTTATAGCCGTGAGTATCCTGAATAAGCAATTCTTCCTACCTTCTCGTTTCCACTCGATGAGATCTATGAACTCAAGCACTCATGATCCAGGAGGCTCGTGAAGTAGTGTCTGGCGATGTGATCCTTGAGAAGCTTCAAGAGTCGGAGAACTCTGTGGTTTTCAAGGTGCTTATCCATGGGACAACTTGCGTGATGAAGGTGGTAAGTGCAACTCTGCTTATAGCAAAACATCTATACTAACCAATTCTAGTTCCGTGACAGAGGATCCTCTGAATACGATCCCCCCGATATTGAAGTTAACCTCTTTGTTTCTGAATCCACCGCGTATGACCGATTGAAATCCAAGGGTTTATGCGAGCGAGGAGTCGTCCCAGACTTCTACGGAACAATCACCAACATAAAACCGAGTCTTTGGCCTGAGCTGGAAATGTTCCTTGATGACAAGCTACCTCCAAATGCCGTTCTCATTGAATATGTCCCGAACATGCAGCCAATAGACCTTTCCAACTTCTCATCGCAGTACCTACAGAAACTTAGTCATATCCTCGAGGACATTCATCGTGCGGGGGTTCTCCATGGTGATCCTAAGCCAAGGAATATGATGATCTCCTGGGACCGAGACAGGGTTCTCTGGATCGATTTTGATTCTTCCCAAGCGTTCTCCGATGGTCTTTCGGCAAGGCAAAGAACCTGGTTCGAAGAAGAAAAGGAAATGATGGATGATTTCGTGAAAGCTTTGGTAGGTTCTGACACAAACGTTTGTGGCATTAACTGACAGTGACCCAGACCCAAGACTACGAGGAGGGTAATTGCATCATGCATACTCTTACTATTACGAGTACTATGCTACATAGCATGTTTATCAGTGGATATTACCCGGCTCATGAAGGATACAGTGGATGGACCGATGAAATCCTTTCATTTACCTTGCCTGAACCCGCGACTATACCTTCCCCTCGTATATACATGTAGAGTATACCACTTCCTCGTAAAGGGGCACTTAGAGCCTTCTTAAGGCCATCGCTCTTCGCTATGCAATAAACGCTAGAAGATTTGGATTCAAGGGGAGATTGAAGTAAAAGACGAAGGGAAAATACATGAGAGCTTGAGATGAGGGACATAGGTTAAATCCAAGCATTATTTTCTAGGCATAAAGCATCCCAAGGTCGGTTCCTTATAGATATCATCATAGCACCTAGGTATCTGACTTTTATATACCAAGATAAGCCTCTATTCATCATCCTCATCACTGTCTTCCTCCTCGCTGCTCTCCTCCTCACTACTCTCCTCCTCAGCACTCGCGAGCCAATCCACAAACTGCTGCGCCTTGCTACGAACGGTCACCATCTCGTCATTTTCAGTAGACCGCTCATCAGCCCACCACTGCTCGTAAGCCTCGTCGTCTAAAATCTCAAGTTGATATAGTTCCTTCGCAGCGAAGAGCAGCACAGTGTCACCCTTGTTGCGATGCACCAGATCCTTCTGCAGCTGCAGCAAAAGATCCACCTGGTCATTCTTCTTGTCCTTGTTCCGGTCGAATAGTGTGCGCTCCACGACTTCGCGGTACTTGGTGAAAACCTCGTGCACGGCATCGCCGGCGCCCTTCCCACCTTCCATGAGCTGCTGGATGTATTTCATGAAGGAGGTTACTATTGCGCGCCGCACTTGCACATCCGAGGCATTGGCTGTCATTCGTAGACTGACCAGCTCTAGTTGCACCACGTCTGCGGAGACTCCGTCACGTAGACCGTCGAATAGACTGGCTGATGCGTCGTGGTGGAAGTTGTCTTGTTCCTCTTCGTCGGAGAAACTGCTACGTGCGGAGCGTTGCCATGATCCTTCGGATAGCTCGGATGATAGGGTTGAGATGGAGGCGGAGGAGAGCGAGAGTCCTGGCATGCGGTATACCAATCCTGATGAGGCGACACTCGCATCGTCTTCTTCCTCGTCCTCATCTTCACCCGGCACAAACTCGTAGCCCTCGCCTCCTTGACCGACCACCTTGGAGTCGGTGGGACCGACAGTCCCGTCCCGTTGTACCTTGGCGATACGCTTTCCACTCTCAACCCTCACACCGTCTGCGATCTTTACATCGTGGGATATAAGCGCACCGGGGGCGACGGTGCAGCCCTTGCCGATGACAACGTCATTGGCAATAATAGCTCTCCGTACATCGGTGTTGTCCCCAATCACGACGCCGTCCCAGATATATGCGGCATCCAGCTTGACATTTCGGCCGATCTTGCAGTTCCGTCCTAAGACAGTGCTGTGGACGGTTGTCCGGTCACCAATACTGGTACCTCTGCCAATGACTGTGCGACGACCAACTACACATGACCGAGCCAGGGTGACGCCCTTTTCTTGGTACATGCTGCCCTTGCGGAGATCGTAGGTGTGGCCTGGGAGCAGGTTTGTGTCGGGACACAATGGGTAGGTCCAGCGCGAGATGATGTCCTTACTAACGGCATCGTAGGCCTTTAGGTTACGAACCCGCGCGGCGTAGTGGTCTTTGATGATATGTGTGTGAATGGTCTTGCCATTCAGCTCGTAGTCCTTTAGGACACCAAACAAGTAGTGCTTTCGTGGCGACTGGTAATCGAAACTGTCGGACCACAGGCTCAGCACATCGGGGGTACAGATATCGATACTGCAGTCAATCAAATCTTGACGAATATCCAGCTCGGAGTGGGTGAGGATGATCTCGGTATCGATATTCAACCGAGCCGGACCCTCATCGGAGCGGTGGTCAATCTCCTCGTAATGGAGACAACGGTCCTTGGTCGGGTCAATCACGAAGACCGGTGAGATTGAAGAGGACTTTGTGCGGTGGTTCAGGCCGGCTTCGCGTAGCACCATGGTCATGATCGCGTTCTTGTCGGCCTCGCGGCGGGCTCGGTGTGCGGCCAGAGCGCCCTCGATGGGCAGGTTGCTAATGACATCGCCGCTTACGACGATGAAGTCACCGGTGATAAGGTGCTTGCCGTCCAAATCACGCATCACATCACCGACGGAGGTAGAGGTGGATTTGAGGAATGTGAATTGTTTGAAGGGTGAGGATGGGGCTCTCCATTTCGAAGCACTAGCCGAAGAGTTAGTTTCCTTCTGAGGTTATCACCAGGTCAAGGCCTTCCGGCGTACCTGATGTATTTCTCTAGTTTGTCCGAGTGGGCGCCGCCGTAGAGAAATACCTCCTCGACACCTGCATTGGCCAGAAACTCGAGGGTATATTCGATGAGAGGCGTGTTGGCGAGAGGAAGAAGACACTGTCACGATCAAAGCCGGTCAGCGCTTCCAAACATTCTATAACTTTCCCCATGGACTATCCATGCTTCAGGTACATACTCTCGGCTTGTCGAGAGTGAAGGGCTCGAATCTGGTCTCGAAGGTATCCGCCAAAACTACGGCCTGTAGAGTCTCCTCTACCTCCTCAGCCTGGTTCCCCTTAGGCTTCGAGCTTCCCTTTTGCTTGGCACCCATTGCTGGAAGATCCTTGGAGGCGTCAGTCGGAGTGTTTGCGCAAGCGCTTTGAATGTGTTGGGATGACAAAGTGCGAAGCTGGAGATATGTCAGGGTTATCGTACTGAGAAATAAAAGGATCGCAGAACAGGAATTGCCCAGGTCTACTCAATCGGCGCAGCAACTGGTCCCAGACTTGTTATCAAAGAAGGGCACAAAAAACCCCGCCAAGCCTCCGATGACTCCCACGCGGTTGCATTGTTTGCATCTCAGACAAAAGGTGCAAATCAAACATGCAAACACAATTATGTAATGTATTGTGGTAAGTGGGAGCCGCAGACGGTCCAGAACGGTCTGGGCCCTCCTGGTCTAGACTCCGCCTCGGACTCGCGCAAAGCACGGTCTCGGGCTCGTCCGAACAAATTCCTCGGGATTGCGGGTGTGGATTCCTCCCGAGATTGGGCGGTTCGGTTGAAAGTGCGACGCGCATGTACAAAGAAGCAAATTGGAATTGATGATGAGTACATCGTTTGAAATCTGTGATTTCCCTACATACTTTGCCCCATTCTATCCAGGGAACTGCATGGGGCACCCAACCTCGTTGATCAATAAATATGTACGTAAATATGTACCTGACGAAAACAACCTTTCTCCACGGGCCCTTGGGAATGTCCAAGTTCCGGGCTGGGTAACTAACAGACGCGCAGTTAAACCAAATTCGCCACCCAAACCTTGGAATGAAAGAGCCTGCAAAAACGCCCATGACCTGTAAGGGGGTGGAAGACCGCAACCAAGACAAACATCCGGTGCAAAAAGATGGAAAGCAATATACGATCGGGGAAAGCTCGTTATAGACAGTGGGAATCGTTGAGTAATAGACAGGCGGAGAGGAGGAAATGGTTCGAAGAGTTTAGCCGGGACGTCCAGCTTGGACCGCCATCATGGGTTGGGGTTGGGGATACATGCGTTGCCGTTTGGGCATGTTCGGGTTATCAGCGGCTCCTGTCATGTCTGACATTTGCCGTCGATGAGGCGGACGAGCTGGAGCTCCGGTAGAAGGGACGGCAATGCTGGGTGCTGGGAATTGAACGCCGTTCTGATCCACAGTATAGGCGGCCGGCGTGGCTGTCGCCGGGACGTATTGTCCCGGGACCGCGGGCATTGTCGGTGGAACAGTCTGCATGCCCTGGAATGGTCCCGGTGATTGCCAGTTATTCATGGACCCGGCTGGAGACTGACCAGGGGAACTGTCTTCTTTGATCGATTGGCTTGCCGACGTTTGGGCCATTGTCACCGCGGCTGCGGATGGCGGGGCCTCGATGCCTTGCTGCATGGTCTTGAGATGCACCAGATGCTTTTCGAGCATGTCGAGAAGACTCTTGCGCGTAAATGGCTTCGGAAGAACGTCATCCATTCCTGTCATAGATCAGTAAAGTACTGGGGCGATACGGCGCATTGAGACGTACCGTGTTGGAAGTAGAGTTGAATATCGTCACTTCGAATGTTGGAGGTCATGGCAATGATGGGAGTTCGGTCGAATTGGCGGATGAGATGACAGGCTGACACACCGTCCAGATTCGGCATAATGATGTCCATCAAAATCAAATCGTACTTGGAGCCACCCTGCATCTTGTTCACTGCTTCCAAGCCATCAAACTAAGCGAATAGATTAGTTTCTGCCCCAGAGACCGATCGCTGAATGCCAACGTACCGCGGTGTCAATAACACAATTGAATGAGTATAAGAATTTGCCGCCAATCTGTCGGCAGGTAGCGTCATCTTCGACCAACAAGATTTGGGGGCTACGCATCCAGCCGGGGTCAACGTTGGTGCTCTTTTTCCTGTTGTCCGGATATTGGCGGCGGGCGTCGGAAGTGTCGACCTCTGTCTTGGTAGGCATGGGATACGGCACATTGTTGACATGTTCGCTATACATGGGATCGATGCCGTTGGTTGCACCCACGGGGTAGACCACCTGTTCCAGATCGCCACTCATCTTTGGGTAGACTAGCGCCGGGTTGGGAGGTACCGTTGTTGGTGGACGAACCGCTCCATTTCGAGCAGCCGGATCCATCGTAGAGGTCGCTACTGGCACAATGCCGGCCTTTTGAGGATCGTTCGAGTCCACTCCAGTGAGGTTGAACTGGACCTCTGCGTGCATATCGTTCAAAAGTTTCGAGGCCTGCTGGAGGGGTGAAGACGGCTCATCATCCACCGCTCCGACTTGGGAGGGGCTCATAGTTGCACCAGTCGGTCCTTGGAAAGCGACCGCAGCCTTGCTGTCTCGCCGCTGACGTGCGTCTGTCGAGAGCAAATGTTGCATCATCTGTTGGATCACGTTCTCGTGGTTCAGTACCGTCTTCTGCACCCTCATCATCTCCTGTAACATGAGCTGATGGTCCACCGTGAGTTGCGCATAGCGGTCTGAGAGGTGCTGGATCTGTTGTTGCTGCGCGACAATCTGTTGGTTGAGCAAGTCGATCTGCTGAGTGGGAACGGAGTCGTCGTTACTCTGGGTCTGCTTGCGGGGCGCAGGGGCCTTTCGGCGGATGTTATCCAGAGATTCCTTGCTGTTGGCACGAAACTCGGGGTGTTTGAATTCCCAGGCCTGGGTGATTGGTATTAGTGCTCCGGGTCAGAAACTGAAGGGGGCATATCCGGGAGCCCTACATTCTGTCCGTACGGCGACTGGCCGTTTTCCTCGTTATTTTGGCGGACTTTATGAAAATCGTACTTGTTAAGTTGGCGCACAAAGCTGGCGAAGTTGCTGTGCTTGAAATGTTTGGGCAGGATGATCTTTGTAAATTTCTCGCACTAGAATTGTTGAGCCGAGTCAGCCAAAGTCGGGGCGACCGCACAATACCACGGGGCGCATTTACCTCGAGAACCACGAAGCTATCTCCTTCATCACCCCAGCGAACTATGGACGCGTAGGAGGGATCCTCCAGCATTCTATACGACGATTAACATTCAGAACCGGGCGGTCGGGGGGCGGAGAGGGGGTGCACTGATAGGTCGCGTTGAAAAAAAGTCGAGAGGGGCATTTCAAAGGACTTACTTGTACAGCTTGCGTACCTAGCCATAGTGTTAGCAATGCAACAAAGACCCTGGGCAATCTTGGTATGATCGATCGACTCACAAAATCGCTGGAGTTCCCAGCGGGGGGATTCGAGGAGGTCTGGCCACCCTCCATGCCGGGCTAGACGGGTCGCGACCGGATCGAACGAACAGGCTGGACCCGGGATGAATCCAAGCCTCTTTGGATCTACTTCACCCACCAGAAGAAAGAATATAAAAAGGGAAAGAAAGAATATAAGGCTGAACGAGAGGTGGGTTGGGGAAGGGCAGAGGAGAGGGAAAGGGAATTGTCAACGGGGACGAACTTGGCGGAAGAGCCAAGTACCAAAGTTACTGTGCAGGTACTGCGTGGTACATCGTGGTACCCCAGAGCCTGGATTCTTTCTATTCCACCTTTGGATAATAAGGTCGTCAGGAATGATGCAAGGAGTTCCATTGTCTCTATTTCTACTATACCCTTTATATGTATACAGCATAACTCTTCTATTTCATCGAGACACGTTCTCTCAGTCTTTAACTTTCCGTACGCCTAACTCCGAGAGGAGCAAAAACTGCCCCTCGAATGGAAGTAGTGGTACGTCCGTCAGTGCGCACGAGATGGAGGGGGTCCTGCATCAGTCTATGAGCTAGTGCACTATTTATTCTCTATGAGTTACTGCACTATTCTCTGACGGAGGAAAGTAAAAATGCCAAGGAGACGTTGAGACAAACAGGACTCCACTCCTTTTAAGACCCTTGGAAACCGCGTTCAGTCCGGGTCTTTGGTTCCATGCGTTCGTGCTGATGAACTGCTGAGTTGGCAGTGGACCCTATTTATTATTAGATTCAATTTGATTCGATTTCATCATGACCATTTCACCTTCGAGCTTCAATTCTCGGTACGGAGTACATACTCTTATAGAGCTAGAGCGCCACTATCACACCTTTGGTTCCACCGATTTGGTCCGACTGTGTATAGTCCCGGGATACTTTCTTATTTTGATTTTTAAGCATGTTACCTCCTCATTAGTTAGTTAACTAGCTAACTAACTAACTAACTGACTAACTAACAAAAATGAAAAGTGTGGAGTACTCAACTATGGAAAGATGAAAGTCCACTATCCCACGAAGAATGATCGTCCGGTTGCCGAGCTCCGACAGTCCTGCATGACGCAGCCTGTCTCCTCTGTACTCTGTACCACTTCTCCCATCCCCTATCCACTCCTTGCAACCTACATCAATTGCCATCTTCACCTTCACCATGTTTGCCGCTCGCCGTCTCGCTACCAACCTCCCCCGCGTGCGCCCCCAGGCTGCCCTCTTCCACAGCACCGCCCCCGCCTTCGTCCAAAAGGGCGACTCCATTCCCAGCTTTGATTTGGTCGAAAACTCCCCCGGCAACAAGGTCAACCTCGCCAATGAGCTAAAGGGAAAGGGTGTTATCATCGGTGTCCCCGCGGCCTTCAGTACGTGAACTCGAACAGACAAATGAAACCCGAAAGAAAAGTTGACCATGCACAGGCCCTGCCTGCTCCGCCTCGCACATTCCGGGCTTCATCAACCACCCCAAGCTCAAGGAGGCCGGTCAGGTCTTTGTGGTTGCCGTGAACGACCCCTTCGTGTAGGGCTCCCCTCGGCGCGCAGCAATGAGTCCCTCCGCGAATGAAACGCTAACTCGAATAACCCTATAGCACCAAGGCCTGGGCTACTTCGCTCGATCCCACTGGCAAGAGCGGTGTAAGTAGTTCTTGATTTTTATGGCAGCTCATTCTCTGACGTCTTATTCATATAGATCCGCTTCCTGGGTGACCCGTCCGGCAAGTTCACTGAGGCTTTGGACCTGAGCTTCGACAGCAGCACCATCTTTGGCAACAACCGTAGCAAGCGTTACGCCCTGCTGGTGGAGAATGGAAAGGTCAAGGAGGCTTTTGTGGAACCCGACAACATCGGCCTCAATGGTAGGTTTTCTCTCCGATGCGATCAGAGGGAAGTCACTAACGCGAGAGAATTTAGTCTCCGCTGCTGAGAAGGTGCTCAGTTAGAGCGATATAGACGTATTTTAGAACAATTGCGCATAGCAGAATACCAGCAGTGACAGTACACAATCAGCTCAATAACAATATCACGATCGAGAATATACGTATGGACGTTGTAATGTACAGAATGTAGTCCAGACATATCTAGCCAACCTTGGAAGTGCTAGAGGTTCAAGTACCTAAGTAGGGAAATCACGAAGAAACTCGAGAAACCCAAACATTATCCAATATAGCACCTGCGTAGCATGGGATATACTTCTACAACCATGCTCTATATCTACTTTAAAAATTTGGCGGCTGCCTACTATACTGTACGTCTGACGCGGCCCCTTGCCACTTCTGTGGCGGTGATAAAACGTGTCCGCAACGGGCTTAAATATCAAGTGAACCCTGTAGATCCTTTTCTTTCTTTCAGACATAACTAGTCTAGTATTTAGAGTGACAATGAGAATGACACTGATCTCCAATTCACTCCAAGAAACTGTAGATGTTCAAATTATTCCCATTGCCTTCCGACACCGGATGCGCGGCAATCCATACAACACTAGTCAAAGTACTACACAGTAGCAAAATGCCTACAACTTTGGAAGCGAAATACTTTGACTTACCCTAGATGCGATAGAATTAAAGATTGCATTCACAACTTAACCTGCTTTTGTAATATGTATGCCCAAAAAAGTTCGCATCTGTGTAGATCGCAAACTCACAAGCTCTGACGGCTGCTTCGTCATTGCCAAGGCTGCGCCCCCGTTCCAGCCACAGAGTCCCCTCTCTCGACTCTCATCTTCTCCTTGCCCCATACTCTTCCCCCAATCTCGTTTACCCCCAATCCTTTGCACTTTATCCCCCTAAGTGGCTGGTCCCTTGATATTTTTAAAGGGGTGGTGCAGGGCCGCCCTTCCATCTCGCCCGACAACCGTCTTGGGCCGTCCGGAGCAACGACACTGACTGGGCTGTGAGAGCTTGGCAATCCAACTTTCTCTGGCTCTATTTTCCCGTTTCGTCTGATCACTTTCATTCGTGATATCTTCGCCTTTCCCCCCCTCTGCGACTGTCGCATCTACACCGGCACAATGTCCAAGGTCGTGCGCAGTGTTAAGAACGTTACAAAGGGATATTCCTCAGTGCAGGTCAAGGTTCGGAATGGTACGTGCCTCTATCGGTCATGGGCTCGGGCTTGGACTTGGATTGAGACTCGCGAGTGGATATCTCGACCCCGGGTGCTGTCACTTCTCCTTGCTACGGCCTCCTTGCCTGAATAGCGTGCCCCAGATTTGTCGCAACATACTGACATATGCTCACCATGCAGCAACGAGCAATGACCCTTGGGGCCCGACGGGCACTGATATGTCCGAGATCGCGGCCATGACTTTCGGGAGGTAAGTGCGATTACGGGTTCATATCAAGATGGCAAGGTCTAACGTAACTAGCCCGAACGAGTTTTACGAGATCATGGATATGATCGACAAGCGTCTCAACGATAAGGGCAAGAATTGGCGCCACGTGTTGAAATCATTGAAGGTTCTCGACTACTGTCTTCACGAGGGTTCGGAGCTGGTGGTGACCTGGGCGCGCAAGAACGTCTACATCATCAAGACACTGCGCGAGTTCCAGTATGTTGATGAGGATGGGCGCGACGTTGGGCAAAATGGTTGGTGACTTCCCGGGTCGAGTTGCATCTCTGTTGCTAACAATTTCGGTAGTTCGTGTGGCCGCGAAGGAATTGACCGCACTTATTCTGGATGAAGACCGCCTGCGCAGCGAACGATCGGATCGCAAGCTTTGGAAGACTCGCGTCAGTGGACTCGATGACGGCTATGGAAGCCAGGAGCCACCGCGCCGGGAGCGACGAAGCCCCAACCAGGATGAGGACGATACCGAATACCGACTAGCCATCGAAGCCAGCAAGGCCGAAGCCGAGGAGGAGCGCAGACGACGGGCCAAGGAGATAGCCGCCGGCGAAGAGGACGAGGACCTGGCTAAGGCTATCAAGCTCAGCAGGGAAGAGGAAGATCTGCGGAAGCGGGAACTGGAGGAGAGCAATGCTCACTCGCTCTTCGATGAGGCCCCGGCCCAGGTTCAGCCGACTGGCTTTAACCAGGGCTACCAGCAACAAGGCGCCGTGGATTGGTTCGGCAACCCGATCAATGTCCAGCAGCCCATGACGACTGGCTTCTTGAACAACCAGTATGCGCAATCCACCGGATTCCAGCCTCAAGCAACGGGCAACCCTTATGTAAACGGGTACCAACAGCCCTCCGCTTTTGACCAAAACACCTACGGACAGCCCCAGAACAACTTCTTGCAGCCCCAGGCCGCCCTCCAACCACAACATACCGCGTTCAACACCAACAATCCTTGGGGAGCTCAGGATGCTTTCTCTCAGCAGCAGCAGCAGCAGCAGCAGCCCCAGGAGAATTACCTGTCTGCTGGAAGTAACAACCCGTGGGCCTCGAACCAGCCGGCTGAGGCGCTCAAGCCCATGCCCACTGGCTCGAACAACCCCTTCGCTCAGAAGACCCAGTCCCAGTTCAACAACCCGCCGCAGTCAACAGGTCCTCCATCCCTCAACGTTCTGGCGGAGGACCGCGCCACGAACCAGTTCAGCAACCAATACAGCCAGACCAACACTCAGTTTAGCAACCAGAACCAGCTATTTGCCCACCAACCCACCCAGCCCAACCCCATCGCCAATTTCCAAGCCCCGCAGCCTCCGAAGAGCACCCCTCCCCAGCCCTCAGACCCGCACCATGCTCGCCTGAACGCTCTCCTTGCATCGGGCGAGGGCCAGGATACCTTTGGAAATGTCGGCGATCTCCGTATTCCCGCGCAGCACACCGCACCTGGCACGTTTGTCAACTCTGCCGGCCAGGGCCTGACTCGTCTGCACGCCACCCAGACAGGCAACAACCCATTCTATGGCCAACATACAGGCGTGCCCCAGCAAACCGGATTCGTACAGCAGCAGCCTGCCAGCAACCCCTGGGGAGGTCAGCAACAGCAGCAGCATGGAGGCAGCTTGATCGATCTGTAACCACGTTCAGTTGGTTCTTGATCTACTCTTTCTTAGAATCCACATGGCCTGCAATTGCATATTTCTTCGTCTCTGGTCCATGATCCCCTTGCTCTTCCCGCCCTTTCGCCCTCCAACCTTTCGTGATTCTATGTCCGCCGTCCCTTGGATGCCAAGGCAATTGCATAAGCCAAGCCTTGAGATCTACTCGTCCTTTTGTCCTCGGTGCAGCTTCATTTTCTCCCCCTGGACACTACACTCCTCTTCTCTCCATTTGTCTACTCTTTCTCTCTCTTCGTGCTCCGAGGTGCTTCTCTTTTGTCTACTTCGTTTCGTCGTTAGGATATCCTTCTCCTTTTTCAACTGGTTTTACACTGTTTTCAATGCTAGTAGGAATCTCTCTTCCAGCTCCTTCGCCTTTAGCTATCGATGATAGGTCAGTAGGCCTAGGAGATATATCCCTAAACTGCGTCATGCCGATTACGTCCGGGAACAGAAATCGACAAAGAAACAAGAACTAAAAGCTGTGGGGCGATGGATGTCTTTCGCTAGATTTGGAGAATGCTACTCCTACCTAGGTAGGTATACAATATATCCCCAACCTAAGGAAAGAAAACAGAGGTATGGGCAGTCCTGGAGATAACTAGAAGCTCCTTTTGAAGTCTCACTTTTCATCACTCGTCATTGCATTCTACCCGCACAAAAGACCTTTACCGACGAATCATGATTCCATACGGATCCCGATCAGCCTCACTAACCGAAACCGAGACCTCCGCATCCTGGAACACCTCAGAAGATTCCGCAGGGGCGGCACCGCCCTGCTTCACACTATCCCGAATCGCCTTAAGAGCCGCCTCCCTCTCAGCATGCCAGCGCTGCGATAAATTCTGAAGCAATTTGCTCCGCATGACGGCGTGAAGATATCCACGCTCAGAGTTGGAGTGCGCCAGGGAAATCACCACTGATCCACCCTCCGTAGCTGCCAACGCTTCGTGGTGGCTCATCTCTCCTGTGAACAGAAGATCAGGGATTTCTCCACCGCGGAGAAGCACGCCTGACCCAGAGCCGGGGCACATGCCTACTGTGCGGATTTGGATGTCGTCGACAGACCGGGACTGGGGAATGGCAATGGGGATACCGCCAGGTAGACCAACGCCCTGGCCGATGAAATCGATCAACTTGGTCAGGGGCTGGGCATCATTGAAAGTAACCAGGCGACCAGCACCGGCGGACTCGAAGCCCTCCGGGATAGAGGCTGGTGGTGATGGGTGGATAGTAGACCGGGTGTGGGGAATGGAGGAGCTTTGTGTTGCGGATGTTGCAAATTCTGGTCGTGGATATGTGGGAGCAGAGTAGCCTGATGAAGCACATTGACTGATCGGGGACTGCTCGGATTTAATACCTCCGTAGACGCCGGTCACAACGTCACAGAGCCAGTCGGCCATTCCGCCGGGGACGGTGTCAACGGCGGTGTGGGGCGAATAAACACTGATTCCATGTTGTGCTAGACGTAGGAGAGACCGCTGCTGAGTGTCTTGGAGTGTGATGGACTTGAGCCCACGGAAAATAATGGGGTCTATGGCCAGTTAGACTGTTTCATTAAACTCATATGAGGGTTGACAATGGTTCCCCCAGGATTGTCAATTCGAGAATCGGGAAGAGTAATCTTACGGTAGGCCACGACGACCGAGTCCCGACGCTTAATCGCCTCATCTGCGACGGCTGTAGTGAGGTCAATGGCCAGCAGCACCGAGTTCTTCTGCCGCCGCGAGGGATCAAAGGGAGCTTCAAGAAGCACTGTAACAGGGAATTAGCATTGCAGTTGAAGCAGAATGTATACGATATGAAAGACAGACTCACATCCAGTATTGTCAAAGCTCTTATCGGCCAATGCCTCCGGATACCTAAATCCAAGTCAGACTTAATCAAAGCTGACCGCGGGGAAGCTCCCCTCATCATCACATACAACTTTCTCATAGAGCTCACCACAGCCTTAGTAAAGGGCGAGCAAGAAGTCGTCGCCAAAGCCATAGCAGAATAACGGCGTATCGTAGCAGGAATATTCATCAAAAGGATAGAAGTAAATAAAGGAAGAAAGTGGGACGCGATGATGCTATGAACTGATACGCCACTTCACGTGCCCACCAGCCACAACCGATCGGGACGGCGCAATTTGTAATACGAACCTCATCGCGACGACTCTCCGCAACATTCAATTCCACCAGTTCGATCGTGCTTAATGTTTCCCCGCACATCATCCCTCACTGTCTTGAGCAGAGGCTGCCGCTATCTCCTCCGCCCGACCGCTCCCCGCGCCTTCTTCTCCGTCTCCGCGCGCTCCTTCGCTGCCGTCGACGCCGCTATGGCTGATACCTCCGGCATCACGGCGGACTCGCTGAAGAACAAGCTGGTGGAGCAACTACAGGCTCAGCATGTGGAGATTGAGGATTTGTCTGGTAGGCATTCCGATGCAGGATTTTGATGGCATTGGGCTAATTGAGGCTTCGTATCTATAGGCGGCTGTGGTCAGGCATTCCAGGCTGTGATCGTTTCCCCCCAGTTCGAGAGCAAGAATATGCTTGCGCGCCACCGTCTTGTCAACTCCGTTCTTAAGGCTGAGATTGCTGCTATCCATGCGTGGACTCCCAAGTGCTATACCCCCGAGCAGTGGCAGGCTTTGCAGCAGTAAGGGTGGACGAACAATTAAGAAGAATAGTCATGGAATCGGTTGAGAGAAGGGAATAGGTGATGAAGATTGGGTTGGGTTGGGACGAGAACAATCATCTCGATCTACCTTTCTACTTTTCCCAATCGAGTACCTGCTGAGCCTGGGTTGACGAGACCGGGTTGTAGGACATGGATGATACCGAGACGAGCATTTAGATCACTTGAGATCAGGGCTCAGGTTTGTACGATAGCGTTCGCCTTCATATGATGTGATTTATAACAACGATTTTATTTTTGTTCGTCGTCGCTACGTGTGTCTATAGATACACATTTTCTTCGCTTTTTTCTCTTCAAGGCCACATCACCGACTCTCGAGAGCTGTCATCGGACTTGCCCTCTTCATCTAGTTTGGATCCAATCATCCCTTCGATCCTCCCGACAACTGTCCCTGCTAAGACACCGACTCCAATGGTATTAACGTATACTCCTGGACCAGCTTGAAGGGTAGTGAAGATCGCGACAACCTTTCCATGAAACTGATCATAGCAAATAATTCGCACAGCTCATATAGCGACCTCCAACTATATACTCATGCGGCTGGTCATATGGGCCTAGCATATAGAGCTACCCCTTGGATACTATCCGCCCCGAAGCAGCCAACGGACCTGTTAAATAGGTTATAATTCTATGACTTTGACTTAGATAGCCCTACTCCTCTATACTTAAACGTTTATCTAGTCGCGCCTGTAGAGATAAGAAAGCTAGAGCGGCGTTTAACGGCCATATATGTGCACGGAACGCCTTCGCTTTTGCCGTATTTGCTATATATAGGCCTCGTAGACTAGCTAGAATATCCGGTATCGGCTCCGGTTAGACGGCACCCTTTCGACAACAATCTACGACCAGCGCATCATTGGGTATCCGACCCGCTGGTACGCTTCTCCTCTCGCCACCCCGAGCATCCTGGGGGCCACGGAAACCCGCGACTTCGCGGAGCTCCGACGTACCTACCGCGAACTGGAGGACGTGCGTACCCGGGTGAACTTTGACATGAGTCGGCTTCGGGCATACATAGAGGGTCATAGGCGGTCGGTCGAGGACGTCCTGGGGATGTGTCTCGTACGAAAACCCCTTCCTCTCTATAATATGCCTGCATAGTAGCATAAGATTGAAGCTATATTACCGATCATCGATAACGAATAGCTGGAGCCAAGTTATCGTGATATATTGTTGTATCTTAAGGACCGACCAAGTTTTAGTGATCCAGATCCGATTGAGACTCTTAGTCTATCGGTGTAGGAGGACATAGAGTTTATCCAGAATCTATGTCGTATGTCTAGCATTCATAGAGAATACCTATGTATGCTATTACACTATGTGTTGTTCTACGCTACTAGGGGGCTAGGCTAACATCGCCGCATTCCTTTGCGGCCACAAATCTATAACGCATCGTTGATCTATGGCACTCGCAGGGGTTTGGCGGTATCACTCGACTTAGGGATCGCAATATTCGACATCGGGCTGACTTAGGGCGTTATTCCAACAATTTGTCATTGATTCTTGGCTTGCTACGGAGGGCAAGAAGCTAGATAATATTCGCTATCGACAGCCAAAAATCCAACATTTCAACTCATTCGATCAACCACGGCTGTATAAAGTATTTAAAGTGAGCCAGTTCGATAGACGTAACAATGTCTAACAATATCCAAGCTGAAAGTCTGCCGAGTCATGCAAGTCTTTTAATCTCCATAGGCCTCTTCAAAACTCATACTCCAAACTCCATGCGCACCATGTACACGATACGGCTTGCTCCAGTCATTCTCCTTGAGATCCTCCTTGTATGAAGTAGCACCCACATGCTGCATTTGAGAGGGCACAAGCACAAGTCGATCGAATCTGTTCTCATCGGCCAGTTGTTCAATGGCAGTGTCGACAGCCATGGATATGCTCTGCCTTCCCGTTTTGCGAAGATGTTCCATCAGCAGCAATGTTTTGTCTCGAGGAAATACCATGGCTTGAGTACAGCAGCCATACCGATTCATCACATGCACGCCGGGCTTTAGAGGTTGCATGGTCACACGTCCACTCAAGAAGAACAAGCCGATCAATAACGGCAGGAACACAAAGCAGATAACGATCAAAAAATGGGTTGTTGCAAGTTCTCGCACTGATCGAGCTCTCTTTCGTCCCACGATGATCATGCCAGCAACGGCTATAAACGTGAGTAGACTGTAGGTCAGGTATTTCGGCCATTCCTCTGAGTTCCATCCGAGGAACTTTTCCGTGTAGAAGAGGCGGAGGTAGAGCCAGTCCTTGATCCTGCCTTGTTGTTTCCAATCGACGATCTTTTGCAGACTTTCCATGGTGTTCTCGTACCAACCTCGCTGCGCCAGGACGTCGTCCTCTAGTATCACAATCCACTGCGCGTCGGTCTTCTCGTAGCATGATTTGAGTGCGAGGCGGTAATCAAGAAGTGACTTTCGGTGAATATCCCTGTGTCTTTCCAATCGCGCGATGGCCGACATGGGAGCATCGAGGTGATCGTAAGTAAGGACATGGTCGGCGATACTCGAAACCCACGGCTGGGTATAGTCTGGATGATCGGCGGGATTGGTCTGCGCAAAGAGGACTTGGAGTGTGAGGGTAGACCTCTGTTCTTTGGACAGAGTATCCAGGATGGAGCCCATGGTGGTGTCGAGATTCTGCTGAAATGGGCGCTTCACGGTAACGATTCCAATGCAAATGTCCACACGCTGGGCTACCTCCGCTGAACTGCCAGGATGCAGAGGGCGTGTGGAATAGTTCCGCTCGGAGATATATCTCAGAGATTCTTCAACTCTCATGAGACTGTACCGGGGTCTGTAGCCATTCTCAGGTTGGAAAAAGTATGAAGTGGGGTCTCGCGCGGAGTGAAAGCGAGAGATGAGTAGAAGACAAAGGTATATAATGGAAAAGGTTATTCCTATAGCGGACTGCTTCCTGCTAAAGGCCATGTTTGGGATAATGAGATTGAAGAAAGGATCAAGTGCATTCTGACTGCTGTAATCGAGATACAGCCGGCCCTAGAGGGGATTCAAGAAACGTGGAGAAGGAGCGTTCGGGTTCCTTCCTCGAAAGTGTAATCTTGACTCTTCTAGGACACATTTACACTGCTCAGTCTATCGTTCTCAGGGCCAATCGAAATATTTCCAAGGCCGACCGTTACATTCGCTAAGTCTAGCTACCTAGCTGAGTGCTGAATCTTCTCTATAGGAAACAGAATGGGTCGAGACCACCTGGGCACCTCTTCTTTGAAAAAAGCTATGGATAGTGAAATGGTACAAGCCCCAACTGATCATCTAGACCAGATCCAGAATCTTCTCTGTAGGAAGTATCGCCAAATAAGCGTACTTCTCTCCACGATAGCATGCAGGTACCTCCGCCAGGCCGGTTGAAATTGAAGAGTCAACTCGGGTCCCAGCAAACCCCTACGAACTAATGCTTCACAGGTCTTTGTCTCCTTTGCAGAGTCAATGGGGACATATTCTGCATTTGACACCATATCCTTCGTCTTGCGCTTAAAGTCGTACGCTACCAGGGCCATTGTAGGATAGACATTGTGCCAACAAGCAGAAATCAGGCCATCAAGAGCTTCATTTCGGTTGAGTTCTGGAAACTCCAGTTCCCAAAACCGACGACGCCATTCTGCGGTGCTAAGCTCAATATCGTCATAGGGTTCATGGCCATATACCATAAAGTATAGAAGTGTCCCGACTGCAAACTGTTCAGTTCTGGCTGAACAGAGACCATATGTGCCTTCCAATGGTCCGGCAAGTATTGGTCTGGACCGTGGGGGGAGGACACCATCAAGAAATTGACCAATGGTGGTGGCACGACCGAAATCAGTCAGCTTCAAATTGAAGTTCTCGTCAAGAAGACAGTTGCTTGCATGCAGATCATTGTGACAGAAGCCCATTTTCTCCACATACTCAAGGGCAGAGGTGAGTTGTTGTATCCACCGAGCGACGAGAGCAGGGTCCTCGTATTCCTTGACCCTAATAACACGGCCTCGAAAACTACTTTTTCCTATCTCTCGCTCCTGGCGATCATAGAAGCGAGGGCCGATTGCATTATGCGCGCAGTATGATAGAAAAAAATAGTCCGGGAGTATAAGAAAACATTCAATAATACTCGGACAACGATCCTGGCACTCATTAAGACGTTTGAAAAACGCGATCTCCTTGAGGAAAGGATGCTCCTCTGTCTTTTCTTCAGGGGTCCGGTTGGGGCGAACAGCTTTCACCACGATAGTTGGAGTGATGTGGTAGATATAAGCGGCGAGTCCTCCGCCAACATATTTATGTTTCTCGAGGGTATCCATAGCGAATCAAAAACACATGTAATCGTATCGTAGTTGTGTAGAGTTTTGGCAAAGATGTACATATAGTAGTTCGGAGGCAAAATGGTTTGGTACGGGTGTGAGAAGGGGTAAAGGGGTTGGGACAACAGATGTGGGGAGAAGGGGTAAATCGCTCCCCTGTCTTTGCCTAGGGTATGGTTGGCTCAATGAGGGAGCAATCATTGATTGCCGTTTATGCAGCAAGCTGCAACCACATCACATCCAATATCAAAGACTAGGAGGGGTAGTAGGAGGCTTAAAGGGTAGCGAGAGGGTCAAAACTCAGGACGAGACATTAGGCGGTTTTTCCCAATTTGCCCGATTGACCAGCCCACCGATTTCTAAAACGCGCTCTTGCAATTTGGTACTGTCCCTCTATTCTTCGCTTTACTGGGATTATGCTGATAGGTAGATTATAGATCATGATAGAACTAAGAGCGGTCACGGCGTGCAGTTACCAGTCTTTGGGGAATCAGGTTTGTCTATATACGACCATGTTTTCAGACATGCTAATATGGTAAACATTTTATCGACGCTCTTACATTAGACATGACCTATGGAGAGCCAATATCTTTCCTTTCTTTATAGCTCATGGGCTTCTTCCATGTGTTTCACGCCGACTTCCCTCATCTACAAGCTGTCAGTCAGCTACTTGAAATTGGCGGGCCTAACATACAGCTTTCATACTTTCTTTTCAATTTGGCACCTCCATACATCCATGCCGCCCACTTAGTCCCATTTTGACCCATTTTGTATTAGCAAACATTATTATACCAACTTTTGTCTCCTTTACGATATCATAAAGTCTCATTTTGTGTTATTTAGTCCCGCTCATGTGCCATTTTGTTTCGGAGTCTATCATTTCACCGCCGTAGTCGTGTGATAGTATGATAGTGCCCAACAATATGCTCTGGCCCCTCGTGATATCGAATGGACTGACCTGACAGACCTGACCGCACCTAAGCTAGCAGAGAGGACGGATCACATCAGTCTTTCCCTGTGATGAGTACATCCCCCACAACGCCAGAGATTATTGGGGAGTTGCAATACTGTAAACCTGACTAATCGGAAAGCGCCTTATAATTTCAACGGGTCAATTCCAAATTTGTCGGCAAGGATGTATATTTGACTATGGTCTTAGGCACCAACTTGAATATATTTGGTGTTGACTAAGCACTCTGTTTGACCTTTTTGTAACGTTAATCACTACCGAGTGGGACAAACCACCGAGTGGGACACCTAACCAATTTTCACCGCGTTCATCTCGCGTCATCTTTTTTCAACCATTCACTATGCCCCCAAATCCGTCCCAAACCGGCCGAAATTCTATCGAACAAGAGGGCCGCATCGAGTTAGCTATCTAGGCTATAAAGAAGGGGGATTGCGCATCTATACGTATCGCCGCACGCGTATTTTTAGTCCCCAATAGTACGCTCCAACGTCGGCTACGTAGGACCCTAAATCGCGTCGATATTCGTATAAATAGTCATAAATTGACCCAAACCGAAGAGGAATCACTTATTTAGTAGATTATCTCTATAGATGATCGCGGAGGGGCCCCCCGACTATCGATAGTACGAGAAATAGCCGATTTATTGCTCTCGAAGCGCGGTTCGACCCCTATCGATACGGTCGGCTATAATTAGGTCAGAAAATTCGTTAAACGGTATCCTAAACGGCTAAGATTACGCTTTTCCCGTCGCTATAACTATAAACGCGCGAAATAGGAGGATCCGAAGGTGATTCGGGAGTAGTTCGATACCGTAAAAGCGACGATTTAGCGATATAGGATTCTAGATAAAGATATTTACAACTTTAACGAAACTAGGTTTGCGATAGGCCTTATAGCTAACGCGAAAGTAATTATACGGGCTAAATATTACGGTCGGAGGGCAGTTTTATAGCCTAGGAATTACGAATAGGTTACTACTATCGAGACTATTAATACGGCCGGATAGGCCCTACCGCCTATAATTATCTTTAAGGGCAAAATATATAATTTCGCCTAGTTCGAGGGCCTCCTATATAACTAGCGTTTCGAAGTTAGCCTAAATAGATAGACGACCGATAAAATTAGGCTACGATAGCTTAAAAATAGTTTATTCCGGCGACTTATAGTCGTAAGGTTAGGCGGTATCGGCTTCTAATTCTCGACGGGTATAGTAGTTATTTAACCCCCTAATTCGACTAGATATATACTAAAAACGAGATTATACTAATCTATATACTAGCGTATTTATCGTACCTATTATAGCCCCTCGATATAGGCTATTTTACGCTATTAAAGTATATATATAGTAGGGTAGTCGACGAGAAAATACGGATACGTATTAATTATATCGACAAAATTAATTTCGTTATAATATATCTAGACGTACGAAAAGAGGCCTATAAATCGGATACAATTAAAAATAGCTTCGTAGCTACCGGTTTAGTCCTAATTAATACCGACTAGGTAATTTCGAAGCTTAATATTACTATCGAACCCCCCCTATCCTCCCTAAGCCGACCGTCTAGTTAGGGTAGTTTATTCCTCTAAAAAACGCCCTAAACTAGCTACTACGTAGATCGCTTATACTCTTCAATTAATACCCTACTACGCTATAGGTCAAAGAGCCTAATACGATCACAACTTAGCCTAATAGATAAGGGGTTTTATATAGTACGCAATAAGCTTATATTAGTACTGAAGGAAAACCATAATTTACGGGCGGAGAATAAGAAAAAGAAGCAGAAAAGGATACGTACGTATAGACGCATCGAACATATATTAGGCCTATTAGTTGGGGAAGCCCTAGAGCTATCTCGACCTACTAAGTAGCCTAATAAGCCGGTTTAGCCTATTATAGAGGACCCGGTTTAGCCGGTTTAGCCCCCTATAGAACAACCGCGACGGCGTTAATTTATATGTTCTTTATGCAATTAGGTTGGGCATCGGTCAAATGTATGTAATCGGAGATAGTTTAGTTAATTTATTGGTGTTTTGGTGGGTAAAAATAGGTGTAAACCAGAATATAGGTGGTTAGGTGTCCCACTCGGTGGTTTGTCCCACTCGGTAGTGATTAACGTTATACGATTGTTCTAGTATTGTCTCTAGCAAGTTCTATAGCTCCTTCACAGATTCCTGAAGAGATAAGCATATTATATAACTCAGCCACAGGGAATTTTTATGACCTCAAACCCATCACATAAAGTGCCTCTGAGAACATGGGAATTGGCGCAATCAATTGCACAGCATGCTTTGAATATAGTACCCTGACTATCTATCTCCATGTCGAGAGCTTTTCTCCAGGCTCCAGAGGAGTTCCCTACTAAAGCTCCCAAGCTGAAATGTAAGACGCAATGAGCAGACTTATAAACAACGTGCGAAGAGCTCTTGTTCTGTAAGTACTAATACTGAACTACTTCTCTAAAATGTAAAAAGCCCGAAGACTCATTTTCAGCGCTAGGCATACATTCCATCAAGAAGACTTGACCAAATCTCCAGGAGATTCTCACTCGATTTTTTGCCGCGGTTTCCAGGTGTTTGTAGCTCACTAGCTCTCCATTCACCGTGGTAAGAGCGTGCGCAAGAGTAGTGAGATTCTTGATCTAGTTATTCTCGGTCAGCAAGTTAATAACAGTTAGGCCCCACCAAAGACTGACCTCGGGCATATTCAGAGGCGACTTAATCAACTCTTGTAATCCATCAAGCCCAACACTAGCAGGACTCTGAACTGTAAGTGCCTTGGACAATCAACTTCCCAAATCTATCTACGAAACTCCCTTGTCAGGTCATCATATTTTATTGTCAGATCAATACGGCTCATGATCGCTTCGTCAAAGTGTATCTGCAGACGGATATTTGAGTGGATGGAATAACTATAAATTGACACTCCCGATACGAGTATAGAGTATGCATAGTTCGTCAAAATCGCTAGCCACAGGGCGAGATCATAGATACAATTCCGAATCAAATAGACCCATTCTCCATGCTCAGATACTTCGCCTCCGCTCCACGGATACAGGCAATATTTGCCCCGAGCTTGTTAATCGTCTCCATGTACTCGTCATACGGATCAGAGTCAAACACGATACCACCACCAGCCTGCAGATAGGCAACGCCATCCTTGACCAGCATCGTCCGCAGCGCAATACATGTGTCCATGGCGCCGGGCTCTTCTTTCGATCCATCGCCGTTGGCGATGTTGTATCCAAAGTACCCAACAGCACCGGCGTACACACCGCGCTTCTCACCCTCGAGCTCGGCGATCAGCTGCATCGCGCGAATCTTGGGTGCGCCGGAGACGGTACCGGCCGGGAAGATGGATCGGAAGGCATCAAAGCGTGTCTTGTCGGGTCGTAGCACGCCGGAAACTTGTGAGACGAGATGCTGCACGTGTGAGAACTTCTCCACCACCATCAGTCGGTCGACTTGTGTGGTGATCGGGTCGCACACCCGGTTCACATCGTTGCGGGCCAGATCGACCAGCATGACGTGCTCGGCGCGGTCCTTGAGACTGCTGCGGAGCTCGTCGGCCAGCGCGGCGTCCTCTTCCAGTGTCTTACCACGCTTCACCGTTCCTGCGATGGGGTGGGTGATGATGCGACCTCGCTCTTCTTTTACGAGGAGCTCAGGGCTGGCACCCACGAGCTGAAAGTCTTCGCAGTCGATGTAGAACAGGTAAGGAGAGGGGTTGACTGTGCGAAGGTGGCGGAAAAGGTTGTACGGGTGAAGAGAGGTGGGCCGCGATAGGCGTTGCGAGGGGACGGTTTGGAAGATATCGCCCTTGCCGATGTGCTCCTTTAGTGTCTTGACATGGTTCTCGTAACCCTCCTGGCCAATGTTGGACGTGTATTCTTGGTTCTGGATGATGGGGCCCTGCGGAGGCAGTGGTGTACGGTCCTGGAGGAGAGTCTCGATGGTCTTTTGAATAGTTTGCTGGCCCTTCTGGTATTCGGCATCGATATCGGCGTCATTGGTCGGGATCGGGACATAGGTGATAACCTTGACGACCTGGAAGAAGTGGTCAAAGGCAATGATGGTGTCGAACAGCATAAACATGGACTCGGGCACACCCAGGACATCCTTCACGGGCCGCGCCGTCTTGGGCTCGAAATATCGGACGCAGTCATAGCCCACGTATCCAATGGCTCCGGCAGTCAGAGGCGGAAGAATCAGACCGGGAACAGAAGCAACGCGATACTTGGAGAGCTCTTCCTCAAGGATCGGGAGGGGGTCGGCTTCGGGGCCATGGCCAGAACCGGTCTTGATGGTCTTTCTGGGGTCTGTAGGGAAGTGGTGAGTCAGGATAAGCAGACTTGCATATAAGCCGGGGTTACGCACCCGCGCCAACGAAACTGTATCGTCCAATCGTCTCGGTAGTCGCCGCGCTCTCGTATAAAAAGGACAACCGCGAGCTATAAACCCGAATCAGTCACTACGCCAGATTTTCCCCGCCATGCCCCGCAGGTCGTCGCATCGGCCGACACTCACTTCTCCGCGATTTTGAGGTATGCTAATGTCGGCGTCAAAAGGTCCGCAGGAATCGAGGCAGTCACGGGCAGGAGATTTGGGGCATATTGGGAGTTTCTCGACTTGGAGATGACCTCGCGCGCCGTCTCGAGCGACGGAACATTGGCGATCTGAGTCATGAGGATGCGCATTAGCAATTTTCCATTACAGAGACTGTAGATGAGCAGATATAGTGCATTACTACATTAGTACATACCGGAGGTGCCATGCTGAGCTGCTTTCGCAATAGACAAAGCAGAGCAGAGAGGAAGAGTCGACTTCAATGAGATTTGGCGGTGGGAAAAAGAGTCACTGGTCACTGTGGGGCTCTGAACTCGGGTTTCCAGTCGACTTTGCAACTCCGCAACCACCTTTTGCAATTGGACAAACAAGCGGAAACCTAGGACTAAGACAGTCTCGTAAATTGTAAAATAGAGAAATTCTGTAGGAAGACGAGCCACGAGGAACCCTAAAGGGAGAAACGCGGCGTTATCGCTTATCAATACGCATTGGCATTCGCACTCGTATCCGCATTGCTGCAGATTCATGAACAAACATCTCAGTCTGCATAGTACATCAGCTTGCAGCGACACCTCATTGATCAAATAGCCATCTGCACAGAAACCCACATGGCAACCTTCGAACCAAGCAGCTCGATAGCTCCCGCCTCCGTCCCGAACCCCGAAGCAGCCGAGCTGAGTTCCACAGCCGATGGACTCGCAGCTTCAGCTGTGACATCCTGGTCGGGGCGCTTGGCGGAACTCGCACAGCTTGCATCGGCATTGCCAGAAGCTGGGCATGAGGAGGACGAAATGGCGCAGTCAGTACACTTCCATCTCGATGCGATTGAGTCCATACTCCGTGACCCGCGCCCGGCGCTGTCGCGTGAGGTAGCGAAATGTCGGCCGAGTGGTGTTGCACGCGGTAGATCAGCAGTGGAGGATATGTCGCGGGTATCAAGTCCTCCCCCGCTACGGGCTCCAGATCAGCATTGCGACGAATCGCTCGTTGATAACGGGTTCGCTAAGACCAAGATGCTGGCGCAACTGTCGACTCTCTTAACTGAAGTAAATGATCTGCATATCCAGCTGGGTAACCGACGCAGGGAGGCGAGTGAGATCTGTGATCTGTATGAGGAGCGATGCCGCGGTTTACAAAGGACAGTGGCCGAGTTGGAGCTCGAAGTTGTTGAGTTGTAAGTTGTGGTCTACTGATTGTCCTCCAATTATGCTAATGGGTTTCGCGGCTATAGGAAGTCAGATCTGGTCGAAGATGCCGTCGAACTAGAAGGGATCCAGGGAACGATCCTCGGCCTTCAAGCGTGGATCGACGGTCTCCAATCAGAGCAAGTTGTGCTTCGGCGACAACGTTACCTTGCACAGCACAAGGCTCGACAGAAGCAATGGAGAGGTGGTCAAAGAAACAAGAGCAGCGATGAGCTGGCGTCCGATGCGCAGATCGATGATGTTTTGGAAGGTCTTGGCGCGTGGATGCGTGGGTTGAGAGATGTGCAGGAAGAATTCCAATGTCGGGCTCGTGCAAGACGAACGAGGCGAGAGCAAAGGCGGAAGACGCTTGCGCAGGAAATACCCCGGTTAATGGATAAAACAGACGGAGATGCAGATACAGATGCGGGGTTATGGAGTAGAGCTTTCCCACTCCAGCGTGTCTGAAGTAGTTACCATTACCTCGATGCGAGAGCTCGAATGATTGGAAGAAAGTGATGATGCATTCTTTGCGAGATTCACAAGAAATACAAAGCTCAAATCATGACCACAGCCCACCGGCCCCGAACGCAGTTTGAAAGAAAAAAAAAAAAAAAAAGAACTCTCTCGCCAGGAATCCGTACCGTTCGCCGTACCCAAGCTTGATCCCAAGCAATGCATGCCGCCATGCGTCTTTTAAATCACGAAGTTAATTCCAAAGAAATTATGTAAAGGAAAATGTGGGTGCGATCACTGTGATGCCAAACGTACCCACACCTCGGGAAGACTGTGAAGGGATTTTCCCTATCGCAGCCCCCAAAGGTGCGTTTTAGTAGGTTGGTTTTTGCGGGCCGGGAGTCTCGCCATGAGGCTATAGCGCATGCTATCAATCGTATGACACAACGCCCAAAATCATCTCCCGCTCGTGGCTGGTGGGTATCAATTAGACCGTCCAAGGTCACGTACTTTACTACCGAGTAAGAAACCCCAATCCATCGGTAGAAGGGAGGTTTCCAATGCGCCAAATAAATCCTTCGCATTTGACAGCAAAGCCGAATCACCGCTGCATGTTTACAATAGCCATCTGGTCCGAGTTAGTATACCTCGGCGTCTTGGTATTCACAATTCACGTACCTGATTTCCAAAGCCATACGCCAGTTTTTTGCCGTCAGAGTCCCATGATAGAGCACAATCGGGAATCGCCACCTCGTGACCATTTTTTCCATTCGTGCGCTCGGATTCTTCCTTAATCTCCCGTGAGCCGGGTGCAATCCACGTCGACATGGGCTCGCCACCACGCTCTGCGTTCCAGATGAAGAGCCGGTCGTTGCTCACCGCACCCAGAGCGTATCCATCTGGGGAGAAACCACCAGCGAGAGCTGGGATCGAGGGACCCAAACGCAGGCGATGAATGCGCTTGTAGGTCTTTAACTCCAAGTCCACTTGCCACACGTTGACGCTGCTGTCTGTTGAGTATGAAGCAATAGTGATTGTAGATGTCCGCTTTTGCGCTTGTGATTGCGGGCGGATGTCAAGCGCCGTGATGGCATCCTGATGAGCATTTTCGATTAGGATATTATGCGTCGGGATCCAGATTGCGGAGTTCGCAGAGCCGGCTGTGACTGCCACGGAGTCGGTCTCTGTCTGGACGCAGCGGATGAAGGTCCAGGCGGCGTCGGTATTGGTGGATTGATAGGTCTTGGTCATGCTGATGTTTTGGTCGACCTCGCATTGATAAACAGCCCCATTCCCACAGGCAAATACTTGGTTGCGTCCACACCACGCCAAATCGTAGATGTGGCTGTCAATGACCAGAGGTGGTGGAAACACATCCGGCCTGCGGTTGTCGTCCCAAAGGGCCAGTTCCGAGGTTCGTTCGTCCGACGCCACGATGGCCAGCTGCGGGCTCTCCTCTGCCCAATGTAACCCGTTGATCACCCGAGGAAGATCCGGTAGCAAATCCACCACATTGCCATCGGTATTGTACATGGTAACTGTCCCTTTCATGTCCCGAATGGACGCCACGGCCAATTTAGCGCCGATGGCATCCCACGCGACCGCTGATACATAGGCGCCGCTGCCCTTCAAGTTCAAGAACCGATTCTGAACTGGAGTCGACGACAAAGATAACTTCCACAGACTGCAGAAGGTATCCCCGGCGGCCACGAGCAAGGTCGAGTCCTTTGGGTGCCAGGCTGTATATATCACGTGATCATCGGTCTGAAGCAAAGCGGTGTCGGGCGCCAAGTCGGCGGCCTTGGCGGGGGAGATCTGGACGCCAACGCTGGGGCCCATCGTGAGGATCGGTTCCTGAGGCACCTCTTCGGTCCCCATGCTGACGTCTCCGTCGCCATCTAGGTGATCTGGGACCGGTGAGCCGGGCTTGCTCTCGGGTTCGTCGTCGACTTCCATAGACTCATTGCCGTTAGTTTCCTTGTGGGCTCTTTTGCCTGTCTCGGCCGGGTGACCGTTCGTCACGCGGTCGCGAGGCTCCGACGCAACGGGGTCGTCGGGAACGGGCTCATCACGATTTTGCAAGTCCGTTACCTCGAAGGGCTCTGGCCCGAAGAAATAATCCGATGGTTTAAACGAAATGGGGTTCCCCTCCTGAGGATTTCGCGTTAGATAATTACCCGTAGACGAGTGCTTGAAAAGGGAGACCGCTCATTAAAAAAAGCTCTCCCGCGTCACCCCGAGCATCGCGCGCAAACATACCTTGTCAATGGAGCATTCTAGCTCGTGGTACTGCAGGCCCTTTTGAACCAGCGAAACTAGCGCATGGGTATGGATGTGACGCGCAAAGGGCAGACTCTGCGGATCAGGGTACCATGCGCGCTGAAGTGATAGGGCGGCCTCGCCGTGACCTGTCGGAGGTTAGAGTGGGAAGCCGGGGATGGTGCCGGGTTATTGCACCGAAGTTCTACTAACCTGCTTCCTGAAGATACCTAGCATGGGTTTAGCGAGGGTCAGCGATAGTGGGGAGGGAAACGAACCGCCATATTAAATAGTTGACGTGATGCGATGTAAGGTCAGGGTGTGCCATGATTACATGTGTGACCACCTCCAGGTGGACATGCCAAAGGAGGAGGGCGCTTCCGCAAGGGAAAGGAAAATCAAAAGTGGAGTGCGGATGCGAGATGCGCGAAGTGTCCAGGAACACGAGTTTGCTTCAGATACTAAGTCCGGAGCAAGAAGTCAGGGGTTCTCAAAGTAAGTTTAAAGAACAGGCAGAAAAAACTGAAATGTCAGGGTCGAAATTCCGGGTTGAAGGGCAAGGGAAGGAAGGCGCTAAAGCCTTGGAGATTGAAGGTTGGAGGTTGAAGGATGGAAGAATGGAGAGTCGGGAAGCGGGAAGAGACAAGCTAGGCAAAGCCGGGGATTCAGGTTCGAGGGCTAGATCAATCGTGGAACACGAGACATCCGTGGACAGAGAGAAGTTCAAGATCGCGACTGACACTCGAGCTTAAGTGCACCAGCCACTTAAAGAAGTGGGCTCCAAATCTCAAACTGCAGAGCAAATCCTCCCTGTGGCGCCCTCCACATCGGGTCGCGGCCTTTCGTGCGACTCGCTTGGGTGACCCCGGATCTGGGGCTGATCTTCTTTGAATACAATGTTTAGAGAATATGGAGTATGTGTGTACAATCTAACATGTCTTACACTCCCCTAGGTCATAGACAGAGGACATATAAGGGGGAAGTCCGGACTTCATTCGGGCTCAGCGTGTCTGCTGCACGCAGCCGAGCCCGGCGATGCTCTGCAGCGGCAAAAGTGGATCGCTGGAGCCACTCGGCTCCCCGTTCTGCTTCAGCATTCTTCCTTATCTAGGTGATATTTACCTACAGCAATATTGCTTGCCCTACCTGGATTTTACAGATCGTAATAGCCATTTTGATTTTGTCTATGATATCTTGCTTCTAAATAGACAGCCTTGGAATAAAATGCCGGGTTAAGGGCGCTACTAATCAGCTCATTAGACAAATAAAATACCTAGGAGAGGTCGAGAATGTCCTCTGGATGACTACATATCGGTGATTATATTCTATACCTACATCTATCAACCCATAGAAGCACCATGCTACACGACTACTTCGTTAAGTTGTAGTATACTCGTGTCTACCGGGGGTAAATCTCCGCTCCGGCTCAGCCTTGTTATGGCCCTGTCGTTGTCCGCCTTCGTAAGCGGAGCCGTTTCCTCCCCTCCCCTCAGCCCCCAAAACAAATACCTCGACTTCGACAACACGCCTGGTCCGACAAGCCTGCGGTCTCGCGTCCGCGAGACATAATGCCGCTCCAAGTTAACATTCCCCCGGCTACCCGTATCTTCCTCGTCAGCTTGCTCGCTCTGTCCTTCCTCTACAATATTGCCAGATGGCGACAACTTGACACTTCCGCCGGCAGCGTTCAGTCCACCCCGATCATTCCCTACCTCACCCTCGTTCCCTCCTTCTTCTATTATTACCCGTGGACCCTCCTCACTGCGACCTTCGTCGAGCAAAACATCTTCACCGTCATTCTCAACGCGGCGACGATCTTCTATGGCGGGAAGTATCTCGAGCGCGCATGGGGTTCTCGCGAGTTCAGCAAATTCATTGCTGCGGTCATCTTGATCCCCAATGCGGTGATCATTCCCATCTATTACATATGGGCCAGTGTTGGAGGTTCCCAAAGTAGAGCGTAAGTGCCCGGTACAATCGATTCCACTCGCAGGACTGACCGTTCTTCACTACAGTCTCACCCAGATCTGCGGTGGTGTCGCCATTCAAGCCTCCTTCCTCGTTGCTTTCAAACAACTTGTCCCCGAGCACACCGTCGCTATCTTCAAGGGTCTTGTCAAGATGCGCGTGAAGCATTTCCCCGCCCTGTTTCTGCTCCTCAATACCCTCAGTGGTATCTTGATCGGAACGGACACCGCCGCCGTGCTGGCCTGGCTCGGCCTCCTGACTAGCTGGACCTACCTCCGATTCTACAAGCAGCAGCCCGATCTCACCGGAACATCGACCAATGGCCTCGGCATCAAGGGCGACGCGAGCGAGACCTTTGCTTTTGCCTGCCTGTTCCCTGATGTCATGCAACCCCCGATTGCCTTTGTCGCCGATCAGATCTATGCACTTTTGGTGACTATAAAGGTCTTGAGGCCTTTCTCGGAGGATGATATCGCTTCTGGAAACCAACAGGTGTTGGCCAGAGGCGAAGCTGGCCTGCCAACTCTCCTTAGCAACCAGCGCGGTGGAGGATATAGAGGCGCCGGCAAACGTGAGGAAGCAGAGCGGAGACGTGCTCTGGCACTCAAGGCCCTGGACCAGCGGCTGCAGGCGTCGTCTTTGGGACGTCCCCAAACCGAGCCATCAGCCCAACCGCCGTCGACCCCTGCTGGTCAGGGCATGTTGGGAGAGACCAGCTATAATCCGGATAATGCATAAAGGTACTGGAGTTGTCGGTCTTTCTGGCATTTCATTTCACTAAGATTTTGGACATATTAGCATGAATAGCAGGGCGCTCAGCTTGGCGAGCAGACTTGCAGTTGTTGCTTTCATCTTTCTTCCGATGATGTATCTTGGCCATCCATATTTCGTTCTGAAGCTGTCTTCAAATGGCCCCATTTCTGAGCCCATGTGTGATGCCTTTCAGCCATTTTTCTCCTCCTTCAGCATTTGTGTTCTTCTATGTTTTGTGGGTTTCCCTAGCTCTATACCAAGAGGAAGTGCCAACTTTGCAATCAAAATCTCAAAGCAGTCCGATGGCATTTTTTCCAAATGCTCTAATATAATATCTCACACAAATACATGGCCGTAAGGAAAACAAAGATGCTATATGCTACAGGTGGCTCCCCTCAACCTCGTGAGGAACCAGAAAATGGAGAAACAACTCAACACAGTCCCTTTTACAGCGTCTTGAGCTTCTCCACATCACCACGCGCCTCAGCAAGCATCCGCTCCTGATCCCTCTTCGCCTGCCGCATAGCCTCTATACGCTGACGGTCCGTGACAGCCTTCTCCGCAATAGCCTGCAGCTTCTTCTGCTCCGCCTCGTCCTCGGGCGTAACAGGCACGTCCTCCGCGCCCGTTGAGGCCTGAACACGACTCCAAATCTCCTCCCAGGTCAAGTTCTTCACGTCCACAACGGCGGTTTTCTCGCTGGTCTCCGGTGCCGGCGCGTGCTTGTCGGTAACCTGGGTTTTGCCTGCGATGGCATTTGCGGTGCTGCCGACTCGCTCCGCAAAGTAGATCGTCAATGCGGCAGGTCCGTCTTGATCCTCTGTTTGTCGTACTGTCATCCGCACGCCTGGGTTGTGGTACTTCAGTCGTGGCAGGCACCTGCGCCAGAAGTGCCGGGCACCTTGGTGTCCGCCGTAGATCTTTTTTGCGTATGTGAGATGTAGTCGGGTGACGGCTGGGAATTCTTTGCTGGCTGAGGCTAGACTCGGGAAGATGGCGGCGCCGGTACCGACTCGGACCTCGAGCATCTGGTGGTGGATATTGGATTAGTATACGTGTTAATGGAAAGTCTTCTAAATCCGAGGGTGATTGAATGTGCCTGGTCGGGGGAGGGGGTGTTGAATGTCCGGGCTTGAAGGTACGGCGAAGTGTTAATGAGGAGAGATGGGAGAATTTACCCTCTGTAAATAGAAACACGCAAGATTAGTCAATTGTCTCCGAAAATGATCCCAGACACCCGTAGTCGAGGCTAGGACAGAACAACTTACAGTCTTCAGCTTCCGCATCCTCTTGAAAAGGTTCACCATGAGGCAGGACGTGTCGCACAGGGGCTGGCCCCGGTGCGAGGATCTGTTGGGGCTGACGGGGTTCGGACGAAGATGAAGCAATTAAAAGCTCTACTCAATGGCCTCACAGAGAGCTTAGAGCGTGGTGTCGATGATCCGGGGAAATTTGTTGCGGAAACTCTTGCGCAGCGAAGTCTCCGTGATATCGCTCACGTGACCCTGATAATGTTCAACAATTTTGTAAGTTTCAAATGACACCACACACATGAGGATCTTGCGTAGAAAGTACTTTCCATCCAGCTGTTATCAATTCCCGTCGCAATCAGTTATATACTTCGCCATAAATATTCAATATCAAGGCACTGCCAGCTCTCACTGTGAGAAAGCACGTGCCGTAAATTACACTTATCAATACAATCATTTACAATACTGACTCATAATTCCCTTTTGACGGTTTTGTATTCACCCCGCGATCTTTTGTTCCCTGCCCCTCGGGACTCTTGCAATCAGGGTTTACATCTTGAAGAGAACATCATGGCAGCCGCCGCCGCGTCTGCTGCGCTCGACCCGAGTAACGGCTCCAAGAACACCTTGAAGTTGGAAAATGTGAACTTGCCCCTCCCTCCGTTTACTCTCCGAATTTTTGGATGACCGTGCTGACTGAATTGGCTTCTAGACCGAAAAGCGTGACACTCTGATCGCAATCGAGAAGAAATACCAGGCACAATGGAAGAAGGACAAGGTCTTCGAGATCGACGCCCCCTCCTTCTCCGAAGTGCCCCAGGGCTCCATGTCCGCCGCCGAGCTGCGCGAGAAGCACCCCAAGTTCTTCGGTACCATGGCCTATCCCTATATGAACGGTACCCTACACGCCGGTCACAGTTTCACTGCCAGTAAGGTCGAGTTCATGACCGGTTTTGCTCGCATGGAAGGCAAGCGCGCCCTCTTCCCGCTCGGTTTCCACTGCACCGGTATGCCCATCAAGGCCTGCGCCGATAAGCTGCGCGACGAGGTGAAGATGTTCGGCCAGAACTTTGAGGGCTACAAGGAAGAGGAGGAGCCTGCCACTCCCGCGGCTCCCACGCAGGAGTCCAAGCCGGAGGTGAAGGAGCAGGCCGAGAAATTCTCTGGCAAGAAGAGCAAGGCTGCTGCCAAGTCGGTAAAAATGAAGTACCAGTTCCAGATCATGCTGGCTATCGGCGTGCCTCTCGAGGACATTCACAAGTTTGCCGATGCCAACCATTGGCTTCACCACTTCCCTCCCCTTGCCATCCGTGACCTCGACAGCCTTGGTGCCCGTATCGACTGGCGGAGACAGTTCGTCACTACTGATGCCAACCCTTACTACGATGCTTTTGTTCACTGGCAGATGAACCGCCTTCACGAGCTAAGCAAGATCATGTACGGTAGCCGTTACACCATCTACTCGCCCAAGGACGGCCAGCCATGTATGGACCACGACCGTACCGAAGGTGAGGGTGTTGGGCCCCAGGAGTACACTGCTCTGAAGCTTCAGGTGAAGGGGTGGTCTCCCAAGTTGGCGGAGGCCGTCAAGGGCAAGATCGAGGAGGATGCCAAGGTTTACTTTGTTCCGGCTACTCTGCGTCCTGAGACCATGTACGGCCAGACCAACTGCTTTGTTGGTCCCAAGATCAAGTACGGTCTGTTCAAACTGAAGGAGAAGGAGTACGTTGTTGTCACCAAGCGTGCTGCTTGGAACATGGCTTTCCAGGGCCACTTCTTTGACAGCGAGAACTTCCCCAAGTCCCAGGACCAGCTGCCAATGGTCTACGAGGCCCCTGGTTCCGACTTTGTGGGTACTCTTGTCAACGCCCCTCTCTCTTTCCACACTGAAGGTGTCTACATTCTGCCCATGGACAGTGTCTCCGCTTCCAAGGGTACTGGTGTCGTTACTTCCGTGCCCTCGGACAGCCCTGACGATTATGCCACCCTGATGGACCTGCAGAAGAAGGCCGACTACTACGGCATCGAGAAGGAGTGGGCCGAGAAGGAGATTTACCCTCTGATCGATACCCCCACCTACGGCAACCTGACTGCTCCGACTCTGGTCAAGCAGCTGAAGATTAACTCGCCCAAGGACGCCACCCAGCTGGCTCAGGCCAAGGATCTTGCTTACATGGAGGGCTTCTACAAGGGCACTATGCTCGTTGGCGAGTTCAAGGGCGAGGCCGTCAGCGCCGCCAAGGACAAGGTCCGCAAGTCTCTCTACAACAGCGGCGATGCCTTCCCCTTTGCCGACCCCATGGGTAAGGTTGTCAGCCGTAGTGGTGATGACTGCGTTGTCGCCTACCTTGGACAGTGGTTCCTGAACTACGGTGAGAACGACCCCCAATGGCAGAGCGAGACCTTGAACCACATTGTCAACGATCTCAACACCTACTCGCCGGAGACCCAGAATGCTTTCGAGAAGAACCTATCCTGGCTCAACCGTTGGGCTTGTGCCAGAACCTACGGTCTTGGTTCCAAGCTGCCCTGGGATCCGCAGTTCCTCGTCGAGTCTCTGTCTGACAGCACTGTCTACATGGCCTACTACACCATTGCTCACCTTCTACACGGTGACCGCTACGGCAAGACCGTCGGTTCCCTGAACGTGACCGCTGACCAGATGATTGATGAGGTCTGGGACTACGTCTTCTGCCGTCGGGAGATTAGCGATGATCTTCTCTCCAAGACCGGTATTAGCAAGGATGCTCTGCAGCAGATGCGCCGCGAGTTCGAATACTGGTACCCCCTGGACGTCCGTGTCTCAGGCAAAGATTTAACTTCTAATCACTTGACATTTATGATAGTTTGTGAACCCTGCCTCGTTGTTTTTGGCTGGTTTCGCTGACTTTGGTTGTAGTATAACCACGTCGCTCTCTTCCCCAAGGAGTACTGGCCTCGTGGTGTCCGTGCCAACGGCCACCTGCTGCTGAATGGCGAGAAGATGAGCAAGAGTACTGGTAACTTCCTTACTCTGAAGGATTCTGTCGACAAGTTCGGTGCCGATGCTACCCGTATCGCTTTCGCCGATGCTGGTGACACCATTGAGGATGCCAACTTCGATGAGTCTGTTGCCAACAGCAACATTCTGCGTCTGTTCACCCTCAAGGATTGGATTGAGGAGGTTGTCAAGGACGAGTCTCTGCGCACCGGCCCTGCTGATGCTTTTGCTGACAAGCTCTTTGACAACGAGCTCAACGCTCTGGTCCGTGAAACTCAAAAGTACTACCGGAGGTATGTTATTCAGTGCTGGACTTGTCTTTATTTTAATCACTAACCTCTTTTTAGCACCGATTTCAAGCTTGCTCTGAAGTATGGTCTTTACGACTTCACTAGTGCCCGGGACAGCTACCGTGAGATGGCGACCGCCGCCGGTGTTGGTATGCACAGGGACGTTGTGTTGCGCTACATCGAGCTGCAGGCCCTCATGCTCGCCCCCATCGCACCCCACTGGGCTGAGTACGTGTGGCTCGAGGTTCTCAAGAAGGTCAGTATCCAATTTTCCACCAATAAGTACTCATCTAACATCTCCTAGTCCTCGTCCATCCATTACGCCCAGTTCCCCACTGTGCCCGAGGTCTCGCCCGAGCTGTCCGCCGCTCAGCAGTACGTCCGCGGCACTTCCTCGAACATCCTGTCCTCCGAGTCCATGTTCGCCAGGCGTCTGTCCAAGGGGAAGACTGCGAACTTCAACCCGCGCGAGCCCAAGAAGCTCACCATCTATGCCGCTAAGAAGTTCCCCGCCTGGCAGGAGAAGTACATCGACCTGGTGCGTGAGGCCTTCGACAGCATGAACATCTCCATCAACGACAAGGAGCTCAACGCCAAGGTCGGCAAGCTCGGTGAGATGAAGAAGGCCATGCCTTTCGTGCAGACTCTTAAGCGCCGTCTGATCCAGACCCGCGAGGACCCCGAGACGGTCTTTGAGCGCAAGCTGCCCTTTGACGAGTTTGCTGTTCTCGCTGAGATGATTGACGGTCTTAAGCGCACTGCTGGCTATAAAGAGGTTGAGATCGTTGCTGTTGACGAGGGTGGTAAGACTGGTGAGGTTGTCGGTACTGGTGAGAAGAAGGAGGGTCTCTCGGCTGAGAATGCTGTGCCTGGAAACCCTACCTTCCAGTTCTCCAATGTTGCTGCGTAGATTTGTCCATGAGTTGGGGTTTAAATGAGCTCTCTTTTGTCTATTAGAGAGTCATGCTTGACGAGCTTATGCTGAAAAAAAAAGAATAAATGCATTTCATAGTTCTAACATTGTGGTATTAGAGGTCGAGCGTGAGCTTGTTCCCTTGTTAAGCGACCCGGGGAAGTCGAACCGATCATATTAGGTTAAGAAATCAAGTTCGTGATGTTGTCAAGCCATAGGTTTGACAACACTCAGCAGTCTGCAATAGACGTTAGTAGTTGTCGAGAAAATGAGCAAACATCGAAAGAACGGACTAATCCAAGTCCAACTAACCTTCTAAGACCCTCCTTCAACGCACTCTCATCTTGCGAAAACACCAATCTAAACCACCCAGCATCTTTCCCATGTTCCTCCCCAGGATGGAGAAAGACACCAGCATCAACAAGCCTCTCCGCCAAGGCAAACTCCCGTTCTCGAATAGAGGCGCCACTAGGTAGGAAAGTTGATAGATCGATGTAGATGAAGAACCCGGCATTTCTGGATGGACTTAGGTGAATATCTCACTTGAGGTAACTATGTATCGACTTACCCGCCCTTAATGTAGTTGATCCCAGCCTGGTCCAGCGTGGAAGTTGCCAATTTGTAGCCTGCCGCTAGACTTACCCTTGTTTTGGCAGTGAAGGTTTCGACAAAGTCTTGGTCTTCTAGGATGGCCATTCCAATCGTCACGGCAGCTTGAGAAGGGCTATGGAATCTCCTATACTTGGATGAGCTTGATATTTCGTACAAAGCAGTAAGATCTGACTCGTAGATGGATCATTGGGTTCAGGAAATAACACATACGAAGACATTCTGCACGCTAGACGGAGTTGCTCGTTTTGGGTTACCATGAATCCAATCCGGAGGCCACCAGAGGCGAAGTCCTAGATTAGATAGTTAGAATTCATAGAAATACTTGTTTCCAAACAATGTCTTCCTACCTTGCTGAAACCATACAGAACATGCACTAGCTTCGGGTCTATCAGATCCTGCAAGTTTAGTGAAAGCATCGAAGTGAACGGCACAGCCTCGGGATCACCAGTGTCGAATACACATGATGCATAAACCTCATCACTAATGAGGTGGAGTCTGTGTCTATCACAGAATCGGGCGATGTGCTTTAGCGTCTTGACCGGGTAGCAGCGGCCTGTGTTGGACGAGTTAATAAGAGTTTAGTTACAAGCCCAGACGATCCTGCCCACTGCGACGAACTTACCGACTGGGTTATGCGGATTCACCAGGAGAACCGCCCGAATATTCACACCTCGCGCTTTCGCATCCGCCAAAGCCTGCTCATACTTCTCCACTGCGTTGGGCGTAAACGCTTCCTCTGTACCAGTGTCGGCGTATACAATCTCAACCCCCGCCTCAATGCCGTAGTCCAGTTCAAACCGGCCATATACTGGCCGATTGACGAGAATGCCTTCACCTGGTGCTGCTAGGTTGTACCCAAGCATGTTACCCAAGGAGGTTGGAGAGTCAGCAACGAAGACATCTTCAGGCTTAATTGATGTATATGTTTTCAAGACTCTGTCCATATGAGCAGCTGCAACACTAGGAAGCCGGGCATTTGAGACTGTAGTCGAGCGGTAGCTGATTGAATCCAGTTTGAAGACGACCTGGAGATTAGGTTAGACGATCGTAACAGACTTCCAAGGTTGCAAGTAGTGCTAATTGACCTTGTCGTTAATGAAATTGACTATTTCTGCTCTCATTGGTCTCTGATTGATTGTTAGAGTTGAATTGGCTTGATGGTAGTAGGTACGAACATTCTCCGCCGTCCCAAATGAGATGAGCCCCTTTGGATTTGTTCCTGGGTCATAATCTGGCGTCGGGGTGAATCGCCATGGGCGATTCAGTTGTTCGATATTTTTGAGTGCACGAGATGATAGCATCTGGGGAGGTGCACAACTTTGCAGCTGGTCTGTCTATTAGGGACATAGTACGTGAAGAAGCGGGACGCTACTAAGGTGGACGAAGTACTCTGATTATCTAACACGCGGTGCCGATTGTGGAGAAGGAGGATGCGATGAACTGTCAACGCAGTCAGGGAGCTTAGAAATTGTTGAAAACCCACTAGTTAGTTAACTTGGTGGAAGCGTTAGAACGTTGGCTTTAGAAGACGCAATGTATAGTGAGTCCTCGGGAGAATTTCTTCATAGCGAGCAACGACCCCGTAAGAGAAATAGTTGATCACATTATAGAGAAGTATTCAGTCGTATTCGGTGATAGAGACTGTTGTATAGATACATAAGATGTTTGCTGGAAAACGCCAATCGCTATGCTACATGTAGTATACACTTCTGGTCAACTCGAAGCTCACAAGCCAACAAGCTCAACTGTACCGGTAACGCAAACGCGGCCTCTTGCGCTTGTCTGCTTTCCGCTTCTCTGCAATGAAATTCCAACATTCAATCGGCGGCCGAGATCCAATGTGCTTCCCATTAGGAGTGAACACTTCAATTTGCGGATAGACAGGTGCCTCGGTTTCCGACATGTGCTTGGCGCGCACCTGCACACTGACTTCAATCCAGCCGCAGCCCTCAACCAGAATGTCGGCAGACATGACTCGGTACGGGAGTGGAGGGATAGGAATTTTCCTATCTTTCACGGCCTTTGCGACCGAGTCCGGCAGATTCGATGCGGTGACATCCCATTCGAGATCGAACTTTCCTGCTGAAGTGATGGAGCTACCGGTGCCTTCCACCATCAGGGCCTTTCCTGGGTAGGGTCGTTGCTCGGTCTGCATTTCAATCGCCTTGTCTGTCTTTGTGATGTGAGTCTCGATGGGCACGAAACACGCAGCGAGGACAGTGTCCTCGGGGTTGACGGGTGTTATGCGCACGAGACCACCACCGAGAAGAAGAGATTGGCCGGGTTTGATTGTACAGCGGTCTGGCTTGACTCTTTTGGTCATGATGAGATCACGTTTGTGCTCATCACGCACAAAGTCCTCAAGCTGGCCACGTTCCATTCCCGGTAGGTCGATCACTTCACCTCTTCCGCGGCCAAATGGGATACGGATAGGCGAGACGGTTGTTCCTGGAAGTGAGGAAACGACCGGTAGCACTGGGAATGCATCCTCGCGAGGGGCAGGGGGGAGGAGACCGTCGGGTTCGAGTAGATAGAGCATAGAATCCTGTCGCTGATTCGAGACTTCTTGTTCTCGTTGCTGTTGGATCCACTCTGCCATGTTTTCCATGCTTCTCGAGTTTTTGGGATAACAGGCTTCAATAAAGCTACTCTTTCCCACATTGGCCTTGCCAACGACCCAAATACCTCCGCCGCGCTCGTATATTTCTTCCTTGACTTTCTTGGTCCACCAGCCACGGTGCGCACTAACCATATGCACGTTACCCAGACGAACATCCTTCCCGGCTTTCCCCAGGGACGTGCGAAGTACCGAGCGAACGTATTCCATCTTCGAGTCGACCTGATCTTTTGTCGCAGCCAGCAAGTCGGAGCGGGTGATGATAAAGTTGAGGGTGGGCAATTTCCTTCCCCCATAGTACTTTTCAGTTGTAGCTCTTCGGTTCCGAGAACGCTGCTCCTGGAGCGATAACGCCTGATGAATGTGCGGGACTAGCGACATAGGGAAATCTGCAGCATCCAGAATATGGTATACGCAGTTATCTTTGTATGGCGACTCGTCCAGGAACTCTCGGATGGAAAGGATGGAGGGCTTGGGCGTAGAGACTGCCTTGTTGTGGTGTATCAAGTTATGGCATCGATCGCAGACCTGAGTTATTTGCTTTGGCGACTCAATCGAGGAACTTTCAGATTCTATGATATCGTCTGGTAAAGCTCCGCCTTTTCCTTCACGTTAGTTGTCATAGACTGGACGAGATATGTATGCTGGTGACTTACCCTGGATAGGCTTCGGAGGTGTCGACTCTCCAGTAATATGCGCATGATCCTCCACTGGACTGTCTTGAGTACCTGACACCGCCATATCATCTAACTCTGCATCGCGCGGGTTGGTGACATTTTTCTTGGAGGCCAGTGGCTTCCGTCTCTGCTTGCGACTCTTGCTGTAGTACCCCGGTTCGTCAGGCTCGATTGTCTGCGAAAACGCACCGCACCCCGGGCAGCAGAGAGGAAGAACATCGACCAGGCTCTGGATAGGCGCCTCTGATTGTCGGAAGCAGGTGGTTGAGAAAACGCGGCGGGGATTCGCCGGTTGTTGCCCGACACTGACGAAGTTGGCCAACGACCGCGCTCCCGTGGAACAAACTCGTGGATAGATAGTGTGTGATAATTGCCGAGTATATGCCCTCGACTGATTTCGTAATACGTCAAGCCTCAAGGCTCGCGCAATCGCGCCCCGAGAACAAGGCGACATGGTTGAACGTGCAGGTTTGCGGAGTTCGCGCGGAGCCTTTTTTCTGCTCAACCGGTTATCGATAAGCGCCGGAAATTCTGCGCCATAGATCGAAGATCGCCCGCGTTGTTCTACGTGCTTCTACAGACTACCTAGGTTACTTTTAATATAGCCAAGACCCCTGGACATTATAGCTGAAGGAAAAGTCCTTGTATTAGGCCGTGAAGACCGACAATGTGAAACTATCGTACTGATACAACAATGCTAAAACCAGACGCGCTTGAACCCCGTGAAAAATAGTATGAACACCATCATAAACCGTAGACTATAAGCCTTTTTTCCGATAATACGGAGGATCGAGCTTAAGCGCGTACCTTGCCCTTGCCCTTGTCCGCAGATTCGTCCGCTTCCTCTTCATCCGAGTCACTCATAAACTCGTCATCATCGTCGAATCCGATAAAGCGAGGGGCCGCTTTTTGCGCGGGTGCAGAAGGTCCCGCAACGGCTGACGATGTGGCGTTGTCCTCATCATCTTCGCTCTCATCGGAGCTAGATGAAGTCGCATGCTCACTGCCTTCGCTGGCACTGGTGCTGGACCCGCCTAGAATCGAGTCACGAAGGTTATCGGTCCATGTATCATCTTTCATGGCCGCCATGACTGCCTCGTGGAGCTTCTCAGACATCTCCTCCTTGTCCTCCATCCACTGGCCATCAACCTTTTGCTTTCCGCCACCGCTCTTCAACTCCTCTTGGCGCTTCTCTGCCATTTCAACGACGGCCTGCCATCGGCGGCGGCGCTCTTCCTTCTCCTTTTTATCCATCTCAGGCTTGACTGCGAGGTACTCGGCGAGTGCCTTGGCTTCGTTGACGGTGCGCAGACGGCGGCCATCAAGGTTGCGGCTCGAGCTGTTGTTGTCACCCTGGTTGCGCTTGCGCTTGCTGGACATGCGGCCTCCAGCGGCACGCAGCTGCGATCCGAATCCACCCTTACCACCGCACAGGGGAACCGACAGGCGGAGCGGCAAAAGTGCCGAGGCACCGAAGTCGCCATCACGGGCGGCCAGGAGAGATTGCAAGGCATCGGCAGAGGAGACGATTTGTTTATTGTTCGTTGTAGTGAGGACGAGGGACTGAAGAGAGAGCGAGGATGGAAGGTATGACGCGACCTTCTCGGTCAGGTCGGAAATGCTGGATGTCGAAGGTAAGGTGAAGGAAAGGGTGGATGGGAGCGACAGTCCAGGGAAGGACGACAGCAAAACGTTGACGTTAGACGACACCATATCGAATGGAATGTTGTAAGGGATGTTGACCTAAACCGTGGCAGCTCAAAGACTCTGAAGATAAGATGGCGAGGCTGGAGATTGGAGGTCATGTGATGTTGACCGATAAATGACTCAGCAAGTGAGGTCACCTGATAGATTAGGTTACAAACCCTAGCGAGGACCCCGAAATGGAACGCACTTTTCTCGAGCCGCTGCTCCACTCTCCGTTCTTTAAATCACCCATCTTTCTCTGGCGTTGTCAAAGCGATTCCCCGAATTGCGCCAGGAACTCGCGACAATGTAAGTTGACGATTCAGGACTCCATTATTTTGCACGATCATTAACAATGCTCTAGGCTTATCCCTAAGGACGACCGCAAGAAGATCCACGAGTACCTCTTCCGTGGTATGTAACGAATGCTCTCGCCGCTACAAGGCTCCCCGGCCTGCACAGCGTCATTGCGCATCAGCAGGCCGAGACGATGTTGAACAAATTGACTGATTTTGGATCTTCAGAGGGTGTGCTCGTGGCCAAGAAGGACTACAACCTTCCCAAGCACGGTGACATTGACACCAAGAACCTCTACGTACGATGCGCCTTTCCCACATGGTCGCCTCCCTGCACAGTTGCTAATATGATTTCCAATGCAGGTCATCAAGGCTATGCAGTCTCTTGACTCCCGCGGTTACGTCAAGACCCAGTTCTCGTGGCAGTACTACTACTACACCCTCACCCCCGAGGGTCTTGACTACCTCCGCGAGTGGCTCCACCTCCCCGCTGAGGTTGTCCCCGCCACCCACATCAAGCAGCAGCGTTCCCACGCTCCTCCCCGCGGCATGTTGGGCGGCGAGGAGCGCGAGCGCCGTCCCCGCGCTCCCCGTGAGGGTGGCTACCGCCGCCGCGAGGAGGGCGGCAAGGAGGGCGGTGCCCCCGGCGAGTTCGCTCCTTCCTTCCGTGGTGGCTTCGGCCGTGGCCGTGGTGCCCCCCAGTAAAGGGGAAGCCTTGGTGTCCTGTCATCCACTGCTCGGTCATCCTAGGGACTGATGTTGTCGGGCCCGGTCTGGAGTAGGTCCCGAAAAATTGGACTGAAACGAACTGTCCTCCGGCACATCTTCATACGGCCCCCATGTTTCTGAGGCTTGGGGATACGGGAAAACTAAAAAAGTTAAATGAGATCACTGGCTTTATGATGTAGCTAGACTCAATGGCAAACTCATGACCTCAGTGCTTTGTGCTTCACTGTAGATTCACCGTATAAGTTGTTGGATATTGTAGGTACATTAGACATCACCAATAATCCTCAATCTATGCGAACCTCTTCCGATCATATCGCACGACGGCCTGCAGGATCACTGATGCTCCGGTTGCACAATCGTCCGCCGAGCAGAATTCTTCAGGATGATGGCTCAGCCCATCCTTGCATGGAACGAAGATCATGCTCGTTGGAACCCTCTTCGAGGTAAACACGCTATCATGGCCAGCGCCACTCATAATGGTCCGCACTAGCGACTTTGTATCCGCCACAGGAGCATCCGCAGCGACGGCATGGGCTGAGTCTTGGACACAACCAATGCAATCCTCGTGGAATTTCACGGCGGGTGAATCGAAGTCAAGTGTCCATTCAACACGACACGGCTTCCCAATCCCGGCACCTTCTTCAGCCGCAATAGCGTCAAAGTCCTTGCGCAACTCCTTCTCTACCTCGGCCACCAGCTCTGTCTCTGGGCCACGAACGTCTAAGCTAAAGCTCACCGTGCCAGGAACGGTATTTACACTTCCAGGTTTCGCCTCGACAATACCCACGCTGGCAAGACATCCTCGAGATTTGGCGACTTCTCGAGCCCTGATCATCATACGGGAAAATGCATACAAAGCATCTGCGCGGTGCTCAAAAGCCGTTGTTCCCGTGTGTGTATCTCTTCCGATCACGTTCAGCCGGTACCATCGATAGGCTTGGACTGCCGTGACCACACCGACCCGCTGACCAGTCGATACAAGATGCGGGCCTTGTTCGATATGCAGCTCAAAGTGTGCCGCCATTGGCATTGACTTATATGAGCATGGTACACTGCCCAGGTAGGCGATCTTCTGCAAGGCACTCTTCATTGTCTCCGGGGCTGAAGCGGCCGTGGGAAGCGATGCAACTGTCGGCACCTCCTTGAGGTCATGGGCTCTGGACAGTGGGATGCACTCTGCCCATACGCCTGAAGAGATCATGCTAACCGGAAATCGGGCGCCCTCCTCGCTATAATAGAATTAGTTGCTCATCTTGGAAAATGAAAAGTCATGCCTTCTTACTTGGTCCAGTTCACAACTCCAACGCCTCCCTCTGTTTCGAGACCCAGTTCATCCATACACTTAATAGCTTCAACACCGGACAAAACACCCAGAATTCCATCATAGCGGCCTCCAGTGGGTTGAGTATCGAGGTGACTTCCAATAAAAGTGGCAGGAACATCCGTCCTCTTGCCAGGACGCACGGCGAAAATATTGCCCATTTCATCGACGGTAATTTGGCATTTCAGGTCCTTCATGGTTTGAATGAACCAATCCCGAACGCTTTTATCCTCCTCGGATAGAGCAAGGCGCTGCATTCCGGTGTCTGTTGATCCATCTCCCCATCGGATACCATACCCCCACTGACACGAGTGGTGAAGGTCCTTTGCCAATCGCTCCTTGTTGACCCTCAATGCCGACACTTCGGCTTCAGATAAATCTGTGGTCAACATGGCCTGGTAATGCGAGGTCGAGAAGGACTTGATAAGAGGCTTTCGAAAGGCCGGTTTGGTTACTGTGAGATGCGACAATCTAGGAGTTGGTCTCGCTAAGGTCGTACGCAGCAGCTGCATCCCTGCCATGGTGGAACGTGGGTGATTTTATAAATGGAAGTTCCCAGTTAGTTAGTTAACTAAGAGTTCGGCATTGTGGTTGATAAGAGAGCGGGGGATGCAGCGGACAAAGTCCGCCCTTGATAGTGATAGCGATTTATTGATAGTACTGATATACAGTTGGAGGTAAGTTGGAGTAAGTGGAACTTCTCCATTTCTGTGCTCAGACCTCATCCTCTACAACATCTTTCTTTTTTACTTTCAAATCGTGAGACCATTTGTAGATTACGTCTTTTATGCAACATAGGTTCAGTTGCACCCGCGGCTCATCTCCCGGACATTCCCGTCATCCTCTCAATCTTTGCCGGGATTGGTTTGTTTGGGAGAGGAGTCAAACTAACTCCATGTCTTCGATCTCCAACGGGGTAACTAGTCAAGGGTACTGCGTAGAGATCCTCCCCTGTTACCCCATCAACTATTAGGAGGTAATTACTGGCGGTTATTAGTAATATATAGTGGAGCCTATACGCGAGGAATAATCTATGATGATATATACCCTCGAATCATCCGGGATTCCTTCAAAGATCGAGGCATTTGGCTACCAGATAGTAGTGCTATTATTAAGAGGCTTACTAGTAGCTAGGTCGACCTACTAGTACTATCAGCGCCCGAACTACGTCCGTACGGTCAGGAAATACTATTACTACCCCCAACCGCGCTCTCGTTATCTAGCGTCAATAACACACCTCCAAAGAGCATCTAGGCGCTTAAAAAGAACTACCAGAAGCTATCTAAGATCGATACGCTTATACCGAAGCAGCGGCGAGGCCTACTACGTATCTTCAAGTATAACAAGGTAGTAATAGAGTATACGGCGCTCTCGAACGATATTATTAGTCGAATAACGGTAGCTCGTGCCCCCTACAACGTAATTACACTCGACGACACGTTAAACCACTCGGGCATACTAGTATCCTAAGCGTACGGGATGCCAATCGATCTATTGCGAAGAGGAAGGCAGATGACGCTACCCGGGACGCCAAACAGCTGGCTAAACTGCATGAGAAAGTGTACGGTAAACCACCACCAAGACAGCCTACGCAGGATAATATGGCATCAATGGAAGCAGCGAGGGTAGCAGAGGAAGCAGGCGAGCTTTCTTACCTGGATCCTAACCCTAGTGCAGTGTAAATAGTCAAAATGCATGGGTTTACGGTGCGGCACACCCACACGGGACGGGTGTGCTGAAAGACACTAATACTTATTCCCAGTTCGTTCACGTGACCTAGACTCGTGTGTCTATTTAGGAATCATCCCTTCTGTCGAAATTGGTCGGTCGCCCACATTGACGAAGCAACGTATACAATGACCCATTTTAAGCCTTCAATTTGCCATGATCAATCCTCAAGACAGATTCTGGTCCGATGGCCAGAACTACTGCGGCCCCAGCGAAAACCCCACCACCAAAACTTATTGCAACGTCTGGGATTGGGATCAGCTTCGGATGGTCAAGGTCAAAGGCACCGCCAAGCTGTTTCCGCCCGAAGAGGACAGGGAGCTCACAATTTTGGCGCAATACGCTGATTATCTATCCCCTGAAGTTCGCGCTATCACAGTCGACGACGACGGGCTCCTTACCGGGGTTTCGACAGATCTGGAAGAGGACGATACTCTCTTTCTTGCATATATTCCCTTCTCACTCTGTGGATCGCTCACCGATTGCCGTACAATTCAGTACTCTAAACTCCAAGAGCTCGATCGTCTTGGACCGTTCGTTGATCTTGTATCGTACGAAGACGAATCTGGGATTCCTCAAAAGGTTGCTTTCAAGTTCAATGTCTTGAATAAGCCTCTGAGACTACAAATGGCCTGGGATGAACTCAATCTTCTCAAAAGTCTACCGCCACATCCTAATATAATACCATTTGATCGCGTTGTCCTTGAAGACCAGGAGTCTCGGGTAATTGGGTTCACAACAAAGTACATCCCAGGTGGGACTCTCGCCAATCCAAAGATCCTTTTTCGATTCGAGTGGCTGCAACAACTTACTCAAGTCGTGGATTTTCTCAACCTAGAGCTAGGGATCATGCATCAAGATATTGCACCTCGGAATCTGCTTATCGATCCTTGCACACATAAGATCGTTCTCTTCGACTTTGATCGGGCTGCATCCGGAAAGAGACGCCTATACGACGGTCGAGATGACGTTACTAATGTCGTCTTCACGCTCTACGAGATTGTCACGAACGATACATCATTCTCGGGTATACCCCACTCGGAACGGAATATAGACATGGTGCAAAGTATCTCAGAGTGGACCAGTAATCGTGAACTGGACTCTGAGGTGTCGAAATTTCGCAACTTTCTGAGTGAATGGGTAGTAACACGAAGATCCGGCAGGGATATGGAACGATATCTCAATGCACCGCACAGAATTACATGGCTGGACCTACCAACAGCGCCCGATTACAGTGTGCCGTTCGAAATGGGCACTACCTGGGATGGAAAGCCAAACTGGATGACGGGTCATCGATCTAGATACACCGCAATGGAGATGGGCCAGTATTGCTTTCGCTGGGAGAGGCCACCACAGAGCCGCTCGTTGATCAAGGCTGAGCACAGTGTAAAATAGTCGACTTCGGAAAGCTATGTGTGAAAGACAGTGCTTAATCACACTGAATCCGATGCCAGCCTCATATCGCAACAAATTTTAGTCTCCGACAAGAAACTGCCTGTGAGCATAGTGAGCATTATGAAAGCCTACTCGCTAAATTCTACGCCGACAATAGGAAATTCTCGACAAAAAGTATTTTTGACCATTTACCGATGGAGAAATGCGTGTGATGAGATGTGATCAAGTCTCGGCGTAAACCTACGACACAACCGATCTGAGTGGATAATAATAGGGATTGTTGATCTACGTGGATATAGGGAACTGGTCAAGGGGATGGGCAGGGAGCTCTTTACTCTCCAATCTCCGTAGTGTGACCGACGATCCATGGCTCCAGCGTGGGGGCCAAAATAAGAAAGGCCTGGCCAATTTTTAGGCGCTGATGGAGATTGCGAAGAACTCATATAGCAAATCTAAAGAACTTGTATAAAATCTATCACTCGTAAAGCCAAGAAGCAACATAGCGTGGATCCGAAGTCGTCTTAGAAAATGACCGGCTCAACTGGCTTGGACCTCGCTTCAAGTACTTCCCATCTCTTGGCTTCCCTTGTACTTTACCTTCGGCCCAAACAATCTTGCCCCGTAAGATGGTGTACCTGGGCCAATTGAGCAACTCCATCCCTTCGTATGGTGTGTCTTGGAAGTATATTCTTTAGTAGACGTAAACGAAGAAATCAGGTCAGGTGTCAAGGACTTACAGTCAACATTATGGTGAAGTCTCGAGTTAGTCAGACGGAAAGGAGTAAATTCCCTGTCGGGATGCCACTATTCGCGCACAAATTAGTCTTGGGAAATGAAAGGTTCAAGGGTAGGGCCGTACAATAACCAAATCTGCATCGGACCCGGGCATAATAGTCCCCTTGGTGGGATATAGCCCGTACTTGAAGAGTCAGTTTCCAGCAACCATATGAAAGTGAGATAGGAATTGTGGTGATGTAGCATACCAACTTGGCTGGATTTGTAGATATGAGCTCAACAAATTTCTGAGGTGTTATCCGACCGGTTGCTAGAGCCCCGGTGTACAACAACGGCAGTCGAGTCTCTACCCCAGGGATACCATTAGGTATCAATCGGAAGGTCCCATCTTTCCGCTCCAAGAGATCCTGGAGCTCGCTTCCATGACAGTGCTTTTCTCCTTCCATGCTGGGCGCATGTTCAAGAACGCCTGACGGCTTTCCATTCGGATGATCATAGCGGAAAGGACAGTGATCTGAAGAATAAATGGTGAAGGTGCCATTTTGAAGGCCGCTGAAATTATAAGCTTGGTTGAATATTTTCCCATGAAAAAGAGCACTCACGTAAATAGGTCTTCCTGGTCAGAGGTATCCGGAGGTGGTGGTGGAGAGCAGATCATTTTGCTGTTTTCAAAGCAAGTGGGCGAGTGGAACCGTTTCTTAGGTAGCGGTTAATATGGATATCCCAATTACATATGCCAAGCGGCCTTACCAGATCATTCCATGTCAGGTGGAAATACTGAGGGCAAGTTTCAGCATAAATGGGAAGCCCCATCGTTTGCGCCTTACGGATATTCGCCGCGCCGAGCTAATAAAATTAGTATGGGACTAAAAATTACACGAGTTTCTTAGTATTCACTGCTGATCCAACATGAACAAACAGAATTGGATTTTGAATCAAATGAGCAAGGGCAATGGCTCGATTGGTAGCCTCCGCTTCGACCAGGGGTGGACGTGACAGAGCGTGGTAGTACGGAGCTAGAAGCTGTGAGAATAGACTTTCGAAAATGAAAAGGCTGTACAGGTAAAACGAACCAACCATTCCCTTATCTTCAAGCTTCTCTGATTTCATGTTAGCCTTGTGCCTAGGAAGAACCTTTCTTGTGAGCTTACCCGTGAGCCACCGAATCATATCCCCGTTTTCGGCATGAACCATCTATAATATTAGACTTTAGAACTGGCCTTTTCACTCTTGGGGATGCCACTTGAACATACAGTTGTAATCAAGTTCTTCCTGGCCGCAAACATGACATCCAAAAGCTGCGAGTCCGTCATTTTCTGCGATTCATACGTCAGGAAGAGTTTGCAGCTCGATATGCCCCAGTCTTTTATTAAAACTGGCAGTTCGTTTTCCAGCACATCGACATCGTTTCGGACGATAATAATATGAAAGCCATAGTCTGCATAGCTGCCTGTGGCTTCCGCTCGAGCGTTGTATTCCTCGACTACTTTCAGAAGACTGCGGTCTTCCTCTGCGCGTGTTTGGGTTGCAAAGGTAATCATAGTGGTAGTTCCTCCCGCCACGGCACTTTTGGAGCCAGTTTCGAAGTTGTCAGCGCACTCTCCACCCAGACCACAGGGACCTGTCTTTAGATCTTGGCATATATGGACATGTGCATCGACGCCGCCGGGCATGACATAGGCACCTCTGTTTGAATAGGGTTAGGCACTTTCAGACTGCCACGTGTAAGATACTTACTGTGCATCTATCACTTCCGCTCCCTCTAGCTCATCGTCCGTAAATTCGTCGACTAGGGTCCGAATTTTCCCATCTTTGATACCAATACAGCAAATACTAGGTTTTCGGTCAGTCCACCGATTGTACCTTCATGCAAGAGTTGGAACGCTACCTGACGTCGCTTGCTGTGACGACCTTGCCGTTGACGATGATCAAATCGAGCTTGGCCATTGCTCTAGCTTTTGGTAAGTCTGAACAGAAATGGCTCAAGTCTGGATGTCGACATAAGCAGATAGCTTAGCTTTCATATGGAGTTCATCCTACAATATCTGACGCTGTTGCTTATCAGCTTCATCGGAGTCTGTAGATAAGACGCGCATAGTCGGGTGATAACGCCGTAGATAAGGATAACAGCGATCGGCGTAGATCGGACTATCGCGGGGAATGTAATCGAAAGTCATCAGTCATTTTGATCTAGTAAGCATTCTAAGCTATGCCAATTTGAGTGGAAGGTGATTTGATACTATCGACGGCCCAGGCTGATTGGCCGGGCGTCTTTTTGGTCACATGACCCCGTTTTGTGTACGTAGTCGTCGTTATTTCCTTTTCTCTTCTCTTCAACACTCATCTTTTCCTTGCAAATCAGCTCAGAATTGGCAGTTTTGTCAAATGTTTCATGGCTTGCGTCCATCATGCGGCTTGCGATTGCACAAGCCTAGATTGTGACATCCCCGCATGACCCCTCCCCGATCCGGCAAACCGCAATCATTAGAAGGCGATCAGATAAGGCCACTATATATGTCCACTGGTCCCAGTGGCCTGGCCCAGTCCTCTCTGATTCCCTTTCTTCGCGCTCAAGGCGATCCTGAGATTCTGGGATTCCCTAGGTTTTAGCAATGGCTAATGAGAGGGGCTACGGCTCTTGCCCTTCCCCCCTGATGGGCCCCAGCCTGCAACCACAACCTGATGAGAACACCAAGCTGTTACCACATGGCCTCCCAACAGAGATTGAGACCCGAAAGGCGATTGAAGGGGACGCCAACTTCCATCGTCTCGGGTGGAAACATCTCACTGTAGTCAGCATCGTCGAAGCGATCGCTCTCGGTGCACTGAGTTTGCCAGCGGCATTTGCGACACTGGGTATGATCCCCGGTATTGTTATATGCGTTGGAATCGGAATCATCGCCATATATACCAGCTATATTATCGGCAAAGTCAAGATTAAATTCCCTTCCGTTGCGCACTATGGAGATATTGGGCAACTTATGATGGGAAGCTTTGGCTACTGGCTCTTCAGTGGATTCTTCGTCGTCCAATTGACACTCTCGGTTGGATCTCACTGCCTCACTGGTATGATTGCTTTTGCGAATATCACACAGAGTGGTATTTGCTCTCTAGTGTTCGGTATCGTTTCCGGCCTCATTCTACTCTTGTTAGCGATACCGCCTACATTTGCCGATATCGCCATACTGGGCTATATTGACTTCGCCTCCGTTATCCTGGCCATTGGAGTCACAATGATTGCTACTGGAATTCAACAAGCACAAAGCCCTGGTGGCTTAGCGAGCTCAAACTGGTCGGCCTGGCCTGCAGAGGATGTCTCGTTCTCTAAAGCCGCTGTCGCTGTCAGCAATATTGTCTTTGCTTATGCCTTTGGCGGTGCTTTGCCATCGTTTATGAACGAAATGCATACACCGAAAGACTACGTCAAATCTATCACCGCACTCGGGGTCATCGAAATCTCAATATACGTGCTGACTGGGTCCATCATATATGCTTTTGTTGGTCAGGATGTGCAATCTCCTGCCTTGTTATCTGCGGGGCCCCTTGTCTCCAGGATTGCATTTGGCATCGCCCTCCCGGTGATTTTCATTTCTGGCTCCATCAACACTACGGTCGTGGGCCGGTTCATTCACACGCGCATTTATCGTGATTCTGTCGTCCAATACGTCAACACAGTGAAGGGATGGGTGACCTGGATAGCACTCGTCTTTACCATTACCGCGATTGCTTGGGTAGTCGCTGAAGCCATCCCCTTCTTTGACGAGCTATTATCCATCAGTGCGGCTCTCCTCGTCTCTGGGATGTCCTTTTATTTCCCCCCAGCTATGTGGTACTTGCTTCTGAGGGATGGAGACTGGTATTCGTCGAAAAACTTCCGGCATAGCGTTTGCAATTTGGTCTGTTTTTTGATCGGAATCACGGTCCTTTTGTGCGGCGTTTACGCAAGCATTGTCGAGTTGGTAAGTCGCGTGAAATTCCTCTTCGATTCAACCTGCTAAATTGTTTGAACAGATAAGAAAGTTCCAAAATGGGGCTATTGGGAGACCATTTTCGTGCTCGGTTAGTAATTAGATTCTTGATTTTGGTCTATTTGTCCATGAGTTTAAGGTCGTCGGTGTTTGAAAGAGGGATAGACTGTTTTCTATATACATACAATGGACACGAATATCATCACGAATCTCGCGCCCTTCGGTTTCTTTCCCAGTATAAAGGACCGTAGAACTTTGGTGGGTCCTCAAGTCGGACCCATTCGCGGGTTATATCACACTGTATTGCTACCCCAGTAAAATATTCATGAGCCTGGTGATAATCCTACTGCTACTCATGTATTGACCATATGGACAAAAATAAATATTGGAAATAGGTGCTCCGACCCCTATAGTGCTCCGACCCCGATGCCTCCGAAAATAGGTATACCACTAATTAGGCTTAGCGTAATATTTTAGTAAATTCTACAATGCTCGCTTCTAACTATCTTTCTGCAACTATCTCGCGCGCACACGATTTTTTGCATACGTTTGCCCAACTCCCCTTATAAATAACGGCTTTACCTATTGCGATGCAACGTGGGGTCTGATGCAACGGCGGCCTAACTGCATAATCTCTGTATTTGACACGTCAAAATCATCTATATGCGATATGCTAGGACTATCTATTCAATACTGCAGTCAATGTTTTCTCCATACACCCTGGGAAGCCTAGCTCTAGCTCGAGAGTTCACTTAGTATTTGGGGCCAGTTAATATTTGGATATATAATTCTTCTCTTCTCTTCGGTATATTGATGTAAATGGTTGAAGCCACTCTAAATATGAGAATGGTGGGATAATATCAAGATAGTTCATGCGCGCATTATAGGGCAAAGGCACCAATAACAGCAGCGGCAATAGCCATGACGCCAGCCATGTTCGACACGGGAATGGCGGCAACATTTCCGATCTCAGTGCTGGTCGGAGCAGCAGAGGTTGAGCTTCTAGCCTTGGAGCTGGGCGAGACTGTCTTGGTCAAAGAGACAACAGGCGAGGAAGTCGGGGCCGCAGTGATCATGGTATTACCGGAATGAGTGATAGTAGACGAGGACGATTCCGAGGATGACTCGGAAGATGAGTGGGAAGATGACTCAGAAGACGGCTCAGCAGACGAAATGATAGTGGTGTGCATCCGGATCGTAGTAGAAGTCTCGGACACAGTGGTGGTGCTAGCGACCATCTTGCCGTTGGGTCCGTAACCGGGCAGGTAGCTGGGCGTCAATGCTGCGGTACCGGTGTACAGAGGGCAGCCAGGCTGGTCGGTCTTCGGGGGAGCGCGACCACCGCCGCAGTCGACAAAGTCGCAAATCTCGCCGCTGTCGGGGACATACCAGATCATGCTGGCTTCGTGCCACTGGTTGGTGGTTGCGGACGAGACGCAGCCGCTGAGGTCGGTGCGGGCCGTGGCCAGGCCAAAGAGGCCGACGAGGATGGGCAGAGTGAAGGCCTTCATTCTGATGGAGAGTAAAAGGAATGTAAAGGTTCAAAAAAACCAAGGGTATCTGAAGGAAAAGGAATGAGGGATGAGCAGAAACCAGGATCCGACGGCACCTGCAGTTTATATTTCATTTTACATCGTTGGCACAGGTCGTGTCAGGCCCTTCTAGTTCCACCAAGCGAGAATGAAGCAGCCACAGGTCCCTGCCAAGAGCCAAGTGGCGTATGAGACCGCTTTTCTATTGGCTTCCAAGGGGCCGTCGGGCAGCAGCGAGTGTGAATGTGGTTAGTGAGTTTTAGGGTCTCGGTTTTATTGGGTTTGAAGGGTGAAGCCTCATTTGGTGCCTCTTCGGTGCCTTGAAGGCCCCTTTCATTGATGCCGAACCTCCGATGTTGCTGCTATTTTTAGCCTAGAGAGAGAAGCGCAGAATTTCGTCTATTGGACATGAAACTCGTATAGAAACACTTTTTTTGCAAAATATCAGAGGTTTACCGCCCTCTACCGATGTACGTAAACTACACTATTGGTTCATAGAAGTCAGGGCTCAGGAAGAGAAACGTTGAACTAGTTCCCGAGCGCATGGGTCGGGGTAGTCGGGGAAGATCGACCCACGCGCTTAACGCCGATCTGATTCTAACGTAGACGGTGGTCTTCTAGGCTTGATATCGTTATTGGAAATTGCGAAATTGAATTCCACTATACTATAGTAATCCCTTGTTTAAGCCGATATCTCGATGTGCATTTCATATAAGCTGGGCACGGGCAATAAAGGCCGTCTTCTCAAAAGTCCTCTCCTCCTTGGTAAACACGAGTGGTTCAGGCAGCACTTCATAGTCAAACTTGACACTCAATCCAGCACCGTGGAACAATTTCTGCATGTCCTCCTTGGAGAAGCCGTGTGTCTTGACGGTATGAGCGGCGTCCCCGAATTCCTGCTGATGCTTCACATGCTCATTGTGACCGTGACTGTGACCGTGATCATGATCGTGGCTATGATCGTCGCTATGACCATGATCATGACCGTGACCGGAATGCGGCACGAGATCAATAATAAAACACACACCACCATTCTTCAACCGCTTTGCTAGCTTCTGTAGCGCAATATCCGGGTGTTCGAAGTGGTGCAAGGCCATGCTAACCGTCACTACGTCGACTTCGTTGAACTCCGGTCCAGAGAACTCGGTTGGAACAGAGTCCGCAAGAAGGTCTGCCTTGTAACCAGTCATTTTGGAGGTCATGCCAACTGCATTGGCATTCCTGTTGAATTCATCCACCATGTTATCGGAGACATCAACGCCAACGACTTGGGTCAGGAACGGCGCCAAAGTCTGCGATTTGATGCAAGGTCAGCCCGCTCTCAAAGATGTAATAATGACTTGAAGGTTATATGACATACCATCGAGATTACTCCTGGTCCGCAGGCGTATTCGAGCATCTTGATCTCTTGCCCCTTGCCCGCTTCCGTGTCTGTCCATCGGTCACTAATCCAGAACCGGTGCTTCGATGTCTGCTCAGACAATGTCTTCATGGTATTGGCAAAGCGATCCTTGTAAGTCGCTGCCATCTGACTGTAGAGACAGGTAAGTCTAAGCTTCCTTTGTATGTATAGTTGTCTCTTACTCGAAGTATTTCCGATTCGCTTCTGTGAAGTCAGTCATATTGTCGATGGCCCCAATGAGGTATAACTGGGATCAGTTTTGCAAAGTCAGGATAAGTGTGAGTTCGAAGGTAGAGTCCAGGTACCGGGACAGGAGAAGACTATTTATGTTGTGGCTCGGAGACATCTCGGATACTTTATGTGTTTTGAGGAGACTCAACTCCACCAACCAGAGTAGCCTCGGAGACATTCGCATTCTGTGTAGGAGCCTAAATGGTTTCGATGGCCTTGTGAGCCAATTACTGAATCTGATTTCCTAGTCCGCAGCCGAGCATGCGCTATGTGAACGCAAAGAAGGCCAAGGCCAGATCGCTGAGTATATAGCTCCCTCACCGCCTGCGAGCTCCAACTGCCAAAAAGACATCATCAGCTCCGTCTGCCATCTCCTCCAATCCCCACGTCTTACAATTCGCCTCTCCGATTTCCATTCTGTTGTCGTCGATAGAATCTCGTTCTGTCAGCAAGCACGTCTACGCATACATCGAACCGCACCTCGCTCTCCGCCATGGAGTCCAAGATCCCCGATTTCCTGGCCGAGCAACAGGCGCAGGGCACCCCCGAGACTCAAACCTACTTCCTCACGTTCGAAGATTTCTGGGAGCGGAAGCTATGGCACCAGCTCACAGACTCACTCGTTGAGTTCTTCCGTCTTCCGGAGAGCGCTCCGCAGCGGTTAGCCATCTTCAAGACCTTTGTCCTCAGCTTCGCCGACCGCATCAACCAGCTCAAGTTTGTGTCCCTGGGGTTGATGGCATCGTCGGAATGTGGAGGTTAGTTCCGCGTCGTTCGGGCGCTTGCAGTCGTTTACCATGGCTATGATATGGCTTGCTAACACCTCCATGGCAGATGACAAGGAACGACTGGCTTTCCTCACATCCCTCGCTGACAAGGTCAACAAACCCGATTCACAAGAAGCATACGTATACGCGCTTGCCGACGTTGCCAACGTCAAGCTGCGACTACAGGATCTGGAGGGAGCACAGAAGGACCTTGCGACCTGCCAACGGGTGCTGGATTCGTTCGACTCGGTTGAGACTGTCGTGCACGCATCATTCTACAAAGTCAACGCGGACTACTACCACGTACGTATCAACCGGGCATATAAATCAAAGCGGAGCATGCAAGACCAAAGACATGCATGATCACGAGCAAGGTATACTAACATCATCCAGGCCAAGCAAGAATTCGCCTCTTTCTACAAAAACGCCCTCCTGTACCTGGCCTGTATCAACGTCGAGGACCTCCAAGAAAGCGAGCGCGCCGAGCGCGCCTACAACCTCAGCATCGCCGCGCTGGTCTCAGACTCCATCTATAACTTCGGTGAACTCCTCCTCCACCCGATCCTGGACTCCCTGACCGAGACACCGCACAACTGGCTGCGCGAGCTGCTCTTCGCCTTCAACCGCGGCGACCTGGCAGCCTACGATGTCCTCGCCGGCAACATCAACAAGAACAAGCTGCTCGAGTCGCACAAGACCTTCCTCTACCAGAAGATCTCCCTGTCCGCGCTGACGGAGATGGTCTTCCATCGTCCGCCCCACGACCGTTCCCTCGCCTTCAGCGCCATTGCATCCGAGACAAAGGTACAGCCGGATGAAATCGAGCATCTTGTTATGAAGGCGTTGTCGCTGGGCTTGCTGCGGGGGTCGATCGATCAGGTTGCCGGCGTAGCGCGGATCCACTGGGTTCAGCCCAAGGTGTTGGACATGAAGCAGATTGATGGCATGCGGAACCGCTTGAAGGACTGGGATGCCGGTGTTAACCAGCTTGGTCACTGGATCGAGGGTGCCGGCAAGGATGTCTGGGCTGCATAGACGAGTATTCTGCTTCTGCCACATTTTTTATCTATAATGAATGAATACGGTGGTTCTTCTGGTAATGAGTTCTTATTCTCTATTTGTAGATTGCAGGGCTATAGACCAGTAATATATGACGCTGGAAGGCTGTGCATGAGAGTTTAGAACATGGACGATCCTAACAGCACGCATCCGATCAGCCAGGCTGGCCACCATACACACCACACCACCACCTGCGTCCACATACCCCACACATCCCAGCCGAACGCAGCTTGGGTCATGACGGTTTCAACGGACACACCAGTGTACCAGCAGGCACCCAGGAGAACCATGGGCGGGGAAAGTAGGTTCAGCAGCAAGAGCCCCAGGGTAGAGAGGGCATATCGCACCGGTGCCGAGCCCTGGGGACGAGCAACGAAGCTGAGAGGTGCACACAAGAGACCGATCATGAAAGAAAGGGAGAAATTGAGAGTCGCCAGAGTGGAAAGCGATAAACCCAATAGGAGGAGCGCGAAAGACTTGATTAGGAGGTATTGTTGCGGGACAATGGGTTTTGATAGTCCCAGCCCCTTAGAGAGCAATGCTGCGAGGAGCAGTGGCAGAAGGACGTCCACGACGATGAAGATGTAAATGGCAGTCGAGAAATACTAGGAGACGGCTTAGCAGATATACTAGTTAAGTGGCTCTTAAACAACTTACCTGGTGGGAAAGATTATTGAACATCCAAAGCGGGACGAGACCGAGTAGGTGCAGACCGCTGACCAGGGTAAGTGGCATGGCCATGAGACGTTCTGCGACGAGATTGCCCTTTGTCTTTTCTTCCGTCTCAGACTGGCCCTTTGAACCAGAGGACTTCTCGTCCTCAGGCTTCGAGGCCGGGGCACTTGCCTTGGAGTCCGAGTAATAGCCCGTCCGCATCCACAGCGCGATTGCCATGATAGTGAAGTTTCCTGCGATCAGCATCGCGCTGGGTAGGTAAGTTCCAATGCTGACGAAACGATTAGTCTGCATGAGCAGATAGAAGAAGAAGCTCTGGTGAAGATGCTCCAATAGATTGTTCAGACTGCGACAGAGACTTTCGATGGTTCGGCCCAGAGCCATCTCGTCTTCCCATCCCTGGCCCTTGGTTTGCAGAGTAATGGCGTCAATGTGGTAAGGCATGAAGCTGCTATGAGCACCAGTCGCGTAGCCAAGACCCTGTTTTGTCATGCCACGTAGGATGGTCTTGAGACGTGACTGGTAGCTGTCGTCGTGTTCCCACATCTCCTGCAGATTGGTTCCCATACCCATTTGGCCGCCCGCGATGGAAACGGCCGTGTTGAACAGATCGAGATTGGGCAGCTGGCCATTTACGCCATCGTAGACAATGTGAAGAGATTGGAAATTATGCTCAAAGGGGAATTCGACGACCAGCGCGCCTTGTAATGCTCCACTCTTCAATGGGAGTGGTTGCACGGACGCTGGCTGCAGGTCATGGTAGGCATCAATCCAAGCCTGCGTTCCTGTTTTGCTGTCGGGAGTGAAAAGGAAAATGATGTCCTTGGACCAAAGTGACCATCCTGGTGACAAGTCTCAGTCTGGAGTCCAGAAAGGGTGGTTGAAGCTCAGAACTCACGCTTGAAGTATCTAGCCAGTGTCAAGGCCAAGGTAACACCCTTCAAATTCAATTCATCATTTGCGGTCTTCCATGCTGCGACTAGCACAATTGCCTCGGTGGCATCGCCTCGCGGTGCATGAATAATACCATAGATGTTCTCGCCCTGGTGGGTGATGCCCGCCGAGGTGTACTCGTATCTCTGAGTCGCAACCTTCAACCCCGTGGCTTGCAGGATTGATTGAACCTTGTTGTGAGCCCTGCTTAAGTATCAGATATGTGCCAATATGTTGCTCTTTGCGGTCCGCGTACGCTGGGGTCACAGCCACCTCATCAGAGGAGACTCCATCCTCGCGCCCCTCGTTCAGCAGCACTTCAAGCTCTTTCTTATATCCCCGAAAGATATTCTGTTCACTGCCGGTAAAGTAGGCATGCACTTGGCCGGGTAAGAGTGCATTCTCGGAGATGTAGGTTTGCCGGGAGTAATCGTTCAAGGGGAGGAGCAGGAGCCAGACGACACCGACGATGATACAGAGGAAAGAGAGAATATTCGGAAGGCGAATGAAGAACACATCGGGTTTATTCCGCAGGTTGCGGATCGCGGCTAGCATTTCCTTACTGTCAGTGCTTCGTCCTTCACTTTAGGTGTCGTTTCGGGAGGGGTGGTGCTTGGAGCAGATGTGCTGCGTTCGCGAACTCACCTTTCAGCGCCATTTCATGAGGATCATCTGGGACTTCCTCTCCAATGTGCAACGGTGAGCCCGTCAATTGAAAAGAATAGTTGGACTGTGTCACGGAGGCAAGCTAGAAGTTGACCCCGGAGCTCGGAGATGTTTACGGGGAATTTACGCCGGGCGAAACAGACCTAAAACGCAGAATTATAGATGGAGGTCGCTATGCTTGATCCAATGCCCCTAATCCCAACCTTACAGTCCCCACATAATAAAAAAAAATTATGGCAAAATATACACAGAAAAATTAAAGCAATGGGGACGTGCTGAAAGGCATCACGGCCCCAGCCGTTGCGTGGTGCTCATATAGCTCAAGGGTGTCCCAGCGTTGGCAGCTGCAGTTGAGGAGGGCAAAACTCCGTATCGCCCGAATGTTTTTTGATCCACTGAGACATAGTGTGGTAGCCGGCCCAGGAGATTTAGCTTGCCCTCGATGAAGCGGAGGATTTTCTCTGGAGGCACAAAAACCTTGAGATACCCAAGTCCGACTGCGAACATCAGTAACTGGGGGGGTTGATCACTTCGAATAACACTTACATAGGTAGCCCACAGCAATGGCGCAGAGATGGCCCAGGAAGCTTACGTTGGAAACCAGAATTGAAAGGACCACGCAGGCGAACAGGGGCGAGGTCCAGGTGGGGATCTTGTAGGGTCCGAGGCTAGAATTTTGTTAACGTTGGCCTATGGACATACCAATTATTCCCAGCATACCTGAAATGAGGGTTCGACTTGTAAGTCCGAATGGCCTCTGAGCCCAGAAGCAAAAAGACCCAGACACTGTAGATTTCATCAGCGTCACTGTATGCGATTCTTCGGCAATGAGAACCCACCTTGCACCAACCACGGGTGTATTCCTGTGAAGGATGGCTTTCTCAAAGAGGAGATAAAGACCTGCCGGGAAAGTCGAAAGTGCTGTCAAAAGCAGATATTGTCAGCAAAGCTGTACTTTAGACACCAGAGTCTAGAACAGGCCGAGCCTATCAAATCTGGACCTTATGGCAAGAAAATACTCACGTCCGATGAACAGCGCGATAGATGTGAGGGTGCCGTGTTCCGCCTCGAAGCGCTCCAAGAGCGGAGTCAAGGCAAGAGCATTCAACAAGGCGTGGAAAAAACCGGTGTGAATGAAAACAAAGGTGTTCAGCCGGTGCACTATATCATACAGATTAGTAAAGTAGCAAAATTCATACAAGCCACAAGGCGCACATACAGGTTCCAAAGTTGATCGCATCAGGGGTGAGAGATCCCCATTGCACCACACTCCAGAGCGTCTGAAGCTCCAGCAGCCAGAATGCCAGAATCACCAAAAGCACCAAACGCGTGAAAAGCGGTAGCCGCAGGACGTATGATCGAACCCGGGACGGATTGAAAGGCAGTGGTGGTAAAGCAGCTGGGGTGGCCATGCTGACGGCTGATGGTTTTATCGATGAAATGTCGTGGTAAAACTCGGAGTTGATGAGATTCTCGGCACTGATCAGGATCAGGACAGAAAAAGGAATGAGGACTATAGAATCGTAATCATAGTTAGTCTTGTCTGTGACTAGAGAGTTATTGGGTCTCGAATGTCATGTCGGGCCTTGCCAGGGATGGCCTGCACACGCGACCGGCTTGCTGGGGAACAAGGACGCGACGGGGAGAGAAGGACAAAGGACAGTCAACCGGTCGAGGTCAAAAGCAACTCACCCGAGTATATCGCAGCCACGCGCCCTAGAGTAGATGAATAGGGTCGTGAATCGAGAAACGAGAAGGTAAACTCAACTCTTGGGGGAAGCGTGGCCGCGACGATCCCCGCTATTCCCTTTTGAGATTCGGTTCCACTTTTCACCGAACTATAAACTTTCCTCGAGACCTCGAGAGACTGGTTCAAATACCAAACAGAAATCTAACGAGATCTTTTTGGAACTTGGAGCACGTCAATATGTAGCCGCCAATTCGGTCTCGCGAGTCTGTCTTGGCAATTTCCACAATCTGTATAGGGCAGTACCCCAATGATTTACTTTGAAGAAAATGGGGAAGCTCTCGAGGTTGCATACCTAGGTATCCTATTTACATGTTGCAATTCCCCAAAATTAGGGCGCATCATTGACTGGCTTGACCAAGGTAAATAATATTACTAATCACCTACTTCGATCAACGAGCGAATCAGCAGTCACCAGGTTTGACCGCAGATCTTTGATCTTCGATCCGATACTTCGTAATTTGCGTTCGACAGATGCACCCGTCTCTGGCCCTTTTTCTGATAAAGATAAGCGGCAGCTCGTGGAAAATGAATCCTTGTTTTGGCGGGCCAGGCGCGATTGAACGGGATTATAAACTGACATTTTACTAACTATCATAAAAATGCCTATTGCGACCAACCAATAATTACTAGTTACGTATGGATATGTAGGATAGAAGGATGCATCTATCATAATGGTTCTGTTTGCATGGAATCTCTGGGACATCTCTGCGTTTGCACCTACTATTATGTCATCCCATCTCTATATATCGTCCTTTCATCATGGTTCTTCACTTATGCTACTACAAATGATACATCTTTCTTCTCGGTTTTAATCTCCGTACCTGAGCTCCATGACATGATACAACTTCTTCGAGGCTCTCGTCTGCCGTAACTGAGCTGTCTGACACCATCTTTTCCCTACTACCTCTATCAATACCGGCAGAAGTGGTCTACCAACAAGCGGAAGCACTTGGTAGTCAGACTAAGTAAAGGCTTGAGCTAAGTAATTTTGAACCAGACCTCGAGAAATCGAGAGCAGAAAACTTTCATTAGATGGGGGAAAAAACGAAAATAGATCATTGGGGAAATTCAAATAACCATGGTACAAACTGCTCCTGGAGCCATGACAGCGTTTGTGCAATCAACCCATCTAAACAACCCTTCTGACAGCTTGATAAGCCAAAAATAGGCCTCACAAAATCAGAAAGTTCATTTTCCAGGCGAACACTGGAGCCATGACAGCATTTGTGCAATCAACCTATCCAAACAACCCTTCTGACAGTTTGATCAGCCCAAAAATAGGCCTCACAAAATCAGAAAGTTCATTTTTCCAGGCGAACACGACGCCCGACATGTGCTCCTGGTGCTGCTTGTTATCCTGGTTGCGCCCCTCGTCATCGTTAGAATCCCTCCGTCGTCTCCATGGCGGTCACCATCACCGCCTTTCTCGCCATCTTCCTTGTGTTGCCCGTCCTACTCGTCTCCGGCGCGCTTTCAGCTGGCACACTATTTGTCATTCACAGAGAAGACCTCGGCATTCCCGTCTCCGTATTTCTTCTGGGGCGACACGGTAGTGTTGGCAGATTCGGGGGGAGAAGGAGCGGCAACCTTGCTTGGCGAAGGACCATATGAGACCGGTTCAAGGTCTGGAGTAGTCATCGCAGTTGCGCCTTCGGTCGATCCGGGGTGAAGACTCAGTCGGTCCCAAACAGCCTTCACGGACCCCACGGTGCGGCGAGTACTGAATTCCACATTGTACCGATTGGTGATGTCGAGCCAGGTACTACCTTCCTTCAGCAGGGGGTCGATGAACGTGAACCCATGGGCCTTCTCCTCCAGGGTCAGACGAGTTCGCACGCCGATTTGAAGGGATGAGGTTGGGGCCGTACGACGGCGCTTGGAAGAAGCCGACGCCTTGGTTGGGGTCTTGAAATCCTCGTCGTCATCATCATCGCCTTTGTTATCGTCCGAAGGCACCCATTCATTGCTGTCAGGAACGGAGGAAAGTGCAGAATCGCTTGCCGAGAGGACACGGCTGAAACGACGTGGGCGGGTGCGCTTTTTGGTACTGGAAGGTGGCTGCACAGTCTCGGGAATCGATTCGTCTATCTTGCCTTCGGTGGGAGCCTCTTTCTTGGGCTGCATGAATTCTATGTCACCTCTGGTGTCATATTCGATCGAGTTGACGGAATTGGCAGGCGAAGACTTGTGACCCGGACGAGCTCCATGACCCTGAGTTGGAAAAGCTCCACCCACAACTGGATAAGGCCCATGAATCTTGGGAGACTTGGGAGTACCAAAGCTCTTCTTGGCATACATTTCAACCCAGTCCTTGAGGGCACCATCGTACGATTCAAGGTTGTCATTGCGCTCCTTCAGTTTTGCCAGGTAACTGTCAAGGTAATTGGCAACTATCGATATCAGTATCTGCACCGGCATTCACAACATCTGCGGGCTGGGAACTTACGTGTTGGGTTATCCTTTTGGAACTTGACGGCCTTTTCATACTCGATCTTCAGCACCGTTAGCTCCTTACCGACATCTTCGGGATGCGGCCAGGAAGGCCAAGGCTCAAGGAAAGGCTGCATGGTCGACATGATTTGAAAGTCATGCTCAGTAATTCTGACGAAGTGCTGGTTTCGGAAAATGCAGTATCGAGATCCGTTGTCATAGTCACTGAAGTTTTCCAGTTTGACCTCTCGGATGAGGTCGATCCAGCTGACCAAGGTTGCAGCCTCCAGGTCAGTGTCGGAAGGGAGTTCGACGTATGGACCTTTACTGTCCATCACGGTTCTGAGCCGAGCCTCCAGGGAGCTGGCAAAGAGATCGTACGGATTGAGAACCTGGTATCTCGCAAGACTTTCTCCAGCTTCCAGCAGATACTTGTTGACGGTAAAGGGATGCAACATGTACTCCTCAAGGGAGGTGGTGTCACCGAGCTGAGGAAGGGCGATGCTGTACCGGCAAGTTGCGAAGTTCAGTTTGCCCGCCTGCACCTGGGCATTCCAATATCGCTCGGTAATTTCATCTTCATCCAGGTCTGGCATGATGATGACCACAATGATTTGCTATGAGAATGAAAAGATGTTATGAAGTTGGTTGGGGATGGAAAGGAGTGATGAAGATAGAAGATGAGGCAAGTGAATCAACGATGCAGCTTTACGATTATCTGACCCCTCATGACAGAAGCAACAACTTCCGAGAGAACTCGAGTTATCTAGCTAGCATGGAAGTGAGTAATAAAAAAGGGGAATCTCCAACGCGTTATTGAGAGAATAATTGCTAACCATTACACTAGTATCTCGAGGGGCTATAGCCGTTTGCTTATTTGATCTTTGGCCTACGCAACAGGATCACCTACCCCATAATAAGGGAGCTACTGGTCCATCTCAGCTGGCATAATGCCATGTTTACTCTTCATTGCTTGTTCTCTTTCGAGTCTTTCGAGTCCCTGTATAACTAGCAATACAACCTATACAGATCAGAAAGGATATCTTTTCAATATCAGAATGCAAATCCCGAACTATAAACGCTTACCGGCATACCAGATCTAGTCTATTTTCTATTTCCCCTTGCTGGTTAATAGTTATAAATACAGTATAAATAGCATACTACGAAGAGTCGAAAGAAAGACTCGACTGGGCAATAATTCGAGCAACGAAGTATACTCTTGAAAACCAATCTCCATGACTTTCTAAGGGCACGACATGGTCCCGTGATGATCCCGTGATGATCCCGTGATCTCTGCAAACTTCACCGCCTTCAGTATCTGCCGCGCACCGGGACCAGTTAAAAGTTGAACGGGACCAGTGAAAATCACCACCAATCGTGACTAACGCAGGTCCTGCTTAGCGCTTACATGTAATCTAATGTATTTGTGTGCAGACCTCGCAGCCTGCATAAGCTACAGACCTTGAAAGACACCCAACCAAAGCGGTATAGAGACCAGGTACACTCATCATCATGAAATTACCAAAAGTATATTCAATTCAGTTCATTCCTCATAACTTAGCAGCTTGAGTCTTAGATGCGTCTCTGCCCACTAATCAGCATTGGAACGCACCAACTAAACGAGCGGATCCATTCAGAGCCCGAAACCATCAACAGCCCAAGCCCGCGCTTACAGGTACTGGTTGAACCACACAACAGCCTGGCAGAAGGCCTGCTCCTTGGCGAACTTCTGCTTCTTGTCGCTCAGGTCGGCGCGGACGGCGAAGCCGTGCGAAACACCGCTGAACAGGTTGATCTGCCACGGCTGGCCGGTTTTGATCAGGGTTTCCTCGGACTCGTGACGGAGCTGGGTGGTGAAGATCTGGTCGACCTCTGCAATACGTGGTTAGACATGCTGGGGAGGGTTTCATAGGTTGGGGACAGGGTTTAGCTTACCAGCAGCGGCGATGGAGACGGGGCCCTGGATAGCGCCGAGCTCCTCGTGGGTGACGAAGGAAGGGTGGGCAGTGTAACCGACGTCGATCTGGCCGGGCTTCAAGTAGCGGACGACGTACTTGGCACCGAAGCAGTAGCCGACAGCACCGATCTTCTTGACACCGAGAGTCTCGCGCAGGTACTTGATGGTCTTGTCGACGACGGGCTCGACATTGTCGGCCTGGTGCTTGGGCAACCAGGCGGGCAGGTCGGCCTTGCCAGACTCCATGACCTCGAGGGAGATCTGGTCACCTTGGAACAGGTCCGGGATGATGGTCAGGTAGCCATTGTTGGCGAACTCGTCGGCAAGCAGCTGGGCGTTGGGGTAGATGCCGAAGACGTCGGGCAGGAAGAGGATGGCCTTTTCGGTGCTCTTGTCCTTGGAGTAGGTGATGTAGCTGTCGACTATCAAGTTGGGAGCTCCGTTAGCGTCTAGTCTGGGCACTGGGGAGGGTTGAGCTCGAGCTCGAACTCGTACGTACTGCCGTCAATGTTCTTGACTTCGCCAACGGGGTTGCCCTCGTGCTTGAAGCCAGAGGCACAGCAGGCGCCAGGGGGGTTGGAGGCCATTGTTTATGATTGGTGGTACGTGGTATCGTGCAGAATAGAAAAAGCAGAATGAATTGTTGAGAAAGAACGATTGGTACTCTTAAACACGTCTGGGGTCCGTTTACGGAGGGCTGCCCCTCCTCCCTCTTCCAATATTGCGCGGGCTTGCGGGCCTTTTCCGACTCTCTGATGCTGTTGGTCCAATCGCGGTGCATACTCCAGCCAATTCCTCAGGGTTCCCTCGATTTCATTTAGACCCACTTGTCCGTTGCCCCTCGTGGGCGTGAATGGATTAATAATGTGTGCCAAGTGTGACAAGAGCACTGTCAAAGTTACACTGTAACTATGTCTAGTGTGCTACATAAGCTTAAAATGCCCGGATATGCAATTGAAGTCTGCCTTTGTAAAGACATCACCAGGGACTTTTAAGCTTGAGCAGCCATGAAAACCGAGTTGCGAGCCGATACACGGTACTCGGCACGGTGAAGACTCCGGCGTTAAGCTTATCCCCGAATCGGCTGAAAACGGTAGAGAAATGGATACATAGTTGGAGACTCGAGTTGTAAATCTTTAATAAACATTCAATTCATTTCCCTTAAGTCATAAACACTAAGTATGCATGATATGAAGACCTGGCCCACTGGCAAGGGATATTACCACTTCAAGATTAATACGTGATAGATCGTTCCGGCATCACAGACTATTTTCGCGCCCCCAGGGTATCTGCAGGAGAGGAGTGCACCTAGTGTAGTATATCACACCAGATGACCCCTCCATGAGATGATTAAAATGCAGCAAGTGCAAAGGGGTATCAAACAGAAAACGGGTGTAAAGAGATTTATGGGAAGCGGAAGCTTCCGTTCAGCTGCGGGCGCTGCTCGCGCTTCACCGCCCAAGCCTTGAGAGCGACGTTCAGGACGACCAGGGACATGATAAAGGCCGTGAGGCCCATGCCGACGGTGAATGTAAACATGGCTTCTACTTCGTAGAACTCCATGGCTTGGATAACGTTGCGGGTCTATGGTCTCGGTTAGTCATAATCCTCCAATATCTGCATTGGGAACAACTTACACTGAGCATAAAGATGAGCCCACCAGCGATGAGACAGAATCCAGCCACAATCTCCGTGGGAGGACGAGCGGGGAGGTACGAGGTTGGCGGGCGCAGGAAGAGCAGGACGTAGGTCATTCCGCGAGCGAGCGCGAAGCCGACCAGCATGTTACCCCACTGCTTGTGCACCATGGTTGATGTCATGCTGTCCTGATGGTGCGATCCCATCATCATACCGAGCAGCAGAATGACAATTGCCGGCATCGGGTTGAGGGGTACGCCTTGTGACTTGGGAGGCTGCCAGTTCTCATCACGAGAGCCGTGGGGAGGCGATTGCAGGATGGTGTTGTTGAGTGCGTCGCGAATACGCGAGGATTCGAAGAGCATGCCCACTAAACCACCGCCGAAGAACATGACGGAGATGGAGGCGTGCTCCAGGTCAGTTGCAGACCACGGCTCGCCACTGCCAGACAGATGCTCTAGGAAGACGTTGGTGATGCCATAAGCAAAGATGACGGACGACTCCACGAACTCGCCCGAGCCAACCTTCGCCTTCCAGCCGACGATAGACGCCGGGGGCTTCTTATTCCAAGCCCAACCCAGGTCCGCCCAGCAACCCATAAAGCGACCGAGCGTAAGGATTCCATACCAGAAGAAGATTCCACCTTTAATGAAGTGCGCCAGACCGTTGAAGATCTCCTTTCCTCGGAAAATACCGCCATAAGTGACCGCACCGCTCATGATAGCGATGAAGCCAAACGGCAGGATAATCCGGTCAATCACATTATAGACAATATCGAAGATGTGCAGGACACGGCTTGAGACCATTCCCGGCACCCGGTTCGAGAGAAAACGATCGACAATAGAGCTATGGAACCAGCTTCGCGGACCGGAAGGCTTCGGAGGCAGCTCCTCAGGCTTCTCGAAATCATCGTATTCGACCTGGGACTCGCAAGAAGGTGATGCAGGGCTGCGGATAGACGAGCCGGGCTCGCTGCCCTGTCCGCTGTCACGGGACCAGCGGTACTTATGCATTGCACCAGCTGGGTAGGGGCTCGTGTCCTCATCCGTGGCGACGGGTAGGAACGCAGCGCGCTCAAAGGAAGCCGACTGCGACGGGGACTCACCACGACCAGCATAGGCGAAGATTAGGGCCAGAATAGTCTGCGCGCTGATGACGCAGGTCACAATCCAGCCAATCTTATGGTGCGCATTGTTCTCATACAGATCGGGGGTCTGGCTGTTATAGATGGTTCCGAAGAGCAGACCAAACGCGTTAAAGACCAGGAACAGGAACTGTGATGGAAGCGCAAGACGCGAGCGCGCAACGCTCAGCATGACCGCTATTGCAGGGTTAGTCGCGAATCAAATACTTGACTGGGGAGCCGCTTACCTGCAGGAAGAACAAAGCACCAGCCCAGGACCATGAGTGCAATGTGTGCGAGGATGGTGCTAGAGTGCTTGCCATAGGCGAAGTAGCTCATGGGGCCCTCGCTGTGTGCAGTGGGTGAAACAGATGCTGTCGGCGAAGCTGTGCTGGGGGTCGTGTGCATATTCATGTTCATTCCCATGTCCATATCCATGTCCATCGATTCATCGTCACCGTGCGCGATCGCAAGTGATGCGAGGAGAACTGCCGCAGAGGCGGCTCGAATAGCTAAGTGCCGCATGGGGCTAGAGTGGAATCGTGAAGCTCGTCTCAATCAATCTGCAGATTTCGGTAGATACGCGTGGTAAAATTGAGGTAGAGCTTCAATCGGCGCAAAAGGTCGAAGCTCTCTCGAATAATGACGTAACGATCTCAAAAATGCAAGCTCCCGCCCTTAAATCTTTCCGGACCGGACCTGAACTATTCCGAAGTATTTCAATCGAGGTCAAATTCCCAAGACGAACCGGGCTCACGGTGTTGGTGAGAAGACTAGGATTGTATAGGGCTGACAGGGAAGTATAGCAGGGCGTGAATAAAAGAATTGGGAGCTCGGGCGGGGGCAGGATAGCGAATTAATAAGGAATAAATAAGTACCGGATTTACGTCGCAGATTACTAGAATTTCAAAATCAAAATCAATTTTGTTAAAGAAAAAAAAAGAAAAAAAAGAAAAACTGAAAGCACCGAAAAGGCTCGCCGGAGCTGATTTCCAATGGTTCGGATAGGGCGGGGATACTGTGAGTGTGGAAGGTGCGTGGCAACAAGATGGCCCAGAACTTCCGCGTGCCGAAATTTCCCTGTTTTTCATTTAAGCATTGAATGCTTATTTCCTGATGATTCACCCCTCGCCCCTATATATTAGTGATGACGCTGTTTACTGCGGTATAACTCCCTCATTCTTTATTCTGCTCACTACTCTGGCTCTATGGAATCTATAGTCATGTGCATTGCCGGGTTGCACGGGTGGAGGTTGCCCAGATGGAGCCAGGGTCTTGGCGTGCATTTTCTATTGAATAAAAAGAAGTAAGAAAATTTTCTTTCGGATATGTCGGGAAGCTCATAGCTCACGAACTGAAGCTAAGTAGCTCGAGGGTGGGGCAGACCAAGAAAAGTGACCTCATTTCTAGGCTACCAGGCTTGGCAGAACATAGGGCATAGAGTTGTACAGTAGTATGTTTGTGCCGTGAAGCATAGCTATGCCGCTGTATCATAAGGCACATACCACAGCCATGACTTAGTCGATCGCTACTATATTGGGATTCACCGCTGAATGAGCTGCTGTCTGATGGATTTAGATAGTAATTATCTCTATTGCGCTCGGGTGTACCTGAGTCATCTGAATCATACAGTAGGTCATTTCCAAAGATCCTGTTCTCGACGGCCTAGAAGTCATCCTATCCCGACTCAGTGATAATTATCTCTCTCTGAGTCTTAGGAAGCCTACCATTATCTACAGATGATCCTTCAGGATCACCCAATCAGCATCCGTATATCACCTTGTATACTACAAAACACTATGCAGAGATCGACTAATTCAGCCCCCATTTCGGTCAGCATCGGGGCATCGACAGCCTTTCATATCCCTGTCTCGGCTCTCGCTCCCTGACCCTTCCGAGCCGCACTTTTGAGTTATCCGTTAGCGGGTTCTTTCGCTAAAGCCTGACATTCCGGTCGGGCATTGAGCGACTATGACTGACAGTGAAGGCGCCCCTCAAATCTTTGAGATCCAGCCCTGCGGGACGCACGAGGTGGTCGAGCTTGAGATATCACATGCCAACCTCACTGGCATAGATATACAGAGTACATAGTAGTGGTGGAGCCGAAGGAGCAAGAGGTTCGAGCGTTGGCCCTGGCCCTCTGTACATCTCACTGCGTCTCCCGGGTGAGAACATGGGAGCTACTGACTGTGCTGAGCCTCTTGGGCCGAGACATCTTTAAACTGTTCCTTGTACTCTGTATATACAGTAGCCACCGATGTAAAAGGTGTCTTTGAAAATCCTTTCAGGACTCCCGCTTACTAAGATGATGTGCGCTAACGTTAACTAGTTAGTCCACGATCAAGTAATTTCGGGCCAGTGCGATGTGGGCCCATTTAACCTTTTTCAGCAGCTATGATATAACTTACGGAACCCGTGCCTTGGTTCTCCCACGTCTCCATCAAGCATGGGAATCTCCCGAAACTTCGAAAGGACCAAGAGCAAAACCGGATGTCAGCCGTTGCCTGTCCACATGGCAGATGGTGCGAGTATGCGGACCAGTCATATCACTCACATCACCAGCTAGTCATAGTCCCCAGTCGTCTCCATCCTCGCCGGCCAGACCGAGCGGCAGAGCTTTGAGTATTGATTTTATAGGATCTCTTTATCGCGGCGTCTTAGATGTGAGCTTCTGGAAGGGCATGTCTTGCAAATCCACGGATCGGAGATTACAGTATGGGGTGCCGTGGCTGCCAGTTTCCTGTACGAGACGCCATCAGTCACTTAGCTACGTTCCTGCTGGAGCATCTGCCCCATGCCTCAATCATCAATCCGACCTATCGACAGGCGATATCGTTTTGTTCAATGTCATTGAATTTCGTGCAGACACAAAATGCAGGTACGCAGAGCTACAAAGCTCAAGGCGTAGCTGCGTATCCACCGGTCAGCTCTGAGTATCGATGTGGGGTCTCGATCTACACTATGTATCTATGATCTACGATGTAACAATATCATCCGTACTCGTCGCTGTACCACTATGTCGAGAACCAGCTTTGATCAGTACTGGAATCATTCTCGGGTATTGTTCGACACGGCAAAAAGGCCATTGCAGAAACAGCGGATCCCAATGGAGCACAATATAGGCAACCCTATTTCACATTCGGGATTGGAGTGTATGCCGGGTTCTGCTTCGAATTCAAGGATCCCGGGTCATTTTGCCGGCTTTTGGAAGAGGCAACCATCCAGTCATAAGGCGACCCATCCTTTTCATTCATTGGTCCCTAGTCGTGAAGACGAGAATCGGTACCAAGAGCAGTCTTATAAGATGAGAAATTTGAAGTGAAGAAAATGTACTATATAGTTATTCTGTCATACTCCAGAATTTTAGTTCAACTGTCTAACCTTGGAAGAGCCCCTTGCACGCGGCCAACAAGCTTGGAACCTTATATATTGGAAGCCGTCTAGAAACATAAGAATCCCGAGGTCTTCAAGGGGAGGGACGAACCGGACCTTTCCTCGTCAATATGACGGTCATGGTCGCTCAAGTCGGTATGTGTATCCGCGCTCTTCCGAGGGAAAGCCGCAACGCAACGCACACGCACCGGGATCTGCGCTGAATAATCGACGATTTTTGCTCTTTTTCTCGCAGATCACAAACCCTGGAACGATCGCGAGCTGTCATATGACAGACACCTGCATCCTTGCTCGTCATTTGATCCGTCTCTAAACATGCTGCCATGTCCGTACCCGTACTCTGTGCACCCCGTCTACCTAGGTATCTCCGCTAGACCTCGAATAGTTAATCGAATGTCGAAGTCCTATCCATTATCGCAGGCTTCGTGGAAACCCCCTGCCTTTCCAGTTCAACTGTTGTCATTGAAAACCTCTTCAAAGGTACATAGTTACTGCACTTTCCGGGATAGTAATGTCTACCCCTCCACGATCAGCAGATCGACACATCTCCTAGCGGCTCGAGCAATATTACCAACTTAAGCAAAACCGGCCTGCAGAGCATCGGGTGTCCGGCACCGCGCTCTCCGACAACCTTGGCAGCCGTCCTCGGCCCCGTTGTCCCTCAGGCACAGCGGGCAGAGCGGCCACTAATGAGCGAGGGGGGCACCTTTCCCTTCCCGTGTGATCAGCGCCAGTCACGTTCGGCACGGGCGCTATGTGATCGGGCATATGCGCATAGCGTAAATCCGATCTAAGCGATCCCGTGCACTATACCTAGGTACCCCAGTCCAGTCGGACTTCTGCCTGTTCGAATGAGTCGGGCATTTACTCGGGTTTGCATGTGAGGCCTGAAGACAAAAGCTAAGATGATTCTTCGAATTGGAGTGTTTCACCCTTCAAGGTTAAAAACTCTCCAACTTTTTGCCCATGCATGAGTAACCTTCAAAGATAGTTGGAGCTGTTAGTGTACCCCGGATATGCATCCTGGGCATACCAGGGCAGCGAATATGCCCAATTAGCACCAGTAAAGAGTGAATCAACCAATTAGGGCTCATCAATTAAATCGATTTCCCCGAAAATCCATAAATTCTATCGATACTCTAATGCTAGTCTAACCCTAATGGTAGGCGCGATAGACAAATGGTCTCGATCGCAGACAACATCCCTTCTTACCTACGCACCTACATAGCAGCATGGCAGTTTAATATAGTGTAAAATTTCAAGAAAGAAATATCAAACCACTGAATATTATCTCTACTCTCTATAACAAGCCCCGAAAGATATAGACACAAATTATAAGGAGGTACATTGGTTGTTTGTCCGGGAAGAGTCGCATACTGGGGAGATAATTCGGAAGAATGTACATACTAAAGAAGGCGATCAACGTGCCGAATTCCCAGTTCCTGTCTCTCAGATCGATTGTATCAGTGTATAGCCAGCCTTTCGTACAAAATCCTAACTTTGAAGATAAGATGTTCAAACATTGTCACTTGGGAATGTAGGAGAGCTCTCGATCTCTGTGCTGACAAAATATCGACAATACTCTTTCTTCTCTTCATCAGCTCTACTCGCAACCCATGCCTCATTGGATGAGCTGCTCAGGTTGGCAAAATTGCGACATGAAGGCTGACAAATAGAAGGTGTTCCGCAAGACGATTGTCGAATGTGGAATGCTACTCCCAGCGAGTAGCTGAGCAGTGCAAGGCCAGTATAGCCCCGGTGTTCTTGATTGTTGTCATTGTTTGCAACATCATCAGAACCACCCGTTTTCTGCTGGCACTATGTACTTACCAGAAAAGACCCACCACTCTGCACGTCAGTCCAATCCTTCCTTAGGGAACCGGATACTTTTACAAAGGGGCATTGCTTAACTAGCTGAAAAGCGGGACGATATGCGCAAGTCACAGAAGTGGGCCTGTCCAGCCGATGTCGGCGACATTTGACAGCTGGATGTGACCGCTGGATTTCTGCGTGTAAATAGCAGTTATATAGTCACCTTTGTCATTTTGTTGACTGTACTTCTGTATAACTCTCACTGTATATTGGCAGGAACTCGTTCTTCATGGTAACCCTGCTCTGCTCTTCTCAATTATGAGTGGATTCAGCTACGACTTGGCAGGGAAGAGCATTCTGGCCATTTTCCTTCTTGCACCTGCCCCAAGTCGTGATTTCCTATTTCTACCGCCATGACAATATGATGACCACCGTGCTTGTTATGGCTGATGAAGCATGATTATGATTCTTGCATTCGCCTTTCCAGAGATACCCTGCCACTATGTCTCTAGGCCCGGCGAATACACCCCAGGCGACTCGGTCCAACTCCTCAATATCGACAAGTGGCTGGGTGGAAGGTGTGTGTTCGTCGGCTTGGCAGTGGGTATTGATGGCCTAGTAGTGATGGCGTAGGTGGTTTCGGCGATGAATTCGTTCGTATAGTACGCTCTCTATATATGGAAATCTTGAACTTCGTGTAGATACCACGAGGCATAAGGTGAGCGTCGTTGCTTGAACAAAGAACCCGGTAGCCCTGCAGCTGCTATAGGGGAATTAACTAGAGCCTGCCATCCACCTAGGCCATACATAGCTCGCGGTATCTATGTGGGATAACGTCGAAACGACCTTGGGATTCGTAGTGTATAAGGGCGTCCGTAGGCTAGAAGAGGATCTAGTGCGTTGTAACCGTCGTCGCGGCAGGGCTGTGGTAGGTTCGTCGGATGGCGGTGTTGTTGTCGTGGCTTGCCTGCAATGCTTGCACCTTGCCGACGGCCCGGCCTGTCGCGGCATTGTTTAATAGCGCCCTGGACTTATGCGACGGCTGTGTCCCATACGCAGCGGCGCCTTAGCATCCACCGAGAATGTAGTAGTCATCTCTCTCCGGAACAGATTTGCGTCATGGCTTAGGTAGGCCTAAAAGATGACCTCAACAACTTCCTGGACGTGCTCCGAAACACCGGAGCTCGGCCGTGAAAGAACTTGGCTCTCGCTAAAAGTGGCTTACCGCTGCTGAACCAAGAAGTCTTGTCGAGAGATATGGAGAATTCCTCCACAAAACCCATACGAAGATCGCAAAGTCTGTTTGCTCGAGATTTCTGATGAAGTCAATTTTAGGATGTGCAGAGCTTGTTTTTCGACGACTGCTGATTTTCAGATCGGGCAATCGTTCGCGTACGATGGTACGGATGGAGTGCGTTATCTTAATCTGTTTCTGAATGTTGCAGAGTTAGAAAAATCTGTCTAAACAGGAAGATAGAACAGGAACTGACGGGTTATTAGCCGTGCTGCGAGTCATATCCGTAAGCTGTTTATTGTCAAGAAGCTCCTTGCTCAAACCGACTTTGCGATCCTCGTATGGGTTCCCGTGGAGGAATTCTCCATATCTCTCGACAAGACCTCTTGGTTCAGCAGCGGTAAGCCACTTTTAGCGAGAGCCAAGTTCTTTGAAGAGGAAGATAAATGCGTAGATGTCTGATGATGATTATCCTTCATGGGGCTTCCGGTTGTAAGAGTAGGGATATCGTAGCTAGTATGATGGTGTCCTTGTGCATTGTAAGCACTGTGGATGAGGGGAACATGTAGGGCAGTCCGTTTGAATGCCGGATATGGCCTCCCTTGGCGAGAGGCTGCTTGCTAGAAGGTGAAAAAATGCCTCAAAAGTTAGGTACTTCAAGCCACTGTGGTTAGGCCAAGGCAGATGATTGATATGTTTCTCGCTGAAGCTAAGGCGGCTTCCAAACTAGCCAAACCAAACGGCGCTTCCCTCCTCCTGGTCTTCTGCCCTGGGCTTATATTATTTCAACTGGTTCTCAACGATGGTGGTAAAGGAAAGGTCTTTGTGTTCTCGCCTGTTCGTCCATTGGCAGTCTGTCCACGATTTCGAACCACTCTGTCGATATAATGCGCCAATTTAGCCGCGCACAATATTCGAGTGATGACAGCTTATCATTCAAGAGCTCAGAACTTAGAAGGGTATGCTGAGTTGTGACATTCAAGGGTGATCATACTAGGAAGATTGTGTATGAGCTACGATTGTAATTCTTGAGCCTATAGGTATGCTATCTCCCAGTCGCTTCAAAAGTGAAATAGCAAAGCCCGAAACCTTGTGGAGGTCAAACAACGTAGTTTTGGCATTTCAAGTTTTATTTATCGACGCGTGGGTCTTGAGGGGAAACAACCGTTCAAGTTGACCCAGCTAATGAGCTGGATTGCTTAGTACATTCATTTCTAGGCCGCTATGGGGAAGAGAATAATATGCGCCTGTTCGGTGACAGCTGTACGAGTCGTAGTGTTAATTTGGTCTGTAGGACCGGCGTCGAATAACTGGTGACGACGTGTTTCTCGCCGTCGCGGGTGAGATATTCACGCTTCAACCGCTCCTCCCGGACTGCGGGATTGATGGGCTGCGAGGCGATACCCATTTTGGCTGGAATTCTATTCTACTACGCGGGGATTGATTGGTGTAGAGCGGCTGCCTTAATCGGAATGAGGAGGCCAAGTCGCATAGAGTCGGATCTTCTCGTCAATAGCGAAGCTTTGCAGGCTATGAACCAGGCTGGTTTCACGTGGGAAGCACTCAAAATCTTGGGTAATATATTAGAGTTGTCGGTTCCAGGGCATAAAAGGAAGCACTCATTGGATATACGGAACACTCAAATATCAATCGAACTCTACCAGGACAGGATGATGAGGAACATCGAGAAAGTATATCATGACTAAGCAACATGTGATCCGCGCTCTAACCCGATCGGGCTAGGGTACACCAAGCGAGAGTGGCCCGTGCACCATCCCAATTGGGGCAGCACACAACCATTTTCCAACCCTAACCTTCGACTTTCGCCTCTCTTCAACAGCGCCAAACGACCCTCGTCCCCGACAACGACCCCGTCAACCCACACTCCTACAACATCTCAAGATGACTCACGAGTCCGTTTGGTACAGCCGGCCCCGCAAGTAAGTCGAATCTGAGCCCGGCGCACGACACAAAGTTACTGACAGACTATCTACAGGTACGGCAAGGGTTCCCGCGAGTGGTGTGTATCCCCACCCCCCTGAAAGATGATCGATTCCCCGACGAGTAGAGACAAGCGAAGAGCGCGAGCGGAGGATTATTCTCGAAACCGAAATACTGGGAATGAGATCTGGAGGAATGGAGTGCTAATTCGTGTGCGATCAATTCAGCCGTGTCTGCTCCCACCGCGCTGGTCTGATCCGCAAGTACGGCGTATGTTGAAACTCTCCCTGGATCTTGCGTGCAGTGCATGAATTCAGTGTCGAATTGGACAATTGTGTGGCTAATACGGGTTCGTTTTAGATGAACATCTGCCGTCAGTGCTTCCGTGAGAAGTCCACCGACATCGGTTTCAACAAGGTTCGTTTCTACCTTTCGCTCCACCGACTCGAGAACGGGAATATACGATTTCTTCCATTGGCGCACCTCGGGCCGATTCCCGACTTCCGAACAGACGCACTAACATGGCCACTACACAGTACCGCTAAGCAAAAATCAAAACCATGTCGCTGTAACGCCCTTCTCGCTCCATTTGCGTCCTCGATCCGTTTACACCCTGGCGCTTGGTCTCGACAGTCCAGGTGAATGTTTCGAAGCGTCGGGTTATGAATTCGCCCGCGTTACTTTTTCGTGACGACTCCAAAAAGCGTTGTTGGTTCTTAATGGAGGAGACATGTTTCTTCAATGTCTCGGATGGACGAGGGGGACTGGGGTTGTTGTTGCAAGAGTTTGAAAACGAGGATGTCATTTTGATCCTTGATCCTTTTTCCTATCCAATATCAATGACGGATTTTCTTCTCTGGGATTCTCATGATGTCCTGAATCTGCGTATTGGTTGTCGAGGGTTACGGCTGGTGTTGAGATGCTTTTGCGTTTCACACGTGTCTACCTTGCATCCGTGGAACCTGAAAATTGGTCTTCAGATCTGCTTCTGGACTATCTCGATTCTGGTGTAGATTCGGCTGTAGACTTTCGTGTCGATCAGCGGTGAGAGCCTATCCGTACGCATAATGGTCATCGGCCAAGGCTGATATCTATGAGGACAATGAATAAGTGAAGATTGCGTGTTCATAAAAGGTCCAGGTCCTCCGCTCTATGTACATCAAAAACGACTCCCATCAAATTGAATTCCCAGACGGTAACCTCGATCAACGACCAAAGACTGTCGTTAAGACTAGGCCTTCTCCGGGGCGATGGAACGAATACTGTAAAACAAAAGATATGCATCCTGTCGCATGACATCGGCGACACTGGCGACTGTGACTTTATTGTCATCCATCAAAACCCACTAGACACAGTTAGCACAACTTCCTATAACACACGGAATTCATATTACGCACCTTGTCACCACCAAGACGAGTGAAGGCAAAGTAATGGCCAGAATCCATAGTCCCCTTGTGAACAATGACGGTGGATAGATCGTAGAGGTACTTGGATGTGTCGACGCGCTCTTTATCCTTCTTCACAGTGTAGGGGAGCATGTTCAGAGTAATGGGGAAGTCGATGTGGCAGTTCATCTTCTCCGAGGATGATGAGGTGGCCTCGTAGCGCTGGAAAACAGTTAATTAACACAAATGGGGTGAGACGACCCGAGTCACGAACCTTGAGTTGCATGCAGAGAATAGCAGGGAGTTTGCGAATTTGCAAACGCTTCGATGCTCGCTGGGGCGTGTTGCCGCATTTCTCACAGTGGTAGGCGGCATCTGCGTGCAAGTCCTCGACTGCCGTGAAGCTGTCCAGGCAGCCGGTCAATGTTGCGGTGGATGATGGGTTGGATCGGCCCAACTTGCGCTTCTTGTTTTGCGCTTGGATGTCGAGACTCAGATCGGCCATGGGGTCGTATGTGTGGGTGGTTTTGCCACATTTGTGGCACATGACACTGCTGCGCAGCTCACCGTAGAAAGTTTGGTGGAAGAAGCACTCGCATTTGCTCTCGTAGCTCTCTGTGTGTCCAGGGGTGCAAGAGTGGAGTGCGTTGACCAGGAATTGGAAATATTCATGTGCATCCTGCTGGCGATATCCTGCCATTTCCTACGATGAGGGATTAGCTTGAGTCCACTTTCTTCGATCAGAATGGTTCCCATACTCTTGATGCATCCCATCCATGGTAAAGCAGAGTAGCAGCCGAGACGGCATCCGTCTTCTCGCCGCTGTTAAAGTCCATGAACACTTCGGCGGCAGCACATGCCATGCAGAAACTCTTGTTGCAGGTGTGGATGTCATGGCCCCCGGCTAGGAAGTAAGCGTTGAGAGTTGGGTTGTGAAGCAGCGCCTGCAGAATGACTGCCTGGTAGCAGGTTTGGCCCATATTCCAAACGCCACGGGCACCACGGCGGGAGCATGGGTTCTTGATGGCGTTGGTCTTGACGTAGGCCTCGGTCACTGCATCCAAGGCCCACTTTCCCCTGCCATCTATAGGATATCAGTTGCTTGCTACGAATGCACACTGCACTGATAGCTCTGCCCTGAGAACGTACCTTCGGTCGCATACTTGGAAGATGGACCACCCAGTCTTTCCAGTCCGTGATCATAGACAAAGTCTCGACAACTCTCGCAAAACATGAAGCGATTGCGGGACTCCATATCTAATGGCATAGTGTTAGCACGAAACTGATAGATCCTGAATCAGCAGACATACAGAAGACATGTCCAGTCTTCTTCGTGTGTGCTGTCCGCTCGCTGTTCAGGCAGATGTCGGAGCAGGTCAGACAATGGTACTTGGGCTTCAAGGAAGCCACCGTGCGGAGACCGGTAGTCGGAATGGCAACAGCTTCTGGCTTCGTGAGTGGAGCCAGAGCCTCATATTGCTTTCGGAAGGCATTCTTGAACTGGCCAGCAGTTTTAGAGTCCTTCAACACGACGGCAAGATGTTCTAGCGGGCAGTTAGTAGGTGTGAAACCATGTAAGTGAGGCACTCAGCACATACCACAGCCATATGCTGCTTCTGCAAGAAGATTTACGGAATCAAGGCTCGCCATATTGATGAAGAGGGGAACAATGTACGGGAAAGAACAAAGGGATAGGGATCAGACGTCTCGAAGTCGGAGACGGGCCAACTGTCAGGTGTAAAAGAAAGAGCAGATCAGGCCAGGTTCGAACCTCTATGTGAGCAGAGATCGAAAGAGACGAAGCAGGATGAAAGGTCAGGAAGCAACCCCGGCTATTGAAGCTGTGACGGCTTCGTGGGATGACGGCAAACGATCCAGACCAGCCTCAAGCACCCCCCTTGGATGAAATCAACATTTCACTTCCAAAACAGGTCAGTTCAGGAGAGTGCACGCATCAGTAGTAGAGATAACGAACAGTCAATAGGGTCGTAGAATAGAGATAGATAGAGCTATGCGCTCATAAAGCACAAGGTTTTCCGCGGCTACTTCACCAACGCAACCATGCCCCACCTCAATGGATCACAAGAGATCACACTGTCAAGGCTCAATAAGAAAAGTCTAATGCGAGATGTAGTTCAAAGATAGTTGGGGTCTGAGGGTGGGTACGTTGCCATCGGGCGGGCTTTTCTTCGGCCAAAGCCCGATTTACCGCCGGATCAGAGATCGGACATGAGCCTCTCCGCCTGCGCCGCCTTCTACAGTTTCGTCTTATATGCTTCTGCCAGCTACACTGTTCATATCATTTAGTTCTTTGCTTTTCTCTTTTTTACAGACTACTAGTCTCTGCGGTTTCGTTAAATGGTTTATTTCTAGTCGTCATAATTACAGAGGATATCATAGTGAAGGCGTCCCCAATCGCATAGGCCGAAGGGTGACCATTCATCTTCGGGAGCGTTGGAATCTGTAAAACCCCATTGTGCATTTTTCCAGCATCGGGTGTTCACTGTAACAGCTGAGGTTGCACACTAAGTGGTTCACCGCAACCCACGCCCTCGAGGCAGTGCACTCGGTCGAGCGCCCCGGGACCCTCGTGTGGCGTATCGGCTCGTTGCCGAGCCTCGTGTAGTCCCTCGAGTAGCACCCCGTGTGGGTACTGAGTATTTCGAAGTTGGTTTGGAGGAAACGGTGCTGGGAGGGTGCTCAACAAAGGAGGTATCGGTGGTCCTGGGGTACGCCGGTCAATTGAAGTGCTTTGGCACGCATCTGCGCTTTACTCACAGGAAGGTCATTTCGCCATCGTCTGCCGGCCGAGATGGTTCAATTTCTGCTTCTACTTCTGCTCCAGGTGTTAGCCGAACCAATTCAGAGTAAACCCTTCCACGCAACTCGCCTTTCTGTGCCTCTGCCTGCTTGGCTCTCCTGAATGAATCGGCGATCGGGGCCTGTAGTGATCGTTTAGCCTTTGCTAAGTGGACTCGCCCGACGCGCGATCATACCTCTGGGAAATCTACGCAGAATGCGTTCATATTCAAGCCGTATAGGAAACTAGCGAAGCTCTCGCTGAATCGCGTCAGGCTCTCATGCATCAGCTGCAGATGCATAAAGTTGGCCTCGAGGTCGGCCATAGAGTCGGCAAGTTCCGCGAACTGCGGCTCCAAAGCGTTGATCGCAGGCTGGTTGTATCCTGCGTTGCTGATGCTGTGGCCGTAGCCGTGGGCTTCTCGTAGCGACGAGCGCGAGCTAGGTCGCAGGGGCGTCGTGGGGCGGGAGGAGGGCCTCGGTCGTGAGGTCGATCGCGGTGCAGCGTCCATGTTTTCGGGCGCGCGGGAGAGGATTGCTTTGGAAGAGATTTCGAGATGAGGATGGCGACGAGACGAGACGATAGGAGGATATGTAAATATTGGGCGACAATTGGGCCAACGAAAGAAAGTTATCGGATGATTCGGTAAGGGGAAAGGTCTGTTTTGGTGAGTTGATCCCCCGCTACGTTGCTAAGCCGATGAAGTTATCATCGGCACGCGATTGTACAACTACAACTACAATGGATTTTTAAGCATATATAGACTTGGTATAAAATTTGAGTACATATATGTAGTAGCAAGGCTAATGAAAGGTTCCAGAGCATCATCGCTTCCCCGCAGGGCAGATCGTCATTCTTTGATATTCAGCGAATCCACTTTGCTGCGCTCATCTCAACCTTGGTCCCTTGATTTATTTCCCTTTATATTCCTTCCTGACTAAATATATTAATATCTCCCCGCCATATGCGGAACTGCCCAATCTTGCGCCGTCGTTTACATTCCTCGGCCAATCTCTCCTCGCCTCTGGTAACCGCACAGATCCCATACGCCCGTCTACCCCGGTCTCCGACGCTCGCGCGACCATATTCTACTCGTACTCAACCGAGAGAGGCTTCATCCTTCTGGTCCGTCACCTTCGCTCTACTCGCCATCACCGGAGGCGCCTGGCTCCACGACATATATTCCAAATCCAAGCAGCAACTGCCCGCGCCCTCCCGGATCCCTCCGCAAGAACCCTTCCTCGGTATCATCGATACCCTCAAAACCATGCCTGTCGAACCCGCCCCCGGCACCGTTGGGACCCTCACCCCCGAGCAGGAGGCCAAACTCCAGGAATTCTGGCTCCTCACGCTGAAGGTCTTCGGAGTCAAGCTCGATGGCTTCGAGGCTGAGGCCAATGGCAATGGCAACAACCAGGCCGCGCCAGCTACGCCGTCCACAGAGAAGAAGTCACCGACCAAGCGCCGGTGGGGGCTTTGGGGCCGCGGTGCTGACGACGAAGACGACAAGAGTGTTTCCTCTGCGAACGGCATTACCTCGGGCCTGGCCTCCATTAACATCACCGACGGCGATGACAAGTACGGCCAGTCCAAGGAATTCCAGCAGGCGCTGGAACAGCTGGAGCCCGAGCATATTCGCACCGCATACTGGAACATGGTGAAGCAGGATAACCCGGATTCGCTGCTACTGCGCTTCCTGCGCGCGCGGAAATGGGACACCAAGAAGGCGCTCATCATGATGATCTCCACCATGCGCTGGCGTTTGCAGGATGTGCATGTCGACGACGATATCATGGCCCACGGTGAAGCCGTCGCCCTAGAGGATTCGAAGAGTAGCGATCCTGGGAAAAAGAAGAAGGGCGAGCAGTTTCTTTATCAGATGCGGATGGGCAAGAGTTTCCTACACGGTGTGGACCGCTTCGGTCGTCCCATCTGTGTTGTCCGTACGCGTCTGCACAAGGCTGGTGATCAGGATGCGGATACTCTGGAGCGGTTTACCGTTTATACTATCGAGACGGCACGCTTGTTACTGGCTCCTCCGGTTGAGACTGCGGTATGTCCACTCGTCTGATCACCGTATTCAGGACTAATGAATACAGACCATCATTTTCGATATGACCGACTTCAGCCTGGCAAACATGGACTATACGCCCGTCAAGTTCATGATCAAGTGCTTCGAGGCCAATTACCCCGAGTCCCTCGGAGCCGTCCTCATCCACAAAGCTCCGTGGATCTTCTCCAGTGCGTGCCTTCAATATCCATTCACAATACAGTTCTAACCCACCCTACAGGTATCTGGAGCGTCATCAAGGGCTGGCTTGACCCTGTCGTCGCAGCCAAGATCCATTTCACCAAGAACAGGCAAGACCTGGAAGCCTTCATCCCACCGAGCCAGATCATGAAAGAGCTTGACGGTGACGAGGACTGGAAGTATGAGTACGTCGAGGTCAAGGACGGTGAGAACAAGTTGATGGAAGACACGGAAACCCGCGACAAGTTGCTCGCCGAGCGCCAGACTCTCGCCAAGGAGATTCAGGATATCACCATCGAGTGGATCCGCGCCAGCTTCAAGAAGGAAACCGAGGCTGCGTCCGCTGCCAAGGAGAAGCGCAATGCTCTGATCGAGGAGCTGCGCCAGCAATACTGGAGACTTGACCCGTACATCCGGGCTCGCTCGCTCTACGACAGACTGAACATCGTCCAGGGTGGGGGTAAGATTGAGTTCTACCCTGATGCGAGCAAGACCGAGGATGCAAAGACTGCATAATCTAGCCGTGTGGAATGGGCTCTGTTTTTTTTTGGTTTGATTTCGGGTTATGTACTAGACTTGCGGTTTAGACTTGCTTTTGCATGCTTTGTAGTATACACGTGGGTTTGGACGATGAGCTAGAGAATATACAGAATCTTATGGTTGTGATATTCAAAAGGGCAAAATTCCTGACAATTTGGCTGCATATCCTTTATTCAATATTTAGTAGGGGTAAGAGTCAAAGCGATGGTATTTGGACAATTTATCTCCCGGGTGCTTAGCTCCAAAGACTATTTTACATCTTCGCCTTGATTTCCTCGGACAAAGCCTTGAGCTTGTCCATCTCGGATTCCTTAGCAGGCCATCCAATGCCCAAGCCCTCCTGCTCGTTAGGCTTGGGGATCTGTGAATTGTCAATATACCTCCGTCCACACACTCCAGGGGAAGCGGGAAACGAACCATGTGGAAGTGAACATGGTCAACGACCTGGTGAGCAATTCGCCCGTTGTTCTGCAGAACATTGAAGTCCTCGGCACCGCTAGCCTTGGCGATCTTCTTCGCCACGGGCTGTAGAGACGAATCATGTTAGCCGAGGTGTTACATTCGAGGACCTTGAGTGTTGAAGACACCCGGCATCCAAGTGGACACCAGGTCCAGATCCTCCTCTGTAATCGTTTTCTCCTTCACAATCTTCTCTCGGGATTTCCACGTACCAAGATCTCAGTCAGGTCCTCGTCGGGGATATCGGTGAGCTTCGCGCCGTGGAACTTGGGGATCACAAGCTGTTCGCATCACTGCTTAGCATTCGTTTATTTACTGTTCGAAGCGGGGTCTATCTCGAATCTAGTGGAAGGCTGGGTTTCTATATGCAGCACCGAGAATCGAATCGCTGTCGAGAGCGCACATCGAGACGACCGGCACGGAGATGCGGGGAAGATACACAGAGGGCGACTCACAGCGTGACCGCGGCTGAGCGGCTGGATGTCGAGAAAGGCAAAGACCTTTTCGCTCTCAAAGATCTTAAAGGAAGGGATATCACCTGCAGCGATTCGACGGTTAGTACTTGCAGGTGAGGGCGACCGCGATCGGAGTAACGGGGGATCGCGAGTCCTATCGCCCGTGATGGAAGAGAAGACCTACCCTTGATGATTTTGCAGAAGATGCAAGCGGCGGAAGACATGGTGGGTATGATTTTCTTCTTTTTGTATAGGTTAAGACGAATGCAGTAGAGCACTGGGTAAGGAAGGGAAGCTCCGTACAACAAGCTGAAGTCACCAGTATGCGGGGTAGGTGAAAATAAAAGATTGCTGGATGGGGGATTCGAACGACGGTGGTTGGAAAGTCGACGATGGGTTATATTTCTAATTGGGGATTAAACCCCGAGGAGTGGGACAAACTAGCACAGAACCCATTTCTTGCCTTTTACCAGAGATGGCCGTGGTTTGCCCACAATACTCCTCTACTCAATCTTTGGACCACAACGCTTCGACATAGCTGTCGATTTTTTTTGGTTTTTTTCTTTTAGCCATATTAATTGTGCTTGGAAATATTCTCTACGTCTTTTTTTGAGAATGTCCAGTCGCTAGGAGGTACTTTGGAGATGTCTGGTCCGTGTGCGTAGATATATCAGGGCGTGTCTGTAACTTTTACTTCCCTCTGCCTCTCATACATCAACGTGTGGCCTATCCGATCACTATTATGCAGTCACCATATTTCTCTTGTGATCTTGAACTTGTTTGGACAATCAATTTGTAAATTTGGGTTCATAGGGGGAAAGCAATGCCAATTCTGTCGAAGTATATTCCAAGATTCTAAGCCTCATACAACCACTGCCTAGGTACTCTCATTCTACCTTGTAGGTCGGTGGTCTACTAAACCGACGAGCTTTCTAGCCAGTGCTCCTCAATCCTAGATCATCTGTCTATATTCATGCTTTAGTGTTTAGGTGTATTGAGATATAGCAGATATAGTACATGATGAACACGAAAGACAATATCCTACTAGCTACTGCAGCAGAAATACCGCTAATAGTTAAAATGCGTAACAGCACGCTGCCCATCTTTCATAGAGAAGCATAGAGAAGATTGACAGGCACATCATCTGAAAGAGGGTTCGTAGACATCTAGGTGGTTTATCATGCAGTAGATTGCCCTTATAGTGGGCGATGGAGAGGGTTTGGCGGCATCCAATCATAGCAGGTATATTGTCAGACCTCTTGTGGGCATGTATGTTAGAGATGCCGTAGAGGCAACAGCATACCGTTATATCGCCCTTCAGTCTCAAACCAAGCCATGTCAAAGACGTAGAATACTCATCCAGAAGGGAGATTATCGAAAAAGGAAGAAAGAGAGGAAACACAACCCATCAAGTGCTGGCTACCGAATCCGGTTTAGCGTGTAGTCCCGTGGTCTTCCCGAATTGACCTGCGAAAGCCCGTCACTGCACCTCACCAACCTCGAATTACCTCTCCGCTCCGCTGGTCTCTCCAGACTTTCCCAGAGGCCATGCACAAGTCTCGGGCCATCAATTCTGCCCTGGGGGCGCGGGCTTTTGCCCCCACCCCCCGCGTCACCGTCATGTTCCAGCGCCGTTCCCTCCAGGACGTTGCCATCTCTCGCACTGGACATCCCATCTTGAAGGTCCAGGGTGGCCGGTAAGGACCCAATTGCTCTTTATCGGGTGTGAATAGGTTGCTAACCCCCTGCGCCAATAGCTCTTCCCTTGGAGGTACCTCAGCCCTTCCACTTCGATCCTGCCATCCATCCGATATGCTCACAACCCAATTCTAGGCCACACCGCGACCGTCTTTGGCGCTACCGGTTTCCTCGGTCGCTACATTGTCAACAACCTTGGTATGTGGAGGCTCTATCCGAATGCGATGGATTAGAGGGCCGAGGACTGACATCCCGCAGCTAAGCAGGGATGCAACGTCGTTGTTCCCTACCGCGAGGAGTGTTGGAAGCGTCACCTGAAGGTCACTGGTGATCTTGGACGTATTACGTTCATTGTATGGGCTCCTCTGTCCTGAAATACTCGCATGCCGGACGATATCTGACTCCCACAGGAATACGATCTGCGTAACACCCAGTCCATTGAAGAGAGCGTTCGTCACTCCGATGTTGTCTACAACCTTGTCGGTCGCCAGTACCCGACGAAGTGAGTGCCTACAAACTATATGGGGATGCAATAGATCATTAATGGTGTGCAGGAACTTCTCCTACACCGACGTGCACGTCGATGGTGCTGAGCGCATTGCCGAGGCCGTTGCCAAGTACGATGTGGACCGATTCATCCACGTCTCTTCGCACAACGCCAGCCGGGACTCGTCCTCTGAGTTCTTCTCCACCAAGGTTAGTTGATCTGCCAGTATTCGTGTCAATATGCGGAGATGCTAACCAGGACAGGCGTGGGGAGAGGAGGTCGTTCGTTCCATTTTCCCCGAGACCACCATCGTGCGCCCCGCCCCGATGTTCGGTTTCGAGGACAACCTCCTTCACAGGCTCGCTGCCCCCACCCTCCTGCTTCACTCTAACCACCTACAGGAGCGCTACTGGCCAGTTCACGTAAGTTGCCCGCGTGCTACCGAGGATTTCTTCAATTGACCGATCTTTAGGCTATCGATGTCGGTCGCGCTCTGGAGCGCATGCTGCATGACGAGAGCACCGTTGGCCAGACTTTCGAGCTCTACGGCCCCAAGGAGTACTCGACTGCCGAGATTGCCGAGCTCGTCGAAACCGAGATCCTCAAGAGCCGCACTCGCATCTACGTGCCCAAGGCGCTCCTCAAGCCCTTCGCCTCCATCCTCAACAAGGCTCTATGGTGGAACACCATGTCCCCCGATGAGGTGGAGCGTCAGCACATCGACCAGATGATTGACCCCGAGGCCAAGACTTTCGCGGACCTGGGCATGAACGAGTTGGCCGATCTGGCCGACCTGACCTTCCACTACCTGGTACGTGTCCACCCTAGTATAACCTAGAATGGCTATTAACTCGCATTAGAAATCATACCGCAGCGACACCTACTACGAACTTCCCCCGATGACGGAGAAGGAGCGGGAGAAGGAAAAGAAGTACGTGCATGTGCTGGACGACCAGTAGTCTTTGTTTAATGTGTACATAAGCCGTTCTGGACCAATTTATTTCCTTTTGTCTAAATCAATCCACAGAATTGTATGTCAACCTTGCTTTAATTAGATTCTAGTAAATTACATTCTAGGAAGATACCTGTTGTAGTACAAGGTTTATGCAGCTGCAAGAAATCAAGCTCGGCCCCGCTACTCCCACATCCCAATCCAACTCCGACTCCTCACCACCTCCCACCAACATGTCGACCCCAATCCTCCTCCTCAAAACCAAATCCTCCCCTCACGACGGCTACGATGATTACTTCTCCGCAAACCACTATACCCCAGCCTTCATCCCAGTCCTAGAACACCGCTTCCACACCTCGAACCTAGCACACATACACTCGCTCTTCACATCCGGCGCATTCACCTCCACCTCTGACCATGGTCCTCAATACGGCGGTATAATCTTCACCAGCCAACGTGCCGTCGAAGGATTCGCACAAATACTCGACCAACACACCCGTACGTCCTCCTACCATCCATCCCAATACATACTTAACTTACTACCTAGTCCCAAACCCCCCAACCATCCCCCTCTACACAGTCGGTCCGGCAACAGCCCGATCCCTAAACACTCTCCGCGACAAACACCTTCCATCATGCACAATCCACGGCGCAGAAACAGGAACCGGCGAGAACCTAGCCCACTTCATACTTCAACATTATCGTACCATCCACCATGATAGAACCAACCTCCCACCCCTGCTCTTCCTAGTCGGTGAACAGCGTCGAGATATCATTCCCAAAACTCTCATGGATCCATCCTTACCATCCGATCAACGTATCCCGGTCGAGGAAGTAGTGGTTTATGAAACTGGGGAAATGGGTTCGTTCGAGGGTGATTTCCGCACTGCGGTGGAGAGTTGTGGAGATGTGTTTTGGGTTGTGGTGTTTTCGCCGAGTGGGTGTGAGGCTATGTTACGGGTTTTGGGGCTAAGTTCTGCGGGCGGAGATAGGAGGAGGGTGTTTGTTGCGACGATTGGGCCGACGACGAGGGATTATTTGAGGAGGGAGTTTGGGTTTGAGCCGCATGTTTGTGCGGAGAAACCTAGTCCTGAGGGGGTTGGGGAGGGGATTAGGAGGTTTATGGAGGGACGGGGGATTTAGATGGGTTATCTATATAGATGGATGTATGGGTTCGATGTACATATTGTTATTTTAGATGTATATACTACGTAGAAGGGGACTTTCAACGCATTGATATTGAGATGTTGATATTGACGGGTAGATCACACTTATTTCCAGGTGCCTCGCTATCTACTGACGAATTCCACGCTGACAACAATGATTGCATGCTTCAAATACCTAAACTCAGCCCAGATTCCAGATCCTTTACCGCATGATTTCCTCGTAGATGAATACTAAGCACCGTTAGTCAAATTTCACGCATCGATGGGGAATGGGACATGATACATTTCAATTGCTCCTTACTCAGCGCATCCTTGTTCTTGTCGAAATCAAAGAATCCCTCGGGAATCGGGGGCGCGGTGGGCTCGTCCTCGGGGTCGTGGTACGGCTCCAGATACGGGTGACGCAGGGCGTCCTCGACGGAAATGCGCTTGGTCGGGTTGAAGGCCAGCAGTTTTTCAAGCAGGTCCAGAGCTAGCTCGTTGCTCTTGGGGAAGAGTGCCCGGAAGGGAATCTTCTTCTTAAATGGGAGGGACCGGATGTACTCGCGAGCTCGTCGAGACTTGATGCCGTAGTAGTCTTCCATCGTTGGTGTGCCGAGAACGTCCAGGATCAAAGTCAACTGGTGGTGGTAATCCTTTCCAGGGAACAGAGGCTTGCCGCTCAGCATCTCGGCCAAGATACAGCCCACACTCCACACGTCAATCGCTTTGGTATATTCCTTGAATGTCAACATGATCTCCGGTGCACGGTACCAGCGAGTAGCCACATATTCCGTCATGAACCCCGAGTTGTCGTCAGTTGAGGCGGCCGAGCGCGCCAGGCCGAAATCACACACTTTCAAATCGCAATTGGCATTGAGCAGCAGGTTCGACGGCTTCAAGTCTCGGTGAAGAACGTTGGCGGAGTGCATTGCCTTGAGGGCACGCAGCGTCTGGTAGATAAAGTATTGGCAGTGGTCGTCCGACAGGTCTTGTGTCCGAATGACCCGATGCATATCAGTCTCCATCAGCTCCTACAAAAAGTCAGACATCTATTGTGACTCGCAGCCATGAAGGAGAACCTACCTGAATCAAGTACACCTCATTGAAGCCTTCGTAGTTGCGGGGTCGTTGGATATCCAAGATGGAGATAATGTTCTCATGGTTAAAGTACCGCAGCAGCTTCATCTCGCGCAATGTGCGCAGACAGAACATGGAGTGATCGAACGGGGTAATCTTTTTGATAGCAACCTTTTGGCCGGACGGCTTGTGAATGGCGGAGCTGCCGAGTATCAGCATGAAGGCATTTCCTCCAGAATGGGCATGTTACTTACCAGACAACACCGTAGGCACCTTCACCGATAACATCCTGGATCTCGTATTGGTCGGACACGTTGAAGGAGATCTTCCGCGATCCTCCCTGCGGAGGGTTCTGTTGACCCATGTCGGTGGTGCGGGGCTGCGGGGGAGGGTTAGCTCTAAACATCCATAATGAGAATATCCACGACAAAAGTCGGGTGACTGATCGAAAGAACCAATTCATGGGAACACAGAGGGCGTATGAAGAATGTAAAATGTTCAAACAGCACGTCTGCTGGTAGGAGACTCGTAGACTTGGAACGGTGCAGAGCGCCAAAGCTCGTGACAAACCGCAAGTTCGAGTGTTGGACTTGCAAAACATTCACATTGGGGCAAAGCAAACGCGGCAGTCAAAGAGATAGGAAACGAAGCTTACTTTCGTTTGCGCGGGGTGATTGTAGTCTTTCCTCCACTTGTCACTTCTCACGTCCTTCTTCTACCAGAGAATCGTCGCGCAGTCTGGCAGCTCGAAAGTTGAGAGAGTGCACGAAGCTCACTCGGAGGCAGATCAGGGGAGGAGTAGGACCGAGTTCGAAGGCTATCGGATAGGAGCCCGGATCGTGGGTAGTTTCGGGTTCTAGTGATGCGTTAGCAGGTAAAAGAGCCGATGCGGGGTTGAAGTAGGTCCTGCACCACCACCACTCACCAAATCTTTTCCCACGCTCTATGAATATGTAAGGTAGACAGTCTTGGAGATAGATTGGAGGTTGGGGGTTGGAGGTTAAAGGTTGTAAGTTGACGGTCGAAGTGGGGAGTAAAGAGAACCGGAAGTCGGCCACCGCAAGTTGGTGGGGCACCAGAATCTAAAATAAGGGGGAAGTTTTAAGGGGATGAGTTACGAGATTGAGAGAGGTTAGAGGGGGAAATGATCTTAGTGTACGAAGTACGGAGTAGACACTTGAGACTGAGACTTGAGACGTGAGACTTGCTACAAAACGACTCCGTGTTTACGAACCTTGGCTCGTCTCCACTTGTACACACATACAACACGGTAGCTGTATCTCTCCCTCCCTCTCTCACACACATCTACTCAAACTTAGGTTCCCGCCACCAGCGCCAAATAGCCTTCTCCATCACGTCTTGCGTGTGCTGGAAAGGGCGCTACTGTCGGAACTGGTCACAATCACAGTGACTCGTCGACTCCACTACGATGCGCCATCTCTCATTCCTGATTGGAGCCTCGCGGCTTCATGGTTTCACCAGGGAACATTGGACATCTGATTGGAAGTCTGTTCAGTTTCAGCGTGTTGATCTCTGTACAGGCAAGACACAAAAATGGACGTCGATTTTCTGCTACTAGAGCAACATAGATTTCAAAGAACATGCGGGCTTCTATCGCCCTATACAACCCGACCCGACCCCGTACAACCCCGTGCTTTACTTCCAAAGTGTCCCCCATCATGACGGATATCCTGGCCCGGTGTAATGATACAGGCGGATGAGTGTGAGAAAAGTGGAGAAAAAGGAAACGTAGGATTCATGAGAAGTAGTGCTGGGTATAAAGCCCGAAAGAAGGTCGATCTTTTACTGCACGACCTAAAGGGGAGGCTATTAGTTTAGGGAGTGAGGTGGAGATATGGAAGATCATACCTTCTCCCGTAGAATACCCATCCATTGCTCCAGGCTGGGGCTTTGGTCTGCGCGGTCCTCCACCAGTGTCGACTGCGCCCAGAGACGTAGGCCGGGCTCGCCATCCTCGCGCACCACGTACAGATGGGGCACGATAATACTGCCCACGCCCTTGGACCGGTGGTCTCGGCTCTTCTCAATCACGTTCCGCACCCGTTGGTTGAACTCGTTGTCCACCTCTGGCAGGAATTGCTTGCCCACCCGCAGTTCATCCTTGCTGGGCACGCCGAACACGTCCATGATGAGCTGCGGCACGGCGTTGTGGCCCACCCACAGGAACTGCGTCTGACCGTCGTCGATGAGATACAGACCGTAGTTAGCAATGGACTTGGATGACAGGTTGACGGCCGGCGGGAGAATGATCTCGCCGGTCTGCTCGTCCGGAATTCCTGCATTGTCGGGCATGTCGTGGAGAGAGTACATCTTCGGATAGATGTACTGAATGAGGAGAGGCAGGGGCAGAGTCGACAGGAGACAGAGAGCGGCGGACCGCATGTCCGTGGGGATCTGCGCGGACTTGCGGAGACCCAGCTATACATTCAAATTAGCAAGGGAACTCGGGAGCGATGTAAAACAAATACCTACATTCTTGATCATCGCGAGGAACAGAACGGGCAGGCCACGCAGGTTGGCCGGGAACTGCAAGCCGCCACCGCTGACGCTGCCGCCAGCCAGCTCCTTGCGGTAGGTGGTCAACAGTTCGATGAGCTTGGCCTGGAGAGCCTCGCGAGCAGGCTCAAGACCGCTGCTCAACACACGTTCAACGGCCTTGTGGCTGAAGAAGGTGGCCACGGCCTGCTGATCAGCCGAGGCATAGATGTCCGCCAGGTTGGTGGTAGTAGGCAGGGCCAGGGTGAGGACACGGATGCGACGCTCGCCGTTGCAGGTGGTGTGGAGAACTGCAGCCTGTAGACACACGACCGGCTTCGCGATAGTCTCATCAATAGCCACCTCGACCACGTATGCTTGGTCGCGGGGGAAGGCGGGGAAAGCGCAGAGATCGGAGCTGCGGTTGAAGAAGTTTCCGTAGAATGTACTCATGCGCAAACCGGTGGTGGCGCGCACTCGAAGGACGGCCTCCAATCCGACCTCGGACGAGAGATACTCTGAGAATTCCCGGGCGAATTTAATAGCATCTTCGCTCCGGGCGGCATTCCAACCGGGGTAGAAGTAGGTCTGTCCACCAGTATATCGGGGCAAGTTGCTCAGAGATGCCACATCTTGGTACTGCGAGGAGAAGAGGAACATATCCACGGACACCTGGGCCTTGGAGCATTCAACCGCAAAGCTCTTGTAAAAAGAGTTGGCTGTTTGCAAGAGACCCGACTCCTTGTTCGTGCCCAGCACCTTCTTGTCTTCACGCATGGTGAGCGCTCCGTGGCCAATGCTGGGCAAAGAGGCGCTCAGAACAGTCATCTTGCCTCCAACGGGCGAGATCAACTTGTAACCAGCCCGCAGTGCCGAGCCCATCGCGCAGCTGTTGTTCTGAGTATTCTGGAACATCTCCTGCAGCTTGTCGAGAAAGGTCTCAATGTTCTCCCGGCATTCGCTCAGCATCACAAGAAGGTCGGTAGGGATGGGCAAGAAGGGCTCATCGAGATCACTGACAACCAGCATCCGGGCCTCGGAGCTCTCTGACTGATCCCGCGGGATACTGAAATAGTGCAGGCTTGAATCCACGGCAATGAAGCCCAGTCGGGTCCGTCGGTCTGCGTTGGGAATACGATCGAGGCTCTCCTTGATGCAGCGGGCACTAGTAGCCAAGAGACCACTGGTCACCGAGGAGTAGCTAACATCGATCAAGAAGAGGTACACAAGTGGCTGAGGGGGTCGGACCATGTACTCCTGAGGGGCAACAAACTCCACCATGCTGTGGTTCAGATCGACGCGCAAGGAGCGGTCAGCCGGTTTCTGCAGTGTCGAATCCCAATCGAATGCCTGGGGCACATCATTTGTGAGGTTGCACAGGTTGCAACGCCAGCGGTGACCGTGGTCGAGGAAGGTGACGAAGGGGTTGATATAAGACCGGCAGCGTCTGCATCGTGAGATAACTTGGTCCGGGATTACGGGAATGGGGTCCTCCTGGTCGTGAAGAGCTCCGTAGGGCTGAATCACCAGGGCGAAGGGCAGTTTGGACTTCTTAAGGAGAGAGTTATTCGTCGGAACGGCGTTGAGGGTGGACCGCATATATTTCGGAGGGCAATTGGCATCGGGAGATGGGTAAACACTGGTCTGTTGATTGTTAGCATCGCCCCTGTCTACCCGAGGTGGGGGGAGGGGTTTTCAATCATAACATACCCCCGGAGGCAGAATGATAGGGGGCGGGGGGTAGTCCAACTCCGCGACATTAAATGGTTGAGAGATGAGGTCTGTCGGATAGAGTTGGTTGAGCTGGACCTGGCGAGCGGGTTGGACCACAGGCTGCTGCAGAGGCGGGGGCATGTGGTGCGGCTCAGCCATGCCCATTCCGCCGAACTGCTGGGTCATTTGCGCAACGTCGGGTGCAGGCTGAGCATATGCCGCTACTGGGGGTTGCGTCAGGCTTGGGTCGGCGCCATACACCGGTTGTTGATATCCCATGGCTTGGACCTGTGGCTGTTGGGGGTAGGCACCATAGGCACCTCCGGCCGTGGGCTGACCACCGAGCGCAGCATTGGCGCCCGAGCCAAAATCAAAGGCCTCGCCAGCATAGGCTCTCTTCTTCTTTCCTCCAGCGGTGGCTGGAAGGGGCGCACCTTGCGGGGGGACGGGCGACTGTTGCTGCGAAGGATCAGGAGAGCCGTAGACCGGCTGGCCGTACCCTTCCTGAGGAGGATAACCCCCTTGTGGAGCTGCCATGGAGGATGTGACCGGGATTGGTTTCCTCAGTAAGAAGAGTCGGGATTGAGGTCAAGTTCGAGGGGAGACGGAGTCGAGATGGGGGCGCGGGTAACAGCTTCGCTAGGACCCCACAATCAGCTTACCCAGTAACTAGGTCGCCAGGAAATGAATAGGACGACAGACCGAGCTGTACCGACTATGATACGCAAAAGCAACACAGCACCTGGGGGAAGGAGCGTACCTGAACAATGGAGAGGGTCAACGCACGGAGAAGCGGTGATGGAATACGGTGGCCTTTAGGTTGGCCATCAGCCAATCACGCAGCAGCAGCCACATGTGAGCTTCGGCTGTGGAAGTTTGATCTATAGACATTGACATTCAAATATTCGGGTGGTTTTTAGTCTCCAGGCAAGCGATAGAGTCATAGTGTATGTAGTTTGTGCAACTACATATATATATCTGGTTTTTCAGGTGTCCACCATAATCGGAAGTGCCAGGTGCTCAGTACACGAATTGGTCAGTGCCAATGTAGGAATAGAAATATACATAGATCGGAGATTTTCAAGGTTACCTAGATGGAAGGATTGTATCTTTCTCACTTTTTTCATAGAATATAGTCATACTAGTTCTGGTTTATCACTTCTACTCGAATATACCAAGATAAGGTGGCGCCAAGTAACCTGGAATTCCAGGACTCGTCGTTGGCCTGCCAACCAAACCATCACAGTCGTCTCCCGTGAACTCCTCCACCGTCCAATTCTGAGCTCAATTCAACATCCACCAAAGGTAGGTAGGTTCCTTTTCTTTTGTGGGGGGATATTTGGTTACATATTCTCTTTCTTTCTTTCGGTCCTTTCTGTGTTGTTTCGATCAATCGACATTCAATTGGAATATCCGTGGATGTGTGAGCCGTCACAATGAGTGTCCGAGTCGTTGCGCGTGTTCGGCCCCTCCTCAAGACCGAGCGAGAAGTCGATGTCATCGTTCGCACGGGCTCCTCTGGCCCCGCCGAGTCCAAGTCACAGCAGTCCGCGAATGGCGACCGAAAGCTGGCCGCGTTGAGGGACAGGGATAACGTGGTGCGGATCCCCAATCCTAGGAATGGCGGAGAGGAATACACCTTCCAGTTCAGTGCGGTGTATGACGCGAATGTTGCACAGCAGGAGATGTTTGATGCCGAGGGTGAGTGCTGTTTGCCATGGGAGTTTGAAAGACTCGATGACTGATGCGGATCAATCGCAGTCGCACCTACCATCAAGCACCTTTTTAACGGATTCGACGTTACGATCTTTGCATACGGTGTCACAGGCACAGGGAAAACCCACACGATGCGTGGCGGGAAGAGTCTCGCCGACAGAGGCGTCATTCCTCGACTCCTGAGTGGCATCTACCGACGCAGTCGGAAGATTGAGAAGGATTCCAACGGCGAAACAACGGTTCAGGTCTCCCTCAGCTATTACGAGATTTACAATGATAAGGTGTATGATTTGTTCGAACCACCCGAGAAGCGTACCCTGGCCGGCCTTCCATTGCGTGATAATGGCGGCAAGACTGTGGTGTGTGGTTTGTCGGAGAAACCGTGTACAAGTTTGAAGGAATTCGAACGACTGTACGATCAGGCCAACACCAACCGTTCCACTTCTGCGACCAAGGTATGTTCCGGAACGGACTAGGAGACCGACACCTATTGACAATTATGGTACCAGTTGAATGCGCATTCGTCTCGTTCCCACGCCATCCTCGGAGTCAAGGTCACTGTTACCTCGCCCGACAGCACCCGCGTCAGCACTGCTTCTGCCATTGATCTTGCGGGCTCGGAGGACAACCGCCGGACGGAGAATGACAAGGAGCGCATGGTGGAGTCAGCCAGTATCAATAAGAGCCTCTTTGTTCTGGCGCAGTGTGTCGAGGCGATCACGAAGAAGCAGCATCGGGTTCCATACCGCGAGTCCAAGATGACCAGAATCCTTTCGCTGGGGCAGAACAATGGGCTGACAGTGATGATTCTCAACCTTGCACCGGTTCGGTCGTACCATTTGGACACCATCAGCTCCCTGAGCGTCGCCAACCGCACTAGGAAAATTGAAGTGCGAGAAGTCGAGAACGACCCGATCTTCAAGGGCCCAGCGAGACCCTCAATCCGGCCATCTTTGGCGGCTTCTCGGCAGCCGCTGCGCCCTCTTACAGCTTCTGTCAACGTGAACATGCCCGCCCCTACCGCAAAGGACCCCGCCAAGAAGGACGAGGAAAAGCCGCTCAAAGCATTCAGTGTTTATTCTGACCGGGCACAGCCGAAACCCGTGACCCAGATTCGAAAGCCTGAGCCCAAGAGACCGTCCCTTTCCTCTGAGGCACCTTCTGCACGCTCATTGAAGCCTCGTCAGACGCTCGCTTCGCTCCAATCTCAGCCGAGTAATCTCGATATTTCTGCAGCCAAGATCGAGGAGATGGTTGCAAAAAAGGTCGAAGAGATCTTGGCTGTGCGTGCCGTGAGCGAACAATCCAGACAAACCCAAGTTCGTGAGCTGAATGATCAGCTCCAGCGGCGGTTGGAACAGCTGGAGCAGCGCATCGAAGGCACCGAAGACGCCCGTGCAGAGGGTCTTTCCTATCTGCTAATGGCTAAGCAGCATCAGGCACGCGGTGAGAACAGCTCCGCATTGAGAATGTACCAACTGGCACTCCCTCATTTTCCACACAACGAGAAGTTAGCATCTAAAATTGCTGCTTTGAAAGAGCGCGTCGAGGGCGAGTCTCAACCGCGACAGTCTGTAAATGCTGTCTCCCCGCCCTCCAAGGGCAAATTTGGCAGCATGCTTTCTCTCAATCTAACGAAAGAGCCCACCATGACATTGGGCAAGCGTCAAGCCGAGAACTCTGACAATGATTACGTGGACCAAACTGCCGTGGAGGGATTTTCCGATGACGAGACTGACTTCCTCGGTGCTCCCCGTCCAAAGCACAAGAAGCGTGCCTCAAACAAGGCCCTTCGTAAGAGCGGCGATGACCTCGCTGCCCTGGACGACTATCAAGACCCTTCGCTTTCACCCCGTACTGTCCACCTTTTGTCAATCATCAATTCGCGTAATGTCAGCCAGATCAAGCTCCTAAAGGGTGTTGGTGTTAAGAAGGCTGAGGCGATCGTCGACTGCCTTTGCGAGATGGACCAAGCATCCTCGACGGATGACAGTGAGATGGTTTCCGAGCAACCTCAATTCCACGTGAACAGCCTGGCGCAGTTAAGTACGTTGAAGGGAGTGGGCATTCGCACGGTCGAGAACATGCGCAATGGGATCTTGGTCTGATGCATTTACATGCCTCGACTATATACACAGCATTTTTTCTTTCTTGTCAGTCATGCATCGTTCAGCGACGGTGCTGCGGCGTTTGGACCTATAGCTGGGCTGGTTTGGAGTTGGTCAATATTTAGCAAAACCGTGCTTTTTTCTTTGTTTTTCGAGGCCCCGGGCATCTATAGCATTAGCAATGCTTATTCAGGCTTCTTTTCTACGTCTCAAGCTAGCATTGCATTCCGAGGTTTCCTCGACTGGCTACCAATGTCTCCGTCTATACTGTATTATATTTATCTATGCAACTATATGTCCTTCTATACACAGCCTTTTCCGATAGCGTCAAGGACTGTGTCCTGGTAATTATCAACGTCATTAAACTTTGTTCAGTTTGGTCCCTCCAATAACCACTCTCGCCACGACAAACAGCGTGGCACCAGCAATCATAGTCACGCCAGAGAATACTTCCAGCTTTGTATACGACCCGTGCAGTACATCCGGAACCAAAGCACCACCAATCGGAGTACCAGTCAAGGCAGCGAAAGAAATAATCGAGAAAAATGTACCGTTGCGGACTCCGACCTCACGCAGGTCGGATATCTGGGCAACCAGCGCCGGTGCGAGTGAGACAAAAGCACCCGAGCCAAAGCCGTACAGCGCGCTGAAGACAATTGCTGGCGCATTGCTGCGAGATGGAAGCCACAGAGCAAGCACGAGAATGCCTGACAGGTAGCTGAAGAAGATCATCACGTTATACCGACCAACGCGGTCTGCCAGGTAGCCCGGAAGGGTACGACCGAAGATACTAAATTGGGTGGTTGGTCAGTTACATTTCTGTCAAAAAGGACGAATAACTCGAAAAAAAAACTCACCTAGCCGCATTCAGGATGGGAATCAGATACTGCGACAAGTTTTGCGACATGCCATAGCGCTCGGCCTGGGTAATCACAAAGGTAAAGGGCAAGAACATGCCCCAGAAAAAGCAAAAGCTCCCTGCAACAGTCAAGACAAACTTGATCTCCTTAAGCGGGCGAACAAAGTTCATCAGGGAAATCGGCCTCTTGGAAGGCGGCAATCTCGACTTCAAAGTCAAGTTGGCGATACACAGCATGCCCAGAATGAGAAACGCGCAGATACGCATCGCCCATGGGAATCCAACCTCCGGAATGAGATGCGTCACCATAATAGGGAAGATCACGCCGCCCAGACTCGATCCCGAGGCCATGATTCCTAGCGCGAAGGCCCGGCGTTTCGCAAACCATGTGCTGACCGAGTTCACGCTTGCGTTGAAGATGGCGCTTGCACCGAGCGGGCTGCAGATTCCTTGCGCTAGGATGAATTGGTAGTACTCCGTTGAGAGGGATGCCATCATGAGCCCGAAGACGTGGAGAAATGAGCCACCGAGTAGCATCCAGCGTGGGCCGTAGCTATCGAAAAGGGTACCGAAGATTGGCGCGGCGAAGAACATGACGAATGTCTCCAAGGATGTGATCCAGGTCACAGTACTGGTTGACATGTTGCTTAGTTGATGTGTTTCATAGTATGTCTGGAAAACACCGATGCCTGCAAATTGTTAGCATCTCATCAAAAGACATATGATATAGCCCAGGACATACAATTGATCCATCCGAAACTGACAAAGAGACCACAGAACCCTCCTAGAACAACCATCCATGCTTTGAGACCTCCATCGGGGGCCGGAGCCGGAGCTGGGAGTCTAGGAAGTCCGTCGGCTTTCTCAGAAGGCTTGGGTGTTTCCTGCGGGCCCTTTTCGAGATCGCCATTTGCTTGGTCACTCATTGCGGGGGTCGAATGATCTGACGGCGCCGTCGCGCTATGGATGGAGGGAACATCATCTTCAATTTTTCCGGTCATCTTTGCTCGAGTGCTGACTTTGCTCCAGGCAAAGAGAGTTTGTCTATAGAAATCAAACTGATTCAACTGCGACCTGCGAAGACGAATAGTATTAGATTTTGTTATACGTCCAGGCTACTCCAGGTTATATGCGTTTCTATGATTAGATGAATCAAACCAAAGAACCCTGGAGATGCGTAGCGCAGGGAAAACCCAAGTAGCTTCAACGTCGAGGTGCAACTTGCCTAACAAACGACTTGCACAAACGGCGCTGCAGCACTCAACCGTCGGGGAGGAAACTAACAATATGTTTGTTTCAGCGTCGACCCCAAGTTGGCTCCAATTCGAATTCACGGATATCCCCCAAGTATAGACAGGTAAAAGGAGTCTATATTGACATAGAAAAAAAAAAGAAAGTTATCAAGACCCAAAATCAGCGGTCGCGTCCTCGGCATTTCGCCTGGCTAATCTCCGTGATCGTCTCCCAATTTTTCGTTTTTTTTTTTTATGGCCCGTTTAGCCGCGCATAGAAATGAAGCGGCATTGACCCAGGCTGGTCTAGGGCAAACGATTTCCTTCCCCTTTTTATCAACTTCGAGCACGTAACCCCGGGGATATGCATAAGGCCGAAGGCCGAGGCCGCTGGTTTGACGCTAGATGGTTCCCTAACTCGATAGCCTTTTGATAGCCTTTTGAGTTATCAGATTTCTATAAACCGGATCCCTTTCAGTCGATACTGCAGTATTCAACGGTCCGCGCAAACATGCAGATGTTGCAGGGCTTTGCTATGAGAGAGAAGGACGATGGAGACCCCTGAAAACCCACCCTTGGGTTCATTTCTTGGAAAGAATTCGTCAGCTTTATTCCTTTCTGGTCTGACAATAGCGGCTGTCCTGCAGCTGATTATGCACCTATGCAAGATTGCTGTTGTCGCAAAATTAGGGCTTTGTGTAAAATGTGATTTGGCTTCATAAAACTTGGGCTAGTGTTGGGAACGTTGATATCAACTGGTTTTGTGAGGCAATGGTCATAACTGTGGATTTTAATTCCGCTAATCCCGGTTCGATCCCGGGCAAGACCTTTTATCTTCCTTTCTTTCTTTACTGAAAGAATGGAAGATATGTATTCTCTTTTTTTGTCTTCGAAAGGCCGTTTAATTTCTGTGTGCTCAAAATCAGGTTCTTACCTCTACCCGAGGCGATGAACTATGGTTCCTGTCCCCTGGTCTCAGGAGGGATGTAGGTGACGGAAATATAAGTTGACCTGCAGCTTGAACTACCAGCCCAAAAGTAAATCCTTGCCAACCTGGAACACCCTAACTTTCCTAGGTAATAAGCTAGCTTACAACTAATACCTCGAGAAAGGGCCGCTCCTCAAGTACTCGAATAGCGTTTAGCAAGCATACCATCGTATCTCTAACTAATAGAACATCAAGCCCCATGAGTACTCGTGTAGTTATTTCAGCCTTGTTAAAACTTGATTAGTAATAATGGGATTGTGACGCAGACCACGTCACAACAACCTTTTTCCGCTTTGAATTCAACATCAAGCGCATCAATATTTATTAGAACACACCTTGGGCTCTCTCTCCTCCCTCTCAGCCTCCAACTAGAATGGCGACAGATCAATCCGCAAAGGAGGTCATTGAGGCTTTAAACCTGTCCCCACATCCAGAAAAGGGCTACTACATCGAGACCTTCCGCGACAGCGACTCATCAAACAATCGCTCCCATAGCACCTGCATTTACTATCTTCTCGAGGGCGAAGCTGGCCTTTCCAAATGGCACCGTGTTCTCGATGCCGTTGAGATATGGCATCACTATGCTGGCGCACCTATGCAACTTTCACTATCCTGGGATGATGGAAAACCCATTCGGAACATTACTCTAGGGACTGATTTTTCGAAAGTAAGCAAGTTGTCTTCATATGAATAGCCCGTTTTATGGCCACTTGAAAGACATTCTAATTGTGATCGATCTAGGGTCAACGTCCCCAAGCTATCGTGAAGCGTGGAGAATGGCAGCATGCAGAAAGCTTGGGTGATTGGACACTTGTGGGATGTACGGTGGCACCGGCCTTCCAGTTTGAGTCATTTGAGATGGCTCCGGAAGGGTGGGAGCCCCGGGTAGTCTCATAACGTTATATAGGGTACGAGGCTCAACATGCCTATTAGACAGATCAAACGGCCGAGGAATAAGCGTGAGTCTTTTGGGCAAGCACCCTTGATGGGGAAGCACTGCGTTTGGACTTTTGAGACCCCGTCGGCGAGGATTTCGGTGTCGAATTGTTACTCTCCATGGCGGGCGCTGAGACCTTCGCGTAATGGACCGGGGTTGTTGCCTTGGTGATATGTTTCAAGTGATAACTTTCTTTTTGGGACGGAGATTGTCGTTGATGGGTCGGGTTCGTGCCCAGGTGATGGAGTTGTCCCAAAGCACTAGAGATGATATCGACTACCTACGTTCAAAGGTCTCCCTAGATGAACAGAAAAAGTAAAAAGTAGTGTTTGATTGAATGGCAGAGCTAAGAACAAAAGATGCCCGCGATACTGTACAGGATGCCCCATAATACCACCCAAGAGAAAAACCGCCTCCGGCCGTACAGAAGCAAATGCAAAGAGAAGAGATGGAATGTCCATGGCAGTGCTTCATAGTTCTTTCGTCTTGCCCACTACCTCAACTTCTACTTTGCCGTCCCTGCGGATCTTAGCCACGCTTTGGCTGATTCCCTTGACCTCCTGGACGATGTCCTCATACAAGCGAGATATCTCAGGATCCTGAATAGCGTCACTGGCCCCTTTTACTTGCTCGTCCTTGGACTGACTGGGGGAAGAGGTAACGCCGCGAGGAGTGTCGGCAATCTCGTTTACCTCGCGGCCTGATAGGACAACGTTCAAGCGGGGACCACGCGACTGCACGAGGATGGTGGCCGGACCGTCGAATTGCATGAAGAGCTGAAAATAGATTATCAGTTGGAAAGCTCGTTGATTATCAGATGAGATAAATGGGCCTTACTCGATCTCCCCAGATTGTCATACGAGACCATGTCCGCAGCTTGTGGAAGAGGCGCATAGTGCGCTTCCATGCGTTTGATTCAGACACCTCCTGTATGTACTTGTTGTTCTGCAGTAGTCTCGGCAGTGTCTTCAGGCCCGGAACCTGGAAGTTCAGAGTCGTCGATTTGAAGCGGTAAGGACGAGGAGGATTGGAGGACATGGTGTAGGCGACCACGTTACTGCTTGCGCATTAGAAATGCCAGATGCATGTATCTGCAGAATGCGACATACCTGGGATGAGCGATGTACTGTTCGCCGTTCTTCAATTCGACGGTGTAGACCTGACCATTTCCAACCAGAGCTATTAAACCTCTTCCAGTCACCTCTGAACTTCCCCAGTGAGAAAGGCTCTGCCGCAAGTTAGCCCGATTTCACTTCCTCATGAACACTGCATCACGAACCAGGCTGGTGTTGATAGTCGGCTTGATGGACAGAGACCGGCCCGTCCATGCCAGCAACGCGCGACGCTGAGCGACCATCCAGTCCACAGAGCCATTGAGATTCACCACGGCGAACGAGGTGGTAGGAGATCGAACGGAAACAAGAGCCGTGACTGGGCTTGCGGACGAGACCTATGACAAAGTCAATTGCTGCCAAACCAATGACCAAAACATACACCATACCTTCTGATAGAGAAAGGGTACTCCGACAACCGCCCTTCGGAAGGGTTCGAGAACGCTCAATGTTGAGATCACCTGTTGCACCCAGTCAACCACAATATCACAACTAGGATGCGATGCGACTGCATACATTATCGGCCTTTCCGCTCAATCCTACCAGGGTCCCTCGGCGCGTGTATAGGTTTTGCGAGGCTGAAAGGGAGACGGAAAGGAGGGAGTACGGGGCGCCAATGACATCAAATCGCGCATCTATAGCATTGAACTGTTAGTCTGGATGCATCCTCTTAAATCATGACTATGAATGGGATATACCGCGCGATTCAACCGAGCTAGGCGTGTTTGCGAGGGGTAGGTTAGCCCCATTGGCAGGTTCCTCGGAGGACGTTGCGCGAATTTGAACGCATCTTGTCTGGCGATGCACGCGAGGGACGACTCGAGTCCAAGACAGAGTCCGGACACCTCGCTGGAGCGTTGTTCGCATGGTGCCTGAAGAAGGAACTGATTCCGGGAAAGAGAACTTTACGTCAGTTTTGGCAGCTCCGCAGGTCGGGAAATCATGGCGCCGACCGCCTCGACTTGTACTTCGATTGCGACATTTACGATATTGCGACATTGTCATTGATTCCGCTCGCTCGATTTTACTTCTTGTTTCTCTCTCCTTATTTTCTCTTCTTGTTGACACACCCCCAACGGTCCCTACCCGTACGTACGCCTCGACGCTTTGCTCCGAAGCCGGCTTCCACGGTTTCCCCACAAGCTGTCGCAGCTGCGCACGCCATTCCTCTCGCACTTTCACTATGCTCCCCTGACCTCCAAATCGCTACACCCAAACCTTCTTGGCCAACATTCCTTGTATTCAAGCAGCCATGCTGCTCAAAGCCGCGCGAACGCAATGCTGGCGTCCGGCGTGGTACGCCCATCCGAGTTTCGCCGGCCATGCACCGTGGACAAGATCGAACGCTACACAGCTGCGCGTATTTACCTCTAGCACCAGATTACACAACCAATCTACCGATGGCAAAGACCCTATGGCCGTGAAGGCCGGTTCCACCGCTGTTCCTTCTTCTCAATTGACAAACGGCAATGCTGCCCAACAATCGAAAGAGGGCGGCGCGAAAGCTGCAAAGAAGGACTTGCTGAGCGAGTCAACCAAGGCAACCAAGGAACAGAGGAAGGCGGATTGGGCTATCATGAGAGAAATGGCCAAGTACCTCTGGCCAAAGGTAATGCCTCATGGTAATTTCCCCCTCTGGGATCGGAAGTATTGACCCGTAATATAGGATGACTTGGGCACCAAGGTCCGTGTTGGAACTGCACTGTCATTGCTGATCGGAGCCAAGGTTCGTCGTGATTAGGGATCATCAGATCATGCCATAGGTGCTGACCAACAAACCTAGATTCTTAATGTAGAGGTGCCTTTCTACTTCAAGAGCATCGTCGACTCTATGAACGTGGACTTTGCCTCTGTTGGTGGAACCGCTTATACCGTTGCAGGCTCAATGATCATAGCTTGTAAGAACCCTTCGATCCAGCATAGACAGACATGTCTAACCCGAACATCCCAGACGGTGCGACTCGAATTGGAGCAACACTCTTCCAGGAACTTCGCAATGCAGTGTTTGCGAGCGTTGCTCAGAAAGCCATTCGAAAGGTGGCTAGGAATGTTTTCGAGCATCTTTTGAGACTGGACCTCAACTTCCATCTCTCGCGCCAGACCGGCGGCCTTACCCGTGCCATTGACCGTGGAACAAAGGGTATCAGTTTCCTACTGACCTCCATGGTCTTCCATGTCGTCCCGACTGCGCTCGAGATCTCACTCGTTTGCGGTATTCTTGTAGGACTACCTACTCTGTAACATCAAGCATTGACTGACTCGCTCCTAGACCTATCAATATGGGTTCCGATTTGCTGCCATCACGGCTACAACCATGATTGCGTACACGGCATTCACCATCACCACAACTGCCTGGCGCACCAAGTTCCGTCGACAAGCTAATGCAGCCGACAACCGTGGGGCTACCGTGGCGGTTGATTCGCTCATCAACTACGAGGCCGTCAAGTACTTCAACAATGAGAAGTTCGAGGTGTCCCGATACGATAAGGCCTTGAAGAACTACGAAGATGCATCGATCAAAGTGACGACATCACTGGCCTTTCTCAACTCTGGCCAAAACATGATCTTCTCAAGCGCGCTGGCCGCCATGATGTACCTGGCTTCCGACGGGGTCGCCACCGGTGCTTTGACAGTCGGTGATTTGGTCATGGTCAACCAGCTGGTCTTCCAGCTCTCCGTGCCCCTCAACTTTCTCGGATCGGTCTACCGTGAACTGCGTCAGTCTCTGCTGGACATGGAGACGCTGTTCAACTTGCAAAAGGTCAATGTGACCATCCAGGAGCGACCCAACGCCAAGCCACTGGAGCTGAAACGTGGCGGCGAGATCCGTTTCGAGAACGTGACCTTTGGCTATCATCCAGACCGGCCAATTCTCAAGAATGCCACTTTCACAATCCCCGCCGGCTCGAAGTTTGCCATTGTCGGCCCTAGTGGTTGCGGCAAGTCTACAATCCTGCGTCTGTTGTTCCGCTTCTACGACACGCAGTCCGGCCGGATCTTGATTGATGGCCAGGATGTGCGCGACGTCACACTTGACAGCCTCCGCAAAGCGATCGGAGTGGTACCACAAGACACACCACTGTTCAACGATACTATTGCCCATAACATCCGATATGGACGTATCACTGCGTCGGACGAGGAGGTGCGCCATGCCGCAGAGCGAGCCCGCATCGACCAGCTGATCGAGCGCTTGCCGGATGGATACCAGACTGCAGTAGGCGAGCGAGGCATGATGATTTCCGGTGGTGAGAAGCAGCGGCTGGCGATCTCTCGTCTGATCTTGAAGGACCCCCAGATTTTGTTCTTTGACGAAGCGGTAAGTTTTGAGTCCCATTTCCCCTATATACGTAATGATGGCTGACCGGCCGCGTAGACCTCCGCCCTCGACACCTACACCGAGCAGGCGCTTCTGCAGAACATCAACAGTATTCTGAAGGAGAAGAGCCGCACGAGTGTGTTCGTCGCGCATCGTCTGCGTACCATCTATGACAGTGATCAGATTCTGGTCTTGAAGGATGGCCATGTGGCGGAGGCAGGCTCGCACCGCGAGCTGCTGGATCGCGACGGCGTGTATGCTGAACTATGGAACGGTAAGTATTTCTCTATTGATACTTTTCAATTATTGCTGACTGGAGAAAAGCCCAGGAGACGTCTCTGGAGGATGGTGAGCGGCCGGAAGAGGCGTAGTATAGAGTTAAACAATCAGGTGCCTATAGACAGACAATCAAACGCGCGATTGAGATGGAATCTCGCTGTGATGTATCTTGTATATACAGTCTGCCCTCGAGAACTACATACTAGGGACAATTTCTACCCAAAATTCCAATGAATTGTCAAGCACTTAAGTCACTGCAATGATCCTACTTTCTATATGCTCCTAGTTATATACTATGGCTAAGCTAGTTATGTATCAGAAACACGCTAGAACACGCTAGGTATAGACTAGGGCGAACTAAAGAACTGGACTTGGCCAGAGCATAATTTGACTCCACTAAAACCGCTTACTTCCCCACTTTGTCATTTCCCCTTTCTCTTGACCTTTCTCCTCTTAGTTTATCTTGCATTTCTCAACCCTATTTGTTTCCGGGGATATCTCCAGGTCATTCATTTTCCTTTTCACCTTTCATTTCTGCGGTCCGCAAGTCCGGGGAACCACGTTCCTTTTGAAATCTCGACGTCGCATCCGTTTGTGGCACCCGCTAGTTCCCGAGCCCTCGTGCGCCTCCAACCCCCTCCTTCTCCGCGTTTACTCCCCCCTTTCCTCGTGGTGAGAAATGATCTGAATGAGCGACTTGCAAAAAATCAACCTCTGACCTTTGGTTCCAGGTTCCACACAGTGACCTGGTTGTTCACATCCGACCTTACCGAAATCCAGCCCACATAGCCCGCTGTGGGAACCAACCATTCCCGAAATTCCATTTATAGGAACCGTCGAGTCCCTTTGCATGTTCCAGGCACATCACCAACTCAAAGAGTCATTGAATTCGACGCCAAATCACTCGTCAAAATGGGTCTGATCGATAAACTCCAAGCCAGTACGTCCATCAACACACAAACACCACATTACCCCACTAACACGCAGCAGAACTCGAGCTCTACCGCCTCGAACAGCGCTATGCTCGCCGCAAGCACCGCACACACTTCTCCACGGGCGCTACATACGTCGACGGCGAATACGTCTACACTGGTGCCAATTCACCCACCAGTCCCGTCTCCAAACACTCAACTGGCAGCTGGCGTCCCTCGATAGGACGGAGCGGATCGTCAGAATCGCGATGGCGATGATCGGCTTGCGTTGCTGCTTTCTGTTTCTCTCGTTTCGGCGCCTTTGATATTTTTTTTCATTCAGATCTATACTGCGCTTAGCATTGCTCTTTGAAGCTTCGCATGACGTACCTGCGAAGATCGATGACCCTTTTCCAATCGCCCGTGTCGTGTTGGAATGTTTTTTAACCTACGCCTGGGCGACACCGAGCCAAAAGTTGAGAGTTTGATCTCTGATAAACATGGCTGTTTTTTGTCTGATAAACGTCTGTCTTACCGATTCTTACGTCTTCTGTTCGTCTGCTCCTTTACTTCTGCATTGGGGGTTTACGAGCTTATACCATATCTTACCTTCTTCTGTGCACTTTTTTTATTCCTCTTTTTGTTCCTTGCGTTCCATTTTGATTGCCTTCTTTGTTTATAACATTGAACATTGAACATTGAACATTGGTTCCAAGGTTCTGGTGGAACCGTGTCTTTCGAATTCGTCTACGAAGCGTTGTTTCGATCTTGGATAGGCTATTTGGTCAATAGTGAATAGTTATCTATGGTTCAATTACAGTATGTCTGGTCTTTAGTTGTTGGGGGTGGCGCTAAGTGTGCCAGGCCCATTCAAACGTAAAGTAACCTTGGAATATATTAAGAGTACCTACCTTCCCCTCTGCTTTCTGGTGAGTCTACGATAGCAGGCACTTGAGTGAAGTCTATCATAAGGAAAGCTCGAAGAGATATTCGGAGATGGAGGACCAATGTTATTGAACTCAGTCACAAAAGAGCATTGCCCCAAGGTGAGGTGGTCTCGCTTACCACTGAGCTAAAGCATATATGGAGTAGCCTATTCTGACACTGGGGGCCGCGGAGCCCTGATAATGGAAGAGATCAAGTGAAATTAGTCTCGATTCCTCTTGTACACAGACAAAACATTGTCCGGATCATCGCTTCAGCTTGCGTCCTCCGATGCCTAACCGGCCCAGATTTGAAAGACTCGATTTATGCTTAGATGCAGAACCTAGTATGGACGATGGCCCTGCTTTGGAATCCAGTGCTCCTCGATTGCCGCTCCCTCCCATAGAAGAGCCAGCTACACCGGGTCCGATACCAGGGCCAGAACCGCGAGGTGCATCAGCGAGACTCGATCGATCTCTGGTTCGTTCCGTGGTTGCAGCCGAGAGGGCGGCAGTGAGGGATGGCTGGTGAGTGTCTGTTGGGTCGAGTGAGTGCCGTTGCGCAGCTTGAGAGCGGCGTGCACGTTCCTGAACGGCCTTGAACTTGTCGAGGAGCTCAACCCAGCGGATGTTGCCGTCTTCGCGTTTCAGGCGGGTACCGCTGGGACGGTCGTAGGTCGGTGCTATTTGGCCGCTGCTAGAGGTTTGTCAGTACTTGTGGTCGCGCTGACTGGGTTTGGCAAGTTCCATACCTGCGAGGCCCGCCGTAGAGAAAGCCGATGTTGCTGACACTGTTCAGTCGATTCTTGAGTGCGGCGAAGGCGGAGCTCTGAGGAAGGAGCATGAGGACGCCGTAGAGACATTTGTAGAGATAAGGGTACTTTTCTGGTTCGAGGAGTTGGAGTCGGAGGTCTAGCAGGCATTATTAGCACTGGATTGTTTTGGCGGCGGGGGCAACAAACAGGTGAACACGGGAGATTCAAGTAGCTGCACCAGTTTGTCGATCTGGATGAGCATGTTGACAGTCATTTCGAGCTCGGCGCTGGGTTTTTAGGTCAGAACAATCCATTGGTGGAGATTTCGCGGGCTGTGTCCTTACAAAATTTGTAAGAGATTGTAGGCTTGTTCATAAGCCTGAGCAAGGAGACACAGAGAAAAAGTGGACACAGCGTTGTGGCACCACGACCGGAAAAGGGCGACAAAAAATAGTTGACCCTCCTATGAAGCGTCAGCTTTAGTCAGAACCATGTTTGTACCAAAAACAAAGCATACTGTTGAGTTTAGATTCCTTAAGCGCTTCCTCATATCAGACAGCTCGGGTGCTGTGATAAGGTTGTTATTCAAGTTTTGTACCATGATGCTCGCAAACTCGATATCCTATAAGACGTTAGTATAAGCGATTTCCACACTGAGGTACGGATTGACTCACTTCTTCCTTCTCGAGACAGTCTGCAAGGGTCCGATAGATGCGCTCCGGACTTAGGTTCAGACAGAGCTGTCTGATAATCAGATTTCCGCGGACCTCAAGCAAGTGCCGATCCGTCGAGAAGAGCTGCAGAAGATTCACCATGAACGAAGTAAAGTAGTTGTCTTCGCTGTTTCTCGATATCTGCGATAGAAGCTGCAGATCCTTGGTAACAACTGCCTCCGCAGGGTCCGAGAGGGTTTTCAAGAGAGCCGGGAACGTGCCATCGTTGAAAGCAACCACCTTCCGCGGAGCCTTTCGGTGTAACATGATAAGCCACGAGAGTGCAGCTACCCGAGTGGCTTCATTTTCATTCAGGAATTGTAGGGTAAGCGAACTGACCGCTGCGGCGTAATCGAGATCGGCCGGCTGGGCAGGTGTCGAAGTGATACTACCGCGCGGTGTCGCTGGGCCGGGGCCCTCTTTAAATATCTCCGAAGACTTCCTTTCTATGCTTTCCTTGCTAGGTGCCGCGGAAGGGGCTTTGGAAGCAGCCCAGGCTGCTTCGTCGGTTGTATCATTAGAAAGGGAGTAGATGTATTCGAGGAGAGACTTGTTGACTCTGTTTGCTGCTTGTCGCACCGAGTCAGAACCGCTAGACATTGCCGGCAGCACCTGGGTCAGGAGTCGTGGGACAAAAGGAAGGATATCTTCGGGGCTGAATTCGAAAAAGGCATCGACCCAGCGGAGTGCAGTGAGTTGCATTTCCTCGTCTGTAAGCTGTAAGTTTTGGGATACGAAGTATGAGTGACAGGGAAATTACCATATGAGGTGTCAACAAAGCTGACAAGAATATCTAAAATTTTCGGGAAGTCGATCTGAACGTCCTGGCCTGGAATCCAGTCGCCATCGCCCTGGATCATGTCTTCGTCGAAGGTCGACTCCGATGCAGAATCATCGACGGCTATCTCATCCTTTGTCTCGGCCGTCTGCTCGGTTTTGAGACTTTCAGTATCGCTCGTGGTAGAACGTCTCTGGCTTTGCTGGCCCTTTCGGCTCTCCTCGATGCCTTTCTTTAGCCGGGTGATCCGTTTAATTTCAGATAGAAATCGGTCAAGGAGTGCCTGGGTGGCAACATTCACATCCCTATCTGGACCGCCGAGGAATTTAATCAACCCTTCCAAGAACTCGGGCAGGTAGCTCACCAGCTCCAAGTCGGGGACGGTATCGAGCAAAGTCAACCATGAGACCAGGAAATTGCGAGTATAAGGCCCGATCACATGGATCCGATCCTTGAGTAAAGGGATGAACCTCGCGAGAGAGAAGGCTGTAGGCAGTTCCGTGTCATCGAGCTCATTGGGATCTTCTTTTTCTGAAAGCTGTAGTACAGACACATAGGAAGCCGCAGATTCAGCGACAATGTCCTTTACTAAACGGTCGAGAAGCTCCGCTCCATTTTTCACCGAAAGCTCCGAGTCGGACGCCAGCTATCCAGCAAATCAGCACGGCTACAATGGTAGACGATAATTCACTCAATCTCACCTTGGCTAAAGCATCGAAGATGTCATTGAAGAAAGGTAGAATCTCTCCCTTGGCTACCTTGGCGATGTTGTACATACTCTCACAAGCATAATACCGGACTCGCGCATCTTGGTCCGAGAAGCATGCCAGAACCGGAGGAACGATCTCCTTCAGATATGTTGCGACTCCTTCCTAAATTCATATATATCAGCCCGAGCTCCTTCAATTTTCTCTGTAGTCTGTGACTCACTGATCCCAAGGCAATCGAGGCAGCGGCGAGGCCAATCAGACCGCCATTTCGGGCGTGAGGTTGGTGCACAGCGTATGCATAGTCGTGGCAGAGCTGCTCGACAATAGTTTGAATCTTGTCGTGTTCTCCTTTGAAAACGGCATCTCGGACGATCTTCTCTAACCTGCGGTGTCGCACGTTAGCAAAGTGTCGCTCGACCTCCACAGCTTCCATATGACATACTCCAAGGCTCCCTGCTTTCGCTTATCGTAGAGCTTGTCGTTGAGTAACCGCTGGATTGATTGATCCATCTCTCCAACGCGCGGAGCAAGCTATCCCGAGCTCCGACTAAGCACTGTTCATGGTGGAGGATCGTGTCAATCGAAGGTTCGGGTCACGAGATAGGGCGTATTATCGCTGGTGGTTACCGGTAAATAAGTTCGAATGATTCTCACAGGCCGAGCGAAGTTGTCTGAGCTCGAGGGAGGGGGAAGATGCGTTGTCAACGCGGAGAATCCAAGCGCGGTGTGACGTATGTCAGCACCGGGCTCGATTCGGCCCGAGATACGAATCTACATTTTGTCGACAAGAAGAGATGAGAGAAAGATTAGTCGTTCTCTCATTTAGATTAGATAAAAAGTCATCGGAGATAATATTGTATACTTTATTTTCATGACTATCCCCTCAGAATTGGGAGCTCCATGCATCAGAAGCCCCCGCCCTGCGGAAAGTCGGACGCCGAACCACTGAGAAAGCCACCTAGCACTTCAGGTTGCATCAGATATGCCCAGTTTGTCTGATCGTAGTTCCCAAAAGCTGATCCGTAAATGTCGGCTGCGGGGTTCAGAATGGGCATCGCTAAATTGTCATCAATAACCGCCTCCGATGCCTGGTCCATTCTCCCCGGTCCAGGTGATTGACTCAGGGGCTGGGATTCATGACCTTGATTTTCTCCAAATTGGTGTCCCCTTTGAGACGCTTTCAGATCTGCAGTAGTTTTGCGGTGCAAGGCCACCAGACTCGGGGGCTCAATGGACCTGCCAAGCCGAAGCTCAGCTTCCTCGCGGGCATCCCAAGCCCTGAGCGTAGCGTGCATGAAGGCAACATGCGTGGGGTTTCCAATATTGCGAACAAAGTTCCGATGCTCATGGTTTTCGCACATAGCCCTCCATGCACGTTCGCATAACTCGCCTGTCGTTCGTTGGCGCAATTCACTTATGAGAAAAATATAGCCTGGCAAAGGTCCCTGGATCTGGGTGTACCACAAGAAGCCGCGGAGACTTTCAGTAGTATAGATCTCATCGTCATACTCTAGCATCTCAATAGCAGCCAGGAAAAGAGCGTCGCGTTCCCGGCTGTTGAGGCTGGAAGTGGGAATTCCACGACACATGAACTCCACCACGCGAAGTTTGCATAGTGCGCTGCGCGTTGCCAACAGGGTGAGATGCTGAACGGGGATCTTCGGATCACAGTGCTTCAGGTAGACTGATTCTATGTAAGAGCAATATTTGTCCAGGTCATTTGATGACGGCCGGCATCCTTCACCGGTGCTAGTATCGGGAGATGCCGCCGAGTTGCTGTGATTATGTGGGTTCTTGATAGCTGTGGAATTGGGCCGAACGCTGGTAGAATCAGTCGCGATAAGTAACTCAATACGTGTGAGACAAAAGAGCATCTCTGTTGGACCGGTAGAGGATTTTGGTAGATCACCAGAATGCTGGTGCAAGTCTGCGTCGTTGATGTTGAGAGGAAGCTGGCAATCCGATCCAGATGATGAGACAGCTGTGATGGCGGACCCCGTCATTTCTGCCATTCGTTTGTCTAGCGCAGCGAGCTGCCACCAGAGCCGTCTCCGCTGCTCGGTCTCAAAGGGGGACAGTCCGAATTGAGCACCGTCTCGATGTATACCCAGGCGAGTTGCCATACGCACGGCAATTCCAATTAAGCAGAAGAGAGTTCGAGGGTCAATATTGCGGCCAGCGCTGTGCTAGATACGTAGAATAAGTAAGCTGAAAACAAGAATGATTAAAAATGAACACAGGCCTTACAAGATACAAAAAATAAGCCTGTAGTACCATGAGGTCATTAGATCTCATAAAGCTTGCATTGATTAAGGCTTGCTGCGATGCTTCACTAAACCGACGAAGCATCAGAGCCTTGGACTCGCCAAAGGTAGCCCGAGTCTCCTCATTCGTCATCGATTTCACCGCGATGAGATAGATGTTGAACATTAGGGCTTCGAGAGGCTTGGAAACCTTCGAAAGGTCGGCACCTGCTTCCACAATCTGGGTCTGCAGCGTGGGAACATGACTGATCTTCAGCAGTGGATTCACATTGCTGATATAAATCTGCCAGAGTTGAAAAATCTGGATTGCTGATGGATGCAAATGGGTTATGCGCGGCTGTGAGCCACTCACGCCAAAGGGAAATGAATCGGTATCATTAGGGAACATCTTGTCGAAGGCATGATGAATCGGAGGCGCATCAACTTCTTCGTCACCCAAGTTTTGTAACAGGTCATATGTCGTCCGATACTCATCATACGCAAACCACTTGGAGCGCCTGTGGAGACATTAGCGCGGTCGACGGTGGATAAGACGGGACACGAAACCTTTGACTGTCTTTGCTCTGAGGGACACGATCTTGAATACTGCTCTTTGGATAGGTCTTCGGTTCCCCAGTATCAGTCTCAAATTCGGCGGCCTCGTCCTCGACCTCGCCAGCCGAATCGAAGTTGATACCATGCTGGGTCATAAGCGCTTCATACTTCTTGAGCCGTTCGATCAGATCTCGCTCATGTAGTTTCTTCTTTCTTCGTCTGACCAACTGCGGCGCAACGACTTTGCACTCTGCCTGTGCTCGAATACAGTTGGAGCACGGCTTCTGCTGGTCACAGCGGACCTTGCGATGCTGGCATAGGACACAGGAATGGCCTCGCGTCAGACTCATGAGGAAATATGCTCGGAGCCACGGGGGCCTCGGGGACAAGCATCCAAGGAGATACTATAAATGGAAACGACGTTCAGTGATAAACCCGATAATTTCAAGCCCGCAAATTTGAGAGTGTGAGGAATAGATACCGTGAGTTGTCGGGGAAGAGTAACTTCGGTCCCGAACGACATTGTTCGGTCCCGTCATCATCTACTCCGACCGGCGCTAAACCCGATGTAGTACCCGATGTGTCCATTTCTATTACTCCCTTCTCAAGGAGTATGAAATTTCGAAGAATAAGAGATTTTTCTTTAGAATGTCGGGACCGAGACCTCTCAAATCTCTTAAATTTAATTTGATCAGCTCCTCGGGTCCTTAAATACGTCTCTTCCACCTGCGGCTCTATGTGAAGTATCACAGACCCATCGACATCTACTCTTGGTCTTATATTTTTTAATATCGCCCCTTACCATCCTTTGTTATATACTTCAACTTGGGTCCAGCTACCAACCATGGCTCGCTCTATCTCAACAACCGATCAGTCAACACAGGTCGAACCCCCCAAGGAGATTGATCGAACCCAATCCGACATCGAAAAGCAGGATGCAGCCTCAAACCAGACCCCTAATCAACCAGCTGGGAAACCAGGCCCACCAGGAGGTCTACCAGGCAACCTGTACGCACCAAAGACACTCAAATTCTGGCTGATAATAGCATGCAACTTTCTATCCCTCTTCATCGTCGCACTCGACCGAACAATCCTCACAACGGCCATTCCACGAATAACAGACGACTTCAATAGCCTGGGCGACATTGGCTGGTATGCATCAGCATACATGCTCACAAGCGCAACCTCCCAGCTCATGTTTGGCCGCATTTACAAATTCTATAACATGAAATGGGTGTTTTTGGCATCAATGATCGTCTTTGAAGTCGGCTCTGCTGTCTGCGGTGCTGCGCCATCATCGAATGCTTTTATTGCTGGACGAGCCATTGCCGGGTTTGCGTCAGCTGGTATCTTTTCTGGATGCATGCTCATTATCATTCCCTTGGTCCCGCTTCATAAGCGTCCTATGTTTCAGGCTGTCTTCGCAGCTGTTTTTGGACTTTCTTCTGTCATGGGGCCGTTAGTTGGAGGTGCCTTTACCAGTGGTGCTACTTGGAGGTATGTTATGGAAATGGATAGTGTTGAGGATGCAAACTGACAGAGGATAATTTAGATGGTGCTTTTACATCAATCTTCCTATCGGTGCAGTCACCTGGGTGTTCATGGCCTTGGTCTGGCATCCAGAGAATGTGCATCACGAACCTGCCCCTGTCACAACACACATCAAACGTCTGGATCCCTTGGGCACGTTTTTCTTAGTTCCGGCAATTGTGTGCCTTCTGTTGGCCCTTCAATGGGGCGGTTCAACCTATGCTTGGAACAGTGGCCGTATCATCGCCCTGCTTGTTCTCTTTGGGGTTCTGATCATCGCCTTTGCTGCTGTTCAGATCCTCATGCCCGAGACGGCAACAATTCCTGTCAGGTTAATTACTCACAGGAGTATTCTCACTGCAGCTCTCTTCACTTTCTGTGCGGCGGGCTCCATGATGATGATGATCTACTACATTCCAGTTTGGTGTACGTGCCTCTCCCATATCTGCCATTCATTAACTAACCGGGCCCAGTCCAAACCGTCAAGCTGGTCAACCCTGTAAAGTCGGGAATCTACACCTTGCCCACCGTGCTCAGTCTAGTCGTTGCAAGCTTTATCTCCGGCTTCGTCACCCAAAAAATCGGATACTATGTCCCGACAATGATCCTCTGCCCATGCATTATGTCCGTCGGATTCGGCCTGATGTCGACTTTCCAACTGGACACCGGCTCCTCACATTGGATCGGCTACCAGTTCCTGTGTGGCTTTGGTCTAGGTCTCGGATTGCAGACCTCTAGCCTAGTCGTGCAAAGAGTCCTGCCCTTCTCTGACGTACCAGTGGGGATCGCCCTCATGTTCTTCCTTCAGCAACTCGGTGGCTGTATTTTCGCCACTGTGGGCCAGACTATTTTGAGCAACCTTCTCGTTTCTGAGCTCACTGGCATTCCGGGTATAGACCCGAGCCGGATTGTCCACGAAGGTGCCACGAAGTTGGCATCTGTGGTCGCGGCTGGAGATATTGTTGTGGTTCAGAGGGCTTATAATCGGGCTTGTACGAGGATCTTTCTGGCTTCCATGGGTTTAGCCTTTGGTGCATTTCTCAGTTCTCTTGGTGTGGAGTGGAAGAGTATTAAGAAAGGGAAGAATGGACAAGATGGTGCAAGTGGCCCTCATACTCGCAGTGGCGAGAGCGAGACCAAGGACTAAAAGACGGACACACTCAGGGAAATTTAGCATAAGGGTTCTAGAATACAGGGGGAAGACAAATTTTCATAATTTTAAGAGCAAAATGCGGGAAGAGAGTATATGACTAGGGAAATGTTGATATTTTCGAAGGAATACGACAGGAATGGTCTCGCCATAGCTTCAAATTCCTCGCTCATGTGTACAATACGATTGAAAAGTTCATGGATAGGAAAGGATAGAAAAGGATCAGAATAATGGTAATTGCACTCCGTGCTTTCACCCGAACTCGAACTTACCATCCAAAAACTGTCTGATTGTCTTTCTAGAGATGAGTGGGTATGAATAGAAAAGAACAAGTATGTGGAGCGCATAGACACGCAATGTAAATCAATGGCTAATGTACTGGAAGATGGCAGAAACATCCCTCTCACCAACCTCCTGTCGCATCAGTAAGTCCTGAATCTGAGCCATCGGGCCTTTTTCTCCGCTATTGACAAAGTGGTTCCATGTACTTGTATCACCGTAGAGCATGGCCGGCGCTTTGATGTGTTGACTACCGTCGGGCCGGCAGCGTTTACATTTGAATGTGTCATGTGTGTCGCTGCGGGTCTCGGGCTTGAACTGGAAGAGTTCTCGCAATGATTCCAATGAGAAGTGGCGCTCGACGTCTTCTGCTGAGTCCACGACAGCCGATGAGAGTGATTGTTTGTGGGATTGTCGCTGGAAGATCTTTTCTTCAATTGAGCCCGTTGCAATGAACCGGTAGACAAAGCAATCCTTCTTCTGTCCATCACGCCACACTCGAGCCAAGGCTTGCTGGTCTGCAGCCGGGTTCCAGTCAGGGTCGAAGAGGACGAGACGGTTAGCGCCGATCAGATTGAGACCACATCCACCAGCCTTACTGCTAAGTAGGAACACAAATTCGGGTCCATCTGGGTCGTTGAACTTGTCCACCAGCTTTGTACGCTTCTTGATATTCATAGTCCCATCCAGCCGCAGACAGCCATAGGCACGGGATCGGCAAAGCTTCTCGAACAAGTCCAGAGTCTGCGTGTAGTTGCTGATGAGGACGATCTTGTCATTTGTGTCTTGGCGAATCCGAGCAAGCATACGATCAAGCACCATCATCTTTCCAGAGTACCAGCTCTTGACTTCTCGGTCACGGCCTCGGGCGTCCGGGGGAGTGAAGTCCTCGGGGTAGGCGTGTTCGCATCCGGGAAGATCCTTTTGCAAGTCGAGAAGGTCGGGGTGATTACAGAGTTTCTTCAGGATTCCAATAGCCTTCAAGGGCTGACTCCCCTTCCCTCGAAGCAAGCTGCGAATCTCTGGGCTCTGGATGAAGTGGTTGTAGAGACCCAGTTGGAATTGAGACATGTTGCAGAACACCACGTGCTCGTATTTAATAGGTAAGTATTTCGATAGGATATCGTTCGACCGGCGAATGATGAACTTGTTAACAATGCCGGACAGCTCCGCGAGACGTTCATCACCGAGCTTCCGGTCCTCCTCAGTACCCGCCGCATCGCGACCGCGGAGAATGGGCAGTTCAAATCGTTTGCGGAACTCATTCTGAGAGCCGAGTAAATTAGGGTTGGCAAAGTGCAGCAGAGCAAAATATTCAGACAAGTCGTTCTGAATCGGTGTTCCGGAAAGAATAACGCGGCGCCTGACATTCAGACTGTTCAAAGCCGTCCATGTCAAGCTTTCTTTATTTTTCAGTCGATGTCCCTCGTCGCATAGAAGTAGACCGATTGGCGTATCGTTCAGCATTTCCACATACATGCGAAGCGTTTCATAGGACACAATAAGCACTGGCCTCACGATTCCGCGGCCTGAGGCGATCGCCCACTGTTTGATTTGTTGAGTGAGCTCGGTTTTGGTGGCCTTTCCGTCTATTGCAAAAGGAGTAGTAGCGCCTTTGCCAAGCCATTTATCTGCAACCGTGAGTGTCATGGAAGAGCAAGTGTTCGAGGTCACTTACCCAATTCGTTTGCCCAGTTTCCGACTAAACTCGAGGGACACGCGATAACACACTTCTGAATAGTCGTCGTCCCGGCCTCGGGGCCTTGTTTCAGTAATGTCCACATCAAGGATATGCATTGAAGCTGGTCATGTCAGCGGCGGAATATCATAGGGAGGCTTGATTGTAAATACCGTTTTACCCAGACCCATACCATCTGCCATGATGCATCCATTGGCATTTTTATCGATCAAACCTGTTGTACAGCGATACAAAAACTGTTCATGTCAGAAACACGGCCCCGGGCTTGCAGCGAGGATCGATTTGAATTGACAAACCTTCACACCTTCCACTTGATGTGGTCGGAGAACCTTGGCCAGTCTCGGGTCAATGACAACGGGCACCTTGGGCCGGCCCTCGTCCACCTTCTTCTTTAGACCGAGAATGTCTGCCAAACTCTTGTGCACCAGCGGTTCTGTAATTTTCGGTTGTTCCTCTTTGTTCGGCTCTCCTGGCTCCTTCTTTTCAGGCTCTTCGGGAACATCATCGACGGTCGGGTCGTAAAGGACAATTGCAAATTCGCCACTCGGATCGTGAAGAGGTTTGGCGACAAATGTGGCACCTTGACGCAATCCCAAGGTCGGTGCTGGCCGACCTGCGTCGTATTCACCCTCTGATTTATTGATCAAGGGGATCCGAAAATGTGTCCTGAATGCGGTTTCCTTATCCTTCGGTTTAAACACCGGGAATCGGTTGACCTCGCGGGTCGCCAATGCAAGTCGGTCCTCGTTCGTGTATGGCTTCTCTGCTCCGTCCTCGGTGCTGCCATCGGCGTCGGCATAGTTGACCTTCCGCCTCTTCCTTGCGGGCTTCTCGGATGCTCTAGTAGGTGTCGCGGAACCGGGGCATTTAAAAGGCCTGGTAAGACGATCGAGGGAATTCACGGATTTGGGCTGCAGTGGTGTCTTGACGCCGTCCGTCCCGGCTGGCTTAGGGCGGTACCTTGGGAGGACAAGATGTTAATTAGGAGTTTTCGGGTTTCGTGTATCAGACACTCACATAACTCAGGTCCAAAAATCAATGTCTAATCCAAGTCGAATCAACTGTACAACTCACACTGTACAAGACCAAGTGAAGGTGGTTGCCACCGACGCGTTCCTGCCTCGCGTCGGCCTACAACACCAAAGTGCCGCGGCTCCACGTGACTCGCCCCGCCAAAAGCCGGGGGATCTTCTTCTAAGCTCCGCTGGGTGGGATGCTGCTCTTTTTAACACAATCGAGGTATGACTTCCGACTTCTGGGCTGGCTACATCAGTGGTGCCCTTGGGATCATCATCGGCAATCCCTTAGACGTGGTCAAGGTCCGGCTGCAGGCGGGCAACTCACCCGATGCATCTCCCCGGCCACATCTAAGCCGCTTTGAGCGGGCCAGCTCCCTCGTTCGAGGTTTGTGCGCTGCGCCGATCACTTTCGAATTGTACAATATTGATCGCATATCTAGGCGCGGCTGCCCCGATTTTGGGATACGGAGCTCTCAATGCGATTCTCTTCGTGGCATACAACCGGTCATTGACATCACTCGACGGCTCTATCACGGACCCCACCAAACCGGATGGTGTCGCTCTGTATAAGATCTGGCTTGCCGGTGCTGCGGGCGGACTGGCCAGCTGGACTATTTCCTCTCCGACGGAATTCATCAAGTGCCGAGCACAATTAGATACACGACCAGGGGTCTCTTCGTGGGCTGTTGCAAAGGATATATATTGCAGTCGCGGCTGGAGGGGCCTATACTTCGGGGGTGCGATTACAAGCGCCAGAGATTCAATTGGCTATGGCTTCTAGTATGGAAACTTCCCGACATAACTACCAATTTGCGACCGCTTATCTGACAACTTGTGATAGTTTCTGGTCCTACGAGCTCTGCAAGCGCTGGATGATGACGCAGGATGAAAGTTCACACGAGGCAGCTCTCAAAGTACTTTTCTGCGGTGGCATTGCGGGCATTGTCACCTGGGGCTCGGTCTTCCCGCTGGACATGATTAAGACAAGACTGCAGGCACAAATGATGCATGATCATTCTTTGGCAGGTCCATCTGAAGGTCGCTCCCTACTGCGGCCCACTCGGCAAACCTTGAACACATTCCAGATCGCCCGAGAAGTGTACCGGGCCGAGGGCATACAAACATTCTATCGCGGCCTCGGCGTCTGCAGTATCAGAGCCTTTGTTGTGAATGCCGTTCAGGTGCGCTTGCCCAATCCCCATATATCATCCAAGGCTAATTATAACAGTGGGCGACATACGAATGGCTCATGAAGAGCCTGACAGTTCATGAAGCTCACGTGGGCCAGTACTACGTCGCGTAGAAAGTGTAGGGAGTACAATTTATAGCCAAGCCCAACGCAGATACATAGACCGAAACACCCGTTCAGGTTAGACTCTGACATTTGGTATTGAGGGATTTCTACAATTTCTATTGGAATAACTTTACCAAAGGGGTAAATTTCGAATCTCGTCCTGAGCATGCTGTATCCGCCGAAGACCGGCGGTTCAGTCACGGCCCCGCAAACCGGCAGAACGGAATCCCGGCGAAACTCGGCATATAAAAATTTCCCTCACGTGAGAAACTCCACCTGATATGCAGATGCAGAGCGTTGTGTAGACGTCGCATTAGTTGTTTTGGGGGTATTCGTGTTCATTCGTGACCCGGGTCTCTAGACCGAGCTGGTTGGCAATGCCATGTGCACTGCCCTTGGTTCATAGTGACGATCGGACGATTGAGAAACCGATAAACCGGTTCAGTCTTGCATTTCCACGTTGTCGTCCACTGTGCGCTTGCCGTTGTCAATAACACCCAGTCCAACAGCGGCCTCGGCGATCTTTTGGCTGTGAGGCTCTTCTTTGAGTTGGCGAACTCTGCGAAAAAAAAAAGTCAGTAAAGCCGCGAGGTAGTGTGATGCTCAGGACAAACTTGCCTCCGCTTGTGGTTCTTGCCCTTGGTGTGCGCCTTCATGTTGTACTCGCTCTCGAACCATTTGGCGCATTCGACGCAGTAGTGCCGACCCAGCCCGGGGAGATCCTCAGCATCCTTAGTCGCCTTGTACTGCTCTAGATGGCGAGGAGAATCGAGGTCAGCGCGGACCTGATCGAAGCCCCTGCAGGACAGTTAGCATATCGCACAAAACTCGATAGAACATCCAACTTTACCTAGTGAGACGCTTGCACTTGACCCTCTGTCTCCTGAGAGCACCCATATTGTCGGCTAGCTCTCCTAATGTGATGATCACAAAGGCAATAGAAAGAAAAAGGTTACTACCGATTTCCGGAGTGATAATGGGGCGCAGTGGAGAACGGACAAGACTCGGGGGGCTCAAAAAATATTGGAATCGAAATTTCCGCCGAGTGGGTCGAAACGATTGAAACACATTCACAATGATTGGAACCGGTAAAGAGCTGGGAAGCCCGATCGGCACGCCTCGGCTTACCTTGGTTTCGTCACCGGATCCTCTGTATTTTATGACGTTTTCAGTGCGGCATGTTGACAGGATTTGGCTTTACAACCTCACAAAGTCACTTAATCCGGTTCGTAGATGGAAAGAGGCAGTAAGACTGACTACACTTTCAGGGATTGTACTATCGTTGATCCATATTTTATCGATATCTAACGATCATGATCCACGATGACCCCACGAGGGACGTGATAGTTCGAAGTACCATAGCAACCACATAGGAGATGGAGGGTTCGGGACAGCTGCGGGTGAACGGGGTACAGGCCGAGTTCCCTTGCAACCCACAGCCCGTAGTCCTTTGCCTTTGGTCCGAATGCTGGTCAAGGAGAGTGTAATCGCGAACTCTGTGATTGGTGGCCGGATTCAGCCTGTCACATGCCATGTATTGCCATTACGGGCCCATCTGACATGGCCTCGAGTGTTCTCATATCGCACTACAGTGCTTATAAGGGCTATATACAGAGTTGTGTTATGTGGTGGTATTTTATGAGCCCAGTTGACTGTCTTGCGAGTTTTCCAGAGGAAAATCTCTATTCTATCCTCAATTTAGCGTGCAGCTTACATCCGTCGCATGCGGGAGGCCCAACCGTTGCTAAACACAATACACGTACGGTATCGCCGTGGTAACAGCGGTTACGGCTGTTCGGTCCAGTTTCTCGCCCACTCAAAACCTCCAAGCTTCCCTTTTTCTTTCCCTTCCTTCCTCCTCATTTTTCCAATCATCCACTCTCTATTTTGCTTCCACAGGTGAAGGTGGTAGCTTCTACATTGGATGTGTTGTGCTCTCTCGTAAAAAGAGATAGCTTGCCATCATGATCACTTCCCGCCTTGCGCGCGCCGGTGCGCTGGTAAGTTGCTCGACTTGCTGATGCGCGACCAGTCCCGGTCGTCATCAGCAACCCAAATCGATGAGAACTCATAGCTAACGTGTTACAACTATAGGCTCCGAAGTCCCGTCTTGTAAGCTTGATTCAACCCCCCCACCACTCTCGCCTGTGATCTGGGCAGAAACCTCGGATCACAGACAGGTCGAGGGGACACAGAAACCGTGGCAGCAACTAACTCTCGATCTCGTATAGTTCCTCGGGCCCCGGAGCTTCGCTACCGTTACCAATGACCCCCTCGACAAGAAGGTCGAGATGACCATCCACGAGAAGGGCAACTACATCAACTACAAGAAGATGTCTGAGAACCTCGGCATCGTCCGTTCTCGTCTGCAGCGCCCTCTCACCTACGCCGAGAAGGTTCTGTACTCTCACTTGGACGACCCCCATGGCCAGGACATCGAGCGTGGTACCTCTTACCTCAAGCTCCGTCCCGACCGTGTTGCTTGCCAGGACGCCACCGCCCAGATGGCTATTCTGCAGTTCATGTCTGCCGGCATGCCCTCCGTCCAGACCCCCACCACCGTCCACTGTGACCACTTGATTGAGGCCCAGGTTGGTGGCGAGAAGGATCTGGCTCGTGCCAATGACATCAACAAGGAGGTCTACGACTTCCTCGCTTCTTCCACTGCCAAGTACAACATTGGTTTCTGGAAGCCCGGTTCCGGTATCATTCACCAGATCGTCCTGGAGAACTACGCTTTCCCCGGTGGTCTGATGATCGGTACTGACTCCCACACCCCCAACGCCGGTGGTCTCGCCATGGCTGCCATCGGTGTCGGTGGTGCTGACGCTGTCGACGTCATGGCCGGTCTCCCCTGGGAGCTGAAGGCCCCCAAGGTCATCGGTGTCCGCCTGACTGGCGAGATGTCCGGCTGGACTACCCCCAAGGATATCATCCTGAAGGTTGCCGGTCTGCTGACTGTCAAGGGTGGTACTGGTGCTATCATTGAGTACCACGGCCCCGGTGTCAACTCCCTGTCCTGCACTGGTATGGGTACCATCTGTAACATGGGTGCTGAGATTGGTGCCACCACCTCCATGTTCCCCTTCAACGACCGTATGTACGACTACCTGAAGGCCACCAAGCGTCAGAACATCGGTGACTTCTCTCGTGAATACGCTGCCCAGCTCCGTGAGGACGAGGGTGCCGAGTACGACCAGCTCATCGAGATCAACCTGTCTGAGCTCGAGCCCCACATCAACGGTCCTTTCACCCCCGATCTGGCTACCCCCATCTCCAAGTGGAAGGAGACCCTCAAGACCAACAAGTGGCCCGAGGAGCTCAAGGTCGGTCTGATCGGTTCTTGCACCAACTCCTCCTACGAGGACATGTCCCGTGCCGCTTCGATCGCCCGTGACGCTCTCGAGCACGGCGTCAAGGCCAAGTCTGTGTTCACCGTCACTCCCGGTTCCGAACAGATTCGCGCCACCATTGCCCGTGATGGCCAGCTTGAGACCATGGAGGAGTTTGGCGGTGTCGTTCTCGCCAACGCCTGCGGTCCCTGCATTGGTCAGTGGGACCGCAAGGATGTGAAGAAGGGTGAGCCCAACTCCATCATCTCTTCCTACAACCGTAACTTCACTGGCCGTAACGACGCCAACCCCGCCACCCACGCTTTCGTCGCCTCCCCCGACCTGGTCGTCGCCATGACTGTTGCCGGTACCCTCAACTTCAACCCCCTGACCGACAAGCTCAAGGGTGCCAACGGCAACGAGTTCATGCTCAAGGCCCCGTCCGGTGACGGTCTCCCCTCCCAGGGTTACGACCCGGGTATGGACACCTACCAGGCTCCTCCTGTTGACCGCTCCTCCATTGAGGTCGCCGTCTCCCCCAGCAGTGACCGCCTGCAGCTCCTCGCCGGCTTCGAGGCTTGGGATGGCAAGGATGCCACCAACCTGCCCATCCTGATCAAGTGCAAGGGCAAGACCACCACTGACCACATCTCCATGGCCGGTCCCTGGTTGAAGTACCGTGGCCACTTGGACAACATCTCCAACAACATGCTGATCGGTGCCGTCAACGAGATGAACGATGAGGCCAACAAGGTCAAGAACGCCTTCACTGGCGAGTTCGGCGCCGTCCCTGCCACTGCCCGTGACTACAAGGCCCGCGGCATCAAGTGGGTTGTCATTGGTGACTGGAACTACGGTGAGGGTTCTTCCCGTGAGCACGCCGCTCTGGAGCCCCGTCACCTCGGCGGTCTGGCCATCATCACCCGTTCCTTCGCTCGTATCCACGAGACCAACCTGAAGAAGCAGGGTATGCTTCCCCTCACCTTCTCCGACCCCGCCGACTACGACAAGATCAAGCCCGAGGACAAGGTCGACCTTCTGTGCACCCAGCTCGCTGTCGGCAAGCCCGTCACCCTCCGTGTCCACCCCGCCGCCGGTGGCGAGCCCTTCGACATCTCCCTCAGCCACACCTTCAACGAGTCCCAGATCGAGTGGTTCCAAGATGGTTCCGCCCTGAACACCATGGCTCGCAAGTCCGCCAACTAAATTTCCTCACACCTTCCAGGGTGCCGTGAGGTGCCCATGTAAACTATGTTCACTCTCCTGTGTTTAGCGCCCAGAGAAGAGGAACTGGGTGACAGTTTCCTGATTGAGGATTCACTCATTGTGCGTCTGTTCCTTTTTCGAGCCTGGTAGGAGTTGCGCTCTGGGAAAAATTTACGATATCTTGTTTTTCGGCCTATTGGCCTTGTGTTTGATTCCCTTTTTGGGTGGGCTCAATGGATATAGCTATTTGATTTTCCCTAAACCGTCGTTTCTGTACGTTATAGGATAGCATGCAGACACTTTCATTTTGTTCAAGTCAGTTTTTCAGTTGTAGATTGTAGATTGTAGAGCATCAACTCAGACAGCACAATAATCCAGATGAGCTAATCTGCCGAGGCCCCTCGCTGCCCCGCGGATAACGAGAACCCCGAGACTCAAGTCTCTTGCGATGCACAATTAGAGTCGGCAATTTCGTGATTGCTTGCACCGGGTATGTGAGCTCTCTCCACTTAATCAGACCAGAACATCCCCACGGCAATCGACGGAACCCCGCTTCCAGTTAACTAACATCAATCTGGGGCAGCTATTAATAATTAAAGACCGAGGGTTGGCTCATAACATCCTCCGCAACTCGGAGTATCTCCAACAATGGCACAGCTCGTTCCCTTACCAAAAGTGGAGCGCCTCAGCGCCTCGGTGATCAGGATTCTGGGAGGAAACCCAGGAAAGGTGGGCAGATACCTATTTGATTCAGAGTTGGGCAACAAGTTGGGCTGACCGGAGCACGAGCTATAGTTTACACTGCAAGGTATGTGCCCCGTTTCCGGCTTGAATTTTCCACTAACATCTAGCAGGAACCAATACCTACCTTGTTGGCCGTGGCCACCAGCGTATCCTCATCGACACGGGCGAGGGCAAGCCCACGTGGGCTGGAAGTTTGCAATCCGTGCTCTCCAAGGAGAAAGCCACCGTCCACCAGGCCCTACTCACCCACTGGCATGGCGACCACGTCAATGGTGTCGCCGATTTGCTCCGTATATGTCCTAAGGCTACTGTCTTCAAGCACCGACCTGATACCGGACAAGAAGATATTCAAGATGGACAGGTGTTCAGCGTGGAGGGTGCTACGCTAACGGCGTGCCACACGCCGGGACATACCGTTGACCATATGGCCTTTGTGCTGGAGGAGGAAGATGCTATGTTTACTGGTGATAGTAAGTACATTCTATCCCCTCTTGGCTTTTTGGGTTACAATGATATTAATGACTATCTAGATGTCCTTGGCCACGGTACGGCTGTATTTGAAGACCTTCAAACCTACCTAGCCAGCCTACAGCGCATGCTCAACCGTGTCCAAGGCCGTGGGTACCCGGGACATGGCGCCGTAATAGAGTCCGCCAATACACGTATCTCTGAGTATATCAAGCACCGCCAGCAGCGAGAAGACGAGGTACTACGCGTCCTACGGTACGGCACGCTCGATGTTGCAGAGGGTGAGTCTGCATCTGAGTCCGAGCCTGAGCGCAGGGGCCGGACGCCGTTGGATCTGGTCAAGGTTATCTATCGGGATGTCCCGGAGAGCCTTCATCTACCGGCGTCCCATGGGATAGTACAGGTGCTGATGAAGTTGGAGGGTGACGGGCGAGTAGTGCATCATGGCGACTCTGGGGAGTGGTGTTTGGGTGAGAGGTCTGCGTTGTAACTGGGGAATGACCAGGATTCCCGAATGTGTATAGATTGAAATCCGTGCATGGTGGATCATCCGCAGTTAGCTTGTTGCAGCACGGAGTACTCCGTAGACGGTTCTTCATCTGACTAGCTCCTTCTATAGCTATAGCCAACCCCACTATAATTCCACGATTGGGCCGTTGAACCCCATTACGTAAGACCACAGACGTCAGCAAACGGTCATTACTGTCATTTCGGGCAGCAACTTGGTCTGGTCAATCCTTGTACCGTCCGAGATGTAGGTGAATGAATCAGAGGTCATGACCTATAATCACTTCAAGTATACTGATGGCTGACTGGCTGGGTTCAACAAGAATCCAATCAATGAAGTGGTGACGGGTTTAGCCGGGTGAAACCTGCATTTGTCCAACCTCCTCCGTCAGTCATACCTAAATAAAGTGGCAGACCCCCGTAGTGATCGGCCTAGAGCCTCGATTCAAAAAAGTATTTGAAACAGTCATGCCCCCCTAATCTATACATTCCGAATGTGTATGATATTGAAGGGCTCCACTGTACCTTAAAAAAGGTAGCTTGTTCCAAGTTTCGGGGTTCTGACCTCACTTGTTCACCCCGCCCTTGCGCTTTTTCCTCTTCCCACTGCTTTCTGTCAGGAGTTGTCTACGAGTTTGGAGTTATCTTGATAGACTCCTAAACTTCTTTTCTGTCAGTCTCATTTCCCCGCAAATTACTTACGAGCACTAACCAACGACCTGCAGGTGTTTCCATTCTTCTGGCGTCATCTTTCACAATACACTTCTTCTCGCCCCTCGATACTACTAGCACCTCTTTTACCTCCCTCCCTTTTATTCCGATCCCTCCCTCACCATGCCCTCTATCGAAGAACCCAAGAACGAGGCCCGCCTGCTGCTCGTGTCCAACCGCCTTCCCATCACCATTAAGCGCTCCGAAGATGGCAAATACGACTTTTCCATGTCCTCTGGAGGTCTGGTGAGCGGACTCAGCGGTCTGTCCAAGTCCACCACCTTCCAGTGGTATGGCTGGCCCGGTTTGGAGGTGCCCGAAAACGAGATACCGGTGGTCAAGCAGCGCTTGAAGGACGAATACGGCGCAGTGCCGGTCTTTATCGACGACGAATTGGCAGATCGCCACTACAATGGATTCTCGAGTGAGTGCTACGCTATTCTGTGTCATTCGTTATGCTAATTATCCGGTCTGTCGCAGACTCCATCCTCTGGCCGCTATTCCACTACCACCCCGGTGAAATCACTTTCGACGAGTCCGCCTGGGAAGCATACAAAGAAGCAAACCGTCTCTTTGCCAAGGCGATTTCCAAGGAAGTTCAAGATGGCGATCTGATCTGGGTACATGACTACCATCTGATGCTGCTGCCGGAGATGCTACGTGAGGAGATCGGCAACAGCAAGCAGAACGTCAAGATCGGCTTCTTCTTGCACACGCCCTTCCCCAGCAGTGAGATTTACCGTATTTTGCCCGTGCGCAATGAGCTTCTCTTGGGTGTTTTGCATTGCGATCTTATTGGATTCCATACTTATGACTACACTCGTCATTTCTTGAGCAGTTGCTCGCGCTTGCTGTGAGTGTAGCTCCGCAGGGTAAATGTGCATTCGGCTAATAGGAAACAGGGGACTTGCTACGACACCAAATGGAATCGAGTTCCAGGGCAAGATTATTACCTGCGGCGCTTTCCCGATCGGCATTGACCCCGAAAAATTCAAGGAAGGTCTGAAGAAAGAAAAGGTCCAGAAGCGCATTGCGATGCTGGAGCAAAAGTTCCAGGGGGTCAAGCTCATGGTTGGCGTCGATCGATTGGACTACATCAAGGGCGTACCGCAGAAGCTGCACGCGTTGGAGGTCTTCCTTAGTGATCACCCAGAGTGGGTGGGAAAGGTCGTTCTGGTTCAAGTCGCGGTACCGAGCCGACAGGATGTCGAAGAGTATCAGAATCTGCGAGCAGTGGTGAACGAGCTGGTCGGCCGGATCAATGGCAAATTTGGCACGGTCGAGTTCATGCCCATTCACTTCCTTCACAAGTCCGTCAACTTTGATGAGCTCATTGCGCTCTACGCTGTCTCCGATGCTTGCATCGTTTCTTCGACTCGCGACGGCATGAACCTGGTTGCCTACGAATACATCGCGACACAGCAGAAGCGCCATGGCGTTTTGGTGCTGTCTGAATTTGCAGGCGCTTCCCAGAGTCTCAACGGTAGCATCATTGTCAATCCGTGGAACACGGAGGAGCTGGCTGGTGCATACCAAGAGGCCGTCACCATGAGTGACGAACAGCGCGCTCTCAATTTCGCCAAGTTGGACAAATATGTGTCCAAATACACTAGGTATGATCATTTTACTTCCGAACTACGACCTCGAGCTAATCAATTCCAGCGCCTTCTGGGGCCAATCCTTCGTCACCGAGCTCACGCGGATATCAGCCCATTCCGCCGACAAATTCCAGGCCAAGAAACTCTCGATGTCCCCGGAGAACGAAGCCCCCGTCTCCGAAAAAGCGTAATTGACTTTGATAGCGAGCTTGACTTGCGTTGAACGAAACTAGATGCTTCCACGACGTTAATATGGCGACTTATGTTTGACTTTTTTGTTTTCGGATTGCATGGGATTTTATGCTCTTGCAGTTGCTTGGGGTTCTAGGATAGTCATCTTCTCTCCTCTTAGATGCAAACCATTTCTCGGTATCTGGGTTCCTGTACTGCTCGATCTAATCTTGATTCGACATGCTAGATTTCCAATATTTCCAAGGTTACTGAGTAAAGCAGAAAATATCAGCCAGCATTGCATAACTCGGTCTAGCATTGTGACTCCATTTCTCGACCTCCTTTTGCTATTCTTTGATGTGTTGTGGATTTCCAACTCAGGACAATCAAGCAATCAATATAGCAAGGGACGGCTACTTGGACTCTAAACTTTCGGATTCTACGACTTCTTCGGCTCACTCAACTTCTTCGGATTCGAAGGATTCGAGTGAGCCGAAGAAGTCGTAGAATCCAAAAGTGTGAAGATCAAGAACTGTGGCTTGTCGCATCGATTGTCCTGAGGTTCAAGCCACGACACAGTAAGAGAACATTACAAGGCAAGAAGGTAGGATATTGGGGAGACATAAACCGCGCGGTCCCGTGTTATGCTGGAAATTGACAAGTGACAAGAAAGGACCGTGGGAGGGTGGAAGCCTTGAAGGAGGGTGGAAGCCTTGAAGGAGGGTGGAAGCCTTGAAGGAGGGTGGAAGCCTTGAAGGAGGGTGGAAGCCTTGAAGGAGGGTGGAAGCCTTGAAGGAGGGTGGAAGCCTTGAAGGAGGGTGGAAGCCTTGAAGGAGGGTGGAAGCCTTGAAGGAGGGTGGAAGCCTTGAAGGAGGCTGGAGAAGGCCTGGAAGGAGAGGACTGTTTTTGTCTTGTTGATGGAATATACGTGTTTGTAGTGAGGTGGATGAAGCCCAGGGCTGGCTTGGCGACTTCGCGGACATGACAGTCCGGTGTTGTCAAGCCATGAGCCATCGGCCGCAATCTATTTGGAGTCTCAGAGCCTGTGGAAAGTTCAGTGCCTTTAACAGCCAGTTGGCCGACGATTTGTTGGTCCATGGGAAATGTAGGGATTGGAGCGAGTAATGGAAACGTGAAATATTGAGTTGTGGTAAAGTGAGACCGAGAAAGAGATCTTATAACTGTGCTTGTGGTGCAAACAGTGCAAACTCCACTCGTGAAATTCTCAAGATTCAACGCCGCGACTCCGCAACTTCACTGTTTAGCGCTCCTCCCGTTCCCCCTGCTCGGCTCTTTCCAGGCCTCTGACGTTCTAATTGAACTATCTTTGGCAGTTAGCTACAGCAGAGAGTCTCAATTTATCATGGCTCCTAGCCATCTCCTTCGGGCGACCCTGCCCATCCGGTCAATGGCATCGCCAGTGGTCCTGACCCGATCAACGATTCTCCCATCCACCCTCTCGATCACACAATCCATTCGAAACGCCTCAGCATCCACAGAACCCACACCATCCTCCACATCCTCACCACAAGCATCCGGCCCGCAACCACTCAAACGGCCCGCCATGCTCCGCGACTACGCCTCGAGCCGGAAGACCGGCACCGTCGTCTCTGTCGGGCGCATGCAGCGCACCGTCACTGTCTCCTTCCGCCACAACTTTTGGGACAAGCGTATTCGGAAATACTACCCCAAGGAAACGAGTTTCCTTGTCTCTGACCCCCGTGATTCCCTGCGCGAGGGCGACGTGATCGAGTTCTCCTCCGGCAACCCGAAGAGCCGCCACGTTCACCACGTTGTTGAGCGCATCATTACCCCCTTCGCTGTGCCAATTGATGAGCGTCCGGCTGTTATGTCACCTCAGGAACGCCAGGCTGAGCGCGAGAAGCGCTGGGCTGCCAAGTATGTCCGTCGGGAGTCAAGACGGTTGGGTGAGGAGGTTGATTTGGCATCGAGGGTGGAGATTAAACCCGGCGAGGAGCTTTCGCAGGCAGAGATGATCCATCGCATCCATCAAGGAAATGAGCGTGTTGGAAAGGTGAAAGCCTTGGTTGCGAAGAGGTTGGCGTTGCAAGCGCAGGCTGATTCTTGAGAGGGCTGTTGACTTAACATTGCGCTGAGTTTTGGTCTTCTGGGCCGTCGCTTTAGATATCTGTGCTGTTTTTGCATGTCGGATAATGACCGGTACGTTTCTACTTTTGCTTTCTGACTTTTCTGTTTTTTGGGCTTTACATGATGAACCCTACCGCTTAACCCAGCTCACTTTGACACGCAAAGCGTGCTTGATGTAAACGGCGAATCTACTCCTGATCCCCATTGTTATTTTTGATCTTGTTTATGACCTGTTGCTGTCAATTCCCATACTGACTATGGAGACTAGGGCTATCGTCGCGGACATGTACTGTACTATACTATACAACTTCCATTCATCTACTGTTCTATCTTTGGTCTCGGACAATGTCTCTCGTAAAGTAACCTTAAAATACCTCCTTTAAATCATACGGTCCATTGGTCAATCATTGAAAATGTAGCACTAGAGAAGCATGTACGAGCAGATGAGCCCATCCACCTAACAAAAATCAAAAAGTGTATACATCATGAGAAAAGAAAATAACCTCTCCTTCCGCGGACATGAGTCCAGCCCAATTTCTAAATGAGATGTAAATGGAAAGTAAGTCACTGGTATACCAACTCCTTTGCCCAGAACGATAAACGGCCTTTAAACCCCCATTCCTCCTATATACCAACCCGAATCACTATTACTTTGTGGGTAGGTTGACCTGACGCGTAGAGGATTCTATACCCTAGTTAGTCTCGTGGAGATCCTTTCGCATGTTTAGTCCAGCAGGTTGTTAGGTCTCACGATACCTTTAGCGTACTATCATCGACCGTGATTGACTCGCCGAGTTCTTCTCGTAGCGCTGCGGAGCTCTGAGTTGGCTTCGCGGAGGCTAAGTAGACGACGAATGGCTCATGTCTGCAGTAGAGGTGTCCTCAAGTAAGGTTGAGTATCAAAGCAGGTTAAACCGGGCGCATATGGTTCCTCCGTCTGTTGGCCGCGAGTAGCTGGCTCATGGTGCCGGCGGATTGTGTGGTTCCCGGGCTCCTCGCTGCGTCTCCGCATGCACCGGAAGCTGCCGCTCACAAGCGGAAGGGCTCGGACAGTATGCGCAAAGCAAATTGCCAGACCGAAGGATCTCGAGATCTCAAAATCGTAGTGTAAAAGGAGACCGGAGTAGCAACGAAGTGAAGATCCACCGCGCACCGCGGGGTCACCTCGACACCGCCAAGGCTGCTTGTTTACTTCCCGATCTTCAACGTCGCACGCTGTTTATTTCTCCCCTCCAGCGCAGACCCGCTTCACTTTACCCCTCCAGTTGCTTAATTTGGAGATACCTACCTATTTGCAACTCCTGCTTTGCTATACGCCCTTTTCACGAGATCAGCACCCCCTATTCGTTCACTGAGACGAACTCAAATTTCTCCCGTCCATTGCTTCGGGCACCAAAACACTCTCGGTAAACGATCTGAACCCGACGGTCTTCTAGGAGATTGTTTCGCTTCAATTCTTTCTTTATACCGCATGCGCAGGCGTCCGATTGCTGGTTTCGCTAATACATGTAACTATTCAGATCCCGGCCGGTTTCGCATCTCTTTGACGACTTGACCACCTACCCGTCATGGCCGATGGCGAGCAGCCAGATTTCTCTTCCTTGCCACTACCGGACCGGTTCGCTCACAAGGTTCGAAATCCTCCCTGTTGATCTAGAGACGACGACGTCCCGTGTCACGAATGATTGACTAACCTCGAGACTCGATTAATAGAACTGGAAGGTCCGCAAGGAGGGCTACGAAGACGCGAAAGCACAATTTGAGAAGACGCCCGATGAATCACATCCCGTGTTTACGCCGTTCCTACAAGACCCCAGTTTGTGGAAAGGTGCAGTCGCCGATTCCAACGTTGCGGCGCAGATTGAGGGTTTGGGGGCATACTGCTCTTTCTTGAAGTTCGGAGGTGCACAAGCATGCGCAAGGTGCGTTTTACAATTGCCATAGCCGCTATGGTTTGTTACTTGGTTGCGAGTTGTTAACAGCTTTGTAGGACTCGGGGGTACACTGTTGGCCCGATCGCGGAAAAAGGTCTCCCGTGTACCAGACCGGCTGGTAAGGCCAGCGCTCTGGAGGCCCTCTTATTATGCGTCGAATTGGACAAGGCCGATCCGGTCCTCGAAGAGCTTTTGCCTACACTATCACACAAAGTCCCCAAAGTCATTGCGGGCGCGCTCGCAGCGTTGACCGCCATCTACCATAACTTCGGATGCAAGATTGTGGACCCAAAGCCGACATTAAAGGTGCTGCCAAAGGTATTCGGTCACGCGGACAAGAATGTCCGAGCCGAAGCACAAAATTTGACCGTGGAGTTGTATCGGTGGCTCCGTGAAGCCATTAAGCCTCTTTTCTGGGCTGATCTGAAGCCGGTTCAGCAGGGTGATTTGGAGAAACTTTTCGAGAATGTCAAACAAGAGCCTCCGGCGAAACAAGAACGACTCACTCGAGCCCAACAAGATGCTATAGCCGCGGCTAACGCAGGTCCGGGTGACGACGGAGCCGGTGCAGAAGCCGGTGAAGAATTCGAAGACGAAGAAGAGGAGGAGGAAGTCGAGGTTTTCGATCTTGCAGAGCCCGTTGACGTTTTCCCCAAAATTCCCAAGGATCTCCACGATCAAGTCGCCTCGTCAAAATGGAAGGACCGGAAGGAAGCTCTGGAAGCTCTCTATAATGTGATCAACGTGCCTCGGATCAGGGATGGACCTTATGATGAGATCATGAGGGACCTGGCCAAGTGCATGAAGGACGCCAATGTTGCCGTCGTGGCAGTGGCAGCTAACTGTGTGGACGTTCTTGCCAAAGGCTTGCGCAATGGGTTTGCGAAATATCGAACTGTCATTATGGTGCCGATGCTGGAGCGCTTGAAGGAGAAGAAGCAAACAGTGGCAGACGCGTTGGGTCAAGCCTTGGATGCCGTGTTCGCGGCGACAAATCTTTCCGACTGCCTGGAAGATATCCTGGAATATCTTAAGCACAAGAACCCGCAAATCAAGCAGGAGACTGTCAAGTTCCTGATCCGCTGTCTTCGCCTCACTCGAGTTGTACCAGCCAAGCCGGAGAGCAAGTCAATCGCTGACGCAGGCACGAAGCTCTTGACCGAGTCAACTGAAGCTATTCGATCAGGCGGTGCCGAGATTTTGGGTACACTGATGAAGATCTTGGGCGAGCGGGCGATGAAGCCGTACCTTGATGGGTTGGACGAAATTCGAAAGACCAAAATCAGGGAATACTTTGAAACTGCAGAGGTAAAGGCTAAGGACCGACCCAAGCCGATTGCGCCTCCTCCCAAGGCAGCTCCTCCAGCTGCCAAAAAGACCGTTCCAGGCAAAAAGCCGGCTATGGGGCTCAAGAAACCAGCTTCTGCTGCATCCCCGGCTGAAGTTCCTCCCGCCAAGCCAGTCTCTAAGGGGATTCCTTCAAAGCTCGGTGGTGTTCCAAAGCCTAGCAGTGGCCTGGCACCTCCTGGGGCTGGTCTCAAGGTCCAGCGCAAGCTCGGTGGTCCAGGTGGACCGGCTTCGCCGCAACGGCGAGCCGCCCCTCCGCCTGTGGAAGATGAAGCTCCTCCCCCAGCCGCTCCAAAGTTCGGTCTCGGTCGCGGTCTTTCTAGCCGACCGATCGCAAGACCATCAGCGCCTGTTGAGGCCGCCCCAGCTCCAGCCCCAGTCCCTGCAGGAATGACGGCCGCGGAACGAGCAGAAATGGAAGAGCTACGGATGGAGAGGGATAAGTTCGCCCAAATCATCGAAGATATGAAAGCTGATCGCTCCAAAATCAACTCTCAGATCACCGAGCTCCAGAACCAAAATGCACAGTTGATTGAGGATCACACTAGAGATGTGTTGAGCATCAAGGCGAAGGAGACCCAGCTAGTCCGGGCACGGAGTGATGCCGAGGCTGCTGAGGCAAATGTCCATAAGCAACAAAGAGAGATTGAAAGGTTGAAGCGCGAGTTGGCTCGAGCCCTCCGCGCATCTGCTTTCAGCCCGACCAATGCTGGATCTGACGCCGGCATGCCCGATGCGCACCCCATGTACCAAGAACCTGTCAGCAATGGACACAATGCAGCAGCCCGGTCTGGTCTTCACATGAGTACTCGTTTCGAGAGCTCGCGGCCCCGAAGCTACGCTTCTGCTAATCCCAGTGAAGAGGGGGATAACGGTGTCCTCGAATCACCAGGTTTCAGCAGCCGAGAGGGTGGCTTAGGCCGGCGCAGGCTGAGCCCGACATACGGTCTCTCAGGTGTGGGCAGCCCGACGCGGTCGTCTACTCGAGCATCAGCGACTGCTACCGAGGACGAGGCGCAGCCTCGGTCTGCAGAGCCTGCAGAGAACTGGAAGCGCGCTGCTGAAGTCACCAGCCAACTGAAGGCCAGAATTGAACAAATGAAGGTGAGTACATTCCAGCTATCACAATGCGTAACCTGTGCTAACACCATCCCAAGGCAAGACAAGGACTTTCACGACCTTCTGGGACTCAACGTTAATGAGCCAATGACTGCAATCATGTTTATGCCTTTTGATTCTCTTTCGCTGTACTCTTTCCTTCTCCGAGTGTCTTGTACTGGGATTATTGGCTTGTGGGCTTGCCCTGGTTCTTCTTGCTTTGTTCTTCTTTCCCTGTAGTTTCTTCATACCAACCTTTTCTTTTATTGTCTGGTCATCGTTATTCCCGAGATGGTGGTTTATCTGAACAATTTGAATATCCCGGGTTCGTTTCCTGTTTCATACTGCTTTTGGTGAATCCATAATGTATAACTTTTTCCGAAAAGCTGTCAATGGGATAGATAGATACCATGCTCTCGCAACCCATACAATTCCGCAAAGGGATCCCAACTCGAATCCTCATGCCTCGTATACTCAATCCGATCCGCGATCCTCCTCGCCTTCTCCTCCCCAAAGACACTCCCAATCCAAGCAAGCGTCACATCTATCCCCGCACTAACACCAGACGAGGTCCAAATATTCCCATCCGTAACCCATCTCGCACGACTCACCCACTCCACCTCCGGTCCCAGCGCTACCATATCCTTCCACGCCATTTTATTAGTAGTTGCTCTTTTACCATTAAGAACACCAGCACGTGCAGCGAGCCCAGAACCGGTGCATACGGTGATTAAGTATTCCGGGCGTGGATATATATCCTTGATGAATTCGATAGCGGCGAGTATTATCGGACTAAAGCCTCGAGAACCTCGACCGCCAGGGACGAGGAGGACGTCAAGTGCCGGTGGGGATGAGTATGTGTGTGTTGGAAGGATTTCTTGTCCGACGCTTCCTGGGTGATCGGGACATTTCGTTGTTACGGGGTCGAGGGTGGATGATAGGAGTGAGAGCGTGATATTGTCTGTTTGGGAGAGGACGTTGATACAGTCTAGAGGGCCGAATGCATCTAGTGCTTGAAAGCCGGGGAATAGGAGTATTCCTATTCGAAAAGGCTCGGGTGGAGGTGGTTGGGGGTCTGGACTCTGTTAGTGATGGTGAGGAGATGAGGTTGTATGTTGTATTCATACCAGCCATGATATCGATTGGGTAGTTCGAGAGTGGGGATCGAACAATCAGTACCTTGGTAGTGGGTATATATTTCTTCCTCCTACCTAGGTAATCCCTACAGACCGCCGATTTGGCTTAAATAGAGCTAGATAGGAGAACAGTGAGGGGTTTCAGGATCTGCCTTAGCGCTTATGCTGCAGGGATGGGCTTTCGGGGTTACAATAGAACTAGGCTGTATGCCCACAAATACATTCACTGTGAGTGCAATTGAGTTAGTTTCCGATGCCTAGGTATTCGATATATGGAGTATCACATAGCTGCTGAGGATATGTCTAAGACGATTCACGGCACCTACATGTACTCTTACAGTAACGTCCACGGGTATTGAAATGCCAACCTAGGGGACTGATCTTGCACTCTGAGCCCCAGGAATAACTAACTAGTAGGAAATGGGATTATCATTTTGAATAAAGCCAAATGCGTTGGTGATGTCCGTATGAAACTAACCATGCAGGCGAGTTCACATTCTGGATCTTCTCGCGATGGGGCGCGTGCCTTTGTCTATAATGACCAGGGCAATAACTTGCGGTCTGAGAATAGAGGATACTATTAGATGCATTGTCGGTGAACACGTTTTTGAAGTCGGTTTCTGATTTCCATGGCCCTATGGGCATGTGTGAATATACTTCAGAGTGAAGCGAGGATAAGTTGAAGGTGTCGCCGTGCTTGTCGGGATCGAATGGATCAGTTTAATCCGCTCGTTTGGTATTTTATTGACAGAGGATTGGGAAGATGGACACTGTGGCTATTTTTTATTCAAAACCTTTGACATAGTCAGACTTGGTGTCCATGGGTATTGGAAGTTGTTAGAGTAGGGCTTTTCTTGTTGCAGAAAGCACAGGTGAAGTATCAATTCCAATCAAATCAAAGCTGATGAAGTATAGATAAAGATACAATTGACCTTGAGCTTTTATGAACAGACTGACCTAGGAGAATAATACGGGGTCGAAAAATGACACGAGAGGCTAATCTCAACCAATTCCAAATGACAAATTTCTGCACGCCGCTTCAGACCAATTTACCAAACTTCTCCTTGGAGGATACTAATACGAAGCAGACTGCAGAAACCAATCTCTAATTATCTAACAAGGCCATATTGAACGGTAGAGAAATGGATTCATGGGTATCTGCAAGAAAGTGGTACATAAGGCGTCAAGGAGTTCGTGAGAAAAATTTTTCTTCTGGTGAAAACGGGTCGAAAGGGCCCAAAGGCTCTTTCCCACCCATCTATTAGAGCTAAGTCATCCGGAGCTTTGAACACCTTTTCTTCCCATTAGAACTTTTTAGGAGCGCGCTGGGAAGCGGCGATCCCAACCAACAAAAACTAAGTCACGGAAAGGATGAGCTTAGACCTTGATGGCAGCCTCAGCAGCCTTGACCTTCTTCTCCTGCTTGGCGTTGGCCTTGGCACCCATGATACCACCACCCCAGTGGCGGCGGGTCTCCTCGTACTTGTCGGTGTAGCCCTCCTTGATGGTAGAGAGGAGCTTGGAGAACTCGGCCTTGTCCTCGGCGCGGACCTCAGTCAGGGCCAGAACGGCGGAGGTCTTCTTGTGGACGACGGTACCGAGACGGGCCTTGCCCTTGACAATGGCGTAGGGGACACCCATCTTGCGGCAGAGAGCGGGCAGGAAGACAACCAGCTCAATGGGGTCAACATCGTGGGCGATGAGGACGAGGGAAGCCTTCTTGTTCTCAACGAGGCCAACAACGTGGTTCAAACCGTACTTGACGTGGTAAGGCTTCTTGGAGACATCCTCCTTCTTCTTGCCCTCGGAGACGGCGGTGGCCTCCTGGACGAGACGCTCCTTCTTCTCGGCCTTGGTCTCAGGGCGGTACTTGGCGAGGAGCTTGAAGGTCTGGGCAGCGGTGTTGCGGTCCAGGGTGTTCTGGAACTGGGCAATCGCCGGGGGGACCTTCAGGCGCATGCTCAGAATCTTCTTCTGGCGCTGGAGGCGGACATATTCGGGCCACTTGACGAAGCGGGACAGGTCGCGCTTGGGCTGGATGTCCTGGCCGATACCGAAGTTGCGGGGACGCTTCTCGATAAGAGGGTTCTGTGATCGTTAGCGATCTCATCTTCTTTTTCTCAGACCTCCAGGGGAAAGAAACGAACCTTAGCGGCCTTCTTGGACGAGCCAGCCTTGCCCTGGGGGTAGGGCAAAGCAGCGGTCTTCTTTCCGGACTTGGGAGGCTATCATTGAGAAAAGAAGATCAGCGATCTTGTCCACCACGGGCTGCATCTTCTTTGAACTCGTAAGGAGAGCGATGAGGTCGAAGCCGTGTTACGGGCTCCGGCTCATGCTTCCAGCCAAATCATCGCCAATTGCTCACATCTCTTTCGAGTCTGTGGGCAAAGGACGGAATTGCTTCGATTGCGAACAATCGGAAGCAAGAGACAAAATTGTCTTTACGGCATCGCTGCAGCAGGCGAAACCTTTAGAAGGCATTCAAGTGCTTACCATTGTTGTCGATGGGATCGGTGCGCTGGTTGACGATTGACGAAGAAAAGAAGAAAAAAAGAAGCCGTGCGGATCTTATGAATTTCTCGTGGGTCGCGCTAGTGGGAGCATGTGACTAGGGCTAGGGCTGGACTTAGGATGCTGTCATGTGATTTGAATCACATGACATACAACATATCAACCCCATTCATGCAATTGGGAGAGGCGGAATAATTCTACAAAAGAAATACGTTGCTTATGTGGATAAAGAAGTGTTAAATGCTTCTTGCCTACGGGTACCCTGGAAGCAGTAGAATGCCACCACACCTGAGACTGCCGCGCAGCAAGAACGGTAGAGTAGTCTATGTACAATACTCCACTCCATAACTACAACAAAAACGCCGAGAAGCCTACCATGCAATGTCATCGCCAAATAAATCAGAACTGCAAAATAAGAAGGTATTCGGGTGTTCCATCACCTCCACGCCCCCAACCCAGGCAGTGCACCACGTCCTAGACTCGCACTTGCCGCCTGAACAGCCTTTTTCTTGCCTGCAGACCCTTCCTGACTGCGCACGCCAGCAACAATCTTGTCGATATTAGTCTCGACCACGACACCGCCAACAATCATCTCGCTCAGCACTGCATGCATCGTCTCATAGCCAAAGATCAAGTCCAACTCGCACACGTTCTCAAACATGCGATCCAAACCCTCCACGAACACCTGAATCAAATCAATGAGCGCTAGTGGTGACTCCGTAGATGTGGAAATCATGATAAAGGAGAGCGTGGCGTAGGTACGGTAGGTGATCTGCGTCGGCGCATCGGAGGGCCCGGCGGAGGAGCTGGCGGCGCCTTGGGCGAGGATCGGTGGGAGAGGGAGGAAGTTGCATGCGCTGGATGGACGCTGCGCGACGAGTTGGTATATTTGCGAGATCAGTGATTGCTGTGTTTGGGTGTCCTGATGCTGTGTCAATTGGTCGTCCTGGTCATCCAATGGGGGGAACCCACGAGTTGGGTGTAGAACTTGGTCAGCCGGGGTTGGCCATTGTTATTAAAGACGAGAACGGCGTTGATCATCGTGGCTATAGTTCGTAGAGTCGCTCAGAGAATAGAAAGAACGGACAGGGAACAGATCAAGTGCAACACATGTTAAGAACGAGGACGATCGCGCTTATCGGCGCCGATAGCTCGGGTTCGGCCCGTGCGCGCATTTTCCGGAGAACTCGACGGACTTTCCACGTTCCCAAAAACTACATATCAAACATGACGTGCGTCTGCAGGGTATCACTACTTACAAGGCGTCTATACTCGACGTCACGAACAATACAGTCACCAACACCACCAACGCCCTCCCCACCGAACCCGAACAAGCGCGACTTGAAAGACCTCACACCCTCCGACCTCTGCTACTACTGGGACACGAAACCGCCCAATGCCGAGCAACTGGCCTTCGCAGATAAGCTTTTCATACCATCACGCCATTCACCAGTTAAGCTATGGTCCGCTAGCAAATTCCGCACGACGCCAATGTCGTCCATGGAACCCGAAGTCGCATTCCTGGGGCGTTCCAATGTCGGCAAGAGCTCGCTGTTGAACGCGATCATGGGCCAGGATGTGTGCTGGACTTCATCAAAACCAGGTCGCACGAGGGAGATGAATGCGTTTGGTATTGGAGGTACCAAGGGCGGCGAGCATAAGGTTGTGCTTTTAGATATGCCTGGGTACGGAAAGGCCAGTCGATCTGAATGGGGAATGGAGATTATGAAGTATCTTCAGGGGCGCAAGCAGTAAGACTATATGACGTTCAGGTATTTTCTTGGTATGTGATTCTAATGCGCTAGCCCAGACTTCGCCGAGCCTTCATCCTCATCGACAGCGAACACGGCATCAAGCAAAACGACGCTTATATCCTCGGTCTCTTCCGGCGTTACGCAATCCCGCACCAGATAATTCTCTCCAAAGCTGACAAAGTGCTCGGAAAGAATCAAAAGCAACTCAAAACCGGCGTGTCGGCTGTTGGGCTTCAGCGCCTTCAGAATATGCTGCAAGGTCTGCGCGAGCATGTCCAACCAGACCCGCGTGTTTCGGAGGGCCCTGGTGCCCTGGGGGAGCTTATTACCTGCAGTGCAGATATAAAAGTTAGTCCTGGTCATATGCTGGGTGTCAATGCTGTTCGCTGGGCGATCTTGTCGGCTGCGGGTATTGATGGGAGCTTGGAAGGCGTGACCCTCGCTTCTGAGAACCTATCGGCTGCTTCTAATTAGCGAATTACCTTGAGGTATATGAGCCGCGCTACACTGGAACACTATAAAGACAGTCCTTGGAAGTTTACAAGTATTAAAATTTGGCCCTGATATCGAATCTGGTCCCCGTGCGCATACGCCCAGTGAGAAAATGGGCTGACTATGGCACATCCCATCTGCTGTGATGTTAGCAGCGAGTGAAAAGCTATCCACAGGGAAATGTCCTCTCAGGAGTCTGTTACCATGTTGAGCGGACCTGGCATATATCACCCAGCCATGCACTCAAAAGTCACTCCACGGAAACACACCAGGCTTCATCAATCCTGCTGGCCTACATGAATCCAGCCATGGACTGAACTATGAACCATTACCAGAGCTCCTCCCCACTACATTCTCGAGACAGTTCAATAAACAACATCAATTGTATATATTATCACTGAATAAAGACAGACATACCATGGAAGAAAAGATAACTAAAGGGCACCACTGGTGGCCTCAAAGAACGCCGGGAACCAGCGCCACGGAATAGACTCAGATACAGGGAATGGGAATGGCCATAGGTGCAGTACAATGACAAAGTAAACAGAAAAAGAAAAACATAGTTAGGGTAATGCAGAGGGGTTTGAAAATTTGAAAGTGAAATGGAAAAGCCCCGGCGAAAAGGAAACATCTAACGCCTGTCATGCTGGATGACCAAATGATGCCGACCGCGCTATGCAAAGGGTTTCTTTTTTTCAAGGAACACAAGAGCCATAAGGATAGGGTATCGTGGATGAGTAATAGTACGAGAAAGGACGGGCAATAGAATGGCAGAGGAATAAAGGGTAAGGAGTAAGGAATAACGGAGTAACGAAAGGGAGAAGCTGTCCGGCGATGAATCTGAATCGTCGGAAATGGTCCAGCCGACGGGAGTTTAACCGGAGTCCGAGTCCGACTCCATGTTGCTGCTGGAGATCTCTCGTCCACGACGATTGACTGCAACTCGCTTGCCGAGTTTGCTTTCGGGCACACCGTCGCGAGCGGCGCCGAAGTCGAGAACCTCGATATAGGTCAAGCTATCACGCTGCACGGCAGCAACACAGCGCCGGTCGTTAAACTTGACTTGCCACACGCCGCTGAGGTCGGTGAGAAGGTCGCGAACACAAGCGCCAGTGGTCACATCCCACATCTTCAGGGTCCGATCGGATCCGGAAATGACCTTTTGACCGTCATGCTGGAAGCAAGTGATGGCACCGGTGTGGGCACTCAGCTTGTTCCTGCAATGGCCATGCTCTGGGTTCCAGATGCGAAGGGTAGAGTCTGCGGCAGCGGAGACCAGGAAATCATTCTGCAGGGCAAGCAGACCCACAAGGGAGGTGTGGCCTTCGAGGTTATAGAGGAGAGCGCCATCGTCAAGCGACCAGACTTTGACCATATGGTCCATGGCACCACTGATACAGCGGTTGCGTTTGGGGTCCAACACTACACTGTATACCTTCATAGAGTGACTTTGCAGGGTATGCAGAATCTGTCCGGTGGAGATCTTCCACACTCGCACAGTACAATCGTAGCTGCCGCTCACCAGTGTGTCACCATGAGCTGCAATTGCGCGAACAGAATGTGTGTGGCCAGCCAACACTCGAACGAAGTATGGGCAATCAGTATCATCCGCAAGAGGCCCGCTCGGATAGTACACAGGATCTCCGGGCCGGGGAAGCTTCCAGACCCGCAGGTTGGAATCCCGAGACCCAGTGATGATCATAGGTTGCTTTGGCATGAACTCGGGCCGGCCACTTGCATCCCGCCCGACTTCAGTGGGAAGCACGATCTGCAGACAGCGAACAGTGGAGGTGTGGCCATGGAACACCTGAGTGCAACGGGCTCGTTCGATATCCCAGACACGCACCGATCGATCGGTAGAGCCAGAAACGAGAGTGTTTCCATGGTATTCAAGAGCCCAGACACCACCCTCGTGACCTCTCAGCGTAGCCTTCAAAGCGCCAGTCTTCGTGTCGTATACATTGATGTTGGTGTCGTCACTTCCGGTCAGAATCTTCTCGGTATCAAACTGCAAGCAGGTGACAACATGGCGGTCATGGGCCCGGAAAGCAAGGTGCTGAGGCTTAATTTCAGGCTTCATCCATCCCAGGCGAATCGCATGGTGCCGGCGATAGAGCGCCTTGTAGAGGTACAACCCGCGGAGAGAAGGCAGACCAACCTCGGCATAAGGAACGGCTGCAGCTGCCGCGTTGGCAGCGGCATAAGGAGCTTCTGATGCAGCGATGTCTTTCTTCCAATCTGGCTCATGGTAGTCTGCACCACTTCCGCTGGAAGAAACCTTGCGTTTCGCCAGCTTCCGACTGGAAGCACGCGTGTTCGCTTTCCGCTTCGGACGTCGTGAACCCAAAGCTGTCAGTGGGGATCTGTCATTAGCGGCAGAGGAGGATGGGAGGGGAGATGCCTCCTTGTCTCCTCTGGATGAAGTAGGCAAACTGAGGTCTCTTTCGAAATCATCGACACTGCTGCACTGCCAGCCCCATCCCTCTCGGATAGCTCGTTCCAGCTCACCCTCGGAAAGAAGGTAACCGTTAAGGTCAAGGAGCTCTTTCCACGTTTTCTCGTCTGAGTTGATGATATGCCGCCATTTCTTGGAGACTTGAGCTGCACGGCACATGGTTTCAACATCCAAATACTTGACAATGTTCAGGCTCAGTTCAAGCGGGAGTAATGCCAGGAAATCACATTTCAGGGCCGGGTTGACAACGTCGGCTACAAAATGCAGGGTTGGCTTGGGGCATCTTCGTAATAACTGATACATCAGATAAGTCTTCAACTCTTCGGGGACGGAGTCAAAGAACTCCAGCACCTTGGGCATATCCATAAGCGATGGAGCCGACCGAGAGGAAATACTCTTCGCCCGGGACGAATCTGCATCATGAAGGCGAATTGCCTTCGAGTGGCGTGAAACGTTGTGATCAAGGCTGGAATCAGTATCCACATCGGGGCCTTCTGATTCGAAAAAAGAGTCGCCGTGAAGAGCATTCATGGCGGCAACCGGGGACAGACTAGGGCTCGGCAAGCACATATCCTGTGCCATGGCATTATCGACTGCCGAAAGCTGGGAAGTTAGATCAGGCCTTGGCTGCGATGTAGGCTCCGTTGAGGTAAAGGATGTGCTCTGAGTGATCGAGGCTGGTTCGGGCCCGTGGACCTCATTGGTCTCAGCATCTCCATTTTGCAAGTCCCGGTTCCCAGGGAGTGTAGCATTTCGCATAGCCCCTGACGGGGCAACCTCGGCAGAGAGAGGTGACCGTAGCAGAGTTTCTCTGCGGGGGAAATTTGCGCTGTGCATTCTCGGCCTCGGGGCCGCACTTTCCCCAGTACTGCCCACATTTTGTTCAGTCTCCGGAGTGGCAAGGCCGGCAGGCGAAAGATGGGTCGAGGTTGATGCTCCGTGACGGGTACGCCGAGCCACAGGCTCAGATGGCACTTGGGATGTACGGGTCCTAGGGAGGATGGATGGGCGAGGGTCGGGATTGGAAACGGGGGAGACGGGGCGGGTTGGAAGATTGGGCAGACCGAATCGAGTCATCGACCTGGGAGGAGCAAGTCGTCGAGAAGAACCATCGTCTTCCGAGGAGAAAGAGTTCACGGAGCGAATCAAACCGTTGGAGGACTCGAGGGCATCGTTCCTTTCCTTGAGCTGGGACAACGTGAGTACCTTTCCCGATATGATCTCCAACGCGAGGAGCAGATACTTACCTCCATTCCTGCCGTAGCAGCATCTTCGGGTTCATTAAAGATGATGGACTTATCCCCAACCTTGAAGCGTAGGTTCCTTAAGGACGCAGGTGTGGGCGACGCGGCGAGGGGATACTGTCGGGTATCAAGGTCCTTGACGGCACGCGGAGGTCTAATGGTTAGAGGAGGGAAAGAGGTGGTCGTAGTAGTTGTGGTGGTGACAACGGTTGTGCGAGTAGTCGGGGCAAAAGAAAACTGCCCGAAGGCGTTATTAGAGGGACCCTGCCCGAAGCCATCCCTCTCATGGTCGTCCATTTCGCGTTGATTAGACTGGACGATATGAGACTCGGAGTGGCTGCCGACATGAGATGAAGGAAAAGAGAATGACGCGTTCCGGTCAGAGTCGAGTGAACAACTGGGTTGATCTGAAGCCATCACGGAACGAGCTTAAGTGGGGGAAGAGATCCAGAGATCCAGTCGTAAAGTTAAAGTCCCGACCACCGCACACTTAACTACCTCCGATGTGCAAGGCGAGACCATAAGAAATGGTAGAGTGATTAGAATGAGGACATGAACATGAACATGAATATGGTGAACATGAATATGGTGAACATGAACATGAACATGGCGGGATGAGGGAGACGCAAGGAAGGTCAAAGGGGAGGAAAGAAACAGTGGCGGCTGACAAGGGCGGCGGAGAACAACAAAATCCAAGTGCACGATGTCATCAACCAGCGCCTTCCTTTATAACTTTAGATCTGTCTTGTTTCCTTGGGTCCTTCTTAGATTCCAGAATTACTACATGTACGTTCCAAGTCGCTTAGGTTGTCGGTATTCCCACTGATTCCTCTCAAGAGTCGCCTCTGTCTAAGGGTAATGAACCACCACCACCATGATTCAGTGGCACCGTGTCTATCGCCTTTGAATATTCTCACTATATACCCGACTTTGAATTCATATGTTTCCTCCGTCTCAAGGTAACCTGAGATAGATATCTACTATGGGCGTAACTCAAGTACCATCATATCAGATAAACCTGTTTGCACGATGTGGAGAGAAACCGGGGTCCAGAGGTAAAATCCGGACTTGCCATAGGGTCACGTGGGGCCATTCATTTCCTGTTTCCGCCACTCGTTTCTTGTTCTTGTTTCTACTCTCACGTCGATATCTGCATCTTATACTCGCGCTCCAAGATTTCTGTTGTCGGGGTTTGAGATATGTTGTGTGTCGTGTTGCAGCAAGGTCTTGGTTTACGGAGTACTCCGAGTCCAAAGGGATATCCCCGCATGAATCCTGAGATCCCCAGAACAAAAAGTAGACAAGGGATTATCCCTTCCTGGCTTGTTTATTTGTGAATGGCCACCTGGGAAGTATGTATGTACCCTGCGTGTCACCTGCAGGTACCAAAGCTCTCCGATGGACCCCTGCTCGTACTCGAACAGGTCGGGAGTCGTTTGCCTGTAGATATTTATCCTCGTGAGAGGTCCTTTTCTACAGGTAAAAAGTCACTTAGATATCTAGACACATCCAAGACTTTGTGTTTTTACACCAAGAAGGTTGTTCTACTGTAGGCAATTCAAAAGTACGAATCGCAACGCTACTTGTCGTCGAAAAAGTCCACCTGACTGTAATCCCCACGATTGCTTTCCCATCCAGAAGATCAGGTGAAGAAGTTGTGCCTGCATTACTGATACAGACGTCGAGTCGCATGAACGGTCGGAAACAATGTTGAAGAGCTTGGAGATTGAAGTGTCATCTTTGACATGCCTTGAATTTTGGCAGTTTCGACCTGATAACACGCCTCATGCCCCTTCAAAAGATCTCGGTAGGCCATCATAATATGGTAGGTCGGTTGGGATGCAATGGTTCTAGCTGTTGCACAGCCGACACCTGAAGTAAGAACTACTACATAGTTATCTGTTATCTATATGCGCTAGTACAGAGGGAGCTAATTGAAGTAATTATTTGAACAATCATCCGATAGAGTAGAGCACTGCGGAGAGAGTCTCCGACGTGCGTCAATAGCCAGTACACTCAATAGAAATGCATTGCCAACATCCATTCTGCACACAAGTGGCGGCGCTGTTAGTGCGTCTTCTGCCCTGAGATTTACATGGATATCCCTACTACCATTCACTCTTCTCCCCTTCACGTTATTTCTCCTAACCACCACGGTCAATCCCGCGTGATAAAAACTTATCTTTCGATCAATTACCAAAATGTCTCCCATCAAAAGACGGAGAGTACGGAGGCCACGGGCGACCTCGCACCATGCCGCCAATGTGCCAAAACCTCGTCGAACCAAGCTGCGGCACCGGCGCCCAGCCTGGGTGAGTGTCCTTGAATCTCATTGCTATTTACTGGCCGAAGGCTTTGAGATACTGACCTTAAACAGGCCCAAAGCCTGGAGCTGCTGAAGATCGCCGTGCATGTCACCGTGAGTGTACCATCTCAATTCAATCCAATTGATCCATCCGATCTGGCACCGATACCTGCCTGTCTGATCACGGTCCCCTGTCTGCTAACATCATGTCTGAAGATCGCATCGGTGCTCTTCATGCGGTTGGTTTTCTTCATCCTCAACAGCTTGATAGAAGCTTACTGAAATTGCAGAGAGCTCCTGCCGACGTCGGCATTCGGCGACCGGTGCCTTGACAAGCCGGAGGTTGGACGGATGTACTCGCACGAGGATTTTCTTGCAGGGGATCGAGGGACCCGGTCGGAAGGGAGAATTACCTTCAACGGCACGAGCAAGTTCTCGCCGGCGACCGAAGGAGAGAAGCCGCACGCATCCAAGTATGCTTGGGTGAAGATGATTGAGAGAGGCATGGACGATGTGGGTGATGAGATCCGAGATACACTGGTATGTGTATTCCTTTTGTGTTGGTCAACGTACTTATGATATCTTTAGAATGACATCTTCGACGGACTTGCACGCCGCCGGCTAAGATACCTTCAACTTCACGTCAAGGAGGAGAATGATGTCGACGGACATCGTCCCCATATGCTCGAAACATACACCATGAGCTTTAGGTATGATGGAAAACGTGGCACGGCAGATGAGCTGGATGATACTATTGACACCGGTCTCAACTCGAGATCGCTGAGGGATATCCGCAAGTATATTTACAACATGTCTCGAAAGCTAACTATGCTCAAGGATGCCCTCGCGCCTCCCAGTACGCTGTAATCCATTTTGGAACGCCGACGTGGTAACTGACAAGTGGATTAGGCTACAGATCTCTCCGAATCTGCATGTCGTACAATGAAGGCAGCCCGTTACGGGCCGGGTACGACGGCTCCTCGCTCCCTGCCAACACTGAGAGACGGGGTGCCCTGGCTCCCGAGTTGGACCAAAACTGGAACGAGATCACTCTACCAGGTGGAAGGTTCGACAGTGGATATCACGTGCAAGTCCATATTGTCTTCCAGTGTTTGAAGTTCCTTGATGCTGACAGTCAAAAAGTGTGGAACCTGAAGTGAGCTACTTCCAGTGCCGCGTTCTGGTTCCCTCCTGTACCCCGGCGGAGCCTACCGCGGAGAGGAACACTTGACCTGGACCAACATGGATCCCAGTCATACTAGACTGAACTAGAGGACATACGCAAGGCTTCGGCGCTCTATGCTCATGCCATTGGGGTTGCACATACGACTGTCCGAACATGGTCGCGAGAACGGCACCCACGAGACGCGCTCAATTGACTCTTTCAGACGGGTACAAGGAACCTATGTCTGGACCAGAGCGTGGATGTCCAGCTGTGTGCAGAGGCAACTGAGACGGTTGTCCTGGATTCAAGTGTGAGAATTGGGGAAGAATGTCATTTGTGATGAAATGTGACAAATAACAAACTATGGTGAACCTTGGTCCGCCGGCCTGGTCGAGAGCATGACCAGAAGCATGATGTGACGAGCTTAGCATGCTTTTAGCAGGATATTCAAATCTGATAATAGATCAGATCTCTCATGCATAACCCCCACGATACTCCATTAATGTTTCAAAAAAAGCCCTTTTCGAGGACTGGAGGATCTGCACTAGTGTCTCAAGGTGGGTGGACTATTGAGGGACTATTTGCCGCTAGCTTCGACATAGCCGACCAACATTGACATTGTGGCGCCCTCTCTCACCTACCAAACTGACTTTTCGGATTCAATAGTTTTACCACCGCTATGATTGGAAGCGCGCACTCGCCAGTCCTTCAACGTTCGGTTGTCTCGTGCGCCGCTTCACGTTTTCCTATTCTTCGTCCGATCTCGAGTAGAGATGATCACCCCGGAATGTGACCGTGCCTTGTTTCCGTCATCTGTGGGTCTCACACGGCATACTCACAGAGCTCCCTTGGCAAGATGATATTCGTTACATCAATTTGCTATGACCACCAAGGTAGCACGAGGCTGAAGCGTGGTGGGAAGATGTCCAGTTCCTTGAGGCAGCATTGTTTCTCAGACATCTCATCTCGCTCTAGGCGTTACTCTAACAACGTTTCTGGCCTGTCAAAAACGGCTCCAGGGACGAGTGTTTCATCCTGAACCCTAGAATCACCAAAGGAACGCGGGCTGAGTCGAGGATTTCGGTTTATCAACCAGGGCACCCGGCTGAACAAGTTCTGTTCCATTTTTAGCTGGTCAGGCTTAGCTGGAACCCGTATCGACCAAACTGCCATGGAAGCCGCCGCGTCTTTTTTGGGCGATCATTGCCCTTTTGTGTCGAGGTACAAGGACTGGGAGACTAGGCAGGGTATTTGTCAAAAGGAACGGGAGTGGACAACTCCGCGCCGACGTTCGCGATCGGAGCTCTCGCACCGGCTGGCTGGGTCGATGTAAACGATCGAGAAGATCGACTATCCCTGAGTGAAGTGACGAATTGAAGCCCCATCCCCCAGTGGTCGAGGCTCCATCGTTGACTCTTTTAAGTCAAGACGCGAATCCACCAGAGGGCTGAGATTGACCGGGTGATTATAATTTAACTAGAAGCACAGGGCAGGGAAGGGGGATGAATGCTAAGTGGAGACTGCGGGCTACACACAGCGCGGATCATAGGAGGCGTAGGATAGTACGGAATAGATGTAGTAGATGCATAAACAGTTGTCCAGTCTTCGAGGTATCGACGACTCCATCTCAGATCGGTCGGCGTCGACACGTGTAGACGGCAATTAAGGGTGTCCCCGCAGTAAGGGGTCATACTTTTTGCACGAGGAACGAGGAACCCTTGGCGCTCACCTGCGTCATGATAGGTTTTGGATAATTGGAATTCTCCGCATTTATAACTACAAAGGAGTTGCATTTCCATGGAAATCCATGCGCCATGAACCAAAGTTTGGCCATGGCTGGTTCAAGCATCGAAATAGATGCCGATACCTTCTGTTCTAGATCTAAGCGTGGCTGAACTCTGCCGATCCGAGCTCTCCATTCGATAAGGGAGAAAGTTAATGAAGTCAATAAAGTCAATAAGACCACCGGATTCCAAAAGCGCCAGTCAACTCGCCAGGAACAGGGTTTCCCGTCCCAATTCCAAAGCCCCCAGATGAGATCCACCAACGTAGCTCCTACAGTAAATGAAACATAACCGTGCATGGATTCGTTACCAATCGGCCAGTGAGGAGTCCAATTCCTGGGATTTAGGGACTTACATTTCAATCTATTCCTAGGTACGAACGTAGTGGGTCGCCCCTTTAAGTGCCCGATGTGGTGAGGAACTCGATCAGATACAGCGCTTGAACAATTCTCATATATTAGGCTCCCTAGTTCTTTCCCCTTAAACTTCCCTTCTTATTTCCTTCTCTCATTCTCTCCGGATCCATTTCCTTACTGGGTTCTTTTCCCTCTTTTTTACTATTTCCTCATCCTCTAGTTTTATTTCGTGGTAAGTGAGAGATACGAGACTCGAATCGCTCTGGTTCCGAACTGGAGCTGTCTCTGAGAAGAGAATCGCTGACTCGACTGTGGAGTAGAAAAGGGAAATGACTTGAACCGCGCTTTATTCACCGACTTCGACTCTACTCTCAATTGAACGTTTTGCACGACTTGACCCCCTCTCTTTCACCGCATCTTTCCATGGTGCACCGAGAACCATTCTCCAGTGCCTGTGCCATTACGAAACATCAGTATCGGAACCAATGGATAGCAACGAAGACGAGAGCGGAATGGATCGCAAGGCATCCAAGGCGCAGCGAATACTAGGGACCGAGTTACCTATCCCCAACGGCCGGTGGGACAAACCCCAAAAGCCACGCCGGTCGAGCCTTCGAACCCCGGACGACTCTTCGCGGCAGCGACGCAGTAGCTTCCTTCCATTTCCTTCAGGCGAGGCTCTTCCACCCCAGAACCTTCGTGTTCGCGCGTCGTCGCCGTTGCTAGGCCACGACTATCGATCTCAGGATCCCGCTCCTCAGGTTCCGAAAATCTCTAACAAGGCCCATCCGTCCGGTTCCTGTTCCACGCTGTTCTCCTATTTCGTCTCAAAGGAGAAGGACAATACGTCGAAATCAGTCAAGTCCCGGAAATCGACGAAATCGACTCCCACCACACCCAACCATGCCAGCCTTCAGCCCAGAGTTCGCCATGAGCTCCAGGCACATGCCAACGTCACATATCAGCCCCCGCCAGCTCAAACACCGCCAAAGGAATCCAAGCGAAAGCTACGACCGCCAAGAATCGATCTTTCCATTCTCTTCCCCAGACCACGAAACTCCGCTCCTCAAAATCCCCTCTTGTCTCCTCAGCGAGTGACCAGCTCTCCCTCCCCCGCCTCTACTATCGCCTCGGATTGGCCTTCAAACAGAGTCGACCGAATTGACAGCACTGCCACTGCACGAAAGCTTCAAGTGGGAGAACCCCTCCCTCAACGTACCTCGGCTATACGGTACGAGGCTCCTAAGCCCCAGAATGACCGATCGGATCCGTTGTCTACTCCGGCAGTGAAAAATGACAAGTGGTCATCGCAGTCCTCTGCCAACCCGCTGGAGCGCACAGTCGGCACGAGCGAGATTGACCTTGCCCTGGACCGATATGCAGGACGTCAGTCACCTTTCAGCCGTTCCAGTGCCTACACCGACAGTCAAGAGCAGCTGCAGCCAGAGCGGCAACGTTCAAACGAAACAATCCAGCAAAGACGCGTCCAGAGCCCCGCAAGTGGCCGCCGCAAGGACCTTTATCTGTCTCCCCCTTCCAGGTCAGACGCAAACTGGAGCCAAGGCCGGAATCGCACCAATAGCAATACGCAGAGCACGAAGAAATCTCTGAGCAACAAGAGCAGCAAGAACAGCTTGCAGAATAAAGACTTGCAGAAATCCAGTGTCCTCTGTCTCTCTTCGTCTGAAGACGAAGATTCTGACCAGGATGTGGCGCCCACCGGGAATGCCACCAGAAAAAAGAACTTCAGAGACAGCGTGGCTACTTATGACGAATTCGAACCTGAGATCTATACTGCCTCTACTGCTCATGCCCCAGTGGGCACGCCCACGTTGAAGAGTTTTGAGCGAGCACCGTCCACCAGCAGCCATGGATCCAGCTCCTTTCCTCCGGTTCCTCAGACTCGACCGCGCAGACGTACTTCCAATTCGTCCAATGGCAAGCCACCGGCTTCAACCCAGCGCAGACGCAGCCAGCCTCGTCCCACAAACGCTGTTCCCACCGTTGCCGACCCGGTTATTCTGAACATGTTCCCGCAGCAGCGCCGGCGCACACCGCAGGAGCTGAAGGAGCTGAAGGAGACGAACCGGAGAAGCCGAGTTATTGCGGTGACTCGGCAAGAGCAGGACCTTTTGGAAGCGATGCGAGTGCGCAAGGGCAAGATTACCCCGAGTATCTTCCACCATGACGGCGCAACCCAGCTCGATAGCAGCTCGATAATGTCTGGTCCAACGCGGGATTCAATCTGCGACTCGGATACATCGTTCCTGCGCCTCAGCGCAGTCTTGCCGCCTTTCAACGCTAAGGCAGAACAAGGTGCATCTCACATGAACAAATACGGTTCTCCTTCGCAGAGTTCTGGTTCTGATACTGAACAGAAAACTGATCATTTGATTGCCTCTCCACGGTTCAGTATGGCCTACTCGGAGAGTCTCCCGTCTCCCGCTACCAGCGGTGCCTCCCCTCTTACGCCAACCCTCCCCATCCATCGCTTCCCTCCGCTTCCATCCGCGAAACCGCCGCCGCGTGGTCCACCACCGGCCATCCCGGAAGACCAGAAGCAGCATGCTCGCCGTCGCACCGATAGCAGCGAGGCTATCATGCTGGATGAGAACGGGGAGCAGCGCAACCATGATCTTTCTGTTTGGTCCTTCGACTTGGGTTGGAATCAAGACCGAACTAGCATGGCTGCTGTGCATTAAGTTCTGCACCTGCGTGGCTTGACTACCGACTGTCGGTCCCGTCCATACATTCACTTCCTACTTCCTTATATCAACTACCTTCGACATCTTGTATAAACAATTATTTTCCTGATCAGACTCGACAGTCCCGACATCCTCTACACATAGAGCATTTTCTTACCTGGCATTTTCGCATGATGGAGTTATTTACTTGTTTCTGTTTCTTCTGACCCCTTTGGGTACCTATCTGATGAGCCTCAACCTCTTCTATGTGACTCGCTCGGTCCATTACAATATCCCTGAAGAATACACACCACGGGCTTTGGTACCCGATTTTATCTCTTGCATTCCTTTGCTCTTGCGTTCCATGTTTCTTCGAAGTCAGACTCTTCCTTGACGTCAGTAACCCATCGGAACCAAGCGTAGAATTTGCGCGCTGCAATAGATCCAGATCTCAAGTAGACCCCCCTCCCCTTTTCACGTAATAGCCTTCCGAAAAGGAGGTGTGAGCCCTCATCGCGCGGCTGACGTGCATGAGAGCTGAGCCCAATCAGACGGTGGCTGGACGGGTCGGCGCCGATGGACAGACGTGTAAACGATCGACGCCAGTTGGAAAACACGCACAGGTAAATTTATCCTGCCTCAATCTACCACATTCCACCACCTAAGGCCGATTGGAGACGAATGACAATATCGGAATGGGGGCAAGGAGGCGAGCATACAGCATGGGACAGGTGGGCTTGACGTCAGGCAATAAGCCCCTGGCTGGGGAGGCGCCTAAATGATGCTCCAATGGGGTCTCCCTAGACACCTGCAGCTCGTCTTCAGGTCTACGGAAGTAAGTCGAATGTAAAATAGGTATTTTGATGCCCAAAATAAGCCAAGAGTCCAGAAGTTAAACCTCGTCAACTCTTCACTTGAAACCTGTGATCTACACCGCCGCTTGTCCGCACCTTAAACCGGCTTTGTATACCCCGGATTCACGTTCCAACTGTTGTTTCTTCCGTTCGTGACTCTCCTCAGCCCCTTTTAAAAACCCGGTGATCAGCGCTGGGTTTTCTCGTTTCCTTTGTCCGTGGCCAATCTCACTCTCGTTCATCCCAGCCGCCTTACACGGAGCTTCGCTGTGATCGACACACCCGAAGCCCTGACACTGGGCCCTAGAAGATCTTCCAGTCCCTTGAGTCTTCCGTGTGGAATTCTGGAACTTCTCCTCAGAAGTCCTTTGTGCGAAAATCCGATCTCCTTTGTCACTCCCTCATTCCATTCGAGTTTCCTCGCTTAGTTCTGGGTTTCCTTGCCTGTCGCCTCCCCGTGTTGCGGAGAATACATCCCACCCAGCACGCGACCGCGACTCGATCTTTGTCGCCATGCGGGATCACACGCAACACCAGCCATCATGGGTACGAGATGCGACGAGGAATGTGCCCTGGATTCTGGTATGGATTTCTGGAAGGTCGCGCTTATAGCAGGGCCGGGCAATTGACTGACTTGCTTTGTTCCTGTCGCAGCTAACGGCGCAATCCACTGGATTCGTGTTGGTAGGTGGTCTTGAATACCCACGAGTCCAGCGACGGCTAACGATGAATGCTCTGCTTTAGTTGACTCATTACTCCCGTGTCATGCCACCTGCCGGTGGCAAGCGATACCTGACCTCCACCGCAGTCTTTCTAAATGAGGTCGTGAAACTAGCCATTGCTCTCACAATGGCTCTCTACGACGTCTCGAAGACCGCTCCGCCGTCCCTCCCCGCCACATCCCTCTTCTTCTCCCTCATAAGTGCCGTGTTCTCGGGCGATAGTTGGAAGCTGGCCATTCCCGCCGCCCTCGGTGTCCTGTCCAACTCTCTACAATGGATTGCGCTGTCTAATATGCGGGCAGCGACTTTCCAGGTCACATTCCAGCTGCAGTTTTTGACGACGGCTATTTTTGGTCTGATTCTATTAAGGCGGAGCATCGCGCCGCGGAAGTGGGGTCTGCTTTTACTACTGCTGGTGGGTATCGCTCTGGCGCAGAGACCCGATCCCAACTCCGAGCAGATGGCGCTCCAAGAGGATCGCTCTTCGCTTCACTTTCCCCGTTCTCTCGAGGAATGGAAGGCTGTCAAGGGAGGCTCTGGCAACCTCCACAAGCGCTCTGCTACGTATGAGGGCATTGAGGAGGACATCCAGGCCATTGATCCGAGGCTGAATGCGGCCATTGGTCTCCTTGCTGTCATCGGCGCCGCTATCGCTTCTGGGCTCGGGGGCGTCTATTTTGAGAAGGTGCTCAAAGATAGCTCGACTCATACATCGCTGTGGGTGCGCAACGTGCAGTTGGCTGTCTACTCCATTTTCCCGGCTCTGTTCATTGGCGTTGTCTTCCGAGATGGTGACAATATCGCCACTGACGGGTTCTTTCAAGGCTACAACTGGACTGTCTGGTCAGCCATTGTTGCCCAGGCTCTCGGTGGTATTCTTTCAACATTTTCAATCAGCCACGCGCAGAGAGATGCCAAGTCCCTGGCAATCACTGCCAGTATCCTCATGAGTATCGTCGGAAGCTTCTGGCTCTTTGACTTTGAGCTGACTCCAAGTGTATGTGACCTAGAGCATCTATGTCATTGTAAATAAGTGCTAACATGATAACCACAGTTCTTCCTGGGCTCGGCTGCAGTCCTGGTCGCTACTCACTACTACGGCAACCCTAGCTTCAGCCCTGCTTCGGGCAAAATCCCGCCGCCAATCCGCGTGGACTCATATGAGAAGAATGATGGCGACGATGGATCGCCTGTTGTGCCCTCGTCCAATGACTTCTCCATCAAGCTTCCAAGCACCCCGTTCCTATCAGATGGTGTGTCAAGCTCCCGACCCACGTCTCCTAACCCGGGCCACACTCGCGTGAGCTCAAGTCGGAATGTGAGTGAGGGCAGCTATTTTGAAAAAGAGTAATCGTACATACAGAACAAGGTTTCTCCTGTTCTGCTACTCTCTTTACGGTGATATGATCTTGGAAACCTGATAGATGTGGTTAAGCGAGTGATTCGTAACCACCCGGGCTGTTGCTACGCCCTCATGTTTGGGCAATCCGTTTGTGAGCGTGTTATATAACTGAGGAACCGTTGGAATTTCGGTCATGTATGCATATATACGAAGCAATGAGATGGTTTCATATACCCCAATGGAACTGGACTGGAATTCTGATGTCGCTCTACTCTGAGTACAGAACTGGGACCACGTGCCCCCATCTTCTTTTCAACCTCGATCCTCTACTCTTCCCTCCGGTCCTCACCATTCCCGACCTTGAAACTTTCATCATGCCTTACTCCCAGTTCGAACCCCTCGAACCCCTCGAATCGCCCTTCAGACCGCAACGAGTTGACGCCAGACCTGGCAGTTCTCAGGGCAGCCGAGCTGGGATGATCGACCAGAAGCTCATCGACGGTTCACAGCAGCCGCGGCATCCCAGCTCATTTCTCGTAGAGACATCATTTCATGAAGAGCCGATTTCATCTCTTGATGATACTGAACCCCAATTGGATGCCTTTGGTGAGTAATTGTCATTGTATGATAATCACCGCCGCTGAGTGATCTACAGATCTCGCATTGCTCGCCCAAGGAAGTGAGAGTAGCAGTCCGCACGAGGCTCAGCATGGTACTCCTCAAGCAACGCCTCAACAGGGCTTGTTCGTTTCCGGTTTTCGGCAGCCCTGTGCTCCACAGCAGAGGTCTCGTTTCTTTGATGGTGAGTGGTTCAATTGCATACTTCTCCCCGCCACTGCGCTGGTGCTGATAAATACCAGCAAGCCCAAGCTTGACTCCTCTTCGACCACTCGAGTCCACTCCACCAAGGCTGGCCTCCGAGATGCCTTCAAGTCCGTTGGTTATGCTCAACAAAAGGAAAGAAGAGTCTCGCTCAGGACAAGGTGAGCGAGGACGCCAGTATGGTCTGAGTCAGTACTATACGGCTCGGTCATCGCCGCAGCTACCCTCGCCATCTCAACATAGCTCCGAGTTATCTGTTCAGGGCCGGAGGCACCAAGGCCCACCTTCGCCTTTTAGCAATATCCCGCCGTGTGTCCGAGGGATTGTACTGGTCTCTAAGGATGAGCTTCCCGAGCGGTATCGATCCTTGTTCCCGTTTCCGTTGTTCAATGCCATCCAGTCAAAATGCTTCAAGTCGATTTACAACACCAACGACAACCTTGTTCTCTCCGCACCAACCGGAAGTGGGAAGACGGTCGTCATGGAGCTGGCAATTTGTCGACTCCTCAACGTCCTGGAAGACGAGCGTTTCAAAGTCGTCTATCAGGCACCCACCAAGTCCTTGTGTGCCGAAAGATTTCGTGACTGGAACACTAAATTTGCTGCTCTGAACCTCAAATGCGCCGAACTGACTGGTGACACGGACCACACGCAACTGCGAGATGTTCAAAGCAGCGACATAATCATCACGACGCCTGAGAAGTGGGACAGTATGACGCGGAAGTGGAAGGACCACGTGCGTCTGATGCAGCTGGTCAAGCTGTTTCTCATCGACGAGGTCCATATCCTCAAGGAATGCCGAGGTGCTACTCTTGAAGCAGTGGTATCGCGAATGAAGAATATCGGATCGAATGTCCGCTTTGTGGCCCTCAGTGCTACTGTACCGAACTCGGAGGACATCGCTACTTGGCTGGGAAAAGACGCGACGAATCGACATGTCCCTGCGCACAGGGAGCACTTTAGCGAGGACTTCCGTCCAGTCAAGCTGCAAAAAATTGTGTATGGGTATCAGTCCAACGCGAATGACTTTGCATTTGACAAATTCTGTGGATCCAAGTTCGTCTTCCTAAAAACTCCAAGGTCAGTATCGCGTGGCTAATCAAGACTTATATAGACTTCCCGAAGTCATCGCAATGCATTCATGCCAGAAGCCGATCATGATCTTCTGTTGTACTCGGAACTCGGCAGCCACCACGGCCAAAGAGCTCGCTCGTCTGTGGAATATGACAAACCCACCTTCCAGACACTGGAAAGGTCCTGGCAGGCGTATAGAGGTGCACAATGAAGATCTGAAAGGTATGTAACTTTCCTTTTGACAATATATGCAATCTTGCTGACAGAATATAGTAACCATGTGCGCGGGAGTCGCATTTCACCACGCCGGACTCAGTGCCGGCGACAGATATGTAATTGAAAAGGGATTCCTGGATGGACACATCAATGTCATATGCTGCACTTCAACTCTCGCGGTTGGTGTCAACCTGCCCTGTCAGCTGGTGATTATCAAGAACACAGTGGGATGGCAAGATGGCGGCTGCAAGGAATACTCCGATCTGGAGATGATGCAAATGCTCGGCCGTGCAGGCCGACCTCAGTTCGACAATAGCGCAACAGCAGTCATTCTAACCAGGAAGGAACGAGTAACCCACTACGAAAGGCTTGTGGCAGGCAGTGAAAGTCTCGAAAGTTGCTTGCACCTGAATCGCATCGACCATCTCCACGCCGAAATTGGCCTGGACAATGTGACAGATGTGGAGTCGGCCACAAAATGGCTTGCAGGGACATTCTTGTTCGTTCGGCTTCGTAGAAACCCAACTCACTACAAGCTTAAAGAAGGCGCGACCCAGGAAGACGAAGATGAACTTTTGCGACAGATTTGCGAGAAGGACATCAAGCTTCTTCAAGAGTGCGGTCTTGTGGAGACTGAGAGGCTCCGGTCCACTCACTTTGGTGATGCCATGGCGCGATATTACATCCGGTTCGAGACCATGAAGATTCTGCTTTCGTTGAAGCACCAGGCAACGATATCTCAAATTGTGAGTGAACATCCTTTGACGTGGTATGGTGTACTAACAACAACAGCTCGATGCGATTGTTCAAGCCGAAGAGTTTCGCGAAATCCGTCTCAAGGCTGGTGAGAAGTCACTATATCGTGAAATCAACCGCGATCCCGGCATTCGCTATCCCATCAAGGTTGACATAGCCCTGCCCGCTCACAAGATCTCCCTCCTTTTGCAGTCAGAATTAGGAGCAATTGATTTCCCCGGAGATGACCAATTTCAGAAACACAAATTCTCCTTCCAGCAAGACAAGAATATGGTTTTCAACCATGTCAACCGGCTGATACGCTGCGTAATTGACTGCATGATCGCACGCGAGAATTCAGTCGAGGTCCTGAACTCTCTGGAGCTGGCACGCAGCTTCGGAGCCAGAGTCTGGGACCGGTCGCCTCTTCAAATGAAGCAAATCGAGCAGATAGGTATAGTTGCTGTTCGCAAACTGGCCGCGGCGGGGATCACGGATATCGAAGCTCTTGAAAATAGCGAGCCGCATCAGATTGAGGTAGCTCTCAGCAAGAATCCCCCGTTCGGGGTGAAGTTACTGGCTCGCCTGAAGGACTTTCCGAAATTGCGGGTGGCTGTGAAGATCGTGGGGAAGGTACGCAATCGTGGTTTCAAGTCATTGGTACTACTTGCTGAGAATCAAACTAGGATGCAAAGCCTGGAAATGTCAAAATTCGTTTCCAGATTGAAGTTGCCTTTATGAACGACAAGATTCCGACATTTTTCCAGAGGCGACCAGTGTACGCATGTTGCTTGACGGAGACATCCGACGGTCGATTGATTGACTTCAGACGGATAAGGTGAGGCTCAATGCATTATTATTGTTACTTCGAACGCTAAAACATTTCTAGCGCGGGCAAACTTCAGGATGGGTTAGATGCTACTCTCATGGCAGAGCTGAAGAGTGCAGATGACTACATTATCTGTCACGCCATGTGCGATGGCATCGGTGAGTTATCCTTTCTTGTGATAGCAACCGTACTTATTGTTTCGCAGCCGGCACTGCAAGGCAGGCTGAGGCTCGACCTGATGTTCCTTCTCATCTTTTCCCTCCCAGGCCGAGGGAGGCAGGCAACATAGGCCATGTGCAGAAGACCCCAATGGACAAGGACCAGCCACAAAGCCATAAGCCCTTGGGAAACAAGCCCAAGAGCCGACCGGAGCATGATGACTTTGACGGAGATGACTTGCAGCTGGACGACTTCCTGACTGCAGCCCAGCGTCGGGACAAAGCCAAGTCCACCAAACAGACGGAATACCCACTCGATGAAGTGGACTGGCTATCAATCGGCAGCAGTCCAAGTCCTCCGCTTCGCCCAAACTCAGTCAAAGCCAAAGCTGACGATTGGGTCGCCGATATGGGCCCGGTGGATGATGAGGACGCCGGACCTATTCGACTTCCGAATGGCAAGTGGGCTTGCAACCACAAATGCAAGGACAAGACAAGGTACGAACGCACTAAAAGTTCTAAACGAGTTATGCTAATTGCAGTAGCTGCAAGCACTTCTGCTGCCGTGACGGCCTGGAGAAGCCACCTAAGCCTAGCAAATCGCGGACTGTCCCAAATGACAAGTCTCCTGGTCTCAATCAATTGACTCTACCAGCCACCATTAACAAACGAGACACTCCAAACGATGCACTGAAGAGAAGCCAACCGAAAAAGCCCAAGCCTGCTACTAAGAGAAAGACCAGCGATCCGTCGGCAACCAAATCTTCCACCACGCAAATCGGGCGAAAATCGTCATTTCAAGCCCAGCTGCGTACCAAGCCTAGCAGGAACGAAAAATCTCCGAATCTCGAGAAAAAGCAACGACAAAGCTCTCCCACGATCGGCTCCAGTGACTTTGATGATGACATCTTCGGCGATCTACCATCACCGTCCGGGCTTCTGGAAAGCAGTGCGCGCAGCTTTGTAAAATCACACTCGCCAATGGCGGGAATCGCACAGCCTGAAGAGATGGGCAATGAGTACATTGACCCCAAGTCACTTTCTATCGAAGAGGTTGATCAAGACTCGAATTTCTTTGACTCAGCGAAGACACCCCCTACCGTGATCAACGGTTTCACCGCGGTGAACGCGAATCGAAACATCCAGCGTCCCCGTTCTCCGAAGCGCCCAATTTCTTTCGATATCTGGAGTGATGGCATTTATAACTCTCAAGAAGATATATTTACAAACCCAGGTATTCCCGACAGCTCCGCTATAACCGCACCTTTCGCCCCATCCACTGCAAGCGCAAGTCGCGGTCTGAAGCGCAAGGCTCGCGCCCTCGAAGAGACGGATGGAAACATCCAGGCTCAAACCAAGCCGCAGACATCTCAAGAACCTACTCGAGAGTTGAATACCTTGTCAATGCAGGAATCAATTCCAGCTGACATTGAAGCTCACACTCCTTCAACAGCTGAAGGTGCTTCTACAGGGTGGGAGGATATCGACAGAACTATGATCGAAGAATACGGTCGCTTTATTAACTTTATTTGAGCGCTGATGGCGTTTTCTATTTTATAAATGAGTGAGTTTTATCCGAGCAATGGCGCTATGCGTGGATTATCGATGGACCTGATGGGATGGTGTTTCGCATTATTGACACTCGATATATTATATGAGAATGGCCGGGATGCATCTATTAGGGGCTAACTAGATATATCATCGTGTTATATTAGTCTATTCTAGAATTACATCGGGTATTCCAACGTTCTCAATTCAACTGATTCTCTCGATCAATGGACAAGTCTGGCAGTCTTTCTGTTCAGCAACAGGCAAAAAAGCTGATAGCATCCAAGTCTAGCATTTTAGTAACGTCGATCATCTAGGAAAATAACCATGACTGAGTCTATGGTAACCTGTCCTTTCAGCTCAATTTCCACAGGGCCAGAAGCGTCCATCCTATTCGATATGCCCAATTCGTCCCTTTAGATACATTGCATAATGCACTATACAACCTTGGTTTTCCGACCCAGAATAACCCTTCAAAGGCGTATAACTGACCCACTAAACATGCATGCACATTCCATCCTACCTCAGCCACTTTTCTAGAAGACATAAATTGAAGGATCTCCGCGGCCCGGAGCCCCTATGGTATTCCGACGGGAGGACTAGAACAAGACGTACTTCCCATTTCGCGTTTCCGCAGCCAAAGAGTAATCCGTGTAGTTACGAGACAGACACGCGGGGTACAGAACATACCCATTCTTCAAGGATGAGACGGAGTTCCGCGATAAGAAACAGGAGTGGTTTAGTTCCCCGTGAATGGTTACTTTGACTGTGGATCACTTTATCACGGAAGCCCGTCGGCATTATCTTTAGCCTCACCAGCATTACATCTAACCCCGAAATGGGAGATATGATCCGCCCAGTAATGCATAGATCTTGATCTTTGTTTCTCCGATTGGGCCGCTTGCTATGAGACTAACTCGCTAGTCCCCAAGCGCGATGTCACCTTTCTCCTCTAGGGCTTATCATAGGGGAATTTACGATCATGAGATGATCCCGAAGCTTGAATTCGAACTTCCTTTCAGCTCGGACCTCTCTGCCCTGAAACGAACCCTGGAAATCCAACAAATTCGGCAAAGTTCTAGATCAGAGTATCCTTGGCTCCGCCTTAGCTCCTAATGTTGCAGCTATACATGGCGAAAGGTCATTTGACCCTGCCGTGAATATGAGTGGATAACATAGGACTTGACTCTACTTAGCTAGCGGCCGACCATTCGAAAGCCACCTTCATCTCCGTAGCTCGTGGATCGTCACTTAAGACTCCTTAAATGGCAAAGTCCTTGTCTCATTGCTCAAATGATGTGACGGCCACTACTTCGAATGCTGGCTATTATCTCTACCCATCGAAGATGGCGAAGTATGCAAAAAAGTATAAAGTGCTTGCTATCGCCAGGCTTTTTTGAATTTTGTTTCATTCAGCACCGTCTTCGTATACTCTTTCTGAAGAGTGGTTCTTGAAGCATTCATCATGGTTATAATTAACAATGTCGCTCTCGGTCTCGCCGGCCTGGCCTCAATTGCCTCAGCTGCACCCACAAACAAGGTGAACAGCAAGTTCTCGCTCAACCAGGTTGCTCGCCCCGCTACAAAAACCGCCAACTTTGCTGCTAGTTACGGCCGTGCTCTCTCCAGATATGGTGCTACTGTGCCTTCGCATATCCAGGCAGCCGCTGTTGCTAGTGGTGTTGCTACCACTACGCCCGAACCAAATGACGAAGAGTACTTGACACCCGTCTCCATTGGTGGCACTACGTTGAACCTGGACTTTGACACCGGATCGGCTGATCTGTAAGTTGACTTTTGTCCTCTTCTTGAGCTAAGCTTATCTGATAAATTCCTAGCTGGGTCTTCTCTACTGAGCTCCCTTCCTCCGAGCAGTCTGGCCACTCCGTCTATAACCCTAGCAAGAGCGGGACTCAATTGGCAGGCTATACTTGGGATATCTCCTACGGCGACGGTAGCGGTGCCAGTGGCAACGTCTACACCGACACCGTCACTGTCGGCGGCGTCACTGCTTCCAAACAGGCCGTCGAGGCCGCCAAGCAAATTAGTGCTCAATTCCAGCAAGACACGGACAATGATGGTCTGCTGGGTCTGGCTTTTAGCAGTATCAACACTGTCTCGCCCAAGGCTCAAAACACTTTCTTCGATAATGTCAAGAGCTCGCTTGCCCAGCCCTTGTTCGCTGTCGGCTTGAAGCACGGCGAGCCCGGTGTCTACGACTTTGGCTTCACTGACTCCTCAAAATACACCGGATCCCTCGTGTACACCGACGTCGACAACTCACAAGGGTTCTGGAGCTTCAATGTAGACGGCTACACCGCTGGCAGCACGTCCGGTTCTGGTTTCTCTGGAATTGCTGATACCGGCACCACTTTGCTGCTTCTCGACGATTCAATTGTTTCCGATTACTACTCGCAGGTTAGCGGTGCTGACTATGACAGCAATGCTGGTGGATACGTCTATGACTGCTCTACCGACCTGCCCGATTTCAGCGTGACTATCAGCGGCTACACTGCCACCGTGCCGGGCTCCCTGATGAATTACGGCCCCTCGGGTGATGGCTCCTGCCTTGGTGGTCTCCAGTCAAATGAGGGAATTGGATTCTCTATCTTTGGGGATATCTTCCTGAAGAGTCAGTACGTGGTGTTCGATGCTAGTGGACCTCAGCTTGGGTTTGCTGCACAGGCCTAATTGGTGCGCCTGGGGTATGCAACGAGCAGAAAGAGGTGGCTCACTTGACGGGAATCTGATTGATCACATGTGCATATGAATCTGGAATTATGGGAATATAACTTGGCTTGACAGCTCTATATACAGAAGTCTCACAATCCTCTTGTCTGCTTAAACATAGTTAATATCTAGGTATCTATAGAATGGCTACTAACCGCGCCGTCGTAGTGTTAAGACATTGATGTTGACATTTGGGCGGGCATGCCCATTTGGGTATGGGCTGCCCGGCCCATGGCCGATCATAGGTGGGGAGCGGGTAGGATCCCCCGACCATGGGTCAGCCATGTCAATGTCTACAGATTCTCCACAGACGAAAAGGCGGTGGGTATGACGGCACGGTTATATTCCACGGTATGTTTAACGGACAGGTAAAGAAAGGTATAAGTGTATATGTGACCTGAACATTATTAGGAAATTAATCCGGCGAATGTTGAAGGACCCGCATGAGAATGTTCAGCTGAACTAATTCCTGGACGAGTAGTAGACTTCGCTAGCCTTCCACCGAGCGGCTTGTACGGCCTGCGTGCAAATGTCAAGAGATCAGCTGCTTCAGATGGTGGTTCGGGGCCCAATGATAGTCTACTTGTCTACCAAAATTACCGCACGCATACTAGTTAGGGAAAGCTTGTCTACACAACAATCCCTATGCCCTATCAAAAACACCTAAGTATGAAAAGGGTGATGATCACCCGGGTTCACAATCGGCTACAATAGGGGTCTCGGTCCCCCCGCTTTTGATGAGGCTCTTCAAGATCTTTTTCTTCCCTCTTTTCTCTTTTCATCATCATGTCTTCCTCCGAAAGTCATCGAATGAAAGTAATCAGATCCTCATCATCCGGCCCTGATAATGAGGCAAATGATGATTTGCAAGGACAATCTCGGTTGCTATCGCCAACCCGACATAAGCAGACGCACAAGTCCTGGTACTCGGAGTGGCTATGGGAATTCCTGGGCTTGGTTACATCGATGGTCTCACTTATCGCCATTATCATCGTACTCTGGTACTATGATGGCCGACCGATGCCTGACTGGCCCTACGGCATCACGCTTAACGCTTTACTGTCTATTCTCAGCACAGTGATGAAAGCCACTCTCGTTTTTGCTGTATCCGAATCTCTGGGTCAGCTTAAATGGCCTTGGTTCCACAACGGGAAGATACTGAGTGATCTCACGCTCCTCGACTCAGCCACTCGTGGCTTAACGGGGGCTTGTCTTTTCCTGGTAAAGACTTTACCAAGGTAAGCCATGACTACCTTTCCAGCTTCAACTTTGTACTAATGGATTCTGCACAGGCATTTGTTTACACTAGGTTGCTTGATCTTAGCGTTGGCGGTCGCGACGGATCCTTTCATCCAACAGGTCATCGTTATCCAGGAGAGACAAGTCCCTGCCGACGGTCTGTCATCTATGAAAGTCTGCAACGCGAGCAGGTACTACGACGCTATTCCAGGCCCAGGCCCAGGATTGAATAAAGTATCACTAGTCACTCTTGGGGCTCTGTATTCCGGGATATTCCAGAGTCACGCCGAGGCCGTTGAAATGGAGTGTTCGACTGGAAATTGCACTTTTGACACTTATCAATCGCTTGGAGTTTGCAGTAGCTGTGCTGATATAAGCGATCTTCTTCATAACTCCTCACGATTTGATGAAGGGTTCGAGTCTCGCGTATATACCTACACACTCAGTAACGGGCTGTCCTTGACCACTTCCGAAGGAATCCCCGTCATAATGAACGCCAGCACCTATTTGGATCTTCTTCGATTAGATATGGGCAATGCAGCTCTCATAGCCAACTTGACCGCAATTTCATTGTCCATTCCATCGGCATTTTCGGGCAATCCACAACCACGTGCAACCGAATGCACGCTCTACTTTTGCATCAACACCTACGAAACACTTGTCCGAGGAGGCCAACTTTCAGAAAACCGAACTCATGTTTCAACCTCTTCCAATACTACGTCTTTGGTGGACGACGTGCTTCAAGATTTTGCATTGACACCCAGTACTTGCTATTTCAATAAGACACACACTCAAGACCCACACAGCGATTACAAGAACTGTGTCTACAAAGTCGACGAATTTAGTCGCCTAGCTTTGCGAAATTCTATATCTCCATTGCTCAATGGGACCGCTCTTTCTCAGAGTACCTACCGACAAATATGGACTGATCCGATTGAAGCCCTTTATGGTACCGCGGGAACTTTCACGGATATCGAATCTACGTTCAGATCCTTGGCATCCGCGCTGACAACCAATGCACGCACGAGGATTTGCAACGCAAGAGTTGAAGGGACAGCATGGACAAGTCAATCCTTCGTTCACGTCAGATGGCAGTGGATGGCTCTTCCCCTAGCTTTACTGGCGCTCGGTGTGAGTTTTTTAGTTGGCACGGTCGTGAAGACGAGAAATCAGCACATTTGGAAATCCTCCCCTTTGGCATTGTTAATCTCGAATTTACCAAGTGGGGCCAGTCTTTTCACAGAGTCGGGACCGACTTTGAGTAATATGGACCAGAGTGCGAAGGAGCTGAAAGTTCGGTTAGAAACCTCTTCGGAGGGCATCAGTTTTGAGTCCGTTCCACACTATGAATGAGCTAGTATGAGTCTCACTCGATGTGTTGACATAATTGAAAGTGTACCTATAACTATTGAGCTCGGCTTAGATATATGATATATAGTATTCAAGTATGCGAGAGGGTCCAAAAGAGGGTCAAAAAGAAGATCAAAAAAAAAAAAAAAAAAAAAAAAAAAAAGAAGAAGAGGAGGACTGTCGGAGTCCAACCTCTCGTTGGTTGCTAAAGATGATGATTTACCGAGATATAGAGGAGCATCTTCCCCACTTCCCCAACTTTGTATGGGGTAAATGCGGTGGGTCCCGCGGCCGCGGCAAACGGCCCTCGACGAATAAAAGGCGGAAAATATTGTCACGAGAAATCACCGACTAACTGAAAGGTGCAACCTTACTTAGTAATGTACTTTAGTGTAGTTCTCTGGTTTCCCAAACACTCTAAAGATGCAAACTGCTGGTTGGCTCTTTCTGGAAACTTAATACAAGCAAATTTCTACCTTAGAGTCCAGTGCCGCTGAACATTTTATCTCGAGCAGTAAATCCGGGGTAAGGCGGGCCTATCTTCGCCAAAGATGCGCCATTTCCGCTCGGACAAGTGTCATCAGGACGACCTGTTACCATTGCCTATTAGCCAGGGCTCTCAAAGGCCTCGGATGTTCGACATACCAAGCTTAGGTCTACCCCTTTGGCCACCCGAACCCGAAAGACCGACAGATCCCGATCCCGTACGAAACGCTTGGGGACGTTGTTTGTATGGAGCGAGATCTCCGCAATCGTAGCATTGCCTATGTTGACGTAGTTTGTTGAAGCCATTGCATCCCGCGGTCGCATCTCGACCAACGCTCCGGAACTGAAGATTTTTGCGTCGATGGCTGTGTGTTTGGAGGTGAAGAATCTCGTATGACCAAGCTCTGCGATCTTTTGGCCACTGGGGTCATCTACAAACCACCGCATCTTGGGATCTGCCGCATAGCGGCGTAGGTCAAAAACAGGGCGTCCCAGGGCATCCTTCAAAGGTCGCCTAAGAGTCATGGACCGGTAACTCCCTGGGCCTTCAACGTAGAAGAGCTTCTCGCCATCGTCCCTGGCGATTGTGATATGCTGAAGATGGCGGTCGTGACACCGGACCCACAGGACATCCTCCTGCTCGGTCGTATGGCCTTCGGTCAGACAGACCGGTGAAGTTGGAGCGTGAAGGTCTGCATCCATTGCGATGGAATATAGGCGCCAAGAGCAGGCAGGCCGAGTAGACGTTGTTGTTAGGGTGTGGGGGCAGAGAGTAAGAAATACCCAGGGAAATAGGTCAAGATAGGATCTCGAGGGCCGACAGTAAGAGGCTACTTTCGATGTGGTACGGACTAGCCGAAGAGAAGCTCGTTAGTGGACGCGTGGCATAGGAAGATAGCCAGGTACAAACCGGGTTGAAGGAAGATAGGTACTCGCTCGCGGGCTTGCCCGTCTACACCATCGTGGAATCAAAGCGATTGGGGGCCGGAAATATTAATAAATTGGGGCATTGGCGAAACGGACTCGGGAAAGATTGTGGGGTTATCTCGCATTGTGCCGCTCAATAATAATGTATCCAGTAATGATCACCCTTGATTGCTTAGCCTAGCCCTGGCCCACTTATGCAGCTTAACCCACTTTAAGTGGGGGCTAGTATGATTGTACTGTAGGGGGCCAAATTCTTAATGTGACATAATATCTTTTACATTATCAGAATAGGAAGTCTATTGTTATTATTAGAGTAAAATAATAAGTCTCTAGCTCGATTTGATCAAAAAGTTCCCTCTTGTGATAGCGTAGACAGGATAGATATAGAAGAGTTATAGAGAAGTCACGAGATATTCCATTTATACTACTAGAAATAGCATACTCTATAGATCCCTGGAGATAGAATGAGGGAATATTGGGGGCACCTACATCAAGGAAACCAACTAACAATTGATTGTGGGTTTCTTGATTCAATCAGAAAAATCTCGCATGATGTCACCCATTGATTTAGTGATAATCACCCAGAATGCCTCACCTTGGCGCATTGAAAGTATAGAGGCCGGTGCATATTCTACAAGGGCCAGTATTCTTTGTGTGACACAATATCTGTTATACTATCAGAATAGGAAGCCTAGTATTATGATTATAGTATAATCGTACAGGTCCAGTTCAATCTCCATCGAAACTCCCTCTTTGAATAGCATACATAAGAAAGATACAGAAAGATCTTGCAGAGGAGCCAAAGATATATAGTGAGTGCCACGGGGACATACCTATCTCGCTTTCATAAGGCTTGATGCACCATGTCATGCCACAATTAGTTACTGAGCTGGAAGGACTTTCTCTGGATGAACCAAGGCAGCAATGAGATCAACATTGGCCCAGCGTATCCCAACATGACTAGGTTGGGGGCAGAGAGCCTAAGTGGAGTTGACACTAGAGCCCCGGAGCCTCGTTATGGAGTCGAAGGAATCACGTAGCAGTGCAAGGCTACGAAAACACAGCCTCTCGGGGGCTCGTAATTTCCGAATCACTCCGTGGAGGAGAGGGAAAATGGAATCCACGAGCCAGAGACGTAGATATAAAGCTGTCTCAATCCCCTACCGACCATTCATTCAAAGCATCATCTTAACTGCTCACAACTCCTCAATTACTTTCGAGAACTTCCTTACAATCCTTCAATATGGTCTCTTTCAAGTCTCTCCTCGGCGCTGTCGCCATTGCTGCCTCTGTCCAAAGTGGCTCGGCTATCTTGGTCGAAATTTCTCTTGACGTTGCTCTTGGGACTATCGGTGGTTGTATTGGCGCCGCTGGTGGTGTTACTGGAGGTGTCTCCAGTGCTATCGCCAACTCCAAGCGAGCGGTGGATCAAATCGAAGAAGGGCCTCGTACAGAGCCTATCAGCCGTGTCAAAAGGCAGTCTTACGGCACCAAGTACGACTGGGAGCAATGTCACCACGAACTCACTGGTTCGACGCTCAACTTCCAAGGCGAGGCACCTGGCAGTAAGTAACCTCGCCATCTCAATGCTCCATTGCCCATTTTAGCTAACAAATATATTCAGCCGTGGTTATCAGTGGTATGCCCCCGACTTGCATGAACCTTGCAACCGTCCTTACTGGCAAGTTCGATGAGGGCAACCCGGTTCCGCTCAGCAACAACGCGGTTCGCTTCACTGGTCTGACCGACGACGATGTCAATAAGATGCAAGATGCTCTGAGTGCCCGCTCCTAGATGAAGCGGGGTACAGGCTCCCGGTTGGTGATCATTGTGGACTAGCTATACAAGAGATGCTGGTATTATTGGCTTGTTAGTGCTCGGCTTTAGGTACATCCTGTCTAGTTAGACCGGGATTGATACCGGGGTGTGAGACAATCTCTGCGCCGTCATTCGTTACATTAACTACTCTACCTGACCCATCTTCTCGCAGTAGACCTGGAGTGTGTAAGACGGCCGTGGCTTCTCGAGTCCCTCGCTTCTTCATAGAGTGTTCAGTAAAGAAATGATTAGGTCACAGATGCCGTTTCTTACCCAAGGCACGGGCCGCTCTACCAGCCTGTAGCTTTAAATTAGCTATAGGCTAGGTATACGCCCAGTCTCTAAGATAGCTGCAGTTATACCCTCTTTCTCTAATCCGCCAAACTGTAAGACTCCTAGTGGTAATTCAAGACCTCTCACGTCGATAGTATTCTATTGCTACCGCTTGATAAAAACGCATACTATATATAGAACTAGCAAAAATAGCAGCAATAACAATAGGAGTAACAATGTCACAGAGGCGGGTTGTTTTCTAGTAGAGACTGCCCAGAAGGCGTAGAACCAGCTTGATTTGGATCATCCCAACCACCTCTGTGATACTATGCTATATAGGGTGGAAGATATTGTAGGCCCTGATCGGTGATAATGAATTGAACGTTGTTTTAAGGTGGGGCGAAGGACGGGCATCACTGTGCGTAAGTGTCTCGCCCCACACGATATACGATGGGACATTCGGGGGCCAGCGGCTCCACCAATAAGGCCCTAAAAGCCCACTGCCCAGGTACCGCCCCCATGCGCAGCATAACTCGACCCGGTCATGCTGCCGCCTAGGCATTTCCGGTGGAGCTTGGGGGCCGCACAGTGGCTGCGCAGTGGGCTGCGCAATGTATGTATATATCAGGTGGACGACACCGCTCTTGCAGCGTTTCGCAGAGGACTGAGCCGAAGGACAAACCGTGCCCGAGTGCAAGAACCATGGCGTTGGAACAATCACTCCAAGTCTTACCAGTGCTCTACCTTGGTCTGTCAGGACTCGCATTCGCCCTTTCTTTGCATGCACCGAAACAGGAACAACGATTGGCGCTGCTGCCGTTGATTTTAATACCCGCCTTCCTCTCTTTATCCGCGGTCCAGTCCGTGTCGTTTGCCCCTGGCCTCTCACTCGTCTGGGGTCAAGCATTAACAGGATACGTTTGGCATACTATATCGACCTTGCACCTCGAGAAGATCCCACCGCCCTATCTAGCGGTGCCAGGTTCGGCGCTCGGCTTCGATTTTGGTTACTTCCGTCGAATTTGGCTGAATCCACGTTTGATACGCACGCATTCAACCGATCCGGCATCGCCGGAGCCACCGACAAAGCAGTATCAGTCTCGCGGGGTATTCCTGGTCTTACAAGGCTCGAAGCTGTTCATGTACTACATTATCCAAACAAAGATCTTCCCCGCGCTATTCGACGAGGTCGTGATCGACATCCTGCCCTCTGAGGTTGCACCGTATCAACAATCACTTTGGCGACCGTTGGACGGGTTTACGGCGCGAGAGTGCTTGAACGTGACATTCGTCACCTTGTCATCTTTCTGGACGACGTTTGTGTACCTCGACGGGACCAATGCCCTTATGGCGGCTTTTTTTGTTACGATCGGCCTGGATGATCCAGAAGACTGGCCACCACTTTTTGGAAACCTCTCGCAGGCGATCGGGCTCCGGAATTTCTGGTCGAAGTTCTGGCACACGCTTCCCATGAAGCCGTATAAGAGCATTGGAGAATTCGTCAGCTTTCGGGTATTTAGGTGGTCACCTCGGTCGTTCGCCCATAAATCGACCATCGCCTTGGTTGCGTTTGGGCTTTCGGGCCTCTCCCATGCTTTTGTAGACTGGCAGCGCGGCGGTCCGGATTGGCACTTGCATATCTACTGGTTTCTGCTCAACTTTCTCGGCTGTATGGGCGAGTCCCTTTTTGTCAAGATGCTTCGCCACTTGGCGTGGAGAGCGGATCGAGAGCGCGATCTTCGGACCCTCGAGGAAAGCTGGCTAGGCAGGTTCGTTGGGTATGTCTGGGTTTGCGTCTTCTTCTTCTGGACGGTGCCAATGTGGCGTTTTCCCGATATTCACCGGCAGTCTTTGGTGTTCCAGAAAATGAGACAACTCCTGTCAAGCATGGAAATAGTTTAACGGTAGAGGCTCTATATGTCGCCTCGCATATACAAGGATGTAACCATCACTCAGTGGCCAATGAAATAGGGATTTAAGCTTTAAAAAGAAGTACCGGGTCATGGGTCAGGATGGTAACCCTAACCCCCGTAACGGGTTCATGTACCACTTCACTGCAGTGCAGCTCGGAGTCGAGCCTTAAATCAGGATTAAGCCGCTACTCTATCCTTGAACCGATTCAATAAGCCAATTTCACCTTTTCGTTAAAATAATACGGTTGTTAAGATGGTCGCCTGCGGTTTCAGCACGCTTGCTCCCGCCCTGATCTTCTCGGTAAGCAAACCCCCCTCTGGCCCAACTAAAGATGGGGACGAGGTCGACTAACCTAGCCTTCTCTGAACGTAGCTACAAATCTGGCAGAGGGTGAGAAATTCGACAGTTTTTGTTGTAGTCCGTGTCCTGTTACATTCTAACCCAGTCTATGCAGCATACAATCGGCCCTACGGATATCGGATACACTCTCTACAATGGACAAGGCCAAGGCACTTTGAAGTCGATCGAGGGGGTAAGCTTTCATTTCTGTTTCACTTCCTATCGAATATCCTAAGCGACTTATCATACTCTACTCCGTAGTTCAAGACCCCCGTCAACGCCACAGTCGTGCACATGGATGACTTCTTCAACCTCTACAACGACAGATCACACTATGCCATTGAGCCCCGTGGCCTAGTCGTGACCGATGATGGCGTTGCCATCGGTGTGCACGCAACCGGTCTCTTCACCAACACCCCATCGATCTCGAGACTGTTGGCCGGTGATCCAGGTGTTCGGGCCCAAGATTGGGGACAGTCTTATTCGGGTACGTCACTTGTCCTCTTTTTGTTCTTTTATCTATATGCATGCAAGGCTCGAGACGTAGAGCGGAGCTGACAGATAAAAGCGTCGGTGTGGACATTCGATGTCAGCAAGGACAGCACCAAGTATAGAAACCTGGCAGATTCTATGTTTGTTGGCAATTTCCGCCTCATGCCAGGGAATAGCGACAACTCGTCGTACTTCAACGTGGAGTTTCGGCTGAGCAAGGTTACGCCTGGACCGCGCATTCGCGGAAATTGTCCAGGCTCGGAGTAGTAGACCCGGAGTTCTAAGGTCTTCTCTTTCCAGAGTAGTATAAGTCCTTTCCAATGTACTGTTTCAAAGAAGCAATAAAAGAAAGTAGAAAGTTGCAAGAAGAAAAAGAAAAAGAAAAAGTAAAAGTTGAAAGTTGAAGTAGAAAAAGGTTCGAGTCGTGATTACCGCAGCACGTGCGGTTTATCTCCGTTTGAATCTGACCGACCTCCACTCCACACTGTACACACTCCTTTCGCTGAGCATTGCTTCCACTTGCAGTTCAACATGCCTCGAACCAAGCGTCAAAACACCCAACCACTGGAGGATACCTCTCTGGCCCCCGCGACCTTCACCGACGGTCTTCCTCTCCCCAAGCTCATCGCCTTCGATCTCGACTACACTCTATGGCCATTCTGGGTCGACACACACTGCAGCGCGCCCATCAAAGCCCGCGATAACAACTCGCGCGTGGTGGACCGGTATATCTCTCAACCCCATCATCCATGTGCGATCTAACATACCTCAGATGGGGCGAAGCCTTTGCCTTTTACCCCGCCGTGTCATCAATCATCTACGCCTGCAAAGCTCGCTCGATCCCATTAGCCCTCGCATCCCGTACTCATACTCCAGATCTGGCGCGAGACATGCTCAAAGCTTTGCACATCATTCCGACCTTCTCGGATAATCCCGCCGCCAACGCGAAGACTATCCGCTCTCTCGACTACTTTGATTTCATCCAGATCTTCCCGGCGAATAAAACACAGCATTTTGCGAAAATTCATCAGGCTAGTGGCATTGCTTATGAGGATATGTTATTCTTCGATGATGAGACGCGCAATCGCAATGTTGAGACGGAGCTTGGGGTTACTTTTCGGCTGGTGCGGGATGGTATGACATTGGATGAAATGGATCAGGGTATTTGGGCTTGGAGAAAGAGGAATGGCATTAAGAAGACCGAGAGTGAAGGGGTGTAAATGGGAGACATGGGGAGTTTTGCGTGTTAAACTGTAGATTTTAGATACCCGCTTGGAATTGGCATTGCATTGCATTGTGACTATGGAACCCTTTGAAGATCAACGATGCACCACCCGCAATCGTCCCCCCAAACCCCCAACATCAAATCAACAACAACCACAATGGCCACCCTCAAACCACCACCAACCCGTCCCTCCCCCACCGGCCCTCCAAAAGCACCCCTCAAAGCCGACGCCACGGCCACAATCGCCGACACCGCTGTGTTCCAGGGTACACACCCCGTAACCATCGGCGCGGGCACCATCATCCACCCACGCGCGCGATTTTACACCTACGAAGGACCCATAGTCATCGGCGATGGATGCATAATCAGTGAAAAGGCCATTATCGGCGCACAACCAACATATACACAATCCAGGATGTCCGGAGAAACTGCAACGCGTCTCTCCTACTTCGTGACCGTGGGCCCGTCATCCACCATCCACCCAGGCGCGCACATCCACTCGTCTGCGACAATCGAGGCTCTTGTGACGATACATCGAGGCGCGGATATCGGGTCACATTCTAAGATCTGTTCTGGGTGTGAAATCCCTGCTAAAGGGAAAGTGGATGAGTGGGTGGTTGTTTGGGGATCTGGGCTTGGACAGCGTAGGAAGAGGGCAAGGGAGGCCAAGGGGCCTGGACCTGCTGTTGTTGTTGCGGCGCAGGTTGCGCAGGTGCCTGTGCCTGGACCGGCGCCGAAGGGGAAAGTGATTGAGGATGCTAGGTTGATGGTTCTACAGAAGGAGAGGGAGGTATTGGCGAAGATGATTGTTCCTGCTGGGCTGAAGAAGAAATGAGCTTTGCATCTGGGCAGCTACGTGCGATGCTATAATGCTTATTCTTTGTCAATTGGGTTTTTTAATCGGGAGCTGAAGAGAGATTGACGATTTATTGGGCTTATCGATACCCTTGATTGTTTTAGACATCATATTCTTACACAGTTTTAGCAGTTTTATACCATGGATGTATGCATAAGTCTTGACGCTCAGGGAAAAAGAAGAAATAAATTTTAACAGTGTAATCCATATCAATCCATTTTGGATCCCAAAGATATTGCAGCCCCCGAAACGCCATAGATATGACAACAAACGAAACCTTCGAACAAGGTCATACGGTCTTCATTTCGCCGAATGCCTAGGCAAGAACGAAATCTCGAGGCAAATGGCCATTGCCTCCCATGGGTCAAAGAGAATACATGAGCAGAATGTAAAAAGATACAGAAAATGACCCTAAGATGAAGCTCCTCCGCGAGCTTGTCCTCCGCCTCCTCTCATCCGTTTCCCACCACTTCCGCCGTCATTGGGGACATCGGAATTCTCGTCACGGCCTCGCTTATTGCCTTGTTGAGGAACGAACTGCCTCGCTTGGACGTTCAAGCCTCCACGATTAGCCGTGGGAGTTTGAGCCTGATTTTGAACGTTGGCTGCATTCTGGTGGCCACCACGGCCCTGGCCCCCTCCTCGTCCACCGCGGCCTCGGGGAAGACCAGTTCCACGCTGACTTTGTCCCTGTCCCTGTGTCTGACCTTGCTGTTGTTGGCCATGGCCGAAGGGGTTCTGTTGGCCCCCGCCACGCGACACGTTACGGCCACCTCGGGCGACTGGGAGTCCCGATTGGAGTGCTTTCAATGTTGCAGGAGCGGTTCCAGGAGGTGGTTTGTTGGGCAGCGAAGAAGCCTGATCGGTCTGGTTGTTCTGCTGCAGTTGGTCGGGCGGGTTGGCCGGAGTATTTGCCGACTTGGCCTCGCTCTCTTCCGACTTTCCATCCGTCGCGGTAGACTCGGGAACCGCAACGCCCGCAGGGCCGGCAGCAGGAGCTGCGGCTTGTTCACCGATAGGAGCAGGCGCTGGCGCAGCGGGCGGAGCAGTCGGTGCAGCAGTGGGCGCTGGCGATGGCGCTGGGGAAGGCGCAGCGGGGGCAGGAGAGGCAAGCGCAGCGGGCTTTGGCGTAGCCGCTGGTGGTCGTGCTGTCTTGGCCACCTCCCACACCTCGACAACAGGCTTCTGCGGTGTCTCACTAGCGGCTTTCTGGACAACTTCAATCTTGGCCTGGGCAGTCTTGATTCGAGTGTCGAGCATGCTGATACGGGCAGCGGATTTCTTATCGGAAAGCTCGCGGGCGGATTTGACCTTTTCTTCCAGCTCTGCCTCGTAGGATCTCTTGAGAGTCTCCATCTCCTCATTGAACTTCTGTTCAATCTCCGTGGAAGCACCATCATTTGCAGTGAAGGATGCCTGAGCTTCCTGGATGATCTTCTCCTTTTCTTTAGCAATGTGGTTGCGGATGTTGTTGCGCACAATGGTACGAATTGTCTCGTTCTTGGAAACAAGCTCGCGCGCTTGGGCATCGGTCAACTCAGGGAGAGTAGAAGGCTTAGAGGGTGTGGCGGGCGCCGAGTCGGTGGCCACGCCAGGTGTAGCAGGCACGGTCGTTTCTCCGCTCGACAGCTTCTCTATTTCTTGACTGTGAGCAGCCCTGACCTCAGCAAGCTTGTTGTTGAACATCTCCTTGAGTCGGTCTGCTCGCTCCTTGATCTTGACGTCCAGTTCAGCATCCTTTGCTGCCAGAAGACCATCCTTCTCAGCAAGAGCGGCCTCGAGGCGCTGGATCTTCTCTTCCAGCGCCTTGATCTTCTGCTCGTCGCCGGCGATAACTTGGGTGGTCGAAGTGGGGAACTGAGATGCCGGCGTGGGATTCACAACGGTGGATTCTGGCACTGCAGGGGCAGGGGCAGGCGTAGCCACAGGCGCAGGCATAGGTGCGGCGACAGGAGCAGTGCTACCGTCAGCCACCTTGGCCTTCAGTGCCTCCAGCTCAGCCTTTGTTGTGTTCAACTCCTCCTGTATCACTTCCTTCTCCTGCAGGGCCACATTCAGTTCCTGCTGCTTGCTATTGATGCGACCCGAAAGCTCCTTAGATCTACCCTTAAACTGCTCTGTAAGTTTCGTGCGCAGTTCGCCCAGTCGGGCATCCGCACTCTTCAACTGTTCAGGGAATGAGTCGACTTCCGTCTGCAAAGCATCCCGAGCGGATACAGCCTCATCCCGAGCAGATATCGCCTCATCTCGCTCTTTCTCGAGTGAAGCGATCTTCTCGTTGAGAGCTTCCATCTCGGCAGGATCAACCCGGTCGTACTTCTGAAGGATGTTTTGCACACGCTGCTGGTAACGATCTCTGTCTGCTTGCAAGATCTGCATCTCTCCATCTTTGCCCTCCACAATACTCTCCAATTCAACAATCTTCGCCTCCAACGGTTCGATCTTCAGGCGAAGTTCGTCAATCAGGGCTGATTTCTCCGTCAGAGAAGTCTCTGTTTGCTTGACCTGGCTACGAAGCGTAACGTTGCTCTCACGGAAGAGATTAAGCTCATTAAGCGTTTCCATGAGCTTGTTGTGGTTGAGAGCATTGTGGTCGCTGTCGGCGGTAGCGCGGCGTTGCTGCTCAAGCTTGAGTCGCGTCTCATCAAGCTGCGACTGGGTATAGTCAAGCTGCTGTCGAAGTCGTCTGCCTTCTTGTTCGGACAGATGTAGCTGCACATCCACAATCTGCTTCTCCTGGCGCAAGAAGTGGATCACCTCCTGGAGACCCTCCAAGTTGGAGCCCGTTTGCTCTCCTTCCTGATCATATCCCTCGGGGACGTTGGCGCGATCACGTTTCAGAGAAGAGATTTGAGTGGTAATGTTCTCGAGCTGTGTGTGCAGCAAGGAGTTCTGGTGAAGCACCTCCTCACGGCGCTTATGCAACTCAGCGAGTTCGCCCTCATACCTGGCACGCTGCTCAACCCAACTCTCCTCCTTCTGCGCCAGGTCTTTCTTGTAATTATCAGACTGACTTCTTAACTCGGTTATCTCGAGCTTCATCTGGTTCGCCTCCGCACGAACAGTCTGCAATGTTTTGGCGGCTTCAGCGTGCCTGACAAGTTCTGTTTCATAATTCTGCTGGGCGTGTTGAGCGATCTCTGCCTGTGCCTTGAGATCTTCTTGATGGAACTGAGCAGCGGCGATGTGTCGTTCGTTGTCGTCCTTGAGGCGAGTGATCTCAAATTCGAGCGTAGTTTTTTGCTCCTCGAGGTGTCGCGTCGCTTCGCTCTGCTCTTCGCGGACCTTCAAAATCTCGGCATTGGTGGCAGAGAGCTCCGAGGAAACCTCTTCAACACGAACCTCGAGATCATTGATCTTCTTATCTTTCTCCTCGATAAGACGATCGGTTTCCTCACGGTACTGCGCGTTCGTTTCGGCCTCGGCTTCCATACGCTCCTCGGTGGACTGGCTGATAGCTTGGTATTCCTGGGCTTGCTCTTTAGCGTGCGCAAGCTCGCCCCTTGCCAAATCCAAGTCGCGCTTCAGCTCTGAAACCTCAATAGCCAGCTCCTGCTCGCGACTGAGACCAATGTCTCCCTGTCCGGGGGTATCGGTAGTAAGAGCCTCTGCCGGGGCTGCAGACACGCTAGGCCGTGACTGAACGACCTGCAACCGCTCCTCTGCGCTCTTGAGCTCGACGGTAAGCTCATCCACACGAGATTGAAGATGATCCTTAGTCGTCTTGATAGCAACCAACTCTTCACGAACTGAGCCCAAGCTTGTGACCAGATCGTCGATACGTTTCTGGCTTTGTTCCTGTTCGTAGACACGGCGCAAGCTGGCCTGCTTGGACTCCTCCGTGATGGTGTTGAGTTGGCGCTTGGTGGAGTGGAGCTCAGATTCGAGAGTTTCAACGCTTGATTGGAGCCGGCGGCGAGTTTCCGTATCGGTGTGCTCGCGCTCGTTCAGCATCGTCTGGAGGTTGGCATTGTAAGAGTCTAGTCGGCTTCGCTCGTTTCGGAGGTTTTCGACATCTTCCTGTAGTCTCTTCTCAATGCTCTTCCAAAGATCCTTTTCAGCCTTCAGGTTGGCATTTTCACGCTGAAGACTCTCCGCAAGACCCTTAGCTTCGACAAGATCCTCCGCCGCTTGTTGCGTGCGAATATCCTGTCGGTTGGCGTTCTCGAAGAGGGCGGAATAGCGTTTTTGTAGATCGCTGTTCTCGGTCTTCAACATATTGAAGTTGTTTTGGAGAAGCTCAGCGCGTTGGGTGGTGCCTGCAAGTTGGCTACTTGACCGGCTGATTTCACTGAGGAGCTCGCTGTTCTTCCGCGAGAGCTCGTTGATTTGCTGGCGAAGAGCCGCATGATCAGATGTCATCTCTTCCCGGTATGTATCGTATTGAGCTTGAAGACTGCGAAGCAACTCAGCGGGGGCGCCCATGTCGCCTGACTGGCTGCTGGCCGCTCCGGGAGGAATGGCACCCAGGGGCATAGACTGCGACAGAGCAGATGGGTCTCCGACGATCTGCCGGCGATGGCTCAGTATGCTCTTGAAAGTGTCACGCTCCTTCACGTAGCTCTTGATTTGAGAGAGCAAATTGTTGATTTCGTCGCGATAAGTCTGGCATCGGGTGCGCAGCTCTTTCAGTTCCTCCTGCTCGCGCTGGTGAGCGGCGGTCTTTTCGCGCGCCTCCTCACTCTCCAGTTTATCACCGAGTTCACGGAGCATGCGTCGAAGGTCAAGGTTCTGCTGTTGTAACTCATTCAGATTCTTGAACGTGGTCACATTTTCGCTGATCCAGCGGCCAGTGGCGTTTAGTTCGGCTGAGTTGTCTTCGAGTTGTTTGCGAGCAATCTCTTCAAGCTCCGCGTGGTCATAATCTTCCCCATGCTTGGCGAGAGCCACTTCCAAGAGAAGCACCTTGACTGTGGCGCTGATGTCGTGGAGCTGTTGGCGCAGAATGCTGCCCTCGCGAGTCAGCCCCTCGACCTGGCCCTGCCATCTCCGTGCCTCTTTCGTGGCCTCTTCGCGTTCCTTGTTAACGGTGTCAAGGTTTTTTGTCATGTCAAGGAGGGCAACCTCGAGACGGCCGTGGTCTGCCCGCAATTCATCAATCTCGGGCTTGCTGGACTCCAGTTCCTGGACCATTTCATCCACGGTGGCCCGAAGCTCCTGGTTGGTTCTTTGCTCCGCAAAAAGTTGCATCTGCACCTTGTCGAGTTTAGCAACCGTCTGGGTGAGAGTAAGACCGCCCTTGGTTCGAGAGGCCCGAGGCGAGAAAGTGCCGCCAGGAGTTCCCGGCCGCATCGGAGTACTAGGGCCAAGGCCGTTCAGCGAGCGAGCTGGACTCGTGGACCGGTTCCCAGCTCCATCAGACTGTAGCTGTGAGATGGTCGCCTCAAGCTCAGCAACACGCTTCTCAGCAGCCTCCTTGTCCAAATGCTCAGATTCCATCTCAATACGCAGACGAGATATTTGCTCCGCTGCATCATCCTTGGTTTTCTCGAGCGCAAGCTGGCACTCTTGAACACGTTGTTTCGCGGTTTGCGCAGCAGAACCTTGAAGCTCAGCAAGTCGGTTGGAGCTGTCTAATTCGATGCGGAAAGTCTCCGAGACTTGAATAGCTTCTTCCTTCAGCTTGGTAATAGTGGCCAGCGACGCTTCGTATCGCTGCTCAATCTCATCAAGACGGCTCTTGAGCGAGTTCTCGGTGCGCCGTAAAGTTTCGATTGTCAAGTTGGCCTCTTCATTTTCGCGTTGGAGCTCAGAGATACGAGCACTCTTCTCCTTTCGGAACTTGCTGTGCTCGGCGCTCTTTGTCTTCAGCTCCGTCTCGTACCATTCGTTGTTCTTCTTAGTGAGCTCCAGTTCCTGCTGGAGGTTCTGTTCTCGGAAGCGTGCACTTGCAGATGCGGAGTTGGCATTCTGGATATTCTGCTCTGCGGCGGAAAGCTCGCGCCGCAGCTCAATCGCCTTCTTGTGTTGTGCTGACAGCTCTTCTGCAAGTTTGTCGTGGGCGGCAGACTTGGATTCGAGTAGAGCGAGCGTATCCCGGTTCGAGGCCTCGAGGGAGGTGATGCGCGACTTCAGTGAGATCACTTCAGTTTCGTTGGAAGTGGACGATGACTTGAGGGTGGAAATCTCGGTTTCCAGGGCCGAGCGGGTGTTTTCTGTCGGTCGTCAGAGAAGAGTCGAATTACGAGCAAGAAAAATTGAGTATTACCGGATTCATGGAGCTTCTTTCTCAGATCTTCGATCTCTAAGTGGGCCTTCTCGACCGTTCCTTTCAGCACCTTGATCTTGGACTCGTTGCTGCGAACAGCGTTCTCAAGTTCAACCTCTAAGCGAAGTTTATCTGACTTGAGCTCATCAAATGTATGCGCTTTAATGGTAATGGATTGAAGAAGCTGATTGACAAGGTCCGCAGTGGGCGCCTGAGTCAGGGTGCTGAGAGTAGCTTCGGGAATCGAGTAATGAGAGGCCAGGTAAGGCAGCTCAATCACTGCCTCCGCCATGATTTGCAACAGATTCAGGCAGCGAGCCTGGTGAAAGATTGAAAGAAAGGGAAGTCGGAATGCAGGAAGCTCGAGCTCCGCTGCTCGAAGTTCCAGACACGCTGTGCACCAGATTCACGTACACACGGAGTCGAGAAACTCAGATCATGACGATCACCAAAAGAGAGAGAATGTCGCAGTGACTGAGGGGTCGACAATGGTTGTAGGCAGATGGGAGGTGGGAGGGAAATGTGGAGAAGTTCAAAGGCGAGTTCTTTCGGCGCGCTGTTGCTTTCGTGAATGACTGACTAGTGCCGCGTTGCATCACGTGATGCAGCTCCATCACATCTGCGGCTCTTAACACAACTTCGACCTCTCTTCACTTGGACAGGGCGATTTCTTTCATCCCACGCCCCCAGTCTAATTTTACCCTTATTCCTCCCGCCTGAGTTCTATGATGCTGCCACCTCCTATGTTCAACTTCTAAATCCCTGAGCTCGTCCCAGCTCACCAGCTCCAACAGCATCTTCTCTCCATTCAGCTTTCATTGATTCTTCCTCTCAAACGTGCCGTCGGAGCATAGCCCGATACCCGTCGCAGCCATGTCTTATCTTCAGAATCAACTCAAGAGCTTTAACGCCAGCGTGATGGAGTCCGCGAACCGCATGCCTCAGCAGAGACGTATGGCCAACTACGCTCCAGCCTCGGCCAGCAGCTCGCAGGTCCCTTCATCTGCGCCGACACCCCCCTCGACTGCCGATCCGAAAAAGAAGCGACATGATGCGGATATTGTATACTCTCAACCTGCAAATACGGGTACCGGCAAGGATATCATGACCCAGGTGCTTTTCGCCATCGAGCACATGAAGGCAAAGGGCGTGCCGCTCAAGTTTGCCGATATCGTGTCCTACCTGTCTCTTCAGCACCGAGCGAATGATCCGGGCTATATCCAAGCACTCCGCCGAATCCTACAGAAACACGAAAAGGTTGACTTCGATCCGAGCGGCGCAGGCGGCGAGGGCACCTTTAGCTTTCGCCCCCCACACAATGTGCGTAACCCCGAGCAGCTGCTGCGGAAGCTTCAGTCTCAGACGACTGCGACTGGCATGAGTGTGCGCGATCTGCGGGAGGGTTGGCCAAATGTTGAGGACGCCATCAATCAGCTGGAAAAGGAAGGGAAGCTCCTGGTGACTCGTAACAAGAAGGATGACCATGCCAAGATGATCTGGGCGAATGACCCTTCACTGATCGAGCATTTCGATGATGAGTTCAAGCAGATTTGGGAGAAGATCAAGGTTCCGGACCCACAAGCTGTCAAGGAGGCCCTGGACAAGGCTGGCATCACCCCCACGAACAAGAACAAGGTGGTGAAGCCCCGGGTGAAGGTGGAAGCGAAGAAGACCAAGAAGCCACGCCGCAGCGGCAAGACGACCAACACTCATATGATGGGTATTCTGAGGGACTATTCGCACCTCAAGCGGTAAAGAAGCATTCGCTTTCTTCTTGAAATTGGCTGGGGGCCATTTTTTGCATTGCATTGGCGTTTCAATCTTTTTTGCATGTTGGCCCTATACTAGATTGGCCCTTCTTTTACTCGTTCGACTTTCCTCGACACTTGCCAGATTGTACATTATGACAAAATGATAGATACCCAGCTAACCAAAACAAATTGTTCTCTATAGACTTCCCTGTCTAGATTCCTTGTCTCTAACGGCTTTTATCCACCCACCTGAAAGTATCCACATAAGACAGATGTACAGAGGCAGACAAACCAGAACCAGGTATAAAAGAATCAATCAATGCCGCCCATTCGCAGCATTCTCAGTCTTCTCCATATACTTGACCAAATCTTCAATCGTACACACCTTAATCCCCCACTTCTTGCCAAACTTCAAGCATCCATCCCTCCGCATCATGCCATTGTCGCCCCGAATCTCCGCAACGCCCTCAGCGACATCACCCCACTCAACCAACTCTGCAATAACACCAGCCGGTGCTTTCCCAGCTAGCTTGCAAAATTCAACAGCCGCCTCGGTGTGTCCTGGACGCTCGCGCACGCCGCCAGCCCGCGCCTGGAGCGGGATGATGTGTCCCGGTCGTCGGAAGGAGTCGACCTGCGCATCTGGGGATGCAAGTGTACGGCAGGTCAGAGCGCGGTCTTGGGCAGAGATTCCAGTTGTCACGGAGGCATCGCTGGAGTCAATTGTGACGGTGTACGCGGTTCCTTTCGGGTCGGCGTTCTCGGTGACCATCTGCGGGAGGGCCAGCCGCGTTGCGAGATCGGGGGTGATAGGGGCACATATTAAGCCACTGTTTACATCATTGTTAGATTGGCGCTGTTGACGTGATTGTGGTCTTGTGTGGATGGGAGGGGATAAGTGTCGTTTTCGTGGATATCCATCTTATTCCCCATACGTGGATGGCGTGCTCACCTTGTGTAGCGCACCAGGAACGCCATTTGAGCGGGAGTAATCGCCTCAGCTGCAATTATGAGGTCGCCTTCATTCTCGCGATCTTGCGAATCGAGCACAATGATGAATTCGCCATTCTCTGTTGTGAGTCACGCGTCAGTCGTCTGTTCGGTCGGAGGCTCTACAAGTAGGAAGATAGGGTGGTTGTAGAAATGGAACTGTGGTGAAAACAAGAACTCACTGAAGGCGGCGATTGAGTCTTCAATCGAGTCGAATTGCTGCGCAACTTCTGTGGAGGATGGCATCTTGGGCAATGGGTTATCGGCGCAGTTATTCTTGCCCCTCACTGCGCAATTAAGATGTTGATGGAGTATATGGTATGGATCGACGGTTTTCTGGTGGTGTATTTCCAAAATGAGGTGCCCGACAAAGTCACACTATCGCGCAGATCTCGGATTGTTCGAGAAGATTTACCTGAAGGTCCGTAATCGCTGACAGGTGCATTAGAAATGGTTGTGATGCCCCGGCGCGGGGAGCCGGGCGGTGAGTGGGCTGCCGATGCCGAGGCCTCCGATGCCCGGTCAAACGTGCTATCAGTCGGTTCGACTTCCCTTTTTTTGGATATGAAGCTCGCTGGTAGCTCTCTACACCATAGTTTATAAGTCCCAAGCGCTATTATGTCCCCGACCAATGAATGCCAAAAATACATATATTATATGCTCAGACGACCGGACATAGAATTTGCCATAGTGGCCCAGGTGCCAACCCTTATCTGTGAAACAATGATTGCAAAGTTATGAAAATGAATTGGTGATCCTCAAGGGGGAGGGCGCCAAAATTACCATTAAAGGAAACATGATCAGCTCATGCCGTCCGTCCCCATCCATCGCACTTCGTCCGCCTGTCTCTCCAGTGCTCGCCGCATGGCCTCTTCATATTTCCTCTCCTTCTCCAATTCGTCGCGGTGTTTCTTCCGCATCACTTCACGGGTCTCCTCGTCGACCTCTGCATGCATGAACCAGTCATCTTCCTCATCTTCGGTGTCCACGTCATGGCCTGCAGGAACGGAGAATCTGATGCGCCCAATGCGCTCACCAGTCCAAACCAGCAACTCGTCACCGGAAAGGTTTCCTCCGGTAGGGAGGACTTTCCGCGCCACTTCGCTGTTCTGGTTCTGGGGTCCAGAACTTGGCCACAGACCACGCGGTTGTGATGGATCGTGGGGCTGTGAAGTATTGAGGTTGAATCGGCGTACCTCTGCTCGGCCGTCTCGCTCCACCCATTTGATGTTTCCCTCGGAGTCAGAGTAGACAAGACGGTTACCGTGGGATGCCACAGAGAGTAGCTTGGAGCTAGCTGCACTTTGTCGATTCTTATACGCGGGAGTCAATTGTGATGACCTCTGTGATGGGTTGCTGGTTTGACTATCTTCGGGTGAGGACTGCAGATTGTAAAGCTCCAGGGAGCCTCTGCCGTTATACTCGCCGCAAGCGACAACGGCGTGTGATTCCGGGTAGACAGAATCTGAGAAAACAGGAAAGCGGGGCCCAGGGGCAGAGGCAAGGCCGCATAGTCGCCCACCGGAATGAACTGTGCTCTGTAGGCGGGGGAAGAAGCGCCGGTCATAACAGAGGATGCTGGGGAAGCGCCCGGCCAGCAAAATGGTGTTCACATGCGAGGCTGGGGGATGTAATATAGAAAGAGGGCCTGGCTGGAAGAGCGGCGCGTAGTTTTCTTGCTCAGGGCCGGGGCTGCGAATGCGATGAGGAGGCAGCCCGTTCGGTTGTAGTTGTAGTTGCGGCGAGTCGGAGTGTGGAAATATGTCCAGCTCTGGAACCAATGGCGCAGAGTTCTTTTCGCATCGTAAGCTGATGGCCTCCTCTTCTTCCGCTGCTGACAATCTAGAGTCATGAATTTGCAGGCTAAGCGTGGTAGCTAGCGTTAGCGGTACTGAATAATCGGTCTCCTGGGAAAGCGCGAATATGGACCAAGGATAGCGCTGCTGTGAAATAACCCGAAGGGTCTCGAGATCAACCTCATTGAGGACATTCCCAATGGCAAGGTAGGCTCGCCGCCGAAACGAATCTACACTCACACCCTCACCAAGGTTGATAAACTCCAGTGGAGATTTCGAAGGTGAATGCTCTCTTCGCCCAGAGAGATTCTTCATGAGAACACCAGGCTCACTCCTTCCAAGGATCCTGCCTTTGCCTGATTGTGAAACAGCGGAGTGAGAATGATTCAGATCCCAAATACAGACGCTGCCATCGTCAAGGGGTGCAACGATCTTATTTTCTCGTGCAGAGCTCCAGTCTTTCAGCAAGCCCATACCCTTGACTTCATAGGGCTCGCGCCTTCGTCCATCGCCTTTTGGATGCGACGGTTGCTGCACCCATGAAACCGATAGCGGCCCATGGCGAGCAATATATTCCGAGTACCAGTCCACATGTTCTCCCTCTGCAGACGAATCCCACTCCGCCGCTGCCCTCGCTCTCTTGCTCAGGGACAATCCTCGGGGATCCTCGACGGCACCATCTTCTGGCTGCGGAACAGGTGGCTGGATAAGGTCGCGCAACGAGCTCTGTCCCAAGGCGCTCATGGGTGCGGTCTCATTCGTAAGCAGGCCCTCCGAGTCCCGGCCTGCAGGACGGGAAGCTTGCAAAGCAGCCCACGACTGCTCATAGCAGTGCAGTTTCCAGAGATTATTATCGCGGGCGATATCAAAGCACTTCTTGGAGACCAATTGCAGCTGCACCTTCTCACGCGGGGTGAGAACTGGTTATCGGGCACTTATCAGCGATCGGGAGTTCTGTAGGAAACATCGCAGATAATATTCGGGGGATTCGGCGGCGCTTACGGTCGATGATTTTGGTCAGGATCTCTACCGGCAGCCTGTCCATGAGGGAAGCCTAGAGGTTACAGCATCGGGGGCGGAGGGAAGTGTAAGACGGTTCGAGGGGCAGCCTGTTGTGTTTGGCTGGAAAAAGTTGCAGACGCCTCTTCCCCGCGATCTGCACCGCCGTCACGTGGTTCAGAAAAAGCGGCGTACATCGAGAGGATGATCCTGTTAAATACCAGATATGCCTAGGTAAGGGATAGTTGACTCTATTTCGAAGTGACAGGTTCGTGACGCGAATCTTGGTGGATAAAGTATAAAGCCTGGGATGAAAATGTCCGCGGATGTGTTTTCCGAAACGCGGATAGAGTATGTTTTACATCTTTTTGAATGCCATGGGATCTATATACACATTAGGTTAAATGGAATTTGAGCATCTAGCTGGTAAATGAGACCAGGGATCCTCACAGTCAAACGCCAATCAACTTCAATACCTTCATCCTGAGTCGTAAGTCATATAACAGGAATTAAACATGAGAAAAAATGGCAAGTCAAGAGAAGTACAGGAGAAAATCCTAGAAGATGCAGATACATAGACGATCAGAAAGAAGGGAGCTATTCGTCCGGTTTGAAAACCGCATCCTTGCAGAGAATGACCACTTTCTTGAAGAATCGGCGCCATTCGAGGGGATCGCCCTTGATTTTGACAAATTCAACCTCGAAAATGCCCTCGGACACGCACTCGATGATCACCTTGCCCTGGAGCGGACACATTCGACCATCCTTGGCCACGACCCGAATCATAGCATAAGCATCCCCGGCGCTCACGGCAGGCACTGATGGGACTGGAACTCCCAGTCGGTGGAGGGCTTCGCAGATCAACGGGACTAAAAGCTTCAATTCCCATGCAGAATAAAAGCGGGTCATCGGACGAGAAGGCACAATATCATGGAATTTCTGGGCGTTTTGAGTGCGGCTAACCGGCACAGATGGTTGTTGCGAGAACTGTGACAATGAAGGCTCATCCTCGAGGTGACTAGCCATTACAGCATCTTGAGAGGTGAATTGCTTCCCAGCAGGCTGAGTAGAAGAGAAATCCGAAGCCAAGTGCGGCGTGTCCCAGTCCATAACCAGACCACCTCCAACCTCCGGCTGTGTGGATGAGAAGCCTGCCAATGGCTGGTCGACGTCCATGTCCATATCCATTGCGTCGAGGCTCCGGCTGGGGCCCTTCCGATTCTGGGAGAGGGGATCCTGGCTAAAGTCGATGTGTAACGACTCAAACATAGAGGTGGCGAGATTGATAGGATCTCTCAGCTTACCGTCGCTGGAAAGATACTTGTTCGACCGCGTATACCACGGATGCCTCCGCACATCCTCTAGCGAGAAGCGACTCTTAGGGTTCACGGTCAACATGCCACGCAGTAGCGAAAGAGTGGCAGCTGGCAGCTTCTGCCACAGCTCGTCCGTGGTCCGCGCATTTTTTGCAACATATTCGTGAAACTCGTAACTGTCATCGGTCGGGCTATCCCATGGCGTGTTACCCGCCAGGAGAACGAACAGGACAATCCCACAGGACCAGATGTCCACCAAGTCCGGGTGGTACCCCGACCCTTTGGTATGGCCACGAGTACTGCTGGTAATCACCTCGGGCGCAATGTAGGGTGGACTGCCACAGAAGGTTGTGGAGAGTTTCCTGGTTCCCTTGTATTCGAAGAGTGCGGCTAGACCGAAATCCGCAATCTTCAGGTTCCCATCCGCCGTCAAGAGCATGTTCTCAGGCTTGATGTCGCGATGACCGACACCCTTCGAATGCATGAAGCTCACGGCGCTGATCAACTGTGAGAAGTACACATGTGCGATATCCTCACCCACGCCCTCGTCAGCCTCGATCTTGTCGAAGAGATCGCCGCCCTCGGCCAATTCCATCGCGATCCATCGCCAGATATCGTCCTCGCCGGTCTGGTAGAAGCTGATGATGTTGTTGTGACCCGTAACGTGTCGATGCACCGTTACTTCCAGCTGCAATTGTCTGGCGCTGATCTTGCCATGACGCGCGGCGTAGTCTTTGTGGATGTACTTGACGGCAAATACGGGGTTGTCCGAGTCCAAGGGGCAGGCTTTTTTGATACTAAGAGGGTTCAAACACATCAGGATTGATCCCTAAAGAATACAAAAAGGTATCTAACTCACCAGGCATAAGCGCCTTGGCCGATTGTCTTGGAGACAATGCGAAAAGGCACGTCGTTCGGAAGCGGGGCCAATTGCGAATGCTGCATGATGGGAAGGGACGAATGAAGGAGATATAAGGGAAGTATCAGGTGGAATGAATGACTATGAGGACTCAGACATCATGAGCTGAGATGGAAAGCGTGAAGGGGTGACGAGGTGAGAGGCAAGGGCGAGGCAGAGCGCAGAGCGCAGAAGCACAGAAACGCGGTTCGCAGACGCGGGCCACTTTATCCTGTTCGGGTAGTATGTTGACACGGCTGTAATATTATTTCGCAGAAGGAGTACAGATAGATAGGATTTGCCCAGTTATAGTACCCTACAGTATCTTTAGAGAACAGTGAGTATTCAAGTATAACCTACCAAAACTGATATATAGTAGTAGCCCCTCAGTTTGCATCCATGCGACCCGCAGTGATCGCACTAAGAAGCTCTGGATTTAGATCGATCGGCCTGTGCTTTCCGGTCGACTTCGCAGATTTATTTTCTATGATATACATGGAGTTTAATTTTATTCTATTACTTTTATTGTATTTCTATTTCTGGTCTATTTCTGTTACTTTAGTCCAGATAGTTATTGCTTTCCTTGGAAACTACGTACAATTGTTCATGTCCTGTGTCGGTCTCAGCTCTGGCGGGGCGGCGGTTGCCGGGGCGCGCGTAAACAACTTAGTCTTTTCCTACGTTCTTGTCCCACTTCCTTTGATCTTCTCTGACCTTCTCACGTTCTTCTTCCCTTCTAACAATACCATTCTGCTATCCCGTCTACCCTTTATACCCTCATTTTAGCACTCCGATATCGCATTTGTCCTAGTGGGGCCGTTGTTCGGATCCGTCGTCATTCCGTCGCAACCCTCGTGCTACTGTAACTAGCATTCCAGGCACGGCCCGGGAATCTGCAGCCTGCAGCCTTCAAGATCAATCATCCTTTAGAGGATCCTCTTCTTGCTCTTTTTCTACGATGGACTACACCATGGAAGACACCCAAAACTCGGCGCCCGATGCGCTGGAAGCCTCCAAGTTGAATAGCTCAGGCCAGCGCAACGAAAACCAAAGCGTCACCAAGCGGTTCGTTAAGCCTCAACAAGCTTTCCCTCTATTGGAAGATCCGTTATACTAACTCGTTCACCTGTATATAGCCTACAGGCCGAGTTGATGCAGCTCATGGTCCAGCCTTCTCCGGGCATCTCCGCGTTCCCCGATGCGGATGGCAACCTGCTCTCCTGGACAGCAACCATCACCGGCCCGACCGAGACACCATACGAGGGCCTGAATCTGAAGCTCACCTTCGCCTTTCCCAATAACTATCCCTACTCCCCGCCCACCGTTCTCTTCAAGACCCCAATCTATCACCCCAACGTCGACTTCTCCGGCCGCATCTGTCTGGACATCCTCAAGGACAAATGGAGCGCCGTTTATAACGTGCAGAGCGTTCTACTGAGTTTGCAGAGTCTCTTGGGCGAGCCCAACAAGTAAGCAGTGCCCTTGCATCGACATGTCTTAGCAAATACTAACAACGCCAACAGCGCGAGCCCGCTCAATGCCCAAGCCGCCGAGCTCTGGGACTCCGACCAAGAAGAGTTCAAGCGTCATGTCCTGGCTCGTCACCGCGACCTCGACGAAGACTAGACGCCTCCTGCATACATTGGAATCGCATCGGCGTCCACCGTTGCTCCCTGCCCCTAATGGGGACGTGGAGGCACGGTATCAATGCATAGTGGCCTGGTTCATTGGGACTGGAGTTTTCGGCTATCTGATGTTTTACTGTTATTTTTATGCCACGCATTCACATAGGCGCGTGTGGCCCAGGGCTTTTTCTGGGTGTCTACTTTGATAATCTTATTGTGGAGGTGCAACCATTCCCTTTTCATCTGCTTTCTCTTTCCAGTTTTTGCATTGCGGTATTGTAGACTGGTAGACACCCGAGGAGCTTCCAAGATTGGCTCTTGGTAAGATATATTGGCTTTATGGAATATCCAGTAACATGCAGAGAAAAGCAATAGAAAAGCAACCACCGGCCTTGCAGAACCATCAGATCAAGATGAAAAATACTGCTTCTCGTCCGTAATAAGCAATCCGGCAATCGTGGCACTGGTAAAGGTACTCAGGGCGCCCGTGAGAAGGGCACTCACTGCAACACGCGAAATGTCTGCACTACGACCGGGGGAGATCTGAGACAGGACCCCGATCTGGTTACCAAGAGAGCCGATATTGGCAAAACCGCAGAGAGCATAGGTAGCGATCAGACGGGAGCGGTCAGAGAGGTCGGTGTAGGCGGCCTCGTTCTGAAGAGCATTATACGCGACGAATTCGTTCTAAGAGATGTGAGATGCATATTCTATCAGGAAAGAATGAGGACATACCGAGACGAGCTTGAGACCAATAAGTTGGCCCACCTTGAGCAAGTCGTCGTTGCGGGAGACGCCCAGAAGGAAAGCGATTGGGTAGCAGATGTAGCCCAGAATGAGCTCCAGGGTCAACGGTGGGTCGTTGATGTTCAAGTAATGGCCCCACCAGGTGAGCAGGGCATTGACGAGACCGATGAGCGAGATAATGCACAGGAGTGTGGCGGCGATCATGGTTCCAATCTTGAGACCCAGCCAGGCACCGTTCGCAAAGGCCTCCAGGGCATTTGCGGACTTGTGCTCCTCGTTATCTGGGATCACGACACGACCGGCTGTCAGGCTTTCTTCTTCCTCGGGCCAGCGCAGCTTCGAGCAAGCCAGTGAGGCTGGGATACTCATCACACAGGAGGAGACCAGGGCTTGTGGGTTGACGCCCATTTTGATGTAGGCAATCAACACACTACCTGCGATTGTGGCGAAACCGGAGCACATTACCTGGTGCAATTCGGCTATGGTAAGATGCGGGACGAAGGGTCGAATGAGCATAGCCGACTCGCCCTGTCCGATGAAGGGCGAAGCAGCTGCTACAACAGCCTCGGCACCAGACACACGCATACACCAAAAAAAGAACGCAGCGAACTTGGTGATGAACCACTGCAGGACATTACTGTGGTATAGGAGTTGCACAAACGAGACGAAGAAGATGATCGCGGGGACCACGCTGACGAGGAACCAATTGCCCGGGGCAATGGGCGATGTCATGTCGTAAAAGTCCTGGGCCGTCAAGAAGATCACTCCATCACTGGCAAAACCGAGGAGGTCACGGGCGAGAGTGGAAATGAAATTGAAGATATCGTAGCCTGCCCCGCTGCGCAGCACAAATAGCGCAATGATGAACTGGACTAGCATGCCGACGATCACGGTGTGCCAGATGATCTTTTTGCGGTTTCGTGATGTGGCCCACAGCATGAACAGGAAGACTGCCAAACCGAATAGACTGACTGCACGATCCGCGCGCGTGTTACCACGACCCTCGGGAGAAGCGAATGCACCGATGAGAATCACTCCAATAGTCACAAGAGCTCCAAGAGGCAGCCTTAGCTTCTCGGGAATGACGCTCACGAATGGACGAGCGGTATTGTTCCAGACAAAATGCATCGGCCTCGTCACAATGGTGATGGGCACGTAGAAAAAGATGATGCGCAGCGTGATGGCGAGATACAGCAGGAATGGGATCAACCATCCTAAATCATACCGGTGCAGGATCAGACCGGCGATCCACCAGCTAGAAAAGTGCGTTAGTGTCCGATCTCTAGCAACGCGCTGCTCATTGCGAAAGAAGCCACTTCAACTCACCCGGTGAACAGCAGCCAGACGACGGCGTGTACCACGGGTCGCCAGTGCTTCAGCATGCGTCGCTGCCATGATCGCTTGACGGGTTGGCTGACCCCCGTCTCTTCGTCGCTCTGACTGTGACTCTTGCTGGCGTGGTCCAGCGCCGTCGGTTCAGGCACGATTCCCTTCTCGAATGTCGTATCCTTGGTGTACACCACTTCTTCCTCGCGGCCCTTCTCTGCAAAGGCTGTATGGTGGTGATGAGCATGATGATGCTGGTGCTCTGGCAGCAGCGCAGGATCTATTTGATGCGACTCCCGAGTCTCCACGTCCCTGACCGGTTTGGGCTCAGTGTTGTCGGCCATGCTGTTTGGAGAGAGAGAAAGAGCGATGTGAAATGTCCAATGTTCTCTTATCTCTTTTTCACGTGGACATTCCCTGTGTCCCACGTTACAGATTATAGACGCGCAACGTGCAGGGAGGTTATTAAAGATCGAGAAGATTCATTATGGCCTGGGATTAAGCATTCCTCGACCACTGGGAGAAAAGGGAAGGAGGAAAAATCTAGTTTATCAACCAGATCCCTGTGCGGGGAACAGTCCGTGTTGAGAAGCAATTGTGAGATAAAGCAACTCAACAAGGGGTTTAGGTTACTGGGTCCGTGAAGCCTCTCGGTCCAAATCTTTACTCTTTGGCCAACGGGTCTCCCGTCTCACCTGAGAGAGGCCCATGTAACCCAAAACTGGCGGACAAATGATAATGCACGTTGCACTATCTCGGTAATTTTAGCGCGATTCATGTCACTATCTTTGCCACCTCGGCCTCGGTGGTTGGTGGAAGGTGACCGATTCTAACCTTGAAAAGGGAATCTCCGCAGTGGAAAGTGGGGGTCACCTTCTTTTTCTTTTTTGTTGAGTCGTGTGCTCTTCTCACAGAAGAATTTTCTTGCTAGCGAGAAACCTCGTGAAAATCATTGTCATTCTATTTTAGTAACTTGACTGTTAGGTTAACTATAGAAAACACCTGTGTCCGAAGAACATATGTCTTATCTCCAAGGGTATCACCACGATTGTCATCGACACTTAAAATCCTTGGGGCCCACTGTACTCCGTACCTAGCTCTAGTCCCTGTACGTCTGTAAACTTCATCCCTGTGCCAGCATCTGGGCAGTTCTGCGATAGGCAATTTCCGCCCCAATGAGAACACGCCTTGGCAGGATAAATCATATAACTACTGGCTTTGGTCTTAGGGTAGAGTACAACCGTGTGATTAAAGGCGCCTTGACAGGTCTTGGAGGGAACATGGTTTCGGTTAAGTAGACCCAGTAATCTCCGCTAAGCCCAGAGGATAAACCCGAAAAAGATCACATTGGCAAGGAAGTTCTCCAGGGCTACCTAGAGTGGTCCTCTTTATACTCTCACCTGCACCCATACAGCTGATAGGCTCGTGCTACAACCGACCACGGTACATTCATCTCCCATCATCCATGAGCCATGGTCAGCTCGCTCCGTCCGATCTCTTTGCCAAGTGTGTATGCACTGAAATGTATCGTCTGATCATTCATCGCAAGTGACGCCTGGATTAAAACCTCCAGGTAATAGACTGTCTGTCCGGTGATGGTTTGGTGAGGAAACTGGCTAAGATCAAGGCCAGTGAAGTGACATTGAATATAGTTGACACAACGGACATCTGGATCTATTGTTTCTTAGTATTTCTGATCACTCGCTTGAGACCATAGGCATAGAGTTATAATCGGAAAATTGAGGCCTACCAGAGCCGCCAAGTTGTTCGGGTGCAACTGGGAGACTGCATTCCTAAATCCCCACAGGCTTGACGAGCAAATCATGTTCCCAATGGTGCAATTGAGTTACCTGAGACATCTGGAAGTCTTTTTGGTATCTCTGATCCTTTTATTGCAAGTTGTTTGTTAGTTCTAGGCTGGGTAGTGGATACATATATGCTACACACCTTGTGTAACACCCAATGGAGAGGAATCAATCTACTGGCGGTATGCTAGATCCACTCCGAAGCCCCTGAGAATCGTTTCGGTGGGCAAGGAGGAACGGTTGAACTGATGGCAGACCATAATGTCGCCAGCACTTGTAGGTTGGGGGATTGTACCCCAGAAGACCTTGAAGTGCTGTTCCATAAACAATGGTATCTCTCCTAAGATATATAGTTAGGTCCCTCTCCTGGCTTTCAGAATCTACAAAAAGCTATGACTAACGAATGCAGAGGAACAAACATAGCAACGCCAATCTGCTTCAGAGCGTATCTCAGTGTGTTCTGGAGGTAGGGGGAGGCGCTAAAGCCGCCAACCAACACAACCTTCTATAAGCATAGATAGTGTTAGCTTCCCATCTAACCTGCGAAACGAGAATAAGCGACCACTGACATTGATGATACGTCGCCGAAATTTGTCGTTTGCTGCTGTGATTTGAGACAGAACCAGCGCGAAGATCTTAAGAGCGTAGGATGATAGATCGATGTCTCCGATTGTAAAATGCGGGATCGATATTCGGAGCGGTCACATTCAGATTAACTACTTAGTTACCAATCTAATTGATTAGTTTACTAATACATATTCCTCTATAAATGGACTTTCGATCGTATTCTTGCATTCGAGAAATTGAAGATTGACGAATGCGCCTATCGTCGGCCATCTGCAACCGGAAGCGGTAAACAGCACGCGGGGTACTGGGGTAACTCTCGGTCCAGGGGCAATCCATCTTCAGCAACACCAAACCAAAATGAGCAGTGATAACTCATGGGAACTGGAGGAGGGTATCCCTCAGTTCGAGGACCCCTTCATCCAGCAGTATCTGAAAGGACGCGACGCCCTGATCGCGGAAGAACAGAAGAAACGTCATGGTACGAACACAATCCCCGCCGAAGAAGTAAAAGGCTGAACTCTCCAGATGCAACATTTCGCAAGAGTTTATCCCCGATTGCCGCCCGCGCATGTAGAATCGTCTCCCAGATTCGCGCCCGCGAGCAGCATGAGGTGTGGACCACGGGACTTGACGATGCGGTTGCGCATCAATCTGATGAGATCCTCTACCCGGGTGTCATGTTCCACCATGCCAAGGGCCGCATGGAAAAGACCAATCTGTGGAAGATTGTAGAGAAGATGCCCAAGGGGTCTCTCCTACATGCACACATGGATGCCATGTTCGATATCGACTTTTTAATCGATCAGGCCTTTTCCACCCCGGGGATTCACATGTCCGCGCCTCAACCGCTACTAACACCGCACGATTATGATACTGCGCCTGTTTCGTTCCAATTCTCATCTCAACCCATCGAGGCATCCAAAAATAAGCCCGCTGTCTGGTCGGAGGCGTACGAGCCCTCGTCATTGATTTCAATCCAGGCGGCTGCCGATACTTTCCCTAAGCACGGAGAGGCTGGCTTCCGAGAATGGTTGAAGAGCCGGTGTATGTTGATGCCGGAGCACTCCTACCATCACTACCATGGAGTCGACGCAATCTGGGCCATCTTCACCAAGACATTCCCCGTAATCAACTCCATTCTGATGTACGAGCCGATTTTCCGCGCATGCTTCCGTCGCATGCTGGGACAGCTCGCTAGCGATGGGATTAGATATGTGGAATTCCGCATCGCGTTTGTCTTTCAGTACAGGAGGGAAGGGCACGAGACGATAGAGGAAGACTACCACGAGTGGTGCAGAGTTGTGGAGGAAGAGGTGAGAAAGTTCAAAGCCACCGAGGCGGGAAAGGATTTCTACGAAGCGCGGATTATCTGGACGACTCTACGGAGGCTGCCCAACAAGGATGTTGTTGAGAGCATGAAGCAGTGCATTGTATCCAAGATGGATTTCCCTAGCCTTATATGTGGCTTTGACTTGGTCGGACAGGAGGACAAGGGCCGAACTCTGATGGATCTTGTGCCGCTACTATTCTGGTTCCGAAAAACGTGTGCGGAGGAACAGGTGGATATCCCGTTCTTCTTCCACGCTGGTGAATGTTTGGGTGACGGCGACTCAACTGACCAAAATCTTTTTGATGCCATCCTGCTGGGCACTCGACGGATTGGCCATGGATTTTCTCTCTACAAACACCCGCTACTCATTGATCTGGTCAAGGAGAAGAAGATCATGATCGAATGCTGTCCTATCTCCAACGAAATCCTCCGCCTAACAAGCTCCATCAAGACCCATCCGCTGCCCGCACTCCTAGCCAGAGGTGTGCCCGTGTCGCTGTGCAATGATGACCCTGCCATCCTTGGCCACGGAAAGAATGGATTGACACACGACTTCTGGCAGGCATTACAGGGGCTGCAGAATGTCGATCTTGTGGGCCTGGCGATGATGGTCCAGAACTCTATCCGGTGGAGCTGCTACGAGGACCAGTCGACACCCGAGTGGAAACGTGAAATAGAAGAGGGCATCCTAGGGCAGGGTTTGAGGGCGACGCGTCTGCGCGAATGGTGGTCTGACTTTGAGAAGTTCTGCGAGTGGGTGGTCTTGGAGTTTGCAGAGTTTGATGAGGACGAGTGAAGGTCCAACTGAGCAGAAGTTAGCTTTATTTTCCAGAAGAAAATCAGAAAATAAAAAAAAGTTAATTGGTGAATCATGTAAAAGAACCGAAATTCAGACACGTCGGTGTCATCGAAGATGTGTTGGCAAGGGCCCGCTAACTAACTAAACCGAACCAAACCTTCCGCCTGACTCAGGATCACTTATCGCGCTTTATCAGGCGCCTCCTGCTCCGCACGTCATCGTCAACGTTCACTCCCCAAACTACCTCTTTCCGAGGGCTTGCGCTCTTACTTCTTCTTGACGATTGTTACCATGTTCGTACTTGCTTGTGTATGACCGAGCTATCTGCTCTCTCAAGATGGGTTACTTCTTGCCATCGTTCTTCCAGAAGCGACTGCTTAAATACGCCTTGTCACGCCTCGGCCTCGTCGATACGGAGGCACTGGATCCAGACAGCTTGGGAATCCGCTTCGGACAGAGAAGTACGGTGGAGCTGCGAGATATCGGTCTGAAGCTAGAGGTAAGTATACTGGCGATGACACTGGGGGCGCGGGGCGGTCTGCGGCTCTTTCCAAGCCGACAAGCGGTGGATACTGACATTCGGACGCGTTTGCAATAGAAATTAGCGACTCTGCTTCATATCCCTCCAACATGCGAGCTTATCGCTGCCCGAATACAGTTCCTGCGGATCACCGTCCCCGCCGATATATACAGTAGCGGCATCGTCTGCGAAGCCAGCGGTATCAATGTCCATCTTCGATTGCTACCGGACGAAGCAGCCAAGGGAAGACATCCAAAACCAAAATCACGGCCCACCAAAGTGTCAGACCCTTTGGGATCCGATGTTCAGATCCTACCCACGCCGTCCAACCTCGCCGAGTCGTTCCTGCAGGCTGAGCCTGAGGAGGAGAAAGAAGAACTACAAGCCGCGATCTCGTCGCATTCTCATGTTCTGCAAAAGCCATCTTCATTTACCGATGAAGAGGATGAGGAGCTCGGGCTGGGCAGTGCTAGCCTGTCGCTGCCGAGTTTCGTTGCAGCATTCCTGAAAGGTGTGGCGGACCGGCTCCAACTTAAGATCAGAGATGTCGCCGTGCGGTTGGATATGGAGCTGAAACAAGATGGGCCAGCCAAGAGGCAGCCCGAAGATAAGCCGGATCTCGTCGCGGGCTTGTTGAGCGTACGCGAGATCGATGTCCATGGCGTATCGGAGTTCACTGCTGGTCCAGATGAATCATTACCTTTTCGAGAGGGCAAGAGGATGGTCTCTATCGACGGCATCAATATCGGTCTCGTGGCCGACCCTGTTGTATTTTCGAATTATTCGCGGTTCACGGCCCCTGCGTCCCCGACAACCACGATGCAGTCGAAGGAAAGCCACCCGTCAAGCAGAGCCCCCTCTCCCCAGCCGTTAGATTCATCTGGCTTTAACCCTGGTATTGCTATGACGCAGTCTACGATTTTCGAGTCCTCTATTCAGTCAAGTCGTGGAAGTGTCAGCGACCATGGGATGGAGGAATCTGTAATCTCTCACGGTGGTCGCTTCTCCGATGCGGACTCCGAACCGGAGAGTAGGTACGATCGCTACCTCGATGACTCTCAAATATTCGGGGACGATCCGTTCCAAGACAATCCAGGATATTTAGATTCGGTGATCGATACCCAATTTCACGATTTTGACGGTGGACTATCCGCATCAACGCAATTACAAAGACACCCAACGGCTGAAAATGACGATAGAGTCTCCCACCAGAGCCTCCCGTTATGGTCCAGTGGAATACTGGCGGGACACGAGGATGTTGAACACGCTGAGAGAGGCTCGATGCCATCTGAGAGTACCCACTGGTCGCAGGCTTATGAATCAACCCCTGGAAGCCAAGTAGACCTTGAGGCCAATGCTCCTGCACATTCTACTCTATACCCCGATGACTCCGAGGATCCCTTTATACCGCAACTCGGTGCCTCGCAGCATCTATCACAGGCGTTTGCACCGCCCTCCGAATCCGGCAGCGCAGCTTCAGGATCTGCAACTCCCGATGCAGAACTCACTGAGTCGAAGTACTTTTCGCATGACGAAGCACAAAGCTTGTATATGAGTGCTATCAGTAAAGGCGATGGCGGAAGCTTCATTCCGAACATGCCTGGAGCATGGGACTCATTCGCCCATAGCAAACCGTCAGCGAGCAGTTCCGAGAAGCTAACAGAAAGGACCGATCCGACCGAAAACACTCAATCGGGTCAAGAAGGTCTTGATGATGCTTCTGATTCTACTCCAAAGTTGACTGGCCAATCTAATTCTTATTTTGGTGACCACCAGTCTCTAGAAAGTAGTCAAGCCCAATCCATGTCTGCATCCACCGACAAAGCTTCTAGTCCATCATCGCCCACTCTGCATAGAATGAGTGAAATGCGAAAACCAATGCTCAGCCTTGACAAGGTCCTCGTTTGGTTGCCATCTACTCCCGAAGAAACCAGCACCTCCGACCATGCATCGCCGAAAATGGATAAAGCAGACAGTGATCCGAAAGAACCAGAATCCGGATTGAACGAGTCCATAGTCGGGGAGAGCATGTTTGCTTCCAAGGCTTACGCTTCCACAAGGTTTCCAAGGGGCCCAAGCAAGTCTCATGTTTTTGCTGAAACGGATCGCACAGAGAAGCAGCAGCATACACCCGGGAGCATGCCACAACAGATTGAAGTGGAGGTTTCCACGGTCGCAATTCATTTTGACATTGCGACTGGCTGGCTTCTCTGCAAAGCATGCCAAAGGGTGACGCAGATGGTGCCTCAAGAAGGCCGACCCAAGAAGCAGTCTCCTTCGGATCAACCAGCGCGTTCGGTCTCCTTGCATCTCGTTGTTCACCAGCTTTCTGTCAAGTTCATTGAGCACGTGGCAGGATATTCGCACTCCCCCGAGAATGCCGGTACCCCTCTGCCTCCGCCATATCATTCTATGGAGGACATTGTCCTTCAGATGGCAGCATCAGGCTTAATAGCCCGCGTTCTGGCAGATGGAAAGCGGACCAATCTGACTTTCGATTTATCTAAATTTAAACTTGGGCTCGCCTCTGACGATCTGATCTCGTTTAACGAGTCGTTGAAGATGCGCGAATCTACTCGGGACATTATGACTCCTACCCCGGTTGACATCTCTCTGTCATTAAGCAAGTCGTCCGATTCTGCCAAAATTGATATATCTACGCTACCTCTTCATCTCAACCTCAACATGCAGCAATTGGAAGAAGTTTTAGGATGGATGGGCGGTCTTAGTACCATTTTGGAGCTGGGAAGCTCTATTTCCTCTGCAGCTACCACGAAAGGAGGACCCAAGCCTCCGAAGAAGCGCCCCCGTGGCGTACATTTTGAGACACCGAATCCAGCACCTGCTAAAAGCAACACAGTATCTATTCCCTGGAAAGCAAATGCTCGAGTTGGTGGCATTGTGCTGGATGTTGTCGGCGACACTCACTATCTCAAGCTCAGCACGAGCGCGGTCAAGGTTGTCAGCAGATTTGAGGGGATTGGTGTCCAAATTGACAAGGTGGAACTGGCTGGTCCACTACCGCTTGATGACTCTTCTGATGCCCCTGCTATGATCGCTCTGGATAATGTCAGAGTTGAGCTCCTCTCTGTGCCAAAGGAGAATGATATTGATCGTCTTCTGGCCTTGATCACACCGTCGAAAGACAAGTATGATGACGATGACGATATCATGCTTGATACGCTCATACGGCAACGAAGACAAGGCTCCGTTCTTCGAACAAGGGTAGAAGCTATGGACATTTTCGTTTCAAACCCCAGTGGCCTGGCTCCCCTCTCATCGCTCGCGGTTGAGATGAGCCGGTTGTCCAATGTCACGAAATATCTTCCCGAAGACGATCGCCCTGGGATCCTCACTTTGACGAAGATTTGCGAGTTTGATGTCAACGTCCAAATTGGCGGAGAGGTTGGAAACATGAAAGCACATTTGATGGATTCGGAAGCCGCTTGGATTAGTATGCCCTCACTCATTGCGACTAAAATCGAAAGCATGACCGTCATTCGACAGACCAAGAACAGCAATGAGGAACTCATTGGTGAAGCTATATGCCCCAGTGCACAAAAGACACAGCAACCCATGTTCATGGCTCGATTCATTCCCGATGAGATGGACCCTACTTTTAAGATCAAGTTGCATCGCCTTCGAGTCGAGTATACGACTGCGTCGATTGTGGCCCTCCTCGGTCTAGACCGGAATACAACAGGTGGAGAACTGGCCGGTGAGATGGCGGATTCCATTGCCAATCTCGCAGAGCACTCAGGCCGAGTAGAAGATCCATTGACCTTTGCTGCATCGGCATCCGACACCTCTGGGGCTTCCCCGAAGCCGACAAAACTGGCAGTTGTGCTAAGAGATTGCGTTCTTGGTCTTAACCCTCGCAATTCTCCGTCAAAAGGTGTTGTAGTGCTGACGAATGCCAAGTTTGGCGGCATATTGAATGGTGAAGAATCCTCGGAGGCCACACTAGACATCCGAAAATCGTCGATCATGATCATTGACGATGTGGCCAACGATGGCTACACAGACAACCTTCGTCCACGAACTTCAGCTGTTGTCCAGAGTAATCAAGTCCAAGAATACATCTGCAGGGGCTATGTGCCGGTCTCGACAATCTCCTCTGCGACAGTCATTGTCAAAATGATGAAGCTGGCCGAAGACGGAACGAAGTCATTGGATGTGGAACTCCGACCCGACTTGTTAATTCTCGAAACCTGCGCAGATTCGACGCAGACCCTTATAAATATTTTGAATGGACTTCAACCTCCCACTCCGCCCAGCGTCGCCGTGAAGTATCGAACCGAGGTCATGCCCCTTGAGGACATGCTCGCCTCATTTTCGGGGGATGCGTTTCCAGCTGACCCTAGCTTGCCTTCTGAATTTGAAAGCGAACTAGAACCTGTTGTCGAAGAACAGTCTTCAGAGGATCCATTGAGTAACGAACTTGAATATGTCAGCGATTTCGATCCCAGAAGCGAGGGCATCGAGGCTATTAGATCGAGCGAGGACAATGATCTTCTTGGCAGCTTCCATTCACAGTACCAGGTCTCATCTAGCATCGCGGAGCTGGACTTCCAGGAGGACCACTTCGCCAAACAGTCTGCCGTTGGAGGTACTGCACACCGATGGGACTCTACCCACAACACTTACGGCCTTTCCAATGACACGAAGCTCCAGCGGAGCCCACTCCGAGTCAGAGTTCGGGACATGCATATCATCTGGAATCTCTTCGACGGCTATGACTGGCAGCGTACCCGAGATACCATCTCCAAGGCTGTCAAGGATGTTGAGACCAAGGCCACCGAGCGACGCGCCCGTGCCTCGCGCATGTCACCTACCGCCGAGGACGAAGAGGAGTCCGTCATCGGCGATTTTCTGTTCAACTCCATTTACATTGGAATTCCCGCAAACAAGGACCCACGTGAGCTCCATCGCGAGATCAACCGCGACATCGACGATCTTACCAGCGAGACTGGGAGCTATGCGACCACGACGACAGTCACTGGTGCCACCAGTCGACAGGGCCGACCTACGTCTACAAGGGAGAAGAAACTGCGGCTGCACCGGAGCAAACATCACAAGATGACCTTTGAGCTTAGGGGAGTCTGTGCGGATTTGGTAGTGTTCCCGCCCGGGGAGGAGGAAACACATAGTTCAGTGGATGTGCGGGTAAAGGACTTGGAGATTTACGACCATGTGCCTACTTCGACTTGGAAAAAGTTTGCCACCTATATGCATGAAGCGGGAGAACGGGAGAGTGGGACCAGCATGGTCCATATTGAACTTCTCACTGTGAAGCCTGTGCCTGAGCTTGCTGCATCGGAGATTGTTCTCAAGGTACGTTACCCAATCATTTACCCATGGATGTGACTGACGGTTTCCAAGGCTACTGTTTTGCCCATTCGGCTTCACGTTGACCAAGATGCCCTAGATTTCATGAGCCGATTCTTCGAGTTCAGAGACGAATCGGTCGAAGAGTCTACGACACCAGGCGACGTCCCATTCCTGCAGCGCGTCGAAGTCAATGCAGTGCAGGTGAGGCTGGACTTCAAGCCGAAGAGGGTTGACTATGCCGGTCTCCGATCCGGTCGCACGACGGAGTTTATGAATTTCTTCGTGTTGGATGGCGCCGATATGGTCCTGCGACACGTCATCATCTACGGCGTTTCCGGATTTGATCGACTCGGCAACACGCTCAACGACATATGGATGCCCGACGTTAAGCGAAACCAGCTCCCTGGTGTTCTCGCGGGCCTTGCGCCTATTCGATCACTGGTGAACGTGGGTGGTGGTGTAAGAGACCTCGTTCTGATTCCAATGCGCGAATACAAGAAAGACGGGCGAATCGTGCGCAGCATCCAGAAAGGAGCCATGGCGTTTGGCAAGACTACGTCCAATGGATTTGTGAAGCTAGGCGCCAAGCTCGCCATCGGTACTCAAACGGTCCTGCAGGGAATGGAGGACTTGTTGACCTCGCCCAACGCCGCCTCTGCGGCCTCGGAGGAGAATCGGGATGACGACGAGGAGGCGAAGAAGATCTCTCTCTATGCCGATCAGCCGGTGGGTGTGGTCGCAGGTATTCGGGGTGCGTACAGCAGCCTCGAACGCGACCTCCTCCTTGCACGAGATGCGATTGTTGCGGTTCCAGGCGAGGTGGTCGAGAGCGGGAGCGCCAAAGCAGCGGCCAAAGCCGTGTGGAAACGTGCGCCGACCGTTGTCCTTCGGCCGGCGATCGGCGTTTCCAAGGCCGTGGGACAGACCCTGCTGGGGGCAGGAAATACCTTGGATCCGAGCAATCGGCGCAAGATGGAAGATGTGAGTGGATACCCGAGCCCTGGATTGATCTAGACTAACGATGCTCTAGAAATATAAACGTCACTGAGAATGGAAGTGATGCTTGTTTTGCATGAGGCTGTAGATACACTGCTTTATTTGCTGCGATGATACCACTCCCCTCCTTTATGGGATACGACTGCATATAAAATTGCTGATGATACGCATGATTTGGGAGTTGCTGTTTTTCCTTTCTTATTTTCGAGATTTTCCACATGGATTTCTTTGATTTGCTGTGCTAGATCGAACCTCGAAGTAGCATATCAATGCACGAGTCTGCGTATTTGCCACCTGCGCCCTGCAAGTGAAACCCCAGATCTCCCGTTCCATGCGGGCATGAATCATGCCTTTCGCGGGTAGGGTAGGGAAATTCAATGCCTCGAACAGGTTGAAAAAGGATAACCATGGCTCACGCTCGGATAGTCGGCGCAAGGCCAGGCCTCGTCATGTCTGTACCTTGATTTTACTGCACTTTTCAAGACTCCCACGGTTCTGAGGTCCCAGATCTCGTGGCTCCTTGGAACCACGAAAGTTACAATGGCATTATGATGTAACCTCTATATCCTTCTACGTTGGTTTGTTCATCAAGTATCGATGAGGATATGCGAGCAACTACAGATTCAATACCGTCCTTCCGCTCTGGTTCATGTTCTCCAATGATAAAAGGCAGATCCAATCTCACGAACCTATCTACATAAAACCACAGTAAGAAGTAAGTTATTGCCCGCGTGGCCCTGCAGTGCCACCGTGTCCGACCCTCGAGATTTCTGCCCAAGTCATCGCCTTCTGCCAGCCCCTTCAAATGGGCATAGGCTCATTCTAGACACTGACTGGTCCAGCTTGTCCGGTCGGATCACTCGGGTTTCATGTCAAAGTACTTCCACGAGCTATGATTGGTAGGGAAAAGGGTGCAGGAGTAGATTGGGGGTCATCTGCATGTCATTTTACATTTTATCGATCACTGTGATGCATCCAATGCTCTTTACTCTTTTTCTACGCTTTTTTATGTAATCCGGAAATGTGTGACGATAATCCAAGGCCATGAGGTTCGACCCGCCGGTTCGTAACCAAATGTTCCTGCGTTCCAGACCGCGTCGGCTTCCATAGTGGATCGTTGTGGATATCGTGGATACCCAAGGATTAAAAGAAAAGAAGAAAAGGCAAAAAAGGGATCTCCTTTAGTTCCCCCCCGGACCCGAAATCCTTATAATACTCTGATTCTTATTTTCTAGGGGTCTGGTACCTTACATTTTTGCATAAATTCAAATTGGTAGGTTTTGTCCCTTGCAGTTCGTTCCAGTACTAATAAAGTCTAAGAAATCAGATGTATAACCTTCGCGCGTTGGATTGATCTTCCGATCGTCGTCTGCAAAAGATATGTCATTTCACTAGCGTTCGATCTACGAACCCCTCTATCTCGCGCCGGTTCGCGCCATGTACGAAAATACCAATAGTTCTGCCGACTTCAGTGTCTGGCGCGATGAGCTACAGGATGGCTCAGTGTGCCCTACATGTCTCGAAATTCATCCCGTTCATGCATCCTGCGCTCTTTCGCCCCTGCCAGATGCAGTGTCAGTTCCCCCTCGTCTGACCAAGTCAGGAACCACTGGGGCCCTGTCTCTCCATGATTATCGAAAGTATCTTTCACAGGAGTGCATCGACGATCCCGTCGATCGGTCCGAAAAAGGCCTCAAGCGCAAGCCTGCAACGTTGAACTTGAATCAATCGCCACTTTCTGCTCGTCCTTCCTGTGCAATCTCGGTGTCATCTGCATCTACTCCGCCTCTGTCGCCATCCTACTCTCATAGCATTATCTCCCAGTGGAGCGAGCAGGGGCTCGAGTCCATAGATCCACCCTCTAGTTCGTTGTCCCTTTTAACCGTTATCAGACAAAAGCAAAGCACTGACCCTGTTGCAGTTCGTTCTCAAAGCTCACGAGATCACCTTGTCTCGGGACACCTGGTGCGTCCTAGACCGAACAGGAAGCGATTGGTGAGTGGTCTGAAACATTGATAAACACTTCTTCCCCCCCGTCCTAACAACTTCTTCTAGAATACCTTCCGTGAGAGGCATCGGGAAAAGCTTCAGGCTCGGGATCAGGCTCAAAGTTTGCCTCAATCACCCCGGAAATCCGAATCACCTCGGAAGTCCGACCCGATGTTGGCCAGCACGCAGGCCGTTGCCACTATCTCGCACGGCGGTGCCTCCTTCGACATCCTCAATCCGCGCAAGTCGCTGGATATAACGAGGATCGTCTCCTTCATTGAGGATGTCGATGGCCACTCATTACTTTCACTAGATCCCATCCGGGACTCCGACATCTCTACCACCACCATCGACCTGGGACTGGACCGATGTTCGCTCTCTCAGTTCACTGATGCTTCATTGCCATCTCATTACTCTTCGCAATCACTGTATACTCCTCCTTCAAAGAGATTCTCTACGCCCAAGCGACAAACCACCGATATCGCTTCCTCGTCACCTGGAGTGCATGGGCGAGTTCGCTCCCTCTCCGACTATTCGATCCACGACCACGCTCACTGGACACATAACCAGCGAGACGAAAAAGAGCTCCCCGAAGAAGAGTATCCTGACCTGATCGGGGATTCCCAAATGACCTCGATCTCTGAACGCCTCGAGGAAAAGGAAAATGAAGACCACGATGAACGCCAACGTGAATCCCTTCGCCCCGCATCCTCCCAAAAGTCTTTCAACTCCGACGACAGCAGCGATATCGGCGAGCCCGGATCTCCTGTCTACGCGAATGGTGACTGGGCCCAGGTCGACGAGCGCGACCGCGGCATCTTCTTCCACGAGCCCTCTTCTCCCTACGACATCTACGAAAGTACAATACCCGATTACGCTTACGCCAAACCCCACGACCCTTATGATCTCATCTCTCTCGACCCCCATATTCAATCCGTGCTGGCCGCGGCCAATGCCGAGGACATGGGCCTGCGCGGGAATCCCGCCCGTGCCCTGAATGACTTGCAGCGCAAGTCGGACGGGAAGGTCGATGGTCGGAAGCCGTCCTTCATACAGAAAAAGAGGCTGCGCAAGTTCTTCAGCTGGCGGTCTGGGAACTGATTAGACCTTGAGATCTCATATGATATGATGATGGATATGTGGCGCACCTTTTCATTTCTCTTTTTCTTTTGGTTTTCTTCTACTTATTCTTCTCGCTTCACTTCATCCTTGTATTTTTATACGTCTTTTTCATACCTATTCACTTGAGTCTGAGACTCTTCCATTATCGATTATGTCGAATCGGATATACGAGGATGTCAATCCCGGTTTCTTTTGTCGACTTTTTTAAGATCCAATCATCCCTCAAGTGTAGTTCAGCATATCAACATAGAGTATACTAGATTTTGTACTGTCAGTCCATTGAATGTTTTAACTTGGTGGAGTATTATATGAGGCATCCTGCAAGGCTGCGTCAGGGTGACCAGCATAAGAGACTCCAATACCCGCAAGGACGATCCAAGGAACACCGCAATCCCAAGTGAGGTTAATAGCTCATTTACCAACGTTGTGAGGCAGCTTGTCGCAATAAGTGATGGAGAAATCACAATAGCACGAGGAACTGTCATCCAAATCAGTGAATTCATCCAGGCCGTTTGCTGCTCTCGTTTTTCTTTCACTGAAATAAAGAACAGAGTCCCTCGATCTTGACGATGCCGCATTTCTCGGCTTCCCTCCGATAAGCTTTCGAGAGGATAAGTGCATAGATCTCTGGCCGTGCTGTTGCCACCCCTTGTAGCTACCAGAGCATTAGGTGCAACATTATTCTTTACCTACTTCACAGGATTAGTGGCCTCGGACCATGGCAATTTCCAACTCCAGGTGCCTCAAGAAGCGGAAGAAAGCATATGCCTTACTATTCTTTCTCAGCACTCCTTATAGTATTGCACAGTTCCTTCGGGTGGGATGACTCGATCAGTTCGGCAGCTTGGATAGGGATTTGTTAAGTCTCATTGCAGGTATATTGTTGAACAACAATGTACAGACTCGGGGAGTCGATATGCCATCTTCAAATGTCCATGTAAACGCAGGCTTTCACTGCTGCTGCAGGTTGGGTAAACGCAGAGCCGCGGATCACGTGGCTTCGCCTCCTATCAACCTTGAACCACAGGAAGACCAGTCAAGGTTTTTCGCAGCGGCAAATCGCCCGAATTTCCCCTCCAGTGCGCGATATATCTCTGTGCCTTGCCTCGATCAATGCACAGATTTGACAATCCCAGTGAGACTGACCTTCTCGAGCCTTTGCCGCATCATGTTCGAGGACTTCTCCTTCTCGTCGTCCTCCTCGCGGCCGGCTCGTCTAGCAGTCGATGCAGATGACCATCTCATGGTCGACTGTGATAGCGCGCTGATCTCGCCAATGTCGTCGCGTTGCCCATCGCCCTCCCACCGGTTCCGCACACTCTCCCGCTCGAGATCCTCCTACTTTCGTTCGCAGCAGCCTCCGACCTCAGTGCCATTCTCTTACGAGCAAAAGCGTCTCTCCATTTCAACATTAACGCAAAAACTACATGAACACACCCTACAAGCCCCGAAAGGCGAGCCTTTCCCAGAACAGGGACGAACTCGATTTCGTAATCCCTACTCAGGATACGTCCTTACGCCACCAGACACAGACCACGACGACGACGGACACTACGACTCTTCGCCGTCTCTGGGCTCAAACCCAAGCCCAACATATATCCCGCCCGACTTACTATCTCTAGACAGTATGGAGATTCAGGACCAACCAGACCAAAGAGATATCCGGATGCAGAGGCAACAAATCTCGCAATTGCAATGTGACGAGGGTGAAATCGACGCCATTCGCCGCACAGTCATGTCCCAGGAATCATGCGGGCCTGGACCAGACTCAGGCGAAGACGATTGCCACCCCAGTTCACTGCCACCACGGTCATCGCCCCGCCGAAGAGCACTCACCCTGCACCGCAGCCGGTTCGGTCCAGATTCATACGCGGCTGAATCCCGTGGAAGGAGGAAGAGCACAGCTGGGACAGTACAGTCGAGCCGGATAGAGAAGAATCAGTATCCTTCTCATACTGGACGGGAATCTTCTAAACGCGGTGAACAGGGTCTTCGGAGGAAGAGTATAGTTAGTGCGGCGTTGGCATCCGTTGTGGAGCGGTCTTGATCCTTCCATAGGACGGGCCTTTTGTCTTCATGTATATACTTGATTTGATACCCATTATATAGAATTTCCATGGGAGAGCCATGTCCTGGTTCTTATATTGACATGCACGTGTCTTATCGATTTATCACACTGTCCATATCAAGTTCTACGCTTTAGCCCTTGGCCGATCCGAGGCACTGAGCCTTTCAATAAGTACTCTCTAGCTGCAGAACCTCAAACCCCCGCTCACCCCATCTATCATCCCACCGCAATCTATTCAGAGCAAGCCAAGTCGCGCAGAAAAGTGGAATATTCCCCGAAAGCCGACTTGATCTTGTAAAAAGATCGGAGGGTCCTTATACTTCAAACGTTCAATCTCCCGTCCTGCTCTTACGAACCAGTGGTTTGTATTTCTTCCATAGAATATCGCGCAACTGCAACGGCCTGGTATTCATAGACTCGAGGCTGGTCGCAGTACGGACTTGGCCAATGAGCGCCAGTGATGGATCGCCGTGCTCACTGCTGATAGAAACCCGATGCACGGTTGGTTATTGGACGTCGCGGGCTACGGATACACTACGCAGTAGAACAAGTGGGTAAAAAGTATTTTATTTTGAAGCCCCGACCGAACCCCAAGTGTAACATGGAATCATAGAAGCAAAGACAACGTCAACACATTTACTCATCGACGGTAGCAGTGTGCAGACCCTTGGGGTTCTTGACGTTGACAGCCTGGACGTGGGAGTACAGACGCTCCTTGGCACCCTCCTCGTCGTTACGCTTGCGGGAAATGCGAACACGGAGACGGAAGGGAACACCCTTGATACCGGCCTCCCAGACCTTCTTGTTGAGGGCAGGGTCGAGGCGGACGTCCTTGGTACCCTGTGTATATTGTCAGCGAATTCAATTCCCCTGTATACACGAAGAGCTGAGAGCTAGACTTACCATGGCCTTCTCGGCAAAGGCGCGGATCTCCTTGATGGCACGGGGAGCACGCTTCTTGAAGCTGACACCGTGGGTCTGTATTCCGAAAGAAGTTGTAATTAGTCTTCCGTCCGAATGCCATCTGGTAGAGTCAAGACTCTGCGATGTTCTGGTTCGGCCATAGAGGTGGACTTCATCAAACTAATTTCTTCTTCTTTTGTTTCCCCTTTCGGAGGTGTATGCCAACTGCAAAATTCTGAAGAATCTGCAGCTGTCGAGTCGTCACGAGTGTTCGACTTTTAGCCGTGGTTTCCCACAGGCTGTTCGAGGGCGAGGCGGTCGAAGGATGTTTTAGATCCCCGTTCCACTTCCCACGCACACACACAAAAGAAAAAGTTCCATGTTTCAGGATTGTGTGTTCTCTGTCCAATTTTGCCTCCACAGTTTTCCAAATCGTCACAGGTAAGGGGGAAGACTCCGAGTGAGAAGGTTTTCAACATACGCGCTTGTGGAGGTTGATGGTGTATTCGCGCGACACCACGTCGGCGATAGCCGAGCGCTGCTTGCCAGTGTTGACGTTGGACATCTCTGCTGGATGTTAGACGACGTTCAAGAGGTCTGAGTTGAAGGGATAGACTGACTGTTGGGGTCGGCGACTGTGGGCGGAATTGGTCGATGAAGAAAATCACGAATGTGACCGATTTTGTGGCCGTGGATGAGTGCGCCTCGCTTACCGTGCGGGCGTCCCGTGATTGGTGGACTACATGACTCAGCATTTCCACCTGATATATAAGGCGTCAAAATATTGCCTGAGGCCACAAGGCCACAATAATATGCCTCGTTTCACTAGGAATTGGTTTTCACCCCATTCTATGTCTGTACAGTATTGTATTCCATTGCCTCACCGGCATGAATTGACTATGCTAATGCCCACGTTGCCTATTTCGAGCTCTCTCCGCTGACGTCAGGGTACACGTCGAACCGCCGCTGGGTATAGATTGGAACACCATTGCGAGTGCTCACAATGGTATCATTATCGAGATCCGCGTAGATGGTAGTTTCCTTCTCCTCGGCCTCGGCCAGGATGGTCGCGCTGGGGTCCGCAATCAAACTGTGACCATAGGCATGATAGGTCGCCGCAAGGTCGCGTGAGGGGCTGCACAGGGCCACATAAGTCTGATTGTCAACGGCACGAGCACGTCCCAGAAGCGACCAGTGTAATGGCCCAGTGATAGTGTTGAATGCGCCCGGGTAAACTAGCAGGAAAGCGCCCTTGCGAGCTGCGATCATCGCCGACTCCGGGAATCGAATATCGTAACAGATCGCCAATCCAATCTTGCCGTATTCCGGGAGATCAATAATTGTCAATTCGTTGCCTGGAGACAATACATCACTCTCCTTGAACTTGATCTTGCCTGGGATATCAATGTCGAACAGGTGCGTCTTGCGGTGGGTTCCAATCAAGGTCCCCGTCGGCGAAAAGACCAGCGAGGTGTTGTAGTACTTCTCGGTCTTCGGCTCCAGCTCGGGAATACTACCGCCGATAAGGTATGCGTTTGCCTCGGCCGCGATGGCCGACAGTGCGTGGAACGAGGGTGATTGTTCCTTCGTCGGCGGGGAAGGGTGAAGGGTCTCGGCGTATTTGGGGAAATACTGAGTGCCATAGGGAGAGTTGAAGCATTCGGGAAGTACAATTAGGCGTGCCCCGGCCTGCGCAGCCTCGAGAACCTTGCGCCGGGCATGAGAAAGGTTAACGGCCTTGTCCGCGCCTGTCGATGCGTTAGTCGGAAAGCTGGACCAAAGTCTGATCGGATGAAATACCAGACGCAAGCTGGATGAGGGCCAGCTTCAGGGGCTTCTTCAGAAAGGCTGCCATGATGATAGGCCTATAGAATTGTCTCGAAAGAGAAGTTGGAGTCGTGTTGGAGAAGTTGAGTAATTATTAACCGCCCGGTAACGGGCCCGGCGGGTCGAAGGCCGATGCGGGGAGCATTGCTGATAAGAACATCGCCGCTAATAAACACGAGCTCAATTAGGGACGCCCTTTTCTGGATGGATAAACTGCTGATAAGGGAGAAGCTGGAATTTTTATCTTTGCCAGTCATACAGTTGATAGCGGGATTGCCTAAGTTGAGTAAAAAGTGGTGTCCCATGTTTATGTTTGGCACCCCAAAATATACAATTTGGGGGTGCCAAACATCTGAAGTGACTGGGGAACCTCTAGTGTAGATATGTACCTAGGCGAAAAACATTACATAGATTACTTCTACATAAGTGGGCATTTGAACGACCAATTCCAGACAGACTCCAATGTCCCGTTAAACCCTTGAAAGGATGTTCTCGAAAGACGAGGCAGACACTATACCCTGTCACTCGATAGAGAATATGCAAAAGCCGATAAATCCCTAGTCACGATACTTCTGCGATATCATGCATTCAGGTTGAGAGGCGAAACACAAGTAAAGGAAGTTAACTGGTCCTTGGTGAATGCGTCGACCATCCCTACAGCGAAGATTAGATCTCAACACGAACATTCATCTGGTTAGCAGAAGACTTACCAGTGACAGCAGCATACATCCCTAGACCACACATCGAGAGCGACGCCAGAAAGTAAATAATATGCCAAATGTTGATGCCGATCTGGAATATGCCGCCTGCCAAAAATCCACGTACGTATCTCTGAACGATATACTCTCCCCTGATGACTCGTCCAGTGCTCGGATCAAAGCCTTCGCCCTGTCTCATTCCGTTCTTCTGGATGTCAAAGCTAAGTGCAAACAGAGGAGGGAGACTGTACGTAAGGTTCAAAAGCATAGAAGCGGAGATCACAGAAACAAAGCCCATGTAGTCAGGGATAGCACCGGCGATTACAAATGCGATGATCCACCAAATCGGACACAGAGTCGCGTACATAATCTTTCCAACCCGAGTGGTGAGCGGTGGAGCTTTGAAGATATCCAAAAAGATGTTGTTGTAGACGACCTTGATACCGATATTTCCGTAGAGGCCACCTGAAATGAGCGCACTAAGCAATGTTATCATGTTTCCGGCCGTCTGCCACCCATAGGCGCTCACTCCCTGGTAGCTTGGGTTAAAGCTGTACTGCCCTTGCAGGTAGTACACGACACAACCGTAGATCAAATAAACGCTGTAGATGAAGAACTGGGCACCCCACATCGCCTTGACGAAGTCGCGAGGTCGTCTCATTTCGGCCAAGAATTCCACAAAGAGTTGAACACCCGCATAGGCGAGAACGCCCGATAGCATACCGTTCAGAGACCCGATGAGTCCATCAGGGGGAATGTTGTTGTAGTGAATAACAGGCGGATAGTTTCCCGCCTTGTCGGGAGTGATGGTAGCTGAGTTCACAGCACTCCCGGCAGACCCGAGGGTCGAGATCGCATAGTTAGGCGGGGAGTTTGCCATAACACCCATAGTCATCAGAATAACAAAGATATTCAACCATACAGCAAGGTTCGCTATCCAGCCATAAGCGCGAAGTGTGCGAATTTGCGAGACGAAGAAGCCCGCGCAGGCGAAAATCACGGGACAAACGGCATAGCAAAGCTTGAACTTTGACATCTGGGAAATATTCTCTCCAAATTGAATGGTGACTTGGCCGGTGATGAGTAGTAGTCCGAGACCTTGACAAATATTTGTGATATGACGACCGTATCGGCCGACCGTTCTGAATGCTAGATCGCCATAATTCTTTGCTGGGAACTCGTGGCTGTCAACACCGAGAAAGACACGATAGACGAGGTAACCGGAGTAGCCTGCCATGAACCCGAAGACCGTATAGAAAGCGATGCCTATAGATATAGGTAGTTAGTTCAACAGTTCTTCTACGATAGCAATGAGATATCGTACCTGGGCCCCACCCTAAGGTACCCATAGTATAGCCCGACCCGTAGGGTCCCAAAATGTCAGTGGTGATGAGGAAGAAGCCTACAGAGATTACCAGTAAGTACCAATCACCAAACGATACAACCTAATCTCCTACTCACAAGCACCTGCTGACGCAGACCTAAAGGCACGACTGGCATTCGTCCATTCCTCGTCGGTGATCTGCAGCCGCTTCTCGGGGTTTCTGAAGTCTGCCTCAGTCAAGGTCGTGACGGGCAAGTTGTCCTGTGCGTCAAGCTGGTCCTTTTTCGCAAATAGCTGTAGAACATTCCAGCGAGGCGCTTCCAGAGTCAACTGCTCCGCTCGTGTTTTGTTGGCGTAGAAGTGATATTCCTCAAAAGATACGTTTGCATCGTATGGCTCGCGGGCTTGAGGTTTGATAGGTAGATTTGAGCCCACCTCCTGGACGTAGGAGGGAGGGTCCGTCCTCAACTTCTCGTCCATTTTAGAGTGAGGTGATTCCAAGCAGAGTACGGAGTAGTGCAAAAATGTAGCTTGAAGGGAAAGGGTTGAGAAAGTGAGGGAACACAGGTTATCGCACTGCTCATGCTGTGCCCCACTCTGGAGAATCGGAGGATAAGAAAGTCGCATTGACTGAAAATGACCGAAAAGTACTCCGTAACAAGCAATGACAAGCTTCGTAGAACGGGCCCCAGTTCACTCGATGTGGGCTGCTCAGGCCAATCCGGTTGGCCGATAAGAAACGCTCGAGCATCTGTTATGAGTGGAAAGTGGAAAGTGGAAAGTGGAAAGTGGAGGCCGGCTCGTATGCTCGTATGGACATGTTCGCAAAGTCCCTACCGATGTATCCTTGCTTGGTTTGGTATTACGAGTGATCGGCATTGTTAGATAGGTGTTTGAGAGAAAAATGTACGCGTGAGTTAGGTCTGTAATAGACATCATCCTAAGGATCTTGGCGCCAGCTTCCAGAATCAAATCTCGTTGTTTACCTTGTTTATAGCAATAGTCGGCCAACTAGTTATCGTCCGCCGATATTAAAGTAATCGTGTATAACTACAAGTCTAAATCGTATATCGAGCCAGTTGACCCTAGCCCACTGGACAATACTAGAATCAGACTCCGGAGGCCAAATGAGGTCGCGCTGACACGTGCGTTCGCCAAGTTCTACTCCATGAGGTCCGCGACTCAGCGAACTGGACCTGGACGGGCCCACAGAACACTGCGATCTTGGGAATAGTTCACTCTTCATAAACTAGGACATGGTATTAGTTGCCACGGCTATTAATTGTTACGTAGGAACAAGAAGGAAACTGGAAATAATGATGGATGCATGCTTTAAAAATACATAAATCGCTGTATGAATGAGCTTAGTTCTTGAGTTCCTGAATCTTATTGTAAAGATCATCGATAGACTCGGCCTTAACACGGATGGCCCAGTGTTCAGGCTTGCCGTCTGGCTGTGGGACCAGGCACTGCACGCTGTTGTTCACTTTGGAATAGTCGAGCTCCTTCTGGAGGTAAGTGTTCAAAATGACCTTTCCACCAGGATCACTGCGGAGGACGATTCGAGATCGGCCAGTTTCCGGATGTTTGAGCAGTCTAATGATACCAGTGCCCTGGGAGGTCCAACCAGTGACCAACTTGAATGCACGAGCCCGACATTCAAATTCGACGTTTTCATTCTGTTCGCCGTTGACCGCATTAGACAGGTCAAAAATAGCGCCAGGGGCTGCCTCCTCATCGGCACTAGAAGAATCCTTTTGCGAGACCGGTGATTCGACTCGGTCGAACAGACTGCGACTAGCAGTAGCAGTCGGGGCGGGGATGGGCATATCCAAGCTCGACTTGGTGGTCTCAGAGCCCTTGTTCCGCTTGGACTCACGGGGAGAACCGTCCTCATCACCGCTGGCCTCGGAGATGCGACGCTTGGGGGAGTCGCCCTTGGGCCCAGAATCTGATGCAGGCTTGGTCCCAAAATCGGATGCAGGCTTAGCCCCAGAATCAGATGGAGATGGCTCATTGGGATCGACAAATTTGAACCCTTCTCCAGGGACGAAGATGGATTTCTTCGCGAAGGTGCTCCCAAGTTTCATACGCTTCTCGCGTTGTTTCTCGGCATCTTTGCGTTCCCACTCTGCTTCATCGTCCTCATCTGAATCGAAGTCTTCGGCCTTTCGCTTAGCCTTCTCTTCCGCTTCCGTTTGCTCTGCCTTTTTCTTGAACTGGGCCATGAAATCGACCCCAGAGCAACCGTTACCAAATTTCGGAACACCAGAGCTCTTCGCCTGCGACGGTGCGTCGGTAGGCGGAGCCGCGTTGCTGCTGGGAGAGGAGAAAGACTGCGAGAACAAACGCGCAGTGTTTGACGAGTTAGCATCAGCAGTAACTGCTGGCTTTTGCGCGTTTGGTGTTGACTTGGCTGGGGGCATGTTGTCCTTCAGCTTGACCGCACCCTTGGGTTTGACGGGGGCGCCTAGGGCCTGACGCGCCTTCAAGTAGAAGAGGATCAGGTTGTCAAAAGCATCGCTTCCAGGCTCGCACTGGAGCAATTGCTGCTTGTAAAACTGATCAAGAGACTTGACTTTCCAGAACAACTCCGAACTTTCAGTTTCTTCCTTGTTTGCACCGGGGGGAAGACCAGACTTCGGAAGTCGGGCCACCGGATCCAGGCGAGGACTGGCAGTAGGTTCAGGCTCAGAAGACTTAGGCGTAGTCGAGTGGGCGCCAAAGAGAGAGCCTGCAGGCTTCTCAGACACCTGATTCACGGCCGGCTTGGGCGCAAACATGTTCGGAACAGGGGTAGGTTGAGCTTTCTCAGGCTCGGAGGCCTTAGGGGTAGCAGAGTTGGCACCGAAAGGAGAGCCAAAAGGATTGGGAGCTGTAGGCTCCCCAGATACTTGATTCTCGGCCGGCTTGGCAAACAGATTCTGACCAGGAGTAGATTGAGCTTTGTTAGGCTCAGAGGGCTTAGAGGTGGTAGAGTTGGCGCCAAGAAGAGAGCCAAAGGGATTGGGAGCCGTAGGCTTTTCAGAGACCTGATCCATGGCCGGCTTCGGGGTGAATAGACTCTGGCCAGAGGTAAATTGAGCTTCGTTGGGCTCGGAGGGCTTAGGGGTGGTAGAGTTGGCACCGAAAGGAGAGCCAAAAGGATTGGGAGCTGTAGGCTCCCCAGATACTTGATTCTCGGCCGGCTTGGCAAACAGATTCTGACCAGGAGTAGATTGAGCTTTGTTAGGCTCAGAGGGCTTAGAGGTGGTAGAGTTGGCGCCAAGAAGAGAGCCAAAGGGATTGGGAGCCGTAGGCTTTTCAGAGACCTGATCCATGGCCGGCTTCGGGGTGAATAGACTCTGGCCAGAGGTAAATTGAGCTTCGTTGGGCTCGGAGGGCTTAGGGGTGGTAGAGTTAGCGCCGAACAGAGAGCCAAAGGGATTGGGAGCTGCAGGCTTTTCAGAGACCTGATCCATAGCCGGCTTAGGCGCAAACATGCTTGAACCAGGGGTAGGTTGAGCTTTGTTATACTCGGAGGGCTTAGGGGTGGCAGAGTTGGCGCCGAAAAGAGACCCAAAAGGATTGGGAGCTATAGGCTTTTCGGACACTTGATTCTCGGCCGGCTTAGGCGCGAATAGGTTCGAACCAGGGGTAGGTTGAGCTTTCTCGGGCTCTAAAGGCTTGGGTGTAGCAGGGCTGGCACCGAAAAGAGACCCAAAAGGATTGGGAGCTGTAGGCTTTTCAGACACTTGATTCTCGGCCGGCTTAGGCGCGAATATGTTCGAACCAGGGGTAGGTTGAGCTTTCTCGGGCTCGGTAGGCTTGGGTGTAGCAGGGTTGGTGCCAAAAAGAGACCTTATAGGCTTCTCAGACATTTGGTCCACAGCCGGCTTGGGGGTGAAGATATTCGGACCAGGAGTAGGTTGAGCTGCTTTAGGCTCGGAGGGCTTAGGAGTGGTAGAGTTGGCACCGAAAAGAGACCCAAAAGGATTAGGAGCTGTAGGCTTTTCAGAGACCTGATCCATAGCCGGCTTAGGCGCGAACATGTTCGAACCCGGGGTAGGTTGAGCTTTCTCGGGCTCGGAAGGCTTGGGTGTAGCAGGGTTGGCGCCAAAAAGAGCCCCTACAGGCTTCTCAGACATTTGGTCCACAGCGGGCTTAGGGGCGAACATGTTCGGAGCAGGGGTAGGTTGAGCTTTGTCAAGCTCAGAAGACTTAGGCGTAGTGAAGTTGGCACCGAAAAGAGACCCTGCAGGCTTTTCAGACACTTCATCCACGGCCGGCTTGGGCGCAAACAAGCTTGGGGCAACTGAGGGGGTAGAATGAGCCCCGAAGATAGGACTGCCTGCTGGGCCGCTGGCATTCGGCTGTGCTCCGAAAAGACCACCAGAGAAAGATGACTGGGGAGTGGGCTGGTTGCCAAACCCGACAAAGCTTGTGGATGTACCGGGAGTGCTTGCTGGGGCGCTTGCATTTTGCTGTGCTCCGAACATACCGTTTGAGAAAGATGACTGGGGGGTCGGCTGGTTGCCAAAGCCTACAAAGCTGGTGGATGTACCGGGAGTAGACTGGGGAGCAGCAGTGGGCGCGTTGAAGGAGAATGGGTTGGTCGATGGAGTAGACCCTCCGAAGCCCGAGGACGAGAAGTTGAAAGAAGACATGGACGAGAAGGCGCCTTCGGACGGCTGAGCCGGAGCTGCAGCACCGGTTGGGGTGCCAGCTCGTGGACGACGACGAACTTCCTTGATCCTGCCAAATTTGATCTCCTCGTCAGTTTTCTTGTTGGTCATGTTGAAAAAGTAGACGATAGTATGAAGACGAAGCTGGAGATGCATAAAATTCTGCGGAGCGAAAGAGGTGTAGAGGGGAAGAAGAAAGTGAAGAGAGTGAGGAAGAGAAGTGGGATATCGACATCACGAAACACGTCCACGACACGCCATTAGACCGAAGTGAGAGAAGCAGCTCCCCACAACCAAGGCTGCTATTTTCCCCCAAAAAGCCTGACGCGGGTTCGAAGCAGTCTCGAGATATAATATTCCACCACCTCCATGCTCTATCTCCATCCCTTCAATAAAAAAGCTCACTTACTTCCTGCTTGCCATCTGGGCCGCCGTCGCCCGCTGAGGCTTGTCATCCGGAGTACTCGACATCGCGAATATGCTCTCGTCTTCTTTGGACCCTTGAGGACCTTGCGCCGTGCGTTTGGACATCTACGGCGTTGTTGTCCACCTCGAGACACACCGAAAACACTAAGCTCGATGTTTGCGACCAAGGTGCTCCAACACCCGGGGATTCTTGGTTGTACGCGGCTCTTCGACACCAAGCACCTGGAACGAAAACCAGGAGCGATACGTGTTTAGTCGCCACAGCTATCTCGGCTTTCAACCAGAGAGCAAAAGTCAATTTGTCTCTGCAGAACTCGCAGCGGTGGTTGGCGGTGCCTCGTTCCGTTCTCGATCCGCGACACGATCTTGTTCGCGACTCGTCGCGCAAGCTGACAACCACGGGCTCACCAGGGTCAATATCGATGGGAGAATGAGGATGAAGCGCCGTCTCTTCGATAGGAGAAGCGGACTAGTCGTATAGTCGCGGTGAGGGAGGTTTGCGGTTGACCCTGGTATTTTTTTTTTTTTGCGCGGAAGCTCCTCGCGGACGCAAGAACACCACAGCATGAAAAAATGTGGTCACGTGGATCTTGGCATGACAACACCGTCAGCTTCATCCTTCTCCTCGTTACAGACATCCGTCCTGGACTTCGCAACCTCCCTCTTTCTTTGGAGGGTTGTTTGCTGGAATTCTCTTATGCCTATAAGGGACAACGAAGCAGAAGTTTGAACTGCTGGAAGAACCCGACCATGACGCCGCTTTGGAGGAAGTCCGTCTTGGACCCGTCTGGTAAATGTATGCTGGATTGTGCAGGTCCTCGATGGAAGGGACGGGACATATCCAATGTGCCCTACTACTACTCCGTATACTGCACCCTTTTTTTGCCCGTCAAGCTTAAGCCAACTCAAACTGAAAGCACCGGGTTTATGCTTTAATTCACTACAAACCCTTAACCCTGGGGACTTTCGAGACATGAAAGATGGAAGAGTTCCATCTCAGAAGCCACAAGCACACATCAAGGTCGCAGGAAGCGTCAAGAGTATAATACTCAAGGCCATTTTAGACGTTGTGCCGTCGCCGGGGTTGATGTTGAAGATTAATGTATAGCTTATTTCTTTTGTTTCTACAGAGTACAATGCGACGGGCCGTATTTCCAGAAGGCCTTCTGATCTGCTGTACTTTATGCAGGGCCATAGTGTACGGAGTAAGGAGAAGCCATGGTAAGGGCTATTTGAAGCAGAAACCAGCATTTTTGGGCTTTCTGCCACAATCCCTGTCGCACACAGAGCATGACCCCTGGCTCACATTCTCCTCCCAGGGTGGCGGCAATAGAGTCTGCAGCTACTCCGTAGTCACATTCCATTCCGCTTTTCGATGCAGTCCGTCAGACTAGTCCATTTCATCTCTCTCACATTATCATGTGACCGTCCTATGGCTCCCTATTGGCTCGGTCCACTCGTATAGACAAGGGGAAGATTCCCCACGGGTCCGATCGGCGTGTCCGATTGCCAATATCTTCTACTCTTCGATCATGAGGCAAGACGGGCATCGTGATAACCTGAAGCTTAACGGATTATGGTGTGGGAGCTAATATAGTTCTTGCCCAATTATGACCTGATGCAGGGTCATCTGCAATCTAATTCCCGTCTCAAGTGGTATTACGGGGTGGGATTCCTTGATCGGTACATTTGTACAATTACTGAAGGCGTAGAGGGCATTGGATTCTACTCCTATTCTATTGTCATGCGCGTTTCATACACCTGGGCAGTCTCTGGATACTAGTCACCGAAACGGAGGGATAGGTGCCCAGGTGGGTATATAAGCAAGAGAGCGTCTCCTACATACCACCAGTAGCGCGCAATCTTTCCAGCTTGCCTTTGAAGTCAATATGCTCTTCACTACTGCGGTCAGCTACCTTTCTCTTATAGCATGTGCCAATGCCCTTGCTCGAGCGTTGAATGGCTCAGCCGTAGCTGGACCATCTAGCTCTATAGCGAAGCCCCATACATCTTCTCCCAACCTCACTAGCACCTCATCCCTCCTCAGCCTCGAGACACCAGCCGCAAATATACATGCATTTTCTGAGGCTTTGGATGACGCGTCGTACTGGCTGGCGGACATCAAGCACCAAGGAATCGCAGCATTCAACTCGAATCCTTCCAGCTACACGGTGTTTCGCAACGTGAAGGACTATGGAGCCAAAGGTAATGGCCGATAGTAAGCTACTGGTGTAGAAACTGGCACCTAAAATATCTATAGGCGATGGGGTAACCGATGATACTGCTGCTATCAATGCCGCTATCAGTGGTGGTGGTCGCTATGGCCCAGGAAGCCGAGAAACGTCGACAACAACCCCCGCAATTGTGTACTTCCCATCAGGAACTTACCTCATATCGACCTCTATCATCGACTACTATTTTACGCAGCTTATTGGAAACCCAAATTCCATCCCGGTGATCAAAGCGACAGCAGGTTTCACAGGGCTCGGGTTGATTGATGGAGACCAGTACCAAAGCGATGGTAATCAAGGCTGGACCTCAACAAACGTGTTCTTCAGGCAGATTCGAAACTTGAAGCTAGACCTGACCAACATCCCGGCTAGCTTAGGTGCAACAGGTATTCACTGGCCAACCGGGCAGGCGTCGAGTATTCAGAATGTGCAAATCGAGATGACCTCAGCCTCGGGGACGCAGCATCAGGGTATCTTTATTGAAAACGGTGAGTTAATCTATAGACCCTATTGAATTTTTTTCCATAAAATATACTAATCATTATAGGATCCGGTGGCTTTTTGACCGATGTCACCATTACTGGTGGTTTATATGGAGCCAATATTGGCAACCAGCAATTTACCATGCGCAACTTGGCCGTCTCAGACGCAGTGACCTGCATCTCCCAGATCTGGGACTGGGGCTGGACTTACCAGGGACTCAAGTTGTCAAACTGCTCGACTGCCCTCTCTGTCAACAATGGTGGTCCCGGTAATCAGCTCGTTGGCTCAGTGAGTGTCCTCGACAGCACCATCCAGGATTGCTCGAGATTTATTACCACTGCTTGGGCGAGTTCTACCTCTTCCAACGGCAGCCTTATCTTGGAGAACATTGTTCTTGAAAATGTTCCGATCGCGGTGGAAGGACCTAGTGGAACTGTTCTCGCTGGGGGCACTACAACCATCAGTGCTTGGGGTCAAGGTCACAAGTACACCATAAATGGCCCTACAAATTTCCAGGGTGCTTTCACAGCGCCGACACGCCCGAGCGCATTACTTGCGAGTGGGTCTTCCAATTACTACACCAAGTCAAAGCCCCAGTACGAGGCTTTGCCGGCATCTTCTTTTGTCAGCATCAGAAGTGCAGGTGCCGTAGGAGATGGGTTGACTGATGACACATCTGCTATCCAGTCTGCACTGACTTCGGCGGCATCCTCCGGCCATATCGTATACTTTGACGCAGGAACTTACAAAGTCACTGAGACTATTTATTTCCCTCCTGGATCCCGTATCGTCGGTGAAGCCTATCCTGTGATCATGGCCAGTGGCAGTGTCTGGTCAAGCATCTCTGACCCTGCTCCTGTGATTCAGGTTGGCAGGTCCGGGGAGTCTGGCTCAATCGAATGGTCCGATATGATTGTCAGCACCCAGGGCTCCACTCCAGGGGCAACCCTCATCGAGTGGAATCTGGCAGCAAACACTGGTTCGGGAATGTGGGACGTTCATACGCGAATTGGAGGCTTTACTGGTTCACAGCAACAGGTTGCTCAGTGTCCTACTTCAGCTGCCGTATCGGCGGCCTGTGAGGTCGCTTACATGTCCATGCATATTACAAGTACCGCGAGTGACGTCTACCTTGAGAATGTTTGGCTGTGGACGGCAGATCACGACCTCGATAGTGCAGACAACACCCAGATCTCGGTGTACTCTGGTCGTGGATTGTTGGTCGAGGGGAAGAATATCTGGCTGTGAGTGAATCGCAACCATTGATTGGATGAAGCTAACTCCTTCTCAGATATGGAACAGCGGTCGAGCATCACTCACTATATCAGTATCAGCTCTCTGGAGCCGGCTCAATTGTGGCGGGCTTCATCCAGACCGAAACACCGTGAGTGACATTCATCGCTATGCTGATCAGCAGGGTCATGCTAATCAAACCCTTTCAGATACTACCAGCCCAATCCCAACGCAGCCAACGGTTCATATCCAACCAACTCCGCCCTCAATGATCCCGACTACAGCAGCTGTCTCTCTGGTAACTGCGACTCGCTTGGCCTGCGCATTCTCAATAGCAACGACATCATTATATACGGCGCAGGTCTATACAGCTTTTTCAACCACTACAGCACTGCTTGCTCTACCTTCCCTACCCCGGAGAACTGCCAGAGTGAGATCTTTAGTGTCGAGGGGACCACGAGTAACCTGGTGGTGTACACACTCAGCACTGTTGGCACCACGAACATGATCGTCAAGGATGGGACCTCTTTGGCAGTTGTCCACGACAATCTGGCGACGTATGCCGCTACCATTGCATACTTTACTTTGTAATATGCCATCTATTCTTTCTCTTAGTACATATTCTTTCTCCTGAATACCGCTCCGCCATTCCCAGCACCTAAATAGATGAGAATGTAGAGCGTAAAGTCATTCATAAGTATATCTTCTCCCCTACATAATGTTGTTTAATCACGTTCTTCTTTTAGCCTCCTTCTTTGCTTTCGGTCTAGGCCCATCACCAAAAGTATTCCATGCAGGTTTGTCACCTGGCCGGTGAGGCCTAAAATGCTCTTGTTCGAGAGATACGTCAGCTAGGCGGATATGAGGGGGGTTTCAGCTGGGCCGGTGGGGGCTGGCTAGGCCCTTGAAGGTTGATGTCTTCGTGGATGGAAATATCCTGAGGGTTTGAGTCGAAAGGGCCGTGGATGTTCTGATGATAATCGATGGGAATGTGGTGCTTTTCATAGAAAGCTCGGGGAATCACAGTAACATCAGGATGTGGGCCGAAACGAGCTTGGTAGTTCGAAAATGCCAGTTCTGGACAAAGAACTTCCTTTATTCTACCTAACACGATCTCCTCGTCAGACTTCTTGTTGGTTACGCTGGCGAGAAAATGACGGAAAAGTTTGAAAATAGAAGAGTTGTGGGCGAAAGAGGTATAGAGGGGAAGAAGAAAGTGAAGAAAGTAAGGAAGAGGATTAGAAATCTCGGATCTTATAGTCCGGCTTCTAAGGAGCCTACAGGTCTAGGTAAACAACGTCTGTGCTAGTACGGAAGGTAAGAAGCTACTCGACAAGAAGATGTATAGAAAAAAGATTCAATATCTACTTCTCTATCTCTATCTCTTACTCTGCATTTACTTTGCCTTTACTCTGGTCTTACTTTCCACATTTATTATCTTATATATCGCCTTATGCTTTTCCATCTTCCGTAATATCCTAGTCTGTTCAATACGTAGGACTTGAAAATAATTATGTCCCTTTGCTCTCTATCGCCTACCTACTGCCGTAGTCCGTTCTCTTTGAATTTGCTCGGCACCAAGTAACTTCCATTTTTGAGCGTTACTTTCAATGTCAAAAGACAGTAGGATATAGGTACCTGTTCAAGACAGATCATCCATCTCAAATAAGTGGAAGCTCAGTTGATACCGCTCTACATCGAAAGATCTCTGACCCACCGGAGGAATGTTGTTCCCCAGCCCCTCGGTACGAATGCAGCGCAATACGACACAACACAACTCGACGATAGACTGCAGAAGTTGATCGATGAGTTGGTGCTCGGCGTTTAACAATGGATCAATTTCCTCTGTTACACGACGATGATCGGCTCGGTTGTCATCGGTTCTGGGTAAGCACCTCCTTGCGTCGACAGTGCAGGAGCTGACCAATCCAGGACCCGGATAATGCATGGTTATCGCCCTGTGCATTACCTTCCCTCGCGATTGCACCAGCGAGTGTGATCTTTGTTATTGCTGCATGTCAATTATTTGGGTCTATGCTTCGGCGATGGCGTCCCGAATGGATATTTCCCTTCATCTCGGAGAAGGATGAATATCAAGAGCTTCCGCTTGAGGGGATGAAACAATCTCTTCGGTGGACTCTTGCGCTTCTTTCCTTTTCGATCATTGGGTTTTCAGCTGAGATTGTGCACTGCTTTCCTCCAAGATTTGACTTGCCCTCCGTCATTCTCGTTGCCTCATGGGTAAGTAGCCTTTACCATTTCGAGTGACGATTATTGACACGCATCAGGCCACAGCGGCCGTGTTGATCGCGACCAAACGACCAAGATCATGTTCACTTTCAATGCTATTGTTTTTCGTTCTGGCCTTTGCTGTCGAAATCTCATTGACCCCGAGCTCCGGTGAAAGCTCGGAGTTCAGGACAATCGCCCGTTATGTCGCCGCGGCTGCTAGTCTGGGAGCTTGCTTCACAATTCTGTTAATGCCATTTCGAAACCCTTCATTACCTGTGTCTAATATCAGCGCGGTCGGCCAAGCACCATGCAGCGGATTTCGCAGCCCGGAAGACAACCTGCGACTATGGCATTTTCTGACTGTGTCCTGGATGGCACCTCTCATTTCCCTTGGCCGGAAAAGACAGCTAAATGAACCAGACGTGTGGCTTCTGGGGTATGAATTCCAGCATCACCGGCTACATGAGAAATTTTCGCGCATTCACGGTGCCGTCCTTGGTCGCCTGTTGAAAGCTAATGGCCTCGATATTGCTATTATTTCCGCTATTGCCACTGTTCAGATGTTCTGTGACTTCTCTACGCCAGTCCTGCTCCAACAACTATTGCAGGCTATGCAAGATCCGACAAGATCAAAGCGAGTACCGTTGACTTATGCGCTTATATCTTTGGCACTTCGCTTGTTGGCAGCGCAGTCCCAGGTGTTGAACCTTTGGTATGGCCGACGATGCTACGAGAGGTCTAGAGGTGAGATGGTCATGATGGTCTATGAGAAGGCCCTCTCGCGGAAAAATATCCTCGGTGTAAGGAAGATCGAGGGTGGGCGCGAACCTTTGACCGAAGATGGAGAAGGCGTGAATGGTGATGTGGTGAGAGAAGAACTGGAAGAATCTCCAGTGAAAGCTGGGTTCTGGAGTTGCCTTTCTCCTCAACACAGAAAAGCCAAGCGGGTCAAGACCAAAGAAGCTGCGTCTTTGGGCAAAATTTTTAACCTCCTCCGAGGAGACGTTTACGATGTGGCTCAGCGTTTCTGGGAGGTCGACGCCCTGATTGACAAGCCCTTGGGGTTGGTGATTGCCGCCTGTCTGGTGTGGACCCTTTTCGGCCCATCCTGCCTCGTCGGAATCCTAGCCGTTGTGGTTGCGCAGGCAGTAAATGCCATTATCACCCGCACTCTTCTCCGATGGGAAGAAAGGAGGCGAGCGGCGACAGATTCTCGCCTGCAAATAACGTCTCAGTTTGTGGAAGCGATCCGCCATCTTCGTTGGTACGGTTGGCAAGGTCATTGGCTTCGGCAAGTAATGGAAGCTCGGCAGCATGAGTTGAACTTGCGGATCATCACTAGCTTGTGGAGTATTCTGATCCGCTTCATCAACGCTTTTGCCAGTGGTGTTTTCCCGGTAGTAGCTCTCTATGCCTACACTATGCTAGCTGGCCATGAGCTGCGCATCGATATTATATTCCCCGCGTTACAGCTTTTTACCATGCTCGAGACTCGATTGCGAGATATTCCTGGTTTAATCACGGCTTTCATTAATGCGTCTATTGCCCTCGGGCGTATCGAAGATTTCATGGAAGAGCCTGACAAAGACAAGATTCCATTTGATGATCCCACGAACGAGACCCCTTTCCAATTAAAGTCTTGCTCATTTGCGTGGCCTGGTAAAACTACACCCGTGCTCACTGATATCAATGTGACTATTCCTAAGGGCGTCACTGTCGTGAGCGGGAAAGTCGGCGCAGGAAAGACAGCTTTTCTCCAAGCTGTACTCGGCGAACTCGACCGACTCAGTGGCTCTTGTCACATTCCGAATGAGATGGTGGGCTACTGCGCCCAGACACCCTGGCTGCAAAGTATGAGCATTCGTGACAACATCCTGTTCTCTGCCCCATACGACGAACAACGCTACAAAAGAACACTTGATGCCTGCGCCTTGCTTCCAGATCTCTCGCAATTCAAGCACGGTGATTTAACGTTTGTGGGCGAAAATGGTATTGGCCTCTCTGGGGGGCAGAAGGCTCGTGTGGCTCTGGCGCGAGCGGTATACAGTGCCTCCCGTGTTCTCCTGCTTGATGACCCATTATCGGCTCTCGATCACAACACCGCCGATTCAATCGTTCGCAAGTGCTTGTCTGGTCCGTTGATGGAAGGCCGTATAGTTGTACTTGTCACGCATCGCACTGCACTAGTCCGCCCGATTGCTTGCCAGATTATTGAAATTGACGAAGGGCATGGTAAAGTCCATGACAGAGATGCCATTGTCTCTTCAACTAAGTCCGGAATGGGCTCATCATTGCTATCCGCACCATCGGCGGATTCTGAAACAGAAACCGAGGGAGAAGTTAGCCTTGAGGATGAGGCAACAGCCGTTCCAGACAAATTTATTGAGGAAGAGCACCGGGCAGAATGGGGCGTTAAAGCCCGAGTCTATTGGAATTACATTAGAGCTGGTAAATATCGGTGGTGGCTTGCACTGGTATTTGTCCTGACCGTGTATCGCCTGTCATCTGTTGGGCAATCGTGGTTTCTCAAAGGATGGGGTGAGGCATACAATACGACCTCATCAGTTTTTGAAAGTCTACCCAGCTGGAGAGGAGGCTCTTCTGGAGATACGATGATTGCTACTTCATCTGTGGATGCGTACTTCGTGCCTTCCAACCCCATGGACCGGCTCCCACCCCCGCATGATGATGTTCGGCCATGGCTTTGGGCCTTCTTTACCATCGTCTCATTTCAAGCAGCTGCCTTGCTCATTGCACAGTTCCTCATGCTGGCCATCGTCTACTTTGCTGGCAAGACCCTGTTTAGACAGGTAATGGTTCGGGTCAGCCATGCAACCTTCCGATTCTTCGACGTGACCCCCGTTGGCCGGTTGATGAACCGCTTGACATCGGACATTGGCGTAGTGGACGGTAATATCAGTGAGCAGTTTCAGGCTATTGCATTCCAAGCTATTACCTGGGTCTCCTCCGTCCTGGTCATTGCTACTGCGACTCCGGCATTCCTGGTCCTCTCATTGATATTGACTGTGGCCTTTATACTCATCTTCTTGCAATTCCTTCCAACATCGCAAAGTCTCAGGCGGCTCGAAATGGTGTCTCTGACCCCACTTCTCTCGAATTTTGGAGAGCTGCTTCAAGGTCTCACAACGGTGCGTGCTTTTCATGCCGAGGAGCGCTTTCAGAGCCGCGTTATCTCCGTGGTCGACAAGTTCCAGGGAATGGACCACTTCTATTGGTCATTACAGGCATGGCTTTTGTATCGTTTCGAAAGTCTGTCCGCATTCTCGACTTTCATGCTCACTGCTTTGGCTCTGTACACCAACACCACCCCTGGACTAGTGGCGTTTGTGCTCATCGCTGCAAATAACTTTGTCGAGTCCACGCATGCCTTGTACAAGCAATATGGCCAATTACAGATGGACTTTGTATCGGTGGAACGAGTCGACGAGTTACTGCACATCGAAGAAGAGTCAGCCGGAGCCGTTGAACCCCCAGCTGCATGGCCGACCTATGGAAGCGATATCACTTTTGAGGATGTTACCATCCGTTATGCACCACACCTTGACCCCTCCTTGAAGGATGTGTCTCTCCGAATTCCGGGCGGCTCTACTACTGCAATTATCGGTCGGACGGGCAGCGGCAAGTCTACGTTGGCGGTATCTCTCCTCAGTGTCACTAGACCGGAATGGGGCCGGATCATGATTGACAACATCGATATCGCCGCAGTCAGCACCCAGGCACTGCGCACCCGAGTCACCTTCGTCGCTCAAGATCCGGTTCTCTTTCCAGGTAGTATCCGTCTCAATCTCGATCCCACCGAGGATTTCCCGGATCAAGAATGCGCCGATGTGCTGGAGCGCCTCTGTGGACGCCATGGGTGGCACCTTGATACGCACATCGAGGCTGGTGGTAAGAACCTCAGCCAAGGCCAACGACAGCTCATTGCGCTCACGCGGGCGGTCCTTCGACGCAGTCCGGTTGTCATTCTCGATGAGGCTACCGCGTCGATTGATCACGAAACATCTCTCGATATTCAGCAGATCGTTCGGGAAGAGCTGCAGCTTTCAACAGTTATATCAATTGCACATCGCATTGAAGCTGTCAAGGATGCGGACTACTACGTAGTCCTAGATCAGGGACGAGTTTCACGACAGGGACACGTTCGAGACTTGTGAGCTTTTTATAACTAGAATATGAGGACCTTGGTGCCAAAAATGACCGCTTCTGAGGCCAGAGAGGCCACTCTCTGCCTTTGACTTCGATTCTTGGCGTCTGCGCATCTTTCGCTATGTCTTGGTGGATGGTCAGTGGCGTTGTTTCTAAGGCTTAGACGACTCTCATTTCCTCTTATGGGCTAGCGTGCTGCGTAGTGCTGCTGTTTCTGCTCGTCTAGAGACTTCATTTTGTTTGCATCAAGCATTAGAACTTACACACGACAGCGTATGGTAAGATAAAAAGTCATACTGTGCTCTGAGTATGTCGATCCGCTCTCAGCCCAGTTGCTGCCCCCTTCCTTGACGGTGAGTTGCAATCCAATTATCTGAGCTGATAAAGATGGCTGGAAGCACAGACCACATAGTTACAGTAATGGTGTATTTCGCCCAATGATCTAATTTGTATCCTAACCGATACACGATCACATGATATAAACAGGGGTCACCGGACACTGGATTATAAGTTGTTGCTCTAATCCTTATCCCTTTGTCTGAACTGCTGATACCACAACAGATGGCCATGTGGAATTGTGACTTTGAGGACTGTGACAGACCCTCTGTCCGCATATGTGGAGAATGTATACTCTGCGACCGCCATCTTTGCGCTAAACACCTAGAGCCTGAGTACCATTCATGCCCAACATGGGAGGTGAGAAAACCAGAATGGCCTCCCACGGACTATATTAACTAGCTATGGCTTGATCAGGATGAAGAACACTATTTTCCTGCTGCTGACAAGCGGTACGAGAGGAAATAACCAATCTTCTTGGTAAAATCAATATCTCTGCGCTTGTTTCTCGAGCTAGCAGTCTGCGCGGGGGCATGGTCTGCTCAATATCACACAGTCTTCAATATGAACGGTCGATCCTGAACTCGGTGATGGGTGGAATGAATTATCATATCGAGGTCCTATTTGAGGATGGAATCAGCTGGCTGGCGCGTATTCGGAGGTCCAATGCCACTTCTCCACCACCGGAGCTGCGAAATTATGTTATGCGCAGTGAGGTTGCAACACTCCAGTTTCTCAGCAAGACAAATGTCCCGGCTTCAAAGGTCTTTGATTTCAGCTTCGATGAGGCGAACCCAGTTGGTGTTGGGTATATACTCATGGAGAAAATGCCTGGAAGCCCCTTGCTCTGGTCTCTTGCAACTACGGAGCAGAGGAACAGGGTGATAAGCCAGCTTGCAGATGTTTATATCGAGCTGCGGGCTTTCCCTTTTGCTACGATGGGCTCTTTAGACCAACTGGGATCTGATAATATTGGGGCATTTGCTCAAAAGTCCCTGGTTGATTTTCATGACTCTTATATGAAAGCAATCGGACCTTGTTCCTCGCCCAAAGAATACTTTATTGCAAGTATCGAATTGACGCTGGACTTGATTATGCGGCAAGAAGCCTATACCAATCGACCAGTCGATGCTTTTTTAATACACCGCTACCTCCTGGACAGTGTCCCAAGAATCATTACAAACAATGAGCTCGACGACGGAAATTTCTATTTGAAGCATGTAGACGAAAAGGGAGATCATATTCTTGTTGATGATGACTACAATATCACAGGAATCATTGACTGGGAATGGGCGTATACAGACTCTAAGTCTGCAGCGTTTAATTCGCCGATTGCCCTTTTCGATGTTGCTGCTTTTTACGATGGAGTCAATCATATTAGCGAGAATGAAGTGATCTTTGCCCAGTTTCTAGAAGAAAAGGGCCATCCAGATCTTGGGCGGATAGTCAGGAATGGGCGACTGCTTCACCGATTTCAATTTTGTTGCGGCTATGACCTTGCAGACTGGGAGGGATTCCTTGGCCTCTTTTTCGGTTTCCTCAGAGCCTTGGGTATTTCTGGACACTTGGATTGGGAGATCTGGAGGGCAGAAGCTTTGGAAATGTACCGAGATGATCCTCGGCTGCAACACTTGATGAGTTTGTAAAAGCCATTGGTTTGCCCTTCGAGTTACTTGGATTGACAAGAAAATGGACCAACTTCTCTTCAAGAGCACATTGGCGGCTTATTTTACCATGCCCCTCAAATAAAGTATCCCACGTCTAAACTGAAGCATCATAAGTATGATAACAAAGTATCTCTCTCTGTCCCTACTCGATATAAACATAGCAAAACAAAAAAAAATAAGACAAGGAAACATGGAAAGCAAATTAATGTCACTGCTGAAATTGCTTATGTTCTTTCCCAAGTCCCCTAGGAGCTTGCTCACTGCCATGCGTTTGCCTTGATATAGTTCATCATCCTCTCAACCTCTATGATTCCGCTATCGGTGCTCATATGGATAGTATCTCGATGTAGCTGAGCCAATTTTTGACCGGCAGGTGCTTTTCCATTGAACTGGTAAAATCTCACTTTCTTGCCAATAGCAACTGCTCCAAATAGTCTTCCGGGGGCGTTCAAGTTTTCTGTTAAATCATCCTCAAACTGTCCTTCGTGCCATTCCAGTGGAGTGTCGCGGGATGGGCGCTTGCATTCGACTAGCAAGGTTTGGCGTTCGTCAAAGTCCTCCGAATTTTCAGGATTCGGGACTATTGTCATGACTTCGATAACGGTGACATAAGGCATCGTATTGTTGGCGGGAGCAAAACCTTTGATGCTGTATCGGTGACCATCGCGGAAAGGGAACCACTCCGAAACTATCCCCTGCCAGAGGACTTGGACGCTCTCTTCTAGGCTGTGTGGTTTTATCAGCAGCAATGCACTGAGACAGCCGAGATTGTTCTGTAGAGACGGGGTATAGGTAGCCATGTGGTGATATTGAACAAGCATATAGATATAAGCCGTTTTGGCCAGTAAAGAATAAATGAGGCAGAAATAGTTGGTGACGAGAATGATTTAAAGGATAATTGACAAGCTTGAAGCGAATGAGTCATCTAGCTCACTTAAATAACCGCGAATACAGCCTCCAGAGCAATACCACCCGCCCATGAAGAACCTATCTAGCCCCGCCATAGCCTCTGCGAATCAGCGGTGTCTCTATACCGGTGCTAATTAAATACGAGCAAGTTTGGAAAGCGAATACAGATGAAGACCAATCATTTTTTTCACCACACTGGTCTTGCATGCTCAAGCCGCCCGACTTGTTTCATCGTATGTACTAAGGTGGATAACGAGCTATGCGCCCGCCAAGACTACTGGACTACTGACGAGAGGTTCATCTAACTATGGAGCTGTCTGGCATGGGTTTTAATTGGAGTTCTTGGGGTTCTAAATCCAGATTTGGAAACAGCGCTCCTGCATCTCGTCTGATAAGGGTTTATGATTGAAATAACCATGTAACAGCAGCCTGGTGTTAGACGCCGACCCTAGGCAGGCATTAGTGGCACTGTGACCTGTAATATGGCCGATCTTGGATAACTTCTGACGATGATATAATTACCAGTGACTAGCGGTTGCAGCATATGTCTAGGCGGGCATCATGGAAAATCGACATGCCGTTAGGTACTAACGACCCCCTAAGGCCACAAGGTTAAAACCAGATATGCATGAGCATGACAATAGTTGCTCCTGAGGTCGTGGAGTTCTGTCCTTACATGTTTTGCTATCTCATTGTAGAGCGTCGCCGTTAGAACCTGTCGCTACACGACTCCAAAGTTGAAAACTCGACATTAAGCAAGCCCGAAAACCCCCTAGGGTACTGCCATGGAAGAGTGACATTGGCCATTGGCCCTTGATGCGCCCCGGGCTCTTTATTACCCATAGCCGCTCAGAAGAGCAATCGTGGCCCCGCCCCATAAGTAGTTAATGTGCGCTCGTCACTTTTTCGATTGTCTATCACATCTCCCTTTGACCATATCCAAAAACATTCTCCCATCATGGACGTCGAGGATGATCGCTGGTCTGTTAGAAATTCCGAGGAGATCGAAGCCATTCATTTTGAATGGACCCCTGAGCTCGTGAGGCTTGCTACTTCCAGACGCCGAATACATCCGTTTCTTGGACCCTTAGAAGAGACCGACTGGAAATGGCCGTTTTACATCTACCGACCAGACATGGTTCTTCCAGACCCAGCGAATACACATGAATGCCTGAAGTGGGTTGGGCTTTCCGACGAGAAGATCATTTAGGTTGAACAAAGGTTCAATGAGCTGTATCCCGACTTTCAAGCACCTGTCTGTGGATATGATGAGTATTTCTCCCCTACTGGGCACAATTCCATCGTTTTCCTGGTTCTCGACAAGATGGTGAGGGTGTACCAACGCATGTTGGATCAGTGGTCCTCCGACCACGAGTACACTCATGGTGAGCCGTCCTATACAATGAACTAGCAAATGTTTACTAACTGATTCAGAGGGGTACATTAAAAAGGGTATTCAGCAAGGATTACGGCCAGAATTCGCCGTCTTCTGTGGAATGCATAAGGACGACCCTCGCTGTATTGATGACCCGTTACTCTTCGAAAGAGAATGGTTTGACATATCTGCCTCATCTCTCGTCGATGATATTGCAGATTGGTTTTGGCGCAGACTCAGAGACTTCCTAACGTGCAAATTGCTACACGAGAGAAAAGCATGGAGCGATAAGCATGGCCATTGGTTAGTCCATGAGGTAGAAGATATAGATCAAGCAAAAGCGAGGGTCAGTGATCTAGATCTTGAACAGCTACGCGAGCGAGCTGACAAGGAGCTGCGCGAAAAGTCGACGCGGAAGACACAGGAAGAGGATAGACAGACTGACTTAGAAGTCGCGGAGGCCGAAGCGGAGTACAGGGCGGCCCGAGGGGAGTAGTCAGGCACCGGGGTTAGGATATGTCAAATTAACTGCGATACTCGGCTTCCATATCCTATGGTCAAGCAGACGAGCAGTATCTATAGGCAGCCTACCAGATCTTAAGGCCCTAGGGCCATCCAAGGGCCCCGGATGGGCCAGCCTGAAGGCGAACATGATCCTCGATATTACTGATACTCTTACTGATACTATATTCCGAAGCACTACGAAGTATGTAAAACATAGTGGGAAAGCGAAGACCACCCAAGGGAATATTGATATACAAATCCTTGGTTAGAAAAAAGGGTATCTAATATTTACAGCTTGGCCTTGCCCTGTGCCTTCTTGAGGATGGGCTCCATCTTGGTGGCCTTCATGATGTTGCCCTTGATCTTGAGCTTGCCACCCATGAACAGACGCTGGGCATTGGCCTTGCCGGACACGAGCTGAGCAAAGTCGGAATCGGAGAGGGAGAGGGTGACTATCAACAAATTATATTAGTATCGCGTTCTAACGATAGACTCATAGGCAAGACTCACCATCAGCCTTAGCGCCCTCGGGAGCGGCACCCTGGCCGACCTCGCCCTTGTTCTTCAGGTCGAGGTACCAGCTCTTCTCCTCGCCCTTCTCGTTCTTCAGATTGAAGCAGACGATGGTCTTGGCCTGGCTGATGGCATTCTTCCTCTCGGCTTGATCGGCCTGCAGGGTCTCGTTGATCGTGTCGAACGCGGCAGAGGAGGGGAAAGAATCTGGGGAAGCTGTCAGCAACGCAGTTCCAAAGTTGTGATGGGTTGCGCCCGGTGATAATAGAGGGATGCGATAATAGAGGGATGCGCAGATGAACATACCGTTCTTGAGAGGCATGGTGGATACGATGATAGAGTTACTGTTGGTTTCGGAGGGACAAAAAGAGCGGTCGCGGAAGCTATATAAGAGGAAAGGATGATGAAATGCCCCGTGGACCAACATGTGAACCGCCGGATGTGCCGAGGCCCCGTGAAGCCGCGCTTTCTCCACACCGAGAGCTTCACCTTTGTCTACTATACTCCGTACAATTTCTTGTTCATGACATGCCCATTCCTGCTGTACACTATTCCGACTGGTCGATATTCTTCCCGGTTCCCCCGATCTGCCAGAGAAATACCCTTCCCTCAAAACTGGCCCCAGGAAAAAGGGACTCACATGGTCCCCGGACCGTGGCCCTTGATGGAGCTTGAAGTGGTCATACAAATCCGGTATCCATCGCGATACCAGGGACAATCCTTTCCCCCCGAGGACGGATGCCCGCTCGCGTCCCCCCAACACCTCCCCTCCGTCCCAACGTCACCCACCGCCCCCAGATAAACAGAAATAGCCGCTTCATACGATCGGGCCTTCCCCAGATCCGCGAACGCGTCTTGGCTAAACTGCATAGCCCATCTTTCCGTCCCTGTACCACACGGGTTACTCGCTGCAGTTTCTACAGACTGACCTCCGATGGGCTGAGTATGATGGGCATGTCGACAGTGCTGTCGTGTTCTGCTTGTTTTGCTATTGCTCGCTGCCGCTGAGCTGGGTCGATGAGGCCAGCTTGTCGTTCCAAACGCCCGTTCGCAGGATGATATCTCGAAGGTTGAAGTCATGAAGCGGACATCGATAGTCCTCATGAAGGATGCTATCTGTGATGCGTCCTATGGTCGCATTCACCAGCCCCAGATGCTGCAGAGGGTGGAACCTCAGTGATCTTAGAAATAGCCTTGCCTCCTGGCGACCACATCAGTTTGAGGGATCCTCGGGGGGGGGGGGGGCTTCGGACAGAGAGGTCCCGTAGCGCTGTGGCATACCGATGAAGGTCTGCTCAGCGCTCGTGATCGGATCAGTCACCCGAGGCAACTACGTTTCTGCCGTGTATGGGTTTTTGATGTCACTATTTGAATGTTGTGCCTAATGGGCTCGAGTGGGGACGAGCATGAAGGCCTGGTCAATGTGCATGGAATATGATGACGATATCCGCGAAAAAGCCGTGCTAACTGGGCCATGAGGTCCCAACAAACTAACTGACATGATTACAGGTCTCTTTTGGTGGAGTACCTAGGTAGGGTGTAAGAGCTCTGCTCCGAGTCCTTTGAAGACTTGAACCAGCATGTGCTTCGATGGTTTCGCTATGGCTCTACGCTGTAGTATAGCCTTCATGGGTACAGAATGAGGACATACAGGACTACTACGGCGGTCTTTTCGTTCTCGCATTTGCAATGGAACTTGGTACTGTACTGCAGCGGCTAAACTTCGACGATATACGATCCTGTCCCAAAATAGTAAGTAGGGCCGGCCCTGCTGTTTGCATTGTTTGCCTCCACAACGCGTCTCAGTGGACAAACCTGATAAGTTAAACGCATCGTTGAAATCTAGGTTGATAGTTATCAGGCGTTGTAATCATTGCAGGTATACATGGGAGAGTCCATAGTCCATAATTGCGTTGAAATTAAACCGAATAAATAAAGTACATAGATTAGAGGGATCCCCGTGGTGGCCTGATGGCCTGATGCCGGAGAGCCGCATAGCAGACTTGGCGTATTTTCACCTGGACGGCGTGGCGATGCTGATGCTCAGAATGCCATCGCTGCCCAAGACTTCGTCAACGAGGTGAATTCGGCTCTGTCACAGTCTTTGAGGAACTGCCAAACCCCCAGTCAACCTATTCGAGGCCTTCGTTTATCAGACTGCGCGGGCGTTCCCCGAGTTCTCCACCTCCGCGACTGCGACTCCGCCAAGCGCAGATAACCCGTCTAGACATCGTCTCTCAACTCTCTGCGGTATCTCGGCGCAGTGATATCTCAGTCCAGAAATTCCGTGGAACGTGGACGTGTCCTGTCTTTGCTTCTTCCATCCCGCTTACTGCCTGGCCGAGACCGCTCTCTCTCGTTTGTTACGACTTTTCTTTAAGGCTGAAGCATCTGTCTGATCCCACCTCATCTTCAGCTTTGATGCCGGTAGGTTGGTCCTGTCTTATCTTTCTCCCACCATCTAACCTGACATCACACGTCGCTTAGACCCGTTATCACCCTGTTAACCAGGACAGGAGTGGTGACGTGACATCCGTTTTGAAGTTGCTTCATGGTGATCAACAGTTTCTGCCCGCCCGAGACAGTAAGTATCAACATCTTACTTACCTTGCACTTTCATCGTTGTAAAACCCTCAAATATCTTTGATCTTCTTTACTCGATGCTCTCCCATTCCTTCAAGCAGCTAATTAACAGAAAAATAGTCATTTCTTGGGTTTACCCCAATTTGAAGTACTGCGACCATCAAAATCCTCTTTGCCCCCATATCTTGGGTTTCCATACCGGGTCTCCTACTTATTTCCTCTAACCCTAGGGAGCCACTTATCCACTTTCTACATTTTTCAACTCTCTCTTCCTCGGGTTGAAGCAAACCTTGTGTGTTTCATCTGCCACAACACCAGGCTCATCGAATCGGGCCTCCACATTAGCTCTAGCCGTTTTCTTCTTTGTCTGCAGCCATGGAGGACGAAGTCAAAGACTTGCTGGAGGACCTAGACTTGCAGACCCTCATCCATGAGGACCTTAGGGAGAACCGACCTGATGACACTTTTGCTATCGCGGAGGCTGCAGAGAGGATCACAGATCTTGAAACCCAGATTGCTCGGCTACTGGGCCAGGAAGCACCGCCTGCTGTAGCTCCACGGACTGCCCCGGTATCCAGAGCTGATACCCCCGCTACACCTGCCGCTGCAGTCACTACGGATGTTTCTCCCCGTAGACATGATCCTTCCTACAATCTGGCCGCTTCCCCACTGAGATCTACCTCACGGGATCGAATTGCAGAGCCTCTGTCTACTTCTCACTGGCCTTCCTCTGCCCTTTCTCCCTTTATCGCTCCGTCTAATCAGCCTCGGCTTCATCTACCCAATCCTGTGAATACGACTGGGAAAAGACCTCGCCAGGACTCGCTCGACTCACTGACCCCGGCACAGACGTCAAAACGGGCGGTCCTGGCCAACAGCAGATCTCGAATGGCTGAAATCGATGAAAGCTTGGAGGCGCAGCTGGCTCAGAACCGTCAACTCTACGAGGATCTGCTAGGAGACGTTAACGTGCAATTCACGGCCAATACAGAAAACATCTCGGAGGAGCAGGCTCGCGAAAAGATCCGGAAAGACCGGGAAGAAAGTGAGCGAGAGATCAGACAGCAATTTCAGCTGGAAAGGGATGGGGAACTTGCTCGCCTCTTGCAGGCACAGCAGTTTGAGTCGAGTGATGATGAGCGCGACTTTGATCGGCACCCGACACCTAATCCGCTAAGGCATTTCACTCCATCCTCGACATTGAGTCCAGGTCGAACTTTACCTCGTCCCTTGTACAATCTTCCCGACCGGACCCATTCAAACGGTTCTGCGAACGTCTTTCCGAATCTGCCACGTTTGATGAACCATAACAATCGCAACGGGTTCGACTACAACGGGTTCGACTTTTCTTCCAACCCTCCACAGCCAATGCCATGGGGGGTCCCTGACATACCAACAAACGGTTTTGACGATGATCTCCAAGAAATAACCCCAGACTCCTTTCACTCCCGGGTTGGAGGTCCACCCCCATTCGGTCCTCCCGCCATGCATGGCAGGACCCCTCCTCGTGGTCCTCTAGCTATGCCGGGCAGAATTCTTCCGTGGATGCCTGAGCCTGATCCGCGCTTGCGTGAGATATACATGCGTGATCCATACATGCGTGATCCATACATGCGTGATCCGAATGGCTTGGAAAAGGCCATGGATCTGGTCCGCGACCAGATGGAGCTAGATGTGGACGATGAAGACTTTGTGTAGGCCCCTCCCCTCAATCCAAGTACACCTTGGTCAAAAGGTTGCTAATATTTATATTTTACAGCCGGTATGAGGAGAGCGATTTCCCTCAGGACATCAAGAACCTGATCACAGGTATCAAGGACGTACAGGAAGCCACTAAAGCAGACAAAGACGACATGCCAAGCGGCCTTAAGGTCACACTAATGAAGCACCAGAAGATCGGGTTGGCCTGGATGAAGGCCAAGGAGGAGAGCAGTCACAAAGGAGGGATTCTCGCGGACGATATGGGTCTGGGGAAAACGATCCAGGCGATCGCTCTCATGGTTGCTCGTCCATCAACTGACCCTGAGCGACACCCGGTCCTCATCGTATGTCCCAAAGCTCTCATGGACCAGTGGCGATTGGAGATTCACCGTCACGTCCGGCCCGGCAACGACCAGTTGTCCGTCTTCATTTTCCACGACAAACAGCGGAATGTTCCATGGAGAGAACTTAAAAACCAGGACGTCATTATCACGACCTTTGGTACATTGACAGCCAATTTCAAGCTGATGCTCGAAGCCGAAAAACTTGAGCGAGAGGGGAGAGACGCAAGCGTGGTGAAGAAGATTCAAGAACAGGCCGTCCTCTACCTTCCAGTCAGCAGATTTCATCGAGTCATTGTAGACGAGGCTCAGAACATCAAGAACCCCTTGGCAAAGTCGACCAAGGCTTGCTCCCGCCTCAATGCCACCTATCGCTGGTGCTTGACCGGAACACCCATGATGAACCGACTCGAGGACTTCCAGTCTCTGCTAGGATACCTGCGGATCAGGCCTTACAATAACAAGGACAAGTTCAAGACTGTAAGTTTCCTCCTAGTCGGTTAAACGATCCTCAATGCTGACCTACTCGACTAGACCTTCGTTCGACCGATTAAATCGGGAGGAATAGGAGGTGAACAGGCGATGGCTCAGCTGCGTGTCCTCGTCAAGTCCATCTGTCTTCGTCGCACCAAGGAATCCAAGATTGACGGCGAACGAATTCTCCAACTTCCGCCCAAGGTTATCGAACAGGTGCACGTTGTGTTCAGTGAGCAGGAGCAAGAGATGTACTCGACTCTCAATACCAACACACAGAACCAGGTGACTAGATACCTTAATGCTGGTACCCTGGGTCGGAATTACAGTCATGTCCTGGTCCTTCTTCTGCGACTGCGACAAGCATGCTGTCACCCTCATCTCATGCATGGATACAATTTGGAGCCCGCCACGACTGTCTCAGGTGTGGACCTGGTAGCCAACGCAAAACTTTTGACTACCGCCGTCGTCAGCCGTATCAAGAACAATGAAGATGAGGACGATGGGACATGTCCCATTTGCATGGACAGCGTTGAAAATGCCGTCATCTACATTCCCTGTGGTCACTCTGTTTGCTCAGAATGTTTTGCCCGTATCTCCGATCCGACCATTCTAGCCCGTCATGATACCTCTGGCCTAATCAAGTGCCAGAACTGTCGTGGCCCAGTCGACCCACAAAAGGTCACCGATGCAAACTCGTTCAAGATAGCTCATGATCCAGACGCAGCGCCACAAGATAAGTCTGCTGCAGCTGCTGCAGAAGAGACAGAGCAGTCCTCAGACCCAGACTCCGACGAATACGATTCCGACACCTCAGCCGACAGAAGGCCCAAGAAGGTATCACTGGCCGAGCTGCGCCGCGCAGCCCAGAAAAACAAGCGCGAGAAAAGGAAATACCTCCGCCGCCTCGAGAAGACCTGGGTCCCCAGCGCCAAGATTGAAAAGGCCACCGAGATCCTACAAACCACCGAAGACAGCGGCCGCGGTGAAAAGACGATCGTCTTCAGCCAGTTCACCTCTCTTCTGGATCTACTGGAAGTGCCCATCAACCGTCGCGGTTGGAAGTACGTGCGTTTCGACGGCTCCATGAACATCGCCGACCGCAACGCCTCTGTGGCTGCTTTCACCGATGACCCAGACGTTCGAATCATGCTCGTCTCCCTAAAGGCCGGCAACGCAGGCTTGAATCTCGTCGCCGCATCTCATATCATTTTGTTCGACCCATTCTGGAACCCCTATGTCGAAGACCAGGCTATTGATCGTGCTCATCGTATCGGGCAGAACAAGGAGGTTTTCGTACACAGGCTGCTGATTGAGGGCACTGTTGAAGACAGAATCGTCGAACTTCAAAATAAGAAGCGCGAGTTGATCAGTGGTGCTCTCGATGAGGGTGGCTCTTTTAATGTCTCCCGTCTGGATACTCGGGAGCTGGCTTATCTCTTCGTAAGTGATTCCTTCCTTACGGTGGTCGTCTTTGTCCGTTGACGCTAATATCTTTCTAGGGCGTGCGCCATGACTAAGTTGGAGAATGACAACTGGATTATTCTTCTCGGGAGCTGGGTCTGGTGTCTTACTTCGCTGCATTCGAAGGGTTGCGCGGTGTGATGGTTGGTCTTTCATTTCTTTGCACATGATACATTTGATTCCTATGTTTTGCGGTGTTTTCAGATCTTGGCTCATATTGTTGCACTTATACCCACGTGGTGCCACAGTTCTGAGAAGCCTACAATGTTTTTCCTTTAGTTTCTTCCGTTTCTTTAGTTGCGTTACTACTGTAGAAATGGGAGTATTCATGAGAGTCAACTTTCAACTTACTCGAGGCTTTGGGTCATGAGAACATAGGATTTCATCTGTTTAGATCTTGTTGAAAGAGAACTTGCTTTTATTTTATGCAGCGTGCTCATTTCGGACAGGGAAAAAAAAGCATTGAGATGGTAAGGGTCTAAGCTACTAAGGTTGGGGGGAAACAAAAAAAGAAATGCATAATCGTGCCGTCCCTTTCTTCAAACCGCCACTGCCCCAACCGCGTTCGTTTTATCGTGATTCTGGGAATGGATTTTGTTCTTGCGGGGCAAAATTAAACACATTCGGTCGTGGAATATACCGTCCCCCAAAAGGCCGGTAGCCGAATATCGCGCCAAAAGGGGAGAGCTGGAAAAGTCGTGGGCCCGTGAGTTGGATGCACCGCTTTACAAGTCGGCGTCGTCCTCGTCGGGCAGGGGCTGGGCCACGGCTTGCTCCATCTCCTGCCGGTACTTCTCCATCTGCTCGTGGTCGACCTGGACCTCGGGGGGAGCGAGGGCGGGGGCGGCAACGAACTCCTGTAGGGTGGTGGGTTAGCAAGGGGCCGCGCACTGTAGAGGCAAAGGGTTGGGAGGGTGTACGCACCAGCTGGGGGTTGCCAACCAGCTTGCGGGCGAGCCACAGGAAGGGCTTCTCGAAGTTGTAGTTGGACTTGGCGGAGATGTCGTAGTACTGGAGGTTCTTCTTGCGGTGGAAGGTGATGGTCTTGGCCTTGACCTTGCGCTCCTTCACATCGACCTTGTTACCGCACAGGACGATGGGGATGTTCTCGCAAACACGGACGAGGTCACCTGGATAATCATTAGTTGCGAACAGTGGATGGGTACACGGGGCTACTCACGGTGCCAGTTGGGAACGTTCTTGTAGGTGATACGGGAGGTGACATCGAACATGATGATACCGGCCTGGCCGTTGATATAGTAGCCATCACGGAGACCACCGAACTTCTCCTGACCGGCGGTATCCCAGACATCGAACTGGATGTCACCCAGGTTCTATTGCTTCGAGTTAGTCGACCGAGGAAATCGGAGCGGGGTTTGGTGGGGCATAGCATACGGTGGTGAACTTCAACGGGTGAACCTCGACACCAAGGGTGGCAATGTACTTCTTCTCGAATTCACCAGTCAGGTGGCGCTTGACGAAAGTGGTCTATCGGATTGGGTCTGTTAGCGATGGCGTTGCGGTGACGAGGCAGGCGGTTGGGCAGATATTTTCATTTTTGTTGACAATCGCGGGGCAGGGATGTGGTCATCGTAGCAACGAGGCTGACAGGGCCGCCATCGGGTGTCGATGAGTGTCGCTAGCGAGAGGATGCTCTCCCTGCCCGGCAATCGATGATAATGAAGTCGGAAATCAAGCTTACCTTGCCAGTACCACCGTCACCGACCAAGACGAGCTTGAAGGTAGGTGGGGTTTGAGCAGCCATGGCGGATATCAAAGACGAAGTCTGAAAATTAGATAAGGATCGCGCGCCGAAGATTCAGCGGATGCGGCTTTTTCTTCCTTTGAGTTGGGTGGAGATGAAGGGTTGGTAGATGCGGTGAAGAGGGGGGGAAAAGAAGGAAGGGAGTCTGATTAATGTAGTTTGGAATTTTTGGCCCCGGTCGCGGGCGGGTCACGTGTCTGTGTGTCCGGCCTGACGTAGGTCAACACTTTTCTTCTGTTTCTACTATAAAATTATGTTTCATTCAAGAATTTCATCAAAGTGATATGGTTCCTTTTCTCTTTTTAAATTCCATTCAAGAAGGACCGTCACATTCTTAGAGCCATGGAGTCGTGATTCATAAACAATGGGAGTCATGGTACAAATGGTGAACGGCTGTTCGCCCGGTGTCCCGTAGCCGCGGCAACAACAGGCTGATCAGCGCTTCTACAACGGCACTAGATGACACCCCAGAAGCCCCCGGCCTCCCCAGTTGCGCCGTGGGGTGAGTTGCAGATCCAACTCGGTCGTGCCCGATCCACTCTCGTTTTTCCGTACCACTTTGACCGACAGAGGACGCTATGTTGAGAGTTAGCTCGAGTGACGAATACAGGAAAAAAGATCTGACTGATCATACCCCTTCGTTTTGTTGTACCGCTTCGGCAACCTTCGAGAGTCGCTCGTGATTCAACCAATGCACGCTGCCAAAGCCTCGAATTAAATCGCCGGTCTTCAGACCTGCTTGGTGTGCTGGACTAGCTGGCTCCACGCTATTTACCCGGGCGAAAGGTGTCCCGAGTGCGCCTGCATCCGCAATATAATTGTTCGTGGCCGAGTTTGGCACAGACGATGGCACACTGGTACCATTTGTGGAGGTGGCGTCAGGCGCACTTTGTAGCCGAGCGAAATGATCGTGGAGATGCTTCTCGAGGTGTGCCATGACCTCCTTGTGGTCGTTTCTAAGGTGGATGATTCGTACTCGCGTTGTTCGAACTAGGCCTTGGTCTCAGCGCATTTTCATCAGTGGTCCGGAGCCCGCTCGTAACGTACCTTGAGCGATGTCGATATCGTCGCGTGGGAAGCCATCAAAGGTGGTGAGGCTCGAGTTCATGGTGACTCCATGCTAGCAGAGCGAACCTATTAGCGATGATATTCTTCAGATGGGACGGAGTAACTCACCGAGTTGAGGACACTGCTCAGTGCTGACAGTTCCGCCTCAATGCGTTCCTTCTCCTGCATAAGATCGGACATCGACAGCTTCGATACATCGCGAGGAGCGCCCCCAGATGAAGGTCCGGAGGCGACAGTTGGGGCATGGATATCGTCGTCCATTGGGATGCCCATAGTAGAAGGTGCCCAGGTGGGGGGGTGAAGATCCAAGTATCGCGGGCGTCAAGGGCGGTGGGTCTCGCCTTTATATAAGCGCGCGGCCGCCAGCATCCCTGAAGTATATATTGAAATTCATTTACACCTTTATATGCCCGCAGAGCTCGGGACAAGACTGAATAGAAATAGCCAGTGACCTTGGAAAGCCCTGCGGTTTTTGGGCCTGCAGGATTTCAATCCCACCTGTCGAGCTGCCTTACATTATGACGTACATGGATCAGATTGCAATTGTCGGTGCCTTAGCGAAAATCTACAGCTGCATTGTTACCATGTTCTCACATTATGCTGTCTCTCCCAGATGGGGCCATGCAATAGAGGTATAATTTCCAAGCTCCGAGACAGGCAGATTTCTCGTTTGTGCGCGCAGTGTCCATCGCGACTGCCGAACCATGAAGCTAGACTTAGCCTCGGGTGCTGCTGCTTCTGGGATGAAATCGTCAATACAATCTTGTCAGAACTCTTCATGACACCAGGTCCTGCACCCCCGGAATCGAACCAGCGGGCTTGCCGCTTTATGGGGTGATGATGGAGTATAAAGACGATGAGACGGACAAGCTCAGAGTCATACAGCCGCTGAACCGGACTGAAAAGGATCGGGAAATCACAGACAAGACAGACCCTGTTCAAAGAAATCCTCCCAACCATCATTTCCAGAAATGGATGAACAGTTTTCGGGCTCGGAAACGCGTGCCACACACGATCCCGGAGCGATACGTCGAGGGCTGGTCGGACTCTTCGACAACGGACTTTCCGATGCTCACTGCATTGCCCCGTCGTGGTTCAATCCAGGGTCAGCATTGGGAGAGATCCTCGGGGAGATCGTCACATTTAGGAACTGTCAAGACAGCCTCCATGAGTATTACGAGTCAAAGCATAGCCAGGTCGAGAGGAACTACACAGAGCACAACCACGCAGAGTGCTGTTTCGGACATGCGAATCTCGGCTGACAGCTCTCGACCGACCTGGAACAACTGTCTGGATCAAGCTGCCGCGCTACGGGCGACCAAAAGACGTCAGGTTTTACGGGAGCTGCTTGCCACCGAGGCTGATTATGTCCAAGGCTTGAAAGCTCTCGCTGGGGTAAGTTTGAGGACTGCATTTGTCGTCAAATGCCCAGGCGGGTTTGTATTGATCATTCATTCACAGATATTATCTATGTTCAACACCAGACCCCAGATCTACCACAATATCCAGCGGATTCGTGAGGTCCATGAGCATTTCTTGACACGGCTTCAAACGGCATCGCCCATATCAGCATTGCCACTCCCCGACGAAGCCTCCGACGTTGTCTCTCCCAGTCTCTCGAAGCGCCTAAGTACTCTTGATTTACCGGGCCTAAAGGGGCTACAGAATCGATCTCCGAGGACTCGAAGCTTGAAAGCATCAATCAAGCAGCGCTTAATGACTCTGGAAGCTGAGTCCCTGGAGGGTCTCGAGGTCGCCCGAGAAATCGAAAAGCTGGTAAGAGCTACTCATTTTCTGTATTTCACGACAACTAACCCTGATGCAACAGTCCGGGTCCTTTTCTGCATACGAAGAGTTCTGTTCCAACTATGAGCTCCTCTCACAGGATATGGCCATATTACGACGCTCAATCCCGAACTGGGCGGCGTACGACCAGGGCATAGAAGCATTGTCCAAGTCGATCGCTTCGATGGAAAGTCGAAAGCAAGAAGAGAATCGGTCCATGAGCCTGAGCGATTTGATGATCAAGGTTGGTGTGGCCCATTCTTCAGGCTAGGTCAAGATGCACTAACTGATAGCCCAGCCTATTCAACGTCTGTGCAAATACCCACTTCTCCTTCAAGATCTCCTACGACACACTCCTGTCTGTGACTGTCCCTCTTCTCATGATGAAATACGACAAATCCTTGAGAGTCTTCGCATTATGGTGGCCCGGATCAACTCGGCGACTGGCAATCCAGTCAACAAAGATCGGATTCAAAAGACCATTCTTCTCCAAGAGAAGATTCATTTCTCGGACTCTGTGCGTTTTCCGCCTTTCATCTGTCGAGTGTTGTTGACGCTGACTTGACTTTCCAAATAGTCCATACTTCAGGATATATACAAAGAACTCGGTCCGCTGACCCTCTGTGGGGTCCTTCATGTCACGTACCAGACACCGGAACAAACAGTCGGAGACTTCATGGTCTGTGTGTTGTTTAACTGCTACCTCGTTCTTGTCAAAGGATTTGAGGACTTTCATCGATTGGGAGCTGTGGCATGTATCTATTTGGGTGACATGAGGATGGATACCGCTCAAAACGGCCGAGGTAAGTGAAGCTCGGCTCTTCTTGATTGGCAATTAATCTGACCAGCCAGGACTCTATTGCTACAGGTGTCCGTTTTCATGGAAGCTTCTCTTCCAAGATCAAGAAGATAGCCACGAATTCGTGCTCAGTGCATCCTCTGCGACAGAAGAGAAACAGTGGAAAACGGAGATCTTGAGATGCTCTGCATCGTTATCCGAAATGGCCAACCCAGGGCCCGCAATGGATCCCAGAAAGTATTCCTTTGTGAATATGTTACTCCTGCCTCTCGACCGGGTCCAGTATAAAGCGGCCTCCCTCGCCCGAAGATCCTCCATGGATTCACTGACGGTCCTACGAAAAGCCAATGTTCAACACGTAATCATCAAGAAGACGCATTGTCCGCACACATTCGAGGAAGCGGCGAGTCCGCTGGGCGACGGAGAGATTGAACCGCTGAAGACGCCGGCCGTGCGTGGTGCATTGACTCTGGTTGCGAGGAGAATTGACCGAATTCGACTGGAGCGATTGATCACGGATGTTTACACGCGCGACGTGCTTCCCTTACCGGGCATGGTGCTTGGCCGAGGGGATCTCTTCCGGCGGGGCTCGATCATGAGACGTCTGAGTCTCCATGCCGGTTTCTCCAGACGATCTAGCTCTGTCAGCACCATTCAATCAGGGCCGGTGGTCACCGATGCCCGATCCATGGAGGACTATAGCGGCGAGGAAAAGGAATTAGTAGCGAGCCATGATGGGCTCGCGGATCAGCAACGTGCGCCGGACACAGAGTGCGAGTCACCCAGGACACCCACATCCACTCTGGGCCGCTCAAGGACTCTCCGCTTTCGAACGCCCATGAAGTCTGCGGAGTCTGTCTCTTCGCCGCGCAGCGAGAAGTACTTGAGCCAGGACAGCAATCCTGAGATGTCACAGTCGAGGAAGTGGACTTCGTCATTCTCTCTATTCAATATGCTTGCACCGAAGAATCTGATGCGTCCTCGGTCAACTATGGGATCAGGGACAGGGTACTGAAGGTGACGATCATCGTCAGCTATGGCTGATGCAGGTCAGGTAGCAAAGGCAGAGGCAAACGGAGCATTGTAGCATTATTATTAGCTTGGCAGAAACGTAATGGCTGAGAGGAATGAAAGCAATTGACTTCATTTGCACCATGTAGTGTCCACTTAAGGACCCACAAGCGATTAAATGACGTCGAAAGAGCAACAAAAGAGAACAGAAGCTTCCATGACACACGAAACACTTGCTGGTAGCTAGTGACGTCATTACCCTCCACCTTTATCCCACCTTTAGCTTTAAAGCTCCCCTTCCTCCCTTTCCTTTCACTCAGCAACTTAATCACTTTTTGACATATTCAAAATGCCTCGCGCCAACGATCCTGCAACCAAGGTTTTCTACAAGGGCAAGTCCGATGACTTTGTCGTCTTCGCCGATGACGTCGAAATCCTGAAGAAGTGGAGGATCGACCGCAGCATCCCTCTCGCCGACGTGTTGAACGGTTGGAAGATTTTCGTTACTCACTCGTAAGTCTGAGACCGAGTGTAGCTTGCATCACCCGTTTCTAACATTTTATCAGCCACGGAGCTCAAGGTGTCCTGGACACTGCCAGCAATGCAGCTCTGGAGAACGAGTTCGGCACTAAGAAGGAGGACGAATGCATGGTCAAGATCCTTGAAGGAGGCGAGCTCCAGACCAACACTGTTCGTCTTACCCCAATGCTATACTACTGAGCCTATACTGATCGTTTTATAGACCCGCGAGCGTGAGGGTTCCAAGAATGACTCCAAGGGCCCCATGGCCATCGGCCGGTAAATTAGCAAGCCTGAATCTGGATGAGAGACACGTCGAGCAGCCTCGGCGATCTTGATTGAATCCGTCCTTTTTTCTTTGAAGTCACCCATTTCCCAGTCCCTCTACCACGTCGGCGTTGCGGTCTCACCATCTCAGCATTGACCTTTGAGCATTGTCGACCGGCCGGCGAGTGGAAGAGTGGTGATCATGGGAGTTTTATCTGGGTCATGTTGCATAAGCTGTGGTCAGGCTTCCTTACCTGATATCATGAGATAACGAGAAAGAAGAAAGACGATATTCGTCAATCAATACCATAATCTCAATCCCAAAACCCATGAAGCAAGTCGTAAATCAGTTCATTATCTTATCTTGAGATCCGTGATAGTATATAGCAATTCCAGTCAACACTAGTATCAAGCATCACTTGTGCCCAGCGAGTTCACACCCGAGTACCTTCGTCTCCCTCCTCTCCTTCACCCACTGCCCCAACTCAGCCCAAATCACCGCCTTCTGCGCAAACGTATGCGTCGTACAAACCCCGCTGGTCGTCGTCGCGACAAAGATCCTCGCTCCACCCCAACTTGCATCCTCACCCATAACCCAGGGATCCTGCCATCCATATTTAAACTCCTCTTTCCTCATCCGCCGCTTGAACTTCACCTGGAACACAGCTTCCCATATACCCTTTCCAACCAGACATACCGCCTGTGGCCGATTCGCTCTTATCTTAGCCTCTAGAATCGGCACCCCATCGAGCATCTCCTGCCTGCTAAGCATGCTCGCGTCGCGGGTGGGTCTTTCCACGACGTTTGTATTGCCCACGTTATATAAACTCGGCAACTTGTACGTATCTGACGGAGGGTGTAGTCTCGTCGTAATCCCGGATGAATGGAGTAGTTTCCAGTATTGGTTGGATGGGTGTGCGTATACATGGCCCGTGAGTCCCGTCATGATCCCCGGGTTCACGCCCACTAGGAGGAGGGTCAGGTTGGCGGGGATTGTGTCGGTGAGTTTGGATTCATCCAAGGTGTTTGGGGTTCGGCGGCGTGCTGGTGAGGATATAGTTTTGCGGGTTGTCGATGAGGTAGTCTGCGTGAGTGCAGTGGTACTGGTTTTCCTCTGTGTTCGTCTGGGGCTTCTGATGGGACCGGGTATATTGGGGGGTTTGTCGGTGGTTTCGTGTTCGTTCGAAGGCTGCTCTTCTTCCATCTGTAGGGAGGGTTCCGGCTTGGATGGGTGCGTTGTCCCATTGGCGGCATTGCTGGTGTGGGCAAATTGATGGAGCTTTCCGCTGAAGCTGGTGATTTTATCCACTGGCATAGGCTCTAGTGTCATAGCGATGGCTTCCTTGGCTTCGAAGGTATCCTCTTTTGAGGATTCGAAGGTATGCATACTTCTTCTGGGACTGCTCGAGGAACAGTCGTTCTGGAGTCAGTCTATTATATTAGCCTTGTTTCAACTTTCTTTTTCTTTTTCATTCGGGATCATCAAGAATACTGGCAAAGATCTCACCCAGTGTGTAAGGTGTAAAGCTGACGAACGGGGAGCCCATTCTTGTTTTTCTATGGCGATCACGTGGAACGTATTCTGGCCTTGCTGGTGAGGCATCAAATATTTCAAAGTAGTGGACAGATTTTCACGTTTCCCAAGGCAGTCGGCTTATTGGAATATGGCATAAACGGGGTATATCTTCCATTAAAGCTCTTTCAATCGTGGGTATTATATTCTATGTACATGATCTGCGTCCGATACACTCAATGCACCAGACCGAACAAAAGGCTAAGCTTTCAGCACCCTTGGTCTCTTCGGTAATGTCCAAGGCTGCGGACATACAACCTGTCCATAAGATTAGCATGGCTCATCATCTTGGCAATGTCCTCCAACATACCTCGCCTTCACTGTAGGCCCAAAAGTACACCCCAATACCGATCAGGTAGTATATGGCAGGATCGGTACCCTGATAGAGTAGGGCCGCAAGTAGAGCGCTGAGTGGATACATGATGAGTCGGATTTCGATGCTGCGATGTGGCAGAGATCCTGCTAGTGGTTTTAATGGCCATTCCCAGGCGAGTCCGACGATCCCCATTATTAAGTTGAGGATTTGGAGGACGGGTATCGGGTCGACGGCGGCATCCAGGTTCTTGGAGACAAAGTCCCAGAAGACCTTGGGCCAGATGAAGCCTTCGATTGCACCTGCAACTTGGTCTGTAGTGGAAACTGGTTAGCATTTCCCATTAGCTGCGAATTGGTCTGGCGCATACACGCTGAGGCAGTGAGGATAATCAACCTTCCCCAGTGGTTCTTGATGAGTCTACCCATCTTCCTCGGGTTATGTTGTATGGTGTAATGTTGTAATAGGTTTTCAAATAGCCGGGGATTTGCGGTGACCTTGATAGTCGCTTGTGCTAGAGCGACGCCGAAGGAGCTCAACGCAGTGATGGTAATATGCAGGGATATATTGCAGGTTATCTCGAGCAGGCCGGTGTCAGGCTTTTCCGCTGGAGTCCATCGAGAGAGTTTCAAAGTTTGGAAGTTCAATCAGTAAACCGTGGGAGAATGCGAAAATGCTTGCACTGCGGGGTAGCGAGGCTTATCGCGATGGCATGATAGAATCGGTCTGAGGAAGAGCTGGTAGGATACGAATGAAATGCTGCGGGGGAGTCTACACATTCTATACTTAGACCCAAAGGTCACCAGGCCACTCGCATCGACAGAACGGGACTTGGGCGCCAAAAAGATAGCGACCGTGCAATGCATCTCGAGAAAGCACGTCGTGATCTTTATGAGCCAATCAGTGAACTGGACAGGATCGAGTTCCTGGCATCCCCTCATTTGGATTTTCTTCAGCGGTCCTTTGCGACGTGATTGGCAGACAGAGGGTGTGACGGAGCGGATCGTGATGCGAGTGTAAACGAATCAGAGGCCGTATTTACGGGACTCGGCGTGATGAGATGCAGTTCGTGGCACAAGTTAGTTTCACCCACATTTCAATTGTCGCTGAGGTTGTCCTGCGAGTTTCCAGTATTGTAACAGAGACAGGTTTCCAATTCATCGAGGTCAGATGTTCCAGTCCTGACTCGATGTTGCACACACGTCTCTGTACTTCTTTTGCAGTCCTCTAGTTTGAGGGAATCAGATTATGGATGAAGCTCAAGGCTGTGATCACTGTGATTTATTGCGCCAAGTGGAGCAGGCAAAGAGATAGTGATGTGAGTTACACTAACAAATGGACAGTGTGAGGTAGGATCTTTGCAATGACGGGACTTGACCGACTCGTAGACTTCCCGGTGTGATGAACAGTGAGCGCTTGCAGATTGCATATCATAGGTCCCTGAGTATCCCAGAGTTATCGTGAGTATCCTTTTGCCTCGGCTTTACTCCGTACTTGGTGACTACCAGCCTTCTCTTTATCCCGTTTGGACTTCTCTTTTATTATTTGCAGAGAGGTCATCCAGGTGTTGCTCTAACCCGAGAACTGTCAAAAGAGCCGTAGATTGGATCCTGCAGTCGACCAGATATTGTACTCCCTAATAAGTACCTGATCCACGATCGGGCTGCCATGTGCCGCTGTCCAGTCCAGCCTGGATGTCAAGCACTTGAGTCGTGCCAAAGATATTTTTAAAGGTCAAGATAGCATAAGTTAAAGGTGGGTAACATTTGACGAGAACTTGGATTGAGGGCGTAGATAAACCTCAGACTTAGAAGGTTTCTAGCCTGCAGGACCACACCTATCACATCACAGAAGAGGTTATTGCGCCTGGAATTCTAAATGCACAGACATTGTGATTATTCTATTGGATGACAATCCACATTCTCCTTCGTATTCGGTTGCTGTCGAAGCGATGTAATTATAGATCCGCCCACCCCTCACCCCTGTAGCTAAAACCACATTGCTGGGTTTCTCAACCTCCGTTCCGCCTTGCCTTTATTCATTCACCTACTGTCGAGCATGATTGCGTCAATCTAAAGATTACGCATTTCAATACTGTTCGCTGGGCGTCTAACATCTCGGCGACCTGATCGTTTCTCGAAGTGCCCCAGGAAACATTCGCGACAAATAACTTTAAGCCCTGGCGCATCATTTCTTTGCCACTGAAGAAGTCCGATCAGTTCCTTCAACAAGTCACTGAAACCCCTCTCTAACTCTTCGATCGAGAAACACCCCCTGGGCGACCGGGTTGGTTGCGACCTGGGACTAGGTTCATGGAGCAGCGAAGACGCAGACGAGCAATCATTTCCTTACGTCTCAAACCACTGAATCTCTAATCCAACTCGGGTATAGACCTTTGAACCAAATCACTGTGTCCATAACATAGAGCGCCTTCAGGTTGCGGGACAGCCTACGCTCATCGCTCCTTTAATCTGCCTAACACCGTCGCTGGTCGACATCGAAATTCTACAGCAATATGGCCGCATCTATTAATTCCTGGCTCAGAAGAACTGATTTGACCCCGTCTAAAATTATATTCTACTTCATCTTCTGGGCAATCCACTTTGGTCTATTCGCAGTCGGATGGTATGTGATACTTCCAGGAAGTCGGTATGCCTGCTAACATGAGGTTAGGTATATCCAAGCATCCAACGAGAAACTCGCCAGCCTCAATGTACTTAGGTACTCTGTCTGGATCTCTAGAGGTGCAGGCCTTGTCCTCTCCGTTGATGCAACCGTCATACTCCTGCCCATGTGCAGGAATGTCTTGCGGTGGATCAGACCGCAAATCAGATGGCTGCCACTTGATGAATCGGCATGGTTCCATCGCCAGGTTGCCTATGCTCTGTTGGTGTTTACCGCAATTCACACAGCCTCCCATTACGTCAAGTATGTGCAGTCTTAGCCAGCGTCATTCGGCCGTACTAATGAACTTCAGTTTCTACCACATCGAGAAAGACCAGGTCCGCCCTGAGTTGGCTGTTCAAATTCATTTCACACAGGCCGCCGGTATCACGGGTCACGTCATGCTGTTGTGCATGATGCTGATATATACCACTGCCCATCACCGGATTCGACAGCAGGCATACGAAACATTCTGGTACACGCATCACCTATTCATTCCGTTTATACTGGCCCTCTACACCCATGCCACTGGATGCTTCGTTCGAGACACTGTCAACCCTTTCTCGCCATTCGCAGGCAAACAGTTTTGGGACCATTGTCTAGGGTACGAAGGCTGGAGATGGGAACTTGTGGCAGGCTCTCTATATCTCCTCGAGCGACTTTACCGCGAGATTCGATCCCGGCGTGAAACCACGATTACCAAGGTCATCCGCCACCCATATGGTAAGTCAAATAGATGCAGGACAGAGGATCTGTAAGATACTGACGATGCAAAACAGCGGCGATGGAGATCCAATTCCACAAGTCGAGCATGAAGTATAAAGCTGGACAGTGGATCTTCCTCCAAGTCCCCGACGTCTCCAGCACACAGTGGCATCCCTTTACCATCACCTCTTGTCCATTTGACCCCTACATCAGTGTCCATGTCCGCCAAGTGGGCGACTTTACTCGAGCTCTAGGAGATGCACTGGGATGCGGTCCCGCCCAAGCAAAGGATCTCGAAGGCCTCGACCCGTTAGGCATGTACGAAGTCGCACTACAAAACGGACAGACGATGCCGAAGCTCCGCGTCGACGGACCATACGGTGCGCCCGCCGAAGACGTATTCGAGAACGAAATTGCCATTCTCATTGGAACCGGAATCGGTGTCACGCCGTGGGCTTCGATCTTGAAAAATATCTGGCACCTGCGCTCCAGTCCCAATCCTCCTCGCCGATTAAGACGTGTCGAGTTTATTTGGATTTGCAAGGATACCTCTTCCTTTGAATGGTTCCAGGCACTCCTCTCATCCTTGGAGGCTCAATCTGCCAATGCTGCGGTCTACGAAGGTGGCGTTGAATTCTTGCGCATCCACACATACTTGACTCAACGTCTAGATGATGATACAGCGGCGAATATCTATCTCAACTCGGTTGGACAGGCTTTGGATCCACTCACGGAACTGAAAAGTCAGACGAACTTTGGCCGTCCGGATTTCAAACGTCTGTTTACGGCCATGCGTGTCGGTCTTCATGATCAGACTTATATGAGTGGTCTGCAGAGCGCGTCTGCAACGGAGATTGGTGTTTACTTTTGTGGACCGAACACGGCAGCGAACGATATCAACGACGCGGCCATGTCCTCGTCGACAAAGGATGTGAAGTTTAAGTTTTGGAAGGAGCACTTTTAGTTTGCGTTTTCCATTTTAATAGCGATGCTTTGATCGTAGTACGACTTGATGAGTTATGAATCTTTGTTATTTCTTTATCTGGCGGAGCTTACAGCTTTGTTTATGCTGATATGCACATCGGACAGCTTCATGTCCTGTATCATAGTTGACGACCGCGATATAGTTTTCGAGTCCCAAAAGTGGTACTATCTATCTCCTTCCATTGATTATTCTTTGTTTGATATTATACAAGTAGTGTACAGAGATGAGCCAGTCCTGGCCTCCACTGGGTCCTCTCGAGGTATCCCAGGGATCATGGAGAATCTTCCGCTGCTTCAGAAGCGCCATGCCGATGAGCGAGAACGTCAAGGATATCGCTCTGAATGTTCAGATGGATCCGCAGTTGCTTCTCAATGAGAACATTGTACAACTGACATAGATCATCAAAACTAAAGCCGGTGTTCTTGGACCGTTTCCTGCTGAGGGGCTGGGGGTAATCTCGGACCTGGTCATCTCGAAGATGCTCAAAGGCAAGCATGACAAGTTCTTTGGACCAGGGACAGGCACGTATGGCTCGGTAGAGCACACCCTTGGAAGCATTGATATCGCGAGTTTGGTAGAGCTCAAAGAGGATGTATAGCTTCCAAACAGTAAGATTTGATCGTGCACTGTCGACATCAAAAGTGTGGTGTGCATTCTTGTCGCCCGGTTTCATTAAAGCCAAGGCTGAATGCTCGCCAATTGCCTTCTCAAACGCGGCTCGCGCAGAGTGGGCAGTGCCACCAGTGAATACCGGTCGGCAGAGCTCGCTGTAAATGGAGAAGAGGTGTGTGGAAACTGGTGTGCTCTGAGAAACGATGCCTTGTAGGCCGAAAGTACCGTCCAGTCGATACCGACTGTCGGTGTCTGTGCTTTTGGTGAGATCACGAATGTCCCGGATTCGGTCGAAAATCGGGAAGCGAGCCTCATTCCACATGAAGAGAGAGAGGAAGAGGGTATTGTGGGGGAAAAGTGATATGCTCTCTTTGAAAATATTGTGGATCTGGACCGGCTTGAATTTTCCTTTCCGTTGGACGTGGAAATAAATGAGTCTCGCTCGGGACTGATGGACTAACTCTGCCGTGAAAGCCTTCATGCTCTCTTCCTGGACAGGGAGATCCCTAAGCTTCAGGACTGCCGATGCATATACATCAAGGGATGCATCAAAAGATGCTTCCACAATATACAGAAGTAGGGCGAGACAGTCTGTATACGAAGCGTACACCTGAGGCTTCCTGTATGCCAGAGCTTTCCCTTGAGATCCACGCAAAAGGGTTTGAATGCGCAGCATGCTGGTGGCATTAAATTGAACAGGCCCAGAAAAAGGAGAGAGATCGACCTTTTCTGACAACGTCGCATGTAGGACATGTGAAGCTCGTGCAAAGTCTTCACACTGCAAGAATTCCCACGCCCACGAGTTCCAAAGAAGGCCAGAGTCAATCATGTCATAATCATCGAAATCTTTTCTCATCGACAGAGCAGTGGACCATACGTGATCTGCAGTCGATTGGGCCCCAGTACGAGACTGCATCAAAGCAAAGCAGTTGTAGAGTCTCAAGTTCGAAGATCGTGTCTTCAACAACCGTTTTGCAAACTTTTTTGCTGCTTCTCGATCACAGACAAACTCGACTGCCAAGGCATATTCCGCCAATTCGTTATCGGCCTCGTGAAGTTCTACCAAAGACCGCAGGATTCGCCGCACCCAACCAGAGTTGATGACCGATGATTCGCTTGAGGTATTAGTGGCCCATGCTTGAAATGATGAGAACCATTTCTCTGTTGCTGCGAACATGGTATTTGTGGAGTGGATGAAGTTGGGAACCGGGAAGGAAAAAGGCGACTTGGAGAATTGTGAGTTATCCTCCTGTGAGGCGATCCACGGAGACAGGTCAGTTTGAGCATTGTCCACGAATTCGTTTCGCACGAAATCGTCTCCACTCCATAGCCGGGTCGTCGGGACATTCTGAGGGACAGTCAAATGTGGCAAATGGCAGAAATATAGAAAGCTGTCAATGAGTTCGTCCAAGTTGTTCAGTTCCCAAAAGAAGGGCAGAATAGGCTGCAAGTCCGAGAAAAGTACAACCGTGTACGGATCATCCATGCCGGATTTGAATTCGTCTATGCTCCGCGATGGCAGTCGACAGTCCAGGTATCGCTCCCTCTCAGCCTCAGTCCAGGATGTCAGAAGGTCTGCGGAGTTGACTTCAGTCTCGTATGAATGAGTGACTGGGTCGACATCGGAGCTTGCGGTATTTCGCCAGCCTGTTGCCCCGACCTCTCCGATTCGTGGCACTTCTGACTCCCAAAATTCGGCGAAGGAAGAAAGAGCGCCTTCTCTGTCATTACTTTCGGCAAAAGAGGACGGCCTGAAGCAAGTAAACTCCAGTACGGCTTGCCAAAGACCAACGGCAAGTTCAACATACCCTGCTTCCCGGAGAAAGAGGGTCAACCGGAGAAATAAGTAACATTGAACTTGCGTTTTGTAGGGACTTGCCGCGCTAGATGCATTGAGACTCAAACACTCAAGAAAGACTGCCATGCATTGTTCGAAAGCAAAGTCATGGAAATCCGTCTGGCGGAAATCGAGGTATTTGACCCAAAGACTGATGAACGGCGAGTTCATCTTCAGCGCGTCCTTCCACTGAGCCAAAAGCTTCCTGGCATCCCAGGATTTTGCTCCTTCATACAATCGGCCGAGGAGAAGACGGTCCTTGTGGGGACTATCCCCGACCTTTCTGAGAGCCTTCTCATAAAGAGATTGTTTGACTTCGGCCAAACTTTGTCGCTCAGCATATGTAAACGGGCGAGACTCATCGCGAGCACCAAGAATCAGCATATCCTGGTGGTCAATCAGCCTGAGCCATGCTGCAACGTCCGTAGGATTGGAATCTATGGCGCGCGATAGCTCGGCATTGCGGGCCTTTCGCTCCGCATCAATGTCGATTTGAATATCCTGTTCCAAAGTTTTGGAATCAGAAATCGCTTCCAATCCTCCTGGTATGACATCTTCATCCTTTGCCTTTCCACGTATCGATCTGTAAGCGTGACGCTCGTCGGCCGAGTCATCATCGTCGCTAAGATTGGATGGTGTTGCGGAATCGAATTGTATAAAGTCTTGCATGTGCTCAAGAGCCGTATTGCTAGTGTCATCTTGTCGTATACGAAACAGCCGTGTTGGGTTGGTAGAACTTTTAGACATAAGCCTGCTCGATTTGGCCCTGGCTCCGTCCGTGAGTCCTTGCTCCCTGGTGCGCAAAATTATACTGTCGGTATCTCGGTGTTCGCGGTCGATCCTATAACTCGTATTTATGCCAATGACTCGGCCACCACCAGCTCGGCGAAAGGCGGGGACGGCATAACGGTGTGTGGCGCCGTAGGTGAGATTGTGCCGATCGCCCTTCCGGTCGATAATGAAGAGATCAGGTTCACCAGCACCGTGCTCATTCACACCGCCCAAAACACGAGCTTCCTCTTTAATCTGGGCATCGTCGTTCGGTTTTTCACGGCGATCGCGCGATTGTTGCCGTTCTCTGGATCTGCGACGATCTCGAGAGTGACTGTGACGCCTTCGTTTTGCGCGTGGATAACGGTCCGAGGAGCGCTCTCGGCCATCTTGTTCAGAGCGTCTGGGCGAACGAGATCGGCGATCACTTCGACCGTGCTTTGACCGACGAGATATTTCGTGACGGTGATCGATCAGCCGATCAGCCTCTGGAGCTGACAAAGGAGCTGACGGAGGAAGCTTGAAGCTAGAGAACCGCGGGATGGACTTTTTGTCCTGCATTTGGAGTAAGACATGTACACCAAGACAACATAAAAAAACACACTTACCTGCGAACCCGACGAGTGCATCGTCGCAGACCGTTGTTGCTGTTATCGCGTGCGGCGGCATCTGATAACCCGGGCGGACTGTTGTTCCGGGGCGGTGAGAGCGGGCCCCGTCAGAAAAAAAAGTTGCTTGTAAACCGCCTCAATATCTGCGCGCGCCGACTAGAGGTAGCAAGCAACCCTGTTCGGAGATACGAGAGACATGGGCTGCAGTTATTTGGTCTGAAAACTGACTGATTACTCCTACGTCAATATGGCCTCCTCTCTCGCGGCGCAGCTGTCGCAGATTGCGGCCAAGTCGACCAACGAGCTCGACCTCAAGGCCCAGCGCCTTTCCCACTCGCAATCCCTGATCTTCGACCGGAAAATTGCAGGATCGCAAGACTTTGACACCATTTATGATATCTGCTATGAAGGATTCCGAGAGCTTTGCTCCCTAGATGCCCGATTCGAAGACTTCGGGCGCACAATTTTCAGCGAGCAGAGCAAGGCGGAGGATCGAACGCAACTCAACGCCACCCAAAATGAGGAGCTCGATGCTGTAATTGAGGCATTCCTTGGCCTGGTCGGAGGCCGATTGCAACTGAGCCCCGCAGTGAAGGCCGTGGACTGGCTGGTCAGACGTTTCAGGTACGCAAGTTATGATCGGTCATGGCGGCAGAAGCTTCGGCGACTAACCACCATTACAGGGCCCACGAATATAATACCGCCTGCGTTATTCTCACGTTCCTACCGTACCACACGACTCCCCTATTCTTGAATCTGCTTTCCATTCTCCCCAAGGACCTGACGCCGACATTCCAAGTCCTTTACCCATATAAGAACGACTTGGTCAACCCGCCGCGGCATCCTCTTGTGCACAGTGCCACTACAAACAAGCCATTCTTTTCAGCTTTGAATAATTATGTTCTCAAGGTGTGCCGGCAGCACGCCCACAGCCATGCCTTGCTATCCTTCTGGGCCGGTGTCACTACGGAGGCGGTGGCGGGCATGCTAGATCGTGCTCGCTCTGGCAGGAGAGAAGCCGAGAAGCAGAAGCATGAGGACATTATCATCCGTGTCCTGCCCGTCCTGAGCTCTGCATTCTCGATGAAGAAGATTTCGGAATTGATCATCAGTTGCTACATGATCTCTGTTGTGCTCGCACAAAAGGCCACCCTCGCCGAGGACGTCCTCAACGGCTTGATGGAGAGCGTAGTCGCTAGTTGGACGGAGGAGACACTTAGCTCGGGTCTCATCTGTTTGTCCGTCCTGGCCCAGCAGAAGCCTACGGCTGGCCTTCCTAAGAAGGTGTTCAAGGCTATCGCTCGACTTCAAAACCCCACGCAGCAGCTGTCCGAAGTCACTGCAGACTACCAGACATCCAAGCTCCTGCTTGGGCTTGTTGCCGGCTGTGTTAGTGACTTGGACAAGCAAAAGGACAACACTCGCCTCACACTGCTATCGTCTATTTTTGAGACTGCTGTCTTCGGAGAGGATGAAACCAAGGAAGCTATGATCATGATCCTTAAGGCGGCTAGTAACTCCGACGAGGCTCGCGGTATGTCCCTGGACGCTCAGACACAGCTTGCAGAATTGGTTCAAGGATTCACCCGATCCCCCTCTCTTCAGCCCATCTTCCAAAGGGCGTTGACCGAATCATCCTTCAACGTCACAGCTCTGGAGCACAACTTGCAGACGGTGGTCGAGGCCCCTATCCCGACTCCAGCCATTGAGGATGTGGATATGCAGGATGTCGATAACGAGCAAGACTTGGACACCTTCACCCCCGCGATGGAGGCTTTGACTAAGGAGCATCTGTTCCCCTCCTCGTTCCTTAGCAAGCAATCCATTCCAGAGTTCAATAGCCTTGTGCAAGTCTTTGCACTGGCTGCTGACTCTGAAACGAGACTTGAACAGTTCACCAATTTGCGAATCCTTGGAAAGACCGAGGCAACGAAGAGCGTTCAATACTTGTCATTCTTGACCCGCGTTCTCTCTGGTCCTTTCCCCCTGGGAACCAGAGTTGCTGCCTTGGGCGCTCTCTCATCCGCGCTTCAGTCGGTCTCTGGTGACTTTGATCCTCAGGCATTGCTGCCTTTCCTGCTTGTCGCCCTCTCTGACCAATCCGAGCGTATTCGCCGCGAGGCTACCGGCGTTATTGCCGTTATTGGTTCCATCTACAAACGGAACAAGAAGGCCGATGACTCAAGTAAACCATGGGCTCATGACACGATCTATGGCAAGGGAAAGCAGTCTTCTGGTATCTCTTGGATGTCTGCCCGTGATGTACAGAAGGCCCTGGAGCGCGCATTGCTCCCTGGATTGGAGGAATACGCCCTTGACCCTGAGTATATTGGCAAGGTCCTTGATGCTACATTGCGTGGATCCGTTCTCTCGGAAGACTCGGGTGCCTCTGAACTCAAGAAATCGCTTCGACAAAGTCTCTTCACATTCCTGTCCTCGCACGTCATTCAGATGCCCGTCTTTTCTCCCAAGTTTGCCCTATTGCGTCTGCTCAACAGTGTCAAGAAGGTCTCCGGTACAACCCGTACGAAGGAACTTCTTCCTCTCCTTGACAACTGGCGTGGTCTGACCCAGAAAGACGTTGATGATATCTGTACCAAGGAGCGTCTTTCTATCTCCGAAGCAGAACAGCAGGTTGCCGCCGTCGTCTCACCGAAGGAAGGTGATGCTATCAACACTCTCTTGGCTAAGGTCAGCCCCGGTAGCGTGTCCTTGCGTTCATCGTTTGTCGCTGCTGTCTTCGCCCGGATTAAGGAGATCTGGGCTAAGGTTCCGGAGGAAAGCCAAGTGGGCGCAGCCGAGAAGCTCTTGGATATTTCGCTCGGATTCTCATCAGGCGAGGTTTCTTTGGCAGACAACTGCCGTGACGTTCTTCGCAGCGTCGAGCTGTCCGGTCCTACTCTAGTCAGCTTTGTTACGAAGATCCCTGCCTCATTGACGGACATTGAAGCTATTGGCCCTGCTCCCAAGCGAAGACGAACCAGTCAGAACAACATGATCGCCATGACTGTCAAGGACGAGGCTGAGCTCGCCAAGCTTATGGACAAGATGACTTTTATCCTGGAGGTTATTGATAGTTCTAGCCCCGACTCCCACCCAGAGTTGGCCGCCGGCCTGTTCCAGACTCTCGCTGCTCTTCATCATTTCAAGTCCCAAATCCAGTCCGGAATGAGCTATCTCTTGAGTTTGACCTTGGGTAGCCTCTTGGCTATTGTCAACCAGTCCAAGGGTTCTCCCAAGCCACTGTTTGATACTTCGGCGATCCGGGCTGACTTGGTCGTTGACTGCGTTCGCACCACGGATAGTCCCCAGGTGCAAAACGCGGCTCTCCTTCTCGTCGCCGGCCTGTCCGTCATTGCCCCCGAGCTTGTTCTTCACAGTGTCATGCCAATCTTCACGTTCATGGGTTCCAGTGTCCTTCGCAAGGACGACGACTACTCCGTCTCTGTCATTGACCAGACCATCGACCAGGTCGTTCCGGCTCTCATTCAGTCGCTCCGTAACCAGAAGCGTGATATTGTGTCAGGAACTTCAGAGTTGCTGCTCAGCTTTACTGCGGCATTTGAGCACATCCCGTCGCATCGCCGTCTCCGTCTGTTCCATGCATTGATCAGCAAGCTCGGTACCGAAGACTTCCTGTTTGCTGTCCTTGCAATGCTTGCCAACCGGTATTCCACCGACAAGGATGTTCTGACTCTCATGGCCGGCGTCGTCTCCGACACTACTCCCGCTGTGGAGCTCACCACCTACAGCAAGTATCTCAACCTGGTTATTGATTCTTTCGAGACCAAGCCGGGTATTTCCAAGGTCCTTCTTGGAATTGGCAGCGATGATGGCCGTGATCCTCAAAAGGTTGCCGTGGACCTCCTGCGAGACTTGGCACACTTGCTCAAGCACTCATCTCTCAAATCGAAGTTGGAGACTACATTCGCGACCGAGGGCAGTGTTACCGACCAGGTTCGCGCTTGTTTCTCCCGGGTCCTGGGGCAGGTTCTCGCGCTCGGTGAATCTGTGCAGAATATGAAGCCTGTCAGTCAGGCATGTGGCGAAGTGCTGGGCTCTCTGTTCGGTACCCTGTCACTTGTTGACTTCTTGGATACCATCGAATACCTCCTTGATCCCAAGCAATCGAGTGATGACCTTCGCCGCAAAGTTCTTCGTCTGCTGGAGAACCGTCTCCGTCAAACTCCTGAGCGTGACAGCGAGTCCCAGCTCAAGGTCCTTGACTTCCTTCCGACTCTGGTTGGCATCGTCCAATCGTCGCCCGATTCGCTTCTCAAGCATGCTGCTGTCGCCTGTATTGACCGTATTACTGAGAAGTACGGCCGGAAGGATCCGTCCAAGGTCATTCCTGCCGCCCAGGTTGTCGCCAGTGCCTCTTGCCTTGGCGAGTCTGATGAGCGCATCCGCATCATGGGTGTATTGTGTCTCGCCTCCATGGCGGAGGTTCTTGGTCAGGCCATGATTCCCGCTCTCCCCAGTGCTGTTGCCCAGTCTTTGGGTTTGTTGGAGCTTAGCTTGGCCCCTGGAAAGGAGAACTCGCGACTCCACGATGCTGTCTTTACGCTCTTCTCCGCCCTGTTTGTGAACCTGCCATTCATGATGACAGCTGGTCACCTCGACAAGATTCTGCTGCTCTCTTTCAAGTCAACCAATGCAGACCTCGAGGAGAGTTCCGAGGATAGTCGCCTGGAGGCCCTCCGGTTGATGGCATCTCGCAAGATGGATATGACTGTCACTCTTGGTGCGATTGACCGCAATTGGCAGCACGCCGTGCAATCCGGTCCAACAGCGGTCAACGAGGTATTGGAAGTTCTCAGTCTTGCTGTTGAGAAAAACACCAAGGCCGTCGTTGTGAAGAATATCGGTGTCCTCTCCAACGTTCTTTTCAAGGCATTTGATCTGCGCCGTGAGCAAGTTGCACTCGGCGAGCGTGCCAACTTCGAAGATTCCGACCTGGACGAAGCCGAGGGTGCATTGAACGACGTCACTATCAAGATGATCTACAAGCTCAACGACAGCACCTTCCGACCCCTCTTCATCAAGTTTGTCGAGTGGGCAACCACTGGCGCCCCCAAGAAGGATGAGCAGGGCCGGGTATCGCGCCTTACGACCTTCTATAAGTTCCTCCAGGGCTTCTTCGGTACTCTCCAGTCTATTGTCACCGGCTACTTGAGCTACATTCTGGAGAACGTCGTCGAGATCTTGGGCTCAACTGGCCCATCCAAGACTACCAAGACTCTCTGGCTGGCGACTCTGCGGACTCTCTGCAACTCGTTCCAGCATGACCAAGACGGTGGGTTTAATTTTTTTTTTTCGCATTAGTATTTAATGACACACCCGCTAACCCTTATCTACAGAATTTTGGCAATCCCCCTCCCACCTTGCCAGCATTTCGGGTCCCCTCATCGCTCAGTTGGCCCACGCAATCACCTCCAAGACTGCGGATCTGGTGATTGAAGAGGTTGTTCCTGCGATCACAGATCTCGCCGTCGCCGCCGATTCGACGGACAACCACAAGGAGCTCAACAATGCGCTGATGAAGTACCTCCGACCTTCTTCCGCCCCCAACGCCAAGTCGGCTGGTGGTGACAACGCTTTCACTCGCCTCGCCGCCTTGAAGGCCGAGCAGGCACTTACAGAGCAACTCGGCGAGGAGTGGCTTGCTCTTCTGCCCGAGATGCTGCCTTATATCAGTGAACTGATGGAGGACGAGGATGAGAGTGTGGAGAAAGAGGTGCGGAAGTGGGTGAAGCAGATCGAGGGTGTGTTGGGAGAGCGACTTGATGATATGTTGACCTAAGGGATTGCTTCCTTTAGTGTCCATGTATAAAAACCGCATTTGGCTTGGCGTTTGTAGTGATAGACCCCCGGTTGGGCATGCAGACAACGTCTGCAGAAAAGAATATATATTTTTATTTACACTGCCATAACTATGTATCTCATCGATCAAGTCATTCCAAGATGGATATGCATGGTTGAACGAGACAAGTCGCCCACTTAGTCCCGGGGAACTGGAGAGTCGGCGGCATCCACACCTGCATTCCACCGATACTTTGAAGCCGGGTGATCTGCTGCCGGGCCAGTCTGGCCAGGCCGTGTAAACAGGTTCTCGCGGTAAGTTCCCTTGTGCACTGTATAGTCATCCCAGAAGAGACCTCGTTTGCGGAGCTCGGGGATGAGCAGATCGATGATATCCTTGAAGGAGCCTGGCTTGATAACGTACGCCTGTTTGATGTACGGTCAGAATCGAACTCGAAAGGCGAAGAAATCCAAGACTCACCAGGTTGAATCCATCCACGTCGGCTTCCCGCACCCATTTCTCCATGTTATCAGCAACCTGCTGTGGTGTACCGACGGGCGTGGCGCCGAGACCACCGACGGTGATGTGTTCGCCAACGGTTTTCTTGGTCCACTTGGGAACTTCGGGCGTTGCCCTGGACCAGCCTTCGACGGCGGACCTGAATGAAATCAGTAATCACGCTATGGGACTCGTAGCATAGATATTTACCGGATGGCATTGCTCTCGACATGTCGCAGCTCCTCATCATCTCCATACTGGTCCAGATCGATTCCAGTCCAGCCACCGAAGAGCGCCAAAGCGCCATCAATAGACCCAAGGCTGCGATAGTACTTGAACTTCTCCTGAGCCTCTTCCTCGGTGAGACCCAGGACCGGACACAGCAGCGCCAGGAACTTTATACTCTGCGGATCACGTCCAAACTGACTCTGGGCGAGTTGGCGAATCTCAGCAACGTTCTTGGCCACCACAGAAGGGCTGTGGCCTGCGACAAAGATGGCCTCTGCATGCTGTGCCGCAAAGGTCTTTCCAGCCTTGGATGTTCCAGCTTGCAAGATCACGGGTGTGCGCTGCGGACTCGGCTGGGTGAGATGAGGTCCCGGTACGTTGAAGTACTTGCCCTCATGGTTGATCTGACGGACGCGTGATGGCTCCGTGTAAACGCCACGTTCACGATCGTGGACCACTGCATCCTGTCGCCAGGATGACTCCCAGAGTTTGTAGGCGACCTTGATGTACTCTTCTGCTACCGCGTATCGGTCATCGTGCTGTGAGCTTGTCAGTCGCGCTCATAGTTGTCTGCGGGGGGAGTCTTACGTGTGGCTGCTCAGCTGCGCCCAAGTTGCGGGCAGCAGAATCGAGATATCCAGTGACAACCTGTGCTTGTCAGTTCTGTTCGATCCTCGTCTCACAAGGAACTCACATTCCAACCGACACTAACAGTTTTAGTCAGCTGAAGATCGATCGCATTCTCCCGAAAATACTTACCGTCCTTTTGTGAGATGGTCGACTGTGGAAAGTCGTCTAGCAAGATGGTATGGCTGTTCGTATGTAGTTGTGACAGTCACGCCGAATCCGATACTCTTCGTCGCCGCAGCCATTGCTGGCACGACTGCCAGTGGTTCATTGACGGGCCATTGCGCGCCCGAGATAATGGCAGGATCCAAGTTTTGAGGTCCCTTGTAGACATCGTAGCCACCTGTTTATGCATTAACATGCCATACGGGGAAAGCAGCGACCGCGAATATACTCACCAAGAACATCAGCGATGAAAATTCCGTGGAACTTGGCAGACTCGAGCAATTGAGCAAGCTCAATCCAATGGTCGACGTCGTTGAATCGATGCGACTCATCTTCCGGATGGCGCCAGAGTCCGGGAGACTGATGTCCACTACCTGTAGCCCAGTTAGATACGTCTGAGTGCACGATGTGGAGGACTTACACATCTCAACAAAGGCATTGAGGATGAGAGACTTGCGAGGCTTGTCTCCTCCCGCATGGTTACTTCCAGACATGTTGAGAGCTTGAGTCTCCAAACTACTTTATCCTCAAAACGTCTCTTGTAGGCTAGGGCTAAGGTGTGGAAAATTCACAGTTTAAATTCGACAATAGAGGGGCATTCTTTCATTTGAATGATCCATGATCGACGAGCACATCATTCGTCGCATCCCCGCGTGCGTCACTTCCTCAGAATTAAGTATAGCATCAAAGTGGGCCGTGATGGCGCGATGGAGGAGATCGATCCTGAGGAGTCGAAATACACCAGCGACTGATTCTACTGGACAATTCGCATTAATCTTGTCCGAGCACATGATTCAGATCAATATATTATTATTATTGGCTTTTGTTTCTCGGGCGAGAGATATACGCAGTACAGTAGAGGCTGTGATGTGATGCTATAAACTTTGGGCCAAATTTGTGTCCCGAGGTTCATTCGTCGCATTTTCGGGACTTTACGATTTCACGAAAAGCCGACCTAGATTACCTGCGATCGACTATCTAAGGCTAGACGTTATATCATGTACGTTGTCAGTGGTCGCTCTGCCTCTCCCTCGGTTGGAATCCAATCTCAGGGTCCTGGATACCCACTTATTAGTCTCTAGATGCCGTTGTACGTATTTACCCACCCTCTGCCCCAGAATTAATTGGAGGAAGACCTTGCCGTAGTCCCCAAGTCCAATAGCTATGCAGTATGATGCCCCTGATTGCTATGAGACCATCCAGTACCAGACCACGTTAAACTTTAAACTTGGACTTTATCGTTCGCTTACTTCGCTCAAAGCACCTCATCACACCTGTCTATCAAGCAATTGTGGATCGATTTATGCTCATCGCCTAGGTGCTACCAGTGCCTTGGAGTCGGACTCCAGGATCCATGCACGTCCCTGTTCCTGGGAACTCTGCACATGGGGACATATAAACGTACCTCAGCCCTAGCTTTTTTCGAGATTTGATAGTACCTCTGAGCCAGTGCTTAGGCCTCCCTTCTATTTACTCGCAAGACATTCCAAATCGACTTCGCAAGTGCACTTTGAATAATCTTGCTTCGCCATATAGTTCTTTGGATCCCATCATGTCGCAGTTGCAGGCCCGTAGTGGCATCTCAACTGTCCAGCCGCCGCTTTCACAAGCGGTTGGCTATGTTGTTGTTGTCGTGATCGGTCTCGTTATTGCTTTAGGTGAGTACTGATCAACTGATTTTCGAACAAGGGCTAATTCGAAAACTAGCAATGATGGTCATCACCAACATTCTAAAGAAGACCACTGGCGAGGATAACAAGAGAACTGAAATGTAAGCTTGACTTGGAATCCTACATTTAGGCCTGCATTGACAACGTAACAGGTTTATGACGGCCAACCGGACTGTTCGAACCGGTCTCACTTCGTCGGCTGTGATTTCTGTACGTTCCCTGTCGTCCCTCCGTCTCGTCTGCGTTACTGATAGACACTCTAGTCGTGGCTATGGACGACTGCATTACTCGGCTCCTCATTTGTCGGCTATAGCTACGGCGTCGCTGGTCCTTTTTGGTTCGCAGCGGGCTGTAGTCCAATGATCGTATTCTTTGCCCTGCTTGGAATCTCTTGCAAGCGAAAGATTCCCGGAGCGCACACCTCGCTAGAAGTGGTTCGTGTCCGATATGGTATGTCTTCAAGCGCTATGGGTATCTCGACTCTACTAACTTCACTTCTCTTCTCCGATTGTAGGCCGGGCGGCTCATATCGTGTTCATGGTCCTCTGCCTGGTCAATAACATCTTTGCGAGCGCGAACATGCTTCTCGGCGCTGCTGCTGTGATTACTGCTGTGTATGCTCTCCTGTTATATTCTAATGGCTTCCAAATAACTGACTAGTTCAGTTCCGGTATGCATATCATCGCTGCGACATTTTTGCTGCCGGTCGGGGTTACAGTTTATACGTTCGTTGGAGGCATCAAAGCAACGTACGTGGATTCTCTGTACTTGCAAGACTCATAACTGACACCTGACAGTTTCTTGACGGATTACTTCCATACGGCCATCATTCTGATCATTGCATGCTACTTCTCGGTCAAGGCTTTTACCAGTGACCAAATTGGCTCCGTTGGCAACCTCTTTGAGCTTGTTCAAGCTGCGGCCCAGCGACACCCGGTCGCAGGAAACCAGGATGGAACATACTTGACCATGAAATCGAAAGGAGTAAGTAGATTTTGCTTATCTGCAGCAGGAATCTTAATATTCATTATCATTAGGCAATCCTGTTCGGTATCTTACACATTTGCTCAAACTTCGGCCTTGTCATCGTAAGTGACGCTACTCCCAACATCCTTAAAACTATCCTAATTCTTTCCAGATGGATACCAGTTACTTCATCAAGGCTTTCTCAGCCTCCCCATCGGCCGTGGTTCCCGGATACACAATCGGAGGCATCTTCTACTTTGCCATCCCCTGGGCCCTGGGAACTGTCATGAGTTCCGTCGCGTTAGGCCTAGAGAACCAACCCACTTTCCCAACCTTCCCTAGGGTAAGAAACCTTACATTCCAGCTAACAGCAACCTGCTGATACAATTATACAGAGAATGACTTCATCGGAGGTGAGCAACGGCCTCGTCCTTCCCTACGCAGCCCAGACAATTGCAGGCAAGGGTGGCGCCGCCGCTGCTCTCCTCATCACCTTCATGGCGTGTACATCCACTCTCTCCGCACAGGTCATCGCCGTCAGCTCGATCCTGAGTTTCGACGTGTACCGTGAATACTTCAAGAAATTCGCTTCCGACCGTGACCTGATTCGCGCCAGTCACTTTGGTGTCATTTTCTTCGCCGCTTTCTCTGCTGGTTTCAGTACGATGCTACACTATGTCGGTGTCGACCTTGGTTGGACACTTTATATGCTTGGTAAGTCTAAAAGTTGACACAGTTACCAGCGGGTAATCTAACCAGTCGATAGGAGTTGTCACCTGTCCCGGTGTCTTCCCAATGGCCTTTACTGTTCTCTGGAAGCGCCAGAGCAGAGCAGCTGCCATCATCTCCCCGATCCTTGGCTTCGCAACCGGACTCGGTGTGTGGCTAGGCACGGCATCTCATTTCGGCGGAGCGGTGTCCGTCGCTACAACGGGTGAAGTGCTGCCTTGTGTCTACGGCACAGTTGCATCTTGTTTCTCGCCGATTATCTACTCGGTAGTGATTACGCTCGTGCGACCGCAGAACTACGACTGGGCTGAATTCAAGAAGGAAAACCTGGCGCTCGAAAAAGTGGAAAGTGACCTTACCACTGTTCATCACGATGAGGCGCAGCGTAATGGGGGTCACAGCTCTGAGGATGGAGGTGTGCATGCTGCCTCTGAAACGCGGGACTTGACTAGATGGGGTCGTATTGCGGCGGTTTGGTCTGTCGCGACATTCTTAGGCCACTGGGTGATTTGGCCATTGCCAATGTATGGTTCTGGCTATGTCTTTGGGAAGAAGGTTGGTTTATGTCGTTGCTCGGGTTGTTCGAATCAGGGTTTTGCTAACGTGTAACAGTTCTACGTGGCCTGGGTCGTGGTCGGTATCATCTGGCTTTGGGGTACTATGCTGATTGCAATCTTCTACCCTCTCCTCGATGGCGGAGTGCAGCAGATTCTCGAAGTCTACCGTGGCTTGACGAGCAGGACTACGGAGAACGTTGTCAATGGTAAAGAGAAGGTTGACACGGAGAATGTTGTCAATGGTAAAGAGAAGGTTGACACGGGCACCTCTCCATCGTCGCTGTCTGGAGGCTCTGTTAATGATGTGCCTCATGCGAAGGAGCCAAAAAGTGAGGACTAAGTATATAAGAACTGAGGTGTCATTGTAAAGGAGGGATCTATAGACAGTCATACTATAGAGAACATTAATGAGGTTGCGCTTTTGTGAGAGTTCCGAGTCAAATTTATTCGAAGCAGTCATGTACATAAACTATGGACATAAAGCTAGAAGGTACAACATAAGGTGGTAACTGGTTATCAGACATGGAACTTGTATTGAGTAAGTAACTGAAGGATAATTCACAAACAACTCATTCTTCGTAAATCATCGAAGGTATGATCTACAATCGAGCAAGTAACATCTGTCCGAAATGATGTATTCACAGCGAGATCCATAAAAATATCCAAGTCTAACTAGAAGGGAAACCAGCCCTCAGGTTAGCGTACTTGGACACAGGGTAGCTCAGCTCATTCTGGCTTTGGCGCAGAGCACCGGTGCCCCCGAGTGAAGTCACGACCTGAGATACGGTAAGTCAAGATATCACAAAGTGGCCCAAGAGGCAATAACTTACCGTAGTGATCAAGCTGTCAGGGCCCGACTTGTCACTGCTGCTCTCCCACCACATCCCACCACCGAGACCCTTGGATTGGATGTACTGCGCCTTCATCTGGGCAATCTGCGGCGTGTCGTAGCTGACCATCATTCGCTGGGACGAGTCATAGCTGTAGCTAGCAACTTCCTGGCTCAGGTTGATGATTGTGGCATTGGACTGCGGTAGTGCCTTGTAGTCCCAGACACCGTCCTCCCAACTGCCGCTGCCAACGCCACTGAAGGGCTTGCCTGGTCCGTCAGTGTTCATAAACGAGCGGCCGTAAAGTGGCATTCCCAGGACAATCTTATTTGCAGGCACGCCATGTGATGTATAGTAGTTGATGGCTTGGTCCGTGTTGAAAGGTGTGCTGGCTGGGTTGGCGCTAGATGCGTAGACATTGGCCTCGTGGCCGGCGACGGTACTCCAGCTCCCGGCGTAGTCGTAGGCCATCAGGTTCCAGAAGTCCAAGTACTGGTCCATCTGATCTAGTTGGAGCTTCTCGTAATTAGCAGGACCTCGCACAAAGTTAGCAAAGTAAGTATTGTTGACGAATTGGACTTACCAGCTGGGCTTGCAACCGTCATGAGGAAATGATAGCCACTTGCGTTGGCTGCACTGTAGCTGTCTAGGGTCTGGTTATTGTTAGCGAGCGATGTAACTTGCCCTATTCAGCAGCGAATGCTCACCGAGCGCAGAGCCTTGAGTGTAGCAACAAAGTCACCAGCCTGGCTACTGTCCGTAGGGTACTAAGTCATAGTCAGTCTGGCGTTCTGCTGGAAACGTGATCCGATCCACGGACGACATACCTCCCAGTCGATATCAATCCCATCAATTCCAAGGTTCTGCACAAGGCTCACGGCGGTAGAAGCAAACTTCTGTCTTCCAGCTTCAGTACTCAGGGGACCCGCAAGGTTGCTCGAGTAGGTCCAGCCTCCGATAGAGAGAAGAACCTTTAGGTTCCGGTTCTTCTGCTTGAGCAAGAACAGCTGCTTGAAGCAGCCATAGATATTGGTGCCCACGTCGTTCCAGGAGTCGGTGGGGTAGTGCTTTTCAATATCAGCGTAGGTATCTGACAGGTAGACTTCCCCCGTGTCTGAGCGAACGTTGGCAAATGCGTAGAGGACATGAGTCAACTTGTCCACGGGAAGTTCTTGGGGATTGTAGTTTCGGCCATAAATAGCCTGGAGAATAGATATTGGTCAGTGACTTGCGAAATATGAATTCGTGTGGACAACTGACCCAGTTGACAAAGTACGCCACAGAGCGGTATCCAGAATTAGCGCGAGCGTCAAGCTCGGTCTTGTTGCTTTCCAGAGAGGGAATGGCGGCGGCATTGATGAGGCATACCAGGCCTAGGAGGAAAGGTAGAACCAGATGCATGATGACTGAGTACTCGGAGATGAAATCGACCAGCGATTCCAAGGGTGTGCGTGGGATAAGAGAAGATGAGGACGGGAAGAGACCTGTTGAATGGGGATGTTATATACTAGTAACAAGACTATCATCAATTAACTCGACCAGGCTGACCACGACGCTGCCTACGAGAATCTCCAGGTTACCACCATCGTGGTAAACCAAGCTCGATACGCTCTCCAAGTGACGTGACGGTGACCAGGCACACTAAAACTCTGACTTCTGATCAAGGAATCCTACTTTCCAAATACAGTTAATCGCACACTATCGGAGGGTTCGGTATATGCACATGGTCAACGTGGGCAGGAGACTATTTGATCACAAGTCCCGAAGTATGGAAGTATGTACGCCACATTCCGACAGAAACGGGGGAGCCATTCGGAACTGACAAACACGTTTCACCTCCAGGGCATAGAGCATCCTTGATGTATTGATAGGTATGGAATAATGCGTTCCTGTGTTTCTCGGGATGTTTGGCCCTCTGGGCTGGGTCTATGTCTCAGCCTGTGAACTATTCAATCGGCGCCACAAATAGGTACAAGAGGATGCCCAGGCAGGTGGGTGATATTGTCACCTGCAATTTAACACGTATATTTATATTCTAGATTGGTATATCGGTATATGGGGAGAATAGCTGGGTAGACAGGGGCCTCCGGATCTCCGAGGTTGATCTCGATTAGAGTAGAATCAGGGTGTTCGGCACCTCCCGCCTGCATGAACGATCATCCGATAAGCCAAATGTAACATCCTGACCCCATGGCATTTTTACCATGTGATGTGGGCATGTGCCATACCACCCAACACGGAGCGCTGTTCAGATCCTGTGTGACAGAATCGAGGGCGTGACTGGACCCGAGAGGGGTGTGAACACTTTGGCGAACACAGAGTATCAGAGTTGGGGAGCGGCTTCCGTCGGGCCGGACGATCTAGTCAGGGTAGCAGTTAGCGATTGGTCTAGTGAGGGGCAGGGTCTTGGATAACCTTATGCGAGATCCGATCGTGGTCTAGAATCTGGAGAAGCAAAGTGAAACACCCGTTGCTTGGCAGCCTCAATTGCAATAGAGCCCCTTGACAGGGTCTTTAGTGTACATAGACGCTAGATCCAAAATGAGTATTTGGTTCTTCAAATGCAATGCAATAACTCGCAGCAATATCGATATCCTGATACCTGAGCTCGCTCTACGAGCTTGAGTTGTCGGCGCAAGACCAGGCAGCCGAACCCCCAGACGCCTTGTAACTGTTAATAATAGTAACCACAGACCCGTATGTGCCTCCAATCATCAAAAATGTTCCAGCAAGTATGATAAAAACACACCATCCAACCATCATCATCCACCTGGTGCTTCGGTGGTCTCCGCCCTTGCTCCAGTTGTCGTACAGCCACATGCCGGCCATAGGCTGGAAGCACATAGGTGTACCAAGCAAGGCACCGACAAGTGAGACAAGGTCACTAAATACGGGAATGGCACTAGCAATGATATAGGCCACCACCGTGGTGCCAAAGGTGCAGCCGAGCCAAACAGCCCAGTGGACAGCGGTATTGGCCACCAAATGCCGGGATCCGTGGAGGATGCGGATGAAAATGTACTTGGCCGTGATCTAAAAAAGATTAGATTATTGCCTCGATGGCGACACCATTTGAACGGAACTTACATGGACGAAAAGTAGCGTACTAACGATCAGGCCCGGAAGCGCGAAGCCATAGCTGACAATTTTCACTGTCGGACCAGCCGATCCAAGAGCAGGGGATGAAACGTATGATCCGCAATAATAGTAGATGACGACACCGATCGTGAGGTAGAATCCAGTCACTACGGACTGGCAAAGGATCAGAGATCGGTTATAATGGAGAGGGTCACGCATCTCTGATGCGATGGAGAAAAATGCCGGGGTGCCGGCGTAGGCGAACACAATCGTGGAGACGGCGGTGATAGCATCGGTGAACGATACGTCACTGTTCACGATTTTATAATCGGGGACCCAAACAAGGTCTGTGGGCGCGGCGGAAGGGCGGTCTTGGATACCGACGGCGATGGTAACAATAAGAACTATAGGGAGGATTAGCTCGATTGGATCCACCATGTTCGCCGTGTGGAGAACGACTCACTCGAAGTAAGAATGCAGAAGAGACCCACCCACGCGAGCCACGAGATGCGTCCTAATGTCTGAATACTGCCAAACAAAAATGCGACGATGGCCGCCACGGCGACGTAGACGGCTGTGCAGGTGGCGTGGGAGGAGACGGCGTTGAGACCGATAGAGATTCCGAGCATACCAGAGCCAGCGACGAAGATCCACCCTACAACGAGTCAGTAGATCGCATCAAGTGTTGTTTCCCGAGGTCACTTACAGAGGATAAAGGCACCTCCCAGAACGATTCGACCGAGCTTCCCACAAAGAAGCTCACCGACATCGTCAATGCCGTATACCTCACGATGTCGGAGCTTAAAGACACCGATGATATAGTCGGACCACGTTGTAATAGCAGCAATGGTACACAGGACAATCACACCGGGAACTACACCCAGGGCATTGAAGGCTACCGGGATAGAAAGGACACCGAGACCGATTTGGGTTTTCATCATCAGCACAGCCGTGCCTAGCCATCCAACCTAGTAAAAAGTTAGCAAGAACGAGGGACGAGAGACTATAGACACGTACACTGCGATAGTTTGGACCATCACCCGTGATTTCACCAAAGACAGCATCGTGAGATCCTTCAGTAACATAACCGACATTGGAAGCGACTGGAGTTAAAGACTCCTCTTGTTTCTTCTCTGACATTTTGAGACTGAGGCATAGATTGTGCAAGTGTAAAGTGTAAGTAAAAAAAGAGAAGGGTTACATGTCCAGGGCCGCAGCCTTTAAACGCCTCCAACCATCTTAAAGCGGCTTAGTTCTGGATACAAAACAGTACCAAGCCCGATCCATTATCTTTCTGAGGCGTCAGGGGTTGGTTGTCGTATCTATGTATCTGCAGTCCCCCACAGAGATAAGGAATAAGCTACTAGTTAGGCTACTTTTATCTTTGGTCTCTATGATTGATTTCTTACCATTTCCTTTTCCCTTTTTTGTGCCCTTTTACACCTTCGTATGACCCTCGATCTACTCCCTGGATCAAAGCGGTCTGTCCCCGGATTTCAGAATCCTACCTCGCGTTCCCCCGCAATCAAACCGCACTACAAGACCGGAAACCCACTTTTTTTAAGTGCTGACCGCGAATTACAGCGGTCCACCATCTAAAATGCCTCACAGCCTCGGGTTCCACTACATACGATACGCTTGCGCCACTATAATGTTTGAGAAGATGACCCACTATCCTTTCCTGTCAGGCTTATCGGACACCTTCTCGGTGATCTCTTCCGCCACCCCGAGATATCTGCTTATGGAAGGTGACGCCATGTCACAGCTTGGTTCACTTTCCCGATCCTTGCCGCCTCGATGACTTTCTGGCTGTGGCGTGCAGAGAGCCTAGGTAGCAATCGATCTGCCCATCCCCGCGGCATTGTATATCCAATCGCCATGGGACCACCTGGCCCCGGTCCCCAGCACTGGAGATCTCCGTAAACACTAGAGCAACGGGGACCCTTTCGACAACGCCTATCAAGCATTCGACCCCTAGCAGCAATACACATAGCATATATGCTATGCCTTTTACCATGCAAGATGGTAAATTTTTGGCTGCACGTACAGGCCGAAACTTTACAAGACCTTTTGTGCGGATTTTTCATTTTCGTGATGGCCCGAAGGATGACCCCGGATACTCCCTTCCAAAAGAGAATTCAGAAAAAAAGAAATGCGCCACCGAAGACTCGGGAGAGAATTATCAATGAACTTTCCAGTCGCGGTGCCAATAGATAGTTTTCGTGCCCAGGCTGAGCAGGTGCAGCAAAGCAGCGTTGAGTCGATCACAGTTGAAGGAAAGGGTGACAATCCATGCGCCCCGGAAGATAATGTGGGCAGAGGTAGTAAGAGGCACCTTGCCATATCAACGACATCGTCAACAATGCGGGCTCTAGAGAGGATTACAAGCTTGAAGATGTGACCGCGAATGTGTGTGTTAGGTATCAGAGGCGGCCCGTTTTTCGGTAGGTCTCCCCGGATTGTCCGCTTTTCAAGAAGTTATGCGCGAACCGGCCACTTACTTACCTGACTTGTAAGGGGGGCTACTCGATCCCTTGCTCGAGCCCTAGGTCCACAAGTACAACGCCACAGTTGACTGTGAGCCTAGGCAGGTTAACACGATACTAGGTTTCAATTATTTACGATCCGACAGTTCGTACACCGTAGGAGTATCCAATTTAGCACACCAGTGCGGCTTTGGGGTTGGCCAAAATAGACAATATATGAACATTGTGTCGTTTCTGCCTAAAAAGGAAAAGTCGACCGGAAGCATTCAATGCAATTTCAATTACATAACTGCCTTCTATCTAGGCATTTAGAGTAACACGAGAGTTCCCGGACACATGGGCGAGAACAGGTGACACCATTCGATAGGAAAGGACTGGCGTTTCCCGCGGGGAATCCATCGCGCTATTTTCATTTGAATTTCTTGGCTTAATCCCACTGGACTTTATTCTATCTGAGACATGCCATGATCATCTACTCCAAAGCCAACCGGAAAGAGACAGTCAACCCCAGCGACGTTTGCTTGGATCCAATAATCTGGCCGATATATTTACAACTAAATCTGAGGGCCTGTGAAATCGACGCCGAAAATGACCGCTTTGCAGCCAAATTCAGGTGACCTCCATTCATTTCCGACTAGAGCAGACTGCGTTGTGGGAATGTATAAGGTAAGATGAATGAATCCTAATGTTACACCGAGCCCCTGGCATATGATTTCAATTTTTTTCGTATCCCTCCAAATTAGAACATTGAGGTCTCTAGAGGTTAAGGAATGTAGAGCAGCTCCAAAGTCAATCCCATCGGCCAGGTCGACATCTGATGGCGACACTCAACAAGTGGAAGGTAGGATTCGAAATTTCAATTTTTTGGGGAGCAAGATGAAGGCGAAAACTTGGGTGAATTCAACGAAATCAAAGCAGACTGCACTTTTTACCACCTAGAGCAAGAGGTAGGAGTCTGCAAGAGAAGAGTACTTGTTATGATGGCCCACAGTTTGATCGCATTTTAATTCGTGAGAGCAGAGGAATTTTTCTGGAAATGTGTATAGGCTTTGCACGACAGAAGGCTAATTCTTGTAAAGATTAATGTATGGCGCCCGGATGGTATAGTGGCTATTATTCCTCGTTTGGGTTGAAATAATCGAATCGAGGAGGTCCCGCGTTCGAATCGCGGTTCGGGCCATTCTTTTTTTCCCCTCTTGAATTCTTCCCATATCTTGGATACTTATTGTTTTCAACAATCCATTATTTTCTGCGAGCAAATCCACCGGGCGGCCTCGATTGAAATAGTTATAGATGAAAATTCTAACATAAGTTCCTTGTATCTTATTAGCTCTATATCCAATCCCGAGGTCGTTGGATTCGGTTGATAACTGCCTGAGGCCCCCACCTGGGCACTCAAATCGGGCGATTTTAAAAATATTGCCCAGGAAGAAAAGGGGCTTAAGCTCCCACGGCTCAGCTAAGAACTGATCCCAATTCCGTCTAGAAATGAAGGATGTACGGTCCCGAGGTTTACATGAAATCATCTCTCTACCTCTGGTGGAAGCCTGAGGTTCTGAATATATATCACTCCTTCGGCATCTTAAACAGCTTATCTCTTCTGATATACAACCAGTACGTCATTGATTCCATGATGGTTCTATTATGGCTTCAAGAAGGTCATTCATACAGAAGGAAGCTGTTAGTCATAGACAGAATTTTTCCTTCCTCTAGGTCTAGAGGGCAGGTGATATTTTTTTTTTTTCTAAACCACTCTTTCTCCTTATTTATGCCCTAAAATTTTCTCCATCACTAACATTACCGCTGTTCAACGCTCCTCAACTCAGCTTATCATGGCTGCCAAAAGCAATACCACCGGGACAGTTGTCCAAAATACAGTCCCAGCTGCCCAGCGGGCTCTATCAATCCCAGAAATCGTGGCTGAAATTTGCGGGTGGTTATCCGTCTGCTTCAAAATCAATGACCGCAGGGTTACCAAGTATCCTGGAAAGGCGCAACTGGCTCGATGTGTGCGTGTCAATAATACGTGGTTTGGGCAAGCTATACATTACGTCTGGCAAGACATAACGGAAGGAAGTCATGTAACCCTTCCTACTCTCTTCAAAAATATCAATTCAGACCGCAGGCAAATGTATGCCAGCCTTGTAATGAAGGGTCAGATCAGGTTGATATATAGCAATCAGGCTGCTCGGAAAGCTGATCGGGTACTTAATGGCTTGACCTTTCACAACCTTCGCGCCTTGCATATACCTCTGTGGGATAACGTACATATAGTAAACTTATATTTACCTACACTCGATGCCCCAAAAGTTCGTTCAGTGGAACTTGATGCCACGTATTAGAACTACGGGACAATTTTTTGCGGATCATATGATCGCCGCCAATACTTGATGAGGAGGTTTCCAGAGTTTCTTCAGGTTCGTCTTACTATTCGTAGAGCCACCAATCTGGGGAATGCTTGGATTTTACGTATTTATCATGATACAGGAGCGGTTTCCATACATCAAAAAGGCCGAGCTTCTTACGTGGAATAACACTCGGAGAGACTACTGGGTCGCTCAGCTCTTGGCTGAATGTCTGCCAGATGTCCAAGTTTATCTAGTTATATTAGCTAGGTAGGTAACTAACTATTACTAGTTCCTACGCGAACTTAGAATACTCAATCAAGTACCTTTGCTTCCCTATGGTGTGGAAAAATCATCCTTCACTCAAGCATTCCAGATTTACCTAGATCTAGAGCTAATAGTACTAGCACCCTAAGCGATAAAATACACACGGCCATAGATGAGCCACGGCCCGGGGAGATGCTAATTTTCCTTTCTATCTATATCAGATCCCTCTCGACAGTCATCTCCCTTCTTTATCTTCCCTTCATACGCCAACCTCGATCCTTGCCACCCTCAACTCTTAACTGATTTGACCATACTCATTTCAGCATCACCTACAATTGAAATAAGCTGTCACAGCATATCAAATTAGCGCGGGCCCTTTCAAGACTTTTTGTGGTTAAATTTGCTTATAGATTGTGAAGTCACCCCTTCATGTAACTATGAGGTGAAGTTGGCTCTTTCTAGAGATCTCGGGAGTTGATAGAGACACTTTCAAATGGCATTTTTGACTGCCTTCTTATGTAGACATAGTAATGCTTATCTAAGTAGAGGGGTGACCTGCATAACTATCTTCTATATTTACTTTCTCCTACCTCAAGGTTGATGCAAAGCGTATATCGCGATAGCTTACTTTGACCAATAAGCACTGTCTGAACCATCTTAAAGACGATCTTTCAAAGGTTTCTCTTGCTTTCTCTTTCAACTTGGTTGGTTAGTGCATATAGCTACTACATAAGGTGTATGCAAATTATACGAAACCTTCTGATAGAAAGAAACTTGACACAACTCTACCGCCGTAGGGCATGACCCTAGAGGTCCTCTTAGCGCTGATGTAATTTTCTGCCAGAAAATGTTACGGCACTTTTCTCTCCGTCGCCCACCGTAGAGGCGGTCAATATAGCGCGTTTGTACTAGTGTCTCTTTAAGGTCCCTCTTTTGTAGATGCACTCCTCTCACTCTCTCGCATCTTCTGCAAACTACTCATTCCACGCGTGAGACAATCTTCTTTGATTCAGAAGACACCCTCACATGAAGCTATCAGCCATGCCCAAAAGAAAACGCGGAAAGAAACCTACACCGGTTACTACACGAGTTCTCTTGATAGCAGAACTTGTGGCTGAAATACTCTCATGGCTCGATGTTCCTACCCTCTGCAAATGCCTTTGCGTGAATATCCTCTGGTTCAACGAAGGTGTGCGATTTTTATGGGTTCACCCTGGTCCAATGGACAGACACATCCCACTTGCTCGTTACTTTACAACGATCGAGGACACCCGCAAGCAGGTCTACGCAAACTTCGTAAAAACCGCCAACATCGTCGATATCAATAATGCTGATGCCATTCCATTCAGAAACTCTAGGAGGTACATTGACGCGCTCTTCGGATTACACTTTCCCAGGATGCACACTCTCAACGTGTTATTGGAAATAGTTCAATGTGGAGTTAATATTCCCTGGATTGATGCACCCTCTGTCCAGGTCCTACATATCAATATGTACTTGCGACGTTGCCGGAGGAACTTCGATACGCCAAAATACGTGGGAAATAATTATCACGATCCGAACTTGCGACATCGACAAAGAAGAATAAAGACATGTTTGGCCACTCTCATAAATGTTAGTCAATATGTTCCCTATCGTCGATTACTCGACAGGACTAATGAGTATCTTAGAATCGCTTCCCAGCCCTCAAGCAGATTATCTTTGGGAATATATGTTTAGATAACGACATGCTCACATACTTAGCCCAGCAATATCCCAATGTCAGCTTTTCTATTGATTGTCTGAAGGGGAACTATGCCAGGAAAAGAATGTCCGCATTTGCCTTCTGGTGACGATCTCCTAATGTCCACTTTTCTGTTGCATATCTGCACAGCAGCCATTTCAGGGCACGGGAGTTTTGCAACTGATTGGTTAGCTAAAAGATCATATTCTAAGAACCTATTTCTTGTGCTTTGTAGTAGACATAGAGAGAGAGAAAGGGTATCTTCAAAAAGAACAAAAGGCTCGAAATGGATGCCGTAAATCAAGGCAATTTTGATGCACATGTAAGGCACGACGATGAGGGTATTACGAGACAAAAAAAAGACAGACTAGAAAGACAGAAACGGCGACGGCTTCAATGCTCACATAGCAGCCTGCATGCGGGGTACAGTAGAGGCAATGATCTCCGAGTATTCGGGCGGCGCCACGATGACCGCTTCATTCACGGGCGGAGCCACAGAGCGGGGCTGGAAAAAGGCATTCACTTCTTCCTGCGTCACAATTACCCCCTCTATGGCTGATTTGAGGGAGTCATACTTGGGCTGGGTGGTGATCTGGATTGGGAGTCGGAGGTGAACTGTGGGTGTGAGCACATTTGTACCCGGGGTATGATAGGTCAGGGAGAGGTCGAGTGAGTATGTGCGAGACATTAAGCATGAGTGGAAGGTCGGCACGAAAGCCTTGGATTTGGGAAGCGTGATGGGGATGACGACAGATGCAGTGTAGTAGGTGTCTCCAGAGAAGGAAGCAGATGGGCCGGTCGAGTCTTCCAAGGAAATAGAGGAAGAGTTCAATGAGTCACAGCGATTGGTGTCAGATCGGACGGAGTGCTTCTGCCACTGTGCGGATGCCACACACATTGTCGAGAGAGGAACAGACTCGGTGAAAAGGGCTCGTCCAGCCTGGGAAAAAGGCATGGTGCTAGACTGGCAGGGGAAATCCTGCCAAGGAGTCACACTGTAAAAGGTGCTCACTTTTAGCTTGCTGGCCATCGATCCAAGTTGAGGCGGCTGCTCCTTCCCCACAGGGTCGAATCGAAGCTGGACGGTGGTTACGGTGCTGATGGTATCATGAGATTCACAGTTCGGAGGGGATAGTCGAATTGGCTTGGGCTGCGATGAGGAAGCCACCAATTGACCCAATTTGCCGCGCAGGAACCCACGCTTCACGCTCTTCTCCTTCCGGGTACAGTAGTAGGGGTGATCGACGGTGTTGATAGGAGGCTCCTCGTCGACCGTTGGAATGATTCGGACCTTCTTGGCAAAGTTGGCCAGTACCTTGACCTGGCGGTGGTCTGCCCACGACCTCTTGACGACCGCGGTGCGGATCATGTATGAGATTCGGCTCATATACGGTGCCATATCATCGAGAAGAGTCTTTCCGTTCCCAGCCAGCATGGGGTCGCCCAATGTTGGCGGGAGCATGGTGTGAAATCGGTGAATTTGGTGGTTGCTCCTGGTGTGTGTGCATACCTGGGGCAGCAATTGTTCAGGGATGACGAAGGTGAAGGGAAAGGTGTAACTTCGACCCGGTTCAAGTAGCCGTGGGGTCGGGTAAGCGGTTTCTTCGATGGGTTGACGTAGCTTTAAGAACATCTGCTGGGATCCTGTATGGCCAGGACAAGTCGCTCGCTCCACTGTGGTGTGTGATGTACCTAGAACGTGAATTAGATGCGGGATAGTAAAGAAACAGTCGGTTATATGTACCCTGTAGAACAATTTCCACTTCATCGAAATACGTGTTTTGCTCCACGGTGATCGTTGCGGTGCCTTGGATTTGGTCGCCACTTGTATAGGAGTTGACGAGCCCAGGTGTCTGGCCTTGTAGGTTGATTTCGATTTTGGGCTGTGAGCGCCGGGTGAAGACATCCAGAGACTCTGAGGTCCTGCTGATGACTGACGTCGCAACCATATCGCGCCCTTTGAGTAAAGAGGAATACTGGATACAGAGGTCCGGAGAAGAGCAGAAAATGGGAGAAAGGAGTATGCGAATTCAAGTAAAGCTGGTCAAATGAGCAGAAAAAAATGTAGTAGAAAGTGGAGCCGTCGACAACCGCGTATACAAACAAACTCGGGTTAAAGAGGGAGCTGTGTCTTATAAACCACTTTGAAATTGAACTCGAACTTGAACTTGGTGATTGCAAATGTGAGTCAGTGCAGCTGAAAGATTAAATTGGGTGCCGAATGATTGGTCTGCTCTCACGCCCTACGATTGACGTTTGACGCTGACGTTGATATTGACATTGACATTCTTCTTGTTGTTGAGTTGTCCCTTGGTTCAAACACCAACCATGGACGTCACACTTGTACAATATACGAATGCCACGACTCCATAACTCTCCTGTTTATCCCAAACCATGGTTTCTACCCTCATCGCAGACTCATCGCGGACTCATCGAGGCACAAGCTTAAATCAAGTGGGTCTTAAAAGTCGGTGGAACCGCGCCCTACAACATGCACGCCCCTTGGAGACGAGACTCCGCTTCAAACAATCTCGGCCCACTCACATTCCCCGTCTCTCAGACTCTCTTTGATGTGGCCAATCATCGAAGATGAGCTACGCGATACCGGGGGAGTTGAAAGCGTGGGGAAGCAGAAGGCTTTCCCGCGTATATCGATCAACTCTCAATCTTCGTATATCAGACAACACCCACAAAACATGACACCAGCGGCTCCGTCAGGATTTTCCCGAGGAGAACTTGACGACGGTAGCCGGTCTGGGAGCCCCAGAATTTTCCGGCCTTAACCGAGAACTCGCCCATTCCCAAGTGGGTGCTTTTCCGAGTTCACCACGGGGGAAAGTCGCTTGGCACGAATATCGGGATTGTTTCGGGCATGAGATGGGCGTCGACTCCGACCAGTCGCTTGATCTTCTAGTTCAGCTTCTGATTCTAGTGGTCACAAGCCATTGTAGGGACGAAGTAACTAAGCTGGGGAAGGAAAGGGAGAGGGAGAAAACCAGAACTAGAAAGATATAGGCAACACAAAGTCAACGCAGAAGCCCTGGACTAGTGTGTCCGATGATGTGATAGACATTTCACTATGTGTGACTACCAGTCAGTCCATGGTGCCAACTGGAAGGCCATTGGGTCTGGGCCTTCGCCTCCAGCAAATCTGGCTAGGGTTCCTAGCCGTGCTAAGATGTCATCCTAGGACAAAGGGAGACTGCAGCCAAATTCTGGCAACTGGGCCGGGCAACGTCGCAAGAACACCAACCGGGGGATGGTCGGAGATCTGATTATAGCCGACACAGACGCACTATGGTGCATGGCGAGGGTTGGGAGGCGTCATGCAGGCAATTCACTGATAGCCAACAGTCCATTTGCCACATAGTAAAACATGGGTAGTACGGCAATACTTCTAGATAATGTGGCTCGTCCCGGCCCTATGTAGTGAGCTCTAGAGATTTGGATACCAAAAACCTTTCGGAAGGAAACTGAATGACATTCGAGTGGTCAACAGCCATCAAGAAACGCTAACACCCAGGCCGATCTAAGCTTGAAAGAAAATAAAAACATCCACATCCTCGGGCAAGGATGCAAAAAAGGGTAATGAGAACGTCATCAGCACTCAGAAAGCCGGTCATGACCAACAGGCATTGCAACACGTCAAGTAAGAACGAGCACGAAAAATGGGCGATAGGAAACAAGAAGAGCGGGAAATCTCATGACGGGTTGCTCAGGAGATACTCGATAGCTCCTTGCACACTACCACCCGCGCGACGCAGAGCTTCAATGTTTCGCTCAAATTCAAAGAAGCCCATATCATTCAGCTGGCGGAGCTGATCAGCGTAGCGCTCCTCTGGGGGCCGGTTGTCCGGCGGTTGTGGAGCGCCGAAGCCACCACCGAAGCCACCACCTCCAAACAAAGCTGCCAGCGGATTGGCACCGGCCGCGCCTCCTTCCCCACCTTGTCCACCCATCGCCTGCATCATCTGTTGCATCAGTGCAGGGTCACGCAGGAACGGGTTCTGCTGAGGGTTGAACGGGTTCATGCCCTGGCCACCACCATTACCAAACACTGCTGGGTTGAGCAAAGCCGCAAATGGGTTCTGAGCCTGGGCTTGAGCCTGGCCAGCTTCAGGAGTCTGTCCTTCCCCGGTAGTGGACCGCTCTGTAGTGTTCTGGCTGTCCTGTGTACCCGCGGGCTGGGTGGTGCCAGCTGCAGCAGGGGCGCCAAACGGATTGCCAGCTCCAAAGAGCTGAGCGAATGGGTTTCCAAGGGGATTCTGCGCCATTTGGCCGAATGGATTGGGAGGAGGGGTTTGTTGCTGGTTGTTCTGACCATCTTGAGCAGTGGTGTTGGTCACGCCCGGGGCGGGAAAGCTACCTCCGCCGCCCATACCGCCTCCCATACCCATCGCCCGTTGCATCTGCATCATCTGGCGAATGTGATCGGGATCAGTCAGCATCCGGCGGAACTCCGGGCTTTCCAACATCTGTCGCGCCATAGGTCCCATATCACGGAGCATGGGGTTTTGTTGGATCATCATGTCAATCATCGCGGGGTTCTGCAGAGCCTCGTTGATCTGTGACTGGAACTGGGGGTTCTCGAGCATGTTGAGCATTTGGTCAGAGTCCGGGGGAGGGCCCATCTACATCCAATGGCATATGTCAGTACATCCGAATATCTCTGTGGTTGCCGACGAGCGGTCATATGATGTCAGGGCTTACTTACCCCGCCATCTGGGCCAAAAAGACCTGCCCCGGGAAGCTGGGCAAACCCAGCATATCGTGCACCAGTGAGACCAGCCAGGGGGTTGTTGCCAGTACCAGCAGCGAGGTTGGTGGGAACACCGGCAGCGGGTTGATTAGGGGTGGCGCCAGCAGGAGCTGATGCCGAGCTGGACGGGTTCGTACGCTGCTGGTTGCTTGCGGCGCTCTTGACCAGGTGGATGGTGTGACCATCCTTGATCTTGTAGCTCTCTAGCGTCTCATTGTCTTTCAGAACTCGACCGGAGTAAATCAAACGCTGGCGTTCGGCGGGGGTATCAGCATATTCAGAGCTCGATAGCTTCTGCTTCAGTTCCGAGACCGGTGTGGAGATAGGAAGGGTCAGGGTGAACTTGGCATCGGTGGAGGACTTCACGGTGAAGGTAATGGAGTTATCCTCAGCAACACCGGCGTCGTCGGCCATGGTTGGCAAGTTGGGAAGAGCCGCTGAGTGGGGTTGGGGGCTTTACAGGAATGGGAGACGGGTGGTCTGGCGCAGGATACAATCGGAGCAGGAAATGCGTTATATAACAATGCTCAGGGGAATAAGCGAGCAATGCCTTGAACAGATAAATCAAAGAGAGTTGGCTAGATAGCAAGGTGCTTCATAGTCTAGGCTTGTCCTGGCAATTACATAACAGGGCGGTGACCCGTGATTGCAGAAGGCGGTCGAATCCGATCGTTGTGTTGCACGTGACCAGGCAGCTTTCGCACTGCAATTTTGCACCTCTGCACCTTTCCTTCTCGGAGCTCATTCTCTTATTTCCTTCCCGCCTCCCAATCGTGGACCATCTTCAAGGAGGAGTCTTTTATTCTATCTGACTCCACCCAGCAGCAATGGGATTGATGTGATAACCGCATCCCCTGGACTGCAATTGCGTGTACAACTCGCGTCTTTCTGCTTTGTGTTTTTTGGGGCAAGCCCGTGAGCTAGCTGCCCACCATGGCTACCACCTCGCACATGTTCATGTACTCCCTGACGATCCAGCCCCCGACTGCGATCACTCAGGCCATTCTGGGTCAGTTTGCTGGGACTAAGGAGCAGCAAATTGTCACTGCGTCCGGTTCCAAGCTTACCATCCATCGTCCGGACCCGACTCAGGGAAAGGTCGCACCTATATTTTCGCAAGATGTCTTTGGCATCATTCGCTCGCTGGCAGCGTTTAGGCTAGCTGGAAGCAATAAAGGTATGTCTTTGCTTTAACCCGTGTTTCCATTTACGAGTTCAACTTAGTGATTCTTCAAGCTTCCCGGGTAGCACGGTCCTGGCTTTCTGAGCTGGCCCCTTGATGGGTGGGGGACGTGCCCCGGCCAGCAACGTTGACGCTGTTAATACACGTTTACGATCTGTGCTGAGACATTTTTCATCTATCCAGATTACATTATCATCGGCTCGGACTCGGGTCGCATAACCATCATCGAGTATGTCCCTTCGCAAAACCGTTTCAACAGAATCCATCTGGAAACATTTGGCAAGTCTGGTGTTCGCAGGGTAGTTCCAGGGCAGTATCTCGCCGTGGACCCCAAGGGACGTGCGTGCTTAATTGCGTCGGTGGAGAAGAACAAGCTGGTCTATGTTCTGAACCGCAACTCCCAGGCGGAGCTCACCATTTCGTCACCACTGGAGGCGCACAAGGCACAAACCCTCGTATTTGCAATGATCTCTCTGGATGTGGGCTATGAGAACCCCGTTTTCGCTGCCTTGGAAGTGGATTATTCCGAAGCGGATCAAGACCCGACGGGACAGGCATATGCAGATATTGAGAAAGTATTGGTGTACTATGAACTTGACCTCGGTCTCAACCACGTCGTCCGCAAGTGGTCTGATCCTGTCGACCGCACCGCGAACATGTTGTTCCAGGTACCTGGAGGCGCGGACGGCCCCAGCGGTGTTCTAGTATGTGCCGAGGACAGCATCACGTATCGTCACTCCAACCAGGATGCATTCCGTGTACCTATTCCCCGTCGGAGCGGACCGACCGAGAATCCCGAACGGAAGCGGACCATCGTTGCTGGCGTGATGCACAAAATGCGAGGCGCATTCTTCTTTCTTCTCCAAACCGAGGACGGTGACATGTTCAAGGTCACGCTGGACATGGTCGAAGATGACAATGGTCAGCTGACGGGCGAGGTCCAAAGACTTAAGATCAAATATTTCGATACCGTCCCAGTCGCATCAAATCTTCTGATCCTTAAAAGTGGATTCCTCTATGTCGCAAGCGAATCGGGCAACCATCACTTCTACCAATTTGAGAAGCTGGGTGACGATGATGTGGAGCTTGAATTCACAAGCGATGACTATTCTGCCGACCCATCTGTCCCATACGACCCGATTTTCTTCCGTCCCCGGGCCGCAGAGAACCTCAATCTCATGGAGACCCTGGGCGCTCTCAACCCATTGATTGACAGCAAAGTTGCCAATCTCACCGAGGACGATGCCCCTCAAATCTACTCAGTTTGCGGCACTGGCGCCCGCAGCACCTTCCGAACCCTCAAGCATGGTTTGGAGGTTTCTGAGATTGTGGAGTCTGAACTCCGAACGGTGCCCTCCGCGGTGTGGACGACCAAGTTGACGCGACATGATGAGTACGATGCGTACATTGTTCTCTCCTTTGCCAATGGTACTTTGGTCTTGGGAATTGGCGAGATCGTAGAGGAGGTCAGCGATACCGGTTTCCTCTCCACAGCCCCTACGCTGGCCGTGCAGCAACTGGGCGAGGATTCTTTGATTCAAGTGCATCCTCGGGGTATTCGCCATCTCCTCTCGGACCGTCGAGTCAACGAGTGGCCCGCACCGCAGCATCGTTCCATCGTGGCTGCGGCTACAAATGAGCGCCAGGTAGCAGTGGCTCTCAGCTCTGGAGAGATCGTATACTTCGAAATGGATACCGACGGCACCTTGGCGGAATACGATGAGAGACGGCAAATGTCTGGCACCGTCACTTCCCTCAGTCTGGGCCAGGTTCCCGATGGACGAATCCGCAGTTCTTTCCTGGCTGTCGGATGTGACGACTCAACTGTTCGCATCCTCAGCCTTGACCCAGACTCAACTCTGGAAAGCAAATCGGTCCAAGCCTTGACGTCTGCTCCGTCGTCTCTGAGCATCATTCCCATGGCCGATTCAAGCTCTGGCGGTACCACACTTTATCTGCACATCGGTCTTTACTCCGGTGTTTACCTTCGTACCGTTCTGGATGAAGTCACTGGCGAGCTGTCGGATACTCGGACACGCTTCTTGGGCGCAAAGCCTGTCAAACTGTCACAGGTATCCGTCAAGGGCCAAACCGCCGTCCTGGCTCTTAGCTCCCGTTCATGGCTTGGATATTCTGATACCCAAACCAAGGGCTTTATGCTGACGCCGCTGGACTATGTTCCCCTGGAGTGGGGATGGAACTTCTCCAGTGAGCAGTGTGTCGAGGGTATGATCGGTATCCAAGGCCGTAACCTGAGGTACGTTTGTCATTTCCGCATTTGCAGTGATACCCCAACGTCCCCCCATGATCATATGATGAAAATTAAGGGCCCGAATATACGTGTGGAGAAAGAAATATATTTTCCAATTGTTCCTACTGAGATCACTTTTTACACTCTATCATCTTGCATTTCCACTCGGTATGGAGACTGTCACTGACGCATCTTAGGATCTTCTCCATCGAGAAACTCGACAACAACATGCTTCAGGAATCTATTCCTCTTGCTTACACACCGCGTCGCTTTGTGCAACACCCTGAGCAACCGCTCTTTTACGTCATCGAGTCAGATAACAACGTCCTGTCTCCTGCTACTCGGGAGACCCTTATTCAAGCTTCGAAGACTCAATCCAATGGTGATGTAGCAGTCTTGCCGCCGGAGGAATTTGGATATCCTCGCGGCACTGGTCACTGGGCCTCGTGCATTCAAATCGTGGATCCGGTCTCTTCCAAATCGGTGGTCTTTACTCTCGACCTTGAAGAGAACGAAGCAGCAGTCAGCGTTGCTGCTGTGCCGTTTTCGAGCCAAGACGGCGAAACCTTCTTGGTTGTTGGAACTGCCAAGGATATGGTCGCCCTGCCCCCATCCTCCGCTGGCGGCTTTATTCACATCTACCGATTCCAGGAAGATGGCCGCGAGCTGGAGTTTATCCACAAGACGAAGGTCGAGGAGCCACCCCTCGCTCTGCTTGCCTTCCAGGGTAAAGTTCTTGCCGGAATTGGCTCAATCCTTCGTCTGTATGATCTCGGTATGAAGCAACTCCTCCGCAAGTGCCAAGCTCCCGTCGTCCCCAAGACCATTGTGGGACTGCAGACGCAAGGCAGTCGCATCGTGGTGAGCGATGTCCGCGAGAGTGTCACCTATGTCGTGTACAAGTACCAAGAGAACATTTTAATCCCCTTCGTGGACGACTCCATCGCTCGCTGGACGACCTCGACGACCATGGTCGATTACGAAACCGTGGCTGGCGGTGACAAGTTCGGTAACCTGTGGTTGATGCGGTGCCCGGCCAAGGTCTCGGAAGAGGCAGACGAGGATGGATCCGGTGCTCATCTCGTTCACGAGCGAGGCTATCTGCAGGGAACTCCTCACCGGCTAGAGTTGATGGTCCACTACTACACTCAAGATATCCCCACCAGCATTCACAAGGCGCAGCTGGTGGCTGGCGGTCGTGATATTGTTGTATGGACCGGCTTTCAAGGCACAATCGGCATGTTTGTGCCGTTCGTCAGCCGCGAGGACGTTGACTTTTTCCAAAGCCTGGAGATGCAGCTTGCCGCGCAGCAACCCCCTCTGGCGGGACGAGACCACTTGATCTACCGTGGTTACTATGCACCCTCGAAGGGTGTCATTGACGGGGATCTCTGCGAGATGTATTTCCTGCTACCTAACGACACGAAGATGATGATTGCTGCGGAGTTGGATCGCTCCGTGCGCGAAATCGAGCGCAAAATTTCGGATATGCGAACGAGGGTGGCGTACTAATTTTCAATGGGGGCAAGCTTGGCGTCTGAACACGGCGTTTGTGCTCTGGGCTTCAGATACCTAGGTACCTGTTAATCGATACCATTTGGCGGCGTTGACCGCATTCCTTTTATCATGGCTTCTTGCCTTTTTATCATCCCTCTTAGACATCTCTTCGGAGAAGGTCTCTTGCCTCGCTCGGTCTGCCGTCTTCACTCGGCTAATCTTGAGCTGGATGCAGCCCGCCCGTCCATGACGAGTGGCCTGTATGAGACAAGAACAAGCGTGGAGACCACGCGTCGACGTTTTTTGAGTACGGTTTTATCCGCCTTGCACCACGGATATGCACCGTAATTTATCTGTCGGGACATCTCAGTAATTTACTAGGTAGCGATTCGATAGATGCAAATGCAAATGCAATTGGATGAAATGCGAGATGCGAACGCAACCAGAGTACCCTCTTGAAGAGATACTGCTCCCGAGCCTACATCTCCAATCGGTCCCTCTGACGGGGCTATGCCAGATGTACTTGCGGCCGCGTTGTGTTAGCTAAAAGGGCTTCTTCGAGGTCGTCAACTCTTGTGCATATCTCCGCATATTCGAATGCTTAGGTACCAGCATGATATTTGCGTTGACATGCGTGTGGAGCCTGAATTGAGATAGCCTGTGCCTTCTTACAATACTCTTTCGACAAACCAAGACAGCCTTCAGATCGTTTGGATCAATAATAAAGCCTTGGCTCGACGGATAATTAATCTAGAAGGAAGACAATGAGGAACACGATGCAAGCGCAGAGATCACATGCCATCTGTGACAAGGGGGTGGTAACTATACCAATTCCCTCAATTTATCAGTTTCTACTACTTTCTAGTACTTTCTACGCGATGGTGGTACCTATGAAGTACAAAGTACGAATATGTATAAGCTTTTCCCAAATTCATGCATCTCCATTAGGTAAGCGGTGTTGACACGCTGGAAGACCGTCTCTCCACGTACGTTTCCACCCTTGACCGGTCCCCCATTGCTGGCCCTGCGGCATTCAGTGCCGATTACACTCGTTCTCAACATATCTCCGTGCTACCACCCTGTCCATCAAATCCCGGTCCATCCCTAGTCATCCAGAAACTCCCCGAAGCATTGTTAAGCACCAAGGCGCACCTACCTCCCAATTCTTGGACCATCGCCTATATACCTTGCTAGGGTGAGGGTGTTTGAGACTGAGCCTCGCTGGGTGAAGATTAACGTGGTTCACTCCGAAAAGCCTTTGTTCATCTGCACGTGCGAGAAGGTCAACGGCTTAGTCGTATGGTTGTCTAGACGCTGCTCATTCTCGCTGGCTAGATCGGAACGACAAGCACGCAATGCATGCAGCATCCGGGCCGCTGGTCCTACAGAACTGGGCGATATGGTTGCTTCTGTTTGTGTCCAGTGCCTGGGCCTTCTACATCCCTGGTAAGCTCCATCGATGCTGCTCGCCCTGCTTCGGCCACTGACTCTGCCTTCTCTCCCCAGGTTACTCGGTCACTCGGTTTAACGACGGTCAACCAATTCCTCTTCTCGTCAACAAGATATTCTCCGACCACACCCAGCTTCAATATGCCTACTTCGACCTGCCTTTCGTCTGCCCACCGAGCGGCAGATCACATGGCGGCTCACCCTTCGGCTCCGGCGAGAGCATCTCGCTCAACCTGGGCGAAGTGCTGCGCGGTGATCGCATCATGACTTCCGACTTTGAACTCGCCATGGGGAAGGATGTAGAGTGCCAATCGCTCTGCACTGCTGAGGTTAGCCGCAAGGATGTCAAGTGGGCTCGTCAGCTTATCAAGGAAAACTATGTGATTGAGTGGATCGTCGATAACCTCCCAGGCGCGACCAGCTTTGTGACCGTCGACCGAAGTCGCAAGTATTACGCCTCCGGTTTCAAGCTCGGATACCGCGATATCTCGCCCGTTACCGGCCGGCCGCGCTCCTTCATCAACAACCACTTCACAATTGTAATCCGCTGGCGCAGTGCACCGGAGGGCGGTAAGGTCATTGTCGGTTTTGAGGTATATCCTAAGAGCATCAGCGCCGAGGATCGCAAGCCGGACGGCTGCCCAAAGGCTGTCCACAAGGACCAAGATCCATTGGGCTTGTTCATTGCACCGAACACGTCGCGTCTCAAGGAGAAGTACCATGGCTTGTCATACATTCCCGAAGAGGATGACGAGGATGATGACGGTGCGACGCTGAAGATCCCCTACACTTACTCGGTTTACTTCCGCGAGGATACCAAGGTCGAGTGGGCAAATCGGTGGGACCTGTACTTCACCAACCAGGAGGAAGGGTCGATGACCCACTGGCTGGCAATCATCAACTCCTTGACAATCTCTACTGTGCTCGGTGTGACCGTCTTTGTCATTTGGAGCCGAACTGTTCAGGGCGATATCAAGGGCCGTGGTGACGGTGCTATGGATGATCGGAAGCCGAAGGGACAGTCTCGACGGAAGAGGTCTGGCGAGAAGAAGGGAGATGCACTGTTGGAAAACGACGTGGAGAACGACGCAGACATGTCTTCTGATGATGACAGCTTTGAGGACACCAGCGGTTGGAAGCTTCTTCATGGCGACGTCTTCCGAATCCCGGCCTACAGTGGCCTCCTGGCTCCGCTGATTGGCTCGGGCATGCAGCTATTGTTTATGACCGCTGGACTGCTTGTGCTGAGCTGCCTAGGAGTCTTGAATCCTAGCTTCCGTGGTGGGTTTGTCAGTGTCGGCATGGGCCTGTTCGTCTTTGCTGGTGTTTTTTCCGGCTACTTCTCTGGAAGGCTGTACAAGACATTCGGTGGATCGGCTTGGCGGAAGAACACTGCTATTACAGCCTTGCTTTTCCCCGGATTGTCCTTCTGCCTCGTCTGGATCTTGAACCTGTTTGTCTGGGCTCAAGCGTCCAGCACTGCCATCCCATTCGGTACCTTGATTGGCCTGCTTGGTCTTTGGCTGCTCATCCAGGTTCCTCTGGTGTACATTGGTAGCTGGTTTGGATATGTGCGGGCAAAGCCGTGGGAGCATCCTCTGAAGACCAACGCCGTCCCTCGCCAAATCCCACTCCAGCCCTGGTACCTACGTAGCCCTGCAGGCCCGTTGTTGACCGGTCTGATCCCGTTCGCCGTCCTATTTATTGAACTTTTGTTTGTGTTCAAGAATCTTTGGCAGGACAAAAGTGGCTACTACTATGTGTTTGGTTTCTTGAGTGTGGTTTCGGCTGTGCTCGTGGTTACCGTGAGCGAAGTTACCATCATTGCGACATACAGCCAGCTTTGCTCCGAGGTAAGTGTCCCACTCACAGAGCATCGCTATGCCTTGTGCTAACTTTCCTACGGAACTATCACTGGTGGTGGCAGAGTTTTTTGACTGGGAGTGGCAGCGCATTCTGGATCTTTGCCTACTGCATCTGGTACTATACCTTCAAGCTGCACATCACTGGCTTTGTATCCAGCTTGCTATTCTTCAGCTACAGCCTTTTGGCCTGTGTCGTCTATGGTCTTTTGGCGGGGACAGTCGGCTTTTTGGCTGCGTATGCCTTTGTGCGGCGAGTCTATAGGTGTGTGATATGATCTTGGTGAACGCTCTCTGAATGCAACGCTAATCGAATGATTCCAACAGTGCAATCAAAGTCGACTAAGGCGCACGCTGGTCGTCCTCGCCATCTCTTTGACCATTTCTCCGGTAACCGACCACCTTCCTACCATCTTCCCCGTCTCTCACGATTTGAACCGTCTGATAAGCATCGGTGATGATGACCACCACGGCGTATACTGTTTCATATTCTGCATCTCCTCACTTAAATTTAGGCACCTTCCCTTCTAAATCTGAGACATTTCTGTTTTACAGTCTTTTCACTTCTGTCTTCCCTTGTTCCTTTATCTAATCGCAGTCTCCTGTGAGGCACTGCGATCACGGTTGCTGGCCGACCTATTGGATTATTTGGGTCACTTCAGGCTGTATATTCCACTGCATTAACCATCAATCTAATGTCTCACTCTTTAGGATTGCACTTACCCTGGTTGAGGCAAACAGGTATATCTATCTGTTTCAATAAACTCTGACTTATATAGATGTTCCTAGTAATGAAGTGGCAGATAAGCATGCAAAGACTGCTACCTACTCTGTGAAGTGCCGGTATCGTTGGTGATGCGACGAATGCCCAGGCACGGGGGAGAAGACAGAGAATCACGTAAGTCTCTCTTGCCCCACAAACAATAGGTGAAGCAATAGAGGAAGAAACAACGGCTCGAAGGACAAAGCACCTGATTAAGGCATCTATGGAATTATCCTGAGAGAGGGAGTGCCTATTGGCTCTCTGCCAGCATCTATGAACCATCTGACAGGTTATTCACAATCCTATTGACAATCCTATTCATGGTCCCATTCACGATTCTATTCATCGCCCTAATCAGGATCGGCCTGAGTGCATATTGGCACCGCTACCAAGGTATTGACAAGGTGCTAGTCCTAATTCAATAGTGGCACAACCTATTAAACCCGACTAGGCCTATTTGAATTAGGTTCGCTGGCATGTGGCACTGTAGGCAGCGCACCTCCATTGTTCATCTCTATTGTTCACCCTCAGTCATCTTCAATAATCCCCATTGACTGAGAACGTTAGCCTGTCATTCGATACTCTCCTTTCCGTCCCATAGGCATTCACCGTCGAGACCTTCGAGTCCTACATATAATTCTCTCCATCTTTCACCCTCTCTCCTCTTCTCTCCCTCCTCTCACCACTTTGAATCTTGACCTTGAACCTTCATTTTGACTTCTTCCGTTTATCTTTCGCCTTCCTATCCCAACCTCATCCTTCTTCCATCTTTACTTACCTCCCTTCAATCTTTACTCACCTCCATCATGTCCACGATGAATTCCATCATCATGAACCCCAACCGGGTCCACTTCATTCATAAAACCCCTGGCCTCCGGCGCCGGCCCTTGTCCATCCAACCAATCGCCCAGACTGAAAAGGCCGTGAAGGATCTGAATGGCATGACCCTCACCGACGAGCAGCTCAAGGAGATGCGTTACCAGCTCCGTGACTTTGGCTCCCACGAGTTGTTCAAGATGCGCCGCTGCAAGGACTGCTGCGGTAAATTCCGACTCTGTATCTTGCAGAATGGGCTTGGCTAATTCCATCTACAGTGCGCATCAAGAGCAAGGCAGCCCGAAGCAAGGCCAAGCTCACCCCCTATGAGCAGAAGCTCGAGGACGAGCGCTTTGAGGCCTCGAACGCCATCACCCGCGCAAAGCTCAAGGAAATCCTGCCGCAGATCACCTACCACGCCAGCGCCCCGCCTCGTATGGATGGATGCGGTGCCGAGGTCGAGGCCATTATCCTCGAGCAGAATCCCGAGCTCGCCGCCGCGTGCGGGATTGACGAGGAACGTATTGCTGCTTCTTTCGCCTATGAGGCTGCCAACGAGGGCCGTCGCCTGCCGTGGCCGAAATTCGAAGAACAGAAAAGATGTACTTGGAAGCAGGCCGAGGATGGTTCGTGGAAAGCCCACTATGCTGAACCGCGGGTTTTCGACGAGGATGATTCCTGGGAAACCCGCAATCCTAAGCCGGTTCTCACCGAGGATGGTTGCGAGGTCGAAGAGCCCGATCCGAATGTGAAGGATCCCTACGCCAAGCATTTCACGCTGCATAGCATCGTTATCGACCATAGTGAGGACTTCACGCAAAGCGCCCACATCGACATTCCCATCGATATCACTCACTGGGAGCTCTTCAAGGGCGGAATTTCGAAATCAGGAAAGAAGGCCATCTGTCAAAGCCACCCTGGCAAACCTGACTGCGGAGTAAGACCCCTTCCTTTGACCATGATTTGAATGAACCAAATATTAACCAGTCTTAGAGATTTTCCTGCTGCGACGCACCCATCGGCGATCCTGGCTGCCTGCAACGAACCAGCCACCAGAACGTGTGGGACGTTGAGGACCTCCGTCGGGACTTTAAGATGTTTGAGACACAGCGAGGCCAGGCGGTTGATGAGCGAGCCGCCATTGCCATCGACTGCGAGATGGGGATGTCTATGCGTGGTGAAACCGAGCTGATTCAAGTCGCCGTTATCGACTTCTTCACCGGCGAAGTCCTTCTCGACTCCCTGGTCTGGCCTGATGTGCCCATGCGTCACCTGGCGACCCGCTTCTCCGGTGTCAACTGGAATATGCTCCAGCGGGCCCGTGATAACGGCACCTGTCTCAATGGTCGTGACGACGCTAGAAATCGCTTGATGAAGTTCGTGGGACCCAAGACAGTCATCCTCGCGCACGATGGAAAAGCCGACCTGCTCGCATTCCGATTGATCCATCCGTGGATAATCGACACGGCGGAAACCGAAAGCCGTGTTGGCCAAACTCTCCGTGTTGAAGAGAAGAGAGGCCTCATGCATCTTGCTAAGACCCGCCTGAACCAAGATATTCAGCAGAACCGTGGACACGACTGCCTCGAGGATTGCCTGGCGTGTCGTGATCTGGGGGTTTTCTACCTGAACACGCTCCCCGACGACATGAAAATCCGACCTGAGGACCGTCCTCCGATGAGAGACCCATATTGGGACGGAGTGGGCGAGGTTTCAGAATGGGTCTGGTAGATGGTTGCACATGGGACTCGACCAGACTCGACCAAGGATTGCACAGATGAGAAGAGAAGGACACGACGAGAAGGGATTATGATAAGGGATTTGAACGTAGGGGATGTGAAGGGGACGATGATCTACAATTTGCAGACTGGACGGGAATCTTAGTTGACGAGAACAAGGAGATAACTAGTTACTTTTTTTCCAATACGTACTTTCTTTCGTTTTTCTTGTTTACGTACATTAAATCATCGAGACGGGCCAAGAACATTCGGGTTGAGACATTGCAACCACGACCATGAATTGCAGGTTTCAATCAGTGGCATAGCACGGACCTCGGGTGCTCTGGACGAGTCTCCAAAGGTCTCAGTCTCATAGTTGCTTCTTCTTAGGTCTGGTTCTGGGTACACAGCGCTCGGGAGCCTGATCGGACGCCATGTCCATCCCCATATCGAGTGGTACCACGTCGGGAGAGCAAGTTGGGCCGCCGCTAGAGGCCCCTGCCGTCTTGAAAGTCTCGCAGATCAGGCTGATGGGAAGAGGATACCAATCAAGGTATGCGTGATATGTTCTTTTCAATCCAGCGTGGAGATCAGTACTGGGGATTGCGCCATCCTAGATCGGGAGAAACAGTCCCGCCACGGGGAATGTTGTATTGTAGGCGCGGCTACGTGGGGGAGAAGGAACAAGTTCTCAAAACGGCGGTGACGAGCAACGTCAATCCGGGGGCGGAGCAGTTCTGTCCCCCTCATGGCGTGCTCAGAAAGGGGGATTGCTCATATCTGATCCGTTCATCTTGCATACTATACTATGTATACTTGATAGTACTTAGGTATCATGACGAAGAGCATGCAGTTTTGCACATGTTATACTCTCAGACCTGCAGGAATCGCGGGCTTCTCCCACCAGCGAATAACACCAGATTCGGGACATGATGCACGATTGGCCGGCAAGATAAGCAAGTGGATTGCAGCTGCTAGCACTTCCGCTAGCTGCAAATGGAGAGCCAGGGGAAATCCGATCACCATTCGATTGGTTGAGAATGCAATGACACGATCCAGTGGAGTCCAAGGTTTGCTTAAGTTCTCGGCGTGGATCGCCGCTGTTACAAGGGTCTATCAAGGCCATGCGACATGCCTTAATCTTGGTTCAACCCTCCGAGGTCGAGTGAGGGTCGGGATTGCGCATGTGGCAATCATCTCTATAATAAAGGCTCCAGTGAGAAAGTTGAGGGGCCACTCACTTCAGAGATCACGTAGGGTTGAATGTGTGGCCAAAATTACACTCTCGCTGTGTAATACACTCGTACTGGGACCTAGCAAATGTGGCAACTCGCTAAGTGTGTTTCGCTTTCGGGATAATCGTCCACGTAGAACATCAGAATGAACTACGGACTATGTGCCTCGAGATGGACACCGAGTCCATTCTGAGTCCACATGACACTCTTGTTAGCCCTTCTTTCAACCTTCCCCGTCGTCCCTCTTTCTCCGTCCTGATTTGTCGATGGCCGTTTTAACGATACAGTGATGTAATTCCAATACACGGCAAGATCCACTCCAGCTTCCGCTTCCACCGTTTCCAGCCCATTCCCGACTCCGATCACACCATCGCACCGCAAAATTGTGTATGTTCTCACGCCTTCAATATACGTCACTGCTTGAACATACTCCCCTGATCTCCATTGCAGTAGTCTCCTACACTACTATACAGAGTACACGGATCGGATCTACACACTCCATATGATGCTATCCCGCATCTGGCGGTCTGTACGGAGTATGAAGTCGGAGTATACCCCCGGCCTCCCGTTCAATACATGCGCTTGTAACTTTCCATTGTATCTACTCTTCCTTGATAATCATCTTTGCTACTTCGTACTCTGGGTCGCCTGATCCTTTGACAGTCTTGCTTTTCTTCTTTTTTTTTTTTTTTTTTTTTTTTTTACTCTTCCGTTCCCCACATGTCCCTTTCC